>Ga0189275_100005_pt1 | contig 792826 bp, 661 predicted proteins | sample N19A6minimetaG_FD_130329 | JGI IMG/M metagenome (GOLD analysis project Ga0189275, IMG submission 130329) | Marine microbial communities from the Costa Rica Dome - N19 A6 mini metaG | ecosystem: Environmental > Aquatic > Marine > Oceanic > Photic zone | place: Costa Rica: the Eastern Pacific...
GAGTACATTACAATTCAAATCAAATATTAAGTGCAGTGGGTGTGCCAATACCGTAAAACCATTTTTGGATAAGGTGGATGGCGTGACCGATTGGTCTGTTGACTTTGCCTCCCAAGACAAATTGTTGACCGTACAGACTACAAGTGCTACGGAAGAGGAAATCACTTCTGCTGTTGAATCGGCTGGATATCATTTGACCAAGAAATAAAGGAATGTCCAGAAGAATATATTAAATGGTTCGAATAGGGTTGGGGGTTACCTTAATCCTATTCGGGTTGTATAAGTTTATTGGATTTTTCTACACAACTTCGGTATAGGCATGGTCATTGGTAGTATTGAAAACATCGTAAGATTCAGGTATCACTGCAATCAAAACCTCTAAACTTGATTGTGTCCATCATGTAAGGTGGACCAGTAATGGCTTGGCTGGAACACTGGTGGCAAAAATCTAAATCTTGTAATTTATACAGCTAGTTTAAAAATGACAATCAAAGTTCTTATTATATCTGCTTGTCGATAGGGCGAATAGATACTCATCTTGTTTGTGATGAGATTTTGAACTCACAAAAATTCCTTTGTCTATTTTGATTTAAAATTAAATAAAACAAGATGGTGTGGTTTGATTTTAAATATCGATATTTACGTTGTGAAAATCATTATTTCACACGAAGATGTCCTATGGGATGTCCTATTTTGGGAAAATCGACATAATATTCTGGATATTAATGGGTTAGCGCCTCTTCAAGAGGTCAGTCATCCCGACAAAATGGGTTTTAAAGCAATCCATTAAAAAGTCAATCAAATGATTTTCAAATAATTACGTTTTTTATAATCTCATTTGATTGGCTTTAATATCAAAACAAAAGTTACCTATTCGGTTACCTATTTTAGACCGAATTTTTTCACTACATTGGTAACTCATTAGCGTTTGACTTTCGCTTCGATTTGACTTTCGGAAACAAATCGAGTATTCACCTAAAGCGAGGGTCTATGGGCACTTCAAGAACTTTCAGTATTCATTTTTGGCTAAATCTGGCCAAGAAAAAAGGCGATTTGGCACCTATTTATGCACGCGTCACCATTGACGGAAAACGTGCGGAAATCAGTCTGCAAAGACAAACATCGGTTACCTATTGGGACACCAAATCCAAGAAAACGACCTCCAGAACGCCTGAAGGCAAGGCATTGAACACCTATTTGGACCAGGTCTACGCTAAATTGTTGGAATGTCACAAACAATTATCATCTGATTTTGAGCTTGTTACGGCAAAATCAATAAAAGCTAGATTCGTCGGGCAGGACGAAAGGCACAAATCCCTTCTTGATTTGGTAACCTACCATAATCAAAATATGAAGGGAGTTCTAAAGCCCGGCACCCTGAAGAATTACTATACTACGGAAAATTATATCAAAAGGTTTCTAGTCCATAAAAAGAAAACTAGCGATATTTTTTTAAAGCATCTTAAATATAGCTTCATTATAGATTTTGAGCAGTATTTGCGTAAAGGACCTTCATTGCAGAACGCCAACCCATTGAACAATAACGGAGTTATGAAACATTTGGAGCGACTTCGTAAATTGATGAACTTCGCTATGGACTTGGAATGGCTGGATAAGAACCCGTTTGCACGCTATAAGCTGAAATTCAATAGGCATAAAAAGGAGTATCTATCCAAAGAAGAACTCAAATTTTTTGAGGAAGCAGAATTGGACAACAAAGGTTACGACATAGTAAGGGATGTTTTTGTGTTTGCCTGTTACACGGGTTTATCCTACACGGATGTGAGACAATTGAATGAAAACAACATTGTGCAGGGTATTGATGGCGATTACTGGATATTTACACAGCGTGAAAAGAATGAGCAGCCTGTTAAAATTCCTTTATTGGACAAGGCACTTTCTATTTTGGATAATTACAAATCTTATTCGGAATTGAATAATGGGAAGCTACTTCCGGTGTACTCCAATCAAAAGATAAATGTGTACATAAAAGACATTGCTGCTTCTTTGGAAATTTATAAGCATCTGACATTCCACTCAGCTCGACACACTTTTGCGACAACGGTAACCTTATCGAATGGTGTACCCATTGAAACGGTGTCAAAAATGCTCGGGCATACAAAGATTTCGACTACACAGGTTTATGCTAGGGTTTTGGAGCAGAAGATTAGCAATGATATTCGAGATTTAAGGAGTAAGCTTGAACAAGAAAATAATCAAGAAGAACATGGATTTAGAATCATTGCAAAACATTAGATAGCCTTAAGTGATATATAAATTTTCTTAACCCCTAGAAAGAGGTTTTTTTATTCATACAATATTTCCGAAAGCTAAACGTCGCAAAATATTTCTCGGAAAAGGGACGGCATAAAGCCACTTCTTTTCCCTCTGCTGTTTATTCCGTTTCCTTTCCGCTCCAAAATTTTGTCTTCCGTTTGTGTTGCCCTCAAATATTGTTTAATCTAAAATTTCATTATCATGGAAACAAAAACAAAATCGAACGGAGTTGCAAAAAGACAAAATGCAACCGTTAAAAAGGATGTGCAAAAGAAACTTACCGAGGAAGCTATCGGTAAAACCGTTGTGCATGAAAAGCAACCGGAAAACAAAAAGACGGTGGTCAATTTGGACGACCGTATCCAAAAATTCGAGAAACTTCGGGGACTGGCCACACAACGTGAACGGCTCACGGAAACCTTGAACGAACTGACCAAGTTCAATTACAACCAGGATGGTTCCAGTTCCTTTTATATCCGGGATTCTCGAAACCTAGAATTCAAGACCACCAACTCCAATCTGATAAAGTTGGTCACTACGCACTTACAGTCCACCTTGGAACAGCGCAAGGCTGAAATTGAAAGGGAGATTGTACAGTTTGAACTTTAATCTTAAAAGTTCTCAAAATGAGAAAGCCTGCTCCAAAAGAGCAGGTTTTTCTTTTTATTCATACCAACAGGGTGTAATCGGAAAGCCAAAGCTTCGGTTTTCTTTACAGAATTATAGGCAAAGCCTACTTGGGGCTTTGCTCGACAATCCTTAAAAACCTAGCTCCGTCTTGTACATTTTAAGGGGTTTATAATGGATAAAGCCTTTGTCGTTTTTCGGGACGTCGAAAAACGGGCACAGTATAACCAATTCTAGATTAAACCCAATCGCTCATTTCGCTTAACTGTCCGTACACTCAAATCACGAACGGCTTTAAAAGAATTGCTAATACTCTTATGGAACTTGTCAAGACTGTACAAAGTTTTAGTGAAAAATAAGGCTTCTACTTCCTTGTTTTTAGCCCGTTGGTAAAAACTACGTTGCGGACACTCCTGATTTGTTCCCTAAAAGTCTTGACAAAACCCACTCTATCCATTAGTGCCATGCACGCAAGAAATCAAACAAACACCCCTTAAAATTTAATCACGATTGAATGGAAAGGGAAATTATTAATCTTTTAAATATTTAGTTATGAGCAGTATTAAAAATCATGTACAGTTGATTGGAAATGTTGGCGTTGAGCCAACCATTACAAACCTTGAAAGCGGAAAGAAAGTAGCCCGTTTGTCATTGGCGACCAATGAAAACTACAAAAACGGAAATGGCGAAAAACAGACCGATACCAATTGGCACACCGTTGTCGCTTGGGGCAAGGTAGCCGACATTATCGAAAAGTTTGTGGACAAGGGCAAAGAAATTGGCATCGTGGGCAAGTTAAAGACACGCACCTACACTATGGATGATGGCAACCAACGCTATGTTACCGAAGTGGTAGCCGATGAAATCCTGTTAATGGGCAACAAGTAAAAAATAAAGAGGGTGTTTCCGTCGAAAGCTACACCCTCTTTTTCATCATTCACTTTAATAGTTAAAACAATGAAGAACAAAGTTAACGAAATACAGATAAGTTACCGAGAGAAAATCGGGACATTGAAATCCGAATCTATCAAAAGCTCACAGCATGCTGCAAAATTGCTTTTTGACACTTGGGACAAAAATACCATAGGGCTCCATGAGACCTTTAAAATCCTGTTGTTGAACAACTCGAACAAGGTAAAAGGGATTTATCCCTTATCCACAGGAGGAATCACAGGTACATTGGTAGATATGCGCATCCTATTTGCCATTGTACTAAAGACCCTCTCCGTAGGGATTTTACTTGCCCACAACCACCCGAGCTATAAGACAGAACCCAGTGAAGCCGATAAAAAGCTGACCGACAAAATCAAACAAGCAGCACAACTTTTTGACGTGAGGGTACTCGACCATTTGATTATCACGCCCAATGGCGACTATTACAGTTTTGCCGATAACGGATTGTTGTAACCTTTAAATATTGAAACCATGGTTCATTTAAACTATAACAATCTCGATGACGAAACCCAGCAACGGTTACTATCCATGTCAAAAAAGGACATTGAAAAGCGGTTTGGGGGACAATTAAAAAACTACGCCAGGGAACACTTTGAAAATTACCAAACCCTGTTGGAAGAAGAAGCGATACGAAATCTATACAATTATAGGTATATTTTTAAAATCTGATACATCAAAAAGAACCAAATAAGCCCATTGATTATGATGGGCTTTTCTTATGTCCAACAAGTTGAAAATCGTATCTTTAAAGCGTTGGACAACAACATTTTTTTGGTCATTACCAATCCCGGTTATCGGGCGATTTGACTTTCCTTGAATGACCAAGTCCATAGAGAAATAATATAAAAGGCAACTGGCTTTTTAAGTCAGGTTGTTCGGAAAATTTTGGTCCCTACGGGACGAAATCGGAGAAGCAAGAGGGTAACACGCTGCGCGATGTTTCAACAAGCCTCTTGTTTTTAAACTACTGTAATACAGTGTTTTAAAAAAATTATTTTAACTGAGATAATATTTGAAGTAGTGGTTTTTAGAGTAAAAAGGCGTCCGACCCAATAAAACCAATGAATTTTTAAAGTAAAAATGGACAAGGGATACGAAAAAGAACAATTTACCACTATCAGTTTTAAGGTGTCGGTTGCGGATAAATTTCGAGTGTTCAGCAAGAAAATGGGTGCGTCCAATTCCATGACCTTACTTATGATGCTGGACTTTTTTGAGACCAATAACCTGTCCCCAAAAGAGTCGATTGGTCCAACTGTCCATACGCTTGAAAACCTCATTAAAAAACGGGTAAGTGCGGTCATTGCCATTCTAAGGGATATGGAAAAAAGTCAGACACGGCCCACCGTGGCCATGATGCAATCGTTGTTTCAGGAAGCAGAACCCAAAAACAAACCGCTGTTGGTCGAAAAGAACCGTGTTGAGGAAAAGAAAGTGAGATTTCAGGAAAAGAGAGACAATGACAATCAAACATAGGACAACATGTACATAACCATTACACCCCAAAAGTTAGGTGGTTCATATTCACAGAGTGTCGCTGATTACGTGGACTATCTGGAGAAAGAAAACCAAGGTCCGGAGCAACAGGATATGGAACATTTTTTCAATCAATATGGCGATGAGATATCAGCCAAAGAAGTGGTCAAGGAAATTGATGGTAACACCGCAAAACTGAAAAAGACCGAACCCAAATATTATTCCATAACCATAAGCCCGAGCAAATATGAACTCAAACAATTACAAAACAGCAGCAGCGATTTAAAAGCCTATACCCGCGAGGTGATGATGGATTATGTGGCATCGTTCCATAGGGAAATCAATGACAGACCCATTACCATTGATGATATAAAATACTATGCGAAGATTGAGCATCAACGAAAGTTCAAGGGAACCGATTTTCAGGTAAAAGAGAACCAACCTTATGCCACCAAAATACTCCAGTTAAAGCAAGATATCCGAAGAATTGAAACAGGTAAAATTGATGGCGACATTTCAAAATTGAAACACAAAACCAATCAACTGGAAAAAGAAGCTCCCCACCAACAAAACGGAAAGCGGATAGTACAAGGCATGAAAAAAGAGGGCGACCAAAGCCATATCCATATCATTGTAAGCCGAAAGGATGCTTCCAATTCCGTGAGCTTGTCCCCTGGGAGCAAATACAAAGCTTCGGAAGTGGTCATGAACGGGAAAAATGTCAAAAGAGGTTTTGATAGGGATACGTTTTTTGCCAAGGCTGAAAAGACCTTTGACAAGCAATTCGGGTACAAACGGAACTATGCGGAAACCTATCAAGCCAAAAAGGATTTTATTAAAAATCCAAAGCTTTACTTTTCAGTATTAATTGGATTACCTGCCAACGAAAAGGCAACAGCATTTAAAATTTTGAGCAAATCGGGAGTACCCATAATAAACATTCCGACCAATAAGGCACAATTGGCCATTAAAGCTTTTAAAAGATTGAAAAGGGGGGTTGATGTTGCCCTAAAATCAAGCTCCATTGGCATATGAACTGGTCATTGGCACATATCATTCTATATCTAGTAGTTCCGGTGGTATCCATATCCACTGTATTGTATGTGTTCCTATACGATGACCAAAATGAAAGGGCAGATAAAAAGTATTGGGTTCAATTCAAATTTAAATCGGGCAAGTTCAAGATTGATAACATCAAACGTGGCGTATCCATAATAGGTTCGGCAGGGAGTGGAAAAACGGAAAGTGTGGTCTATAGCTTTCTAAAACATTTCAGCAATCATGGTTTTTGTGGTGTGATTCACGATTATAAACATTTTGAACTGACAGAGATTGCCTATCCCTTGTTCAAAACTACCAATATCCCATTTTATATTGTTTCGTTTGATACCATTTTCCATAGGGTAAATCCCATTGCTCCCTGCTATATGGAAAATGAGGAAAGTGTCAATGAAGTGTCGAGGGTATTGATTGAAAACTTATTGGAGCAAAAAGAATCGGGCAGTATAGGGACCACCAAGTTTTTCACCGATGCTGCAGAGGGTTTGGTCAGTGGATTGATTTGGAAACTTAAAACTTCCTATCCTCAATACTGTACCTTACCTCATTTAATTGCCATTTATCAACTTTTGGACACCGATAGCCTGATTGCTTTTTTGGAAAGTAATGTAACGGCAAGGGCCATGGCAGATGCCTTTATCAGCGGTAAGGATTCCGATAGGCAGACTGCAGGGGTAAAAAGCACTCTGGCCAATGCCTTTAAAAAGATAAGTACACAACGTATTTTTATGGCATTATCGGCAGATGAAGTGCCTTTGGCTATCAATGGCCAGAAAAAACCAGGTGTTATCTCTGTAGTGAACAATCCCAAATACGAATCGGCTTATTCTCCCATTATAGCCACTATAGTCCATACGATAACCAAACAAATGAGTGTGCGAAATGTAAAGCCTTCATTTTTGATGATGGAAGAAGCACCTACCATTCGGTTACTGAACATGCACCGAATCCCGGCCACTTTACGAAGCTATGACATCGCTACGGTCTATGTCATGCAGGACAAAATCCAAAATGATATGATGTATGGGGATAAGGCCAGTAAGGCGATATTGAGCAATCTGTCCTATCAGTTCTTTGGTAAGGTGAACGACCCCGACACCGCTAAATATTATGAACGTTTTTTTGAGCTCATAAAGCAGCCTACCAAAAGCATCAGTAAAAGTAGTGGACTCAGTTTTGAAAGGAGAATCACCAAAGGGGAAAAAGAAGTTTCCAAACGTAGGGCCGATATTTTCTTCAGATTGAAACAGGGAGAGTTCATTGCATTCGCCGATGGCAAGGACAAAAAGGTTCGGTTTAGGCTGCCGAATATTGAAAAAGCACTTCCGGAACAAAAGAAACTGTATTCAAATGAAGAACTGCAGGAGAATTTTGAAAGGGTTTACAGGGAAGTACGCCAGATTTTTAAAAATTCAAATTGATAATTTGCTCGATAATCGAGATTTAAGTGCTTCAAGGCTTGCCTTGAAATCAAAAATTGGTTTCCAACGAATGCCTCTTTGGCTTCCCCGAGGTGGTTTATTTTTATTAAATGGTTGAATCAGAAGGCTTTATTTGTATAGGTGAGACTTAATCCGACACATCTAATTTAAGGGGTAAACTAACGTACCAAGATTGCCAGAATAAGTCTTACCTATCAAAGCTTAGTATTTATTTGATTTTCTTAAATTTTTAAATTGCTTGACCATTTTCCCGAAATTTTTGTCCTTTTTGCGTTTTTCAGCAACAGTCGATTCAAAATGTTCTTTTTCCCGTTTCATTTTCAGATAGTTTTCATAGGACATTTCATCCACTTCTCCACTTTCAACAGCTGCCATAACAGCACAGCCAATTTCCATGGTATGGGTGCAATCGTTGAATTTACAGTTTTTAGATAGCCCAACTATTTTGTCAAAGGTCTTTTCCAATCCTTCGGCTGAATCTGCAATGCCCACTTCCCGTATTCCGGGATTGTCTATAATGATTCCACCGTTCTCAAGAACTATCAGTTCCCGGTGACTTGTAACATGCCGCCCTTTGTTCGTACTTGAACTAATGGTATTTGTTTTCATCAGTTGTTTGCCTAAAAGGTTGTTTAGAAGACTTGATTTTCCTACTCCCGATGAGCCCAATAAACAGTAAGTTTTACCTTTTAGTATATACTCTTTTAGTCTTTCAATCCCCTTTTTGGACGCATTGCTTATGGCAATTACCGGTACTTCCTTCAGCCTTTCTTGAACTTGGGACATCAAATCACTTAAAACGGAATCGTCTATCAAGTCAATTTTATTGAGAACGATAATCGGTTGTACATTGGATGTATTACAGATTGTCAGATACCTTTCTACTCGATTGATATTAAAATCCCTATCGACTGCTTGTACTATAAAAGCAAAGTCAATATTGGTCGCTATGATTTGTTTTTCCCCTTGTTTGCCAACTGCTTGTCTTTCAATGATGGTCTTTCGAGTGAAAATGGAATGTATGAGAACTTTACCATCATCATACTCGGAAACTGCGACCCAATCTCCCACGGCAGGAAAATCTTCACGGGTATTTGCGGTATATCTTAGATTTCCCGTGATTTCTGCATCGAATTCCCCTTTTTCTGTTTTAACGGTATATCTTTCTTTGTGCTCTGAAATAACCCTCCCAATTTCAAAGTCTTCTAGATTATGTTGGATCCTTAGTTTTTCTATTCTGTCGTTATATCCGAAATGTTTTAATTTCATATTTTGTGTATTTTAACTATTGTAATCACTTACGGTATTCATGATTATTGAATACTAAAGCGTTCACAATTGATGTGTTTATTTGTAAAATGTAAGTAAGCGGAAATGCTTCAGGGGATTACCTGAAGTAAAGGATGGTGATAGTCAAAGAAGTTGACTATCTATTTTACAATCTCAGAATAGGATATTACAGATGTAATAGACATAAAACTTAATTGGAATACAAAATTAAAAAAATTCTCTTATAAAGTTCTAATTCATGCATAGTATTGGTTTGCCAATATCTGTATTCGAATAAAGAGCTAAGGAAGGATTTTGAAAAGGTTTATAAAGAAGCAAATTTGTAGTTCTGAGATACAGTTAGTTATATTGCACAATCTGTGCATTATTAATTTTGTATCTTTGCATTAGAAATGAAGCAGATTTTCCATAAAATATTATCAGTTTTAATGGCTTTTGTAGTGTTGTTTACTACAATGTCTTTTACAATTGATATGCATTATTGTGGGGATTCTTTAGTAGATTTTTCGGTATTTACCAAAGCGGAAAGTTGTGGTATGGAAAAAGAACAACTAATAAAAAGTTGTGAAAATCCTGAAATGACCGAAAAAGATTGTTGCACCGACCAAAAGATAGTCAAGGAAGGAAAGGAAGACCTTAAGACCTCTTTCAACAAACTTACATTTGAGCAACAGACATTTGTTGCTTCATTCTTTTACACTTATATCAATCTTTTTGAGGGACTTGACGAAAACATCGTTCCTTTCAAAGACTACTCGCCCCCTTTCGTCGAACGGGACATCCAAATACTCTACGAGACGTATTTAATTTGATTTTTAGACAGTAAACTTTTCGCCCTGCGGTATTTCCGTTTTGGGCACGTTTTGTTGTGTTCGTTTTTCGGAATAACGTCAAAACCAACTTTTGTATAACTGTCTAATTATCATTCTATATGCTAAACAAAAGCATAAAATTTCTTATCGAGAACAAACTTGTTGCGGTATTAATACTTGTCCTTTTTATAGGTTGGGGAACTGTAAATGCACCTTTTAATTGGGATACTGGTTTTTTGCCAGCTAATCCTGTAGCTGTGGATGCCATTCCGGATATTGGCGAAAATCAGCAAATAGTTTTTACTAAATGGGATGGTCGTTCTCCACAAGACATAGAGGACCAAATCACTTACCCATTAACAACATCACTCTTAGGTATTCCAGGAGTAAAAACCATACGTAGTTCCTCTATGTTCGGCTTTTCCAGTATCTATATCATTTTTGAAGAAGATATAGAATTCTATTGGAGTAGAAGCCGTATTCTCGAAAAACTAAACTCATTACCAAGTGGATTATTGCCAGAAGGTGTTAACCCAGCTTTGGGGCCTGATGCTACTGGCTTGGGTCAAATATTTTGGTACACGCTTGAAGGTCGGGACGAAAATGGAAAGGTTACTGGCGGATGGGATTTACACGAATTACGAAGCATTCAAGACTACTACGTAAAATATGCTTTGTCGTCCGCAAGTGGAGTATCAGAAGTAGCATCTATAGGTGGTTATGTTCAGGAATACCAAGTGGACGTTAATCCAGAGTTAATGCGCCAATATAATATCGGATTACATCACGTTGTAAAAGCGGTAAAGGAAAGTAATAAGGATATTGGAGCCCAAACATTAGAAATAAACAAAGCTGAATACCTTGTTCGTGGCTTGGGTTATATTAAGTCTATTGGCGACATAGAAAACGCAGTCGTTGCATCCGAAGATTATACGGCAATCAAAATTAAAGACATAGGTAAAGTGTCTTTGGGTCCAGCAACTCGCAGGGGAATGTTAGACAAAGAAGGCGCGGAAGTAGTAGGCGCAGTTGTTGTAGCTCGGTATGGCGCAAACCCGATGGAAGTCATCAATAACGTAAAAGAAAAAATAAATGAGTTAAGTCCGGGGTTACCTTCAAAAGTATTGAGTGACGGAAGGACTTCGCAAGTAACTATTGTGCCTTTTTATGATAGAACTGAACTCATACAGGAAACACTAGGTACACTTAATGAAGCACTGACTTTAGAAATACTGATTACCATTTTGGTTATCATTATTATGGTATTTAATCTTCGAGCCTCTGTACTTATATCCGGACTCTTACCTGTCGCAGTTTTAATGGTATTTATTGCTATGAAACTCTTTGGAGTAGATGCCAATATTGTGGCTTTATCTGGTATAGCCATTGCTATAGGTACAATGGTAGATGTGGGTGTCATTCTTTCTGAAAACATAATAAGGCACTTAGATGAAAATGGTGAAAAACTGCCCATAAATTCAGTCGTATATAATGCCACTGCGGAAGTTTCTGGTGCAATCGTTACCGCAGTAATGACAACAATTATAAGTTTCATTCCTGTCTTTACAATGATTGGAGCTGAAGGTAAATTATTCAGACCTCTGGCATTTACTAAAACATTTGCACTAACAGCGTCAATTATCGTGGCACTGTTCTTAATTCCACCTTTTGCAGCATTCTTATTTAGAAAGAAAAGTCTAAAGAAACCATCAGGTTATATAATCAATGGTCTGTTAGTTGTCCTTGGAATCGTAGCCATAATTTTTGGTTCTTGGCTGGGATTAATACTTATTGCGTTTGGCGTTACTGCTTTTTTAAAATCACAAGACAGAATCACGGAACAACGTTCCAATCTATTAAACATCGGGATTTCTGCATTTGCTATAGTATTTCTGTTAGCAGAATATTGGCGACCGTTAGGTGTTGATAGAAGCATCCTTTGGAACTTAATTTTTGTCGGATTGATTTGCTTCGGACTATTGGGTGCATTTACCTTATTCAGAAAACAATACACACGTATCTTAAAATGGGCGCTTGCCAATAAACTATTATTTCTATCAATACCAACACTTATTGTCATTGCTGGTTTTTTCATTATGAAAAATACAGGTAAGGAATTTATGCCATCATTAAATGAAGGTTCGTTCTTACTGATGCCAACCTCTATGCCCCATGCTGGAGTCGAAGAAAACAAACGTATCATGCAGCAATTGGATATGGCCGTTGCCAGTATTCCAGAAATCGAAACCGTAGTTGGTAAGTCAGGTAGAACAGAATCCGCACTAGACCCCGCACCTTTATCAATGTATGAAAATGTCATTCAGTATAAATCAGAATACATATTGAATGAAAAGGGTAAGCGCCAGCGTTACAAAGTCAATGATGAAGGATTTTTTATTAGAACAGATGGCAATCTGGTTGAAAATCCAAATGTGGCCGTAGGTCCAGAAGAAGTCGAGAAAGCTCGAAAAGCTGGTAAAAAAGTTTTCATTACTGCTGATGAATCTTCAAGCAATTTAATTCCTGACGATGACGGTGAATTTTTTAGAAACTGGCGACCAGAAATAGAATCGCCTGATGATATTTGGAAGGAAATCGTAAGAGTAACCAAGCTACCCGGAGTTACTTCAGCACCTAAATTACAACCTATAGAAACTCGATTGGTAATGCTTCAAACAGGAATGCGTGCTCCAATGGGAATTAAAGTAAAAGGACAAGATTTAAAGCAAATCGAAGCCTTTGGAATTCAGTTGGAAACTGTTTTAAAGCAAGCTGAAGGTGTAAAAACAGAAGCTGTTTTTGCAGATAGGATAGTTGGAAAACCCTATCTGTTAATTGACATAGACAGAGAAAAACTGGCACGTTACGGTGCATCAATTGATGACGTTCAAAACGTGCTAAAAGTAGCAGTTGGCGGAATGGTATTAACTCAAACCGTTGAAGGTCGTGAACGCTATGGTGTTCGTGTACGCTATCCAAGAGAGCTTCGGGACAAACCAGATGATTTAAAGCAGATTTATGTTCCAGTTGAAAAAGGAAGCCCAGTTCCATTAAGTGAATTAGCAAACATACGTTATGAACAAGGCCCACAGGTTATTAAAAGTGAGGATACTTTTTTAGTGGGTTATGTACTGTTTGACAAATTAGATGGATTTGCAGAAGTAGATGTGGTAGAAAATGCCCAAGCTCTGATTCAAAAGAAAATTGATTCAGGGGAATTGGTAGTACCTAAAGGTATTAACTATCAATTTACTGGAACGTATGAAAACCAATTACGAGCAGAGGCCACCTTATCTGTGGTAGTACCATTGGCGCTGTTAATCATCTTCTTGATTTTGTATTTCCAATTCCGTTCGGTAGCCACATCATTAATGGTATTTACAGGTATTGCCGTAGCATTTGCAGGTGGTTTTGTAATGATTTGGTTATATGGTCAGGATTGGTTCTTAAACTTTAGCTTTTTTGGAGAAAACTTAAGAGACCTATTTCAAATGCATACCATTAATCTGAGTGTTGCCGTTTGGGTCGGTTTCATTGCCTTGTTTGGTATTGCTACCGATGATGGTGTAGTAATGGCAACTTATCTAACCCAAACATTTGATAGAAATACACCGGAAACTAAACAGGAAATAAGAGCATCCGTTGTGGAAGCCGGAGAAAAACGTATTCGTCCTTGTTTGATGACCACGGCGACCACCATCTTAGCATTACTACCAGTTTTAACATCTACAGGACGTGGAAGTGATATAATGATTCCTATGGCAATACCAAGTTTTGGCGGAATGGTTATCGCCTTAATCACCTTGTTCGTTGTTCCTGTTTTATACAGTTGGAAACACGAGGCTCAACTTAAAAAAGTAGCGAAATGAAGAAAATAATCTTAATAGGGATTGGACTTTTAACTTTTGGTTTTTCAAATGCACAGCAATTGGAAACTCTTATTGACGAAGCTCTAAAAAACAGTCCGGAAATTCAAAAGTTTGAATTGCAATATAACATTGTCTCTGAAAAAGTGAACGAAGTAAACACGATTCCAAATACTGAATTTGGAGTTGGTTATTTTGTCAGTGAACCCGAAACGAGAACAGGGGCTCAACGCTTTAAAGTATCGGCTAAACAAATGATGCCCTGGTTTGGTTCAATAACTGCCAGGGAAAACTATGTAAGCTCGTTGGCTGATGCCAAATACGAAGACATTGTTATTGCCAAAAGAAGATTAATCGCTTCTGTATCGCAATCCTACTACAATTTGTATGCTAATAAAGCCAAACAGAAGGTTTTGGCTCAAAACATTGATTTGCTCAAAACCTATGAAACTATGGCACTAACCTCTGTAGAGGTTGGTAAGGCTTCAGCAGTAGATGTATTGCGATTGCAAATGCGTCAAAACGAATTGGAACAACTAAAAGAAGTTTTGGCACAACAATATTTGGCTGAACAAACAACACTCAACAAGCTTTTAAATCGAGATAAAGATGTTGTTGTAAATGTAGTTGACGAATTAACAATTCCTTCCGAAACTACTTTAATTGATATCGAAAAATTATCCCTGCATCCTGAATTGATAAAATATGACAAACTCTATCAATCGGTTGAGCAGTCAGAGTTATTAAATCAGAAGGAGAGTCTTCCTATGATTGGTTTTGGATTGGATTATGTCAATGTAGACAAACGGCCCAATATGGAGTTTAGCGATAACGGAAAGGATATTGTAATGCCAATGGTTTCAGTATCAATTCCAATTTTCAACAAAAAATACAAATCTCAAACCAAGCAGAACGAATTTAAACAGCAGGAAATAACCGCCCAGAAACAGCAACGATTGAACAAATTGGAAACTGTTTTGGATAAAGCTGTGAAAGATAGAGTCTCTTCAAGAATAAGCTACGAGACTCAATCAAAAAATTTGGAACAAGCGAATGATGCAGAGGAAATTTTAATTAAAAACTATGAAACAGGAACAATAGATTTTAACGATGTTCTTGATATTCAGGAACTACAATTAAAGTTCCAAATGAGCCAAATAGAGTCGGTGAAAACCTACTATATACAGACAACAATCATCAACTATTTAAGTAACTAAAAACAAGTATAATTTAAAATTAACAACAATGAAAAAAGTAAGATTAACAACAATTATGATAATGGCATTTTTAAGCCTATCAGCAATGTCTTGTAAAGACACTAAAAAAGAAAACACCCACGATACTTCTTCGCATTCAGAGATGAATCATGATAAAATGAACACATCTAATAATATGATGGATTCTGATACGCAAAATTCAGGCGCGCAAAAAGTCTTGACAGATTATATGGCTCTTAAGGATGCTTTAATAAGTGACGATAATGCAAAGGCGAAAGAATTGGGCAATGTATTGGCTCAATCTTTAAAATCATTTGACATCTCTAGTTTTTCAAGTAAAGAGAAATCTGAATTAAAGGATATTGTGGAAGATGCTATAGAACACGCAGAACACATCAGTGAAAGTGACATTAAACACCAACGTGAGCACTTTAAAGTTTTGAGCAAGGATGTAACTGATATGGTAGCTATCACCGGAACGCAAGTGAAACTGTACGAGCAATTTTGTCCGATGTATGATGGTGGTACAGCTTGGTTGAGTACAAAGGAAGAAGTACGCAATCCATATTATGGAAGCCAGATGTTGAAATGCGGAAAGGTACAGCGAGAAATTAACTAAATGAAAATCGCAAAAATCATAGCGTTGATTTTATTGGTTGGATTTGTGGGCATACAATTTGTGCCCACAGACCTCAATCAAAGTGATACCGTGCCAAAAACTGACTTCTTGTTGGTAAACAACACTTCAGAGAATATAAGCACATTATTACAAGAGTCCTGCTATGATTGTCATAGTAATAACACACGATACCCTTGGTATAACAAAGTACAACCTGTTGCTTGGTTTCTAGAAAACCACATAAAAGACGGAAAGGAAGAATTGAATTTTAATGATTGGGACACATATTCCAACCGAAGAAAAAACAGCAAACTAAAATCAATAATTAGTCAGATTAAAGATGATGAAATGCCACTAGCATCTTACACCTTGATTCACAAGGATGCTGAACTGTCTAAATCTGAAAAGACCTTAATTATTGATTATATAAATAACCTGAAAGAAAAATTAGAATAAAGCCCTGACATGGGAAGGAAATACTGGTTGGTTAATAGCCCTTCCCGTTTCAGGCACTATTAAAAGAAGTATGAAACAAACCCTCAACATAAAGAATATGGTATGCGACAGGTGTAAATCAACCGTATTACGCGAGTTAGAAGGATTGGGTTGCGACATAAAATCGGTTGAGCTTGGGCAAATTATTCTAAACGAAAAGACAGGCATTCAAACATTAGAATTGGAAAAGGTGCTGAACAAACATGGTTTTGAAATTATAAAGAATGAAACAGAAATTTTGATAGAGGAAATAAAGATTGCGCTCATAAAAAAAATCGAGAATCAAGACAATACAAATCTTTCCTCTTTTTTGACCAAAAGGTTTAATAAATCCTATTCGGCTTTAAGCAAACTGTTCAGTAAAACTGAAGGAAGAACCATAGAAAAATATGAAATCAATTTAAAGATTGAAAAAGTAAAAGAACTAATACAATTGGGGCAGTTGAATTTTTCTGAAATAGCATACAGCCTGAACTATAATAACAGTAGCCATTTGGCAAGACAATTCAAAAATGTAACAGGAATGTCAATGACAGTTTTTAAGAACCTGCAAAAATGGAACAGAAAATCCATAGACCAAATTGTGTAAGGATTATCCAGAATTGTACAAATGAAGGAGGATTGCGGAAATTAATTTTGTGTAATAATCATTAAAAAAATGAACAATGACACATACATATAACATAACAGGAATGACCTGCGGAAGCTGTAAAGCATCGGTAGAAAAATATTTAGGTAATGTGGATAATGTTACTAACGTTTCCGTTAACCTTGAAAAAGCCGAAGCTGAAGTTACAATGAGTAACCACGTTGCTACGGAAGCCCTTAAAAAAGCATTACCGGAAAAATATACTCTTTCAAAAAAGGAAAACAAAAATATTTTCCAGATGACATCCCAATCTGTAGATGAAACAGGACAAAAATCAAAGTTGCAACAATTACAACCGTTATTGCTCATCCTCTTTTACATTGCAACTGCGAGTGTTTTATTGCATTATAATAAATGGGGTGCCAATGCCGTAATGCTGGATTTTATGGGCTTGTTTTTCATAGTGTTCAGTTTCTTCAAGATGCTGGATTTAAAGAATTTCCCAGAATCCTTCAGAATGTATGACCCATTGGCAAAACGGGTTTCAGTATATGGTTGGATATACCCATTTATAGAAACTGCTTTGGGCTTGATGTTCTTAATGCGTTTTGAAATTGAAATTGCCCTTATAGTCACGCTTATAATATTAAGTATCACAACGACAGGTGTTACTAAAACGCTTTTGGATAAAAAATCCATTCGCTGTGCTTGTCTCGGAACGGCATTAAAACTACCAATGACCGAAGCCACATTTATTGAAAATGCCATTATGATTGTGATGGCGATTATAATGTTAACCCAAATTATATAAAAGATGAAATCACATACACTATGGATGATAGTAGGTTGTGTACTTCCGTTACTACTCATTTTTATCGCACCAAGTATAGGAATGGGCGAAAACGTATCCTTGTTCATTTTTATAATTCTAATGTTCGGATGCCATCTGTTAATGCCGCATCACAAGCATAATCACGATAAAGAAAACAACAATAAACCATAATTATGAAAACAATCAACATCAAAAAATTAGGAATGGCCACTGGCCTTACTGGAGCATTGCTCTATTTGGGTTGTATGGTGGTAATGTTTACAGTTGGTCGTCAAGGGTCTGTCAAATTCTTCAATAGCCTACTGCATGGGCTGGATGTATCGACCATAATTAGGATGGATATGCCACTTTGGGAAGCTTGCCTGGGTATTGTTCAAACGTTCGTCTTGGGTTGGTTAATCGGTGCCTGTATTGCATCGCTATATAATTGGCAAATAAAGAAATAAGATGAAAAATATATTAGTACCCACGGATTTTTCAGATAACTGCAATAAAGCAGCAAAATTGGCTATAGAAATGGCGGCACTTTTTAATGCTGAAATTCATTTTCTACATCAAATAAGTACGGTAGTAAACTGGACAAAACTGACCAAGGCACAGGAACAAAACCACCCTGAAACGCTAGCAAAAATCGGTATTGCCAAAAGCAAGTTGAGGGCTTTAGATAAAGAAGCTGAACACAAGGGCTTAAAGTCTAGAACATTTTTGGAATTTGTTACAGATGACGATGCAATTGTGGCACATTCCCACAATTTTAATCACGATTTTATTATTACCGGAAGTAAAGGTATACAAAATGGGTTTTTAAAGAAATTGCTAGGAAGCAATGCTCAAAAAATCATTCGGAAAGCACGAGTACCAATTTTGGTTGTTAAGGAAGATACCGTAGCCTTTCCTTTTAAGGATATAGTGTTTGTGTCTGATTTTAAGGAAGACATATCCAATGCCTTTGTTGAGTTAAAAAACATTGCAAAAAAATGTAATGCCAAAATCCATTTGTTGAACATCAACACCACATCAGATTTTAATAGTGTTGAGAATGGATTACAACCAATCGAAGAGTTTTTAAAACACTTTCCAAAATTGGAAAACTATGCAATGCACGTCTATAACGAATCTACCGTATTAGGGGGTATTGAGAAATTTGAAGGTTCAAATGATGTGGATTTAATAGCTATGTACACCCATAGTAGAAAAGGGCTTGCGAATGTCTTTTCAAAAAGTATTGCAGAAAGTGTTACCAACCATTCAAAAAAACCTGTGATGACAGTTCATCTTTAAAATGGAAAAAGCAATCAATATCATAAAGTATTCAGGCGAGGTTGAAGCATTCAATATAGAAAAGCTGAAACGCTCTTTGAGGCATTCCAAAGCGAGTGAAAAACTTGTATTGGAAATCGTTGAAGAAGTACAGAAGCAACTAACAGAAGGAATGACGACCAAACGGATTTATGAAATTGCTTATGCGATTTTGAAACAGAAATCAAAATCAGGTTCTGCTCGATACAAACTCAAAAAAGCCATTATGGAATTTGGTCCAACGGGTTATCCTTTCGAAAAATATATTGGTAAAATCCTCGAATATGAGGGCTTCAATACAGATGTAGGTGTCGTTATGCAAGGTCATTGCGTAACCCACGAGGTAGATGTAGCTGCTTTGAAAGCTAACGAGCATTTTTTAGTGGAATGTAAGTTCCATAGCGACCAAGGCAGGAACTGTAATGTAAAAATACCTCTTTACATACAATCTAGGTTTAAGGATTTAGAAACCCAATGGTTAAAACAAAAAGACCATTCACTAAAATTTCATAAAGGCTGGGTTTATACTAATACTAGGTTCTCAGCCGATGCTATACAATTTGGTGAATGTGTTGGGCTTGGATTAGTCAGTTGGGACTATCCAGAACAAAACAGCCTTAAAAGTAAAATTGACCGTTCAAGATTGTACCCAGTTACGGCATTGCCCTTATTAAGTAAACAGGACAAACAAAATATTCTAAACAAGGGCATTGTACTGTGCAGGGAAATTTGCGATAATCCAGAACTAATAAATGATTTAGCAATAGCTACATCGAAAAAGAAAAGGATTTTAAAAGAAGCAAATGAACTATGTAATCACTAAAAGAATGAAGAATAACCAAACCATAGAAACAAACTGGTGTGTCATAACAGGGGGGCCAAGTACTGGCAAAACTACCACTATCAATATGCTTGCTGAACGAGGATATGAAACCACCATTGAACACGCAAGGCATTACATAGATACAATGCGAGTAAAGGGACAAACGGTTGAAGAGCTTCGAAGCAATAAACGAGAGTTTCAGCTAGGTGTTTTAGATATGCAAATCGAGCAGGAAGCAGCGATAAACCCTAAAGATTTAGTTTTCCTAGACAGGGCAATCCCTGATGCCTTAGCATATTATAAATTTTTAGAGCTTGAAGTTGACGATATTCTTAAAGAGGCAATGCGCAAGGTGAATTACAAAAAAATTTTCATTTTGGATAAACTGCCTTTGGTTAATGATTACGCGAGATTGGAAAGTGAAAACGACCAAAACCAAATACACAACCTAATTACCGAAGTATATGAATCATTACCGTTTCCAGTAGCACACGTACCTGTATTACCACCGTCAGAACGAGTGGATTTTATATTGAACAGCATTTAAGACAATTAAAATGGAACATCACGAACACCACCAACATCACAACCACGAAAACCATTCAGGGCAAAAGGCAGAAATGGACCATAGTAAAAAGGGGCATTCTGGTCATAACCCCGCTCACGGTGAACACGGACACGACCATCATAAAATGATGATAGAAGATTTTAAACGGAGATTTTGGGTATCCACAATTTTAACCATACCTATTCTGCTATTATCACCAATGATACAGAAATGGTTGGGCGTAGATTGGAATTTCACAGGCAGTAATTATGTACTGTTTGCTTTGTCGAGCATTGTTTACTTCTACGGTGGATGGCCATTTTTAAAAGGTTTGGTAAGTGAGTTAAAGAAGAAGTCGGCAGGAATGATGACCCTTATTGCCGTAGCAATTTCAGCAGCATATTTTTATAGTGTAGCGGTTATTTTTGGATTCGAGGGCAAAACGTTTTTTTGGGAATTAGCAACACTTATCGATGTAATGCTGATTGGCCATTGGCTAGAAATGCGTTCCATTTTAGGAGCAAGTAAAGCCTTGGAAGCACTTGCGGCTTTAATGCCTAACGAAGCCAATTTGGTAGATGGAAACCAGACTCGTAAAGTAAAAATAAGTGAGTTAAACGAAGGTGATATCATTCTCATTAAACCAGGTGAGAAAGTTCCAGCAGACGGCGTAATAGTAGAAGGCAAAAGTGACCTTAATGAAAGTATGCTTACTGGTGAAAGTAAGCCTGTTAGTAAAAGTGTTGATGAAGAAGTAATTGGTGGTGCAATTAATGGCAACGGGGTCATTAAAGTAAAAGTAAAGGGGATTGGAGAGGAAACTTATTTATCAAAAGTGATAAATATGGTTCAGACGGCTCAAAAGCAAAAGTCTAAAACACAACGTTTAGCAGACATTGCAGCAAAATGGCTTACCGTAATTGCATTAGTATTAGGTTTTGGCACATTCTTTACGTGGTTGGCTTTGGGAGAAACAGTATCATTTGCCTTAGAACGTATGGTAACTGTTATGGTTATCTGTTGTCCGCACGCTTTAGGTTTAGCAGTGCCTTTAGTAGCTGCAATATCTACTAGTATTTCAGCAAAAAATGGACTGTTGATTCGTAACAGAACAGCTTTTGAAGCATCTCGCAAAATATCAACCATTGTATTCGACAAAACTGGAACGCTAACTAAAGGTTCACACGAAGTAGTACGAATTGTTCCATTGTCATCAGACTACGATAAAATAGAACTCTTAAAGTATGCGACTGCTGTTGAAAGCCCTTCCGAGCACCATATCTCCAAAGGATTAAGACGAAAAGCAAAAGAGGAAAATATTGAAATTCCTTCAGTAACCGACTTCAAGTACAACGCGGGCGTTGGTGTTAGTGGAACGGTTAATGGAAAGAAAGTACAGGCTGGAGGTTATGTGCTAATGGAACAATTGAACAAGAATGTTGCGGAGGATAAAGACGAGGGTATTGAAACCAAAATATTTACCATAGTTGATGATGAAGTGATTGGCTTTGTAACCTTCGCAGATGAAATTAGGGAGAGCTCTTATGAGGCGATTAAAGTCCTTCAGAAAAACAATATCAAAGTCTCCTTACTTACTGGCGACAATGAAAAAGTGGCTAAAGATGTCGCTGATAAATTAGGACTAGATGATTATATGGCAGAAGTACTGCCAGACCAGAAACAAGACAAAATAATACAATTGCAAGCAATGGATGAATTTGTGGCAATGACAGGCGACGGTGTAAACGATGCACCTGCATTAGCACAAGCAGATGTTGGTATTGCCATTGGTTCTGGAACTGATGTAGCCGCCGAGACCGCTGATATTGTTTTAGTGGACAGCAATCCAAAAGACATTGCCAACTTGATATTATTTGGTAAAGCTACCTATCGTAAAATGGTTCAAAATCTGGTTTGGGCAACGGGCTACAATATTGTGGCTTTGCCCTTGGCAACGGGTTTCGTTCCTGGGCTAATGATAAGCCCAGCATTTGGTGCGGCTTTGATGAGTATCAGCACCATAATTTGTGCAATTAATGCACAAACATTAAAAGGAATTCTACAATCAAAAACATAATATGGTTAATAGAAAAACAGCTTTAAAAATTAGAAATGCGCATAGGTATTTGGGGCTCTTTTTAGGGGTTCAATTCCTGTTTTGGACTATTAGCGGCATGTATTTCAGTTGGACAAATATCGATGACATACACGGCGACCATTTTAAGAATTTGGACTACCAACCCCAAGCTTTCAATGATATGATAAGCCCGACACAACTTAATGTTTCCAACGGTATTAAAACTATTGAGTTGAGAGATATTGACAATACACCTTACTATTGGGTAAATAAAGAACAATTATACAATGCCATAGATGGAAACCCAAAGAATAGCATAACAAAAGACGAAGCTCTTTATATCGCCAAAAACTATATGAAAAGTGATTTGGTAGTTGAAAATGTAGAGCAAATTAATGAGACCGGAAATCACCACGAGTATAGAGAAAAGTTATTGCCAGCTTATGTCATTTCATATAAAACAGACGAAGCTTTAAAAGCTTATGTATCTATTAAAGATGGGAAGTTTCAAACGGTAAGGCATCGCAGTTGGCGTTGGTTTGACTTTTTATGGATGACGCACACAATGGATTATGATGGTAGAGATAATTTCAACACTACCGTATTAAGGGCTTTCTCTCTTTTGGGATTGATCACGGTATTAAGTGGCTTCCTATTATGGTACACATCATCACCATCGGTTAGAAGATTATTAAAACGAAAAAAAACAAAGAAATGAAGAAATACGCAATTTACATTGGATTAGTGGTTTTAGGATTACTGTTTGGGTGGTTACTATTTGGTAACTCGTCAAACAAGGAAGAAGAGCATAATCATAACGAAGTAGCAGAAACCAATCAAATGTGGACATGCTCGATGCATCCACAGATTATGCAACCTGAACCCGGTGATTGCCCTATCTGTGGGATGGATTTAATTCCTGCAGAAAGTGGCGCAGAGGGATTATTGGCCGACCAATTCAAACTAACTGAAAACGCTCTGGCCTTGGCTGATGTGCAAACTTCTATTATAGGTAACAGCGAAATAGACAATAATGTTATAAAACTATCAGGAAAAATAGTCGAAAACGAGGAATCCAATGCTGTACAAGTAAGTTATTTTTCGGGAAGGATTGAACGCCTATATGTGAGTTTTACAGGAGAAGAAATTCGTAAAGGACAATTATTGGCGAGCATTTATTCACCAGAATTGTATGCAGCGCAACAAGAGTTGATTACCGCAGCTTCACTTAAAGAATCGCAACCTAAATTATATGAGGCAGTTAGGAATAAATTAAAGTTATGGAAGTTATCAGAAAAACAAATCAATCAGATTGAAACTTCTGGTAAAGTAATAGAAAACTTTCCTGTATACGCTACAGTTTCTGGTACAGTTTCGGAAAAAATGGTGCAGCAAGGCGACTATATAAAACAAGGTCAACCACTATTAAAAATTGCGAAACTGAATACGGTTTGGGCAAATTTTGATGTCTATGAAAATCAGATTGATTTATTCAAAAAAGGACAGGAAGTGATAATTACTACCAATGCATATCCTAATAAAGAATTTAAAGGTAAGGTTTCATTTATAGACCCTGTATTAGATACACGTACAAGAACAGTAAAACTAAGGGTTGTGTTAAACAACACAAAGGATGGGCTTAAACCAGGAATGTTTGTTGAAGGTAACATTGAAGGTGTTTCTTCAATTAAAGAGGAATTACTTAGCATTCCATCAACAGCGGTCTTATGGACTGGAGAACGTTCGGTGGTATACATAAAGAGCAGCCCTAATGAACCTGTTTTTGAGATGCGCGAGGTAAAATTAGGGAACACGATAGGTGAAAATTATGAGGTGCTAAGTGGTTTGCAGAATGGTGACGAGATAGTAACTAATGGAACTTTTACCATTGATGCAGCGGCTCAATTGCAGGGGAAAAAATCAATGATGAACAAGGAAGGAGGAAAAGTAGTGACTGGACATGAAGGACATCTGGGTATGCAAGAATCAACTTCAAGTGAAGACAGCAATCACTCTAAAATGAATGAGAGAATAAAGGTTTCAGAGGTTTTTCAAAATCAATTAAAAACTACTTTTGATAATTACTTAGTTGTAAAAGATGCATTGGTAAAAGACGATTCAAAAAAAGTAGTTGAAGGCGCGCAGCAACTACTCAATTCATTGAATCTGATTGATATGAAATTATTAAAAGACAACAATGCTCATAATCATTGGATGAAGCTGGAGAAAGAACTGAAATCTTCAACTAAATCCATTACAGAAGTTTTAAATATAGAGGAACAGAGGAGTCATTTTAAACATTTATCATCACACTTAGGTAGCGCGATTCAGTTATTTGGAGTCAACGAAAAGGTTTACAATCAATTTTGCCCAATGGCAGATAACAATAAAGGTGCTTATTGGCTGAGCAAAGAAGAAAAAGTATTAAACCCATACTTTGGTGATGCCATGTTGACCTGTGGTGAGGTGAAACAAGTAATAGAATGAAGTAACAAAAATCTTTGCACAAGCTGTGCATTGTTAATTTTGTATTTTTGTATTGTGAAAATAGTGACACTCATATTATCATTTTATATTCTAGCACTTAACGTATTACCTTGTAGTGACACGAGTTTTCCTACCAATGACAGTCAAATGGAAATTGTTTTGGATGGCCATACTGACCATCCCGAAGATGGTACTTCGGATCTATGCAGTCCATTTTGCACATGCCACTGCTGTCATGCGCATACCATAGATTTTGGGATTCCAAATTTCAAACCATTAACACCTGAAATTTCTTTGGAACCCTGTATCCATTTTGATAATATTACCAAAGAATATACTCATTCTTTACTACAACCACCGCAAGTTTAATTCAGTTTTTAGGATAACTATATCCTTTTCAGACCTATACTGATAGGTCAATATTTTCATTTCGTTGATTTTGTCTCATGCAAACTTCGGCGAAAAGTTTAACTGAATTAATCTTTTTATTACATGATAAATAAAATCATTGTATTCTCCATCAATAATAAATTTATTGTTGGACTACTGACATTGGCTCTTATCATAACCGGTATTTGGTCCATGTCTACCGTAAATCTGGGGTCGGTGCCAGATATCACAAACAACCAGGTACAGGTCATCACCGTATCTGAAAACCTCGCTACCGAAGATATTGAACAATTCGTGACCTATCCCGTGGAACTGGCCATGGGCAACTTGCCCAATGTAACCGAAATCCGTTCCATTTCCCGTTTTGGACTTTCCGTAGTGACCATCGTATTCGATGATGACATGGGTATTTACAAACCCAGACAATTGGTACAGGAGAAGCTGAACGAGGTTAGGGAAAGCATCCCAGAAAAATTCGGGAATCCTTCCATGGGACCGATTACCACTGGATTAGGAGAAATATACCAATATACCATAAAACCAAAAAAGGGCTTTGAAAGCAAATACTCCCCTACCGACCTACGTACCATCCAGGATTGGATCGTAAAACGCCAAATGACACTCTTGGATGGTGTTGTGGAAGTCAACTCTTTTGGTGGCAACATAAAACAATACGAAATAGCCATAAACCCCGAAAAGCTAAATGCCATAGGTGTTTCCATATCCGAGGTATTTACCGCTTTGGAAAGGAACAATGTCAATACAGGAGGTGCCTATATTGAAAAAGGTAAAATGGCAAACTTCATCCGAGGGGAAGGACTCATAAGGTCTTTGGAGGATATCAAGGCCATCGCCATAAAAAATGAAAATGGACTCCCGATTACCATTGGAGATGCTACGGAAAAAGTACAATTTGGAAACCAAGTACGTTACGGAGCCTTTACCCAAGATGGTCGCGAAGCCGTTGGCGGAATGGTGTTGATGATGAAAGGAGCTAATCCAAATAAAGTGATTGCCAATGTCCAGGAAAGAATGCAAAACGTTGAAAAGTCTTTACCTGAAGGGTTGGAAATCAAACCCTTTTTGGATAGAAGCAATCTCATAGAACGAACCACCAGTACCGTAAAACAAAACCTTTTGGAAGGTGCACTTATCGTCATTTTTGCCCTGGTCTTTTTATTGGGAAGTTTAAGGGGCGGATTGATAACCGCCACAACCATACCCCTATCGTTGCTCTTTGCTTTTATCTTGATGAAACAATTTGGTGTTTGGGCCAACTTAATGAGTTTGGGAGCTATCGATTTTGGAATCATTATAGACGGAGCTGTAATTATCATAGAAGGGACGGTTTATGAAATCCAAAAACGAATACGTTCCGGTAAGCTCAAATTCAATCAAGGTATTATGGATGAAGTCGCCTATGATGCGGGAAGCACCATGATGGGCTCTGCTTTTTTCGGCCAAATTATCATTCTAATCGTATTTGCGCCTATTCTTTTTTTAACAGGAGTTGAAGGAAAGATGTTCCGCCCTATGGCCTTTACTTTTGGATTTGCCATGATTGGGGCTATTTTCCTCTGCCTGACCTATGTTCCAATGATGTCCGCTTTATTTATGAAACCCGTTAAAAACAAAAACAATTGGTTCGGGAAATTTGAAAGTTGGCTGGAAAAAATCAGTGATAACATTATAGGAAGCATCCAAAAAGTCTATCTACCCCTTTTAAAAGGAGCATTAAAAGCAAAATCCTTAGTTGTAGGAGCAGCTATAGTTTTACTTCTTGTTTCAGGATTTGTGTTCTCAAGAATGGGAGGCGAATTTGTACCTCAATTGGACGAAGGAGACCTTGCCATGCAAGCACTGTTAAGATCGGGAACAGGATTAACAGAAGCTATCGATGTATCAAACAAAATAGAAAGTGTCCTTATCGAGAACTTTCCAGAAGTAAAGACAGCAGTTGCCAGAATTGGTGTTGCCGATATCCCTACCGACCCGATGCCGATGGATATTGCCGATATGTTCATCATCCTGGAAAAAGATATGAGTAAATGGACTTCGGCAAAATCAAAAGAAGAACTCATCGATAAAATCAAGGATAAACTAGATAGTGAACTTACAGGGGTAAACCTAGTATTTAGCCAACCTGTAGAACTGCGTTTTAACGAACTGCTAACAGGAGTACGGGAAGACGTTGCCGTTAAATTGTATGGCGAAGATTTAGAAGTCCTTTCCAAAAAGGCAGAAGAAATGGCGGCTATTATCCAAACCGTTCCAGGCGTGGGTGATGTCAATCCAGAGCGGACATCAGGCTTGCCACAGATGACCGTAAGGTACAATCGAAAAAAGATGGCACAGTACGGACTGGATATCGAGAAAGTAAACAATTATATAAGTGCCGCATTCGCTGGTGGTAATGCGGGGGTCATTTTTGAAGGGGAAAAACGCTTTGATATGGTTATCCGATTTGATGAGGAGCACCGCAAAAGCATCGAAAATTTACGCGCTTTATATGTCGATTTGCCCGATGACACCCAAGTTCCCATCAAGGAAGTAGCAGACATAAGCTATGTGCCAGGGCCCATGCAGATATCCCGCGACAATACTTTTCGTAGAACCTACGTAGGTATAAATACAAGAGGACGTGATGTGGAATCCGTTGTAACCGATATTCAACAGAAATTGGATGCTGAGTTGGACCTACCTCCAGGCTATTATATTACCTACGGAGGAGAGTTTGAAAACCTGGTACGTGCCAAAGAACGGTTGACCATCGTAGTACCCATAGCACTGTTTTTAATCTTTGTGCTCCTGTATTTTGCCCTAAAATCGTTTTCACAATCCATAATGATATACATCGCTATTCCATTGGCGGCCATCGGCGGCATATTTGCCCTGTGGTTACGGGACATGCCATTCAGTATTTCTGCAGGGGTAGGTTTTATAGTGCTATTTGGAGTTGCCGTTCTGAACGGATTGGTGCTTATAAATCGATTTAACTCCCTAAAGGAAGAAGGTGTAACAAGCATACGGGAAAGAATAGTAACAGGAACCAAAGAAAGAATACGACCAATTATGTTAACAGCAACTACAGATATTTTAGGTTTTATGCCGATGGCATTTTCATCATCGGCTGGTGCCGAAGTACAACGACCATTGGCAACCGTAGTTATTGGAGGGATGTTGACGGCGACTTTACTAACACTGATTGTACTTCCAATTTTATATGCATTCATTGAAAAACGGGGAGAAAACAAAAGCAAAAAGAAGCTTTCTTCATTAAAACCAAGTGCTATAGCTACCGTTTTAATCATGGGATGCATATTGGGTTTTGCGATTCCAGCTTCTGCTCAAGAAGGTACATTGGAAAACAAAGTAATCCTACAGGATAGTTTACCAACGATAAGCCTGGAAAAAGCCAAGAAAATGGCCATTGCCAATTACCCGAGTTTAAAAGCCGTAAAACTTGGAATTGAAGGAGAGAAAGCGATGCGAAAAACTGCCTTTGATTTTGGAAATACCCAAATATTTACTGGAAAGGAAGAAGTAGGCAATGGAGAAAATGGTGTGTCCAATACCATCGGGGTGCAACAGCAGGACATCAATGTGTTTGGGATCGTTCCCAAATTAAAGTTGCAAAAGGAACGTATCCATTTGGCGGAAAACCTAGTCAACCTAACTGCTCTGGAAGTGGAACGAGAGGTAAGCAGGGCTTGGGCAAATGTGTACACAAAACGGAAGACATATCTGGTCTATAATCGAATGGACTCCGTTTTTCAGGATATTGAGAGAGCAGCCAGAATCAGGTATGAAACCGAAGCTACTTCCAATTTAGAATATTTGGCAACATCCAATCAAGCCAATGAGGTCAAAATTCAAAAAGAACAGGCTTTTAGGGAATACAACAAAGCATTGCAACAGTTAAACCAATGGTTTGCCAGCGATACGTTGTACAGTGTACCAAATGTTTCATTGGAATCTTTAGAAGCTCCATTTGATTATAGATCGACATCCTTGGAAAACCATCCATTACTTCAAGCCTCAAAGCAGCAAATACAGGTAGCTAAGGCATTTAGCAAGGTACAAAAATCCGAGTTCCTGCCAAAGTTTCAAGCACAATACGGCAGGCAGCAAATCAATGGACAATCAGGATTTTATCAATATCAAGTGGGTATACAAATTCCATTGTTTTTTGGTGCCAATTTAGGAAGAGCGCAAAAGGCAAAAATTGACAAAAAAATAGCAGAAGAGAATTTTTATACCGAAAAGCTAAAGGTAAAAACGGCCTATGAAAATATGTGTGAAGATTTTATAAAATGGCAGACTTCGTGGAGTTATTATAAAAACAAAGCACTTCCATTGGCCAAAGAACAGCAAAAAGGTACCATATTGGCCTTTAAGGAAGGAGCCATCGACTATGTAACTTTCTTACAGAATATAAGGGACGTCATTCGTATTGAAGTAAACGCTTGGGAAGCCTTCAACAGCTACTTGGACAGCCGTTACCAACTAGAATATTACCTGAAGAATCCAAATAAAAATTAAGACAAATAATAAGATGAAAACGCAAATAATAATGATTTTAATGCTGTCTCTAGTGCTTGCCCTTTTTATGGGCTGCAAGGAAGAAACAGAACAAGCGGTAGGGGAGGAAGCCTCAAAAACAGAAGAAACCCATGACCATAAAGAAGGAGAGGAATACGAAGAAAACGAAGAGAGTTCCGAAGAAGGCGAAGCAGTGCATTTATCCGAGCTAAAATTCAATAGCTTGGGCATTAAAGTAGGTGCTTTACCAACAAAATCGCTTTCAGGTGTTGTTAAAGCTAACGGACAATTGGAGGTGCCACCTCAGTATGAAGCTACGGTAACTGCTATCTTGGGTGGTAACGTAAGCAGCATCAAAGTCATAGAAGGTGATAAAGTGCGTAAAGGACAGGCCTTGGCATACCTTTCCCACCCCGACCTGTCCCAAATCCAGACCAATTATATAAAAACCTATAACAGGATGCAGTTTTTGGAAAAAGAATACGAGCGCCAAAAACGGTTATATGAAGAAAAGGTAGGTTCGGGAAAAACGTTTCAACAAACGGAGTCTGAATACCAATCGATTAAAGCAGAGGTAAAAGGCTATGAATCGCAGTTACGACAATTGAACATAAGTGCCTCAAAAATAAGGAGTGGTGAAATTTACGAATATGTTCCGGTAACAAGCCCTATTGCTGGTTATATAGAGAAAGTAAAAGTTCAAATGGGACAGTATGTAGCATCGCAAACCCCTATGTTTGAAATTGTAGATAATGAGCATATTCATGCGGATCTAATGGTTTTTGAAAAGGACATCCATAAGGTTAAAAAGGGACAAAAAATTTCTTTTACGTTAGAGTCGGTTCCCAATAGCAACCTTACCGGTGAAATTTATTCCGTAGGAAAACAATTTGAGCAAAACCCCAAAGCCGTACACATACATGCCGAAATCGATAAAAAAGAAGATTTCCTTATCCCCGGAATGTATATCAATGGAAAAATAAGGACTGGAGAGGCACCGGTGACGGCCTTACCAGAAGACGCCATTATAGAAGAAGGTGGAAAACCGTTCATTTTTACAGCACAAAAACATTTGGAAGATGGTAAGGTTGAATGGGAATTAAAGCCTCTTGAAGTCCGTACAGGAATAACTGAAGATGGCTGGGTGGAAATAAAATTATTGGAACCGCTTTCTGAAGATACCCAAGTGGTATTCAACAATGCATACTACTTAATATCGGAAATGCAAAAAAGCGAAACATCGCATAGTCATTAATAAAATATAAAAATTGATTTTGATTGATTGGTTGGTAAGGGTCTGTTCGATTTCGTCCATAAGGAAGATAAAACGGCAGGCCCATTCAAAAAGCAATTCATGAAATAAGGAAAATGATAGAAATGAATTCACTGGCAAAATGAAATAAAATGCTAAGGATTATCAATCATTACTGGCAACACTTAATAAAATGGAACAAATTGTAAAAATACTAGAAGATAAAGGGGTTCGCCCTACTGCAATGCGATTATTGGTATATAAATTATTGGTGAATAGAGAAAATGCCATAAGCTTAGGCGAACTGGAAAAAGACTTTAAAACCTCTGAGCGAAGTACGCTCTATCGGACTATAAAAACATTTGAAGAAATTGGATTGGTACATTCGATAGAAGATGGCACTGGTATCATAAAATATGCTATTTGTGAAAATCATTCTACTTCTAAGGAAAATAATGACCTGCACCTACATTTTAGATGCAACACATGCCAAGAAACGGTATGCTTGACAGATTATAAAATCCCACAAATCAACCTTCCCAAAGGTTATATATCAGAAGATATGAACCTTACGGTAAAAGGTATTTGTGAAAAATGTAATATGGATTAAAACATTGAGATATGATGAATAAAAGCGAAAAATACCACAAAGAAGATGGTCACAACCATGACCACGGCGGCATTTTTGGAAAGAATACAGAACTCTATTTTGCAATTTTAAGTGGTATTTGTTTAATCACAGGATATTTACTGGGAAAATATGGAAGTATTTCAAGCAGTATTCCTTTTGGATTATATGTTTCAGCTTACTTTTTTGGAGGGTATTTTACCCTAAAAGAAGCCATTACAAAAATCTCAAAAGGTGAGTTTGAAATTGATTTTTTAATGCTTGTGGCTGCGGCAGGCGCAGCTTATTTAGGAGAATGGGCAGAAGGTGCCTTATTGTTGTTCCTTTTTAGTTTGGGCCATGCCCTTGAAAATTACGCTATGGGAAAAGCAAAAAAATCCATTGCCGCCCTTACCGATTTAGCTCCAAAAACAGCATTGTTAAAAAAAGGAAAGAAAACTGAAGAAGTAGCCATCGAGACCTTAAAAATTGGGGATATCATTGTTATTCGTCCTAACAGTAAAATTTCAGCAGATGGTATTATTATTAATGGATCAAGTAGTATAAATCAGGCACCTATTACGGGAGAGAGCGTTCCTGTAGATAAAAAGGCCATAGAAAACCTTGACACAAATTATGAGAACCATAACAATATCCCCGAAGAAAGCCAAGTGTTTTCAGGAACCATAAATGGAAACAATGTTTTAGAAGTAAAAGTCATTAAAGAAGCACAGGACTCTACCTTAAGCAGATTGGTAACCATGGTTCAAAATGCACAAGAGCAAAAGTCACCTACGCAATTGCTGACCGATAAATTCGAAAAAATCTTCGTGCCTTCGGTTATCCTGCTGGTCATCCTACTTAATTTTGCTTTTCTAATCATTGATGAAACTTGGAACGAAAGCTTATATCGTTCCTTAGCAGTTTTAGTCGCTGCAAGCCCTTGTGCATTGGCTATTTCAACACCATCGGCAGTACTAAGTGGTGTAGCTAGGGCAGCCCGTGGAGGGGTTTTGATAAAAGGGGGGCGACCGTTGGAAGATTTAGGCTCTTTAACTGCCTTGGCATTTGATAAAACGGGGACTCTTACCGAAGGGAAACCAAAACTGACCGATGCCATTGGTTTTGGTGGCATCAAAAAAGAAGACTTACTAAAAGTGGCTATTGCCGTTGAGGAGTTGAGCGACCATCCATTAGCCAAAGCAGTAGTAAGAGATGGGAAAACGATATTATCCCCAGATGTGAATATCCCCAATGCGAGTAATACAGAAGCTATACAAGGTAAAGGCATCAAAGCAGAATATCAAGGCAAACCCGTTTACATTGGTAATCTAGAGCTGTTTGATGATATAGACAATGGTGTTTCGAAAGAAGTGGCTGAAAAAGTACATTCATTGGAAGCAGAAGGAAAGACAACAATGTTGATAAAACTTGGAATTGAATTCATAGGCATATTGGGGCTAATGGATACGCCTAGAGAAAAAGCAAAAGAAACTTTATTGCAGCTAAAGAAAATAGGCATCAAAAAAATGATAATGCTTACAGGTGACAACCAAAAAGTAGCGGATGCCGTGGCCCAGGAAATTGGGTTGACCGAAGCCAGGGGTAGTCTACTTCCTGAAGAAAAAGTTCAGGCCATAAAGCAGCTGGCCAAGCAAGAAAAAAGGATAGCAATGATAGGCGATGGTGTTAACGATGCCCCCGCTATGGCGAACAGTACGGTAGGTATCGCCATGGGGGCCGCTGGTAGTGATGTGGCCTTAGAAACTGCGGATATTGCCCTCATGGCCGATAAACTGGAAACCTTGCCTTTTGCTATTGGTTTAAGCAGAAGTGCCAAATCCATCATCAGGCAAAATTTATGGATAAGTCTAGGGATTGTGGCTCTCCTTATACCCTCTACAATTATGGGGTGGGCAAACATTGGAATCGCGGTAGCTATTCACGAAGGATCCACCTTAATTGTGGTCATTAATGCGCTACGATTATTGACGTTTAAAAAAAGATAAAAGTAAACTACAGAAACCCATTGAATATTTGAGCCGTATTGGAGGTGACACAGAAAAGTCTTTAGCACATCAAAAGAAGGGTTTACTAAATGGTTTGCAGCGGAGAAAAGGATCTTAATAAATCCATTTGTATCATTGAAATTCTAAAAAGTTTAAGAAATTGAAGTTTTATGAAGAAACAATTAAGAGGTTAAACACAGAACTCGATACTATTGAGTCTGGAATTGAAAATCCCCTTTTTATTGCTGAAAAAGGTATAAAACTAGTTAAAACTGTATTATCGGAAGTTAGAACCGAGGTTTTGAGCCAGGGGTTCCAATCTCAGGTTGACGAAATCAACTTTTTCAAAAACATAAAACCATATATTTATAGCAAACTGATTTACTATGCAAAACTTTTCAACCTGGAAAGTAAACGTCCAAGAAGTAGTAGAAAAACACAAGTAAAATATTTTAATTCCCATATAGACAAACTACAGACTTTTTTCAATGAGAACTTAGATTTTTATCACTATTACAGAAGAGGGGCAACTTCATTCGACAAACATTATTTTTTAAGAAGTGAAGCAGATATTCGTCTTTTTCCTGAGAATTTCCACTTTTTTGAAGATGAACAGTTTTCAACAAGTCATGATGGTACAGTCGCAACAATTTTAGCCTACGACCTCCTTATTATCCATTTAAAGAGGGAAATTGACAAATTGGAAAATAATAGAAATCATTTCGGTGAAGGTATGTTGCACAAAAAAACGAGGCTTACCTGGACTGCCCATAAAATTTATTTGATAGAGTTGATATATGCCTTACATAGTACAGATGCTATTAATAACGGAACGGCTGACATCAAGGATATTGCATATTTTGTAGAACGAATTTTCAGAATTGATTTGGGTGACTATTATAGGGCATTTCTGGAAATACGAATGCGAAAAAATGGTAGAACCAAGTTTTTGAATATCCTAAAGGAAGAATTGATGAAACGCATGGATGAAACCGATAATTAAACACCCAAGATAGTCTATCTTGGGTGTTTTGCTTTTTACAGACCATCTCATTCTATTTATATGTTTTTGTAGTTATCATGGGCTCAACGAAAACCTAAATCTAACTAATATAACCTATTGAAAATGAGTAGAAAATAATACCCAAGACGCCATATCTTGTGAATAAAAATCACCAAACCCTATCAATTTTGTAAAACGAAAGTCAAATCAGTAGAGAGGCCATCAAATTAGGTGATAGTAAGGCGGTGGTCTCTTTTATTAAAATCGTTTTACAAATGGGAGCAACTATCATCACTACAGAAGACTTGATGGAATTCAAATTGGAATTACTCGAAGACATCAAGCAACTTTTACAAAACCAAAACGGGCAGCCTACTAAAAAATGGCTCAAATCTCTGGAGGTTAGAGAGCTTTTAGGCATCTCTCCAGGAACTTTGCAAAACCTGCGTATAAATGGCACATTGCCTTTTACCAAAATTGGCGGGGTTTTATATTACGATTATCAGGAAATTATGCAGGTTTTAGAACAAAACAGAGTTCATAATAAATTCTGAACCTTGTTTTGAAAGACATCAATTATATTAAGCACCTCAATGGGGTGTTTGAGCAGTTTTCCAAAGACAATAGATTAAATCCAACCCATATCAGCTTGTATGTGGCCTTGTTTCAAATCTGGAATAACAACTTTTTTAAGGATGAATTTTACATCAACCGAGAAGAAGTCATGGAATTTTCCAAAATAGGTTCTAAATCTACTTACCACCGGTGCATTAAGGAATTGAGCCATTGGAATTACTTGCTCTACACACCATCGCATAACCCATTTAAAGGCAGTCGAATCAAGATGTTCAATTTTGGGACAAGTACCGAACAAGTACTGTACCCAAGCAATACCAAAATCGAGACAAGTACTGGACAAGCATTGGTACCTATAAACAAACATATACAAACCATAGAAAACAGTAAAAACTTAAACAAACGGCAATTTTCGGAAAATTCAAATTCGGAAAATGAAGAAAACCATTTGGCAAGTGTCCCATATCAGGACAACTTAAAGACCAGTTCGGATAAAAACTATGATGACCCTTTATGAGCAACCCAAAACCACATATCATTGTTGAAGGCGCTGTACAGTATTCCCTGGGTATCATGCGAGGTAATCAGATTTTGTATGATTTTGATAAAATGTTGGTTTATTTGGATGCTAAAGGCAAATTACTTTTTGGGCCGAAGTTTAAAATATATAAAGAGGACAGAGATATTTTATACAAACTATGTCTATACTTCATCCAGGATAGAATTGCGTGCAAAGAATTTGGAATTGATATCGACAAGGGGATTTTACTTTCTGGACCCGTGGGCTGTGGCAAAACTTCTTTGATTCGTTTATTGAAACATCTGGTGCCACATCGAAAGCCTTACGAAGTTGTACCCACTCGAAACATTGTTTTTGGGTTTAACCACATCGGTTACAAGACCATTGAAGATTATGGTAACACCCAATTTTTCTGCTTTGATGATTTAGGTGTAGAACCTATGGGTAGACACTATGGTAAGGATTGCAATGTGATGGGCGAAATTCTGCTATCCCGCCATGACTTATTTCTGCAAAAGAAAATTAAAACCCACGCTACTACCAACTTAAATGCTGCGGAACTGGAAGAACTCTATGGGATTCGTGTCCGTAGTCGAATGCGACAGCTTTTCAATTTGGTGGCTTTTGATAGAGGGAGTAAGGATAAGAGGAAGTGATGTTTAGGAAGTGTTTCTTGATAACTCGAATTTCCTAAAATCAGATTTTAAAAACTCAAATTTTTTCTCAAACAACTTTGCAATTTTCTTGCTTGCAGTTGCAAATATTAACTGACGTGATTCATTAACTACCATACTCCTTAAGTAATCCAAAAAAGATAATATATTAAGGTCATCAGTATAGGTGACAGGGTCATCAAAAATAATCAAATTAGGACCTTTAATGAGTTTCTTATTTAATGCTAAAAAGATAGATAGTGCTAAAGCACTACGCTGTCCTGTACTTATTTGTGATATAGGAACTTCTGCATTAGAACTTTTCTTGTAAAGTAATATTTCACCTGACTCAAATGATAGTCGGGAAAATTCCTTTGGTGAATGAATATTACTGAATATTTCGCTTATTTCTTTTTCATTTTTTCTGAAGAAATCATTCAAAATTTTATCTTCACTATCTTCTTCAATGAACTTGTTTAAAATATCGATACCAGATTTAGCCCTTGTTTTCTTAGGCTCCCACTTTTCTATACTTTCATTGGATTCTTTAATGATTTTGTTAGCTAAACTCAATTCTTCAAACTTCATTTTCTGCTCTTTAAAATTCTGAAATGTCTTATTTAGAGCCTCTAACTGATGTCTTAGTTCAATAATAAAACCATCTTTCTCAAATTCAATAAAATCTCTAAGCTTTAGGAAATAATCCCTATAGGCCTGATACTCCTTTATTTCAAAATCCAGCTCTTCACTGTATCTTTCTAGATTATACTTTCCCTTTACCAAGTCTTCTATTTTGCTATTGGATTCCTTAAGATTTTTCTTAAGTGTATCAATTTTGCTCTTTAATCCTTCAACTTTTCCTTGTTCAGTTTTTCTAAGATTTTCGAACTTTTCTTTATTCTCTAGTTTAAAAATTGTATCGCCGTATGTCGTACTAAGACCCTTTCTGATTTGTAAAAAATCATTTAACTCGAAGCCCTCTAACCTTAAATCAAGGTCCAGATTTTTGAGCTCTTCTAGTTCTTTCTTATATTTTTCAAAGTCTAACTTCTGCTGCTCAACTAATGCTTTTAACTCACTTATTGGTAATTGAGATATGTCAATGGCAAAATACCCTTTTAATAAATCTTCATAATTCCTTGTGAGGGAAAACTTTGCTTTTACCTTGGAAATCTCTTTTTCAAGTAAACCAATATTTTTATTAAATACCTCTATGTTTTTTGCATTGTCATCATCACTATAATCAGCCTGTATTTTTGCCTGAAGTTCAGATTTAGTGTGTGGTGTCTCACACAAAGGACACTCTTGTACATCTTTTTTAACTTCTATATATTCTTTCCCGTAATATTTTATGTCAACAATTATTGATTTAATTTTATCTAGGGTGTCTTTTACTATTTGTAGTTGTTCTTGACTACGATTTAACTCCTCTTGTTTAGATTCTAGATTTTGCTTTAGAATTTCTTTAAATTCTTTGAAAGATGTTGTTTGGGAATTAATATCATCAACTTTCAATTTACCGAGTTCATCTAGAAAAACTTCAATCTTTGAAACTGTTTGCTCTAAGGTTTGTATTTCTTTATGGATAGTTTCAACCTTAAATGACTTGGGGTTATCTAAATATGAAAAAGCCTTTCTTAGAAGTTCAAGATTCCCTTCTTTTTTAGAAATCTCCTTTTCATTGTTACTTAATGTTACATTTATCTCTTTCTTGATTTGTTCTTCAGATTGCAGCTTCTTTTGTAGCTCTTCAAGACTTATTAATTTACTTAAAGCATCTGATTCCTTAGCTACTTTTGAATGTACAATTGAATTCAAAAGTCCGATAATTGTATCGTAATCAGCCTCAAACTGTTTAGTTTCATCATTCAAAGACTGAGGTAATGTCTTAATCCATTTAATCTTCTTAGCATCATGCAAGAACTTTTGGAATATTTCGTCTGGATTAGCGATTTTTTTTAGATTTTCTTTTTGTTTCTTCGCATTATCGATTAGTGCTTTTTCCCTATTAATATTTTTTGAAAGAGATTTAAGCTCATCAATTAATCTTTTTCTAAAGCCCATCATTCTTTCTCTTATTGCACCAAATTCTGTACCTAGAGCTATTGAAGAAAGGTAAGATGTAAATTCGCTATTATTTGTACTGTTGGATAAATGATAAGCACTATCACTGTTATAAAAATTATAGCGGTTAAAACTTCGATGTAGCGAGTTAGATTTTTTCTTGTTATATGCGGTATTATACCAATAGTAATTCCTTGCTTTAAATTTTGGAATATTGTTTACATAAGAATCTGTTTTTTCATCAAAATCAGCTTCATACTTTGCTTCTATTGACCCTTCGTTTGGTAGGTTATTTTCATTTCTAGCATTGTTACCTGTTATTACAAGTTCAATCCCTTCCATTAAAGATGTTTTTCCAACACCATTTGGACCACAAATGAGATTCGCCTTTCCAAAATAGAAATCCCGTTTTTCTGGAAAATCGCGGTAATCTGAATTCAACTTAATATGTGATACTCCATCTAGGACAAAGTCCTGATTGGTATCTGGTTTTTCATCCACTGGTCTTAGCTCCTCTATTTTTTTTGTTTTATTATTGAGGTAGCGGGGGATGGCTTGACTGTAAGGTTCATTGCTATAAACCTCTTGCAAATCTGATTCATCTAATTTTGCTTTCCACTTGTCCACCACATTTTCTTCTACCGAAGATGTGGTTTTTTCATAGTTGAGATAGTCTTCTAATTCATCTAAGGAGAGTACAAATTTTCTAGCGTAAGACTCGTCTTTTTCAATATTTCTTTTATTTGCCTCTGGAAGTTTATCCCTTAAAAATATAAGATAGTAATTCCACTGAAGATTTCCCTCAGACTCGAAGAAGTCCTTGGAAATGAATTTGTCCTGATACTCATTTATATCAATATCATTGTTATCAATATCAATATCAAAGACATATTTTGCGATATTAACGCCATTATATTTCTGCAGCGAGTATATCTGTTCTTTGGTTTCACTAATGCTAGTGATTTCAAAGCTAGAAGGCAATATTTCTTTTATTTTTTCTGCAGTCATTCTCTCGTTATTGAAGTAAAGTCAGTTTGTCCTGTAGATGTATATTTGGGTCTGTCCAGGGCTACATTCGTGTAGCTGTTGAGCGCCATGTTGGGTTTATACCACACTACAATTCTCTTATTGCTCAAATCCTCTTCAGGGAATAGTTTTGTTAGTTTATTCAGCATAGCTTTTGCTTCTGCCTCTGAGGAATATCCAATGTAAGCAACCGTAGCAAATTGATTATCGTTGGTGACTAAATTATAATTGTATTTCGTTCCATTTTTGTTGAGGAACATCACTTCATTGCAATTATCCTTGAATGATGCTATAATATCTGGATACAAATCTGGATTAGTTAATATATTTAAATTGAGGTCTTCAACTCTACCCAGTTGGGTCACTCTATAATCCCTACCATCTTGGTCGAAAGTAACCGTAAACCTTTTTATCGTTTCTGTATCTTCTATAAGGAAACTTTTTAGTGTATTTACAGCATACCAATTTACACCAGGTCTCACTTTAGAAATTTCACCAGAGGTTAAAGTAATTAATCTTTCTTTATCAAGAATATTAAGTGCTTCATTCTGCAAGTTTTGACTTTGGATTTGAATACTTTCTATAAAATTTTGATAGCCATCATCTGCACTTTCTTCAATTACAAAAGTTTCTAACTCCTCATCATAGTTATAAATACTATGTAATTCCGGCCCGCGCCTTCGATTGGCTGGAGCAGGGCCTAAACCCTCTGTCGGTTTTCTAATTCTTAAGTAGAAAAGCTCAACTTTTGGTGTAAAATAAAAACAATGTCTGTTCGGCTTTATTTGAGTGTAATAAAGCCCTTTATTGTGATTATCATTTATAAGTGTTTCTTCAATTAATGTATTGTTGATGATGTGGGCAGTAATTATTGAAATATTTGATTTACAATACTGGTTGAAAAAATTAGGGTTGAAAGAAGCTTCTCCTTCTGAGCTCCAATTAAGTGAGATAACATCTTTATTTGTCTTTTCAAGAATATTTCGTCTAAATCCCCGAAATTGTATGTGACTTGGCTGAGGATTCATTTGTATACTTAAAATGATATAGGGTTGAATATCCCATTGACCAGGAGCATTAGGATAAATTTCTCTACCGTCGAATACCATTGCATCCGAACATATTACAGTTGCAAGATTAATTGAATCTAAAGCGTTTCTTAAGATATAAAGGTGTTGACCTGGGACAATTTTTTGTTGCTCTAAAGCATTGTCCCAAACTCCCATGTGCTGTGTCTTAAACTGTAAAAGAACAATTGTCTTTTCTTGACCTTCTGGATTTTGAGCTTTAAATATATAAGCACAAGGGTCTAAAAGTACACCTCCAGGAGCATTGTCAATAGTATCGTTAAAAACTACTTCAATATCATTTGTATCATAATAAGTATCTCGAAAATTTAGTACTTCGTCTGGAGTTATAGATTCACAACCAAGAACCCATAATTTTCCATTATCAGGCAATCGCTCAGCATCATGTAATATATGTCGAATACTATCCCAAGGACATGAGTATTCAGGTGTAATTACAAGAGAAGAACCATTTGCTTTAGCACTATTTAAAAAGTTATTAAATTTAGCTGCCTCAGCTTGGTTGTTATGGTTGCCAAAGAAAGTTTCAGAAAAGTGAAATACGCCTTTATGCTGTAGCATTGAGATACTATATAAATTGGTATCTCGCCTTAATACTTCTAAGTTTATAGAATAATCTTGTAGTATTTCATCAATAAAGGTATAATTCATTAATAGTGTTACATTTTTTTAAATTATGTATGCACGATAGAACGCACATAAGAGTCTTTAAATATAAAAACTAAACCAATAAATAAGGGGATTAGCAGGGTGTTAACTACTGTCAAATATAATAATTTAACATGTAAAAACTTAATTTAAAATCAAATAAAACCTTCATTATTCAAAACATCCAATAAATCCATTGACTCTTCTTCCACCCAAAAATTATTTTCAATCAAATTTTCGATAATATTTTGCTGTCGCTCAGAAAAATCATCTCTGCTTAAGCCAGATAAATCTTTGTTTTTCCATTTGCTATTGTGGTGAGGAGAATCCACGGGTAAAGCTTCACCTAAAGATAGGGGCTCAATTAGCTGAATTGATTTATTTTTTTCCTTGAATATATTTTTGACCCTTAAATAGATTGATAATCCGTGGTGGTCCCAATCACAGAAATAAAACAATGGAAGTTCAATTTTCCTTGCAGGAATATCTTTTAATGGATTAGTATTATTACCTCCTACATACCATAGTTCGATATTATTACTCTTGTACTCATATGGAACTTTTAAGCAAGCAATATTTTCACAAATAACAATAGCTTTTGGGTTTTCACAATCTACTACCAATCGCCATTGACTATTTTTTGGGTCTTTTTCTGGAAATTCATTAATACCCAGAAGTTGTAATACTGCATTTCGCAGGCTCGGTTTATTTGAAAGGTACTTAGCACCTTTACCTTTAAAGACTCTTGCAGAAAATGTATATTCAGTTGTTAGGTTCTTTTTAAGTTCATCTTTTTGATAAAAAATAAAGGCTAAACTCTTTAGGTCGTCTGCATTGTATGTTTTGTGAGCGTTACTTTCTAGTCCTGCTCTTGAAAAGAAATTGGAATAATAATCAAAATAGTCTTGAAATTCTTTTTCGTAATATTCATTAAAACCATATTTGGCTTCCAAAACATTTGGATTGCCCATTTTTGGTTTTATCAATTTTTTCTGCTTTATCAAAACTTGATTGATAAAACTATTATTGCCAATTTTTAAATTGGTTCTTCTATTTTTATATAATTGATTTAAGCCAATTAGATATTTCCATTCCACATCTTTTTTCATTCTTTATATGAAAGTTCTCATTAATAGTATTAATTGTTATTATTATCGAAATCGCCAAATATTGGCACAGGGTCATAATTGACTTTATCTGGAACTTCCAAGTTATTATGGAGTAAATAGATATACTGGTTTTGAATATCAACCTTATTGGGCAAAATAGATAACGAAATTATCTGGTAGTCGTTTGCCTTGGCGATATCGTAAAGCATATCAAAGTTGCTGCCCAATCCAGCGGCTTCATCAATAGGCATAAATCGTATGCCATCTCTAATTTTATTTTTAGCATCTCTGTTAATCAGGGACAATCTGGAAATGCACAATAAGGCAATTGCAGCATAAGTTTGACTTGTACTCCCAGGGTTTCTTTTTCCGTGTAAGGATTGGATAGCAAAATCAAGTCCATAGTAGGATTTTGGATTCAGCAATTCCCAGATTTTGGGCTTTAGATTCCTTGAACCACCACATCTGTAAAACGCTTCCTGCATTTTCTCTTCCAAAGATGTGTATTTTTCAAGGTCGTTTGAAATACCTTGTAATGAGTCGAATAAGTTGCTGTCACTTGATACCTTAATATCCTTTTTGATTTCCTCGATAAATTTTTCCATCCATGCTCTTGGATAACAACCTTCATAGAAAATAGATAACTTAGCCCTATGCCCTCCAGTTATAGTCTTATCATCTGAATCGATAAAATCTCTTATTTTCTTTGAGTAGTATATTTGCTCGCTTAATTCATTATTAACTTTATCTATAATGCTTGTTAACTTCTGAAGTTTTCTAATATTTAGCTTCTTGTTTTTTATATTGATATCTTCAAGTAACTTTTTAACACGTGGGATTATCTCGTCATCTTCTAAATCTTCCTCAGAAAAAATCTCGGGAGGTAAAATCTCGGAGCATATTTGCCTAAAATCATCCATTCCGAGATAACGGTTTTCTTTTTGCTTCAAAAACTCCTTTACAATTAGGTCATACTTAATGCTATATTGCTTTTGACAATCTGAATATTTTACATCTTTGTTCTCCAATACCTCTGAAGTTACTGCTTCAAAGGGCTTTTCGACATGCTTCACAAAATCCTTATTGTCTCTAAGGAGCTTTTCTATATCAGCATTGAATTCTGTTATTTGTGTATCGTGACCCTGTAAGTCCTCAATGGGCACCACGTTTCTTATTTCCTTTTGTAATGCTGAGACATACGATTGCTGGAAATCTTGAGATTCTTTAATAGTGGCTTCAATGACTTTAAAGCTATTGGTATCTTTTGCCTTATAATCATACTTTTTAATTAGTTGTAGTAAATTATCATCGACTTCTGGAATAGAAATGGTGCTAATATTTGTCTCTAATCCTTTTATAAGAGAATTGTATTTTGTCCTTTTAGAATCAATTTTTTTATAGCTTGAAGTAGCTTTTCTAAGCCCTTCATCAATTTTTTCATGCTCTTCTAAAAGCTTTAAATACTTCTTTATTGAGTCAGGTGATTCATCAAAGACTTCATGTTCGTTAAAATCTGAATTTTCATCTCTAGCATCCCATGCTATTAGATATTCAGAAGGACTTTCCAAATTATTCAAAAGTCCACTTAGGGAACTCCAATACTCTAGTTCTGATTCTAAAATCGTAATATCATTTTCCAAAGTATTTTTTTGCCCTGTGAAATATTCCTTGATTTTACCCGAATTACCCGTATCGAATATTGGCTCTTTTACAAGAGGTATGTACTCCCAAATACCGCCTAGGTCTAACCAAAAACCATTTTTTGTGTTTCTTGCAATCGGTAGATTTTCAATAAGTGTTTTAGGGTCAGGAATATATCTGTTCTCAACGGCCAGTTCGGGTTCTTTTGTAGTTATATTATCATTTTGATATTTGTGGATAACACTTTCTTCATTTAGACTAAGTTTCCTATTCAGATTTAAAGCCCAATAAGCTAGTGATGACGAGTCTTCTAAATTGTTGAGTGCTTTTAATTTTCTTTTCGATTCAAGGGAAGATTCAAGTTCTGTTATGAATTGAGAAATATTTAATAAGGTATTCTTATTCAGTTTGTCGTTTTTTTCAAAAAAGGAGTATATGTTATTTTGCTTTAATAATAACTTTAAATGGGCTATTCTTTCAATATTCTTTTTGTTCTTGTGATAGTTATCATAATGTTCTAAAAGTTCCTGTCCAGTTTTATCGAAAAACTGCATCCAAGAGAAGAATTTTTTTAAGTCATCACTCTTAGTTTTCCAAAGTTCTTTTTCTTTTGATGCTTCTTCAAATTCAGTATCTAAATTGGGAGTTTTTAAATTAAGATTTTCAAGTGTGGTCTGAGCAAGCTCTTTAAGGCCTTTAAGATTTCTTTTAGTTTTATAAAAAGCATCTAGACTTTCACTAATTTGTTTTTTTGACAACTCTACCTGTTTATTTAAAAAAATATGTTTAGTGGTTAAATAATCCTTTTTAGATTCGTCTCGTTCCTTCTTAAGATTTAAAAGTTCTTGTAATTCGGTTTGTTTATAGGTTAGCCTTTCAATTTCTTCTTTGTTTGACTCAAATTGTTTTATATCCCCACTTAGTTCTTCAACAGCTTTTGTAAACTCTTGATATAGTTCCTTTTCTTTATCGCTACCAAAAAGAAAATCTTGAATACGACTACTCTTTTTTATATCAAGTGACTCTCTAGAGAAAGCCTGAATGATTTTTGCATAGCTTTTTAACGCTTCTTGATTGATAGATAAGTCAACAGGGATAATAAAATTTTCGAAGAGAAGCTTATGGAATTTATTGAGTTTTGTCCATGATTCACATACATAACCTTTAGAATCAAAAATGTAATTTTTTAAATCATCTAGAGGCAAAATACTATCTTCTTTCAAGAAATCTGAAACACTTAATTCCTTATTGAATGGTATTAGTTTATCCTCTGGTTGAAATTTATCTCCTTCTTGAATAATAAATGATTGAGAACTTCCTGTACTCTCAAGATATACTCCTACCACTAAAAAAGCATCTTTACCCACTTCAATATTTACAAAGGCGTAACCAATGTCAGTTCCCTTTCCAGCAGTTCTTAAAACCATTGTTTTTGGCTTCCTAGGTTCGCTACTTTCAGTTGGAGAATGAAATGCTGCAGAGCCAACAAAAATTAACTGTAGCATGTCGGCAACCATACTTTTACCTGAACCACCTTCACCGACAAAATCAGTTCTAAATGGATTAAATCTATAATCAAAATATTGATGATGTACTATACCCAATGTGGATAATCTTTTTATTCTTGGATATCTTTTCATCTTAATTCTTGCAGGGTTTCATCAATATTGTTTATTAAATCTTCATGTATAGCAATCAATCTATCAAATGCAGGCAACAGGTCGAACTCATCATCAGTTAGTTTTACCCAACCAATTTTTTTGAATTCTTGTAATGCAGACTTTACTGTAGTATCAATGGCTTCATCATTCAAATTACCTGGGTTGGTATTCCTAGACTTAGCAATTAATCTATAAATACCAGGTTTTAAGTCTTCATAATCTATTCGAATCTTTTTTTGAAGGTCTTTTATGGATACAACATCAATCTGTTTATCAATAAAGAATATCTTATAAATAAGAAACCCTATGATAACATGTTCACTTTTCATGTGGTAACGGTGGTCTACGTCAATTTTACCTCTAGTTGAACCTATAAAATCTAAATAGTAGTAACCGTCAGGTTCTACTCCACCAAAAGAGAGTTCTACGTTGAACAGGTTTCTGTAATAAGCTTTTAAGCCAGTTTCATTTGCAGTTATATAATTATAATAATTTACTTGTTTTCCTTCTCTTTGAATATGTACGCCATCCTTAAGCATATAATCCAAGGGAGCAAATAAATCTGTCGTATCTGGGTGATTTATGAAGTTCAGACTTATATCTTGTCTATTTTCATTTTCCATAGGCTTACTCCATCTATTTTTGCGTTAGTTTGTTTGGTCTTGTTCATTTCAAATTTTAGACTATTTGATCTACGTGCCTGTTGAATTGAACTGTATATGGCACTTACTGCAACTTGTCCATCTTTGGTTTCTTCCATAATTTGAAAGAATACAGCAGATAAATCAATAGTGCCTCTTAAATCTATTTCGGCAGTAATATGTCGTTCCCATTTTTGTACTAAATCTTGTTGATTGATTACTTTTAATATACTCTGGGTGTTTTCTTCAATCTTTTTTGTGTTAATAGAATACGTTTTTCGTTTTTTGGGTTTAGGAGGGAATAATTCTCGTTCACGTTCAATGATTGTAAAATTGGAGGTAGCTATATGCAAAATGGGATTGTTTAGTCCTTTGGGTAACAAGGTTTCTTTTTTGTTATTTACCATACTGTTGTCTAATAGATAATGTAGAAACTTTTCAACCTTGCTATTAAATTGTGGCCTGTTCAGAATAGCGAATAACCTTCTAATTTTAGGTTGTATTCTGTCCAATTTTCTATCAATAGAATCTAATCTTTCATTTAGATATTTAATAAAAAAATGAACATTGACTATTAAGTCGTCTGCTTCAGAATCAGTATCTTGTCTGCTTTCTAAAATCGAACGAATTGCTTTAGTTTCTGAATAGGCAGCAGCTAATTCACGACTTTGTTCCTGCGCCTTGTCAAGATTAGTTTCAACCTGCTGCAATACATCTATAAATTTTTCATCTGTGGTGTTTGTTTGGCTCTTCAGTTTATTGACAGATTCAATAATTTGTCTATCCAAAAAATCTACTTGCTCTCTTAGGTCTGGTTCATACTTTTTAAATTCCGACTTTAACCAAAACTTTAAATCATCTAGAGTCTCTTTTTGCTCTAAAGAAGATGTCAAGTGAACACATATTTTTTCTATGTGTGTTGGGCTAAAATTACCCTCTAAAGTTTCTTTGGCATAGTTATAATATCGATAAGCGTAATCTTTGAAATAATACTTTTGAGATTCTTGGTTGTAATCTAAAAAGTATTCTTGGAGTTCGGCTATATGGCCGCTATAAACTTCTTTTGGATATCGCTCGTTGGGTTTGCTTATTTGGGCGAAAGCTTCATGCAGGTCTTGCTCGGAAAATTTTCCGTCAGGTAATGTTTTGTTTATTATTTTTTCGAATAAGAGCATTACAGCTAACCCGACTTCTTCCTTCGGGAAAAGTAATTGGTAAACACCAGGCTCTTTAATCTCTTTTACAAAATCAAAATTTATTTTATCATTCTCATTCAATTCTAATATTCTGTCACTTTTAATGGAAAAACCCTATAAAAATAATTAATTGATTTTAAAATGCTTATGGTTATCCGTATTTTTATAAGATTCCCTTATAGCTTGGTATTCAAATAGTTCATAATCCCCATCAAAACAGCCAACGCCATAGCCTCAATATTTTTAGCTTCTAAAAAATAATCAGCTTCATCAGCATTGGACATAAACCCCATTTCCACAAGCATGGAAGGACAATATGAAATGGTTTTCCGTAACACCTGAAAGTTTGCAAACTTCACACCTCGCTTTTCAAAACCTAGTTTTTGGGTACTTTCCTTCAAAATAGAAACGCCAAGGGCAATAGCAGCTTTACTGTTCGAACTTTCAGAATCATGTGCATAAATCTCTATACCTCTAGATGCATTTTGAGAAGCGTTACAATGTAAGGACACAAATACATCCGCTTTTAAACTTTTAGCCAATTGGCTTCTGTTAGATAGAGAAATGAGCGTATCATTATATCGGGTCAAATAGATATCCAATTCGTTCTTAAAAAGAGATTTGTTCAGGCCTAGAATCTCTTGGGCAACTTTCAAGACCACATCCTTTTCATGAATGTTATTTACACCGATTGCACCCGAATCGATTCCACCATGACCAGGGTCTATTACCACGACTTTTTTCTGACCAAAAACCAAACACATTTTCAGCAGTAAAATCATAAAACTGATGTTTTTGAGCGTTGAGCGATTCAAAAGTTTTGGAGTTATCAACATTGGCATTTCAATTTTTAATACGATTTGATGTCAATTCATAGCATTGAAAATCAATTACATATAAATAATATTTTATTCACAAAATACTGATTATCAGTATTTTGATGTTCAATATAGTGTATTTTTCAAACAACGAAATCCAACAAATTTTAAATCAATTTCGACATGAAAAAATCACTGTTCCTGACCGCTTTTTTACTGCTCATTTCCAATGTCATTTTCGCCCAAATTGGGGGCATCGAAGATTCCGTTAACGATGTTTCCGATACCATAAGAGCCATCTTCCCCATTATATTGGGAGTTATCTTCTTAATAGGTTTTCTATTCAATGCAGGACACTTTTTTGGTGAGAATGCAGACCTCAAAAAAGGAATTACCCGTGTATTGGTATTCGTACTAATTGCGGGTGCGGTAGTGGGCATATTTACCTATCTCATAGGCATCGTAGTGTAGGTCGCTAAGCGACATTTGGTATTAATGGATTATGAAAAAATACGAAGTCTATAAGGATATTAGAAAGCGAGCGGTGATAATGGGGCTGCCCATTTCATTGTTCGCTTTGATGATGACCTCGGTTATCGGGTCATTGTTGTTCATCATCTTTTCCTTCAGCTTTTTGGCCATTATATCGGTATTCCTTTTCAACGGTGTCCTCTATATGGTATTGACACAACTGACCAAACACCCAGCTCTATTGTATTTTAAAAAAGTATTCCCAACCACCATCAGTAACAAACGAGAAAGTCAACTCCAATATGAAAAAAATTAACCTCTCCACATATCATCCTATCCTGAGCATAGAAAAGCATATCGTTTTTGCCAGTAATGGCAATGTAGTATTGTGTTATAAAGCAGACTTACCAGAAATCTATTCCCTATCCGAAAAAGATTTTGAAGACATACACAACTCTTGGTTTCAGGCATTCAAATCCCTCCCAACAAGTACGGTTATCCATAAACAGGATATCTATAAAAAAAGCCGCTACGAGGCAGATAATCTCCCAAACGAAAGCTTTTTAGAAAAGGCAACCTATCGATATTTTAAAGGGAGGGAATGCCTAACCCATCAATCCTATTTGTACTTCACGCTGCCTTTGGATAAAGCATTGAATGCTTCAAAGTTTACCAATCCTTTCCGAAAAGTAGAAAAGGGAATCCATAAAAAATTAGACCATAGCGTACAGGAGTTTATCGCTTCGGTAAATGATGCCGTTTCCTTTATCAATAATAGCCGCAGGGTGTCCCTGAGACGATTAAAAGAGAACGAAGTTTTAGAACTTACGAGTGCATACTTCAATGGGTTTAATGAGGACTTTGATACCGATATTCAATTGAAAAAAACTGCGATTGAGATTGGGGAGAACCATTTTGATGTATTGGCAGTAAATAGCGAACTCTGTTTCGGTGATGTAGTACAAAGCAGTAAAACCAATGACAAGTTTACTTCGGATGATTTTGTTTTCCATCAGGGCTTTATTGATGGATTGGGATTAAATCTGAATGAAAACCATATCATCAACCAAATCATTTACCTAGATGACAAACACAAATGGAGAAAACTACTGGATAAAAAAATTGAAGAACTTAGTAAGAGTTCCAACTTCGGAACACAGAACAAAGTCATTCAAAAGAAAATTGAAGCTATTGTTGCTAAAATTAATGAAGACGATAGTTCAAGAATTATACGTGGGCATCTCAACATTGTTTTCTGGTGTCCGGAAGCCGGACGGCTAAAAAATATTGCCTCCAAGATTAAGACCGAATTTAAGGAGCTGGACATCGTACCATATTATCCAAAAGGCGAGGAACGAAAGTATTACTTCCTTAATTCCTACTGTTGTTTCAGTTCAAATTTCTCAAATGAAGATTTATACGTCACCGATTTAAAACATGCTTTATGCTTGTACATTAACAACACAAATTACCTGTCAGACGCCACTGGCGTCATTTTCAATGATAGACAATACAACATTCCAGTTTTAAAGGATGTCTGGGATGAACAAAAGAAGCGTATCAAAGCTAGAAACTTTGCCATTTTCGCTCCAACGGGAGAAGGTAAATCCTTTTTAGCCAATAATATACTTCGGCAATACTTCGAAGCTGACGTTCGGCTGGTCATTATGGATTTGGGAGGTTCTTATTCCAAGTTTGCCAAGCTCTATCCCAATGACCATATCATTTTGCGTTATGAGCAGGGAAAGAACCTGGGCATCAATCCCTTTTACATTTCCAATAAAACAGATTTGACCCCTGAACGATTGGAAGATTTGGCCATTTTCCTATTGGAACTATTGGCTTCGGGAAAAGCAACGACCAAAGCTGAGGAAGTGGCGATTAAGAAGGTATTGCTCTACTATTACCAAAATGGTGTCGATGACACCCATTCACTGGCTTCTTTATATCAATTTATAGATGATAAAAAAGACAGCCTCATAGAGGCTCTTAATATCAGGGAAGAACATTTTAGTGTTTACAATTTCCTGCATATCCTTTCGGAATATGTGGATGATGGATTGTATAGCTTCCTCTTCAATGTAAGTGAAGACCAGACCTATAAGATTGAGGATAAGCGAATGATTGTCTTTGAACTGGATGAAGTGAAGGACAACAAGGAAATCCTTTCCGTAATGTTGAAACTCATCAAGTCAGCTATCCAAAGAACTATTTGGCGTAACCGTTCTGAAAGAGGGATTATCCTGTTTGATGAGTTTGCCAAACAGCTCAAATTCAATAATGTTTTGGAAAGCGTAGAATTCTACTATCAGGCTATCCGAAAACAAAATGGAGCAATCGGTATTATTCTACAATCCATCAATCAATTGCCGAACAATTCCACATCGGCAAGTATTCTGGAGAATACGCAGGTCATTTACAGCCTTCGGAATGAAAAAGGATACGAAGAACTTCAAAAGCGATTGAATCTGTCGAGCCATGATTTGAACCAATTAAAATCCATTCGCAACAACCTTACGGGAGATAGAAAGTACACGGAAATGTTCATCAAAATTGGAAAGGAGAGCAATATTTTTCGTCTCGAAGTGCCCAAAGAAGTGTATGCCGCTTACCTCACAGATGGTAAAGAAAGCGACCGCATAATGCGGATTTATGAAAAAACAAAAAATATGGAAGAAGCCATAAATACATTCATAAAACAACAGCCATAGGCTGATTTATAATAACCTTTAAAAGCAAATCACATGAAACACAAAATCAAAACATTAGTATTGGTACTGACCATCACCATTTTATCATCTGGCCACATTGTGGCCCAGGGGATGCCGGTGTATGACAACACCAACTTTATCAGCTTTACCAAATCCTTGATAGAATCGGCAAAACAGACCTCACAGTTACTAAAGACCGTACAGTTTCTAAAGACCCAAAAGGAGAACATAGAAAAGGTCAACAATGTCATCAGGCAGCTAAAGGCAGTTCGGGAAATGGCAAGGAACAACCAACGCCTGTTCAATATTGTACAGGACGATTTGCGAGAGATTCTCAACTCGCCATATATCAAACCTGATGAAGTGAACCGGGTTTCAGAATCCTTCAACTCCATCATTGAAAACTCTCTATACGGATTGGAATATATCGACCAGATATTATCCAGTAATACCCTTAAAATGACCGATGCAGAACGTGCGGAAGTCCTGAAGAACATGGAACTAAAATCCAAAGAAATGGTAGCTGAGATTGAAGCTAAGACCAAACGCTATCGTGAGATTATTGGCTTTCGTGAAATGCAAGACAAAATCAACAACAGGGAAGCCAACTATTAATGGTAAGGATTTCATTGAGTATAGGATTGGAATATGTTGATGCGGTGTTTACCATCATCAAGAACAGTGACTTTTCACAGTACACCATTACTGGAATGAAGACACTGGCCATTCTGTTCTTTCTCATCAATATCCTTAAAAAGTACAATGAAGGTGTTGCCAACAACGAGGGGTATACCTGGGGACTGACCCCTTCAGAACTGGCTAGGAATTTTGCGGTGGTTATCCTGGTCATTTTCTCAACGCAGGTATTGGATGTTTTTGATACTATCCTTGTGGCCATAGAGAACCAATACCGGGACACGGCTCCTGCGCTCCTCCCGTTACAGATGCAAGACATCGATTTGGAACAGGATGTGGGCGCATTGGAAGCCGCCAAAAAAGCGATGGCGATGTTATACGAAGCTCTGGTCACACCGCTGTACGGCTTAAAGATGTTGGCTTTTATCATTGGGATATTTCTTTGGTTGTTGGATTTGTTCATCTACCCTTTATTCTTGGCAGAACGTTACTTTCTGTTGGGTATCATGCAGGCCTTTTTTCCTTTGGTGATTAGTCTCGCTGTATTTGAAAAGTTCCGTTCGTTGGCTTACAACTTCTTTAAGCTTTATGCAGGAGTGTATATGTTGGTGCCTGCATTTTTCCTGGTCAATGTATTTGTAAACAACCTGTACACAGAAATCAATACCAACTTTTGGAATACCCTTTTCGGAACAGATTGGGGTAGTACATTTTTCGCACCATTGATACAGTTTGCCTCCATAGGATTTATCGTATTGCTCAAATTCAAACTCTATCGCAGGGCAACATCATTTGTATTTAAACTCTTTTCCGGTGCCTAAGTCACATTGGGCAAATCCAAGCAAAACTTAAAAAATGAAAACACCCTATCAAAATATTTACAACGTACTCCGTCTGAACCGATTTATTGTTCTGGCAGTCATAATTGGAGCAGTTTCAACCTGTATCGTTTCAGTAATTATGGTCATAAAACTTCACAAAGAATCCGTTAACAATGCCTTTGTGGTCAATTCGGACGGAAGTGTCATTCCCCTTAAAATGGTACAGCAAAACGAAAATTTAGAAGTAGAAGTATTATCACATTTAGAACTGTTTCATACCTATTTCTACCACATCGATGCAAGCAATTATGAAAAGAACCTGGAGAAAGCTTTATGGCTGGGAAATAGTTCTGTAGATGCATTGTACAGACAGAAAAAAGCGGATGGCGTTTACAACCGATTGTTACAATATTCCTTAGTGCAAAAGGTATTAAAGATTGAATCGAAAATCGATATCCAAAAAGAACCCTATCGATTTGAAACCACTGTCATTTTTGAAATCAATCGCGGGTCGGTAATCGACATTTATGAACTGACCACAACAGGAAATATTATCCATGTGGATAGAAACTTTCCCAACAATACCCACGGATTATTGATAACCAACTTTTTTGAAAACAAACTTAAAAAGCTAGAGAATTATGAAGCCCATAATGGGCATTAAACATATCAGGATTATGAAAATTGAAAAGAATAAAATCGTGTTCGCTGCCATCATTTTATGCGTAGTACTGTTTATTGGCTCGTATGCAGTAATTGCATTGGGAGATGAAGAAGAACCAACGATTGAAAACAATCAGATTCCAGTTCCGGAATTGGGTGATGAGCAAAAGGAATACGATTCCAAATTAGAGGCTCTGGATGACCTTAAAGAAGTACGACAAACCAACGCACCTAGTATTTATGATGAACGTCTATTGGATTCCACAGGCGTTTATGACCCCGACTTATTGGATAAGGAAAAGATGCGGATTGTAGACAGTATCTACAATGAAGGACGCATCAGTTATTCTGATAGAAGTTTTAGAAAACCCAAGGTGAAAATTGAATCAATGCCACAGCAGAAAGATTCTGTTTCCGAGATAGCTATTAAAGAAAATATCACTTCTAAAGAATTAGGGTTAGAGCATCAACTGTTTTTTGCTTCCAATCCGTTGGAAAATGAAAATCTTATAACTCAGAATACTGACGCTTTCATTTATGTGCGGGTAGATGGTACGCAAACGGTTCGGAACAATTATCGTTTGCAAATGCGATTGACCAAAGATGCACTTATCAATGGCAATACCGTCCTAAGAAATACACCTATTTATGGCTTTGTAAGTTTTAAACCCAACAGAACCATCGTAGAAATTGAAAACATCAATCACAAATCAGTTAAACTCAATGCTTTTGACCTTCAGGATGGAAGTGAAGGCATTTACATTGAGAATAGTTTTAGAGCAGAAGCTAGGCAGGAAGTGGTCGGAGACATTGTGGATGATATCAATATCGTTGGTGTTCCACAAGTGAATGGCATCAAAAAGATATTCCAACGAAACAACCGCACCGTAAAAGTTACGGTAACCGATAATTACCAACTCATTTTAGCCTCTAAGAGGTATTAATTAACTCACTCTTATGAAAAATTATATCATTTATACTATCGCTTTGGTGTTTTCAAATACAGCCATAGCTCAGCAAAAACTAGATACCATTTATGCCAATGATAAAAAGAATGTTGCCTTGTTTTTTCCGGAACCCATTCGCCAAGGGATTACAGGGGCATCCAATTTCGTCTTTACCTACAACCGAGAAAAAGAACAGTATTTTGGATTGTTACAGGCCACTCCAGGAACCGAGAGTAATCTTTTGACCGTTACCAAAAATGGTCAGGTCTATTCCTATATTTTAAAGTACAAAGAACAGCTGTCGAAACTGAACTACTTCATTTCATTAAAAGAAAGTATCGGTAATGAACGACCTATAATTTTGAAACAGGAGCCAATAGTTCAGCCATCAGATAGGATAGACCATTTTAAAAAGTTCAGTAACTATTTGTTGAAATCAAATTCTGGTTCTATCGCAACCAAACGTAAAAAAGGTGTCAAATTACAGTTGCAAAAGATGGTTTATAACACTTCTGAAGTTTATCTAGTTATGGAAATCAAGAACAAGTCAGAAATTAATTTTGAGGTGGATTATTTAAACATCTATCGGGTAAACGGAAACAAGAAACGTAAGGCCTCATATCAAAAACTATTGATACAAGCCGATTATATGCATGAAATGCCGAGTACTGTCAAAGTTGGGAAATCACACAGATTTATATATGTGCTACCCAAGTTTGTGTTAGGGGATAATGAAAAGTTGCAGGTAGAACTAAAAGAAAAGAAAGGGAGTAGGAAATTAATTCTCATAAAGGATTTATGACAAATTAGTAATTCATTAGAGTTGTAGGTGTCTTGTTTGGGACACCTTTTTTTATTTAAATATTATAAGGATTAGAGCTTTTAGGCTTTTGTTAAATTCGTATCTTAGCCCATACAAATAGAAATAGAATCAAAGCAAAAGTTACCTATTCGGTTACCTGTTTTGAAAAAATCAAAGTAACTTTTTGATTTACAATAATATAGGAAAAGACTGTTAGTTCAGTCATCCCGACCAACCACCGTTTAGGTTAAAACAAAGCACTGTCAATCTTATGATTATCAGTGCTTTTTTGTTTTTTATGTATTCATCTGATATCATTTAAATCCAAATTTTCGGTGTGCAATAAGGTGTGCACACTTATACACAGATTATTGTAGTTTTAAGTATGGACAATTGAGGTTTAAGGGCAGTCCGACCAATGACAATTGTTCAACTTAAAAGATTGCAACATGCGGACAGACAGTATTTTAGGAATTAATTTCTTCGTAAGAAAAAAATACAACGACCTGAACATGTACGACATCTACCTGTGCGTAACTGGCGGGCAGAGGTCAGTTTAAAAAGATGCATAAAGGTGTGCAATTGGGACAAAATTCGTGGAAAAGCCATTCCAAGGAACAAAACCTTGGAAGATTTGAACACTTACCTTGACACTGTTTATGGTGAAATCCTCAATGTTCATGGGGAGTTGTGAAGTACCTTGACAATAAATAGGGTCTCGGTGATTTTTGAGTTTGCTTGGATATGTTAAATACAGATTAGCTAAACTTGCTAAAACGTTCTATCCAACCATCACTTCCATGAAGTTCAGATTTTAACATTTCACTAATTTCAACTAAATTGATTTGTTTATCATTTTCTTGATAAATTAATTTATTAGTCTTCCTGCTCTTCAAAAATACCTAAGAAAGCAAATAATGAGACCCTTAGAAGTGTCCGGGCATAATTTTCCATTAATTGTTTGTCCGAATCCGAAAGGGTCTTAAAAAAGTCTACTAAGTCTTGGTTTCTGCCCCATGCAGTAGTGCCTGTAATAATTTGATTTAAACTGGACAGTCCATCATCATAGATGTTTTCAATGATTAACTTTCCAAAGTTATCTAATACTTCTTTGTTTGATCTCATTTTTTAACTTTAATCTTTCTAAAGATATGTATTGGATGTTGAAAATCAATCTTTTTGAGCCCTTGGAGATGATCTTGCTCATAAACTCTGGGGAATACTAAATAGCTTACAGGGAATTTGAAAACGAAATGTATAACCACAAATCAGAGGCAGGACTCTTAACTGATTGTCCATTTTTTTGTTGCAAGTCCAATTGGAATTAGTCATGAAGGATTTATTTCAAGAAAAGAATCTTCCGTATTTATTCTATTTGTTGAATAAAAATGGAAACTTGTAAAAAACTTTTCCCATTGCGCAGGTTCTTTTCCTTTTCAAAGGCCATATGGGAAATCCCCCCAAAATTCCCTTTGGTTTCCAGAGCATGGGACACCTTTAAAATGTTGCTGAAGCCTCCTTCCAATGCAAATTGGTAGGTACTTGTGGTAGTTTCTCCTTTGTTCATGACATGTGGTGCGCTAAAGTCGATGACCTTCACCGAATGTTCGCTGCCCTGCTCGTTCAAGAAACGCAGCAACTCATTCTGCATATTGGCGGATTCTAAATTCAGGCTGGCAAATTGTGTGTCCAACTGCTGCTCCTGTTTTTTTAAGTTGGCCAGTTCATGGGAAAGGTCCTTCGTCTGTTCCCGGATATTGCTGTCATGTATATGTTGGGTGCGCAAGGCCAAAGTCTTTTTGATGGCCAGTTGGTAACAGACCACCAAGGCAAGGACAAATCCACCCATCAATAATTTATTTCGTTTGTCCAATCGCATGGCAATATAATTTTATACTGAAATTGTCTACGGTACTTGAGGTGTATTCATAACGTTCGATTTCCACCTCTTGTACCCATTCCATGGATTCCAATTGGGACGTCCACCCAGAAAATTCGATTTTGTTGTTGGTTTGCCCGGAGATAATGATTTGATTCGTGCCGAGACTAATGGGCTTATCCTGCTGAATGGGCCGTGTCAGTGGCTGATAGGTCAATATGTCCAAAAGAATACTTTCGGGCAGTCCCGCAGCAATTTGGTCCAAATAATCAGTTGCCCGTGAGTTGGATGAACCCAAGAGAACCTGTAGTTTTTTTTTCTTGACTTCGACCCGTTCCCTGACCTGCTTCAACGAGGAGGCCTGTTGTGTCGGATCTATAAATCCATTCGAATCCAAGGTCTTGGAACGGTAGTTGGAGAACAGCAAAAAGTTTACCAATAACAAGGCCAATAGGAACCCGAGTCCCCATTGAAGGCCAATTTGGAACAATCGTTTGTTTTTGTCGCGTTGCTGCAGTTCTTGATTGAACCCGGTCAGGTTCGAAACTGGATCCTTGCCTTGGATGCTGCCCAATAGGTGTGAAAATGACAACAGGTGCACAGTAGGCAATTGCAATCCATTGAGTTCAACCTTAAGTTCGAGGTCACAATCTGTTGGTGATAAATTCCAAGAACCATCATTTAGAGATACTATCAGAAAATTGGAGCCCTGTATCGGGGGTTCCAAAAAATCCATGCAAGGCGATAACCCGGCGACACCAAGGGATAGCCCAGCGGGAACCCATCCATGTTTCTTGAGTTCGGCCAGGTGCCCTTCCAAGACCGACCTTTTGGTAATGGAGACCACGGGCAACTTGTCCCGATCCATGATCTGAAAATAAAATTGTTCCAGGTCGAGGTTGGGGAAGACCGTTTTGACCCACTGCTCCATTGATTTAGGCCTGTCACGTCCTAAAGGTTTATTGAGCACCCGTGATGTGTTGAGCTGTACCCACAAGGATTTTTTAGGGTCGATATGGGAAGTCAAATCCGAAAGGGTATCCGTGGTGAAACTTTGGATCAATTCCAATTCCCCCTTGCTGCGTTTGAGTTTCAAAAAAGTATAATAGATACCGTCGTCGACCTCAAAGATTTCCAAGCCCTGGTAGCTATGTCCGCTAATGCTAGGTTTACGCAACATCATCAATAGATTACGGTAGGTTTGATCAGAATCGTCAATTTTTGCTTCGTGTCTTCACGCCGTCTTTGGCTAAAGAGCCATTTGATTACCGGAACCCGCGCCAAAAAGGGAACGCCACTACCGGAATCATCCTTTACTTTTTCTTCCAATCCCCCCAAAATGGCGAGGTCCTGGTTCTGCATCCGGATGATGGAACTGAACTCCCTGGAGGTCAATCCCGGGGGCGCATCCTCCTCGATTCGGTCACCACTGAAATCGGACTGAATCACATTGATGTTCAAGGTGACCTGCCCGTCCCCCGAGACCAAGGGCTTGATACTCAACCCCAGTTCGGCATCAATGGGGGCGTAATTTCGAATCTCCGAGGTAGTAGGTACCTGGGAACCGAAAAAGTTTTGATTAGTGATCACATAATAGGTAGTCTCTCCAATCGATAGATTGGCCCTATGTCCATTCAAGGTCGAAAGTTTGGGTGTGGACCGAATCTTGATGTTGCCATTTTCTTCCAAAGCCTTGATCGTGGCAAAGAATTCCGGGACCACTTTTCCGATATTGAAGGAGCCAAAACCGTCAAAGCCCCCGATGACCTTGTTCACGGTCTTCGCCCCAAGAGTGAGATCCGTGTTGGGAAACAGATTGCCACGTGTCTCGGTGGGTTGATCCCCGAGACCCCAACTGATGCCCGTTTCTACGAGGGAAGACTTGCGGACCTCAATGATCATCACTTCGATCAAAACCACGGGAACCGGCTTGTCGATCTCTTCGATAAAACGTTTAAAGCGTTCGATATTGGCCGAGGGCCCACTGACCAAAAAACTGTTCAGTTCAAAATCCACTTTGATATCCAGTTCCGATTTGATCTCATCGGGAACGATATTTACCAAGGCTTCCGCCGTATCCTGATAGTTGCCAAAACCACCGGTACCGTTGGTACTGATATTCCTTGTGTTGTTAAAGTTGTTCTGTCCAGCTGACAGTCCTTGATTTTGGCCACTCCCATAATAATTGATGCTGCCGCTACTGGTACGCCCTGCACTTCGATTTCCCCTAGAATATGAGGTGGGGTCCCCCAGAAGTTCCACTGACCGGTGCATCATTTGAATGACCTCCACTTCACGGACACTGAGCTGGTCTACCGTTCCAAAGAAATAGATATTGTTTTCTTTTTTAAATGTAAATCGGGTAGTGTTGGAAGTATTGGTGGCGTTAGGGTCGTTGATTTGGTTCCGGGTGCGGGTCCGCCCATTGGTGACCGGTCCTATCTCCGCCGCATTGGTCCCGAGCTGTCGGCTTTCAAAGATATGGGTCAATAGGTCGTCAAAGGAGATGTGCTTGGCATTAAAGGTTACCTTGCCGGCCTCTTCCAAGGGAGTGGCCGTATAGATGTTCAAATGAAGTTCATGTCCCAGGGATGCCACGATATCCGCAATGGGCGTGGCATTGAAATCCACATTGAGGATTTTGTTGATCGTATCCAAAACCTCAAGGCGAATACCCTGACCAAAGGAGGGACCGCCCCATTCCGTTTGTGCTTCCTGGGCACTGAAGAGGTAAAACCCGTCCCTTGATTTGGAGTGGGAGAGTCCATTGAGTGCAGCCAGTTTCTCCATGGCAGTATCAAAGGGGACCTGTTTTAGAAAGACATTTAAAGGCTTGTTTTTTAGATTATTGGCATAGAGCAGATTATGGCCGGAGACCTCCATGATCCTACGAAAGACCTGTTCCAAGGGAATGTCCTCTATGTCAAGTGAAATCAACTTGGTGCTTGGGTCAATATCAATGCCAAAGGCCTTTGCCTCGGGCTCAGGGAGTGGAGCTACATATTTTTTGATGGAGAGGATACTGCCCGTAAAATCAATGGTGAGCCCGTATTCCTTGCAGAGAAAGACCAAGAGTTCCGATATGGTCACATTTGAAAAGTTGTTGACAATGGTAATGTTGGCAATATCATTGGAAACACTCAGATTCAGGTTGTGTACCTTGGAGACCGCGATCAGAAAGTTGGGCAGGGTCACATTGGCCACATTGATGTCCAGTTTCAGGGTCTCATTATACGCTGGATAGTCAGCGGCCAAGAGCTCCATTTGATTTTGTATCCGTTGGATGTGCTCCCCATCATATTGCGGATAGGCCCAAAGGGCCATGGATAGGAACAGTATGAGTACGATATGTTTTTTCATTGATCAAAGGCTTAATAGGGCATAGACTTCTTCTACGGAAGTGATTCCTTGACGAACGAGTTCAAGGGCATTATCCCGTAAACTTGGGATTCGGTGTTCGTCCATATAGGCATCGATTTCCAAATTATTTTCTTTAATGGCGTTTTCTAGATTTTTTTGGACTGGCAGAATCTCATAAAGTGCCTTACGGCCATGATACCCTGTATGATGGCATTCGTTACAGCCCACCGCAATCGAGTGGTGCTCCAAATCCTTGGGAATGGCAAAACCCATGGGAAAGGCCTGTGGGTCAACGGCTGTTTGTTGTTTGCAATGGGTACAGAGTTTACGGACCAAACGTTGCGCAACGCTCATGTTAAGGGTACTGGCTATCAAGAAAGGGGGTATTCCCATATCGATCAAGCGGGATATGGTGGCCCAGGCAGAATTGGTATGGATAGTGGAGAGCACCAAATGCCCTGTTAGCGCGGCACGGATAGCCATATTGGCCGTTTTAACGTCCCGTATCTCGCCCACCATGATGATATCGGGATCTTGGCGCAAGAAGGTACGTAACGCACTGGAAAAATCCAGTCCGATGTTTTCCCTCAATTGGACCTGGTTGATTCCTTCCAAGGTATATTCTATAGGGTCCTCGATGGTCAGGATATTGGTCGCCCCATCGTTGAGCTGTTTGAGGGTGGCATACAGGGTCGTGGTCTTTCCTGAACCCGTAGGCCCTGAGATCAAGACGATGCCATTCGGTTTTTTGATGCCCTCTTGGTACCGTTGCAGCTCGGTGGGGGTCATGCCCAAGGAAGCAAGATCGATCTTACCGGTATCCCGGCTGAGTATCCGCAGTACCAATTTTTCACCATGCAAGGTGGGCAGGGAGGAGACCCGGATGTCGAACTCTTCACTATGGGAATTGACCGTGATACGTCCATCCTGTGGCAGGCGTTTTTCAGAAATGTCGAGATTTGCCCTGATCTTGATCTTGTTGACCATGGTAGGGTAATCCATTAGGGGGATATTGTAATATTCCAAGAGCTTCCCATCAAGGCGAAGACGTACCCGGCTCTTGTGTTCGTAGGGTTCAAAATGGATGTCGCTACTCCCGATGGATTTGGCCTCTAGTAATATCTTTTCCAAAAAGTCATTGGTGTAGCCCATTTGGGAAATCTGTTGGTCCGTACGTTGTCGGTAATTGGTCGTCAGGTATTGTTGGAGTTCACCGGAATCGCATGACTCCAGCACTACTGGGGTATCCAATACAATGTTGAGTTCTGATAGGAGGGCATCAAGGGCCGCGCTATCGGTTTTAAGCACCAGTGCGCCATCATTTTGTGATACAGGCACGATTCGATAGTGAAACGCTTGATCCGCTGAGATGCGCTGTTGCAGTTCGGTAGGTATTTTATATGAGACTAGTGACATTTAGTATGCGTATAAGGATGGGGTACCGGGCACCCATGATAACAGGGTCATGGCAATAAGGAACAGGCCCATAAGACCTGCCAAGGGCACTGTCTGGGATTGCAATACGAGTTTCATCAGTAGAAAGGCCAGCAATGAAAAAAGCAGGGAACCTACCATTAGGTATACAAAGGTCATCGTGGGAAACCCCATGGCGAATATATAAAGGAACAATAGGTCCCCTAGACCGAAACTTACGTTTAAAAATGACTTTTTAAAACCAAAGGTTGTAATGCTCCAAAGTAGCAAGACCATACAAGTGATCAAAATAAGGTTGATTACAATCGCATGGACGAAGACGGAAAACCCAACCTGAAGTATATGGGTCAGTGCCAAACAGGTTCCAAGTAGTGGGAACAGAACCCAAGTGACCTCACGGTCCCTCATATCCTGATAGGCCATGATACCATAGCCGAACACGGAAAGGAATTGTAGCACAAACATCAATCCTGGACGATTTGCTTGGGGTTGCCATTTTCGTCGATTTCCCAAACGTTAAGAATCCCATCGCCGTCAAAGTCGGTAATGGCCTCGGCTCTGGCCTTGAAAGAAGCATTGTCCGCCGAAAGGATTTCATAGTTGTAATTGGCCGTGCCGTTTTCCTCAACGGTCTTTGGAGGGACAAAATCCAGTTCGTTTAGCTCCAAGGTGTATTTGTTGTACATGTACCGATAAGTCGTCTGGGCATTGTACAGGGCCTTGAGCTGGGTCTGTGCCTCTATGCTTTTGGCCTTGGAGATCAAGGGCATCAGGTTGGGCAGTGCCAAGAGAAGCAAAATACCGATAATGGCAAGGACAATCAGGGTTTCCTGTAGGTTAAGTGCAGTAACCTTTCGTTTCCATAAATTCATAATTGTAGGTCATAATTGAATAAGATTTATGGGTTGATAAACTTTAAAAGTCTGTAACAAATATTGAGTTTTTTTTTGAATAAGAAAATTATTTTATCCAGTTTCAGATTTTGAAAACAATTTCATCATTGAAAAAAAATTATATATTTGACCCAGATATCTCTATAGAGATTTCATTTCGCATAGCCCCAAATAAGTGTTTAATCATTAATAAATTTAACCATATGGCTATGTACCATCGCATTTTCCCAAAAACTTTAATGCAATTTCAAGGATACCTTTGGAGGACAGATGTTCATCGATTTTGATGGAACAACTTTGATATTTGGCCAAAATCTTGGCACACTTCTCATTTGGGAATAGTTTGACTTTTACAAGACCTCAACTTTTCAAACGAATTCCTTTTCACTTTTCAACCTCAGAAAAGTGTCTAAAAGTTTTTTCTCCCCCACACATCTTAAGTTTCGGTAACAACGAAACGTATTGGCCACTATCCAGGGACTGTCACAAAACACCCAAAAATCAGCAAATCATTCCTAAAAAGGATGTACAAATTGAATTAGAAATACCCAAATCATACAAAACAAATGAAGAATAAACCTGCAATGGAAAAAGGTAAAACCAACACCTTGAACAAATTGGCCCTTCCATTATCTGTAATGGCATTACTGGCAAGTTTGGTCACAATTGTTATTTCATCATCGAAATCTGAACTGGTCTACGTGGATGTCAACCAACTGCTCGAAGGCTACGATAGAACAAAAGTGGAGCAGCAGGCCTTTGAGAAAAAAGCAGCTGTAATGAAAGCCAATGTGGATAGTTTATTGACAGATTGGCAAGATGAACTCAAAACTTACGAAAAGGAGCGTGCTTCGATGACCGAGAAGGAACTGGCCTTAAAACAAGAATTGCTCCAGAGCAAACAGCAACAGATCAACAATTACCAGCAGGCCATTCAAAAGCAGATTCAGGAGGAAGACCAAAAAATGACTCAGACCGTGGTCAACGACATTAATGATTACGTGAAGGAATATGGAAAGGACCATGGCCATCGTATCATCTTTGGGGCTCAAGGTAGCGGCAATATCATGTACGCCGAACAAGGAGCCGATTTAACGGACAAAGTTTTGGAGGGACTGAACAAACAATACCATGGGCAGTAGTACGTGGAAGTATATGACTTTATTTTTGTTCAGCCTAGTATTTCTGGCTTGTGGTTCTAAGTCTTTCAATACCAAAGATGAGATGGTGTCCTATCTCCAAGAGGCTGACAACGGATATCATTTTAAAAAATCCATTAAAGGGATAGATTTTTCACTGACGTACAGACCTACGGATTTGATGGTATCCCAATTAATGGACGAAACACCTGAACCCACAAGAGTGGAAAAACTGAGAAGGGAATATGGTCAATACCTCTATTTCAATTTGGGCATGAGCTCCAATGGGAAAGAACTGCTGATCCAAAAAGCCCAAAACCGTGCCGAGTACGGGGCCAAGGTCCACCAACTGTCCTTTGGCATGGCAGACAAAGTAATTCTAACAGACCAAAAGCGGGATACACTGCCTTTGTTGGACTATACCTATCCCAGAATGTATGGTATGGGGAGAAGCACCAACCTCCTGTTGGTTTACAAAAAGGAATATGAAGCCATGCAGCAAGACCATTTGTTCCTGACCGTAAAAGACCTGGGCTATGGCACCGGAGAGGTCACCTTTAAAATTGATACCAAAAAATTAAAGAACCAACCCCAATTAAAGGTTTAAAAATGAAGTCGATAGTTGTATTGATCAGTATGATTGTTCTGTGTTCTGCCAATGCAAAGGCTCAGAATACCAAGTCAGTGCTCATATTTAAGGACGGGACCCAATTGGAAGGTCTCGCAAAAGTTAATTTTTGGGAACAAATCAAGTTTAGAAAAGGGAAAGGAGAAAAAAGGGAGCGCTACACCTTTGATGAAGTGGACACCTTAAAACTTTTTGAAGATACAGAGCCTTCCATTTACGTTCAAGTAAAAATAAAGGGTGAAGGTTTCCATGAAATCTTGGAAGTGGTTGATCAGGGAAAAAACCTGATTTATTATCGAGATAGGAATGAAAGGTATTATGCGCCGGCCACAATGCCGAATGGAAATATGCCTCCGATACCTATGGGAGGTTCCTACAGTTACACTGATTCTTATGTGAGAAAACCAGGGGAAAATGAGGCTACTTATTTGGCTTCCACCAATTGGTTGTCCGGGAATTTTAAAAAAATGGCGTCCCAGTATTTTGAAGACTGCCCTGCTCTAGTGGCCAAAATACAGAACAAGGAATTTAAGAAAAAACATTTGAAAGAAATCATAACCTACTACAACACCCAATGTAAATAAACCAAATTTCACCTAAATCAAAATGAAAAAAACAAAACCATCCCACAGAATCTTAGCCGTATTCCTGACTTTGAATTTTTTGACCACGCTGGTTCCCATTAACTTAATATATGCATCTGGCGGTGGGCCGGGCTCTCCAGAAGCCGCCAGTTTTGAGCCCGTAGATGCCACCGATATGGTGAACTTGGCCACGGGAGACCTCAGTTATGTAATGCCGTTGTTAAATGTACCCTCTCCCGAAGGAGGTTATCCATTAGCACTTTCGTACCATGCGGGAATAGGTTTGGACCAAGAAGCCTCTTGGGTAGGCTTGGGCTGGAACATCAATCCCGGTGCCATTAACCGAAGTGTTGCTGGGGTGCCCGATGACTGGCTGGAGACCAAGAAATATAGTATGCTTTACAATGATATTGGTGTTGCAAAAAGCATATCATTGGGAGTAACTTCTACTACTGGGGTGGTAACTTTGGCAGGATCACTTAACTATAGCTCATTTAAAGCTACGGGAGGTGAAACCACCTATGATTTTGGAATAGCAAGTAGTGTTGGAGTTTCTGGGATAGGTTCGGCTAATGGATATTTAGGGACTAATGGTATAGGGATTGGTGCTTCTCGTGACTTTAGCATTGGGAACAATAATGCTTTTAACTTAAATGCCGAAGCCTCACTCTTTCAAAGCTTTAAAGGTGGTGGACTTAGTGGGGAGGTGGGTTTGGGAGTATCAAAAGGCCCTTTTGGAACGGGAATATCATTGAGTTCAAACACCAATCTATCCTCTTCGTTATCCTTTGGTGGAATAAACCTGTTAACTGGTGGCGGTAGTAATCTAAATTCTTCCATACATTTTGAGACATCTGGCATACACGTCGCAGTACCATTTTCCATTTTCCCAGCTGCTTGGATTGACTTTTCTTACCAAAAAACAAAATTTTGGGCTTTTGATGCCAATTATTCGGTTTACAATGGAGCTTTATATGCAGGTAAAATAGAGGAGACTTATCAAAATTTGATTGATCCTATTCAACTAGGTCTGGATTCTTATGAATCTTTATATGAGTCGGACACTAATGAACAGCTTAGAAATCCAAATTTTTCTTTTATAAGCTATGATAGCTACAATATAACAGCCCAAGGTATTGGAGGAACCATAGCTCCAAAACTTTTGGAAGAAGGCACTTTGATTATGCCGAGAACAACCATAAGAACAAGAACCAGTAAGAGTGGGAAATACCATACTTCCTCAACATCTACCTCTTATGAAAAACCAAACGATGGATTTAAAAACTTTTCCAAAAGCATTGATCAAGGAAGTGCCTATTTTTATTTTGAAAATGAATATAGCTCTTTTCTCAAGGTAGGTTCAGGCAATTGGAATTCACCACAGCCAAACATTAACTATGAAGATCCAACTGAATTTTTTACTATAGATAAAATCTTTGATTATAGTAGTGAAATAGATGGAGAACTTTTTGACTCCTATAATGAGGATAGTGAAAGGTTAAAGAAAGGTCGATTTATAGAAACCTTTACTAATGAACAAATAACACAGAATGAATCTTTGATTTTAGCACCTTCAGTGACAGGGTTTAACAGGTCTGATGAACAAGTGCCCGAAAATGGTGTTGGAGCTTTTAGGGTTACGGCACTGGATGGGAAAACCTATCACTATTCCATACCGGTATATCATAAAGCAAAATTCAGCAGGGTGGCCAATTTAGAGGATGATATGGATGATAAATTTTATGAGGAACAACAATTCGAGCCTTATGCCACGCATTGGCTGTTAACAGCGGTAACTGGTCCGGACTATATTGATACAAATGGTAACAATAGGGTTGATGAACAGGACTATGGCTATTGGGTGGGTTTTGAATATGGTAAATGGAGCGATGGATTTGCTTGGAGGTCACCAAAAATCGGATATCATACCGACGGTAATACAAAATCCTATTCCTGGGGCATCAAGGAAGTCTATTATTTGGACAAAGTAACAACCAGAACCCATACCGCCTTGTTTGTAAAAGGAGAACGTGAAGACAATAAAAGTTATGCGACCAAAATATCCGAAGGAGATAACCCAAAACATTATCATATTCCTTTTGAAAGAAGTGTGTTAAAGGCAGAAGACGATAATTATTACTTTCAAGGACCGCATTTGGATATAGAATTATGGCAGGCTCCTTTTCAAGATTATTATTCCATATCAGATTTTTGGTTTTATGCGCAACTGGAGCAACAAAAATCTTTACGACTTGAAAAAATAATTTTGCTCAAAAACAGCGAGATTGAAAATATTGAAAAGCATAACAATATTGACTCCGATTCATCTTTAGGAGGGGAACTTTCTGCAGAAGCAAAAATATCAGTTGTTTGGATAGGTAACTTGGCAACCGTTAACTCTAAAACAGAAGAGTTGGTGCAGGATAATATATGGTATGGAGAATATTACAACAATATTTTGAACACCAATGATATCAATTGGGAGGCGATACCCCCCAAATCGCTTAAAACCATCGTCTTTAATTATGACGAAACCTATCCACTAGCCCGTGAGACAGTCATAAATTTGGAATTTCCAGGCAAATTAACCTTAAACTCTTTATCAACTCTTGGTAAGGGAGGGGTGCAGTTGATACCACCCTATAAGTTTGACTATTATGCTAAAAACACCACCTTCGATAAAGATGATATGGACGATTGGGGGTACTACAAGGAACAAACCATGATGTATAGCCTTAATCGTATCACTACCCCATTGGGGGGCTCCATTGACATAACCTATGAAAATGACCATTATGTAAATGAATACGCTAGTCCAACCACGTACTTTGATCATGGTCTGGAGTTTAGGTTTGGGGGATCGGCTAATGGACCTAAAACGTTAAGCCTTAGAAATGACCCGGACGTCTTGGAAAAATACCAAGTGGATTTTACAAAATATTTTACAGAGGGTGAAAATACGGAGCTGGATATGCTGTATTGGCATTTTACCAATGGAAATAGCAATTGGATTGGTGACTTTGCTGTAAAAAATTGTTTGGTAGAACAAGTTTCTAACAACCTATTGGTGTTCTCGCTCCCGGATAAAAACCAACAATGGGGACGGGAAAACGAAAATTGCAGTAAGAAAGATTGGATTTTCTATGACAATGAATATGGCGATGTTGTAAATCAAACTTCACCTTGGCTTAAGGCTAAAGATGAAAACTCTTGCGAGAGACCAGCGCAAGGGGACTACCGGGCACGTTATACCATTTTTGCCCAAAAAGAACCTTTAAATGTAGCTGAAGGTGGAGGTATTAGGGTCAAAAAAATAGAGACAACTTCTGATTCCTACAATTCAAAAACGGTTTACAGCTATAAAGACCCAGACAATATAGAGTCTGGGGTAACCTCCTACGCACCTTCCAAAAGGGGCAGGGCTGTTCCATATATTTCCGAAATGCCAAACCCCATGGTCATTTACGAACATGTGTCTACCGAAAAACGGGATGCCAATGATAATTTGATTTATAAAAAGTCCTACCAATTCAATGTTCCAGAAACATTGGAATATACGGAGAATGGTATTTTAGTTAGGAATGCTTTTGAGATTCAAAGATTACAGGATGATAGTTTTTTGGATGTTTCTTTAAACGAGGAAGATGTGGATATGAACTTTTCCAAATTTGAGGTTAAGAATTTATCAGCCAGTATCGGAAGGTTAGAAAAGTTAACCGAATATAATTCAGAAAACCAACAGGTCTATAAAATTGAAAACACATATATATCTCCATCAGAAGAATATGATCAAGGAGTTTTAAAGGAATCTTTTAATTCTTATAAACGTTTGAGGGATAGTCCCAACAAGGATAAATACATAATGACCTCTTCTTCTAAAGAAAAAATCCCTAATGTACTAACGGCAACATCCATTACCGCAAATGGATATACATCCCAAAAGCAATTTTTAAAGTACGATTTTTATACTGGGCAAGTGGTAGAGACGAATTCCTTGTTGAGCAATGGCAAGCAATTAAAATCCAAAATATACCCGGCATATCACATGTATCCCGCCATGGGCAGCTTAGTAGATCATCCTATGAATAGGAATATGATGTCCCAAGAGGCCATGACAATTACCGAAATCCAAGATGCCAATGAGCAATGGCAAAAAATCAGTGCCGATATTACCACTTGGAAACCACAATTGTATCAAGTTAGTCAATGGGTAGGTGAATTTCCCAATGAGGAAGAGTTTATAGTTCTTTATAATGTATGGCGCAAGCACAAAACCTTTACTTGGAACGGAGGAACCGACCCTAATGGCTACTTTACCAATTATGTGGGTGAAGATGATGGTTTCGATTGGAGCGACCCCGATGCGCTGCAACCCGAGCAATGGAAACAACTCTCGGAAATTACCCTTTATAACAACTATTCGTCCCCATTGGAGGTCATGGACATCAATGGCAATCTGGCAGCCACAAAAATGGGCTATAACGACACCAAAACCATAGCCATTTGCAACGCTGGTTACACGGAATCCTTTTATTCCGGTGCCGAGGACGATGATGGTCAAGGTAATTTTGGTGGAGGTGTGGATAAAGGCACCGCTGAGCACACTTCCGATGCCCACACGGGAGACCATGCACTTGTTATTGCCAATGGAGAAAGCGGTTACAAGATAACGGTAAACCACAACGAAACCTCCAAACCATTCAAGATTTCACTTTGGGCCAAAAACAATAATCATGGAGATGTTCGAGTCAATGTAGGAGGTAACACTGTAGAATACCATCCTACAGAAAAAGTATCGGCCGGCGATTGGGTGCAACTCAATTATTATACCAACATCCCGCCAAACGAACAGGTTCATGTAACCTCGGTAGGTGGGAATATAATCGTGGACGATTTTAGACTACATCCCATAAGCTCCTCTATGACGTCATACGTTTACAACCAATGGGATGAACTAACGGACATTCTTGGCCCTAACAATATGGCGACCAAATATGAATATGACGAGGCCGGTAGATTATTGCGCATATACAGTGAAGTGCAAAACATACAGGGGCAATTGGCAGGTGGCTTTAAAAAAGTCAAGGAATTTTCTTATGGATATAAAGCCACCAGCGATTCCTATGATCAACTGTTTCTGAGTTTGGGAGTGGAAGACTTTAATATTAACAATACCAATGTTACAGCCAACATAAATGGCGGCAGCGGACTTTATGAGTACCAATGGTCTCTTAAATACTGTCAGGATCCAGATCCTCAGGATGCATCAGTTTGTCCAGGAAACTTACAACCCGATTATGGGGGTTGGACAACCCAAAACACCATGCCAATAAGCACCAATTGCGATGGAAAGCGAGCCGTTTATTGGTGCAAGGTACGGGACATGGTCACCCAAAATAGCATTGAGGCCTCAGGCAACCACCGACGGGGTGATTGCCAAGGTGATAACAATGGAGGGCAATTAGATCCTGAGCCCTAAGATGTGCCCAAAAAAAAGCAAAACACTTAACCAAAAAATAAACGATGAAACTTAAGTTAGTTCTAACCCTGACCATTATTCTGGTCACATCCTGGGCAAAAGCCCAGGTGACTCCTGCCGAAAAACAGGCTTTACAAGATCTGTACAATGCCACTAATGGTACTGATTGGATCTCGGAAAATAATGCTTTTAACGATGATGACTGGAATTTTGGCGGTATAGTCACCAGTAATTGGCATGGGGTTACCGTTGCCAATGGCCATGTTATCAAATTGGAACTGGAGACGAATCAACTCGTTGGAAACATTCCTTCAAGTATTGGAAGTTTGGTCCATTTAACCGATTTAAATTTAAGTGCCAACCAACTTTCCGGCAACCTACCAAACGAAATGAGCAACTTTCTAAGTATTAAAAATCTGCAGTTACATGGTAATAACCTAAGTGGGAACTTCCCCTCACAAATTATAATATTACCCTCTTTAGAAACAATTAAAGTAGAGAAAAACCTGTTCGATTTTGGAAATTTGGAAGACACTTATCAGAACAATAACGGCGTAGCGTTCACCTATAGCCCACAACAAAAAACCGATCAACCCGAAGCTGTTCAAATAATCCAAGGCGAAAATATAACCCTTACCACCAATATATCGGGCAGTAACAACCATTATAAATGGCATAAAGATGGCCAGCCCATTAACGGGGCTCCGGATTCGCCCAACTACGAGATTGTAAACGTCACCTTGGAAGATGCCGGAACCTACTATTGTGTAATGGCCAGCGAAATTATAATCGACCTTGCCCTTACACGGCACGATGTCCAGTTATCTGTGGAAGCCGTTACTCCCGGGGAACAGCCCGAAGAGGAAGATTGGAACACCATCACCGTATGGGACTACGATATGGCCACCAACCTAAAAGCCAATAGCCGCCGTTACTATAACGACTTGGGCAACCATGTACAGACCCAAAGCTGGGATCCCATTACCAAAACCATTTGGGGACAAGTAACTTTGTACGATTTTCAGGGCAGGCCGGCACTTTCCACCCTCTCCGCCCCAATTTTGGAACAGTTCCAGTTCCAGTACCACCCTTCCTTTATCACCAACGAGCAGGGAGAGGATTATGAAGCTGCCGATTTTGAAACAAACCTATTTGTGCCCAACAGTGTGCACAACGACTCCCCTTTGGGGCAATTTTACAGCGGAGCTACCTCAGATAAGTATCAGGATATCACCACCCACCCCTTTTCACGTACCATTTTTAGCAATCTCAACCCAGATGCGCCTTTGGCCATGGTGGGTGGCAACAAAGTGGACACTAATGGAGACCAAGAAATAACCCCATCCGATCAATGGCCACAAGTATATCGCTTTACAATGCCGGCTTCGGATGAGCTCTCATTGGAAAATGCCTTTGATGATGCCAATTACAAAAACATTAAAACACTTAAAACCATAACTCGTGACGTACACGGCAACGAAAATGTGGTATTTGTGGACACCGACGGAAAACTATTGGCAACGGCGCGATCTGGAAAGGAAGGCAAGGTTTCTCCAAAAATGGATCTCCCTATAGGATCTCAAGGCTATGTAGACATCCACATTCCCCAAGGCGTGGAAATGGGCCTGTCCACCAATAATGACAATGCTGTTTCCGTCTATGACCTGATTTCCGACAATATTGAGCAAACACCACTGAACAGCCTTCCACCTGGCTTCTATCGGGTAGCTGTTAACGACACCGACAATTACGTCCCAAATACCATTGTTGTGAGCTATTTTGTGGATTATTATGATTACAGCTTAAGTGAATACGATGAGGCTGGCAGGCTTGTGGCCTCCTACCAGCCCGTTACCGACAATAATGGCAACAAATTGGCCTCCTACCATCGCTACAATACCTTGGGGCAGCTCGTGGCCACATCCAGCCCGGACGAAGGCTCCGCTAAGTTCAAGTACAGGGGCGATGGGCAAATACGTTACTCACAGAACAGTGAGCAGGCACCGGACAATAAGGTCTCCTACACAGACTATGATCCATTGGGCCGCCCTGTGGAGAGTGGAGTGCTGCAGTTTGCCAACTTTAACGACCTTGACCCCGACGCCCCTTTGCCCACTGGACCAAAAAAGGAAGTAGTGACCACCACTTACGATTTTTTGAACGATACGGACATGGAATTTCTTGCAAGCCTGTATCCCGAATATCAGTTTCCCTCTTTTTTGGCCGGAAATGTTGCCAAAACGGCCAATGCACAAGTATCCACTTATTATAGCTACGATGTATACGGGCGTGTAAAATGGTTGGTACAGCATATTGAGGGACTGGGCACCAAGACCCTGCACTACGAGTACGAACCCCGGACCGGACTGGTACAAAAAGTTATCTACCAAAAAGAACAGGATGATCAGTTTATCCACAAATATGCCTACAACCTAAGAGACCAATTGCTAAAGGTGGAAACCTCTGCCAACAATGTTGGTTTTGAGCTACAGGCCCAATACTTTTATAATGATGCCGGCACCTTGGTGCGGACAGAACTTGCCGACGGCGCCCAAGGTTTGGACTACGTGTACAACTTGGCAGGGCAGCTCAAGAGCATAAACCACCCCAGTCTAGAATCCAATAGTGACCCCGGCGGGGATGCCAACGACCTCTTTGGCATGCAGTTGGACTACCACTTGGGAGACTACCAACGTACCGAAAACACCAACATAATTACAGCCCCACATGGCAAGGACCAATATAACGGTAATATAAAAGGTTTTAGATGGCAAACAGGAACGGAAGACCTGGAGGAAAGCCATTACACCTACAGTTACGATCGCAACAACTGGCTCACCGGGGCGGACTTTGCGCCAAAAAACCCAACTGGCAAGGCGTATGATGTATATGGCATAACCTACGATGCCAACGGCAATATACAAACATTGGTACGCAACAAGGACAAGAACAACCTGGACAACACCGCTATGGACAACCTAGCCTACAACTACGACCCTAAAAAGCCCAACCGTTTGCTTTGGGTGGACGACAGCGTGGGCAATGTGCCCGACGCAGACGACCTGGAGGACCAGTCCGCTCCCAACTACAAATACAACAGTATAGGGCAGCTGGTTTACGACCATTCCCAACAGATCACCTATATTTACAATACCAGTGGACTGGTGACCGAGGTGCAGCAAAACGGGCAGCCCTTGGTGAAGTTCTTTTACAATGACAGGAACCAACGGGTAAAAAAAGAGGCCTATGCCAATGGCAACCCAACCTATACCACTTTTTACGTGCGCGATGTGGCCGGGCAGGTAATGGCCGTGTACAGTAATGCCGGCGGGGTGTTCACCCTTATGGAGCAGCCCGTTTACGGAGCGGGCAGGATTGGCATTGCATATAATGGGGCCAACTATACCAAGACCTATGTCTATGAGCTCACCGACCATTTGGGCAATGTACGGGCCGTGTTTACCAAGAATAACAATGATGCCAACTTGGAGGGCTATACAGATTATTATCCCGGAGGGATGGCAATGCCAAATAGAAATTTAGAGGATGCGAACGCCTATAGGTACGGTTATCAAGGCCAATATGCAGAGGAAGATAAGGAGACCGGATTGAACGCCTTCCAACTTAGGATGTACGACCCAAGAATAAACAGATGGTTGTCTCCAGACCCATATGGACAATACCACAGTCCCTATATGTCAATGGGCAACAATTGGATCAGCAGGGTTGACCCCGATGGAGGGTTTGACTGGAAGAAGGATAAAAATGGTAATATTGTTTACGACTCCAACTTGACCGCAGAAAACGCGGACTTTATGTTGGGTGAGGGTGAAACCTATCTTGGAGAAACACATTTTGAAGGTAATATCTTCTATCACTCAAATGGTTTGATAAATAATTTTGACACAGGGGAATTTTTCCAGGCGTTTGACCATGGACTTAGTGAAGTGGTCGTAGGACCAGGAGCAACTGTTCATCGAAGCTCTATTCAAGGATATGACTTTATGTTGGCAATTGAAACTCTAAACGCCAATGCTCTTCCGAAATATATCAAAGAAAAATGCGGACAATGTGCTAGAAAAGTAAGAGAAGCATTGAATTCGGGAGGCTTGGATACTTCTGACAGACCAATTTATCCAATAGATGGCCCTAATAGCACCTATAGTGCTAAAAATTATAGTCAATATTTACCAACAAAAGGGTTTTCTGAGGTTTCTTCAGAAAATTATGTGCCGATGGCCGGAGATATAGTCGTTATACAATCATATACTGGAGGAAGTGTTCATGGACATATTCAAATGTATAATGGAGAAGAGTGGGTTTCGGATTTTGTCCAAAATGATTTTTGGCCTGGCAGTGGCTATAAAAAGAATAAACCATCATATAACATATTTAGATAATTTTTATTATTAGAAAAAATTCTTATGAATAAATGGACATTAATAATCATTGTGATTTTAAGCTTTTCCTGTAAAAAAAATCCTAATGAAAAATTTAAAAAAGAACAAAACAACATTTCAACAAAGCAAAATAAGGATAGTTTAGAAATGAATATTAGTGATGAAAAGAAAACAGAAGTCTCTCCAGAAGTATTGTTCATAATGTCTTTTTACAAGAACTATATGTTTGAATATGACAAAGACGAATATAATCTGAAGGAAATTGAGATTATTTTGAACGAATATTGCTCTGAAAACTTTTTGAAAATATATAATTCTTATGAATATCTAGACTATAATCCATTCATCAATGGGCAAGATTACCCAGATGACTTTCTTAAAAATTTAAAGGTGGAAAGTAGTGACAAGATTTTGGAAAATAGATTTATTATTTATCAAACCTATAATGGAATAGACTATGAACTTCTTCAAATGGAAATAATAAAAAAAGAGGGAAACTTTAAAATAAACAAGTTATACACTCCAGATGGTTCTGAAATGTTATCGATGCAAAGTGACAAGTGAACGGGAATACAATCGTAATAAAAAAAACGAAGTAAAAGTTTACTGGAAAGTAGGGAGATTGATTATTTGGACAACTATACTGATAGACGTGGTGGAACAAGTTATAGAAGGGAATTAGATTGGAACAGGATTAACAGTTGATATGAGATTAATAATTAGACTTACGGTAATCGCGATTATGGTTTTTTCATGTAAGAATGATAACAAACCTGTCAACACCGTTAAAGAAGAAAAAGCAAAATTAAAAAAAGTTCACTCGTTGATTGACGCCAACGATAAAAGAATAGGTGATGTGATTATTGGAAACATGGTCAATGACACTCTGTTTAAAGAATTATACATTATAAAGGATAACGATACCATATATCAGATAAAAGATAGATTATTCAAGAACAAAGAAGGCATTGATTTTGAAATTTACACCGACGGTTTTTCAGGTTTTTATATTGTCCATAAAGCTTCCGATTATATAGTGTTGGGCGGAACTTTTAACAGGGGGAGAGATATATCTGATAATTTAACCATAGAATGGAACCCTAGACAGGAGTTGATGTATCTCTTAAGACTTCCTTAGATAGTATTAGTTTGGTAATCAATCAAATAATGTGAAGCCACTTTTAGCAAGGTGTTTTTTGTTTTTAGATACTCACGGCTACAGGTACAAGTTCCAAGGGCAGGAAAAGGATCCAGAGACTGGGAAAGAGGCATTTCAGTTAAGGCTTTGGGACAGCAGAATCGGAAGGTGGCTCACCACCGACCTATATGGACAATACAACTCCCCTTACGTTGGAATGGGCAATGACCCAATCAATGGAATCGACCCTGATGGTGGTTGGAAGACCAAGTTTGGTGCATGGCTCTGGAAAACCTTTAATGGTGGTGGCGAAATTGTAGGGGAAAAAGGCAATTGGAGCGTGGCTCAACAGGGTGCAGATGGTTGGGATACTTTTGTTAGTAATGGGAACTTCATACCCGAACATCGAAGGGATTTTGTTCCAGTACCAACAGGAGGACCTTCAATCTTTAATTTTGCAAGAGGTGCGACTACAGAAGATTTACCAAATGTATATGTAGATGCCCAAGCTGATTTTTATTCAGGAGTCGGATTTTCGACAGAAGTCAGATTATTAGGCTCTAAAACAGGGTTTTCCGGGACTTTAGCAAAAGACCCTTTATATTCGGTTGGATTTGGATTAGATACTGAACAAGGGGGGGTAGTCAACCACAATTTCATAGGGTCTCAAGGTGAGAAACCAACTCTATCATTGTCTGCTGGTGATTTAATAGGAGCAGGAATTGTATATGATCTTGAAAATGGAGGAATACAAGAAGTTAGTGAAAGCTTAGTTATCTTAAAGACAATACAAGAGTTTCATACTAAGGGGGTGCATAAGGGAGAACTTTCAAATCATAAATACGAATTAGGTGCTGGGTTTGATTTTGGATTAATATATGGTGTTGAGGGAAATATAAAGATTGGAATACAGTATCCTCAAAATTAGCCGACAAATTTTAATGTAAGAGTTTTCTATTAAGTCAAAAATTATTAACACCATTATCGAGAATGTTGGGCAATCGTTTTGCTAAAGGATTTAGAAAATGGATTTATTCAAATCCATATAGAAAGTGGGCTTTTTTAGTATTCATTATTATTTTGTTTGCTTTGGCCGTACTAAAGAATCTAGGTTGGATTGCCTAAAATCCCTCGCTGGCGCGAACGTTACGCTCGTGCAACGTAAGAGTATGAAGGAACACTATGAAGATGAAGCCTTGATGAATACTACCTACTATGTGCGCGATGTGAACGGGCAGGTAATGGCCGTGTACAGCAATGCCGGTGGGGTGTTCACCCTTATGGAGCAGCCCGTTTATGGAGCGGGCAGGATTGGCATTGCCTATAATGGGGCCAACTATACCAAGACCTATGTCTATGAGTTAACAGATCATTTGGGCAATGTACGGGCCGTGTTTACCAAGAATAACAACGATGCCAACTTGGAGGGCTATACCGACTATTATCCCTTTGGCATGCCCATGCCCAACAGGCAAATGATGGATGCGAACGGCTACAGGTACAAATTCCAAGGGCAGGAAAAGGATCCAGAAACGGGGAAAGAGGCTTTTCAGTTAAGGCTTTGGGACAGCAGAATCGGAAGGTGGCTCACCACCGACCCATATGGACAATATAACTCTCCCTATGTTGGGATGGGCAATGATCCTATAAACGGAATTGACCCTGATGGTGGCTGGAAGACCAAGTTTGGTGCATGGCTCTGGAAAACCTTTAATGGTGGTGGCGAAATTGTTGGCGAAAAAGGCAATTGGAGCGTGGCCCAACAAGGAGCAGATGGTTGGGATACTTTTATTACCAATGGGGAGTTTGATTCTTTTGGTTATACAAGCATAAACTCAATTACAACTCAGGTAAATTCCAATACTCTTATAGATTACAATACAGTTACACAAGAGGCTAAATATAAGTTTCTTTATCCTAATGATTTGGGTGATTGGAACACAAAAGGTTCGGATGGAAAATACTGGATTGGGTGTTTATCTTGTCATTCGGATTCTGGAGCATATCGTTATGCCGCATACAATTCACAAGAAAGGTATATTGGTAATAATATAGCCATTACTGCAAATTTGGCAATGACGCTTCCTCTCGCTGCTACATCAAGTGCAACTGGAGCAAGCGAAGATTTGTTTACAGTTACAAATCAAAGCGCAGGAAAAACAAATGTTGTTGTAAATCGGGGAACCGCTGGTGGGTTTTATAATAGATTAAATCCTTCATGGAATGGGACATTGCCACAAACTGGTTATGAAAGTTTTAAGACTGTCGATGGAACTAGAGTACTGTTATATGGACCCAATCTTTCAAATCAAAACCAAGCTACGGTAAAAATTATAACACGTGACAATTACAAAATGATTATGAGATTTATAGATGGATTTTAAAAAACAAATAGAAAGTAATAATTATTTAAGCAAGAAATATGATTACTATTTTCTGTTTCATGACAATGAGATATACAATAATCTGGAGTTCAACCAAAAAATAAAGTCTTTCTCATTAAACAATACTGCTGACTATCTAATTGTTGACTTAATAAATCTAAAGGCTTTTGATAATTACAAGGGCAAAAGTTCAGTAAAAATACCTTTGAAAAACAATCTTTCACTAGAGTATTTGGATAGCATCAATATTGAAGGTGATAAAACTTATGAAGATTTATTGTTTGAATTCTTGATTTTTGATAATATCAATAATTGGGAAATTTATTGTAATGTAGGAAAAGAGTTTGCTGTTGCAGGTTGTAATAGTGATATAGCAATTCTATTTGATGATTTTATAAAGCCTTACGAATATTTTTCTTTTGAGGAGAAGTTGGAAGAATTAAAAACTTTATTCGTTAAATCGTAAAATCGAGCAGGTATCAACTTTAATAATGAATTGAGTATATATAAGGTTACTTATAGTGCTGGATTAACTAATCTAATTATTGAGTATCATACTGAGGATACTCATCAAGGACAAACAAAAATCAAAAGTGTTAGCTCGGAACAGGAATTAGGTGGTTCGATAAATTTCATTTACGGTAAAGAGGCATATATCAAATTTGGGGTGAAACAAACAAACGAATAAATGGAAAAGAAGTTTAACACAAGAAAGTTATTGGAATCCTTAATTGTTAGAAGACTCATTTCATTTTACATTGATTTAATAATTGTTTCAATTATTAGTTTATTGTATCTGTTTTTTATTGACGTTAATGGTCCTTTTGTACAAAATCAAGGTTTTCCTTTTTGGGACGCAAACAGGATTTGGATGTTTCAATTGATAGTTTACTTCTTATATTTTTTGCTTCTAGAGTATTTTTTAGGATACACTTTTGGTAAGAAAATTCTAAATTTAAGAATATCAACAAACGTTTCCCAAAATCCAAAGTTTTTCAAAGTTTTATTCAGGACGTTCATCAGAATTCTACCAATCAACCCTATTTCTTTCTTGTTTAATGCAGAAAAAAGGTTTTGGCACGAGAAATGGTCAAATGTTTATACTGTCAAGAAAAGTAAGACATGAAAGAGGACAACCATGCCAATTTGGGGGGCTATACGGACTATTACCCCTTTGGGATGCCCATGCCCAACCGAAATCTGGAGGATGCAAATAACTATAGATATGGCTATCAGGGACAATTTGCCGAAGAGGACAAAGAGACCGGTTTGAACGCATTTGAACTACGCATGTACGACTCACGTATTGGAAGGTGGACAAGTCCAGATCCATATGGCCAGTTCCACAGTCCGTACATAGGAATGGGCAACAACCCGATAAGCTATGCCGACCCAGATGGCGGATGCGTTGGCTCGGATTGCCCTGATAAAGTAACCTACGGTCAGAACGATTGCCAATGTTCCACTTTTGATATGGAAACAGGCATAGCCACGACACATTTTAGCAACACCAACGAAATTTTGAGTTTTATAAGCACACCGACCGCCGATTGGAGCAACCCTTTTACCTCTTTTGATTTGATCGACGGTGATCCAAATTACGTACAGGATAAGATGAAGGAATATGAGCCCAACTTTTTTGGAAGGATAGAGAATAGCTTGAATACTTCAAATTCTAATTTTGCATTTTTAGGAAAAGCCCTTTACGGTTCCGCGGATAGTTTTTATGCTTTTTGGACAGGCTTTGACTTACTCAGTCCACATAACCAGCCGCAACACCTTAACGGTGATATTATTACAAGGGGAAGCAGTGAAGCAATTAATACAGGAATCGATGGTTTGTTGACTACTGCCACTTTAGGAAGAGTTCGTACACCTTCCTTAAATGTAGTATAGTTTAGTAGTAAGTTCAAGGGTAATTTAGCTAAACTTTCACCACAGATAAGAGGTTTTATAAATAGAAGTCTAAATATGGTGCATAAATATTTAGGGAAAGGGGTAGTTGCACCATTTCCACTCGGCCTAACCAAAACAGGAAGTGAAAAAATAGAAGAAAAAGTGAATTGATGGAAATAATAGGAATTGTAATCCTAAACTACGTTTTTGGCCTATTGGGAGCTGTTTTCAGGTTTCTTATTATTAATTTGAAAAACCTATTTCTTTCAAGACCAATAACAGTTTTCAAGGAAGTTTGGAGAGACAAGAAAACAAAAAACGGTAAATATGATAACTTCACAACGAATGTAATAACTGGGGCTGTCCTTTTTTTCATTTTTGCCACCTTGGCAATCAAATTTGGATGGTAAAAAAGGACGTTACTAAAAATAAAAGGAGTGATTATTAAGACCGTGTCAGGGGAACCAATGTATTTGTAAATGATAATTGATGGTCAATTTTGATAATATATATTTAGTTATTCTATATGCTGTTTTTGGTTTTCCGGGAGCAATAATCCGTTTCATTTTCCTGAATGTATTAGGATTGTTCAATATTGTGGGTTATCCAAAAACGAAAAAATTATGGACTAAAGATGAATTGTTAAAAATATTCATACATCCTTATAATTTGTTAATTGGAGTAATCATTTTTATAATCTTTTTAATATTCTACCAATAGAATCCCCTCTCTGGCACAAGCACTTGCACTAAGCGAAGCCGAAGTGTTGCGCTTGCGCCGTACCGAACAAAAGTAAAGGAGCCACGGCGGTAGTGTCGTGGTTTTTGACTAGAATTGAAATTAATAAATGAGTTTGCTGACTGCCATAAGACAAAATAGTGTTGACCACTTGAGCAATGTACGGACCATGTTTACCAAGAACAACAATGATGCCAACTTGGAGGGCTATACGGACTACTATCCCGGCGGCATGGCGATGCCGAACAGGCAAATGACGGATGCGAACGGCTACAGGTACAAGTTTCAAGGGCAGGAAAAGGAGCCGAGACTTGCAAGAGGGCCTTCCAGTTAAGGCTTTGTGATAATTAGAGCTTTTTGCGCATAGCATTTGCACATTCTTCAAAAATATCGTAATTATGAAGACAGGAAAAAATAACCTCTACAATTTTCCTTAAAACCTCACTTTTTTATTACAAAATATTTTATCTAACAAGTGGTTAGGAGTTAAAAACACGTCCAAATTTTACTTATGCGACCTACATTTACCATAGTATATATGGCATTGTTGTTCAACGCCTGTGGGCCAGGCAAAATCCAAAACGTACCGTCCCAATTGCCCCTGATAGGTTCTTTGGGCAAGCATCAATCAGGTTTGTTCAAAAAAAACTTTCAAAAAATAGGGGAACCCTATTTAAGTAGCCCTATAGCAGTAGCTTTTGAATCTATTGCTTTCAACAAAAGCATGAAGACCAGATATTCCAAGTATAGGGACTATTTGGGAAAAACCCCTTCTGCTTTATTTACAGACACTGTCCAAACTAAGTCACCACGATATTATCAACTCAAAATAACCGATATGGTACATTTGGTCGAAGAGTTAAACAGGGACGAGAACTCAAGCCAAAGAAAATACCTTCAGGAGGATACAGATTTAAGGATAATGACCCATATATCTTTTATGGTCCCTGAAGAAACGGCTCATAGATTGGAAGCCGCAGAACAATTCTATCTCAAAACTGATCATAATGAAGTATTAACTCTTTACAACAGGGGTGCTGGAAGGACAGAGGCTGTTGAATTGTCAACCTTGGAAATCTTTGACTTTAAAACCGCTGTACTTTGTTGGCGGAAAAATAAGCGAGGAAAGTTGAATATAGCACAAATTCTCATAGATGGCGGTACCTGTCCCGGTGCCACAGTTTCCAACCCTAAAACACTGAATAAAACACCGGATTATTTAAAGTTATGAGCAAGCGAATATTTGTTATTGGACTATTTTTTTTGATCGGGCTCAGTAGTTGTGAAGATATACTGGAAGTGCCCGATATTTCCGTAGAGAAAGTAATCCTTCTGGCTCCTGCAGATGGAGTTGTTTTGGATAAGAATTTATTGAGCCTTAGCTGGCAACATATGGAAGAGGCACACGGCTATCATATTCAAGTAGCAACCCCAGATTTTGAAAATCCAGCACAACTGGTTTTGGATAGTGTTTTGGAAAAAGACTCACTTGGTTATGTTCCTAATCATATCGATCAAAACCTTGCTGATGGAATGTACACATGGCGGGTAAATGCGTTCAATAGTGGTTTTAAAACTCAGTTTTCTACACACAGTTTTCAAATAATAGATGAAGAAGAAACGGAAGCGGTAAATATTACCTCTCTACAATCGACAATGACCGATAAGGGAACCAATGCTATACAACCCCATACTACTGGCGCTGACCAATGAGCAAGAATACCAAGACATATTTATTGTTGTGTTTAGTGCTTGTAATTTGGGGCATTATTGGTTTTAAGATAATCAGCCCCCTGCCCCATGAACCCGATATGTCACCAATAAAAGCCCCAAAGCCTAAGATGGTCCAGATCGCAACCGAAAAGGATACCTTCTCCATTAATGCAGATTATCGAGACCCTTTTTTGGGTACCCTACCCAGCACCAAAAAGAAGGTGGTCCAAAGAAAGATTAAAAAGGAGATGGTTCAGAAAAGAAGCATTGTGTACTCAGGTCTGGTCAAAGAATCAGGTTCAGGAAACATCCTATTTTTTATTTCCATAGATGGGCAGCAACACATGATGTCCTTAAAGGAGGAAATCAACGGTGTGACCTTGGTCTATGGCAATGACAAGCAAATCAAGGTCCGCTTCGACGGGCAATCGGAAACTATATCGCTCCAATGATGTTCAATACAAAAATAAAAGCAGGGGCACTACAGTTCGTGCTCTTCATAGGGACCATCATCGTACTCCTGCTTTTCGGGTTCATTTTGATGAACCATGGCAATGCTTTATTGGACAAACAATCAGAAACCTTGGTAGATTTAATCCAAGAGGCGAATTCTGGATTAAGTACATCCCTTGATAACCCTATGCGCAGTGGACAACGGACAACGTTGGGTCCTAATACCTCTCGGATACGCACAACGGTCTCGAAGGATTTTTGGGGACTGATTGAAAAAAGGAAAGTAGTATCGGAAAAGGGGAAGTTACGTTTTGAGAAATTGGCCCTTGTGGGTCATGAAGCGGAGAAGCGCCCAGCGCTGTATCTAAAGGATGCCAACCGACCCTTGGTCGTTGCGGGCCGTGCCAAGATTGTGGGTGATACCTATTTGCCCGAACGGGGCATCAAGATGGGCAATATCGGAGGATATGGGTATACCAGACCCCAACTGGTGTATGGCAACAGCTATAGAAGCCAAGGAGAACTCCCCAGTATCCATCAGGAAGCCAATCAACAACTGCAACAATTTACCAGTACATACCAGAACTTCAAGGGTAACCGTATCAACTTGCGGGCCGACACTGATATAAAAAACAGCTTTACCAACGAAACCCTGCTCATCGAGGACAACGATATCGAATTAGGGAATGTAGTACTCTCAGGAAACATTATCATTAGGGCGACCAATGAGATTCGTGTCACTTCTGTAGCAAGGTTGCGGGATATCATCCTAATCGCCCCAAAAATTGTAATAGGGGATGGGGTAATAGGGTCTTTTCAGGCTATTTCGAGCAAAAGGCTAATGGTGGGAACTAACTGCCAACTGGAATACCCCACTATTTTGGCGTTACAAAGTGACCCATCCAATACGACAGCTATCAATAGGACAAGGGAGCCTGCCATTTCAATCGGACGAGGATCTACCATAGCCGGCTCGGTACTTTATCTGGACAAAACGGAACAAGAAGGACTGCCCCTGTTCATAACGGTCGATGAGGGAGCAGTATTGGTAGGAGAAATCTATTGCGAACAGAGCCTGGAACTCAAGGGCAGCGTCTATGGAAGTGTTATTACGGATTCATTTGTTGCTTTTGAAAATGGAAACACTTACCTGAACCATCTGTTCAACGGTGAGATTAACGCTTCTTTATTGCCAATGGAATTCAGCGGTTTGGTCTATGGGGACAAACGAACAAACAGTGTGGTAAAATGGATGTATTAAGGAAAATAAAGGGCTCCACGCTTATGGAAACTTTGGTCGCCACGGTGCTGATCGTAGTGGTCTTTATGATGGCCAGTATGACATTGAATTCCTTGTTCGTGACTTCAGTGGAGCAAAAAGATGGTCCTATTAGACAGGAGCTTTTGTTTTTGCAATATATATATGCCCATGGAAAATTAACCCTTCCTCATTATGATGAACAAGAAAACTGGGAAATAAAGGTAGAGGAGCAAATCTGGCAAGGAAAGGGGCAAGTGATTTTTTCAGCTATGAATACCAGAAATGACAAAGAGATTATATTTTCATTGAGCCATGAGTAAAACAGTGAAAAAAATAAAGGCGTTTACTTTACAGGAAATGTTGGTGGTTTTATTGATTACTGCTTTGGTCGTTGGGATGGCTTTTAGTGTTTTACGATTAGTACAGGTACAAATGCATGGAATTACATCCAATTATGAGAAAAACACTGAACAGCGTTTATTGTATCAGCGCTTATGGATGGATTTTAATGCCCACGATAGGATATGGTACCAAAATCGGGATAGAGCATTGTTATTGGTCAACGAGATCAACGAAATCAATTACCGGTTCCATGAGGATATGGTTATTAGGGAACTTGATACCTTTTATGTAGAAGTCTTTGAATTGAATCCTTACTTTGGCACAGTTAGTATCGATAAAGGAGAAATAGACGCTATTGATCTATTCATAGGAAAGGAGAACCAGACACGATTATTTATGTACAAACGTAACGCAGCAACAAGTTATATCAATCGATAAACTATGGGATTCAAATTGGACCAGACCATAGAAAAAACTAATACAGTCCCTTCCCAGAAAGAAGGATTGGAGAGGTGGTTAAAAAAAGAGATTGCCCTGTTTGGTTCCTTCTTTAACTCCAGACGAAAGGAAGGCTTTTACGGTGAGCTTTCCATCTTGTTGAAGGCGGGACTACAACTACGTGAAGCTTTGGAGCTTGTTGCCTCCAACCAAAAAAAAGAAAAAGTGAAGCTGTTTTTGGAAGGAATGGTACAAGAACTGGACAGTGGCCTCAGCTTTTCGGAAGTCCTGCAACAGCGAAAGGAGTTTACGGAGTACGAATATTATTCCGTTGAAATAGGTGAGGAAAGCGGGAATTTGGGAGCCATACTCCAGGAATTGGCTATTTTCTTCTCCCAAAAAAATGAGCAACGAAGAAATTTGGTCAATGCGTTGACCTATCCGTTGATCATTTTTTGTACGGCAATCTTGGTTGTAGTATTTATGTTGCGGATGGTGGTTCCCATGTTCAAGGACATTTTTGAACAAAATGAGGTGGAACTGCCAGCTATAACTCGGTACATTATTGGCATTTCCAATTTTATTGAGGACTATGGTTTACTATTTTTATTGGTATTGACCATATTCATTGTATTGCGGAAACCTTTGATGCAAAAGGAAGTCTTCAAACGAAAATGGGACTATCTAATGCTTAAGATTCCGTATCTGGGCAATTTTATAAGATTAGTCTATTTGGCGCATTTCACCCAAGCGGTGGCACTTTTGACCAGCTCCAAAGTTCCCATGCTTAACAGTGTACAAATGGTAAAGAAAATGTTGCCCTTCTTTCCCTTGAAGGATGCCTTGGATACCATGGAGGCAAGAATATTGAAAGGGGTAAGCTTACATCAAAGTTTACAGGGTAACCAGGTTTTTGACCATAAAATTGTTTCATTGGTCAAAGTGGCTGAGGAGACCAATCAGACCGAATATATCTTCAAAAAGCTGAACCAACAATATGCTAAGGAAGTACAACAGAAATCTAAAATGCTCTCTACCGTTATGGAACCTTTAATTATCATTGTCATCGGTATTTTTGTAGGTGTTATCTTGGTATCCATGTATTTGCCGATGTTTAAGTTGAGCAGTGTGCTTGGTGGATGAGATTGAATACACCCTAAAACCATAGTTACGATGAATACTGATGTATTTATTTCAACTACAAATATTGAAAATTCAATACTTTGATTTATCAAATATCTAGAGCACACAGGATTCACTATTTGATTTGGAAGGATTGCCCATAATTTTACATAACATGGATATTGTTTTTAAAATATTTGGTACTTTTTGAACAGTTTTGATTATTTCTATCCTTTGGGGACTTGTACTTATTCTCAATCCGTACAAAAATGTGCAATAAGGTTTGCAGGTTCTGAAATTTCAGTGTTTTGTGTTTTTAGGCATATCGTTTCAATTCATTTAAAACCATCTAAAAGGTGTAGAGTTCGGTGAAAGTTAGGTAGTAAGATTTGAGATGATCGTTGCGCAACGATCATATTTTATTTGTTTTCTTACCTAACGTATTTAGTTTCAGTTTTGGATAGGTATCAAAAATTGTTGTTTTCAAGGTGTCGATCAAATAAACGTCTTTCCCTAGCAAATATTAACTCAAATATTGCATATATAGATTCATAGTTGTTTTCTGTCGATTATATTGCGCTTTTATTTTCGGAAGGAGATTAAAAACCAGTATTTTGTTCTATACAAACCCTTTTATAAAGAAAGGGAAGATAAGTACTAAAACCGCATAAAGCCTTGTGTTATCTTGAGTATGTTTTTCTCATCAGTATGTATTAAAAAAAGACACGGAGTAATGGGTTTATCCTTGGCTCGTAGATTCATGATTATAGGGTTGCTGTTGGTTTCGACCATCGCGCAGGCCCAAAACAAAAAAGTTGATAGCCTTAAAGCCCAATTAAAAATCCATAAGCTAAACGATTCTACCAAGGTAAATTTACTCTACTACTTAGCATTTGCCCATTTTCAGAGTGATTCGTATTTGACCCAAACATATTTGGAAAAAGCCGATCGGTTAAATAAAGAATTGGATTATCCAAAAGGAAAAGCAAAAGTTTTTTACCTAAAGGGGATTTTAGAAAACAGAAAGTCCAACTATAATAAAAGTTTGGATTTTTTTAAACAAGCCTTGGCAATTGATCGCTCCATTGATAATTTAGACGGTATGGCCGCCAATTATACGGCTTTTGGCATCACGTATTATGATTTGTCGCAATATGGGGAGGCTATTGTTTTTTATAACAAAGCTTATGAAACGTATAAAAAAATAGGAAATAAGAGAGAGCAGGCTACCCTTTTGATCAATATGGGCAACGTATATTCCGAGATTGGAAAGTACGAAGAAGCAGTTGAGAATTATAAGAAAGCATTGGTTCAAAGTGAGGCACTCAATGATCAAGATGGTGTTTCGTTCGTTCATAGCAATATGGCTAATGTTTATAAGGTACAGGGTAATTTTCCCTTGGCCATTGATTACTACAACAGGGCATTGGCGTATGACCGTAAAACCAAGGACACCTTGGGCATGGCAATTGTGCTCAATGATTTGGGAGCAGTCTATAGTTCCATTAAAAAACCGGAAAAAGCATTGGTATTACATGGCCAGTCCTTGGATTTTTCCTTGAAAAAAGGAAACAAACGGCTGGTAGCGGCAAACAATAGCAATATTGGAAATATATATTCGGCTAAAAAAGAATATGTAAAGGCGCTAGCATATTACCAGCATTCCCTAAATGCGAGCCAAGAAATCGGTGATCTAAAACAAATAGCGATATGTTTTAACAATATAGGAGCGGTCAATTTATCCTTGGGCCATTCAAAAAAGGCTCAGCAAAACTTTTTAAGAGCGAAGGAAATTGCGGAAAATACTAACATAAAAAATATATTGGCCATAAGCCAAGTGGGTATTTCCGAGGCCTATTTCATGGAAAACGAATATAAAAAGGCACTCTTGTACGCTAAAAGCGGATATCATACTTCAAAAGAACTTGACGTGCTGGAAACACAAAAAAAGGCTTTGGGACTTTTGGCTAAAATTTATGAGCGTACCAAAAACTATAAAAAAGCCCTCGAGAGCCACCAGAAATTCAAAGTCTTGAACGATAGTCTTTTCAATAAGGAGAATATTGAAAAAGTCGCTAGGCTCGAATACGAATATAAGTACAAACAGGCATTGGATTCTGCAAGTATCCGTGAGCTAAAACTCACCAAGACCGTTATGACGACATCTAACGACCTTCAACGGACCAAGCAAAATTACCTCTGGGCCATAATTGGTATTTTGGTTATCTCTATACTGTCCGGTTCTTTGGTCTTTTATCAAAAATACAAGAACGTAAAAATTAAAAATCAAAACATTATTACCGAACAAAGGCTATTGCGCTCACAAATGACTCCCCATTTTATATTTAATTCGCTTTCGGTACTGCAGGGTATGATCTTGAACAAGGAAGAAAAAAAATCAATTACCTATTTATCAAAGTTCTCGAAACTATTACGACTTGTTCTAGAAAATTCAAGGGACAAAATCGTTCCCCTGATTCAGGAACTGGATGCCATCGATAACTATATGATCTTGCAAAATTTGGGTGCAAAGCCACCTTATGACTATAGTTTGGTGGTGGATGAAAATATAAACATCAATCTTTTTTTGGTTCCGCCTATGCTGATTCAACCCTTTATTGAAAATGCTATAGAACATGCATTTTCTATTAATCAAGAACATCGTGGAATAGAGGTTCACCTCTCTTTTAAGGACAAAAAATTAAGCTGTGCGATAACGGATAATGGTATTGGAATCGATGCTATTTCAAATAAAATCAATACCAAAAAGAAATCGTTGGCCACTACCATTACCAGTGAGCGACTGAACCTCCTGGCCAAAGATTTTAACATGCCAGGATTTGTCTATGTCGAGGATAGAAAAAAATGTAACGAGCAAGGAACCAAAGTTACTTTAATCATACCCTATAAAATAATAAAGAATTCATGAAAGCACTTATCGTTGAGGACAAAGCCTATATTAGAAAAGGCTTGATAAATCTTTTGGAAACGGTTGAAACCAATGTGGAAATCATTGGTGAATGTGCTTCAGTTAGTGAGGCGGTGGTGGTCTCCAAAGCCTGTAGGCCAGAGTTGATATTTCTCGATATCAATCTGGTAGACGGTACGGGATTCGACTTCTTGGACCAAACCGAGCACCTTGGCTTCAAGACCATATTTATTACCGCTTACGAAGAATTCGCATTAAAGGCACTTAAGGCCGGAGCGGTGGACTATCTTTTAAAACCGGTTGATGTGGAGGAGTTGGAATTGGCCTTAAAAAAGATAAAGAACTTACCTATTGCAGAACAAAAACAACAAATACATACCGCAAAAAAGGTTTGGTATCAAGATGATGCTACTTTGGTCCTATCGCTCAGCGATAGTTTTCAGGTCATCAACCTACACGAATTATTGTACTGCGAATCCGATAAGGGCTATACTACATTTTACTTGGCCAATGATAAAAAATATGTGGCATCCAAACCTCTTAAGGAATACGAGAAGACACTTGGAAGGAGCAATTTCACAAGGCCCCATCAATCTTACATGGTAAATTTAAAGTTCATAGATAAGTACGATAAGTCGGGTATTATCTATTTAAAGAATGGTCGTAAGGTTCCTGTTTCTTCCCGAAAAAAGGAAGCGTTCATAGCTACTTTTTTGAAGTACAATGGTCATTAGAAATTACTTCGGCACGCATTGATGTTACCAGAAATACCTAGTTGGTAAAAAACGCATATTCCCCCATACCGCACCGATAAAGATTCCCGGTTTACGAAAATAGATTGGCTATTTTATAAGAAATACCATTGATCCATATTTACACTGACCAAATCATTTCTTATTTAAGTCCGCTCTGAAAATCAAGATTTTCCAGCAGTACTTGTATAAGGAGAGTAAAATCAAATTTTAATGGAAAGCATCAAAACCAAACTAGGTCAAGGAGGCCTAGTACTTGCCGCTATGGGCCTAGTTTCTGCCCTATTGTCAATTTTTAATTATAACATCAGATTACTTGCTTGGATTGATAGTTGGGGCATTGCCATGGGATGGGTGCTCCGGGTAGTATTAATTCTGGCAGGTGGCGTCCTGTTTCTTCTATTCGGAAGAACAGAGGAGGAATAATCAACTAAAACCATTATACAAATGAAAATACAACTGACAATTTTAATGATAGCAATAACGCTGGTTTCCTGCTCCGGAGACGTGGCTAAGCAGCCTGCTACCTCCGACGGCTTTGCAGGTATAGAGAAAGAACTGAAAAATGAATTTGGTGATGATGCCTATTATACTGAATTAACCATTATTTATAATGAATCCATTGGCAATAGCATTTCGGCTACGGTGACCGATGCTCCTGAATCCTTAAAAATGGGGCAGTGGACCTACTCTTTGGGTAACTGGAAACAAACGTCGGAACTATCCTTGGAACTGCCACAGGGCACCAAGGCTGCCGATTTCATGTTTCAATTGGATAAAAAGATAGGTCTTAGACGATTAGGAGAGCTCGTGGAAAAGTCAAGCAAGAAGTTAAACGAAACAAAAGACATTAACAACCCTAGACTTGAAATGGCGTTTATCAAATATCCCAAGAACGGTAATGCGAACGAGGCACAATATATTGTAAAACTGCAACCCGAACATGGGGGAACTTCTTTCACTTTTTCATACCAAATGGACGGATCGTTCCTTGAAATGGACTACTAAATACAAATGATCTTGCAATTATTTGCTGTACCTAATTAATATAAAAAAATAATTTCCCAAACATTTAAACCCAAAACAATGATTAAAAAGATTCAGAATTACACAACAGTATTGATTTTTTTAATGCTGGTTACCATTGGCTGTACCAATGATGACGACCAACCTAACAGTGTTAATCTTCAAAATTTGGAACTGACCTTGGACGAAAACCCGAGTAACGGTGAAACTATTGGGACCATACAAACTGAAGGGGGTTCTGCCATAAATTTCAGTATAGTGTCACAGTCTCCATCCGGAGCGTTGGACGTTAATGGTTCTACAGGTGAACTAACTATAGCCAATTCGGCATTATTCGATTTTGAGACCTATCCTACCATTACCGCAACCGTTACTGCAGAAAATGCCGAGAATTCAGCGAACATTACTATAAACTTGAATAATACAAATGAGGTTTCCGGTCAGAATTTAGAAGTGACCATAGATGAAAATCCGACTAATGGACAAGTGATCGGTAGTCTCCAGACCATAGGCAATGCTTCCGGTTTTGCTATAACTGATCAATCTCCCCAGGGCGCCATGGATATTGATGCAAATACAGGTGAACTTACCGTTGCAGACGCTTCTTTGTTCGACTACGAGACCAACCCGACCTTAACGGCAACTGTAACCATTGTAGATGCCGATGATCCGGTAACCGTAACGGTAAACCTTGAGAATGTAATTGAGGTAACGGCACAGGACCTTACGGCCTCTGTTGATGAAAATCCAACCGATGGTCAGGTTTTAGGTACCCTTCAGGCCAGTGGAACAGGAACCTTGAGCTTTTCAATTACTTCTCAAAACCCAATGGGTGCGATGGCTATAGATAACGCTACAGGAGAATTAACGGTCATTGACCCCAATCTGTTCGACTTTGAAACCAACCCTGTAATCACAGCGGACATTTCTGTTACCGATGGCGAGGAAACAGCTACCGCTACGGCTACCATTAATCTAAACGATGTTGATGAAGTATCTGCCCAAAATACGGATTTGTCCATAGACGAAAATCCATCTAATGGAGATGTTGTAGGAACCCTTCAGGCAAGCGGCTCAAATTTAACCTATGCCATTACGTTCCAAAACCCTGCCGGGGCATTTAACATTGACCAAAACACCGGGGAGTTATCAGTTGCCGATGAAACGCTTTTCGATTTTGAGACCAACCCCAATATGTTGGCCACCATTTCAGTAAGCAATGGTATCCAAACTGTTTCCGCCAATGCGTTCGTTGAACTTAATGACGTAAACGAGATTGGGGAATTCAAATATGGTGGTGTCATTTTTTGGATAGATCCTGCTAGTAATAATAGTAGTGGATTGGTGGTTGCCGTAAGCAACCAATTTTATTCAGGTACATGGGGTTGTACCGGTACTCTTACTGGAGCTACGGGTACGGCAATAGGCACAGGAGCAGCAAATACGGCAGCGATAGTTTCGTCAGGGTGTGCAACTTCTGGAAGTGTAGTTGAACTAATTTCCAATTTAGATTTAAATGGATATGATGATTGGTTTTTGCCCAGTGAAGATGAATTAACTGAAATGTATACAAATATTAGCATTGTTAATGCTACTACCACTGCAAATGGAGGGCAAGTGACAACCCAATTTCATTGGAGTTCTACAGAAATCAATACGACCGCTGCAACACTCGTGAATCTCACTACCGGTGCAATAGGAGGTAGCGGTAAAGATGGCAACATATACTTTGTAAAACCGGTAAGAGCTTGGACAGATTTTTAAAAATTAGCGCCACAGATGGTTTTTGCCATCTGTGGTTTTTAAATTATTACCAAAAACATTGAAAACTATGGAAAATCTAATTCGGCTTAAACCTGAGTTTGCCAATTTGGATGCGCTTTATGAACTTTTAAAAAGTTCTGGCTACGAATGTTCAAAAGAATACGATGTCTGGGAACAACGTACGGACACCAGCGGGCAAATGGCACATTGTATTGTGCTTAAAAAAAGTGGCATGCACGCAGTAAAGCTATTTTTTGTGAATGAAAATACGGTGAAAATAAATCATATCATTCCCAATAAATTGATGAACGCCTATTTTGGGAATAGCGCAAAAGCTCATAAGAATATGCTAGAGCTTCTAGGGGGGTCAATCAAGCGGGCCTTGTTAAAAGGGGCTCAACAAAAAGCTTTCGAAGAATTGGAAAGAGCAGTGGCCAAAGCCTGCTGATCAATTATATTAGGCAACTATCTAATAGATATCTATGCTGCTTTACTAGATTAAAGGGTGTAAAAACATTTAGGCTCCCCCTTTTTGTTATTTATTCTAGTACGATCGGGACAAGTAACAACCTGGCATCCCCATCCGCAATCTTATTTATGATGGTACCATATTTTTCCTAATGCAAAAACGGGCATATGAAGTATAATACATACACACAGGGTTGGATTTAATCCATCGTTTTAATAATGCAATCGATTTTAGGTCATGGTTGCCCGTTTAAGCAAAATGTATAAACTATTTAAACGGTATAAAGCGTTATAGAATAAGGAGTGGTATATATTGGGTTCTATTTTTGGTGTTGAATTGATGTCGATAATCCTTTGTATCACCTTTATAGTGATAAATAAATACATGGTTTTAAAGCTAATCAAGCATTTAACCAGTAAAACAAACCAATCTTGTGTTCATACTTATCCTTATTTTATTGATTATTGTGGCAGTTCTGCTGCTAGTTCTTGTTTTTAGGATGTTCAAATGGACCTTAAAAAGTAAAAGAAGGATTTTGATAGCGTTGTTTGTGTTGGCTGTTGTTGTAATTGGAATAGGCATCAACCACTTCTTTTTTAAAAATATGCGGTTCATTCAGTCCCAAGTATATCCAAACCTGTATTTGGTAAAATACCCTGACAAGGATTATTATAGGGTAGAACGGGCCATCCAAGAAAAAATAAAGGAGCATCTGAAAACCGAACATACCACGGGAAAACCACTTTCCTATTCAGGAGAAAAAGCCATTTATTTTTATGAATACGGGGGAATGTCCTTTGGTTTTTTGGGCGATGCAGGCACCGGTTATTTTATTGACCATGAAGAAGATCTGGGGGGCTTTGTTACCGAAGAATTGGGCATGTACCAAAAGTATCGATTGGCAGAATTTCACTATAACCCATGCCCCAATGATTCTACGGTGTACTGTGGTGAGATCAATTATTTCAATCAAGGGGAATTTAGTAAAGTCGATAGTCTAAAAAAATTGGCTTCGATACCTATTCATCCTAACCATAAAGCTTTAAAATGAAGATGTTATTCATCTTTTTTGCAATCTTATTGCTGTCTTGCGGTCAGGGGAACAACCGTGTTGAAAAAGAGCAAAAAGCTAAAGATTCGGTGAATACCAACCTTGTGGAACCATCAGAAAACTTAAACGAGGACGAATGGGAAGCTCCGTCCGAGGTTCAAGAAAAAAATCCATTGGAAATCAGCATCCTAAATCTGTATAAATCCATGGAAGATAAGGATGAGCAAGAGTTTCTACGGCAGTTTCCTAAAGATTTTAAACAATTCCAAGGCTATTTTGGCTGGGATACGCCAAATGACGCTCCCCATGAGCTTTACGAACACAGTGTACATTATATTGAATACTTGTTTTATTTGTTGCGTACCAACAAATACCCTGATCATGAAAAAAACATCATCAGTATTTGTGAGAATGGCCGATGGGAACCCGATGCGGTCAACTACTTTCAACACCATGTCGTAAACCATATTAAGGAAAACGAGAAGTATAATTTGATAAACAGTCTTAGTGATGATAGGGCAAAATCGGTCCTGTTTTTTCTCTTCGATGGACCACATCCAAAGTTTGATGCCGATTTTGCATCCTATTTAAATGCTTCAAAAAAGCAGATTTTAGAAGATTTATTTGAAACAGGTTTTTTTGACAACAATGAAAATCCAGACCCCTTTCCAGATGAAGAAATCAATAGCACCTTTACCTTATCGGATTACATGGAAAACGAGCACTTTTTTATCAGGGATATCGACATTAACAACGATGGCGTACTCGATAAAATAGTAAGTGCCGGACGGTATCAAGGCGACGAACTGTTGCTCTTTATAAATGATGGGGAAGAATTTGACTTCACCTTAAAAACCATCAATTTTTCGGAAGATGGAGGCGACCAAATTGTCGATGTGGTTGCCGAAGATGGCGGCTTTTTCATTAAAACAGCCTTTCCTGATAGAGGGCTAAACGAGGCATACCATCACATAATCTTTAAAGACAATAGTTGGATACTGACCAATTCGGTTTACAGAACCCAAAGTAGCAATCAAAAAGATGCTTTTATCCATGTATGCGATGTGACGCAAGGACTAAATATGGCCGACACCCATTTTTTTGAGAAACTAAAAGGGATGCCCGATGAAGTTGAAAAAGACACGGTTTGCACGAAAGAAATCTTATAGATGCGAATTTTAAAACACATATTGGCCTATCTATTTTGGACTCTGTTGTCACTGTTCATAGGCATTAGCTATATGCGTTTGCTTTTAGGAGTCAATACGGTAAGCGAAGAAGGGCTATGGTATCTACTTCATTTGTTTTTTGAGATTGGAATGATTCAGGTAGGACTATGGGTCGGGGCTGCTATAGCAATTTGCTTTGTGTTGTTGGATGTCCTTTACCTACGAAAGAAACTAAAAAACAATCCCAAAAAGACGGTTATCCGTTTGGCGGCACTGCTGACCATTACGGTGCTCGTTGTCATAGTTCATTATTTACTCGAAAAAGTCATTGACGTAATATAGAATAAGAAATGAAATACCGAATCTTTATATTGGTCCTTTCGTTCATTTCCTGTAATCAAGGTGTTAAAGAGAAAAAAATGCCTGAAACAAAAGTGCAGAAAATAGAACCAATTCAGGAGAAAGTTGACACCATTCCAACGGATAAAAAAACTACAAAATTAAGCAGCGCTTTACGGTCCAATGAACCTGTTTTGCCTAATGAAATATATACCGATACCCTAGAGTTTAACGATTATAACGATGATTATGATTATTGGTACCTAAATGGTCGTAAAGACGGCGAAGATGTTTCACTGATTTATAATTGGGACTGGCGTAATACTCAAGATTACAATTTCAGGCAAGGTGACTTGCTTGTGATTCAATGGAAAATGGATAGCATTGTTAATCCTGGGGACGAGGAAGTCGTTAACATGAAGGAGGTGGCGATTAATGCCAAAAAAATAGCATCGGGCAACAAGCCGATTACATTTTTATCCCGCAAAACTGCTTATGATGAAGGAATCAAAGCAGAAGTAAGTTCCATGGTGATCAACCAATCCTATTTGCATGATATCACGCTACCAGAAAAAGCGGCCTTGGCCTTTGTAGCTTATGATATTGGTAACGAATGTGAAGGTGGCTACGACTCGGATGGAAACAGACGTGTACTATGGTGCCGTATAGTATCAGCTTTGGATTTGGGACACCAATGTTCCGACAAGCAGCTCAACTTTTTACGAAAGTGGTTTGCCAAGGATACTGTCGCCCTAAAAAAGCTGGAGAGTTGTCCCACGATACCCAACACAGCCACCATTCAGACCACTTTTGATGAGATTCTGATACAGAAAAACGTGGCCGAGAAAACAATTACGGTGAGCTATAAGATTACGGGCATAAATATGCGCGAGTCAAAATCATGGCAATGGTCACAGACCGATGTTTTTGAATATGATTCCGAACACATTGTTTTGGTCGATTCCAAAAAATGGGATGTATCAGAAGAAGATGCTAACATAAATCCAGATGCTGTTGAAAATATTGATCCTCAAACCTTTGTTCTGGCCCTTAAAGACCACATACTGGACGAATGGAAGAAACAGGACAATTTTGATTCCCTTAAAATCACATTTACCAATAATGTTTTAAGCGTTGAGGGCAATGAAGGCTTTACTTTAAGTAATTATGATTTTAACGAGATGGTCATCAACGGCACCGATGACCCACAGATTTTATACCTGACCATTGGTAATGAAGGTGGCGGTGCCGGAGGCAATGTAATGCTGGAAGAAACCTATTCTTTAACAGTTCTGGATGCTGAAAATTTTGAGATAGCGAGCGTAAAATCCTCATTAATGGACTAAACAGTAAAGCTTTAAAAAGTAGCAAATGAAAATTCAATATCACATAGCCTTATTAGCACTTACCATCTCCTGTGGCGACGTCCCCAAAACGGAAAAAGAACCGGAAATCGACACCCAAGGCGCCGTTGAAATCATTGAAACGGCTCTGGATACATCAGCTAAAAGCGTGCCTTTGGATTTTGCCGAAGTAATTGCCAATATCCAAACTAAAAAACTGCCACATATTGAAGACACAAATTTTGACAGTTTTATCGAAGAAGACGATTATGATAAGATAGATGTCAAAGCTTTGAAATTGGACCAGATCTATCCTGATTTCAATACTGAAGGGTACAACTACAGGGTCATTGCCAAGTACAAAGTTCCAGTATCCAACAACTTTCACACCTTGGTGACAACCGTTTTGAAAGGAGATCATGAAATGGAGACGATTATAATCAATTACGATACGGAGGGGAACATCATAGATCACAAACAAGTAGCTTTCGATGAAATAGCCGAAAGTATGTCCAGAACAGTCTCCCGCATAAGCGAAAACAAATTAGTGGTAAACAAAATCTTTTGGGGCAACATCCGGGAAGTGGAGAAAATTGAATACGAAATTAGGAGTGATGGGACCATTAAAAAAACAGATGACATAAGATTGAACGATTCCTTTAAAAATTTCACACTGATCAACAGTGTTTTAATGGACCTGAAATTGGATTGGGTGCAAACAAAGACCGATTTGATCACTACCCTGGAACACCCTGACAATCCCAACGAGAGCATTGTGGTCATCCCAGAAGTTGTGGATGAGGGCGAACAGTATTTTGACCTCAACAGCCACATTGTTATTGCGGACAACCGTTCTGGAAAAATAACGCACAACTACTTTGAAAGCTCCCAAACAAATAATTGGGTTTCCGATGCCATAGAACTAAATAAAATTCAAATAAACGCTACCCCATTCAAGATTGCAGAAAACAAAATGGCCTTCGGGTTAAACGTTTCGCATTTTGGACATTCAAGAGTTAATCCGTATACCAATAAAACACTGTCCCTTTTTGTGAAATCAGGGGATAGTTTATTAAAAGTGCTCGCCGATTATCCCGTTGAAAGTAATGGTGGCGAATGGAACGGCGATTGCGAGGGGGAATTTGTGGAGGAAAGGAAAACATTGGTGGAAAGTACAGAAAAGACCAACGGCTATTTCGATTTGCGCGTTACCAAAGAAATTACCTACTCAGAGAGTACAAAGGATAAAAACGGGGATTGCGTCTCTACCGATAGGAGTGAAATAAAAACGGCAATGCTGAAATTTAATGGTACAACCTATTCCGAAACAGAAATTGATGCAGCCTTATTTTCCGAATTCCATCCCCAAAAATTAGAAGGCCTACAGCTAGGGAATTTTGATATAAACCATGCCTTTGAATTGGACAATTTTAAATATGTGTCTGGAAATTACCAACCTGAAGATGGGCAAATCGCATCACCGGATACCGAAACGGATTGGGGCGATAGGCTTTTGATGTTGGATGAATCAAACAAAATAGTATACCAATCAAAAGGTATAGGTGACGCCTATCTATTTGAACCCCATTTTTATAAAAGTGATGCATCAAACAAAACCATTATTATTTGCCAAATGGCATTCGAATATCCATTTGGGGGCGAGGCTTTTATTCTCGAAAAAGGAACCATAAAACATCTTGGTACTCTCGACATTGAAGGAGATGGTGAAAAATATCTGACCGAAATCATAACAATAATAGAATGGAACGACAGTATTGAATTCACCTTTAAATCGGACAAGCTGGTTTTGGGACCTGGCTCAGAAAACGTGACCATAGCCAACGACAACGTGAGATATGTGTACAGAAACAATGGATTGATTCTAAAGACTAAGGGCAGATGAATTCTATTAAAATATATTTTTTGCTAGTCTACTTTTTAATTCATGGGCTCTGCGCACAAAAGAATCCAACCCATCCGGAATTGGCAAGATCAGGAAAGGAAATGCAGGATTTGGTTCCTTATGGCTGGCGGGTTTTGTCGCAAGCTTCAGGGGACTTAAATGGGGATGGCCATGAGGATTTTGTATTTGCCCTACAAAATACCCTAAAAGAAAACTATGAATACAATGATGGGCTTGGGGTTGATACGCTGGACCTTAATCCCAGAATGTTGGGCATCTACTTTGGCAAAAGGAATGGAAAACTCAAAAAGGCACTGCAATCCAATACGTTTATCATAAATCGTGATGTTCCAACCATGGACGAGCCTTTGTATGGTCTTCAAATCCTCTCCAATGGTAACCTTCAAATAGATTTTCGTTTTTGGTACAGTGCCGGAAGTTGGCACATGTCCAATGACACGTATAGGTTCAGGTTTCAAAACAAGTCTTTTGAATTGGTTGCTTATGAGAAAAGTGAACGTCATCGGGGCACTGGTGATGAAATTGACCACAGTATCGATTTTGAAAATGGAACCCTAAAAATCATAACCACAACCATTGGTGCCAACGAAGAGCGGGAATATAAGGAGGAGTCCATAAAGTTTGAGCTACGCCGATTAAAATCAATAAAAACATTAGGGAAGCCTTTTGAATGGGAATTTCAACAGTTTCGCATATAACTAGTTCTCGCTTACAGAGCAGCATAAAAATCATGATGTTCATTGTAATTCCTGTGCTTAGAGCACTTATTAATATTGAGGGCAGCCGATATATTTGAAAAGTCAATTCGAGCAGATATTTGTTAGTATAGAAATTTACCTTGTACGAAAGATTTGACTTCATCGTGAATCCATCTCGCTAAGCTCAACAAACGTTATGCGCATCAAAAAGAAGCCTTGCTGATGATTAAAGTTTTGCACTGTGCCTAGGTCAAGCTTTACCAACGAAGAAGCAAGGATTTTAATCAACTTACATATGTTATGGATTTGATATTGATGTGTAACAATCTTGATTTAATAATGGGGAACCTGCTTTTTTGTATAAAATTATCATTCTTAGAAATGAATTGTATTGGACGAGTTTTTTACATGTTTTAATACACAATATATAAAAGCGAGAAAAGTGAAATAAATACCCATAAAGCCATTGCCAGAACTATAGGCTTGGTTCCTGTGGCCTGTAACTCTCTCAATGAAATTGTTGAACCTACTATAAAAAGTGTGGTAACCAACAAACGTTTCGATAACAGTACTATAAAATCGGTGGCGGATACGGGCAAAATCTGGAGCGAATTGATAATAATGGCCACAACGAACAAAAGGATAAAGTAAGGAACTTTAATTTTCTCCCCTTTTGTTTTAAAAAGAAACATTGAAAAAAATGATAACGGAATAATCCATAGAGTTCTGGATAGCTTTACCGTTGTCGCGGTCCTTAGGGCCTCATCGCCAAAATTCAACGCCGCCCCGACCACAGAACTTGTGTCGTGGATGGCAACGGCACACCAAAGTCCAAATTGTTCTTGTGTAAGATGCAACCATTGGCCTACAGCTGGAAACACAAAAAGTGCAATTGAATTTAATGAAAAAATAACGATCAATGCAACACTGATAGTGTTGCTCTTGGCCCTGATTACAGGGGAAATCGCTGCTATGGCACTTCCGCCACAAATAGCAGTGCCAGATGTAATAAGATGACCCAACTTTAGATCTAACTTTAAAATTTTTGCAAGGGATAGTCCTAGTAGTAGAGTAAACAAAATAGAAAAGAAGGTGATTCCCAGTCCTGCTATACTGGTTTGAATAGTTTCTTGTATAAACATACCAAAGCCTAGGCCAACAATGGAGATTTTTAAAAAGTAATCAATTAATCTATGACTGTAACTTTTAAAAGGGTTGCCAAACAAAAAGGAATAACACAGGCCCAGCAGTAGTGCTATTGGACTGCTTAATTGCCCCAATAACCCAAGTGAAACAATACATAGGTAGATTCCTTTTATAAAATATACTTTCATATCGGTACAATTTAGAGATACAAAAGTAGAGTGTAGTTATAACTAATTAGTATATTAAATAATTATTAGTTATAACTAATAGTTATAATTCTGTAGAATGGATTTTTGAATATGATCCATGGTGGTCGAAAGGTACCCGGTTCTTTTTGCTAAATAAAACCACCTTTCTATGCTGGCATTTTTAATATCTATGACCTTAAGCCTGTTCTGGGATAGATCTTGAATAATTGAATGTATTGAAACCAGGGCAAAATCTTGGGAGTTGTAGAGGTAATTCTTTATAGCTTCGGTGCTGTTCAATACAACAACTGTGTTTAGGCTTTCAATTTTTTCATTGGAAAGAAAGTTATCTATTATCTTTTTGGTCCCAGAGCCCTTCTCGCGTTCTATTATCGGGATATTTTTTAATTCTTCAAGACTGATACTACTTTTTTTAAACGAGATGTTCGCCGCATTGGTGACCAGAACAATTTCATCTTTAATTAATTTTTTAAATTCTAGTTTGGGATTTGAAATGATACCTTCTGTGATTCCGAAATCGATTTGCTCATTCATAATCAGCTTTTCTATGTTTTCGGAATTATCGCTGGTAATGTTGAAAGTTGTTTCAGGGAATTGAACTCTGATCTTTGCGATTATTTTTGGAATTATATAATTGGAAAAGGTTGTACTCACCCCGAATGAGATCGATCTTGGAAAAGGCTCGTTTTTAGTAATGAATTGCTCTTCCATTTCCGAATAAATAGATAGTATTTTGTTCACATAAACCAGAAATGACCTTCCTTCCTTTGTTAATACAATAGAACTTCTTTTACGGACAAAAAAGGTGGTTTTATATTCTTCTTCCAAGGATTTAATGGTTTTGGACACGGCCGGTTGCGAAATATGAAGATGTTCGGCAGCCTTGGTAAAGTTTAACTGATTGGCTACAGTTTTAAATATGTGCAATTTGGTTCTCATTCGGCTTTTTCAAAGGTATCCAGAATCTTGTTATGCCTCCGGCTTGTTAAAAAAAATCCCAGTCGACCGTCGATCATTAATAGATGTACAACCAGAAGAGAATGGGAAATTGGGGGAGAACTAACATTTTTAGGAAAATAAACATTAAAATCGAGACCAAGATAAAAACTTTACGAACCATTGGTGTATTGATCAATGTCCAAGGATTGAGATTTGTGTGGTGAAAAAATCAAAAGAAATGCTATGGTTTTGCCAATTACATAGGTTTAGGAGTAGCCAAACAACCATTCTGGTTGTAGTTAACGTTTGCCTAGCAGACTAAAGTTATGATGTTGTGTGGCGGTGAAGAAATCATTGAAAATATGGTTCAATGGGTGTCCAATGCTGCATGCACGTATGCCCAATGTGGTGTAGGCCTTTATAAATTTATCACTAAGACGCTGGACCAGTTCGGTGGCTTCTTGGTGGAGGCCCAAGGCAAAAGGTTCCGTTATTTTGTCGGAGTTGGTTACCATCTTATGGACTTTCATAGCATACCTGTGGCATATGTTGTTACTTTTTAGGATTATCTGTTGGAACTCATCCAATAAAAGATTGGGGCCATTACTTTTAAGGGATTCGCTCAAAAAATGTTCTGCCATACCTATATAGTTGACCCAAAGGGTCAAATCTGCAAAAACCGTAAAGGGCGTCCTAAAAATGGAGTGAGGCAAGCGTAGTCGATCATATGTAAAGCTATATTTTTCATCAATCAATATGGAGTCAACGCTAAAGGAATGGGTAGCCGTGGCCCGAAGCCCGATGGTGTTCCAATCTTTGATAATTGCAACATCTTGCCTGTTCAACAAAAAGGATCGAATTATTGGCGCCCCTTCCTTACAAAGAACATCCTTGCCCTCTTTCTGAACTTTTGCGTTCAAAGTAAAATGAGTCAAATATGGTGCCCCCGTTGCATATTTCCATGTTCCGTTAAGTACGTAGTTATTGCCATTTATTTGAGCAGTTCCTGTAGCTCCGCCACTCCCACCAAAACAGATAGGCGTGGTCGATTTGTTGAAGATCGTTTCGGCCACATCGTGGTTCAGGTTTCCGATAAAAAAATTGGCTCCGCTGCAAAGGGTTACCGTCCAACCCAAACTACCATTGGCCCTAGCCAATGATTGGAGCATTTTTAACCCATTGGGCAAGGACATTTCCAGCCCGCCAAATGATTTGGGTACCCAAATGTTCCATAGGTTGTTCTTGCCTATCCACTCCAGAACGTGTGGGGAGAGTTCATCTCCGAAACAATGCATTTCTTCAAGCTCTTGCAAATCTGTTACTTTCATCTTTCTCTAAAATTCGTTTCCATTTAAGGTACCCCGATATGGCCACTGCGAACAAAAATGCAGTAAGTCCGGCATAGATATACAATTCCTTATAGATCAATAGGGGTATGGATATAATATTGCTAATGTTGAGATATATCCAATTTTCTATTTTTCGTTTGGCCATCAACCACATCCCCGACCAGGCAAAAGCGACAACAATGGCATCCCAAAAAGGTACATCCGAATCGGTATGCTGGCTCAACCAGTAGGCCATTATCGCAAAACACCCCATGGCAATGCCTATTGCAATGCTATGTTCTTTGCGATTGGAACTGGAAATAGGGGTTTCCATTGCCTTTTTGCCCAGTTTCCAATAAAACCACCCATAAATGCTCATGATCAAATAATAGAGGTTCAAAAGTATGTCTGCATATAATCTGGATTGGTATAGGACCCAGATACTGATAAGAATGGCAACAATGCCAAAAAGATAATTGTGAACATTGTTTTGCCGGGCCAAAAGCACTTGTACCACGCCAAAACCGGTGCCCAGCCATTGCAATAACACTATTTCGGAGAAAAGTTCCATTTTTTTGGGTTTACTTTTAAAATGAGGTGCCCAAAAAACGGAATACAAGTCAAAACTGACCTTGCCGTACTCCCTACGCCAGCATTACCTGGATCAGGTGCGAAGCATTTGCTTCCGGGTATAATCTCAGCCCAAAGTGGGCACCCCATGATACTGCGAAGATATCATTATTTATGGTCCAATTAAAAATCAATTTCGGGCAAATGCAGGAAAAGCTATCGTTGTTGTTGGATTTGGACGTTCACCATCAGCCTATTTCACAGAGACTAGGAAAATTATACTTTAACTTAGGTGTACCATTCGTAATTATGGTTAGGCCATTAAACTATATATGGCAAGCTTGATAAGCAAATCCAATCTGTATAGTTGTTTTTATTTTTTGAGCAGGCTTACGTTAAATTAAAGTATGTAGTATAGTTTAATGTAATCCTTCATGAAATTTGATGAAAAAATAAATATATTTAATGTTTTTTTGGAAAAAGCTGAATGTTTTCTTGTTTTTTGTCCTTGAAAAGAAAACTGGATTCACGAAAGAATTTTAAATGCGCCAGATTTGGATTCAAAAGCTTCACATGATAACGACAGATTATTGGTTGAACTACTAATAAGGGGAAACGAGAAAGCCTTCCATGCTCTGTATCAAAAATACCATAGGGGACTGCACGCGTTTGCATTAGGATTGGTCAAATCCAAAGAAATGGCCGATGAAATTTTACAAGAAGTTTTTATGTCTGTTTGGGTCAATTGCGAAATCTTGAATCCAGATCGTTCTTTTAAGTCTTACATATTTACAATTGCAAAGAACAAATCGTTGAATTTTTTACAGAAAGCAGCCACTTCGAATAAATTACGGGACGAGATTTTTTACAAGAGCCAGCTTGCACGGAACGATGTCGAGGATTATTTGATCAATGCTGAATATGCGGAATTGCGAGAAAAGGCCATTGGCAATTTGCCCGCTAAGCGACAACTTATTTTCAAGATGTCCAGGGAAAAAGGTATGAGTTACGATGATATAAGCAGGGAACTTGGGATTTCTATTAGTACCGTTAAAAACCAAATGAGCAAGGCATTGTCGGATATTAAAGAGTACCTTAACACACATCCGGATATCTCCCTATGTGTTCTCATCGCAATAAATTTATCTTTAGATTGAATGTCTTTTGGTGATTTTAGACGGTTTGTTCATATAGCTTCAGCATCCTATTCAATTAAATTTCAACTTTTTTTAATTTATTAATACTCAGAAAATCAAACTATTAATTTTGATTTTAAATTAATATTAAAAAAACTTTAAGTTAAGAGTAGTACAAAAGTGAAGCTCAACTGTATTATTAAGAACAACGTCGATAAAACCAATATTTGATGAATTCCCAAAAACGATTTGAACAACTGATCAATAAGTTTGTGCAAAATCGATGCAGTAAAACGGAGTCTGAAGAGCTGATTCGTTTTTTACAACAAAAGGATGCCGATTTGCAATTGCCATCCGAAGATACTGTGCTGTCGTTGTTGGATTCATCGAACACCATAGATGAGGCCAAGTCCAACGAAATTTATCAAAGGATTTTAGAAGTTAAAACTGGACAAAGCAAAAGGCGATCCATTCCCAAGTATTGGACAAGTGTTGCGGCTTCGATCGTTGTTCTTATTTCGTTGGGAATTTACTTTATGGCCACAACATCCGAACCTCAAATACATACTTTGGAAAAGTTGGTCAATCAAGAACACATTATATTGGAGATGGAGGACGGGACCATAAATGTTCTAGATTCCCTAGACCATGGACAGGTTGTAGGTGTTCGAGGTCAATCCTTGGGCAATGTACAGAACAATAGGTTGACTTATGATAATGATTTAAGATCAGAGATACCGGTCTACAATACGTTAAAGGTTCCATACGGCCGAAAATTTGAACTGTCCTTAACGGACGGAACCGTGGTTCATGTAAATGCGGGGAGTTCGCTTAAATACCCAGTAAAATTTATAGATGGTTTGGATAGGGATGTTTATTTGGAGGGTGAAGCCTATTTCGAGGTGGCCCATCGTTCCGATCAACCTTTTAAAGTACATATGGGAGGTGTAGGGGTCGAAGTGCTTGGAACACAATTTAATGCAACTGCGTTTCCTGAAAATACCCAGACCGATGTGGTCTTGGTCGAAGGGTCGGTTAAACTTTCTGCACAGGATTCTTTTTCCAATGGTAAGGGAGCAGAGCTTTTGCTCCAACCGGGACAAATGGGTACATATACCAAAAATACCGAGCAGATAACCAGTCAAACCGTTATTACCGACGTTTACACGCGTTGGGTGGATGGCGAATTGATTTTTAGGAACCTGACTTTCGGTGAGATGTTAAAGAAATTGGAGAGGCACTTCAATATCCCTATTATTTCCAATGAAGACTTTGTAAATAGGGAGGAAACTTTTAGTGCCAATTTTGGAAAAGAGTCCATAGACAATGTTTTTGCCTACTTAAAAGAAATATACGATTTAGAATATACCATTCAAGACAACAAAGTAATAATCAACTAAAACCAAGATTGCCTATGATGATCGAATAGAATCTAACAAAAAATCGGAAGATGGTGACACATCTCCCGATTGTATCTGTAATTAAGTGATTTAACCAACCACTACTAACTTCAAAATTATGAAAAAACTCCTTAGGAACAAAGGGCTTAGCTTGACCTATGTTCTAAATCAAAGTATTAAAAACAAGCTATCACTACTCATATTGTTCATCACATTCAGCTCTTTTCAGGCCAAAGTAAGCCCTCAACAGCTGATTACCTTAGATTTGGAGAATGTTTCTGTAAGCTTTCTGATCGATAAAATTGAAAGCTCCACACGATATAGGTTTGCCTACAAGACCACAGATGTTGACTTAAATCGAACATTGTCCATTAAGGCTACCAACCAAGAAATGTCAAAGGTGCTACAGCAGGTTTTTGACGGTACTACTACAGGGTTTAAAGTAATCGGGGATCAAGTTCTGTTAAGTAGCAAAGGTGCTTTGAAAACTAAATTTGACCTAAATGAAGACCAGTCCGTAGTGACCGGTATGGTGATTGATGAATTTGGAAACCCTTTTATAGGTGTATATGTTGTGATCAAGGGTACCAACAGTGGGGTGATGACGGATTTTGATGGTCGTTACACTATTTCTGTAAACCCGTCGGACACACTACTTTTCAGCCATGTCGGATATAAAACCGTGGCAATAGAAGTGGGTATACAATCTACTATCGATGTCCAAATGGAAGAGAGTCTTGCCGAACTGTCGGAGGTGGTCGTAACCGGATTTTTCGAAAGAAAGGAAGAAAGTTATACAGGTGCCACTGTAACCGTTACCAGTGAAGATCTTAGGAAAGTGGGAAGCCAAAATGTTTTTCAGGCCATACAGAATATTGATCCATCTATTAGTTTGATGGATAATTTTGATTTGGGATCCAACCCAAACAACTTACCGGATTTACAGATCAGGGGAACTTCTACATTTCCGGGAAGTACCGCAGATGATAATTTAAAGGGAAATTATTTGAGAAATCCGAACCAACCCCTTTTTATCCTGAATGGATTTGAAGCTTCTGCAGAAAGGGTGTTCGATTTGGATTTTAATAGAGTGGAGCGTATCACCATACTTAAAGATGCCGCCTCTAAGGCACTTTATGGATCTAGGGCCGCCAACGGTGTTGTGGTAATCGAGACCAAACAATTATCTGGTGAAGATGCATTGGTAACATATACCGCCAATTTGGATGTGGAACTTCCGGATTTGACCAGTTATAATTTAACCAACTCCTTTCAAAAACTGGAGGCCGAACTTATAGACGGTCTTTACACACCTTCCTTGGCGAACCCAGATCGTTTGGTAGAGCTACAGCAATTGTACCAATCTAGGTTAAAATTGGCCAACGAAGGACTTAATACAGACTGGATGGCAAAACCATTACAGAATGGTATTGGGCACAGACATTCTTTGGGCGTTGAGTTGGGCAACAAGGATTTACGCCTGCAGGCCAACTTGAACTATAGAAAAAGTGTCGGTGTAATGAAAGGTTCGTCCAGAGAGAATATTGGCGGAAATCTTACCGCATTTTATAGGGTGAAGAACCTCAATTTTAAAAACAGTACAACTATAAACAATAACGTGGGCGAGGAATCACCTTATGGTACTTTTAACGAGTATGCGATTATGAACCCTTATTGGAGGGCCAAAAATCCAGATGGTAGTATTCCCTACTACGCAGAGATTGGGCCAAACGGAGAAAGGTATACCAATCCACTCTACAATTCTTTGCTCGATTCTAAAAACACGTCTACCTATTTAAACTTTGTCAATAATTTTTATTTGGAGTGGAATATCTTACCTGCTTTAAAAACTATAGCGCGTGTAGGTATAGATCTAAAAAAGAGCAAGGCAGATGAGTTTTATCCATCGGAGCACACAAGGTTTGAAAACTACGCTTTGATAGACAAGAACAGAAAAGGATCCTATCAGGTAAATAATGGACAAAGCAGTTATCTGTACGGAGATCTTAACTTGCAGTACTCTAAAAGTTTTAGAAAACATTTGTTGTTCGGAAATGCTGGTTTTAATGTAAGCGAAAGGGAATTTGAAGAGGTAATTCATCTGGCCGAAGGTTTCCCAAGTAGTAGAATGGACGACATTGTTTTTGCCCGATCATACGCTCTTGATTCAAGGCCTACCGGAATAAGTGGTGTATCCAGGGATGTTGGTTTCTTGTTTGTAGGATCATATATTTATGACAATAGGTTCCTATCCGATTTTACATTCAGGACCAGCGCGTCTTCCCAATTCGGCGACGATAAAAGATGGTCCAATTTCTGGAGTGTTGGATTGGGGTGGAACCTGCACAACGAAAAGTTTTTTGCCAAAGCACCATTCGAACAATTTAGGATCAGGGCTTCCGTGGGATCAACAGGGAATCAGAACTTTAATAGTAATGAATCTGTAGTGACATACGGATACTATCTTGATTCAAGATACCAAGACAATGTTGGATCCTATGCACTCAACATGGGCAACCCGGGACTTCAGTGGGAAACCAAGTTCGATTTTAATAACGGTTTCGACATAAAGATTGGCGGACTGACCCTCCGATACGACTACTACGAGAGCTATACCGAAAACCTGATCACGGACATAACATTACCGTATTATAGCGGTTTCAGTAGCGTTAAAGATAACTTGGGCAAGGTTAAGAACAGCGGTATCGAAGCGAACATCTCTTACCTATTGTGGTCCAGGGGCAGAAACTATTTTTCCATTAACGGAGGAATCACAACCAATGAGAACAAGATCATAGAACTTTCCGATGCCCTACAAAGCTTTAACGATGCTCAGGATAAGATAGCTGCGGACAGAGGTAACAATAGACCTGTGAACAGGTATGAAAGCGGAATGTCCATGAATGCTATTTGGGCGGTACCCTCATTGGGAATCGATCCTTCCACTGGGCAGGAAATCTATGTAAAACAAGACGGGAGCACTACTTACGAATGGGACGCCGACGATTTGGTGGTTGTTGGGAACAGCAATCCAAAATACAGAGGGATTTTTGGTTTCTCTGGAGAATACGAAGGTTTCGGAATAAGTGTTACGGCCAGGTATTTAGGTGGCGGTCAACTTTATAACCAAACATTGGTGGACAAAGTGGAAAATGTGGACATGAACTATAATGTGGATGAACGAGTGCTTACCGGAAGATGGCGCTACCCGGGTCAGCACGCACTTTACAAAAGGTTGGGAACTTATAGTGTAGATCCAGACGGGGACAATGTATTTGTTAGTCTTCAGGAAAAAACAAGGCCGACCTCACGTTTTGTGCAAGATAGGAACGAATTGGATATCGCAGCCATTAATGTGTATTACGAGTTTAAGCCACGTTTAACCAAAGCCATGGGGTTGGATAGGTTACGTTTAAGTTTTAACATGAACGATGTAGCCAAGTTCTCATCAATAGAAATAGAGAGGGGAACACAATACCCGTTCTCCCGATCTATGACATTCTCTTTAATGGCCAACCTATAATATTATAATTATGAAAGCATTTATTCAAAAAATACTAATGACCTTGCTGGTAGGTATGCTTGTTATTGCCTGTAGCGATGACTGGTTGGACGAAACCTCCAATGCAAAGATTACGGCAGATCAGCAATTTAGTGACGAGGACGGTTTTAAAGATGCATTAATGGGCGTCTATTTAGGAATGACATCTCCCAAGCTTTACGCTAAGGATATGACCTGGAACCTGGTGGATTTATTGGCACAACAATACGCCACATTGCCATCTTTGGCTTTATATGATGAGGTTCAACAGTTTAACTATAGAGGGCCACAGGCAACCGATCAAGTCGATGCACTTTGGATCAGATCCTATAATATTTTGGCCAATATTAACTTGGCTTTGGAGTATATCGACGATAACCAAGAGGTACTGAACCCTATTAACTATGCAATAATCAAAGGAGAATTGCTTGGACTTAGAGTGTTTGTCCACCTAGATCTTATGCGTTTGTATGGATATGGAAACTTGGAAGAACGTCAAAACCTAATGGGAGAATATACCATACCCTATGTGGTAAATTTTGATAAGGATTTGGTAGCACCGATGACCTATGCCCAAACTTTCGACCGTATGCAGGAAGATATAGATATGGCCTTGGAACTACTAAAGGAAGATCCTATTTATCAAGACGAAAATCGTCCGGCGGATTATTATTTGGAAGTTAATAGAACCGGGTTTTACGAAAATCGCGAGCAGCGCATGAATTATTATGCGGTAAAAGCATTGGAAGCAAGAAAACTACTCTGGGAGGGCAATACCAGTGATGCTGCAGTGGCGGCGGAAGCAGTGATCGCCAATTCGGGGGCAACGCTTATACAATCGGACTCTTATCCTATTGCGGGCGATCCAATTCTTTATCAGGAAGTACTGTTCTGTTTGGACATCAATGGCTTTGCCGATATTGTAAACCCTATTTTAACTGCAAGTGATGATGGGACCAATTACGACGCCATTTACCTTACCACGCAAATGGCGGATAGCATTTTTGAGACCGATCAGGTAAATATAGGTCTTGCCGATGTTCGATTCAATACATTGCTTAAATCCGAAACAAGGGGTCTGGTCAGCACAAAGTTGATTCAGTCTGGCACTAATAACCCAAACCAGATGCCTTTGATCAAGTTGCCCGAGATGTACTATATCGCGGCAGAACATTACTGGGCTTCAGAGAATTTGGAACAAGCAATAACCTATTTGAATACCGTTAGGAGCAGTAGAGGGATTTTAGATTCCATACCATTGGATTCCGACTCCGAAACCGTGTGGGAAGAACTAAGAAAAGAGTATCGTAAAGAATTTATAAGCGAGGGACAACTCTTTTATTTCTACAAACGTACAGGAGAGACCGAGATTCCTTTTCTGTCCGAGACGGTAGAGCTAAATGATGAAATTTATGTGCTTCCCTATCCGGATAGCGAAGCGCAGTTCGTTGGACAAAACTAAACTTTGAAATCATTTTAAAAATGAAAAAATACATATTAAATATAATGATCCTGCTGGGAGCAGTGCTCATTATCAGTTCTTGTGACAAAGACGAAATAGGAGAGTTTGAGAATGATCTGAGTGGAATCAACTTCCTTCAAGAAGTTTCTAGCTATTCCTTTTTGGAAAATCCTTCCAACGAGTTTATTACCGAAATTCCAACCCGTATCATAGGTGATACATTGAGCAACGAACGCTTTTTTAGGGTAAAGGTTGTTCAGGATTCGCTGACTACGGCCAGCTCTAACCTATTCGAGATTCAGCAAGGTGTTGTGGATCCCGGTGAATTTGAGGGCCGTTTGTATTTAAAAGTATTCAATGCCAAACAACTGGATACAACGGAAGTCTCGGTCCATTTACAGATAACGGATTCCGAAGACTTTACAAAAGGAAATGTAGAAAGCATAGATCATGTCTTTACCTGGACCAATAAAGTAATAGTTCCGGATTGGAGATATTACCGATTCTTCTTTTGTAGATACCCGAGTACAGCGGCCTATCGAGCCTTTGTGGCATCCACGGGCATGACCAGCTTTACAATTGATGATTACAGGGCTCTTGGACCAACAGGGGCCAAGGTAAAAGGCGTTCAATTTGGAGATTATATACGAAAGTACAATGAGGAAAATCCAGACGCTCCATTGTTGCACGATGATGGACCTAATGTTGGACAACCCATAGTTCCGATAAATTGATCGCTCACGGAACTTTTTCATTGAAAAGTGCAGAGAATAACCTTAAAAATTTAAAAATGAAAAAACTATTATATATAACCCTAATTGCTTTTGGAATAGGGCTATTTGCATCCTCCTGCTACGATGACGACAGTACATTGGATGTAAATGCAATTCCGGATATTACTCTGGATACCACCGGAGTGGCAACACTTACCGTATATCAATTTGAGAACTTGAAAGTTATTCCCGAATTGGATCATCAAGGGCTTTCGGAGAGTGAACTCGAATACGAATGGAAAATCAATTTGGAGCCGAACGACACTATATACGAAGTGGTCGGTAACGAAAGAGATCTTGATTTTTTAGTTGAATTTAAACCCAACCTTTCAGGAAACTTCCATCAACTCGTGTACACAGTTACGAATACCCGTACAAATTTGGACCACATTTTTGCATGGCCGGTAAAGGTGTTGAACAATATTGGTGAAGGTTTGGTGGTGGCCCATACAGAAGATGGTGCAACTACGGACATTAGTCATATCATGTCGCCATCCGTTACGCCAGATTACGAAGATGTAAGTGTTAAGCACAATGTTTATTCTGCGATCAACGGGAGTACAATTCCGGGTATCACAAAACAAATGCGCTATACCAAATTAGGGCGGGACGATGTTATGTTCGGTATTACCGAAACAAGTATTTATACCATTAATACATTGGATTACACTTTTGGAGGTAGTAATGGTGACCTGTTTTATGCAGAAAGAAGCAATTACGAGCCACAGGCCCTGGGGGGAGTCAACCAAGGTGATCTCTACTTGGCCAATGGAACAATAACATCTACTTATTTGGGGGCTTCAACAAAAATAGGACTACCTTTTGACTCTGATTTTACCGCTCCCGATATTATTGCGGCCAATGGAGTGAGCAACCCAATAGTGGTAATTAGTTTTTACGATGAGGTAAACGGTCAGTTTGTATATCAGCCATCCGTTACGCCTTTTGGCGACAACACTATGTATGCTACCCCAAATAGTCCATCCGGGGCATTTGACCCCACTACTCAACCTGGTTATGTAAATTTAGCAGCGGGAGTGAGTACCACTGGAGAGTTTATGCATCTATTAAAGAACAATGGAACAGGGGAAGTTGCACTGTTCACGTTTGATGAAGGTGTGAGCGGGTTTCCAACACCAGAAGCCCCCAAGCCAATTGCTAAATTCGATTTGACCGGTGCACCCGGAATAGACGAGGCGGAAAACTTTGCTTTCTTGGATGATCAAAAAGTAATGTATTATGCTACGTCAACAAAGGTATATGCTGTACTTTATGGAACAGCTACCCCTACCATCGAGGAGAGATACACGGTTCCATCCGGAGAAACTATAACCACTCTTCAAGTGTATAGGCAAGCAGACTACCCGGTAAGGTTTTCAGGAGAATATATGCCACTGAACAACAAGGCATTGATCATGTCCACATTTGACGATACAACTGGGCGTGTGTACCTGCTTCCTTATATAAACACGGGAATAGGAAATATAGATACGCCAAATATTGAAATATTCAGCGGTTTTGGTAAAATTACGGCGATAGCCACCCAATTATAAGAAAGCTGGAATATCCCCTGCCCATTTTTTGAATTAGTTATCCCTCAGGGCAGGGGATTGCTTTTAAATTACCCTTTAAAGTTCTCAACAAAGTTTTACTGTTAATGAAGAAAATAATCAAAATAGCTAAGCTAGAGCTTGGCCTACTCTTTTATTCCCCTATTGCGTGGCTTACCCTGATCATTTTTATGGTACAATGTGGCCTTACATTTACCAATTTGATAGATGCCAAGGAAACCTCTCAGCAATTGGGAACAAACCTTAAAGACCTAACTGTGGGCGTATTTGGCGGACATAATGGTTTTTTCTCGGCAATACAGAACAAATTGTACTTATACATACCATTGTTAACAATGGGGCTGTTGAGCCGTGAGTTGAGCTCGGGCTCCATTAAACTATTATTTTCTTCTCCGGTTACAAGTAAGCAAATCGTTTTGGGCAAATTTCTTTCCATGATGTGCTATGGTCTTTTACTGGTGGCCGTATTGTTGCTTATGGTTCTGGTAGCTTCCTTTAGTATAGAAGAACTGGATTTTAAATTTCTTGCCGGAGGTATTCTAGGACTTTACATTCTTATATGTGCCTATGCATCCATAGGGCTTTTTATGAGCAGTGTTACCCCTTATCAAGTTGTAGCTGCAATCGGAACACTCGCAATTTTGGCTGTATTGAATTTTGTTGGTACAATAGGCCAGAGCATAGATGTGGTCAGGGACATTACCTATTGGTTGTCCATATCGGGGCGTGCGGATAACTTTATAAATGGTCTTATAAGCAGTAAGGATTTTATATACTTTCTATTGGTGATTTTCTTGTTTTTGACCCTTACCGTTATGCGATTGAACAAAGGACGAAAAACCACCAGTTCTACAACGGTGACACTAAAGTATATTGGATTGGTCATAGGGGTGGTTGCCCTAGGGTATGTTAGTTCGCTTCCTTCCGTAGATGCCTATTATGATACCACTCGCTTCAAAAAAATGACTCTAACGGATAAGAGCAAAGAGATAATTGGCCAATTGGATGGAGACCTCAAAATAACCACTTACGTCAACATAATTAACAGTTTTGCCCATTTGGGCTCACCAAAATTCAGGATTTTCGATAAAAGTAAGTTTGATCAATATACACGCTTCCTTCCAAATTTAAGTATGGATTATGTAATGTATTATGATTCTACCTTTACAAAACGGGACTTTCAGTATAAATCACTCGAAGAAATGGCAAGTAGGTCGGCCACTGCTTACGGTATTGATTTCGAAAAGGTTCTAAGACCGGAAGAAATTAGAGAGAAAATAGACTTGTCATCAGAGCGGAACACCTTTGTGCGAAAGGTAAATTATAAAGATCGTTCAACCAGTCTTAGAATGTTCTTTGATATGATAACCTACCCAGGTGAAGCAGAGATATCGGCGGCCATTAAAAGGCTTTTGGTCTCACCTCCGGTCATTGGTGTTCTAACCGGAAACGGGGAACGCAGTATGATCAAGTCCGGGGACAACGACTATGAGGATTTGACCAATAATAAAACCTTCAGAAATTCATTGATCAATCAGGGATTTGATGTTGTCGAAATTGAGAATGCCCCGGATATCACAATACCGGATACTCTTGCAGCTTTGGTCATTGCCGACCCTATAGAGCCTTACTCGATTGAACAACAAACAAAACTTCAAGATTATATCAAAAATGGAGGCAACTTATTGATTGCCGGAGAACCAAAAAAAGCCCACCTACTACAGCCCATTTTGGATGTGTTGGGCGTTGAGTTCGAAACAGCGCGATTGGCACAGCAATCTGAAGACCTGGAAATGCACGTGCTTAAATCAACGTTGAGTACAGAAGCGGAACAAATAGGAATTCGATTAACAAGGGACACAATAATAGCCCATTCGGGAGCAATGGGAATACACACTAAGGAGAAGTCGGATTTCAACACCTTTCCATTGACCATTGCCAAGGCCCAAAAAATAATATCAGGGGATAACCAAACCTTAAAATTGAGCAATGCAATAACATTTAAGTTAGATCTAGATGTGGCAAACGACGTTGAAAATTTAGGTGATACTTCTCGTACAAAAGCCAAAATCATAAAATCAATCGGCATTAGTTTACCAGACCATACTTTCGACCTGTCCGATGGGCAAGAGGAGGAAGTTACGGTATCAATGGCACTTAGTCGTGAGATTAAAGGAAAAGAGCAAAAAATCATCGTATCTGGCGATGCTGATTTTTTGAGCAATGCAGAATTTAGCCGATTTAATTTACGGACTGGCAACTTTAGTTTGGGCACACAAATTTTTAAATGGTTTGCCAATGGTGAATTTCCTGTGGATATAACACGCCCGGAAGCCATCGACAACACAATTACAGTAGACCAAAAAGACCTTTCTTGGATCAAGATAATCCTTATGGGGGTTTTACCATTATTGGTTGCCGTATCCGGAGCCACTATTTTGATGAAAAGGAAAAGAAAATAACAACGATAATAAAAGATTAAATGAAAATAAGTATAGCCAAGGTTAAAAATTTATCGCACCGTTACAGCAGGGATTGGGCGATAAGAGATATTAATTTTGAGGTTTTCAACAAAGGTATCATGGGATTGTTGGGGTCCAATGGAGCAGGTAAATCGACCACAATGAACATATTGTGCGGCGTAATCAATCAAACAGAGGGCGAAGTTTATATAGATGGTATCAATATGAGGGAGCAGCCGGTAGAAGCCAAAAAATTGATAGGGTTTTTACCTCAAAAAGCGCCACTTCATACGGAATTGACCGTTGATGAGTATTTGATCCATTGTGCACATTTACGATCTATACCTTCAAAGCAGATTCCAGAAGCATTGGAGATCGCTAAAGCAAAGTGCGGCATATCACATTTTAGCAAGCGGGTGTTAAAAAACCTTTCTGGGGGATACCAGCAAAGAGTAGGATTGGCGCAGGCAATTATACACAACCCTAAATTGGTGGTCTTGGACGAACCCACCAATGGATTAGACCCAAATCAGATTTTGGAAGTGCGAAAGCTGATCAAAGAAATTGCCGAAGACCGTGCAGTAATACTATCAACGCATATCCTGTCCGAGGTTCAGGCCACATGCGACAATATCGTGATGGTGGAGAATGGTCGTATAGTATTTGCGGATACGCTTTATGCCTTTAATAATTATATAGAGCCCAATACCTTGATCATGGAACTGAAAGAACTTCCTGCAGAACAAGACCTATTAAAGGTCGAAGGTGTGGCCGGTGTTTCTTTTATCGATGGTTCCAGGGTAAGGATTACTTTCCAGGGCAAAGGCAATATTACAGAAAGATTGATCAAACATAGTGTGGAAATGGGCTGGTCCTTAACCGAAATCTATTTCGAGAAAACATCCTTGGATGGTGTGTTTGCACAGCTTTCCGGTAAGGCTCCAAAAAATTAAAAAGGCGATACTTCAATTATTTGAACCCCCATAGATGAAAAAAATATTTAGAATTGCTCGATTAGAGCTAAGTATAATGTTCTATTCGCCCGTTGCGTGGCTTGTTTTGGTAATTTTTATTGCACAAACCGGAATAATATTTGCAGACTTATTATATTCTCAGGAAACCAACCAGCAGTTGGGCAGGCCTTTAAGTGTACTTTCCAAAGTATTGTTTGCCGGGGAGCACGGAATTTTGGCCAAAATACAGGAAAACCTATATCTGTACATTCCTTTGCTCACAATGGGTCTGTTTAGCAGGGAAACCAGCAGTGGATCAATTAAATTATTGCAATCCTCGCCAGTTACCGTTCCCCAAATGGTATTGGGCAAGTTTTTATCCATTGCAATTTATGGCTTACTGTTATCATTGGTACTGTTAAGCTTTGTTTTGGTGGGGAACCATGCTATCGAGAACTTGGATATACCCTTTGTTTTAGGTGGTATACTGGGAATATATCTGTTGATCTGTACGTATGCGTCCATTGGATTGTTTATGTCCAGCTTAACCTCATATCAGGTAGTTTCGGCAATAAGCACACTGGCTGTTCTGGCCTTTTTGAGCTTTATCGGTAACATTGGGCAAAGCCATGATTTTGTTCGCGATATTACCTATTGGCTATCCATATCGGGACGTACGGATAATTTGGTGAACGGATTGATCAGTAGCAAAGATATTGTCTATTTCTTAATGGTAATGGGAATGTTTTTGATTTTGACCGTATTAAAATTACAGGACGAAAGAAAATCCAAAAAAAGATCATTGCGTATCGCCAGGTATGTGTTGGCCATTTTAATTCCGGTGACGATAGGATATGTATCTTCATTGCCATCCATAAATGGATACTATGACACAACAAGGTTCAAGGATAGAACCTTAACAGAGTATTCCCAAAAGATTATTGATCGGTTGAAAGCTCCACTGAAGATTACAAGCTATGTGAACATTGTGCACTACAGCGCATCCAAAGGGGCACCAAAAAATAGGATCAAAGATTTGAACCATTTCGAGAAGTATAGAAGGTTCAAACCAGACTTGGAGATGGAATACATTACATATTACGATACTTTGGTAAGGTATAACGACACCACTACCACACTTTTGGAAAAAGCCAAGAAAGCCGCATCTGCTCATAAATTCGATTTTGACGATTTGTTGACCCCGGAGGAGATCAAGCAAAAAATCGATTTAATTCCAGAAAACAATCGTTTGGTCAGGTTTATTCAATATAAAGACAAAACAACACCTTTACGAATGTTCGATGACATTTGGGCATACCCCAATGAGTCAGAGATTACCGCTGCATTGAAGAGGATTATAGATAAACCATCCTATATCGGCTTTGTTCAGGGTCGTAATGAACGCAGTATTCATAAAATGGAAGATGGGGGGTACGAAATAATCATCAATGGCACCAATACTAGAGGATCCTTAATAAATCAAGGATTTCAACCAATAGATATTTTATTGGAGGAGAATAAAAAAATACCGGATAGTTTGGATGCCCTAGTTCTGGCAGACCCAAAACAAGTCTACACCGTTGATGAAGAAAAAATCTTATTGGATTATGTGGACCAAGGCGGTAACCTCTTGATCGCGGCCGAACCGGGAACAAATGATAATTTAGACGGGATATTGTCCAAATTGGGCATTTCGTTCCAACATGGGACACTGCTCCAAGAAAGTGAAGATTACTCTTTGGATCTTATCCAAGGGGTGTTTACGCCAGAAGCACAAAACCATGGTTTTAAGTTTTATAGCGAAGCAATTGTATCCTTTCCAACAGCTATGGGGATCCAAATAGCGGACAGCTCCGACTTTAGGGCTACACCTATTATGACCACAAATGAAGAGGTAGCGTGGAATAGAACAGGGCCATTCGATTTGGAAACACAAAGAATTTTCTTTGACCCCCAAGTGGACAAAAGAGCGGCAATGCCATTGGCGGTCACTTTGGAAAGAAAGGTGGGTAAAAAGAATCAAAAAATAATGGTGGTGGGCGATGCGGATTTTTTAAGCAATGCTGAAATGGCCCGTAATAACCTTAACACGGTAAATTCATCTTTTGCCATGCGGATTTTTCGTTGGTTGAACGATGGCAAGTATCCCGTGAACACATCCAGGCCTAGGGCTATAGATACGGTTATAAAAGTGTCCCGATCGGAGATTGTTGCATTAAAAGTAGGTTATGCCTTGGTACTACCGTTAATTGTTGGCGCTATTGGCGCAGGTTTACTTATGATCAGAAAAAGAAAATAACAGAATACTCATGCAAGTACATTCCATTTTTAAAAGCAGTATTGTTTTTTGCATTTTTAATGTTTTTATGGGGTCTGCCCAGCAAAACAGCATAGTGCCGGAACAACCTATTCCATTGGATAGGGAAGTAATAGTTGATACGTTGTCCAATGGCTTGACCTATTACATTAGGGAGAATGCCGAGCCACGCGAAAATGCTGAGCTCTATTTAGTAGTTAAAGCAGGATCTTTACAGGAGACCGATGGACAGCAGGGGCTGGCCCATTTTACAGAACATATGGCTTTTAATGGAACCAAAAGCTTTCCTAAAAACGAATTGATCGATTACCTACAAGCAGCTGGTGTGCGTTTTGGAGCAGATCTAAATGCGTATACGGGCTTTGATCAAACCGTATATCAATTACCGGTTCCTACTCAAAATAAGGAAGTGTTCAAAACCGCATTCAAAATTCTTTCGGAATGGGCGGGCCATATAGTATTTGGTAGCGAGGAAATAGATGGGGAAAGAGGTGTGATAGTCGAAGAAGAAAGACAGCGAGGAAAAAATGCTTCGCAACGAATGAGCGAGCAACTTCTTCCCGTACTTTTGGCCAATTCAAGATATGCCGATCGGATCCCGATCGGAAAAATGGAAGTCATCCGTAATTTTGAACACGATACACTCAGGGCCTACTACAAGAAATGGTATCGGCCACAATTACAGGGAATAATTGCAGTTGGTGATTTCGATAAAAATAAGGTGGAGGACTATATTAAGACCTATTTTGGGCAGTTGGGCGAATCTGGGGAAACAGTTATACCAGAAACATATACAGTGCCCGGAAATACAAATTCATTGGTTAAAATCGTAACCGATCCAGAGTTTCCGTACACCGTGGCAACGGTAATGTACAAGCACCCTAGAAAGCTGATAAAAACCGAAGGGGATTTTAAAAACGCAATAATCAGGTCTGCAATCAACAATCTTGTTGCATTACGAATTGCAGAGGAAATAGAGAGTGGCACGGCACCTTATCTAAAAGCAAGTGCGAGTTATGCGGGGTACCAAGGCGGTATTGGGAACCTAGATGCTTTTACTGTTCAAGTGGTGGCCAAGAGTGCAGAAGAACTACAATCTGCCATATATGGTGTAATGGATCAGGTGAACAGAGCTGTTTTACATGGATTTACCCAATCGGAATGGGACAGGGTCAAATTGAATTTTAAAAATGCCATCACCAAAAACTATAACGAAAAAGAGCATGTATCCTCTAAATCCTTCGTGAATCAATACCTTAAACATTTTCTATATGGTGAAGCGTTTATGGATATGGACTATTCCTATGAATTCTATAAGAAGGGGCTAGGTGCAATAACACTCGAAGACTTAAACCAAACCGTAAGGTCTTGGGTAGCCGATCAAAACCAAATTATTCTATTGCAAGCTTCCGAGAAAGATAAGGAGGCATTGCCCAACGAGGATGTTTTAAGATCTTGGGTGAACAGTTTTGATAGAAGTGTAGAGGCCTATGTAGATAGTGGAAATGATGAACCATTATTGGCCGAGCCTGTAAAAGGCGGTACAATTGTATCGACTAAAAGAGTAAAATCCGTTGGGGTAACAGAATATACACTTAACAACGGAGTCAAAGTTGTTCTAAAGGAAACGGATTTTAAAAATGATGAAATCCTATTTTCGGGTTTTAGCCCCGGAGGTGTGTCCTTGGCCAATGAAGAAGATTTGCCATCAGCAAAATTGGCCGATAATATTATAGCATCTTCCGGTGCGGGAAGTTTTAACAGCATAGACCTCAATAAAAAAATGTCGGGCAAGACCTTGGCCGTATCACCATATATTGGTACCTATTCAGAAGGAATCAAAGGATATGCAGCAAACAAGGATTTTGAGACAGCTCTTAAATTGATGTACCTCTATTTTACCCGACCTAGAAAGGATACGACTACCTTTAATACTATTTTGGAAAACTATAAGGTATCCTTGACCAATAAATACGATAACCCCATCGCGGTTTTTCAGGATAGTGTTAACGTTGCCATGAAAGGTCGTGGCGCATGGGCACAAGGAATGGACAGTATGCAATTAAAAACTGTGGATCTGGATAAAGCCTTGAAATTCTATAAAGATCGTTTTAAAGACTTTGGCGATTATACATTTGTATTCGTCGGGAGTTTTAAAAAAGACAGTATTATCGGTCCCATTGCAAAATACCTTGGGGAATTGCCATCCACAGGACGTGAAGAAACCTATAAAGACGTTGGTATTAAACCAATACCCGGAATTTTTGAGCGAAATGTTTATAAAGGACTGGAGGACAAAGCAACAGTGGTATTGGCTTTTCATGGTGACTATACAAGTTCACCGGAGAATAACATGACCTTAAAAGCTCTTAAAGCAATTTTGGACGATCGATTGGTAAAACGGTTACGCGAAAAAGAGAGTGGAGTTTACAGCCCATCGGTTGCTGTAAGCCATGTGGGCATACCAAATCCCTATTACTCACTGTCGATTTCCTTTAGTTGTGCCCCTGATCGTGCGGAAGAGTTGATCAGTGCCACAAAGGATGAATTGATAAAAATACTGAGAGATGGCGCCAATGAAGATGATCTAAATAAGTTTAAGGCTCAAAACTTAAGGCAGCACGAGATCAGGATGAGACAAAATAGTTATTGGCTAAATTATTTAAAGTCTCAATACACTCACGGCCAAGATTTGGCAATAATAAATAATTATGGGAAAAGACTTAATAAATTAAAAGTTTCGAAAGTAAATGCCTTTATAAAGGAATATTTGAACCAAAGAAACCAAATAAAACTTGTGCTATATCCGGAAAGCTATGGACATGCACAGAGCTCGGATTAAGCCCGGGACTGTTGTTGCCGGTAAAAATTTAGTCTCTGTTGGGCTGTTCATTTAAAAAACGTTGTCGAACAATTTTGGCGGTTTGATGCTCCCCGGTATGGCTCCAACCTGGGGGCATAACCAAATACAGTAGTTTGTTCTTCAGTCCCGGAGCATGGGCAATATCCTTAAATAGAGCTTTAAATTCGCCAAAATAAACATCAATAAAGCTGCCCGGGTTCATTTCTCGTGTTATACCATATACAATGGGGTGATTTTTCTCTTCACTTTGGTATGTGCCAAAAATCCGATCCCAAATATTGAGCAAATTGCAAAAATTGGTATCCATATACAATGGGTTTTTACCATGGTGTACACGATGGTGCGATGGAGTGAGTATGAGCTTTCCAAGAAAACCAAACTGCCCTTTTTTTACAATATGTTCCCCAATATGTATAAAGGTAGCATAAGTAATGTCCAAAACTAAAATAGAAAAGAACAGCTTTGGGTCTACCCCTAAGAGCATACAAGTTGCAGTTCGTATTAGGTCCGCATAGGGAAATTCCAGAAAAAAGTGAGCTTGATTTACGGAAAGATTCATCGTCTCTGCAGCATGGTGCGGAGAGTGCAAGCACCAAAGCAAACGCACCTTATGCCCAAAATAATGATAAATATAGCTGCCCAGTTCCCAGATAATATACCCATAAATAAACCAATACCATGTATATGAAGTTTGGAACAAGGCATATTCTTGAAAAAAACCTATGCTCCAAAATATGGTCCCCAATGATAAGGTTCTACCAATAATTCGGTTAAAAACAATGATAATAAAGTTGACCCTGTAAGTTTTTAGTTGTTCCCTTTCCTTAAAAAGAACGATAAAGAATTCTGCTATAAGCAAAATGGGAAGAGCGAGAAAAATACAAGAAACAATACCGTCAAAACTTTTAAAAAAAGCATAGTTTTCAGTTTTTAGCGCATCCAGTACAGTGGAAGCTCCAAAAAAGTTGATTACTTCCTCCAAAACGGCATTTAAGAAATCCATAGGTCAATTTATATAGGGTTATTGTTAGTTAGCCAGTATGTGGACATAATAAATGTTGAGTTCCAAATATATAATATTTTTAAATGTATGAACATATGAACATATATGAGTTATCAATTTACGAAAACGTTTTATGCCGTTTTAGACCTAAGAAGCATAAAAGAAAACTATTTGAGTGGATTTTATAAAATTGATAAATCTTCATGCAGTAGAATGATAATGAATTAAAAAAAGGACTTTTTTTTTGGAGAGATGGGATAATGATCTATATTTGAACATATGTATGAACATATGAACATATGAATATTGATTTCTCACTTATAGACTGTAAGAGAGTTCTTTGTTTAGAGTGTTCAAAAAATAATTATTTAAGTTGTTGAGTTTAATTCTGAAAGAAAAAAGGGTGATATGGGGGCATGGTAAATTAGCCTTCGATCTTCCTTTTTTCTCTTTTTTTTGACACAGCGGCCTTACCGTAAACTAACTATTTATCAAACTTTGGAATTATGAAATGCTTAAGATTAATTATGACCTTGTCGATTATAGCCTTTATCGGCTGTGATGACGACCCTGAGCAGAATCCGGATGGGTTTGCCGAGTTTGTTGTTGATATCGAGGGGAATTGGAAAATAGACCAAGTCCTCCAAAATGGAAACGACATAACGGCACTTATGGATTTTCAATCCTTTTCACTTCAGCTAGATTATGAGAATGGAGAGCCTTCGTCTTTTTCTTTTCCAAGCCAGACAGTTCCCTTTGTGTTAAGTGACCCCAGTGGTGATTGGTCCTTTGATGACCCTGTGTATCCTACAAAAATAAATTTTTCTGATGGTGCCAGTTTGGATATTCAAGGACCCGTTCTTTCTGGATCGGATAAGATGACAGTGATCGTCCCGTTAGGATGTTCATCAAATACATATACCTACACACTGAGCAAATAACAAGAAACCAATATGCACTAAAATGAAGAACAAACTAAACAAATTAAAGCGCATTATTTTTCAACCAAAAGCACTGTTTTTATTGTTTTTGTTGTTGAGCATGTGCGTAACCATAACCAACGTAAACCAACCTTCGTCCGTCACAGTTGGTGAACAAATGGATGTAACTATCGATGTAGACGTAGCACCTGCGGAGGATGCATCATATAATATCGTGTTTGGGGTTTTGGTTCCGGAAGCATGGGATATCGCTTCGAACGCAACGGTCTCTTTTACATCGGACAACGGCGATGGGACCATGCGTTTGGCCAATGGCTCTGATCCCGATTATAAGACACCTATAACAGATCTTGCAGGAATTGGTGAAAATTATGGTCTTGTGGAATGGGTAGTTTTTATTTCCGATCAAACTGTTTCGGGAGCCAATGGTGTAAACTTTTCAGGCCAAATTCAGCTTTCCATGGATGTAGGGACAGAAAATATTAAAACACAGCTAGGTTACATTGTAGGTACTTCAGGCTACGGTATCACACAAGGGGAGACTGATATTAGATTTACTCCTTGCATGGAAGTTACCGGAGGGGCAAACCCTGTAATCGATTTATGTGGCCCACTTCCATTTCCTGTAACCTTTCAACCCACGGAATATACCTATGACGATATTATCCATGTCGGTTTTGATGCAACAAAAGGACCCGAAGGCGCACCAACCGCCCTATCGGGGGCCACAGATGTTTATCTGTGCGCCAAAGCTGTTATAGATGGAGAAGCGGTGGAAGCATGCGATATTTCCGATATAACTAAAATGCGTTCTATTGGCACAGATCAATGGAATGTATCTGTTTGGCCAAGACAACTTTTTAATGCTCAGCCTAGTCAAGAAATAACAGATATTACTTTCAGTTTTAAAAACCAGAATGGGGATGTCGAGGTCAAGAATCCAGACACAGGTGAAGATTTTCAACTAATACCCAACTGTGCAAATTAAAAACATGACGATTATGAAAAATAGAATAAAAGGCCTTTTTGTCATTTTTTTGATGCTAGGCAATCTACTTGCCTTTGCACAAAATATAACTATAAATGGGGTAATCACGGCAGAGGATGATGGTTTTCCGCTACCAGGTGCAAATGTGATAGTGAAAGGAATGTCCATTGGGGCATCGGCAAATTTTGATGGGGAGTATACCCTTGAGGTTCCCAATGAGGATGCAATCTTGATTTTTAGTTATCAAGGGTTCAGTTCCCGAGAAGTTACAGTGGGTACACAGCGAACCATCAACATAGCGTTAAGAACAGATGTGAACGAATTGGATGAGGTAGTGATAATAGGTTATGGAAGTACGACCAAGAAGGACCTTACCGGATCTATTGCCACTATAAAGTCGGAAGACCTTGAGGCCGTTCGCTCCACTACGGCAGATGATTTTGTCCAAGGTAGGGTTTCCGGTGTGTTGTTAACACAAACCTCAGGTCAGCCGGGAGGAGCTACTTCCGTACGAATACGGGGCAGTAGTTCCATAAACGCAAGTAACGAGCCCTTGTACGTAATAGATGGTTTTCCGGTAGATAACAACAGCGATAACCTTTCTGCTGGTGTGGCAGAAGGCCCATCCATTAACGCCTTATCTACCTTAAGTGCAAACGATATAGCATCCATCGATGTGTTGAAAGATGCATCTGCTACCGCTATTTATGGGTCTCGGGGCGCCAATGGTGTAATTATCATTACTACCAAACGCGGGTTAAATGGGGAAGTTCAAATCAATTATGATACATATGTTGGAGTAAGTAAGGTTATTCAGAAATTGGATGTATTGGATGCCTCACAGTTTGCGTTTTATGTAAATGAATCCAGGTACAATGGTTCCGGTGAGCCAAGATTTTATACAGATCCAAATTCTTTTGGAGCGGGTACAGATTGGCAAGATGAGATTTTTAGGACAGCCATAACCAAAAGTCATGACCTTTCCATAAAAGGTGGTAATCAAGACATTAAGTACGCTATTTCCGGGTCATATTTAGATCAGGAAGGCGTAGTTATCGAAACCGACTTTAAGCGTTACAATTTTAGGGTAAACCTCGATTTTAAAGCTACAGAAAAGCTTTCCATAGAGAACTCTTTGAGTTTGAACAAGACGGATTTCAATACGGCCAGGACAGAAACGACAGGAGGTACAGAAGTTGCAAGTAGTGCTATAACTGGGGCATACCAGTTTAATCCGTTGTTACCTGTTTTTGATCCTGAAGGAAATTATACCAAAGGTAATTTTATTGTGCAGAATGATGGAACCTTTGTAAACGATGTAAACAATATTCAAGAACAAATTCCAAATTTTCCAAGTCCGGTGGCCTATCAAAATTTATCGGAAAGCCAGGGTAAGGCAACAAGGATATTGGACAATTTGGCCATTAAATGGGATTTTGCAGAGAAATTCCAGTTGAAGACAACACTTGGGGTGGATATGAATATCAGTGAGCAATTTTACTTTAGGACAGAGGAAATAGACTTTGGGAATACGCCAGGAGCTTTTGCTGCTCAGGCCAAGAACACAGCTACAAGTTATTTGGCGGAAACTACCGTAACCTATACCAACACATTTAGTAACAGGCATCGGTTGAACGCTTTGGTCGGGGCATCATGGCAAGATTTTAACATAGAGACCCTTTCTGGCAATGCTTTGGGTTTCCCAACGGAGAATTTTGGTTCCAATAATTTGGGACTTGGCCTAAATCCTGGAGTAAATTCCAATATTATAGAATCACGATTGATTTCTTACTTCGGTAGGGTAAACTATATTTTGGACAACAAATATATTTTTACCGTTACTTCCCGAGTAGACGGCTCATCAAAGTTTGGCGATGGAAACAAGTATGGCTTTTTTCCTTCTGGAGCATTCGCTTGGAATGTTTCGGAAGAAGAGTTTCTTCAAGACTCGGGCCTCTATCTTAAGTTGCGCTTAGGCTATGGTATAATAGGAAATGAGTCGATCGCACCATATTCCTCCCAATCAACATTTAAACCTACGTACCATTCTTTTAACGACAATGCGGTAGTGGGACAATTACCCAGTACTCCGGCCAATAGTGCTCTCAAATGGGAACGTACCGAACAATACAATGTTGGATTGGACCTTGGTTTCTTTAATGACCGGTTGGGACTTACCATCGATGCTTACCAGAAGAATACGGACGATTTGTTGTTGAACCTGCAAGTGCCTTCACAAACTGGGTATATTCAAAGTGTGGTCAATGCCGGTAGTGTTCGTAACCAAGGGGTTGAATTGGGCATCAATGCACAATTGTTCCAAGGTGGATTTAATTGGGATGTAAACCTAACAGGGGCATATAACAAGAACAAAATACTGGACCTGGCCGGTTTGGACAATATTCCCACAGGTTTTGGGATTTTGGGGATATCCAATTGGCAGTTGCTCGAAGAGGGTGGTGAAATCGGGGCATTTTACGGCTATGTTTCTGATGGAATAATACAATTGGACGATGACCCCGCGACCACTCCGACCTTTGCGACAGATACATTTACTCCAGGAGAACGTAAATATAAGGACCTGAACGGGGATGGGGTAATCGATGCCGATAACGACAGAACGTTTATCGGAAACCCTATACCGGAATATACTTTTGGTATCAACAACACGGTTACATGGAATAATTGGGACCTTAACGTATTTATGCAAGGAGTATATGGTAACGAGATAGCCAACTTTAATAGGATAAACCTGGAAAACCTAAATGGACAGGGAAATGTTTTGTTGGAAGCATTTTCCAATAGATGGACACCGGAAAATCCAAGTAATACCTATACTAGGGCCGCGGATGGTCCCAGAAATATTGTGTTCTCCGATAACTATGTAGAAGATGGCTCCTATTTAAGGCTAAAATCCGCCACTTTGGGATATTCCATATCAAGTAAGTTCCTGTCCAAAATGAACATAAATAAACTCCGACTCTATGCTACAGGGAAAAACTTGTTCACCATCACCAATTATAGTGGGGTCGATCCCGAAGTAAGTTTTGGAGGTCAGAACAATAATCTGAGTGCCGGTGCGGACTTCGGCGGGTATCCAACATCTAGAACGTATCTATTGGGCCTTAACATAAACTTTTAAAAATCAAAATCATGAAACAATTCAAAAATTATAGAATTTACTTCGCTGCCCTGATTTTGATCATGGGTTGTGAAAGTGCCTTGGAAGAAGAAGTGAAGACCTTTTATACCGAAGATACATTTTACCAAACAGAACAAGATGCCAAACTGGCCATAAACGGTATATATGGACATTTGGGGGCCACTTTCGATGAAACATTGAACTCTAAAGGGCTCTATTTTGCAAATTATTGGACTGCCAATGCCCTTTTATCGGATGAGGGGGAGACAAGTTTTAATAGAGGAGATGGCTACAATCAACTTTCGGCAATGGCACATACACCGGAGAACACCATAGCACTGGAGATTTGGTCCAATCTTTATTTAGGTATAAATGCAGCCAATATGGCCATTATCAATATCCCGGATATAGAAATGAACGAGGAAACCAAAGACGATTTATTGGGCGAAGCCTATTTTTTGCGAGGGCTTCTTTATTTTGAATTGGTGCGCTTTTTCGGAGAAGTACCATTACAGTTGGAACCCCAGACTGTTTTTACGTCCAGTGCATTTTTGGGCAGGGCATCAGTATCTGAAGTCTATTCACAGATTTTTGCAGACTTAACCATTGCAGAAGAACGTCTTCCAGAAGAACAAACAGGAATGGACAATGGTAGGCCCACTAATTGGTCTGCAAAAGCCTATTTGGCCAAGGCAGCGCTTCAACAAGGGGAAAACCTTCAGCTTGCCAAGACCAAACTGGAAGATATTATGTTAAGTGGACGGTTCGGTCTTTGGGAAGATTATGCAGATGTGTTCAAGATAGAGAACAACAACGGAAAAGAGGTTCTGTTTGCAATAAGTTTTTTAGAAGGAACGGATTTGTTCACGACGCTTTGGGAAGGTGGGCATTTGGTATTTAGGACCCTTCCCGGAGGTGTGTACGATGGAAGACCCAATGGAGGAGGGCTCGAAATACCCACTATGGCCCTCTACGATTCTTTCGATGATGAGGATAGGAGAAAAGAAGTCACTTTTATGTCCGAAGATGTTATTAACGGAGAATTGGTGGAGTTTAGTTCCCCGCACATTGTAAAGTACTGGGATAGAGTGGCAGAACCCTTGGTAAATAATACGGCCAATGACCTGCAACTTATTCGGTATGCAGATATACTCTTAATGTACGCCGAGGTATTGAACGAGCAGAATAGCGGCAGCACTCCCGATGCCTTGGATGCTGTTAACCAAGTGAGAAGAAGAGCTAGGTTTGCAGACGGGGTAGAAAGAGATGTACTTCCCGATCTATCGGCAATGGGTTATGAGGCCTTTAAGGAAGCTATATTGGAAGAACGAAAAAAGGAGTTGACATGGGAAGGTCACCGATGGTTCGATTTGGTTCGGTTTGGCAAGTTGGAAGAAAAGGTCTCCGAAGCAAAGCCCGAAGTTCCTGTATCAGCACGACATTACTTATTGCCTATTCCACAGCGGGAAAGGGATATTAACCAAAATTTGTCACAGAATCCAGGTTACTAAAATGAACAAAACGTTTTATCAAGGGTTAAAAGCAGTATTTGTAATTTTCCTTGCCCTGACAAGTTCAAGGTTGGATGCATCGGAGAACATTGCAGATGAAGCTAAACTAAAAGTTTCCTCACAATTGCATGGAAGTGAAGCTTCCAATTTAACAGATGGTGTCATTAGGATGCACGGTATTGGCGAATGGGCCAGTAAAGGTGAGCGAAAGGCATGGGGAGCTAATCTGTTGCCGTGGCTTCAAATGGAGTGGGAAAGTGCTCGAAACATAAATGCCATAGTTATTTATGATCGGCCCGGACTTGACGAACATACGGCAGGCGGTGTCCTAAAATTTAGTGATGGGTCCATTATCCGTGTAAACACCATCCCGAACAATGGAGATGCCAAAAAAATTGAATTTCCTGTTAAAACTATTGAATGGGTACGTTTTGAGGTAACCGATGGAGAAGGGCTTAACCTGGGACTTTCCGAAATAGAGGTGTTCGCATCACCAACAGATAGCGAAAACCCTTTGTTTTGGGTAAACCCGTTTATAGAATCTGCCAAGGGACGTTATTTTTTCTTCACGCCCGGGGCACACCCAATGGGAATGGTAGCTGCAGCACCTGTAACTCGAAATAAAAATCAATATGGGGGAGGATACAACTATAATTCCACAGAGGTGTTGGGGTTCGAACAGATTCATGGTTGGTGTCTTTCCGGAATACAGATTATGCCCACACTTGGTAATATAGACCCTACTTTGGGAGATCAAGGTTGGAAGTCGAGTTTTAGTCATGATGATGAAATAGCCATGCCCGGATATCAACGCCTATATCTTAAAGAGCACCATGTGTGGACAGAGCTTACCAGTACCAAACGTACTACCCTGTATCGATTTAAATACACAAAAGCGGACAAGGCCAGTATCTTGACCAATTTAGGAGGATATTTAGGGAACTCTACCATGATCAATGCAGATGTTCGCAAGGTCAATCAAAATGAGTTGGAAGGTTCTTTTGAGTCCGCAGGTAGATTTTGGGGCGGTCCGGAAAAGGTAAAAGTGTTTTTTGTAATTCAATTTGATAAATCCTTTAAATCCTTGGATGGTTGGAAAGACAAAGAGAACCTTAACAATGTAAGCTCCGTAAAAGGCTCCGATACCATGACCCGAAGGGATTCCGTCATTTTTGCGGGTATTACCCAGAGTTATTGGGATGCGCCGACTACGGGAGTTACTGCCAATTATGATGTAGAGGCAGGGGAAGAGGTCCAAATGAAAATTGCCATTTCATATACCTCCGTGGAAAATGCCCGTAAAAATCTTCAAACCGAAGCTCCACATTGGGAATTTGACCGTTACAAAGAAGAGGCCTTCAAAATATGGGAAGAAAAACTGGGTAGAATTGCGGTGAAGGGAGGAACCGAGCAGCAACGTGAAAAGTTTTATACCGACTTATGGCATATACTTTTGGGAAGAAGGATCCTTAATGATGTTAGTGGTGATTATCCCGATTATACCCAGGGAGAACGCCATGGAAACTTTACCAAGGCCGATTTAAAAGTTAGAACACTGCCGAGAGACAAGGATGGCAAGGCAAAGTTCAACATGTATAATTTTGATGCCTTATGGCTTACCCAATGGAACCTGAACATTGTTTGGGGATTGGCATGGCCCGAAATTTTGGATGATTTTTCGGCCTCCTTGGTCCAATATGCGGATAATGGAGGGTTGCTACCTAGAGGCGCCATAGCAGGCGGATATTCGTATATAATGACAGGAAACCCAGCAACAAATATGCTGGTGAGCACCTACATGAAAGATTTGATGACCAAAACAAATCCAAAACACGCATTTAAGGTCATGAAAAACAATCACATGCCCGGAGGTATGATGAGCGACTCTGTGGAAGACCTTGAATTTTACATAGAAAATGGGTATTGTCCAGGTAATGCTGGCAAAACATTGGAGTGGTCTTTTCAAGATTGGTCACTTTCCCAGATGGCAAAAAAAATGGGCAGGACAAAAGACCAAGCTTATTTCTCCAAGAGAGCGGAAGGATGGACCAAATTGTTTCATCCCGACTCAAAATTATTATTGCCCAAGGATAAGTCGGGTAATTGGGTGCACACGGATTTATTATCTGGTCAAGGTTGGGTAGAGTCCAACGCATGGCAGGGAACCTGGTCGGTCTCCCATGGCATATCCAAATTGTCCCAGCTTATGGGAGGGAACGATGCCCTTGCCGACAAGCTCAACTTTGCCTTTGAGCAAGCCGCTCCCGAAGATTTTGTATTCGGGTATTCTGATGGTTATGTTAGTTATGCCAATCAACCAGGTTGTTCCAATGCACACGTTTTCAACCATGTTCAAAAACCGTGGCTCACACAATATTGGGTGAGAAGGGTAAATGAGCAGGCTTACGGGGCAACAACTGTAGATCAAGGGTACGGAGGTCATGATGAGGACCAAGGTCAAATGAGTGGCGTAAGTGCTTTGATGTCCATGGGACTTTTTAGCTTAACAGGGAACAATTCAATCACACCGACCTACGAAATTACGAGTCCCATCTTTGACGAGATAACCATAAAACTCAATCCAACATACTACGAAGGAGAGGAGTTTACCATCAAAACTTTGGACAACAGTAAGGAGAATACCTATATCCAAGGGGCGACATTGAATAATAGGCCGCTCCAAAAGTATTGGTTCACGCACGATGTATTTCAAAAAGGGGGAGAGCTTATTCTACAGCTAGGGCCCGAACCAAATACCAATTGGGGTATTGAATAGTAAAAATGACGAATAGCTTCCGTAGGGAAGAAGGCAGCAATGAAAAAAAGGAAGGTAATATTTGGAATTTGGTCTTTTCCGCTATTGATATTAATGGTCTCTTGTCAGAAGACTGTTGATCAAGGGGAATACCTTTTTGAGCCGGTTGCTGCCGAGGCTTCCGGAATCCATTTTTCCAATGATCTTCCTTTGGATGATGATTTGAATATCCTTAACTATATCTACTATTTCAATGGCGGTGGTGTTGCAGCGGGAGATATAGATAACGATGGATGGGATGATCTTTTTTTTACCGGAAACCAAGTTTCCAATCAATTGTACCTTAATCAAGGCGGGTTAAAGTTTAAGGATATTACCAAGGAATCCGGTCTGACATCTAAAGGATGGTCTTCTGGTGTTAGCATGGTGGATATTAATACAGATGGTTGGTTGGACATATATGTGTGCAGATCCGGGCATTTAGATCCTGACCAACGTAAGAACCTGCTCTATATTAACCAAAAGGATGGAACCTTTGTTGAAATGGCCCAGGAATATGGTTTGGCAGACCCTGCTTATTCCACACAAGCAGCCTTTTTCGATTATGATCTGGACGGTGATCTAGATATGTATTTACTCAACCATATGCACCAAATGACAGGAATGAACAATCCTGTACCAAGAAAACTGAACGGTGAATCTGAAAGTACCGACAAACTATACAGAAACGATGGTGTGGGGTCATTAGGGCATCCAACGTTTACAGAGGTTTCCCAAGAAGCAGGTATTATTGTCGAGGGATTTGGTCTTGGTGTTGGGATAAGTGATCTTAATCATGATGGGTATCCAGACATCTATGTGTCCAACGATTTTATTTCCAATGATATTCTCTATATCAATCAAGCTGATGGAACTTTTATAGATCGGACCAAGGCATATCTCAGCCATCAGAGCCATAATGGCATGGGGAACGATATTGCGGATATCAACAACGATGGCCTTACCGATATTTTGGTGTTGGACATGTTGCCGTCGGATAATCGCCGCAGAAAGCTAATGCTGAACAAACCCAATTATAACTTATTTGAATTTAGTAAAAGTTTGGGATATCAACCCCAATACATGAGAAACTCCTTTCAATTGAACAATGGCAAGCATGCCCCGTTCAGTGAGGTGGGCCAACTTATGGGGATTAGTAGCACCGACTGGAGCTGGGGAGGGCTAATGGCGGATTATAATGGTGACGGTCTAAAGGATATGTTCATTACCACGGGCTACTTGAAAGATATGACCGATCTGGATTTTATCGTATATAGGAGAAAACAGTTCAAATTTAGGACCCGAGAGGAAGCGGACAGTATATATTTGGCCAGTATCAATAAACTACCAGAGGTTCCACTCCAAAACTACTTTTACAAAAACAATGGAAGCCTGAATTTTGAAGATACATCATTAAAATGGGCACCAGGGTCGCTAGGATTCTCTAATGGTGCGGTGTACGCAGACTTGGACAATGATGGAGATTTGGATATTGTGACCAATAATATTAATGGAAAAGCAAGTTTATTGGAGAACACATCGTCCCATAAAGGAAATGAAAGACGTAATGGGTTAAAATTGAATTTTGAAGGTCCACAAACCAATCCAAATGGGATAGGGGCGAAAGTATGGGCATATGCAGATGACAGTGTTCAATTTTTGGAAAACTATACTACTCGTGGATTTCAATCCAGTGTGGCGCCTTCACTGTATTTTGCCTTTCAAGAGCATAAAAGAAAGGACAGTCTTGTGGTAGTTTGGCCAGATGGAAAGAGAAAATCTTATGGCAATTCAGTCATGGACTCCATCGCAACACTTAGATATACCGATGCTACCGAAACAGTCTTGCCAAAAAGTGATATAGAAGAGGGGCAAATTTTCGCAAAGGTAGATGGGTTACTCCAGTTTGTGCATGAAGAAATTCCATTTTCAGATTTTGATATAGAACCACTTATTCCACAGAAATTCTCTACTAGTGGACCCTCACTTGCAGTTGCCGATGCCAATGGGGATGGTCTGGATGATATTTTCATCGGAGGCTCACATGACTTTTCCGGTCAACTTCATACACAAACCATGGACGGGAAATTTATCGCCAATACTTTGGGGATGGATGCTGAACACGAAGATGTTGGCAGTTTGTGGTTTGATGCGGACAATGATGGTGATAATGATCTCTACGTGGTCAGTGGCGGGTCGGAGTTTTCATTGATGAAACCGGGATATTATCAAGATAGATTGTATTTAAATGATGGTCAAGGAAATTTATCCTTGTCCGTTGACGCTTTGCCCAATATAAATACAAGCGGAAGCTGTGTAGTTGCTTCGGACTATGATCAGGACGGGGATCTAGATCTTTTTGTTGGGGGAATGGTAGTACCTGGAAGTTACGGGGTATCTCCCAAAAGCTATGTTTTGGAAAATAACCAAGGCAAATTCTCCGATGTAACCTTGATCAAGTTGGGTGAACAACAATTGGGTATGGTCTCCTCGGCACTTTGGACTGATGTGAACAATGATGGCCGGACCGATCTTATGGTTGTTGGAAAGTGGATGTCGATAACTATTTATCTAAATAAAAAAGGAAGCTTCGAAAAGATAGAATTGCCCATTTCAACAGGTTGGTGGAATAGTATCAATGGCGGCGATTTCGATAATGATGGGGATACGGATTACATCATTGGAAACCATGGGACGAACAGTGTTTATAGTGCAACAGAAGAATACCCGATGGAGCTATATGTAGGTGATTTTGATAGGGATGGGAAGATAGACCCACTTATTTCTCAATATAGTTTGAGTCCTGAAGGAGACTTTAAAAGTTATCCTTTGGCATCCAGGGATTTATTGGCGGAACAAATGGTTTCCGTTAAAAGTACATATAAAAACTACCGTTCCTATGCCGATCTAGAGATCAAGGATCTTCTTTTGAACAGTATGGAGGAAAACCCTATTAAGAAAGAAGTAAGACAGCTAAAGAGCATATATGTTGAGAACCTTGGAGAAGGTAAATTCAAATTAAAGGAATTACCAAAGGAAGCTCAATGGGCCCCGGTTATGGGTACCAATATTACTGATTTAGATCAAGATGGCAATCTCGATGCGGTCCTCATTGGAAACTTCTACGATTACGAAGTGGGTTATGGGCAGAATGATGCTTTTCTAGGGCTTGTTTTAAAAGGGGATGGTAAAGGGAACTTTGTGCCTATGGACCATAAGGCCACTGGTTTTTTAATACACGGGAATGCCAGGGCCTTGGTCAAAGTTATGGGGCAAGACAAAGAATTTTTGGTGTCCTCACTCAACAAGGATAGTATTCAGGTTCATAAAACCCGGAAAGGATCGGGCAATATAATAGAAGTTCCAGCTCATGCGCAATCTGGGATAATCACTTTAGAAAACGGAATAAAAAGAAAAATAGAATTCTATTACGGTGAGGGCTATCTATCACAATCCACCAAAAAGGTTGTTTTGCCCAAGAATGCCCAGATAAAATTTAAAACCAATAAAGAATAAAGGTTCCATGCAGGATAAAAACACATACTATCTCGGTATAGATATAGGAGGCAGCCATTTTGCCATGGGTGTTGTTAATACCGATACGATGTCTTTACTAACAGAAACAGTGAATCGCTTTCCAGTGGATAGTAGATTGAGTGCCCTTCCTGTATTGAGGCAATTAATTTCATCCATAAGACAGACCATTGAAAATTTTCAAAAACCGATTAGGGGAATTGGTGTATCCGTTCCCGGTCCGTTCGATTACGGACAAGGTGTTTCACATATAAGAGGGCTTAATAAGTTCGATTCCCTTTATGGAGTCAATCTTAAACTGTTTTTGTGGGCACATCTGCAGGACACCTTGGAGTCTATTGAACAGATAGCCTTTCTTAACGATGCTGATAGTTTTGTACTAGGGGAGACCTATTCCAATAATCTTCATACGGGCAAAGTTTTAGGGGTAACTCTAGGTACAGGAATCGGTTCAGGTTTTGTGGTCGATGGAGAAGTGGTCACAATTGATGATAATATCCCACACGAGGGTAACATATATAACCTTCCTTTTAAAGGAAAAAGAGTAGAAGATTGGATTTCTACCCAATGGTTTCTGGATACTTACTTTAAAGTATTTGGCACGTCCGTGGACAATGTAAAACAAATAGCCGATCAAGCGGAAACCTCTATAAAAGCAAAGGATATATTTGAACAGTACGGACGGCATTTAGGAGAAGTCATGAACTCGCTTTCGGATTCGTTTAAGCCAGAAGCCATTGTTATCGGAGGCAGTATCTCAAAAAGTTATCACTTGTTCAACAACGCATTCGAAGCGTGTTTTGCGATCCCCCCAAGTATTCGAATTACAAAAGGCACGGCCAACGCGGCCATATTAGGTGCCGTTATACATTTAACCATTAAACAGAATAAATTGAACACAAAAAGAAAAACGGAGCAGTATGTGATGCCGATGCGGGCAGATGAGTCTAAAAAAGGTGAAGGCTATACGGTTTACCCCTCTTTTGAGATTGCAACAGGGACCGTTTCCATGGGTGTTGAAAACCTTGTTGATGAACTTCCCAAAGAAGGATGTATTCTCATAGATGGTTATATGGGAGCCTACTGGGAGGAGTTTATGGGGCAACTTACTGCTGCCCTTCAAAAAAGGAATGTTGAACACGTCACTTATGATATGGCCTCGGCATATAAGGATGTCGAGCGCATTGAAAAAATGATAGAACCATTTTTGGGCGGGGACGACCCAGTTTTTGGAAAACTTTACCCAGGAAATCTTGAAGATTTTTTTGATGCAGATAAAGTAAAATCAATTCAATGTTCGGAAGGAGCGTTAAATATTTTTTATGGGCCGGGAGCAGCCTTAAGTGGACAAAATGGAACTATCGTTTATATAGATATACCAAAGAACGAAGTACAGTTCCGTTCCAGAGCTGGTCAAGTTGTCAATTTGGGCAATGTAATGGTAGAGGATAAAAAACAACAGTACAAGCGAATGTACTTTATAGATTGGCAGGTACTCAATAAACACAAGCAACAACTTTTAAAGAATATTGATTTTATTGTTGATGGGCAGTTTGGAAATAACATCACCTGGTGTACCGGTGACACCTTAAGGGAAGGCCTACGAGAAATGACCTCGCATGCTTTTAGACCAAGACCGTGGTTTTCTCCGGGTATTTGGGGCGGCGATTGGATGAAAGAAAGGTTTGGGGAATTGGCCCAAGATGTTCCAAATTATGCATGGTCTTTTGAATTGATCGCCCCAGAAAATGGAATTGTGATATCTAAAAATGGGGTAAGACTGGAAGTTTCATTTGACTTTTTAATGTTCCAGGACAATCAAGGTATTTTAGGCGAGGCAGCAAGTGTATTTGGCACAGAGTTTCCGATTAGGTTTGATTACCTGGATACTGTAAATGGACAGAACCTATCCGTACAGTGTCATCCAACTGTACCGTATATGCGAGAAAATTTTGGGCATAATTTTACCCAAGATGAAACATACTATATTCTTGATGCCGAACCAGGGGCAAAAGTCTATTTGGGATTTAATGAAGGAGTTAAAAGGGAAGAATTTCAAAACGCCTTGGAACAGAGTCATAGCGAAGCAAAACCGATGAACGTTGAGGATTACGTCCAAACCTTTGAGGCAAACAAGCACGATCTTTTCCTAATACCAAATGGAACGGTGCACTGTTCGGGTATAGGCAATTTGGTATTGGAAATTAGTAGTACCCCTTACATATTTACTTTTAAAATGTACGACTGGATGCGAATGGATTTAGACGGGAAACCAAGACCTTTGAACATAGCCCGTGGGGTACAAAACCTAAATATGGAATGCCAAGGAGATAGAGTGGAAGCGGAGTATATCTCCAAGCCAGAAGTATTGCAATCGGGCAATGACTGGAAAATAATTAAACTGCCAACACATCCCAAGCACTTTTATGAAATCCATAGATATGAATTTGATAGTGAAATGACCGTATCGACCAATGGGCAGTGTCATATCCTTAATTTAGTGGAAGGCACCAAGATTAGCGTTTCGGCAAATGGAAGGAGTATGGATGTACACTATGCGGAGACATTTGTGGTACCGGCCGCCACAGGCAGTTATACCATCAAAAATTTAGGTTCGGGAACTGCCAAAGTGGTTGAATCCAACGTTAAGCCAGAAATTAGTAAAACGGGTCTATAAACAAGAATAAAGCATGGAAGCACATAAAAACTATTACCTCTTTAAGATTACGGCCATTGGCGCTTTAGGTGGTTTGCTGTTCGGGTACGATACCGCGGTGATCTCTGGCGCAATCGGTTTTATGGAAAGCAAGTTTTCCCTGACTCCAGCATTAAAAGGATGGGCAGTGTCCAGTGCAATTGTAGGCTGTGTTATTGGAGCTTTGACAGCCGGATATGTAGCGGATAGGATGGGGCGTAAAAAAGCCTTGATCATAACAGCGTTGCTATTTGCCCTGTCGGCCATCGGGTGTTTATTGGCGCCAAATTTCACGCTTTTGGTCGTCGCAAGAATCATTGGAGGGGTAGGAGTAGGTGCGGCTTCCATGCTTTCACCATTGTATATTTCGGAGATTTCTCCAGCAGAAAAAAGAGGCTCTTTGGTCTCTTTGTACCAACTGGGTATTGTGTTGGGAATAATTATAGTGTACTTCTGTAACTATTTAGTGGCACGATCAGGAGGAGAAGCTTGGAACATTGAATATGGATGGCGGTATATGTTGGGTTCTGAGGCCGTACCTGCACTACTGTTTTTGGTGGCCTTGTTTTTTGTTCCCGAAAGCCCAAGATGGCTTTCCAAGAACGGCGACAATGTTAAGGCACTTATGATACTGGAAAGATTGAATACCCGGGAGAAGGCACTAAAAATCCACCAAGAAATTCAAATGGCATTAAAGCAGGAAAAAGGCAAATTGTCAGAATTGTTTGAAAAAGGGTTCAGAACCGCAATCATTATAGGTGTTGTACTTGCGCTTTTTTCACAGATTACAGGAATAAATGCCATAATGTACTATGCGCCGGAAATATTAAAATCTGCTGGTTTTGGGGTGGATTCTGCCTTAATGCAAACAGTTTTGATTGGCGTTATAAACTCTATATTCACCTTTGTTGCCATTAAATATATAGACAAGGCCGGGCGAAAAAAGTTGTTGCTATGGGGAATAATGGGCATGATTATATGTCTTTTGGTTATAGGTTCACTATATCATTTCAATGCGCTTCAAGGACCATGGCTGCTCATTTTTATATTGGGATTTGTAGCCTGTTTCGCATCATCATTAGGACCGATTCCTTGGGTGATCATTTCAGAAATCTTCCCTACAAAGGTACGAGGTGTAGCCATGTCCATATGTGTTATGGTACTATGGGTCGGGGTTATGCTCATATCACAGTTTACTCCGGTACTGTTAAGTGACCTTGGGCCATCATACACCTTCTGGCTATTTATGGCCAACGCCATTTTCTTATGGATATTTACCTTAAAAATGATTCCGGAGACCAACGGACAAACTTTGGAAGAAATTGAAATGGGCTGGAAAAAATAAAGCACTATGATAAAAACACATTTAAAATTATTGTGGGTAACTCTTATGCTTATACCCATGCTGGTATGTGGACAGGTTGAATTGCCACCGGTATTTTCTTCTAATATGATATTGCCCCGTAATGTGGATATTCCCATTACAGGAAAGGCCAAACCAAAAACCAATATAACTGTAACTATTGGTGAACAATCCCATAAGGTTAAATCCAATAGTAAAGGGAAGTGGGAAATACTTTTGAATCCTATGCCCCACGGAGGTCCTTTTATTCTTGAGATTAAAGAAGAGCAGGGAGATAAACTGGTCTTGGATAATGTATTGGTGGGAGATCTATGGCTTTGTGCGGGGCAATCCAATATGCAATATACACCCAACATGCTAAATTATAAGGAAACTCCGGATGATGATTACATCGCTCCAAATCTAAGGTTGTGCTCAGTGTGGGTGGATCAAGATTATCTTCCAAGGGAGAATGTGTCCAATGCGGTTTGGCAGGAAGTTAACAAGGAAACAGCAAGAAATTTCAGTGCTGTTGGTTATTTTTTTGGAAAAGACTTGATCAGGGATAAGAACATTCCTGTAGGGTTGATCAGCAGTAACCTCGGTGCAACCTCTATAGAAACTTGGATGGGAATGGATATACTTAAAACTTTTCCACAGTTCGATGAGGTCACCGAAAAAATATCCAAAATCAATAAAAGCTATGAAACTTTAGAAAATGAGTTTAATAAAACCCGAAAAAAATGGGATAGCAAATATTATTTAAAAGGACCTGGATTGGATGAAAAATGGTATGAACAAGGGTATGACTATTCGGATTGGGAGGAATGTACCCTGCCTGCATTTTTTAGTGAATTTGGATATGCCTCTCATGATGGTAGTATGTGGTTCAAGCGTACTTTTGATTTGGATACTGACCAATTAAAGAATGATTTTAATATTGTTCTCAACCAAATTGATGATTATGATAGGGTATGGGTCAATGGTGTCCAAATTGGTGAATCTTTTGGAAAAAGCAATTTTAGAAACTATACTGCACCTAAGGAAATTCTTCTGGAAGAAGGTAACATACTTACGGTACGGGTCTTCGATGCTGGTGGCAAAGGAGGGATTTATACCAATGCTTTTTGGGGAAATCCGATTCTGAACGGTACTTGGAAATATAAAAAAGGGATAAGTATAGACAGTGGTAAGTTCCCTAAGCCGGAAGTAGGCAATGGAAGCCCTTTTTCGCATCCTATGCTCCTGTACAATGCCAGTATAGCTCCCTTGCACAAATTGCCGATCACAGGGGTAATTTGGTACCAGGGAGAAGCCAATGAAGCTAGAGCTGGGGAATATGCCGACTTGTTACCTGCTATGATCAAGGATTGGCGAGAAAAATGGAACCAGCCCGAAATGCCATTTCTAGTGGTACAATTGGCCAACTATAAGCAAGAGGATAAAACACCTACAAACAGTAACTGGGCCGAGTTGCGCGAATCCCAAATGAAAGCTTCCATTTTGAAAAATGTGGATATTGTTAGCGCCATCGATATTGGAGATGCCAACGATATTCATCCCTACAATAAAAAAGAAGTAGCAAAAAGGTTGGCATTATTGGCCAAGCATTACAATTACGGTGAAGAACTTAAAAAAGGACCTGTTTATAAGTCCCATAGCCTGACCAAATCATCTATTTTAATTCAGTTTGATACCTATGGAAGTAAATTGACTAGCAAGGATAAGTTTGGATACTTAAGAGGCTTTGCAATAGCTGGAGAGAATGGTGAGTTTAAATGGGCCAAAGCCGAATTGGTCGATAACAATACGATAAAGGTGTACCATCAGAATGTCAATGACCCAAAGTATGTAAGATATGCTTGGTCGGACAATCCCGGGCCATTAGATCTTATAAATACAGAAGGACTGCCCGCATTTCCTTTTCGAACAGACAATTTTGAGTTGGGCACCTCCAAGAAAACATATCAATACGATCCGCATGCATTTTAAATATAAAATAGGAGGCTTTCTAATAATATTATTGTTGACCAACACTAACATTTGGTCACAAGAGGAGTCGACAGGGAAAACCGATCCATATGAGTTTCAGGCATCGCCTGCCCCTGAGTGGACAGCATTAATGGAGCGAACCACAGGTTGGTTTGGTGCCGATGGAATATTTACCATACCGTTGGACGGAATAGAAAACCAAGGAGATACAGATAAGGAGACCCTCTTTATTTTTAGTGACACTTACATTGGAGAAGTAATAAACAATGTCCCAAAACCTGGTAATGTAATGGTGAACAATACCACCGCATGGATGAAGGGATTGGAACCAAAGAAATCAGCCATCGATTTTGAGTATAATTTGGATAGTGATGGAAAACCAACCTCGTATTTTGTTCCGAAAAATAAAAATGCTCGGGACAATGAATATTTTTGGTTGGGGGATGGGTTTATAAATCATCAAAAAAACAACGCACTTTATGTATTTGCCTATCATGTGCATAAAACTGGACCAAATGTTTTTGATTTTGAGCAGACCAATGTAGCATTGTTAAAAGTTGAAGAACCTACTAAAGAAGGAATTGCAGCATCGACTCAAATTGCGACCGATTTAGGGTTTGTGCACCCAACAGAAGGGCGTGTGTATTTTGGTAGCGGACTTTTTGTGAACACTAAAGAAGCCAATGCACCAAAACCAGATGGATATGTTTACATCTACGGTATCATGGAAAGACAAAAATCCTTGATAGCCGCACGGGTCAGACCAGAAAATATCGAGAATATAAATGAGTGGCGATTCTGGAACGGTAAAACATGGGGGGTACAAAAGGAAGAAGTTGTGGAAATAACCAATGCAATTTCCAATGAGCTTAGTGTAACACCAACAGAGGATGGTAATTTCTTGCTAACTTTTACGGTTCTGGGCCTGTCCGATAAGGTAGGTATCCGTGTAGGGACCAGTCCTGTAGGTCCATTTGGTCAAATCCATGAAGTGTACACCTGTCCTGAATATAAGGAAAATGGACTTTTCCCTTACAATGCAAAAGCGCATTATCATTTATCAAAACCGGGAGAACTGTTGATCAGTTATAACACAATAACCCTAAATTTTTGGGAAGATATTCAAAAGGATGCGAGTATATATCATCCTAGATTTATAAAAGTAAAATATAAGTAACGGACATTGGACCTAAAAAAAGTATATGAAAAACTGGATAAATAAGTATTTAATTACCGCAGGAGCATTATCAATTGTCTTGGCCGGCACAAGCTGTAAAAATGAGACAAAAAAGAAACCGGTCGAAGGAAATAATGGGAATACGGAGGCCACTGTTGCCAATGTATCACCAAAATGGAGTCAACTCTTTATTAAAAATGAAGGGTGGTTCGGAGGAGACGGAATTTTTGGCATTCCTATGGATGGTAAAGAATTTGTAACGGCAACAGATAGTACAATCACACTTTTTACTTTCGGGGATACCATGATTGGGCATCATGATGGTAAAACTTTAGTACCGGAAGATTTTCAAATGATAAATAATTCCGTTGGGATTCTGCAAGGTAATACGCCAAATAAAAGTCAAATTTCTTTCCATTGGAAAGAAGGTGAAGATCCAAAGGACAAAGCGCTTTTTAAACCAATTACGCCCAACTCCGAAACAGATGATTATTATTGGTTAGGGGATGGATTTGTAAATACCGAAGGAGATGATAACCTGTATATCTTTGCCTATCCTGTTCGGGAAAAGGATACTACAGGTATAGGAGGCTTTAATTTTCAACAAGTTGGAGTAAACCTAATACAAATTCCGAAGGGCAGTAAACCTCCGTATTTAGATCATGCCCAACTGGAGACTCCATTTTTTGATTCGGAGACCCAGACTTCATTTGGAAGCGCTATTTATGTAAACACTAGGTCTGCAGGAGCTCCTGATCCAGATGGCTATGTTTATACCTATGCCGTATCAAACCAAGAAGGTACCAAAGGCCTGTTGGTGGCCAGGGTACAGCCAAAAAACTATGTAAAGTTTGATCAATGGAGATTCTGGAACGGGCAAGATTGGGTTCCAGAAATGGGGGAGGCCATCATAATAGCTAGGGATGTATCCAATGAAATGAGTGTATCCCCTACATTGGATGGCAAAATTGTATTGACCTACCAACGGTTTACCATGGGGCCAGAAGTTGCCATACAAATTGGAGAGTCTCTTGTTGGGCCGTTCGGTGAACCCGAAATAGTTTATAGGACAACTGAAAACGAAACTAATGAAACCTATTTTACCTATAATGCCAAAGCTTACCCCCATCTATCCAAACCAGGAACACTTTTAGCTAGTTACAATGTAAACTCATTTGACTTTTGGGCGGACATTTTAAAAGACCCCAATCTCTACCGACCAAGGTTTCTGGAAATTCCATTGGAACGGTAAGCTATCGTTTAATATCTATACTGTAAGTAAATTGATCGGCCCTGTAAAAACCTATATTGTATTCTATAGGTCTGTTACCAGGGTCGTAAACTACCCGTTTTCTTTGAAGAATGGCCGAGTTCACTGGAACCCCCAATTTTACCGCAAGGAATTTATTGGCCAGAATAGCACTTATCTGCTCTCTGGATAGAACAGGTATGGTATGGTATTCATGCTCCAGGATATCGTATAGGTGACGTTCAAAATCCTCATTGCCGGTAATACCAATTCTTGGATGAAAATAACTTATAAAATACACAAAAGGACCATTGTCCAGCCCCCGCAGTCGTTCCAGTTTAAAAAGCTCATGTCCCTCCTTTACCTCTAACTGCTCAGAAATATCCGTGTCCGCTTTTATTTGGGATACCTTGATTTCATAATTTCTGAAGTCAATACCTTGGGCGTGCATTTCTTGGCTAAAACTGACCCAATTGGAAAGTTTGGTCTCGACCTGTTTTTTGGCCACTTTGGTACCTACCCCTTTTTTCCTTATCAATAATTTTTCTTGAACCAATCTATTAGTGGCTTGCCGAATTGTATTTCTTGAAATTCCAAGTCGTTTGGACAGGTCGACTTCTTTTGGTAGGAATTTACCATTTTGGTATTCCGGGTCATTGATCATATCCCTTAATATCTTCTCAACTTGAAGATGTAAGGGTACCGGACTATCATGATCGATACTAAGGGACTTAAGAGCTTGTATGTTCTTTTGTTCAGACATTATACAAACTTATAAAATTTGTACGTAACAATAGAAAATCATAATAAGGTAAACTTTGGCCAATGTTTAGATTTTGATAATCTGCAAGGGAAACGAGTGCAATTGATTGTACGCCAAACTGTTGTGTGTAATGGTCAAAGCTAGCTAACAATTAGTTCAATTTTTGCTAACATTTTCTTGAAATTGTTCACTACGGGATTCCTCAATTTCACGACTCTTAATTACAAAGCCCATTTAGAAGGGCGAATATATGAGACGGGAAAAAATAGAAGAAGCTTGTGCCAGGTATTTGGCGGGGGAAGGAAATCGGGAGGAACGATTCCTTTTCGAATTGGAACTCAGCCTAAACGATGAGGTCAAGAAAATATATACCACTTATAAAGAGATTTGGGACAACTACCCTGTGGACTACAAAGACCATGAATCTGCAGAGCTTCAGTTGAACAAAGCAAAAAAGCGATTTAGTATTGCCAATATTGGAGCAAAGAGAATTTCTTTGGCTATTGCTGCCAGTATCGTGGTCGGACTGTTTATTATTGGTGGAAGTTTGTTTAAAAACCCCGTTAAAACATTTAAAACTGGTGCAGGCGAACGATTAACACTTCAATTGCCAGATAGTTCAACGGTAATCCTTAATGAGGACAGCCAAATAAGTTACTCGAAAAATTTTTCGGAGAACAGGTTGGTGAACCTTTACGGGGAGGCATATTTCGATATAGTGAACAAAAAAGAATCCCCCTTTAAGGTTTTGACCAGTAATATCCAAGTAAAGGTATTGGGGACCCGATTCAATGTAAATACCAAAGAACACCTTAAAACGGTATCCCTCGAGACCGGTAGGGTAGAAGTTCTGATCCCTGAAAATGGTATGAACCTTACCCTTATGCCAAGTGAACAGATAATATATAGCCCCTCTACAAAAAGTATCGATAAGACCCGGTTTAATGTCGATGAGATATTGGCTTGGAAGCAGGAAACCTTGGAGCTGAAAGGAGAGAGTATAGCACGTTTGCTTCCAAAAATAAACAACTACTATGGCGTAAAGTTTACTTGCCCGGATACCGTAATTGCAAAAAAAGCATTGGCAGGAACTTTTAAGGGCAAACGGATAAATGAATTTATAGAATCCATTGAGTTTATTACCGGATTTGAGATTGATAAGGTAGGGAATAGAGAATATTTGATCAAGAGAAATGAAAACTAGTCCCGAAAAATCCAATTCCGTAACAAACTCCAAGGATAGACAATTGTTTCAACAATTGGCAAATGGTAAATACAACGCTTTGATGGTCTTACATCAAAAATTTTACGGACCGCTATGCAGATTTGGTAGCATGTTCGAGGAGAACAATCTCATAGTGGAAGAAAAAGTGGCCGATGTATTTATCGATCTGTGGAGTAAACGTCATCAATTGGAAAACATTGAACAGCCAAAGGCCTACATGTACATAATGGCTCGGAACAAGTTGTTGCGAACAGCAAAGTCCGAACGTTCATTGGACCGATTCCATGACTATTCTCGAGAATCAACCTTACAACAACCTAGTTATGAAGATGAATTAATTGATCAAGAACAAAATCGAATAAATCAAAAAAAGATTGCAATGGTTCTTGCTAAAGTCCCCCAGCGCTCTAGGCGTGTATTCGAAATGAGTAGAATAGAAGGTTTCAAATACAAGGAGATAGCAGAATTATTGGGAATATCTTATCGCACAGTAGAGCAGCACGTGGCCAATGCCATGAAAACTATCAAAGAAAATATAACAAACCAAAGTAACGCTTAGTACAACATCTAAAAATGAAAAAATTAGTACTGTTGGTCCTTTTGCTATCCACGCAACTTAATTGGGCCTCAAATTTTGAACGCACAGAAAGGATTTGGTTCAATAAAACCATCAACCTTAATATTTCCCATCAAAATGTGGAAGATGTTTTCCATATTATCGAAGACGAACTTGCCGTTAATTTTATTTATGCAAAGAACAAGACCTTGACCGATATTAAGGTAAGCATCGCATTGAGCAATGCTTCCTTGGACCAGGTATTGACCTCATTGGAAAACAAGACAGGATTAAAATTCAAGAAAACCCACAACGGTATTTTGGTAAAACTACCCACAGCGGTACAGCAACAAACAACTATTAGCGGTAACGTGGTGGATGATACGGGAGCCCCATTGCCCGGGGTTTCATTGGTTGTAAAAGGGACCAAGAGTGGAACAATGACGGATTGGGACGGTAATTTTACCATTACCATCGAAAGGTTCCCTGCTTCAATTCTGTTTTCTCACGTAGGTTTTGAAAGCCAGACCGTTTCCGTGACCAATGCAAGCGCATTGAACATTGTATTGCAACCAAGTTTTTCGGAGTTGGATGAGGTGGTTGTAACAGGCCAGGGAGCCGGGATCAATAAGAAAAGAATCTCCAGTAAAGTAGAGGTTTTGAAGGCAGAAGAACTGGAAGACATTCCATCCCAGCGTATAGATCAATTGCTTTCAGCCAAGTTGCCCAACGCACAGATCAATTTAACAGGTGGTCAAGCCGGCGCATCCTCTTTGATGCGCGTAAGGGGTGTAAATTCCGCATTCTTGAGCTCGACACCCATATTTTATATTGATGGTGTTCGAATGGATAACCTAAACACTAGAAGTGCTTTGGGTGGAGGTAGTGCACAAGGTGCGGCCATTAGTTCCATTGCGGATATCCCGATGGACAACATTGAACGTATCGAATACATCAATGGTGGTGCCGCCACAACTTTATACGGTTCCGATGCCGCCAACGGGGTAATCCAGATATTCACCAAAAAAGGTACGGCCCAAGGAACCAAAGTAACCTTGGAGGTGCAAACAGGTATTGAAACCCCGACCACCGATTATCTCTATTTTGATAGAAGCAAAGATCTGTTGTTCCAAACAGGCCTGTTCCAAAAGTACCATGTGGGACTAAATGGAGGCAATAATGGTTTTGGATATAGTTTTTCTGGAAATTATTTGGACAATGAAGGTTCTCAATATGCCAACAACAACTCCAATAGAAAAATTGATTTCAGTACAGGATTTAAAGCACAACTGGGCGAAAAAGTGGTGTACAACAGCTCCTTCATATTTGTGAACAACCAATACAACCGTAACCGGAACGGAAATCAAGGTGGTTATACCGGTCTTTGGTTTGCGGAGAGTGGTTCATCTATTTTAAAAGGATTCAATAATAGGTTGGATGAGATGACCGCTGCAGAGTTTGATGAAATTAAAGCTTTTGCCCACAGAGCGGAAGAATTACAGGACAATGAAATAAATGTAAATCGTTTTACCACTTCTCAATCTTTCAAATATATGCCATGGGATAATTTGGAGTTCAAATTCACCGGTGGTATCGATTATAGAATCCAATCGGATAAGAACGTTCAGACCAACGAATACTTAACACATACAACTCAAGCTCCAGTGAACGATGAAGGAAGCATTACCAATGTGGATAGAAAGTACTTTGGTATTACCTTGGAATTTACAGGACAGCACAAATGGGATTTAGGAGATTTTAATTTGATAACCACATTTGGCGGCCAATTATTCAGAAACAAGGACCACCAAATCCGTTTTGTGGGAACCAACATTAGGGACGGTGCACGGACCATAAGTGATGCCGCCATAAAAACCAGTGATGAATATTTGACAGAAGTATTGAACTACGGTGTATATCTGCAAGAAAATATTGGTTATAAAGATAAACTGTTCTTTGATCTAGGTGTGAGGGGAGATAGGAACCCGTCTTTTGGAGACAATATAGGTACACAGTTTTACCCTAAAATAGGATTCTCTTATTTACCAAGTTCAGAAGAATTTTTAGCAAATATCGATTGGTTAAATTCACTCAGGGTTAGAGGTAGCTATGGAGTCGCAGGTAATTTGCCCCCGGCATTTGTAAACGAGAGAACAGTTGCTTTCAATGGTTTTCAGGGAGAACAAGCTGCGTTCTTTGCAAATCCCGGCAACGACGATCTAAAACCAGAAAAAACTACAACCTACGAAGCTGGTCTGGATTTGGCAATGTTCGCCAACCGAGTCAACCTTTCCGTATCCAGATATAGTGCTAAAACAGAAGATGCCCTATTCTATGTACCTCCGACACCATCGACCGGATTCGACCAAAGCCAGTTGTACAATGTAGGTGAGATTGAAAACAAAGGATGGGAAATTAGTGCCGTGGTAGAACCAATCAGAACGGATAAGAGCTCTTTGAGACTAAATGTTTCCGTTAATACCTTGGATAACGAAGTGGTAAACTCGGGCGGTATCGCACCATTCAACATTAACGGATTCAGTGCGAGAACCATACAAACAGTGGTTGAAGAAGGATTTCCCGTAGGATATATAAGAGGAAATCGCGGAACTTTTGATGAAAATGGAGTTTTGGAAAGCACAGAGGCTCAGTCGTATTTAGGTACTACATTACCGGATTTTTATGGAAACCTTGGATTGACCTTTAATTATGGCAGTTTCTCTTTCTACGCTAATGGAAGTTATCAAAAAGGAGGTTTTGCCAACAGTTTTGATCAACAGTTCAGGTTTTTATATGGAGCATCGGAAGATAAAATACCAGCTGCTGAAATTGAAGCCAACGGCCGCTCCAACTGGTTGAATTTTACAGACAGATTTACTGAGAAGACCGACTTTTTAAAAGTGAGGGATATAGGGATGAGCTATACACTAAGACCAAAATCCAGCACGGTTTTCGATAATGTGGTCTTTGGCGTTAACGTAGTGAATCCATTGAATTTCACTTCATCATCTTTTGATCCGGAAGCTACCATAAGTGGTGCGGCAACAGGTCAAGGAGGTGCATCCACAGGAGGTATTTCTTATGCCACCTATTCAGCGCCAAGACAATTTTTAACCTCATTACGAATCAATTTTAAATAATCCCTGAATTACGAAAAAATGAAATCAAAAATAATAACAGCAGTTTTGTCCGTAATGCTTTTGGGAGCATGCGTGGACAACCCAAATGTAACCGAGGATATTTATTTGAATACGCCAGATCCGACAAAAAGTTGGGTAAAAGGTCTGGAAAGGCAATTGGCCATCACCATGAATTCAGTATTGATCAATACCGAAATGGTGTCCGATAATTATTTTAATAATTACACCCTTTACAGCAAGGTATTTGATATACCTCAAATCGATTATACCGATATTGATGTAAACGACCTGCAACAAGAAATCGGAAGATTACGCGAAATGGCAACCTACGGACTGGAGACGGTAGCCGTAGCAGACGAAAATGTTAGCCAAGAAAACATTGCTTACATGCACTTTTGCAAAGGTTTCGCCTTTCTATTGGGAGGGGAGAACTTTGTAGGTCTGCCAATGGAGTCCCTGGGGGCAGTATCGGACTGGAAAACTTTGCTGAACGGAGCCATCGAGGAGTTTGAAGATGCAATCGATATGGCCACAGATGCAAACCATATCAACGCATTTAAAATGTTCCAAGCCAGAGCATATTATCGTTTAGGGGATTTGACCAATGCAAAAAACATAGCCGAATCATTGACTGCAGATGAATCATTTTTGTTCACAATCGGTTTTGATGGTGAAAACGGAGTGGTGAACGAAATGCAAAATGCCACATTTACCAGTATGCAAAATAGATTTGCACCGTTGCCAAGGTTGGATTACCTAGACCCTAAATATTACGATCAGGGCACCGCTGTATCCGACCAAAAACCAATTAGCTTGGCAAAGGCAGAAGAGGCATTTCTAATTTTGATGGAAGCCTATTTGGCAGAAAATAATGTGGCCAGCGCAAAAGCTACTGCGTTGGATCTATTGGATGTGGTTGCAGCGAGACCCGTGGCACAAATAGATGACTCCCGGGAATTGCGGAATGGAACAAACAGAACTGACTATCCGCTTACCGCTGTTGCCGTGCGTGCAGATGCCGATTCAGAATTCGAAAATGATCTGGTATTGGACCGTCAGGCCGGGTTTATTCCAGTATATACCGTATCTGGAACTAAGGTTACCATAGAGGATATTGAAGCAGCTAGTTCTGTGGACGAAATGTTGTACCTCACTTATTTGCTAAGGCAAGAAATATTCATTAGCGAAGGAAGAAGAATGAACGATCTGGGTATTCGTTTTCCAGTTTCACAAACAGAACAATTGAACAATCCAAATGTGGACGAATCGTTCACACAGGCGGTGATTCCTAGTTTTATTCCCTTAAATTCAGGTTTGGACGATTTTACGGTTGATGAAACTACAGGAAACGTGACCGTTGCTTTTGATATGAATAAAGTTATCGTTAACAATAAAGCCACAGCAGATGTTGTTCCGTTTCAATAATATAATTAAGGTATTGGGGTTGCTACTTGTAGTGACCCTAAATGCCCAAACAAAGCCAGAACATGTAGTGATTATAAGTATAGATGGATTTCGATCAGAGTTTTATCTGGACAATACCATGCCCACACCAAACCTTCAGGAAATGGTGGATAAAGGAGTTGCGGCAAAGGAGGTCACAGGTATATTCCCGACCGTAACCTATCCGTCCCATACTACTTTGATTACCGGTAAGACCCCAGTAGAGCATGGTATTTTTTATAATACCAAAATGAGCGAAAACGGAAGTTCCGGAGGCTGGGTGTATGATTTTAAGGAGATCAAGGCCAAAACCTTGTGGCAATCCGTTAAAGAAAAAGGATTGACAACAGCTGCTGTTTCATGGCCAATTTCTGTGAATGCGGACTATATCGACTATAATATTCCCGAGTTTTGGTCCTTTACAAATCCTATGGACAGAAGAATCGCCACGGCTCAAAAAGCCAACCCAAAAGGATTGTTCGAGGAGGTGGTAAAGAATGCAACTGGAACATTGGAAATAAACGATTATAATCTCTCTTCCTTGTCCATGGATCAAAACCTGGCACGGATCGCAGGTTATATTTTGAGGGAGTATAAACCTAACCTTTTAACGATTCACCTACCCATTACAGATGGTGCACAGCACAAGGTAGGTCGTAAAGGATTGGGCGTAAGAAAAGCAATATCAGGTGCAGATAATGCCATTGGGATAATACGCGATGCATTGCAAAAAGCCGGCATTGAAGATAAGACCACCATTATCGTTAGCGGTGATCATGGTTTTGTGGATGTACATTCGCAAATAGCGCCAAATGTACTTTTGGCCAGAATGGGGTTATATAATAAAAATAATCCAAAGGCTTGGTTTTATTCCGCAGGAGGGTCCACGTTTCTACATGTAAAAGATTCGAATAACAAAAAAATGATAGAACAGATAAGGGAGGCGTTTGATCAATTGCCCTTAGAGGAAAAGTCCACGTTTAAAATTATAGACAGGGATAAAATTGCCAAAAGGGGAGGAGACCCAAATGCGGTTTTAGCTCTTAGTGGAAGTAAAGGGTATTTTTTTACCAATGATGCCGATGGCCCCTTTATTAGTACCAAAAAAGGTGGGAAACATGGACATTACCCAGATTTTCACGACATAGCTACCGGGTTTGTTGGGTATGGTAAAGGCTTGGAAAAAGAAATGCTCATAGAAAATATGTTCTTGGAAGATGTGGCCAAAATTGCCGCAACATTGTTAGGGGCGGATATAGATCAACCAGAAGAATACTATCATGTAGTTTTAGAGTAATACATGTTAGTCTTGTTTAGTTCGTTTAAGTTGTTTGCCCGGTAGAAATACCGGGCATTTGTATTATTAACTATACGATTACACCTCCCTATTTGCCATAAGACATAAAAATATTGTCCTACACAATACCTTCTATTAACCGATATTTTTGCATTCGTTGTACAACTCGTTCCAAACCCTGTAACTTTACAGTAATAAATAGTGGTCCATGACAAGTACCGAACAGAAATTAAAAGAACGTGTTAAGGAGTTGACCTGCCTTTACGAGGTAACTTCCATTATTGTAAATTCAGGATACGATGAGCTCACTACTTCGTTGGAAGCTATTGCCTATTGTTTAAAGCGAGGATGGCAATTTAAGGACGATGCCGAGACCAAATTGTCCATAGGTGATTATCAAGTACAGACAAGTGGGTTCGACGAACATAGAGTTTGCCTTACTTGCAATGTCATTGTCTTCAACAAGGTCGAAGGAACTATTTCCGTAGGTTATCCCTCACCCAAATACACCATGGAAGATTTTCTGGAAGAAGAGCAAACACTGCTCAAAAATGTGTCTTTGGCTGTAGGTAATTTTATTGAGCGCAAGCAAATCCATGATACGGAGCAGGAAACTAAAAGACAATTGGAGCGCAATGATCGACTTCATATTTTAGGCGAGATTACTGCCGGAATAGCCCATGAGCTAAATACCCCGTTGGCCAATATTTTGGGATTCGCCGAATTGTTGATGGATGGGGCAACCGATCCACAGACCAAAAGAGACCTGCAAAAAATAATGGACAATGCCATTTTTAGCCGTGAGATCGTTAAAAAATTAATGTTCTTTACCTGCGAAATGCCCGATCAAATGGAGCCGGTTGACCTGATCAAGGTTATCGAAGATGTGGTTCGGTTAATGGGACCATCGCTCCGGGCAAAAGAACTTAAAATCATCACAGCTTTTGAGCAAGATTATCTTTATATACGTGCCAATACTGTTCAGCTTACCCAAGTTTTCTTCAATTTAATAATGAACGCGGCCTATTATTCACCGGTACAGGGCGAAATAAAAATAGAACTCATTGGAAAGACCAATACGACTGTCATAAGTATTATGGATCAGGGAGAGGGAATTTCTCCGGATATCGAAAATAAAATATTTGAACCTTTTTATACCACCAAACCGGTGGGAGAGGGGACAGGTTTGGGGTTGAGCGTGGTCCACGGCATAATTAAAAGTTACAAGGGCACCATTGCCCACAAGCCCAATACGCCAAAAGGCACTATTTTTACCATTGAGTTTCCTAATTAAGGGTATATATGGCACTGCACAAAGAAAACATTTTGATCGTTGACGACGATATTGGGATATTGGAACTTTTAACGAGAAGATTAAAGGACCTGAATTTTCATGTTTTTAAAGCAATTTCAGTTAAAGAAGCTGTATTTATTCTAAAAGATACACCTATAGATCTTTTAATAACGGATATACAAATGCCCGAAGTGGACGGGGTTCAATTATTAAAATTTGCCAACGAACACTATCCAAATATGCCCAAGTTGGTAGTTACCGGATACCCCTCTGTGGATGGCGCGTTGGAAGTGGTTAAATCGGGTGCGATGGATTATTTGACCAAGCCTTTCACCAAAGAAGAGCTCAAAACTGCCGTGGATAGAGCATTGTCCCAAGGGCGTAAAACAGACAAACCTTCGTCCTCTGCGACTAAAATTAGGGTAGATGCCCATTTTAAAGAAATGGTGGGAGAATCCGTGGCTTTTGATCAAGTTAAAACTATTGTCGATCGGGTTAAGAACAACAGGGCCACTGTTTTGATCAATGGGGAAAGCGGTACAGGGAAGGAACTGGTCGCCAGGGCAATTCATTATTCGGGCAAGTATGCGAAAAAACCATTTGTGGCCGTAAATTGTGGTGCCATTCCAGAGAATCTTCAAGAAGCTGAACTCTTCGGATATACCAAGGGTGCTTTTACTGGGGCCGACCAAAATCGTGATGGATTTTTTCAGGCAGCGTCGGGGGGGACACTCTTTTTGGATGAGATAGGAACGGCAAGTTTGGATGTACAGACCAAACTGTTGAGGGCGCTTCAAGAAAAGGAGATTACAAAAGTGGGCTCCAGGACCGTGGAGAAAATAGAACTAAGGATCGTTGCCGCAACCAATGTTGATCTTGTGGAGGAAATCAGAAAAAAGAATTTTAGGGAAGATCTATATTATAGATTGACCGTTGTTGAGATCAATGTGCCTCCATTGCGTGATAGAAAGTCAGATATTCCTTTATTGGTGGACAAGTTTCTCCAAAAGTACGGAATCGAATATAGAGATCGCTTTGTGCGCATAGACCCGGATGCCCTTAATATATTGGAAAGATATGATTGGCCAGGAAATATTAGAGAACTGGAAAATGTGATCCAACGGGCCGTGATCATGGCAGATGGCCATATTTCCATAAAAGATTTGCCAGATTATTTAAAATACGAAATTCAATTTCCGGAAGACGAATTGATACCTTTAAAGGAAATGGAAAAAAGGTACATCCAAAAAGTACTGGCTCATACCGAAGGCAACAAGACCAAAGCAGCCGAAATTTTACAGATAACCCGTAAAACCCTCCGGGACAAACTGGATTAATTTGGATAGCTTTTGACCAATTGGTTCAAAAGTGACCACTTCCCATATAACTTTCAATGCATACATAAAGTTTAATAATCTGATTATTAAGCACTTGAACAGAATCAGCTTTTTTGTGTCTTAAAGGGTATGCCATTTGTTATACTGTTGCCAAATAAAGTTGGTAACAACGAACTAAATGTGGTAACAATGATAGGATCACCGTAAAGCACGATCAAAAGGACTGAAGATGAATAATTCCTGATGGTCAAAACAATTGTGGAATCTACAGACCTGGAAACCATAGGTCCATCTCAAGTTATTTCCTTCATTAAAAAACAAATACAACTAAAAATCAATAATCCAATGAACGAATTTGTTCGGAGCCTTTGCTCGACCTGTATTCATAGATCGTATTGCTCGTTGAGCAAAAAAAGGACCCAGATAAGTCTGTGCAACGAATACCATCATTTTATGGAAGATAACCAAGAGCCTACCATAATGATGTCGGATGAAATGTATTAATAATCAAAAAAAGAAGGTAGAAGTATCTTAAAATTACATATGACAACAACGATAACATCAGAGAAGAAGCAAAAAAAGCAAGGGATGCTGGATAATGTTATGCGTCAATTCAACAATGCCGCTGACATTATAGATTTAAACAAGAATATCAGAAAAATCCTTGAAGTGACCAACAATGAATTTGTGGTCCACTTTCCGGTCCGTATGGATAATGGCGAGGTAGAAATTTTTACAGGCTACCGTGTTCAGCATAATAATGCCCTTGGGCCATATAAAGGAGGTCTGCGATATCACCCAACTGTGGATATCGATGCCGCACGGGCCTTGGCCATGTGGATGACATGGAAAACTTCTTTGGCAGGATTGCCCTATGGTGGAGCCAAAGGAGGAATCCAGCTAGATCCGACCAAATATTCCCAGGACGAGTTACAACGGATCACCAGAAGGTTTACCTATGCCCTGGGTGACAATATAGGACCTGAGCTAGATATACCCGCTCCGGATGTTAACACCAATCCACAGACCATGGCCTGGATCTTGGATACTTATATGTCCACAAAATCTCCCAACGAGCGGTCCAAGAATTTACACGTAGTAACCGGTAAGCCCATTGGAGCGGGTGGTTCCGAAGGTAGGGATAGAGCTACAGGGTATGGTGTTTTCTTGACCATTAAGTTTTGGGCGGAACACAAGAACATTTCACTAAAAGGTAAAAAATTCATAGTGCAAGGTTTTGGTAATGTTGGATATTGGGCATCCCATTTTCTACATGAAGAGGGGGCCTTACTAACTGCAGTACAAGACGCCTATGGAAGTATTTACAATGAGTCCGGTATTCATCCTGAGCAACTTTTGGACTATGTCAAGGCCAATAAAGGGAGTATACTAGGTTTTAGTGGTGGCAATCCTGTGGATAACGCTGATTTTTTTGGGTTGGACTGTGATATTTGTATTCCAGCAGCTCTTGGCAATCAGATTACGGTAAAAAATGCACCACAAATAAAGGCAAGCCTTATCGCGGAAGGCGCAAACGGGCCTACAGATGTAAAGGCCGAAGAAATACTGTTAAAAAATGGGGTGGACATTATCCCGGACATTTTATGTAATTCAGGAGGTGTCATCGGTAGTTATTTTGAATGGCTGCAAAACCGTAACGGAGAGATTTGGCAACTGGATGAGGTGTTGGAAAAGCTGGAGAAAAAGATGAGGGAATCCTTTAGTAAGGTAATGCAAAAAACAAAAACCGAGAAAATCGATGCACGGACCGCTGCATTTGTAATTGCTATTGAGCGACTTGAGGAAGCCTATGTACAAAGAGGTATTTTTCCTTGATCAAGGAAAAATTACCAAGTGAAGTATGATGAGGTTAACAATAATTTTATAAGAATGACACAATGAAATATGGGAGTTTGATAATTGAAAAAAAGGAGTATGTTCTTCTCAAACGGCTGATAAACCTTACTGGTTACCATAAAGACGATACCTTTAAACGATCTGTGGGAAAACTTAGAGAAGAGATGGAATCAGCACAGATTTTGGATGGGGAAGATATGCCCAAGGATGTCATACGCTTCAATTCATGGGTCACGATCACTTCCGAAAACGGATGGCACAAGAAATTCAAATTGGTAATGCCGAGCAAAAGTGATGTTAGGAACAATCATATTTCCATTTTGACCCCTATGGGGGCATCGGTAATTGGTTATGCACAAGGAGATACCTATTTATGGGAATTTCCTTCAGGTGTTCAGCAATTGACCATTGAGCATATTGAGCAAGAAAACGAACCTATAGATATAAACATGGTAATATGAAACAAGTAGGTAGACCATATTATCACGAATCCATAAACAATATTCTTAGTAAAAAGGATAAATTGGAAATAGGTAATTGGACGGATAACATGGAACTGATCAATGAAGAGTTGCAATACCTCATCCCATTGGAAAAGCGACTTTTGGGCAATACAAGTCTTCAACAAAGATTATTGGCATTGCAAAGGGAAAACCAACTGCGATTGGGGACCCTATACCGGTACGAACGGAACATGGCAAATGCCATAGAATGCGATACCTTGGAATGTGATGCCTATTACTTGAATACGCATGAAAAAAACAGGGATGGCTACATGGAGCATTTAAAAAACTATTCACAACTTAAATTGATGTTGTTTTCCAAAATTTTGGACCGATACAAGAATAATTGAAGTAAGAGGCAACAATTACTGGTAGGTTGGTTTAGTAGGTTACTGGTAATCATTCCTGTAATTAAATACGATAAGGCTGTCTAAAAAGTCAATAGCTGTCAACCTGAAACAAGTTCAGAATGGCGCATTTCACTACTTTTTAGACGGCCTTTTTTAATGGTTAAATACAGCAGGTATTAGCGTTATAGAATAGCTGTACTCTTTGGGTTTTATTTTATATTCATCATGTACCTCTGCTCCCCACGAATTATCGCCGCCAACGCCCATTTGCAAATAGTCTATATTCCACTGCAGGTTTTCTCCCAACATAATGTCAGCTCCATGTTTTTTGGTTACTGGCACCAAACCTGATGCCGATGCCGCACCGTCTGTATTGGAATCAAAATCAAGTTCTTTCATCCCAAAAGGCCAAACACTGCAATTTAGGAGGGTATCACCAACTACTTTTAAGGATAGTGTATTTGCACGCAGTTCCATCCACCTTACTGAAGTTTTATTGCCCGTTTCTTGGGGCCTTGGATAGCGGTGAAATTGTTTGGTCGTATTTCCAGAGTATTTTCCAATTTTAAGGCCCGTTTGCCTATCCCAATACCCTTCTTCAGGGCCTTTTCCGTACCAATTGACCCTATTAAATGTTCTGGGCAAGGTTAGGTAAAGACCCAATCTTGGAATATGGGGCAACCCCTTCTTTTTGGGCTCAAAACGGTAGGTGAGTTGTAAGTTCCCGTTGTTCATGAGCTTATAGCGAATCTCTACTTCAGCCTTTTTTTTAGGCAAAGAATATTGAACCGTGTAGGCCACATGATCATTGATTTGCTTAGGCTCCTCTATTAGCACAGCGGTATATCCATAACTGGCATCTTGCCAGAATCTTGCCCATTTATCCATTCCATTGCCCAGGTCATTGTCCGTTGGTGGTCGCCAAAAGTTTGGTCGTATAGGCATTTCGGTAATGGTTTGTCCCTGAAACTTCCAAGAAATAATATCGCCGTTTTCTCTATCTAATTGTAGAGAAACAACATTGTTGGTTATTTCAATGTTTTTTTCCGAGGTAGCTACGGTAAATATGGCATCAGAACCGGTTTTGGGTATGGTGGTTTTTCCGTTTTGCAATACAAATTGATCCCAACCAATTTCAAAGCCTTTGTCCAATAATTCCGTTGGCGTATCCTGTAACAGGCTAACTTCTAAAAAATACTCTACTCCTTGTTGCCAATTTTCAAGTAATTGCTTTACCTCAATCTTTTCTTTGCCTTGTGGAAGAACGTTTATTTTCTTGTGGATTTCTTTAATGATGTTTCCATCTGCCAATAGCCGTATCCGGAATGTTTTGTCTGAAAAATCCGTAAAAAAGTTTTTATTGGTTACCTCTAGGATGCCTCTTCCCAAATAATTGAACTGTACCGGTTCATAGACTTTTTTTACCTCAGTTAGATGAGGGTGTGGATTACGATATGGATCTACTAATCCATTATTCAAAAAATTACCATCTGTGGGTAAATCTGGATGGTAATCGTGACCATAGGCTAAATAGGGGCTGCCATTTTTGTCCTTATATTCCAAGGCTTGATCCACCCAGTCCCAAATATAACCTCCCTGTAGGCTGGGATATGCCTCTATTATATCCCAATAGTCTTGTAGGTTCCCCACGGAGTTTCCCATGGCATGGGCGTATTCTATCATTATTGCTGGTTTGTCCGTACTGGATTCTCCATGCTCTATTAGGTATTTTGGCTTTGGGTACATAGGGCAATAAATGTCGGTATAGTCCCCTTTTTGGGCCGGCTCGTACTGTACAATACGGTTGTCTTCCCTATTTTTGAACCATTGGTAGGCTGTTTTGAATATACTGCCGTGACCTGCCTCGTTACCCAAGGACCAAGAATAGATAGATGGATGGTTACGGTCTCTGTAATACATCCGTTCTATCCTGGCCATATGTGCTGGTAACCAACTCTTTTCGTTCCCTATTTGGGTGCTATCATGAATGGCCAATGGGTGACTCTCTATATTGGCCTCATCAACAACATACAATCCATACCGATCACAAAGTTCTAACCAGTAGGGATCGTTGGGATAATGAGCACTTCTTACGGCATTGATATTATTTTGCTTCATCAATTTAATATCCTGTACCATACTTTCTTTGGAAACCACATGCCCCGTAAATGGGTCGGTCTCGTGTCTATTAACACCTTTTATCTGTAGGGGCGCTCCGTTGAACAATACTTGAGCGTCTTTTATTTCTACCCGCTTAAACCCTATTTTGGTGGTAATATATTCATTGTTATTAGGGTTTATATCATCACTTAATTTAATTTTGAGCTGATATAGGGCAGGATTTTCCGCAGACCATTTTTGTACGTTTTTTATGTTTTCGGCAAAAGTTACGGGTACGGTACACCCTTTGGGGATTTCAATAGTTTTGTTGAGTTCTAACACTACCTTTTCCTGGTTCCGTACCACAATAGACAAGTTTCTTAGCGCGTTTTTATCCAAAGTGTTCCTTAACCATAAAGTATCTTTAAGAATACCATTTGTATAAGAGTCGTCCAAATTAGTATAGGAATAATGATCTGCTATGTGGACCTTTGGCCTGCTATAGAGATAAACGCCGCGCTCGATTCCACTCATTCGCAACATGTCCTGACTTTCTAAATAACTGGCATCGCTCCAGCGGAACAATTGTAGTGCGATTAGATTTTTTCCCTTGGAAACATAATTAGAGATGTTGAATTCCGCAGGGGTCTTACTACCTTGGGAATACCCTACATATTTTCCGTTTATATAAACATACATGGCAGATTTTGCGGCTTCAAAATGCAATATCAATTCTTCCGACAACATGTCTTCGGTTAAGACTACCTCTTTTCTATAACTACCTACAGGATTATAATCCGTAGGGATGTTGGGCCATTCGGTATCGAATGGGTAACGTTCATCCAAATAAATTGGATGATCATATCCTTGTACTTCCCAATTACCAGGAACGGAAATCGTTTCCCACTTACGATCATCAAAAGAGTTGTGATGAAAAGTAAGTGGTCTTTTCCTTGGATCTTTCACAAAATGAAACCTCCACTTTCCATTTAAATCCAAAAAACGTCTGGAGTCTTCCTTTTTTTGAACGAATTGGGATTCAAAAGCAAAAAAATGGGCCCTTGGAGGCAATTTGTTCTCCTCAAAAACAGTGTGGTCAAAATGGTTCTTTTGCGCAGGAATCGTTGGCAATTCGTTTGGAACACACCCCCAAAATCCTATAGCCGTAATCGTGAAGAGGATTTTTTTAAAATTCATCAAATTAAATAAGTTTACCGGATTTGCATATAATCTTCTCCTAATATTTTTTCTAGGTAGCACAGTAATTCTTCCGCATTGGCCTTATTAAATACCATTGGCGGTTTTATCTTGATCACATTATGGTCCGGTCCGTCGCTGCTCATTAATATAAAATGCTCCTTCATACGGTTTACCAAGTATTCTGTTTGATCTGGTAGCGGCCGTAGTGAAGCGTCCACCAATTCAAAACCTAGAAAAAAGCCTTCTCCCCGTACTTCTCCAATAATTGGGAATTTTTGGGCCAACTGTTGCAATCCCCGTTTTAAGAAACCACCAATTTCCTTGGCGTTTTGTTGTAACTTTTCTGTTTTTATCGTTTTTAGAACAGCGGTTCCTATTGCGCAGGAGACGGGATTACCCCCAAAGGTGTTGAAATATTCCATGCCGTTGGCAAATTTTTCCGCTACATTGGCCGTACAGGCCACTGCAGCAACGGGATGTCCATTGCCCAACGGTTTTCCTATGGTTACGATATCTGGTACCACACCATGCAACTGAAACCCCCAAAACGTAGTGCCGGGCCTGCCACAACCAACCTGCACCTCGTCCGATATGCAAAGTCCGCCTGCTTTTCTCACATATGCATAGGCTTGGGACAAAAATCCTTTGGGCAGTTCAATTTGTCCGCCACAGCTAATAATCGGCTCAACGATCAAGGCCCCAACACCTCTTCCCTGTTTTTGTATGCTTTTAACAAGCTTTTGCACCTCTTGCGCATATTGCCCACCTGTGTCTGCACCTCGGTACTTGCCCCTAAATGCATCTGGCAGTGGAAAAATATGGGTGTGTTCTGGGGCTCCATTGCCGCCTTTGCCATCAAATTTATAAGAACTTATGTCTATACAGGTGTTGGAGTTACCATGGTATCCAACTTCTGAGGCAATAATATCTTTCTGCCCCGTTGCGGCCTTTACCATTCTAATGGCCAGTTCGTTTGCCTCACTACCCGAGTTAACAAAATGCAAAACACTTAATTCCTTAGGTAAGGTTGCTATTAAGGCCTGGGCCAGGGTTACTATATTTTCATGTAAATACCTGGAATTTGTATTGAGCAAAGCCATTTGTTCTTGGCCTGCCTTTACTACAGCAGGATGTTCGTGACCTACATGGGCTACGTTATTTACGGTGTCCAAATACTTGTTACCATATGGGTCTAGAAGATAAGCACCGGCACCCCTAACTATTTTTATAGGCTCATTATAACTTAAGCTCAGGCTTTTTCCTAAATGCTTTTTTCGTTGTGCCAAGAGCTCTTTGTTGGCTATACTGTTTGTTGTACCTAAATTTTTTAACTGGAACAACGTATTGGGGTCTGGACAAATGCTTTTCCAGATATCCGCTTCTCTAGCATAAGCGACTCCGGGAAAATCTGTTTTATTTCCCAAAAGGGAAAGCATGACTTGAAAATGCAAATGGGGCGACCAATTGCCATTTTCGGTAATGTTGCCCAGATAACCTATCCGGTCCCCCTTCTTAAGTTTTTGACCCAATTTTAAATTCGTGACCGATTGGACTGACAAATGTCCGTAAAGGGTGTAGAATTCGAATGCTTTGGTTTGATGCTTTAGAACTACAAGTCCACCATATTCCTTATATCCGGCATCATTTTCTACAATTATTACTTCTCCATCCAACACGGTATGTACCGCCGTATCTTCTGGTAGCCAAAAATCCAGACCAAGATGTATGGTTCGGCTTTCTCGCCCTTGGTTTCCAATTTGGTCATAAGTAGGCGATGTGTATACCGTACGCGGTTCCAAGTAGCCGCCAGCAGGAATTCGGTCTGGGTGTTTTTGTAGAAGTCGTTCTATGCGATAATTAAAATAGTGAATATCCTCAAAATCTTGCTGATGCCCCAACCACGTACTGGAAACGCTCAAATCCAAAGGGTATGCTTTATGCCGTATTTCCGAAGGAAACAACTCCGATAGACCAATAGAGTTTTGTTGGGCCCATTGTTCAAAAGCTTTTTGTTCCGGATGGGGTTGGTAACCACATGCCTTTCTAAAACTGAAATGGGCAAAATCTGGATGTATCGTGTACCATTTTTTTAATAGTTGCCATGCCGGTTTTTCACTGATGAGCAAATAGGTATTACCGGGCTCCTTTAGCTTGTTCATAGCAGATTTGGTAACGGAAATCACCAACCGCATGGCAATTAGATCATATAGGTGGGGTAGTTCTTCTTCCCAAAGAGAAAAAGATTGATGGTATCCCGAAATCAAGGGTAAGGCGGCATCCAGGGGATTTTTATGGTGCAAAATGGCATATGCACAAGCTACCGCCAAGTCATTAATGGTCTGGGTATGGACCGCATCTCCAAAATCAATAACCGTTTTGACCTGCGGGTCCTTTAAGCCATGGGATACGATAATGTTATTGTCATTCGCATCGTTGTGTACAACACTTTTACGAAGGGTGTTATAGATGGGTAGGTTCTTTTGAAATCGATTTTGAAAATAAGCCAGGATTTCTTGCTCTTCCGGTTGGAACAAATGCAGGTATTGTTGGGTCCATAACGATTGGGCCACATCCCATTCAAAATCCCGATGGGCGCTGGGATGGCTAAAGTCCAATAACGCTTGTGTTAGTTTTCCGCCCAGTATACCAAGTTTGTGACGCAGTACGCTGGTTTGTGGGTTTACTTGGCTCCAAACCCTTCCTTCTACCCAGGTTAGCAACCGCACAAAACGTTCTCTTCCCGAAGCATCTTTAAACTTTGCCATGGCGTTCCCTTCCAAATCCATTACCACTCTTGGGTAGGGTGTTACTTTGTCCGTGTCTCCTACATGTAGAAGTATTTTTTGTTGAAAATCCAGATAAGCCGTATCCACGCCCGGACGGGATATTTTTAGTATGTAATTTCCCTTTTGTGTATTAATTTTAAAATTAAAATCTACTTCGCCGGGCAATGGTGCTGCTTTACCGGCTATACCAAACTTTTCCAGGGCCAATTCAGAGGCCTGTTGTGTACCGATCTGTAAATCTTTGTAAATCATTCTATTCTTCCATTAGCAACATGATGATATGGGCTGCACTCCAACTAAAATTTTTGGCATACAACCCTTTTCCCGTTAACGGGTGATAGTTCTCACGAATTGAAATTCCTTTTTCCATTACGCCCTGCGCACCTTCTAATATTTGCAAGGTTGCCTTGTGCGCTTCGGCTTCAAATCCATAATTTTTTAATCCCTTTACGCCAAAATAGGATTGATCCAGCCAATTGGGTCCTCTCCAGTAACCGTTCATGGGATCAAACTTTGGATGGTCCTTGGACATGGTCTGAAAAGGAACTTTTACATAAAATTTTTCGGGGTCCATCATTTTATTTTTTATGGTAGTGGCCTGTGCTTGAGTAGCTACTTTTGCCCAAAGAGGAATCCAACCTTCACTGCCTGCTCCTTTTACAAAAGTAGTACCGGACAAGTCCGTATCGTAAAACCAACCATCTTCTGTATTGTAAAACTGTGATTGAATTTTCGATTTCAGCATCTCCGCTTCGGCTATATAAGTTTCATGATCTGATGATTTACCTATGACCTTTGCCAGTTCTGCTAGGTATATTTTTTCTGCATACAAGTAGGCATTAAGGTCAACACTTTCTTGGTTCATGGAATATGCACCTTCTCCGTTTTTTACCATTTGGGTCGCATCGAACCTAATGGCATTATCCATACCGCTTTCCCATTTTGCCGCTAGTACCGTCCCGTCCGTAGAACCGTATTCGCATATACCGTCTTGGTCATGATCTCTTTTGTTGTACCACCATTGATGATATTTTTTTAGTTTGGGATACATTTCTTTTAAAAATCCCTTATCCTGGTCCTTTTTAAATACTTTGTATACCGCCCAAGCAGATAATGGTGGTTTGGTATCTCTTAGATTATGGGGCTCAATTGTGGTATCCCTATAAACACAATCTATGATAAAGCCATCTTCTAATTGAAAGTCGTACATCGCTCTTATTTGTTCCTTGGCCAATTCCGGGTTAAAATAGGAAAGTCCGGCCGCATGTTTCCAAGAATCCCAAGACCAAAATCCATGGAACCATTCGTAATGGTAACTGGGAAAAAGGCCTTGGTGCCGCAATTCACCTGCTGGCACACGCCAATTGTTCTGAAGCGTTAACAAAGTTTTGGCCAATACCTCTGCATACCGATCATCTTTGAATTTCGTATCGGTATTTTGGAATAGGGTATCCAATTGGTTTTCTTTTTCCCTGATCCGATCTTGGAGAACGGTATCAAAATTTATTTTATCCAATTCTTTATTTTCCTTTATTGGATCATATTCTGGAAAAATAAAGCTTTGTGCCACAATAGATTCATTAGAAGTTTGAGGTTCTAAGATTAAATGTTGTTCCATGCTAGTATAGCTTAGGCTGTTTACTTCCTTTAGTTGGGTGTTGGAGTCTAAAAAACGGATATACCCTTTTGCGTTACTATGCTCAGATGTTAATTGGAGGCCTTGATCCGTAGTGGAAAACACAATACCATTGGCAAATAGGTTACCTGTGTAGCGTAGGTTTAAAGCGATAGGTTTTTGTGACACGTTAGTTATTCTGGTCTGTTGAACAGCCGTATGCGGAGAAAGGTAAACCAGTTTTTGAACAATTGCCAGTTCCCTATCCTTAAAGTGCTGCTCCAAATGGCTGGCATAGCTATTCTGAATGGTTTCAGTTGGATTCCACCTGTTACCATCCGCTAAAATAACCTCTAATTGCGCCAGAGAATTTCCAGACCAGACACCATTTTGTTGGGTCATTAAAAAAGGCCCGGTAAATCCTAATTTATCCGTAACCTTGGATGGAAATCCGTAAGCGAACCAAGCTCCCTGATCCGAGTACATAAGCATATTTCTGGACTCTGGAGTCGTGGGATTCCCTCTAAAATCTAGGATATTCTTGGAAAATCCTATGGTTTTACTATTGGTTGCAGCTGTTTTGGGTTGATGTTCGCAACCCCAAAGCAAAAGAAATACTATGCTGGCCACCGTTAAACCAGAACGACAAAATAATTTATATAAATAGCCCATTGTTGATGATTAAGAAATTAAAACATATCTAATTTTCAACAACAATCTAGTTGTACAAATAAGAAAAAAAGGGAAAACAAAAGTGGACGCTGCAAATTAAATAAAATTTTTGAATCTGGTTAAAATCATTATAATTCAATAAGAATACTGTAGTTTAGATTTAAAAATTTTGTAAATCATAAAAAAATATATTGTTTTTGTGTTAAATTATTATTTAGATTAGTTTGTCCTTTTGATTAATTGGTCTACTAAACTTATTAGGTACTGTTTTGGATTCTCTATCGGTTTTTCGGGAAATACAGCAAAAGAACCAGTTTGTGTTCAAACGGTTTTTTGAGGATACCTACGAAGATTTGGTTCAGTACGCCGATAGCTATCTTTTCGAAAAATCGATTAGTGAAGATATTGTACAGGAGGTTTTTATCTATTTATGGGAGAATGCCTCCAAAATTAAAATTGCGACCTCTTTTAATGCGTATCTCTTCACGATGGTTCGCAATAGATGCCTGAATCATCTAAAATCAATAAAAATTACAGATCGCGCCAAGGTTTTGGATATGCAGCATTTTATTGGTACTGATTACGAGTTGGACGTTTTTTCTGAGGAGGATCAACTCATTATACACAATCAAGTACTCAAAGTTGTTGAAATGTTACCATCTAAGATGCAACGTATTGTACGCATGAAATATATCGAAAATTATAAATACGTGGACATTGCCGAAGAGCTGGGAATATCCGTCAATACGGTAAAGACACAATTAAAGCGAGCCAAGATCAGAATTGCTGAACAATTGATCACGGTAATCGCTGTTTTGCTTACCAAGTAGCGATATCGGGTTGTTAAAAACCTCTTATTTTAACCTGTTTTTTAAATTTTTGTCAAAAAATTGTCACCCATTCTTATGATTTGATTGTCTTAGTGGTGAGATATGGTCAAATCGCATGGAATTTAAACTCATTCTTAAAAAGCTGAACAACTCCCTTTCGGAAGAGGAGAGAAAAATTTTTGATGCATGGATAGCTGAATCCGAACGGCACAAAAACTATTTTGATAGGGTAGAAAAAGGATATCTAAAATCTCCCGAATCTGTTGGTATTGATGAAGGTTGGTCCAAACTAAGTTCAAAATTGGCCATAGAACGAAAGAAACGGAACGCAGTTTATATAAAATATGTAGCTGCAGCGGTAATTTTGCTAATCGTATCGCTTCCGTTGGTGTTTAAAAAATCGCAGCACGAACTTCCTATACAACAGGTTGCCGAAAAGAAAATCGAGGTAGGTACGGATAAAGCAACCTTGACCTTGGAGGATGGTACCCAGGTCGCCCTGGAAAAAGGGGATTCCTTTATGCGCCAAAATGTAAGCAGTAACGGAGAGCAATTGGTCTATCAAAAGAGCAGGTCCAGTGAGAATGCCCGATTAACCTATAACACTCTGACCATACCTCGAGGGGGTCAGTTCTATGTTGTGCTCTCGGATAGCACCAAGGTGTGGCTCAACTCGGACAGCCAACTTAGATATCCCGTAAATTTTGTGGACCATCAGCCAAGAAAAGTTGAATTGGTATATGGTGAGGCCTATTTTGAGGTTTCCCCGAGCAGCCTCCACAACGGTACTCATTTTATGGTTAAAACCCAAGGCCAGGAAGTGGATGTGTTAGGAACGGCGTTTAATATTAAGGCCTATCGGGAAGATAGCGAAGTGTCAACAGCCTTGGTGCATGGTCGAGTTACCGTGAATCAGAACGGAAATACGGAGGAACTTGTTCCGGGGTATCAATCAGTGTTTGACCCATTGGCCGGAACCGTTCAGATTGCAAAGGCCGATGTAAACAGTATAGTTGCCTGGAAAGATGGGTTGTTCAATTTTAAGGATATGCCATTAGGCGAAATTTTGGTGACCATTTCTAGATGGTACAATGCCGAAATACAGATAAAAAATCAAGAAAAGGCAGCCATTGAATTCAATGGTATGTTCAATAGAAACCAAGAATTGGAAAAAATCCTAACAATAATCGAAAATACAAATGAAGTAAAGTTAACAACAGAGGGAAACACTATAATAGTGGAATAAAAAAGGGATGAGGCTTAGACCTGGACAATTTAAACGCTCATCCCCGTCAATTAATTAGTACAAACTAACTAACATTTCAAATTTATGAAAACTAAATGTAATGGTATTCCTATATCCTATAGGAAAAAATTATTGATCATCATGATGAGGTCCTTTATCTTTTTGTTTTGCGTTACCGCCTTTGGATTTACCGCTAAAACCGGCTTTTCACAAAACAGGACCGTTGTTATAAATACCGATGCGGAAGTAACAGTGGAAGAGTTATTGGACCTCATAGGAAAACAAACCAATTATTCCTTTATCTACAAGTCTGACCTTTTTGAAGATGCACCCAAAGTTAAATTGGAAAAAGGAGAGGTTAGAATAGGCGATTTACTGGCCAAAAGTCTGGCTTTTGCCAATATTGGCTACAAAATATCAATGGATGGATCTATTTTATTGAACAAATCCCCAGATAATATAAAATTTACGAAAAAAACGGTCCAGCAACAGGTATCCGGAACAGTATCGGATTCGTCCGGAGCCCCATTGCCAGGTGCCACAGTTAACCTCAAAAGTAGTCCTACCACAGGTACACAAACCGATTTTGACGGTAATTATACCATTGAAACGACTGGTTCGGGAGATATTCTAGTCTTCCGTTACCTGGGTTTTTTAACAAAGGAAATAACTGTGGGTAACCAAACGGTGATCAATGTAACACTTGAGGAAGATGCACAGGGTCTGGATGAGGTGGTCATTGTTGGTTATGGTACCCAGAAGAAGAGTGATGTTACTGGGGCCATTAGCTCTGTAAAAAGTGAAGAACTGAACAAGGTAGTGGTTACCAACCCTACCGATGCCCTGCAAGGTAGGGTTTCAGGTGTAACGGTTACCTCCTCTTCGGGCAGTCCTGGTGCCGTTTCCGATGTTCTTATACGTGGAGTGGGAAGTTTTGGAAACAACCAACCATTGTATATTATAGACGGGGTTCAGGCAGATCCCTATTATCTAGATCCCATCAATATTGAATCCATAGAAGTTCTCAAAGATGCCGCTTCGGGTGCTATTTATGGAACAAAAGCAGCCAATGGCGTTGTGATCATTACAACCAAAAAAGGTAAGTCCGGAAAACCAAGGGTCGAAATAAATTCAAGCTATAGTATAAACAGTTCCCGAGAAATTATGGAATTATTGGATGCCGATGGATATGTCCAAGTTCATCAGCAAATGTATGCCAATGCCGGAGCCGAGTTGCCGAACTATGTGACCAACCCTCCCAATTTTAACACCGATTGGGTAGACGAAACCGATAGAACGGGATATTTAAATTTGTTGAATGCCCGTATCAGTGGAGCATCCGAATTTTTTAATTACTCCATTGCAGGGAACTATGCCGATGAGGAAGGTATACTTATTGGGTCTAGGTTCAATAAAAAGGGTATTACCGCAAATCTAGGGGTTACCAAAGGTAAGCTGAAGATCCAGACCAACTTAAATTATAGTGAGACATACAGGGAACCTTATAAATTTTCGCTTCGTGAAACTTACTTTATTTCGCCATTGATCCCGGTATTGGACGAGACCAAACCTTCTGGTTATGGTTATAGGGATGGTGATCTGCCCGATCACAGAAATCCGGTTGGCGAAAACGAATTCTTGGAGCAGTACAACAAGGCAAAATACTTTTTAGGCACCGTAAATGTTTCCTACGAAGTGCTGAAAGGTCTAGTGGCCGGCGCCAACCTTTCCTATTCTGTTAGGGACTCGTTCGAGTTTGCCTTCCACAAACCGTTTCAAGTAAGGGCGGCACAGGAAGAAGGCCGAGAGTTCGCATTCATATCCGAGTACGACAATGAGTTTAAAAGGTACAACCAAGAATATACCTTAAAGTACGATTTCAATATTGATGAAAAGCATGACTTTCAATTGTTGGCAGGTTACCAACGTATTAGAGAACCTTACAAATGGAATTATACCCAGGCCGAAGGCTACAAGATTCAACGAGAGGTACAGGATGGAGCTATTGTGGAAGAACGCGTTCCTGCCGAAATATTAGATCCCAATTTTAGAACCCTAAATGCCTTTAACGATGGTACGTTCTTTTCTCAAGGAACAAATGCAGAATATAGCCTGGCTTCACAATTTGGAAGAATAAACTACGCATTTGATGACAAATACCTGTTCCAGGCCAGCGTACGTAGGGATGGAAGTTCAAAATTTGGTAACAATAACAAGTATGGTGTTTTCCCATCCTTTGCATTGGGATGGAAACTTACCAGTGAGAACTTTATGGAAAACCAGAATGCTTTCGATTTTTTAAAACTAAGGTTTAGTTGGGGACAGGCCGGTAACGATAGTGCACTGGGCTACTACGATTATGTTGCTTTGATATCCCAAGGTAAAAGTCAAGACGATGGAGGGTACGTATTTGGGAATCCACAGACCTCTTACCAGGGAAGTATTGCAAGAGAGTTACAGAACGACGACCTTCAATGGGAAACCAATACCTCTTATAATTTAGGACTCGATTTTGCATCGATGGGCAACAAGCTCACAGGAGCAGTTAATTATTACAATAGTTCCACAGAAGATTTATTGATTACCAAAGTAGTATCTCCTGCGGCCGGGGTAAACAATCCCGTAGTCAATGTAGGAGAGTTCGAGAACAGTGGGCTGGAATTTGAGATTGGCTACACCAATAAAGATGGTGCTTTTAATTATTCTGCATTTGCTACACTTACCACGATTAATAGTGAAGTAACCAAGTTGAGTAACGAAGATCAGACCATTTATGGTATTGGGCTGTTGTTCGGCTCGGATCATTTTGTTAACCAGACAAAGATCGGTTATGAGCCCGGAGCGTATTTCTTGCCAGTAGCCGACGGAATTTTCCAGAGTCAGGCAGAGATTGATGCGCATAGTGTAGATGGTGTACCGATTCAACCAGAAGCAGCACCAGGGGATATCCGTTTTGTAGATCAAAATGGAGATGGGGTCATTAATTCCGATGATGAAGTCTACCAAGGTTCCGCAATCCCTGATTTTGAATATAGCTTAAACCTAAGTGCGGATTATAAAGGTTTTGATGTGAACGTGTTCTTCCAAGGCGTTGGGGGTGCCAAAATTTATAACGGAAACGATTTTCGTTTAATGAGTATGGATACCGGAAGAAATTACCGAAAATCCGCTCTTAACGCATGGACACCGGATAACACCAACACAGACATACCACGTGCCGTGCTCGGTGATCCCAACAGGAACAACCGTGCATCTACAAGGTTCTTGGAAAATGGTGATTATTTAAGGGTCAAAACAATTTCTTTGGGGTATTCGTTGCCAAGAACAACATTGGAGAAGATCGGGATCAACCGTTTAAGGTTGTTTATGACCGGGCAGAACTTATTTACGTTCACAAACTATAGTGGTCTGGATCCAGAAGTAGGAGCAAGTATCTCCGGGCAGAACCAGAGCATACTATCAAGAGGTATCGATTTAAACCTGTACCCTAAGACCAAATCATTCATCTTCGGAATGCAATTGGAATTTTAATTAAAAAGAATAAGACATGAAAAATATAGTACAAATGTTTGTCGCAAGCATGTTCATGTTTGCAATACTCTCCTGTGATGATGATGAATTTTTGGAGCAACAGTCTCCGGACCAATTAACGTCTTCATCGTTTTGGAGAAATGTAGAAGATGCTGAATCGGGGCTGGTGGCTGCCTACTCAGAACTGGAATCAAGAAGTAACTTTTGGGATGGATGGCAAGAAGGAAGACCTGTAGTGGAGTATTTTCGTTCGGATTACGCCTTACCAGGTCCAGATGCATCTAATTATGCCCATTGGATGTCTATCTTCAATTTTAATTATACCAATGGCCATACTTTTTTAAATGTACTTTGGACCACCAACTATAAAGGACTCAATTTTGCAAATCAGGTAATATCCAAAGTGGGTCAAATGACACCCGAACAAATTTCAGAAGCGGATAAGAACAGGATTATTGCCGAGGCCAAATTTTTGAGAGGGTACTATCATTTCAAATTACTTAGTCTGTACGAGCAGATTATTGTAAGGATGGAGGAGCTCAGTCCGGATAACCTGGATAGTCCATTGTCTACCCGTCCAGAGGCATGGCAAGTAATTTTGCAAGATTTCCAAGAAGCGGCATCCAATTTGCCGGAAACCCGTACCGATGCAGATACGGGACGGGCCACCAAAGGCACGGCATTGGCCTATTTGGGTAAGGCATATCTATATAAAGCCGGAGATGCATCGTCCGCAGAGGGCACAGATATGGATAATGCTGTAGCAGCACTGGAACAAGTGGTGGAAAGCGGAGTTTATGATTTGTTTCCGGATTTTGTTGGCAATTTCAATGGCGAGAACGAAAACAATCAAGAAGCCGTTTTTGAACTTCAATTTAAGAGTGGCGATGCTACTTCGTGGAACGCTAACCGACTACATGCGTTTATTGGTGACTGGTGTATTGGAGGATGGGGAGGTATCGAGGCCTCCTACGACTTGGTCGACCTTATGAAGAGCGAGGGGATGATTGCTTCCAACGGTTTGTACGATAACCGATTGTACGGAACCCTTTATTTTAAAGATGATTATTACAATGATACAGAAACCAATGCAATGCAAGGATTTACATGGGATGTTCTTGTATCCGATACTTACGGCAGCCCAGACGCAAAAGATGGCAGTGCATACTTTAGGAAATGGTTGCCCAATTATGTTTGGGACAACGGTTATATTGGAATCAATTTAACTTTAATGCGCTATGCGGATGTACTCTTGATGTATGCCGAAGCACTGAACGAGACCGGCAGCACTGCTTTGGCCATACCAATAATAAATGAAATACGGGAAGTCCATGGTTTAATGCCCCCAACCACCGCTTCAACACAGGAAGAAGTGAGGGAACAGATTATACACGAACGTATTATGGAGCTTACCTTGGAGTCAACACGATTTTTTGATCTAAGGCGCTGGGGCATGTTAGATCAGGCTATGCAAGCGGCCGGCAGATCTGGATTTAGTGCAGCGGAACATTCTTATTTCCCAGTCCCTCTATCCGAAATTCAAGCCAATCCAATGGTAGGAGAATAAATTCAAGTTAATTTAATTCAGTTTTGAGTTTAGTTTTTGCACCTAGGAGTTTTTTAACTCTTAGGTGCTCTTTTTTTAAACACTAAAAGCTCATCAACTACTCATCAAAACTAAAAGAAAATAGAAACTGTTATCGGCTCTGGGCCTATGATGATTTGCTGTAGGTTTAAATTGATCAAAGTTATTTGATTTTGATCTCTTTTGCACCTTGTATTTTTTTGCTTACCTCAGGATAGGTGTCCTGGAAGGTTTTGAATATAAAATCAATAGGAACATCTTCAAAGTGACCGTAATCCTCCATATACTCCATAAACTGTTTGTTGTCCCTGTTATATTCCTGAAAAATGGAGTCTTGAGTGCCATCAAACTCCAAGGGAGCAACATTATAGCGATCACAGAGCTCTTTGTTAAAAGCAGGCGAACATTTGAACCATTTGCCATTGAAGAATACATCTACCAAACCATGAGGGGCTATTTCGTGCGAGCCCAAAGTTTCTTCTAAGTGTTCCGTCGCGATATGGTTGGCCACTTTGGCCAAACGTAATCTGGCAGGTATGTGCAGTGCGCGGAGCCCTGCTACATATAAAATAGCTTTATCGATACAGTGGCCTACCGTTTTTCGGGTAATGGCACTGGCTTTATAATGCGCAGGTGTCAATCCAATATTATATGGGTTGTAACGCCAACCGTCTCTAACTTTAAGATACAAATGCTCGATTTTTTCCTGGTCGGAAACCAAATTTTTAATGCTCTCCACCATTTTTTGAATTTCTGGACTGGAATGATCAAAGTAAAAAGTCTCCTGAGTGTATACCATAATTTTAAAAGGAAAGGTTTTTGGTTAAAGTTCTCTTTTTAAGATAAAATTTTTGGAACTAAATGTTTCTCGTAAAGATAAACTATCAAATTAATTAGATAATTCTTTTCTGATTATTTCCAGTAAGGGATTTATAAAAGTAATTATTATAGTAAACAGTTATTGAAACTCAACTTGAGTTAAAGGGTATAGGAGACATTATACTGCATTTTAAAGGTATGAACATTTAATTGAAACTAATAAAGGCGATAGGCTAAATAATAAAATTGTGTGCCATTGCTTCCAATTGAATTGACCATATAATATTGAATTTAAATAGTTGTGGGAAAAAACTGTAATAATGTATGGATCAAGAGGTTTTATGCAGATTTTTTGAATTGAATAACAACAGGAACGACCTATTAGACACAACAAAGTTCGAAGATGACAACAAAAATATGTATACGAGGGCTTTAAGAGCTTTTTTTGTTTCAAGTAATACATTAGACCAACCTCAAAATGGCCAATTTTACCTCTTCGTACGCAGATCGTTTATTGAAAAGCATTTGCATTTTGTTAATGTTTTTTGCGTTTAACCAAGTACAAGCCCAGTTAAGTGACCTTCATTATCTTCCACCTTTAAAGCAAGGGCGAAACAACGAAGCTGTCCAGCAACAAGCAGTCTATCTGTCAACACCGGAGCCGGTAACTTTTGTGGTAAATGCCTATCGTGGGACCAGTGCAACACCGGTTGCCACTTTCAATATTTCAAATACCAATCCAGCGGTATACACCTTGCCCAATGGGGATAACAATATCACTTTGGTTACCAATTCCAATACTGGGGTTGTGCTGAACAATTCAGGCCTAAGGTTCGAATCTCCGAGCGGAAATAAATTTTACGTCAATTATCGCGGATATTCTGGGTCCCAAGCAGCATCGCTGACATCCAAGGGAAGAGTGGCGATGGGTACACGTTTTAAATGGGGAGGGGTGCCTAATTTGGGTTCACACGTATCAAAATCCAATACATTGGGAATAATGGCGACCGAGGACAATACCACGGTTACCGTTTTTGGGTACGATCCAAACTGTAGTTTTAGATTGGGTAACAATGCCTATGGTATTACCGACGACACTTATACCGTAACGTTGGACGCCAACGAGTCCTTTGTGTTTGAAAATTATGTAGGGAATTCTCCTTCCAACGCACATCGCGATGGTTGGATAGGGGCTTCCATTGTTTCAGATAAAAATATTGTGATCAGTAATGGTTCCATGAACTATGGACGACAAGCGAACAATAGTAATCGCGACGCGGGAATCGATCAACCCGTGCCCGAAAATAAATTGGGAAAAGACTATGTGTTTATTAGGGGCAATGGAGCTTCCAATGGATGGACAGAATTCCCTTTGATCATTGCCACCGCCGATAACACGCAAGTATACGTTAATGGGTCGGGAACACCTATTGCTACACTGGATAATGGTGAATTTTTTGAAATTCCCAGTAGTTATTATACATCCAATACAGCTGGGGCCAATATGTTTGTACAAACCTCAAAAGACGCTTATGCTTATCAGTGTATAGGGGGGGATAGTAAAGCTTATACCCAAGGATTGAACTTTGTGGCACCGGTAAACTGCTTGCTGCCCGATGTTATGGATAACATTCCCGATATACGGAACATGGCCGGTACCAATGTTACTGGGGGAGTTACTATTATCGCGGCCGTAAACACACCAGATGCTAATATTTCTGTGACAGATGGAAATGGATCTGTAACACTTCCTGCCTCTAATCCCGTTGCAGGATCTACAGATTGGAAAACGTTTTTTATTCCAAATCTAACAGGAGATGTCAGCGTTCAGTCCACTGGACCAATAGCCGTCGGATTTTTTGGCTATAACGGGAACAGGGGTGTTGCCGGATATTTTTCCGGGTTCGATACGGTCCCCGAAGTAACTCTTGAGGTTAGGGGAGGTACCGGATGCTTTGTGGGGTCCGAAATATATGAGGCAACAGGAAACTTTGATGCATACCAATGGTACGAAGATGGTGTGGCCATACCTGGGGCCAATGGACCCAGCTTTGCTGCAACACGCGCCGGGGACTATTTTGTTAGAGGAACCAAAGGGCCATGTACCTACGATTCGCAACCCTTAACGGCCCTGTACTGTGATCCCGACGTAGCATTGGAAAAAACGGTCGATAAACCTGAAATTATGGAAGGGGAAACGGCAACGTTTACAATTAAGGTAAGAAACTTTGGCGATGGACCATTGACCAACCTTCAAATAACAGACAATATCCCTGCCGGACTTACTTTGGTCTCGGCATTCACAATTACAGGAAGTTGGAGTGGAAACACTTGGAACATCGGAACCTTGAATGGTGGCGAAACCGCCTTTTTGGAGCTAGAAGTACAGGCAGATGAAATTGACACACTTCCTTTGTTGAGTTTGATCAATACAGCAGTAAATACACAAGATCAAACCGATACCAATATTACAGAAGATGTCCCATCCGCCCGTATAGTGGTCCACAACGATTCGGATAACGATGGGGTAAATGATATCACCGATCTAGATGATGACAATGATGGTATTTACGATGAGGACGAGTGCGATACCCTTTTGTTCAACATATCCAATGGTGACCCGCATAGTGGCAGTTTGATTAGTGTTGACAACTATTTGGTGTTCGACGTGTTCAGTTTGGACAACTCGTTCAATTTCAATATCAATGGAGTAGATGTGGCAGGTGAAATACAGTTCCAGCTTGGCGCAAATGGAAATTTTGCCCGTTTTAACGATGGAACTACCTACGGAGAAGGAGGAAACCCCGATATATGGACAATTACAGGAACACATGGCAGTCCCTTGCTGCGTGTAGTGGTAGATCAGGCCGGGGAGTTCCAAATATACGGTGCAAGATCCTCGGGTGGTCCTCTGGAGCCAATGAACCTGACCACGCCAGCAAATGTGGTAAATTGGGATCCGACCGGAAACAACACGGTGTCCATAGGACAAGATGTTGTAGGGCCCACCAACATGCGGGGCGTATTGTTAACAGCAGGCTGCGATACCGATTCCGATGGTATTCCCGATTCACTCGATTTGGATAGTGATGGCGACGGTTGTACCGATGCCGTAGAATTTTATAAAGATGAGAATGCCGACGGTGGAGATGGCGGGAAATACGGTTCAGGAGTTCCAGTGGTGGACCCAACCGATGGAACTGTAAATGCTGCCTCCTACACCCAAGTATACGCCCCTGAAATATTGCTTGGCAATACATCCGAAAATTTAAGCGCCGTGGATATCAATGGCCAAGGAATCAGTTTAGGGCAAACCTTTCAGTATGTGCTCCGTTTTCAAAATACCGGGGACGATGATGCTACAAACTTCGCAATAACCGATATCCTGCCCAACAATGTTACATTGGACAATGTGGATGTTTCCAATGCCTTGGGTACGACACATAGTTTTGACATCAATACAAATACATTGCAATTCCAGGTCCCAGATACACTTGTAGAAATCGGTGACCCGGAGTATAGCATAAAAATCACAGTGACCGTTTCAGGAAACTGCTCCGATTTTGTCGATGCCTGTTCATCCGAGTTGCAGAACTTGGCTTACGCATCATTCCAAGGGGTCGTTAATTCAACCACTTACACCGATGAGCCCGGTTCTTCCAATTTCCCGTGCGATGTAACCCCACAAGTGGCCACTAACAATATTTTGGACGACTTGGCCAATTGCGGTCAAGCCAGAACAGTTCAGTTATGTGGAGATGATGCTCTATTAACGGCAGGTTCAGGATTTGCAACCTATACTTGGGCATTGGATAACAATGGGAATGGTCAAATAGATGGTGCCGATACCATCTTGGATGATGGTGATGCCGACCCAAGTACATTATTGGTAACAAATATTGGAAACTACATTGTGGAGAAATCAGGAGGAGGAAGTTGTCCTGATTTGACAGAGCTTATCACTGTAGAACGTTTTGGCGACACACAGACCAATCCCATAATAAGCTATTTTAACCAGGTAAATGCCGATAGTAATCCAGATAACAACATACAGGGAGAAATCGTAACATGTTCCGTTGATGGTGATTTATTGCCTAAAATATTTTTGTGCGGTGAGAATGATGAAGTTACCCTTCAGCTCGGTATAACCGATGCTCTGGACATCGTTTGGCAAAAACTGGACGAAGGCAGTTGTTCGGATGCAGGTGATGATTGTGCCAACAAAAGCAATATGTGTACTTGGAGCGATGTAGTAGTGCAAGACAATTTTACAGTTACCGAAAGTGGTAAATATCGAGTGGTCATCAATTATAAGAACGGATGTTTTAGCCGTTTCTATTTCAACGTGTTCAAAAACACCTTGGATATTGACTATACGCCGACGGATATTTTGTGCAGCACTCCTGGAAACATTAGAGTCAACGGAGTAGGGGCCAATTACGGGTTCCAATTGGTAGATGCATCCAACGGAAACATTGTGGTGCCATTTTCTGCCAACAATGGACCTAGTTTTGATATAACCACAAGTGGTACTTATACAGTTCAGGTTACTCAATTGAACCCATCAACAGGAGATCCTATAGAAGGAAGCTGTATTTTTGAAACAGAGGATATTGGTATCTTGGAAAGAAATTTTCAGGTAGATGTCGATACCACACCTGCCGATTGCAATCAGTTGGGAACCGTAAGTGTCCAGGCATTGAACGTACTGCCCAATTACAAATACGAACTTAGGCTGAACGATGGTTCCAATGGTGGTCTCGGAACCTTGATCGCACAACAAAATCCAACCACGGACAACACCCATACGTTTAACAATGTAAACCCAGGAAACTACAATGTAATCACCACAACCGATGATGGCTGTACCGATACCCAACAAATTACGGTAAATGAAATTCCTGAATTGACGCTTACCGCATTGACCACCGATAATATAACCTGTACCGCGGGAGTAATTACCTTGACCCCCTCGGGTGGTACTCCGAACCCGGATTATCAAATGGCCATTTGGAGCAAAGATGGGGTGGATTTGTATGCCGACCCGTCAGACGTTCCTACTTCCAAAATGCAGACCAATACCAACTTTTTGTTCGGATATAGAGGTACACCGACCACCTATTTCCCAAATGAGGACGGTGATTATCAATTCATCGTTTTTGACGACAATGGTTGCTATGCTATCTCCAATAGTGTGAGAATGGAAGAACTTGGTGGCCTTACCGTATCTGCGACCCACTCGGGAATCGTATGTGCTGATTCATCTACGGCAACCTTGAGTGTATCCGTAACGGGAGGGACAGCACCTTATCAATATAGCTTGGATGGTGGAGCTACTTACCAAACCAATAACGATTTTGGCAACTTGCCTGCCGGACTTTATACCATTACCGTAATGGATTCCAGCGGTAATGCAGGTACTGGATGTGTCGAAAATTATGATTACGAAATAGACCAACCTTTTAGGTTGACGGCCTCGCCGGCCATTGTTCAGGACGCCTCATGTGACCCGAATGGTGCGTTGGTGAAGATATTGAATGCCAGTGGAGGACAAGCCCCGTACACCTATAGTTTTGATGGCGGTAGTAATTTTGTTCCCACCAACGAGCGTTATTTAATGCCCGGCAATTACAATCTTGTTGTTAGGGATAATTTAGGTTGTACGTACCCTATGGAATTAGAGGTTCCTGCTATGGCAGCAGACCCAGACTTTACAACCATAATCGATTATGCTTGTGATGGATTGGCTACCATTTCCATTGGAACATCCAACGCAATGGATTTTGATTATACCTATAGTTTGAACGGTTCGCCCAATACTCCGGTCGATAATAATATATTCAACAACATTGGAGACGGAACACATACAGTTACCGTAGGATACTCCAGTAGTATCGCTCCGGATCAAAGCACACTTTTTCAAGAAAACTTTGGAACGGGGATTACTACCCAAATTGAAGAGATTGGATCCGGTTATTGTTATGAACCACAAGATGGAACAGAAACAGCATGTAATTTGGGGCCTGCCGGTATTTTGGTAAACGGAGAATATACTGTAACCAACTTCGTGACCAATCCAATTCCCGCTTGGAGAAGTCCTAACGATCATACCGGTTTGACAGATGGTCGCTTTTTGGCCATCGATGTGAGTACCTTGGCAGGAGACTTCGGTGTTCTTTGGGAAAGGAATGGAATAGAGGTGCTTCCTAATCAAGATATCACCTTCTCATTTTGGGCCTATAACCTTATGGTAACCTCCGGCAATGGAAACAATCCGGAAGTTTTGGTAGAGTTGGTGGATGGCTCGGGTACCGTAATTTCTAGTATCCCTACCAACGAAATCCCTAAAAACACAAATGCGGACGATTGGCATTTTAGAGAAGTTACCTTTAATCCAGGAGCAAATACTACCGTTGGCATCGTATTAAGAACCAATTTGAACAGTGATTATGGAAACGACCTGATTTTGGACGATATCCAAGCGGTACAATCGCCGGAAATCTGTGAAAAAACTCAGGATATTATTGTGGTTGTGGAACCCAATAAAGCATTTGAAGCTCAATTGTTGACCGTTGACGACCCAAGTTGTAATGGTGCAGCCGATGGCTCCATTACTTTTGAAGTGGGCAACTTTGATGCTGTGACAGGATTCGAATACTCTTTGGATGGAGGTGCCATCTGGATTGCTTCAATGTCATCTCCTGTGACAACGGCATCCAATTTGGCCGATGGAAGCTATACCGTTATGGTCAGAAAAGCAGATGAAACCACCTGTTCGGTAAGTTTTGCAGCTACTTTAACGGAACCTGCCGCCATAGTACCTTCATTGAACTTAACGGCCGAATATACCTGTTTCAATACAGGAGCAACATTAGAAGCTTCAGCTACGGGAGGGACACCGGGTTATACCTATCAATTGGAGGATACCTTGGGGAATTTGGAAGTCGCTTACCAATCTAATCCTATTTTCTTAAATGTAGCGGATGGCGATTATTTAGTGCGGGTAAGGGATGCCAATGGATGTGATGTGCTTTCTGCAGCGCCGGTTACGGTATCGCCTCCTGAGACCATTGCTTTCACTACTTCGTCCACGGCATGTTACGATGGTTTGAACAATGCTACCATTACGGCAACGGTTACCGATGGAAATGGAGATTATACCTTTAGAATAAATGGAGGGGCATGGATAACCCCGACACCGTCTACCGATACCGAGTATACGTTTACAGGATTGGCAGAGGGTAGTTACGATATAGAAGTGGCGGACGGATATGGCTGTGGACCTGTATTGCAGACCGTTGTAATTCTGCCCACGATTACCGCTCAAGTAGATAAGCTGGATGTAACCAGCTGTGGAGATGGCAATATTACCGTTACTCCAACTGGCGGTGATGGAAATTATGTGTATGCCTTTGTGCCCACAGGATCAACTCCTTTGGCAGGTGATTTTGGAGGGTTGAATACGGAAACAATTACCGCCGGAAACGAAGGTACATTTGATGTATTTGTAAGAGACAACAATGGGACTGCTCCCTATTGTGAATATAAAGAAACGGTTACCGTGTCGGCAGCACCAATTTTGGCCTTCACAACAACGCCAACAGCACCAGAATGTCACGATGGTATGGGTAGTATTGCGGTGAATATCACATCTGGGGATGCACCATTTACCATCGAGATTGTAGATTTGGACAATGGAGGGGCATCTGACCAGATCCTTAACAACGTACTGTCCAATACACATACATTCTACAACCTGTCACCAGGGAATTATACCATCAATATTTCCGATACGTACGGTTGTCCTTTGTCGGAAACCCCGGTTACCATAAATAATCCAGATGAGCTAACTGCCGATATTATTGGAAGATATCCATCAAACTGTGGAGGTGGACCAATGGACTTCGGATTTGATTTTGTTAACTATCCATTGACCTTGGGCACCCTGGAATTTAGTGATGATGGTGGTGCTACTTGGCAAGCCACAGATCAACTCAGGGGATATAATTCAGGAGATTCTGTATATCCTTCCATAAGAACTGTAGACGGAACGGGCAATCCAATTTGCCAGACCGATTTCCCTGAATTTATTATTCCATATCCATTGGATGATCTGGATATTACCATTTCTGCCGTGGTCGTGAACTGTAATGAGTTGCAAGTAAAAGTCCAGGGATCGGAAGGTGTGGCACCCTACGAATATGCTTATTCGGACGATCCTTCCAGTTTTGATCCCGCTACGGCAACATGGATTGTAGGTGGCAACATCGATGATTCATCAGGGACTCCGGTAGTAGTTCCAGCCGGTCATGGAAATCATGTATGGACAGGTTTGGTGCCCGGAAGAACCTATGTGTTCTATGTTAAGGACAACAATGGTTGTGTAAGGCAGAGTAATGTAAACGTAAATGATCTCTTTGTTCACCCATTTGATATAACATCCAATATTACCCCAGCTTGTAATGGATTGAACAATGGAAGTATTGAATACACCATAGTGGAAAACACCGTGTCACCTGGCTCCGAAATTGAGTGGACTTTCTACGATATTTCTTCCGGTACGCCTGTGGTGGTAACTACAAGCGGCGTAAATGTTCCATTTTCTTCTCCTCAATCGCTAACGTTCAATGCTTTGGGTGAAGGGGAATATTTCCTTGAGGTAACTAAAAAGGATGGCGCAAGTTCCGGATGTGTCAGTGCTTCTGAAAACGAAGCGTTGGAGGAACTGGATGCTTTGTCCGGAAGCCCTACGGTACTGCAGGATATTACGTGTAGCAACCCAGGCCTAATCCAAATCCCGGATATTTCTGGAGGTGGAGGAACCTATTATTATGATGTTACCGGACCAGCCGGGTTTGCTGGAGTCTCTGGCACGTTGGACAACCCTATCGAAATCCCGGCCAATTCACCAGCAGGTACTTACCATGTATCCGTTACAGACCAATATGGATGTTCACAACCCTTGGGACACGTAGATCTACAGCTTGCCCCTGATCCAACAATAGATAGTATTGTTGTGGATAATTGTGATACCCAGGCCGATGTAAATATTGTTATGGCCACAGGCGCCATGCCATTCTATTACTCTTTGGACGGAGGTGCTAATTATGTAAACAATGGAGGAACTTTCACCAATGTGGTTCCCGGAACATACACAGTAAGTGTTTTGGATAGTAACGGCTGTACCGCTACAGATACCGTTACCGTACACCCGACCATGCAGGCAAATGTTAGCTTGGCAGAAACTTTAGGTTGTGGAGCCGGTAACGAAGCTGAAATTTTGATCAATGTTACCAATGGTTCCACCACTTATGAATATGAAATATTGGGTACTTCCAGTACTTTGGTTGGAAGACAGGCAATGGGCGGTAGCACAGTTACCGAATTGGTAACGGTTGCAGATACCTATACCGTGAATATTTACGACATTGGGGTGGAAGGTCCTGAATGTTCCAGAACATTCACAGTTGAGGTTCCTGCCGCAATCCAGCCAAGTTTTACGGCCACTCCGACCGCTGTATCTTGTAATGGAGCATTGGATGGAACCATTGCAATCACTGAGAACAACAATGGTATTAATCCGTTGACCTATACATTGAGTCCAAATGTGGCGGTCTTCGACTCTACGACCAATAGTTTCAATAATTTACCTGGAGGTACTTATGAGGTAACCGCTGTGGGTCAAAATGGATGTGATACAATTGTTTCGAACATTGTAGTTGCAGAACCCAATCCTATCACTTTTGATGTGCCAACCGTAGATCCATTTGGTTGTACTGCAGGTAATGCTGCCGACAATGCCACAATTACGATCAACGTTGCTAGCATTTCCGGTGGAAGTGGCACATACGTGCGCTACGAATTTATCGATGACGCAACTTCAACAATGCTTCAATCTGGAGCGAACCCCAGTTATATCCATGCAGATTTTGCAGGAGGCAATATCATTGCAAGAGTGGTGGACAACAAAGGATGCTCTGCCGAAATTATGGTCAATATTCCAGAGTTCGATGAAATGAATACGCCGACAATTCACGTTGATGATCCGATCAGCTGTGCCAATTTGGGCGAGGATGTTACCATTAATGTTACAAGTAGCCTAACAAGTTACGCCACAGATCCGACCAACTATCAATTTAGATTGTTGCCATCGGCAGTATATCAAGCATCCAATCAATTTGTAGATCTTCCAGCAGGAAACCACACCTTTGGCGTATTGAACGTTGCTACGGGTTGTGAAATTACAATCAACCATTTAGTGGAAGAACCCAACACGTTCGATGTAATTGTGGACAAATTGACCGATGCCGTTTGTTTTGGGGACGATGGTAGTATTCAATTGACTTTGGTGGATGCTTCCTATGCATCAGGTTTTCATTGGTATATTTTTGATACCAATGGTACACCGGCCGATCGTTCCGATGATGGAGCCTCAATATTGAACGGTTCATCTATCAACCTTGGACCAACAGCTCCGATATTTGTTCCTGCCGGAGATTATGTAGTGGAAGTAGTGCAGGACGCATTCCCAGAGTGCAGCCAAGTACGATCGTTCAGTATTGCCACACCTTCGGCCCCTGTTACATTGAATCCAATAGACTTAACCGATGTAGGTTGCACCAATGATCAAGGAAGTGCTTTAATTTCTCCTGCGGGCGGACAAGGGCCATTTTCCATGGATTTGACCCATGTGGGTAGTGGAACAACCATAAGTATTACCGGAGTGAACGGCCACCTGTTCCAATCCTTGGTTGCCGGACAGTACAATGTAACCGTGACCGATGCATTGGGATGCACCCAGGTCTTCAACAACGCTTTTGAACTGTTGCTGCCCGACCCCATATCCGGGACCATTACCAATACTGGTTTAGTTTGTGAAGGAGATACGGATGCCTCCGTGACCATAAGTTTAAACGTTAGAAATGTGACCACGAACTACCGATATGTGTTGAATACATATTCCGATGCTTTGGGAACAACACTGTTAAGTTCGTCCACAACCTCAACATCGCCAACTTTCGATAATTTGGGAGCAGGGTTCTATAGTATTTCGGTAACGGACGATATGGCCTGCGACTTCGAATCCAGTATTGTGGAAATAGTGCAGCCTACCGATGTGGATGCTATGTTGGTTACACATCAACCATTAAGTTGTCAGTCGGATGCTGAATTACTGTTGGTAGCATCTGGAGGAACAGCACCTTATACTTGGAGTACAGATGGCGTTAACTTTACCGCAATGAACGGGACCGTTGCTTCCGATACACATCTATTGCAAAATATCACGGCAGGAAGCTACAGATATTATATAAGGGATAGTTTTAATTGTGTATCCACAATTTCCAACGAAATAACCATTGCCCCAATAGAAACCCTTACCGTGGATTTGGACATCTCGGCGGCACAAGTAAATTGTAATGGTGAGAGTACGGCTTTTGTTGAGGCATTTGCCAACGGGGGACTTGGAAATTACCAGTATGCCTTATTTGATGATTTGGCTTTGACCAACCAGATCAGGCCCGATCAAACCAATGGCAGGTTCAGTGATTTGCCTGCAGGAAGCTATTATGTGCGGGTGCAAAGTGAAGATTGTATCGTCATCTCGGAAGAGATTGTTGTAGAAGAGCCTACACCTTTGGTGGTAACCCCTACCATTAACAATATTAGCTGTAATGGTGCCAACGATGGTAGTGTGGTTCTGGATGTACAGGGCGGATCCGGTGATTATCAGTTTGCAATATCGCCCAACCTCAACCAATTTGTGGACGAGAATAGTTTTGATGATTTATCACCAGGCGATTATCGGGTAATCGCACAGGACAGCAATGGATGTTTTGAATTGATCGAGTTCACATTGACCGAACCCGATGAGTTACAAACAAGCTCAACCGTTACCAACGAGATTTGCTTTGGAAGTAGCGATGGAACCGTTTCATTACAAATTTCGGGAGGTACAGCTCCATACTATACGAGCTTAAATACCAATAACGATACGGATTTTGTTCAAGACCGATTTACTTACCAAGATTTGAGCAGTGGCACACACGTAGTGTTTGTAAGGGATGCCAATGGTTGTGAAATGGCCGAGGTGTTCGAAGTGCAGGCCGGAGCCAACTTAAATGGAGAGGCCGAAGTTTTGTACGAATGTGACACTATGGGAGCTGCGTCCAATGCAGTTCGGATTCTACTCGAAGATTCCGATGTTTACAGTGATGTGATTTTCGGATTGGATACCGATGATCCCAACCAGATGCAATTAGATCCTTACTTTGAAAATTTGACGGCAGGGCAACATTACATTACGGCACTGCACAGCAATGGATGCATCAATACGTTCGAATTTAACATAACCATTTTTGAACCATTGACATTGGAGTTGAGCGATCAAGACATCAACCGTATAAAAGCATTTGCAGAAGGAGGTGATGGTAATTATTCCTATAGTATAAATGGAGGTCCGGAAACCTCGGATTCTGAATTCCATATTACAGCGACCGATACCTATACCATAACAGTTACAGATGGCAACGGTTGTAGTGTGTCGCAGGATATATTTGTTGAGTTTATAGATATAGAGATCCCAAATTTCTTTACTCCGGACGGTGATGGGCAGAACGACACTTGGGCCCCTAAGAATATTCAGCAGTACCCGAATATATTTATTAAAATATTTGATAGGTACGGTAGAAATCTGTTCCAATTCAAAGGCAATCAGGATGAGTGGAACGGAGAGTACCAGCTAAAAGGATTGCCAACAGGTGATTATTGGTACATTATCCGATTGAACGGAATAGAAGACCAAAGGGAATTTGTTGGACATTTTACCCTATATCGTTAAATGAAGAGGAAAATAAGCAGTGTAGTTTAACCGAAAAACGACATTCGCAACATGAATTAGGGCTTTTACAACCAAAGGTTGCGCTTTATTAAGGCTAGTATTTATTTTGTGTCAAGAATATAGAAAAATGAGGTTCAGAACAACGATTGCGATATTGTGTTTTATGATGGCGAACTGGTCGTTCGCACAATTGAGCGACCTCCATTATTTGCCACCTTTGCGACAAGGACAAAATAATGGTGCCATACAACAGCAATCGGTGTACCTGTCAACACCCGAAACAACTCCATTCACGGTAAATGTATATCGGGGAACCAGTGGAACGCCGATAACTTCTTTCACGATTTCGAATGCAAGTTCTGGGCTGTACAATTTGCCCAATGGAAACAACAATATCACTTTAGTGGATGATGGCAATACAGGAGTGGTACTCACCAATGGAGGATTACGATTTATTGCACCGGGCGGGAACAAATTCTATGTAAACTATCGCGGAAGGTCCGGTTCGCAAGCCGCTTCTTTAACATCGAAAGGGCGAGCAGCTTTGGGAACTAGCTTTAAGTGGGGCGGGGTGCCCAACTTGGGAACCCATGTGTCAAAATCCAACACTTTGGGCATTATGGCCACGGAAGATAATACGACCATAGATATTTTTGGTTACGACCCTAATTGCGAATTTAGAGTGGGTTCCAATCGAGCAGGAATTACCGCGGACAGCTACCAAATTGTGTTGGATGCCAACGAATCTTTTGTTTTTGAGACCTATATCGGAAACAATGCGACCCAGGCCCATGAAGATGGATGGATAGGGGCATCTATTGTATCCGACAAGGATATTGTGATCAGTAACGGATCCTTGAACTATGGACGGCAAGCCAATAGCAGCAACCGTGATGCAGGAATAGATCAGCCCGTGCCCGAAAACAGACTTGGTAAAGAATATGTTTTTGTAAGAGGAAATGGAAGCACCAATGGAGCAACAGAGTTCCCATTGATCATCGGTACCCAAAACAATACGGAAATTTATGTGAATGGTTCGGTAACACCGATTGCAACCATTAACAATGGGGATTATTTTGAAATCCCCAGTGGCAATTACTCCTCAAATACGGTCGGCGCCAATATGTTTGTTAGAACCTCCAAAGATGTTTACGCTTACCAATGTATGGCAGGCTCAAGTGCAGTATATACCCAAGGATTGAACTTTGTGGCGCCCGTTAACTGCCTTATGACCGATACCATGGACAATATTCCGGATATCCGAGATGCGGCAGGTATTAACGTATCAGGTGGTATTACGGTCATTGCATCTACCGCTACACCAGATAGTAATATTGTAGTTTCCGATGCAAGTGGAACCGTAGGATTACCTTCGGCCAACACGGTGGCCGGAAGCTCTGACTGGAAAACCTTTTATATACCCAACCTCAATGGAGATGTCAGTGTTCAGTCAACCGGGCCTATTGCCGTTGGATTTTTTGGGTTTAATGGAGCAAGAGGTATTGCAGGTTATTATTCAGGTTTTGATACAGCACCGGATGTAAATTTACAGATAACAGGTAATTATTGCTTGCCCGGTGCCTCATTGGGGATTGCCAGTGGGGAAACCTTTGATGCCTACCAATGGTACGGGGACGGAGCTCTGATTCCCGGTGCAACCTCGGCAACATATAATGCCAGTATGGCGGGAGATTATTATTTGCGGGTGACCAGGGGACCATGTACCTACGATTCCAATACGATCGAAGTATACTATTGCGATGCCGATATTGTTCTCGATAAATCTACGGTCGATGTTTCCGTGAATGAAGGAGATCTTGTCACATTCGATATTTCGGTGGAAAGTTTAGGGCACGATCCTGTTACCAATCTACAAATAACAGACTTATTGCCCACAGGTCTGGATTTTGTGTCCGCGAGTGTATCCAAAGGATCGTTCAGTTACCCCAATTGGAATGTAGGGACCATGAGTAGAGGCGAACTGGTGACCATGACGTTGGTAGCGAAGACCCGATTGGATAATATTTACAATGCATCCGTAACCTACACCAATACCATTACCAATTCACAAGATCAAACAGATGGCAACATCACGACAGATAATCCATCAGTGGATGTTCAGGTCAATCGGATTGCTCCAACATCGGTAATTACCAACCGGAGAATTACCGTTCGCGTAAACCGAAATTGACGGTTTCAACGAACGTGCCTTTTGATCAAAAGTAGGCAGGAAATACAATCAATAACAATCCATTCTTAATTGTCCATTGCTTTGGAGTAGATCAAGGTCCAGCTCAGTGTGTTCCAGAAGTATGGATTCCAAAACATCCAGCACTTGTCTTTGCATGGCCAAGGAACCACAGATCATAATACAACCGCCATCTTTTATAGTTTTCAAGATATGGTCCTCTTGTCTGGAAAGCATGTCCTGAACGTACATCTTATTTTCCTCTCTCGAGTAAGCGATATATTGAGCAAAATTGGTATTGTGCCCGATGTTATTTTCTATATACTCACGGTATAAATCTGTGGAAGATGTATAACGCACCCCCCAGAGTAGGCTGATTTTAATAGTATTGTGTTGGTGGATCATTCCCAAAAATGGTGCAATCCCCGTTCCATTTGCAATGAGAATGGCGGAAGGTGTTTTTTTAGGAAAATGAAAGTGTGGATTTTTGTCGATACTTGCCATCAGGGTGCTTCCTTGCTCCAATTCGGATAGAAAGGTTGAACAAAGGCCGAAATCATGCTTTTTAATACTTAAAACAATGTCTTTTCCAATTTTAGCTACCGAATACTGTCGGGCAATATCAGAACCCTTGGGGTAAATGGACAACAGATCGCCAGAAGTACAATCAACACTGTTTTTGGGCCTCAGCCTGAGTAAAAAGGTATCATCAATGTTTAAATCCGAGCGGTGGACCACGTCAAAAGGGACAAGTTTGATTTTTTTCTGTTTTTTTGAAGCGGGTCGTAAAGAAAATTCAATTTTTGAGGCTTTGCTCCACTCCTGTGCCCAGTCATTAAACGTAGAGAACGCAGCATTATTTATTTTTTGAAGCGGCAAAAGAGGTGTAAAGTTTTCCCGATGGTTAAGGGCATTGTCCACTTCAATGGCATATTTGCAATAATCAGGATATTCGGTAGAGCCAAAACCAACAACCGAATAGTTCAGGTCTTTAGGTTGATGCACTGATTTTATCTTACCCAGAAATTTTCTGGCATTGGTCGGGGAATCGCCCTCACCATAGGTAGAGGTCAAAATAATAATGTGCTCTGCGTTTTGGAATGTGGTGTAATGGTTCAACTCGGTAAGGTAGATTTTTTTATTGGTAGAACTCATTGATCGGTATAATTGCAGTGCAAAATCGTAGGTGGTTCCGGTTTCCGAGCCCACCAAAATTATAATCTCGCTCTCATCCTTATCCGGCATTTGATCTAAAGTAATGTGCTTTTTACCACGTTTTATTCGTTTTACCGACATCACAGCCCCGGAATAGATAAAAAACAAGATCGAAGCGCTTGCCAAAAGTAGGACCAAAGACCACACAACACTGCCCTCTCCCGTATGCAGGTTAAAACTCACCCTGGAAGCTAAGGTCACAAAAGGATAGGAAGCACTGGCGACTATGTCTCCAGTTTCTTGGTTTACCTGGATTTCTTCGTACTTTAGTGAGATTTGGTAAAACTCTTCCGGATCCTCGGAGAAAGGAAACTCTACCATTCTAACATCCTGAAGTGTTGTGTTTTGGAAGTAAGGGATATTTAGAACACTATTGTATTTGTTCTGGGACCGGATTTTCTGTTCTACCCAATGTTTTGTGCTGGTGTCCGGAAGTAAATTGAATTTTTCCAACGAAAGATAAACGCCGGTAACGGAAAGGATGATGATCGGGATAAAAAACCATCGACTTAAAATTACATGATAGCGAAGCTCCATATAATCTTGCTGTACCTTGGAGAACAGTTTTTTTGTCCCTCCTTGTCGCTTGGCCAACAGCACCAATCCGGTTAGGGTGATCAAGAGCAATAAAAACGAAATTGACCCCACAAAAAACCGCCCAATGCCCTTTAAGAACAGTGAGCGGTGTAAATTGGTGGCAAAACTATAAATGCCAGGTCGGTCTTGAACCATGCCCAGTTGTTCGCCCGTTTTTGGATCGATATAAATATCGTGTGTTTCCAAATCCATGGTCAGAACCGAGGCTTTTACAAAATGGGATGATTCTACCTCAAAGGAGAAAACCTCCTCATAATTTTGATCAAGTGCATGGATCGTGGTTGCCAGCGAAATTTGGTCCAAATCCTTGATTGCATACCCTTTGGCTTGATGCTGTATAGGTTCCACGGCCAATATTACACCGGTAACGGAAGCAATCAAAAGAAATATGGATGAAACCAGAGCCAATAAAAAATGGCTGTATCTCCAAATGGATATGGTCATAGATCTTTTTTACTGCGCGAGCATTCGCACGTAGCGAATAAATCCTTTGCCCTCTTTCTTGCTTTTCAGGTTATCCGAAGTCAGCTCAAATTGGATGTCATCCATGTAATACTCCTGATCTTCAACGGAAGTCTCAAAGCGAATACGATATCCTTTATCAATTTTATCCTCGGGTATCTGCAAAACGGTAACAGTACGTTCGCCCCCACTTATGGTTTCACCGGAAATACCATCTATATTGGGACGATATTTGCCATAGAACTTCCACCATTCGGGAATTTCACTGTACCATTCACTATCCTTACCTTGGACATAGAGGGTTTGCTCATATTCACCATCAGGTTTAAGGAGAGATACCACCAAATACGCACCTTCACCAGTATAATTGGTCATTTGGATTAGACACTTTACCGTTTTGGTCTGGGTAGGTGCAAAGGCGGTGAACAGTAATCCTGCAAGCACAAGTACAGGAACTAGTTTAATCAATTTTTTCATCTTACTTTAAAAAGGTTAATACGATGTTTTGTTGTTGTAAGAGTTCATTTTCACTGGCCAGATCATAAACCGTTTCCTCAAAGTCGGTCTTGATGTTTATATCGGCACCTTTTGATATCAAATACTTCATTAACGTATCATCTTCGGCTTTCATGGCAGCTAAATGCAATGGCGTGAGCCCCTCGGCGTTTTTGGCATTCACGTTGATACCAAGACCATCCAGTTTTTTGGCAAGGGATACATTGTTGTTCTTGGCCGCCAAATGGTACAAGGTATTGCCATCGGCCTGTGCCGTATCGAATACCACATCCTTATTCTCCAACATCTTTCTTTTTTCTTCAAAGGCTGCTATATTTTTGGCGTTATAAGAGGCTGCCCAATAGTAGGCCATTGAATTTCCAGAGTTGTCGCTCAAAGTGGCATCGGCGCCTTTGGAAAGCAAATATTCCACCACTTCGGGAGTGTTGTTTTCCAAGGCGAGCATTAAAGGTGTCTGCCCTTCGTTGTTTTTTGCATTGAAGTTTGAAACATCTGTTGACAGTAGTTTGACCATCTCTATATTGTTTCGGGCAGCAGCATTGATAAACGGAGTAGTACCATTGGTATCTTTCTGATTTACATCTGCTCCGGCCGCAAGGAACAAATTAAAAATAGCTTTGTCCTTATTGTTGTAGGCCAAACGGTGAAGAGGCGTATAGCCATCTTGGGTTACCATATTGGGATTTAACCCTAGGTTTTTTAAATACTCATAGACAGATATTGGGTTGCTAAATCCACGCCCTCCTTGTGCTGCAAATAGAAAAGCATTGGCACCTTCCATGTTTGGTGTTTTATAATCGACCCCTTTTGATATGAGCAAATCAAGGAATTGAGTATTTCCTTTTTTTGCAGCGTAATTAAAAATACCGTTGCCTGATTGGTCTTTGCTGTCCAACTGGAATCCTTTATTTAGGAAAAAGTTGAGCTCTTTTTCATTGTTCAGAGCTGCCGCTACCAATAAAAGAAGGTTGGCACCGTTGTCGCTTTTTTCTTCGGTAAGAACTACTCCATGCTTTTCGAACGTATTGTACAGTTCTGGATTTTTTTCACCAGAATTGGCGGCAAAAGCCAAGGGAGTGTATCCATGACTGTCCAAATCGGTCACCGAAGAACCTTTTTCCAGTAAATAATCTACCATCTCAATTTTTCCTGCGTATGCTGCCCAATGGAGATAAATACGGCTATCGTGGGTATTCTTGTCCACGGAATTTCCTTCTAAGGATAATAGATAGGTAATAACCCGGTCGTCCGCTTTTTCCAAAAGGGCGTACACCACTGCATCAAAAGCATTGGCATTGAGCGCCACAGGGTCGTTGCCTTCTTTGATTTTGTTTTTTACGGTTTCAACATCTGGGTTGCTTTTCCAGAAAGCTCTATCAAGTAAAACATTGCTGTTTTGCGCGATCAAGGAAAAAGTAGGCAAGAACAGACCCAATAAAAGTATTTTCTTTAGTGATTTCATGTATTGGTTATTTTACAAAAGCTTCGATGATCTCATCAATTTTGCCTTTTTCGTTGTAGGCCTCTTCATCCAACAAATATTTAAAAAGAACTTTGTTGTCCACTTTGTTCTCTAGTTGTAGATCAGTGTTTCTGCCGTAGACCTCGTCCCATTTGGCGCGAACCATGGCCCATTTTTCTTGGTTTTCCTTCCACCATTTGGCAGCTCCGGCACATCGGCTATCATCTACTTTTACATAGGTATTGTACCCTTTTTCTTTGGCCAAAACAAAGTCTTCTTTCCCCTTTTCACGTATGATCTTTGCGTTGTCCTGTTCGTGCAACCATCCATAATCTGTTATTTCCTGGCGGTTTCCCCTCATGGTCAGATTGTAGTCGCTTCGGGTGGTATATTCTCGACGGGGGAGGGGAGCAGGAGTTGTATTTTCCCAATAGCTTTTTCCATCTACGTGTACCCAGGTGGCGGAACCTTCGTAGCGGGGACTATCATCCACTTGATATACCTTTTGGGTCCACTGACCTTTAACTTCTGCCGGGTCCAATTGTTGGTAGGTCCACTCATTATTGGCGTTGAACTTATATAGGTCGGTATTCTCGAACAACCAATCCTGTCTCCAGTGTTTTACAATGTAGGGCTCATTTGGGTTGCCTACCTGTAATAGGTGTTGTATGGAAATCTTGTTGTCCTCATCAGTAACCAATTGTGCCCACTCCAATCCCTTGTCCACTTTTGTTTTAGAGGGTTTGTATAGGGAATCGTTGGCATAATTAAAGGTTTCGGCAAAGTTAAAAGTAACCTCGTAGCAACCACACATATTCTTAATGGCTTCGCGATCTTTATCTTTTTTTTCGGTTTGAGAAAAAGCATTGGCGGAAATCAAAACAACCAATGCAGAGAACATGATATTTTTCATCAGGAAAGTTTACATTATTTAGTTACGCTGACAAAAATAATTAAATATAATTAATCTAAATAAGAATAGTGGAGCTTTATTTTATTGAAGCGTTTTGTGCCCAAAAATTAGAATTCTAACTCTTGCTATTGGATTGAAAATAAATTGCTTACTACAGTTTTTATTTGGGATGAAATATGTTTGCCTTTCGATTTTTAAGATTTTATCTTTAAAAATAACGAAGACTTCATAGAATCGGTTGCAGTACTTTCCATACATTTTCGGCAACCAATTTTTGCCCTTTTATGGTTGGGTGAATGCCGTCACTTTGGTTAAGATGGGGGATGCCTGCCACATTTTCCAGTAGGAAAGGGATTAAATATATCTCTTCGGATGAGGCCAGTTTTGGAAAGATTTCTTCAAATTCTTTGGTATATTCGGGTCCCATGTTTGGTGGGATTTTCATTCCGGCCAAAATAATCCTTGCGTTTGGCAAGGTTTCCCGGACGGTATCAACCATGCTTTTTAGGTTGGACTCTGTTTCTGACAAGGGAATGCCCCTTAGACCATCGTTGGCACCCAATTCTATAATTACAATATCAATATTTTCTTCGAGAACCCATTCCAATCTGTTTTTTCCACTGGCCGTGGTCTCGCCGCTTAATCCGGCATTGATCACGGCATAATCCAAATCAAGGGAATCTATTTTTTGTTGAATTAAAGTTGGAAAGGCCTGACCCATTTCAAGTCCATAACCTGCGGTTAGGCTATCTCCAAAAAATAAAATTTTTTTATCGGAACCTTCGGTCATAATCGTTTCGGTTTTTTCAGCTGGATGGTCCTTGATAGCGTCTTTCTTAACGGATTTATCACCACAGCCAATTAAGAGTAAGATCAAAAAATAACAAAACATTAACGGCCTAGGGGAGCTTGGTATTTTCTTGGACTTGTCCATTTTAGTATTTTGAGAGTTTTAACCAAAAACGAGTTATGTCAAAGATATTAAAAGTTCAACACCTCTCTAAAACCTACCGGAGCGGTGAGCACGATCTTACTGTTCTGAATAATGTGTCTTTTGAAGTGGATGCCGGAGAAAGTTTTGCGATTGTTGGGCCATCCGGAAGTGGAAAAACCACATTGTTGGGACTTTGTGCAGGGCTTGATACTACTGATGAGGGGGAGATTTGGCTTTGTGATCAAAATTTGTTGAAGTTGGATGAGGACGGAAGGGCACGGTTAAGAAATCAGAATGTAGGTTTTGTTTTTCAGGACTTTCAATTATTGCCCACTTTAACGGCTTTGGAAAATGTTATTGTTCCCTTGGAGTTAAGAGGGGTTAAAAAAGCCGCTCAGCAAGGAAAGGAGCTTTTGGTTAAAGTCGGTCTTGGCGATAGGGCCGGACATTATCCTTCACAATTGTCCGGAGGAGAACAACAACGGGTTGCCCTGGCCAGGGCTTTCGCCAACAAACCATCCATTCTTTTTGCGGACGAACCAACAGGAAATTTGGATGATGAGACTGGGACAAAAATAGAGCAATTACTTTTTGAGCTAAACAAAGAACAGGGCACTGCTTTGGTGATAGTGACCCATGATCTTGAACTCGCCAAAAAAACAGATAAGAGCATAAGGCTAAGGTCTGGCAAAATAGAGCAAACTGTAGTTGGGTAATGGGAAACAACAATACTGGGATTTCTTGGTTGGTAAAAATGGCATGGCGAGATGGTAAAGCAAGTTTTGGCAAGCTAATACTGTTCGTTTTTTCCATTACATTGGGAGTGGCAGCTGTGGTCAGTGTATACTCGTTCAGTGGGATTTTAAAAAAGAACATTGCTTCGCAATCTAAATCACTTTTGGGTGCAGACTATTTAATCGAAAGTGATAAACCCGTCAACGATAAGGTACGGGCTATTATAGACTCATTGGGCGGAGCCGACGCCAAGGAAATCAATTTTTTGTCCATGGCAGCTTTCCCCGGTTCCAATGGCACAAAGCTCTTGGAGGTTAGGGGAGTGGAAGGTGGTTTTCCATTTTATGGTGAATTGGAAACAATCCCAAAATCAGCAGCCAAAGATTTTGTGCAGAGTGGAGCATTGGTAGATGCAACCACAATGCTGCAGCTCGATCTAAACGTAGGGGACAGCATTAAATTGGGCGCGATTACACTCCCTATTGCCGGATCGCTGGAAAATGTTCCAGGAAGCACATCGGTTTTTGGTGCAATTGCACCGCCGGTTCTTATACCTTATATATATATAGATGCAACAGGACTGGTACAGACAGGAAGTAGAATTGAATACAAATATTACTTTAAGGCCGATGAGAATGAAGACTTGGTATTGTTAAATAACCAACTAGCCCCGGTGCTGGATGCCGAAGAAGCAGACTTGGATACCCATATTTCGGAAGCACGACGTTTGGGCAGACGCTACGAAAACTTTGGCAAGTTTCTGAACCTGGTCGGGTTTATTGCTTTGCTTTTGGGTTGTGTGGGCATAGCAAGTGGCATGGGCATTTATGTTCAAATGAAATTAAGGAGCATAGCCGTACTAAAATGTTTGGGAGCATCAAAAAGGCAGAGTTACTTGATTTTCTTTATACAAATTGCAGCCATGGGTATTGTAGGAGGGTTGTTGGGTACAACGTTCGGTTATCTTCTTCAACAATTGTTCCCGGTACTTTTGGGCGATTTACTGCCTGTGGATGTCGACATTAGCATGTCATATCAAAGTATGGTTCTAGGTGTCGCCTTAGGCTTGGTGATGTCCATTTTGTTTGCATTATATCCGTTGATGAAAACTTTATATGTCTCACCATTGCAGGCATTGCGTGTGGTGGGAGATACAAGGTCGCGTCCAAAAAGGGCTACAATGGCAGTGGGATTGGGCATTGTTCTTTTTGTACTGTGTTTTTCCTATTGGCTGTTGGGCAATTTTGAACGCTCTCTGGCTTTTGTTGGAGGTTTATTGGCCGTGTTTTTGGTCCTAACTGCGGTTGCCCGTGCTTTTATGGCCCTGTTGAAGAAGTTTTTTCCAGATTCGTGGGGTTTTATTCCCCGCCAAAGTTTAAAGAATCTGTTCCGACCGCAAAATCAGACTTTGGTTTTGGTGCTGTCCATAGGTATAGGAACATTTTTGATCAGCACCTTATATTTTACCAAGGATTTGCTTTTGGAAAAAGCCTCCATAGAAGATAGTGCAAACAGCGCAAATATGATTCTTATGGATGTACAGAGCAATCAGGTCAGCGCTATATCCAAAACCATTACGGATTCAGGTTTGCCCGTCATTGATCAAATTCCGATTGTTACCATGAGAGTGGAAAAACTCAACGGAAAACACGTGGAAGAAATTCGCAAGGACACCACGTCCCAAGTCGGTCGGTGGATTCTGAACCACGAATTTAGGGTTACCTACAGAGATACCCTTATCGGCTCGGAAAAAATAATCGAGGGCAGTTGGAGGGGTACGGCCAGTTCAAATTCCGATATTCCCATTTCAGTAAGTAGTGACTTTGCACGAATGGCAAGGGTAAGCGTCGGTGATCCGGTGGCCTTTAATGTGCAAGGAAGAATTATGGATACCCGGGTGCAAAGTATACGCGAAGTGGATTGGAGCAGGCTACAACCTAATTTTTCTGTGGTATTTCCAAAAGGAGTATTGGAAAATGCACCACAATTTGGCGTAATCACCACAAGAACAAAGACCGATGTGGGTTCGGCAAAGCTACAGCAGCAATTGGTCAAACAATTTCCTAACGTTTCGATCTTGGATTTAAAACGTATCTTAAGTTTGTTGGAAGAAATATTGGGTAAAATAAGCTGGGTCATCAATTTTATGGCATTTTTCAGCATATTTGTTGGTATTGCTGTTCTTATGGGAGCCATATATAGCAGTAAGCACCAACGGGTAAGACAGGGAGCCTTGCTCAGGACTTTGGGTGCCAAAGGTCACCAAATTTTAAAATTGATTGCCATTGAGTATGCTATTTTAGGCTTTTTAGGTGCGTTTATGGGCGTTGTGCTGGCTGTTTTCGGAAGCTCACTTTTGGCATGGGTCTTATTTGATACGGCATTTGCACCATCCTGGATTCCATTTGCAATAATTCTTCCGGCCATTACGTTGTTGGTATTTGTGTTGGGAGTGGCCAATAGTTTAGGAATTGTGAGAAATTCCCCACTTTCGGTTTTAAAGAAGGAAAAGAGTTGATCATAGTTTAAAAACTTAGATGTATTTCCTTTATACTGTGTAGGGACTCGACTTTACCCCATTATCTAGATGATTAAAAACTCAGGGGGTTTTCAGGAAATCATAAAAAAAATTGCTCAAAATATTTTTATTAAAGTTTTTTTTATAATTTGTTAACGTTTTTTGGTAGTATTTCAATTGGTTTTTAATCGAATCTAGGAAATAACAGCAACTTTCCTTTATTAAAGATTCTCTCTTTAAAAGAGAATATTAAGCGTCGGTACTTTTTTTGTTGAAAACTTAAAAAGATCCTCATATGGTTTGTTCTAACGGTTCTGTGTTATGTAATGATGATATGTTGAGAATTGGCAAAAAATTGCCCAATGCGAATAATATTTGGATTGTGACATACCTAAAAAGAAAGGTGAAATAATGGGCCAAAAAAGTTTTACAAACGAAACCTACCTCATTGAACAGCTGCAAAATGGCTGTAAAGAGGCCTATGCCCACTTGTTTGGCCTATACCATAGGGAGTTGTGCAATTATATGACTGCAATTTCGGGTAACCAAAAAGCTGCAGAGGATATTGCCCAACAGACTTTCATCAAAATTTGGGACAACAGACGAAAACTTTCCGTTTCCGAAAATAAATTAAAGCGCTATTTATTTAAAATTGCCTATAATTTGTTTATCGACTCACAACGCAAAAAGAAGAAAGAATTTCAACTTTTGGAAAAATTAAAGGACGAAGCCTATTTGGAAATGGCCGAAACCGACAGCTCACTTTTTGAAGAGCGATTGAAAAAAGTAGAGCAAGAGATCGATAATTTGCCCGAACAATGCAAAAAAGTGTTCATTATGAGCAAAAGGGAAGGATTAAAATATCGGGAAATCTCGGAACAACTTCAAATATCCATTAAAACAGTAGAGGTGCACATGGCCAAGGCCATGAAACGACTTAGGGCACAATTGACTGTTTTTTTATAATTATTTACTTCTCAAATGTCTGATTACTGGGATTTTATAGTCAATAAAACCCTTCTTTAATCATGGATTTCACATTTTAAATGTTAAAATTTTAAGTCCTTGTAAGGGTTTTTTAAAAATCTTGCGTCTCTTTTAAAAGTGACAATAATACTCAGATGACCAAGATAGATATCAGAAGAATAATTACAAGGTACATCAACCAAGAAGCTTCGCAGGACGAATTGACGATTTTGTTCGAATGGATCCAAAAGGGAAATAATGCAGAAGTGTTCAAAAAGTTGGTGCAGGCAGATTTTTTGGTCAAGTACGAAGATAAGCCTTGGGCTACCGAAGCTGCTTTTGAAAGTTTCTTGGATACCATTAAAGAAAAAGAAAACAGAAAGATCAGGTCGTTGTTTGTGCGAGAGCATGTTTGGAAGTATGCTGCCGTAATCATGATTGTTTTAGGTTCCTCACTGTACTTTTTGCTCAATCAGAACCCGTTGGGGGACATTCAGGTGAATTTAGACCCCAATCAAATTACCATACAATTGGATAATGGTGAGATTTTGACCATTGATCCAGAAACCAATGCTACGGTAAAAAGTAAAAAGGGCAATACGGTAGTATCTTTTGTAAATGGAGTTTTGAGTCAAACCGAAGAAGGTGAGAACAAAGGAGAGGTTGCTCGAAATACTATTAGGGTCCCTTACGGCAAAAACCTTTCCGTTACGTTGCAAGACGGTTCCGTGGTGATGTTGAATTCTGGTTCAAGCCTTACGTATCCTTCCAGTTTTGAAAACTTGGACAAACGGGAAGTTGCCCTAAACGGAGAGGGCTTTTTTGAAATAGCGAAAAACCCCGAAAAACCTTTCATAGTTAAAACAGAAACTATGTACACTCAGGTTTTTGGAACGGTATTTAATGTTTCCGCCTATAAGGAAGATGGTCCAAGCGAAGTGGTGTTGGTAGAAGGGTCAGTTGGTGTTGGTGAGTTTAATGATTTGGTAAATAGTGACTTGCAAATGATAGTGCCATCGCAAAAAGCTACCAAATCTGAAGGAAAGGGCTTTATCGTGGAACATGTGGATGTGTCCTCATATATATCGTGGACCAAGGGAATATTGGCTTTTGAAAATGAATCCATGGCACAGATCATAAATCGTTTACAGCGTCAGTACGATATAAAAATCGTAAATCAATACAGAGAATTGGGAGAGCGAAGATTTACGGGTATGTTCGATGAGGAATCAATAGATAATGTGCTCAGAACCATACAGGCACATACACATTTTAAATACGAAGTTGAAGGAAATACGATAACAATAAAAAAGAACAAATAAGAATAGTGCCTATGATGTGAAAACCTTTAGAAACCAAAAAACTTAAATTACTAACTAGACTAATTCAATTATGAAAAAAACCAAGACTATATGTGCCATAGTTCCTAAACTCGGGCAAAAATTGCTTTATGGATTTTTCCTGCTCTTTATGTTTGGGCAAGTCAATGCAGCGTCTTGCGCGCAATATGATAAAGTGGCCGCGAACTTTGATGACACACGATTGAGTGATGTGTTCGAAACCATCACAGAAACAACAGGTTATAAGTTCTTTTATGAGGCCACCGAGGTCAACATAAACCGAAAAGTAACCGTAAACGGTGCAAATCTTTGCATCGAGGATTTCTTAAAAGAGGTATTTAAAGGTACCGACCTTTCTTTTGAGATCATTGCTAGACAAATAGTGGTGAAAAAGAAAGAAAAGACTTTGAAAAGCCTAGTTCCACAAAAGAAGATCAATGCTGAAAACCCGCCACAGTCCAACTTAACCGGGGTTGTATTGGATAATGCAGGAATTCCGTTGGCAGGAGCTACCATTATAGCAAAGGGTACCACGGTTGGGGCTACTACGGATTTTGATGGTAATTTCGAAATTACCATGCCATCCGGTGTAACGGTAATCAGAGTTACCTACATTGGTTTTAAGGCAAAAGAAGTCGATGTTGCCGGACAAACTTCCGTTAATATCACCCTGGAACAAGATGCTGCCGCTCTAGAAGAGGTAGTAGTTGTTGGATACGGTACATTGGCAAAGAAAAAAGTAACCGGGTCTGTGGTTTCCATTACTCCGGAAACCATAACCGAAGTACCGGCTCTGACTCCGGAAAGCGCCCTTATTGGACAAGTAACAGGTGTTCAGGTGCAGGAAGTTTCTGGTGAACCAGGTGCTGCACCGAATATTCGAGTTAGGGGATCGGGATCTATTTCTGCGGGAAACGATCCATTGTTCGTAGTAGATGGGATTCCTATTTCACGAAACCTTACATCATCTAGTCAATTGGGTGGGGTGGCAAGCCAAAGAGCTGCGTTTCAGCCTCCTACAATTAACCCATTGGCAACCTTGAACCCAAATGATATTGAGTCTATCCAAGTATTGAAAGATGCCAGTGCCGCTGCCATTTATGGTTCAAGAGGTGGTAACGGTGTTCTTTTGATCACCACAAAAAAAGGATCTAACAATGATGAAGGAGTTTTTTCCTTTGATTCTTATGTGAGTATTCAATCGGTAGCCAACAAATTGGATTTGATGAATGCCGAAGAACTCATAGATTTTACGAGAGATGCAAGAAACAATGCCTATCTTCAGGATGTTCCGGGAGCATCTGTCGATGATCCGATCGGTCCTGGTGATAGAGGAAATGCTAATTATGAGATGCCGGAATCATTCCTTAACTGGGATGGAACCGATACCGATTGGCAAGATATTATGTTCAAGACAGGGGTAGTGCAGAGCTATAACTTTTCCTATGCATCACCAGTAAGAAATAAAACTAGTTTTTACGCTTCTACAGGATATTTTTCGCAGACTGGTATTATTGACAAGGCCAAGTTTGAAAGATATTCCGTATTGTTGAACGTAAATTCCCAATTAACGGAAAAACTGAACCTTGACCTAAGGTTGGCTCCTACGGTGACAGAGAACCAAAGAGTTCCGGCAAATTCACCATATTTTGGAACACCTCCTGGAATTGTATATTCCGGTATAGTTCACTCGCCAACAGTTGCTCCATACAATCCCGATGGAACAATCAACCAGCTGAACAACCAGTCTTATTTAGGAGGAGGTACAACTACAGCGAGTAACCCATTGGCCATTATTGAAGCGGTGGATGATCAAATATTCCAGTTTCAAACAAGAGGTAATCTTGCCTTGACCTATGATATTCTTCCGGAATTAAGCTTCAAGACCTTTGGTGGGGTTTACATCAACCTATACAACCAAGATTTTTACAGGGCCAGTACGTTGTTATATCGTAATTCGGCAGATGGGAATCCATACGGACAAGCATCTTCTTCTACGGAGACCAACTGGTTGTGGGAGAACACCTTGAACTGGACCAAGGAGTTCGGCGATCACTATATAGACGCAGTAGTTGGTTATACAGCGCAAAAGGACAATGTACACCTGAAAAGTGTTTTGGCCAATAATTATCCGGACGATCTTGTGCCGACCGTTAGTGGTGGACAGGTGTATGGCGGTACTGCCATTAAAGAGCAGTGGTCTTTATTGTCCAGCTTGTTTAGGGTGAATTATAGTTACAAGGATAAATATTTGTTTACTGGAACTTTCCGTTCCGATAAATCTTCTCGTTTTGGTAAAAACAACCAAACAGGATACTTCCCTTCCTTTTCTTTGGGATGGAGATTGAACGAAGAGGACTTTTTGGCGGATTCAGAAACTATATCCGAACTTAAATTGCGTGCCAGCTGGGGACAAACAGGTAACTTTGAGATTCCAAATTATGGGGCTGTTGGTCTTTTATCGCCTCAGAACTATAACCTTGGAGGAAACCAAATCAATGGTCTTGTACAGAGCACAATTCCAAACCCAAACCTAACTTGGGAAAAATCAGAGCAAATAGATTTAGGTATAGAATTAGGGTTGTTCAATAACAGAGTTTTCCTTTTGGCCGATTACTACGACACCAAAACAAGGGATTTGTTGCTTAACGTGGCCATCTCTTCAGTTTCTGGTTTCGAGACCACTTTAAGAAATTTGGGAGAAGTACAAAACAGAGGTTTTGAACTTGCTTTGAGCACCAAGAACTTTGTAGGTGAGGATTTTACTTGGAATACCGATGTTAATTTCTCTACCAACAAAAACGAAGTACTTTCCCTGAACGAGGGCAATGAGCCTATTTATTCTTCAGGTAGTGCGGGTGTACGACACGTAACCAGGGTAGGAGATCCTATCGGTAGCTACTATGGTTATGTAGTGGACGGAGTATATCAATCCCAAGCTGAGATTGATGCTGCACCATTCGATACACAAGCGCCCGATCCAGCACCTGGGGATTTCCGATTCAAGGATATCGATGGTGACGGAGAGATTACTCCAGATGATAGAACCGTAACAGGAAGTTACTTTCCGGATTTTAACTGGGGTATTAACAACAGGCTGACCTACAAGAACATCGATTTCAGTTTCTTGATTCAAGGTGTGGAAGGCAATGAAATTCTAAACCTGACTTCAAGACACATGAAGAACGGTGAGGCCAACTTTAACTCCTATGCCATATTCAATGACCGTTGGATATCGGAATCCCAACCAGGAAGCGGTTCTGTGCCAAGGGCGGATAGGGTATCCGGAAATCACGGTAACAACAATAGACCTTCTTCTTTTCAAGTAGAGGACGGTTCTTATGTTCGATTAAGAAATGTAACCTTGGGTTACACTTTGCCGACCGATAAGTTTTTTGGAAGCAAAATTCAGAAACTTAGGTTCTATGTTACGGGAACAAACCTCTTTACCATTACCGATTACCTCGGTTATAACCCAGAGGTTAGTAGCATTACCACGAATAGTTTAACCCCTGGGGAGGACTATGGAGCATTTCCATTGGCTAAATCCTTTACCTTGGGCGTAAACCTTAAGTTCTAACCTAAAAACTGAGAAAAATGAAACGAATTCTATATATAATGCTATGCACGGCACTATTTACCGGGTGTAGTGAAGATTTTACCGATCTAGCACCAATTTCCAATAGGAACGAGGCGGACTTCTATAACACTGCGGAAGATTTTGAAGCCGCTGTTACCGCCAGTTATGCCGGTCTTCAAAGCACTGGTGTTTATGGTAGAGGGTATTGGACCATGTTCGAGATGCGAAGCGATAATACAGATCAAGGTCCGGATGCTACCGGATTGGCACGTCAGTATACCGAAATAAATGCATTTACCGAAGACGCCTTGAACGAGCAGGTTACCTCTGCATGGAGCGAATCTTACAGGGTAATAGCCAATTGTAACGTTATCTTGGATCGTATTCCAAATGTTGAGTTGGACGCAGCACTTAGTGATCAACTTGCTGGTGAAGCATTGTTTATTCGATCTTTAATGTATTACCATTTGGCAATCGGTTTTGGCAATATTCCCTTGCAGTTGACCCCATTTGTGGCTGGAGACGAGCTTACGCAAGTGGACGAAACTACAGTGCTACAACAATTGGTCACCGACTTGACCACTGCAGAACAAGGTTTGCCAGTATCCTACAGCGGAAGCGAAGTGGGTAAAGCGACCAAGGGAGCTGCAGCAACATTGTTGGCCAAAGTATTGTTGACATTGGGCGAAAATTCCGCCGCAGAAACCGTGCTCAGAAGAATTATTGCCAACTATGGTTACGAATTAGTACCAAATTATTCGGATCTATGGGGCGTGTCCAACGAGAACAATGTAGAGTCCATTTTCGAAGTGCAGTATATCAGTGGAGGAATTGGTCAAGGTAGTTTGTTTACCAACGATTTTTCACCAAGTACCGATCTGCAGACCGGATCTGGTTTTGGTAGAAATCGTCCCACGCAATCTATGATGGATGCTTACGAAGATGGAGATTTGAGATACGATGTTTCCATGGCAGCTACTTACGAAAACCTTGAAGGTGAAACCGTTGAGCAGCTACATGTGAAGAAATATCAATCTGATTTGGCCATAGAAAACGATTCTGATATCAATTTTGTGGTGTTCCGTTATGCCGATGTATTGTTGATGCTTGCCGAAGCCTTGGGTGAAACATCGGAAAGCTACGATTTGATAAATGAAGTTAGAAATAGAGCAGGATTGGCAGATATCGATGCATCCAGCCCAGGAACTTTTGAAGAAAAGTTGTTGCAGGAAAGAAGAGTTGAACTCGCTTTTGAGAACCATCGATGGGCAGACCTTAAACGTTTCAATGCCATTGACAAAGTTATCGATGCAGAGGACTTTATAACAGGCACAAGAGAGTATTTCTATATCCCACAAAGGGAGATGGACATCAATCCAAATTTTGTGCAAAACTAAAGATCGACAACGAAGTATTCGTGAGTTTATGTTTTGTTTTCATTCATTAAGTTAGTTTGTTTGATCGGTCCCAAACCATGGATTACCTACTTATACCTATGGATATCAACTAACTTAAAGTATTGAAAAAGAACAGTGTAGTTGCTTTATTGTAAAGCGACCAGGAACAGAATTGTAAAATAATAACCTAATAAATAAAATAGTAAGATGAGAAAGTTAATTATGGCTGTTTGCCTATGCTTTGCCGTGGCAACATTGCAGGCACAACAAAAAAAAGTGTTGAATATTCTGGCCATCGGAGCACACCCGGATGATTGTGATTCCAAATTTGGTGGAACTGCAGCTTTGTTCGCTAAAATGGGACACAATGTAAAGTTCCTATCGTTGACCAATGGTGATGCAGGCCACCATGCAATGGGAGGCGGTATTTTAGGCAAAAAGCGAAGACAAGAATCTGTAAATGCCGCTAAGGCATTGGGCATTGCAGAGTACGAAGTATTGGACAATCACGATGGTGAATTGTTGCCTACTTTAAATGTTCGTTTGGAGGTAATCCGCAGAATACGTGATTGGAACGCAGATATTGTTTTGGGCCTTAGACCCAACGATTATCACCCAGACCATAGAAATGCAGGTTCAGTGGTACAAGATGCAGCTTACATGAACATAGTTCCCAATGTAGCTCCCGATACCCCACCACTAAAAAAGAACCCGGTATTCCTTTACATGAGCGATCATTTCCAAAAGCCTTATCCATTCATAAAGGATATAGCGGTAATTGTGGACGATGTAATCGATGTAAAAGTAAAAGGTTTGGCAGCTCACGATTCCCAGATGTTCGAATGGTTGCCTTGGACAAGAGGTGTAGACCTTTCTACCATACCAACAGAGGAAAAAGCAAGATTGGCATGGCTAAAAGAAAGATGGATGGACAGAAAACCGGATGCAAGCACATTGGAAGCTGTTAAAAAATGGTACCCAAATGTAGATGTGTCAAAAGTTAAACAAGTAGAGGTTTTCGAAATTTGTGAATACGGAAAGCAACCTACCGAAGAGGAAATCAAAGAAATGTTCCCAATGTTGGGTTCTAAATAAGAAAATAGGCATTGACCACCCAGGAAAAATCCAAGTGTAATTAACCAACCAATTAAAATGGAGAACAGCAAGCCCACGACCAAAAGGTATATACATATTATAGGCTTGGTAATGATCGTATTTTTTGTGATATCGTTCATTACTAATATCCTTAATTCGATTATCGTTGATGTAAAGGACAGTTTTGACCTTAGTCTTACATTGACAGGATTATTGCCTTTCACCTTTTTTATAGCCTATGGGATTATGTCCATACCGGCCGGGTTTTTATCAGAAAAATACAGTGAACGGACACTACTATCCGTTTCATTTTTGGTCATGGCGCTTGCTTCCCTGGGTTTTGCCCTATTACCGCAATACGCTGTTTTTAGTATTACCCTTTTTGTATTGGGTTGTTGTATGGCCGTATTACAGGTAATTATCAATCCAATGTTGCGCGTAGCGGGCGGCGAAGAGCATTTTGCCTTCAACTCGGTACTGGCACAATTGGTATTTGGTGCAGCCTCCTTTTTAAGTCCCTATTTGTACAAATATTTGGTGAGCAAGGACAACACGGACGATACCTTGGCAGAAACATTGCGCGGATGGGTCCCACAAGATTTACCATGGGCCTCATTGTATATTGTTTTTGCAGCAATCGCGTTGATCTTGTTCTTTTATGTATTCTTTACCAAGTATCCGAAGTTTGAAAAAACGGAAGAGGAAAAAGCTGGGGACCGTAGTTCTTACTGGGACCTTTTAAAAAATAAATGGACCATACTTTACTTCCTGGGAATATTTTGTTACGTGGGAACGGAACAAGGGGTGGGTAACTGGATATCACAGTTCCTAAGTCAATATCACGGACTGGATCCACAAACGGTAGGTGCGAATACAGTATCCTATTTCTGGGCCATGTTGACCGTAGGCTGTTTACTGGGCTTGTTATTGCTCAAGTTTATGGATAGCCGAAAACTCTTGATTTTGGCCACGTCCATTACCATAGTATGCTTGGTGGTGGCACTTACCGGTTCCGCCCAAATGGCATTGATCGGCTTCCCAATGGTAGGCTTCTTTATCTCTGTAATGTATTCCATAATATTCTCATTGGCCTTGAATTCGGTCAAGGAACATCATGGATCATTATCCGGAATTTTATGTACCGGTATAGCTGGTGGAGCCGTAATACCTTTCATCGTTGGAGGGCTAGGGGAAATCATGTCCCTACAATCGGGAATGTTCTTTCTGATAATTCCTTTGGGCTTTATCCTATCTATCGGATTTTGGGCCAAACCTTTAGTAAACAATAAAACCATCAGCTTAAAGAAAGACTAGTGGCAGAAGAAACACGAACAGTTTTGGGAGTGGATATCGGAGGAACCAAGATCAAAACAGGCAGGGTTTTGGGAACACACGTGGAACGGACAGGTTTTTCCATGGTGGATAAAAATGATTCCCTGGAAACTTCACTGGCCAAATTATACGAAACCATCGAAGAAGTAATGAACGACACCGTTACCGCCATTGGCGTAGGTGTGCCGGCAGTGGTCGACGCAGATTCCGGCGTGGTGTTCGATGTACAGAACATTCCATCTTGGAAAAAAGTACCATTAAAGCAACTCTTACAGGATAAGTTCAATGTACCGGTTTTCTTAAACAACGATGCCAATTGTTTTGCATTGGGAGAAAAGCATTTTGGAAAAGCTACCGATTATAAAAATTGTGTAGCCCTTTCCTTGGGAACCGGTCTCGGTATGGGAATCATAATAGAAAATAAATTGTACAACGGAGTTTTGTGTGGTGCGGGGGAAGTTGGAATGCTATCGTACAAAGATGGAATTTTGGAACAGTACACGGGCAGTTTCTTTTTTGAAGATGCCTATGGTACATCTGCAAGAATTCTCTACGCAAAAGCTTTGGAAAATGATATAAAAGCTATCGCTGCCTTTAAAGAATATGGTATGCATCTGGGCGAAGCGATAAAGAACATATTGTATTTGTTTGCTCCGGAAGCCATAATTCTAGGTGGCTCCATAAGTAAAGCCCATCCTCTATTTAAATCCGCATTGGATGATGCGCTCAAAACATTCGCATACCAAAAGCAATTAGAAAATTTTAAAATAGAAATCTCGGATCTGGTGGATTCGCCCATCTTGGGTGCTGCTGCACTTTGTCTTTAAAAAAATAACCTTACTGAACCAATGAGAATATTACTAACACTACTTCTGGCATGCTTGCTGCTTCAATCCTGTGCTGAACCCAAAGTAGCGGGAAATCAGCTGAGCATTACAGTCGAAAACAATAAAAAAGGGGCGCCCATAACTTTAGGGATACCTTTTCCAAAAGGAGAATTAAACTCAGTGGACCATATTCGTTTACTGACATCAGATGGTACCGAAATCCCGTGCCAGACCACAGAAGTGAGTACTTGGGGCCCTATCGATGATAGTATAAAATGGGTGTGGGTATTTTTCTTCTCCGAAGAAACCACAGATTATGTGCTGGAGTATGGTGAAGGAGTTGTACCAATGCGTCCTACGGAAAAAATAATATCGGCCAACAACATGAGGCCAAGTGGTGGAATCGAAGTAAATACGGGAGCCATTTCCTTTAACATTCATAAAAAAGGGGACGGATTTTTGGATGAAGTCTTTTTAGATTCCAACAACGACGGCGAATTTTCAGAGAAAGAGCTGATTGCATCTTCACCGGGCAGTAATAGAGGTTCTTTTTTCGATTTACTCGATGATGCAGGTATCGATTCATCCAAAGCGGTGATCAATGAAGTGTTCCGTGAAAAAGGCTCAGGTCCAATGCATTCCATTTTTAGGATAGAGGGAACCTATACCTTCAGTAGGGACGATAACAACTTATCGCCTTTTACCATCTGGCTGCACGCATATGCAGGAAAAAGTTACATAAAAGTGTTGCATACCATGACGTATACCGGAGTTCCGGATAAGCATAAAATTCAGGAAGGGGAGCACGCAAATATTGCCACACAGAAAGAAAAAATTATTTCGGAGAACACAGCCGACGACGAAGGTTGGACCCAGCCCAATGATCAAATAGCGGGAATTGGACTACAGTTAAAATACCATTTGGACGAAAATGCAATCGTTTCCATGCCATTGCAAGAAGGCTCTTGGAAGAATGATAACGCTCCATCAACAATGAAAGAGACGGGTCTCGATGGCTCATCCATACAATTGCTACAAAAAGGACCGGCCAAAAAAAGTCCACCTACCTTAAGGGATGTTTATCTGGGCCAAGCCACAAAAAATAGTGATGGTGCAAACAAAATAGACGAAGAATTCCAGGCAACGGTAACCCAAGGAACAGAAGAAGTCGCCAAATCACAAAGAGCCAAAGGTTGGTTGAACGTAACAGATGGCAAAAGGGGAATTGGCGTAGGGATACGGAACTTTATGAAAGAATATCCCAAAGGGATAAAAGTAGATCCCGCCAATAATTTGCTTTTGGGAAGCATTTGGCCGGAAGAGAATGGGCCCATGAGCTTTGAAAGACACCATACGGCCATGGACGGCGGAATGTTGTCCAATTTTGCCCAAGGGATAACCAAAACTACCGAGTTCATATATTACTTCCACGACAACAAGAACGACGTTGCCGAAAAAATGGATTATGTAGTCGAAAGCCCTGTTGCACACGCCACACCGGAGTGGTACACCAATTCCAAGGTGTATGGCAATATGGCACCGGCATCATCCGAACATACAGAGTTCGAAAATGCCCTTCAATATAGATATCAATGGTGGGCCTACAACCAAAAAAATCAGCCATGGTACGGCATGTTCAACTATGGTGATGGAAAAACCTATTACTATAACGGCCATTGGGTACAGTGGACCAACAACGAGCCCACAGTGGATTTTATGTTGTGGACCAACTTTATGCGAACGGGCGATCCCAAGTATTTTGAACTGGCCCAAGCCATGAGCAGACATACCATGGATGTGGACAACATACACTGGCCCAAAAAACGCACATACTATGGTCAGATCAACGATGCCATCGACTTTTGGAACTTTGAGGATGAGCCGGAATCCACACCTTATTTGGGCATTGGTAGAAGACATGCCGCAGAACACTGGTATTCGTTATTAAGTGCACACGTTTGGATTCAGGGTTGGATTGCCGATTACTATCTAACAGGCGACCATAGAGCCTTGGAAGTAGCTAAAATGACAGGAGACACCTACATTAATCGAATATGGGGTGAACACGATTTGCGAGGTAGAAGGTTGTATCTGTCCGTACTCAATATGGTTGAGTTGTACGATGCCACAAAATTGCAGAAATATAAGGATGAGCTGGACGATAGGGTACGATTAATGCTCGAATTCCAAGAACGCCAAGGCGGAAACCTATTGTTGGATAGATATGGATATTCCCAGCCCTATGTGGCGCAAGGACTGTATAAATATCAACAGATTACAGGTGATGAAAAAGTACGCAAGGCCCTATTGAAGCACGCCAGATGGGTGCGCGATGTACCTCCATTGAACCACGAAATGGAATCGTATTTGGCTACCATTTACCCTCTATTGCTAGGTTATGAGATAAGTGGACAGCAAAGCTACTTGGACGAAGCCTTGGCAAGGGCGGAAATACTTAAAGTAGGTGAATTGCCAAAATCACCCGACGAATACGAATCAACAGAAGACTATAGTAAAGACCTTTTGGGAATATCCAATCTGCCCATGAGCAAGGGACGATTTACCAATTGGCAGACCAACCAAGGACTGCGTGTTTTTGGATGGACACATGCATATAACATTCCTTATTTACTATACTGGATGGATAAGGAAAATATCGACTAAATCTAGTAATCTTCGGAAGGGGGTGGTGTAGCTTTAGGGCCACCATCCCTTTTTTATTTGCACAAAAACTAACTATCCAACTCCTATGTCCTACAAGAAATTCGGTCTAGTATTAGGCCCGCTACTTTTTATCCTGATTCAGTTATTCTTTAAAGATGAAACACTCTCCGTACAGGGCAAAAACGTGCTGGCGGCCACCGTGTGGATTGGAGTATGGTGGGTTTTTGAAGTGTTGCCCATTGCGGTCACCGCTTTATTGCCCATACTAATGTTCCCCCTTTTGGATGCTGTTGCATTGAGCGATACCACTGCGAGCTATGGACACAAGTATGTTTTTCTGTTTATGGGTGGTTTTATTTTGGCGGCAGCCATTGAAAAGTGGAACCTTCATAAGAGGATAGCACTGCAGATCATTAAAACCATCGGAACCAATATGTACACCATTGTATTGGGATTTATGGTGGCCACTGCGTTTCTTTCCATGTGGATCTCCAATACGGCAACAACCGTAATGGTAATCCCAATGGCCGTTTCCATTGTAAAACAATTAAAGGACAATCCGGATACACCGGAGGATGAAAATAAAATATTCAGTAAATTATTAATGCTGGCCATTGCCTATGCCGCTTCGATCGGTGGGATTGCAACTTTAATTGGAACACCCCCAAATTTGGTATTTGCCGGATTCGTTCAGAAGACCTACGGCGTGGATATTAGCTTTTGGCAATGGATGAAATATGGACTGCCCGTATCTTCTATACTTTTAATACTGGCCTGGCTTTATCTTACTCGAATTGCGTTTCCTTTAAAACAGACCCGGTTTCCAGGGGGCAAAGAAGAAATAAATAGGCTATTGGCCGAATTGGGACCCTTGGGAACAGAAGAAAAGCGGGTATTGTTCGTTTTTGTGTTCACGGCCTTTTGTTGGATCACAAGATCGTTCTTGTTACAGCAGTTCATGCCCAATATGGATGATACCATTATAGCCATAGGTGCAGCAATTATCCTTTTTATGATTCCGGCCAATAAAACAGGGGAGCCCTTGATTAACTGGAGAGAAGCGGTACAAATACCATGGGGAATCATATTATTGTTTGGTGGAGGAATGGCAATTGCAAAAGGATTTCAGGATACTGGTTTGGCCAACTATCTTGGTGGACAAATGACGGTTTTTGAAAGCTTGCCATTGTTCGTTTTACTGCTTTTGATCATAACCTGTGTAAACTTTTTGACCGAAGTTACCTCAAATTTGGCCACCACCGCCATGATGCTGCCCGTACTGGCACCGTTGGCGATAACGCTTGGCGTAAACCCTTATTTATTAATGGTCGCGTGTACTTCGGCCGCATCTTGTGCATTTATGCTTCCTGTGGCCACACCCCCCAATGCTGTGGTATTTGGTTCGGGCTATCTACGTATACAGGATATGGTACGAACCGGATTTTTAATGAATATATTGTCCATAATAATTATGGCAATTGCGGTATTCTTTGTTTTGCCATACCTGTGGGGGCTATAATCGGCCCAATTACCTCTTATTGGTAAAATTGATGAATGTCATACCGTTCTCCTAAAAGGATGTTTACTTTAGTAATATGGCAAACAATAATCTCCAAATTACTAAATCTTCCGGTGAACAGGTCAAGTTTTCCATCGATAAATTGGAAAGATCCCTTCAGCATTGTGGGGCCAACGAAGAAATGGTGCAAGAGGTCGTAAGTAGGGTAGTGGATGAATTGTATCCCGGAATTTCGACCCGGGAAATCCATAATAGAGCATTTGCCCTTCTTAAAAAGAAAAAATCCATTTATGCATCCAAATACAAATTAAAAAAAGCCATTTACGAACTGGGCCCGACCGGGTTTCCTTTTGAAAAGCTCATCAGTGGGATTCTATATTATTCAGGATACAAGACACAAGTTGGTGAAATGGTCCACGGTACCTGCGTTGCCCACGAAATAGATGTTTTGGCCATTAAAAATGGTACAATGAACGTAATCGAGTGTAAATTTCATGGAGATGATGGACTAAAATGCAATGTAAAAGTACCATTATATATCAATGCACGATACCAAGACGTAAAAGGTCCCATGGAATCCAACAAAGATAAGAATTACACATGGACCCTTGGTTGGGTTGTGACCAACACAAGATTTACCAAAGATGCCCTTGCTTACGGCAATTGTGTGGGATTGTATTTATTGAGCTGGGACTATCCGGATGGCGATGGACTTAAGGAAAGGATAGATAGGTTGCGGTTATACCCCATTACCGTATCCACATTATTATCTGGTAGGGAAAAACAGTTTTTGCTGGAACGTGGGGTAGTGCTTTGCAGGCAATTGGAAAAAGATAGTTTTTACCTAGACCATTTGGGCGTATCCAATGGCAGAAAACAGCGAATTCTTAAAGAAATGAAATCATTGTGCAATTCGTAAGACGTTATGAATAAACTGGAAATACACTTTTTGGGCGGGTCTGGGACTGTTACGGGATCTAAGTTTTATTTGCACACCGAAGAAATAAAAATTTTGGTGGATTGTGGATTGTTCCAAGGTATTAAGGCGCTAAGGGAAAAAAATTGGGAACGCTTGCCCATAGATGTTTCCCAGATCGACTATGTTTTGCTCACCCACGGACACCTGGATCATTGTGGGTATTTGCCTCTTTTGGTAAAACAAGGTTTTCGAGGAAAAATTTTAGGTACCGGACCAAGTCTGGACATTGCAAGGATCATTCTGGAAGACAGTGCCAAAATACAAGAGGAAGAGGCAGAAAGAGCAAATAAAGAGGCATACAGCAAACACCATCCGGCGCTGCCATTGTACACTGCCGAAGATGTGGCTTTCGCTTTGAGGTTCTTTGAGCAAGTCGACGAAGGCGGGCAAGTCTCATTGTCCGAGCATTGCGATGCCCGATTCCTGTACAATGGACATATTATTGGTTCAACCTATATAGAAATTGATCTATTTGGTAAACGCCTGGTTTTTTCAGGGGATGTGGGCAGGCAGCAAGATGAATTACTGGATCCACCAAAACAACCCGAATGGGCCGATTATCTGTTGGTGGAAAGCACTTATGGAGATAGGCTACATCCCATAGAGGATGTTGGGCAGAAGCTGGTAGAGCTGGTCAATGATACCTTGTACAAAAAAGGGACCTTGATTATACCTTCTTTTGCGGTGGAACGATTACAATCGCTCATGTACCAATTGTGGAAACTCTACAAAAAGAACAAGATTCCCAATATCCCCATTTTTGTGGATAGTCCAATGGGCAACAATGTTCTGCAAGTATTTGAACATTACCCTGACTGGCATAAACTTACACCCGTAGAGTATCGGAATATGTGTAACCATATCAATATAGTGAGTTCTTATGCCGAAACCTGGGAAACCATTGACGACCCCAGGGCAAAAATTGTAATTGCCGGTAGTGGTATGGTAACGGGAGGAAGGGTTCTTACCTACATTAAACAATTGGGCGATATGATATCCACTTCGATATTACTTGTTGGGTACCAGGCGGAAGAAACCCGTGGTAGAAAACTTCTCGAAGGAGCGACAGAACTCAAGATCTATGGCAAAACAATACCCATAAATGCACAGGTACACCACTTGGAAAGCTTATCCGCACATGCGGACCAAGGTGAGTTGGTGAACTGGATGGGCTCCATTAAAAACGTTCCAGAAAAAGTGTTCCTGGTACATGGTGAAAAGTCAGCAATGGAGGTCTACAAGGACAAAATCCGGGAAAATTTCGGTTGGGACTGCCATATCCCTAACATTCACGAAGTTGTTGAAATTATACTATAAAACTTAAAAGATTACAGTTTAGGGCCATAACTTAAATCACCAGCATCACCAAGCCCTGGAATAATATAGCCTTTGCTCGTTAAGTGTTCGTCCACCGTAGCGATCCAAAGTTGAGTGTCGCTTGGAAAGACCTTTTCCACTTTGGCAATCCCAGATTTGGAACCAATTACCGATAGGATATGAATCTGTTTTGGTGTTCCATGACTCTTTAGGGCATTGAGCACATTCTCCAAAGTTTTTCCTGTTGCCAGCATGGGGTCGGTGAGTACCAAAACCTTACCATCCAAAGATGGTGCGGCAAAATATTTTACGATCACTTCAAAATCATCATCATCGTTGGGGTGGTGTCTGTACGCCGAAATAAAGGCATTCTCGGCCCGGTCAAAATAATTTAACATGCCCTGATGTAGGGGCAATCCGGCCCTTAGGACCGAACAAAGCACTAGGTCGTCCTTGCATCCAAAGGTTTTTTTGGTGCCCAAAGGCGTTTGTATTTCTCTAGCTTCATAATCCAAGGACCGACTCAATTCATAAGCTAGAACTTCGCCGATTCGTTCAATGTTTCTTCGAAAACGCATGGAATCCTTTTGGATCTCCACATCCCTAATTTCGGAAATAAATGTGTTGAGTACCGAATTGGTCTGGTCAAATTGATGTATGATCATTTGAATAGAAATTGTTTCTTTTTTAAAGGTATGGGATGTTCCTAAAATATAAAAATGAAAAACCATAGGTCCACTATGCGAACCAATTGACTGATATAGGTCATTGGAAAGAAGTAAGTTTTTTATAAAAATTTGAAAGAATCTTTTATTCAAATGATTTTTAGGTTGTACCACTAAGATTTTGTGACCATTTATGGAGTTTATCGATTATTATAAGGTTTTGGGGATTGATAAAAAGGCGTCGCCCGAACAAATAAAAAAGGCATATCGCAAATTAGCGAGGAAATATCATCCAGATCTTAACCCGAATGATGCCGAAGCGGAGAAAAACTTTAAACGGGTCAACGAGGCCCATGAGGTACTCTCGGATACCGAAAAAAGGAAAAAGTACGACGAATATGGCAAGGACTGGCAGCACGCCGAAGCGTTTGAAAAAAACAAGCGATCCCGCACCCAATATGCTGGACAAAATGATTTTGAAGGGTATACCTATCGTCGCACTGGAGGGGCGAACCAAGATTTTTCCGATTTTTTCGAGTCCATGTTCGGTGGAGCATCAAGTTTTGGTTCCAAAGGCAAAAAGGTCCATTTTCGTGGCCAAGATTACAATGCCCAGCTCCAATTGTCGTTGATGGATGTGTACACGACACAAAAACAGACCCTTACCGTTAACGGAAAAAATATCCGATTGACCATCCCTGCCGGTATCGAGGACGGACAGACCATTAAAATAAAAGGACATGGAGGTCCGGGAATCGATGGAGGCCCTGCCGGGGACCTTTACATTACATTTTCCATTGTAAACCATACCGCTTTTAAACGAGATGGAGCAAACCTGTACAAGACGGTTCAAATTCCATTGGTGAAAGCGGTACTTGGAGGCGATATTCAGGTCGAAACTTTAACGGGTAGGGTTAAATTAAAACTGGCACCGGGGACCGATAATGGCACCAAAGTTAAACTCAAAGGGAAAGGATTTCCTAAATATAAGAAAGAAGGAGAATTTGGGGACCTCTATTTAACCTATACCGTTAAAATTCCAAAGCACCTTACACAAGAACAGAAAAGCCTCTTCGAATCCTTGGCAAAGACCAATCTAGCATAGCACAGTCATGAAAAAAGAAAACTTTATATCCATCAAAACATTTTGTGAAAACCATGGGGTAGGCGAATCTTTTATCTATTCCATGTACGAATACGAAATTTTGCAGGTCCAACAGGAAAAAGAAGCGGGAATGCTCCACCTGGACGATCTTCCCCTTTTGGAAAAAATGGTGCGTCTGCATCATGACCTCGATATAAACCCGGAAGGGATACAAGCCGTGCACCATCTTTTGGGGCAGGTGGAAAGTTTACAGCAAGAGGTCGCCTTACTTAAAAAGAAACTGGACAGATTGGAGTAAAATCCGATCGAGGTTTGGATATGACCTAGATCATTGGAATTAAAATACACGAAACCTAATTTTAGTCGAAATAAAAAAATGGAAATGGTACAGGGTATTGCCGAACAAGGCAGTACTTGATTTGGTAGCCAATGTCATTTTTCGCAAACCATGGATATTATGAAAAAAATACTGGTTCCCGTTGATTTTTCCGAACACTCGGAATATGCTTTGCATGTAGCCGCCATTATTGCCAAACAGCATAATGCAGGCATTGTTTTGCTTCATATGATCGGAATGTCCGATTCGGTTCTGGCCAATTCCGAGATCGCAGAGGAGGCAGAAGCCAAATACTATCTTAACTTGGCGAAGGATAAAATCAAACAATATACAGAAAAAGAATACCTCAAAGGAATATCGCTAGAGGCCATTATCCAAAACTACAAAGACTTTGAGGAGGTAAATAATGTGGCCGAAGAGAAAAATTGTGATTTGGTGGTGATGGGGTCTCACGGTACCAGCGGGATAAGCGAGCTTTTTGTTGGGTCCAATACGGAAAAAGTGGTACGTACATCCAATGTTCCGGTAATAGTGATCAAAAAACCACACCAAGATTTTACCATAAAGAAAATGGTCATGGCCACTGATTTTGCCAATAAAAGTGTATCTGCTTATATTAAGGCCGATACCTTTGCCAAATTGTTCAATGCTAGTTTAGAAGTGGTCTATGTGAATACCACAGGGGCCAACTTCATTGGATACGACATTGTGGATAAAAGACTGAAAGCCTTTAAAAAAGAGCTGGGCAAGGACGTCAACATTAATTTCTACAGTAGCCCAAGTGTAGAACGCGGAATTCTTAAGTATTGTCAGGAAAAGAATGCCGATCTATTGGTAATTCCAACACATGGTAGAAAAGGTCTGGCACATTTTGTTGTGGGCAGTTTGGCCGAAAATGTTTCCAACCATGCGCAAATGCCTGTTATGACGATAAAAATGTGATCAACGGTCAAAAAGCAGCTGTAAACGCCCCAATAAGATCAATTCCGATTTGTTGCTGCCATAAAACGAAGCTGTGATCGCTCTCGAAGTGGACATGGCCAAATTTTTGATCTTTGGGGTAAATAACAGTTCGTGCTCCGTATAAAAAGCTTCGAATTCTTCATAAATTTCCTCGGGGTCTTTTTCATATTCCAGTAGCCCATCAAAAACGGTGATTATCTGCAGTGCGGCGTCGGCACCAAATTCGTCCTCAATATCATCTACTTCCAACCATTGCTCACGGACCACCTCGTTAAATTTCTCCATTTCGTTCATATGCACACTGTGATCGGCCATGGCCATGGCATAGAATAGTTTCCCCAAATTCTGATATAGTTCGTTGCCCATTTTCGTCCTGTGTGTCATGATCTTTTGTGTTTAAGTGCTCAATCAATAAATATACTTATCAGTAAAGTTTTTCTACATGATGTAAATCAGTAAATTTATTTGCTGTTATGGAAGGATTTAAAGAAATAGATGTACTGGATATTTTATCGGAAATCATTTCTGAGGGAATCCTGATTGTGAATGACCAACATAGTATTACGGCTAGCAACCATGCGGCAAATGTAATGTTCGGCTATGGTGAAGGAGAGCTCATCGGCGAACCATTGGATGTTTTGATACCCAAAAGCTCCAGAGCCGACCATGGCAAACTTGTTTCTGGTTTTATGCAACATGGAAAGGCCCGGCAGATGGGTAAAGGGTTGGATTTGGTCGGTCGATGTAAAAATGGGGATGAGTTTCCACTGGAAATAAGCCTCAATCCTTTTAAATTGAACAGTAAAAGGTATGTATTGGCCTTGATCATGGATATCACCGAAAAAAAGAAGGCCAAAGAAACCATAGATTATTGGTTTAAAATTTTTGATGAATCCCTAAATGAAATCTATGTTTTTGATCCAGAAACATTGGTTTTTATCAATGTAAACCTCGGGGCTCAAAAAAACTTGGGCTTCAGCATGCAAGAGTTGGCACAAATGTCGGTGTTGGATATTAAACCGAGCCTTTCGGAAGCGGTAATGAGACGTTTGGTTTCCCCATTGTTGTCCAAACGCAAACAAAAAGTTGTGTTTGAAACAGAACATAAGCGCAAAGACGGATCTACCTATCCTGTTGAGGTACATTTACAGATTTCCTTTATAGGGAAACGAAAAGTATTTGTGGCCATTGTTTTGGATATTACGGAAAGGAAAAATTATACCCAGCAACTGGAGAAGACCGTCGAGGAAAGAACACAACAATTGCAAGAGGCCCTAAAGGCCGAAAAGAAGCTCAATGAACTTAAAACAAAGTTCCTCTCATTGGTGTCGCACGAGTTTAAGACGCCGTTGACCAGCATTCTCACCTCAACATCGTTATTGGCCAAATACACCGAATCCGAACAGCAAAACAAAAGGGACAAACATATTGCCACTATTAAATCAAAAGTAAAGTACTTGGATGGTATCCTAACGGACTTTTTGTCCATAGAACGGTTGGAGCTGGGCAAGGTAAAATATGAGTTGACCACATTCCCCTTGAGCAAGGTGATCAATGAGGTGATCTACGATGCCAATATGCTGCTAAAAGAAGGACAACGAATAAAATACCCGAACAATATCGATGGTATTGTATTGGATTTTGATGAGAAAATGCTTGTTCTGGCCTTATCCAATTTGGTCCATAATGCGATAAAATATTCTCCCGAGGAAACGGATATAGAGCTTAGGGTAACCATGGAGCAAGAGCAATTGAATATTGAGGTGGTCGACGAAGGCTTTGGAATACCACCAGAAGACCGACCCTTTATTTTTGATAGGTACTACCGGGCCTCCAATGTACTTACAGTTCAAGGAACCGGAATCGGGTTGAATATTGTGAGGCAACATATGCATAACCTCGATGCCAATGTTACTTTTAAAAGTAACAAGGAAAAAGGATCCACATTTACACTGCACATACCAATTAAAAACAAGGAAAATGAAAAAAATCTTACTGGTTGAGGATGACACCTCGCTAAGGGAGAATGTAGCGGAACTGTTGGAATTGTCCGGTTATACCGTATGTTCGGCATCAAATGGAAAAATAGCCGTTCCAATGGCCATAAAGGAACGTCCCGATCTGGTTCTTTGCGATATCATGATGCCGGAAATGGATGGGTACGAGGTATTGGAGGAATTATCTACAAAGGAATCCACAAGGTATATCCCGTTTATATTTATATCGGCAAAAACGGAAAGGCAAGATGTAAGAAGGGGTATGAACCTTGGTGCAGATGACTATTTGACCAAGCCGTTCGAAGAGGAGGAGCTATTGGGCGCCATAACCTGCCGACTGGAAAAAGCTGAACAAATGCAAGCTGTACTATCCAATGAATCCATTAATAAAAATGAGGAGGGTGAAATACGATCTCTGAACGAGCTCAAAAACTTTTTTGACGACCATGGTCAGTTGCTTTCTTATGCCAAGGACGACATTATCTACAATAGAGGAGATCATTCCAATATGGTTTACCTCATATTAAAAGGGGTCATAAAGAGCTGTGCCTTGGACGAAGAAGGCAAGGAGCTGATTACCGCTATATATTCGGAAGACGATTTTTTGGGATTTACATCCCTTACGGACCATTTGCCCTATCAGGAATATGCCATTGCCATTGAAGATGTTGAGTTAGCAGGAATCTCCAAGGAAAAGGTCAAGGCAATTTTGGAAGATAATAAAAGCGTTTCCTTGGAACTGATGGATGTAATCACCGATAATTTGTCCGACATTAAAAAACAATTGCTGCAAATGGCCTATAGTTCAGTAAGAAAGAAAACCGCACAGACCTTATTGCGTTTTTCTCGGGCAATAAACAAGAACAAACGTGGACCATTAAAAATTGCGCGCAGCGATTTGGCCGGAGTGGCAGGCATTGCCACCGAGAGCCTGATCAGAACCCTTTCCGATTTTAAGCATGAAGGACTAATTGCCATAGAAAATAGAAATATTCTTGTGTTGGAACCAGAGGCATTGGAGCAGGTCCACTAAAAAATCACGTCATAAATAGGGCAAGTGATATTTATCATTCCGTTTGTTTTAATCAATAGCAATCTTGCACCATCAATTTATGACAAATGAAGAATATTCTGGTCCCCACGGATTTTTCGGAAAATTCCATTCAGGCGCTAAAGTATGCCCAAGTGCTGCTCAGCGGAATGGAATGCAATTTCTACGTGTTATATGTTGGCACCCTACTGGATACCAAAGCTGATGCAGAATCGCTCCAAGAAAAAACGGACGAGACCAGAAAAAATACTAAAAGGCGACTGAATGATCTGGTACGGGCGGAACGTAAAAAAAGTACTAAGGCCAATCACTTTTTTTTCGCTTTGCACGAGTACGGTTTTTTTATTCCAATCATAAAAAAACATCTGGAAGAACAAGATATCCATCTTATTGTAATGGGTACCAAAGGTGTTTCCGGTGTTCGGGAAAAAGTGGTGGGAAGCAATGCCGGCGATGTTATTACCAAAGTGCAGTGCAATACTCTCGTGGTTCCGCAGCATGTTGATTTGTCCAAACCCCGAGAAATAGCTTTCCCTACGGACTTTAATATATTTTATTCCTTAAAGATCTTGCTCCCCATGGTGGAAATGGTGCAGTGCAGCAATGCGCAACTAAGGATCATGAATGCCTTGAAATATGGTGATACCCTAAGTGAAGAGCAACAGAAAAATAAGGAATATCTTATGGACTTTATGGAAGAGACCTTTCCGAAGGTGCACAGTTTTCATACCATTACCAATCAAAAGGTAAAGTCGGCCATACAATGCTTTGCGGAGAGCAGGGAGGTCGATATGATGATCATGGTGGCCAAAAACCTAAATTTTATACAACAGATTCTGTTCGATTCCATAGTAGAGCAAATAAGTTTTCATACCAAAATTCCATTTTACGTAATTCACGAGTAGTGTTTTAATTAAATCGTTCGGTTGGTTTTTGTGTGTGATACCTAAACCGATCATCCTCAAGTTTTTGTGATAGGTGATGGAAATCATAGTATAGAATAAACTAGCTAAATAGCTTTGTTACGATAAGGGATTTTAAATAATTGAGCTATGTTCAGAGTTGTATTGCCCACCGATTTTTCAGATAATGCATTCCATGCCATTTCCTATGCAGTAAAACTGTTGGAAAAGTCTACCTGTATTTTTTACCTGGTACATGCATATAACCCACCAGTGTACAGGGCCGATTATACTTTGGGCAGCCCGGGCCAATTGGGATTGCCTGATACAGAAAAGTACAAAGCCGAAGAAGCTTTGGAAAAAACAAGGCAAAAAATCAAGGCACAGTTCAATATACCGACCCACACGTATGTAACCCACGCTGCTTTTAATTCGTTGGCAGATGAAATCGCATCCATAACCAACAAGGAGAACATCGATTTTGTGGTAATGGGCACACAAGGGGCAACAGGAGCGAAGGAAATTTTATTTGGCTCCAATACGGTGCATGTAATTCAGAGAACTAGTGTTCCAATTCTTGCCATACCCTCGTTTTTTGAGTTTAAACCCCCACACAATATATTGTTTCCAACCGATTTTGAAGTAGATTACGATAAGGCCAATATTGATTTTTTACTCAAGCTTTCCAAACTATGGCATGCTAAACTGCATGTTTTACATGTATCATCGCCAAGCGGATTGGATGCCGATCAAGAAAAGAACAAAACCTATTTGCAGGGCATGTTGTTAGAAGAGAATACTGTTTTCTACGATTTACCGGACCAAGAACTGATAGAAGGCATCAATGGGTTCCAGAACAAGGCCCAGGTCGAACTTTTGGCCATGGTGAAAAACAAACACTCATTTATTGAACGCCTTTTTATAGAACCGATCATTAAAAATATAGGGTTACATGCCAGAGTTCCTTTTTTGGTTCTCCCCTATAACCAATAATTAAATTATGTTACAGATTTTAGTACCCACCGATTTTTCAAACAATTCTTACAATGCGCTGTTCTATGCCGCTAAATTGTTCAAGAACAAGAAAAGTACATTTCGTATTGTAAATGTGTGCAGTACCAAGAACGATCCAAAAAAGGAAGAGGCCCAATTGGAATCGGCCCAAGGATTGGATGCATTGGTACATCGGCTGATCAGGGATGTAGGAGAGAATTTGAACCATGACTATAAAAAAATATCGCTATGTTCGGATTTATCCGAGGGGATTGCTGATTATGCCAAAACAAACAAAGTGGACCTTACCGTAATTGGAAACAAGGCACAAGAAGAAGTCAAACATATTCTGTTCGGGAACAACGCCATGCAGTTAGTTCGAGAAATAACCCATTGCCCTGTATTGATCGTGCCTTTGGAAATTGACTTTAAGAAGGTGGATAAACTGGCTTTTACATCCAATTATACCTATCCTATTGCAGAAGAAAATAGTAAGGCCATCATTTTTTTCAGTGAATTGATGGATAGTGTTGTTGTGCCAATGCGCATTCAAGAAAATAAAGGGAACGATACTGCCGAAAAGAACAGAACCCAATTTTTAAATGCGATTGCCCATAAAAGTGGAAAAGAGGTCGAGTTGCCCATTTTCGATGGCAAGGTGAACACGATTTTGGAATTTGTAGATCTCTGGAAAATAGGTATGCTCTGCATGGTGTACTACCCGCACCACTTCTTTTTGGAGTTTATAGGCAATGGCATCATAAAGGAACTGAATACCAAATTAAAAGTCCCTTTTTTAATTTTGCCCAACCGCCAAAGTTGACGAAAATCATGGCATAACCTATTGGTTCATAGTAAATTTCAGGAAAATGAGATTACGTATGGACAAAAGGATTTTGTTGCCTACCGATTATTCCAAAAATGCATTGAACGCCATTAGGTACGCCCTGGAGTTGTATAGAAAAGTACACTGCGACTTTTATATTCTCAATGCGTTCCATATATCCAGCTACACCTTGGATAGCATGAGGGTCCCGGAAACAGGCGAACCTTACTACGAAGCTGCAAAACAAGAAGCGGAAGCAGGTATGGAGCGACTAATGCAAATGGTCAGACTCCATCCACAGAACCATAAGCACGAATTTCATACCATAACGACCTTTAACAGTGTTACCGAGGCGATCAGAAATGTTGTCGATAAAAAAGATATCGATATGATTATCATGGGAACCAAAGGTATCACCGAATTCAAGGCTCGGATATTCGGAACCAATACCGTAAATGTAATGGAACGGATCAGGGAGTGCCCCGTAATTGCAGTGCCCAATAATTATATGTTCGAAGAACCAAAGGAAATTGTTTTTCCAACCGATTATAAATCCCCTTTTAAGAAAAAAGAAATGGCAGATGTAATCGAGTTGGCACAATTGTTCAATGCTACCATCCATTTATTGCACATTGATAAGGACAAAGACGGTAAACTGGACAGGAAAGAGCAGGGCAATAAGGAATTGCTCCAAGAAATTCTGGAAGGGGTAACGCACCAGATGCACTTTGAGCCTGCAGCTAATATCAGTGATGGGATCAACGCATTTGTCGATAGGCACAAATGTGATATGATCGCCTTTTTGAACAGAAAGCATTTATTTTTTGGAAGCATACTTACCAATCCTTTGGTGAAGAAAATAGGGTACGACCCCAAAGTGCCCATATTGGAACTTAACGATAACTAAAAAATTGTAACTATGAAACAGATTGGAATTTGGTTGGATAAACAAGAAGCCAATGGCGTAGTATTGGAAAACGGGAAGGAAAGTCTTTTTACCATTCCATCGGAACTCGATTTTTTTAACCCAAGAGGCGGTTCACGCTCCAAGACCAAATGGGGCCCACAAGACGTGGTGCAGGACAGTAAATACCTGGAAAAGGAAAAGCATCAACTAAGAAACTATTTTGAGAAGATTGCGGAAAAAATTTCCGATGCGGACGAGATAGCCATATTTGGTCCTGCCGAAACACCGGAAAAATTGGTAGGGGCTTTGCAGACGAAACATCCTGGCTTGGCCAACAAAATAAAGATGACCAAAACTACGGACAGTATGTCCCAAAACCAGTTTAAAGCGTTGGTAAAACAATCTTTTGGTCTGGACGACCGATATCCTACGGGTAAATAAAAGTGAGCAAAATGATTTAGATCATTTTAAAACTAAGGGCTAAACCCTATTTTCAAAGGTAAAATTCAATCGAACTCCAAGATAATGGCATGGGAGAGGAAAATAGAGGTGATGCGAGACGATCTCCAAAACTGGAAATCTTACATTCAGTTTATCGGGGACGAGATGGTGTTTATCCAAAAATTACTTGATTCTTACATTTTTGAACCAAGAACGCCCAACCTGTTTGAACGGTTGGAGAACTTTAAACAGCTTTTCAACGCTTCAAAGCAGCAAAGGGCATCGCTACTGGAATCCATTAAAATACATGGGAATAGACTTGGCGGTATTTTTGAATGTACACAAGAAGAAAGCGATAGTCAATACTACGAAAATCATCTGGACCTGAAAGCAAATGTCACGGGCTATATCAAATCCTATCTTGACCAAAAAAAGGAAGTTTACGAATATGCCGGATCTATACTAAAGAAAAAGAAGCCCTAGTGCTGGCATGATCAAAAGGGTATACCTCCTTTGGTCTGTGCCGGATTGTTACATGCTCATTAACCATTAAAGAATGTAATTACGTATACTATGGAAGCAAAACCCATTAAAAGAAAGTTTAGGGAATGGTTCAGTGCAGATGAGTTGCACCAAGAATCCAAAGAATGGTTCTCCGAATTGCAATTTGCCGCGGACGAGCAACAGTTTTTGAATCATATGGTCAAAGATTATACTTTGGATATTATAGATTCCGATATGTTCAAGACCGTTCAGCCTGTTGTGGAAAACTTGAACAAAATGGAGAAGCAGTTGGTGGAACTCCTCAAGAAAGTACAATTGCACGAAAACCAACTTCAGATCATGGTGGACGATATCAATCAAGAAAAAATGGAGTCCGCCTATTTGGACACACATAACGATCTGGGCATGGAAGTGTCCGATTATATTATAAAATATAGGGAGTCCAAAATCAGGATTTTTGATATCGTGTCCGATGTTATCAAGCGCAAAAAACAAAAAAGATTGCTCAATTAACCCAAGTTATACCAAAAAACATGAAAGTACTTGTTTATAGTGCCAAGGATTTTGAGATAGATCATTTAAAAAAAGTGAACGATGGCAAACACAACTTAAAGTTTGTGCCGGAAGCGCTCAATACCACGACCGCGGTAATGGCAGCTGGCTTCGATGCCATCTGTATATTCTCCAATGATGATGCCTCTTTGGTTGTATTGGAAATTCTTAAGGATCTGGGAGTAAAATATATAACACTACGATCTACGGGCTACAATAATGTAAGCGTTAAGTCTGCCAAGCGGATCGGGCTCAAAGTCGCTTATGCCCCAGAGTATTCGCCACATGCCATTGCCGAGCATACAGTGGGACTTACTTTGGCACTAAATCGGAAGTTGATTTTAGCCAATGCCCAGGTGCACCAATATAATTTTATGTTGGACAACCTGATCGGTACTGAGATCTTTGGCAAAACCGTGGGTATTTTTGGAACAGGTAGAATAGGCTCTATTTTAGTAAAGATCTTTCATGCTTTCGGGTGTAAAGTATTGGCGAACGATATAGAACGTAACCAGTATTTGGAAAACCATTACGAAGTGGAGTATGTTCCCTTGGAAGTACTGTGCCGTAGATCGGATATAATCAGTATCAACACGCCATTGACCTACGAAACACACCATGTTTTTAATGAAACGCTGTTCTCCGTTATGAAAAAGGGGGCATTGTTGGTGAACACAGCTCGCGGTGGGATCGTAAAGACCAATGATGTTATAACCGCCCTTAAAAATGGAAATCTTGGAGGGTATGCAACCGACGTTTATGAACAGGAAAGGGGTGTTTTCTTTAAGGATAACCGTAAATCGGGCATTGCCGACGAGCTGTTGAAAGAGTTGATCGATCTGCCAAATGTGTTATTGACCCCTCACCATGCATTTGCCACCAAAGAGGCGCTTGAGCGCATTGCGGAAACCACCATTTATAACTTAGATTGTTGGGAAGAGGGCAGGAGCTGTAAAAACGAATTGGGGTTTCAGACAATCACTTTATAGAAGCGGACTTAAAAGTTTGGCAAAACCTTCAATGAGTTTTTTGCCCCATGAGCGCGATTTAAATTTTTCGTAATCGGACAAGAGGGTGGACTTATCACAATCCGACAAAAAATCGGATTTCATTTTGCGGCAAAGCTCGTTGTCGTAGACAAAAACTTGTGCCTCATAATTCTGCTGCAGGCTCCTATTGTCCAAATTGGCCGTTCCAATGCTTGCAATCTCATCGTCGCACAACATTACCTTGCTATGTAAAAAGCCTTCTTCGTACAGATAAATTTTTATACCTGCCTTTAGATAAGATTCAAAATAGGCACGTACACACCAATCCACCAACTTGATATCGGTACTGGAGGACATTAATATCTTTACATCCACCCCGCTGAGCGCTGCGGTGATCAATGCTTGTAAAATGGCGTGGTTGGGAATAATATAGGGATTAACGATGTAGAGGTATTTTTCCGCACTGTTTATTATGGAAAAATACACTTGCTCCATAACATCAAAATCGTCGTCGGGGCTACTGGGAACAATTTGGAGCGATGTGTATTTTTTTTGCGTCCGGTAGATCTTTAATGTATTCAGATCTACTTTTTTTACACTTGCCAGAAACCAATCGGTTACAAAAGTGCGGTTGAGGAAATCCACAGCTTCGCCTTCAATTTTTAAGTGGCTATCGTGCCATTTGCCCTGAGCGGGATCTCCTTTCAGATATTTGTCGGAAATATTGATGCCCCCCGTAAACCCGATTTTATTATCGATCACTATGATCTTTCTATGGTTTCTATAGTTAAGGGAAGAAAGGAATCTTCCAAATTTAAAAGGTAGGAACTGTGCCGTCTCCACCCCGATGCCCTTGAGTTTTTTTAAATACTTTTTGCTTAGGGAGTAGCTGCCAATACCATCATAAAGGAGGCGAATGGTGACATTTTCAGCTACCTTTCTTTCAAAAACCTCCAATAATTTATCGGCCAAAAGACCGTCCTCGAAAATATAATATTGCAAATGAATATGCTCTTTGGCTTCCTCCAAGGCATTAAAAATGCTTTCGAAAGTGTTTCTTCCATCTTTGAGCAATTCTAAATGGTTATAACAGGTAACCGGGCATTTGGAGGTATTGCTGATCAAAGAGGTTATTTTTTCCTTGTTTGCTGAGATCTCAGGACGACAATCTTCATTTTTAAATTGATCATTTGGAGCAGTTTGATGTTTTTGGGAGAACATTTTACTTTTCCGTCGGTTTCGACCAAATAAAATATAAAGAAGTGCGCCTGCCACTGGGATGGTAAATATGGCCAAAAGCCAAGCCAGCGTTTTACTGGGGCGTACACCGTTCAGCAAAAGGCTGATCACCATTGTTAGGGAGATGATTACATAAAGTGTAATAAGAATGGGAACGAGCATCTTTGTATTGGATACAATTTGTAAACCACCGACAAGTTAGCAAAAGAAAATGGCGCTTGTAAGCGCACAACCAATAAACGTAGAAATTCTTTTTAAAATAAAAGAGTGCTACTAAAGGGCCCGAACGAGAGTCTGGTTTAATATTTAATAGAATGTCCCGTTTCAAGAAGCTTCTTTGCTTCTTTCCAGTTAGGTAATTTTTCAGAATCAACAGTTACGGTCCTAATTTCCCGGGCAATCTGTTTGCCGATTTTCATCGCCTCTAAATGAGCTCCGCTTTTGGTAAATTGTTTTAGTTCTTTTTCACTTTCCCATAGGGTCATCGTGTAATGGGTATTCCATAATCCTCTTTTTTTAAAATCTTTGCAGTTTGTTGCTTTTAACTGTTTAATAACTTTTAGAGCGTTAGCCGATAATGCGAAAAATTTCAGTGGTCCTTTTAAGCGGATTGATGTTATTGTTGCTTTCATGTTGTAATTGTTGCTCTGTTCAACTATAGATTGATTTTAATAAAGATTACGAAAGCTCGTGATTTTTAATTACAATTACAGTTCGGGATGTATACTTACCTGTTTTGACTTTACCTATGCCCATTTTGAATTGATGATTCATCTCGCTTTGACCGATATTGCCAAAAAAGTCTAAAGGTATCCTTCAGAAGAGATAAATTATAAACAAGGTTATTTGATCAAGTTAATGTGCCGGATATTTTTCATTATCTCAATTCGATTGATCAGAGAATCAATGATCAATGCATAAAGTTCATCGCCCAAGAGTTCATCCTCTACCCCAAAATCAATGTTCGGGTTGTCGTTTACCTCTATCACATACACTTTATTGTCCACAAATTTAAGGTCTACCCCGTACAATCCATCCCCAATTAACGAAGATGCTTTCACAGCTGTATTTAAGATCTGTTCCGGTACCTGTTCTATGGCCACGGTTTCATGGTTGCCGGACTTTTCTTCCTCTTCGCTGCTCCAATTATAAATTTGCCAATGATCTTTGGTCATAAAATACTTGCAGGCATATATTGGCTTGTTGTCCAGCACTCCTATTCTCCAATCGAAGTCCGAGTATAGAAACTCCTGTCCAATTACCATATCCGTTTTTTTAAAAAGGGACTTTAGTTGGTGTATTGCTTCGGTTTTATCGTTCACTTTTATCACCCCTAAGGAAAATGCGCTATCGGGCTGCTTTAAAACGGCCGGATAGTTCAACTGTTCCAGAATGTTATCTTCGGACATATTTTTTGTAAGGGCAATGGTCTTGGGTGTCCTGATTTTATTTTTCTTAAAGAGTTCATGCTGATAAATCTTATTCGAACACCGTAAAATGGACCAAGGGTCGTCTATTACCACCAAACCTTCTGCATAGGCCAAACGAGAAAGTTCGTAGGTATAATGGTTTACATTGGTGGTTTCGCGTATCAAAAGTGCGTCGAACTCGTTTATTTTGTTGATGTCGTTCTTGCTTATAAACTCCACATACATCCCTTTTTTGTTTGCGGTTTTGCGGAATTTTTCAAGGGCCTCCTTATTGGATGGCGGATATTCCTCAAAGGGGTTGATCAATATGGCAAGATCGTACTTGTAATTGTTCAACTTTGGAAAATGGTACCGCTTTTTATTGAAGTATTTTTGGGCGGCATGGTACACCATATCTTTCTTTTCGGTGTTTAGGTCCTTAAAAGTCAAGACCTTTATATTTTTTATGATCCATTTTTCCGCTTTTATAAAATTGATGGAGAACAACGGGACTTCAAAAACCTGAAACAATTTGGTAGCTAATGTTTTGTATGCAGAAATAGATGTTTGTCCAAAATAGACTTCCAATAGGATACTTTCCCCTTTATCCTTGCCAAGAACACGGTTTACTTGTTCGTTGAGCTCGTATGAAAGGGATTGCACCACATTGGCCAATTGCACATCTTTAATTGTGGACGAACTCGGAATGGCGCGCTGTCCTCTAGCCGATGCGAGTAAAGATACATAGTACCCAAAACTTTGATACTTGTACGAACTGCACAAATTAAAAACCCTAAAATTCGAATTGTTCTGGTACAATGGGTTATTGATGTAATCCTTTACCGAAATTACCGTTGCCTTTATTTCGGATTTCTCCCAAGAATAAGGTCTATCGATAACGATTAGGTTTTTAGTGTCGTGGTCTGTGCTGGCTGCTCCTATTCGCATACCCATTTTAAGGGCATCTTCGTTGGTTCGGTAATAATCTGTTAGTGTTTTGATCACCAAAAAACCGTTGGAGAGATACCAATCCACCAGTTTTTCGTTTTTAGAACTAACCTCTAAGGTGATGCTCGTAAAATTTTTGGAGAAAGCAAATGCTTTTACATGCTCTAAAATTTTGGAGCCAATGCCATAATTTCGAAATTCGGGTAAAATACTGATTGAGTACAGCCGGAGCATGTGCTTGTATTTGAACAAAATGGCGGAGCCGATCCTTTGACCTGTAATGTCTGCATCTTCCACAATTATTATTTCCTGAAAAGAACTCTTGATTCCTTTTTTTAGATTGGCCTTTGTAGTTTGCTGAAAATCAGGGAACGATTTCTTTTCGAGCATTAAAAGGAAATCGACATCATTATGGTTCGCTATGCGAAAATATAACTTCATCTAATTGGAATATGCTGATCTAGGAGCCTGTCTACTAGTACCGTTTTAAAGGTAAAGGTATAATTCATTTGAATACACTGATCAAATAAAAATTGGTGTTTACCGATTAAATGAAGTTGTTTTTTTGATTTAAGGTGGAAATCTAAAGAGTATCCATAAGCCCAAAACAAAGTTGGTCAATATGTATCATGGGGTCTCCGAGTGCAGAAACGTTGGATAGTACAATAACCCCATTCTTGTTTTTCGTATTCATAACCAAACAGGAGGTATAACCGCCCGTTCCTCCATTATGCCAAATCCACTTTTCGCCTGATGGTTCCGTGCGTATGTGCCAACCTAAACCAACACTGGATCTATCGTTAATGGTATGGGTCTTGATTCTGGTAAGTGCCAAAGCTCTATTCTTGTCATCAAAATGGGCCGTAACAAATTTGGAGAGATCTTCTGTGGTAGAAATAATATCCCCAGCACCGGATAGCGATGCCAAGTTCCAGTTTTTCACAGGTTTTCCTTCAGCACTTTGGCCTTCGACTAAAAAAGTGGATACATTTTCGCTCCCAATAGTGCTGTTGGGCATATTATATTTTAAAAATATTCTTTCCTGGAGCAGCTGGTTCAAGGTTTTTTTTCCAATTTTAGATAAGGTATGGCCCAATAGTCCAGCACCTAAATTGGAATATTCGTATGTGCCATCTTCATTGAAAGATAATTCCATTTCGTTGACCAAATAGTATTTTAACTTTTCTGCATCGTAATCGGAAAATGGGTCTTGGTCACTAATGTCAAAGTCAAGGTTGGAGGGCATGCGTGGAAGGCCCGAAGTGTGGTTCGCCAAGGCCTTGAAAGTAATGTCTTGCCCATTGTTGAACTCAAAATCATAGTAGGGGTTTATGGAATCGTCCAGCTGTACTTTGTTTTCCAGGACAAAGTCCGCAAGTAGGGTAGCATTGAAAACTTTCGTGATAGATCCAATCTCAAATGCATTTTGTTGATTTTTAATGGTAAAAATGGTGTCGTTCCTTTTTTCGACACCGTAAAATTTCACATTGCTATTTTCAATAAGAGCAAATGCAAGTTGGGTATTATCGGGAAATACTTTGCTATGTTCAAAAATCAGCTCGGATTGTGTGTCCGTTATCCTTTCATCATTCAGGGTTTGATTGTTGACTATTTTGTTTGTCCGTGAATTACCGCAACTCAAAACCAGAGAAAGGATGGTAAAAAGAAGTAAGAATGAATTTTTCATGGTAAGTTTTGATGTGTGCCCAACGTTTGATTTATCCTAAAGGGATACGTTTAAATTCGGAGTCGGTTACAATGCCTGACCCTTACCTTTTTGAGTTTTATTTTTTCAAAAACCAAAAGACGCCCAAAGGGCGCCTTTTTAGTTTATAATATCACATCGGACGGAGTCGAGATTTGAATAAATAAGTTCTCGACTGCGCTCGAACTGACCATGTTTTACAAATTCGGAATCACCAAAACCTGATCGGGGTGGATTACATTGGGGTCTTTTAAAATATTGGTGTTAGCATCAAAAATTTTGGTGTACTTCATTGGGTCGCCATAATAATGTTTGGCAATCTTGCTCAACGACTCACCGCTCTTTACGGTATGTCTGTGGTAAACAGATTCATCTTCAACGGTGATGTTGGCCTTGATGTCGGAAGGTTTTTCTCCGCCGATTTCCTTGATTTTGTCCCACAGTAGATTTTTCTCATATTGGGTATGGGTCGTACCTTTAATTTTAATAATGTCTCCCTCAACATTTACATCACCATTTTTAACGCCCAATTGTTCGCCTAGATCCAATACTGGCTGATATTTTGCTTTTACACTCATAATTAAGATTTTTTACAGTTAATAATTAGAGGTTTCAAGATAGGCAATCCGCTTATATTTTACCATGAATTATTTGTAATACTTTTAATGGTCTTTAATGGATCAACCGTATATATTGCTTCTAGGACAAGGTTTCATACCGGTATGGGAATTCCATCGCACAGTGATCCAAGATTTTGATCCAAACCGTGGGTATAGCCAATTAAATACAAGCCTTAGTTTTGAACGGCATTTACAGGTAATCATTTTTTCATTGAAAACCATATGTGTAGGCTTTGTGAATCAATAATTTAATTGTATTTTTGCACACCTTTTTAACAAGGAGGCAAGAGAAAAGGGAATCTAGAAAATTATTTAAAACCACTTCCGCGGTAATTGTTTGACTCTTGTAAAACGTGGAATACAAATTTAAATCAGCAGCATGGCTGAAGAAAAACAAAACGTTGAGGTAGAAGAAACTGCCGCAGCACCAGTAGTAAAAGAAGAAACACAGCCCAAACAAGATCCACAAGAATTTCTTGAAAATTTTGACTGGGACAAGTACGAAGAAGGAATTGAGCGTGTAGACGATACAAAGCTTAAAGAGTTCGAAACGCTTGTGGAGGAAAACTTTGTGGACACTGCGGACGAGGAAGTAGTGGAAGGAAAAGTTGTTCACATGACTGACCGTGAGGCCATCATCGACATCAATGCAAAATCCGAAGGTGTAATTTCCTTAAATGAGTTCCGATATAATCCAGACCTAAAAGTTGGGGATAAAGTCGAGGTACTTATAGATATTCGCGAAGACAAAACCGGTCAATTGGTATTGTCACACCGTAAGGCTAGAACCATTAAGGCTTGGGAGCGTGTCAACAACGCACACGACAAAGAAGAAATCGTTACCGGTTTCGTTAAATGCCGTACCAAAGGTGGTATGATCGTTGACGTATTCGGAATCGAAGCATTCTTGCCAGGTTCCCAGATCGATGTGAAGCCTATCCGTGATTACGATCAGTACGTAGGTAAGACCATGGAGTTCAAAGTAGTAAAGATCAACCACGAGTTCAAAAACGTAGTGGTGTCGCACAAAGCTTTGATCGAAGCGGATATCGAAGAACAGAAAAAAGAGATCATCGGCCAATTGGAAAAAGGTCAAGTATTGGAAGGTGTGGTCAAGAACATTACATCTTATGGGGTATTTATCGACCTTGGAGGTGTGGATGGTTTGGTTCACATTACCGATCTTTCCTGGAGCCGTATCAACCATCCGAACGAGGTTGTGGAGCTAGACCAGAAATTGAACGTGGTAATCTTGGACTTCGATGATAACAAGTCTAGAATCCAGTTGGGTCTTAAACAATTGGAGAAACACCCATGGGATGCCCTTGGCGATGAGATCAAAGTAGGTGACAAAGTTAAAGGTAAGGTAGTGGTAATCGCAGATTACGGTGCATTTATCGAAGTTGCCGAAGGCGTAGAAGGATTGATCCACGTTTCTGAAATGTCGTGGAGCACCCACCTAAGATCAGCACAAGACTTCGTAAACGTAGGTGATGAAGTTGAAGCTGTTGTATTGACCTTGGACAGGGAAGATCGCAAAATGTCGTTGGGCATCAAGCAATTGACCCCAGACCCATGGACCGATATTACTACTAAATATCCTGTAGGGTCAAGACATAAAGGAATCGTTAGAAACTTTACCAACTTTGGTGTATTCGTAGAGTTGGAAGAAGGAATTGATGGTTTGATCTATATCTCCGACCTTTCATGGACCAAGAAAATCAAGCACCCATCCGAGTTTGTTACCGTAGGTGACACTTTGGAGGTGGAAGTATTGGAATTGGACGTGGATGGACGAAAGTTGAGCCTTGGTCACAAGCAGACCACAGAAAACCCTTGGGATAAATACTCCGAGGAGTTTGCTGAAGGAACAATTCACAAAGCTGCAATTGCAGAGGTTGTTGACAAAGGAGCGACTATCAACTTCAACGAGGACATCGTTGGGTTTGTTCCACAACGTCACATGGAAAAAGAAGACGGCAAGAAATTGGTAAAAGGAGAAGAGGCCGAATTCAAGATCATCGAGTTCAATAAAGATTTCAAGAGAGTTGTGGCCAGCCACACGGCAATCTTTAGAGAGCAAGAAGACAGAAATGTGAAAGCCGCTGCCAAGAAAAGAGCCACGTCTAGCGACGAAGCTGCTCCGACCCTTGGAGATGCTAACTCACAGTTGCAAGCATTGAAAGACAAGATGGAAGCCGATTCCAAGAAAAAGTAATCGGACTTTTCAATGATACTAAGCCCCGCTGGAAACAGTCGGGGCTTTTTTATGTTCCGAACATTTTAAAGAATTGCTTACTTTTGTGGTCAACCGAGTTGGTCGCACACAGCATATGAGTCAAAAAGTACTGCTTACTTCAAAGGAAATCAACATCATACTGCACCGGTTGGCCTGTCAGCTAATGGAAAACCATTTGGATTTTGCCAATACCGCACTCATAGGTATTCAGCCCAGAGGCGTTTTTTTGGCAGAAAGATTGGTGAAAATCCTCAAAAAAGAATACAAAGTCAAACATATTGACCTTGGTTTCTTGGACATCACATTTTTTAGGGACGATTTTGGACGAGGGGAAATCCTTAAGGCCAATTCCACACAAATGAATTTTTTGGTAGAGGACAAAAAAGTAGTGTTTATAGATGATGTTCTTTACACAGGAAGAAGTATCCGGGCGGCCCTTACCGCCATTCAATCCTTTGGAAGACCGAGCAATATTGAACTTTTGACCTTGATCGATCGTAGATTTAGCAGGCATTTGCCCATTCAGCCGACCTACCGGGGCCGACAAGTGGATGCCATAAACGAAGAAAAAGTAAAAGTGATGTGGCAAGAAAACGACGGCGAAGATAAAGTATATTTAGTAAGCAAATAATAGATAATGAGCGAGTTAAGTGTAAGTCACTTGTTGGGAATAAAATATCTGAACAAAAAGGATATATCGCTCATTTTTGAAACGGCAGACCATTTTAAGGAGGTCATCAACCGTTCCATTAAAAAGGTGCCTACCCTTCGGGATATTACCATTGCCAACATCTTTTTTGAGAACAGTACCCGAACAAAACTATCTTTCGAGTTGGCAGAGAAACGGCTTTCCGCCGATGTGGTCAATTTCTCGGCAGGACAATCTTCCGTTAAAAAAGGGGAGACCCTTATTGATACCGTAAATAATATCCTGTCCATGAAAGTGGATATGGTAGTGATGCGCCACCCTAACCCTGGAGCAGGAATATTTTTATCCCAACATGTAAATGCCTCCATCGTAAATGCAGGGGACGGAGCCCATGAACACCCAACACAAGCATTGTTGGATTCTTTTTCTATTAGAGAGAAACTGGGCGACGTAGGTGGTAAGAATGTTGTGATAGTAGGTGATATTCTACATTCCAGAGTAGCACTCTCCAATATATTTGCCTTAAAATTACAAGGCGCCAATGTTAAAGTTTGTGGCCCAAAAACATTGATCCCAAAATACATAGAGTCCTTGGGTGTAGGGGTGGAGACCAATTTGAGAAAAGCCTTGGAATGGTGCGATGTGGCCAACATGCTTCGGGTACAGAACGAACGGATGGATATCAGTTATTTTCCTTCCACCAGAGAATACACCCAACAGTTTGGGGTGAACAAGGAGCTGTTGAACAGTTTGGACAAAGAAATTGTGATTATGCATCCAGGTCCCATTAATAGAGGTGTGGAAATTACCAGCGATGTGGCCGATTCCGATCAGTCCATTATTTTGCATCAGGTTGAGAATGGTGTGGCCGTTCGAATGGCGGTACTTTACCTATTGGCATCAAAAATTAAGTAAGACATGATTTTCGATAAAGAAGGCACAACAACCATAATTTTCCAAGAGAACACAACCCTTTCTGGTTTTCTGGAAAATTTGAACAAAGCCTACCCAAAATTAAAGCATGATAACATAGTTATCAACCTATTTTCCTTTGACCAGCTAACGGTGAGCAACATTCTCGAGTTTTTGGATATTTCCAACACTCACAAGGCATCAGGACAATCTTTTGTTTTGGTTACAGATAAACTGGGTTACGACGAAATACCGGAAGAGATCAGTGTGGTACCCACCTTGCAAGAAGCCAAAGACCTGATCGAAATGGAAGAAATTGAACGTGACCTTGGACTATGAAACTAACAGTGTTAGGTTGCTATGCCGCTACACCACGAACATTTACCAATCCTACCTCTCAGGTACTCGAAATAAAGAACCATCTTTTTTTGATCGATTGTGGTGAAGGGACCCAAGTCCAATTGAGAAAATATAAGATCAAGTTCTCCAGAATCAACCATATTTTTATTTCACATCTCCATGGCGATCACTTTTTTGGTTTGCCTGGCCTTATATCCACTTTCCGATTACTGGGCAGAGATAAAGAAATGCACATTTACGGTCCTAAAGGCATTAAACAGGCCATTACTTTACTTTTAAAATTGGGCGATTCTTGGACCAATTACCCTTTGGTCTTCCATGAATTGGAATCGAAAGAATCCGAAATTGTCTACGAAGACGAAAAGGTGACCGTGCGTACCATTCCATTGATCCACAGAGTGTATACCAATGGATTCCTATTTCAAGAAAAAGAAGCGCCCAGAACCCTGAATATTGACACCGCCCGAAAATATGGGGTAGACAAAAGCCAGTTCATTAAAATAAAGGAAGGGGTCGATGGTGTGGATAAGTTTGGTAAGACGGTGCCCAATAAACAACTCACTTTAGATCCACCAGCACCAAAAAGTTATGCTTTTTGCAGCGATACGGTTTATAATGAAGGGATTTTGCCCATTATAAAAGATGTCACCGTGCTCTATCACGAATCCACTTTTCTTGAGTCGGAATCGCATTTGTGCGAAAAAACAAAACATGCCACGGCCAAACAGGCAGCTCAAATTGCCCATAAGGCCAACGCCAGTCTTTTGGTGTTGGGACATTATTCCACTAGGTACAGATCAATTGAGCTTTTTAAAAAGGAGGCCAAAGAGGTTTTTCCGGTAGTGGAACTCGCCGACGACGGTAAAGAGTTTGACTTTGGAGTATAAAAAATTACCATTCTTTTACAGGCGCATGGCTTTGAGTTGAATCTATTTTTGACGAACTTCACAACATGCAAAAAGACCTGAGCAATTATAGAAAATCTTACGAAAAAAGTGAGTTGACCGAGGCAACCGTAAAGGAAAACCCCCTTGAGCAATTCCAAAAATGGTTCTACGAAGTTGAAGCCTCGGACGGCGTGGACGAACCTAATGCCATGACGGTATCTACCCTTGGCCTGGATGGATTTCCAAAAAGTAGAGTAGTGCTGATGAAGAAGTTTACTTTCGAGGGCTTTATATTTTACACCAACTACCAAAGTGAAAAAGGCAAGGCCATCGAGGCCAATCCATCCATATGCTTATCCTTTTTTTGGCCAAATATGGAACGTCAAGTGATCATAAAGGGCAAAGCAGAAAAAATTGCCGAGAATCTATCCGATGGTTATTTTGAATCGCGACCTACTGGGAGTCAACTTGGAGCGGTGGTTTCCGACCAAAGCGAAGTGGTGCCTTCCCGGGACTATCTCGAAAAAAAACTAAAGGAGCTGGAACAAGAGTATGAAGGACAGGAAGTGCCACGACCCGAATATTGGGGAGGTTATTTGGTAAGGCCCATATCCATAGAATTTTGGCAGGGACGCCCCAACAGACTCCACGATAGGATACGATATACACTTCAAGATGATTATGATTGGAAAATAGAACGGTTGGCCCCCTAAATCCTATAAACGATGAAACAACTGATATTGATGCGTCATGGGAAATCCTCTTGGGATTACGATGCTTCCGATAAGGACAGACCTTTAAAGGAGCGAGGGATCAACGATGCCCATTTGGTGTCCAAAACATTTAAAATCCACGCTCCGCAAATGGATTTTATATATTCCAGTCCGGCGATTCGTGCACTGCATACGAGTATGATTTTTGTTAGAAATCTTGACTTTGATCTTTCTAATTTTAGCATAAATAATGAGTTATACGATTTTTCGGGAGATAATGTGGAGAGGTTTGTACATCGATTGGACAACAATTTGAAAACAGTGGCCATATTTGGTCACAACTATGCCTTTACTTCACTTGCAAATACATGGGGAGATCAGTATATTGAAAACGTTCCCACGGCAGGACTTGTGCACATTACATTTGGTGTGGACGATTGGTCCAAAATATCCAAGGGCATTACAAAGCAAATGGTCTTTCCAAAACACTTGAAAAAATAGATGGTAAAAACAAAGAACGAATATATCAACAGGGAAATCAGTTGGCTGCAATTTAACGCCAGGGTGCTGCAAGAGAGCAAAGATCCTAGGGTTCCATTGATCGACCGATTACGGTTTCTAGGGATTTTCAGTAACAATTTGGATGAATTCTTCAAGGTTCGCTATGCTACGGTTAAACGAATCGTTGACGCGGGAAAAACAGGAAAGAGTGTTTTAGGGGGAGAAAAGGCCAAAGATTTGTTAGAGGAAATCACCAAAATAGTGATCGATCAACAGGCCCGTAGTCTGGTTATCTTCAAGGAGATTGACAGAGAGCTTAGGGAGAAGAACATTTTTATAATTCGAGAAACCGAGGTCAACCAAAATCAGGCCGAATTTATAAGGGACTATTTCTTTAAAAAGGTGAATCAAGAATTAATGACCATTATCTTGAACGACCTTACGGAATTTCCACTTTTGAAGGATACGGCAGCTTATTTGGCCGTAAAAATCGTAATGAAGAACGGTTCGCCCGGAGGAAAACACAATCGATATGCATTGATCGAAATTCCAAAAGGTATCGACCGTTTTGTGGTTTTGCCCAAAGAGGGAGATAAGGACTATGTGATCATGCTGGACGATCTTATTCGTTTTTGCTTGGACAGTGTTTTTACCATGTTCGATTTTGAATCCATTTCCGCGCACATGATCAAGATTACCAGAGATGCCGAGTTGGATATCGATAATGATTTAAGTAAAAGTTTTATCGAGAAAATTTCTTCGAGTGTAGAACACAGAAAAATAAGCGACCCGGTTCGTTTTGTTTACGATAAAAGTATCGACAAGGACACTCTTCAGTTCCTAAAGGAAAAAATGGACATTATGGATACCGATAGTGTTATTCCCGGGGGACGTTACCATAACAGAAGGGATTACATGGGTTTTCCGAGCTTGGGGCGCCAAGACCTTATGTACGACAAAATAGAACCTTTGCCGGTACAAGGGCTGAGCATGAAAGGGAGCTTGTTGGATATTATCGCGCATAAGGACTATATGATCTATGCTCCTTACCATACATTTAGTTATGTGACCAAATTTTTGCGCGAGGCGGCCCTGGACCCCCAAGTCCGTAGCATTAAAATCACCATTTATCGATTGGCCAGCGATAGCCAAATAGCCTCGGCATTGGTAAACGCGGTAAAAAATGGAAAGCAGGTAACCGTGCAGATAGAACTGCAGGCCAGGTTCGATGAGCAGAACAATATCGAATATGCCAATTATCTACAGGACGAAGGTGTACAGTTGATTTTTGGTGTGCCCGGCTTAAAGGTGCACAGTAAGATCTGTTTGGTGGAGCGCGAGGAAGAAGGCGGGCTAAAACGATATGGGTTTATAAGTACCGGTAATTTTAACGAGTCCACGGCAAAAATCTATACAGATTACACCTTGTTTACCGCCCATCAGGGCATATTAAAGGATATGAACAAAGTGTTCGGATTCTTTGAGACCAATTACAAGATCAACAAGTACAAACACTTGATTGTATCACCACACTATACAAAATCAACTTTTATGAAGTTGATCGATAGGGAAATAGCCTGCGCACGCGAAGGAAAAGAGGCCTACATTAAAATAAAGATGAACAGTCTTACCTCCTATAAAATGGTAGATAAGCTGTACGAGGCCAGTAGGGCCGGGGTAAAAATAAAAATGATTGTCCGCGGAATCTGCTGCTTAATTCCCGGTGTCGAGGGAATGAGCGAGAATATTGAGGCCATAAGTGTAGTGGATAAGTTTTTGGAACACCCCAGACTATTTATTTTTGGAAACGGGGGAGACCCGAAAATTTATATATCCTCCGCAGATTGGATGACACGTAACCTGGATTTTAGGGTAGAGGTGGGTTGCCCTATTTATGATGAGGACATCCGACAAGAACTACTGGATACTTTTGAGATTTCCTGGAACGATAACTCAAAGGCCAGAATATTTTCGGCCAAACAAGACAACGCCTACAGAAAAAGGTCCAAGGGAGCGGCCGAGTTTAGGTCGCAGTTTGAAGTGTACGATTATTACAAGCGAAAACTGGAATCTTAAGATCACTGGATTTGGTAATAAAGAAATTTGCAGCTATCGATATTGGTTCCAACGCGGTCAGATTGTTGATCAACAATGTAATCGAGTACCAAGACAGGCCCACTAAGTTCAAAAAAAGTGAATTGGTCAGGGTGCCGGTTCGTTTGGGGGAAGATGCCTTTTTGAACGGTGAAATCTCCGAACGGAACCTCAATCGATTGGTAAAGACCATGCAGTCCTTTAAACTTTTAATGGACGTTTATGGTGTGGAAAAATACATGGCCTGTGCCACTTCGGCACTTAGGGAAGCCAAAAACGGGAAGCAGGTAATAACTAGGGTAAGAAAGGGATCGGGGGTCGATATTCAGATCATCGATGGTAAAGAGGAAGCATCGATCATTGCCTCGACCGATCTTAAGGATATTATTAAAAATGATAGGCTCTACCTGTATGTGGATGTAGGGGGCGGTAGTACGGAATTTACTATAATCGACAAGGGGTTGCCTATTTTTTCCAAATCATTTAAAATAGGCACGCTCCGGATTTTAAACAATTTGGTGAATGATGCAGTTTGGGACGAGATAAAAACCTGGATCAAATCCAATCTCCCTTCGGATGCTACCGTCGAAATTATTGGTTCTGGCGGAAACATAAATAAATTGCACAAAATGTCCGGTAGAAAGGTCGGTCAGCCCCTTTCCTATATTTGGTTGAATGCCCAATACCATTTTTTGGACAGTATGGTCTACGAAGACAGGATTTCGGAACTTGGCCTAAATCAAGACCGTGCAGATGTAATTATACCCGCGACCAAAATATTCTTAAACGCAGCAAAGTGGAGCAAGGCCAAAAAAATTCTTGTTCCAAAAATTGGTCTTGCCGATGGTATGATCAAAACTTTGTACCATAAAGAGGATTAACCGTGCATGGTTTCCTTTTTGCCGAGGTCTTTCATTAATTGAGCTTCATGTTCCAACAGCGCTTCCCATTTTTGATCGACTTCCTCTCGATTTCCGTATTTGCGCGCAAACCTTAAAAACATGGTGTAGTGATTGGCTTCACTTACCATTAAGTTGCGATAAAACTCGGACAGTTCTTCGTCGTTAATCTCTTCCGATAGCAATCTAAAACGTTCGCAACTACGAGCTTCTATCAATGCAGCATACAAGAGTTTGTGTACCAAATGTGTTTCCCTGCTTCCACCTTTTGGGAAAAACTTCATGAGTTCTATAACGTACTCATCCTTGCGTTCACGGCCCAATACCCATCCCCGCTGTATAATTTTATCATGGACCATGTTAAAATGCCCCATCTCCTCACGGGCGAGGGCCGTCATTTCCTTTACCAATTCCGACTTTTCGGGAAAACCAATGATCAGGGAAATAGCGGTACTTGCCGCTTTTTGCTCGCAATAGGCATGATCTGTCAAAATTTCTTCGATGTTCTTTTCAACAATGTTCACCCATCGTGGGTCCGTTGGTAGTTTTAGGCCTAACATGTATCAGTTTTAAATTTATGGATACAAAGATAAAAGTATTGTGCGGTATGTTTAAAAATCAAGGTCGAACTCTTTGCGAAGGAGCTCGATGTTTGGATTTTTCTCCTTCAATTTTTCATATTTCTCCTCTGGGGTAAAGGCGAATTTTTTCGCAACTTCCTCGTTCACTGTAATATGGAGTGAAATTGAATAATTGTTCAACTTTTGTTTAAGGTAATCCAGCATCAGACTTTGTTCCCGTTCAATTTCCTTTTTCATGGTGCTGTTGGGAAGCTCGATCCAAATCGTATTTTCGTTCTTCATTTTGGGAACATCTGTTTGGAGGTTGCTAGCCAATATTTTTCGGCCTTGTTTTTCCAACTGTTGCACAAAATCGTCCCAATGTTTTTGCATGTCCACCTCTAAAAACGTATCGTGTGGTAAATCCTCCTCGTTTACTGTTGGGGATTTAATGTTCTCGTGCTCTTTTTTTATTTTGATACTGGACAGCGAAAGTCCCGAAACACGTTTTTTAGGACTTTTAATGTTTATTTTTTGAGTCGGGTTATCCTCTTTTGGGGAGTCGATTTTTTTTGTTTCTGCCTGTTGGGGCATAGGAACTTTCTCTTCGACGGTTCTAACCTCTGTCGTTGATGGTTGGACTTTCTTTTCCACCGAGGAAGCTATAGTCTGAACTTTGGCTTGACCTGCCTGCGTGTCGCTTGTTTTGGGCGTGGATTGTGTGGTAAACCGTGATGCCGGAATTATGAAATTAGAGTTTTTTTTTTCTCCATCGTAAGTGATGGATGCTAATTTCATAAGGGTAAGTTCTACCAATAACCGTTGATTTTTACTGCTCTTATACTTTAGGTCGCAATCATTGGCAAGGTCTATGGTCTTTAAAAGAAAATCTTTGGTAACTTTTTTTGCCTGATCTTGGTATTGTTGCTTAACATCGTCTCCAACCTCTATAAGATGTAAAGTGTCCGGATGCTGACAAACCAATAGATCTCTAAAGTGGGATGCAAGGCCACTTATAAAATGATGGCCATCGAACCCAAGGGAAAGGGTTCTGTTGAACAGGATCAAAAGTTCTGGAATGTTGTTTTCTAGAATTAAATCTGTTGCGGAAAAATAAATATCATAATCAAGGACATTCAGGTTTTCCGTGACCGCCTTACGGGTAAGTTCCTTTCCAGAGAAGCTGACCACCCTATCAAAAATGGAGAGGGCATCGCGCATGGCCCCATCTGCTTTTTGGGCAATAATATGTAAAGCACTTTCTTCTGCCTGTATACCTTGTTGTTCGGCAATGTGCTTAAGGTATTCTGCTGCATCTTTTACCGTGATCCGTTTAAAATCGAAGATTTGGCAACGCGATAATATGGTAGGGATAATTTTGTGTTTTTCGGTGGTCGCCAGAATAAAAATAGCGTGCTTAGGCGGTTCCTCCAAAGTCTTCAAAAAAGCATTGAATGCAGATTGTGAGAGCATATGCACCTCATCAATAATATACACTTTGTACTTGCCCGTTTGTGGAGGAATGCGTACCTGATCAATTAAACTACGGATGTCATCCACGGAGTTGTTGGAAGCTGCATCCAACTCAAAAATATTGAAGGCAAAATCTTCATCCTCCTTTTCTGTACCATCTTGGTTTATCTTTTTTGCCAAAATACGGGCGCAGGTGGTTTTGCCAACGCCTCTTGGTCCACAAAATAATAATGCTTGCGCCAAATGATCGTTTTCAATGGCGTTCATTAAGGTATTTGTGATGGAGGACTGCCCCACCACATCCTTAAAGGTTTGCGGTCTATATTTTCTAGCTGATACTATAAATGGTTCCAATGCTGGGAAAATAGAATTATTACAAATATAAAAATAGGATCGGGCAAAGTGGACTGCTCGAGCACAGTTAAGCTGTTTTTTATTAACAATTGAACTACCTTTGTAAACAGCAGGCCACCTTATCGCTGCAAGTACGGGCAACCAAGCTTGGAGAGGAAAGTCCGGACACCAAAGTGCGGCATAGCGGGTAACGCCCGTCCGTTGTAAGACGAGGACCAGTGCAACAGAAAGCAAGTACAGTTCGGCTGTAGTGAAATCGGCAAACTCTATGCGGTGAAACGCCATGTAAACCAACACTTGAGGGCTGCACGCTCGAGTTGGAGGGTAGGCGGTTGGAACACTTGGGCAACCATTTGTCTAGATAAATGATAAGGAGCTCCCTACATTGATTTGGGGTCTACAGAATCCGGCTTATGGCCTGCTTTTTATTGAGCTTCAAAAAAACTGAAAATACTTCCGCCATATTTTCTCTGCTCCCTGAATTTGGGGTGCTCGGAAAGAGTTGTTTGTTCGGAATGCTCAATAATAAGGAGACCGTCTTCGAGCAATAGTCCTTTGTCAAAAACCAGGTCGGCGATTTTTAAAAACTGCCCCTTATCAAAATCATACGGTGGGTCGGCAAAAATAAGGTTGAACTTTTCTGGAGTGGCCTGTAAAAATTTATATACATCGGATTTTAAGGTAGCGATGGGAAAATCCAATTCTTGTGTTGTTCGGGCAATATAACGGACGCACCCTTGATGTCCGTCCACGGCAGTTATCTTTTTGCATCCCCTGGAGGCAAACTCATAACTTATGTTGCCTGTGCCGGAGAACAGATCGAGCACATTGAGCTCATCAAAATAAAACCTATTGTTCAAAATGTTGAACAGTGCTTCTTTGGCCATGTCGGTAGTTGGGCGAACAGGTAATTTTTTCGGCGCAGTGAGGCGCTTCCCTTTGTATTTTCCCGATATGATCCTCATTTAGAGAGAACTTAAAATGGAAAAATCGATACTCTCGTTCTCCAGTTGGTCTACAGGAAAAACCGTATTGCCGGGCACAAATACGGAAATGTTTTTAATGTACTGGTAGCAAAGGTCGTAAATAGGGTCTCCTTCTTCTATGGTTCCGAAGAGTTTGAGCTGCACTTTTTCCAAATCCATTTGTAATTGCTCCAAACTGAATAAAAGGTAGTACAAAAAGTCCTCTTTGGTGCTGTACTCGAACTGATTGTAGAACAACAGTTTTTTGTTGGAGATTACCATTACCTCCATTTCTCGCTCAGCAATCTGAACATAACAGATGGGTTCGGAAGAAGGTCTGTTTTGGTTGAGCAAGGTATTGATGAGAACCGTTCCGCTATGCTTGAACTCAAATTCTCCAAAAAGCTCAAAAATATAGTTGTTGATATTGGTATAGGGAATATACACATTAATGATATCCTGATTTGGGACTTCATCGTACGCGATAAGGTCGTTTGCCATTATTTTGGCATTGAACTTAAGGTAGTTTGGGAGTTCCCCTTCATTAAATATGGGCTTGGGCACCAAGCTGAACATACTGTTCTTGTGTATTACCATTACTTCGGAAAAATTTTGCCCAATTTCTTCCTGATTGCTAAGTTTTTCTTTCAACTCTTTTAGTACGAGGTAGGGGGTGAGCTGAGTTTTAAAACTTTGTCGCTCAAAAGCAAGAATTTTATTTGTAATGGTATCCATTACACAAAAAGAAAGTCCATTCAAGCCAGCTTGAATGGACAATTTTCTATAGGTCTTATTTGTTTCTTTCTGTACTATAACTAGTTATTCTTTTTCCTATCGTAAATAGGGGGCCAATTACCATTGGTACTTACATCCGTTAGGGAACCAACTTTTATTTCTGTACCATTTACTTCTTCCACACTTTGGTAAGAGTTCTCCTTTTCTACCAAATCTTGCGGTTGATCGTATAGAACAACGTTCTTTTTTACTTTAGCTTCAAAAACCGGAGCTTTGTATCCGCTCTTGTCGATAATATCAGCTTTCATTTCAAACTTTTCGTTGTTTTGGGCAAAAGGAACATCCATCATGTTTTTGTAGCGGGTGTCCGCACCAAATAGGGAATCTTTGACCTTAACAGTGCCCAATGTATCGATGATGATTGTATCTTGTTGCATATCAATTTGATAGGCTCGGTCATATCTCATAAAAGACGAGTCCCTCTGTGTGGTAATGGTATAGCTCCCAGTGTCAATAAACTTGATCAAGCTCTCAAAATCACCTGCATATTTACCGTTTACTGTTTTGTACGCTTCTTGGGAATCTCTAATGTCCTTAAGCTTGTCGATCACTTTTGAGAACCTTTCGTTCCTTACCTTATTGAACTCAATGGGGGCGTTGATAGAATCGTAAATCTTGAAACCTAGGAAGATACTTAGAATACCGAAAAGAATTACTAGTACCGGCTTTATTTTTTGAGGTAAAAATCTATCGATCAAAAATACAAGCCCTATGGTCACAAGGCATATGATTACAACAATAAGAATTAAATTTAACATATCTGATACTGTCTTTCAAAGTTAATTTAGTGGTTACAGACAAATCTACAATATTTTTTTAATTGCGAAACTTTTTGCTTTAAAAAAGAGCGCCCTATATTTAGCGCTCATGAACGATTTTACCGCACCAGGATTTTTAAAGATTTTAAACGAAAAATTTCCGCACGAACCTACCATAAAACAAGGTCTTGCACTTAAAAAGCTGTCTAACTTTGTGTTAGATGGAAAAAAGGATGAGCTCTTCCTTTTAAAAGGGTTCGCTGGAACGGGAAAAACTACCTTGATCGCTACCTTGGTGAGTAGTTTATGGAAGGTAAAAATGAGTGCTGTTTTAATGGCGCCGACAGGGCGGGCAGCAAAAGTTATGTCGGTTTATTCGGGCAATACAGCTTACACCATCCACAAAAAAATATATTTCCCCAAAAAACAAACCGGTGGAGGAATCCAATTTGTGTTGGCTCCGAACAAGCACAGGAATACGATTTTTATTGTAGACGAGGCATCCATGATTCCGGACTCGCCCGCCGATTCCAAATTGTTCGAGAACGGCTCCTTGTTGGACGATCTTATGCATTATGTTCACTCTGGCCATAACTGCAAATTAATATTGATCGGTGATACCGCACAGTTGCCCCCTGTAAAATTGGAACTTAGCCCTGCCCTTGATGAAGATCGTTTGTCCTTAAACTATAATAAGGAAGTAGCGTGTTTGGAATTGAACGAAGTCATGCGCCAAGCTGATGACTCCGGAATCCTATACAATGCAACCAATCTGAGGGAGCAACTACAGTCCGATTTTTTTGACGGCTTCAAGTTTGAACTGGGCACATACACGGATATAGTGCGCCTGTTGGAAGGGAACGAGATACAGGAGGCCATTGATTCCTCTTACAGTGAGAACGGAAAAGAACAGACGGCGATCATAGTTCGCTCCAACAAAAGGGCCAACCTATACAACCAAAATATTAGGGAACGTATTCTTTTTCTTGACAACGAGATTTCGGTAGGCGATTATATGATGGTGGTCAAGAACAATTACTTTTGGCTAAAACCAAACTCCGAGGCTGGTTTTATAGCCAATGGGGATATAATCGAAGTACTGGAGCTGTTTGCGATCAAAGAACTTTATGGGTTCAAGTTTGCCGAGGTAAAAGTAAAAATGGTGGATTATCCCAATCAGAAACCCTTTGAAACTGTTCTTTTACTGGACACTATAACGGCCGAAACACCATCCTTATCTTACGAAGACGGCAATAGACTTTACCAAGAAGTAATGAAAGACTACGCCCACGAAAAATCCAAATACAAAAAATTTCTAGGGGTAAAGAACAATAAGTTCTTCAATGCGCTACAGGTAAAATTTTCTTATGCAATTACTTGCCATAAATCACAAGGAGGGCAATGGGATACCGTTTTTGTTGAACAACCTTACTTGCCCAATGGGGTGGATACGGATTATTTGAGATGGTTGTATACCGCAGTTACCAGGGCCGAAAGAAAACTATACCTTATAGGTTTTAAGGATGATTTTTTTCTTGACTAGGAATATCCTATTTTAGACATCGGCATGAATATAGAACCAGATACATTAATAAGTTTGTTCCTAGGGATTGGTTTAGCGGCTTCCGTGGGCTTCCGTGTTTTTTTACCACTTTTTGCTCTAAGTTTTGCGGCATATTTAGGGGTATGGGAACTCAACGAAAGCTGGCAATGGATAGGCAGTCTAACAGCATTGATAACCATGGGGGTTGCCACAATTGTAGAGATATTTGCCTATTTTATTCCATGGGTGGACAATGCCTTGGATAGTCTTGCCATACCTTTGGCAGGGATTGCAGGTACCGCAGTTGTAGTTTCTACTGCTGCCAATTTAGACCCTGTGGTCACTTGGTCTTTGGCTATTATTGCAGGTGGTGGGACCGCAACTATGATCAAAGGGGCAAATGCGGCCGGCAGACTGGCATCTAGCGGAACAACGGGAGGCTTGGCCAACCCATTGGTGTCCACGGTGGAGACCGGGACCGCCGTTGCAGTAAGTACTGCGTCGATCTTAGTGCCGCCCATAGCCGCCATTCTTGTAATTATCATATTATTGATCATATTCAGGATCTACAGGAAGCTCAGGCCCAAAAGATAACATCCAATCATATATAAATAATAGTGAAAATAATATCAATGATACCCGCCCGCTATCAAGCATCAAGGTTTCCTGCAAAACTAATGCAGGACCTTGGGGGTAAGCCCGTAATTGTGCGCACATACGAAGCAGCTGTAAACACAGGTCTTTTTGATGAAGTATACGTTGTGACGGACAGCCCTATCATTTCTGAAGTGATAGAAAACATAGGCGGAAATGTGATCATGAGCAAAAAAACTCATGAGAGTGGTAGCGATAGAATAGCGGAAGCCGTGGAGAATATGGAGGTGGACATTGTGATCAATGTGCAGGGAGACGAACCATTTATTGATGCAGATAGTTTGGCGAAGATCATAAAGGTCTTCAAAAATGATGAAGAAAAAGAAATCGACCTTGGCTCCTTGATGACACCCATTACGGATTGGGAAGAAATATCCAACCCCAATACGGTTAAGGTGGTTGTGGACAATCAAGGTTTTGCACTCTATTTTTCCCGTTCTCCCATTCCATATCCAAGAGATAAGGAAGTGGATGCGACCTACTATAAACATAAAGGTGTGTACGTTTTTAGAAAAAGGGCGCTCATGGATTTTCAAAGGCTGAAAATGTTGCCCCTCGAGGCGAAAGAAAAAATTGAGGCCATACGTTTTTTGGAGTATGGAAAAAAAATAAAAATGGTAGAAACCCACGTGACAGGCATCGAAATAGATACACCCGAAGATTTGGAAAGAGCTAGAAAGGTATGGAAGTAGATTTCTCCAACATAAAAGTAATAGGATTTGATGCAGATGACACCCTTTGGGTAAACGAAACCTATTTTAGGGACACCGAAGAAAAATTTGCGGAACTATTGGACGGCTATGAGACCAAAAACAAGATAGACCAAGAACTGTTCAAGATGGAAATGGCCAACTTGGAAAGCTATGGCTACGGGATAAAGGGGTTTATGCTCTCCATGATAGAATCCGCACTGGACCTCTCCAATAATAAAGTACCGCAACAGACCATTTCCGAGATTTTGAACCTTGGAAAAAAGATGATTGCACACCCGGTGGAATTGCTGGACGGAGTAGAGGAAGTGCTATCCAAATTGGCCGGAAAGTATAGGTTGATAGTACTCACCAAAGGGGATCTATTGGACCAGGAACGAAAATTGGACAAGTCCGGCCTTTCCAAGTATTTTCATCATGTAGAAGTGCTTAGCGACAAAAAAGAAAATAATTATAGTAATTTGTTGGAGCATTTGAATATAGATGTCAACGAATTTTTAATGATCGGAAATTCATTGAAATCAGATGTCCTTCCTATTCTCAATATAGGAGCAAAGGCCGTGCACGTGCCTTTTCACACCACTTGGGCCCATGAGATGGTAGCCGAAGATGAAATGGTGAACAACCATCTCAAATTAAACAACATCAAAGATATTTTGAAGTATTTGGATAATTAATGAAGACAGAGAACAACTTGAAAAATCAACAAACCTCATCGCCCCGTAAAACTATGTACAAGAACTTTCCAATGGTGCCGAAGGTAATCTTTGGGGCGGGAAGCTTTTCGCAATTGGGAGATGTTTTGTTGCCCAAGCGAACAAGTTCGGAAGCACCGTTTATATTTTTGGTCGACGATTATTTCGAAAATAGTGAGTTCCTGTCAACTTTGCCCCTGTTGTTCAACGACGAGGTTATATTTATTTCTGCAGAAGAAGAACCCAAAACCGCTCAAGTTGATGCGTTGGTTTCCCAAATACGTCAAAAATATGAAGAGGCGCCCTCCGGTATAATCGGTATAGGCGGAGGTACCCTTTTGGATTTGGCAAAAGCCGTTTCCATACTACTGAACAATAAAGGATTGGCCAAAGATTACCAAGGATGGGATTTGGTGGGCCACCCCGCACTTTATCATGTTGGGATACCTACCATTAGCGGGACCGGAGCAGAAGTGTCCCGAACCACAGTATTGCTGGGACCGGAAAAAAAACTGGGGATAAATTCAGACTATACAACCTTCGACCAAGTTATTTTAGATCCGGATTTCACCAAAAGTGTTCCCAAGCAGCAATGGTTTTATACGGGAATGGATTGTTTTATTCACTGTGTGGAATCTTTGACCGGAACATATTTAAACGCCTTTAGCCAAAGTTATGGGGAAAAGGCCATGGAACTTTGTCTGGAAGTGTACCTGAACGACATTCCCTCCGAAGAATCAAGGGATAAATTAATGATGGCATCTTGGCATGGGGGAATGAGTATTGCCTACTCTCAAGTAGGTGTTGCGCATGCCATGAGCTACGGACTTTCTTATTTATTGGGGGTTAAGCACGGTATAGGAAACTGTTTGGTTTTCCAGCATCTGGAGGAATTTTATCCGGAAGGGGTACAACTGTTCAATAAAATGATGGATAAACACAATATTACACTGCCACAAGGTGTTTGCGCCGACCTTACCCAAAACGATTTTGATGTGATGGTGAATGTTGCGATGGGATTGGAACCCCTTTGGGAAAATGCACTGGGCAAGAATTGGAAAAACATCATGACCCCGGAACGGTTACGGGCATTGTATCAAAAAATCTAAAATTTGTTCCGGATCTGATTATGGACAAATAACATGAAGCCCATGCAAAGGCTTGCCAAATTCATATATTTTAAAATTTTGGGATGGAAACTCAACGGTTCTTTTCCCCAAGTGGATAAATGCGTTGTAATTGTGGTTCCACATACCCATTGGTTGGATTTCTTTTTGGGCTTGTTGATCAGAAAGGTAATAAACCAAGAAATCAATTATATCGGAAAAAAGAGTCTGTTCAAACCGCCTTTCGGATGGTTTTTTAGGTGGACCGGAGGTGCGCCGGTAGATCGTTCCAAAAATTCCAATACCGTGGACAGCATTGTTCAGGTTTTTAATGAACGAAAGGTCTTCAGGTTTGCACTGGCACCGGAGGGCACACGAAAAAAAGTCGCCCAGTTAAAAACCGGATTTTATCATATTGCAAAAAAGGCCAAGGTACCTATTGTAATGGTTGCCTTTGACTTTGGAAAAAAGGAAATCAAAATAGGTCGACCATTTTTTACGACTACTGATCAAGAAAAGGATTTCGATAAAATTCACGCCTTCTACCAAGGCGTAACAGGAAAAGTACGCGAATATAGCTTTTAAGTGCCCTGTCAACTTTATATTCATCATCATTAAATATGCGGTTCCACTACTTAAATCGAAAAAAGATTTTTGATGGTAACACGAGCCGAAGATAGCTTGGGTCGAGGGTGGACTTAGACGCCGAAATATCTTATATTTAGGCAACTAATAACCAATCAAATTATGATTCAAAAAAACTCAACTAAAAATTGCTTTAAACTATTTGTAGCGGCCAGTTTAATGTCCACTTCAATTATTTCGGCACAAGACTGGCAAGGATATACACCAGCCTCATTACAGGAGCAAGAAAAATTGGAGGAGACCTTTAAAAGCCAAGTGGATTATCCAAAATTTAGGGAACATCTAAAAACATTAACGGAACGGCCCCACGTGGCAGGAACAGCTGCCAATGAGAAAGTCGCGGCATACATGGCGGGTGTGATGGAAAATGCGGGAATGGACGTAAAGTTATATCCCTATGATATTTACATGACCACAACAGGTGGAAGTTCCGCGGTGGAATTGGTGACACCGTTGCGTATGCCACTAAATCAACAAGAGGATATCTTGGCAGAGGACAAGTTTTCCTCGGATCCTACCTTGGAAAAGGGATGGAACGCCTATTCCGGTAGTGGCGATGTTACTTCTACCGTAGTATATGCCAATTATGGAACCAAAGAGGATTTTGAAAAGTTGGAGGAGATGGGAATCAATGTAAAGGGTAAAATTGTTATTGCCCGTTACGGTCGTAATTTCCGCGGTTACAAGGCCAAGTTTGCCGAACAGTACGGTGCTGCAGGACTTATTATGTACACCGACCCAGAAGATAGTGGTTATATGAAAGGCCTTGTATACCCCAACGGACATAATTATAACGAGAGCGGCATTCAGAGGGGCTCCGTACTGACATTGGATTATCAGGGCGATCCTTTGACCCCATTTGAACCTGCATTGCCATTGGATGGCAAAAAGAAGGTCGATCGGTTGGACCCTTCCGAAACGGATTTGCATACCATTCCGGTGTTGCCATTGCCCTATGGTTCGGCAAAGGAAATATTGGGCAGGATGCAGGGAAAACCTGTTCCCAATGCTTGGCAGGGAGGATTGCCCTTTACATATAGGTTAGAAGGGGGAGATGGGCTCACGGTACGTGTAAAAGTAGATCAGCCTAAAGAGTTTGTTCGAGTAAGCAATGTGGTAGGTACTTTTAAAGGAACGGAATACCCGGACGAGTGGATTATTCTTGGTTGCCATTACGATGCTTGGGCTTTTGGCGCTACAGATCCTAACAGTGGTACGGCCATGCTGTTGGGCTTGAGCGAATCCATTGGTAAACTTGTTAAAAAGGGTATGGCCCCCAAAAGATCCATTCTTATTGCCCATTGGGATGCGGAAGAGCATGGAGTGATCGGATCATCGGAATGGGTAGAACAATTAAGGGACGAACTTGGTGCTAAAGCTGTAGCCTATCTCAATTTTGACGGTGGTGTTTCCGGTAAAAATTTCGGGGCCTCATCTTCTCCGACATTAAAGAATCTGGTTACCCAAATGTCCAAAAAAGTAAATTATCCCTACACTGATAAAACACTCTATGATCAATGGAAGGGCGATAAAGAGGAGCCTCGTATTGGAAACTTGGGAGGAGGTTCCGATCATATCGGATTTTATATGCACGTAGGTGTTCCATCCGTTAGTGGAGGAGCAGGAGGACCAACACTTTATCACACGAATTACGATAGTTTTCACTATTATAAAACCTTTGCAGATCCAGAATTTAAAATGGGAGGTACCATAGAGCAGTTCGCAGGTTTAATGGCTCTGAGGTTGGCCAATGCAGAAGTTATTCCGTATGACGTGAAAAGATATTCCACTGATTTAAAAGGACATTTTGCCAACGCTGTTAAAAAGATCAAGGCATTCGATACAGAATTTAAGGGCTTCGATAAAGTTGAAGCATCTATTAAGGTGTTGGATAATAACACTGAAATTTTGGACAAAGCCCTATCCGATGTTTTGGCATCCGGTACGTTGTCCAAAAAAGAAATTAAAAGTATCAACAAGCAATTGTTGGCTTTGGAAAAAAGCTTTATTGATGAAAAGGGCATGTACTATGGCTCTTGGTTTAAGTCGATATATGCATCCACGGACCCTTTTAGTGGCTACGCATCCTGGATGTTACCAGGTTTGGAATATGAGATTTCCTTGACTTCTTCCGAAAGGTTGGAAGAGTGGGACGAGCGCTATGCCGCTGCCATACAATCTTTGGCCGATAAGATTCTTAAATTGGCACAGAGCATCTCGTAGTTGAACACCTTTGTACATACTAAAAAGGGCGCGATTTTAATCGCGCCCTATTGCTTTTAAGATGTTTGGAATTTATTCCTTCATGCTGTGGAACACGTTCTGTACATCGTCGTCTTCCTCGATTTTTTCCAAAAGCTTTTCCACATCTGCCGCTTCTTCTTCGTTAAGTTCTTTGGTTACTTGCGGAATACGGTCGAATCCGGAGGAAATTATTTCTATCTCGCGCGATTCCAATTCTTTTTGAATGGCTCCAAAATTTTCGAAAGGTGCATAAATGTGGATACCATCTTCGTCCACAAACACTTCCTCAGCACCAAAATCGATCATTTCGAGTTCCAATTCTTCCGGGTCAAGTCCTTCGGACTTTATGGTAAAGTTACAAGTATGGTCGAACATAAACTCAACAGAGCCAGATGTACCCAAACTTCCGTTACATTTATTAAAATAACTGCGGATATTGGCCACGGTTCTGGTATTGTTGTCGGTTGCGGTCTCGATCAAAATGGCAATGCCATGTGGGGCATACCCTTCAAAAAGCACCTCTTTGTAATCCCCTTGATTTTTATCGGAAGCTCTTTTGATTGCTCTTTCAATGTTGTCCTTTGGCATGTTTACTGCCTTGGCATTCTGAATTACGGCACGGAGCTTTGCATTGGCATCGGGGTCGGGGCCACCTTCCTTAACGGCCATTACAATATCTTTACCAATTCTGGTAAACGCTTTGGACATGGCTGCCCAACGTTTCATTTTTCGTGCTTTTCTAAACTCGAATGCTCTTCCCATAAAATCTTAAATTCTGGATGAGGGCAAATTTAACAAAAAATGCCCCTTTGTCAAGTTGATTGCTTTCAACTTTATCTTACAATTTTTTCGATGGTTAGGGCCAGGTCAATATCCTTTCGGGTAATTCCGTTCGCATCGTGTGTGCTGAGCTTTATCGTAAGGGAGTTATACACATTTTCCCAGTTGGGATGATGGTTTTTTGCTTCGCATTCAAAAGCAATTCTTGTCATTACGGCAAAAGCCTCTTTAAAATCGGTAAAAGTGAATGCTTTTGTGATCGTTCTATTTTCCAAGATCCATCCCGGTAAATCTTTCAAAGCCAGTTCAATTTCGTTTTGGTCCATTGTTTTCATATTCGGATTTTAGAAAAGATAGCGAATAAAACCACCAAAAGAAAACTAGACCGGTAAATGATGATCGATAATCTCTTGGCAACTAATACGAAGATTTTTGGGAAGGATATTCTCTTTGGGCAAGGCCGCCAGATAACGATCTTCGTTAGTGGTGTACACCCTTTTGTAAACAGGGTGGTAATTTCCCAAATGCGCTATAACCTCTTTAATGAATTCCTCGTGCTGGATGAGGTCGTTACTGCCCAAATGGAAGATGCCCGTTTTGTTCCTGTTGATGAGGTAATGGATTTGTTGGGTAAGCCTATCGTCGTTGGTAACATTAATGATCAGGTTCGGAAACACCTCTATGGGCTCTTTGCTGTCCAAATGCTCCTTGAGCTCCTTTATCCTGGGCGAAGTGTTTCCAAAAACCATAGGGACCCTTAGAATTGCCGCTTTTCCTTTGGGTAATCGCATGATCATATTCTCTATTTTGATTTTTAATCGCCCATATACACTTAGGGACAGGGTTTTATCATTTTCATAGGATGGGAATTTACTGTAGGCATCGAATACATTGGCGGAGGAGATAAAATATAGTTTGGCTTCAGATTTCACCAAATATTCCATAAGATGCTGATGTGCCTGAATCTGGGCCGGAAAATTACCGCGTAGGGCAGATACTATAACATGGGGTCGTACACGCTCCAGTATCTGAAAAATATCATCTTCCTCGAGGTCATATCTCAAAAATTGTTTATTTGTGGCAAAGGCACTATTGGTGTAATAGGTGCCATAAGTATCAAAATAGGAGCAGAGTTCTTTGTAAATAGCATTGCCTACAAATCCACTCGCTCCTAGTATCAATATCTTTTTTTTATCCAAAAGCTGCTTACGTATTTTTATAGAATGGTAGTTTTACAATGGTGGCCGGTACCTTGTTAATTCTAATCTGGATGAACACTTTACTGTCCAATGCAGCATTCTCTTTTACTACATAGCCCAGACCTATTCCTTTAGAAAGGGAAGGGGACATGGTTCCCGAGGTTACTTTTCCTATTTGTTTGCCATCCGCATCCAATATAGGGTATCCCGCTCTTGGTATGCCACGTTCTTCCATTTGAAAAGCTACCAGTTTTCGTTTTGATCCTGTTGTTTTTTCTATGGAAAGATTTTCGCTGTTCACAAACGCTTTGGTAAACTTGGTTATCCACCCCAATCCGGCTTCAAAAGGAGAAGTGGTATCGTCGATATCGTTTCCGTAAAGACAATAGCCCATTTCCAAGCGCAGGGTATCTCGTGCTGCCAAACCGATGGGTTTTATACCAAAATCGGCACCCGCCTCCAAAACTTTGTCCCAAACTTGTTTTACTTCGGAATTCTTGCAATAAATTTCAAATCCGCCAGAGCCGGTATATCCCGTGGCCGATATGATAACATGCTCAACACCGGCAAAATCACCTACAACAAAGTTGTAGAATTTAATGGCAGAAAGATCCACAGATGTCAACGATTGCATAGCTTCCACTGCTTTTGGTCCTTGGATGGCCAACAGGGAATAATCGTCGGATATATTTCGCATTTCGGCTCCTATGGCCTCATTGTATTTGGAGATATGGTTCCAATCTTTCTCAATATTTGCTGCATTCACCACCAAAAGGTAGGTTTCTTCTTTGATCCTATAGATAATAAGGTCATCCACAATCCCACCGGTTTCGTTGGGCATACAACTATACTGTGCTTTGCCCACGGTCAATTTTGAAGCGTCGTTGGTGGATACTTTTTGGATCAATTCCAATGCCTTTGGTCCTTCTATTAAAAACTCACCCATATGCGACACGTCGAACACGCCGACAGCTTTGCGTACAGTTTCGTGTTCAATGTTCACACCCTCGTAAGAAACGGGCATATTGTAACCCGCAAAAGGTACCATTTTGGCTCCAAGGGCCTCGTGCGTTTTGGTAAGAGCAGTCTGTTTCATTCCTTCTGGTTTTGTAGCAAATTTATCGATTTCGTTGCAGATGGAACTTTTTCCAAAAGAATGTTTTGAACAGCCTTTTGTTAAAATGTGATATAAAAATGCTAACTATCCATTAAATAGGATTTTAACTCTTCGTAACCAGAGATTTTATGTGATTTTTTCTCTTTGTCCATTACCTGTAGTATTTGGGTTGGAATTTTTGGTTGTATTCCCAGGGTTTCCTCCACCACATCCAAAAACTTAACAGGATGTGCCGTTTCCAGGAAAATGCCAAATGTGTTCGGATGTTCTTTTTGGTATTCCTTTAAACCTAAGTAGCCAACGGCTCCATGTGGATCTAAAACATAGCCCGCCTCCGAGTGCACTTTTTCCATGGTAGTTTTAGTGGTTTTGTCGGAAAAGGAATAGGACGAAAGGTTATTGCGCAAGGTGTCCAAATTATTTTGATATAATTCCCGGATTCGGACAAAATTGCTCGGATCTCCTACATCCATGGCATTGGAAATGGTCGCCACGGACGGCACTGGCTCGTAAACTCCATTTGCCATAAATTTTGGCACCACATTATTTGCGTTGGTAGAGGCCACAAAATGTTTTACGGGCATTCCCAATTTTTGAGCTACCATCCCGGCACAAATGTTTCCGAAATTCCCCGAGGGTACGGAGAAAACAATTTCTTTCCCTTTAGCTTTGGCCTGTTTGTATGCAAACAAAAAGTAAAATAGCTGAGGAAGCCATCGTGCCACATTGATGCTGTTTGCGGAGGTTAGCTGTTTACAATCGGTAATTTCTTTATCTAAAAAAGCTGTTTTTACCATGCGTTGACAATCATCAAAAACGCCATCCACTTCCATGGCCTCAATGTTCTCACCTAAGGTGGTCAATTGTTTCTCTTGGATTTCGCTTACTTTTCCACTCGGGTAAAGGATTACCACTTTTACACCATCAACCCCCAAAAAACCATTGGCAACGGCTCCGCCCGTATCTCCGGAAGTGGCTACCAAAACGGTAACATCCTGTTTTTCTCCTTTAGAAAAATAGCCAAGACAGTTGGCCATAAAACGTGCACCAACATCTTTAAATGCCATAGTGGGGCCATGAAAAAGCTCCAGGACAGCAACATTATCCTCAATTTCTATTACGGGGAAATCAAAGTCCAATGTGTTTTTAATGATTGTTTTTAAGTCTACATCCGGTATGTCTTCTTTTACAAATTGATGGATGGCCCTAAATGCAATTTCATGATCGGATAACTCGTCCAATTTTTCAAAAAAATCGGCAGATAGGGGAGTTATGCTTTCTGGAAAATATAATCCTTTATCGGGAGCGATTCCGGCAATTACGGCTTCTTTGAACGAAGCTTGGATAGTTGGGTTGTTTAAGCTGTAAAACCTCATGGGACTAGTTAATTTTTTTAACGCCTTGGTTGTTGATTTTGGAAATGTGGATATCGAAATCCACTCCGATCTTTTGATAGGTATCGGTCATGGAATCAGCCACGTGCCTTGCAATTTTTTCTCCTCTGCTCAATGCAAAAATGGAAGGTCCGGAGCCCGAAATTCCACTTCCTAGGGCCCCTGATTTTAGGGCGTTGGTTTTAATTTCATCAAATGCTGGAATCAAAATTGAACGAATGGGCTCCACAATATGGTCGTGCAATGAACGGCCAATAAGATCGTAGTCATTTTTGAACAGTCCGGCGATCAATCCTCCTAAATTGCCCCATTGCTGTATGCCCTGTTGCATGGAAATCGTGGTTTTTAAAATTTTTCGGGAATCCGAGGTCTTAATCTCAATTTGCGGATGAATGACCGTTGCGTAGAGTTCTGAAGGTGTAGGTATGGAAACAATATCCAGGGGTTCGTAGCTTCGAACCAATGTGAATCCACCAAAAATGGCAGGTGCTACGTTGTCCGCATGGGCCACATCGCTGGCCATTTTTTCTCCTTGCATGGCAAATTCAACTAGTTCAAGATCGGAAAATGGCCTGTTCAATAATTCGTTCATGGCCCAAACGGCACCTGCGGAACTGGCGGCACTGCTTCCAATACCACTACCAGGTTTTATACGTTTGTCAATCTCGATCTCAAACCCCCCTTGGTAGTCGCTTTTTTCCAATAAGGCCGTTCCCGCTACACCAGCTACATTTTTTTCGGTTGCCAATGGTAGGTCCTGTCCCGTAATCTTGGTGATTCGGATTCCGTTTTCCGATGTTTTGCGAACTGTCATCCGGTCACCTACCGAGTCCAGGGCCAATCCGAGTACATCGAACCCACAGGAGACATTTGCTATGGTTGCCGGGCAAAATACTTTGATTTCTTCCATGGTTTAATAATTTCCGATTCGCACCACATCCGCAAAGATACCCGATGCGGTAACATCGGCACCGGCACCGGCGCCCTTAATGATCAAAGGTTGCTCTACGTATCGGTCTGTATAAAACAGCACAATATTGTCGCTGCCCTCCAAGTTATAAAAATCATGGCCCTTAGGAATTTGCTGAAGACCAACTTTGGCATTGCCATCTTCAAATTGGGCAACATATTTAAGTTTGCAATCGGCGTATTTGGCTTGTTTGTACATTTTTTGAAAATCGGATTCATACTTTTTCAAACTTTCAAAAAAGGCTTCGTTGGAATTGGTCTCCAAGCTTTCTTCGGGCAGAAAAGCATCGTTCTCAATATCATCGATCTCCAATTGATGGCCACTTTCCCGTGCTAGGATTAGAATTTTGCGCATTACATCTACACCGCTTAGGTCTATGGTTGGGTCGGGTTCGGTATAGCCTTGATCCTGAGCTTGTTTTACTACATCGTGGAATGTGATGGAATCGTTGAACGTATTGAACACAAAGTTTAAACTACCCGATAACACAGCCTGTATTTTTCGAACCTTATCACCGGATGCGATCAAGTGCTTTAGGGTATCGATAATGGGAAGGCCTGCACCAACATTGGTTTCGAACAAATAGGGTGCATTGTATTCCTTGGCCAATTGTTTCAATGCTTTGTAGTTTGCAAAGTCCGACGAGGAAGCAATCTTATTACAGGTAACTACCGAAATACTATTTTTTAGATAATTGGCATAGCTTTTTGATACATCAGCACTTGCCGTATTGTCCACAAAAATGCTGTTTCGGAAATTAAGTGACCTAACTTTTTCGAAAAATCCCTCCATTTCTGTCCGTACACCTTGGTCCAATGCGTTTTTCCAGTCTTTTAGGGAAATTCCATTCTCGTCAAATACCATTTTCTTGGAGTTGCTGATTCCGATAACCCGGACATTTAGTTTTAACTCTTCTTTTAAATACTTTTTTTGTTGACGGATTTGCTCCAAGAATTTGGCTCCTACATTGCCCACTCCCATTACAAAAAGGTTGAGCTGTTTGATGTTTTCTTCGAAAAAGGTCTCGTGCAATGAATTCAGTGCCTTTTTTACATCCTCTTTTTTGATGACTGCGGAGATGTTCCGCTCCGATGCCCCTTGCGCAATTGCTCTAATGTTTACATTGTTCTTGCCCAAGGTGCTGAACATTTTTCCGCTCAAACCTTGGTGGCTTTTCATATTATCACCGACCAGGGCCACAATGGTAAGGTCTTTTTCGACCATTACGGGCTTTATTCTTTTTGAGGCAATTTCATATTCAAAAGTCTCGTTTACCGCCTCTGCGGCCAAATCTGCATCATCATCTGCAATTCCAACACAGATGGAGTGTTCGGAAGATGCTTGGGTAATCAATACAATACTGATGTTCTTTACCGAGAGGGTTTCAAAAAAGCGCTTTGAAATGCCGGGGATACCAATCATTCCGGGGCCTTCCAGAGAAAGAAGGCTAATATTGCCTACATGACTGATGCCTCTTACTGTTTTTCCGTTGCCGTTGTTGTTTTGGGAAATGAGCGTACCCGGGTTTTCCGGGTCGAATGTGTTTTTTATGGCGATCGGTATGGCTTTTCCCAACACGGGTTGTATGGTTGGCGGGTAGAGTACTTTTGCACCGAAATGGGACAGCTCCATGGCTTCTTGATAACTTATGGACGCTACACATTTGGCCTGCTTCACCAATTTGGGGTTTGCGGTGTACATACCACTGACGTCGGTCCAAATTTCTAAAATATCGGCATTTGTTGCGGCAGCGATTATGGCTGCGGTATAATCGGAACCGCCTCTTCCTAAAGTGGTAAGGTCCCCGTTTTTGCTGGATGCCACAAATCCTGGTAACAAGGCAATGCCATGTTTGTTTTTAGAAAAGAAATTCTCGCAGTTGGCATTGGTCAGTTTAAAATCTACCGTAGCCTTGCCAAAGTTATTATCGGTTATGATCAGTTGTCGGCTGTCCTTGAAAATGGCGTCCAACCCTTCAGATTTTAGGAACTCACTAATAATAAACGACGAAAAAAGTTCACCATAGCTTACAATTTTATCCGATAGTTTTGGAGTAAGTTCACCGATCAAAAAAGCACCTTCCAATAAAGTTTCCAGCACGTTTAGATCGCTCTTAACCTTGCTAAGGGCCGCACTTTGCGATTTTACCGGAATAAGCTCCCGAATGGCGGCTATATGTCGGTCCTCAATTTCTTTTACGAAGTTTTTATAGGATACATCTTGTTCCGATGCACGTTTTGATGCATTGAGAAGGAGATCGGTTACGCCCCCAAAGGCCGATACCACAACGGCCATGGAGTGGTTTTTTTGTGATTTTAGGATAGATTTTACCTTATTTATATTCTCTGGATTGGCTACCGAAGTGCCTCCAAACTTTAAGACTTTCATGATGAAATGATATTGTGAAAATTGAAAAAATAGATTAAAACGGACGGAATTATATATAGCAGACTTACCCCAAAGGGGTGGTGGTAGTAATCGTAGAAATAGATGAAGGAGTATTCATCAATTTTAGATTGTTATCCGTTTCTTTTAAGTTCATTGCTTTATAAATGAGATGATAAAAGTAGTACTTTTGAATACTTCATCAAATCATTGGTGATGTTTTTGCGATATTGTTACGAATACACATTTTTTATTGCTGAATGAAAATTTTTTCCTCACATCAAATATATCAAGCTGATAAATCCACAATTCAAAAAGAACAGATAACCAGCGATGCACTCATGGAACGGGCGGCCACACAACTGTTCGAATGGATGCATGCTCGCTTACGGGGCACCCAGGTGAACATAAAACTGTTCTGCGGCATTGGTAACAATGGGGGAGACGGCTTGGTGTTGGCCAGAAAATTGCATGAGCATGGTTATTCCATTCACGTATTTGTGGTAAACTATAGTGATAAGCGCTCGGAAGATTTCCTGTTGAACCTTGAACGCTTGAAGGATGGAAAGGTATGGCCGGATTTTATCAATAACGATAGTGGTTTGCCCAATATTTCCGAATCGGATATTGTTGTCGACGCCATTTTTGGAATTGGTCTGAACAGGGTTCCCGATGATTGGGTCGGTAATTTAATAGCCCATATTAATGCTTCCAATGCCTTTACACTATCTGTGGATGTACCGTCTGGATTACCTGTGGATAGATCTCCTTGGGAACCATCTTATGTGATCAGGTCTAGTTATGTGTTGAGTTTTCAGTTGCCCAAATTAATTTTCTTTTTGCCAGAGACGGGGGCGTATGCCAATCAATGGGAACTATTGGATATTGGGTTGGACGCCGAGTTTATTGCAAAAACGGAAACGGATTTTGAGCTGATAGGGCGACCGGAGATTTTGCCAAAGTACCGACCCAGGTCGAAGTTCTCACACAAAGGAACCTATGGACATGCGGTTATTATTGGAGGCAGTTATGGAAAAATAGGGGCTGTTCAGTTGGCGTGCAATGCCTGTTTGAGCGTTGGTTGTGGACTGGTTACGGCTGTTGTGCCGAAATGTGGTTACCATTGCCTACAAACTGCCGTGCCCGAAGCTATGGTGCTTACCGGTTCCCGGGATAAAATTATTTCACGGATAGAAATTCCTTTCAGTCCTACTGCTGTGGGCATAGGCGTGGGAATGGGCAAGGATGAGGATACGGTCCAGGCTTTGGCTGTTTATTTGAAGGGTTCAGGTGCTCCTATGGTTATTGATGCCGATGCATTGAACATTCTTTCCGAAAACCGGGATTTGCTCAAAGATATACCGGAAATGTCCATTTTGACCCCTCATCCCAAGGAGTTGGAGCGACTGATAGGCCCGTGGACATCAGATTTTGAAATGTTGGACAAGGCCAAGTCGTTTGCTGATCGATATAACTTGGTGGTGGTAATCAAAGGAGCCCATACTATTACTTTGTACAATGGCAAGGGATATGTTAATACCACAGGTAACCCTGGTATGGCAACTGCAGGAAGTGGTGATGTTTTAACCGGAATGGTCGCAGGGCTTTTGGCTCAAGGATATCCACCGGCCGAGGCTGCAATATTTGGGGTATACCTTCACGGGCTGGCCGGAGACATCGGCGCTTCCAAAAATGGATATGAAGCTCTAAAGGCTTCGATTATTGTGGACAATATTGGTAGTGCTTATTCGGAACTGTTCCGTAAACCTGAAGCGGAGCAAAAAGAAAATCCCAGGTAAGGATGAGAATCAAGCACTGTTTCTGCTTTTTCTTGCTTTCAATCTTTTCTGGATCCAACTCAGAGCGTTGTCGAATTCAATAAAAAACTCCATAGGCTTTTTGTAGAACATTTTTTCAATATTGAAATTGTGCATGTCTATTTCTTTTTTGGAAACAATGGCGAAAGCGACAAGGTTGTCCATGCCCCGTAAATAATTGTATACCGTTGGGTCAATGGCGTACGAGTTCTTTCTTAAACTGATGTATGCGAAATCCTTTTCTCTAAAATGGATCTCTGAAATGCCTATTATTTGGTAAGCCCTTTCCAGGGTAATGGTGGTTCCTTCATCAAAAGAAGCAACCATATAATTGTTGAAAACCTGAACGGTTCCAATGTCCAGTTGATACTCGCGTACCACAACCGTCTTCTTATTAGAAGTAATTTTCATCCCAAGTAATTATAGTGTCTCGCCAACGAAATTATGAGGGTTGCGTACCGTGAGGAAAAATAATAGATTAAACGCTAAAATATCGTGTGTATGGTAATTACAGGGCATAAAAAAAGCTGACGATCGTCAGCTTTTTTTAAGTGTTGTTTCAAATTATTTTTCGGCTTCGGGCGATTTCTCGGCCTTTTTTATTTTAATGGTGAGTTCATCATTTTTGTCGTCCAGATCCATAAAAATACTGTCGCCTTCTTCCAACTTAGAATTCACTATTTCCTCTGCAAGGGCATCTTCAATATATTTTTGGATGGCTCTTTTAAGAGGTCGTGCACCATATTGTTTATCGAACCCTTTGTTGGCGATGTAGTCTTTTGCTTTTTCGGATAGATTAAGGTCATAGCCGATTTCCTTGATTCGCTTGTACAGCTTGTTCAATTCAATATCGATAATTTTATGGATATCTTCTCTCTCCAAAGCATTGAATACTACGACATCATCGATCCTGTTAAGGAATTCCGGAGCAAATGCTTTTTTTAAGGCGTTTTCAATTACACTTTTTTGATGGCTATCGGCCTGTGCCTTTTTTGCAGCGGTTCCGAAACCTACACCTTGTCCAAAATCTTTTAACTGTCTGGCACCTATATTGGAGGTCATAATAATTATGGTGTTCCTGAAGTCGATCTTACGTCCAAGACTATCGGTCAAGAATCCATCATCCAATACCTGTAAAAGCATATTGAAAACATCGGGATGTGCTTTTTCCACCTCGTCCAACAATACTACGGAATAGGGTTTGCGGCGTACTTTTTCCGTTAACTGACCGCCTTCTTCGTAACCTACGTATCCGGGAGGGGCCCCTACCAATCTCGAAATGGCGAATTTTTCCATGTACTCGCTCATATCTATGCGAATAAGGGCATCTTCGGAATCGAACAGTTCCTTGGCCAGAATTTTGGCCAATTGGGTTTTACCGACCCCTGTTTGTCCCAAGAAAATGAACGAACCTATTGGTTTGTTAGGGTCTTTGAGTCCGGCACGGTTTCTTTGAATGGCCCGTGCAACTTTGGTTACGGCTTCGTCCTGGCCTATTACAAAGCCTTTTATCAAATTGGGCAGTTCTGCCAATTTGTTGCTTTCGGTCTGGGCAATTCTGTTCACGGGTATTCCACTCATCATGGAAACCACGTCGGCAACGTTGTCCTCGGAGACCGTTTCCCGATGTAACTTGCTTTCCTCTTCCCAGCGTTCTTGGGCGGATGCCAATTCTTTTTCGAGACGTTTTTCGTCGTCTCTAAGTTTGGCGGCTTCTTCGTATTTCTGTTTTTTGACAACGCTGTTCTTAAGTTCGCGAACGTCTTCCAACTGGCCTTCCAGTTCCAGAATTTGTTTGGGAACATCCATGTTCACGATATGCACTCTTGATCCAGCCTCGTCCAAGGCATCGATAGCCTTGTCCGGTAAAAAGCGGTCAGTCATGTAGCGGTTGGTCAATTTTACGCAGGCCATAATGGCGTCGTCCGTATAGTTTACGTTGTGGTGCTCTTCGTACTTCCCTTTGATGTTCATCAAAATCTCGATGGTCTCTTCCACGGAAGTAGGTTCTACCATAACCTTTTGGAATCGACGCTCCAAGGCACCATCTTTTTCTATATATTGCCTATACTCATCAAGCGTAGTTGCTCCGATACATTGTATCTCACCCCTTGCCAATGCGGGTTTAAACATATTGGAAGCATCCAAGCTGCCTGTTGCACCCCCGGCACCAACAATGGTATGTATCTCATCAATGAACAAGATGATATCGTCGTTCTTCTCCAACTCGTTCATTACGGCTTTCATTCGCTCTTCAAACTGGCCACGGTATTTTGTGCCTGCCACCAACGAAGCCAAATCCAAGGTCACCACTCTTTTGTTGTAAAGAATACGTGAAACCTTTTTGTTGATAATGCGCAGTGCCAAACCTTCTGCAATGGCACTTTTACCAACTCCTGGCTCACCAATAAGCAATGGGTTGTTCTTTTTTCTACGACTCAATATTTGGGAAACACGCTCAATTTCCTTCTCTCTGCCCACAACGGGATCGAGTTTGTTCTCTTCGGCCAAACGAGTGAGGTCCCTGCCAAAATTGTCCAAGACCGGTGTCTTGGATTTTTTGTTTCCTTTTGGAGCGGATCCGGAACCAAAGGAACTTTCTTTGCTATCGCCCATATCGTCTGCGTCGCCAGGGAAAGATTCTGCCTGAGGGGAATCAATATAATCATCGTCACTGGTGATCATGGATTTGAACTGTTCCTTTACATTGTCGTAATCCACTTTTAGTTTGTGCAACAATTTTGTTGTAGGATCATTCTCGTTCCTAAGAATACAGAGCAAAAGGTGCGCTGTATTTATGGAGGAACTTTGGAAAAGCTTTGCCTCCAGGAAGGTGGTCTTCAATGCTCTTTCCGCTTGGCGCGTAAGGTGAAGATTTTTTTTATCCTTCTGTATTGTTCCTGTATTGGGATTTGCAGGACTCAGTATTTCCACCTTTCTGCGAAGGTGGTCCAAGTCCACGTCCAGTGCGTCCAATATGTTTATGGCCTTGCCATTCCCGTCTCTTAAAAGACCCAGCATAAGGTGTTCCGTTCCAATGAAATCATGGCCCAATCTCAGGGCTTCTTCCTTGCTGTATGCTATAACGTCTTTTACGCGGGGGGAGAAATTATCGTCCATACGTTTCTTTTTCAGCAATTAAAATTAATAAAAGTATTGTTACGATGGGCAAATACCGTACCCTTATTCGATAAAGTAGTGCTAAATGTCGGAATAAATAACTTTTTTAACCGGATTTAACAAAGCTTTATTGGCAGTTCGGTTATCAATCCGAACTGTTGATAATTTTTTTAATAAAGTCTTAGTAAAGGGCTATAAAGGCTCGTATTTTCTGTATATTGCCATGATAATTTAACCACAAAAAAACAATAATAAATAAGCATGGCGGAAGGAGAAAAGTTAATTCCCATTAATATTGAGGATGAGATGAAATCTGCCTACATTGATTATTCAATGTCGGTCATTGTGTCACGTGCCCTGCCAGATGTTCGTGATGGTTTAAAACCTGTACATAGGAGAGTGCTCTACGGAATGCACGATTTGGGTGTAAGGGCCAATAGTTCACACAAAAAATCGGCCCGTATTGTAGGGGAGGTTTTAGGTAAGTATCACCCGCATGGGGATTCTTCTGTGTATGATACCATGGTGAGAATGGCACAGGAGTGGAGTCTCAGGTATATGCTGGTAGATGGTCAAGGTAACTTTGGCTCTGTAGATGGCGATAGCCCTGCGGCCATGCGTTATACCGAGGCCAAAATGCGCAAGATCGCCGAAGAAATGTTGGCCGATATTGACAAGGATACGGTAGATCATCAGCTTAATTTTGATGATACTATCCAAGAACCTACCGTATTGCCCACCCGTATTCCCAACTTGTTGGTGAACGGGGCATCCGGTATCGCTGTGGGTATGGCAACCAATATGCCTCCCCACAATTTATCGGAAGTGGTGGATGGTACTGTTGCCTACATAGATAACCATGATATTGAAATAGATGAACTGATCACACACATTAAAGCCCCGGATTTTCCAACGGGTGGAATTATTTATGGCTACGATGGTGTAAAGGAAGCTTTCCACACTGGTCGTGGACGTGTGGTAATGCGTGCAAAGGCCACTATTGAGGAAGTACAAGGTAAAGAGAGTATCGTGGTTACCGAAATTCCATATCAGGTGAACAAGGCGGATATGATCAAAAAGACCGCTGACCTCGTTAATGAAAAGAAAATCGAGGGCATTTCTACCATTCGGGATGAATCCGATAGAAATGGTATGCGAATCGTTTACATTTTAAAGCGCGACGCCATTCCGAACATCGTACTTAACATGTTGTACAAGTACACGGCGCTTCAATCCTCATTTAGTGTCAACAATATTGCATTGGTCAATGGTAGGCCGGAGCTGTTGAACCTAAAGGACATCATTCACCATTTTGTGGAGCATAGGCACGATGTCGTGGTCCGTAGAACCAAGTTCGAGCTTAAAAAGGCCGAAGATCGTGCGCATATCCTGGAAGGACTCATTATAGCTTCCGACAATATAGATGAGGTAATTGCGATTATCCGAGGGTCCTCCAATGTAGAGGAGGCCCGTAACAATTTGATCGAACGCTTTAAATTGACAGAGGTTCAGGCGAAGGCAATCGTAGAAATGCGCTTGCGTCAACTTACCGGTCTGGAGCAGGACAAATTAAGAGAAGAGCATGCCGAACTTTTGAAGACCATCGAGGATCTAAAAGATATTCTTGCCAAGAAAGAACGAAGAATGCAGATCATCAAAGATGAACTTCTTGAGATAAAAGAAAAGTATGGGGATGATAGAAGATCGGAAATCAACTATGCAGGAGGTGACTTGAGCATAGAGGACATGATCCCGGATGAGCAAGTGGTCATAACCATTTCGCATGCAGGATACATTAAACGAACTTCGCTAACCGAATATAAGACCCAGAACAGGGGCGGGGTGGGCCAAAAGGCATCGTCCACAAGGAACGAGGATTTCTTAGAGCATTTATTTGTAGGGACCAACCATCAGTACATGTTGTTCTTTACTCAGAAAGGAAAATGTTTCTGGATGCGTGTATATGAAATTCCCGAAGGAAGTAGAACTTCAAAAGGAAGGGCTATCCAAAATCTTATCAATATAGAACAGGATGATAAGGTCAAAGCCTTTATCTGTACCCAAGATCTTAAGGACGAAGACTATGTGAACAGTCACTATGTGATCATGGCCACAAAGAAGGGAACCGTTAAAAAGACTTCCTTGGAGCAATACTCAAGACCTCGTCAAAATGGAATCAACGCCATAACCATCAAAGATGGTGATGAGCTATTGGAAGCAAAACTTACCACAGGGACAAGCCAGATTTTCTTGGGGCTTAAATCCGGTAAGGCCATCCGTTTTGAGGAGTCCAAGACCAGACCAATGGGTAGAAACGCGTCCGGTGTAAGAGGTGTATCCTTGGCAGATGAAAACGATGAGGTGGTAGGAATGGTATCCGTACATAATTTCGAGGATGACATTTTGGTGGTTTCCGAAAGAGGTTACGGAAAACGATCCAATATTGATGACTACCGAATCACCAATAGAGGAGGTAAAGGTGTAAAAACCATTTCCATTACGGAGAAAACCGGAGGACTTGTCGCCATAAAGAATGTTACCGATACCGATGATTTGATGATTATCAATAAATCAGGAATCGCCATTAGAATGGGTGTAGAAGATCTTAGGGTAATGGGCAGGGCCACACAAGGAGTCCGCTTGATCAACTTAAAGGACAACGATTCCATTGCCGCGGTAGCCAAAGTAATGAAAGAAGATGATCCTGTGGACGAAGTGGACATTAGGGATATCGAGGTGAACGGTGAAGATGGCACAGCTATTGATAATAACACCGAGGATAAAGAATAATTTCAACTAAGTAATAATAGATAAACACTAAATAATTAGAATTTTTAACATGAGAACAAAAATAATTGTACTTCTGGCCATGGGAATTTCCACAATGGGATTTGCACAGAAGGATGAGATGAAGGCGGCGGAGAAAGCACTTAAAAATGGTGATGCGGCTGCGGCAAAAGCAGCCTTGACCAGTGCCGCCTCAACAATCGATTCGGCCAAGGAAAGGGAACAGGCCGAGTATTACGCGCTTTTAGGAAACGCCAATTACGATTTGGCCAAGAAAGGAGACGTTTCTGCTTTTCAATCAGCCGTAGATGCCTACAATAAGGTAATCGCTGTAGAAGAAGCTAGTGGCAAAGCCAAATTTACTGCTGTAGCCCAAGAAAAAATGTCTCAAATGACAGCTGATTTGGTTAACTCTGCAGTAGAGGACAACAACAACAAAAAGTTCGGTGAGGCTGCCGAAAAGCTTTACATGGGGTATAAACTAAGCCCTAAGGATACGGTTTATTTGTACTATGCAGCAAGTAGTGCAGTAAATGGTCAAAACTACGAAGAGGCCTTAAAGTACTATAATGAACTAAAGGAATTGGGCTATAATGGAGAATCTGTAAGCTATACTGCGGTTAATGTCGAGTCCGGTGAAACAGAAACTATGGATAAAGCCACTCGCGATCTATATGTAAAAGCCGGAACGCACAAAGACCCTAAGGAAGAGGTAAGCCCATCCAAGAAGCCGGAAATCGTAAAGAATATTGCCTTGATCTATCAACAAATGGGCAATAACGAGAAGGCGGTGGAAGCATATGCAGATGCCAGGGCGGAAAACCCAGATGATGTGAACCTAGTGCTTGGAGAAGCCAACCTATACTATGCCATGGGGCAAAAAGATAAATTCAAGGAGTTGATGGGGCAAGCTTCCGCAATGGCCCCGGACAATCCTGACTTGCTTTACAACATCGGAGTAATAAATATGGAGCAAGGCAACTTAGAGGACGCTAGAGATGCCTACAAAAAGACTTTGGCCATTGATCCAGGTTACATCAATGCGTTATTAAACCTTTCCACTACATATGTAAACGAAGGAAACGGTCTTATCGATGAAATGAATGCTTTGGGAACTTCTAAGGCGGACATAGCCAAGTACGACGAACTTAAAGATGAAAAGGACCGCCTTTTTAGAGAGGGAGCCAAAGTTTTGGAAGATGCATTACAATCCAATCCCGACAATGAAAGTATTCTTACACAGTTGAAGAATATTTACGGAGCATTGGGTGATAACGATAACTACATGAGAATTAAAAAGCTTTTGGGAGAATAAACGTAATTCTTCTATAAAAAAATAGCCCCGCTAAAACGGGGCTTTTTTTATATCACTTTTTTAATGACCCTTAATTGATGGGTATATAGTTTCTCTTCTGAATTAAAGATTCCCGTGTGGTCGATCCGATCAATGCGAACATGACCATGGACATGGATAATGTAGTTGTCCTTTAAGATTATGCCAACATGATCGATCACCCCTTCGTGGTTATCAAAAAAAGCAAGGTCGCCTGGTTCACTTTCTTCGATAAAGCTCAAAGCTTCACCTTGTTTGGATTGATTTTCGGCGGTTCTTGCCAGCGAATGCCCATTTATTTTGTAAACCATTTGAGTAAACCCGGCGCAATCAATACCAAAAGGAGTTTTTCCACCCGATAAAAAAGGAGCCTTCAAGTATAAAATGGCCGTATCCACCAAGCTTTCCTTTGGAGTTTTTCCAGTATGTATGCTTCCTTCAAAAGTGTGGTTCAGCAATTCCGGGGCATTGATCATGGAGCCCATAAGAATGGGCAGTAACATTCCGTTTTCCGTGCAAATATGGGATATTACGTCGGCACATATTTTTTGAGGATCCATTGCATGTATCCTTTCAAAAGTTTGCTCTTCGATAAAGGTTAGCTGATTATTGGGTGTCCAACCTTCAAAATTGTCATAAGCTGACCGAATCCTGCTCCATTTCTTCCTTTTCTCCAATACCTTAAAGTGCTCCCCGTATAACAACTGGGAAGTCATTTCGGCACCATCGTCCGGATTTGTTCGTATAGGAACAACACTTAGAGGACAAATTCCATATTGCATTTACTGTACGGCTTGAATCACTAATTTCTTTCCAAAACAATTGAGGAGGCGCCACCACCACCATTACAGATGGCCGCAGCCCCAAGTTTGGCATTATTTTGTTCCAAAATGTTCAACAGGGTAATCGTGATTCGAGCACCGGAACATCCTAGCGGGTGCCCTAGGGATACTGCGCCGCCATTTACGTTTACATTGGAATCATTTAGTCCAAGAATCTTCATGTTGGCCAATCCGACCACTGAAAATGCTTCATTGAACTCAAAATAATCAATGTCTTCTATGGAAACGCCTGCGCGGTTCAGTGCTTTTGGTAAAGCTTTGGCAGGTGCCGTGGTGAACCATTCAGGTTCGTGGGCGGCGTCGGCATATCCCTTAATGGTTGCAAGAGGTTTTAATCCCAGTTCATTCGCCTTGTCCTCACTCATCAAAACAACGGCGGCTGCACCATCGTTAATGGTGGATGCATTTGCTGCGGTTACCGTGCCATCCTTAGAGAAGGCAGGTCGCAAAGCGGGTACTTTCTCAAGCTTTATATTTTTGAATTCCTCGTCTTCACTAACCACTATTGGCTCGCCTCTTCGCTGTGGAACTTCCACGGGAACCACTTCGTTGTTGAATTTCCCTGCTTTCCATGCGTCGGCTGAGCGTTTGTACGATTGAACCGCGTAAGCGTCTTGATCTTCTCTACTAAACTTATATTCGGTTGCGCAGGCATCGGCACAAACCCCCATAGCGTTTTGATCATAAGCATCGACCAAACCGTCCTTTTGCATACCGTCCACCATAGTGGCAGGACCAAATTTGGTGCCCTGTCTCATATTTACATAGTGTGGGATCATACTCATATTTTCCATACCACCGGCAACAACTATGGAGTTTTCGCCCAGGGCAATGGATTGTGCGCCCTGCATAATGGTTTTCATTCCGGAAGAACAAACTTTATTAACGGTGGTACAAGGAACAGTATTGGGAATTCCGGCAAAAATGGCAGCTTGTCTTGCAGGTGCCTGTCCAGTACCTGCTTGTACCACATTGCCCATCAAAACCTCTTCGACAAGTTCGGGCATAAGGCCGATTTTCTCCAATGCGCCCTTAATGGCAACTGCACCTAATTTGGGGGCTGGAACACTGGATAGGGCTCCCATAAAACTACCTATTGGCGTTCTGGCAGCGGAAACGATTACAACTTTTTTCATATGTGCATTTTTACTCCTGCGAAAATACTAAATTTAAATGCAAACCAATGGGGAGTTCGGTCAACGGACTTCTTAGTTATATATTTTCTATTTTTGAAGCTAATAGAATAAGGGAATGGGAAAAACTTTGGACAATGTATACAAACATCAATCGCTGGTCTACAAGTATTTCCTGTATGTGGTCTCGGTGGCCTTGATCGTGTTTTTTTTTCCAAAAGGAGGAAAGTTTAAATACGAATTCCAGAAAGGTAAGCCATGGCAATATGAGAATTTATACGCTCCCATTGACTTTTCCATACATAAGACCCAACAAGAGGTAGAGGAGGAGCAATCTACCATTCGAACCAATAAAACGGATTACTACACGTATAGTTCAACTGTTGTTTCGGAGGTGAGGGCAGAAGTCTCGAATGGGATAAATACCTTGTTCCAGACCGAAATTTTTACATCAAGCCAACGGGAATCATTGAGAAATTTATCCGAAGAAGTTCTCACACATGTATATGACCATGGGATTTTTCAAAATATGCCCCAGTCCCGAGCAACCGTGGTAGTAAAAAATAATGAGGCACAACCCATTGCTCCCAATGATTACCAGAATGTAGAGCTCGCCAAAAAAGCAGTGACCGAATATTTGTCCGATGCCAACAGTTATGGCACGGATAGGTTGTCAGGGATTATCAGGAACAACCTTAAAGCCAATTTGTTCTATGATAATGTTCTAACAGAAAGTGCCCTGAACGACGAACTTTCTAAAATTTCCTATACCCGTGGAGAGGTAGACCAAGGAAAACTGATCATATCAAAAGGTGAAATAGTAGAGAATGAAGATTTTAAAGTGCTGAGCTCTCTTAGGGATGAGTATGAGTCCGAATTATGGATGGGAAGCAATTATTATTTTATACTACTTGGGTATACGATATTGGTGGCCTTGGTGCTCATTATGTTGTTTCTGTTTTTGAAACGCTACAGAAGCGATATTTTTCTGAACAACAATAAGGTTACTTTTATTTTTTTCAACATTTTGTTGATGGTCGTCGCTACAACATTAATGGTGAAACATTACGAAAATTTTGTTTACATGGTGCCTTTGTGCATACTTCCCTTGGTGCTAAAGAATTTTTTTGATGCGAGATTGGGTCTTTTTGTCCATGTGCTTACAGTTCTGATTCTTGGTTTTGTTGTACCCAACAGCTTTGAATACATCTTTTTACAGATAATCGCAGGTATTGTTACTATTTTAACGGCTTCTGAACTATACAAGAGAGCAAATCTATTTATATCGGTAGGTCAGATCACCTTGATCTACATTGTGGGATATTTTGCCTTTCATGCCATACACGAGGGGAATCTGGACAATATAGAGTGGGTTTTGTTCGGGGTTTTTGTTTTGAATGGACTTTTGACTCTTTTTGCGCAACCGTTAATTTATATGTTCGAAAAAATTTTTGGTCTTGTATCCGACGTATCGTTATTGGAACTGTCCGACACCAACTCCAAATTGCTCAAAGAATTATCGGATAAAGCACCGGGCACGTTCCACCATTCCCTGCAAGTGGCCAATTTGGCCGAAGCGGCAGCAAACGAGATCGGGGCAAATGCAATGTTGGTAAGAGTGGGTGCGCTATACCACGATATTGGAAAAATGGAGAATCCGACCTACTTCACGGAAAATCAGATTACCAATGTAAATCCGCACGACGATCTACCGCCAAAGGAAAGTGCAAAGATTATAATAGACCACGTAATTAAAGGTATTGAGATTGCAAGAAAAAACAATGTTCCCGATCGGGTCATAGATTTTATTCGAACGCACCATGGAACCACACTGGTGTATTATTTCTTTAAAAAACAACAAGAGTTGGATAAAGATGCCGATCCGGCAAATTTTAAATACCCAGGACCTGTGCCATTCTCCAAGGAAACAGCTATTTTAATGATGTCGGATGCAGTTGAAGCGGCTTCCAAAAGCTTAAAGAACCCAACTTACGGTATAATAGATGCGTTTGTGGAGAAAATTGTAAAAGGACAAATGCAGGCCGATCAGTTTTTAAATGCCAATATTACGCTCAAAGAAATCGAAATGGTAAAGAAAGTGCTTAAACAGAAGCTCACCAATATCTATCATTTAAGGGTGGAATATCCTGAATAGCAGGATGATGATAAAAGTTGTAATAAAAAAATGAAAAAATAGTTGCGATCTTGTTTCTGAAAAGGTACATTTGCATCCGCATTTTTAGAATGCACGTTCATAAAAAATAGGAGAGGTGCCGGAGTGGTAACGGAGCAGATTGCTAATCTGTCAGCGCGTAAGTGCTGCCCGGGTTCGAGTCCCGGTCTCTCCGCTATTTCCAAAATAATACCTCGGGGTGTAGCGTAGCCCGGTTATCGCGCCTGCTTTGGGAGCAGGAGGTCGCAGGTTCGAATCCTGCCACCCCGACATTTATGGTTTTTTTGTTAAAATTGAAAATCATAATTTATTGAAAGCCAGAGAATTAATTTTCTTTGGCTTTTTTTATTGCCATATAAAGACAATATATGAGGGTGTCCTATAGGGTGTCCTATAGGGTGTCCTATTATTTTTCAGGAGGATTTCTTAACTTAAATGCCCTGATTCGATCTTTCGTGTGATTTGACTTTCGCTAACGGAATGTTCCACTTAAAGCGAAAACACATGAAAAACTCCAATGCATTCAGCATAGGTTTCTGGCTGAAAAAAACGGCCAGAAAAAATGACGGTCAAGTTCCCATCTATGCGCGTATCAGATTTGAAAAACAACGTTCCGATCTAAGCGTCCACCGAACCGTTTTGGAGGACCATTGGTGCCACTCTTCGGGCAAGGTCCACCGCGGCTTCAAAGAGGCTGCAAGCATCAATATGTACCTTGATGATATCCAGGCCAAGCTTTTGGATTGCCATAGACAATTGATGGCCGAAGGAGCCCCTATATCCGCTCGTGCCATAAAAGAGCGATTTTTGGGCAATGATAAGCCTGTACACACCCTAAAGGATATTATAGAATTCCATCGCAAGCATGAAGTCCCTAAACTGGCCAAAGGTACCGTCAAGAACTATTCGGCAACCGAAACCTATCTAGCACGTTTTATCAAAGAAAGGTACCGCAGCTCGGATGTAAAACTGTCCTTGATTGATTATGCTTTTCTGATCGAGTTCGAGACCTATCTGAGGAATTGTGATACCATAGTCAAGGGCATTCCATTGAGCAACAATGGTATCATGAAGCATATGGAACGTTTTAAGAAAATGGTCACTTTGGCTCATAAGTTCGGATGCATGCCCAGAAATCCCTTTACCCTTTATAAAATGAAGTTCGAGTCCTATGACAGTGATTTTTTGGAAGAGGAGGAAATCCAACGATTAAGGAATTTGGTGCTCAAGAATTCGAGTTTGGACATGGTGCGCGACATCTTTATTTTTTCCTGTTACACAGGGTTGAGCTATATCGAGGTAAAAATGCTCAAATCAGGTGATATTGTCAAGGGATTGGACGGGGATCAATGGATCAATGTCAGGCGGAAAAAGACCAATACCCCTGTAAAGGTACCTCTTCTGTACCATGCCAAATGTATCTTGGAAAAATATGAGTATTTCCCGGACTATAAGAAGGACAACTCCTTATTGCCCGTATTTTCCAATCAAAAGGTGAATAAATATTTGAAAGAGGTGGTTGCGCGGGCCAAAATAAACAAGAAGGTCACTTTTCATGTGGCCAGACATACGTTTGCGACCACCATCACCTTGATGAACGATGTCCCCATAGAGACTGTGTCAAAACTCCTTGGCCATACGAAACTTTCTACTACGCAGAAATATGCAAGGGTAGTGGAAAAGAAGATCAGTAAGGACATGTCGAAACTAAAAGAAGCTTTAAAGGGTCCAAAAGACGGTGGTCAAACGTTGGAATCCGAATCAGCTGTTGCAACGACTCATAAAAGGAAGGTACATTTAAGGGTAATTAAGTAGGATTTGGAGGCAATGGGAATCGAGGTTTTAAAAAAATAAAAATAGTAGATTATAAAAGATTTGATTTTAGGGGTTGCTATAAGATGTTTGTTTTTCAAGCAACGTCCTTATCACCGAATTGCGGTTTTGGAAGCAATGGGTTTATGGGTTATTGTCCTGATGTTCTTTATGGGATTTATGACCTCTTTTGAAATCCTTGGATTGTTCATTGGTAAAAAAGGTAGATTATTTCATTTGAATCCACGATATAATGTGGATTTTAGGTGTGTATTGCCTCTAGAACCTAAAAATACGTCCATTTTCACATTATATTGTGGAAATTAGTGTATTTTTGCGATGAAACATAGAATGTAACCCTAAAACCACAGTATAGTGTGGATATAAGTGTGTCAATATGAATGACAAACAGCATATAGGACATATTATTCAAGAGCGTCGCACTCAAATGAGGATAACCCAGGAACAGCTTGCGGAAATGGCCCAAGTGGGTATCAATACCCTCTATAAGATTGAGAAGGGGGATGCCAATCCAACCTTGTCCTCCTTGGAAAAAATTGCGGATGTTTTGGGGTTGGAAATAACACTTAAGGTTAAGGAAATTCCAGGAATAGGAAATGAGACAGGCAAAGATCTATTATAAAGGGGAATGGGCAGGAGTTCTTGCCCAAGACGACCATGGTCATTATACGTTTCGTTATACGGAAGACTGGCTCAGGGATGGGACCAAACCTCCCATAAGCCTTACGCTTCCCAAATCAGGGGAGGCATATGGTTCAGATCATTTCTTTCCCTTTTTTTACAATATGTTGCCGGAGGGGGCCAATAAACAACTGGTCTGCAAAAGTATGCGAATAGACCCAGATGATTATTTCGGGCTGCTGGTCACCACGGCCCGCTATGACACGGTCGGTGCGATAACGGTACAAAAAATGGAATCGAACCTATGATGCCGGAAATAACACATTGTCCAGGAACCTTGGCCGAAGGATTTGATACATTTAGCCGTACATGTCTAAAACGTGTGTTCAACAATCGGAAAGTTTCCCACATACTGCCATATGACTCACCGACATCGAACGAGGAAACGGAAGAACTCTTTGAGGACAACCGAAAGCGGATTTCGATTTCCGGGGTCCAGGAAAAATATTCTGTCCTGTTGGAAAAGAACCAATTGCGTTTGATCAAGGAAGGGGAGAAGGGCACCCATATTCTTAAACCCATTCCACTGGCAGGGAAAAGTCGTGATAAAATGCCCGAAAATGAGCACTTGACCATGCAGATTGCCCGGCAAGTTTATGGAATCGAGACCGCTGAGAATGCCCTTATTTATTTTAAGAACGGTGAGCCGGCATACATTACCAAACGTTTTGATATCGGAGAGGATGGACGTAAACTCGCCAAAGAGGATTTTGCGACCTTGGCGGGGAAAACACCCCAAACCCATGGTGAGGACTATAAGTACCAAGGTAGCTATCTTGATCTTTTTGAGTTGATGCAACGCTTCTTACCAGCCTATAAACTGGAAATGCCCAAAATGTTCATGCTGTTGGTTTTCAACTATCTATTTTCCAATGGCGATGCTCATTTAAAGAACTTCTCCATACTGCAAACCCCCTTTGGAGACCATCGATTGAGTCCCGCATATGACCTTTTGAATACTGCTATCCACGTCAATGATGACACCTTTGCCCTAGATGAAGGTCTTTTGCCCAGAAGCATGGCACAGACGAATATTCCATCACAGTTCAAGATACTCTCAGATACCATTGGATTGCATAAAAGGCAATTTGAGACCATTATGGAGGATATGTTGACCCAATCCAAAAAGGTTCAATGGTTCACAGATGCTTCTTTTCTGGATGAAAGGACCAAAAGAAGTTTCTTTCAAGCGTATCAGACACGCTTGGCACAATTCAGGAAGTTGAAAAGGTGAAATGTTGAACCAAATACTTGATTCCCTCAAGAATTATTTCGGCAAAATCACCTGAATTATTGGCTCTGGGGACTTGGTTTTCAATGTTGATATTCACTTCACTTTGGCTGAAAGACCTCCAAGGACTTGGCCATGGTTTCCTTTTTCCTTTTAAATTAGGTCTGGCGACCACCTTTGAAAGAAAATATATGGGACATTCCTATTTCCGAACCAACAGAGAGATTGTGCGACTGCCGCTTTTTTCCCATAACTGGACCTTCAAGTCCTCCTTGGGTCCCAAGACAAACTTTGGAACCACGCAGACAAAGCGCTGGTGAGTTCCTGTTGGGATACTATGTGGTTTTCTGTAGGTATAATCCATATCCAGTGGTATTTCTTGGGAGGATGCCCTTCTTTTTTTACTGCCATTGGTTACAGAAATAGCCAAATGGCCAAGTTCGAAATCAATGCCTGATTTGTTTTTGATATTCAAAACCAGATATACTTCATCACCATGATAGCTAAGGGATTCCAAGCGGAGCCGAAGTCCCTTTTTTCGTTTGGTCGCTAGACTTTTAGTGTTGTGCTCCAATAGGTGGAAACAGTGGTCCTTGTATGTTTTCTGCTGTCTTGTAAGGGAATCCATGGCTTTTGTACCAAGGTTTTCATTATTTTGGTTTGGCCCAAGGGTCCCTATGCTTTCCTGTGTTGTGATAAAGTGGTTGTACAAGGGAAGTGTCTTTGCATATACCAGATGAAAGGAATAGACTTTACCATCGGTAGTGACCACCAATAGATTGCTGGGATTTCCTGGAACAGCTTGCAACAAACCAAGGTATTCCTCCTGTTCCCTGTTATAGGTGAATATAAAACCAGGGTGACCGGACACCGCTTTATGAATGGGACTGGGGAAGAAGAGGGCCACGTTCTGGTGTTCATTGGCATAAATGGTGTCCAAGGCTCTTTGGCCATGTCCGTTTGTCCATATCGTTGAAAAGACGATAAGTGTGAATAGATACTTTGAATACATAATCAGGGTTTTAATAGGAATTGATAGTTATTGGGGATTTCCACCTTAATGGCACGGTTGTCCTTTCGAAAGATGTTCTTGATGCCACCCAATTGGGGAACCCCCGGGATATTGACCTCCCTTATGGTCTCATCCAGTCCTTGGTTCACAATGGCCCCCTTCAGGTGGTTTTCCACATAAATGCCTTCCTTGCCATCTTGAAGATCATATGCCTTGAGTGCAACGGGATGATCCCCTAATCGGGAAACTTCGACCAATACCCGGTTGGGACGGATCTTGGTAAAGCCATACACGCGTGTATATTTGGGTAGGTAGATGCTGTTGATGGTAAGGGGGGAAGTGAGCATCAACTCCAAGCGCTGCCCCTCTCTTATTTGTTGACGGCCGATGACCCGTACCATAGGTGTTTTATTGGGCAATTTGTGGTTGGATTTGGGTTTGGATGCAAAGAAAAGTTGATGTTCCAACCCTAGTGTTTTGATATCGATGCCTTTGGTTACATTGTTGGAATCTGAAATGGACGGGGTTTTCTTTTCGGGTTTGTGGTCAAGGGAGGCTGTGGAATGTCTTTTTGGCGATCGCCGATCATACTTGTCCTGACCTACAGCATAAATGCTATCAATGATGCGTTGTTTTTCATATGCCATATAATCCGGGTTGAAGTAGCCCTTTTCATCCACCATATGTTCTGGATATATTGGAGGGGCGGTGGTTTTCCGTTCCTCTTTGATGGCCTCCAGGGCTTCCAATTTGGATTCATATGCTTTGGGGGATTCCTCAAGGTCAGGTAATGGGATTTGGTCCGTGTTCAACTCGGGCTCTTCTTCCTTGCCAAAGGTGAGCAGGGCATATATGGTGATGAACAATACCACGCTGGCCAAGACCAATACAAATACGATTTTATTTTTCTGTAGCTTCATTTTCTTCTAGTTTACGGAGTGAGTTTTCATAAAAATCAGTGATCAACAATCCATGGGGATTATGGGGGAAATGGCGTTCCACGGATATCAATTTGCCCGAAGTAACCAGTTCATAGGTATCCGTAGAACCGCCCCTATTGATGCTGAACACGGTCCGGGTCTCAAAGGGGTAGGGCTCCAAGGTGACATCGATCTTGGAGTGGATACGCTCCACTTGTTGGACCAAGGAGTATTGCATCAACCTGTTGTATAGACCGTCGGCCTTCTTTTGTCTGTACAGGGCGTCCACCGAGGCATTACCCAACCATAGGGCCTTTTCCATGTGTCGCTCATAATTCGCCGCATCCACTCCATAGAACAGTCGATGGAACTGCTCTAAATGGGCAAGGGCCTCTACCTCGAGGTTCTCCCGTTGGTCAATGAGTTTCAAGGGTATGACATCGCCCATATCATTGACCATAAAAGCATGGTTGAGACTGTTTTGGTGTATTCGGGCCACCATGGTTATGGAGATGATGCAGACCAGTCCTGAAACGAGGACTACCGAAAGGACGATCCAACGGTTCAATCGCAATTGCTGATATATGTTTTTAAAGGGTGTTTTCATTTTCTTATGGATTTAACCGGTGAACAATCGCAGGGTAAAGCTGGTCGCCTTTCGATAGAGTTTGAACTTGAGCAAAACGATGAACCCGATGGACCCGAACTCAATGACCGGGGCGAAGAACTCGCTGCCCCAATCCGTTCCGAACAGGCTGCCCCAAAAGTTGGTATTGATTTCCGTGTAGAGGTTATTGACAAAGACATTGACCAGAAAAAAGGCCGGCACCAGCATATAGACCCCTGCGTACAGTTTGAAATAGGTATAGGCCAGATTTCTGAACTTTTCAAAGACAGACAAGCTGATGACCAAGGGGAAAAAGGCCTGCAGGATGCCCAACAGGAAATATCGCTCCGCCAGGAACAGCGGATAGATAAAAATGTCCAGCAACCATAAGATCACGGCCATCATAAAGGCCAGCATTTTGAGTCCGTACAAGGGCGTGACCAGAGCCTCATAAAGGATGGCCATGGCTTTTTTGGCGGCTTCCAAGGCACCCACATCCCGTTCCAGGTCCACATCCTGCAGTTGCAAGGGGAGGAGTGCCGGAGCCGTATCCCGATATTGGGATTCAATGGCCACAAGGATATCATCGAACACCCCCAATACCTCTGTGGAGAAAATGACCAAGAGCACGATCACAAAGTTCTTGGCCAGTTCCGTTGGGGTAAGGCCCCAGGTATGGCCGTCGGTCGATGCAATGCCCTCATTGTATTTTTTTAGGATATTGACCAAGAAAAACAGGATGGCCAAGGTCTTCATGCCAACAATGGTGTACTGTGAAAAGTCACTGTCCTTGATGGTCTGAAAGACAGCATCCACATATTCCAATCCTATGCCCAAAAAGTATGCGGCCATCAGTAGTTCTGTTCTCTATTATTGATAATATCCTGCATCTTCCGAAAGGAGATGATCTCCCGATAGCGACGGGTCTTTACTTCCAGTTCCGCCACCATTTCTTGGGACTGGACTTTCTTTTCCATCAATATGGCCGTTCGTTCCGCGTCCGTCATTTTCAAAAAATCACTGGAGAGAATCTGGTTGACAAAATCCAGATCATCAATGGCAGTGTCCATGATGTCCTCAAACGAGTCGGATATCTGCGCCACTTCATCGGCCTTGATATAAGGGGAGTTCAAAATGTCCCTGAGGTCATTTTGGACCGTTTGGAACAAGATTTCATTGTTCTTGGCCAGTTCCTTGACCGCTTTCAGTTGTTTAATGGTGTTATTGACCTTGACAATGTTCTCCTTTTGTTCTTTTAGGAACTCCACGGTCTTTAGGAGTTCCGAGGTTTGTTTGGCCGATTCCAATAAGGACTTGGTCATACTGATGAAGTTCGTATTGTCATATACCGGCATCCCCTGTGCCGTGGCACGGCCTGGCAGGTAAATGGCCAAGGTTAGGGCTAGTAGTAGGAATGGAAGTTTTTTCCTGATGGGCAGATTCTTACTTGTTTTCATGGGATTTCTTTTTTTGGTGAATAAATTTGATGATGGCCAGTTCCATATCCTCGGTCTTTTCGAAAAGTTCCATGATGTGGTTGTTCTCAATTCCATCCGTTAGATAGGCAGCATGGACCTCAGGGGGCACCTCCAATCGGAACACATTGCTTTCCTTTCCGATCTTGATAAATACCTCCGTATACTTTCGATGCCCTTTCAGGTTGTTTCGAATGGATCTGAGCTGGTTCAGGTCATGACTCGATAGACTTAACCTGTTTTTCAGAGCCTCATATCCTTTCTCGTTCTTAAGGCTATAAATGACCTGGGTGTTTTCCAGGATACTGGCCGAACTAGAGTTCTCCGGTAATTGGTTGATGGATTGAAGAATGATCCCGATGGCCCCGTTCTGTTTGCGAATGGCCTGATAATAGAATTCCACGCTTTCCAGCACATTGGGAAACTTCAATTGTTTGGCAAACTCATCAAAAAGAATGATGCCCCGTTCCGAACGGTTCCTCCAAATAGTACGTTGGATGGCTGACTTGATCAATTTGAGCATCACCGATAGGATTTCCTTGTTATCCTTTACCTCGTCCAGCTCAAAGACGATCAATTGCTTGTCCTCCAAGGTATGGCTTTGGTCATCGTCGGTTTCGAACAGAAAACTGTAAAGACCATCTTCCACATATTCCGAGAGGATGAGCAAAAAACCATAGATGTTGAAATCATCTTCCTTGAGCTGCAGTTCTTGGATAAGCGTTTCTTTCCGTCGGTCGACAAAACAGTACAGGGAGTCCAAGGAATGTCCCGCTCGGATATGTCGGTAATAATGGAGCAGCACTTTTTTGATGGCCACTTCCTTGGATTTGTTCACTTTTTCCTCTCCCAATAGTTCGAGCAGGAAATGGGCAAGATCCTCCAAACGCTCAGGACTCAAGTCTTCGGGGTTCGATAGGTAGAATGGATTGATGCCGAGTTTTTTTCCCTGCTCATAGCGAAGAATGATATGGCGGTCAGGATATAGGTGGGCGAACTTGGCGTAGGAACCGCCCAGGTCAATGATCACCAAGCGAACGCCCGCTTCAAAATATTGTCTTAGGATGTTGTTGGCCAGAAAGGACTTTCCTTCTCCGGTCGGGGCGAAAATGGCAAAGTTCCTGGCCTTGATCCGCTTTTTTTCGGCGTCCCAAACATCTTTGTGAATGGGGATATTGTGCTGGCGATCATTAAAGATAATCCCCGTACCGTCCGATTTGTAATTGGTATTGTTGATGTAAAGACAAAGGGCGTGTTTGAGATCCGAGACATAGAGGTCTTCATTGCTGAAGTTGGAGGCATGACAAGGATGGGAGTTTAAAAAGTAATGTTTGCGTTCCTCCCCTCTGGGATGATAAGGGACCATGTCCAATTCCTTGAACTCTGTCTTGATCTTGGAGGCGATTTGTTTTAAATGATGTCGTTCTTGGTGCCAGAAGATGATATTGAGATGGCCGCGGATAATGCGTGAGCTATCATCTTGATTGATGTGGTCCACAATGTGTTGGATCTTTTTAAGGACCACCTTGTTTTGGGTACCGAAATTAGAGCTTTTGGAGAGCTCTTCGATCTTTTTGTCCAAGACCTTTCGCCATTTATGTTTGTCATCCAGATACATGATATGGTTCACGATATGGTTTTCCTTGAGATCCAATCCCAAACCGTCCAAAAAGCCTTGGTGGAAGGTAAAGTCATCGAAGGTGAACCTGGTATTGGGGATACTGCTGTGCACAGATTCCCCAAAACACAGTTCACTGTTGAAGGCCATGGCGTCAAAATAATGGTCGCCTATTTCTACGGTTTTGTTGTTCAATACGATATCAGTGTCAAAATCCAGGTTGAACCCGTTGAAATAATTATGGGTATGGGCCAAAACCCCTTTTGGATCCATGGGATGGAGATCAATGTGCTTTGCATTGTTGATATAGGAAACCGCATCGTTTACCGCAGTGATGAACTCTGCCACCTGCAGGTCCAACTTTCTATGGTATCCCTTTGCTGTACTACGAAAGGGGTTCACATATTTGGAAGCATTGAGGACGTTGTCCAATGGAAGCACAAAGAATAGGTACCCATCGTGTTTTAGATACTCCCTGCCTTTGAAATGGTCGTGAGTGGCCCTTTCCAAAAAAGTATTGTTCTTGAGCTGTTTGGCCGAGTAGCCTTGTTTTTGATATATATCCTGTTTATGGATGATCGTGCTCGTGGGCAAGGACTTGAAAGCCTGGAACCAGATACTGTGCATTTCCTCAAAATCCCTTTCGGAAAGGGAATACACTTCGGGAAAGTCCACTGCATAGTTAAGGACCACGTTGCCGTTACTTGCAAAGACGATATGGTTTTGGATATCGAGGATAGGATGGTTTGCGTTCAGGTTGATTTTAGACATGGCTCAAGGGGCTTAAGCGTTTATTGCTGATTGTCCTAGGAAAGGTATTCTTGACCTTAATTGGCATGGGCTTTTTGACCCACTGGCCCAATGCCCCATAGAGCAGGGCATTGTACAACAGCAGGCCCACGATGACACCAAAATGAAAGGAAAAGATGATGATCAATAGGGAACCGATGACCGATACCATCTGTAGGGCGAACAGGGATATGGGAAGCCCCATGATCATGGCCTGTTTACGGATGTTTCGGTAAGTGCGATAGGTTTTCATACTAGACCACGATGCCAATGAGATAGGTGAAGATGCCAACCACGGCTCCCGCAATAAGGACAAATACCAATACCCGGGTGATGCCTTTTTTCAGGTCTGCGTTCTCTCCGAAAAAATGACCGGCATTGAACAGAAAGCCTACCAAAAAGATGACGCCCAGGATAATGGGGAAAATGGCCCGGATGGTGTCGGAGATATCATTGACCGAATCCTCGATGCCCCCGATCTGGGCCATAATGGCACTGGAGGTGAATAGAAACAATAAGGTGATTAGAAGAGATTTTCGCATATCGTAAGCGTTTATGGGTTGGACGATTAGTGATAGGTGAAAAGTACTTTATTAATCAATTAAAATGTTGTAAATCAGTATATTGTGAATATCATTTTAGTTGGTCTGATATAGTGCCGAATGCATTGATTTGGTACCATGGGATATGAGGAAAAGATAGGAGCTGTGGATAACCCAAATTTTGGAAGGTGACAATTTGATGGTAAAACGTCAAGTTGGCAATAAGGAAGGTTGATTTCTGTAGTTTTTTACTATAGGAAAGTGGAAGAAGATATGGGTTCGTTATTCACCTCCTTTGATGCGTTGGTAATTATCGATCAATGCTACGGTAACGATCTTGGCCTTTGCATCACTTATTCCATCAAAATTGATCGTATGTGTGGAAACAAAATTCTTTAACAGTATATCGACATCGGATTCATCCTGATAACCATTATCTCTCAAATTGCCCAATATAGCGGTGTATCTATTTGATTTGAATCCATCTTCCAGCATCTCAAACGCACCAATAATTGATGTTATAATGTATTTAGGTTGTTTTGTATTCTATGCCATAGTTCCTTACCCACATCAGCCTTTTTTGCATATTTCGCCCAGAATATGACTATAGCGTTGATTTCCTTGATGATTTTTCTACCTTTTTTGATATTGTTGTCTTGGGCAATGGTCATCAAATCATCCGCAGTGATCCCGAGTCTTTTTCCATTTACACTCAAGGTTTGTTTGTTTACCCAGTGGTTGGTAGGATCAAAGGCAAAGCATAGGTCAAAGGCAGGGGCCAATTGCCATTTTTCATTCTTTTTCAAGAGAAATGAAAAGTTCTTGGTATGATCGTCATAATTGGTGGCCATTACATTGAAGACCATCCTCCTGAACATTTCTTCGGCTTCCGGATAGTTAAGTCTTAGGGATCTCATGGTCTGAAATTCCTGCTCATAGTTATAGCCGAACATATCGTTGAAGTCATAATGTTGTATACCGCATAGGGAAAGTACATGGTGTTTTATATTGTCCTCGCGGTCAAAGCGTTTGGTCATAAAGTGGGCCCGACCGTTTTCTTCCAACAGTTGACTTTCACTGATGGTTATCCCACAGTCCTTGGCCATGAGGTAGTAGGCATACTCGACTCGGCCCCAGCCATGGCTGTCACCGAATTGTTCGCCGCTGACCCAGTCCACTTTAATAAGCCAATGCTCAAGCCCTTGGGCACATTGGCCTGACCCGAGCGCACCTCCGCGGCCTTTGGATTGTAGACGATAACGGCCTTTGGGCGAGCTCCCCCTACAGAGGTCCCGATTTTTAGTATTTCCATCATGGCCTTTTCATCATCTTTCTTCAAGTTGGTCAAAAAAGAATCATTTTGGTTGAGCATTTTTTTGGCGACTTCTACCAATCTGACCATTTCCAAGGAAAAACTTTTGGAGCCACTTCTGATTTGTGCCGGTTCAAATTCCAAAGCCCCCATGCCGCGTTTGCCAATAAAGCATAGTTTTTCCATAGGGTTCATGCTGTTCTCGGGTCTTACTTGTTGGGCCAACCAAATATTGATAAGCTTGTTTCCGTATTTGTCGGGAAGGGCATCGGACAATAAGCCGGGCAAGCCCTTGAAGGTGTCCTCGGTTTGATTTCTCCCTTTTCTAAGTTCCGGAAAGCTGTAAATTCTTGGACCTTGGGAAATGGGCATTTTTAAGGGAAAAAGGTCCCAGTTGTTTTCCAGAAATTTCGGGCTGTATTCAAATAGGCCCAGTTGTCTACTTTTATCCCATCGGATAGCTCCTGCCAACTCCCCCCCCCAGATCCGTACTTCTGCTAAGTCTACCATTCCAAATCCTTTTGGTCTCCTTCTTGGGTGCTTTTGTTCCTGACTCTTTGCTTTTGCTTCTTTTTAAGCTTGGCATATTCCAAAGGGCTTATTTCATCGGAGTATTCAAAATTGTTCAGAACGGGCAGCCGGTCCAAAGCTCTTAGGATTCGGAGCAGACTTGTCAAAGAAATGGATTCCCCATTTTCTATTTGGCTGATGGTCCAACGGTTCAATCCTGCTGATTCGGACAACTGTTCCTGTGTTTTGTTCTGTTGTTGACGTTCGTATTTGACGTAGTTACCGATTTGTTGTACAATGGCAGCATCTGATATTTGAAACCAGTTTATGTTGGTATTTCCCATCATTACGTTAATTATATGTTATAAATGTAGGTATATACCAACGAATATTTAACTACATAAATAGTCCATTTTTTCGGCCCTAGATGGTTCTTTTCAGGTAGGTCAAAAAAATCGAAAAGCTCATCTATGTGTCAAGATTTCGGTCAATGGTAAAAATTGGACATTAGTTTAAAGCGAAGAATTCAAATCAGTCATCGGTACTCCAAATACTCACGGGAAAAAATTCTACTATTTATCTAAATCAACCAACCAACATATTGAAAGGTTCTATTGAGGGCTCTTTCAATCATTTCAACAATTGCAAACAAGAAGATAGATGCACTACGACTTATGGTGTTAAGGCCAGATTTATGGATGAGGAGGTGGATAATTAACAATTTAATATGAATGATTTAGTATCTTATCATAATTCCAATTTGTTTCTTAAGCTACATTTGAATACTTCAGGATTATATCTCACCAAACAAGAGTGTATATTTTTGTAACAAAAATTTCTATAGCACAGGTCCTAAAAAAATGACTGACTTTTGATATTAAATCCAAACTGTCCCTGTCATGATTTTTGTTGCAAAAACTATCCGATTGGCCTTAAAACTCTTTTGTAGAAGATTTTCTAACTTCCTGTAAGATAAGAAGACTATGACAAATACAAGAGTTGAATCAAAGATGGGTTAATTATTGAGTGCTGATTTCTCTGTCTAAATTAGAAAAATCAATTCTGGTAAAAATTATGGTCGGTGCTATGTAGTTCTCCTTTTTAATAAGTTAAATCAAATGATTCTTAATAAGAATATAAGTGATGCCTATTGAAGCCCGAATTAACGTTATGTGGTTCTTAGGGTAACTTGTGCCTATGGGGCGAATCTTCTGCAGTAATAATCAAATTCGCCCCTAGGACTTCTAAAAAGTTAACTCTTTAATGCATACTCCCCTTTTAGTCTAATGGTAACTTCAATAGGTTCATTGCTGTCATTTCTAAAGTACCAGCCATGTGGCCCCTCAAAAGGTGCCAATAGACTCCCGGCCATATTGTTGGCATAACCCAATGTATAGCTCTCGTAATAGGTTTGATCCGGTTTGACCTTTTGTTTAACTTCACCATGAAAATCAATATAGACCAATCCACTGTCCGTAACCCAATCGTACTTTAGTTTGCCATGTTTCAACATATCGAACTTATATTCAATTCCTTTCTTAGGAGGAATAGTGATTGTTATTTCATCCGCTCTTAATGGCAATGTCTGATTGGGTGTCGGAAGATAGACTTCTTCCGGTACAGGGATATTTTTGTCTGAGCCCACCTTCTCTAATTTTACCAATGGTATTTGCCCCCTTTCCATTGAAACCATCGCAGCTTCGTCCGCATCATCCGGAACATATAGTTTATCAAAGCCAAGTAATTTACCTGCTCCGATCGGGTCCATTCCATATTCTGCTGGCATTACGGCTATTACCAATAGGATAATACCTATTAAAGCAGAAAGTACGATAGCCTTGATCAATTGTTTTTTATCTAAAATCTCTTGTTGCATTTTATTTGGTTTAGGATATAAAATATCCGGTTAATTGAAAGCCCAGTAGTAAAAACCCTGCAGCCATTAAAAGTGTATTGGTCAGTGTGGCAAAGCGGGTAAAGCTTTTTTGCTTTCGCCAGATACTGATTATGATAAGTACCAAGGCCAAGGCAAGAAACTGACCAATTTCTACCCCAATATTGAATCCGATCAAATTGGTGAACAAACCGGTTCGGTCAAATTGAAATTCTTGTAGTTTACTGGCTAGGCCAAACCCATGGAAAAGCCCAAATATCAGTACAGCTGCTTTGGTATTAGGTTGCTTTCCAAGGAAGCGTTGAAAACCACCCAGGTTATCAAAACCTTTGTAAACGATTGACAAAGCTATGATGGCATCTATCAAATACGCATTGATGGCCATATCTGCCATGACCCCTAGCAACAAGGTAGTACTGTGCCCTATTGTAAACATGCTTACATACAGCAGAATTTCTTTGGTCTGGTATAAAAAGAAAATAACACCCACCAAGAAAAGTAAATGGTCGTAACCAGTAATCATATGTTTGGCACCGATGTACAGGAACGGCATAAATGCTACACCACTATTGCCAGATAAGAAACTTTGTGTGTTCTCATCGACACCATGGGCATAAAGCCCGGTTCCAAAAAGCCCAAAAAGAAAGATACCCATTAGGCCCAAGGCCTTTCTTGATAGAAAGACCTTAGAAATATCAAGTACAGTTTTTTTAATGCGCATGTCCATGTTCTTTAACTTGTTGGATACTATCCATTTTTCTTGCCTCTTCCTTTGCAGCTTTAACAGCTTGTGAATTTGTATTCTCTTCTTTGACAGCGGTTTTGCTTTCCTGCCTGTTTTTACGCTTGTTCTCACCACAAGAACTTAATAAGGCCAATATGGCAATTAGTGTTAAAAATTGTTGTTTCATTTTTCTAATTATTAAAGGTTTACAATTATTATTCTTCGGAATTTATCTTGGCAGATACAATGGCGTAAGCGTTCTTTGTTACCCAACGTTGCTGTTCCGGATTGGTATAGCCGGGCATTGAAATTGCCGCGAGGCCATTGTTGGTTTTTCCTTGTACTATGGGCACAAAATCATATTTGTAGCCATTGTCTATTTTTTTTTCAGCAATGAGATAGGGTTTGCCTTGATAGGTTACAATGGCTTTTTCCGGAATGGTCAATGATGTTTCACTATCCGTTTCAATTACTGCCTTAACATACATACCCGGAAGTAAAGATTTGATGTCATCTGGATCAATATGGCAATGTATTGGAACAATTCGGTCCTCTTCACTACTAGCTCCTACCAAGAATACTTGAGCACGCCTATTCAGGACCGGGTCATTGTTCAGCCCAAAATGGATAGTTTGCCCAATCTCGATTTTGGCTACGTCTTTTTCATAAGCATCCAGCACCAAATGCAATGTATTGCGATCCACTATTTCAAAGATTACGTCCGTTGGGTTTACATAATTTCCCAAATTAAAATTACTGGACTTGATCTGTCCATTAATTGGCGAACGGAGAACCGCGGCACTACTGATTTCCCCTTTGTTTATGGTGGCAAGATTAATTCCGGCCAACTTCAAGGTTGCCGTAAGCCCGGCTATTTTACCTTTAATGGCCCTATATTCCGACAAAACCTGTTCATATAGTTTTTCGGAATTTACATCTTGCTCCCGCAGTGTTTGTTGCCTTTTGAACTCGACTTCTAAATAGTCCAACCGTGCCTTACTTTCAATATAATCTTGCTGTATCCTGATCAATTCAGGATTTTCCAGTCTGGCCAATACCTCTCCTTTTTTAACGATTTGGCCAGGCAATAAGGCCGGCGTTATGAGATATCCCCCTAAGGGTGCAGAAAGGGTGGCATTACCAGAGGGCTCTGTCTCTATAACACCACTTAAGTTAACAGGGTTATTTACACTTCTAGTTTCCAACTTGGTTGTGCCTATCCCGGCTAGTTCATGCTGGGCAATCGTAAAAACCACCATATCATCTTTGGATTCTGCAGATGTATTGGATTCTGGAAATTTCTTCTCTTGTTCTGTATTACAGGCCATTAAGATCATGACAAGGGCCACGACCAATAACCTTTCATTTTTAATTATTTTCATTACTTTTTTTTTAATCGTTATAAACCTCCCGACAAACGTTCTATGGCTATAATTATCTGGTTATACTCCCATAAGGTTTGTAGGAATTCCTGTTGAATGTCCAAAGCAAGGTTCAAGTTGATAAGGTATTGGCTATAGGAAGTTTCACCATTTGTAAAACTGGCCTTTGAGTTGGCAATTATGATTTCTGCCTGTGGATTGGCCTGTTCCTCATAATAATTCAAAGTATTTTCTAAACGGTTATATGCTTCCAATAAGTTTTTGTACCGTCCTTGTAGCTTCACCTTTGACCAATCAAAATTGGACTTGGCAATTTTTGTCTGGATCTTTGCTGATTGAACTTTGGCTCCCTTTCCGCTCGGGAACAAAGGAATAGCCACACCTACCTGAAAAAATCCAAAACGGTCTTTTTTGGTGAAATTATAATCCTTTCCATCAATGGTTTGTTGCCCAATGTAGGTTTGGCTGTTATAGCCCAATATGAGATCGGGCAACCCCTTGTGTTTGGCCAATTTTTCTTTCTGCTTGTTAACGGAAATGGACTGTTCTAAATAACCCAGCTCTGGACTGTCATTTAAGGATAATCCATCAATAAGAAAATTGGGAGATGGTAATTTCTCCAATTTAGTTAGGCTCGGAACAATTTCATCCTTTGTTCGCAACAGTACTTGCAAGTCTGTTTTAGCTATTCTAATTTCGGCCTGCATTTGCTTCCACTTATTATTGGCTTGCATGGCTTGTGTTTTTGCGGAAACCATCTCCAACCTAGTTGATTCACCGGTTAGGTAACGTTGTTCGCTAAAAGCACTTAGCCCCGAATATATACTATCCTGCCGTCTCAATAAATTCACTTGTTCCAGAACGAAGACATAGCGCAGATAAGCTGTTTTTACTTGCTGCATCAAATCCTTCTCTACAATGAGCCGTCCCTGAGCCTGCTCCAAAATTTTGGCCTTGGCCACTTTGGCCTGTTGCCCGTAGACGGTAGGAAATTCAAAACGTTGGGTCAGATTAAATATATTGTCCTGAACCGTTGGATTACTGACCACACCTTGCATAAAGTTCAATTCCATTTTGGGAATCGACAGTGCCCCTTTTTTATTGGCCTTTGCATCTTCTATTTGCATGTTGGCGATGTGTAATTGCTCGTTGTTTTGCAAGGCCATTCCTATCGCTTCTTCCAAACTCAACATTTTCCTTTCCAACATCTTATCCTGCGCCCGACCCTCTTGGATGGATAAAACGGTTAAGAGTATCACAATAAGCGGCAAGCTTTTCATGGGTTTCCATTTAAAAGAGTTTTTCTCATTGAACAAAATGTAGAGCACCGGTAAAACCACCAAGGTTAGCATAGTGGCTGTTAACAAACCACCAATGACCACAGTAGCCAAGGGCCTTTGTACTTCTGCACCTGCGGTAGTGGAAATTGCCATGGGTAAAAATCCTAACGAGGCGACTGCCGCGGTCATCAACACCGGTCGTAAGCGCAAATGGGTTCCTTCCAATACCCGCTGATAGATGTCGTTCACGCCTTCTTTTTCCAATCGGTTAAATTCGGCAATGAGTACAATTCCGTTTAAAACTGCCACACCAAACAGGGCTATAAAACCCACCCCGGCCGAAATACTAAAAGGCATGTCGCGTAGCAATAGGGCAAATATGCCTCCAATGGCCGATAAAGGAATGGCCGTAAAAATGAGGAGCCCCTGTTTTATAGAACCAAAAGTGAAATACAACAAAACAAAAATCAGCAGCAAAGCCAATGGCACCACTATCGCCAAACGTTGCGTTGCACGTTGCAAGTTCTCGAACTGGCCGCCATAGGTTACATAATATCCTGCGGGTATATCCATTTCTGTTTTTACGATTTGCTGTATATCAGCAACTACATTTTTAACATCACGTGTTCTAACATTAAAACCGATGGTTACCCTTCTTTTGGCATTGTCCCGCTGTATTTGGACGGGGCCTGGGGCATATGATACCGAAGCCACTTCGTGCAAGGGAATGGGCGCCCCATTGGGATTCTCTACAAACAAGTTTTGCACATCTGAAATATCGGTTCTGTAGGCTTTATCTAACCGGACCACCATATGGAACCGCTTCTCTCCCTCGTAAACCAGTCCGCTAGATTGGCCCGCAAAGGCAATGGCAATAGCCTGATTGATATCTTGCACGTTCATGCCGTACATGGCAATTTTATCACGGTTCAATTCAATCTGGATTTGTGGTAAACCTGTAATCTCTTCGACGTACAGATCTTCTGCTCCTGGTACCGATTGGATCAAACCGCCAACCTCTTTGGCCAAGCTTGCCAAGGTGTTAAGGTCTTCGCCATAGATTTTAAGTACCACATCTTGTTTGGCACCGGTAAGCAACTCGTTAAATCGCATTTGAATGGGTTGCTGAAAACCAAAAGTAGCGTTAGGAATTACGGCTAGTGCTTCTTCCATTTTACTGACCAACTCTTCTCTTGTGCTGGCACTTACCCACTCGTCTTTGGGCTTCAAGATGATCATCATATCCCCAGCTTCTATGGGCATAGGATCGGTAGGGATTTCTCCAGACCCGATTTTATTGACCACTTGTTTCACCTCTGGGAATTCGCGCAAAATGATTTCTTGTGCTTTTTGAGACACCTCGATCGACTGTTGCAACGAGCTTCCTACCGGCACTCTCGTTTCTACCGCAAAATCACCTTCATCGAGCTGTGGTATAAATTCTCCGCCTAGACCATTAAAAACAAATAAGGCAATAACAAAAAGCGCTACAGCAGATAGGGCAACTGTTCTTTTCATTTTAATAGCAGCCTCGATGATAGGACGGTAAGCTTTCTGAATCGCATCCATCATTTTATCGGAGAAGTTTCGCTTGTGGGTGGTCTTTTTGCTCAGTGCCAAAGCCGACAGCATGGGAACGTAGGTCAACGAAAGCAAGAAAGCGCCCAGAATAGCGAAAGATACCGTTTGGGCCATGGGAGTGAACATTTTTCCTTCTACTCCAACCAAAGCCCAAAGTGGTAAATAAACGATTAGGATAATAATCTCCCCAAAAGCGGCAGAGGTTCTAATTTTACTGGCCGATTCAAACACTTCAAGGTCCATTTGGGCAGCAGTAAGCCGCTTAACCCCTGCATATTTCTTTTTGGCCACATGGATTCCGTGCAATACGGCTTCTACAATAATTACGGCTCCATCTACAATTAAACCAAAATCAATAGCTCCTAGACTCATCAAATTGCCAGACACACCAAATAGGCGCATCATACCAATAGCAAAAAGCATAGCTAATGGAATTACCGATGCTACGATAAGGCCTCCCCGTAAATTCCCTAAGAAAAGTATGAGAATAAAGATGACAATCAAAGCTCCTTCTACCAGGTTGGTGGTAACCGTACCAATCGCCCTATCTACCAAATTTTTACGATCTAAAAAAGGCTCAATGGTAACTCCTTCTGGCAAGTTGGTTTTGATTTGCTCGATCTTCTCTTTTACGTTATTGATTACCGCAGAAGAATTGGCCCCTTTTAGCATCATCACAATACCTGTAACCGTTTCGCCTTTTGCGTTTTGCGTGGCGGCACCATAACGCACCCCATGGCCAAATTGAACCGTGGCAACATCACTCACTAATAATGGATTGCCATTGACATTGGAACGGATCACGATTTTCTCAATTTCCTCAATGCTTTTGATCAACCCTTCACTGCGGATAAAGTAGGCATTGGGATTTTTATCGATGTAAGCACCTCCTGTATTTTGGTTATTTGCCGTTAAGGCATCAAAAACTTCATTGATACTGATATTGAAACTTCTGATTTTATCGGGATCTATGGCAATTTCGTACTGCTTTACATAACCGCCAAAACCACTTACTTCTGCAACGCCTTCTGTACCCAACAACTGCCTTTTAATCAGCCAGTCTTGAATAGTACGCAATTCTGTTGCATCGTATTGATCTTCGTAACCCGGTTTGGCTTTTACCGCATATTGGTAAATCTCGCCCAGACCAGTAGTTACTGGTGCCATTTCAGGCTGTCCAACTCCATCTGGAATTTCATTTCCTGCCAGGCTCAAACGTTCTTGCACCTGTTGGCGGGCCCAATACAAATCCGTACTTTCTTTAAAAACGATGGTAACAATAGAAAGTCCGAAACGAGAAAACGACCGCATTTCTTTGATTTCCGGAATAGAGACCATGGTCTGTTCTACCGGAAAAGTAACTAAACGCTCTACTTCTTGTGCGGCCAAGGTAGGCGATACCGTGATTACCATAACTTGGTTGTCGGTAATATCAGGAACAGCATCTATTGGTAATTTCGTCAATGAATAGCTTCCCCAACCGATCAACGCTAGCGTAAGTAATCCGATAATAAGTTTATTCTTAATCGAATACTTAATAATTTTATCTAACATGATTGTTGTTTACATGAAACATATAAATGTTTTGTTTTCAGTAGATTGAAAACACTATGTAAGCCATGTTGAAATGCTATCCTTAAGTATTGACACAAAAGAACCCTAGACCAGATCTATATTACGGGCATAGCAATGGAATGAGAAATGAATGAATCTGTCCTCCTAAAAAACAACAATGACTTAAATTACACCTGTAAACTGGGGGGACCTCTTTGCGAGCAATTGGGATGGAAAGGAGATGGTGGATTTTCATTGACCAGTGACCACAATTTGCCTTGTTGCAGCGGTAGCAGTAACAATTCTACATCCTTCTGTAACTGAACCAAAGTTTGGTCAATACTATTTTTTTGCTTCAGTTCTTTAAAAAGAGGCACACTGATTTCATGACTATGTAAGTCATGGCTATGGGCACTAATGATATGAAGGTAATCATGAAGTGAAATGGATTCACTTAGGATGTGCTCATGATCGTGGTCATTATGGGCAATATAAAGTTGAGACCCAATCTTTTCTTGAGAATGCACATGATGAAAATGTGGCACACTGTTCTGTAGGAATAGTAAACCGAATATTCCTAGTAGAATGAATGCCTTTATTTTTGCTGTCCTGTACATATAATTTGACGACAAATATAGATACTTTTTTTAACCTCTAATGCCTTTATCGATAATACTACGTTAATTTTATTGATAAGTGATTTGATTCCATGGGGTCAAAAAATTAAGCAAGTTTTTTTCTACGATTTTATTTGTTTTCTATTGTTAAAATTCACGACTAAAATCTTGTCTGAACATGATGTTGTGTGGCATTTTGATTTAAATACCTTCTAATACACTATCTTTTTATTTATTGTTTATAAGTTTCTTCGATAATTGGATATATTTTACTGTCAAATTATAAAATCAATGGTTTTTTCAAAAATTGTGAATAATTCGATTTCCGTTAACTAGATTTCATGTACATTGGAAACTTTTCCCTTATTTTTTGGTCAATCGTAGGAAATCGACACTTCCTCGTATTCCACTTTGTCAATGATGCCGGGATAGTTGGAATCCACACTTCTTCTATAGAGGTCCTTGGTGATAGGATAGGCTTCGAGATTCCCTTCCCATAGATCGTCATCTATAAGATCTTGAACGTCGGATTCATTGTTGCCGTTATGTAACCAAGCATCCAAGTTTTCATCATCAATGATGACGGGGCGCCTTTTCATTTCATTGTGGATCTCTTCGAACATGGGGGTGGCATCCTTGGTGAGGACAGCAAAGGTCCTTCTTCCATCAGCCGTGTTGGTATAAATGCCCGCTAGGTATAGTGGGTCACCGTTCTTACATTTGAAATAGAAAGGGACCTTAAAATCCTTGCCCTTGATCTTCACCTTGGTATTGTGGGGTTCGAAGAAACCGTCCACGGGAATGATGCACCGCTGGTTCTCCCAACAGTATCGGTATACGAAATGGTCAAATAGCTTTTCGGATTTGGCATTCAGTCCCCCAAAGGTCTTTGGGTTCTTAAAATACTCCGTATAGTTTTCCTGCTTTTCCTTTGGGGGCATGATGCCCCACATCGCCGGGAGCATATTGTTGGGCTCTTCCTGGCCCAAGGTCCACATAACGGGATGGCTCCATCCATTGGCATGGAAATAAATGAGTTCCAGATCGGTGTCAAGGTCACCGTACATGGCCTTGACGGAGAGCATTTTCTCCAGTTCCTTCCGTTCCCGGGTCTGTCTGGTCGAGTAGCACATCTTGAGGTTGTATTTATGTAGCCTTAAGTTAGGCAAAATTGTTAAAGTTTTGAAATGGATTATCACTTTTAGTAAATTTGGATATTTTCCAATAAACAGGAATAAATCCAATAATTTCATGAAGCCCACCATTCTCCATCTCGATTTGGATACCTTCTTCGTCTCCTGTGAACGGCTGCTGGACAGCCGTCTGATGAAGCGACCCCTCTTGGTCGGAGGATTGGGCGACAGAGGGGTGGTCGCGGCCTGTAGCTATGAGACACGGCGTTTTGGGGTGCACTCGGGCATGTCCATGAAAATGGCCCGTAGGTTGTGTCCAGAGGCCACGGTCATCAAGGGCAATGCAGGGACCTATATGAGGTTCTCGGACAATGTGACCGAGATCATCAAGGAGAGTGTGCCGGTCTTTGAAAAGGCCAGTGTGGACGAGTTCTATGCCGATCTCTCTGGCATGGACCGCTTTTTTGGCTGCTATAAGTACGCCTCGGAAATGAGACAACGGATCTTAAAGGAAACAGGGTTGCCTATTTCCTTTGGGCTTTCCCGGAATAAAGTGGTCTCCAAAGTGGCCACCGGGGAGGCCAAGCCCAACAACCAAATGAAGATCGACCTTGGACTTGAAAAGGAATTCTTGGCGCCCCTGCACATCCGTAAACTACCCTCGGTTGGGGAGAAGACCTATGGGCTTTTGTCCAATATGGGGGTGACCACCATACAGACCGTACAGGAGCTGCCCTTGGAACTATTGGAAAGTGGCTTTGGAAAGCACGGGCGGACCATTTGGATGCGGGCCCAAGGATTGGACAATTCCCCCTTGGTCCCGTTTCATGAACGGAAGTCCATTTCCACGGAACGTACCTATGGAAAGGATACCACCGATATGGTCAAATTGGAGACCACTTTGTTCGCCATGGCCGAGAACCTGACCTACCAACTGCGTCGGGCCAACAAGATGACGGGCTGTGTGAGCGTCAAAATTCGATATAGTGATTTCAAGACCTACACCAAGCAGAAACGGGTACCCTATACTTCTGCGGACCATGTGTTGGTACCCTTGGTGAAGGAACTTTTTGCCTCCCTTTATGACCGGAGGATGCTAATCCGACTTGTTGGAGTCAACTACAGCCATATTGTGGGAGGGCATTATCAAATAGACCTTTTTGCCGATGATGAAAAACTACTGAACCTCTACCAGGCCATGGACCGTGTGCGGAACCGTTTTGGGGAATCCAGTTTGATGAGGGCCTCGGCCATGGGGGCCCATAGTATAGGAAGGGGCGGAAACCCTTTTGACGGACAACCTCCCATTTTATTGGCCCATAGACAACAATAACATGTATCTTAATTGCCATACCTATTATTCCTTGAACTACGGGGTGCTCTCCGAAACGGAGCTCTTGGAATTGGCCTGTTCCCATGGGGTGGAAACCTTGGCCCTGACCGATATCAACAACAGTTCGGCGGGCATGAACTTTGTGCGATTGGCCAACGAACAGGGGATACGTCCCATTTTGGGGATTGATTTTCGCAATGGGAACGTACAGGAGTTTGTGGGCCTGGCCCAAAACAACGAAGGGTTCCGTGAAATCAATGCCTTTCTTTCCGAACACCTACACAAGGGAACACCTATTCCGACTGTGGCCCCGGTTTTTGAACATGTGCATGTCATCTACCCCTTCGAGAAGATCCAGGAAGAGGAACGGACGGATTTCAGGGCCTATGAATATATTGGGGTTTCGGTGGAAGAGCTTCGGAAATTGCGGTTCTCACTTTATCGGGAATACAAGGATAAATTGGTACTGTTACAGCCCGTGAGCTTTCGCAGCAAAAAGGATTTCAATACCCATCGGTTGCTTCGGGCCATAGGATTGAACACCTTATTGAGCAAACTGCCCCAGTCCGAAGAGGCGAGACCTACCGATACCCTTCGGCCCATGGAGGAATTGAAAAAAGCCTTGGCCGATGTTCCGCATATTTGGGAGAACACACAGCGGCTAATGGACTCCTGTACCATTGCCTTTGGGTTTGGAAGTGATAGGGTGTCCCAGAACCAGTCCCATTTTTTGGCGTCCAAGGCATTGGATGTGGAGCGGTTGCGGGAACTGGCCTTGGATGGGTTGCCCCGACGCTATGCCCATCCTACGGAAAAGGTCAGGGAGCGTATGTTCCGGGAACTGCGTACTATCCAGGAACTCGATTTTGTGTCCTATTTTTTGATCAACCATGACATTGTCTCTTATGCCAAGTCCAAAGGTTATCCCTATGTGGGCAGGGGGAGCGGGGCCAACAGTCTGGTGGCTTACCTGATCGGGATCACCGATGTGGATCCCATTGAACTGGACCTGTATTTCGAACGGTTCATCAATCCCTTTCGGGCCTCGCCCCCGGATTTTGACATTGATTTTTCCACTTGGGACCGAGATGATGTCACGGCCTATATTTTTGAACGTTTCGAGCATGTGGCCCTATTGGGCACCTATAACACCTTCAAGTATCGGGCCGCTGTTCGAGAACTGGGCAAGGTGTTCGGTCTGCCCACCGAGGAAATTGATAAGCTCAGTGCGGGTCGGTACGAGCAGGGAGCCTTGGACGAACTGGCCCGATTGGTCTTGAAATATGCCACCTATATCCATGGGATGCCAAATTACATCAGTGTGCATTCCTCGGGAATATTGATATTGGACCGTTCCGAGCATTACTACTCGGCCACGACCTTGCCGCCCAAAGGGTTTCCGACGGTGCAGTTCGACATGATCATTGCCGAGGATGTTGGCCTGTTCAAGTTCGATATTTTGGGGCAGCGGGGATTGGCGAAAATCAAGGAAGCGGTGGAAGTCATCAAGGGCAACCAACCGGATGCCGTGCTTTGGGACATCAAGAGCGTGGAGGCCATGAAGCAGGATGCCAACATCAACCGACTGTTGAGCCAAGGGAGGGCCATTGGGGCCTACTATGTGGAATCCCCTGCAATGCGGGGGCTGATGAAAAAACTGCGGACCCATGACTACTTGGGGCTGGTGGCGGCCAGTTCCGTCATCCGACCAGGGGTGTCCACCTCGGGGATGAAGGATGAGTACATCCGAAGGGAGCGGGAACCGGAACGTCGCAAGGAGGCCAATCCCATTTTGTTGGAGATCATGCCGGAGACCCATGGGATCATGGTCTATCAGGAGGATGTGCTCAAGGTTGCCCACCTCTTTGCGGGACTGGACCTTGGGGAGGCTGATGTGCTGAGGCGGGGGATGAGTGGAAAATTCCGTTCTAGGGAGGAATTTCAGGCAGTGAAATTGAAGTTTTTTGAAAATTGTAAGCAGCGGGGGCATGATGCTGCCCTGACCCAGATGGTCTGGGAACAGATCGAGAGCTTTGCAGGTTATGCCTTTGCCAAGGGACATTCCGCTTCCTATGCCGTGGAAAGCTATCAGAGCCTCTATTTAAAATGCTATTTTCCTTTGGAGTTTATGGTGGCCGTGCTCAACAATGGGGGAGGGTTCTATGATACGGAACTCTATGTGCACGAGGCCAAGATGTGGGGAGGCATTATCCATCCACCCTGTATCAACCGCAGTGACCATGTCAATGCCATTTATGGGAAGCACATCTATTTGGGACTGGGACAGCTTCGGAGTCTGGAACGTTTGGTCATCCAACGTATCCTCAACGAAAGGCAGCTCCATGGCAAATTCAGGGATTTTGATGATTTTATCGACCGTGTCCCCATTGCCATCGAACAGTTGACCATTTTGGTGCGTATCGATGCCTTTCGTGTTTTTGGGGTGCCCAAGAAGCAAGTGCTATGGCAGGCCGTGTTCAAGACCAAGGCCCATCGAAAGGATACGGTCCAGAAACTACTCTTTAAACCCAACCACAGGCATTTTACTTTGCCACATCTACCTTCCCATCCTGTTGAGGATGCCTATGACCAAATGGAACTCTTGGGATTTCCACTATGTGGGTATTACGAACTGATGCACGGTAAGGTAAGGAGCCGGTTGACCGCCGGAGATTTTGAGACCCATGTCAACCAAAAGATCTGGATCTATGGCTCCCTGGTGCATACCCGGTTGAACACCACATCCAAAGGGGACACCATGCGCTTTACCACCATGCTCGATCTGGAAGGTCACTTTTTTGATTGTGTACACTTTCCCCAAACGATGGCCTCCACACCCATTCATGGTAAAGGCATCTATCTGTGCCATGGTACGGTGACCGAAGAGTTCGGACATTACAGTCTGGAGGTGATTACGACCCTCAAACAACCTTTGAAACCTGACCCAAGACAGGTGGGAACTGGAGCATTGATGGCCAAATAAAAACATGTAGAAGCTATTCCGATCAATACTGTCCAAAGATAAACCCGGAAAATATTTCTCGGACAAGGGACGGCATAAAACCGCTCCTACTGCCATCTCCTGCCTTCGGCAGATTTATTCCGTTTCCTTCCCACTCCAAAATTTTCCCTTGCGTTTGGCGGTCTGCCACTATTGTTCAATTTAAACGCAGATCATGGAAAAACAAAACGTAGTACAACTGGATTTTGGCTTTGAACTAGAGCCAGCGAAAACACCAATTCCAAACCCAAGCCCCAAGTCTTTCAAAAAGGCCAAATCCGATTTTGTCCTTCACTTTATGGACCTATTGCAAAGTCCCATCATTGTGTATCCATCACAATGGCAGGATGCCGTGCCCAAAGACCTTTTAAACAATATCACCATGGCGCGGATTTTGACCCGGATGCGTGGGGAACACATGGCCTCCTTGACCGAGGTTGTGGCCTATATGATGCCCCGGACCTTCGAATCTCCCATGCCCAGTGAATGGGTGAACATCTACACATGGTGTGGGCTACAGTATGCCAAGACCGTCAAAAAAACAGGGCAGACTGAGGCCATGGAGGAAGTGGCTCCCCAACAACTGTCTGAATATGAGATGGGTCTTTTAAAAAGGTTAAGGGTCTGGATCTTTGAGAAACGGAGACAGGCCTTAAAGACCAGAATGAAACTTACCAAAAACCATGAAGTCAAAAGTGACCGTGATGACCAGGCTGAACTTTTCTGAGGAAATCCAACAGGGCTGTTCCTATGGGCTAAGCAAGAAGGATATCAAGGTCAACGCCCCAGTTCTTCAATTTTTGGTAGGTCACGGGGTTTTGTTCTATGAATTCCCTGACCACGGTTTGTTTAAGCCCTAAATATTCCGCAGTGGGGTGGAGGGCACTTCGGAGCAACCGTGTATAGGATTCAATTTTTTCCAAAGAGAGATCCAGCGACAAATGATGTTGGATTTTAAGCGCCAAGTCTTTTATTTCAAGGGAAAGAAGTTTCAAATGTTCATTGACCCCTTCGGCCGATAATTTTCGTTGATGCACCAAATCGGCCCGAAAGAGCCCATAGACCTCAATGGATTTCTGCCCCTTGGTGGTCAGTGGATGTACCTCCCCATTTAATTTGAATTCCAAATGTTGTCCTGGGGCATCATTGCAAGGGTTGATAAGTTCCACGAAAGGATCCTCCGTTGTCGTTCGTTGGGTATGTCTACGGATCCGCTTGGATTCATTGGACAATGGGAATAGGTTGGCCTTTCCCATAAGGACCAAATTCCCATCGGGGGTATTGATGGTTTGATTGTTGGGTCGATTACAGTTCGTGCAGGATAACAGAAGATTGTCCCATTTGGCCGCCAACCAATAATAGCCCGGGATCAATGAATTGCCGGGAGCGACCAATACTTCTGCCTTGGGTCTAAAATGTTCAATGTCCCCTGGTTCGATGTGGGCTATCATACTCTCACAATAGGCACATTTGCTCTTGAAGACGGCTTTCAGTTCCGCTTTGGTTTCCGGGTGGCAATAGGCCTCGAATTTCTTGGCCTTTTCTGTGGTCAGTTTGACATTGTCCTTAAAGTTGGCAGGATCACCATAATAGGCAATGGCCCGTTCCAAATCTCTTTCTGCCAAGGTCACTTTGCCGTGGGCGCCATTCCAATTTGCTTCCTTAAAAACGGAAATGTTGGGTTCAGCTTTTGGTTTGTCGATGAAGATCATAAGCGAACCTTTATTGTGAACGGGTTTCATCATTGGAAGTCCATAGAGCCTTGAGCCTCTGGCTGATCTCATCCTGTTGGACAGGATTGTTTACCCATCCGACATCCAGTAAGGATTGACCGGTCTGGATGTTTTCGTTCCCATCCAATACATTGATACGCTCCAGATCTATTCTTAGTCTGGTCAGTTCAACCTCTTCCTCCGGTGTACGTGCCATCTTGGCGTTCAATCTGTAATACTGGTTCAATTGCATTTCCACTTCAGGATCGAAGGAGGTGATCAATCCAAAGAATTTGGAAGTGATCAATTGTTCCACGGTCAGGGCCTTGGGGGAGGGGAGCTCCGTCAGGGCAATGACCTCATTGCCTTCATCCAATTTCATAAGGATGACCTCTCCTTGGTTGACGCCCCTTAAGCATAAGGGCTCATGGGTACTGACAATAAAGTTAAGGGCGGGAAATATTTCACGTAATGCGGAAATGATCTGCATTTTCCATTTGGGATGCAAATGGGTCCCGATTTCATCGATGACCACGATTCCCTCGGCAATCGTAAAGTCCTTCCACGTATCCTGTAATTCCTTGATGATATTACCCGCCAAAGAAAATATGGCTTGGTAGCCCGCACTCAACTCCTTTAACTGGATGCCCCTGGTATCCTCATTGATCCGGACATACAGGCCATACCCTTCCTTAGGGGTCTTTCGTCGATAGATCAACCGATCATCAGGGAGTTGCAGGAGTTTCTTCATTGCGATGGCAATCTTGTCGAACTGTTTTACAGGGACTTTTTTGGGGTCGCCCAACCATCGCTCGATACTGGGTAAAGGGGCAAAGGGATCGAACAGGTTCTTAAGGGTAGTGATGTTGTCCTTTTCAACGGAGGATATATTGTTGACCATCAATCGTGTGGATCCAAATGCAAGCAAGATGACCCTTTGATCGATATAATTCGAAGTGAATTTATCGGAAGCTTTGTTGAAATGAAGTTCGATGACATCATCAAAACCTTGGAGATGGATCTTGACATGCCCTTTTCGTGCACCCTTTACGTTGCGGTTCACAAAATTGGCGGCATTGAGACCTAAACGGTTCGCCTTTCTTTCCCCTACCAAGGTCAAGGCCACGGCTTGGATCAGGGTACTCTTTCCCGACCCATTTTCCCCTAGGAGGACCATCCAAGGTTCCTCCTTTTCATTGGGTTCGGGAAACTGGAGGACCAAGGACTTGATGATCTTGAAATTCTTGATCTCAATCCGTTGGATGCGTTTGGCAGAACTAAAATAGGCCATCTTATCCGCTTTGGAATCGAGATTCATATTGTATTCGACAGAGGATGTTTTTGAGGCTAAATTGTCAACGGATTTGGTGCGTCGAGGTCGAATGGTCGGAAATACGAATTCTTTGATCGTATCGGAGATCAAACTTCCTATACTTGAAATGACCAGACTATTCATGCCTGCTCTAAGTTCCGCTGGAGGATTCAGGAAATACTGGATGGCCAAAGCTGAATAGGCACTGCTTTGGTAAATCAGTTCAAAGTATTCTTCGGCATAACGATTCCTGGTATCGAGGGATGCTTTGCTGATATCCTTTAGTAATTTGGTGATTTGATCGATCACCTTTTTTCGTTGCGCAACGAGCTCCGTTCGGTTCAAATTCAGGATTTCAATGGTCGCATTGCCCCGCTCTGTTTTAGGGTACATTTTGCCATTCCTTTCATAGGTAAAATGAAGCGTCTTAAAGTCATCCTTCTTACAGGGATCGATCAGAAGGGCTTTTTCCACGCTTATATCCACATCATATTGTATCCTTTTGCCGCTCACGGGGAATCGTGTACGTTTGGAATGGTTGCACACCTTACAAGAGGGATAAAGGTTCTCCCATTCATAGGCAAGCCACCAATAATGGTCATGGGAGACACTGCCATCCAGATTCATGGCCCCGGACTGGGGACGAAAGGTATCGACGGTCAATTCCCCAATATCCCTGAGCTTGCTCTCGCAATAGGCACATTTGCTATTGAAAAGATCATACAGTGCCCGTTTGACCTCTGGATTTTGGATGATCCTGCGCTGAAAGGTATAGGCGGATTGTTTTTTGTCCCGTTTGGACTGTAGGAAGAACATCCTCAGCATATTCTTTTCCTTCTGGACCCAATCTGAGTGTAGTTCCTTGGGGACTTCAACGGTGTTGCGATCGACGTAGATCATGAGGTTGTGGTTTTGGTGCGTTTCAAAAATGTGTCGGGATTGCTGCGTGCGATCAGGTCGAATTCCTCATCGTCAAGTTCCGCATCACTGGATACGAATAACTCCTTTTCTGAGTTGTGGTTACGGACCACATAGAAGTCCGTGCCGAACAAAACACGGTCCCTTAATTTGCCATGCCTTGTTTTGAGGGTTTCCTTGAGCAACGGAAAGATGTCCTTGTCATGGAGGATATAGCTGATGTCCGCATAAACATTGGGGTATTGCATCATCATGCTACTGATGATACTGTACCAATCGACATATTTCCACATTAGGGCTAATCGATCAAAGTCAATGGCCTTCGAACCCTCTTTGGTTTTAAGGAATTCAATGCCTATCCCTGTATTTTTGTTCACCTGCTGGCTGTACCCATAGCTGTCCTTATCCAAGTATTTTTTCCATTGGTCTTCCCCCCCATAATGAGCCATACAGATTTTCAGTTGGTTCAAGTTCCTTGCCATAGGTTCGTTTGGGCCATTATACCCGAAAATCTCGTTAATATTAGGGTCATTGTACTTTTCGACCAAAATGCGCAGGAGAGGTTCTTCCAATAGGCACAGATAGTTCATGGGATGGGTAAAATTGTTCTGAAAATCCACGTTCTTGGTCTCTGGGAGCAACAATTTCTTCTGTGTATTTTCATCCCGGAACACCCAATGTTCATCCCATTCTGTCTTTTTACTGCCCCGATAAAAAATGGTCCCCTTGATGCAATGGCTCAGGATGGGGATCTGGTGGTCAGCGGCATACTTCCATAAGGGCAAGAGTTCCTTTTCAAAGGGATAGTAACCCAAAGCTGGATAAATCTTGAAACCACTGAATTTATGGTCTTCCATATAGGTCTTGACCACACTTTCCTTCAAGACGACCTGATTACCTTCCCATGTATGGGCAAAGAAGGGGAGCTCATCCTTCTCGGCCTTTGACTTTTGGTCCTTGATCCTACGGGGATCCACGAACAGGAAGGGATAAATTTTGACGCCCTGTTTCTTATAGGCCGCTGAACTCTTGATCTTTTCCAGATCTTCCAATTGTTTGAGATAGGATTCCTGACAGGGCCCTGCCTCCATGTATTCCATGTCCATGGGCAATAGGATGAACCCTGAACCTTGGGGGTATTGGTCCTTCATTTTGGAGAAGATATGGGTCTGTTGTTTGTACACCGCATATTTGGCGAGTAATAGGTACCGCTCCATCAATTTTCGTGTTTCGGCCCCGGGAAGGATCTTGAAGAATTTGAAGATCTTTTTGAAGAGGAACAGGATCAGGTTTCTACCGGATTTGACAAAGACAAACACGAAAAGAGCAATCAAAATCTTTAGGAACAGTGTTGCCTTGGTGGGTAATACTTGATACGCAATTGCAAGTTTACGCAGGGATTCCAAGGCCCTACCCAGCCAGGTACCTTCACCTGAGGAATGCGTAAGGTCCAAGATAAGGTCATAGAGAAAATAAAAGGTCAACAACGTTAACCATGCCCCCAATACCCAGAAAATGACCGCTAAAATTGGGTTTCTCCGAATGCTCACCGTGATGTAGTAATAGACACGGCGAAGGTTCCTGTGCCAGTTTTGAAAATAGAGGCCATTGAATTTGCGGAACAACTTATAGATGCCGATGACCAGGGAAAGGTGTGCCAAGTAATAGAAGGGGAAGGGCACAAACTTTTTGGTCAATAGGGGAGGCACATGCTTGGAGGTAAATACATGGGCGTGGGCATTGATGATGGGTTTTTGTTTTTTGGCTTTTTGTTCCATAATGAATGGTTTAAAGCGTAAGGTATCTCAGTACGATTTTCACCTTCAGATCTTGACTTTTTGATTGGACAAAGACCACAAATTTGAAAGGATCCAAGCGATTTGAGTAACCCTAGTTGATTAGCTATGAACAATGTGGGGGAGGTGATTTAGGCAAGTAAATGCCTGACAGTTAAATATATGCAATTGAGTTGAATTGGGATTGCATGAAATCCTCAAAAATTCTGGGGTTTTTCCATGGTTTGGAAATGACCAAATCGGAAGGCCGACATTCGTATCCTTTGTGCACCCTTCCCTGGTCAACCCTTCTTTGGGGTTGCCCGCAAGGCTGCGGACACCAATGTCGTCCCTGCAAATTTTAAGGGGTCTGTAATAAAAGAAGCCCCGGTTGTTTTTCGGGGCATCGAAAAACAGGGCAGGGCCCAAGGATTTCCTATAAGGACGCCATCGCCTACAGTCGCTCAACTTCCCGTACGCTCCCTTGACAATGGGTCGGATGGAATTCCTAAGGCCCTTGAGGAACCTGTCAAGGCCAAGGCTGGTTTTGTCCGCAAATAGGGTTTCCATTTCCGTGAAAACCAAAAAAGGTTTTTTACGTCATGGACCCTCCCGATTTCCTTTCAAAAGCCTTGACAGAACCCCCTTCTTTTATTGTGCTGTGCACGAAGAAAACCAAACAAACGCCCCTTAAAATTTGGGAAACAAAGACCAAATGAAAAAGGGGGATTTTATTAACCCGTCTGCTGATCTATACAGTTATGGATGGTAGGCACTAAAAGCTTTTTATCATGAGTACATTGAGAAACAAAGTACAACTTATTGGAAACGTGGGACAGGATCCCGTGATCACTAATCTTGAAAGTGGAAAACGTGTGGCGCGCCTCACCCTGGCCACCAATGAACATTACAAGAACAATCAAGGGGAACGGGTGACCAATACCGAATGGCACACCCTTATCGGATGGGGCAAGCTGGCCGATATCATCGAGGGCTTCGTGACCAAGGGCAAGGAAGTTGCCATTGAAGGGAAATTGACCTCAAGGTCCTATGAAGACAAGGAGGGGAACAAGCGCTATGTGACCGAAGTGGTGTTGAGCGAAATCCTTTTGTTGGGCGGAACCACCAATGAAGATTAGAAGTAATGGGGTGCCCAGGGAACAGACCTGGGCATCCCTTACTTTTTCAATCGTAATATGACCACGATGGAACATATAGTCAACGAGATACAGATCAGTTACCGGGAGAAGCTCAGTACCCTGAAATCACTGTCGATCACCAACTCCAAGGAAGTGGGGACCCTGTTGTTCAAGAATTGGGATCCCGATACCATTGGATTGCACGAGACCTTCAAGGTCCTTTTGCTCAATCGCTCCAATAAGGTCAAGGGTATCTATCCGCTTTCCCAAGGAGGCATCACGGGAACCTTGGTGGACCTGCGCATTCTTTTCGCCATTGTATTGAAAACATTGTCCGTCGGTATCATCCTGGCCCATAACCATCCGTCAGGTCAACTGAAGGCTAGTGAACCCGATAAACAATTGACCCAAAAAATCCAGCAGGCCGCCCTACTTTTCGATGTCAAGGTTTTGGACCATATCATCCTTGTGCCCGATGGACGGTATTACAGTTTTGCCGATAATGGAATTCTTTAATCCAAATCCGATGAAAGTGAATCCTGAAAAGACCGAATTTGAGGAATGGTTGGAAGAACAAAACGACCCTAGATGTTATCCTGATGGTTTTGACCCTAGCCTTTATAACTTATAAACAATGAACTTTTTAAGCATTGAATTATGGTCTATTTGAATTTTACCAACCTTGATAGCGAAACCCAGGAACGTTTGCTTTCCGGTTCCAAAGAAGATGTGGAAAACTGTTCCTGGACTGAATTGCGCCAATTTGCAGAAACCCACGATAAGGACTACGATGCCCTCTTGGAAGATGAAGCCATGCGAAATCTATACAATTATGATTTTGTGTTCAATTTGTAAACCCCAAAAAACACCATCGAGGCCCATCCATAATGATGGGCTTTTTTTATGGGTTTATAGTTGGTTTTAAGGTGGGTCTAACACCCAAAAACCAATATGGGATACTGTTGTTTGTAAAGTGCTGGGCAACCCCAAAGAATACCTATCCTTTATTTGATCGCAAGTTCGCCCTTCAAAAATATTCCCATCAAAAGACTACGGCATAAACCGTTCGTTCCTCACTATTTATTCCGTTTCCTTTTGAGCTGAAATTTTTGGGAAGTGCGGGGATGCCCTCAAATAATTGATAACTTAAAATCATGTATTATGAAAGCAGTTGTAAAAAAGTCGTTGGAGATTCCAGCAAAGAAACACCCAAAGAAAAGCATTGTCAAAAAGTCAGCGGATGCCACGGTGGACAAAACCTTCTCCCTAGTGGTCAATCTCTGGATATTCCGGTATGAATATTACAGGGAACAGACCGACACCGTCCCATCGGAGGACTGACTGGAACAAGGCCCTTGAAAAAGGGTCTTTTTTTTGGCGTTCCCGGGGAACACCCGACGTTGTGGAAACCCAGAAATACCCGTTCCATATATTCTGTGGGCAAATGGCATCATTTGCCCACAGAACGCATTTTTGTACTTAGGGGAATATGGGTATATTTAAGATGCTGCACCGCAGCACAGTTTGCACGGCACCCCAACCTGATTTGACTTTCCCAAAGTCCGTGCTCCATGAAGTATAATATGATAAGAAACGGCGGTTTTTTTAAGATAGTTTGTGGGATGCTTTTTGGGGCCATGGCGCAAAAAGGAGAAGCAAGAGGATAGCGTGCTGGCGCAGCGCTACCGATCATGGTTGTTCCGTAGGCCCCTGTTTATAGGGGGTTGAGCTGTCATTGTCGGTAAGGGCTATTAGATTTTTAATGTAAAAATGGGCTGGGCCCAGTAAAACCAATGGATTTTTAATGTAAAAATGGATAGAGGGTATGAAAAGGAGCGGTTTACCTGTATTAGCATCAAGGTTTCCATCGCCAAAAAATATCGAAGGTTTTGTAGGACCCAGGGCATGTCCCTATCCATGGCCTTGCTGGCCATGGTGGAGTTCTTTGACCACAATGGCATATCCCCCGATCAACGGATGCACGAGACCATAGCGAGCCTTAAATATCTGATCAAACGCCGCTTCAATGCCATGGTGGCCATCATGCGCAGCATCGAAAAGGAACAAACACTGCCCACGGTCAGCATGATCCAAGCGCTTTTCCAACAGGAACTGGAACCCGAGGAAGAGGATGGATGGGAAGGGGACTTCGATTTTTTCGAACGGCAGTTGACCGAAAAAAAAGCCCCCTCCAATCCCGAACTCTTGGATACGGAAATCCAGGTGCCCAAGATCCTGCACGAGCACCTAAAGGAGGAATTCGAAGAACTGAAACGGGACTTTGGCCATGTCCTGGACCATGTGTGCCCGGTCAAAAACCGATTGGGGAAGGATTACTTGAAATTGGATCTGGACCCAGAGGTCCTTGAGCGTTACCGAAAAAAAATCAAAAACGTATAACATGTACATCGCCATCACACGTCAACAATTGGGCAAGAATCATCGGGGGAGCTCCGGGGATTTTGTCAAGTACCTGGAAAAGGAGAACGAGGGGAAATCCCCGGAAGATCGGGAACTGTTTTTCAATCAGACGGAAAACCATATAGAGGCCGATAGGGTCATAGCCGAGATCGATGCCAATACGGCCAAGCTATTCAAACGGGATTCCAAGTTCTATTCCATCATGGTCAGCCCCTCCCAAGCAGAACTGAAACATATCGGGAACAGTCCCGAAAAATTGAAAGAATACACCCGAGAACTGATGAAGAACTATGCCGCTTCCTTTTATCGGAACAAGGAAGTTTCGGTCAAGGATGTGCTGTATTTTGCAAAACTGGAACGGGAGCGTACCTATTCCGAGAAGGATAAAGCAGTTAAGGAAAACCAAGCTTATGCCAGCAAGATATTGGAGTCGCAACATCAAATCAGGGCCATTAGGGAAGGGCGGGAGCAAGGGGATATGGGTAAGCTCCAAGATAAGATCCAGGCTCTGGAAGCTGAGGCCCCTCATAAACAAAACGGCAAACGTATCGTTCCGGGAATGACTAAGGAAGGTCATCAAAGCCATATCCATATCATTGTCAGCCGAAAGGATGTGACCAATTCCCATAGCCTATCCCCGGGATCCAAATTCCGGACTTCAGAAACCATCCTCAATGGGGAGAAGGTCAAGCAGGGTTTTGACCGGGACAAATTCTACCGGGCCGCAGAAAAGAGTTTCGACAAACAGTTTGGCTATCGCAGGAACTTTGTGGAGACCTACCATGCCCGGAACCTTTTGGACAAGAATCCCAAACAATTCTTTGTGGCTCTTTTGGGACTGCCCGCCAACGAAAAGCAGGTCGCCAAGCAATTGTTGTTCAAGGCAGGTGTCAAGGTACCGAGCATACCAACCAATAAGGCAAAGTTGGCCTATAAGGCAATGATGAAACTAAAGAGGGGGATCGGAAAGGCCATGGAATCTGGATCTATTGGAATTTAACTATGCGGCTCATGGAAAATTTTGGATTGATGAAATTGTTGGTTTCATTATTGATTGGAGGAGGGATTTCCTTCCTGGTCAATCGGTATCTCAGATATGGGTTCGTGATTTGGGTTTTGGGGATTATACTTTTGGCATGGGTCACCGCATGGGTACGACAATGGAACGATGTTTTAAGGGAAGTTTTGACCCTATGGCTTCCTTTGTTTTTTATGCACACCGTGATTTTTGGTCTGGTGGATCATTATAGGGATTCCGATAAACGGTCCAAAGTCTTTGAGGCAAGGCTGAAGGTGCGGGGAAGGGCATTGGTCCTCGGGAACATCCGTAGGGGCATCTCCGTGATGGCCTCTGCAGGGAGCGGAAAGACCGAAAGTGTCATCTATGGGCTGTTGCAGCATTTTCAAAAAGAAAAGTTTTCTGGGATCATCCACGATTACAAGGATTTTGAGATCACCGAAATGGCCTATCCGCTCTGGAAGGATAAAAAGGTGCCTTTTCGGATCGTGTCCTTTGGCCCCATATACCATAGGGTGAACCCCATTGCTCCCAAGTACCTGCCCGATGAGGAAAGCGTGCATGAGGTGTCCCGTGTCCTCTTGGAGAACCTCATGGAACATCGGGACTCGGATGAAAACAGTACCTCCCGTTTCTTTAAGGATGCCGCGGAGGGACTGGTCAGTGGACTGATATGGCGGTTGAAAACTGATTATCCCCAATATTGCACCTTGCCCCATGTGATGGCCCTGTACCAGCAGTTGGCCACCAAGAGCCTGATCAAGTTCCTGCGGGGCAATGTGACCTCCCGGGCCATGGCCGATGCCTTTATCAGTGGGATGGGATCGGATCGACAGACGGCCGGGGTGCTCAGTACTTTGGCCAATGGTTTTAAAAAGATCAGTACCCGAAAAATATTTATGGTGCTATCCAAGGATGAAATTCCCTTGGATATCAATAATGAAGACAACCCATCTGTGATAGCCTTGGTCAACAACCCACAGAAGGACGCTTCATTGTCGCCAGTGATCGCCACCATCATCCATACCATCTCGAAACAAATGAGCCAACGTAACCGAAAGCCCTCCTTTATGTTGTTGGAGGAGGCCTCGACCTTGCGGTTGCTGAACATGCATCGGATACCGGCCACCTTACGGAGCTATGATATTGTGAGTGTCTATGTGCTGCAGGACAAGATCCAGAACGATATGATGTACGGGGAGAAAGCAAGTAAAGCGATTCTCTCGAATCTGTCCTACCAGTTTTTTGGAAAAGTGAACGACCCTGATACGGCGAGATACTATGAACGTTTTTTTGAATTGGTCAAAATTCCGACCCGAAGTGTGAGCAAGAGTTCAGGACTTAGTCTGGAACGTCGGATCACAGAAGGGGAGAAGGAAGTGTCCAAACGCAGGGCCGAGGTGTTCTTTAGGTTAAAACAAGGGGAATTTGTGGTCTTTGCGGATGGAAAGGACCGGAAGGTTCGCTTTGCAAAACCTGATATTTCCAAAGGATTGCCAGAACCGATGGTGGTTTCGGATGCGGATTTGGAACAGCATTATTTAAAAGTGCATCGTGAGGTCGGTTCTATTTTTAAGGCTTAGAAATGAATCTGACGAAAAGTTCAGTTGTCCATTAAAAAAGATTCCGGCCGATTTATATGTGGCGGAACATACTTTTCAATGATGTATTCTGTAATCTCATCCAAAGTCTTTCCAGTGGTTGGGTGAAGTCCAGGAGCGGTAAAGTATTCAATTTCACCATCCTTGTTTTTGGTATACCAAATTAGAGGTTGGTTGGTTTGGTCAGAAAAGAACTGGGTAGCCATGGTGACCTTGACTTTTTTGAAACTGTTCAGTTTAACCGGATCAAGTGGGAGGACCGGTGTGCCATACTTGGATTGTGGTCCTGTATCACAGGAAACGGGGAGGTACAGGGAGTCGGCCCAGGTCATGCAGTTTTGATGGCTTCGTATATTTTCTCTTTTTACAGACCATATATATACAATCCCCACAATGGCAAGTATTCCCACAAGAGCCATCAAAAAAGGCATGATACGTTTAATTGCCATAGGTTTTGGTTCTCCTGTATCTCTTGTATAAGATGGAGGGATTCCCTGGTTTATATAGTCTGTAAAATTTTCAAACTCCAGATAATTGCACAACAAGTCGATACTATCTTCCTGCAGTTGGTAATTGGTTTTAGTCTTTTTTACATATTTATCATAGGCCCGTTCCAAAGTCTTGGAACTCAAGTTGGTTTTTTCAGCGATATGTCTGGCTAAGGCAAATCTCGTGTGTGAAACAGTCTCCAGTTTAGCCTTTTTAAATACTTCTTGGACCAAATATTCAACCCTATTATCTCCCATGATGGTTAAAAATACAAATTTCCCATGGATGGATTTCTAAGTAATTCGCTTGTGAGCCCTTGATGGCATTGGTGTCCAAAAAATGTCCAATAGTAGTCTATTCTTTGTCTGTAATCTTGATCAACACTTCAATTTACTTTGTCGCAGAAATGAATTCCGCTATGCTTTGCTAACATAGTTTTTCTAGAAGATTCATTTTTATGGGATTCTGTAAAGCGGCCAATAGTTGGCTCATTGGAAAGTAGTCATTACAGCCGCTTACAGTTTCCACTTTCCAAAAAAGCAAAGGAGTACTCCGAAAACTCACAGGTGGCTAATCAGTCATAATAGATCTGGGAAATCCCGGACGGCCACCTCTTTGTTCAATTTCAAAAAATTTAATTACGATGAGAAAAATCTATGTGGTCCTATTGGCCGTCTTTTTTAATATGTTCTTGTTTTCTTGTACTAAAGAGGATGAGGCGGATACCGAAACCTTGTATTATACCGTGGCAACGGAAGGGGATGACGAAAACCCGATTACTCCTCCGCCTCCGCCACCACCTTCGTCTGGTGAATAGAAGTAGGAATAATTTTACTAATATTGAGCTGCATCTGATATAGGTGTGGCTCTTTTTATAAAATCAATCGTAGTACTATTGAGAAATTTACTTTTATTAAGCGTATTTGTTTTTTTGAGTTCTTGTAATTCGAGGGATGGAAATCCCGCATCAGTTATTGGGGTGGCCCAGGACAGTGCCTTGTTTTATTATAAGCGTTCTTTGGAAGGTACACTTTCATTGACCGATAGAAAAGATGCCATAAACAAAGCCTTGGTTTCCGTAAGCAGGTTTCAAGAAGACAGCCTTTACAGTAGGGTTCTGTATCAAAAAGGTCGACTGAGCTTGATGTCGGGAGAATACGATAGTGTTGCAACCATTAATGAGACCTTGCTCAGGCATGTTAATCAAATGAACGATATCCCCATGTTGGCCCGTCAACATTATTTCATGGGATATTATTTTGATAAGGTTGTTTTACAGCCTGACAGTGCTTTTATCCATTATAGCCATTCAAAAAACTACTTCTCAAAATTGAAAGATAGTTTATGGATGGGGACGGCTTTGTTCAATATGGGTGTCATTCAAAAGGATCAGAACGATTTTTTCGGAAGTAAGGAAACCTTAACGGAAGCATGGCCATATCTGGTCCATCTTGAAAACAAGGAAATTTTAGCCAAATGCCATAATGTATTGGCCAGTAATTACCGAAAATTGCTCGACTATGATAACGCCATAAAACACTTCCATATAGCTATAGAAAAAACGAATTCGCGGGGCGATGAACTGGCATATAGGAATAATTTAGCAACAGTTCTTACCGATATGGGCAAGTACAGGGAAGCTATTCAGATACTACAAACAATACGTCTGGATACTTTTTTGGTACAATCATCTTCCCAATACGCCAGAATATTGGATAATTTGGCATATACCAGATGGCGCTCCAAAGACCTCATAAAGGATGAGGATTTTTTGATACCATTACAAATACGAATCAAGAACAAGGATAAAAGAGGACAAATCGCCAGTTATACGCATTTGGGCGAGTTTTATGCCGATCAAAGACCAAAGGATGCTGTTGCTTCTTTGCACGAGGTGGTGAGACTTTCCAAAACGGCTAAAGTACCACGGGCTGAATTGGACGCCTTGAAGTTATTGATGCGATTGGAACCCATGAATGTAGAAACTCGAGATAGGTACATTTTTTTACGGGATAGCCTATACGTGCAGGAACTAAAGGTAAAGACCCAGTTTGCCAAGTATAAGTATGATAACCAGATTTCCCAAGAGACAAGTTTGCGATTGGAAAAAGAAAATGCAGAAAAGGAATTGGAACTGACCCGACAACGAACCCAGAAAACAATTTCCCTATTTGGATTGGCTTTGCTATTGTTGTCATCCGGCTTTTTACTGTATTTTCTTCAACAACGTACACGACGGCTGGCCCAGAGAAATAAGACTGCAAAACTGGAGGCCACTCTAGAAACAGAGGCCGAGATGTCACGGCGACTTCACGATGATTTTGGTGCAGGGCTCAATCAGGTAATGTTGATGGTTGAACAAGAAGTCGGAAAAAATGCGGTCTTGGATACAGTGGAACGACTCTATGACCAGAGCCGAAATTTTTCTCGGGAAATCAACGAGGTCAATACAGGGGTCAATTTTCAGGAAGAGCTATTGGGCATGCTCCAATACCGTATTCCGAGCACGGCCAATCTTTTTATTACCGGCAAGAAGGAAATTGACTGGGACAAGATTGCCGCACTTACCAAAGAAGTACTTTATAAGGTCATACAGGAGCTTATGATCAATATGGGCAAGCACAGTGAGGCCAGCTTGGTGACAATTGGATTTAAGAGGAAAGGTAAAATGCTGCAGGTGAACTATGTGGATAATGGCGTCGGGGCTACTCGACAAGATCTTAATGCTAGAAATGGGCTACGGAATACGGAAAAGCGTATTCAGGCAATAGGTGGAACCATTATTTTTGATTCAAGAAAGGATGATGGGTTTAAAGTTCAGATAACGATTCCTATCTAAAAATAAATATCTACCATGTTCAAGAAAGTACTGATCGCGGAGGATTTTCAAGATACCAATCAAGGTATCGTGGATACCCTTCGTGAAAAACTCCATATACCTGTTGTTCAGGATGAGCTATACTGTGATAGGGCCTATAACCGCTTAAAGGTGGCCCAGTCAGAAAAAGCGCCTTTTGATTTGTTGATTACCGACCTCCATTTTAAGGGAGACCATGTGGATCGCAAGATTACCTCGGGACGGGAACTAATTCGAGTGGCAAGGAATATCCATCCCGGACTTAAGGTCATCATCAATTCCATGGAGGATAATCCGGCCAAGGTCAATGCACTTTTTAAGGAAGAAAATATTAATGCCTATGTCTGTAAGGGAAGGAATGGTCTGTTGGAATTGACAAAAGCCATCCAAGAGGTATATTGCAACCGGACCTATGTGTCACCAAATATCGATCTCAATGTATCCAATAATGTTTTTGAGCTGGAGGAATTCGATTTGAAGATCTTGCAAAGTTTGGCCGAAGGGCTCACAAAAAAGGAAATCTCGGAGAAGTTCAAAAAGGAAGGAATTGTGCCCAACAGTGAGAGCACTATAGATAAAAGGGTCAGTAAACTGTTCGATGAGTTCGGTGCAAAAAATACAAACCATTTAATAGCAAAAATGATTCGAGAGGAAAAGATTTGACTTTCAGGATCATATCTTATAAATAAAAATCCCTTGCAGAAATCTGTAAGGTTGTTTTTTTGAAAGATGCTAATATTGGATGAAATCTAATTTAGTGAAATGAAACATTTTATCAAACACGCTACAATTTTCAAAGCCATGAATAAATCTTTAAGGAACCTGAATATAAAAAGTCAAATCCCATCATTTAAGGCGGTTTGCATGGTGTTGATTATTGGTTGTTTTTTGATGCCTAGGCATCTAAAGGCCCAAGATGATGGTGCTGCAATTGCAGGGGCCGTAGGAGCTTTGGCATTGATAGGAACGGGAATAGCGGCCGTTGAACAAATGAAAGAAAGGGCGGAATTGACGGCGACACAATGGGTATTGTCAAATAACCCTCAAATGACAAGTTTTTCACTGAAGACTGTAGATTTTGATGGTAAAAAACTCAAGGACATGTCTTCAGCATCTGTAATAACCTTTAAAATCCAAGAGTTTGAACCGAAGGATAACCCGGAATTAAATGGGAAAAAGTTTGTCCTTTTAGGGTTTACAAGCCACGGATGGATCAATGAATACGGTATTGATTTTAGCAAAGTTAAATGGTTTATGTTGGATAAATTGGAATGGACCAAAATGATGGTTGCCTATGTAAAGGTGGCTTCAGGGTCAACCGATGAAATAGAAAAGGATATTGTAATTGGTAAAATTGTCAACAGAGGAGTTAAGGTTAAAGGAAAAAACACCATCCCATTCTATAAAATGTCAGGAGATATGTATCTCGTAACAGATTATTCCAATGAAATGAAATTCGTTTATAACGAAAGGTCTTTGGGTATTTTTTTAAAGGATACTGGAGATCTTGTGCAAATTAAACGAGGCAGCCTAATCGAACTCCACGATTTTTTTTATGAAGAAAATTAAGAGAATTGTTACTTCACTGGCCATTTTTCAATGACCTCTAGCATGTTCCTAAAATTCTGGAACAAAAAAAATATCAAACTCCTTACAGAATTCTGTAAGGGATTGTTCCCTATTGGAATTAGGTTTGGTATCCGAAAGAAGGAGTTTCCATTCGTTGAACACATTCCCTAATCGGAACAAGGGATACGGGCTTACGGGTCGGGACAACAGGTTGTAGGGTTAAAACGTGTTGAATTCCTGTCCGTTTGCCCTATATCTATTGGAAAGGCCAACAATACGAAAGACTAACTCAATAACTCTATTAACAATGGCGACATTTTTGATCGCGTATAAATTAAATGGCCCTGAACGTGTGAACGACCGTTTAATCGATGAGATCAAACGCACGGGCAGGTGTTGTCAAAGTATGGAATCTATATGGATTGTTCGTTCCAGTGATACTTGTGAGCTCATTCGGGAGCGCTTGGCCAAACATTTGAACAGCGTGGACGAACTTTTGGTCCTTGGTCTAAGGGGCCATTGGGCGACAAGCAATATCGGTAACGAGTGCAGGGAATGGTTAACTCAAAATTTATGATAGTATGGAACTCCAAAACCAACTTAAAGCCCTAGCTGAAAAGGTAGGCAAACTAAAAGAACAGATTGATACCGAAGAATCCACAAAACATGCTTTTGTGCTACCATTCATCAATCTTTTAGGGTATGATACCTTTAACCCTACAGAGGTAGTGCCTGAATTCACGGCCGACATAGGGCTTAAAAAAGGGGAAAAGGTGGATTATGCCATTTTTCAGAATGGGGACCCGATCATCATAGTCGAATGTAAGAACTGGAAAGAGAAATTATCCACCCATAATTCTCAATTATTTCGCTATTTCCATACGTCTAAAACCCGGTTTGCATTGTTGACCAATGGCGTTGAATACCAGTTCTACACCGATTTGGAGGCAACAAATAAAATGGACGAAAGGCCATTTTTGGAATTTAATATTACACAGCTCAAGGAAAGTGTAATCAACGAAATAACCAAGTTCCACAAATCCAATTTCGATGTGGATGAAATCGTGGATAATGCCAGTTCATTAAAATATACCAAGGAGATCAAAAAATTGATAGCAGTGGAACTGGAGGCTCCATCCTACGATTTTGTAAGACTTTTTGCAGGTAAAGTGTATTCTGGCCGGCTTACTGAAAAGGTAATGGGGGAATTCACCGATTTGGTAAGCAAGGCCTTTACCCAAACCATTGGTGAAAAGGTAAACGATCGATTAAACTCTGCCCTTAACAAAGAAGCGGAAAAGCAACAGGAGGAGGACAAAGAACCGGAGAAGGTAAGTAAGGTCAATACCACCGAGGAAGAGCTTGACGGGTTTCGAATTGTTGTTGCTATTCTACGCAGAAAGCTTTCCATTGATCGCATTGTTCATCGGGATACACAATCTTATTTTGGCATTTTATTGGATGATAATAATCGAAAACCCTTGTGCCGACTTCATCTTAATGGTGGTAACAAATATTTAGGTGTTTTTGACGAGATGAAACAAGAAACAAGACACTTAATAGAAACTGTGGATGACATCTATCAATTTGAAAAAGATTTATTACAGACAGTAACTTATTATGAGGATGAATAGAATTCTTTTTCTACCATTACTGTTTTTACTTGTCAGTAGTTTTATTTCTGTTCGAAATATTGAGACTCATGTCTATATCTGCAAAGGAAAAAGCAGTAAAAGGTATCATTACAGGAAAAACTGCCGAGGTCTTTCCAATTGTTCCACTAAGATATATGAGGTGACTTTGTCCGAGGCAAAGGGCTTGGGACGAACATTATGTGGTTGGGAAGATTGAAAATTTTTCTTTAGTTAATTCTAAACTTGAAAAAAACAGGCAGATGATCTGATAATTTCCGAGCCTTTTCTAAATTTTCGCAGAACCTTACAAAATCAATTACATCACCTTTTATTTTCTGAATGTCCCTTGAATAAAAAACGTTGTCAATCGGATAATTGAGGTATTCATTTTTATCACACTGCCACTTTAATGTGGTTTTTTGGCCTGTGATGGCAGGTTTATACCCAGAATTTTTTAACCGATTGAAAACGGGCATTTTTTCATCAACATTAAAATCGCCAGCAATGATAAGTGGTGCGGAATTTAAGGAATCGATTACATGATTTGATAGTGCGAGAATCTCACTTTCCGGATTTTTGTTATGAGGTCTTGAATGAAAATTGATCAGTTGGAACATTTTTCCGTGGGTGTATAGGTCCAAAAGAAAAGGCTCTCTATCAATAAGGTGGTCCAATACGGATATTAACCGGCCCCTGTTTTTAATTTTGATGTGCTTGGTCTTCCAAATAATAGCGTAACGCTCCGCGACATACTTAGGGCTATTGGTCGGGTCACTGATGACATAGTCCCATTTGGCCCCTTTTCTGTTAAGCAGATCGGTTAATTTGGCAACGGCCTGTGCTCCACCATAACCCGCTACCACCTCTTGGATGGCAAGGATATCAACATCCCTAACGATTTCAGCGATTTGGTTTAGTTCTTCAGTGTTTTTGGTCCGTCCAAAGTCTCTAATGTTCCAAGATATTAACTGTATCTCATCGTTTTGAGCATACACTATGCATTGGAGCAGAATCAATACAATGAATGGTATCTTTTTTATCATGGAACGTTTAATTTTGAAAACCATAAAATTAACTAAATGGACAGGGAAGAATTACGGAAAACTGTAATGCAATGGAGCTATATGACTATTGATTTTTAATGGATAGCATTGGTATCAAACCAAAACCCGTTTGATAGGTAATAGATTATTGCTTTTGCAATTACTCATTGGTATTGGCCTGAACTATATTCTAATTTGTCATTTAGCAATGGTTATTATTGGTCACAGTATTTTGGCTCAATTATTCCTTCTTGACGTAATCTAATACAAAATCCGCTCTTTCTGTAACGGTTGTTTTGGGCACTTCCACGAGATCGTACTGATAACTTCGATACGTTTGGATCATTTTGTTATAGGTAAAGACTGCCTCGTTCCAATCTTGTTTTCGCTGGGCATCGGTTTGGTAGATGTCCTTCCATGGTGGCAATATGAATACCTGGTTACTGTATCTGGTTGTTTCAGCAAGAGTCTTCATTTCGTTAGTAACGGGGATACCTTCCAGAGCAGCATAGCAAAGGGCATCCAAAAAGCCACGGTCGAAAAATACAGGTTCGGTGCCGGTATAACCATGGATTACTTTTTCAAAACTCTCAACCGACCGCTGATACAGTAATTCCATATAGTTTTTTTTGCTTTTCCAGGGAAGGAAATCACCATTGATAGCTTGTTGCTCTTGTATCAGTTCACGGGCGATTTCTGGGACAAAGCTAAAGCTCCTGTTCTTTAGTTCATCCAATAGAGTTGTCTTGCCCACTCCCGGGCCGCCCGTGATGACATAAAACGGATTATGGTTTTTGGTACGTTTCAAGGTTAACGAAAATGGATTGGTTTTATCCGGTTTTTTTAATGGTCGGCAAAATTACAAACTTCTAGGGAATCGAAGGGGGCGATATCTTTGGTCACGATTATTCATCAGTTGGGTGCTATCCATCATTGATAGCGTATTACGGCTTTGTGTCAGGCTCCCTATGTGGTCTTGCCTGGTTTGGGGAGGTCACTCATATTCGAAAGGTGCGACTGGAACGATTAGGATGTTCACAGCTCACGCACCATGGTATTCTTTACGGAATCATTTCGTGTTCAGGACAGTCCAATCGGAGTTCGGATTCGGCAAGCTTTGTTTTCAGCAAATTACAATAATGATTTCCGTTTTCGCCATTGTAAAAAGAGCAGGTAAAACACATGCGTTGAATGGTGATGATACCGGATTTGTTCAGCTCATGAATCAATTTCAGCAGTCCGTTGAGCATGGTTGTTTTTTGTTCCTGGTTCAGTTTTTCAATCGGTTGTTCCATCGAAGAAGCAAAGAACGATACCTTTTTGGTAATGCTTTTACCTTCGTCAGTGAGCGAAAGGGAATAGCTTCTTGTGTCGTCGGGATCCGTTTCCTTGGTGACCAATGCTTTGGATAGCAACACCCGCACGCTATCACTGATGGTGGCTTTGGTCATGTTGAACTCGTCAGCCAAATACCCCACTTTACATTTTTCAGACGAATGGAAAGCGATGAATATCAAAATCTGAATTTGTATCGGGCTCAATGCGTTATCTTTGCTTTGGTTCCAAAGCAATACCCTGAATGCTTCGGATATGCGCTCCAAGGCAACAACAATGCGGCTTTCTACTTTTTGGTTTTGTTCGTTTAAGTTGAACGATGGATATTTCATGCTGTTGTGTTTTTGGTCACATAGATCCAAGCCTTTTTCCCTGATTCAAAGGTTTCGAGTATTCTATGGTAATCACTGACTTCATAGTCGTCGGTTTCCCTAAGTTCGGTGCCGGTGATTTCAAATAGGATACCTACCAAAAAATCAGTTTCATTCCCGGATTTAATGGCATTCGGGTGATGATCCAACTGACTTTTGGCAAGGACCGTCGTATCTGTGATCTTTGTTTTTTCCGTTGTATACCCGATCAATCTGTCAAGCGTTCCTTTTAAGGTCCGACCGTAATTTTCCAATTGTACCTTCTCCAATTGTAAGGTCCCGTATGAGAATAGTAAATGTTTGTCCTCTTTCATCCGCAATTTTCCATTTCAATGATAACATACCCTTTTTGCCTGATTTCCGCTTCCCATTCGGGCCGTACCGTTTCCATATGGCAGAACCTACATTCTTTTGAGGTCAAAGCTTGTCCTTGTTGGTCTTTGGTTTTTAAATACTCTTTACCATAACCATAGATCAAGGCCGTATCCCTGATTTCTTCGGGAGCAATAATGTCAAAGTGCATTGTGCTACCGTCTTTCTTGGTCACATAGGTGTCCCAAACTGCTACCTTCATTGTTGTTTCGTTTAGAGAAAAACAAAAGCCCCGTAAAGATAGGATTCCTAACTTTGCGGGGCAAATACTATTACTTGACACTGTAAGGTAAGGACAAATCGCCACTTGCCACGGAATAAACTTTGTAAACGCCGAGCATTGGTATATTTTCTTTGCTGGTGTTTACTTGCATAAATGCGGTTACCCCATCATAATTGAAATTCGTCCTGTTGTTCATCCGGTAATCGGGTACCACAACCTTTATGGTATTGGTTTTTGTGGTAACAGGATACCCAGGTGAATCCATGTACATGGGCATTCCTGGATGGGTTGGTGGCAGTACGACTGTTTTATCCGCTTTTTTAAATTGCTTTACCGAGAGACCTCCGGGCACTCGTTTATCTTCATGAAGTATTACCCAATGTGGATGCCAAACAACGCCATCGTTGTTGTATACTTGATCATTGTTCTCGTCCCATAGCGGGGTATCGTCAAAATCGGGATGGGATGTTAGGGCGAGTGCCACGATTCCATCTGTTTGATTGAAGCCTACGTCGGTTGGGTTTAAATTGGTCGGGAATACATACCCTAAGACTGGGGCACCGTCAAGCTGTCCGGCTTTTATGGGTGTTGTATTTCCAGCGGTTCCATGTACACTTATTTCCCAAACCACAACGCCGAAATCCGGTTTGTGATTGACACTCACCCCAAGGATTTTGAAGTCATCGTTGTTGTAATCGTTGGCTTGTGCACACGTTTGATGGGCGCTTAAAAGTACTGTTATCGAAAATATGAATAGTATTGTTTTCATTGTGGGTTGTAGTTAAAAGTTAAGACTCCTTTTTTAAATTAGGAATTTTAATTATATAGGTTAAAAAATTATCCTTTGATCTCTGCCATGGATGCACCGAAATTGATGTGAAGTGTGTTGCCATTTGGCGTGACCAATGCCGGAACAGAATTGACACCGGCTTCCTCTGCCTCAGATATTCTTTCCCGGTTCTCGCCAATATTGACCACTTCAACATGGGCTGCCCCTACCAAATTAATGATGTCGTGTTCTGCGCTTACACATACGGGACATCCTGCGTGATAAAAAATTGATTTTTTCATTTGATTAAAGATTAATGGTGTTTGGCACTATTGCTGATGTAAATATAGTAAGGAATCCTAACTAATAAAATTATTTTGAAGATTTTTTTGTTGAATATCTAGAATGGTATTGCGTGGACCAACCTTTTTAGGGAAGGCTACAATTTGGGATAGTCACCATGGGAATAAGGGTTCCATCAATAGGTGTCGCAAAGTAAACGTCGCAGCCTGTCTTCGGACAAGGGACGGCATAAAGCCGTTCCTATCGTCCCTTTATATTCCGTTTCCTTGCCACTCCACAGCCTGTCTTCCGTTTGGTGCGTCCGGCACATATTGTTTAACCTTAAATCCATAAATTATGTATTTGAACAGATTGCAACAGGACGAGGTCTTTGTACCAACACAAGTAAGACCTTTGGAAGAAATGACCGGAATGCCCACTAGGAAAGGCATGGAGCAGGCTATTGTGAGTAATGGCAAGATTGTGAACGTTGTCTCCAAACGCTACGGGCACATTCCCAATGAACTGTTTTATGGGAAGGCCGAGGCACGGGTCATTAAAACCGGTCTGGAGTACCGGCGTCAGACCATCAACCGTTTGGATCGGAGCTTCAGCATGGACTTCGTTTTGACCGATAGTACCCAGTTTTCCGTGGGGCAGCGCGAGGATGCCATCCTGCCCATGCTCCGCTTTACCAACTCCTACGATGGGAGCGAACGAACTTCGGGACATTTTGGGTTCTACCGCAAGGTGTGCTCCAATGGTCTGCACGTGGCACAGATGGAGATCGGTTTTTCCATCAAGCACCATAAGAACAGTGTGAACCTGATCATGCCCGAACTGGAAGGACTTTTTCAAAAGTTTATGGACAACGAGTTCTATACCATCTCCGATAAATTCCACCAAATGATGACCGTGGAGCTTTTGGATACCAAGGCCTTTGTGAAAGAGGTGCTCGATCAGACCCAACTCTTCCGTTATGAATGCAGTGATACCAATGATGATCCCTCTAAAAGAGCCCGTGAAGTCCTTGATATCCTTGATGATGAGGCCACTCAACTTGGTGTAACACCGAACCTTTGGTTGGGTTATAATGCCTTTAATGCGGTACTGCATAGCAGTCTCAAAAAAAGCTTTTCACATCAGGAAAGACTGGACAAGGAGTTGTTCCAGACCGTTTATGAAATGGCCTAATGCTAGCTAAGGCCCCTCCGGTGCCTAGGTAAAACCGGAGTTTTTAAGGGATGTTACGATGTTATGTCAAGTTGTCTTTTATAGAGGGGTAGGGGATGGATATTTTTTATGGACCATGTCTTTTAGGGTCAAATAAGCGGGTTCATTGCCACATCACGCTGTCTTTATCAGCCGTTTGTGCCCCCATCACCCGCCAGGTGCTGGCCCATCCTTGACCGTGGTGTGGCAACTATATGGTAAAATTACGAAAAAAGATTGGTGGTGTCATTGATATAGTCGATGATAAAAGGACATACCTGCTCTATACTGTCTACCCCATCCCATTAATAAATGTTTCCACAAAGCCTTTTACCTTGCCCAATACCCTTTCGGATGAGGTGGCCCTATCCCTAAGACTGGGCCTTTCTTTCATTACGGCAATGATCTCATCCCGTAAGGGCTCCTTTTCCGTAAACAGGTAATTACTGACCAGATCGACTAATTTCTGGTAATCCAAGTTTTCCTCTTTGGCCAATTGAAGTATGGCCTTTTTCTTCTCTATTGTCCAAAAGGACTCGAATTCATTAGCCACCAGTTCGGAGTCCGTTATCAATGGTAGATTTTCTGTTATAAACTTTTCGATCAGTTCCTTTTTGCTCCTTAATTGCGTTTCTGAGCCCAACATGTCCGAAATTGCTTTTCGTTGCTCTGCTTGCTCCTTCGGCTCCGAATCGTATAGTTTGGCCAATAGAGTCAAGATATACGTGACATTAATCTCATCCCTTCGGATCAGTTCCAATTCAAAATCTATATCGTTTAGAATGGATACCTTCTCCTTTTGGGTTTCCGATCGTATGGTGTCATATAGATCCAAGTACTTGCTCTTGTAGTTTTCAAAGGTCTGCTCATCCATGCCCAGATCGTCAAAACTGAACTCCGTAAACGTACCAAGTACATTTTTTACCCGCATCAACTCTCTAAAAGCCTTAACAAATTCCAGTTCTTCCGCTTCGGATACCAAATCGTTAACACTGTCAAAAGTGGGGGCAATGGCCCTTACACGTTCCACGGCCTCATCAAACTTTTCAATATAATCCCCATAGGGCTGCACAATGATCTCTTCAATGGCCTCTTTGTTGGAAAATAGGGTTATGGCCTGGTCAGTTGCTTCTTTTAGGTTTCTGAAAGCCACAACGTTTCCTTGGGATTTTACCTCGTCCAATATTCGATTGGTACGGGAATAGGCTTGTATCAACCCGTGGTACTTTAAATTTTTATCCACGTAGATGGTATTGAGCAGTTTACTGTCAAAGCCTGTCAAAAACATATTGACCACCAACAAAATATCTACTTGTTTATTTTTTACACGCTTTCCAATATCCTTGTAATAGGAATAAAACTCATTGGTGGAATAATTGGTTTTGAACAATTGGTTATAGTCCCCAATAAATTCATCCAGTTTATCCCTTGTGTGCTTTGTGTCATATTGTGACGAAGGCTCCGCGGCAAAATCCCCATAATCCTCATCCGGGATAAAACCCTGGGCATCCTCATCCAATTGATTGGCTTGGTAAGAGTATATCGTGGCCACTTTTAAATCGTGTTCCCCTGCTTCTTTTTTTGCTTGGAACAGCTCGTAGTATTTTATAAGGGTCTTTACATTTTGGACGCAAAAAATGGCCGTAAAGCTCCTGTTATGGGTTTTACGGTTGTGGTTGTTGATGATAAAATCCACATTGTTCTCCAATCGTTCGGGGGCCTCCAAAACCTCGGCGGTATCGATGTCCTCCACCTTGATATCAACGACATCTTCTTTTACCTTGACGGTGTTCATGTACTCGATGGAAAACTTTAGGACGTTCCTGTCCCGTATGGCATCGGTGATGACGTATTTGTGCAAACATTCCTCAAACAGATCCTTGGTGGTCCGCCTTCCCAATTTGTTTTTTACGGAATTATCGGCAAAAATCGGAGTGCCCGTAAAACCGAACATCTGGGCATTGGCAAAGTAGTTTTTAATGGTATTGTGGGTATCGCCGAACTGGCTGCGGTGGCATTCATCAAAAATGAACACGATACGCTCATTCTTTAGCTTGTCCACCTTGGCCATGTGTTTGGGCTTGGAAATGGCCGTATTCAGTTTTTGTATGGTGGTCACGATGAGTTTGGTGTCATCGGAAAGTTGCTTCACCAATGTGCCGGTATTGTTGGTGGCATCGATACTGCCCTCACTAAAGCTATTGAACTCTTTGATGGTCTGGTAATCCAGATCCTTACGGTCTACCACAAAGACCACTTTAAGCACATCTTCCAAATTGGTCAGTATCTGTGCCGCTTTAAAGGAGGTCAATGTCTTGCCCGAGCCCGTGGTGTGCCAGATGTAGCCAAATTTGTTGCTCGTTTTTACACGTTCCACAATGGCCTCCGTGGCATAATACTGATAGGGGCGCAACACCATTAAGGTTTTGGCCGTGTTCAGCACGATGTACTTGGTAATCATCTTGGAAAGATGGCAGGGCTCCAAAAATACATGAGCAAAATCGCTTAATTGCGTAATGATGTTATTCTCCCTGTCCGCCCAAAAGAAGGTCTGTTTGAAGGAACGTGCCTTTACCGGGTTGTTGGCAAAATACTTTGTATTTACCCCATTGCTGATGACAAATAGCTGCACATATTGGAACAGGCCACTGCCCGCACCGAACGAATGCCGCTCATACCGGTTGATCTGGTTAAAGGCCTCCTTCATTTCCAAGCCCCGTTTTTTTAGCTCTATTTGCACCAAGGGCAAACCGTTGATGAGTAGGGTCACATCGTATCGGTTTTTATACGTGCCCTCCATGGTGACTTGGTGGGTGACCTGGTATTGGTTCTTGCACCAGTTTACTTGGTCGATCAACTCAACATACCCTGTTTCCCCATGGTCCTTGGTGTAGGTAATTCGGTCACGTAGTGTTTTGGCCTTCTCAATGATGTTGCCCTTGGAGAGTTGGTTGAGTATCTGCCTGAATTCCACTTCCGAATAGGTGGTCCGGTTGTGTTTTTCCAATTGCCTTTTTAAGTTGGCAATGAGTTCGGCCTCGTCCTTTATGGAGACTTTGGTATAACCTAAGTCCTGGAGCTGTTCAACGAGGTTTTCTTCTAATATGTATTCGGGTTGGGCGGTCATTTATGATGCATCTTTAGAGTTTTGACTTTAACGATGCCAATGGAGCTTCGCTGACATTACAGATTTCCATTAGTTTCTCTTTGACAAACTCGATCAAATCTTCCCTTTGTTGGACATTGAACAGTTTAGACCGCTCATTTACATTATCGAAATACAATATATCCCGGTAATATGGCCAAACCTTGCTTTCCCTAAATCCTGACTGAAAATATTCATGTTGGCCCAAGGTGGCTTTAATGGGAGTTCTTTCCACTTTATCTTTATTTGCTATGATACCATATATGGATTTTTGCCACGGTATTTTGGATTCACCTTCAAGTTTGATGGCTATATTTTTAGGCCATTTATTGTTGGTAATGGTTATCCCTGTCCAAGAATCACTTAGATCATCGTCCACTTTTATGTTCCAATCGTCGTTCAATGCATCCCCGAGCCTTTCCGCAATCTCACCTATAAATTGTTGGGTGGCTTCCAATTCAACTTCGGATATGGCATTGCTGATGGTCTGGGCCTCATTGTAGTTTTCCTTGACGAGCTTGTGCATTTCTTTTTCCATTGCTTTATCGGTTAATTGATTGGTCAGTTTTTTTAATAAAATAATGTATTGCTTTATGGACTCCCTAAGAATCGGTTCTTCTGCCGATTCCTTTAAACAGGCCTCCAGCCAATCCACAATGTCCGTTTTATAAGAAAGACAATGGTAGTCCTTATCCATGACCAGTTTGCCCTTGCTCTCGGGTGAAGCATCTGAACCACCAAGCGTTAAGTAATATACCGTGTTGTTTTTCTTGTTGTGGTTACAGTACCGTTGTAGTTGCACATTTTGGTCGGCTGCATAAATCTTGTTCTCGATACAGATACTGTTGGTTTGGTCGGTAATGTATATGTCCACCCTACCACCGGTTAGTTTGGCATCGTCCCGTTTTCCAATATATTTTTCCAAGACGACGTTAGCCTTATCCAAATGGATGGTGTTGTTGCCCACGGATTCCAAGAACAATCGTAAAAACAAGTTCCCTTTTGAATGAGAACCTTTGGGATTGAGCAGTTCTCCTAAAAAGGCGGAATGGGTGCCGTTCTCTTTGTGTTCCATGTTGAGAATGGAAAATATATTGAAGTTTTCTCCTTTCAGTCTCGACACCTCATTGTGGTGGGCAATGATTCTTTTGGCGTCCTTGATCAGTTTTTTTTCGTTGGTGTATATCATCATCAATAGGGTTATACAAACATTTGCTGCAACAACCCCTTTTTAAAGGTTTGGGTGTTTTCTATTTGGGTTTGCACCACCGCTATTTTTTTATCGATGGCACTTAAAAATTGGGCGATTTGGGTTTGTTCTTCGAGGCAGGGGAAATTAAATTTCAAATCCGATACTATTCTGCCCGAAAGATTTCCTTGCCCCCCCTGAATGTAAGTTTTGACAATTCTTTCTTTATTATGTTTTAATAGTTGAAACAAATATTTTTTATCGGCAATTGTCCTAATACACATAACAGCTTGGTTGATTGCTCCATTAATTTTAGATAATGCAACTTCTCCACTTGTTGCTCCATATAGGGCATACAACAAATCCCCTTTAACAACCATTTTTGCAGATGAAGAATTTAAAGCTTCTTCAGAAATGTAGCTGTATACTTTTTCATCTGAAATATTCCCGGAACCAATAAATGGGATTGTCCCCGAATAAAACTTTTTATTTGTACTCCTTGGAGTTCCTCCTGAAAAGAATTCACAAAAATCCCCCAACCGTTTCTCCTCCCAATCAGGGTACGCACTCCCATCTTCTTTCGTAAACCGTAATTGTTGGGAAAAGATTTGTTGCATCACGCCTTTTTTATAGTCTTCCAACAAACTTTGCTTTTGTTGTAATTGCGCTATTTTTTTATCAACGGATGAGAGGAAAGAGGCTATTTTTTGTTGTTCAGAGAGAGGCGGGATGTTAACTTTAAATCCTCGGATACTTTGAAAATTCAAACCTTCCCTTCCACTACCAGTTTGACCTCTTAGAATTAGTTTTTGCCCTCTATAAGAAGCTAAAAATGATTGAACAAATTTAGGCTCGTCTTGTTTTAGTCTAATTATTGAAACGTGTTGATTAACGTTTCCCATTTTAAACTCTTTAGGCACGACACAGCTTCTACCAATAGAACCTCCTGTTATATTTAATAGGATGTCATTCCCTTTAACAATACTGCCTTTCATTTTTGAGTTTATTGATTCTGGGATACAAGTATTATCCAGAACTAACTCATTATTAATTACATTTTGACTCCTGATAAATGGAACACCAGTTTTTTGATAAACTTCTTGACCTCCGGATGGCGTACTCCCGCTACCCACTTTAGAACAAAGTGATCCCAACTTTTTCGTCTCCCAGCTCCCTGAAAATTCAGCAAACCGTAATTTCGGCACCCGTTTTTCATCTTTCATGATCAAAACGGTGTTTTAAGGTTCAACTGTTGGCAGAAGTTGGCTATCAAAGCATCGGTTTCTGCCATATCTTTTTCCAAGTTTTGCAAGTCGTTGGCTACTAGTTCTAAATCTATGGGATCTTCTTCTTCAAAAGTATCCACATAGCGGGGTATGTTGAGGTTATAATCGTTTTCAGCTACCTCATCCAAACTTGCCACATAACTAAATTTATCCTTGGTGCTTCGGGTTCGGTAGGTGTCTATTATGGCATCAATATGGGTTTCGGCGAGCTTGTTTTTATTGCCATCCTTTTCAAAACCCTGTGAAGCATCAATAAATAAAATATTGTCGTTGTGTACCCTGCATTTGCTCAACACCAAAATACAGGTGGGTATGCTCGTACCATAAAATATATTTGCGGGTAAGCCTATAACCGCATCCAAATAATTCAATTCTTTTATGAGATATTCCCTGATCGTGCCTTCGGCACTCCCCCTAAACAACACCCCATGGGGCAACACACAGGCCATGGTACCGTTTTCCGCCAATTGGTAGAGCATATGCTGCACAAAGGCAAAATCGGCCTTACTGGTGGGGGCCAAACGTCCGTATTGGCTAAAACGCTCATCGTTTTCGTTCAAGGGGTTGTTTTTCCCTTTCCATTTGGCTGAAAATGGCGGATTGGCCACAATGGCCTCAAAACGCATATCCAAATGCTGGGGTTGTTCCAACGTATCTTCTTGCCTAATATCGAAATGCCTAAAATGGACATCGTGCAAGATCATGTTCATTCGAGCCAAATTGTAGGTAGTGCGGTTAAGCTCCTGTCCAAAAAAATCATCCACGGGCACTTCCCTACTGACCCGCAAGAGCAACGAACCGGAGCCACAGGTGGGGTCATACACGTTTTTAAGGCGTTTTTTGCCGGTGGTCACTATTTTGGCCAGTATTTTAGAGACTTGCTGCGGGGTATAGAACTCCCCGGCTTTTTTGCCTGCTCCGCTGGCAAATTGGGAAATCAGGTACTCGTAGGCATCGCCCAGCACATCCGCTTCGGCATCTTCCAAGGCAAAGTCGATTTTATCGAGATGGGACAGCACTTTGGAGATCAAGCTGTTTCGGGCTTCGGTGCTTCGGCCCAGTTTGGTACTGTTGAGGTCCAGATCCTCAAAAAGCTTGTTGAAATCGTCCTCGCTCTCCGTGCCCATGGTACTTTGCTCAATACTGTTGAGAATGCTTTCCAGATCGGCAAGGATAAAATTGCTCTCGTTCTCGGTATTGGCATTCCCCTTTTTGGCGATGGAACTAAAAAGCTCTTCGGGTTTTAGAAAGTAGCCCAACTTTAAAAGCGATTCTTCTTTAATGGCCTCCAGGTCGCCGGTATCGGTGACCAAAAGATAATCCTTGATCGCTTCGGTCTCCAACAATTTGTTGGCGTACAGGTATTGTTTTTCGGAAAGATATTTGTAGAAAATAAAGCCCAGAATGTAATCCCTGAACTCGTCGGCATCCATTTTGCCTCTCAACTCATTGGCAATGTTCCATAATTGCGTTTCCAGCAGTTTCTTTTGTTCTTCGGACATGAAGTGTAGTTTGTTTGGGTAAGTGTATTCTTATTCTTCTCAAATATATGGAAATGGCAGGTATTTTGAATTTATGTCTTTTCCATACTGTTAGGGCTCTTTAATACATGTTAAACTCTGTCTGGCTGATATGAAAAGCCCCTGATATGGGATTAATAATGTTTTTTATCCACCGTTAAAGGGGTTGTGCAACGGTTGCAATCTTGAAACTAGGTTTTTAATATGCCTTTATCCTAAACTTCCGAGTAAATCCAAAATGAACAATCATTTTTTGTGTCGAATTAAATGGAAGGTTATGATCCTTATATTTAAAAAACCATCGTTTAGAAGAACTTAATGTTCCCAATAAACCAAAATCAAATAGTGATTCCAAAACATCATGGTGTGATTTATTATTACTTTCCATGTAGGTTTTAATGGATGGGTCCATATCAAGAAATGGTTTGATTTCATCAAATGAAAATACTCCCTGACCTAGTTTGATAACAGCTTGAGTCGCCTCTTGCCAAATGTTGAAATGGCTCTGAATTTCATCTCGAAATTCTTTATAAAACCATTCAGAATAGTCAATTTCGGCTGTTTTCATTGCGTTAAACTGAATCTTTCCGTTATAATGAAGTTTACTACAGACTTTTAAAAATTTGATAATATCTCTGGGTCGTTCGAAAGTTCGGTTGTACATAAAGTCCCAAAGGGTTTTAATTTTTCTTGGTATTCCTGGGTGAGTGTTATGTGATACACATTCCCAAGCCTTCAAAGGATTTTCCACATTAATAGATGCATTGATTCTAGCATTTACTAAATCATACAGAGAGTATGGAGAGTGTGATTCTGTTGTCCACTTGAGATTAATTAGATAATCATCAAGTTTATTCAGGTCATTATCTTCTAAATTGTTATATATGTCTGATCTTAAGGCAAGGATTGGTCTTAAGTTAATAAAATTTTTCAGTTCAAGAAAGCAATTTTCCACAGCTCTTAATAGTGCTAGTATTAGTAGATTGAGATTTTTGTCATTTGAATTATAACCTTCGTCCAATTCGTCAAAAAATAGATAGTAAGTACAATCGCTGTGAATACTTTTAAGATGACTGATTATTAACTCTGTTGCCTTTTGAAAGTGGACAGTAGTAATGGATTCAACGCTATCAGTTGACTTTGTTTCTGTACCAATCCATTTTGCAAGTATTGAAACTTTGTTTTCATTGGATTCCAAAGTTTTTAGGGTTTCTGTAAATCCGAGATCTGTCGGAAAATTATCCTTGATGAACTTCCTTAATTCTAGAATTGCATCATTTGGTGTGGCTTTCTGGTCATTGATAACTAGCCTACACAATTCAGTTACTATTAAAAAAGTCCAAATGGGGACAAACTGACTTTTATCCCCTAATGACCTATCTTTTAAGCCTCGGATGGTTTGAATTGGAAAATTCTTAAGTGTTAAATACTTACTAAATTTATTGTAGCTTCCGTCAATATCATTCAGAACCTTTTCAATTATTGCAGTTTTACCTGTACCTTTCCTTCCAATAATGTATCTGTAATCTCCATTAAGTAGCCCGTCATATTCTGGAATTTTCACAAAATACTTAACTAAGTTATTATCGCCCTTAGCTTCATCCGGACCCCAATTAACATCCCAAAAATTCCATTCGACTTTCTTTGTCATTTTAATGTTTGTTTTTTAAATTAGGCACAATGAGTTGGTGTATGAGTCGTAGCGGATTTTTACTCACTAACTTTACAGTTTTGCACTAACCTTTGTTTAATATTTTATCTTTCGATTTATCATTTTCGCCCCAATTGCTTATACACAATGCTATATGGCGTTTTTTATCCTATGTTCAAAGCAATTTTGAATTTCCGATTTAAAGAAACTGTCGTATTTCGGGTTTCCTAAATTGAAAACAATTAAATTTCTTTTTGCTCTTGTCAAAGCTGTATATACTAATTCAGCATTCGTAAATTCTTTATCGTCTTCTTCCTTTTCTATGAACAAGAACAGTGTATTTATTTCCCAACCTTTAAAGCTGTGAGTGGTCGAAAGTTTTAAGGTTCCTGTTTTCATCCAAAAGTGGTTTTTCTTTGTTCGCCTTAACTTTTCGATTGCTTTAACATTACCTTTTAATTTCTCAAATTCTTCTTGGCTCTCAAAAGTGGTTGCAGTCTTCTCTTTCTTTTTTGTTCTTATCAAAAAATCCAACTCCCTTAACAGCTCAACTTTTGAACATAAAATTCCTGCATCTGAAGAATGAATTTCATTTCGGTGTAAAACGTCAAAAACTACATCATACAAATTTTGGGTTGTGTAACTGTCGAATGTGTGATATTCGATTATTCTTTTCTCAAAATCGAGTTGGGACAAGACATTTATTTCGTCAAGGTTGTACTTCTGATTGAAAATAGTTTTTTGGAATTTGATAGCAATATTCCCAATGTTACTTGAAAATCTATGAGAAGTATTTAGGGTTTTATTCCATACTCCAGGAATTGTCCTTACAATTGGTTCGTTATTTTCATCCAATTGTCGATTATAAATATTCTGTTTCTCGTCTCCAAACACAATAAATTCTGTTTCATTATGTGTGAAGTATTTTGTAACAATATCTATCCAAGATTGCAGATAATCTTGTATTTCATCAATTAGGACAACATCAAATTTTTGAATACCGTCTTTTACCTTTTCAAAGAAGTTCACATCTTGCCAATTCCCAATACTATTTATTTCAAGATTGTAATTGTTGGCTTGTGTTTTAAAGAATTGGTGGTAATTTGTTATGTAAAAGTTTGACCAATAAAACTTTTCTCTTACATCAGATATTCTGTCGTGTATGTAATTTTTTAAGGAAAGATTGTAAGTTAAGACTAAAACCTTTTGACCTGTTCTTATGTGAGCATTGACAGCACGTTTTGCTAAAACTAAAGTTTTACCACTTCCTGCAACTCCTTTGATTTTTCTGCGAGGTCTGATTTCACTTCTTATAAGTTCCTGTTGTTCTTTTGTATAATTGATTTTAATTCCTTCTTCTATTTGGTGAAGTGGTGATTTTAAATATCTTCGAATACTTTTATACAAAGTTTCATCGAAGTAGTAAGATTGTCTGTTCAGCCAAAATTTAGACAATAATTGATTTAATGAATTTTCATTAAGTGAATTACTTCCTAAAAGCCCAAAATAGCTTACAAACTTTCTGTAACCACCATAGTTTTCTCCTTTAAAGTCTTTTTGCAAAAAGTCATTTAACCTTTGTTGGGTAGCATTATGGAAATAGACTGCACAGTTTACAGTTGCCCAATTGTTCTTGTTTTTGACACTTCTTAAAAATAGTTCTTCACTATGTAATTGAAAAAGGTTGTCTTTGTATGTTTCCACTTGATTTAATGGCGATTTGATTGGTGTGCCATCTTTTTCTAAATGCCATTTTGTTCGTTCGTCTATATAATAATGGTCTAAATTCCAATCTTTGACTTCAATAAGAAGTACTCCACTGCCTTTTCGCATAAGAGCAAAATCAGGATTATCTCCGTTCAGAAATGGTTGGTAGTAAATTTCGTAGGTGTCATCAAGCTTTTCGAGTAGAAAATACAATAGTTTCCATTCGCCTTCAGTTGGCTGGACTTTCTGCCTTTTGATAATTTCTAATTTCGGTTCTAATATTGCCATTGCTTGAATTCAAATGCCATATAACGGTCTCGGCTATGAGTAGTTGCGTGGTTTAAGCACATAACTTTGCAAGTACACACCAAGCTGAAAATCCGCGAGGATTTTCAGAAGTAGGCGAGAACAAGCAATTGCTTATAGCCAATGTTGTAAAGCGTTTTTTATTCTTTAATTAATTCAAAATCCAACACTCGAACTTCAAGATTTTCGCCTTTTTCTTTTCTTAATGCTCGATGTTTATGCCAATCAATCGCGTCAAATTCAATTGTTTTAGCAAGAAATGGTTTTATTGAAGAATTGCTTCCCCAACTGTCAAAATATGTTTTTTCAAAATAGTCGACAGGAATTCCACTTCTATCGAATAATACAAATAGAAGTTTGATTTTTTTCACAGGATGCGGTAGTCTATTCCTCAATGAAATACTTTTGATATTAGTAGTGCTTCTTCCAGACCATTGGTCAGGATAATCATATTTCCAGTCTCGAATTTGAATACCTTCTTTAACATCAATTTCATTTTTCGAAACTTTTGGTGCTGTTGCTCCTTTTGAAATGTTTAGAGAAGTAATAGAGCCTGTTCCTTTTTTTGATAGTTCTTTTAAAAGTCTTACAGGAATTGCAAAATTCAGATTTTGACCAGAAGTAAGAGTACCAACAGCAACTCCTACTACCTCTCCTTTATTATTAATTACAGGTCCACCACTGCTACCTGGAGAAATAGGTGCTGTTATTTGAATTAATTCTTTACTTTCCATTGACCTTATTCCACTAACTATTCCTTCTGAAATAGTTCCTGAAAGTCCTTTAGGATTTCCAATTGCATAAATTTTTTCACCGATTTCAGGTTTGTTTACAGACGAAATTGTTAATGGTTGAGCAGTAAGTGTAGGAACTGATAAAATCGCTAAATCGTTAGTTTTATCTATTTGATAATAACCCTCAATAATGTGTTTTTTTGAATTTCCATTCTCGAGTACATAACCATACTTTGCGCCTTCTATGACGTGCAAATTTGTAACCACTTTATCGTTTTCCAAAACAAAGCCTGAACCCAAGGAAATAGGCTGTTTAAACTTGTCTTCCATTACAAGTGACACAGTTGAGGGTAAACAGTTTTTTGCTATTTCTTTAGCAGTTTGAGCATTAGTCAATGTTCCCAAAAATAAAATAATCAGTAAAAGGTAGGTTTTTTTCATATTGTTTTTCGAAATGCTTTACAACTTGGTTATTTGTTGGGCATATACAACCAATTTGGCTGGCTATACCCTAGCTTCGCTATTAAATCCAAAGCATAATTTCCTTGTTATTCAATAAAATTTTGAGGGAGTATTGACGATAAATGTAAGAACATTCTATAAAATGAAAATGTGGAATTCTGTAAGGAAATTAAAAAAGAGAAATGGGGTTAGTTCGAGCAAATTAGAAATATTCATTCTTAAAAGAGTCTGACGCAAAAAATTCTTTTAGGCTTATATTAATCATTTTACAAAATCTATTGATTGTATGTATTGATACTCCTCTGTTATCATTAACACTTTCCCATCTATTCAAAGTTTGCCTTTCCAAATCATTGTTTTCTGCAAACCTTTTTTGATTAGGGTCAGCCTTTATGCGCAATTCCTTTATTCTTCGCGCAATTTTATTATTCAATGCAATATCCTCTGGTTTTTGCTTACCCATATTGCAATTTTCATTTAATTGTAAAAAAATATGTAGGCCATTTGGATTACATATTTATAATTCGTTATATTTGGAACTGAATACATACATTTGCGATTCTTCGTATAGACAATATTTGAAGCTTTCGCTTAGAGTCCTTAAATAGAAAACTGGTAATTTTTGCAACAGGACAATAAGCAGATGGCTCACGACCCGGGCGTGGGCTCTCTTATCGTTGCACGGTATCACCAGTACCTCTATTTAGATAAGTTGAGTCCCACGCCTTTTTTTGGGTTTTTGGTTCTTTACAACTTTTTCTTAGCGTTTGTTTCTTTTATCCTTTCGGGGCATCGCCCAACCATTTGGGTTATGGGAAACATTTGGCAATTTTTTTCTGTAGGGTTCACACCGTGTTTTTGTTCCATTTTCGGGGCCTGTCACTCGGTGTTCGATATCCTGTTTACAAAGAAGCCAAAGAATCCCGTTTAATCCTTGGGCTATAGTTGTGGGATACACGTTACACACTTTTCCGGTTCACGATATCCTTTGGTCCCATAACTGATGACTACATTTTTTTGGGCAACCGGCCCGATCACGAAACCATGGTCTTTTTGGTTTAGGAATCCTATTTCTGGGTATGCTATTACCCGGACAGGATGGCCTATGTCCGAACCTTGATGTCCTTTTTGGAAGTTACGGATTTTCCGTGACTTATGGGATAGTGTGGAGAATAACTAACGCTTTAATCAAAAGAAATCAATTTATGCAACGAATAACAATACGCATGCGCAGGGGTATCCTGCTTGTGCTACACTATGTCTTTTTAACGCCACTTTTTTCATTTAATGTGCAGGCGGGCACTGTCTTGGAACCACCACAGGCCACCATTGCCGGCACCGTGACCGATAGGTCCGGGAAACCCCTGGCCGGGGTGAATATTGTGGTGGAGTCCAAGAATGTTGGTGCCATGTCCGAATTGAATGGTTCCTTTTCCATTAATGCAGGTCCTTCGGATGTCCTGGTCTTTTCCATGGTGGGTTATAAAACGCTTTCCTTGCCCATAGGGGGTAGGGAAGAGCTCTTTGTTGCCTTGGAGGAAGATATAACGGTACTGGGTGAGGTGGTCCTCAATGCAGGGTATTATACCGTTTCCGAGAAAGAACGTACCGGAAATATCGCCACGGTCAAGGCAGAAGTTATCGACAGGCAACCCGTTGATAATCCATTGGCCGCCATGCAAGGACAGATGGCCGGGGTAAACATTGTACAGAACACCGGGGTGCCCGGTGGCGGTTTCGAAATCGAGATCCGTGGCCAAAACTTTATCAATGGGGCAACTGACCCCCTTTTCATTGTTGACGGGATTCCTTTTGGGTCACAATCCTTGGGTTCCAACGATGTTTCCAGGGATATTGTGAACGCGGACATCAGTCCATTGAATGCCATTAACCCCAATGATATCGAAAGTATCGAAGTATTGAAGGATGCCGATGCTACTGCCATTTACGGATCCCGAGGAGCCAATGGGGTGGTATTGATCACCACCAAAAAGGGAAAGGCCGGTAGGACACGTTTCGATGCCCGTTTTAGCAGTTCGCTCGGTCAGGTCACCCATTTTTTAGAGCTTATGGATACCCATCAATATCTGGAAGTCAGAAGGGAAGGAATTGTCAATGACGGCTTCGGCGACCTAATCGACAATCCTGGTTTTGCGAGCTTTTGGCCGGACGTTGCCCTATGGGACGAAGACCGATATACGGATTGGCAGGAGGTATTGATCGGCGGTACGGCCTACAGGAACAGTGCGCAGCTCTCTGTGTCAGGGGGAAGCGAACGTACGCAGTTTTTGGTCAGTGGTGGGTATCAGAACCAGACCACCGTCTTTCCCGGGGATGCCAATTATAAGAAAGCAACGGTCCATAGCAATGTGAATCACCGATCCGGCAATGGTAGGTTTAAGATCAACCTTTCCACCAGTTATACCCATGAGGACAACCTGTTGCCAAGGTCCGACCTTACCTTTAAGGCCTATACCCTGGAGCCCAACGCTCCCAGACTCTATGATGAGGAGGGAAACCTGAATTGGGAGGACAACACCTGGGACAATCCCCTGGCCACCCTTGAGCAAAAGTACCAAGCCAAATCGAGCACCTTAATAACCAACGCATTATTGTCCTATTCCATTTTCAAGGATTTAGAGGTAAGGACCAGTCTGGGTTATACGGACTATCGGATGAACTCGGACAGGATATTACCGAGTTCTTCACGGAATCCAGGCTTGAATCTTACCCCGCAGGGCTATTCCAACCTGACCACCAATACCTCCAGAAGGAGCTCTTGGATCGTGGAGCCCCAAATGCAATGGAAACACGATTGGGACAGCTTTGCCTTGGATGTGCTTGTGGGCTCCACCTTCCAACAACAGACCACGGAACAATTGGTGTTGCGCGGACGCGGTTTTCCCAATGACAAGTTGATCTATAATATGGCGGCCGCTGAAGAGGTGGAGGCCCTGAACAGTTTGGACAGTGACTACAGGTACAATGCAGTCTTTGGCAGGATCAATTTAAAGTTTTTCAACAGGTACATACTTAACCTTACAGGACGAAGGGACGGCTCTTCACGGTTCGGACCGGGACGGCAGTTCGGTAACTTCGGAGCAGCTGGACTTGCTTGGATTTTTTCGAAAGAGCGGCTATTTTCTGAAAGCTCACTATTGAGTTTCGGAAAGCTCCGTGCCAGCTATGGGGTTACGGGAAGTGACAATATAGGTGATTATAGGTATCTAGATACCTATACGGTAACTGGCGACAACTATGATGGAACAACCGCTTTGAGTCCAACGGGAATTTTCAATCCTTTTTTTGGATGGGAATCGAACAACAAATTAGAGGCTGGCCTTGAATTGGGCTTTATTAGGGACCGGATATATATCAATGCTTCTTGGTACCGAAACCGTTCTTCCAACCAACTTGTCGGAATACCCTTGGCCGCCACAACGGGTTTCCCGGAGCTCACGGGGAACTTTGATGCCACTGTGGAGAATTCGGGGGTGGAGTTGGATATGCGTGCCGTGCTTTTACGAAAAGATCGTTTTCAGTGGTCCACAACCCTTAACCTTTCGGTACCCAAGAGCAAATTGGTCCGTTTCGATGGGCTGGAGAACTCTACATTTTCCTATCGCTATGTGGTCGGCGAACCCTTGTCCATCACAAAGCTCTATAATTCCTTGGGCGTTGACCCTGAAACAGGGCAATACGAATTTGAGGACTATAACGGGGATGGTGAGATTACCTACACCGAAGACCGTCAATGGATCGAGGACCTCTCCCCCAAGTTTTATGGTGGATTTGCCAATTCCCTTCGTTGGGGCAACCTGACCTTTGACTTTTTACTGCAGTTCAAAAAACAGTTGGGCTATAACACCATAAGGTACAATGCCGTTCCAGGGTATCGGGGGAATTCCAGTGTCAAACTATATGACAGATGGCGGGAACCGGGCGATATGGAATCGGTACAGGTCGCAGCCAGTGGTTTTGTCATCGGTGCGGGCCAGGGCGACCTACAACGAAGAAGCAGTGCGGCTGTATCGGATGCCTCTTTCATCCGGGTAAGGAACATTTCATTGAACTATAATGTACCAGGCTTGGATGGACTGGATGTTGATATATACCTACAGGGACAGAACCTATTGACTTTTACCAATTACGATGGTCCCGATCCGGAGCAGACCATCAACAATCAATTACCGCCGCTCAGACAGCTGACCTTGGGGCTTAAACTAGGATTTTAATCAATAAACAAAGTATAATGAAACATAAAAGCAAGTATGAATGTATAAAACGGGAATCAATGGTTTTGATACGACTCTTGGGTATGTCCCTTATATTGACTATAACTGGTTGTACGGATTTTGTCAACGTCGACCCACCCCAAAACATCATGGTCTCACAGACCGTGTTCCAAGATGCATCAACAGTGGAATCGGCCATGGCCGACCTGTATTTTTCGGCACGGGAAACAGGCATGGTCTCGGGGAGCAATGGATTCGCTACGCGCATGGGTATCTATAGTGATGAACTCAATTATTATGGATTTGATGTCCAATTGGTGCAATTTTACCAAAATCAGGTGTTGCCAGCCAATACGGAAGTGTTTAATTGGTGGGAAGAGGCCTATAGCGTTATCTATGGTGCCAATGCCATTGTTGAAGGGACAGCGTCCAGTAGTAATTTGGACCGAATGGACCAAGATCGGTTCAAAGGACAGGCGCTTTTTGTCCGTGCCCTGATGCACAGTAATTTGGTATCCGTATTCGGTGACGTTCCCTATATCACGACAACGGATTACGGGGTGAACAGTAGGGCAGAAAGAATGCCAGAGACCGAGGTCAGGGAGCAAATCGTGGCCGATCTACTTTTGTCCTGCAAACTATTGGAGAACGCTGTCGTTGACAATGGGGAGCGAACCTTGCCGGACCAATATGTGGCAAAAGCTCTTTTGGCTCGAATGCACCTGTATATGGGGAAATGGGAAAAGGCCGAAGAGGCGGCTACTGAATTGATATCTGTCTTTGATCTTGAAGAAGAACTCGAAAACGTTTTTTTGAAGAGCTCCCGAGAAACGATTTGGCAATTGAGCCATGGAGAGCTTCCTGGTAATACCCAAGAGGCCGTACAATTGATCATATTGATGATTCCCGGTCAGAATTTTGCCATGTCTGAGGAACTATTGGCCGCTTTTGAAGATGGGGACTTGCGGCGAACGGAATGGGTCGATAGCATATCGGATGCAGAAAACACCCTAACCCTATATTATCCCAATAAGTACAAGGCAAGGTTCGATGCCACGGAATCCCTTGAATATTCCATTCAGTTTCGATTGGCGGAACAATTCCTGATAAGGGCAGAGGCCCGTGCACATCAAGGTAACTTGGTCGGGGCCCTGGAGGATCTCAATGCAATACGCAATAGGGCAGGTCTTACCGATGTGGTGGTGAATTCGGAAGATGAACTACTGGAGGCCATCCTTCATGAACGAAGGGTTGAACTGTTCACCGAACAGGGGCACCGATGGTTCGACCTCAAACGTACCGGAAGAGTGTCTGGGGTACTTGGGTCATTGAAGTCCGGTTGGGAGGACACAGATGTGCTGCTACCGGTCCCTGAGAGCGAACTGCAGGCCAATCCCAACCTATTGCCGCAAAACCAAGGCTATTAACACGGGACTAGTTTCTCGTATTGTACTTCCAGAAAGGTACAAGAGTATGATACAGGGGCTCTCTCTAAAACGAAAAAAATGAAAAAAAAATTATGGTTATGCTTGTTGTGGACTTTGCCCTACCTGGGCATTTCCCAACAAGTAGATGAATGGTCCGATATAGAAGAAAAAAACGCGACGAGTGATTTTATGAAGACCGAATTGGTGGAGGGCAGATTATATGTGGAACTGCCCGAATCAAGCATGGGCCTACCCATCCTATTGACCCGAATAGGACGGTTGACCAGATACGAGACCAAACAGGTGGTATTTCGAAAGTCAGGAGATCAGATGTATTTGGAGGAGTCCAGGATATGGTCGGAGACCGGTATATGGCTTCCAGTACAGGATGATCCCAAATTGGAAAGGAATGTATTGGGGGTATTTCCCATAATGGAAGAGGCTACTACGAGTTATCGTTTCGATATTACAGATTTGTTGTTCGACAGATCTCTGGGGTGGGAAGTCTTAAACGATGAACCGGCCGTACCCAGTTTGGCCAAAGTCACAGGGACAAAGCGAATGAAGGATGAGGTGATGATCCAAGTTCAAGTGGGAAGGCAAAAGGACAGAGCCAAGGTCTTACAACCCGTACATTATAGTTTTCTTAAACTGACAAAGCCCATGGAACCCAGAAGGTTCGATTATCGAATGAGTTATTGGATCGAGAGTAGGAGTCCAGGACGCAACCATACCAAAAATGAAGCGGGGAGCATTGCCCGGAGACGATTGGAAAAAAAATACAAGGACCGGAAGATGAGTGTACCCATCAGACCGATCACCTTTACCCTTTCCCCGGACATTCCCAAGAAATGGAGGCCCTATGTCAAGGCAGGCATCGAGGAGTGGCTGCCGGCCTTTGAGTCGGCCGGGTTCAAGGATGCGATTGTGGTCAAAGAGGTCGATAGCTTGGATAGCTGGTCTGAATACAGTTTGGGGAATTCCATGGTCCGGTGGATGGGCAACGGGAATATCCGATGGTTCGGTGAAAAACCGAGTGGTTCGACGGTGAACTATGTGGTGGACCAGAGGTCCGGTGAAATCATCAAATCGGATGTGCTTTTGCGGACTTCCTATGAACATTTGATGGATGAATATTTTATCCGTTGCGCTGCCCTGGACGAGAGAGCTCGGTCCTATCCCTTTCCTGATGAGCTATTGGGGGAACTGATACAATCCTTGGTGGCCCATGAGACCGGACATTCCTTGGGCATCACGGACAATAACTTCGGGGAGTACAGATATCCCGTGGAGCGTATGGGCGATACAAATTGGCTTGAATCCATGGGGCACACCCCGAGTATCATGAACTATGCGCGACACAACAATCTGGCGCAACCAGAGGACAAGGTACCACCTTCGCTCTTGATACAGAAGACGGGACCGACAGATGCCTATTATATCCGATGGGGGTATCAGGAGTTTCCTGAGGATATGCCTTTCGAGGAACGTGCCGATAGTCTGGAAGCCATTGTCCGTTTGCAGAATACGGTCCCTTGGTACCGCTTCACTTACAATCGGTGGGATTATATGGGGCCAGTGGCCACCGACGAGGTGGTCGAGAGCAACAACCCGATCCAAGGAGCACGTTTGGCCCTGAAGAATTTGGAGCGGGCCATTGCGTTGTTGCCCACGATCAATCGTGACAAAAAGGATAACGTACTAATGGAACGGCTTCACCGGAAAGGGATAAAATTATGGTACTATATCATGAAGAACGTGAATTCTCTGATTGGGGGCTATGAGATTTTTTATAAGGCTATGGACCAGCCCGGTAAGATGTACGAGCCTATACCTTTAGAGATACAGCGGGAAGCCATGGAATTCTTGTTGGACCAAATTTTTTATCCCCCACAGTGGTTGGCTCATCCATCATTCCTTACCAACTCCAAGCTGACGGTCTATCCCGATCACCTGCTCCTTAACCAAGAGGCATTGGTAAAGGAAATGTTTGGTCCCAGATTCCTGAAACGCTTGCAATATATGGGAACTCTCCAAGGGTTCGAAGAGGTGATGAAGAACTATTTTGGACAATTTCAGGCCGAACTTTTTATCGAGTTGAACGATGAAGTGGCTGTAGGGCCGAGGAAGCAGGGATTGCAATCCACCTATATCGATTGGTTGATAGGGGCCATTGAGAGGGAACCATCGGATATAAGCAATAGCTCAAGGTCGTTTGTCCACACCGACTACACCAAAGGTATCATGACAGGACAGTTAATGGAGTTGCAAAACCAATTGGAAGAAAAGTTGTCTAAAAAGAAGGATTTAAGGGATAAGGGACATTGGAAACGGTGTTTGTCCAAATTGGACAGGGCTTTTGGCCCATAACATATTTAGGTGCCCGGATGGTGTCGGGTATCCTCGTGTAAGGTACTGCGAAGCTTGCTTTCGTTGTTATTTGAGTTAGTAATAAAGGTGTCCCAAGGGACACCTTTATGTTTTGCTCTGTTTGATGGGGTCCTATTCCCAATCACGTATTTGGTCCTCCAGAGCCATGGTCCTGTACACTGGATTGGATTCCTTAAAGCAATAGCCTTGTCCGGTATCTGGACAATCCGTCTGCACCGGGAGCGGGCCGTTAGGTGAACTGATGTACCCTGTGACGGGCAGGTTACTTTCTTCAGTTGCAAATGCAAGGCCAACCGCCAAAAGTATGGCGAAGGCCGGTAGAACAATTTTTAAAAAACTTGACTTCATAATATTAAGTTTTAACTATGATACCTACTCTATTTTAGGTTTTCGGTTTCCCCTGTCCTGCGCAGTTTTTTATTGAGTAGTTTGTCTTTGGTTTGTTTTTTGTCCAAGATGATGGCCACAAGGGCCAATACCATAAAAGCCAAATTGAATACGATATGATCATTCCAATGAAGGGTCGACAACACCCCTCCACAGGAGCAGGGCACATACTCGCTGAACTGGAGCACGGCCGCGATATACAATGTGAATATTCCCATTAGAATGAAGCTGGCATACATGCCCATGGCACGGTATTTCCCGATAAGGAGCAAGCCAACGATCACGAGCTCAGCAAATGGTACAAGCCATTTCAACCAAGATGCTAGTGGTGAGATATACGGCATTTGTTCCAATCGCATTTCAAAAACCTCTAATTGGATCAATTTGCTTACCGCCGTGTACACAAAAAGGATCGTCAGCAAAAGGCTGAACAAGGTAATGAGTTTCGAGTGGATTCCTTTGTATGACATATCCTTTGGATTGATATGACAAAGTTCGGAAGTCCGATATATCTCTAAGGGAGTATTTGTTATCTGAAACGGATTAAATAATTGATATTAAGGTTTTTATGACCTTAAATCAGTGGGGGACATTCCATATTTGTCCTTGAATGCCCTTGAAAAATGGGTCTTGCTCTTAAATCCGGTCATTTGGATGATCTGCTTTATCGTCAAGGTGCTGTGCTGGATAAGGGTCCTTGCCATTCTGAGGCGCTCCCTGATCAGAAATCTAAAAATGGTCGTACCGTAAATCTGTTTGAAACCATATTTCAGTTTGTACTCGTTGGTGCCCATCTGTCGTGCTAGGTCATTTAATTTGGGAAGGTCCTTGTCCAGGTTGCTGATGATCATATCATGGACATCCCTGATGATTTGGATGTCCTCCGGGGTCAACGAGACCTTGTGCTGCTTGACCCCCTTGGTCACTTTGAGCTTTTTTTTGGGAAGGCCTGTTTCAAAGGGTTCCCCCTTGGAAAAGAAGACGGAATTCAATAGGATTTTTTGACCGCTCCCATCCAATGCTTGGTAGACCGATATTTGAAAATCCTTGGACAGCAAAAGACCATCCTTTGTAATGAATTCCAGAAACAATACCGTTTCAGACCGCTCCCGCTTCAAATGTTTGGACATCTTCTTGTTCCATCTTTCTGCGGACTTTTCATTCATGAATTCAGTGATGGGCTTTCCGATAAGCTCCTTGGGGGGATGGGACATTAGGGAGCTGGTTCCGTTGGTGAGCAATTCAATTTGACCTTGGGAGTCCAAGATCAGGGACAATTGAATGATGCACTGTGGGGTATTGTGGGCATTGGCAAAACCCTGGTGTATAAAGGCAGCCCCTATTTCCTCATTGACCATGTTGAGCATGACCACCAAGGAGGCGATATTGTCATTTTTATCCGATGGTTCAATGGAATAGAAAAAATTTCCCTTGGCCATTTCCAAGAGCATCGTTTGGATGCGTTTTACCCTAAAGTCATCACTGTTCGGCATTTGCTGATAATTGCTCAGTTGTTGTCATTTTCTTTAACCTCCAAATAGGCCAAGGCCTCGGATGTATTGCTAAAGGTCCGTGTAGGCACCTTATGGGCATGGGTGTCCAGGTAAATGGAACTGATCATGTCCGTAACCGGTGGATCGACCAATAAGGCCAACTTTTTGACCCAAAGGGAACCATCCAATGCCAAATAGTCCCTGGCGGCCTTGTCAATATTCCTCACCTCCCGTATATCGCAGAGCACGGGCATTGTTTTGCCTTCTTGCAATTCCATCCGATCCTTGACAATCAGTTGTGCCGCCTTAAGATTGATACCGGGCACTTTCTTATAAATGATGTGCAACAAATCTTCGGTCAACAGATATACAGCGTAGGTGTTTTCAAATGTCCTTTTCATTTCTAGAAAACTGGTTAGCGCAATCAATTTACAAAAATATTGCAATTGAATGTGTTGAAACAGAGGTATCTTAACTTATAATGGGTATAGAGTTATCTAAAAAGGAGTAATTGTTATCTGAAAAGGATTAAATAATATCCTTATACGTGTTAATCTGACAAATGCTATTACTTTTTATGACAATTTAAACCAAACGATATGGCAAAGATCAAACACCGCAATTTTCTGAACACGGTACACGAAGTCTTTACCGATGCCAAACAGGCTGGGGTATTCCTCCGTTACGCCGGAGGACAGTCCTTTTCGGGCAGGACCATAGAGGTCGGGGGCAGGGAACTGTACCATTTTGGAACCACAGGGAATCTGGGACCGGATCAGGACTTTCGATTAAAAGAGGCCTCCTTGGAGAAAAGAAAGCTGGGTGCGAATTTCTATAAAAGATATTCTTATCTGCAGACCATCGACAATTTCATCTTGGAAATGATCGGGGGCATGGAAGGACGGTATTAATGGGCAGTGATCATGAAGTACCAAAAGTTGCTATCAGAATTCGAGGGTCAATTGGACACCTTGGAAAACGGGAACGGAGATGTGCTGTTCAAGGCGGAAAAGGGCATTGCGATTGTTGAGAAGTGTATCCGCAAGCTGCAAAAACAGGTTACAGGAAAAACCTTTGCCACACAATCCGATGAGATCTACTTTTTCAAGCATGTCAAGCCCCAGATCATTAGTAAGCTGATCTATTACGCCAGACTCTTCAGTATTGAGAGTAAGCGCCCCCGTGGAAACAATGCCGCCCAGATAAAGTATCTCCAAAACCAAATTGACAAGTTACAGGCTTTCTTCAATGACAATTTGGAATTCTATAACTATTATCGGCGTGGTGCCATGTCCATGGATGAGCAGTATTTTGTAAGGGGCAACCGGGACCTGCGCATGCCCTTGGAGTCCTTCCATTTTTTGATCGATGACCAGTTCTCCACCTGTCAGGACGGCACGGTGGCCACCATCATGGCTTATGACATGCTCATCGTGTACCTGAGAAAGGAAGTGGACGATCTGAACAATAATATGGAACCTACTAAGAACACTATCATGGAAAAACCTTCGAAATTATTCTGGACCGGAAGCAAGACCGACCTAATCGAACTGTTGTATGCACTACATGCAAGTGAGGCCATCAATGGCGGCACAGTCGATATCAAGGAAATGGCCTCCCATTTTGAACACTTTTACAATGTGGACCTGGGCAATTACTACCATACCTTTATAGAGATAAGGTCACGAAAGACCAGTAAAACAAGGTTTTTGGACAAGCTCATTCAACTGCTTAACCAGCGCATGGATTCCTTGGATGAGTGAGTTTTTGTTTTCCCAAGTTGGTACCCACCTTGGGAATTTTGGTTTTGAGCAAGATTCGCCCCCATTTTTTTATCCTACAAGGCACTAGAATTGATCGCTATGTGCCAAATCCCTCCATTTGTGACCAAATTTTATGTTGCATAAATCTTTCCCAAGGTGGGTCCCACCTTGGGAAGTTTTTCCAAAATCATTTTTCAGTTTTGTCGATGAAAGTCAAATCAGTGGATGGACCATCAAATGAAATGACAGTAATTGGGTGGTCCTTCTTTTTAAAAACTCAAAAACTATGGGAGCGACCATAATTACTACAGAAGACCTGATGGAGTTCAAAATGGAACTACTGGAGGATATTAAGGAACTTTTGAAAAACGAAAATGGACATGGAGCCAAGAAATGGATCAAGTCCAAGGAAGTCCGCGAACTCTTGGGTATATCCCCGGGAACACTTCAAAATCTTAGGATCAATGGCACCTTGCCCTTTACACGGATTGGTGGCGTGCTGTACTATGATCATGGGGATATCATGGAAATCCTAGAGAGGAACAAGGTCCATAACCATCTCTAAGTTTTGGGCGACATCAATTATATCAAACACCTGAACGGGGTCTTTGGAAAGTTTGCCAAGGACGGCCGTTTGAACCCGACCCACATCAGTCTCTATGTGGCCCTTTTCCAATTATGGAACAACAGTTTCTTCAAGGACAGCTTTTACATCAATAGGGCAGAAGTAATGGGATATTCCAAAATAGGCTCCAAGTCCACCTATCACCGTTGCCTCAAGGAGCTCAATCATTGGGGTTATATCCGATACGAGCCCTCTCACAATCCGTTCAAAGGGAGCCGGATCAAGTTGTTCGATTTTGGGACAAGCAGTGGACAAGTACCGTACCCAAGCCATACCAAAATCGGGACAAGCACTGGACAAGCACTGGTACCTATAATAAAACATATACAAACCGGTAAAAACAATACAAATCATTTAAAACCGGAAAATTTTAAAAAATCAAGGTTCAATGCATTTGAAAAAAAGGAAAAACGGTATAGCACTGTTCCAAATAGGGACAACCTCCGAACAACCAAGGACAAGGATTACAATCAACCACTTTGAACTATCGAGCCCCACATATCATTACCGAGGGTACGGTCCAATATGAACTGGGGACCTTGAAAGGACGTGAGGTTCACTATGATTTTGAAAAGATGTTGGTCTATCTTGAAGCCAAGGGTAAGCTATTGTTCGGGAAGAAGTTCAAGATCTATCACGAAGACAGGGAAATTATTTATACTCTATGCCTTTATTTTATTCGGGATAGGGAACGCTGTGAACAATTGGGCATTGATGTGGACAAAGGTTTGCTACTTTCGGGCCCTGTGGGTTGTGGAAAAACCAGTTTGATGAAGTTGTTAAAGCATATGGTGCCGCATCGAAGGTCATATAGGGTCATTCCAAGCCGGAATATTGTTTTTGCATTTAATCATATAGGCTATAAGATCATAAACGACTATGGGGAATCCCAGTGTTTTTGTTTTGATGATTTGGGGGTGGAACCCTCTGGTGTCCATTTTGGTAAAGAGTGCAATGTGATGGGCGAAATTCTACTATCCCGCTATGAGCTCTTTGTGGATTGTAAAATTAAGACCCATGCAACTACCAATCTCAATGCAGCGGAGTTGGAGGAACGATACGGTACTCGTGTGAGGTCTAGGATGCGGGAGTTGTTCAATCTGGTAGCGTTCAGAAAGGGGTGCAGGGATAAAAGGGATTGAATCTAATCTTTTGGTGAAGCTTCAGGCCAAGGATGTCCTTGGTGAGTTACGTTTCAATTGATTATTAAGGGTTAGAATACGTTTATCATGTGTTATGGGAGGTATAGGAATAATTCAAAATGGGCATCACGCAATTCCGAATAGTAAAAACCACCTTATCTATGGCCTCTGAAAATCCAAGAGTAGGAAAACTGAACATGTATGTGATGGGTTATAAAATCTCGAAGCGTACCAAATGAGGTCGTAAAATTTTTAATTCACCAATACTGTAAAGGAATAATTTTAACCCAAGCCCGGATAAGGGGCCATGTAAAGCTATAAGTTACCTAGGGGGGTGTAGCGAATAGTAAAAGGAATAAATTAGCGGTTACATAACAAGTTACCTGTCTGTATATCATTGACTTTCTTTCTTTGGGGACCAATATACCGCACACCTTACCAAAAGTAGGGGATATGTATTTTGGATTGATTGATAAGGGCAAGCTCTTAGTAGGAAGGGGTTCAGAGGGGAATGACCTTTAATGCCCCGCCATGAAGGTTGCTACTTTTTTTATTGGACAGGATACTACGGTAGGAATTTATAATGAAAATGAATAAGGTGAGGAGTATGCGAAAGTATACGAATTCTACTTCTGCTCAACCAGTTTAATGATTAAACTCGAAATTATTATGGACATTTCTCGGTTAATGTTATTAACTCATCAAATTTTTTAGGTAAAATTAAACATTAGCACACATTTTAGTTCCACAAGTTAGCAATTCTTATAAATTTTAGGAGAAATCTATTTTTATCCATAGAAGTATCTTGGATTTATTCGGATTGTAGGTTTTTTAACGTATTTGATTTTCTCAATTGCTTAATCGTATTTGTGACTTGCTTAGTTTTTCCAGAAATCACAGGTACAATCCATTTTAATCATGAACTGTAAAAGTACATATCGATAATTTGATTTTAGAAAATTGTCCTATACGCTGTGTATTAAAAAAGGGAGGCAAAGCCTCCCTAAATGAATTAAGAAAGTAAATTAATAAGCCTAGGTTATTCTTTTTATATTTAATTTCTTCTGGTCAAAATCATTTCTCTTTCGTTGAAGAATGTGTCAACAGTATAGAAGAGGGTGATATCCCCGGTTTCTTCATCGACAGATCCATGACCGGAATTGGCAATGCCAAAATTACTTGGAATATCACCGCCCACCACTGTCAAGGTGCCACATACATCGGTAATAAGAATTGCAAATTCACTGGTGAAGGCATTGTCCCCGCTTATGGAGAACACTCCTTCGCTGACCTCGCTGATCGTGACATCCCTAGTTACCCCGTTGGCATAGGTATAATCCCCCTCAATATGGGATTCACAGATGGCCTGAAGGGTAATCTCGGTTTTATTGAAATCAGCAACATTTTCTGATGCACTATCAATTTGAAGTATGATCTTTTTAGGGTCAAAGGCATCAAGGTTCTCGGAAATAATTTCCAGGGAAAATATACCTTGACCGGTACCTCCATGGATGATTATTGCAGAAGTCGACGGTAATGCATATTCAACACCTTCTTGGGCTGTGGATGCGGCATTTACCGATACATTTACCTGGACATCCTGGTCCAACGGTGACCCGTCTCCACCTAAGACGACAATGGGAACCTCCAAAGTATAAATGGGTTTTTCTTCTGTCAGTAAAAAATTTCCAGTTGTTTGGCGTGCTGCAAATTGAACAATATGAGGGCCTTGTCCAAAATCAGTGACATCATCATCAAGAATACAGGAAGAAACCGCCGCCCCAATGAGCAAAAGGCCTATCAATAATTTAATCTTGCTATTTATTTTTCTATACATAGTTGTTGAGCTTTAGTTCCAAAAGGGTTGTTTTGTAAATGCATCTTGAGTTGTTTGCTGTGGTACGTTATTTGAATTACGCGCAATCTCCGATGCCGGATATAATAGTCTTACGGGTCTTGTCCCATTGGATTCAACTGGCACTGGAAGATTAGCGGGAAAACCAGTCCTGGTCTTTTCTATCCATAGTTCAATCGAGGAGGTTCCATTCAAGGCAATCCATTTTTGGGTAATGATGGCTTCAATCTTATTTAGGGATGCGCCCCAGGATACATTGTTTAGAGGTTGGGTATAATAATCAACTGCACTTTGCATTGGGTCTTCGACACCCAATCTTGCAAAAGATTCACTGATTGCCAGATGGTACAGTTCTTCTGCCGCCGCATCACCACCGGGCAAGTATCCCCTTACCGTTGCTTCGGCCTGTAATAGCAAGCTCTCTTCCAAGAGCATAATGGGTTGGTCCTGTTCCGCGCTGATCAATAATCCAGGTCCAACTTTTGAAAGATCGTTGGAGGTAAATCCACTTCCAGGGAGTACAGTTGACTGCTCCACTCCCTTAAATTCGTCATTGGAGGCAGATGTGGTATACAATCTTGCAATTCGGTCATCATTGGTGTCCAATAAATAGTTGATAGTGAAATCACTCGCCACGGTAAAATCCCCTCGATCACTTTCATCACCGGTGGAAGGTAAACGAAAATAGCCATAGAATGGGCTTTGTTTGTCTTCATTGTCCGAATAGCCGGGATTTGCGGAAACTGTCATATCGATGTATCCTGCACCATTTTGATCGATCAAAGCGATTTGTTCGTTGATATAAGAATCTTGCCCCATATTGCTTAATCGTACCAACATTCGCAATTTTACGGTATTTGCGAACTGTACCCAGTGACTGACTTCACCATTAAATATGATATCTTGGCTTCCTGGATTTTCCGCATTATCGGGCAAATTCTGAAAAAGTTCAACTGCCGCAGTCAAGGCATCGATGTTCGCTTTGTAAACAAATTCCGCGTCATCATAAGTAGGAGTTGTATTTTCACCCCTCTTATTGGCCTCAGTATAGGGTACATCACCATAGAGATCCACCAAATACTGGTATTGATATGCTTTCAATACCAATGCTATGGCCCTGTACATGGAATAATCTATTGCCCCTGTTTCGTCTTCAAAATGTTCGATATAAGTAAGGTTCTTCAGGATATCCACGTATGAGGTCTCAAATACATTGGAAAAAAAGTTTGATGTCACATTATATCTCGCAAAATCAGCATTGGCAGACCAGTTGGACGGGGTCGCCCAATTGTATGCCAAGAAATTTCCCAGATAGGTCATACTCGTGGCATTTAAATTGGCCAGACTTTGTTCAGCTACCGGAAGTGTCAAACTTGGGGTGGATACTGGGGGGTCGTTCGGATTGTCATTGACATCCAAGAAATCATCACACCCGATTACAGTCATAAAAAATACAGTCATCGCTGTAATTCTTAGAAATATCATTTGTTTTTTCATCAATTATTTTTTTAAAAGGTTACCGTCAAATTCATACCATACTGTCTGGTGGGGGGTGTTTGGGATTGTGTTCCAACACCAATGGCATTTCCTGTGGTAAAATTGAATTCCGGATCAGTGTATATATTATCCTTTGGGCGAAGGGTCAAAAGGTTTCTGCCAAACAATCCAATGCTCAAGTTTTTCACGGCCAATCGCTCCATTATTTTTGGACTGAACGTATAAGAGAGTGCCACTTCCCTTAGTTTAAGCGTGGTTGCATCGGTTACATAATTCTCCTTTACCTCATTGTAGGCATCCCAAAATGCATTGCCACCACCAGAAGTCAGTCTGTTGGTGTTGGCGACAAACCCTCCATTACCATCTGAGTAAGACGAATTTGGAAATACAAAAGGTTGTCGGCCAGCGGTCACACTATGCTGTGTCAACCCGGTGAACTCCAAGGCATTAACAATATCGTTGAAGAAAACATGGCCCGTTCTATAATCCGCCACTGCGTACAGTTTCCAATTTTTGTATTTGATCGTGGTATTTAATCCTACTATGTAATCTGGTGTGGTTTTACCTTGGATTCGATTTTGGCTGTCTTGTATGGGGTCGCCATCGTCATCAACGATGACCCTACCTTGTTCATCCCTTAGATAGGCCGTTGTTCTGATTTGGGGATAGGGTTCCCCAACTTTTGCAATGATCTGAGCAGATGCGAAACCGCCAATGTCCAATTCATCCACACCATCGGCCAATGACAAGACTTTAGATTTATACCCGGAATAGTTTATTCCCATATCCCATGAGAAATCAGTGGATTTCAATAGGGTCCCGTTCAGGTCTAGTTCCAGTCCGAGATTTTCGATTTCACCAATGTTAATAAGGCTTGAGGCAGCCCCGGATGCGAAAGATACATTTACCGGTATTATCTGATCGGTTGAATTGGTTTTATAAGCAGTCGCATTTAAGTTCAAGCGGCTTTTGAACATGCTTAGTTCCATAGCGGCTTCAATGGAAGTGGTGAACTCCGGACTAAGATTAGGGTCCGGGTCCCTACTTGATTGTGACAATCCCGCTGTGGAGCCATAGGGGAAATTAGCAGGGGCAAAGAATATCCCTTGGGTGGCATAGATCCCAGGGTCGTTTCCGGTTTTGGTGATATTAAAACTGGTTTTCAAATAGTTTATGCCCCTGTCCCCTGTTATTGCAGGAAATGCGTTGGATGCGACAAAGGAGATGCCGGCACCGGGATAAAAAAAGGATCTATTGTCGTCGGGCAGGGTGGAGGACCAGTCATTTCTGGCAGTGGCACTCAAAAATAAATAGTCTTTGTAACCTATGGTGAGATCACCATAAACACCAACTTTTCTAAAGAGTTCAGTACCTTCCGATCCACCTAAGTCTCCTGTCCTAGTCGAGACATTATAGAAATCGGGAATAATGAGATTGGCCCCATTGACCCTTATTTCCTTGCGGGTGGTAAGGCGGGTGTTGTGTCCCAAAGTCAACTTTGTATTGATGTCTTTGGTAATATCCTTATCAAACCTAAGGATAAAATCATTGTTAAGTCGAGTGGAATTTATCATAGCATCTTCGGTCCTGGCCCCGTAAGGCGCAATTTCGGAATAGGTTTCCTGAAGATGAAATGCATAGGTAAAGGCACCAAATTCTCGTTTGAAGTTTTGGGAACTTCCCGTATACCCTGTATTTAGGATAGCTGTCAACCAATCTGTTATTTGATAGGATGCATTGACCAGTAAATTAAATTCTTGAAGATCGGTTTTTTCCCTTTGTGTATCGACAATGAAATAAGGGTTTTCATAGAAACGATAATAGGAAACTTCGTTACTGGTGAATTTTCCGGTTCGCCAATTTTTCATTTCATTGAGGGGTATGTGCAATGGGGTATTTAGCACATTCCAATAAAGGGGACGATCCTGACGACCTCCACTACCCACAAGATTGGCATGAGACCTGAAAAAGGACAAATTACCGCCAATTTTAAACTTACCATATTCACGGCTAGCCTTTAACCGTGCATTGGTACGGTTATATTGATCCTTCGGTACGGTACCACTAGTGTTGGTTTGATCTAAAGAGAATAAAAAATCACTATCATCATCCCCACCGCTAACAGTAATTCCGTGCCTTGTGGAAAATCCGGTTTCAAAAAAGTTCTTATGGTTATTGGGAATAGGGCTGAAGGGGACTAAAAATACCGATCCATCATCCAAGGTTTCACTTGCGGCGACCATCCGTCCATCATAGCGTGGCCCCCAGTTTACATTTTCCAAAGGCCAAAGGGTCCCATCAGGAAATCCTCCAACGCCGAATTCGTCCTGCAGCTCGGGCAAGTATGAAACCGTTTCGAATTGGATGGAGTTGTTATAGGTAAACTGTAATTTGCCTTTCCCTTTTTTGGTCGTAATGACCAAGACCCCATTTGCCGCCTCGGATCCGTAAAGTGCAGAAGCGTTTGCTCCTTTTAAAATACTGACATTGTCTATATCATTGGGGTTTATTCTATCCAACACGCCTCTTGATGATGGAAATCCATCTACAACGATCAAGGCTTGGTTGTTTCCAAGTAAGGACCTGTTTCCCCTTAAAACGACCCTGGTATCAGGATTTACCCCATTGTTCAAGGTGTTGATCTGTAAGCCGGAAACCTTACCGACCATGGCCGTAGCTACATTTACGGCTTTGGTCTGGGTGATTTCGTCATTCCCCAAATTGTCAATAGAATAGGACAGTTCTTTTGGGTTTCGCTGTATACCCAAAGCGGCAGTGACCACCACCTCTTGTAAAGCTTCGGCACTTTCGTTAAGCTGTACATCAATGATATTGGAACTACCTATGCTAATTTCCTTTGTTTCCTGGCCAACATAAGAGAAAACAAGAATTTGACCTTCTCGGGCATTGATGCTGTAATTCCCATCGAAATCCGTCAATGTTCCATTTTGGGTCCCTTTGACAAGGATGTTTGCTCCTGGTAACGGTAAGGAGTATTGATCTGTCACCTTCCCGGTGATTCTTTTTTCCTGTGCCTGTGCATGGGATATGCCTATGAAGACAAGCATCAGAATAACAAATTTAATTCTCATAGAATTTACATAATTAAGTTAGACGAGTTTTGCACTACTTCAGGGAAAGCACTGTTACCTTGGTATGGAGCTAACACAAAAACAAATTCAACTTAACATGGACTTGACATTTTTTGACTTGTAAAGGATTCAATGCTGACCCTGAATTGTTGTGCGCTGCAAATAAATTGTTGGTGAGGCTAACTTATGTTTATCAAAAACGGGATTAACCAAATTACCGATGTAGATTAACACATTTAATATCATAATGGAGATAACAGGAAATTAACAATTTATGGAGCTTTATGGAGTAGAAAGCTTGTGTGTCAGTACTGGGTTTTCAAATCATTTTATTACCATGAAATCGAGGGGTAATTTATGCTGCCTCCATACCATGACCTATAGGGTCCTTGCTTTTTGGGGACTATAAGAATGAAAAGTTCCGACTATATCGATATCAATTTAGAGTGATGAAAACTTATTTTTTCGGAGAGTAAAGGAAGAATACCATTAAGCAATTAAGCATTTCTAGAATAGGGGTCAAAGCGTCAATGATTACAATTGTATAATTCTGGAATCTTTTTTTGATTTTTTCGATATTGGGTCGGGGTACAGCCTTCAAATTTTTTAAAAGCCTTATAAAAGGACACCCTGTTGTTAAAACCTGCCTGATATCCAATATCCGTTACCCCGCAATACCGATCTTGCCGAATAAGTTCCTTGGCCTCGTCGATTCGAAACTTATTGATATAGTCGTAAAAACCAAATTCGTAGTATTGGTTTATGGTTTGGGACAGATGATATCTTGTAATGGAAAGTTTTTTGGCTAGGTCTTCAAGGTTTAGGTTATTGTCAAGGAAAGGTTTCTCTTCAATCATCAAACTGTTCAACTTGTCGACAAGCTGAACCATGAGTTCTTTGGATAACCCGGAATTAACATATTTTGCTTCATTGTTCTCGAGAACGGATTCCTTTTTCGAAGTGTATATTTTCTTGTAGAATACCAATATCAAATCCGTAATTATGATTGCTAAGCCAGCGAATACATAAATGGAAGCAAGACTGTAAGCCAATATTGTCTGGCCAAGATCTGTAATCCAATGGTCCATGTTAAGCCCAAAAAAAACAATGAACAGCGCATAATATAAACCTATGACCTTGTATATGAATACTTTCGGTGTCAGTGTATTCAAGCCTTTATTACAATTAACTATTAAGACAAAGGATAATGCGGTATAAAGAATCAAATAGGAAATCTGAACAATACCAAACCAATTTGACAGCTTTGGTGCATAACCCCAATCGAAAAGCCCAATAAGGCCGAAATAAACCAAGGCAATGACAAATGGACTGAAATGTACTACTTCTTTTTTGGTCAGTATATTATACATTCTTTGCTTGGTCAAAAGATAAATCAGTGGCGCTAGGATCAAGGAATAAAAAAGTAATGTTCTGTCAAAATTTACGTCTACGATCAACTCCAATATGATTAATTTAAACTTATAACTCTAACGCAAAACAGAATGGACTTCGGTTATATGCATAGTTGCTTATAAAGGCAAGCTATCCAATGGTATGCCCATTGGTATCCCAAACATTAAATAGGTGCGTTGTTTCATTAGATGTTCCATGCGGACTTTGGTTACAATATTTTAAAGAACCTTAGGAAAGCCATTTTTCAATATAAACAGGGTTTTCATTTGAAATTAATGGGAATACAATCATGTGGCCCGATCCAAGTCTTTAACCTTGCTTTGGCCAAGGGTCTCTATAAGGTCAAAATGAAGCTCAGTCCGAACAAGGGAAAAACTATGCCTAATACCGTCATGGCAATCATTGCGCCAGTACCCGGGTCAAGCTTTTACGGCAAACTGAATGTTCCCCTTTGACCGCTCTTTTTTTCGTAGGCCATGGGAAACAAGGGCAGCAATCGCCATAATTCTCACCACCAATGCTGTGAAAAGCATCAAGTACCAAATCTATGTACCTAACTGCCCTGGCTGGAAAGCCATGAGGCACAGTAATAATAAAGGACAAAAATCCCTTAAAATATACGGCTCAAGATTTTAGCTTTATGGAATTTATCCAGTGAACTTAAATAGCAGGTATATTCCATTAAAAAAGCCATGTCCTAAAAGACATGGCCCTGTAAACACATCATCGGTAAAACTGGTTAATATCGGACGGCCTATTCTTCAGATAATTTTATCAAGGAGAAGGCAGCAATGGCCATGACCAAATCCCTCACGGCAACATCAAAATGAGTTCCGGTAAAAATTAGAATCAAAGCAATAAGGCAGAGCCAAGATGCAACAATAAAACCTCCGATAAATGGGCGAACCAAGACAATTATTCCTGCAATGATTTCCACTATTCCTACAATGCCCATAAAAAGCCCAATATCCAAAGGTATCATATCGGTAATGCCTATGGACATATATTGGGACCAATCGGTCAATAGGTTGGTGAACTTGTCCAGTCCAGCTACAATTGGAACAATTCCAAAAGTGTATTTTAATAAATTTTGCACTTTTTGTACATTGGAAAGTATCATAATTTTTATTTTTTTATGTATGTTTTAGATACAGATGTTGGGGGAGGGTTACAAAAATTATGACGTGATTCATTAAATCATGGTGTTTGTAGATCGGAAGGGTCCAACCCTATATCCTGTATTCTTTTGAGCACCATTTCCACAAGTCGATCACATTTATGGTTACCAAATTCGAATATATTGGTAGTGTTGGTTGTTTTGAATATATTATCCTTGATCATATTACGCGCCCTGAACAATCGGACCTTTACGTTGCTAATGGTAAGATCTAGGCTGGCCGATATTTCTGAAATTTCCATGCCCTCTACCTCCTTCAATAAAAAAATAATCTTGTATTTGGGAGGCAATGTATCCACAGCTTTTTCTATAAAAGCTGTGGATTCTTTATAAATGGTATTGTTTTCCGGGTTCATGATTGAAGTGTCTGCAATTTGAAGTATACCTGATTCTTGGGTTATATCTGTTGTCCGATGATATTTTTGTTTTCGCTTTCGCTGTAATGCCTCATTGATCCCAATCCTTACCAACCAAGTGGAAAAGGCGGACTTGTTTTTAAATTGATATAATTTTTCATAGGCTTTGATATAGGCATCCTGCATGATATCTTCAACATCTGAATCCTCACTGTAATAACTACGTATGGTACGGAACAACAACTCATTGTGCCGTCTCATTAAAATTTCAAATAGCTCTGTTTGTCCCTCAAGGACTTTTTCCACAACCAAGTAATCGGGTAAAGACTTACCTGTCTGTGTGTAATTGTTTTCAATTGACCTCACGATATCGGTTTTTACATTGATTCTGACAATTGGATGCAAATTTCACCTACGGGTTACAAAAATGTAACCGAAGAAAGGATTTGTCATCTAAAGAAGGCCAAGGAGTGTGCCTTGTACAAATCCAACAATTCAAAATATTCAAAAATCAATCTGTAGGTATTGGCTTTCAGATTGTTATAAATCAAAAATAATCATAAACTATGATTCATAATGTACGTATTGTAAAAAAAGAATGGTTGAGCCACAATGTGATCCGTTTCGGATTGGAACGACCAGGAGGTTTTGAACATTCCATTGGCCAGGCCGTGGAAGTTGAATTGGACATTGGTGGGACAATTAAAAAAACGGCGCCTTTTACCTTGACCAATCTGCCTGATTCGGAATATTTGGAGCTGATCATCAAGATTTACCCGGAGAAACGGGGATTTACTTATGCAATCTCTAAGAAGAAGGAGGGAGATGTGTTGTGCATAACCGATCCTTGGGATTCCTACCAATACCACGGTAAGGGAACCTTTATTGCCGCAGGTTCTGGCATCACTCCATTTATCCCTATGTTGGAACAATTAAAAAAGGACGGCGATAGCAATGGACATAAACTGATTTATGCCAACAAATGTGAGAAGGACATCATTTTAAAGGATGAACTGGAGGAATTGCTTGGTAGACACTTTTACAATATACTCAGTGAACAAAGCAACACCGGATATTCCTTGGGAAGAATAGATATAGAATACCTGAAAGTGAGAATAGTGGATATGGAGCAGTATTTCTATGTATGCGGTCCGGAGAGCTTTTCAGATAAAATCAAAGCGTATTTAATCACCCTTGGCGTACACCAAGATAAAATTCAAATAGGATATTAAGCACTATATGGAAGTAAACAATATTAGTCCTTGCGGGCAAAATGCCAAGGTGGGCCAAGTGGAGTGCATGGAGCCTGATTGTCGCCCATGTGAAATAAGCGCGAAATCATTAAAAATAGCCCATCATTTTGGAAAGATCATGGAAGTGTTGGGGCTTGACCTGGAAGACGCGAGCCTTAAGGATACCCCAAAAAGAGTTGCAAAGATGTACCTCGAGGAATTATTTGTGGGATTGGACCCATCGCAATTTCCTGACATATCATTTTTTGACAATGAATACAGCTTTGATGAAATGGTCATTGTGAATGACATAACCCTTTATTCCTATTGTGAACATCATTTCGTGCCCTTCATTGGAAAGGTCAATGTGGCCTATTTTCCCAAAAAAAAGGTCATTGGCCTGTCCAAGATAAACAGGGTGGTCGAGTACATCAGTAAAAAGCCTCAGGTGCAGGAAAAACTTACTGTGGAAATAGCCCAAACTCTATCAAGATTATTGGAAACCAAGGATGTTGCCGTTTATGTTCAGGCCAACCACCTCTGTGTGGCCTCCCGCGGTGTCAAGGATTATAATAGTTATACCAAAACAGGAACGTATTTGGGCAAGTTCAAAAGTAAAAAGGTTAAAAATGAGTTCATGTCCTCTTTCACCGGAGACATTTTGTAACCGTATTTGATTTAACGCATCAAACAGATATAAACCTTTAAATCATAAATGATGAAAAACATGTTGAGCCTTTTGGTTATTGCGACAATAAGTATTGGCTCCTATGGGCAAGAAGCGCAATTGGAAGATACTGAAGTGGCATCCGTAGCTGTCGTTGCGAACCAAATTGATATTGATTATGCCCGTATTGCCCTAAAAAAATCGAACAATAAAGAAATACTTGAATTTGCCAACAGAATGGTCAATGACCATAATGCAGTCATTGGGCAGGCAGTAGCATTGGTAAATAAATTGGGCGTCAACCCCAAGGATAATGCTATTAGCCAATCCTTGTTAATGGATGCTGAGAAAACAATGAAGAAGCTTGAGCGCACGTCCAAGCGGAAATTTGATCTGGCCTATATCAATAATGAAGTTGCCTATCACAAAGCGGTGATCGCCGCGGTCAATAGTGTATTGATTCCGGAGGCTGAAAATGATGAGCTAAAGCAATTATTGAGCGATGTGGTCCCTGCTTTGGAAGCGCATTTGGGGCATGCGGAAATGGTACAAAAAAATATCAAGGCACAGTAATGAAGCCATTGTTCGCAAAGACAGCGATATCCGCAATTATGCTCTTTACTTTGTTTATGGAGCTATTGGCTTACAACAAATATTTCGGAGATACCGAACCTCCTACTAAACATACGGTAAAGATATTCAGAATGAAGTTTATACCTGAACATCTTACCGTAAAGGAAGGGGATACCGTTGAATGGATAAACAAGGATTTTTACCAACATGATGTGACCGATGAAAAGAAAAATGAATGGACATCGTCTCCTTTTGGTCAAAATGAGACTTGGAGCAAAGTTATCACTAAAGATGAACAATATTTCTGCAATCTGCACAAGACCATGAAGGGAACGATTGATATAAAATAGCTATTGAAAAAGAAAATCAAAATTGGACCGGTTTGGAAGTTAAGGCAAATCGGTCCATCAAACCGTATTACATTCTAATTTAAACTACCATGAAGAAACACTTAATTTATAACATTCCAGTACTGGTTGCGATGCTTGTGTATATGTCCAGCTGTACAAAGACAGAAACCATTACAGAAACGATTACTGAAACAGTTACAGATACCATTATTGAGACCACGATCGATACCTTGCATTTAGACCCTGTATTGGTGGCGGAAGGAAAAGAGGTGTTTAGGTACGACACCTTTGGGGATGAGGCATTTTGGAGTGATGTGCTTCACTTGGACAAGGCCATCCTTGGAGAGGCCAATGGAGGGTATGGTGACGGTGTGAGTCCCGCAACTGCCTTGGCAGTTGGGCTTAAGGTCGATGCCGAAGCATTGCCAGCTGAAGTCGTTGATCTAATACAGGCAGGGGAAATTGATTTGAACGATCCAGCAACTACCGTGGAACTTCTTCGATTGAATTCAGTGGTCGGAATTAAAGGTAATTTCGATGATGAAGGTGATCTGTCGTCCATTGGGATAACCTGTGCACTCTGTCATTCGACTGTGGACAACTCCTTTAGTGATGGTATCGGGAAACGATTGGACGGTCACCCCAACAGGGACTTGAATGTCGGGGTCATTGTCTCCTTGACCGATAATGCACAATTTTTAGCAGATCTCTTACATGTTGATGTGCCAACGGTCAATACGGTATTAAATGGATGGGGTCCAGGAAAATTCAATGCCGGATTGTTTATCGATGGGGTTGCAACCCGACCTGATGGATCCATTGCGGCCAATTTACTGCCTGCAGCTTATGGTCTTCAAGGCGTTAACCTGGCGACTTACACGGGTTGGGGGGATATGGTATACTGGAATGCCTTTGTCGCAAATTTGGAAATGCACGGGCAGGGTAACTTTACAGATGCGAGACTTAACGATCCCATTAAATTTCCGATAGCTGCTGAGAACAATTTTGGCAATGTTGTCAACTCTCCTGACCTTATTACGGGTAAGTTACCGGCATTACAGGCCTACCAATTGTCCTTGGATGCCCCAACACCACCGGAGGGCAGTTTTGACCAAGATGCGGCAATTAGGGGTGAGGTTCTGTTTAACGGCGTAGCGCAATGTGCTACTTGTCACATTGCACCCATCTTTACGGATGCAGGGTTTAATTTGCATACTGCGGAAGAAATAGGAATCGATGATTTTGAGGCCAATAGGTCACCGACAGGTATGTACAGGACAACTCCTTTAAGAGGGCTGTTTGCACGAATGAAGGGCGGTTTTTATCACGATGGAAGGTTTGCAACCTTGGCCGATGTTATCGAACATTACGATGGGCATTTGGATCTACAGCTCTCACAGGATGAGAAAAACGACTTGGAAGAATATTTAAAATCTATTTAATTATTGGTTGGTTGATTAAATGGAAATTGAACCAAGGTTTGATTGATGTTTACTTGTTTCACGTCAAATACCTCATTGAGTGTAGATCAATGAGGTTTTGACTGATTCATGGTTAAAACGTAATGAGAAGATAAAGGTTGGTGCAGTTGATTTTTGGTAAAACACTGAGTTATGATTGGAAGTATGCCCTTTTTGTTTTTTTGCTCTATCTGTGATTCAGCAAGTCTGTTCATTGATATCTTGTTGGGGGAAAATAAAGGAAACGTATGAAACGGGGACGCCAAATTATTGTTTTGACCCTAGGTTTCTTTGTACTCTATTGGGTGCTGGATGCGCTTTTCTTTGGTCAGTTCCGTGCAGCTATAAACGAATTAGTGGGACAGGGTGGGACCAGCCATATCATTGCCTATACCTTCTCAAGTATCCCAATTTTAATAGGAATTTGGACCATTCATGGTAATTGGCATTTTCATAAATACCTGGGATTGGATGGCAACATGGGAAAAGCTGTGATATTTTCAGTGCTTTGTACTGCACCGATGTTTTTTGGGTTTTGGTTGTTGTACGAATTTGATTCCGAAGTGACCTTGAACAGTATCCTGATATCGGTAGTGGCAGCCGGCTTTTTCGAGGAAGTTTTTTATAGGGGCTTTCTATTTGGTCAGCTATTTAGGTATACAAAACTTGGTTTTATACCTGCTGTTTTCTTGGGGGCACTGCTATTTGGCCTTTTGCATTTGTACCAAAGTAATGATCCACTTACAGCGTTGGGAATCTTTAGTATCACTTTTTTGGGATCTGTACTATTTTCGTGGTTGTATATCGAATGGAACAACAACCTCTGGGTCCCCATATTTGCTCATGCCTTGATGAATTTGAGCTGGACCTTGTTTTCAGTGGATACCGATGCATTGGGTGGTTGGTATGCCAATATTTTTAGGTTTACGACCATTTTCTTATTTATTGTTGTAACCATTTATATCAAAAGTTGCAGGGGAGAAGGTGTTCGGATCAATCGTTCGTCCCTCTGGATGGAAAGGCATGATTGATTCGTCCATAATACGGGTTGAATTGCGTTTTATCAACTTAAGAAACATTTCCTGAACATTATTTTAAATAATTTGATGATATACCGTAGACTTATTGACGTTGTAGGTTCGACACGCCTTATGGCCATACTATTTATTGCATTTGCGCTCAGTATGGCTGTTGGCACCTTTATTGAGAATTCATTTTCAATTGACGTGGCTAGGATTTATATATACGATGCCTGGTGGTTCGAGGGGATGATGGTATTATTCGTACTCAACTTTCTATTTAATATTCGCAAATATTCTTTGAATAAAAGGTCTAAGTGGCCTACGCTTATGATCCATATGGCATTTGTCATCATCATTATCGGTGCGTTCATAACACGTTATTACGGTTTTACTGGTTTAATGTCCATTCGAGAGGGAAACTCGTCCAATAAAGTTATTTCAGATGAAACATATCTGCAGCTTCGAATGGATGTGGAGGAGAATGGAAAAAAGCACACACAGCAAATAGAAAAGCAGGTGTTGTTATCGCAGGCAACCGCCGGCCTTAACCCATTTGCCATACAAACAGAATTTAATGGAAAAAATATTGGCATATCTTATGACAACTTTATAGAAAATGCCCAATGGAGTTTTTCTTCGAGTAATGGCGATGCTCAACATATCAAGATAGTGGAGACCCATGATGGGGAGCGGCATGACCATTATATCAAGGAAGGGGAAATAGTACATTGTGGACATCATCGGTATACATTTAACAACCCACAATCGGGTTCCTATAATTTTTCAATGGTGGCCAACAAATTATGGTTGGATGCACCATTACCGGGCAATGTACTGCACATGTTATCTGGCGATGAAACACAAATAACTGCGGGATATAGGGAACCTATAAAGTTCAAAGCACTTTATGATTTTGGTGAATTGAAGTTCGTTGTGCCCGAACAAGCCAAAAAGGGAAAGTTGTCTCTCATTACCGATGGCTCCGAGATCAAGGAATCCAATGGTTCCCATGCCCTGGTACTCACACTGTCCATTGATGGTAGGGCCCGGCGAGTGGTCATATTTGGAAAGAGAGGAAAGGTCGGTGATCCTACCCAACTCATTTTGGATGGAATTTCATATTCATTTTCTTACGGAAGCAAAACCCACCTGCTCCCTTTTCGAATAAAACTACACAAGTTTATTGCCAAGAAATACCCTGGTACGACAAATAGTTATGCCGCATTTGAAAGCAAAGTCAGGGTGCTAGATGACTCACTGGATATGGATGCTGAAATTTACATGAACCATGTTTTGGATTATGGGGGCTATCGGTTTTTTCAGTCATCTTTCCATCCCGATGAAAGAGGTACCATCTTATCGGTGAATCATGATTACTGGGGTACACAGGTCACATATATAGGGTATTTCTTATTGTATTTGGGTCTTTTGGCCATATTGGTCAGTAAAAATTCAAGGTTTGGGCACATTGTCAAACAGTTGAAAAAATTCAATTCCCGTTCAAAATCGGCTCTTCTGGTTGTGTTACTGCTCTCTGCGTTCCATGGATTTGGCCAGCAAGAAATAGACCCCGTAGATCCCATGGTCTTGAACAAATTGGACTCCATTGTAACTTATTATAAAGTTCCCGATACACATGCACAGAAATTTGCACGATTGGTCATACAGGATGTCAATGGAAGGATGAAGCCTATGGATACCTATGCCTCCGAGCTACTGCGAAAAATTAGCAAGGATGACCGATATAAGGATTTAAATGCCAACCAAGCAGTTTTGTCCATGCTGCAGTTTCCGGATATTTGGATCAATATGCCCTTGGTCTACATAAAAAGTGGAAATGATAGTCTTCGTGCTATCCTGGAAACTCCTAAAGGTATGAAACGGGTCCCTCTGGCCAAGTTTTTTGATAAGAAAGGAAACTATAAACTTCAAGAACAAATGGGCGTTGCCTATAAGGCCATTGTTCCCAACCAATTTGAAAAAGACTTTATCGAAGTGGATCGAAGGGTAAACCTGTTGTATAATGCCCTCAATGGGAATGATTTAAGGATATTCCCTGTCCCAAATGATAAAAACAACACTTGGATTTCAACTTTGCATTTATCGAAACATGATTTAAAGAGAAGGGATTCCTTGTTTGTTGCCAACATATTACCGCTTTATTTCAATACTTTTTCCGAGGAAATAAGATTTGGAAAAGGAGATTTCGGTAAGTCTTATGGTCTGTTGGGGCAAATAGAAAAATACCAAAACAAGTTTGGCCATGACATCATTCCTGAACGTTCCCAAATTGATTGGGAGATACGCTACAACAAATATGATATATTCAAGAATTTGTTTTCGTGGTACCTGGTACTTGGTATGCTATTGTTGATCTTGTCCGTCATTGGGCTCTTTAAGAGAAATAAATCCTTTGACATGACAATGTGGATTCCAAGGGTGGGGATATATTTGTGTTTTGCGCTGCATACATTGGGCTTGTTGGCAAGATGGTACGTTTCAGGACATGCCCCCTGGAGCGATGCTTATGAGTCCATAATCTATATCAGTTGGGCCACGATGCTCTTTGGTATCATACTCGGAAGAAAATTTGATCTTGCATTGGCTGCCACTGCATTTGTAAATGCCATGATATTAATGGTGGCCCATTGGAATTGGCTGGATCCGGCAATAGCAAACCTACAACCCGTGCTCAATTCGTATTGGTTGATGATTCATGTGGCCATCATAGTCGCCAGTTATGGCCCTTTTACGCTGGGAATGGTTTTAAGCGTGTTGGCCTTGCTATTGATGTCCTTGGTACAAAAGACCAACCAGGCCTATATAGGAAAGGCCATTAGAAAATTGGTATTGCTTACGGAAATGTCATTGACCATAGGTTTGGTCATGCTGACCATTGGTAATTTTTTGGGGGGGCAATGGGCCAACGAAAGTTGGGGAAGGTATTGGGCCTGGGATCCAAAGGAAACATGGGCATTGATCAGTATTTTGGTCTATGCCTTTATTATACATATGCGTTTGGTTCCCGGATTACGAGGAAAATGGATATTCTCATTGATGGGGGTATTGGGTTTTTATGCCATTTTAATGACCTATTTTGGGGTTAACTTCTATCTATCAGGGCTACATTCCTATGCACAAGGTGACAATATAGTAACGCCCAGGTTTTTATATTACTCCATAGCTGCCATTGTTATATTGGCAAGTGTGTCCCTATACAAACAAATGCGATATCGTATATAGCTATGAACGTTTGGAATACATATTCAAACTATTGGCAAGTAGATCTAAAAGGAGGTCTATATGATTTTTATGTGTTCTGAATGATAATAAGGCCGCACGAAGGGTGAATTTATCGTCAATCATGGTGGATGAAAGAAAGATGCGGCCATCATCAAGAAGGGTTTTTAAAATAAATTTGTTGATTCTGTTCACTTCGTTCAAATCGTCCATGTTGGCCTCATATCTAAAAGCCACCACGGTGAGCTCGGGCTCACATACAACATGAAAATTCAGTTTCAATAAAGCGGAATATAGATAGCTGGTCAAAACCAATTTTTCGTCCAAGTAATTTGCAAATGCTTTAGGACCATAAAGTTTTAAAGGTAACCACATGCGTAAACCCCTAAAATGCTTGCTGAGCTCAGGGGATAGGTCGGCAGGTGAAATGCTGTCCATTTGGTAGCTATCCTGCATATAACTGGCATCGAATTTAAAGGTGTTTGTAAGGTGTTTTAATTTCTTTACCAATACAATACCTGATCCATAAGGTAGAAATAGTCCTTTATGTGGATCCAAAATAATGGAATCTGCAAGATGTAGTCCTTTAAGTTTGGCCTTTCCTGTTGTAGTCAACGCAAAAAAACCGCCATAAGCAGCGTCCACATGGAACCACATGGCATGTTTCTTACATATGGCACCTAATTGTTCAATGGGATCTATGGCACCCACATCCGTAGACCCGGCATTGGCGATTACCAAAAAAGGATTGAGGCCGGCCTTTAGGTCAACCTCAATTTGTTGCTCCAAATGGGCAACTGAGAGCTTAAAGGCATTGTCGAGAGGAATCTTATGTATCGCATAGGTATCCATTCCTATAATTTGTATGGCCTTAAAAATACTGTGATGGGCTTGTGGCGAGCAATAAATTACACTTTTGCCCTTTCCGTCGGAAGATATTCCTGCATGTTTTTTGGCACATGAAAGTGCTATAAGATTGGCTATACTTCCTCCCGAGGTTAAATTGCCCCCAAACCCTTGGTCATATCCAATCAATTCCCCTGCCCATTTTATCAGGGCATTTTCCATTTTGACTGCCCCTGGGGAAGCATAGAACACCCCGGCATACCTATTGGTGAGCGCAGCAAGGAAATCACCCAATGCAGAACTGTACAGGCCGCCTCCGGGTATATACCCTAGATGGCCGCCGGAGGCGGGATTTAACCCTGTTTTCAATACATTTCTATCAAAGATGTTCAATAACTCCTCCAAGCTATGTGTTTGTGTATTTATCTCGAGTTCATCCAATTGATCCACTTGGAAATCGATATGGCCATGGTAAGCCTTATCCTGTCCCAAAGTATTGATAAATTGATGCCCGAATTCTAAAACAATTTTCTCCATGAGCTCCCGTTGTTCTTTGGTTTCTTCCAAATGACTACTTTGAGGGTAGGAATTGTCTTTGGGGTCATTGTTCATGTTATACGGATATTGCAATATTTGAAAAATGAGACTCGGTTCCACCAAATTGGTACCCGGTTTGGATCCGATAGTTCTCAATGCCCATGGACATTAAATGGTTTTTAATGTCATATTCAAAGGATTTGGGACCACAGACATAAAAGTACTGCTCTTTATTCGTAATCTTTTGTTTAAGAAAACTGTAATTGACCCGCTGTGATATATGCTCTTTGTGCTTTGATCTACTTATGCACTTGGTAAAATTATTGCCAAAAGTTGTTTTAAGCTTTTCTTTGAACAAAAGGTTTTCTTCATGGTCACAGGCATAGATCAAGGCGTGTTCATAGTTGAACCTCTCATTTTTTTCGCTCATTTGGTTTATTATCGGAACAAAAGGAATTATTCCGGTCCCCGCAACAATAAAAGTACCCTGTCCTAGATATTCAAAGGTATCCCATGGTTGGCTTAACTGAATAATGGTTTGTTGCCGCAGTGATGCCAATCGATAGGTCAGACTATGTTTATGGGGTTGTACCTTGATGATAAATTCCAAATAAGGATCACTTTCGGAACTTATAATGGTAAAAGGAGCAACCTCAAGTTCAAATCCAGGTAGGTCGATACTTAGGTCCACAGCTTGCCCGGCCGTGAATTTTGACCCAAAAGGTTTTTGAATAAAAAGTCGAATTACATTGTCATTGATTTTCTCTTTCTTTATGAGCCTTGATCGGTAAGGAAAAACGAAACCTTTTATCGGACTATTAGTATGGTTCATACTATTTGGATTAAAAAATCCCCTATGGGTTACAAAAGTACTTTCAAGGGATATCTTTCGCCATTCTTGAAATTTATGATCTACACCCGTGTGAGATCTAGGATGAGGGAGTTGTTCAATTTGATGGCATTCAATAAAGACAGCAAGGATAAACGAATGTAACTTAAAGATTAGGTGGGAAATGGGTTTTTATAACCAGGACCCGTTAAAGATTTTGTGTGTTATGAGCATGTCCCATAGGGTGTCCTGGCCATTTTACCTGCTCGTTGATCCGTGTGCCGCATAGGGTTATGGATTTGGGTTCTCATCGGGCCAGTAATAAATTTTTAATGATAGGGAAGTCGAATTTTGGGAGGTGATTTTAAATTTCAAACACGGGTAAAAATTACCTCAATAGTTTAAACAAGTGTAAAAAATGATTATTTTTACCCTTGTAATTGATTCAAGCGTAAATTTTACCTGTATATGGTTTCTTTCGATAAAACAAAACCGTTCAACAATTTGCCTCCACTTCCACCTAAGAAAGATTTGGAAACTAAAGTCATCCTTTCTAAGACCATAACTGCAAGTAGGGCCTTGGCACAATTGAATGGAGCCATTAGGAATTTGCCAAACCCAAGCCTGTTTTTGGATAGCTTGCATCTTCAAGAAGCCAAAGCAAGTTCTGAAATTGAAAATATCATTACAACAAGTGATGATTTGTTTAAGGCGGTTGTTGCAGACAAAAAATTTGACAATCCGGCGACAAAAGAGGTCATAAAATATAAAGAAGCTATATGGCTTGGCCTGAAAAGGCTTGAGGATAAACCCTTTATCACGACTAACTTATGTGTTGAAATTGTTCAATGTATCAAACAAAATACTTCTGGAATACGAACTTCAATAGGTACGACCCTATCAAATACAAAAGGGGAAATTATCTATACACCACCTACTGGCGAGGATGTCATACGTGAAAAAATGGCCGATCTAGAAAAGTTTATCAATCAGTATGATAAGATGGATCCCTTGATTAAAATGGCCATATCCCATTATCAATTCGAAGCGATTCATCCATTCTCGGATGGAAATGGCAGGACAGGTAGGATTTTATTGTTACTGCAACTAAAATCGGAGCATCTTTTAGATATTCCAGCGTTGTTCTTAAGTGACTATATTATAAAGCATAAGGAATTGTATTATATGCATTTACGAAATGTAACGGAAAAAAATAATTGGACAGACTATATCTTGTATATGCTAGATATGATCGAGCAAACATCTATTCTAGGACTTAGTCGCTTGGAATCCATTATTGCCTTGATGGAAACCACCGGACTTAAAATAAAGAAACAATTACCCAAAGTCTATTCAAAGGATTTGGTCGAAGTCTTGTTCAAGTTACCTTATACCAAGCGCCAAAACCTTATTGATATAGGTTTGGGTACTCCTAAAACAGTTGGAAACTATTTGATGGAATTGGAAGAGCAAGGTTTTTTGAAATCTATAAAAGTTGGAAAGGAAAAATTGTATTTGAACCATGAGTTGATGAAAGTTTTGGAACAAGGATAATTTTATTAAGAATGCGATTCGACCTTTAAATGAGAATTTAAAAACACTAGGTTCAAATCGGGTCAGCGTTTGGTACCCGGGTGTGGAAGCAGGCAGTGCAATTGCCGATGTGGTATTTGGAGATTATAATCCATCTGGTAAATTAACTGCCACATGGCCGATAAATGTAGGACAGATTCCCATATACCATAGTGCGAAGGTCACAGGGAGACCCGCTCCTGAAAGTGGGGAGTTCCAAAAATTTAGGTCGAACTATCTAGACGCGCCCAACACACCTTTATTGCCCTTTGGGTATGGATTGAGCTATACCACTTTTGAATACTCCGACCTTAGGCTGAGCAAAAAGGAAATTGGTCGGGGAGAATCGGTTTCGGTCACCGTTACGGTGAAAAATACAGGTGATCATGTTAGGGAAGAAGTGGTACAGCTATATTTGAGGGATGTGGTCAGAAGCATTACCCCACCGAAACGACAATTGAAAGGGTTCCAAAAAATAAAGCTAAAAAAAGGGGAGAGTAAGGAGGTGACAATTACCTTGAATCCAGATGATTTAAAATTCTATGATGCCCAATTGGAATTTGTTTCCGAACCCGGTGAATTCAAAATTTTTGTGGGAACCGATTCTGATGCCGATTTATCGGAATCTTTCATTCTAAAGTAAAAGGCAATTATAAAACAACTTTTGGACTAGCAACAAAAAAGAGCGTTAAAAGGCAATGTGATCGGCAAGGAGCCTGGCCGCAGAAGGAAGGGCAGCGGAGAAGAACGAGGTCAGGGCCAGGGAGTATGCCGAGGGGGCGCTCAATATACCCAAACATCCCTCTATTCTGTATGTGTATTGGGGGACATTGGCCAATCTAAACGTAGAGACCGCTGAGATGAGCGATGGTAGGAGACGTTATGTGATATACACCCCTATGGCGATGGCCAAGGATTTTGGAATGTCCAACAAGCCCAATAACTTTGGTATGCCCTGGTTGATGGATGAGGGTACCTATAGGGCACATATTATGATTACCCCTCCTTTGGACCACAACCACGGGGGAAAATAGATAATTAGTGGAAACAAAATGTAGGGGGCATGCTCCCTACATTTTCTATTTACACATTTTATGAGATAGTCCTATTCGCCCGTTTTAATGGCCAAGGCTACTGGAAGATATTAAGGTTTTGAACCATTTCTCATGAATAGCGAAGGAAGTCTTCATCGTCAAGTGTCGCACAGTGATATCATTGCTAAAAAACTATATTAGGTCAGAAATAGGCTATCCAGTTCATTGGTATTCATGTAGCATACGTACCCCTACGTAAATTTTGTACCTGGGTGCGTATTTTAATTGATTTTAAACGGGTATAACTTGCGGCGCGAAAGCATAAAGACCTTTTCACATGCCCAAATCATCTTTTCAATCAATCTCGCTTGCACTAGTCTTATTGGTTTTATGTTCAACGAGCCTGTTCGGACAAACCGTAAATCGACCCCATACCTCTATAGGAGAATTAACCAATAGCGAATGGACTCCTTTGCCCTACGAGGGAGGCGGACATCCACGTACCCGGGCCACCATGGACGGTTATTTGCCAACATTGGAAGACGGGGCCGTAGCTGTGGAGTTCATCCTTAAAGGGGGTGACGGCGGACGTGCCACTTGGCAAGGTTTGGTGGCGCAGAAAATAGGACAGGGCGGGGAAGGGGGCACCGTACGGTTTACCTTGCCCATTACCAGTGAAAATGCAGGGGACCGGCTCCATTTTTTTATAGGATCTCGTGGAGAATCCGATGCTCATGATGTTGCTGCCAGTGGTGGGGGTGGAGGGGCTACGGCGATAACCCCTTACAACCAAGCTACAAATCCCATAGCCGTTGCTGCCGGTGGTGGTGGTGGAGCCGCCATTGAAGCCGTGGTTTCCCATGGGTATGGAGGCGGGACTGCCAGAGGTGGGAAAAATTCTTGTGGGCAGGCCGGTTCAAGTGTTTCAACACTTAATCATGGAGCAGGAGGTGGAGGAATAGTTGGTCTTGTTAATAGTATTGAAGACACTTATTATGTGTTTTCAGGAGGTGGAGGTAGTCGCGAAAATGCTTTTGAGCCTGGTCTCCCTTTCGAAAGAGAAATTATGGGAAATCCGCCAAGTCAAGGAGGTGCAGGAGGATATCATCCACCTACTGATTTATATACTGGAGATTGTTCGGGAGGGTTATTTGATCCTAGATGTGTAAAAGTTACAATTAGAGATGTCAATCGAGGTGGTGCGGGCTGGGCCGGTGGAGGTGCCGGGTCGATATTTTATCCACATCTTAACATAGAAACGGAGTGCCCAAATCAGGTTTTAGGAAAAGGAGCGGCAGGCGGTGGCGGTGGCGGTTACTTTGGTGGTGGCGGCGGTGATTTGGAACGTGGCGGCGGTGGCGGACAATCGTATGGCAACCTTAGTATGGTACAAGATCTAGTGGAGACAGAAGGAGGAACGACTGATACTCCTGTTACTGGTTATATACAATACAGGGTCATTTATGATGAACAGCCCCCTGTGGCAGTATGTAGAGATATTACAGTGTCCCTTGATCCGGAAAATCCCTTATTGGCCGATGGTACCGTTACCATAACGGCTGCCGATATTGATGCAGGATCTTATGATAATGCTTATGTCGCATCCATGTCCCTATCACAAACAACTTTTACCTGTGATGACGTTGGTACTGTTCCAGTTACCTTAACGGTTCTTGATGCAAGGGGCAATGGGGCTATCTGTACGGCCAATGTGACCGTAGTGGATACTACCCCGCCCTATATGCTTTTGGAGACCAATTTTATTGAATTGGGGCATAATACCTCTATAGAGTTAAAACCGGAAGGTCCCTTCGATGTTTCTGAAAATTGTGATAGCTATACCGCTGTGGCCAGTACGCGTACCGCAACCTGTGCCGATATAGGCACCAATGTTTTGGTGCCCATTGAGGTGACCGACCAATATGGGAATAAGGCTATCTATAATAAGGTGTACCAAATAAGCAAAAATACGCCTCCGGTAGTGAAAACGAAACCGGCTACCATTTATCTGGGTGCCAATGGAAGTGCGATTCTAAACCCTGAAGATATAGATGATAATAGTATTGCTGCCAATGGCTGTTACACCACATTTACCAGAACATTGAACAAAACCAATTTTACCTGTGCCGATGCGGGAACGCATACGGTTACCTTAACGGTAAATGATGGTTATAATTCGGCTTCGGCCACAGCCACGGTTACTGTGGTAGATCCTTACGATCACAGTTCAGGTATTGTTTATGTGGATGAACAGGCGACGGGGTCTAACAATGGAACCACATGGAGCGATGCATTCACTGATTTACAGGATGCACTTACGCTCTCCACCAATTGTGGGTTAACGGAGATATGGGTGGCACAAGGGACTTACAAACCGGGAACGTCCGAATACGATTCTTTTGTCATTCCCGAAGGGGTTACCCTTTTGGGAGGCTTTACCGGAAATGAAACTTTCCCCGATCAACGAGATTGGAACGCGGCTCCGACCATCTTAAGTGGCGATATCAATGGAAGTGGAGTGGCAGATACCGGGGACAGTCATACCATTTTGACCGTCTTACAACCTAATGTGACTATAGATGGAGTCATTGTCCAGTATTCCTATGCGGATGATCCTTCCGACAATAGTCCAGTGGCCATTGGCCGGACAGGTGGTGGGCTTTATATAAACCAAAATGCCAGCTTTCTTTTAAAGAATAGCATACTGCACGATAATATTGCCTTTAGTGATGGCATCAATGGTGTGGGAGGAGCGGTAATCAGTTTTACCGGCGATACCAAATTGATCAATTGTTTGCTATACAATAATGAAGCGACTACAGCTGGAGGTGCTGTATCCTGTGAATCCGGTGAAGTTGAAATTATAAATTCCACCCTGAGTGATAATACAGCTGCCGCTGGGGGTGGTATCCATTTAAGCGATGGGACCTTGTTGGTGGCGAACTCCATACTTTCCAATAATACGGGAACAAATGGACATATCAATCTAGTTGCCGGATATGGACGCATGTATAGTTCATTGGCATATAATGGAACTGTCTCTGGAGATGTGATGCAAAGCCGCAATCTGGCGGTAAATCCCGAGTTTGTAGATGTGGCTCAACATGATTATAGCGTGAAGGCCACTAGTCCTGCCATTAATGCCGGGAACAATAATTTTGTGGTATCGTTAGGGGCACCCGAAGCGGTAGTCGATTTGGCTGGAAATGAGCGTATTTACGACTATGTCAACGGTGGTATTGTTGATATGGGCGCCTATGAGTTATTGGACCGGGCACCCGTGGCCATTTGTCAGGATATTATAGTAGCGCTAGATGCAAACGGTAGGGTGATTATAGGCCCTGAAGAAATAGATAACGGCTCTTATGATGAGGATAATGGAATAACGCTTACCCTCGATGTTACAGAATTTGATTGTTCAGACCTAGGAACGAATGAAGTGATACTAACCGTAACGGCCAATAATGGGGTAAGTGTCCAATGTACGGCAACTGTTACCGTGGAGGATACCTTGGCTCCAGTTCCTGATTTGACAAGTCTGCCAGATGTAAATGCAGAATGTGAGCTAAGCAATCTCACACCCCCTACGGCCACGGATAATTGTGTTGGGGTTGTAATGGCAACCCATGATGTTACTTTTCCGATAACAACCCAAGGTACTACGGTGGTCACATGGACTTACGAAGATGCATCCGGGAACACCAGTACCCAAACACAGAACGTGATCATTGCAGATATGGAGGCACCTGTTCCCGACCAGGCAAGTTTACCGGATATTACTTCTGAATGCGAAGTGGGCACTTTAACAGCTCCAACAGCTACGGATAATTGTAGTGGAGTGGTCACGGCTACCCACGATGTTGTACTGCCCATCACTTCACAGGGGACCACAGTGGTCACATGGAGTTTTGAAGATGAAGTTGGGAATAGCAGTACACAAACACAGAATGTAATTATAGAGGATACTACAGCTCCTGAATTGATTTCAGAACTGGATATGGAGCTTACAGTATATTGCAATGAAGTACCTGAAATCCCAAACCTGGTTTTTGAGGATAACTGTGATATGGAGGTTCAAATTGAATATGGTCAAAATGAGACCATTTCTGATGATGGATATCTTATTGAGCGTTACTGGATAGCTTCCGATGCCAAAGGGAATGAAGAGCGCGTTGAGCAAAACATCACAGTATTGCCAACACAGATAAGCACTGATGATAAGATTGCTGTATGCATTACCGAAACCTATTTGGACCTCTACCAAAAAATCGAAGGGGAGGCAGGAGATGGAATTTGGGAATCCCAAAACAAAAATATCAATTTAAATGGCTCGGTAATCAATCCATCAACCTTGTCGATGGGTACGTACACCTTTACCTATACCGAGCAAGCAGGAATGTGTACCAATCAAGTTGTTGTGGAAGTAGAGGTGGAAGATGTCTGTGGAACGGATGGAACATCAAAAATGGAGGTCTCCAAGGTACTTACCCCGAATGATGACGGGCACAACGATTACTTCATTGTGGAAGGCTCCGATACAGATGGAAATAAAATTTCACTGATAATATTTGATCGTTGGGGCCAGCAGGTTTACCAATCGGATGATTATCAAAACGATTGGAGTGCCACAAAGGGCAATAACCATGGAAGATTGTCCTCGGGAACCTATTTCTATGTGATACGGGTGTCAAACTCCAATACGAAACCCATTAAGGGAAGTATCTACATTGGCACCAAATAAAAGATTAAGATGAAGAAGTTTATATTATTGATGGTCGTTCTGGTCGTGTGCCATCACCAAGCCATAGCCCAACAGGTACCACAGTTCACACAATACTTGTACAACCCCGTTAGTATCAACCCTGCATTTGCAGGAAGTACAAAAGGCTTCTCGGCCATTTTGATGCACCGTTCACAATGGAGTGGTTTCGAGGGGGCACCATCCACACAAATGTTTTCGGCACATACCCCTTTGCGCAATGAAAAGGTAGGGCTTGGGCTTTCGCTTGTGAGCGATGGTTTGGGCGAAGAAAAATTTGATTACCTCTATGGTGATTTTTCCTATACGCTGCAAGTAGGTAGGACTACTCACCTAGCTTTTGGTATAAAAGCAGGCTTTACCCATTATTCCTTGAGTCCGGAACTATTGAACAGGCCAGATGTGCAAACGGATCCCTACTTCAACTCCTATGCAGCGAGCTGGTCGCCCAATGTGGGGGTGGGAAGCTTTTTGTATGGAAAAAGGTGGTATGTGGCGGCATCGGTACCGCAGATGTTCATTACAGATTATATAGGTTCAGGGAATGAAATATTTTATAGTGCCACGGACAGCCCCAATTTATATTTTACGGGCGGGTATGATTTTCAACTTGCCCAATCCATTGTATTGAACCCCACAACCATGCTTATAGTTGCCAATCAAGCGCCGGTTTCCGTAGATGCAGGGGTCAATGTTAAGTTTTACGATCAATTTATGCTGGGGGTCAATTACCGTTTTAATAGTTATGATGCCGTTGGTGGCTTGGGAAGCTTTATGATAGGTAAAAGGTTGATGCTGGGATATGCCTACGAAATCCCAGTATCAGGAATCCGTCCATATACTGGAGGTACACATGAGTTCTTTTTGAGGTATGACTTTATTCCAAATATAGATTAAACCTATATGCAGTATCCATTGGGTTCCGATGTTGATGGGGTTAAAAGGGAATTGCAACGATATTGGTACAGGGTACGTTGAACATTTTAGGTTGGGCAAGGAATATATTTGTACGCCGTCCCATCAAAGTTTAGGTAATAATGGTATTTTTATGTTTGTGTATAAATGCTCCAAACCCATACTGATTTTATTTTTTTGTTTGGTTTCCGGAATATCTCGTTCCCAAAACTTGGGAGACCATGACAAAGTAGAGCACACTTTGGATTCAATTTCAAACTTTGTAGAGAGAACGAACTATTTGCTTTATCTCATTGAGCAAAAAAACCTGGACAATGATGAGGTGGCCAATCTTGCTCTTCAGTACAGGGATTCGTCATTGGCTAAAAAACGATGGGAGGAAGCTTTGATGTTCACAAATGCCTTGGGGACATATTACATTTATCAATCCATCAACCATAAAAAAGCATATGGTATATTGGATGACTATCAACCCTATGTTAATTTCAATGTTGATGAAAATCAGATAGCGCTTTTTTATATTAACTATGCTGAGGCTTCGACTTATATGCAATATTATAAGAAATCCTTGGAAATATTGGATGAGGGAATCCAGTTCATGGAAAAGCAAAAGGATTCATCGTTATATGAATTCGGTTATGCGTATTTGAAAGCAGGTGAAAATAGTGATAAGGTCAACGAAATTTCTGAAAGTGTTGCCTATTTTGAAAAGGCCAAGAAGATATTTGCCCATCAAAAGGATACATTGATGTACTTGTGGGCGCAGAATGGTTTGGCACAACTCTATGGTAAAAATGGGCTTTATAATAGGGCACAGGAGGCCCGTGGCGAAGTATTTGAAAAGGGAACAGTCATAAAAGAGCATCAGGTGGTTGCTATGGCACGTTTGGCTGCCTGTAATGAGGCCAACCGTAAAAATGACTTTGCCGAAGAGCTTCAACAAATTCGAATGGCCCTTAAAGAAAGGAACCATGAATCCGATGTACAGGGCATAGTGGATATTTTGACCCTTTCTTATGCCGTTTCTACTTATGCCAGGAACGGGATACGGGATACTTCGGACTTATATAAACGAGAACTTGTTTCCAAGATAGGCCCTCATATCAACAATCCTTTTTTAGAAACGTACTATCATTTGGCCATGAGTTGGAATGCATTGGCCAATAATCAACTTACACAAGCAGAAAGGTATGCCCAAAAAGCCCATGAAGGGGTTAAGGGAACTCTGGAAGCCCAAAACATTATGCGTTCAGAGTTGTTATTGGCAAATATTTATGAGAAAATGAACAATTTGCAAAAATCCCTCCAACACTTTAAAAATTATGCCAGAATGAAAGATTCTGTCAATAATGTGACCTCTAGGAGAAGGTTTGCCTTTATTCAAGCCGAACTTGAAACAGAAAAGAAGGATATGGAGATTGCGCGACAAAAACAGAATATTAAAATACTGGATGCACAAAATAAGGAAAAGACCTATTGGATGATTTTTGGCGGTGTGATAGTGGTGGGCGGTTCCGGCTTTTTATGGTTGTACAGGAACCGGAGGTTTGCCCAAAAAGAGCAAAAACTCATCGAAAAATACTCACAGGATCTGTTGTGGCAACAGGAACGGGAGAAGGAATTTATTGCAAGGGAGTTGCATGATGGCGTCGGGCAACAACTGGTCCTTATATCTAAAAAGGCCAGGGATACTAATCAAAAAGAATTGTTGCAACTCTCCCAGGACACGTTGGAGGAAGTCAGAACGGTAGCAAAGGGCCTTCTTCCTCCCGCATTGGCCAACTTGGGAATAACCGGGGCCATACAACAGTTAATCTATACATTTGATGAGAAGTTCAATATTATTTTTACCTTGGAAATGGATGCGATAGACGATTGCTTTGAAAAGCAGCAAAATGTTAACCTCTATAGATTTGTACAGGAGGCCATGACCAATTTGGTAAAGCATTCACGAGCCACCGAAGTATGGATTGAAATTATAAAGAGGACGGATTGTGTCAAATTATTGATTATGGACAATGGAATAGGTTTTGACTATACAGAAAAACACGAGGACCAAGGCCTAGGTCTCAAAACCATGGAAAAAAGAATCCAGATGATGGGCGGGGACGTCCAAATCCTGACCGCGAAGAAAAAAGGAACTTCCATAAACGCCAATATTCCCATTATAAATGCATAATGAAAATACCATACTGGTGGCCGATGATCATCCTTTGTTGTTGAAAGGATTGGTCGATGAGCTGGAATCCACAGGATATAGGGTAATTGCCCAAGCAACCAATGGTTTAGAGGCTTTAGAGGTCCTGATGAAGAAAAAACCGAACATCGCTATTTTGGATGTTCAAATGCCCATGCTTTCCGGAATAGAAGTGATAACAAAGGCAACGGAAGCAGGTTGTACTACCCGATTTATCCTACTTACTTCCCATAAGGAGGAAGGCCTTGTTTATAGGGCCAAACAACTGGGAATCAGTGGTTATTTACTCAAAGAAGAACCTTTTTTGGAAATGGAAAGGTGTATCCTAAAGGTGAGTGCAGGGGAAACGTACTTTAGCAAGACCTTTGAACAAATGGTGGAAACAACCATTAATCCACAGCTAAAAAAACTAAAACTACTGTCTTCTTCAGAACGCACTATTCTTCGAATGGTGGCGCAGTCAAAAACGTCCAAGGAAATTGCCGAGGAGTTGTTGATTTCCTTGCGAACAGTCCAGAAGCATAGAAGCAATATCATCCAAAAATTGGAATTGGGTGGCGGAGACCAATGGACTTCCTGGATTTCCAAGTATAAGGATTTAATATTGTCACTATAATCATAAGCCAGAAATACGTACCCCTACGTAAAAATCGTACTGGGGTACGTATTTTAATTGAAGCTATGGTAAGTTATCTTGTGTTTGTAAACATTGATTTTACTATATGTTCAGCCCCCGACCTCCATTCTCTTTTATTGGACCTTGTTTGTACATTTTATGCTCGTTGGTTCCAAACCATATCGAGCATTTGCTTTTGTCCAAGAAAAAAGATGGTTTTCAATGTGTCTTAAATGATGATGTGTCTGGGCAGGGAGTTCAACCCATAATGGGTTTAATTGCATGTACAGGACTATTTTCCAAAATGGATTCTGAAATGGATAAACACGTGGTGAACATAAATTATTTAAAAATTTTTAACCCTATTTCAACTTATGGTCGTCTTAGTAGTGTTATGAGAGGAAACAAACATAATGGTATACTAAAGTTACCTAGCATCGTAAATATTTACATAATTGTTAAGTCGTTTAGTTAGTTTGAAATAGGGCAGTCTTGGATTGCCCTATTTTTTGTGGCATAAACGGCGGAGTTTAATAGTGTACAGTATAAATAACCCCTTAAAACTGAAAGCCAATAAAACATACCGCCTAACTACCAAAGAATACAAGGTTCTTTTTGATACCCACCACGTTTCACTTTGTTTGTTTTGCAATCGTTATTTGAACGATGTCGAGATGGCAAGGGATGTCGTACAGGAGATTTTTATAAAAGTTTGGAACAAAAAAACGGTTTTTAAAAGCCAGAATACTGTTAAATCCTATTTGTATACAGCAGTAAAGAATAGAGCGTTGGATGTGCTGAAAAGCAAAAGGTATAAATCGAAATGCGACTTATCTGTCGAGGCCATTCAAAGTATGGAAACCGATTCTTTTTTTTCAACTGAGCTCGTATTGCAAGAAACGGCACGATTGGTGGACCATGCTGTGGATACCTTGCCATTGAGATGTAAGAAAATCATAAAACTAAGTTTATTGGGCTATAAAAATGGTGAAATCGCCAATGAATTGGAGATAACCTTGAACACTGTAAAGGCTCAGAAAAAAATAGCCTATCGTAAGCTCCGTTTCCAACTTCGGGAACACATCGCCTTAGTGGCACACATCTTTTTGCCATAAAAAAGAAAAATGTTTAACCCCATTTGCATGTAATATCGTCTTTAAACTAAAGAAAGCAACAATTACTACCATATGTTAAGGGATTTCGGCAAACTAATCGAACTGGCTAAAAAACTGGCTAGAACAATCCTACTTCGAGAAAGGATTGATGAGGTGGATACCTCAGAGGAGCTGAATCAAGACGAGCGGGATTATATCATGCAAAAATTGGCAGAACCCAGTCATTGGCTTGAGAGAAGTCGTTTGAAAAAGGAGATGGATGAAACGCACGCAAGGGAATGGGAAAGGTTAAGAGCAAATACAGTTGCGGATTCAAAGCTTAGATATTTAAAAATAATGGTCAAAGTTGCCGCTATTTTTATCGGTGTTACTGTCTGTACCTACTTTTTTTTAAGTGGAAATTTTACGGAGGAGGGGACTGGTGCATTGCCCGAACAAGAATCGATTACTCTGGAACTTGAAAATGGTGCTGTTGAAAAACTGTCAAAATCCGATAATCGACTGTTTAAGAACAGCAAAGGAAACGTCGTGGGGATGCAAAAATTCGATGAACTTGATTATACCCAAGCAGAAGAACGGTCCAGCAGTTCCGATAGTGATAAGAAGTCAATAGAGTATCATAAGCTTACCGTTCCTTATGGTAAAACATTTCAACTTGTCTTGTCCGATGGGACCAAAGTGCATCTTAATGCGGGAACGTCCTTGAAATATCCTGTGCGGTTTATCGAAGATAAAAGCAGGGAGGTTTTTATGGAGGGTGAAGCTTTTTTTAATGTCCAAAAAAATAAGGAACAACCATTTATAGTTAATTCGGGTAGCCTAGGCGTCCAAGTACTGGGGACCCAATTTGTGATCTCTTCCTACCCTGAGGATGCATTTATAAATACGGTTTTGCTTGAGGGCTCCGTTGGGTTGTACAAAAACCAAGGTTCTCAGAAAAAAGACAAGGAAAGGTATACCATGTTGGAACCTGGGTTCATGGGGGCATGGAACAAAGAGGAGGAAAATATCGCTGTCACAGAAGTGGATACGGATATTTATACCGCATGGACTAAGGGAAGGATGGTGTTCAGTCACATGAAATTTGAGGACATCATCAAGAAATTGGCACGATGCTACAATGTGTCAATCACAAACAACAACGTAGAGCTTGGAGAAGAAACCTTCACGGCGACCTTTGATATCAAAATTGAATCAATGGAAGATATACTGGAGTCGTTCAAAAGAAATTACGGCTTTGACTATGATATTGAAAACGACAAAATCAATATTTATTAACCAAAAAAATCTGCCAATGAAATGAAAACTTTTGAATATAAATAACCATCACTCTAGAAGAAAAAAATCGGAAAATGCTGACACATTCCCCGATTGGATAAAAGAGTGATTTAAACCAAATGTTAAATCATCTTAATACAGAACAAAGATATGAAAATCCTTTCGATGTTAAGGGGCATGCCCCCCTTATACTTGAAGTTAGACCTTAAAATGAAACTGACAGTCTATCTTTTTATCATTTCCCTTTTTCAGGTTCAGGCAAGTTCCTATGCCCAGAACACCAAAATCACTTTGCATTTAGAAAATGTTAGTATTGAAAAAGTGTTGAGAGAAATAGAGTCCAATACGCAATTCAAATTTTTGTACAACGATAACGAAATTGAATATGCCAAGAAGGTCTCCATCAATGTAAAAAACAAACGTATTTCCAAAATTTTGGAAGAACTCTTCTCGAAAACCCCCATAACCTATGAGGTTTTCAAAAAACAAATAATACTTAAGCGTTCCTTGCCTAGGGTGGATGAAGACAGACCAAAAAAAAATACGAAAACCAATAATTACCAACAAATGGTTTCGGGATCTGTCAAGGACATTGACGGAAACCCATTGCCAGGGGTCAATGTTTTGGTAGATGGAACCACTAATGGAACCCAGACCGATTTCGATGGCAATTATTCGATAGAAGCGGATGAAGGTGACATACTTGTGTTTTCCTATATGGGAATGATCACTCAGCGTATTGAAGTGACCACCGATGTAGTTGAAGTGACCATGAAAGAAAATACAAGTGAACTAGATGAGGTGGTTGTTGTCGGGTATGGTGTACAGAAAAAGGAAAACCTGACGGGAGCCGTTGGGGAGACTTCTAGCGTGGTCCTTGAAAACAGGGCCGTCCAAAATGCCGGTCAAGCTTTACAGGGTACCGTTGCCAACTTGAATGTAACGACCAACCCTGGTTCACCGGGAAGAATTGGTCAAGGCTCTGCCTTTCAAATCCGGGGACTTGGTGATATAAATGGCGGAGCGGCACCACTGGTACTCATTGATGGTGTACAGGGCGATTTAAACCTTTTAAACCCGATCGATATTGAGAGCATATCGGTGTTGAAAGATGCAGCATCGGCTGCAATCTATGGGGCCCGAGCAACTTTTGGGGTCATTTTGGTAACCACAAAAAAAGGTTCTAGAAAGCAAACCACGGTAAGTATTAACAGTTCGGTGTCGAACAACGCACAAACTGTTTTTCCAAAAACAGTAAATTCCCTGCTTTATGCAGAAACAGTGAATGCAGCTGCGGCCAACTCGGGAATGAACCCGATTTTTGGTCCAGACCAGATGGATAGAATACGACAATACCTTTCCAATCCAGGGAGTATTCCGACCACGGTTCCCGAGCCCGGAGATCCTTCGCGTTGGAGTTATGGACTGGGTAACGCAAATGTGGATTATTTTGATGCGTACTACAGTGATTCCATGGTAAGCCAAAAACACGACTTTGCGGTAAGTGGAGGGGGAGACAATACAGATTATCGTATCTCTTTGGGCTACCTGGACCAAGATGGGATTTATGAGATAGGACAGGATAACTACAAACGGTACAATCTTTTGGCCAATATTAATACGGATTTGAACGAGAAACTCAAGTTTAGCTTTCAAACCCTGTACAATAGAGGTTTTACCAATGAACCTTATGACTATTCGGCACAGACAGGTGACCTTTTTCATATTACCTATACGAGGCAGCCACACTGGCCACTGTACGATCCTAATGGATATCCTTTGTGGACCTCGGAAATCCAATATTTTGAAGGATCAAGGCGTAAGATTAGGGAGGATGAATTAAAATTAATGGGAACCGTGGTGTTTGAGCCCATAAAAGATTGGAAAACCACTGCACGGTACTCGTACTCCAAATTAATGACGGAAGTCAACGCCCATCAGGCTGTTTTACAGGCACATGATACGGATGGGAATCCATACGATATTCAGTCCGTCAATTCTGTGAGCAAAACAAATGCATCAAGGGATTATGAAAGTTTAGAGTTGTTCTCTTCTTACGATAAAACCATTGGCGGACACTATTTTAACGTGCTACTCGGAGGCCAGAGAGAAGATTATACCCGCAATGCAATATCGGGTTATGTTCCCAATTTGGTCACCGACGCCATACCGTCCTTGAATACGGGAACAGGTATTAGGCAAACATCCGATTCAATTGATGAGTGGGTCAATATTGGTTTTTTTGGCCGGGTAAACTACAATTACAAAGGCAAATATTTGTTTGAGGCGAATGCTAGGTATGATGGAACGTCAAAATTTCCTGTGGGAAATCAATGGGGATTTTTTCCGTCGGTATCCGCAGGTTGGAACATTGCCAAGGAAAACTTTTTTAACGTCAAAGAGATAAATTCCCTCAAACTAAGGGCTTCCTATGGAGAACTCGGGAATCAGCAAATTTCAAATTACCTCTTTTATGCACAAGTCCCTATTCGTACCAATCTGGGGTATATAATTGATGGTGAGCGGCCCAATTATATTTCTGCGCCAGGGTTGGTCAGTAATAATTTAACATGGGCAACAGCTAACACCTTGGATTTTGGTTTGGATGTAGCCATGCTGAAGAATCGTTTGAGTCTGAGTTTTGATTGGTTTGAAAGAAAGACTTTGGATATGGTTGGTCCAGCAGAAGCTTTGCCCTCCATTTTAGGAGTGGGTGTCCCGGTAACCAACAATGCAGATATGGTGACCAAAGGATTTGAATTGACCTTGGGTTGGAACGATGTCATTAACGAAGAGTTCAATTACTCACTACAATTCAATTTATCGGATAACTTTTCCAAGATTACCAAATACAACAGTACAACCAACAATATTTGGGGCTTTTATCCAGGCAAGGAGATTGGTGAAATATGGGGGTACACCACCGCGGGAATTATCCAAAGTGATGAACAATTGAACAATATGGCCGACCAGACGACTTACATCTATGGTGGAAACTGGAACCTCGGAGATATTGAATATACCGATTTGAACGGAGATGGCGTAATCTCCCAAGGGGAAAATACCATCGAAGACCCAGGAGATTTAAGAAGGATAGGAAATACAACACCGCGTTATGCCTTTGGATTCACTACCAGATTCGATTGGAAAGGATTCGATTTCAATATGTTTTGGCAGGGTATTGCCAAAAGAGAAGTTTCGTTGGGTGACATTCCGTTTTATGGACTTACGGGAAGTTGGACACAGCAAGTGTTCGAAACAACACTGGACTATTGGACACCCGAAAATACGGATGCCTATTTTGCGAGACCGTATGCAACGGGCGAAATCAGGAAAAACCAGCAACAGCAAACAAGGTTTTTGCAAGATGCTTCCTATATGCGGTTGAAAAACCTTCAGTTGGGCTACTCCCTACCGAGTACTGTTTTGGATCCTTTAGGCTTTAGTAGGCTTAGAGTTTATGTTAGTGGAGAAAACCTACTGACCTTTTCGCCCATTGATGAGAACTTTGACCCGGAAAGACTTCACGGATATTATGGTCCGGGTAAATCATACCCATTGTTTAGAACAATTACCATGGGTGTAAACATTGAATTTTAAAATTGGATAAGATCATGAAAAAATATACACTAGTCACAATGATGGCCGTACTACTTGTTGCGATGCTATCATGCGAAGATGAATTGACCACTATTCCAAAGGACACTATTACCGATCAAGGTATTACATTCTCGGCCAATGAGATGGAAATGTACGCCAACCAGTTTTACACATCTTTGCCGGGAACCATGGCTGCATGGGCGTGGGAATCCGATGCTGCATCTGATAATAATGTTCCAGCTTCATTTACATCATATCCATTGGCATTTGGAACCCAGACTATTCCCGCTTCAGGTGGAGGTTGGAATTGGGGGAACATCCGCAATGTCAATTTTTTCTTGGACAATATTTCTGTTTCCGAAGCGCCGCAATCCGCTCAAGACAAGTATATGGGGGAAATACTATTTTTTAAGGCCTTCTTTTATTTTGATTTAATGAAAAGGTTTGGCGATTTACCTTGGTTGTCAACTACATTGGATGTGGACTCTCCGGAACTGTTCGAAGGGCGTTTGTCCAGATCGGTGGTTGCCGATTCCATACTTTCCGTATTAGATCGTTCCATTGAAAAGCTGCCTACTAAAACACAAACCCAAGAAGGACGTATCCACAGGGATGTTGCTCTTCTTTTTAAGGCAAGGGTGGCTCTTTACGAAGGTACTTGGGAGAAGTACCATGCAGGAACTCCTTTTGAAGGTGATGGTAGGGATGTGAACAGGTTTTTTGTTCAAGCAAGGGATGCTGCCGAAGAGGTTATGGAAAGTGGATATACTTTGTATAACGAATTTTCACATCCCGAAATCCCCAATGGCTTCAGTTACTGGAGATTGTTTTCAACACCAAGCTCAGAAATTTCAGGAATATCAGAAGTGCTGTTGGCAAGAGAGTACAGTGCCGATTTGGATTTGATCTATTGGGGTCAGCAAATTAGAACCTCCGGAGGGCCCAATGGACAAGGAATTTCAAAATCTTTGGTGGATGCTTACCTGTGCGATGATGGATTACCAATTAGTGTGAGCCCGGAGTATATGGGAGATGAAACATTGGAAGATGTGACGACCAATAGAGACCCTCGCATGAAAATGACCGTATCGACCCCAGGGATGCCTATCAAGATATCCAATGGGGTAGTGGACAGCTATGAACTGCCCTTTCTAACCTTGAATCCATGGCCCAATACCACGGGGTATCAAATTTACAAGTGGCTCAGTCCATTTATAGCGACTGAAGATGCTTCTGGGAACAACACCTCCAATGCCGTTCCCTTGTTCAGATATGCAGAGGCATTGTTGATAGCTGCCGAGGCACATGAAGAACTGGGAACTTGTACCCAGGCAGTGTTGGATCGGACCATTAATTTGCTAAGGGACAGAGCAGGTGTTCCCCATCTTAATGCAGTAGTTGGTTTTACCGATCCCAATTGGAATTTTCCCGAACTATCACCTTTGATGAATGAAATCAGAAGGGAAAGAAGAGTGGAACTGGCCTTCGAAGGATTTAGGACAGATGATCTGTATCGTTGGGCGGCCACGGATTTGATTCGAGCTCCCAGACTTGGGTCCAAATTGGAGCAATGGAGGGACCGACCCTTCGAGCCCGCCTATGATGTGGATGAAGTATCCCCTAGGGTAGAAAATGTTGATGGCTATATATCTCCTTTGCTACAAACCTTTGGCGAAGGGGAAGTAGGATTTGACCCTTCAAAAAACTACTTGGCACCTTTACCTGTAGACCAGCTCACATTAAACCCAAACCTAAAACAAAACCCAGGATACTAACCATAGCATTTTTATATGCAGTTTAGTTGCGGCCTTCCAATTTTTGCTGAAGGCCGCATACTAAATCATGGACTATTTTATGGAAATCGTCTTTTATTATTCTCAAACAATCACATTGTTGACATCTTGCAATTTCCCATCAGTCTCCTCTAACCCTAAGCTCATATAATGAAATCAGTTCTGAAAATACTTATGTTTTTAGTGCCTTTGGCCATTATTTATATCCTATTTGCCCTGAATGTGGCACCTCAAAAGATACATGTCTATTGCGATGAAGGAAATGACCTATATGGAGTAATTCAGAACTTGGAATATTTGGAAGTGGTCCACTATGATAATTTGGATGAATTGATACGTGGCATTGGTGAGGGAGAACCTTCACTTATTTTAACCGATACGTATCCAAATGAACGTCTAGAGGTTCCAAATCATATTTTCAATCTTTTGAAAGAAAAGGAAAGTCGATTTTATGTCGAATTTATGGATAAACTTCCAGGGGTGGAGATTCAACCAAAGAATAAAATATCAAAGTATGAACGAGCAGTGGTCAATTCCTCTTTTTTTGGAGGAATTCCCGATAGCTTGGACATTTTGGCCGTCAATGGCCTGACCTACATTCCTACCCAAGTTTCCAATACCCATATCGTTGCGGCTAGGGTTGCAGGTCTGGATAGTGCTATTTATGGAATTCCCAAAGAGAATAATCCTTTATTGTTCAAATTGAACGATTATAATGGGTTGGTATCGACAACAGGACTGAGCAATTTCATAAAAGGAAGGTACGCCCCACAAGTTGAATGGCAGGGGGTATGGAAAGGTATACTTCAATTTTTATTGGCTGATGGTACTGTAGTTGAAGAGTTGGACTGGAATCCTAAAATACAGACCACCTACACCCGAAACGAGCAATTACCGCTCGATTACCAGAAAAAAAGCCTTGAAAAGGGCATTGATTGGTTCATAAATGCTAAAATGCTCGTGCCCACAGATTATAACGATATTCTTGGGAATGCCCCTAACAAGGAAATAAAGACCAAATTCATCAATTGGAATGATACCATTCCCAATGGGGATGGCACCAATGGCGTATTCGAATGTATTTTTTCCAGAATTGATGAAAAGGGGAATCAACCCATTGGGGTTGTGCTCAGGGGCGATTGTACAGGAGAGGTGGCAGGTGCCTTTGCCGCATCGGGAAAGGCGCTTGGTAAGGATGAGAACTACGAAATAGCCAATAACCTTTTGGAATTTTATCTGAAAGAATCATCTGCGCTGAAAGGGGAGTATGATGATCCGAGCCATGGAGCCTATGGACTTGTACCTTGGGGAATTTCCAGTTATGCATGGTACAAGGCCAATTATGGGGACGACAATGCCCGTTTGTTTCTGGGAGCCATTATCACAGCGGCAATTACGGGAAATACCGAACAGGATGATACATTGATGCGTATGCTACTCGCATTACACCGGACCACAGGTGTAAATGGTTTTAGAGGGGACCGGATTGATTTGCCCCAATTACAGGAAAACGGCTGGCAACATTACTATAATGGCCATACGGTCAATCTCTCGCCGCACATGGAGGCCTATCTCTGGGCCTGTTTCCTTTGGGCCTACGACAAAACAGGAGACCCTATTTTTCTGGAACGTACTAAAAAAGCAATAAAAGCCACCATGGAAGGCTATCCCCATGAATGGAAATGGATGAACGGACTCGCACAGGAAAAGGCCAGGATCTTACTGCCGCTTGCGTGGTTGGTACGTGTTGATAATACGGATGAAAATAGAAAAATGCTCTATACGGCTTTGGATGGATTATTAGAGCTTCAGGATGAAAGTGGTGCCATAAGCGAAGAGTTGGGAAGCATTGAAAAAGGAGTTTTTCCACCTTCTAAAAGTAATGCTGATTATGGATTGCACGAGGCCTCTTTGATTGCAAAGAACGGAGACCCCGTCAGTGATTTGCTCTACACCACCAATTTTGCATTAGTAGGTCTGCACGAGGCTTGGTATACACTCAAAGATCCCCGGATAAAGAAATCAGTTGACCAATTATCGGAGTTTCTTTGTCGCATACAGGTAAAATCCCCGGAACACCCAGAGCTTCATGGGGGATGGATGAGGGCGTTTGACTTTGAAAGATTTGAACATTGGGGTTCCAATGCCGATGCCGGCTGGGGTGCATGGGCCATAGAAAGTGGATGGACACAAGGTTGGATTTCGACCATACTGTCCCTGCGTGAGCTGGATACATCTATCTGGGATTTGACCAAGAATTCTAAAATCAACAACCATTACGATGCATTGAAGAAAGAAATGCTGCCGATCGAACATCAATAGATAAAGTAACCAAACAAAAGAAAAATGAGCTTAGAAAGCGAAAAAAACATAACAGAGAGCTTGCATCAATTGAAGGAGGTGTATCGTTCTGCACTTTTTGATGACCTTGTTCCTTGGTGGGAAACCCATTCTGTTGATAGAAAGAATGGAGGGTACTATACCCGCCTGGCACAGGATGGTTTACCCTATTCCGAAGACAAGGATATGTGGATGACGGGCAGGCAGGTATGGATGTTCAGCCATTTTTACAATAGGTTTGAAAAAAGGGAGCAATGGAAAAACATCGCTAAACATGGATTGGACTTTATGATATCCAATGCATTTGGCGAAAATGGAAAAATGCACTTCAGATTGAACAACGTTGGCATGCCCGTTTCTTCTGTACTGAGTTTATATACCGAAGTTTTTGGGGCTATTGCATTGGCCGAATATGCAGCACTCAGTAAAGATGATGGCTTAAAACAGCGTGCATTTAAGATGTACGATTTCTTGTTGTCTAGATTGGGGAAGCCATCGGATACACCCATGTTGGGCTACCCGCTCAACAGGCAATTCCACTTGCATTCCCATGATATGTGCCGAATAACCGTGGCCAAGGTGTTCAAGGATATTTGGCCCTTAAAGCGATTTGATGAAGACATTACTTTATCCATCGAGTCCATATTGAATAGGCATTGGAAGCCAAATGAAGGGTATTTGTTGGAAAATGTGGGAATGGACGGTTCCACTATGTTGGATATTCCCGAAGGTCGGCTTTTTCATCCAGGACATGCTATTGAAAGTGCATGGATGATTATGGAAATTGGTATCGAACGGAATGAAAAAGAATGGATTAACGAAGCAATAGCTATTATTTTGGCATCATTGGAACATGGATGGGACAAAGAGTTTGGAGGTATTCGTTACCTGACCAATATCGATTGGACCCCGACCCATGAACTGGAAGCGGACCTAAAATTATGGTGGCCACATGGAGAGGCATTGTATGCTTTGTTACTGGCGTGGCTTCATACGGGTAGGGAAGATATTAAAGTATGGTACTACAAGGTACATGAATATACTTTTACCCGTTTTCCCGATAAAGAATATGGCGAATGGTATGGTTATTTAAATCGGGAAGGAAGTCCAGTTTGGTCAGCAAAAGCCAATGGATGGAAAGGATTTTTCCATATACCTAGGATACTGTTCAGGTGCCATCAATTATTGGAACTTAACATTAAATCAGCTGAAGAAAATGACTGATTTAAACAGTAAGGTAAAAGTAGTGTCAACAAGAAGTCCTTTTTTAGTGGCAAAGGTCTGTATGGTGGCTTCACTGGGAGGTGTGTTGTTTGGTTTTGATACCGCTGTGATTTCAGGGGCCATAGGTATGGTCGAGTCCCAGTTCGGGCTGGATAAAATTGAAGTAGGTTGGTTTGGGAGCTCGGCATTGATAGGGGCTATCATCGGTTCCTTTGTAGCGGGTTCACTAGGGGACAGTTATGGGCGCAGGTCCATACTTATCGTATCCGCTGTACTGTTTTTTCTTTCCGCATTGGGATCTACTTTGCCGTCTTCGTTCAGTTTGTTGATATTAGCCAGATTGGTCGGTGGCTTGGGAATTGGTATAGCCTCGGTCTTGGCACCATTGTATATTTCCGAGTTCTCTCCTGCTAAAATACGTGGGCGCTTAGTGGCCTTGTACCAAATGTCGATCGTAATCGGCATATTATTGGCTTACTTTTCCAATTGGGGGGTGTTGAACTATGCCCAGGCCAATCCAGAAGGTTTTGGAGGTGCTGGAATTTTCTACAGAATCATGGTTTCGGAGGTCTGGAGGGCCATGTTCGGAACTGAAATGGTGCCCGCCCTCTTGTTTTTTCTATTGTTATGGACAATTCCCGAAAGCCCCAGGTGGCTGATCAAGGAGGGGTATATAGATAGGTCGGTTGGGATCTTAGAGAGCATAAGTGGAAAACTATCGGCAAATGCCGAATTGAAAAACATTTTGGCAGCCTTGTCTGACAACAGGGGCTCATTGAAAGAACTGGCCAGACCCGGTTTTAAAAAAGCCTTGATTGCGGGATTGGGACTTTCGGTATTTGGACAGTTTACCGGTGTGAACATTATTGTTTATTACGGTCCCGACATACTCAGGGATGCAGGCCTGAACTTCAATGGAGCTTTGAAGTTTCAAGTGGCCATTGGGCTGATCAACCTTATTTTCACGGCTTTGGCCCTTTGGAAAATAGATAGGTGGGGACGTAGGCCATTATTGATATGGGGAATGTTGTCAGTTTGTATATCCTTGATCGTAATCGGTGTGCTCTTTTCGGTACCCTCGGTTTCCGGTATTTGGATCGTGCTAATGTTGTGTGTCTATATGGCAAGTTTGGCATTTTCCATTAACGCTGTCATTTGGGTGTTGTTGGGGGAACTTTATCCAACGCGAATCAGGGGGCGTGCCATGTCCTTGGTAACCTTTGCAAATTGGGGTGCTAATTTTGGTACTGCCTTCTTCTTTCCTTGGTTTGTTTCGGTCATTGGGATGAATGCTGGTTTTTTTGTTTTTGCTGGATTTTGTTTCATAGCAACGGTTTTTTTTCAAAAAATGATACCTGAGACCAAAGGAAAAACCCTTGAAGAAATCGAAGAACATTGGAGGGGACTTGAATTTAAAAGAACAAGGTGAATGAAAAGAGTACTCGTCCTTTCGAATCAAACCACCTCTAATCAATGGAAATATATTGTTTGAAGAGGGGAGGTCTTTTTTATGACTATTAGGATGAAAGTGTTGAAAAACTAGAGGTCAACTGTTAAAATTATATGTGCCTCCATGGCAAAGAGTTTTATGGCGTACAATTTTCCAAGTCAGTTGAAACGTTCCCCCATATGGTGCATTTATGGTTTATGGATGCTTTTTGTAGGGTTGGAATCCCTGTATTGCCAAAAATATTCTTCGCTTGCAGAAAACGATAGGCACCAGCTACGTACTACTTCCCACATCTTGATTGACCTCAAGGATACAAATCTCGATTCGTTGGTTTTTGAGGTGGTGGACAAAAATAATTCTCCATGGGCAGTGATTCCTTCACTAAACGAAGCGAAAAACACCAATTTCCTCAACCAATATTCCAAATATGGAAATCAATTGGTGGTTCTAGGGCAAAAAGGTCCCATAGGGCAAATTCCAGAAAACCTTTCCTTGATATGGGTGGCTGATTCGGATATGGTAAATGTGGAGTTCTCTTCAAAAATGAGAATGGATTCCTTGATAAGATCAGGGAATGGGGAGCTTTTGAACATACATTTTGATAAAGGAAATGCCCCATCATATGGAAAACTGTTGGATATTTGGCAACTCCAGGGAAAAACACCCAATTTCATTTCATCAGAAGTGCCTTTTGAACATCTTGACAGCCTTGTTCGGGAACTAAACACCAAACCCAAAATATTTGGAGTTGTGAAAACCGAAAAAGGTCTGTTGGACAAGGTCAACTTCAAAGGTCTGGGAAGTGCTCCGGTAGATGGATATTTTAGTTATCCTGTTGTGGACCCTTTTTCCCTTCCCATATTGGAGCCCTATAAACCCGGGTTCCATTTTTCCCCTGACATGATCTACACCAGTCCGGAAAACCTGAACAACACTAAGGAGTTTGTCGGTTTTCCATTGGATGCTGAATATGGGCTGTCCCACCATTTTGGGTTCAAGGACGGGGTTGTCGATGTTTTGGCGAAGAAACCGGAGGGACTTATCTCAAAAAATGTCAATGTAAAGAAGGATTCGCTCTATGGAAAGGTGGGGTACTTTGAGGATGGGGCCTATGTTGATGCGGGCATCTCCAGTAAGTCATCCTTAAAAGGGAATTTTACCATTAGTGCATGGATAAAGCCTACCCGAATTGGTCAAAACAATAGTATTGTCGGTAAAGGTGATAATTTTGTTTTTAAGGTCCATGAAGGCTTTTTAACTTTCACGATGGCCGGAGTAAAGGATTATGTGTCAACCTCTTCTCCAATTCCATTGAACCAATGGTCCCATGTGGCCCTTGTCCATTCCAAAATGGAAAACATACTTTTTTTCTATATCAATGGGGAACGGACCGACACTGTGGAATTGATTTCCGAATATGAAACATCAAACTATAACATACTTATAGCAAGCAATCTGTGGGAGGAATTTTTTACAGGCTACATTCGAGAGATTAAAATATGGGAGCGGGAGTTGAACGATTCCGAAATCAAGGGCCATTATGATCAGACCAAGGCCTTGAACAAAGATTCATATCTCCTGGGGTATGTTTTGTTATTTTTAGTCTTGCTTGGTGGTGCTTATAGTGTATTCAAATATTTCTTTCGGGGACCGAAAGTGGTAAAAAAAGGGAGGGGCTCCCCCTTGGCCAAAGTTTCAAAGGGGAACGGAAGGTATTCTTCCCAAATCCTTTGCTTCGGTCCTTTGCAAATCATTGACGGACAAGGTTTGGACATTGCCAAAAAGCTTTCCCCACTTCAAAAAAAAATGTTCATGGTCATCTTTTTGCATAGTCAGGAGGGTGGTAGAGGCATGGATACCAAGCACCTTACCGATTTGCTGTGGCCGGGTAGAAGTGTGGCAAATGCCAAAAACACAAGGGGTACAACAATTCAAAATTTAAGGCAATCCTTGGGCACATGTCCAAGCCTTGAGCTGCTCTTTAAGGACAGGCACTGGGTGTTGGAAATGGGTGGCCACTGTTATTCGGACTATTCCACGGTACTTCGGATTCTAGGTTTTTTCGCGGACGGAAATTATTCTGGCAAAGTGTTGGTGACAGAACTCCAAAAATTGGTGCCTATTGTAAAAAAGGGAAGATTGTTTGCCAATACAAGTGCTCCTTGGATGGATCCATTCATCGAAAAATTCAGCAACCGGATCGTGGAACAATTCATACAGGTGAGTAAAAATCCCATGATCAAGACCCATACGGACATAATGCTTGATTTGGCCGAGGTGATTTGTCTATATGACGACCTCAATGAACATGCATTAAAGATAAAACTCAATGCCCTCATTGAACAGGGCAAGTTCAGTTTGGCCCATCAGGCTTGCCATAACTTCAAAAGGAGGTATGAAAAAATTTATGGCCTGGCCTATGAGGTACCCTTCGAGGATATGATATCGTCCCGTTAACGGTCTATCCATGCCTATTGGGGGCAAAGCACAAAAAACTTTGTTTTTTTTTATCCGTTACCCCGTTTAGTACCCCTTTTTTTATACGCATGCTTTTTTATTTGCGCCATCATCCTTCAATGAAATTGTTGGAAATAATCAAATCAAAGCATACCAAATGAAAAAAGAAATGAACAATAGCAGAAGGGGGTTTGTAAAAAAAACCCTGATAGGGGCTGCAGGCATCAGTATTGTGCCAAGGCATGTTTTGGGAGGTCCCAATTTTATTCCTCCCAGTGATCAACTTACCAAGGCTGTAATAGGTGTTGGTGGTATGGGCCAGGGCCACTTAACTTATGAAGGAACCAAACTGTTGGCCATTTGTGATGCAGATGGGAAACATCTGGCCGATACGCTTAAGAAAGTTGACAGGGATGTTAAGGGATACCGGGATTTTAGGGAAGTACTGGACAGACCGGACATTGATATTGTCCATATAGCCACTCCACCCCACTGGCATGGGCTCATGTCCATTATGGCAGCAGAGGCAGGGAAGGATGTTTGGTGTGAAAAGCCAATGACTAGGACCATAGGCGAGGGCAAGCGTGTGGTTGAGGCAATGAAGGTCCATGGGAAAATGTTTAGACTCAATACTTGGTTTCGCTTCAAGGATAATTTTTATGGAATGGGAACACCCGTTAAAAAGCTTAAAAAAGTGGTTGACAGTGGGGCGCTTGGATGGCCACTAAAAGTTACTATAAGCGGGGTTACCGGTTTTAATTGGAAGTTTTACTGGGTAGGGAAGAAGAATTTGCCGCCTCAACCCGTACCTGGACATTTGGACTACGATATGTGGTTGGGTCCAGCTCCTGAAAAACCGTACCATCCACATAGGGTGCATTCTACCTTTAGAGGGTATTGGGATTACGATGGTGGTGGATTGGGGGATATGGGGCAGCACTATATCGATCCCGTTCAATATTTTTTGGGCAAGGATCATACCAGTCCTGTCAGGGTTGAGGTGGATGCCCCGCAACAACATTACGATGCCATTGGAACTTGGAGAAGAATAACTTATACCTATGAGGACGGTTGCCAAATTATATTGGATGGTGAAAACCGCGATAGGAATGCAGCCTATATTGAAGGTCCCAATGGTAAAATATTCAATGGCTTCAAATCCACCATTCCAAATATAGAAGGATTTATCAATACACTTCCCGATCCAGAGGAACAAATCACTTCATTTACGGAGTCCGTTAAAACCCGTCAAAAATTTGCATTGAACGAGGAAAACGGACATCGATCGGCAACTATAGTGAATATGGGCGTGGTAGCGCTGCGATTGGGCAGAAATCTCGATTTTGATCCGGTCAAACAAGAATTTGTAAACGACCCGGAAGCCAATAGGTTATTGGATCAACCCATGCGAACCTCATGGGCCAATTGATGATTCACTTTAATTTTCAAATAGAACAATAAAAGTATGGACCAATGGAAAGTATGTTGCCATTCGAGAACTAATCGAACTAGGTAGTCTTCAATTGGTCAAAAAACCACGAAAAAATGAAAAAAATACAATACATCATATCAACGCTCTTTTTGCTCTTTGCCCTTCAAATTTCCACGGGACAGATCAACCGGACTCTGGATACCAAAGTAGTGGATATATTGGCCCAGTTCCCGACTGAGGATTTGGAGCATTCGGATAGACTTATGCAAGAAATGCTGGATTTGGGAACCGAAGGGATTCAGAAATTCCATGAACATATTGTCCCTTTGGGAACAGGTGACGATACTCAAGCACGGTATGCTGTTCATAGTTTGGCGGTATATGCAGGTAAATATCGAACGGGTACTGTCGAGAAAACATTATTAAGTGCTTTGGAGGAGGCACAACATAAAGAGGTAAAAACATTTTTTATCGACCGTTTGGCATTTTGTGGAACAGATGCAAGTGTCGAAACATTGGGTAAATATCTCTCAGATGACGAACTGTACAAACCTGTTTTGGCCACTTTGACCTCTATAGGAACTCAGAGATCGGCAGAAGCGATTCATACTGCAACCAAATCAGCCGAAGGTATAAGGAGGGCGGCATTTATCGAATCATTGGGACGTATGCAGTATGCTCCTGCATCAAAAACCTTGGTGGAAGTGGTGTCCGAACCAATGACCGATGGTTTTCTAAAGCAAAAAACGCTGATGGCATTGGCAGAAGTAGCAAAACCTGGTTCGTACGACATCCTTTTCAAAGCAGTTGAAAGCGAGGAATATCGATTGGACGATAATAGGGCCATTATTGCCTATATCCACTATGGCAATAGACTAGTCGAACAGGGGAATTTGTCCTTGGGAGAGCGAATAGCCAAGTCATTGTTGAAGAACTGTACTGAGGATAACCAGTTAAGTTATAGAGCGGCAGGTATCAATATGCTAACCTCTTCCATAAGGGAAAACGCAACAAAGACTCTTTTGAAAGAGGCAAAGCATCATGATGCGGCCTATAGGGGAAGCGTACTAAAGGCAGCAGTGCAGAACCTTACATCTATGGAGGTGTTGAAATGGGTAAGGCAATACAGGAAAATCGAGGATAGTGGAAAAATACAGCTCTTGGAAATGCTGCGAGAGCGTCAAGAACCTGAAGTACTGGATAAGTGCATTGTCAAGGCCATCGAATCTGACAATGAAAGCTTAAAGTTGGCAGGGATTCGAGCTTTAGCTTTTCAAAAAAAGAAGAGAACCTTGCCTCTGATTTTTAATGAACTGAAAGGGGACAATACTGATGCAACTTTTACAACCATTCAAAATACATTACTGAAAATTGTAGGTGCTGACGATGGGCCGCTAATAGCAGAAAAATTATCTGGAATCCAAAACCAGAAAGCCAAGGGTGTATTGGTAAATGTGTTAGCAGACCGAAATGCCACAAACCAATTTGAAGCAATTGCAGGGTTATTGGATAAAGCAAATCCTGATTTGCAAAAAGCCATTTACAAGGCAATGCCATCCGTTTCGACGGAAAAGAATTTATCCAAGTTGATGGAAATGCTCTCTCTGACGGAAGATGAGGCCAACATCAAATATGCGCAGCAGGCAATTCTAAAAGTTCTTAGCACCACTAATAAGGAAAGTTCTTTAACCATTTATGATACGTTTGCAAATTTTGAAAATAAATCCAAATTGATTCCGATACTTCCCGTGCTAGGAGACAGAAAGGCATTGACCCTTATATCGGAGCAATTGCAATCAGGTAACAGTAAAGAACAAAAGGCGGCAATACAGGCACTTTCGACGTGGGAAGGCAATGAGAGTTTGCAATATTTGTTCGAGACCATAATCGATTCAAAAGGAGATATCAGGGATTTGGCTTTTCGTCAATATTTGCAAAAAGTTGCTACTTCCGACCAACCCGATGATCAAAAACTGTTATTGATACGAAAGTTGATGCCTTACAGTAGCACCTTGGCAGAGAAGAAGCAAGTGATACAAGCAGCTCAATCAGCGAAGACATTCCTGTCCTTGGTCTTTGTTTCTGATTATTTGGATGATGCAAACTTAAGCACTGTAGCATCCAATGCTGTGATCAAGATTGCCTTGCCAACTCCAGGTGCTAACAATAGCTTAAGTGGGGAGGTGGTCCGAGAGGCCGTATCAAAAAGTATGACAAACTTATCTGGTCCAGATAGTCAATACCTAAGAATTGACGTACAGGAATTTTTGGATAAAATGCCGAATGAAAAGGGGTTTGTGTCCATATTCAATGGTAAGGACCTGACTGGTTGGGAAGGTTTGGTCGAAAATCCCATCAAAAGAAATAAGATGTCCAAAAGCGCCCTGAAAAAAGCCCAGGATAAAGCAAATGCCCAAATGCAGGAGGATTGGTTTGTAAAGGATGGTGTGATTGGCTTTCAAGGGGAAGGCTACAATAACATCTGTACCATAAAAGATTATGGGGATTTTGAGATGCTGGTGGATTGGAAAATCACCCATGGGGGAGATAGCGGTATTTACCTAAGGGGAACCCCACAAGTACAGATTTGGGACACGGCACGAACCGATGTGGGAGCAGAAGTCGGCAGTGGAGGATTGTACAATAACCAAAAAAATACCAGTAAGCCTTTGGCAGTTGCTGATAATCCCATAAACGAGTGGAATACATTCCGGATTAAGATGGTCGGAGAGCGCGTCACTGTTCATTTAAATGGAAAATTGGTTACCGACAATGTTGTTTTGGAAAATTATTGGGATAGAGACAGGGCCATTTTCACGAAAGAGGCCATCGAACTTCAAGCTCACGGGGAAGATTTGGGATTTAGGAATGTTTATGTTCGTGAAATACAATCCGGAAATGAGCTTTTAAGTGCTGAGGAACAAGAAGATGGATTTCAATCCCTTTTTAATGGAAAGGACCTGGACCATTGGATTGGGAACAAGACGGATTATTTGGTTCAAAACAATGAGTTGATGGTTCAGCCCAAGCAAGGAGGTCATGGAAATTTATATACCGCCCATGAATATGCTGATTTTATTTTTCGATTTGAATTTAAATTGACTCCAGGAGCCAACAATGGTCTTGGTATTCATGCGCCTTTGGAGGGCGACGCGGCCTATGTTGGAAAAGAGCTACAGATTCTAGACAACACAGCACCCATCTATGCCAATTTAAAGCCCTATCAGTATCATGGTTCAGTTTATGGAATTGCAGCCGCTAAAAGAGGGTTTTTAAATCCGGTTGGCGAGTGGAACTCCCAAGAAGTCATGGTAAAGGGGAATCATGTCAAAATCACGCTTAACAATCAAGTCATTCTTGATACCGACATTAAAAAAGCCTCTGAAAGTGGTACCGCAGACGGTCAGGGACACCCAGGGCTTAAGAGGAACAGAGGGCATATAGGGTTTTTGGGCCATGGTTCCGTATTGTGGTTTCGAAATATAAGAATCAAGGTTTTAAAGTAAGAAATGATTTCCCAAAGATTTGATGGAATGATAAAACCAATTGGAATGATTTGGTTGATTTTTATTGGGCTACAACAGTCATTGGCCCAAAACAACCAAACAAATCAATCTGTAAGCGTAATGTCTTTTAATATTCATGCAGGCTATGGAACAGATGGAACTTTTGATTTGTTGAAAATTGGAAATCAAATCAGGGAAGCCCAACCCGATATTGTTTGTTTGCAAGAGGTGGATTATAGAACGCATAGGTCACAAGGCAAAGATGTGACTTTGGAATTGGCCAATATTACAGATTTTCACTCCTTTTTTGGAAAAGCTATTTCTTATGACGGAGGGGAATATGGTTTGGCCATCCTGTCCAAGTATCCCATTCTCGAGGTAAGGGTTCATTCCTTGCCCAATGATGGTGTTGCCGAGCCACGGATAGCTTTGGAAACGATTGTTGAAATCAATGGTATGGGCAATATAAGGATTGTGAATGTGCATCTTGATTATTCCAATATGGAATTGAATCTATCTCAAATAAGATATGTAAATAAAAAGTTCAGGGATGGGACGCCCACTATAATGGCCGGTGACTTTAATCAAATTATGGTAAGTAAAGGAATGCAACTGTTGGGAAGGGACTGGAACTTATCGATGGATGCAAGGGCATTCACTTATCCAGCAAATAAGCCCAATACAAAAATTGATTATCTCATGGCGTACCCTCGGAATGAATGGGAAATTAAAAGTGCCTGGGTACTAAAGGATGAGAGGGCTTCAGACCATCTACCCATTTTGGCGACATTCTCTTTGATAAAGATTTGGAAGATAAAAGAAATAATGAACCATAAAGGTTGAATTATTGGAGTTAGTTGATGAAGTTGGGCAGGGATACCCCTTGCCTTTCTCTTCAAATAAGAGTGAAATAGCAGCAATTCTGCCTAACTAAAATATAATTATGATAACACTACGACTATTGGATTATGCCATTATCGTTACATTTTTTGCTATTACCCTGGGCATTGGGTTCTATGTATCCAAGAGTTCTGGTAAAAGTAGTTCGGAATTCTTTTTATCAGGAAGGTCCATGCCTTGGTGGTTATTGGGGATTTCCATGGTGGCAACCACCTTTTCCACGGATACACCTAATTTGGTAACGGATATTGTGCGAACCAACGGGGTGGCAGGCAATTGGGTCTGGTGGGCTTTTCTCTTGACCGGTCTTTTAACCGTTTTTATTTACGCAAGGTTATGGCGAAGATCTAATGTCAATACCGATTTAGAATTTTATGAACTTAGGTACGGCGGGCCCCCAGCCAGATTTTTGAGGGGGTTCAGGGCCATTTATCTTGGGGTAATTTTTAATGTGATTACCATGTCCGCAGTGACCCTTGCTGCTATCAAGATCGGGGGTATCATGCTGGGTCTTGAGCCATGGCAAACAGTTCTAATTGCAGGCTTGGTAACCGTTGTCTTCAGTGCGATTGGTGGTTTCAAGGGGGTTGTGTATACGGACTTTATTCTCTTTTTTGTGGCAATGGGCGGAACCATAGGAGCAGCCTATTATTTGGTAAATATCCCTGAAGTAGGGGGCTTGGAACGGCTGTTGTCCAATCCGAATGTCAAGGATAAACTGAAAATGATACCAGAATTGGATGATACCAAAGCACTGGTGACATTGATTATTATTCCTTTGGCCGTACAGTGGTGGAGCTCATGGTACCCTGGATCCGAACCTGGGGGTGGGGGATACATAGCGCAAAGAATGCTTAGTGCCAAAAATGGGAAGCATGCTATTGCAGCTACCTTTTTCTTCAATATCATGCACTATGCCGTTAGACCATGGCCATGGATATTGGTTGCACTTGCCTCTATCGTTGTGTTTCCCGATCTAGATAGTTTGAAACAGGCATTCCCTATTATATCCGATGATAAACTAGGGCACGACCTAGCCTATTCGGCGATGTTGACCAAGTTGCCCACTGGTCTTTTGGGTCTGGTGCTCACTTCATTGGCGGCAGCTTATATGTCTACCATATCTACACAATTAAATTGGGGGTCTTCATATATTGTCTATGATTTTTACAAGGAAAGAATTCAACCAAAGGCTTCGGAAAAACGATTGGTGGCTGTTGGAAGAATATCCACGGTAGCTTTGATGGTACTGAGTGCCGCATTGGCTCTTTTGCTTCAAAATGCACTACAGCTTTTCGAGATATTGCTCGTTTTTGGAGCGGGAACAGGTTTGATATTTATCCTTAGGTGGTTTTGGTGGCGAATCAATGCTTGGAGCGAGATTACGGCCATGTTTGCTTCAGGGATACTTTCCCTAGCTTTGAAGTTGACCCCTTTGGGAGATTATTTATTTTCCGAGAATGATGGCCTTTTACCGAGTTGGTCGGAGTATCCTTTAGTGGTCTTAACTACAACATTATCTTGGTTGTCAGTAACTTACCTTACTCAGCCCGAACATCGAGAGGTACTATATGGATTCTGTAAAAAGATTAGGCCTGGGGGACCTGGATGGGAGAAAATAGTGCAGCAGGGCAGAATAGAGGGGATTGACTTGAGCATTGGTGAAAAATGGAGTGTTCCCAGTGGATTATTGGCAATGCTTTTAGGAACGGTGCTGATTTACGCTAGCCTGTTTGCTGTAGGCTATTGGATTTATGGTCAGTGGTTGTTGGCAGGTATATTGACCTTTCTTGCAATGTTATCTGCCATTTGCTTAATGTTTACATGGAAAAAAATAGAAAAGATCATAAAATAACCTTAGTCAACAATTAAAAAGTTTAGAAAATGAAAACAACCATTCAATCAATACAATATGAACCTGCAGGGCAGTTTGAGGCTACTAGATATGAAAAGGTGCATAATGTCATCTTCCAAGACTCTAAACAGGGATCATTACAGGTTGCCAGCGAAATATCAAATTTAGTTCGGGAAAAAGCGAATAAGGATCAAAAATGCGTTTTGGGACTTGCCACTGGATCATCCCCCATACGTGTATACGAGGAATTGGTGCGCATGCATCGAGAAGAAGGGCTCAGTTTCAAGAATGTGGTCACGTTCAATCTTGATGAATACCACCCTATGGAACGTTCCAATATCCAGAGTTATCATTACTTTATGCACCAACACCTGTTCGATCATATTGATATAGCTAGTGAAAATATACATATTCCTGATGGTATGGTCTCTTTCCAAGAGGCGCAGGAATATTGTAAGGAATATGAAAGAAAGATTGAAGAAGCTGGAGGGTTGGACTTTCAATTGTTGGGTATTGGTAGGACCGGGCATATAGGGTTCAACGAACCGGGTTCCCATTATAATTCTGCCACTCGGGATATTACCTTGGATTATGTTACCCGTATCGATGCAGCATCCTCTTTCAAAGGACTTGAGAATGTTCCCCGTAAGGCCATAACCATGGGGATAGGAACCATTAAAAAGGCGAAACGCATTGTATTGTTGGCTTGGGGTCAAAATAAAGCTTCGGTTATTCGGAAAACCATCGAAGGGGATATCAGTTCGGAAGTTCCAGCCACCTACTTGCAAGAGCATGCGAACACCACTTTTGTGCTGGATAAAGAGGCTGCGTCCCAGTTGACCCGTATTGACACTCCGTGGTTGGTCCAAAATTGTGAGTGGACTCGGGATTTGACGCATAAGGCTGTGGTCTGGCTCAGTCAGAAAAAGGACAAGCCCGTTCTACAATTGACCGATAAGGATTATAATGATATGGGAATGTCCGATCTATTGAGTTCGGAGCAGTCTTCCTATGAGATTAATATTAGGACTTTCAACCGTTTGCAACATACCATTACGGGTTGGCCAGGGGGCAAACCAAATGCAGACGATACCAATCGTCCCGAACGTGCGGAACCTGCAAGGAAGCGAGTTATAATATTCAGTCCACACCCTGATGACGATGTGATATCCATGGGAGGTACATTCGATAGATTGGTCTCGCAAGGTCATGAGGTTCATGTGGTGTATCAAACTTCCGGTAATATCGCTGTAGCGGACCATGAGGCTGTTAAAGGAGCAGAAGTGGCCAATAGTATGGAGCCGACCGGGACATTTAATCAGGTACTAGAGGAAATCCGAGAAAAAACGGAAGGAGATTTCGACTCCAAACTTGTTCGACGACTCAAAGGCAATATCCGGAGGGCAGAAAGTATTGCTGCTACGCGTTATCTTGGCATACCTGATGGCCAAGTACATTTTTTAGACCTTCCTTTTTACGAAACAGGAACTATAAAAAAGAAACCGCTGGGGAAGGAGGATATTGCCATAATGAATACTATTATTGAGGAAATCAAGCCCCATCAAATCTATGCTGCGGGAGACTTGGCGGACCCCCATGGAACCCACCGGGTGTGTTTGGAAGCCTTGTTCGCTTCATTGGATTCCCTAAAATCCAGTCCCTATATGAAAGATTGCTGGGTGTGGCTCTACCGAGGGGCTTGGCACGAGTGGGATACCCATGAAGTTGAAATGGCAGTACCCATGAGCCCCGCACAAGTACTCAGAAAACGAAAGGCCATATTTTTCCACCAGACCCAAAAGGACGGTGTAATGTTCCAAGGAGAAGATTTAAGGGAGTTTTGGGTGCGTGCAGAGGACAGAAACAAAGAAACTGCACAAAGGTACCAGTCCCTTGGTCTGGCCAGTTATGCTGCAATGGAGGCCTTTGTGAGGTATGATTTCTTTACAGAATAAATTTTGGATATGGTATTGATTGCGGACAGTGGTTCCACCAAATGTGATTGGCAAGTTTGCGATAAGGCTGGGACCACAGTGATTCAAAAAAGAACAAATGGAATCAATCCCATGATTCATTCTGATAATGATATTGAGTTGATCTTAAAAGAGCTGAAGAATGATGTTCCTTATGAAATTTTACAGGTGGAGTTCTATTGTGCGGGAGGAAAAAATGAAGAGTCACAACAAAGATTGACTCGAATCTTCCACCAATTTTTTAAACAGGCTGAGGTCAGAATAGAAGATGATTTGGGAGTGGCCGTAAAATGTACCAAAGGTGTGCCAGGTGTGGTATGTATTTTGGGTACTGGGGCGAATAGTTGTTTTTTTGATGGAACAAATATTCACAAACGATTGCCTGACCTTGGATATCAGATAATGGATTTGGGGAGCGGAAATTACTTTGGAAGAGAGCTATTGCGCAGTTATGCTTATGGTTATATGCCCACTGATTTGATGAAAAAATTTGAGAATATATACAATCTTAATAGTAAAGTCATACTGCAAGAACTCTACAATGGGGAGAACCCGAGTTCCTACCTAGCCAGTTTTGCAAGGTTCATGATTGAGAATCATGAGCACCGGTTCTTTCAATCAATGATAGCAGATGGATTGGAAAAGGTTTTTGATTATGTGTTGGGTCCCTATCAATTTGAGATACAGCAGCATCCATTGTATTTTATAGGGTCCATTGCCTTTCATTTACAAGATTTGATAAAAGAAAAAGCGAAAGAATACAATTGTGAAGCGATTCGCTTTATCGGTAAACCGATAGCGTATTTATCTGAATCATAAGTTTAATGTAAATAGTATATTTTGATTCCATTTGCTGTTAATTCTATATCTTTAAAATTGAAAGTCCAAAACTCACACGGGGGATGTCCTATAGGGTGTCTTTTTTTGGATGGAAAAGAAAAAACTCTGGAAATACAAGGGGTTCAGGGCATTTTGTAAAAACTGCCACCCCGACAAATTATAGTATCAATCTATAACAAAAACCTGTTAATCGTATGATTATCAGGTTTTTTCGTTTTTAGGGATATCAAAACAAATCATTTAACCCCAATAGAAACGTCAACAAATCGGTCAACAAATTTAAAACTGTAAAAGTGTTGACCTATTTGTTAAAACGCTAAATGCGTTGACTAAATAAATGTATCTTTATAAGTGATTTGACTTTCGTCTGATAACAAAATAAATGTTAACTAAAAGACGAAATCATGAAGACATCTTCAACATTCAGTATTCTTTTCTGGGCAGATTTTTCCAGAGTCAAGGACAATCGGGCATCACTTTATGCTAGAATCACGGTAAACGGCAAACGGGCGGTCATCAGTTTAAAACGAAAAGTTTTGATCTCGGATTGGGACGTACATAAAAACCGAGCTAAAGGGACTAGCCAAAAATCGAAAGTACTTAATAGCTATTTGGACGAAACCTATAACCATCTTTTTAATTCTTATCGGGATTTGATGGCCGGTAACAAGTTAATTACCGCGCAGGCTATTAAAGCTCGATACTTAGGAAAGGATGAAAACAATCATTCCATTTTGGACATTATCGCCTATCATAATGAGGATATGAAGGGTAAATTGAAATGGGGTACCCAAAAGAACTATTATACTACCCAAAGCTACATTTCGAAATTCCTGTTAAAATCTTATAAAACCTCCGATATGTATCTGAAAGAACTGGATTATAACTTTATAACGCAGTTTGAAAAGTACCTGAGAAGTTATATCCCGGAGGATCATCAACAACGAATGGGGAATAATACGGTGATGAAGCATATTGAGCGATTTAGGAAGTTGGTAAACTTGTCCATCAAATTGGGTTGGATTAATCGCGACCCCTTCGTCAAGTTCAAATCCAAATTCATCAAGAACGAAAGAGGTTTCCTAAGTTTGTTAGAGCTTCAAGCAATAGAAGAAAAGTCCTTTGCAACAACTAGACTTCAGCTGGTAAAGGATTTGTTTGTTTTTAGTTGCTATACGAGTTTGAGTTATATCGATGTAATTAACCTGACCGGAGAAAACCTATGTATTGGAATAGATGGCGAACTTTGGATATATTATCGTCGAGAAAAGACCACGAAGCCTATTCGAGTTCCATTATTACCAAAAGCACTTGAAATCGTTGAAAAATATAAAAGCAATAAGAAATCGATATCTCAAGGAACTATCTTCCCTAAAATGTCGAACCAAAAACTAAACTCATATTTAAAGAAAATTGCCGATGTATGTGTTATACGGAAGAACCTGACATTTCATATCGCTAGACATACTTTTGCAACAACGGTAACGCTGAGTAATGGTATACCCATTGAGACAGTCTCGAAATTATTAGGTCATTCTAGAATAGCGACAACTCCGATTTCTTTGCCTTTTCCGGCATATTTCTCTATAATTTCAGCGGCCTTGCCCCAAGCTACGATGGTGTGCCAGTTGGTTTCCGTTTGTTTCTCCCCCTTTGAGTCTTTGTAATACTCATTGGTGGCTAGTGAAAAACGGGCTACTTTTTTGCCGCTTTCCAAGTTCGTAATGGTTGGTTCCTGTCCAACATTTCCGATTAACTGTACATGATTTTTGATACTACTCATAATTGAAAAATTTAAGATTAAACATTTGATTCAAACTATTTTTAATAGTGATTTACTTATTACACCTAGAGCGTTTTCCTTTTTGTTGTTTTTTAATTTTTGTTCCGCTTCAGTTTTGAGGATTTGATATGATTTCATGATTTCCGGTATTTGATTTACTTCCCACAGAGCCGTCGCTGTCACCTTTTTTTGTTGCTTGCACTTTTACAATATTCAGGCTTGGTAAGACGTATAAATAAGTGGGGCAGGGGCCCCCTGGTTTATGCCGTTGTGCAAGAATGAATGTTGTTTTTTTGCCGTCAAAAAAAGGGGAATGGTGCCGGTTCGGGCAGTGGGTTAAATACATTGAAGTAGTGAAATTTTAAATTCTGTTGAAGCGGAATAAAACACTATATATCAAATTCAGTTCAAGCGGACTTAATTCACGGTTTTGACTTGCAATGAAGCGTTCCTTTCCAGAGTATCGGGAAGAGTTAGCGTAATGGAAAGTTAAAAGTGGGGATTGTGTCCAAGACGAATTGGGACGAAGGTTTTTTCCCGTAATGGAGAGTAACGGAATGGAGTGGGAATATGCTGAGGAATGGTTTAACTAGAGGAGACTATAAGAATTAGTATATCATATTGAACATGATCATAATACTAATGAAATAGTACTTTGTCATTTAAAACGAGAGTATCTATAAATTAAATTATCAACAAAATAAAATACTGTAAATTGGAAAGTATAGTCAATTGTTACTCGTAATACTTAAATGTAGAAATAAAAAAATGAAGAAAATTATCGATAATCAAGAGCTTGAATTAATTTATAAAAGTGGAAACGGTGCTTGGACATACCATCTTGTCATTCCCAATACAGCCGATATAGATGGAGCTTGGGGTTCGCTAAAAGTATCTGGATTGATTGATGATTACGAGTTGAAAGAAATGAATTTGGCACCAAGGAAAGAAGAGGACAAAATGATTTCAATAAACCAAAAAATCAGAAATGAAATAGGTAAGACTGGTGGTGATAAAGTTACAGTTACGCTATATCTACATACACATGATAAAATTAATAAGAATTCGGAAATTCTTAAATGTTTTGAAGATGCAGGCCTACTGGAATCTTTCAAATCATTAAGTAAATAGGATCAAGATGAAATTATAAATGATATTACTTCAAAAAAAACAGAGGCGAAACAAATTGAACAAATAAACCACCATATCAACCAATTACTCAATGGGAAAAACTAAGTGAGTAATGGCAAAAGATATCTTGTTAAATTTTATAAACTATTAAGTGAAGCCTATAATTTATTTGCTGAAACCGACAACGTAGGGAATGCCAATGGATTGAATAGTACAGTTTTCAAAAACTTTGTTTCCATTATGCCTTAGGTAATGACATATAAAAACCAGGGATTAATAGATTGTATCCGTTTACGAAAAGGCTACTACACCAGAGGAAATTGTGGAGTTTGAAAGACAAATTTATTTTAGTGGCAGTTTCGGTTCTAGTTCAAATTCCGAAATTCACTAGGCGAATGTCCTACCCTTTGTTTAAAGAGCCTTGTGAAATGTTGTGGATATTTAAACCCTAATTCATATGCTATCTCACTTAAAGATTTTGATGGGTCAAATACGCGTTCCTTAGCAACTTCTATCAGCTTGTTCTGGATGTACTCTTGGGCAGATTTTCCAGTTTCCTTTTTCACCAAATCTCCAAAATAGTTGGGCGAAAGGTGCAAGCGATCCGCAAAGTAACCCACAGTTGGAGTGCCATGCTTTTGCGGTTTATCGGATGAAAAGTACTGGCTCAACAAAACATCGAATCTCTCCAAAGAACTTATATTTTCTACCTCTCGTGTAATGAATTGCCTATCATAAAAACGAGTGCAATAATCCAAAAAGAGTTCAATGTTGGCTACAATCAACTTTTTACTGTGCTTGTCCAAGTTTTGTTCCAACTCAAACTGTATTTTTTCGATCAAACTTAGAATCACTTTTCGTTCTTTATTGGAAAGATGGAGTGCTTCGTTGCTTGAATAGGAGAAAAAACTATAGCTATGTAATTTTTTTCCCAATTCCGTACCTATCAATAAATCAGGGTGGAATAGTATTGCATACCCCTTGGGCACATAATCAGGGTCAAAACCGCTTAATTCAATGGTTTGACCGGGAGCCATAAAGACAAGGGTTCCCTCATCATAATCGTATGGCTTCCCTCCGTAATGCATTTTGCATCCCTTGGCATCCTTCAAGAAAACAGCATAGCAATTATAATGGAAGGCATCATAGTCTTTGTTTTCGTAGCCTTCTTTGTTTACGTCCTCAAAATCAACAATACCCACTAGAGGGTGCAACACCTCTTGTTTTCTCAAATTAAGGTAATCTCCAACGGTGTCGATGTGCAGTACATTTTTCATTAACCTCTAATTTTTTGTTAAAGATAAGCCATTGATTACCAGTAATTCAAACGGTTATTGGAAAATCCGTAATAGTGGTAGGTATAACCGTAATTTGGGTAAGCCTATTTGGTTTTTGACCCACTACTTTTGTATCAAACCGATAAAAGGGAACAAGATTTCGGCCACTATTTTTATCCGTAAAGTTTAAAACATGATGAACTGATTGGGATAATCTTTAAATAAAAATGATGAAAACAAGAACATTAGGAAAGAATCTGAAAGTATCGGAAATCGGCCTCGGTTGTATGGGGATGAGTTTTGGATATGGCCCTGCGAAGGATGAAAAGGAAATGATACAAGTCGTCCGAAAAGCGGTAGAAATGGGGGTCACCTTTTTTGATACCGCCGAAGTGTATGGGCCTTATATTAATGAGGAATTGGTAGGAAAGGCTTTGAATCCTTTTAAGAACCAAGTACAAATAGCGACAAAATTTGGATTTGGTTATCAAGATGGAAAAGTGACGGGCTTGGACAGTAGTCCTGACACTATTCGGAATATGGTGGATGCTTCCTTACAGCGTTTACAGGTAGATACTATAGATTTATTGTATCAGCATCGGGTTGACCCAAAGGTTCCCATTGAGGAAGTTGCGGGTACGGTTAAAGATTTAATAGCTGAGGGAAAAGTGCAACATTTTGGACTTTCCGAAGCAGGTGTCGAAGTAATCAAAAGAGCACATTCGGAGCAACCGGTTACTGCCTTGCAAAGCGAATATTCATTGTTTTGGCGGGAGCCTGAAGAAGAAATCATGCCCGTATTGGAAGCATTGGGTATCGGTTTTGTACCTTTTAGTCCCTTGGGGAAAGGTTTTTTGACAGGCAAAATAGATAGGAACGCCAGTTTTTCCGATAATGATTTTAGAAGTACCGTGCCTCGATTTTCCAAAGAGAACCTGAGGGATAATTTTGTTTTGGTAGATTTGGTTACGGCTTTTGCCAAGGAAAAAGAGGCCACTCCGGCACAAGTTGCTTTGGCTTGGATTCTTTACCAAAAACCATGGATCGTACCCATTCCCGGTACTACAAAGTCTTCAAGGCTGGAAGAAAATTTAGGGGCGACCGGTATTTCTTTTACAGATGGGGAACTGCAACAAATTACGGAGGCCACCTCAAAGATTGATTTGGTGGGTGAACGCTATTCCGAAGCGAACCAGAAAATGATAAACCGCTAGTAAGTAGCGAAAAATTAAAAATAATAGCAAAAGGATGAAACAGCTTATAACAATTGGTATTGCCATAGTGATTACTGCGTTTCTTGGCGTCACAAATCATGTGAATGCCCAATCCAAGGATAATACAATCGTGAATTTGGATGCGAAGCAACAATCCATAATTGCCATTGCCTCACTCACCGCAAAAGGCGACCTGCAAACTTTGGAATCCGCTTTAACGGAAGGTCTGGATGCAGGATTGACCGTAAGAGAAATCAAGGAAGTTATGGTGCATCTATATGCCTATTGTGGATTTCCAAGGAGCTTGCGTGGTTTACGGACGTTTATAAAAGTTTTGGACGAACGCAAGGCCGAAGGAGTTGAAGATCAGCTAGGAGCGGAAGCTACCCCAATAGAAGATAATCGTACAAAATACGAACGGGGCAAAGCGAATTTGGAAACCTTGGTACAGGCCAAATTGGACGGTCCTCCGGCCGATTATGCCCAATTCGCCCCGATTATCGAAGTCTTTTTGAAGGAGCATCTGTTTGCGGATATTTTCGACAGAGACATTTTGGATTATCGGCAAAGGGAACTGGTCACGGTTTCGGTTCTGGCAACCATCGGCGGTGTGGAGCCTATGCTGCATTCGCACATGAACATCTGTTTGATTCAAGGAATTACGCCAATTCAATTAAAGGAATTGATGGATGTGGTGGGGAAAAATGTAGATCAAGAAAAAATCGATTCGGCCAAAAAAGTATTGAACGAATTATTGGAATCTAAAAAGCAGTAAGGAAATGAAATATATAGGATTATTAATTTTAATGAGTATGCTATCAATACATCAGACGATTAGGGCACAAAGCGAAAAAAACCCTTTTGGATTGGTATATGAGGGAGCAATTACGGAGAATGTGGATGGAAAAGTCAACATACTTCCCGTTAGGTATAAACTGAACGGAATCGATATTGCGGCAAATGTTTATACACCAGCCAATTATGACCGAACAAAGAAATATCCGGCAATAACAATTGCACATCCTAACGGAGGGATAAAAGAACAGACAGCAGGCCTATATGCACAGCATTTGGCAGAGGCCGGTTATATTACCATTACGGCAGATGCTGCCTATCAGGGTGCAAGTGGGGGGCAGCCACGCCATATGGACAAACCCCAATTTCGTACAGAAGATATCCGAGGAATGGCCGATTTTATTTCACAGTATCCTGGGGTCGATAGAGAACATTTAGGTGCTTTGGGCATTTGTGGCGGCGGAGGCTATACGTTGAAAGTGGTTCAATCCGATAAACGGTTTAAAGCAGTGGCAACCCTGAGTATGTTCAATACAGGAATTGTACGAAAAAATGGCTTTTTGAATTCGCAGATTTCGACCATTCAAGAAAGGCTAAAGCAAGCTTCAAAGGCAAGAGAAAAGGAGGCTGGAGGCGGCGAAATTGTTTATTCCGGAGTAGACGGTATTACCGACGAAGAACTAGCAAAAGTTTCAACGCTTTTTTATCGTCAAGGCTATGAATATTATTTTAGGACCCACGCCCACCCAAATTCGACGTTTCTTTACACCACAAGCAGTTTAATGGATTTAATGGCCTGGAATGCTACCGACGATATTGACCTCATAGACCAACCTTTATTAATGATTGCTGGCAGCAATGCCCAAACATTATATTTGACCTTGGATGCTTTTCCAAAGGCGACCAATGCGAAAAGCAAGGAATTGTTCCTTATCGAAGGTGCAACGCATATAGAAACCTATTGGAAGCCAGAATATGTGAATCAAGCAGTAAATAAATTAGTGGACTTTTACCAAAACCATCTTTCAACTACAGACCTATGAACAGAAAAAATCTTTTAGCGATTATATTGATGGGAACATTTATATTTTCCTGCAAGCAAGCAGCCGAGAAAAATCAAACCGTCGATTTGAATTACCAACAAGAATTGATTTTCCCTAAAGGGGAAAAGGTCACGAACAATAATTTCATTGGGGATGTATGGGTACATATGCAAGTGATGGCGGATAGTGTGAACCAAAATTCAGTTGGAACGGTAACCTTTGATCCTGGGGCTAGGTCCAACTGGCATTCACATCCCAACGGACAGATTATTATGTCTTTAGATGGCGAAGGCTATTATCAGGAAAAAGGTAGTGAGAAAAGAATACTACGAAAAGGCGATGTGGTCAAATGCCCTGCAAACACCCCGCATTGGCACGGTGCAAGCGCAGAAAAACCGTTCATACAAATCGCTATAACAAGCAGAGTTGACGGTCCAACGGAATGGCTAGATCCTGTGACCGAAGAACAATATTTAAATAGAAATTAAGAAGTACCTCTATACTTTTAAATTAATAAAATCTTAGTGATGAAAAATATCAAGACAACATTGTTATTGCTTTTAATGGTTCAATTATTGGTAAATGATGTTTATGCTCAAAAGCAGCCCATTACCCTTGTAGAACAAGGCAGTTTTACCGTGGGTGGTAGCGTTAAAACCAGCCCTGGTACTTTTGACCCAGTTGCCCATGGCGCATTTAATCCTTCCAATCAGGCTACCGAAGGACAAACCTTGCATGGAGACCATGCCACTGTTTTTTATCAATTTCCTGATAGTGCAAAAAAATTACCTTTGGTTTTTTGGCATGGGTATGGACAGAGCATGCGTACTTGGCAAACGACCCCAGATGGCAGAGAGGGGTTTCAAACCCTATTTTTAAGGCGTAATTTTCCCATATACCTTATTGACCAGCCCCGTAGGGGATTATCAGGGAGGAGCACGGAACCTACTACGATTTCGGCAGCCACGGATGATCAATTGTGGTTTGGGATATTCAGATTGGGAACGGGAAGCACATTTTATCCAGATGTTCAGTTTTCCGAAGACCCAGGGGCGTTGAACCAGTTCTTTAGGCAAATTACACCGGATACGGGACCATTAAACATCAACCTTAACATAGAGGCGGTTTCCACGCTGTTCGATAAGATTGGACCAGGTGTTTTGGTTACCCATTCCCATAGTGGCGGCCAAGGTTGGTTGACGGCCTTAAAAAATGGGAACATAAAAGGCATTGCATCCTATGAACCCGGTAGTAATTTTGTCTTTCCAGAAGGCGAAGTCCCTGAGACCATCCCCTATGTGGGAGGAGCTTTAAGTGCGAGAAGCGTACCCATGACAGAATTTAAACGATTGACGGAAATACCCATTGTTATCTATTATGGGGATTATATACCCAACGAACCAGTAGCGCATCCTGGTCAGGAACAATGGCGAGCCGCCTTGCAAATGGCAAAGCTTTGGACGGCCACGGTGAACAAGCATGGGGGTGATGCCACATTGGTACACCTTCCAGAAAAGGGCCTAAAGGGAAATACCCATTTTCCAATGTCCGACCTGAACAATGAAAAGGTGGCCGTGTTGTTAGCGGAATGGCTAAAAGAAAAAGGGTTGGATAAAAAATGACACTATGCTGACTAAAAAATTGGGGCTGTTATTGGTATTACTGCATCTGTCTTTACTTAGTTTGGGGCAAAGCGATGATGCCCTAAAAGCGGATACTGATCAAAGAAAAATGATGGTTCGCATAGCGGAACTTGAAATTGAGACGGATTATCTAGATGAATATTTAGAGATACTGAAAGAGGAATCGGAAGCATCACTTAGGCTGGAGCCCGGGGTAATCTGCATTTACCCCATGTTTCAAAAGGAAAACCCTGCACAGATACGACTTTTGGAAATTTATGCCAATAAGGAGGCTTACGAATCGCATTTGAAAACACCTCATTTTCAAAAGTACAAAACAACCACAGCAGAAATGGTAAAAGATTTAAAACTGATTGATATGGAAGCTATTGATCCTGAATCGATGTCGATGGTTTTTAAAAAGCTTTGACCATACAGGAACATTTCTTAATCGGTCAATTTGTAGCTGTTCTATCTAAACTCCCATCGAACAAAAAGTCCATAATTTGCGCCTTCTTCCTTAAATGGACCTGACTGTTCCAAATTAGCTGCAAGACCAAATATAAACTGTTTTCTTTTAAGCCCCGCTCTTAAATACAGATAGCGATGGTTATTGGTGCCAAGCTTCCAACTTTGATTATAAACATATTGTAGCCGGGTATAAAGTCCCCAATGCTCATTGAAAGCGGGCTTATATTCGTAGAGACCAAAAAGTTTAAAGTCTTGGTCTTCATTTAGAAAAAAAGACGCGACATTTACAATAAGCCAATCTTTTGATGCATAGTTGAATTGAGGTCCAACAATGGCAGAAAATCCTGAGATACTGTTGATGTCCGTACCTACCATTAGTCCGAAGCCTTTCCCTATATCATAACTCACCTGAACAGGCATAACAATGCTGTTTTCCTCTTTGTTATTTTCATAATCGGCAGTGTAGGTGGCTACAGTAAAGAAATTAAGCCTACTATTAGGGGTGAATTTTTTCTTGACCACCAACTGAAAATACAAGGCTTCATTACCAAAAAAAGCTTCAACGGGTATTGGAGGTTCTGGCTTTTGTGCCATTACTTTACCTAAAATTAGAAAAAATAAAATGAAAACAAATCTTTTTGACCTTGGCCAATCCATACGTAAAATTTATATGGGACAAAATTAGTTGGCCTACAACGAAGAAGTATTGCCCTAGAGCAACACTTTGAATATTTAGAGTTCGGTTTTTAACCTACTTAAGGTATATGGAGTTATTCCCAAATAGGAAGCTACCATTTTATTGGATAAACGCGTAAGAATAAAAGGCTGGTATTTCATCAACCACTTCAATCTATCCAGTGCACTTTCTCCTTGAAAATTATAAATCCGTTTTGTGGTGGTGATATATGCCATTTCAAGAATATCTCTGTAAACAATGTTTATCTCTGGAATCGTTTTAACAAGGTGGTAGAAATCATTTCTAGAAATTATAAGTACTTCTGATTTCTCTACGGCTTGTATATTCTCATTGGAAGGTTCTTGGTTTATAAGACTTGTTAATGAGGTGCCAAATTTATTTTCAAAAGCAAAATATCGCGTTAATTCTTTTCCTTCATCACTATAGGAATAAAATCTAAGGCATCCCTTGTTGACAAAAATATTGAAGTTGCAAACAGTATTTTGATGAAGAAGTACCTCGTTTCGTTTAAGTGTTTTTAGCTTAAAATAGTGGCAATAGTCAAGAAAAGCGTTTTTTTCTACTTGAGTTTTTCGCTGTAGGTAGTCATATAATTTTACGTATACATCATTCATAAGTTAATTTTAAAAATTTAATATGAACAAAACAAACGGTATTATTCAATTTGACATTCGATACTCCTGAAGTGTGTACCACACGTTTCTTAAAAAGTCTTGTGAAGTGCTCTGAGTACACTGCATCTAAATTTAAATTCGGAACAATAATCATCGACCCATATCTAATCTTTAGTATTGGACATAGAAGAAATCTGTTGTTCGAACTCAGTTAATGCTTTGTGAACAAATGGTTTATACCCCTGTAATCCGTAATAATGGTAGGTGAATCCGTAATTGTGGTAAGCCTATCCTATGAATTATACCATAGCTTTGGAAAGGGTAATTTATAATCTAAATCAATTAAATAAAACAAAATGAGAGTATTGTTAATAGGCTTTTTTATAGGTATGTTAAGCATATCTTCCTTTGCGCAAGAAGCTATTTTTCCCATGGGGGCAAAAGCGAAAAACGTACACCATACCGGTGATATTTGGCTTACGCATGTTGTAGATGCTGATGAAACTTTTAAACATAACGTAGCCCAAGCGGTTTCAGCACCTGGAGCATTTCTTAACTGGCATTTACATCCAGACGGCCAACAATTGTTGATCACTAACGGCGTTGGTTTTTATCAGGAAAAAGGAAAGGAAGTACAAGTAGTGCGCGCTGGTGATGTAATCAAATGCCTTCCGAACGTAGAACATTGGCATGGTGCGACTCCTAAAAGTGCAGTAACCTATTTGGCGATAGGTGGGCCCACACCTACCAAATGGACAGATGAACTTAGTGTTGAGGATTATAACAACATACCGCTTCCTGAAATTAACAATTCAAGTCTTGAAAATGAGATCAAGGAACTTTCTAAAGCCAAATGGAAATGGATGGCCGAAAAGGATGTGGACAAGTTGGCCAATTTGTTTCATGACAAATCAAGGTTTGTACACATGAGCGGCTCTTGGACAAAGGATAGGGAATTGGAAATCATCGAGACAGGAAGCATTTGGTATAAAAATGCCGATGTGCACGATGTGGTCGTGGAAACTTTTGATGACAATACCGTGGTACTTTGGAACCGCATAACCCTCATGGCCCATGTTCGTGGTAACGATGTGTCCAATGAATTTACCGTGACCGAATTCTATAAAAAAGAAGGTAACGATTGGAAATTATTGGACCTTACCTTTAGCAGTGTTCGTGATACCCATGAAATTGCGCATTAATACTTCAGAACTAATAATTTATAAAAATGAACAAAAAAATAATATTAGGTCTATTGGTTATGCTCATCACAGGACAAGTCGCCCTAGCCCAATCGACTGATTTAGAAAAGGAAATCAGAGAGCTGTCCATTCATAAATGGCAATGGATGGCCGATAAGGATGCCGATAAATTGGAAGGCCTTTTTCATGACAAGGCCAAGTTCGTCCACATGGGCGGCACATGGGGAAAGGACCGCGAAGTAGAAATCATTAGAGGTGGGTTCATCCACTATAAAAAAGCTGATGTCCATGAAGTCATGGTCGAAGTCTTGAATGATAATACCGTTATACTTTGGAACCAAATTACACTCTTGGCCGTAGTAGGCAGTAATGAAGTGACCAATCCCTTTATGGTAACGGAGGTTTATGTAAAGGAGGATAACACTTGGAAATTGGCCGATCTGACCTTTAGCAAAACAATGACAAGGGAATAACTTGAACAACGCAACTTAATAAACACTCAAATGAAAAAATACATATTAGGATTGTTGGTACTCCTTGGAGTTACTATTTCCGCGCAAGAAAGTACACCCAAAGTAAAGACCGAATTAGGGGCAATTCGAGGCGTCTATGAAGATGGTGTTGATAGCTTTAAAGGAATACCCTTTGCGGCTCCTCCAGTTGGTGAGTTTCGTTGGAGGGCCCCTCAACCATTATCCCCCTGGGAAGGTGAATTGGATGCTACGGAGTACGGTGCAAACTGCGCACAGTCCGGATGGGGCGGTGCCCCGGGAACCATTAGTGAAGGTTCATCCGAAGATTGCCTGTACCTGAATGTGTGGAAACCCGCTGATGCAAATACGGGTGCGAACCTGCCGGTCATGGTTTGGATCCATGGTGGGGGCTTTGTTGGAGGAAGTGGTTCCGGAGCTGGAATCGCGGGTGATGAATTTGCGAAGAAGGGTGTGGTTTTAATCACCATTAATTACCGTTTAGGGCGTTTGGGGCATTTTGCATTTCCAGCGTTGAGCGCCGAACATCCTGAAGAACATAAAGGCAGCTATGCTTATATGGACCAAATTGCAGCGTTGCAATGGGTGCAAAAGAACATTGCCGCTTTTGGAGGTAATCCTGATAACGTAACCATATTCGGCTTTTCCGCAGGTGGGGTATCCGTTCACTCTTTAATGACCATTCCGGGTGCAAAAGGACTTTTTCATAAAGCCATTAGCGAATCTGGTGGTGCCCGAGATGGTGTCCTTACCGGAAGGCCAATAAAGGAAGAAAATGCAAGTGCTTTTTACCCCTTATCGGCAGAAACCATTGGTATCAACTTTGCCAAAAAACACGGAATAGAAGGTACGGATGCCGATGCCTTGACCAACCTGCGCGCATTGCCAGTGGAAGAAATTGTGGATAGCGGTCAAGAAACGGATGGTGAAGGAGGCCCTAGAATCTATTCCGGGCCGATTTTGGACGGCAAATTGGTAACGGAAACTGCCGAAAGTGCCTACAACGCTGGTAGACAAATGCAAATACCGTTGATGATCGGTTCTAACAGCGCCGAAATCGGAGGTAGTTTTGTCAACAACAGTAAAACAAAAGAAGAACTATTTTCACTTTTTGGCGAGTTTAAGGAGGAAGCACAAGCTGCCTATGATCCTGATGGAAGTAAAGCATTCGAAGAGGTGATTACCAAGTTCAATACCGATTGGGTGTGGGGAGAACCGGGACGTTTTGCCGCCAGGGCTTTCGCGGAAAAAGGTGAACCCACGTTTATTTACCATTTTGGGTTTGTACCCGAACCTATGAAGGAAAGAATGAAATATGGTGCCGGCCATGGTTCCGAAGTTGGCTATGTGTTTAATAATCTTGATGCACGTTGGGGCAATCCCGAGACCACTCCAGAGGACAAGAAGGTGGCGGAACTTATGAACGGATACTGGGTAAATTTCGCCAAGACCGGAAACCCGAATGGAGATGGATTACCAAACTGGCCAGTCTATACTAAAAATGAAGGTGAAATCATGGATATACAGTTAGATGGTGAAGCCGTTGGAAAACCAGACCCAAGAAAAGCCAGATTGGATGTCGTTGAAAAGGGTGTCAAACTTAGAAACGAACTACAATCACGAGGAATTTAGTCCATTTATTGGGTTTTAAAATATTACGATAACAGCATATTGGTATGGAAAAGAAAAGTAATTCAGTAAACAGAAGAAATTTTATTTCGAAATCCGCCCTTTTGGGAGCAGGTATAGTGGCAGGCCCAATGGCCTTTGCCAATGAGAAAAATGCACCTGGTACAATTGAGGGTTTAAAAGCAGCTTCCAACCCTGAAAAGCGAATGTTGGGCGCATTGGAAGTATCGCCAATTGGGTTGGGTTGTATGAGCATGAAAAGTGGCAGCTACAATCCACCAAGAGATACCAAGGATATGATTCCCGTAATTCGTGGGGCTTATGATTTGGGCGTTACCTTTTTTGATACTGCCGAAGTGTACGGCCCATTTACTGATGAGGAATTGGTAGGTGAGGCACTGCAACCTATTAGAGACAACGTGGTCATTGCCAGTAAATTTGGGTTTGACTTTTCAAATGGAAAAAGGGCAGGTAGAAATAGCAAGCCAGAACATATTAAAAGCGCTGTAGAGGGCATGTTGAAACGCCTTCGTACCGATCGTATCGATTTGTTGTATCTGCATCGTTTGGATCCAAACGTTCCGATTGAGGACGTTGCCGGAACGGTTAAGGATTTGATCAAGGAAGGGAAGGCGCTCCATTTTGGACTTTCCGAAGTTTCACCGACGACCATACGAAAGGCCCATGCAGAGCAGCCCGTTGCTGCCCTTCAGAGCGAATACTCCATTATTCAGCGTGCCCTTGAAAATGAAGTAATAGATACCTGTGGAGAATTGGGCATAGGGTTCGTGCCATGGGGACCGGATGTCGTGGATTTTTAGGCGATAAGTTCAACGAGCATAGCCGTTTTTCTAGTGACTCCCGCTTATCTCAAGTGCCCTATTTCACACCGGAAGCTATTGAAGCTCACATGGAGGTGCTCAGGCTGGTACACGAATGGGGTCGAAAAAAGGATGCCACTCCGGCCCAAATAGCATTGGCGTGGGTCATGGCACAAAAACCTTTTATTGTTCCTATTCCAGGAACTACGAAACTGCATCATGTGAAACAGAACCAAGGTGCACTGAACGTTACTTTTTCCGATACGGAATTAAAGGAATTCAGGAATGCTTTGGAGAAGATACAACTGGTAGGTGTCCGTGGGCCGGAAACTGCCTTGGTAGATCAATAGAAGAATACGTCAAAAAAACTGTAGTTATCGATATTGAAAATATGGATTCGTCCCTCTCAACAAATCAAAAAACCTATATTCAAATAGCCCAAAATTTTTTGATGCAACTGAGCGGACAATTCCCCATTACAGAGGACACACAACCCATAAAGTTGCGCAAAGCCTCAGATTTTGCGGATATTTTAAATATTCATGTAAATCACTTGAATAGGTCCGTCAAGTTGTATACTGGAAAAACGACTACCCAAAATATAAATGAACGTTTTATTCAGGAAGCAAGGGCATTGCTCAAAAGAAATGACTGGTCAATTACTACCATAGCTACAGTCTTAGGATTTAGGGAAGTAAATCATTTTAGCACCTTTTTTAAAAAACATGTAGGACATACGCCAACAGATTTCAGAAAATTGAAAATTAAAAAATGATAATATCTCGTTTACTATTTATTATTTTCTTGGTATCCGGATGGTGTAGTGCCCAAGGGTACGAGAATAAAGCGGACAACATATTGATTGTCTATTTATCAAGAACAAACAATACTAAGGTTGTGGCCGAAATGATCCATGAAAATGTGGGCGGTGAACTGGTGGCACTGGAATTAAAAAATCCTTATCCGCAAAACTACAAGTCGATTGTGGAACAAGTGGCAGAAGAAAATCGTACCGGGTTTCTTCCGCCCCTAAAAACACAGATAAATATGGACAAGTATGATACCGTTTTTTTAGGCTTCCCCACATGGGGAATGCAACTGCCTCCACCAATTAAAAGCTTTTTGACCCGGCACGACCTTAAGGATAAAACGGTCATTCCTTTTAACACCAATGCTGGGTACGGTATTGGCAGTACCTTTCGAACGGTGGAAAGCCTTTGCTCCGATTGCAAAATTTTAGAAGGGTTTTCGGTAACCGGGGGTATTGAGAGAGATGGAATTTACTTGGCCATAAAAGGGAACCGTAAAGTAGAAGTGAAGGAATTACTTGTGGAATGGCTTGAAAAGCTTAAACCACTGACTATCAAAAACTAAAAACAATTAGGATTTTGACAAAGTAGGTTAAAACTGTTTGAATTTCGTAGGCAATACCCAATATATAATCTTTATTTTTAAGTAAATTTTTTAAAAATGGCAATATTCAACTTAAACATCAACGGATCGGAACACAGCGTAGATGTTGATTCAAATACTCCAATGCTATGGGTACTAAGAGACCATATTAAATTGGTAGGTACTAAATATGGTTGCGGTATCGCTCAATGTGGTGCGTGTACGGTGCATTTAGGTGACAATGCGGTACGTTCTTGCCAATTACCTGTTTCGGCTGTTGGGGAGCAAAAAATCACGACCATTGAAGGACTGTCGGAACATGGTGAACATCCTGTACAAAAAGCTTGGCTGGAAATCGATGTACCCCAATGCGGATATTGCCAGGCAGGGCAGATAATGTCGGCCTCGGCCTTGTTGAAAAGGAATCCCAATCCGTCGGACGAAGAAATTGAAAGCGCTATGAACGGGAATATCTGTAGGTGTGGTACATACACTCGTATCAAGAAAGCAATAAAAACAGCCGCTAGTTCGGAAAACGTTTAATCAAAAAAAATAGGAGATGACAAAGCTAAAGACGCATATGGGACGTAGGGCCTTTATCAAGAATACAAGTTTGGCAAGTGGCGGTTTGGTACTTGGCTTTAGTATTTTAAACTCCTGCAAACCTGAGCAGGCAAAAGAGATGGCCGTCAGGGAAATGCCCAAAGAATGGTTCGAGATGAATTCGTATCTGAAAATAGGTGATAACGGGGTTGTAACCATTTATACGCCCAATCCGGAATTCGGTCAGAATATCAGGACATCTATGCCCATGTTGGTGGCAGAAGAGTTAGATGTAGATTGGAAAAATGTACTGGTTGAACAGGCGCCCTATCATGCAGACAAATATGGATTTCAATTTACGGGGGGCAGTAGGGGAATAAGTGCCAGATGGGAACCGCTTAGAATGGCCGGAGCAACCGCAAGGCAGATGTTGATAGCGGCGGCGGCAGAAACCTGGCAGGTACCCAAGGAAGAGGTTACCGCAGAAGCAGGAGTTTTGCAACATGCAGCCACTAAAAAATCGGCCGGTTACGGAGAAATGGCTTCAGTTGCAGCAACACTTACCGTACCCGAAGAAGTACAACTAAAAGAGGTAAAGGATTTTAAACTGGTCAGCCGTTCGCAAAAAAATGTAGATGCAAAAAGCATTGTAACCGGTAGGCCTTTATTTGGCATGGATATTCAAGAGGAAGGAATGTTGATCGCCATGATCGAACATCCACCAGCTTTTGGTTTGACCTTAAAATCAGTGGATGGTGAAGCGGCCAAAGCTATGCCTGGAATCAAGGATGTGGTTACGATCAAGAGTTTTAAGGACGGATATGAAAAAGGCGGTTTCGACACCAACGCTTTTCCTGAATTGGTTGCGATAGTGGGCAACTCAACTTGGGAGGTGATGCAAGCTAAAAAGAAATTAAAAGTTGAATGGCAACCCATTACCGCCTATTCGGAAACAATCGCTGGGTTTGGTGGAAAACAAACGATTAACATACCCGCAGGACTGGAATCTACCACGACCCATAAATCAAAAATGGAAGCACTTGCTGCAAAACCGGGAAAAGTTGTCCGAAAAGATGGAAATCCAGAAGTAGCCTTCGAAAATGCAACAACGATTTTGGAAAGAAGTTACTCGGCGCCTTTTCTTGCTCATAATAACATGGAGCCCTTGAATGCTTTTGCCCATGTAGCAGGCGATAAGGCGAAAATTGCAGCACCAATACAGATTCCGTCTTTGATCATCCCTACCATTGCTAGTAGTTTGGGAATACCGAAAGAGAATATTGAGATGGACCTTCCAAGAATGGGCGGTGGTTTTGGCCGCAAGGCCTATGCCCACTTTGTGGTGGAAGCGGCCCTGATTTCACAAAAAGTCAATGCACCTATCAAGTTAGTATATAGCCGTGAAGACGATATGACCAATGGTATTTATCGCCCAACGTATCACGCAACCTATCGCGCGGCTTTTGATGAAAACAATAATTTAACGGCATTACATGTGAAGGCTGGCGGAGTGCCGGAGAGTCCATTGTTCGCCAATCGTTTTCCGGCAGGGGCCATTGATAATTATATGGCAGAAGAGTGGACCATTGATTCCAACATTTCCATAGGTGCCTTTAGAGCTCCACGATCTAATTTTATGGCCGGTGCCGAACAAGCGTTCTTGGATGAAGTTGCTGAAACCATGGGCAAGGACGCCATTCAATTTCGCTTGGACCTGCTAAAACGCGCCAAGGAAAATCCTGTAGGCGAACGGAATGATTATGATGCTGATAGGTACGCCGGAGTCCTGGAATTGGTTCGTGAAAAATCGGCTTGGAAAGAAAATGATACAACAAAACATCGAGGAGTATCGGCCTATTTTTGCCATAACTCCTATGCGGCGCATGTACTGGATTTAAAGATGGAAAACGGTAAACCCGTAGTTGAAAAAGTAGTTTGTGCCATTGATTGTGGAGTGGTGGTAAATCCTGATGCAGCAACAAACATGACAGAGGGGGCCATTACAGATGGTATTGGTAACGCCTTTTATGGGGAATTGACCTTTCAGGATGGGGTGCCACAGAAAAACAATTTCCACCAATATCAAATGATTCGCATGAACGACGCGCCGAAAGAAATCGACGTACATTTTGTGCAGAATGAAATCGACCCAACGGGTATGGGAGAACCTCCGTTTCCCCCTGTTTTTGGAGCGGTGGCCAATGCACTTTACAAAGCCACAGGAAAGCGACATTATCAGCAACCTTTTAACAAGAGTCGGGAAATTGTTGGATAGATTTTATAAAAAAATATAATCTTTTATTATTTTGAATTACTCAAATTATATCTTTGTGCCATCAGAGAGTAAGTGATTTTACTTAAGTTCATTTAAAATTCCGTCAACAAATCGGTCAACAGTTTGTTTTTGAAAGATGTAACTCTTTTTTATTTTATTCTTCTAAGTGGTTTTGTGAAATTTCATCAAATGTCAAATCTAGGAATGTCCTCAATAGTGCCCTTGTCTCATCCATGCTAAGGTTTTAATCGTAACAGGTATAGATCAACTGAAGAATTGGGCTCTCATTTAGGGTAATTGTTATTTTTGCTCTATCCTTATATTCGATTGGTTTTTTAAAAGTATGTATTGCCACGAAAATAGCAACACATCATTCACTAGGGTTTTGTATTTTCAAAGTTTAGAAAGACCTTTATCCAACAAACGGTACCATATGTTAATAAGGTTCTTATCCATTACTTTGTTCCTTACCTTTTTTTCGGTTTATGGACAACAATTATTGCCTCCCATCCAGAATTATCAATTACTGGATTATAAAGGGGGTAGTAAAAATTGGGATCTTTCCGTAAATGATATGGGAGAACTCTTTGTTGCCAACAATAAGGGTTTGCTCCATTATAATGGGGAGGAATGGACCCTCAACAAATTGCCCAACAATACCATTATACGGTCCGTAGAGTGTATTGGGGATAGGGTCTATACCGGATCTTATGAAGAGTTCGGGTATTGGACCAAAAATGAATTTGGAGAACTGGGGTATACATCTTTAACAAAACTGATAAAGAATCACACCTTTACCAGCGAAGAATTTTGGGAGATTTCTCCATCCGAAAACGGTAAAGTGATATTCCGTTCCTTTTCGGCAATTTATACCTATGCAGATGATCAAATCAAGGTGATGGACCCCCTTTATGTAGTCTCGGATTTTATCGAATTTAACGGTAAATTGATTGTTGCCGCGGAATCTAACGGGCTTTATGAAGTGGTAGGCGATACTTCGGTTCCTCTCCCCGATCAGGAATTGTTACAGGGAAAAACGATCAACGATATAACACTGTATGAGGACGAATTGCTGATCGGCACCAAATTGCACGGTTGCTTTTTGTTCGACGGTCAAACGCTAAAACCTTGGTCCGTACCTATCAATGAGGCTTTGAAACAACATCAGTTGAACAAAATTGTACCATTGGGCAATGGGCAACTCGGTTTTGGGACCATCAAAAATGGCTTGTACATGTATGATTCAACAACCAAGAACTACAGTATCCTTAATCGTGAGTCCGGCCTTCAAAATAATACCATTTTGTCAACACTGTTGTTCAAAGACCAGTTATGGCTCGGACTTGATAACGGAATCGCGCGGGTCAAGATCAACAATCCCATTTCATATTATACGGATTATACAGGGGCTTTGGGAATGGTCTATGATATTGCTTGGTACAAAGGGAAGTTGTTTTTGGGGAGTAATACAGGGGTCTTTTACTTTGATGGGAACCAACTTCAATTTGTGAATGGCTCTCAAGGTCATGTTTGGGATTTGCAAGTTGTGGAAGGTGATTTACTTTGCGGACATAACACCGGAACCTATAAAGTTACCAAGGACAGTTTTGTGCAGGTCAGCGAAATGGCCGGGGGGTATCAAATGATTAAAGTGCCCGACCAAAATGCCACTTACGTTCAAGGTACCTATAACGGACTGGCAAGATTTCAGAAACTAGAGGATGGTCATTGGCAGGTAAATAGAATTGAAGGGTTTGATGCACCGGTAAAACAATTGAGTTTTGAAGCACCCGAAATACTTTGGGTAGCCCACCCTTATAAAGGTTTTTACCGTATGCATTTTACATCAGAAGACCATACGAAATTTGATGATATCCAAGAGTTTAGGAAAGACGGAGAGCTTAGCGAGTATAACGTAAAACTGTACAACATCAAGAATACCATTGTACTTAACAGTGAGGGTAATTGGTTTACCTACAATCCCATTGGCGATCGAATAGAACGTTTTGATGAATTTAAAAATTATAGAAACAAAGAACTGCTGTTTTTTGATGATGAGTACTTTTGGTTCGTTGACGACGAGGAACAAAAAGCCATCATCCATACCAATTTAAAAGAGGATAGCCTTTTGGTAACGGATTTACCTTTGAGAGAACGGTTGGCGCCAGATTCCCAGAACGTAATCCAGGTCAACGATAGTACTTCCTATATTACCCTGACCGATGGATTTGCCAAAATAAACGACCAACGAATCAGACGCATATCCAATGAGAAATTGCCCATGCCACAGTTTGTGGTATTGAATGATCAGAAAAATAAGCATTCCGTGATCCAAGACTTGGTGGAGATTCCGTTTCGTTATTCCGAGTCCATCACCGTAAAGGTGGCTACATCCGATTACATATCTCCACATTATTATTATCAGTTACAAGGGCCCAAAGATTATTCTGAATATTCTGAAAATGGATTTATCAATTTTCAAAACCTGCCCTTTGGGGGTTACACCTTACAAATTGCCACAGCAGGTATGGAGAATTCCATTTCAGATTTTAACACGCTGAAGTTTTCCATTTCTCCACCCTGGTATTTTTCTTGGGGTAGTCTTGTACTTTATGTTGCCTTGGGTGCGATGATCGTTTTTTTGGTACGTGGCTACAATAGAAGAAAATTCGAGAGTAAGCAACGCGAAATGGCGGAACAGATGAAGCAGGAACAATTGGAACGCATGGCAAAACTAGAAAAGGAAGAACTGGCCAAACAGGTAAGGTTAAAACAGAATGAACTGGCAAGTACCACATTGAACATAGCCCGCAAGAATGAGATGATTTTGGAATTGAAGAATATGTTGGTAATGAACAAGGAAAAATTTTCCAATTCGCAACGCTATAGATCCTTTATCAAAAAGTTGAACAATTCGATTGAGGATACGGAAGACTGGAAACAGTTCGAAGTCAATTTTAAAGAATTGCACGATGATTTCTTCGAACGATTGTTGAAATCCTATCCATCCTTGACTCCTAAGGACCTAAAACTTTGCGCCTACCTAAAGATGAACCTTACCACAAAGGAAATCGCCCCCCTAATGGGAATTACGATAAGGGGGGTAGAAATACATCGGTACCGATTACGTAAAAAGCTGGATATGGATAGTTCTGAAAACCTATCCAATTTTCTCATTACCTTCTAATACGGTCTGGTTGTTGGCTTCGGCTACTTAATCTTACAATATTGGGACTACATCAAAACTACATCACTATGTTAATTCTTTTTACAACACATTAACTAATTACTACTGCAAAGGTTGTAAAACAAGCGGTTTCGGTGATTTTGAACTTGATGTATTTTTTATGTATTCCCAAGAAGGTGTTACCTACCCTTGTATTATTAATTTAGTAATAAACAAACTCAATTATTGCACAATTATGAAAATTAAAAGCAAACTATTGCTAATCTCATTTTTATTGTTTCAAGCCGTACTTTGGGCGCAAAGCAATATAACGATTTCGGGGACGGTGACCGATGAGATGGGACAACCCTTGCCCGGAGCAAGTGTGGTGCTCCAAGGCACTACTACAGGTATCCAAACCGATTTTGATGGAAATTATCGTTTGGAGAATGTTCCAAGTAACGGAACATTGGTGTTCAGTTATGTCGGATTTTCAACCCGGACCATACCTATAAATAATAGATCGAGCATTGATTTGACCATGTTGGAAGATACCCAAAGCCTCGATGAAGTTGTGATCGTGGGGTATGGGACACAAAAGAAAGCCGATCTGACGGGGTCTATTGTTACTGTGGACGCCGATCAAATTGAAAAGACTCCATCGGCCAACCCGGTTCAATCCTTACAAGGTAAGGTGGCCGGGGTTCAGATTGTGTCACCTGGTGCTCCGGGTGCTTCACCAACAGTAAGGATTCGTGGTCTTGGGACCTATTCCGATGCCACCAGTTTGTTGTACGTGGTAGACGGCATGTTCTATAGCAACATTGATTTTCTGAATCCTAACGATATTAAATCGATGAATGTGCTTAAAGATGCTTCATCTTCAGCAATTTATGGGGTAAGGGCAGCAAACGGGGTTATTATCATCGAGACTAAATCTGGTGGTAAAAACAGAAAACCTCAAATCGAGTACAACGGATATACCGGTATTCAAAGAGCACAAAACGTATTGCAAATGGCCAATGCCGAGCAATTCGTTGCCATGGCGGTCGAATCTGGTTCCGATGCGGACGTTCAATTTATATTGAATGCCATGCAGCGTTACGGCCGTAGCCGAATCAATCCTAACGTACCAGATGTTAACACAGATTGGTATGATGAGATTATCCGGGACGGGGTTATTCAAAACCATAGTTTGAGTGTAACCGGGGGTACGGATAATGTATCGTACTCCATGGGTGCCAACTACTTTTCTCAAGAAGGTTTGTTGGATATGGAGAACGATTACGAAAGGTTCAACATCCGCTCCAAACTGGATATAGATGTTTTGGATAACCTAAAAATGGGGATAAATACCGTTTTTAGTAACGCCACACAACAGACCCCGGAAAATTCAGCATGGTTCAAAGCCTATTTCGCAGTGCCTATTTTGCCAGTTTTTGATCCATTGAATACCGAGGCGACACCAACGCCTTATGCCAATGCTCAAGCTTTGGGCTACAGGGGAACACAGAACCCTTTCCCTGATATGGATTACAATGACAACAGGTTGAAGATTCGTAAGTTGTTGGCGAATATTTATTTGCAGACCGATCTTATAAAGGACAAGCTTACCTTTAAAACTACCTATAATGTTGACTTTTCTGCCTTGGAGGAGCGTTATGTAAATCTACCTTATAACATGGGATTTGGTGATCAACGAATTTCATCCATTAACAGACGACAGAACAACTATTTCAACCAAATTTGGGATAATGTGCTGACTTATACGGACACTTTTGACCAAGACCACAATGTTACCGTAATGGCAGGTACCTCTTTTAGGGATGAAGCAGCCAACCAGTTTCAGGCAACCGGAAGCGATATTGCAGGAATCGATTACGAAACATCTTGGTACCTCAATTTTGCCGACCCTCTGTCCTTCAACAATAATGTAGAGGAGAACAACCGTAGGATTTACGGCCAATCATACTTTGGTAGGATTTCCTACAACTTTAAAAACCGGTACATTCTTTATGGAACTTTTAGGGCCGATAGATCCTCAAAGTTTACCAAAGAACAATGGGGATACTTCCCATCTGTAGGCGCAGGTTGGGTACTTTCAGAAGAACCATTTATGGAAAATGTCGGAATCTTCGATTTTTTGAAACTGAGAGCCGCATGGGGACGTTTGGGTAACGACAATGTACCCGCCAGTTCAGGGACCAATACTATTTCCAATCAAACCGTTGACCTGGGAGATACCCCTAACACCGGTATTACCGCTACAAGCACCTTTACCGATTTAACTTGGGAGGTTGTTGAGGAATTGGACTTCGGCTTCAACCTGAATACTTTGAACAATAGATTATCTGTTGAAGCTGACTATTACATCAGGGACACCGAAGATGCGATTATGCCGGTTTATATTCCTATCGCGAATCAAACCGTTTCCAGAAACTCGGGAGTTATTCGCAACTCGGGGGTGGAGGTCGCCTTAAATTGGAGTGACGAAATTTCATCGGATTTCACTTATACCATTGGGGCCAACTTTACCACCGTTAAAAATGAAGCCATTGAGATCGAGGATGAAAGTGGCTATATCGATTCAGGTTCGGCTGAATTTAGGCAAAGAACCATGGTAGGAGAGCCGCTATATGCCTTCTACGGGTATGAAACCACAGGAGTTTATCAAAACCAAGCCCAGATCGATGCGGACCCAATAGCGCAAAGTGCTATAGCTGATGGTCAGAACATTCAACCAGGGTATTTTATTTTTAACGATAGAAATGGCGACGGAGCTATCACCGATGAAGACCGGGTCGTCTTAGGATCGTTCCTTCCAAAGTTCACCTATGGCGGTAATATCGGGATCAACTACAAAGACTTTGGTTTTTCCATGAACTTCTACGGTCAAACGGGAAACAAGATCCTAAACAGAAAACGCGGAGAGGTCATCTTTACCAACGACACCAATATGGATGCAGATTTGGCCAAGAACCGTTGGCATGGGGAAGGTACAAGCAATACCTATCCTTCATCGGCTGGGCTTCGGGATAGTTGGAACCAGCGTTTGAGCAATTTTTGGGTAGAGGATGGGGATTTCTTCAGAATCCAGAACATTCAGCTGGCCTACACACTTCGTGGGGATAGACTCAAGGGCAATATGCCTGATGTTAAGTTCACATTGACCGCAGAAAGACCTCTAACCGTTTTCAGCTACAATGGATTTAATCCAGAAGTTTCGGATGGGGTGGATCGTCAAACCTATCCGGTACCGTCTATCTACACCATTGGTGTTAATGTTAAACTATAAAAAGAAAATTGTGATGAAGAATAGTAACCTATTATATCGAATAGTATTTGTCCTGGTTGCGATACTGGCTATCCAATCATGCTCAGACAAGTTTGAAGATATCGAAGGACAACTGAATGCTGATGACCTTGATTATTCGGCAACCGAAGATATGGTTCAAGCGTTGATCGGTTCATATTACATCATTGCCACAAGAGGATGGGAGGAGCCATTGTTGCTATCCGTTCGCGGGGATGATGTAAACGCGGGCGGACTGGGCGACCAACAACAATTTTCCGATACCGACAACTATGTTTACACTCAAGATTACTGGATGTACAACTCCCTATGGAACGTGCATTATGGGGATATCGTTCAATTGAACACACAGATTGAGCTGATTGAGAACTTTAAGGATTTCGCCAGTGAAACCGAACGCACCACTGCAGACCAGTACATTGCAGAGATAAAAGTAATGCGGGCATGGTTGCACTTTAACTTGGCAAGGGTTTGGAGCGATGTATTCATCATTGAGTCCACACAGCCCGATGGTGAAATAGCCAACGGTCCTGTCAGTAAAGAAGAGATGATGCAGTTTATCTCCGATCAAATGGATGAGGCTATTCCGTTATTGCCCGACTTAAGACCCAACGAAAGGACGGATATTCCCGGGGGGGTAACACGCTATACGGCCTACGCTTTAAAAGCGATGGCCCATATGGAGATGGAGGATTACCAGGGAATGGCCGACGCCTGTGCCGCAATCATCAATTCAAATAAATTTACGTTGTATCCAGACTTTTATGCGCTGTTCAAAAAAACGGGAGAGTTGAGCGATGAGAGCATTTTTGAACTGCAGTTTTCAGATTACGGCTCCAGCACTGGAGATACCTTCTATCATCTCTATGCGCCGTTCGGTCCTCAAGGATGGTCTCCAGCTAGAGAAAATGCTTCCGATGGATGGGGCTTTTATGAGCCAAGTATGAAATTCATCAAGTTCATGTTGGATAGGGACGAAGCCGTTCGTTTGGAGACCAGTGTGCTTTTTACAGACCGTGGAATCACTGAATTACAGACGGACCCCAATTATGCGACCTTGCCATCGTTCGTAAACAATACAACTCGTGACGGCGATGTGATAAATGATTATGCCAGAGCCTTGTTTGCCAGTGGTAAGCATTATTTGCCATCGGTTCAACTAACCGATCAGCGGAATGAATACGGAGGAGGAAAGAACATGATCGTAATACGCTATGCCGAAATCCTATTGATGTATGCCGAAGCTTTGACACGGGGTGCCAGCGGTTCGGGAATGACTGCGGACCAAGCAGTGAACCTTGTTCGCAACAGAGCTGGAATGCCGTCAATATCAGGAGTGTCGTCAAGTGATGTTATGGACGAAAAATTTGCAGAATTGGGCATGGAGTGGGGAATCCGCTACTACGATATGATCCGTTTGGATAATTACTCCGAACTGAGTTACGATGGACGAACTTTTACGGCCGATAAAGAACTATTGCCATATCCACAAGCACAAGTGGATGCACTTCCAACCTTGGGTGGTGGGAGTAGCGATGACTAAAACTAACTAAATAAACAAAACAAGATGAAACATATAGTTAAATCCATCATGATCCTACTGGGACTACTGGTGGTTTCATGTAACGAGGGAATCGACCCCATTACGGCCATAGATGCCGGAGTGGATGAAACGGCGCCCCAGGTCAATATAACCTACCCTACGGAAGGAGTTGAGCTTATGCCATTTGAAGAAGAAACTTCTATAGATATCACCTTTGAGGTAACCGACGATATCGAAGTGGTTAATGTCACAGTCATGATGGATGGGTCTCAAATCGCGACATTCAATGCGTTTACGGATTATAGGATTGTTTTGGAAGAGGTAACCTACTACGGGTTGCGCAATGGAGAGCATACCGTTACCGTATCAGCGACAGATACCGATGGTAAAACAACCACCGAAGCTGTGAATTTTGCCAAACTGCCCCCTTACAGTGCACAATTTGATGGTGAAGTATTGTATATGCCGTTCAATGCAGATTACCGGGATTTTATTAGTTTCCAAGAGGCAGGAGAAGTGGGCAGTCCTGGATTTGCAGGAGACGGATTTTTGGGTGCCGATGCTTTTGAAGGAGCGCAAGACTCCTATCTGACTTTCCCCATGGAGGGCCTTAAAAGTCCTGAGTTCAGCGCAGCCTTTTGGTACAAGGTCAACCCTATTCCAGATAGAGCCGGAATTTTGGTTGTTGGTGATGATGCTGATGATAGAAACCAGGGATTCCGTTTGTTCCGAGAAGGAAACGCCGACGAACAGCGTATTAAAGTCAATGTGGGGACAGGGGCCGCGGAAAGCTGGAATGATGGTGGTGTGATCGATGTAACTGCCGGAGAATGGGTGCATGTGGCACTTTCCATCTCCCAAACACAGAGTACCATATATTTTAACGGGGTCGAAATGCTAACATCCGATCTGCCGGCACCTATCGATTGGACAGGTTGTGAGGAGATGCACATTGGCTCTGGAGGGCCAACGTTCGATTATTGGGATCATGGTTATGATGCCAGTCAAATGGATGAACTACGAGTTTTCAACAAGGCTTTGACGCAAAGTGATGTCCAAATTTTGATCAATGCGGCAAACCCATACACCCCCCAATATGCAGGTGAATCCTTATACATGCCCTTTGATGGTGACTATATCGATTTGATGGGCAGCAAAGCAGCCACCACAGTGGGCTCACCAAGCTTTACCGATGAAAGCCAAGTAGGTGGTCAAGCTTATTTGGGCGCTACAGACTCCTATATTAATTACCCTGCGGACGGTCTGATGTCTGCGGAATTTAGTGGTTCATTTTGGTACAGAGTGGATGCCACGCCAGATAGGGCAGGTATCATTACCATAGGGGATGATGCAACCGACCGAAACCAGGGATTCCGTTTGTTCCGTGAAGGAAATGCCGACGAGCAACAAATCAAATTGAATGTGGGAACAGGAAATGGAGAAAGTTGGAACGATGGGGGATATATTGATGTAACCGCCGGAGATTGGGTACATATTACATTCACCATATCCAGCACAGAAAGCGTCATTTATTTGAACGGCGCAGAGGCTTTGTCGTCAGCTATGTCCGCTCCGATTGATTGGACCGGTTGCGACACCTTCACCATTGGTGCAGGAGGTCCCACTTTTGATTATTGGGGACATGGCTCCGATAATAGTATCATCGATGACCTAAGGTTCTATAACAAGGCACTGACGTCCGGGGAAGTCGCAGAGGTTTTTGGAGGGGATGTAGCTCCTAAAAACTATGGTTCAAGCTTATATATGCCTTTCGAAGGATCTTATGTTGATGACAATTCTGGCGAAGCGGCCACAGTAGAAGGAACTTTAGGTTTTGCGGGCGAAAGTGCTGTGGGCACTGATGCCTATGCGGGAGCACCAGATTCTTACTTGACATTTCCGATTGATGGCTTGTTCAGCAACCAGTTCAGTGGAGCTTTTTGGTATAAGGTTAGTGGAGACCCGGATAGGGCGGGGATTTTGACAGTTGCTCCGCCAATGAATGGAACGGACAATGATCTGTCAGCAGGATTTAGGTTGTTACGGGAAGGAACCTTGGACGAACAGCGTATTAAACTTCACTTAGGAACAGATGCCGGTGATGTTTGGAACGACGGCGAAGTTATCGATGTAACATTGAATGAATGGGTGCACGTGGCCTTCACGGTGTCGGATACGGAAACATTGATTTACTTCAATGGGGAACCTGTAGAGAATACGGGAGACATGGTAGGCAAAACCATCAATTGGGAAAACTGTTCCATACTTTCCATAGGGTCGGGAGCACCCAATTTTAGTGGTTGGAACCATCTTTCCGATGTAAGTTACATAGATGATCTGTACCTATTTGATAGAACTTTGACACAAGAAGAGATTCAAGAAATAATGAATAATTAAGGTGCTTTTAATGCGCATTTTACCAAATTAGAGATAGTTAGTTTAGTTTATATGAGGTTTATTTTAATTCAATTGGCCATTGCCACCCTGATCATAGGGTGCAATGGTCAAAAAACCAAGGAGAGATCCCAATCGGAAACACGAATACATGGTGACAGTCTAGCTCTAGCCGACGAGGTAATGTTGGACACTTTGCAGTATCAAACCTTCAATTATTTTTGGGAAGGGGCGGAACCTGTTTCCGGATTGGCAAGGGAACGCATACATATGGATGGTGTGTATCCCGATCACGATAAGGACATTATTACCACAGGAGGTTCCGGATTCGGGGTCATGGCCATTTTGGTCGGTGTTGAAAGAGGGTACATTACACGTGAACAAGCTTTGGAGCGCTATGAGCGTATCATTGATTTTTTGGAAAATGCCGATCGCTTTCATGGGGCATGGCCACATTGGATGTTGCCATCGGGTAAAGTAACCGCTTTTAGTCAGAAGGATAATGGGGGAGATCTTGTAGAAACTGCCTTTTTAGTGCAAGGACTGCTTACGGTAAAGACCTATTTCGATAATGGAAATGAACGAGAGCAACGACTGGCCCAGAAAATCCAAAAACTTTGGGAAGGTGTTGAATGGGATTGGTACACCAAAAATGGAGAGGACGTGCTTTACTGGCATTGGAGCCCAGAATATGGATGGCAAATGAATTTCCCCGTAGGCGGTTACAACGAGGCTCTTATCATGTATGTATTGGCTGCAGCATCGCCAACGCATTCCATCGAAAGGTCGGTTTATGAGAAGGGATGGGGCGTTGACGGTGAAATCACTAAGGATACCACCTATTATGGGTTGGAGACCGAACTCAATCATTATGAGCATAACGATGCGCCCGTTGGACCACTTTTTTGGGCACATTATTCTTATCTTGGATTGAACCCCAAAGGACTTAAAGATCAATTTGGAGACTATTGGAAATTGAACCAAAACCACGCCTTGATTCATTATAGGTATGCCGTAGATAACCCCAAAGGATATAAAGGGTATGGTGAGGACTGTTGGGGCATGACCTCCAGCTATTCCATTAAAGGCTATGCAGGGCACCGTCCTGGGGCCGATTTGGGTGTAATTTCACCCACGGCAGCACTTTCATCCATGCCATACACTCCCAAGGAAAGCAAAAAGTTCATGAGGTTTATGTATAACCAACAAGATAGCTTGATCGGAAAATATGGCCCTTATGACGCCTTTAGCTTGGGGTCTGACTGGCATGTGCCAAGATATTTGGCCATTGACCAAGGACCCATTCCGGTAATGATCGAAAATTATCGCAGCGGATTGTTTTGGAAATTGTTCATGGCCAATGAAGATGTGCAAAAAGGCTTGTTGAAGTTGGGTTTTGAAAGTCCAAATATGAACTCTGCAAATGATTAAAAAAGCATTATATCTATTTCTCTTCGCCGCACTGATCATCTCATGTGGGGGAGGGGACGATTACACCTACGTACCTACAGGACCGGAACTTCCAGGTAACGGTTCTGGTGATGACGAAGAGGACCCAACCATTACTGATGAGGAATTATTGGATCTGACCCAAGAAACTACCTTCAAGTATTTTTGGGATTTTGCCGATGCCGATTCTGGAGGGGCAAGGGAAAGATATCACCCTAATGACTCGGGCAATAGTGAAGGCGTTGTGACTACGGGGGGTACGGGATTTGGCATCATGGCCATTTTGGTCGGAATAGAAAGAGGTTTTGTAACCAGAGCGGATGGAGTGGAACGATTGAGCAATTTATTGGATTTTTTGGAACATGCCGATCGTTTTCATGGGGCTTGGCCCCATTGGATCAATGGTTCAACAGGTACTGTGATTCCCTTTAGCGATATGGATGATGGGGGCGATTTAGTGGAGACTGCTTTTTTGGCCCAAGGATTGATCTGTGTCAAGGAATATTTCAAAAATGGTTCTGATGCCGAGCAGGTATTGGCACAACAGGCCGATAATCTGTGGAAGGGTGTGGAATGGGATTGGTATACGCAAAATCAAAATGTGCTGTACTGGCATTGGAGTCCAAATCATGGTTTCGATATCGGTCTTCAGTTGAAGGGCTATAATGAGGTGTTGATCACTTACATCTTGGCTGCGGCCTCCCCGGATTTTGGTATAACTAAAGAAATATATTCCAAAGGTTGGGCCTCCAGTGGAGGCATCCAATCGGCCAATACCCAATACGGATATCCACTTTTGGTAAAACATAATGGCAATGAACAATTCGGAGGTCCACTGTTTTGGGCGCATTATTCTTACTTGGGATTGGATCCGAGAAATCTTTCGGATGATTATGTGAATTTTTGGGATGTCAATGTCAACCACACTAAGATCAATTATGAGTATTGTGTGGCAAATCCCGGTTTTTTTCAGGATTATGGTGAAGATTGTTGGGGGTTAACGGCGAGTTACTCCCGAAACAATGATGGAAGTATCGGATACAACGCCCACAGTCCAAGCAACGATACCGGTGTCATATCTCCCACTGCAGCAATCAGTTCTATTCCCTACACGCCCGAAGAATCTTTGGATGCAATGCATTACTTTTATAAAAATAGAGATGATTTGTTGGGCCCGGCAGGGTTTTACGATGCCTTCAGCCCAGAATACGATTGGGTAGCAGAAGCATATTTGGCCATAGACCAAGGCCCGCAGATCATTATGATTGAAAACTATAGGACCGGATTGCTTTGGGACCTTTTTATGGCCAACGAAGATGTACAGGCCGGTTTAACCAAATTAGGATTTTGATATGAAATTACAATTCACTTTAAGTTTTATCATGTTCGCCTGTACCTTGGTTTCGGCTCAATGGCAAACCAAGTATAAAGCTGAAATGCTTATTGACGGGATAGATACCTTAAGATATCGTGTCATGTATCCCAAAAATTTTAAGGAAGACGGGAATTATCCAGTGGTGTTATTTCTACATGGAGCAGGAGAAAGGGGGAACGATAACGAAAAACAATTATTGCATGGGGCCAAATTGTTTGCGACCGATGACCACCTAGAACGCTTTCCGGCCATTGTCATATTTCCACAGTGTCCCACGGATAAGTATTGGGCCAACGTAGATGTGGATAGAGGTTCATATCCTATCCAATTGGACTTTACGTATACCGAAGGACCAACAAAGCCTATGCAAATGGTCATGGATTTGCTCGAAGCGACCATAGCAGAGCCATATACCAAGGATAGTCAGATTTATGTGATGGGACTTTCCATGGGGGGTATGGGTACGTTCGAATTGTTGAGTAGAAAACCGGATACATTTGCCGCAGCCATACCGATTTGTGGCGGTGGAGATCCCGAGTCGGTATCGGTATATGCCAAAAACACCCCGCTATGGGTGTTTCATGGGGCGCAGGATAATGTTGTGCATCCGTTGCAGTCCGTGGAAATGGTTTCCGCCTTATTAAAAGTTGGTGCACATCCAAAATTTACGTTATACGATTTTGCCAACCATAATAGTTGGGACCCGGCATTCGCAGAGCCTGATATATTGCCCTGGCTATTTTCACATTCCAAAGAGGCTGCACAAAAATTAGCAGATTAAGGAAAATATAGAAAACAACACTAAACAATGCATAATAAAAAAATAGTATTGGCCCTAATGGCACTTTCTTTTTGGTCAGCACAGGCCCAAAAAAGAATTCAGGAAGTAGAAGTCCTGTTGAATAAAATGACCATTGAGGAAAAAATTGGTCAGTTGAACCTGTTAACCCCCGGAGGCGGTGTAGCTACCGGAGAAGTGGTCAGTAAAGATGTGGAGTCCAAGATCAAGAATGGACAAGTGGGTGGGCTTTTTGGGGTGTCGGGCCCCGAGAAAGTTCGAATTGCGCAAGAAATTGCTGTAAACAATAGCCGATTGGGAATACCATTGCTTATTGGTTCGGATGTGATCCATGGATACAAAACTACCTATCCAATTCCACTGGGCCTTTCGTCCAGTTGGGACATGGAGCTAGTGAAACAGGCGGCGCAAATGGCAGCTAAGGAGGCCACAGCGGATGGAATCAACTGGAATTTTTCTCCTATGGTGGACATTGCCCGAGACCCTCGTTGGGGGCGGATTTCAGAAGGGGCGGGAGAGGACCCTTATTTAGGTTCAAAAATTGCCGAAGCTATGGTCAAGGGCTACCAAGGGGACGATTTGTCCGCTACCCATACCATGTTGGCTTGTGTGAAGCATTTTGCCCTATATGGAGCCTCGGAGGCTGGACGGGATTACCACACGGTGGATATGAGCAAAATAAAAATGTTCAACCAATATCTACCTCCTTACGAAGCCGCCATTAGGGCCGGTGCAGCCAGTGTTATGAGTTCATTTAATGATGTGGACGGTGTTCCTGCTTCGGGCAATTCATGGTTATTGACCGATTTGCTGCGCGATCGTTGGGGTTTTGGCGGTTTTGTGGTTTCGGATTATACTTCTGTAAATGAAATGATTGCCCACGGATTGGGAGATCTTCAAGCCGTTTCGGCATTGGCATTAAAAGCTGGGTTGGATATGGATATGGTAGGTGAAGGCTTTCTGACGACCTTAAAAAAATCATTAGACCAGGGAAAGGTAACCGAGACGGATATTACCAATGCGTGCCGCCGAGTATTGGAAGCGAAATATCTTTCAGGATTATTTGACGATCCCTATAGATATTTAGATCCACAACGAGCTAAAAAAGATATTCTTGCCGAAGATAACAGGGCATTGGCACGCAAATTGGCAACGCATTCCTTTGTGTTGCTAAAAAACCACAACAATATACTCCCTTTGAAAAAAGAGGGAAAGATCGCTTTGGTAGGTCCATTGGCCGATAGCAGGGAAAATATGTTGGGTACTTGGGCGCCCACAGGTGATTTCAACCTTGCTGTAACCATTTTGGAAGGATTTAAGAATGTAGGTGCAGGCGCTATCATTCAATTTGCAAAAGGAGCCAATATTTCGGATGATACAGATTTTGTCAAAAATGTAAACGCTTTGGGGGAAAGAATTGTAATCGATGAGCGCTCGTCGGAGACCATGTTGAAAGAAGCGGTGGATTTAACCAATACCTCGGATGTTGTTGTGGCCGTTGTCGGCGAAGCGTCCGAAATGAGCGGGGAATCGTCCAGTCGTACCGATATTTCCATTCCCGAAAGCCAACAGAGGTTGATCAGAGCATTGGTGGATACTGGAAAACCGGTGGTTTTGGTGTTGATGAGCGGTAGGCCGTTGACCATTTCCGAAGAGTTGGACATGCCGGTATCCATTTTGCAAGTTTGGCACCCGGGTGTGGAAGCTGGCAATGCAATTGCCGATGTGGTATTTGGAGATTATAATCCATCTGGTAAATTAACTGTCACATGGCCGATAAATGTAGGACAGATTCCCATATACCATAGTGCGAAGGTCACAGGGAGACCCGCTCCTGAAAGTGGCGGGTTCCAAAAATTTAGATCGAACTATCTGGACGCGCCCAACACACCTTTATTGCCCTTTGGGTATGGATTGAGCTATACCACTTTTGAATACTCCGACCTTAGGCTGAGCAAAAAGGAAATTGGTCGGGGAGAATCGGTTTCGGCTACCGTTACGGTGAAAAATACAGGTGATCATACTGGGGAAGAAGTGGTACAGCTATATTTGAGGGACATGGTCAGAAGCATTACCCCGCCGAAACGACAATTGAAAGGGTTCCAAAAAATTAAGCTGAAAAAAGGGGAGCGAAAGGAAGTGACAATTACCTTGACTCCAGATGATTTAAAATTTTATGATGCCCAATTGGAATTTGTTTCCGAACCAGGTGAATTCAAAATTTTTGTGGGAACCGATTCCAATGCCGATTTATCGGAATCTTTCATTCTAAGGTAAAATACGATGTTCCTTACTGGTTGAGGCGGATGGTTGTGGCCACCCAAAACAAAAAATGAGCCATCCAAGATTTGATGTTTGTTGATTGAAATTCAAATACTGTGATGTATTGAAGGGCATTCAATTTTTGGCATAACTAGTTCATGGAGATTGAGAGGATTGCCCATAATTTTACATAACATGGATATTGTTTTTAAAATATTTGATACTTTTTGAACAGTTTTGATTATTTCTATCCTTTGAGGACTTGTACTTATTCTCAATCTGTACAGAAAGGAGTAATAAGGTTTGCAGGATTTAAAATATCGGTGTCAGTTTTGGATTTACAACAACATACAATCAAATTCATGATTCAGTCACCCCAACTTACCTTATTTATGTAAAAATAAAAAACTGTTAAACTTTTGATTTTCAGTGTTTTTTTGTTGTTTGTTTGTGCATATCGTTTGAATTCATTTAAAACCATCTAAAAGGTGTAGAGTTCGGTAAAAGTTAGGTAGTAAGATTTGAGATGATCTTTGCGCAAGACCATATTTTATTTGTTTTCTTACCTATCCACTTCAAAACTTGCTAGGATAATTCGTTTTTTTCTAAAAATCATTGCCATTTAAGGTGGCCACGTATGGTCATCTTGAATTCATACCACTTCACTTATTTGAACTACTGGCTGGGTATTGGTGAAATTGGGAAGGTCGGCCAAGATTTTTTCGGCCATTGGCACAAAGGAATTTTGAAATGCTTCTTGGGAGGTAAAGACAAGATTGGCAATTACCACATACGGAGCAGTTTGTTCCGGGCTTGCACCGGATAACCCAAGGTTTATATCGGATGATATTATCGCTTCGCCCAATAGATCTTTTAATAAGTTGCTATGTTGGTTTATATAATAGTCCTTATCAAATTGTGTATTTGGACTGTTGGGGTACATTACGGTCAACTTTATCATAATCGAATTGTTTTAATATGCGATAAACCTTCCGATGTGCCGGAAAGTTTATCGCAATACATAAAAATAGGGTACTATAGGGCTACGAAACTACATTTTCTTTGGACCAGGCAAACTTTTCAAAAGCAGCGTCTACAGGAGTATTGGCAATATGATTGGTATAATTGCTAATTACTTTTTGCGATAGTCCCAATATGATTTCCAAAACATGTTGCTCCCCATATCCCGCGGCATAAAATGTTTGTAGATCTTCGGGTGTTACATGACCACGATTTCTTACAATGGTCAGGGTCATGGTTCTCAAAGCTTCTAGTTTTTCATCCTTTAGCGGAGTCTCATTGCGTAAAGCCTCGGTGATGTTATCATCGACCTTCATCATTTTGGCGATTCCGGTATGGGCCGGTACGCAGTAATGGCAAGCATGTTCTACATTGATGGTCTGCCATACCACCGTTAATTCTTCCTCGTTGAACGAAGTTTGGGTAAAAAGCTCATGCAGGGTTTGGTAGGCTTCCAGTATTTTCGGGGCTCCTGCCAATACGCCATGCAAGCCTGGGATCATTCCATAGGCTTTCTTGGAATTTTCCAATAGGGGTTTGCTGTTTTCTGGAGCTGTTTCAATGTTGTGGACTTTTAAAGTTGTCATAATTCGAATTTTTATTGTTTTACTTAATTAATTTTCGCGCTCCTTTGCGCATTTAGTTATTATTAGATCCTTTGTTACTTTATAGGGCCTTTCGGTTCCAAATGGAGACCACATTTTTTTATTTCTGGATAACCTTTTGTAATTAAAAAGCTAAAGTCAATTTTTATGGATGAAGCTTTGTTTTAATGTCCGAATAGGGAGTTTATTTAAACTAAACGAAAGGTTAGATATGTTGCAAAAAAAATGTCAGTGATCTTTGAATATATTCTCTATGTAATGTTCCAATTGCTCGGTGTTGAACACTCTGGTGGCCGAGGATAGTCCAAACATGGCAATAAGCAAGTAATCTGCTTCGCTATTTAGGGATTCCTGGGTTTTATAGGTGTCCTGTTTTAGGACCGAGATGAATACTTGCCTAACGCGCTCCATAAAACTCGACAGTGAATCCTTGATTTGGATGTCCGCATTTTCACCTATTTCATTGGCTGTATTTGTTATCAAACAACCCTTTCCAAACTCTGTTTCTTTACTGAATTGAACAAAATCATAGAAATATTGTTTAATGCCCAAAATTCCTGAATCAGATTTCTCCAACTTAACCAATAAAGTGTTCAATTTAGTTTTATACCGTTTCAAACTTTCTAGGAACACTCCATTTTTGCTGCCAAAACTGGAATAGATGGAAAATTTGTTTATGCCCATTTCCTTTTCAAGCATTTGCATAGATGTTGTTTCGTAGCCATTCCGCCAGAATAAATTCATGGCTTTATCGATTACTTCTTGCTCGTTATATTGTTTTGTTCTTGGCATTTGATATTTAACTACACCACAAAACTAAATAAACGGTTAGAAATAAAAAATAGTTTAACGAAACTTTTGGAGTTTGCATCCCCGATGACTTTTTAATTTTTATAGGTTAATTTTAAACCAGATTTACTGCAAGCCAAGAATTGAACCTTTTTTAACATCATATCAATAGGATGTATTTGAATCAACTTAGAGATTATCTGTGTAAATACGAAAATTTTGATGAAGAGGAAATTCAAGTTATATATGCAAACTGTGATGTTGAAAACTACAAGGACAAGCAGCATTTATTGGAACAGGAACAGGTTTGTGAATATAACTTTTTTATCCTAAAAGGGTTAGTTCGAAAATATGCCATAGATGATTCTGGCCAAGAAAAGGTCCAGGGTTTTGGCATTGAAAATTGGTGGGTAACCTCCTTGGAAAGCTTTGTTGAGCAAAAACCGTCCAGACAAGCGATTCAATGTTTGGAGCAGACTGTGGTACTACGGATCTCATTTGAGGATTTGGAAGAACTGTACCATAAAGTACCAAAGCTTAACAGTGCGTTTAGGAAGATTTATCTCAATATGCTCATTGCTATTCAAAAACGAGACGAACTCTATATGAGAACAAAACGTGAGACCAGGTATCAATCATTATTGGATAATATACCCCAAATCTTTCAACGTGTACCACTCTATATGATAGCATCTTATCTGGATATAACCCCAGAATATTTAAGTGCCATCAGAAAAAATCAAAAGTTACGTTCTTAAGAAATCTTAAGGAAGTGGAGCTGTCTTCAGGGTTATTTTTGCTCCATAAATAATATACTTATGGAACGAATCAGTTATCAGGATATCCCTTCCGGGATGTTCGAAAGTTTAATGGCAGTCGAAGCTATAATCAATAAATCGACAATTGATTTTAAACTTTTGGAATTAATGCGCTTAAGAGTAGCGCAGTTGAACGGTTGTGCTTATTGTGTAGATATGCACTACAAAGAACTTAAAAATTCCGGTGAGTCCGAATTGAGGCTCTCCTCCTTGTGCGTATGGCAGGAGACCCCTTATTTTTTAGAAAGGGAACGGGTGGTACTCGAATTTACGGAGGAGGTAACCAACGTGAAGGGCAGTTCAATTTCGGACAAACTGTTTCAGGCTTTGTTGACGCACTTTGATAAACCGGAAATTAGTTTGCTCACATTGGCGGTAGCTCAAATAAACACTTGGACACGATTAATGAAAACGTTTGGATTTACACCAGGTAATTACCAATTGAACACCGATAAAGCCAATAAGAAGTAGGGTTTAAGAATGGAAGGAAGGAGGAAAAGGCGTCTATTCCTTAAAAAGGAACAATGGCTGCTCATGTAGAAGGTCAATCGATTTTTTAAAGACAACGGTCGATTGACCTCCTCCCTAAAATTAGAGGTCGATCATAACCAAATAGTCCGGGCTATTAAATTAATAATATGGTCCATGAGCTTGTCCTATCATATTTCGTGAGAAAAGCAATTTTACTGATTTTAGTTGGAATAATTCAGTAAAAGAGATTCTGTTTGTTAATTTAAGTTGATAGCAATTTAACATTTACTATTTTACCTTTGTACTTCTTAAAACAAATTTGGCGTGCAAGAAAATTATGGCCTCTTAAGACAACATTTTGAGGAAATCGTTGACCTAACGGATGCGGAATGGGAGCAAATAGCGCCTCATTTTGAGTATCGGAAATTAAAAAAGCACCAATTTCTAATCCAGACAGGTCAGCCAGTAGAATGTGAGTTTTGGATTATCAATGGTTTGGTAAAATCGTATGCTATAGATCAAAAGGGAAACGAACACATTTTACAGTTTGGTATGGAGCAGTATTGGGTAAGCGACTATTTCGCTTTTCAACACCAATTACCGGCCACCATCTTTGTGGATTGTATAGAAGATTCCGAATTCTTTTGCCTCTCCTTGGAAAGTAGGGAATCCATTTGCCAGCAAATCCCCGCCATAGCCAATTTTTATCGGATTAAATCCAACAATGGGTTCATTAACCTGCAACAACGCATTCTGTCCCTTTTAACCTTATCCGCAGAAGAACGGTACGATGAGCTGTTAAACAAACTCCCCAAATTATTACAACGGGTACCTAAAAAATTGATTGCCGCCTACCTAGGCGTTTCCAGGGAAACTTTGAGCCGTTTTAAAAATTAGATTTTGTGATGTATATCACTTTTATGGGTTGTGTTACCTCACTTTAAAATGGTGATATAACTCCTCGCACAGCCTTTCGTTTTCATACACCTTTGTCCCATAAAATTTAAGATAAAGAAAATGAAAACAAGAATTAACACAACAGTGGCAATGCTACTATTCGCCCTAATAGGAACGGCACAACATCAAAATAAGCCTATAAAAGTCTTGATGGTACTGTCCAGTCATCAAGAATTGGGAGATACGGGCAAGGAAACGGGCTATTACCTAAGTGAGGTAACCCACGCCTACGAAGTTTTTGAGGAGAATAATTTCGACATTACCTTGGTAAGCCCAGAAGGAGGGAACCCTCCGGTAGATGGTTTTGATTTAGAAGATCCAGTGAATAAAAAATACTGGAACGACACCACTTTTCAACAAAAGCTAAAAAACACCCTAAAACCTTCAAAAATCAAAGCAAAGGATTATGATGTAATCTACTATGCCGGTGGCCATGGTACCATGTGGGATTTTCCTAACCATAAGAAGTTGGCCAAAATAGCAGCCCGTATTTATGAGAATGATGGAATAGTGGCGGCCGTATGTCACGGACCTTCCGCATTGGTGAACATTCAATTGTCCAACGGAGCCTATTTGGTAAACGGTAAAACACTAAGCGTTTTTACCAATGAAGAAGAAGCAAATGTAGGCTTAGAAAATGTGGTTCCTTTCCTTTTGGAAACAAAATTGGAAGCACGTGGAGCAACCATAGATAAAGCCGATATGTGGCAAGAAAAAGTAAGCGTGGACCAGCGTTTGGTCACTGGTCAAAATCCTGCTTCTGCCAAATTAGCGGCCGAAAAGATTGTGGAACTGGTTAAAGCAACGTACTAAGATGGCTACAGATTCAGCAGTTTTAAACGCAAAGACCGAAAAGAAAAGTCTACCAGCGGCCTTATGGGCACTGACCATTAGTGCCTTTGGTATTGGAACTACAGAGTTTGTTATCGTGGGCTTGTTGCCCACGGTAGCCAACGATTTAAACACCTCTATTTCCTCAGCGGGATTGTTGGTGAGTTTGTACGCCTTGGGAGTTGCCATTGGTGCACCTGTTTTAACGGCTTTGACCAGTAAAATAGCGCGCAAACGGTTATTGATCGGTATTATGCTATTATTTATTATCGGCAACGGATTGGCCACCATTGCGCCTAGTTTTACCTTGTTAATATTGGCACGCATTTTAACCGGGTTTGCACATGGGGTCTTTTTCTCCATTGGCTCTACCATAGCGGCCAGTTTGGTACCAGAAGATAAAAGGGCTTCTGCTATTTCCATAATGTTTGCAGGGCTTACGGTAGCTATTGTTACGGGCGTGCCATTGGGTACGTACATTGGCCAAAACTTTGGGTGGCGTGCCACTTTTGTGGGCGTTGCCATTTTAGGAGTTATCGGGGCTTTGGCCAGTTACTTTTTGGTTCCTTCAAATATTAAAAAATCACCGCCCTTACGTTTGGTAGATCAGCTAAAAGTGCTCAAAAACCCTTCTATTTTGTTAGTGTTGGCCATTACGGCCCTTGGTTATGGCGGTACGTTTGTAACCTTTACCTACTTGGCGCCTTTGTTGGAAGAAGTTACCGGATTTTCCGCTAGTATGACCAGTGTTCTACTCTTGGTCTACGGTATAGCCATTGCCTTGGGCAATATTATTGGGGGTAAGGTTTCCAACAAAACCCCGGGAAAAGCCTTAATGGTCATGTTCGCTTTGCAAGCCGTGGTACTGGTGGTACTATTCTTTACGGCAAGCAGTACTACTTGGTCCGTGGCAACCCTATTTTTCATGGGAATCTTGGCGTTCTCCAACGTACCCGCACTGCAACTGTATGTGGTTAAAATGGCAGAAAAATACCTGCCGGGCACAGAAGATGTAGCCTCAGCATTGAACATTGCGGCTTTTAACGTAGGAATCGCCATTGGGGCCTATGTTGGCGGATTAATAGTGGAATCTACACTAGGCGTAGCAGCAACACCATGGGTAGGGAGTATACTTGTGGTGGTAGGCTTTATACTTACGCTGGCTTTATATAAAAAAGAAAAAATTTAAACAGATGCATACCTTATCATTTAAACATAACGATCAAATGCCCATTTTAGGGCTTGGAACCTTTCGTTCTGAACCTAAAGCGGTTTATACCGCTGTTTTGGAAGCCTTGAAAATGGGGTACAGACACATAGACTGTGCGGCAGCCTACGGAAACGAAAAAGAAGTAGGAAAGGCAATTGCCGAAGCTATTGATTCTGGTGTAATAACTAGGGAAGAACTGTGGATTACCTCCAAGCTTTGGAGTGATTCTCACGGAAAGAACAATGTAGAACCAGCCTTGATAAAATCCCTGAAAGACCTACAGTTGGATTATTTGGACCTCTATTTGGTCCATTGGCCGGTAGCCTTTAAAAAAGGAGTTGAAATGCCAGAGAAGGCAGATCAATTCATTCCTTTGGAAGAAGTGCCACTGACCGATACATGGGCCGGTATGGAAGCAGCTTTGGAAAAAGGACTGGCCAAGCATATCGGTGTCAGTAATTTCAATACCCAATATTTGAAAGCTCTTTTGGAAACGGCAACACAGAAACCAGAGGTAAACCAAATCGAGATACACCCGTTTTTACAGCAAGATACCTTGGTAGATTTCTGTAAACAAGTGGGTATTCACCTAACAGCATACGCACCAATTGGTTCTGGCGGGGCAAAAGATGATGACCTTAACCTTTTTAAAAATGGGGTGCTTCTGGAAATTGCCCAGGCCCATGGGATGACAGTGGCGCAAGTAGTCTTAAAATGGGGCATACAGCGCGGTATTTCGGTAATACCAAAATCTACCAATGTGTCTCGATTACAAGAAAACTTGGATACCCTAAAATTTGAATTGAGCGCTTCGGATATGGAGAAGATCGCGGCCCTTAACAAAGACCATCGTTTTGTGGATGGAAAATTCTGGGAAGTTGAAGGCGGCCCGTATACTGCGGAGGAAATCTGGAACGCTTAATTAAAAAGTCAGGGGTCGTTCTGCGACCCTTGGCTTAAAAAAGAATTGCTATGAAAAATTTTGACAAACTATACCGACCCGGTAAAATGACCTTGGGAATAGAGTTTCCGCTCGATAACGATTGGTCCTTGGCAGGGGATAAAAAACGAAGAGAAACGGGAAGGCCTTTCGGTATTCCGGATATGACAAATCATTTGGAGTTGGTACAACAGGCAGATGCTGCTGGTTTTGCATCGGTTTGGGTGCGGGAAGTACCAGTTTACGATCCCAATTTTGGGGATGGCGCCCAGTTGTTCGATACTATTGGTTATTTGGGCTATTTATCCGCGGCTACCCAGAATATATTGTTGGGAACGGCCGCTATCGTTTCACCTTTACATCAACCCATACATTTGGCAAAAGCCGCCGCAACTATTGAAAATTTAAGCAAGGGTAGATTGCTGTTGGGTTTAGGGCTAGGGGACAGGCCCGTGGAATTTCCTATGTATAAAATAGCCTATGAGGAACGCCCCGAATTGTTTCGGAAGCATTTAAAAATTATGCAAGCGGCTTGGAAATTGGAAAGCGATTTAACCGAGTTTTATCCTTTTTTAAATCCGGGTGTGGACGTTTATCCCAAACCCGAGAACCCAATTCCTTTGGTGGTTGCCGGCCACTCGGGTCAGTCCATAGATTGGATTGCAAAAGAAGCGAACGGGTGGTTCAATTATCCCAGAACACCAGAGGAAACCTATTTGCAGCAAAAGAAGTGGTGCGAGGCCTTATACGATAACGACCAAGCCTGCAAACCCTATATTTCTGCCTTTCATTTAAACCTACTTACGGACGACAATGCCGACTTTAGACCACATCGGTTTGGAGGTGCCATAGGGGTAAACAAGCTTACGGAATTACTAAAACGGTATGAAGAAGCAGGGGTAAACCATATGGCGTTGCACTTGCGAAAATCGGACACTCCGGTCAAAGAAGCATTGGATAAAATAGCGGAAATAGTGTTGCCGTCATTTAAAGGTGTTTTGGTGTAAGGGTTCAAGGAGTAAAGGGTTGTCGAAAAAAATGCTAAATAATTCTTAATCCGTGATTTGTTTCATTATTTCCTTTTTTTGTGTAAGTCTGTCACAAACACCTACCCATACCTTTGTATCATCATTAAAATAATAATTCAAAAACATTCTTATGAGTTTAGAAAATAACATTAAAGGAAAAGTAGTAGTAATTACAGGTGCCAGTAGTGGACTGGGTGAAGCTACCGCACGTTATTTAGCTGCCAAAGGGGCACACGTTGTATTGGGTGCTAGAAGAGAAGATCGTTTACAGAACATTTCGGAAGAAATCAATTCCAAAAACGAAGGTAAGGCGGCATACATTGCAACAGATGTGACCAAAAAAGAAGACGTGCAAGCTTTGGTGGACAAAGCAGTAAGCGAATTTGGTAAAATTGACGTAATGGTCAACAACGCTGGTTTAATGGCTATAGCACCCATGAGCGAGGTGAAGGTAGATGAGTGGGACCGTATGATAGACATCAACGTTAAAGGTGTATTGTACGGGGTAGCAGCTGCTCTGCCAATTTTCCAAAAGCAAGAATCCGGGCACTTTATCAACCTATCTTCCGTAGCAGGAATAAAAGTATTTGCACCGGGGGGTACGGTATATAGTGGAACCAAATTTGCCGTTCGAGCCATTTCAGAAGGACTGCGTGCAGAAGTAGGAGGTAATATCAGAACCACTTCCATTGAGCCAGGTGCTGTTGATTCCGAGTTGAAACACGGAAGTACCCATAAAGAGAGTTCTGAAATGGTAGACAATATGTACGAGACCATTTCTATTCCTGCCGATTCTGTGGCCAGAACCATTGCTTTTGCCATTGAACAACCAGCAGATGTAGACGTGAACGAAATTGTGTTGAGACCAACTGTACAAGACTTTTAGTCTCAAGTCTTATTCGTAAGGTAAATTAGAAATACTGGACTGTAGTGCTATCTTTGGTACTACAGTCTATTTTAGTTTTTAAGAGATGACGCATTTTAAAAGTTTAAAGGAATTCAATCATTATGTTGGGTACACCGCTCCAAAAAAGGAGTTGATCGATGTGGTAAAGTATGACGAGTTTGAAAATCTACGTTTAAAAAGTGAACCCATCACCACAGATTGGTATATGATGGCCTTTAAACGCAATGTGACCGGTCTGCACTGTTTTGGAAGTACGGAGTTCGATCGGGATGCCGCCTTCTTATATTTTGTAAAACCGAACCAAGTTTTTGAATGGGATGCCACCGAACCTTGGAAGGGCTACCATATGCTCATTTCCCCTGTGATGTTGCAGGAATACAATATTGATTTTAGCTTTTTTCAGTATGAGATAGGGGAGGCCTTGTTCCTAACCGAAGATGAGCAGCAACAGTTGGAAACCCTTTATGAACAAATTCTAACGGAATACAAAAAGGACACCTACGAGCTGGATTTGCTCATTGCCTATAGTAACCTCATTTTCACCTACATTGGTAAATGCTATAAAAGACAGTTTGAAACCAGACAACCCTTGTACAATAAAGTGGTGATGACCTTTAAAAAGGAGCTGAACAAATATTATTCGGACGGAAATACCCAATTGCCATCCGTAAATTATTTTGCTGAAAAATTGAACCTTTCCGTAAACTATTTTGGTGATTTGATCAAGCACCATACCGGCAAAACGGCATCCGAGCTTATACAGGAAAAAATCATAATCGAAGCGAAACATCAATTACAGAGCTATGACAAATCCATTGCGGAGATTGGATACAACCTAGGATTCGATTATCCCACTTACTTTTCGCGATTGTTTAAAAAGCATACCGGGGTAACACCATCTCAGTATAGGGGATAGAATGAGTTTAACGCTTTAACCGCACCTCTTTCTCTATACCCAAACGCTTCATTTTGGCAAACAAGGTTTTGGCATTCATGTTTAAAATGTTTGCCGCACCTTTGTTACCACTCACACGCCAATTGGTATAATTTAGGACATCGATAATGTAATCGCGTTGCATGGTTTCGAACGGTTTAAAATCTTCTGTTGGAATGATATTATCAGGTTGCGGTATCCATTGTCCAGGATTCAGCGTAGTACCATTTTCAATAATTACGGCACGTTCAATCAAATTTTCCAACTCACGAATGTTGCCCGGAAAGTTATAAGCCATTAAGGCTTCAACCGTTTTTTTAGATAAGCGTTTAAAGGCTTTGCCTGCTTTTGCCGAATATTTTTCTAAAAAGTATTGTGCCAACATAGGGATGTCCTCTTTTCTGGCGCGCAAAGGAATATTATGAATAGGAAATACATTTAAACGGTAATATAAATCTTCACGAAACGTTCCTTCTTTTATCATGTCTTCCAAATGCCTATTGGTGGCTGCTACTACACGAACATTTACTTTTATAGTTTTATTGCCACCTAATTCATCAAACTCACCTTCCTGTAATACACGTAGCAGTTTTGGTTGTAGATCAATCGGCATTTCACCTATTTCATCTAAAAAAATGGTGCCACCATCGGCTAACGAGAATTTACCGACCTTATCGGCAACAGCACCTGTAAACGCCCCTTTTTTATGCCCAAACAATTCACTTTCAATCAGCTCTTTAGGTAGGGTGGCACAATTAATTTTAATCAGTGGCCTGTCTTTACGCATACTGTTATTATGGATAGCACTAGCCAATAACTCTTTTCCGGTTCCAGATTCACCGGTGATTAAAACAGTAGTATCGGTAGGAGCAACTTGGTCTACTAATTGCAAGACTTTCTCATAAGCCTCACTGGTACAGATAATGTTATTGAAATTGATTTTACTGTTAATCTCTTCTTGTAAATATTCATTTTCATTTGCTAATCGATCTTTCAGGGATTTGATTTCTTCCAGCGCCTGGAACAGTTCCAAGTCTCTTACCTTCCGCTCGGAAATATCCCGGATTATGGCGCAATTATAGTCTTCATCGTTGTAGCGTAAATGATTGGCTGTGATGTCCACAGGAAATTTGGTGCCATTTTTTCGTACGGCAAGCCATTCAAACCGGATGGACCCCTTTTCTACCACATCATTAAAATGATTTTCCCACCATTCTTTGGTAATCCCAGGGTCTAGATCAAAAATGGAAGCATTGTTTAATTGGCCCTCGTTAAATCCCAATTGTGCTTTTGCGGCCTTGTTGTGATGAAATAGGTCCCCGTTCTTTTTGACCACATAAACAATATCTTCGGCATTACCAATAACTTCTTTATAGAGCTGTAGGTTGTTTTCCTTGAGTTGCTGTTCTGTGACATCTTGGTAAACCCCAATGAGCTTATAAATTTTATCTCCTTTTAAGACGGGTTTGGCCACGCACCTCATAAATCGAGGAGGATTATGTGCAGTTTCCAACACTTCATCGTATGCTTCGCCTTTTCGTATGGCATTGCTCAACAGGGATTTAATATGCTCGGGGTCTTTAAATTGATGAATGATTTTTGGAGGCGTAAGGTCATCTACATTCTGTGCCTCGAACATTTGTAAAGCTTCGGATGTGGCTACAATGGAACCATCTTGAAGGTTGAGCTCCCAACCACCGACATGGGCAATGGTCTGGGTGTTGTCCATTAACTTTTGATAGAAACTTGATTCCGAAATATCGTTGACAATGGCACAAATTAATTTTTTTCTGTTATTTGAGAAAAATTGAGCAAAAACCTCTACTTCGTAATATTTGCCGCTTTTGTTTTTATGGGTTTCCTTAAATCGATGAATTCCTTTTTTTTGGACCAATTCCCAGTGTTTTTTCCAACTTTCCGGTGAAGATGTGGGGTTAATGTCAAAAATGGAAAGCCCTGTTATTACTGACTTGTTGTACCCTAACCGGTTACAAAACTTAGTATTGGCATATACTATTTTACCGTTCTCGTCCATCCACATCACTTCATAGGGCAAGGTCTCTACCAACCACTCTTTTATCTCTAAACTCTCTTGATTCTTAGCCATAAGCTCCATTTTAAGCACTAAAAAAGTACAATATATTTCTCATATATAAGAATATTCTCAAAAATGAGCATAATAAAAATAGAATAATTTTTTGTAAAATACTGTTATTCAGAATTTTAAAATTATGGCACGCTGTTGGCCCATACCATGTCAAACAAAAACAATGAATCGCAAAAGTTTTCTTTTAAAGTCAATTGCAGGTACAGGTCTTTCCTTCTTGGGGTTATGAGTGTTGAGCAACACAAAAGAAGATAAGGAACCACCAAACTGGACAAGAGAGAACATCGGTTTTAACCATTTACCAAATAAAGAATACAAAACTATGAACTCAGTAGTACACAAGGCGGACAGTAGGGGAGATGCCAACCACGGATGGTTGCACTCCAAACACACTTTTAGTTTTGCCAATTACCACAATCCGGAGCGTATGAACTTTGGGGTACTTCGCGTATTGAATGATGATACCGTTGCAGCAGGAATGGGCTTTGGCACACATCCACATCAAAACATGGAAATTATTTCCATCCCCTTGGAAGGTGATTTGGAACACAAGGATAGTATGGACAATGTCGCGGTGATCAAGTCGGGCGACATTCAGGTGTTGAGTGCCGGTACGGGGATTACGCATTCAGAGTACAACAAAAACAAAGACCAACAGGTGAAGTTTTTGCAAATCTGGGTATTTCCCAATAAGGAAAATGTTGCTCCAAGGTATGATCAGATTACGCTGAACACTGCCGATAGGAAAAATCAATTCCAACAAGTATTGTCACCAAACCCTGATGATGCCGGTGTTTGGATCCATCAAGATGCCTGGTTTAACATGACGGATTTGGACCAAGGAAAATCTCTGACCTACAATTTAAAAAAACCAAGAGAAAACGGCGTGTACGTTTTTGTACTCAAAGGCGATGCTACCGTAAACAATCAAGCTTTAAATCCCAGGGATGGATTTGGGGTTTGGGATGTAAATGAACTCAACATCACGGCAGATTCCAACACCGAATTGTTGTTGATGGAAGTTCCTATGTCACTGTAAATAGAAAATATAATTCATTTTAAATAATAAAAATCAGTTTATGGAAACAGCAGTAAAAACAAATTGGAACATTGATAACGCACACTCTGAAATTGCTTTTAAGGTAAAGCATATGATGATTTCTACCGTAACAGGCTATTTTGAAGACTATAGTGCCTCGGTGGAAACGGAAAATGAGGATTTTAAAGGCGCAAGCTTTTCTTTTACAGCACAAACGGATTCTATCAACACTAAAAATTCCGATAGAGATGCACACTTAAAATCAGATGATTTTTTCAATGCAGAAGCCTATCCGGAGTTAAAGTTTGAATCAAAATCATTTGATGGCAGCACTTTAGTTGGAGACTTGACCATAAAAAACATCACTAAAGAAGTAAGTTTGGATGTGGATTTTAATGGAGTGGCAATAGATCCATACGGACAAACCAAAGCAGGCTTCGATATTTCGGGGGCCATAAATAGAAAAGATTTTGATCTTACGTGGAGCGCCGTTACCGAAGCGGGTAAAATAGTGGTAAGTGATACCGTAAAACTACAATTGAACGTGCAGTTTGTTAAAGCATAGATGGTTGAGTCGTTGGGCCAATAGGATGAAGTTCCTGTTGGTCCAATTTTTAATTTAGAAACACTACTATGTACCTATATTACATTTACTAGGGGTAAGTTTTTTAATAATACTGCAAAGGCGAAGCATATATCTTAACCCAAGGGCTTGTGGCTGCCCAATCGCAAAATTGGATTACTTCTTCTTAAAAGAAATTGACTTTTCTTTAATGTTTGGTCGTAACAGAAGCCAAAAGAAGAACCGCAGCAAGGTCTACTTTGTTCTGAGATAATCTAGTCCCGATAAAACAAGTAAATCCAAATAGACCTGGAAAGTTTAAAGTTGAGCGAGCTTAAAACTGCGGCCATAATAGCGATAATAAAGAATACGCTCAGAGGGGAAAAACCGGCCAAATACCAGAAAATAACCAGACAAGCGATCATTTCGGCAGCTGCAAGGGCATAACTTACGAACATGGCCCCAAAGAAGAACCCTGTTTCCCTTTCAAATTTATAATTGCAATGAGGGCATCTTTCGTGCATTTTTGGAATCCTAAAAGGAAATCTTGATTTAGGATGCTGAAAAATATCTCCAGTATTACATTTGGGACATTTGCATTGGAATATATTTTCTACTTTTTTCATCGCAACTTTAATTGATTCAACAAAATTGCGACTTTAGGATACATTCCTGTGTGTGGCATATTCCCATATATTTGTACTATTCGGACATAGTTATGAAAATACCGGTTTTAAATATTCAAAATTTCCGAGAATCAAAACGGATGAACGAGGTGTATGTTAATTCCTTTTCTCGTCATTTGGAGTTTAACCGATGCCTTATCGATAAACCACATAGCCATGATTTTTACTTGTGCGTTCTTTTTTTGGAGGGTACCGGTACCCATGAGGTCGATTTTAAGACCTACCGGATTGGTCCCGGAAGGGTATTCTTTTTAAAACCGGGGCAAACCCATTATTGGAAATTCGATACCAAACCGGAGGGAATCATTTTTTTTCATTCACAAGCCTTTTATAATCTAAGGTTCCTAGGACACTCCCTTTCCATTTTTCCATTTTACGGTTCGCAACAGAATCCCCCAATGCTTAAAGTTCCAACAAGTGAAATACCGGTGTTGCAAATGAAATTTCAGGAGGCAATTGCCGAATATCGTGATAATAGAATGATGCGGGAGATTAAAATCCTAGGCTTGATAAATGATATCTATATCCAACTTTCTCGGATATATGCCTCCCAAATAGATTTGGATCATATTAACTATACACAAAGCACGGCATTATTGGATCGTTTGGAAATCTTGATCGATAAAAATTTTAAAGAGGAAAAGCTACCTAAATTTTATGCTGAGCAATTGAACATTACCACAAAGCACCTCAACAGAGTGGTAAAGCAAACCGTGAACAAAACAACTACCGAACTTATTTCCGAAAGGGTAGTACTGGAAGCCAAACGGTTAATTGTACACTCCAAACATAATTTGGCAGATGTAGCCTATGCGCTGGAATTTTCCGATTATGCCTATTTTTCAAAATATTTTAAAGCCAGAACAGGAATTACGCCTAAGGCTTTCCAGGAGTCCTACAAATAATTTATTTGAATTAACCGCAATCTTTTGATGGTCGCCCCCCTTGCTTAAACGGGCTACAAAGGACAAAACCCTAGCGTAAATTGTATTTAACACCTATTTTTTTGGTTTGATGTAACTAATATAAGGTGCTGATGCAGAGGTGATTTCTGGATTTTGAGGCACTAATGGAATACTATATTTAGGTCTTTTTTAAGATTTTTGGTAAGTATTGCAAATTGTTGTCGACCTATACCATGTTCCACGAACAATACTGAATGGACGGCATATAACTCCAAGAAATGATCAACAAGAAAATGGACCCGAACAATACAGCGCTGCTTGTATTTTCCTTATCCGCTAAGAAGGAAGTAGTGAGGAAGCCCATTGGTGATGGTCATAGGCCGGAAGAACAGGAAGCCTTATTCAATTTATTGATCGCCAACACGAGAAATTTGGCTACGCAATGTGGTGTCGATTTTTATTGGGTAGATGAGCACGAACAAATAGGCAATAATTTTTCAAGCCGTTTTACAAATGCTTTTCAAAAACTGTTTGATGCCGGTTACGATAATGTAATCTCCATTGGGAACGATAGTCCGGATTTGACCACCCAACTTTTACAAGATGCCGTGCATAAGTTGGAATCAAACAAAATGGTACTGGGTCCATCTAAAGATGGAGGTGTTTATTTGATTGGTCTGAGCAAGGAAATATTTCACCACGGAACATTTCTGAACTTCCGTTGGCAAACTTCCTTTTTGCTGGACAGTCTAAAGGATCATATCGACACTCATAAAATAGATGTTGAAATTTTAAGGGAGCTTTCCGATATTGATTCCCGGAAAGATTTGGAGGACTATGCAAAATCTAATCCTACCTCTTTACTGTGCAAGTTATTCAAATTACTGATAGCATCGTTCAATCGCAAATGGAAACTAACTCTTGAAGCAGTTCCATTGGCAATACATCTTTCAAATATAGGGTTAAGGGCACCGCCCGTTTTCAATTCTTTTTAGCAGAATATAACGGACAGTAGGTAGAGCTACTGCATAACATCATCAATTAATTTAACCATAAACATATGAGACCAATACTGATTGCAGTATTGCAATGCTATGTGTTTGCCTTGTTTGCACAGGAAAGCACGTACAGCTCCAGAGTGCTGGACGACAATCAATTGCCCATACCCTATGCCGCGGTTTATGAAGAAGGGACCCAAAACTATACATCCACCGACGAAGATGGCTACTTTGAGTTGACAACCTCATCCAAAAAATTTACGCTACAAATTTCTTCGATAGGATACAGGCCATTGACAGTTCTAGTGGAGGACGGGACCCTGCCACTTTCGCTCATTATGGATCCCTCCCAAGAACAACTGGACGAAGTCGTAGTGACCGCGTTGGGAATCGAGAAGGATAAACGTGCCTTGGTATCTGCCGTATCCACAGTAAGTTCGGATAAGTTGGTTACGGTTCCGCAGACCAATCTGGTCAATAGTTTGGCAGGGCAGGTAGCTGGGGTACAGATTACCAATGGTTCCAGTGGTGTGGGCTCATCCTCTAGGATCATAATACGAGGGGAAAACTCGTTGAGCGGAAGCAATCAGCCCCTTTTCGTGGTGGATGGTGTACCGATAAGCAACGAACAAATCACAAGCGACCTTGTAAATAATGGTGCCTTGCAAGAGGTGGATTTTGGTAACGGAAGTTCCGAATTTAGTCCGGACGACATAGAATCTATTTCTGTTTTAAAAGGAGCTGGCTCCGCTGCGCTCTATGGGGCAAGAGCTGCAAATGGGGTAGTCCTGATCACTACAAAACGGGGCAATAGGGCCAAAGGCTTTGGAGTAAGCATCAATAGTAATTTCACCATAGAAACTTTGTTGACCTTACCGGATTACCAAAATGTATATGGATTGGGATCTAATGGGGCCTATGCTTTTCAAAATGGTACGGGTGCCGGAGTTGGTGACGGCGGAATCAGCAGTTATGGCCCAAGATTGGATGCCGGGCTACTGATACCACAGTTCGATAGCCCTTCGGTGGACATCAACGGGAATCCCGTTCGCGCAGGCGACGTGATTTCTCGAACATTGCCAGACGGTTCCTTTACGCCCATTACCCCAACACCATGGGTGGCCAGACCGGATAATGTCCGCAACTTTTTTGAAACCGGAATAACCTATCAAAATAATATTGCCATTAGCAACACCACCGATAAGGGAAGTACGCGCGTATCCTACAGTAATTTGCGCAATGAAGGCATTTTGCCGAATACGGATCTAAAAAGAGACGGTATTGCATTGAGTGTTGATCAATTTTTGAGCGATAGGCTTAAACTGAGCACTTTTGTAAACTACATTAATACACGAAGTGGCAATAGACCCAATTTAGGGTATGGATATGAGAATGTACTTTATGGGTTTAATTGGACAGGTCGACAGACCAATATTGAATCTCTTAGGGATTATTGGCAAGCGGGACAGACGGGTAGGCAACATTTTGATATTAATTATTTATGGCTAACCAACCCCTATCTTACCCTCTTCGAGAACACCAATAGTTTCACTAAGAATCGGGTTCTGGGCAATGTGTCCGCAACCTACGATTTTTCAGAGCACCTATCGTTAAAGGTACGGGGTGGTTTGGATACCTATAATGATGACAGGGAGTTCCGTCGTGCAGTAAGCACCAATGCCAACCCATTTGGATCTTTTCGAAAGGACAATGTCCGTTTTACAGAATTGAACACCGATTTTTTGTTTACCTATACCAATAGTTTTAACGAAAATTGGAATTATGTTCTAACTGCAGGAGCCAATCGCCTAGATCAAAAAATCAACTATTCCTACGCCGAAGCGTCACAATTGGCAATTCCGGAAATATTTACCTTGGCCAATTCCAGGGCCCCTTTATTGGGAAATAGCGAAAAGCTAGACAAAAGAATTAATAGTATTTATGGTACGGCCAATTTTGCCTATCGGAACCAGTTATATGCCGATTTCACTTTTAGGAACGATTGGAGCAGTACCCTGCCCACAGGTAATAATTCCTTTGGTTACTATTCCGCGGGATTGAGCTTTATTGCCTCCAATGCATTTGAGCTGCCCAAAGACATTACGTATCTAAAACTTAGGTTTAGTGCGGCATCGGTAGGTAACGACACCGATCCATTTCAAAATACGCAGACCTTTCGGCTAAATGGGAATTATGGCCCCAATTTTAGGGTAACGAACAGAACCGTGCTAAAAAACACCAATTTAAAACCGGAACGTTTGGATGCCTATGAACTTGGCCTCGAAACATGGTTCTTAAATGGAAGAATACAATTGGAGGGTTCTGCCTATCAAAATATCAGTAAGGATCAGATCATCTCAAGGCCCATTTCCAATGCGACAGGTTTTAATAGTTTTAATGAGAACGGTGGGGAGATACGCACGCGCGGGCTCGAGTTGATGCTGAGCGCTTCCCCGGTAAAAACAAACAGTTTTACCTGGAACACATCGGTCAACTTTAGCACTTTTAGGAGTGTGGTTACGGAACTGCCAGATGGGGTAGATCAATTTGTAACGGCTACAGCAAGTGTTTTTAGCGGTAGCGGAGGTTCCAATACCGTATTCTACATAGCCAGAGAAGGCGGACGCGTAGGCGATATGTACGGTACGGGGTTTGTACAGATAGATGGGCAAGACCTTTACGACAGCAATGGATTGCCCGTTCAGGATGCCAATTTGCGCAAACTGGGCAATTATAATCCAGATTTTACCTTGGGCTTCAATAACAACTTTTCTTATAAAAATTTTGACTTTACCATTTTGTTCGATTGGCGGCAAGGAGGCACCATCGTGTCCCGAACCAAGGCATTGGGAAGTACCTCCGGAGTATTGCAGGAAACCCTGTTGGGCCGTGAAGGGGGATCGGAAAGCACACAGTTTGTAGATGGTAATGGCGTAGTGGGAAATGGTGTGGTCAATATTGGGACGGTGGACAGCCCCCAATATGTCCCCAATACTACAGCAGTAGCGGCAAGTAGGTTCAACAATGCATTTTACGATAGAGGGAATGAGGCCAGTGCCCTGTACGATGCCTCTTATGTTAAATTAAGGCAGCTCAGTATCTACTATACCTTTCCCCAGAAAATGTCAAAATCCTTGGGAGTGGAAAACTTAAAGCTTGGCCTTATTGGCAGTAATTTATTATTGTTTACCGAAAATCCGCATTTAGACCCAGAGCTCAATGCGCTCCAAGAACGCAATATTGTGTACGGCGTTGAGGATTTTTCTTATCCATCCACCAGAAGTTTTGGTGTAAGCCTAAAGACCAATTTCTAAGAAAAAACTATGAAAAATATATCTTTGATTTTAATCTGTATCTGCTTGTCCATTATCAGTTGTACAACGGATTTTGAATCCATAAACGAGAACCCGAACGAACCGCAAGAGGTAAGCCCGGAGTTTTTGCTGACCAATGTAATTGCCGATTTCAGCAATGAGCATACCTACAATCAAGGTCTAAGGCTCAATAACTATTTGGCACAGTTTAATGCAGATATTGAGTTTGAACGCATAGATAGATATGAACTGGGCAGCAATAGCGGATATTGGAATTTGATCTATGGCCTTTTGGCCGATTTGGAATCAATGAAAACCTTGCCAGGGTATAATGATGCCTATGATGGGGTGTGCGAAATTCTTCGCAGTTACCTATTTTCACAACTCACCGATATTTGGGGAGATGTCCCGTACACCGATGCCATACGTTTTTCGGAGGCAAACTTTACACCTGAATATGATACACAAGAGCGTATTTATATAGACCCGGAGAACGGAATTCTTGCCCGACTGGAAAAAGCTGCGGTCAAACTTGAAAATACCACCGAAAGTATTCGTGGGGATATCATGTTCAATAATGATCTGAATAAATGGGTGCGGTTCGCTAATTCACTCCAAGTGCGGTACTATCTCCGAGTAAGCAAGAGAACCTCGGATTTTGACAGACTGCAACAATTGGCCAATGGCAATAAACTTATGGAATCGAATGCCGATAATGCAATACTGCCCTATCTGAGCTCCGCTCCAAACCAGTTTCCCTTGTTCAGTGCATCCACAGGTATTTATCAAGGTCTAAAAATGAGTGAAACGGTGGAACGGATATTAAAAGAATGGGACGATCCCAGGATAGGTGTATTCTTTAACCCTACTCATGAGAGTCTTCTCAACGGTACACCAGAGTTCAAGGGGATGCCCAACGGATTAAGTACCCAGACAATTAGCGAAATGGGAATTGTACTGAACGATGTGTCCAATATGTCCGATAGGTTTCGGGTGGTTCCCGATGGAGTGGATGCACAGTTCATGTTGTATTCAGAAGTGCAGTTTGCCCTGGCCGAAGCTACGGAAAGGGGATTTATCACCGGAAATGCCCAAACCTTCTACGAAAACGGTATTAGGGCACATTTTGAATATTACAATGCAGAAATGCCGGGAGATTATTTCACTAGGGCGGTTATTGCGCTCAATGGGAGTATGGACGAGAATCTGGAAAAAATCCTTACCCAAAAGTGGTTGAGTCTATTTATGGTAGGGCACGAGGCATGGTTCAATATCCGTCGTACCGGAATACCGGAGCTCAGCCCTGGAATAGACAACTTTAACAACGATAGATACCCATCACGTTATCTGTATCCCGAATCGGAACAAGCAGCCAACAGGGAGAACTATGAACAGGCCGTATCTAGGTTGGGAGGGGATAACATCAATATAAAGAGTTGGTGGGAATTGTAAACTGAACAAAACAATCAAAAATGAAGAGAGTTACTAAATTACCAATACTAATATTTATAATCACAATTAGTGCAACCTTGTCAGTAGCGGCCAATGTTACCCGGAGCAATGTTAATATCGCCGAGCCTTATACAAGGGGTGGGGAGTCCATCACTAAAAAAAGGGTTTGGGTCGATACCGATCTAGCAGTGGGAATGAAAAGATACCATAGAGATGGGTATAGCGATGTGGACGATGGTTATGCCGTACTGCAATTATTCAAAGCAGACCATATTCATGTCGTGGGTATCAGTGCTGTGTTTGGCAATACCAAGATCGATGATGCATTTAGACTTAGCAAGGAAATGGTAAGTGAATTTTCACCATATCCCATTCCCGTGTACAAGGGTGCGGGCGAAAAATTGGATTTGCAGGATATAAGAACGAACAACGCGGTAGAATCCCTGGCAGAAGCCTTGCGTAGGGAGCCATTGACCATATTGGCCATTGGGCCAGCAACCAATGTGGGCTTGTTGTTGCTAAAGTACCCAGAACTGGCACCAAGGATTCAAGAAGTTGTCCTGGTTGCTGGACGTAGGACCCCTACTTCTTATTTTGAAATTGGAAATCCGGTTCGCCACGCTCCCGATCTTAATTTCGACCTAGATAATGATGCTTTCCGTATCCTTTTTCAGAGTGGGGTAAAAGTGGTTCTATGCCCATTTGAAATTTCTAATAAAGTTTGGTTAACGGACAAGGATTTAGATAATTTGAAAAACGGGACCCCCGGAAATAATTGGCTCTCCGAAAAATCCAAACCATGGTTGCAACAGTGGGTAGATGCTGGCGATGTAGGTTTTAATCCGTTCGATGTGCTGGCCAGCCATTATCTTATTGCGCCGGAAGATTTGGTTATGGAACCCCTTGTGGCACGATTGGAAATCCATAAAAATGATATGAGGGAACAAAAGGGCAACCAGTACTTTAAACAATATCTTTTATGTGATAAAGAAGAGGGATATCCGATTCTTTACTGTTACGATGTTGTTCCCGGATACCATCAAAAATTGATGGAAAGCCTCCTGAAAACCTATGAAAATTAAGTGTAAAAGCAGCATTTTAAATGATTAAGATCACCAAGAATATAAAAGAGCTGGAAGAGTACCTCCATGGACAAAAATGGTTGGGGACAAATGAACATATTACCGCCGTGGAAGTCCCCGGAGAAGGGAATATGAACTTTACACTTAGGGCAAGGACGGATCAAGGCAGCTTTATCCTAAAACAAAGCCGCGATTATGTAGAAAAGTATCCACAGGTTTCGGCACCTGTGGATAGAGCAATGAGGGAGTCAGAGTTCTACAACTTAGTGGCCGACCATAATTTACTTAAACGGCAAATGCCAGCACTCCTTGGGGTCGATGTGAACAATTATGTTCTGAAATTACAGGATTTGGGCGAGGGTGTGGATTATTCATTTCTGTACGAGGAAGCAAGTAGTTTGGATGAGGTTGAATTGCAAGAAATAATTGGATTTGTGGCCGAACTTCATACCAGTGTCCATTTGGGCAAAACTGGCAGATCACTTCCCAATCGTAAAATGCGCAAACTTAACCATGAACACATTTTTATTTACCCATTTCTTAAAAATAATGGGTTGAATTTGGATGATATACTTCCCGGGTTAAATGAAATTGGCAACAGCTATAAAGAGGATGTGCCCTTATTAAAGAAGGTGGAGCAATTGGGAGAGCGCTATTTAAAGGATGGCAGTGTATTGCTGCACGGGGATTATTTTCCCGGTAGCTGGTTAAAAACAAGTGCAGGTGTTCGGATCATTGATCCGGAATTCTGTTTTTTTGGTGAACCCGAGTTTGAGATCGGGGTAACCTTGGCACACTTAAAATTGGCCGCACAGCCACAAATAATTTTTAACAAAGCTCTTGAAAGTTACATGGACAGGGCGCCACTGCAAAAGGAGCTCTGTTTTCAATTTATGGCTACAGAGATACTTAGGCGTATATTGGGATTGGCGCAACTGCCCTTGTCGATAGGTCTCACGGAGCGCATCGAACTCTTACAAGAGGCTAAGGATCTTTTGGTTTGATATATTGAGAAGCCTAACCGCCACCAATGATTTAGGATTGTACATTGAAAGAAGAGTATCTCTTAATGTACCAAAACATTTTTGGAGTACTTCGACTACTTGTTTAGAAGATGTTTTATCCTTTCGATAAGATCATCTACCGAAGTTAACTGTCCCAATTCCGATGCATTTAAAAGTGTATATAGTTCTCCAGTGTTCTTCTTTACCAAAATAATGGGCAACGGTTTGTTCAGGAGGTCAATATTGACCTCTAGAGCTTCGTCCTTATGTAAAAACCTCTTATTATATGGAATTGTTTCCAAAAATGAGACCCACTTTTTATTGACTCCCACATGACCATGGGTTAGTTGGCACAACGAACATGGATAGGTGGATGGAGAAAATATCTTGTGGGCAAAATCACTTACCACACTAAAAACATCCGATTTGGCATTGTAAATAAAAATGATTTCTTGATCAAAGTTTTTCATGATGCTCGATTAATTTTGGGATAGATACCTATGGGACCACGCTGCGATAATTTTGCCCGCATAAAGCGAGTCTTCCTTGTTGGAGAGTAAATGGTCTGCACCATCCAAAGAGATAAAACTTTTGGGTTGCTTTGCGGATTGATAGATTTTAGCGGCATTTTCGATGGACACGGTAATGTCCTGCGGTGAGTGCATTACCAATAAAGGCTTTTTCATACTTTGGAGGATCGGGACCATATTTTTATTTTTAATGTCCTCCAAAAATTGCTTTTTAACCTTAAAATCTCGACCTCCAATAGATACCAACGCTTCACCATCCATAAGAATTTGATCTATGTTATCCCTTAACAAATGGGATACATGTTCCGGCTGCGAAGGAGCTCCAATGGTGATCACCGCTTTTAGTTGAGGTAAACGGGCGGCCGCAAAAATAGCGGCAGCACCCCCTAAAGAATGCCCAATAAGCATGGAAGGGTACTCGTAATGTTCACGTATATGGGCGGCCATATCCTCAAGATCCTCTACGTTAGAAGAGAAATTGGTGTTTTCAAATTCACCTTCGCTATCACCAAGGCCGGTAAAATCGAATCGAACAACAGCAATACCACTTTTGGTCAAAGCCTTACTGATATTCCTGACGGCAGTAAGGTTTTTGTTACAGGTAAAGCAATGGGCAAACAAGGCATAACCCAATATGGGCGAAGTTAACGGTAACTCCAATTTTGCCGATAATGTATGGCCTTGCCTATTTTTAAATGATATCTTTTCCAGTTTCATGTATGTAATGGTCGGATGAATTCGAAATTCCTTCCATAATGGGTCGGAACAGCTAATTAAACCACTTTATAGAAATACACTAGTTGGGCTGCGGTCTTATTCACGGCTTCCGCTTTTAAGATATTTAAGGCTCTTGTTGTAAAAAAAGTTTAACTCTTTGGAATCTGCACCGAACCATCTTTTTGCATAAATCCGTAAATGTAGCCATTGAAGCTTCCAAACCCCTATGTTGTTGTAGTGTCTCGCCGAAGTAACAATGGGTTCGTTGACCACTTTGAACCGGGTATTTTTGTAGATTCTTTTTATGAGCTCAATATCTTCATAAACTTCATAATCCTCATTAAAGCCATTCAGAGTATAAAATAGGTCATGGTCCATAAAAAGGGACTGATCACCTCCTCTACAAGATATATGATTGACCGCAGTTGCCCACCCCATGAGTTTTAGCCACCAGTGACCACTATCAAATTGAAGCCTAAAACAACCGGCCCTGATGTTTTTGTTTACAAGGAGTACCTCATAAATTGCCCGGTCATAATATTTTGGGGGGAAACTATCAGCATGTAAAAAGTAGAGAATGTCTCTCTTGGCAATATTTGCACCGGCATTCATCTGCCTGGCCCTCCCTTTTTTGGATTGTACATATCGGATATTCGAGTATCCGGTCAGTTGCACTCCAATGTCATCACTGCTTCCACCATCGACAACAATAATCTCCCCTACATAGCCAAACGCATTGGCATTAAGATGGTCGATCAATTTGCGGATTCCCTTGGATTCGTTGAGAACCGGAATAATAATACTGATCATAACAAGTTTTGTTACCTACCGTTCAGGTTCCAGTCGTATTCCAAATAGCTTACTTTGGCATCCTCGGCAATATTTACATTGGTGTAGGTATTTATGTAAGCTCGTATGTCACCGTCCAAGAAATCGTTCTTGTACCACTTAAATATTTTAGAGAGTTCTAAATGGTCTTTTTCAATTCGATTTCTATCAGATTCAATGAATTCGTAAGTAGCGCGTTCCAACTGTTCGTCCAGGGTTTCGGGCAGGTAGACCTCGTTCAATAGTTTTGGGCACGAAGCCGACGCACAATTTATCGCAAAATGAATCCTTGGTTCATCCATTTTTCGAAGGATCTCGTGCTCAAGGTCTCCCAAAGAGATCATATTATCCCCAAGCGGGATTAATTTTTGGTCCCATGGTTGGTTGATTTTTTTGATACTGCTGGTGGGATAATTATCCAAAATCAATAAAACCGTATAGGAATTGTACAGGTTAATGTAATAGGAGAGTTTTGCATTTCTGCTCCAATTTCCGGAGGGTTGTTTTTCTTTCAGGATGTTTACATAGGATTCCAAAACGTGCTTTTCTTTTAAGAGCCCGCTATAGTCAACTTGCCCTGTATCGTCTACATACTGTTGCAATAAGAACTGCCAAAGCGTATGGTCCGGGTAGTCGGGGTCTTGGAGCCCGTTGGTCTCGTATGGTATAAGTTTACCGTGGTCTTTTGTCGGGGTCGCTACCAAGGCGATGGTTTGGATCAGAATGGTGAATAACAGCAAATACTTCATGTGTGGAATACATTTTATTGGGTGAGTATAGTCGGTTTAAAAGGATTGTCCTAACATACCGCATTGGATTAAAATTTAATAAATAATGGTTTTCCATTTTTAACAAGTGATAAAAACAGTTTATAGCGTCACTTAAGCCCACTGTTGGTATTTTCCTGTTTTGGGTTTTAACAAAAGTTTATCGTAAGGCACAAAAACAATGGACGACAAGTTTTCATATCAAAATAATGGTCCGATGACCAAATAATAAAAAAATTAAAGAATAAATGAAAACAAGTTTTATTTTAAGAAGTTTGGTCTTGACCGCATTAATAGGCCTTTCAAGTTGCAGTAATGATGATAATGGTAATGCTTCCCCAGAGATACCTTCAGGAAATTTTGTGGTCACGATTGAAAACACATTTGAAACCAAGCAATATTTTGTGAACGGAACTACTGGATTTATAGCCCCAGGGAATACAGAATCCTACACCTTTAATGCAGGTAAAGGGCATTATTTAAATTTTGCCACCATGTTTGTTCAATCCAATGACCTATTTTATGGCTTTGATGAAGCAGGAGTTCCCCTTTATAACGAAAATGGTGAGGCATTGACTGGAGATGTTACCTCTTATGTAAGTCTATGGGACGCTGGTACTGAGGTCAATGAGGAGCCAGGAGTCGGGGTGAATCAGGCTCCAAGGCAAGCAGGGCCAAATACTGGAGACGATGAAAACGGTACAGTTAAGCTCATTTCCGAAGTGAATGATGGTTTTGTATATCCGGAAGTGGCTGAGGTAATAAAGGTAACCTTAACTCATGATGGGGGAACAGAGTTCACAATGACCATAGAAAATGTTTCTAACGTTGCAAGTTTTGCAACTCCATTGGCACCGGGAGTTTGGGTAGTTAGTGGCCCGGAACAAACCCCATTGTTTACAGCTGGGATTGAATCATCTGAAGGATTGGAGCGTATAGCGGAAGACGGTGATAATTCGATTTTGGATACTCAGTTTACTTCGGAAAGTGGATTTGTATCACCTTTTGCACCAGGTGCCTATAGCGTAAATGGAGCTGTTTATAGTATTGGAGGTAGTGCTTCGGAAGCTTTGGAGGCAATGGCTGAAGATGGGAATCCATTAGGTTTTGACAATATTTTTAATACACCTGTCGGAAAATCTGGGCCTGGACCAATTTTTCCGGGAGAATCCTATTCTTTTGAGTTTACAGCAAGTGAGGGAGATGCTTTATCATTTGCAACCATGTTGGTACAATCCAATGATTGGTTGATCGGCGCCAATGAAATTAACTTGTTTGATAACGGAATTCCCACTAGCGGAGATATTACCGATAGATTGGAACTAGTTGATGCCGGTACAGAGGTAGATGAATATGCCGGTGCTGGAAACAATCAACCTACGCGTCAAGTTGCTGCGGATACAGGTGAAGAAGAAAATGGAACCATTGCAACAGAACAAACCGTAGGTGCCCATGTCCCCACAATCGACCAGATGATCAGGGTTACAATTACCGCTAACTAAAAGTTCATAATAGTGATTGTTGTTACGAAGGGCCATTTTGTAAAAAGAAATGGCCTTTTTTTAAAAAAAACACTACCGAAATAAAGATATACCAAACCTTGTTCCAATTTTAAACCAGTATCTTGTATTTTGAAAGCGAAGGCCCGTTCTAATGTACTTGCCTTTTTCAAATAGGGAATAAGGTCAATAGTTTTACCTTACTTGTCAAGTCAATCAATACACCAACACCTATACATACCATGAAAAATATATTGCTCGTTTTATTGTTGCTCATATCCCTGGCCATGATTTTCATCTCATACAAAGCAGCTATACCAGCTCCAGGGCTAACCGGGTTGGGCTTTATTGTTATTTCGATCTTGTTTTACAATCGCAAAGATTAGTAAGTGTGTAGTAGGGGCTTGTTCGAAGCAAAGATTTTAATTCGTGAGTTTTGGATAAATCGTAGCATACCCAAGGAAGAATTGATAGGGTCAATGTTGTTTTTGTATAGCTGATAATCAGAAAGATTCTTCATTGAATAGGAGAAGGGTAGCCATAAAAAAAGATAAAGGTTAATTATTCGGGAAAAGAACGACTTAAAATCATAGAAGAATGATTCATTGCCAAATGGTCAGAAAACAATACAACTTAAAAACGAAATATGCACACTAAAGAAATTAAGAATTTTGACGCTATCGTTATTGGATCTGGACAAGCGGGAACCCCGTTGGTTTTCAAGCTAGCTTCCCAAGGGCAAAAAATTGCTTTTATAGAACGGGAGCATTTCGGCGGGACCTGTTTAAATGTTGGCTGTACGCCCACCAAAACTTATGTGGCCAGTGCTCGGCGCATGTGGGAGGCAAAGCATGGCGACGAACTCGGTATTGAAATCCCGAATGGAGCAAAAGCCAATCTGGGTAAAATTAAAGCGCGAAAGGACGCTCTGATAAAAAAATCGGTAGATGGTATTGCCCAAGGAGTGAAGAACAATAAAAATATTAGTTTTTTTAAAGGCGAAGCTTATTTCGAGGACCATAAAGTGGTTGCCGTAAACAACGAACTTTTAACGGCCGAAGAGATTTACATTAATGTTGGTGGGAGTGCATTTATACCAGAAGGCTATGAGGATGTTCCTTACCTTACCAATCAAAGTATTTTGGAGCTCGAGGAAATCCCAGAACATTTAGTGGTAATTGGAGGTAGTTATATAGGCCTGGAATTTGGTCAAATGTTCGCCCGATTGGGTGCTAAAGTCACAATAATTGAACGGGGCAGCGCCATAATAGGGAGGGAAGACCTGGAGACCAGTCAAACAATCCAACGTATTATGGAGGAAGAAGGCGTAGACTTTAGATTAGGGGCAAAATGTATTGCCGCCCAAAAAGATGAGAACGGTGGAATTGTTGCCAAAATTAATTGTTCTAAAGAAGGAGCTATCGAAATTAAAGGCAGCCATCTCTTACTGGCTGTTGGCAGAAGGCCCAATACCGCAAACTTACAACTCGATAAAACCGGTGTAAAAACCAACGAAAAAGGATTCATAGAGGTCAACGATCATTTGGAAACCAACATCCAAGGGATATTTGCTTTGGGCGACTGCAATGGAAAAGGCGCTTTTACGCACACCGCATACAATGATTACGAGATTATTGCTGAAAACAAATTCGAGGGTAAAAACCGTAAAGTATCCGATAGAATTTTAACCTATGGCCTTTTTGTGGACCCACCCTTGGGTAGAGTCGGGATAACAAAGAAAGAAGCTGAAGAAAAAGGATTGGATGTCCTGATTGGGCATCGACCGTTCAGTAAAATAGCACGTGCCAAGGAAAAAGGTGAAACCGAAGGCTATATGAGTTTGGTGGTGGACGCCAACACAAAAAAAATATTGGGCGCCACTATATTGGGAGTGGGCGGTGATGAAATAATCAGCGGAATTATCAACATTATGTATGCCGATAAGAGTTATGAGGTAATACGGGATTCCGTACAACCTCACCCAACTGTTTCAGAATTAATACCAACAATGCTGGAATCTTTGACTAAATTGTAAAGCAAATCAACAAATAGGAAAACCGTCCAGCTTTAATCGATCAGAAAAATATAGCACAGAATGAACCTTACCGAACAGTTTTTAAAAACTCGAAAGAAAACTGAAACCATATGCAGTCCCTTACAAACAGAAGATTATGTAGTGCAGCCCATAGTGGATGTATCACCTCCAAAATGGCATTTGGCCCATACCACATGGTTTTTTGAACAGTTTGTATTGGTAAATTTTGACCAAAGCTATAAGGTATTTCACCCTGACTTTGCCTTTTTGTTTAATAGTTACTATAATAATTTGGGTGAAAGGACCCTTAGGCACGATCGGGGCTTTATGACCCGTCCGAGTGTTTCGGTCATCTATGAGTATAGAAAATATGTAACAAGTGCCATTCAGGAACTGTTGGATAGCAAGCCCGATATTGAGGTGATACAATTGGTCGAAATTGGAATCAATCACGAACAACAGCATCAAGAATTATTGGCATACGATATCAAGTATATTTTAGGCACTCAGCCTACATTTCCAGCGATAGGAGATTATTTTGGTCTTAAAGAAGAGTCCCATGAACAGAAATGGCTTTCCTTTTCGGAAGGATTATATGAAATCGGGCATCAGGGCAACACGTTTTGTTTTGATAACGAACGGCCGTCCCATAAAGTTTTTATCCAAGATTTTCAGATGAGCAACAAGTTGGTGACCAAGGGGGAGTTTTTGGAATTTATGGAAGATGGAGGTTACAAAAACTTCAATCTCTGGCACGATGAAGGTTGGCATTACATCCAAAATAATGGTATCGATAGCCCTCTGCACTGGCATCATAAAAACGGTGATTGGTACGAATATCAATTCAACGGACTGGACAAAATAAATGTTGAATTGCCCGTCTCCCACATATCCATGTACGAGGCATATGCATATGCCAATTGGAAAGGGATGCGCTTACCAACCGAATTTGAGTGGGAGGTTGCTTCACAGCAGATTGCTTGGGGCCAACTTTGGGAATGGACCAATTCGGCACATTTGCCATATCCGGGCTTTACCCAGGCCAAGGGTGCAATAGGTGAATACAATGGAAAATTTATGCTGAACCAAATGATATTACGGGGAGCATCCGTTGCCACAACACATGACCACCTAAGAAATACATACCGTAATTTTTTCCCTGCATCCAGCAGATGGGCCTTTTCTGGGATCCGACTTGTAAAAAACCAAAATTAGAATGTCCGATTTTTTCGACCATGTAAAAGAAGGGCTGCGCAAGTCGCCCAAAGCACTTTCTTCACGGTATTTTTATGATGCAAAGGGAGATGCCCTGTATCAAAAAATAATGAATTTGGAGGAGTATTACCTTCCCCGTAGCGAAATGCAGATCATTGAAAACCAAAGTGTCCAAATGGCCCGCGATATTGCATTGGTCCACTCCCGTTTGCAAATTGTGGAGCTGGGAGCGGGAGATGGCACCAAGACCAAGCACTTGCTCAAACATTTTAAGCCGCATTTTAACTCGCTCGAGTATGTGGCCATGGATATTTCCGACAATGTCCTGGCCATAAACGAAAAGGAAATAAAAAGTGAAACAGAGCCAATAAAATACAAAGGTGTGGCCGGTGATTATTTTGAGACCTACAAAACCATGCCAGCTACGCAAGATGGAAGACTTGTCATGTTTTTAGGGGCCAATATTGGAAACTACACCGGCAGTGACATTTCTGAGCTTTTTACCTTCGTTAAATCCAAATTAAAGGATACCGATTATTTTTTGGTGGCATTCGACCTGGTAAAACATCCTCGAAAAATTATGGCCGCTTACGATGATAGTAAAGGCATAACCAAACAATTCAACCTTAACTTACTGGAAAGGATGAACAGGGAGTTGGGTGCAAACTTCAACCTTGGACAATTTGATCATTTTCCATATTATGACCCACTTACGGGCGTGGCATCTAGTCAAATAGTAAGCTTAAAAAAGCAAATTGTTGAGTTTTCACAAGGATTCACAGTTTCTTTTGACCTCTTTGAAGCGATTCATACCGAAATTTCCAAAAAGTTCTTTTTGAGCGATATTGAAGAGGTAGCCGAAGAGTCCGAAATGAATATTGAACAAACGTATTTCGATACGGATAAAGGATACACTTTTGTTTTGTTTCGACCCCAAAAATATGGAATGGATTGATTTGCTTCAACTGTGACAAAACACAAATGGCAGGGCAATATTGCCCTGCCAATTTTTAGTGACTGTTCTTGTTTTCTGATGCTTTTATTTTAGCGACTGCTTAAATTCTTCCGTGGTGTACACATGGCTGGCCACAAAACGATAATTAATTTCTGCGGCTACGTTTCCATCATACCCGGGAGCAACGGCAGAAGCTGTTGCATCTACCACTACGGCAACTTCGAAGCCGTCTTCCAGCAGTTCCCTTAGATGCGATTCTACACATAGGTTTCCGGACATTCCTGCCAAAACAACCTTATCGATTTTCTGCTTTCTCAACTGCAAGCTAAGATCGTTCTGCTCGGGCCCGTACACTTTATGGGGACCTACTACCGTTACAAAATCCTTGTTGATGTATTTTTTGTATCGGGGAAGCCAATCAGCACCGGATCCTTCGAACCCTTCTTTGTTGAGCTGGTCGCCTCGGTCAAACATTCCTATGTCGTGCATTAGTTTTTCCAATGCCCCTTCAAACTTCCATTTGTGATCGTGCTCGTAATAATAATGTGGAGAAATAAATACTTGAATTCCATGTGCTTCAGCCAATTGGAACAGTGTTTCCAAATTTTCAACGGTATTGTTTTTAATCACACTCTCTCCAATGACTCCCCAAGTTACGCCATCGGGGCTCAAAAAATCATTTTGAGGGTCAGTTATAACAATGGCCGTGGTGTTGTCCACTGTAAATCCGGGGTCTGGAATTTGGGCATGGGCGCAGGGGACACAAGCAAGGAAGAAAATGTACAAAGCAATAGGATTGAATAAAATTGATTTCATAATTTTAAAGATTAAGTGATTTTACAATAATTTGATTGTTTTTTATGATATGGTCTTTCCTAAATAAATAGACCGGTTTCATCATTGTTAAATTCCAGTTCTTCTTGAACCTTGTTCAGTGTTTCCTGGTTTTCCGCATTCTGCGCACTGTATTTATACCTTGAAACAGACAGTCTTCTAAGGAATTTGGCGAATAACATTTCTACAAAGAATAAGGGTTGATGAATCACTGGTTTAATTCAGCATGGCTAAGTTGTTCTGAAATGTTTTTCTATACTTTAAGGGTGGTATACCAAAGTTGGATTTAAATAGTTTGGAAAAATGGCTAGGGTTTTCACAACCCACCCCGAGACCGACCTGAATAACACTTTCATCTGTGGAAATGAGAAGCTTTTTAGCTTCTTCCAGCTTTATTCGAGTTATAAACTGATGTGGTGTTTCACCTGTGGTTCTTTTAAATACACGAGTAAAATAATGCATGCTCAGCTCAACCAATTTGGCCAATTCAGAGGTTAGAACAGGACGATCTATATGTTTTTTTACATATCGATGTATCTTATGTATTTGAAAAGGAGTCAACCCCATTTTTAGTTTACAGTTCAACTGCGATTCTATGTTCTCTCTTTTTACCAAGTAATCGCCCAGGGTAACTATCATATTCTCCAAATGGGATTGTCTGTCCATGGGACTCATCAATAGTTCCTGGATCAGGTAAAGTGCAAGCTGGTTGCTAAGCGGGGTTTCCAATATTGGTACAGGAACAAATTTATCGGTATCCATGTCAAGGTTCATTAAACCGAATGTTCCATTGTACATACCGATCACCAAAGGTGCGGTAGGGTTAAAATCGGGAGCTGCGTTGAGTGAATAGATAAATTCAAAAGTATCCTCCCCATCGGCGCTATCTTTTTGGTTTTTAGTGTCCTGGATAAGAAAAAGGACAACGGTCGAGTTTCCGATTGTCTGTTTTATTTCCTTTCTATTGATATGGGAATTTTTGATGTGGTTGATATATCTCATGGCTTTTCTTTTTATATGGGTTAGCTGCGACGGACAGGGTTGCCCATCAATTATCTTATATGCTTCTTGTTTTAAGGACCCTGCAGGATCGCCCCTTGAACACATTTCAAAATTACTGATGCATAGGGGAGGTAACTAGTTGGAGTTTCTTAATGCGGACAGTTTTCTTACCAATGTGTTGGATTTTATCATTTTTCAGCATTCTTTCCGTTGTTCTGGACTCCTTTTAAAAAGTGCGATCTTCTAAACGTTACGGTTTACCTTCTTAACGTATCCTATAATCACGTATAAATGAGTAAATTGTAGTCCAATACGTACCCAATGAATCGGATAAGAATAAAAGATGTAGATATTGAGTGGAGTTTGCATCCAGATATCTGGAAAATTGAGGAAAAAGGGACCTCCCAACTTGCAACCGTCCTTTTACAACAATTATCCAAGACCACTTTGTTCGAGCAATTTGCAATAAATAAAATACAAATATTGCCTGGCAATAGGGTGATCTATCAAATACCGGTTCCTGAAAAAAAATTTCCAATAGCCCCTAAAACAGACAAGGATTTTGAGTCTTTCCTAAATCGAACAATTGCATTGGCCACTGCCATTTCGGAAGTACATAAAGCGGAATACTGTTTTGGCGTTTTACAGAACAGTAGATTTATGGTGGATTCGGATGGAAAATTGCTCATTACGGGTCTCAGTTTGTTTCAAAAAGAGTACGCCAAAAGTGACTTGGCCGCTTATCAGGATGATGATTTCTTTTTTATGGCCCCCGAATTTAGTACTCGTAGTAAGCAAAGACCAGATTTTAAAGCTGATCTGTATGGATTTGGAGCGCTGATGCATTATTGGCTATCCGGAGAACATTTTTTTAAAGCTGTAGACAAGCAAGAAGTATTGCACAAACATTTAACGGAACCATATGATGCCTCTATAAACACACTTTGGAAACACACAGGAATCCACCAGATTATCAATGCTTTACTGGAGAAGAAACCGGAGAATCGCTACGAGTCGGCACAAGGGGTATTAAGGGATTTGGAAAGCTTAAAGCATCAATTCGGCAAAGGGAATTTTGATGTTTCCCTAGAATTGAGCACCAAGTTTAATCCTGGGGTAATTCGTATTTCTGATACCATTCTGGAACAAGAAGCTGCCCTCCAGCAATTAATGAAGGTTTATCGGGATGTGCGAAATGGACCTGCTTCCGTAGCGTTTGTGGAAGGAGCGGCCGGTATAGGTAAAACATCTTTGGCCAAGGCTTTCGAAGCTGAAATTACCGATTCGGATACACTCTTTACCGTAGGCAGTTTTGATAAATCCCAATCCACCCCATATAGTGCATTCCAAAAAGCGTTTAAAAACATAGCACAGCGAATACTGCTTAAATCAGGAAAGAGCCATTCCGAGATCCGGGACATTTTTATAAATGGACTAGGATCCGATCTATCTGCATTATTTGAGGTTATCCCCGATTTAAAGGAACTTACCGGGAAACTACCGGAACCAGAATCCTTGAATCCATTGGAAACAGGAGATCGTTTTGTAAATCTATTTGCACGGTATTGCCGAACATTGGATGGAATCGGTTTAAAACGGGTGATTTTTATAGATGATGTACAATGGAGCGATCTATCCTCCCTTAAACTTATAGAATATATGGCGTGGGCACCGCTCCACAGGGTGTTGTTTGTGCTATCCTACAATCCGGAGGGACTAACAGAGGATCATCCTTTGCTCAAATTTCAACGCTCCTTGGTGGCGGGCAAAAAGAACGTGCCCGTAATACGTTTAAGGCCATTGAGCCAAAAGGCCACTGAGCAAGTAGTGGCCGATGCGCTTTCCGAAGAGCAAAGCAAAATCCATGACCTTGCAGTACTGGTCCACAAAAAAACCAACGGAAACCCTTATTATATAAAACACTTCCTGTATTCGCTCCACGAAAATAAAGCTTTGACCTACGATACCGTGGCCGAACGATGGCAGTACAATCTGAGTAGTGTAAAACAGCAAGATGTAGCTGAAAACCTCTTGGCCATCTACGAAAAACAATTGTCCCTGCAATCGTACCAGGCCCAAGTTATACTTAAAATTGCCGCTTTTGACAATGGAAACTTTAATATTCCATTATTGATTTCTATGAGTGGTTTTCCCCAAGAAATCGTTGTTCTGCTTTTGGAACTGTTGACCGAAGCTGGCCAAATTTCAAAGTTGGACGCTACACCAAATCAGTTTGTATTTAATCACAACAAGATTCAACAGGCTGCATTGCACCTTGCCATTCCTGGGTTCGATGTTTCTTTTGAAGAGCTGCACTATGGTATTGCGCTATTTCATATGGAGAACAAAGGAATTGTCGATGCCATATCACTAAATCAATTTGTAGAGCATTTAATAAGTTCAGGAGCTCATATACAGGATAATATCGTTCCCGTTGCTCTTGGATATATTTTGGAAGCGGCACAATTGGCAAATAACTCAAACTCGGCATTAACGGCAAAACAAAATTTGAGTTTTGCACTAGATCTTCAGACTAAATTTAGGACAGATAGGTATGCCTACGAAGTGTTGTTCGAAATGGCAAAGGCGTCCTACCTTTTAAAACAGGTGGAAGAGGGCAGGGTATATGCTGATAAGGCAATTAATAATGCCCCTGATGATTATAAAAAGTGCGAAGTTCATTTGCTGAACCTTACATTTTTTGAAGCTTACTCTTTATATAAGTCAAATACCCAGGAAGGAATTAAGGCGTTGAAGGTATTGGGGTCCAAAATGAACCTTTTCTCTAAACCTAGTGAAACCAAGAGTGCATACCTCAAATTTATGGAGGTGCTGCCTACGGATTTTAATAACGATTTATTGGGTAGTGCAGTATATACAAAGGAAGACCGGTATGCTTTGGAAATTATGGTAAATATGTGTACTTCCGCCAAGCGGATAGATCATACTCTATATACCCATCTTTTATTTGCCATGGGCGAACTTATGTTTAAAAATGGTTTTACCGATTCGTCTCCCTTCATACTGGTACATTTAGGATCGCTTTTGTGCCACCGATATCATGAATTTGAACAGGGCGAGAAACTTAGCTCTCTTGGTTTAAAAAGGTTGCAATCGGAAAAGCCGGGTAAATATTTCTCCAAAACCATGTCCGTTTATCATATGGCGATGGGTCCGCTTATGGCCGATTACCAGACTCTGGAAACACAACTGGATGAAGCCATCGTTTATAATGTGGATCGAGGGGACTTTTATGGGGCAAGTAGCTTGCAATATGCCCAAATTAGAAACCAATTGCTCTCGGGCACTAATCTGTTGGAATTGCTCAGGGTCTGTAACGAGACGATAGATTCCTTCAGCATACATGGCAATACAGTCCATTTGGCCCAAATACAAGGCATCAAATTTATTTTGCAAAGATTGATCGGGAAAGATACCGTCACCTTAAACACAGCAACAAAGGTCATGCAGTTATTGGAAGATAGTAATTGCAGGACCGCCATTGCAAGTTTTCACATATTTTTAGGTTGGGTAGATTGTATTAAGGGAGATTATCAAAAAGCCTTAACCCACTTTAAGGACCATCAAAAAGAATTGGAACATCTGATTTCCGAACCACAATTTTTTAAATATCAGGTCTTACGGTCCGTATGTGAATTAATGGTCAATAGCAACCCAACATCAAAAGTTTTGGGAGGAGTTAAGGAAAGGCAGAAACAACTAAGTGGTTGGGCGAAGGCCGCATCGCACAATTTTTGGGCAGAGTACCAAATGGTAGAGTTGTTACTGGCTTGTAAATCGGGAGATTATACCAATGTGCCCGAGCAGATAGAACATGTACTGCTTTGGACACAGAAAAATGGACAATTCCATATTAGGGCCATGTTTTGCGATATAATTTCAAGTGCCCTACCAAAAAAAGAATTTGTTTTTATAAAGCAAGCCTTAAAAAATGAATCCGAAAAAGCCAAAGCAGGATGGGGCATTCCTTTGCAGGGTAATGAGTTCGACGGGAATTTTGAAGAGAAGGCAAACACCCATTCCCAGCACATTAAAAATTTCGATTTTCAAAGTTTGATCAAGGCCACGCAAACCATATCGGCAGAAGTGAATCGGGACCGTCTTGTGGAGAGTTTATTGCAGATTGTGATGGAAAATGCCGGAGCGGACAAAGGAGCACTTGTTTTAAGAAACGGGACCTCTTTACATGTTACGGCCTTTATAGATCTTACTGTTCCAACAGAAGCACAATTTTCTGAGATTCCTCTCGAAAATTGCAGAACATTGCCCATTAGCCTAATAGAACATGTAGCAACGACTAAAAAGGAGCTGTGCATTGATGATTTAACCGAATATTGTGCCAATTCAGAAGAACTGACAGCAGATTTTAAGGGGTCGCTGCTGTTACTTCCCTTAATAAAACAAAGAGATCTGGTAGGAGTACTGTACATTGCCAATAGCCATATTACAGGAATGTTTACAGAAGGAGGACTGGAAGTATTACGAATAGTTGCGGCACAAGCAGCAATTTCCATTACAAATTCCACCCTTTATGAACAAGCCGTTACCTTAAACAATGAGTTGGCGACCTCCCAAAAGGAACTGGCCAAACTTAACCAGGCACTGGAAGAGAAAATTAAAAATAGGACCCAGCATTTACGCCACGAAATAGAAATGAGAAAAGAGGCGGAAAGGGACTTGATTTTTGCCAAGAACGATGCCGACAATGCCAACCGTGCCAAATCACAATTTTTGGCCAATATGAGCCATGAGATCCGTACACCTCTAAATGCAATTGTTGGGTTCTCTCAGATACTTACCAATCAAAGCAAGTCACTTGATCTAACCAATTCGTTTCGTAGGTATTTGAACAATATTCATCAAAGTGCAGAATCACTTTCCGAGATAATCCAGGACATATTGGATTTATCCAAGATAGAAGCAGGCAAAACCGCCCTTTTGCAAGAAGATATGGATCTTAGGCAGCTGTTCTTTTCGGTATATAGGATTCAGAATAGTATGGCAAAGTCCAAGGATGTAAAGGTAATCTATGGTCTGTCTCCGGGAACACCAAGATATGTGCGTTCCGATCGTGGTAAAATAAAACAGATCCTTATGAATATTGTGGGCAATGCGGTAAAATTTACCCCGGCATCCAAGAACGTGCACCTAGATTTGCGTGTAGATAACGACTTTTTGATATTCCGAGTAGCTGACGAAGGCATAGGGATTCCACAGAAAGACCTCGAACGAATTTTTGAACCCTTTACACAATCCGATGCGGGCAAGGACAGAAAATACGGCGGAACAGGGCTTGGGTTGGCAATTACCAAAAGCCTAGTGGATATTTTAAAAGGAGAGCTTAGTGTGGAGAGTACGGAAGGGGAAGGAACCATCTTTACGATCAAGATACCCTATTTAAAGGCCACGCCAATGCCATTCGATAATCCCGAGACCATAATGGCCAACTATAGGATACCTTCCAAAAGTAAAATTTTGGTAGTGGAAGATCAATTAATGAACCAAGAAATGATCAGGGCCCTATTTGCCGAGTTGGGATCGGAAATTTTACTGGCTTCAAACGGTAGGGAAGGTGTCGCCATGGCAAAGCAATATGACCCCGATATTATTTTTATGGATATTCACATGCCGGAAATTGATGGTTTTGAGACCTTAAAGTTGATTCGAGGCTTTAACCTGGATATACCCATAATAGGCTTGTCCGCAGATGCATTCAAAGAACACCAAGATGCTGCCGTAGAAGCAGGTTTTACCGCTTACCTTACCAAACCCGTAAATGTACCCAAGCTCGTGGGACTTCTAAAAAGTTTCCTTCCAGAAGTGTCCTGTACAAAATCAACTGGCAAAACGGTTCTGAATGATGATCAACAACATCAAAAAGAGCAAGCGCTGGAAACCTTGCGAAAACTGCCCATTTTTGAAACGGAAAAATTGGCTGCAGTCGCTGAATCCTTAAGTGAAATACTGCCTGCCGGAATATTGAATAAATTGGAGGATGCCATTTATACAGGTGATGAAGTAGCTTTACAGAATTTTTTAACGAATACATTAAATGTATAAGGATACTTCTATTTTGGTAGTGGATGACAACCGACAGGTATTGGAACTGGTAAACCATGTCTTGGCCGAAGTAGGCTATAACATCTCTTTTATCCCAAAAGGACAGTTTTTGTTCCAACGATTGGCAAGCCAAAAATTTGATTTGGTACTGTTGGATATCAACCTTCCAGGTGTTAGTGGTCTGGAACTCTTGCAACAGGTCAAATCGGATTCTGTTTATAAATCAATTCCGGTAATCATTATTAGCGCTGAGGAAGAAGATGAAACTTTGGCAAAATGTTTTGATCTTGGAGCAAGCGATTATATCAAAAAACCGATTCATCACGAAATTCTAAAAGCTAGGGTTCAGTCCGTTATTTCGGCATCTCGATTCCATCAAAATGCGATTCATCAACAAAAACAGGAAGCCTTGCGAGCCCGGATGAAGATGTTGTCCTCCCAAATGAACCCACATTTTATTTTCAATTCTCTGTCGTCCATCCAAGAATTTGTTCTGGCAAACGAAACCGAAAGGGTATTGGATTATCTATCGGAGTTTGCTGGATTAATGCGACAAAACCTGGAGAATTCCATGCTTGCCCATATAACTCTATCCAAGGAGCTACAATTTTTGGATACCTACTTAAAACTGGAAAGAACCCGCTTCAACAATATATTCGAATATAGGATTGATATAGATGTAGAGGCTCCGGAAAATATTATGATTCCACCTATGCTCCTGCAGCCCTATCTGGAGAATGCGATTATTCATGGTCTTCGTAAATCCACTGGACCGGGAAGGTTGCTTTTAAAGGTTAGGGAAAAAGCGAATACCATACATTGTACAATAGAGGACAATGGTATTGGAAGGGCATTGGCTTCGGCTATCTCGGAGAGCCGGCATAAATCTATCGCCATGTCCAATATTGAGGCGCGCCTAGAACTCTTGAACATGGAATTTGGACAGGATTTGTTCAGTGTCGAGGTCGTGGACCTGGAAAAGAAAGGTAAGCCTTCTGGTACAAAAGTAGAGCTCTGCTTTCCAAACGATTTACACTAATTTTTTTAGAAGGGCTTCCTTTTTCCTCACCGATACGTCCACATGGGATCCATCTTTTAAAACAAGATACCCCCCTTTGCCCTTAACATATTTTTCTACATGGTTAAGGTTGACCATATGGGATTTATGTACCCTGAAAAAATTAAAGGACTCCAATAAAGGTTCAAATTCTCCCAAAGGTTTGGAAACCATGATCATTTTTCCGTTATCCAGGTAAAAGTTGGAATACACATGGTTGGCTTCTACGCGCAGCAATCGATTGGCTTCCACAAAATCAATGCCTTCCGACGAGCGTAGGGCTATTTTGGTATAATTATGGTCCTGCAATTTGGTATTTTCCCTAAGTACCTGATATTCTTCTTCCCTAGAGGGTGCCTGCTTGGCCAAAATTTTACCTGCCCGAGATACAGCGTTTTTCAGTTCTTGAATGTTTATGGGCTTTAAAAGATAATCCAGTGCAGCATACTTAATGGCATTTATGGCATAAAGATCATGTGCTGTTGTAAAAATCACTTCAAAATTAGGTTCCGGAAAATGGTCGAACAAGGTAAATCCATTGCCCTCGGGCATTTCAATATCCAAAAACACCAAGGCAGGCTGTTCCGTGTTGATCAGGCCCACAGCTTCTTCCACAGAAAAAGCATCGCCAACCAGCTCAATATTAGGGCAAAATGTAGTCAACATCTTTCCAAGAATATCATGGTGACGTTGTTCATCATCCACAATAATGGAACGGATTTGAAGGGTCATGAGCGGTTTGGTTATAATTATAGCTCTAAATATAGAGTAATTTGAAGAATTATTTCTAATTTGTACTCATAATCAACCGTTTGTAAATGACTTTAGGCATTGGCAGTTTGGCGCCCGATTTTAAGGCAGTCACCACAGAGGGAGAAATCCAATTTTACGACTGGTTGGGTGAGTCTTGGGGGTTGTTTTTTTCTCATCCAGAGGATTATACGCCCATTTGTACCACCGAACTGGGCATGGTAGCACAATTGGAAGAGGAATTCGTGAAAAGGAACATGAAAGCTATTGCGTTGAGTGTTGATGACTTGGATTCTCATTTGGGTTGGAAATCGGATATTGAAAATTCCATGAACGTTACCGTGAGATTCCCAATTATTGCAGATGCAAAGGCCGAGATTGCCCATAAATTTGGAATGATCCAACAAGGTGCTTCCGATAAAAAAACAGTGCGGTCCGTTTTTATAATAGACCCTGATAAACGGATACAGCTTCATCTTACCTATCCCATGTTCATCGGTAGAAATTTTGATGAAATATTAAGGGCAATAGACGCACTGCAACTACATGCGGAACACCAGGTACTTACACCGGCCAATTGGAAGCCAGCTGATGATGTTATTATAGACCCATCCATGCCCGAAGAGGAAAAGAAAGCTAAATTTCCGGACAGAAAGGTGCAGGGAGCATCGTATCTTCAATTTTCCAGTGATCCATCCAAGAAGAAATAATGCGATTACTTGTAGTATTATTTTAGGCCATTTCCATGTTTTGTTTTGTTTTTAAAATTTGTTGGAGTATCCTTCACTGGTTTGGTATGGTTCTTATGTTGAATGGTATTCAATCATAAAAAAAATCTTCCACCGTTGCCATGTCGGTAATTTCCATTGCTCAGATAACCATGCAGTGTCAGAAAAACCAATTTTGAACGGTTTTTAACTTTAAATCAGGACAAAACCGCAAAATCAGAACATAATGGCAAATTTCAAATAAAATGGGTCTTTCCATTTTGTGAGTTTTACAGTGTTATAAATCAAGAAATAAACCTGTAAACAAAAACATTATGGAATCCACCAACTCTACGGAAAGAGCAATTTTAGGTAAAAAGGAAGCACAGCTTCCGGTAACCGGTTTTGAAATAGACCGGCATACGGCGATCGTAATTGTTGATCCACAAAACGATTTTTTAAGCCCTGAAGGGGTTGCGTGGGGGGCGGTGGGCCAAAGTGTTATGGAAAATAACACCATTGAAAATATTGAAACCCTGTTTAGATTAGGTGCGGAAAACGGTATCCATGTATTTGTGTCACCGCACTATTATTACCAACATGATCACGGATGGCGTTTTGAGGGTGCATTGGAGAAATTGATGCACAATATCAATATGTTCGATAGGGGAGATCAATTGAATGTAGAGGGTTTTGAAGGTTCCGGGGCAGATTGGCTTCCCATTTACAAGCCATATATCAACAACAAAGAGAAAGTTACCGTTTGTGGACCACATAAAGTGTTTGGTCCGGAGAACAACGACTTGGTACTTCAGCTTAGAAAACAAAAAATAGATAAAGTGATACTTGCCGGAATGTCCGGAAACCTATGCGTGGAATCCCATATGCGAGAGCTTTTGGAATGTGGATTTGAACTTGCTGTGGTAGGCGATGCAACAGCCTCTGCCAAACTCCCTGGCTTGGACGGGGATCAAGCGGCACAAACCAATTATGCCATGATGGCAAGCGAGATATACACGACCAATCAACTCGAAGAAATTTTGGAATCACAAAAGAGCCTTGCCGAAGATTGATTTAAAGAGATAGAAAACAGAGAAGTTTAATAAAAGTTCTGGTTAGTGTTTGTTTAGTTGAAATGGATGGGAGGTACGGCTCCGTATCTCCCTTTCATAAACCGATGGATAAATTAAAACAACAGATTAAAAAGTATGGGTCATGTTTAATAACACCAATATCAATAGACTGCCATTGGTATTTAAAAGTGACGATGGCAAGAACTATTTCCAATTTCATATTCGTGGTCAACTTGCTTCTTTGGAGTACGATATGATCGGAGAGCAAGAGATCAATTTAAAAAAGCTCGAAATCAGTAAACATCTAAATCGACCTGAGGTGGGAAATGCTTTGATAGAAAGGGTTTTGGAATACTCCTTAAGGGCGGATTATACTGTTGTGCCGACAAATCCAGAGGTTGTGAAGTTTATACAAAAACGCCCAGAATATAAAAAACTCCTATCGGCCAATAATAGCAGTATAGATTTCCATCAAAAGAAATTTCGAGAACACAAAACACTATTTTAAAAATAACCGAAGCCATGAGAACAACAACAAAAACAAAGGTTCAGCTAAAACCTGAACTATGGTCCGTACAACATAAAACCTATCTTTTTGCAATGGCCAGGCGAAAGCTGCCGGAAGCTGCCATAGAGGATGTTGTACAAGATACATTTTTGGCAGCTTTGCGCTCTGCTCCTCGATTTAAGGGACAATCTACGGAACGTGTTTGGCTAACTTCCATATTACATCATAAGATCATGGATTATTATCGAAAAGCCTACTCCCGCCAAGGAAAAGTTATGCACGATGCCTTGCGATTGTCCGATCATCCGAATTGGTACGAATTGGAAAATCAGACAAACAAACCCGATGATGCCGAGATAATCGAATTGCTCAATGCAGATGAATTGATCAGTGTTTTTAATTCGGGACTAAGTGTTTTGGGCAATAGGGAAAAAGAGGTACTTCGATTAAAAATGAAAGGATACAGCACAGAAGCAATCTGCAACACATTGGATATTGAAAGGGTAAATACTTGGGTGGCGCTCAGTCGGGCCCGAAAGAAAATGAAATCCTATTTGAACGAGAACTGGTAAAACAACCCGTGTCCGATTATGCAAAACATTTGGTTACATATTCAATTGGCACTTTGCCGTATCGGGATAGCTTGTATGGGAGCGTACCAAAGGATTAGGTACAATAAACAAAAAAGACACAAATCATAATAAAATGACAGAAATAAAAACGCCGGTGCCACCTTTTACCGAGGAATCCGCAAAACAAAAAATACAACTTGCCGAGAATGCGTGGAACAGTAAGGACCCTATACAAATATCACTGGCCTATACCGTGGATAGTGAATGGCGTAATCGTTCCAGTTTTGTAAACGGACGAGAGGAAATACAACAGTTTTTATCGAGCAAATGGGAAAACGAACTCGATTATAAGCTAAGAAAAGAATACTGGGCCCATACCGATAATAGAATTGCCGTACGGTTCGAATACGAATACCGCAATAAGTCGGGACAATGGTATAGGGCATACGGCAACGAGAACTGGGAGTTTAACGAGCATGGTTTAATGCAAAAACGTTTTGCCAGTATCAACGATATGCCAATTGATGAGCATGAAAGGTATTTATAATCATCAGCAATATCAAATGCTGAAAAAATAGTCTTCTCTAAAGTTCTGAATCAAAAATAATTCAGCTCTATTAAGGCTGCTAGTTAGAAGTAACAATTAATCTTAAATAGTACACATGAAAACAATGAATTCAATCAAAATTCGGAAAACCATCTTGGGAATTAGTTTCTTTTTACTTTTTGGACTGGTTTTGACGCATGCCCAATCTCATAGTTACAGTACGGACGATAGTATGATCGCCCTGGACGGTTATAGTGCTGTATCCTATATGGATAATGGGAAAGCAGAGATGGGAAAAAAAGCCTACAAGGCCAGTTACGATGGACTTACCTATTATTTTACCGATCATAAACAATTGAAGAAGTTCCAGAACAACCCCAAAAAATACAAGCCTCAATATGGTGGTTGGTGCGCCTTTGCCGTTTCACTGGGGGGCAAGTACCGTCCTAATCCCAAAAGTTTCCGTGTGGTTAATGGAAAACTATACATGTTTACGGTAAACTTGGAAGGCGATTTTGTACAAGTCTGGGAAAAAGAAGGTAAAGCCAAGCACATTGCACAAGCCAATAAGAATTGGCAAACCATGAAAAAATTTAGAACATTCGCTCCATAAATCTCTTCATTTTAGTTTGGTTTACTTTGAAGACCGTCTTGCCGACTACCCATACTTCTTATTTATAGGTCGGCAGGCGGTTTTTATTATTCCTCAGATTTCATAACAGGCCAAAAAAATCTAATAGTTTATTTAGAACCCGTAATGGTTTAAGAGGACATTCAGTAGTATGGACAAAGTGAAAATAAAATAGGGAAATACAACGTCTATTCGGGGTAAACACATTAAAACATTAACCCGTCAACTCTGACCATATCTATTTCTAATGATTCCGTCTACTTCCATTTAATACTGCAGCCTATGCTTGGATATTGTACCTTGGCAATGTCTTTGTTGTTCAGCATAGCATCCAATGCATTGGTTAGATCTCTTCCGGATGCAGTTCCCATATTTGGCCTCGATTCATCAAACCGACCTCTGTAGGCCAGTTTCAGGTTATCATCAAATACAAAGAAATCTGGAGTGCATTCCGCCTGATAGGCCTTGGCAACTGTTTGGGTTTCGTCATACAGATAGGGGAACGAATAATTCAAGCTCTGCGCAACATGGGTCATCATCTCTGGTCCATCTTCAGGAAAGTACTCCACATCATTGCTACTAATGGCAATAAACTGGATACCCTTGGCCTGATACTCATTGGCTACTTCCACAAATTTATGGTTGATATGGTGAACAAAAGGACAATGGTTGCATATAAAAACAACTACTGTAGCTGTATTTGACTTTAGTTGGGATAGTGATAGTTGCTTTTTTGATACGGTGTCAAAGAGAGTGAAATCGGGAGCCTTGGTCCCTAATTCCATCATGTTGGATTGTGCTAATGCCATGATATTTGGTGTTTTTAGTGATGGACGACCTGTGGAAACCAAACTTGGTTTCCACAGGTCGTCCTTAAATCAATTAATAATTAATGGTCTATTGGAGTTCGATATTTATATCCCTCGATGCTTTTGGGGATTCCAGAAATCCCCTATTTCCAGTTAAAATTCCCAATCAATATAACCTTCAGGACCGGGGGAATACAGTAAATCTGGATTTAAAGGTGTCAACTCTTCGTTGTGCTTTAATTTATCTATCAAGTTGGGATTGGCAATAAAAGGACGTCCAATATAAACAAGGTCGTAACCATCTTCGAGAAGGTTTTCCGCTTTAGTTGCAGAATCTACGTCGCCGCCACCGATCATGGTACCATTAAAATTGTCGCCTATGGTCTTCCATATTTGGGTCGCAAATTCTGGAGCTGCCATGGCTGAACGTTGATCGGCAATATGTATGTAAGCAATGTTCAGTTTGGATAATTCTTGAGCCAAGTACGTGTACAGACTTACGAGATCGTCATATTCACCCGACATACCATTTACGACACCATAGGGTGAAAAACGAATTCCAACTTTGTCCGGGCCGATGGCTTGCACAACTTTTTGAACGGTTTCCAAAACAAATCGGCCCCTGTTTTTGTAGTTGCCGCCATATTCATCGTTTCTTTGATTGGTTTTTGGATCAAGGAACTGTTCCAAAAGGTAACCGTTGGCACTATGGATTTCAATGCCGTCAATTCCTGCCTCGATAAGTTTCTTAGAGGCAGTAACGTATTCGTTTTGTACCTGTACGATATCCTCAAAATTCATTTCCCGGGGTATATCGTGTGGCTGCATTCCTTCCTGATCGGTGTACATTTCCATTTCGGTGAGCGGTACAACCGATGGGGCAATGGTCTCACCACCGTTAGGAAGGTTTAAGGATGCAGAAACGCGTCCGGTATGGAAAAGCTGGACAAACATTCTTCCTTCGTTTTCATGTATACCGCGGGCGATATTTTTCCAACCGTTTATTTGTTCTTCGGTATAAGCTCCAGGTATTCTGGGATATCCAGTTCCATTTGGGGATACGGAGGTAGCTTCGGATAATATAAGTCCGGCACCGGCCCTTTTGGAATAGTATTCCTTCATTAAATCGTTTGGAATGTTATCGATGGCCCTGCTCCTGGTCATTGGGGCCATTACAATCCGGTTTTTCAATTTTGTTCCGGACAATTCAAATGTTTCAAAAACTTTCATTTTTTGTATTTTGATTAATATGATTTTTACGTAGTTGCTATTCTATTTTTGGAATCGGTAGCATACCCACTCTATGCCATTTTTCAGGATTAAGAACAAGTCAGTGAGTTATAATTGGATTGCCTCCGTTTTCGCTATGTTGAAAAACTTGAGGGATTTCCAATTGATTTTACCTTAAAGTTCTTTGATCAGACGAATCATTTGATGCGTAAACCCCCATTCGTTATCGTACCAAGCCATTACCTTGAGTAAATCACCATCTACCACCCTGGTCATGTTCAAGTCTGCGATTGAGGCGTATGGGCTGCCAATAATATCCGAAGAAACCAAGGGCTCTCTCGTTGTGGACAGCACTTCTTGGTATCGCTCAGTGGACGCTTCGCTTTCCAAAATTTCATTGATCTCCTCTGGTGTTACGGGGCGTTTGGTAACAAAGGTCATATCCGAAATGGAGCCTACTTTTGCCGGAACACGTATGGCAACGCCATCAAACTTATCCGTAAATTCCGGTAAAGCTTTGGTTGTGGCGATGGCAGCACCAGTGCTGGTCGGAACCAAGTTATCGGCGGCCGCCCGTCCCATACGATAATTTTTAGGGGAAGCACCGTCCATTAAACTTTGGCTTGCGGTGTAGGCATGCACTGTGGTCATGATCGCTTTGTGTATTCCCACCCTACGACTCAGGATTTCAACAATGGGGCTAATGTTGTTCGTGGTACAACTGGCACAAGAAAAAATGGAAGTGTCTCCCAAAGCGGAGCTTACCCCATGGACCACCGTGGGTACATCTTGACTTTTGGTGGGGGCAGATATCACAACTGTTTTTGCGCCGGCCGTAATATGCTTTGATGCATCTTCACTTTGGGTAAAAATACCCGTACTTTCGATAACCATATCAATGTTAAGATCTTTCCACGGAAGGTCTTCAGGATTTTTTTGGTTAAAGTAGGTAATCTTATTGTCATCCACCTCCAAGGTATTTCCTGAAACCGATACATTGTGTTTGTAGGGCCCGTAGGTACTGTCATACTTTAGGAGATAGGCCAAGTTTTCAATAGGTAAAATATCGTTTATGGCCACTAGGGTCAGTTCTTTCGATTCGAGAATTACTTTGAGCGAGGCGCGACCTATTCGCCCCATTCCGTTTATCGCTATTCTTTTCATTTTAATGTATTTAATTTATTTTCCAATTCTTTTATTCGTTGTTTTAGTGGCTGTACAATTTTATCCACTTCATCGGAGGTGTATCGCTGTACGATGTGTTGCGGGCAGTTAACATCCACTGCTTTGATTTTAAATATAATGGCACGTTCTACCTTGGCCGGGTAATCTTCCATGGTCAAGGATTCCATTAGGGTGGCATCCTCCGTTTCCACATGGGCCTCTCCCCAAATTTTTACCCTTGTTTTGTTCGGGTAGTCCATTAAAAAAAGAAATGCTTTAGGGTTATCGGCCAGATTGCCCACACTGATGTATTGACGGTTTCCTGAAAAATCGGCAAAAGCGATGGTTGTTGGGTCCAATATTTTTAAAAAACCTGGCGCCCCACCTCGATGTTGGATGTAGGGCTGTCCCTCAGGGTTAGAAGTTCCCATATAAAAGGAATCCCGCTTGCTTACAAAATCGATTATAGGCGGGGTCAGTTCCTTTAGCCAACCCCTGCCGGTCTCCATTTGTGCATAACTTTTTCTTGAACCGTTTTTTTCCTGAAGTTTTTTTACGGTTGAAGTAAATGCAATGTCGGAGGTGAATTCCCCTTGCTGTTTTTTCATACTAATTGGATTAAAGGACACTTTTTATTATCCTATATCCTTAGTATGATTTTAGGCGAAAACCTGACAAAGGCAATCTTTATTGAAACAACGATTTAATTTTGGAATGATAAATTGGGTCTGCTACCTCCAGAATAACACTTAACAAATCCGTGGATATAGGCTTATTATTAGGGTATCTATTGTTGCTCAAAAAGTTTTTCAAAGCTTTATTCAATACCGATTCCCCAATCAGTTCACTCAGCTCCACAAATACAAGGGCACCTTTTGAGTAGGCCAAATATGTTTCGCCCGGGGCAACTTTTAGTATAGACTTTCTTTGGTTAAAACCTTTTTCGGCATCGTAGATCTGTTGGTGAATCGCTAATCGCTCCCACATTTTATCCCGACCGTACATCTGTTTGTAGATCATCATTTCGGTATACATGGCCAAGCTTTCGGTAAGCATGGAATATCCTTCCCTAAAATCGGGCTGTATTTGATGGGTGCCCCACCAAAAATGGGAAACCTCATGTCCGGCGAGTTCATTGATAACATCTTGTTGTTTTCCTGCAGTCAGGTTCGCATTGAAGGTCATATGTTCGGTTAGGAATATAGACCCGGGGTAAGCAGTACCCGCAAATCCTTGCGTAAAAGAAGATACTTCTGCATAGTTAACCGTTTTAAAAGGATATGGCCCAAAATGTTCTTCACAGTAATCTAGTGTTAGCTTCGTATTTTCTATTAAATGTTCCACATTCGAGCTATGCTCTGGATGATGGTAAACCCTAATGTTGATATTATGATGCTTTACACTCTTAACTTGATAGTCTGCCGAGGAAATTGCAAAACGAAACGGGATGGATTGAGCGGCATACGCAAAGTAATTTCTTTCCCCTTGCTGCCATTGCTTTTTTAACTCTCCGGTCCCCACAGCTACTTGATCGCCAGTGGTGGAAATTTGCATGTTCAAATCTATGGCATCGTTCAAGTATTCTTTAGGAGCTTCCAATTTTGTAAAGCTTGTGCCAAGCGAAAGGCCATACTTGGCACGCGTAATGGAATCTTTTATTTCCCTATCGGAGTCATATCCAAATTGGGGATAATACCTGCTGATCCTCATGAACGAACCATTTTCGATGATGGCATTAAAGGAATCGTGACCATTCACAGCAAACCATTGATAGTCCAATTTAAATTGTAACTGGACGGAATCGTTGGGTTGTATGGGGTGGGGAAGGACCAGTTCTGAATTTGTATCGTTGAGCTCAAAATTTTCTTGACCGTATTGAAAAACCATGGACCTGATTTTCATTTCCTCAGGGACACTTATTAAAACTGAATCAATAGGCTGGTCGTGTTTATTGACCAAAGTATAGTGTCCTTCGATGGTATAAGATTGCTCATCAGGGTATAAATGTACTTTGGTCTGTACCTTTTTTATCGTAGGTTGTGCCATGTTTTGGTACTTCCTAAACTGTTTTTCATACATCAGCTGGGCATTGATAACTTCCTCTTTTTCTTTTTTAGGATGATAGTTCCTTAAGTAAATAGAACTGCTTATAAGTGCAATCATCAAGGATAGAACCACCCCGACCATAAGCACTTTTCTATCCTTGTTATTTCTTTTAAAATAATACCCCATGAATAGTAGTATCAAAATAGAAAAACCAAAGACCAAGCGCAATGAGTAGGGGTTTACATAGTCGCCAAACCCAATAAATTCACTATAAGAACCTCTATAACCGGAGAAAAACCGAAGCAATGAACTAGTAAATATACTTTTGGAGATGGGTGTTGCCAATACCAAAAAACACAAAATGGAAACACCAAGAGCTATTGATTTATTTTTGCTCAACAGATTGATCAAAATCATGAAAAGGCCAAGTAGTGCTAAAGGGAGTGTGTTGAATAAAACAGCTCCAAAGTAGGCCCGAGCATCAAAAATTAGATGTTTAAAAAAAACTTGAAAGGCTAGTGCCTCTGCAATGATGATAAGTGTTAGGGTGGTCAGTAATACCACAATGCTACCGATATGTCCCACTAATTTTTGCGTCGCATAAAAGGTTGTTTGCTCTAAAAAAGAAAACCTACTTGAGTTACTCCGCCAGAAAAGATCATTTACAAAATAAACTGTAAACAATGTGCCCAAAGGGTAAAACGTACTGTTGATGGTTTGTACTAAAAGACCAGAACTTGCATACATTTGAGGTATTCGAATTCCTTTATTGATATCATCGTACATTTCCACGCCAACATAAAAAACCAAGAGTAGGACAGTGGCTATAAAAGGTATGCTTTTAAAGATATAAATGGTATCCACCTTTATAAACGATAATATCGCTTTCCACTTAGATTTTTTATTGAATTCCGTAACCGCGGTGGCAAATGGATTTATGGAAGGTTTTACACCCGTAATTATCAACTTTTTTCTACTTTTTTTCTTGAATTTTGGAAGAAATGAAAACGACCGAATCCCCAGAAGTAACATACCAAAGGCTAAGACAATACTAGCCATTCTGTTAATGAGTAAAAGATTTGACAAGGGTACAACCTGGTAATTTCTTTGCTCAAGGCTCAAATCCTTGGCTTCAAAAAAATAGCCCGACAAGCCAAAAATATCCACTATGGCAGAAATGCGTTGAACAAACAGGGATTGTGGCATGGCCTGTGCCATAAACGGCGCATTCGAGAATAAGAGTGTAATCATGTACAACACGTAGAGCAGCACCCCAACAATGGCCACCATTAGTTTATTCTTGTACGACTGCGCCACATAAAATAACACACTGCAGATAACCAACGTGTTGACGACTCCAAATATTAAAAAGGGATATGCAAAATGCCAAAATTGGAAACCAGGATTCAATAGCACGTCTTTGGCCAAATGTATGCCTAATACATAACCTGATATAAGACAAAAAAAACCGAATAACGTGAGTAGGTTAAACGATAAAAATCGAGCAAAGGCAAATCTGTTTTTCGCTATTGGCGTTGAGAAAACTATTAGTTCGTAGTTGGCATCCTGTTCTTTGAACAAAAGAGGAAAAGCCAAAACGGTGGCAATTAAAATGATTGCCAAACTCAAAAGACCGATCATGAATCCAACAGAATACGATGCGTTGACCGCAAGTTCATCTCCTACCGAGATATTGAACTTATAACCGGTTAAGATACCGATACCCAAGAAAAAGGCAATGGCTATATAGGTGGTTTTCTGCCTAGCAAGGGTTTGCAAGTCGTTTAGAAGAACAGTTTTCACGATGCAACTTTGTTTAGGTGGGCAAAATAGGCGAGTTCAAGACTAGGTTCGATAGGAGTAAAACCAGGAGGGCAGTCCGTTTCAAGAACAGTGATGTGCATTGTTCTTTCCACCAACTGCTTGTTTATGACATGGTAGTTGGCTTCCATTTCCGACAGCTCTTCCTTAGTTGTTGGTTTACGCCACAATTGGCCTTTCAATTGTTTCAAATAGTTTTTTGGGGCGTCTTGGGATACTATTTCGCCCTTTTTGATTATTGCCATTTGCGAACAGAGGTTTCTAACATCCTCCACCAAATGGGTAGATAGAATGATGATGATATCTTCGCCAATATCGCTGAGCAGGGAATTGAATCTATTTCGTTCTTCAGGGTCTAAACCTGCGGTTGGCTCATCCACAATTAAGATTTTAGGATTTCCCAATAACGCTTGTGCCACTCCAAAACGCTGTTTCATGCCCCCAGAGAAGGTATGTACTTCCTTATCTTTGTAATCCATCAAATTAACTTTATCCAATAACCATAGTATTTGGTCATGGCGTTGTTGCGAATGGTTAACCCCTTTCAGCTTGGCCAAGTGTTCCAATAAATGATAGGCGGATACCTTTGGGTACACACCAAAATATTGAGGCAAAAAACCCAAATGCTTTTGGATATCCAGCGGGTTTTTAACCACGTCCGCCCCGTTAAAATAAATTTTACCGGTGGTTGGTTTTTGCAGTCCAACAATGGTTTTCATCAGGGAAGATTTTCCAGCACCATTGGGCCCCAAAAGTCCAAATATTCCGTTCTGTATTTCTAGATTTAAGGCAGTAAGCGCCCTGTACCCATTGCTGTACACAAGGGATACATTATCGATTTTTAATGTATTCATGATTAAAATATGTTGGAAGAACTATGCTACATAGTCAATAATATCTCCTGGTTTACAGTCCAAAGCCTTGCAAATGGCCTCTAGGGTTTCAAAGCGTACACCTTTAGCTTTTCCATTTTTAAGTATGGATAAATTGGCCGGGGTTATGCCAATCTCTTCGGCGAGGTCCTTGCTCTTTATCTTTCGTTTGGCGAGCATCACATCAATATTTATAATAATCGGCATAACTTAGATATATAGATCTTGTTCGTTTTGTAATGACAGTCCTTGATTGAAAATTTCTGAAATAATAAAAATAAAGACCCCTAAAACAAGATGTAGCGCTACAATGATGAATATTCCTTTATCGATCTCAATAAAGAACGACGAAAAGGCAACGAGCACTATGGGGAAAATCAAATTAGCTGCATAAAACCGCTTTAAATGTGCAACATTGGGTTGGGTAAAAAGTTTTTCCCGGTAGAATATTTTAAACACATTGGAGAGCAACCAAAAAAATAAGGTGTAAGACGAAACAGGCAGTAAAAAGGCGAATAAAAAATACGACCAGTTGTTGTCCAATATTAAAAAAGAAACATCGCTAAATGGATAATTGATTATGGCCCGTGTATCCTCTGTGCGAATATTCGTTTTTGTTAGCCAAGCAAAGCCCCCGTACAATGCAATTACCAAATATATCCAAGCGAGACTTCTGGTAATGGCGTACAATATTGTAGATAGTACTCTTGTTTTTTTCATTGGTTAGATGATAAATATTTCTGCAAACATATAAAAAATTATTGTAAAACAATAATAAAATATTCTTTTGTAAAATATTCTTGTTCCTTAAAGATAACTTACAATAGGTGCCATTATTGACCTATTTCATTTTTTGTAAATTAAAGATCCGGTGGATAGGGAGTCTTTACTGACCTGAAAAGTTCTTGATAATACCCCTAGATTGCTACTGTATCCACCCTCATCGTTTCGGAATATTTTACCCTTTAATACTCCCCATTTAAAAATGTAGTGGTCCTCTTCTCTGTAAATTTCAATGGTGGGCCAGTTCTGCTCATTGTGATACGTTCCTATGATGCTATCATTGGTTGAATTGGCTGAAAGCATTTGCGAGTCATCAGGATATTCCAAGTTATCTTCCCTCTTAAAACTATTATCGAAAGAGGTTTTTTCAATTTTTAAAATACTGTCAGCAGGCTGTTCATTGATTAGGTTGTAGGCATAATTTGCCATCAAATGAGGTAATAGGTAAGCTCTGTTATCGTTCGAAAAAGCAATCACCCCGACCTTTTTATCGGGCATAAAAGAGATGTGAAAGCTGATCCCGGCCAGTCCTCCAAATCGGGTCAAAATCCTATCATTCCCATATGCCGCAATATCCCAGCCCAAACTATAACCAGAACGTTGGTAGGTAAAGTATTTTTTGTCCTGGGTAGTGGTTGAGGTATGCAGTTCCTCCCACGAATCTTTATGTAATAGTACACTATCCTGATTGATATTCGCGGCCAACCATTTGGATAGATCATTGATGGTGGAAACAATCCCTCCAGAGGCATGCATCGTGATATCTGATTTATAGAAACCTTTTTCAACAATTCCCTTTTCTTTGGTAACGGTTAATGAAGGACGAATGTCTTCAAAATCAAAATCACTGACATTGGCACTTGTGTTTTCCATTTTTAAAGGAGAAAAGATGTGGTTCCCCATAAGGGTTTTCCATGTTTTTCCGGTCACTTTTTCTGCAACCATGCCAGCTAGGATTGGTCCTACGTTGGAATACCGATACTTGCCTGAGGGATCAAATAGAAAATCAGTGTTTAGATCATGTATCAGCTCCTTATTCCCATCCTTGTATCCCAAAAAGGCGGTTTTCCATGTCATCGGCGTACTAAAGGTCCCATGGGTATGGTTTAAAAGATGGGTAAGGGTAATGTTCTTTGTATCGACACTATCTTTGAAATTTAAATCGGGGAGGTGGTCGTGCAACGACTTTTCCAAGGAGAGAACATTTTTCTCCTCCAAAATTTGTAGCAAAGTACCCGTAAACGATTTGGTGCTGGATGCAATATAAATAGGAGTATCGTTACCCAGAGAGCCCTCTTTGCCATTTAAAATTTCCCGATTCAATGCAAATGAATATGCCAAGCCGTTTTCGTCGACCACGGCGAAGATGAAATCCCCATACATTTCTTTTTCAAGATAAATGTCCTTTACCTTGTTTTGAAATTGCGTTGCAAAAATGGGGTGGTTTTCAGCAAAAATTTCAGAATTGGTGGGAGCGATAACCTTGTTGGTCCCGCATCCGTTAGCTATTAATATTAAAGTTAGAATAAATAACAATCTCATGATGTTTTTGTTTTTTTTGATGCAAAGGTTGGACGAGTAAACTCCGGTCGAGGTTACTTAGATCATCTTTTGAGTGTTGTGCAGGTTGCAAATTGGTTAAACTTCCTCAAATAGAATTTCCATGGGTTTTCTTACCTTTTTTCTGAACTGGGTGTGGTCTTCGGAAGAACGATATCCGACCGTTGCAATTACCGCAGCATTTAAACCTTGCTCCTCAAGACCCAGAATGGCATTGAACTTTTCAGGTTCAAATCCCTCAATAGGACAGGAATCAATTTTTAGTTCCGCACAGGCGGCCAATAGATTGGAAAGAGCCAAATAGGTTTGCTTTTGAGACCAGCTTTGCCATTCCACATCCGATTTACTCGATGTACTCTGCTTGATCAGATTACTGTACCCCTCAAGTTTCTCGATCGGGGTGTCCTGAATTTTAGAGGTAGCTCTAATGTAATCATCAATATGCTCGTTTTTTCTTTCGGTATAATTACAAAAAACAAAAATGTGGGAGGCGTCGGTAAGCTGATCTTGGCCCCATGCGGCAGGCTTTAATTTTTCTTTAAGTTCCTTGTTGGAGACAATTAGAACTTTATACAGCTGAAGCCCGTAGGATGAAGCGGAAAGTTGCACAGCCTCTTTCAGTTTTTGTAGCTCGTCCTTGCTTACCATTTTTGAAGCATCAAATTTTTTGGTGGCATAACGCCATTTTAGGTTTTCTACTAGATTCATCGTCTTGGATTTTTAATTGAATGTTTTAAACTTTATTGATTAATAGAATGCCGATCACCATTGTTATCAATCCAACTATTTTTTTTATGGCCATCGGTTCTTGGGGCAGTCCAAACCAGCCAAAATGCCCGGCGATTGCTGAAAAAATAAGTTGACCGAACAAACCAACGGAGATCATAGTGGATATGCCCAGCTTCGGGATCGTGTAGTAGTAGAGTCCTATCCCTATCACGCTAAAAAGAGCTCCAGTGAACCATAAATGTTTTGGAATACTCCATAGTTGAGAGGCGTTAGGAATGTTTTTGATACTAATCACCACTACGACCAGTGCAAAGAGTGTACTAAAAAAAAATGCCGTGAGCGAAGCCAACAACGGATTTTTTAATTGAACGCCCAATTGTGCATTTAATCCACCTTGCATGGCCAGAAACACTCCGCCTACAAAAGCCAATAAAATGTTGATATACTGATTCATGACTTTACTTTTTGATGAAGCAAAGCTATAGTTCAACAGCTCGGAATTTCTTAAGGTAGATTAAGAAACCAAACAACGCACAAATCTAGCTTTGGACCATACTTTAATTCGGATTGAAGAATGGTTTCTTAACCAAAGTCAATGCGGATGTGATGGTCACAAAATATTTTTGTGGGAATGGGAAAACAAGCATCAAATAGAGAGAATGTAATGATATTTTTAGAATCAAAATCCAATTATGGAAACAGGCCACGGTTTTTTGAGAAACTGATAGTAGGTCCAGATAGTGGATCCAAAAAGCTGAGTGCTGGCACCCAACTAGGAATCTACTTAACAGCTTTGTTGTTCGCAACATTTTCCTGTTTTGGAAATAATAGTTTCCAAAAAAAACCACCAGTATCGATTGATATGGTTATAAAAACAGAAAAAGTTGCCATTGGAGGAACCCTGGTGATCCCCTCTCATTTAAAAACAAGATCGCTTGTTATTATGAGTTCGGGCAGTGGCCCACAGGATAGGGATGAAACTTTGGAGGGATTTAAGATATTTAAGACCATTGCCGAGCATTTGGCAGCTAATGGAATTGCTTCTTTCCGATACGATGATAGGGGAGTTGGAGAGAGTACCGGGGATTTTGTAAATAGTACGCTCGATGACCACGCCAAGGATCTGGAAAGCATCATAGACTATTTTAAAGTGTCAAAATCCCATACGTTCAAAAGTTTTGCTCTATTAGGGCATAGTCAAGGTGGAATTGTAGCCTCTAAGGTCGCGGTTGCGAACACATCAGTTAAGAAAGTAATTTTAATGGGAGCTCCGGCAGTGCCATTGATCGATGTCGTGCTTTATCAAATTAGAGAGGAGCATAAACAATTGGGTATTTCTCCCTCATTGATAGAGGAAGATGTTTCAGCTCACAATAGATTAATGCGAGCCATAAAGGACCAGAACAATATCGAAACAGCGCTCGAAGCGTTCCAAAATACAAGTCAGGCTATTTTATGGTTCCAAAATTCAGAAAAGGAATTGGATTTGAAGAAGATAGCGGAGCAAGTCAGGGTTACCGCAAAAGAATACCATATTATCTATGGTCTACCTTCTTTAACATCTTTTCTGTATTACGACCCTTCCAAGGATTTTGAGCGACTCAATACTCCTGTTTTAAGTCTGTTTGGCGGGCTGGATTTTCAAGTGCCCATTCATCAAAATAAAGATAGAATGGAAAATGCTTTGCTGAGTGCAGGGACAAGTTATCAATTTAAAACCTTTGATAAGGCCAACCATTTCTTTCAAAAAGCCGAGACCGGCAATCGCGATGAATATTCAAAACTTGAAAAGAGATTTGTTGATGGATTTTTAGATGAAATTTCCAGTTGGCTGGTTGATGAATAGGCATTTCTGAATGATATTTTATAGGTTCCCCTACACTGATTTTTTTACTCTGATCTAAATGGTATGTTACCAATACAAATATTTTTGAAAGGGTAATGTTTGTAGCACGACCGAGAAGACATAATTTAACAGAATTAAAAAGTACACTGTTCTACCCACAGTTTACGATAAAAACCATTACAAACACAACGAGTTATCATGAGAAAATTCTACCTCCTTATTTTGATGGCCTTTAGCTTTTGCTCAGAGAGTTTTGGTCAAAAACTACCTACCAAAACCCAAGATTTGGTTCAGCGATTGGACAACTATTTATCGGCATCCGAGACCAATGGATATAATGGTGCTGTATTGGTTGTTAAGGGCAATGAAGTTATTCTGGATAAAGGCTATGGCTGGGCAAACACGGCGGATTCGATTTATAATACCAAAGAAACCGTTTTTGATATTTGTTCTGTTACCAAACAATTTACTGCAGCGGCCATCCTAAAATTGGAGGAAGAAGGAAGGCTTAAACTGGATAACCCTTTACACATCTATTTTAAAGACATGCCTTTGGACAAGGCAAATATTACAATTCACCAATTGTTGACACATACCGCAGGTTTTTCCCATGGCATCGGCGAAGGGGATTTTGATCATATTCCAGAGGCAGAGTATTTTGATCGGTTGTTCTCCAGCGAACTTAGATTTGAACCCGGCGAAAAGTATAGTTACTCCAATTCCGGGTATAGCGTACTTGGTAAAATTATTGAAAAAGTATCTGGAAAATCCTACGAGACCTTTCTTCAGGAAAAATTATTTGCTCCTTCCGGAATGACACAGACCGGCTATATTTTGCCCAATTGGAACTTGAACCATGTAGCCAATGAGTATGTGTACAATGTAATTGATAAAGGAAATCATGTTGATCGATATCTAGCGGATGGAAAAATCGCATGGCCTTTAAAAGCCAATGGGGGAATCAACTCTACTTTGCAAGATATGTATAGATGGTATTTGGCATTGAGAGATCAAAAAGTGTTGCGTAAAGCCTCCATAGATCTATTGACCCGGCCTCATGTTCAGGAACAAGTGGGGCAGTCTACCTATTATGCGTATGGATGGGCCATTTTTGAATCGGATAGAAATACCAAAATAATTGGTCATAACGGATTCAATGGGGTGAGCTATTTTGAGTTTCTTTGGTTTCCAGAAGAAGATGCCCTTATTTTATTCGCCTCCAATTCGTCCACAAGAGAAACATCAAGAATGCCCATTGAGTTGGAAAGGATACTTTTTGATGATGCATATGTTGCTGAACCTTATCCTCAAAATTTGGTAATGCAACTAGTTCACTTTGTAGAAGATTTTTCCGGCACCCACAAAGAACTGTCCGCTGCTATAAAGAAGAAATATAGCGCAGAATTGGATTCACCTTCGCACCTAAATCGATTAAGTGGTCTGTACTTGAGAGAACAAGAACAGGAAAAGGCCTTGGCAATTGCACGGTTGAACTGTGATTTATTTCCCAATGACGGAAATATTTGGGATACATTGGGAGAAGTTTACATGGCAACCAATAGAGATGAGGATGCTATAAAAAGTTATAGGAAGGCCCTGGAGCTTAAGCCAAAAGAGGATTGTTTCTATTGTGAAAACGCACTAGAACAAATCGAGAAATTAACGCAACGCAAAAAATAAAAATCTAATTAGCATGCCTCATTTTGTCCTCGACTGCTCCAATACGATGCTTGAGATGCAGTCACCAAAACTATGGCTTAACTATTTTCAATGTTAAAGAAATTGCTATTAGTGTTTGGTGGGGCATAGTTCTTCAACATAAAAATTAAGAAATGGAAGTAAAAATTACCAGTATAGATAAAACAGAATACAAGGAAGTTGTAGATGTATGGGAAGCCTCTGTGAGAGCTACTCACCACTTCTTAAAAGAAGAGGACATAGCCTATTTCAAGCCTTTAATTTTAAATACCTATTTAGATGCTGTTAATTTAAAAGGTATTAGAGATGAAAATGGAAAAATAATGGGCTTTCTTGGAGTGGCCGATCAAAATTTGGAAATGCTATTCATCCACCCATCATATATAGGAAAAGGAATAGGAAAGACCTTGTTGGATTTTGGTATCAACCATTTAAATGTGACTAAAGTTGATGTTAATGAGCAGAATGAACAGGCTGTTGGGTTTTATAAACATTGCCGATTTGTAGTAATTGGACGCTCAGAAGTGGATTCATTGGGAAAGCCTTACCCGATTTTGCATATGAAACTAGAAAATAATACCAATATATAACAATGGAAGAGGTGTATGCGGTAAAGTAATTTTGAAACAAAGGGGTAGGGCGCAAGCTCGTGGAACAGGCACGAGAACACGGTTTGGGTGAAAATTTGACTTTGATAGGATGGGAAATTGAAACCAACAACACTAAGGCCATTACTTTTTATAGAAGTTTGAGGGCAACAGTACAGACGAAAGGCATCGCGAAGTGGGAATTCTAGTATTTGATTAGGTACTTGGAAAAACAAGAAGATCATCCATCACTTCCATTTGATGTAGCACAGTCGCAGTTTCGCAACAATCATTCATATTTTGGATAATTTCAAGATCCGACTCGGGGAGTTTTTCCTTTGCTGACTTCCAGTGGTTCTTGCTCGGCCATTGGGCATATGCAATATAAACTCCCGCCTCGGTTTTATGGAGACGGGAGCCAAGCCCTTCCGCATGGGCCATAAATGCTTTGGTAACCGCCCGCCATAAGTTCTCAAAAGCAACTTCCTTGCCTTGGATAACTTTAAACCGATAGATTACTGCATACATATTGACTTTGTTTTATTGGCTATCATCAGTCCCAAGCATGGGAGGTCGAGATAGCATGTTTACCTGCGCCACTGAAATAAAAAGCGACTCCGGCAACAAGATAAATAAACAAAAGGTCTAATGTCCAACCGCCATACTGGTTTAATGTGAAAATATGTTGGATTTGGGCCATAAGTATGGCCAATAAACAATTAAAGGCTAATAGTAAACCTGCCAATCTACTTCGGTAGCCTAACACAAGCATCAGTGGTGCTACTATTTCCCCTATAAAAACCCCATAGACGAAAAAGGAGGGCAAATTATAGGCATCCAATAAACTGCCGATGAACCCGGTGCCGTTTGTAATTTTATCAATACCATAAATCAGCATGGTAAAGGGAATGGAAACCCTAAAAAGAAGGATAGCAACATTTTTGTTTCGTTTCATGATTCAATTTATTTTGATTTAAAAATTATACTTAAAGAATATTCCGAAATTGGTAAGTGTTCTTTTTGCGTTATTAAACTGGTCTATATTAACAGCAATCCCAGTGGTCAGTAGGTCTTTTTGGATACCAACCTTAACTTGTTGGAGGCCTCTTGTGTATCCATTCGAATTCAAATTTGCTGTTGCGAGCAGATTTAGATATCCTCGGTTACCTTTTCCTAACACGGGCATATAGCTCATTACAAGCGATTGCTCCAATGACACGCCTTTTTGATATGTTCCGCCCACGGTATAAATACCGATAAAGTTTGGTGACCGATAAGTATAGGACATCGACAAAGTGCTAAATGCCCCGGGATTTTTTATGCCGATAGCCGCATTTGCACTCATATTTTTGAACACGGAATATGAAACGGTGTTTCTTATAAAAAAGAGATTGTTTTCATCGGTGTTGTATTCGGTATCGAACAGGGTTAAATTATCGACGGTCAATTTTTGATTGAGTGTGTATTTGACCAAATGTTTATATGTGATAGATCGATTACCCAATACCACATCGGGATCAAAACGTAGTTCTTGTCCAAACCCAACGCCAATAACCAATACATTTAAAAAGATGAATAGAAGTTTGCCCTTGCCCATTGTTCTAAATTTTATTGGGACAAACCTACATGCAAACCAAAAGGGAATACTTAAGGTATATTAAGAAAGAAAATAGGGTCATAGAAAATGGGAAGGCGCCCCTTTGTTAAAATGGGACGCCTATAAAACCTATTCAGCAGACACTGTTTTATGGTCCGGTTAGCGAAAAGCTTTCCAAATTACCATACGTGGAAAAACCAAGTTTGTGATAAATACGCTCACCTGCCTCCGATGCCACAAGAAATACCGTATTGCTTTTTGACTTTATTGATTGATTTATGAGGAATCGGGTCATTTTTTTGCCCATGCCCAATCCCTGAAATTCTGCCTTGGTACCGATCATATGGATTCCTGAAATACCATTTTGGTCCAAATAGACCATTCCGCAGCTTGGGAAGTCATCCTTACATCTCCCCAAAAAGAGCTGCATGTTTTCTTTGTTGATCAAGGATTGGACTACAGAGGTATCTACCAAATATCCGAACGATGCCGATGCTGTCCTCGCAAAAATGCGTGCCTTGTTTTTTGAGTCCACGAGTGTAAATTCAGACTCGTCAATATCATCGTAATATAATTGCTCGGTGCTCATGGCCATTGCTTTTACCTTGGAGGTGGAGCAAAAATTATTGGATTCCAACAACTGTTTCGTGTTTTCGCACTCGGGTATTCCAATCGAATTGGGAATTTCACCTGTGCGAATCCTTCGCTGTACATCTTTAATATTTATTTGACCGACCTCAATGTTGTAAACTTTACTCGGCCATGAGTCGGGTTCTGGTTTTGTAAAGGCAAAGCCTCTTTCCTTGTTAAAAGAATCGGTATGTTTTCCAATCTGTTCCCACAGTTCAAATAAATGCGCAATGATTTGTTTGTTCATGATCTCTCTTATTATATAAATCCTTTGGACTTTAGATTATGCTTGATTTCATCTATAAATGAATCCATTTCTAATTGTGTTTTGAACCTACCATTAGGTTGATTGTGGTAGTTCAGAAGATTATGGACCACAGCTTTTAGCTCCAGTTTGTCTTCCAGCCTAACCAGTTCATTATATTCTATATCGAATGTTTTATGGAATGCACCTAAGGAAAATCGACCAACCATTTTTCCACCCCAATTGGGCATCAATCTTTCTAAAATATTGAGGTGGGTACTACCGCCTAGTTTTCCGGGCGAGGCACTTAAAAGAAGAATGGGCTTATCGCCAAAAAACCGTTGATCTATGCGCGAAAGCCAATCAATATGGTTCTTTAAAAAAGTTGTAGGCAGGCCATTGTACTCTGGCGATGCGATGATAAATCCATCTGCCGAGGTGATAATTTGAAAAAGCTCCTTGACTTGGATGGGAAAGCCCTCTTTTTCGATATCCGGACTGTAAATAGGTAGGTCAAACGTTTCAAGATCAATATACTCAATATCATTTTCGGCAAATTCCTTTAGAATATAACCGATCAACTTTTTATGAATGGAGTTACGGCCATTACTGCCCGAGATCGCTATTATTTTTTTCATGCTGCACTAATGTGTATGGTCAGTGCAAACCTAAATAGAGGGGAAATTTTTAATCTTAAGGTGGATTAAGAAATGCTTTTGTTACCGTTTTTTTCGCAATGCACTTAAAAATTCCGGGGTAATTCCCAGATACGAGGCAACCATATATTGGGGTACGCGCTGCTCTATGCTTCTATACTTTGTGCGGAATTCCAAATAACGTTCTTCTGCTGTTTTGCTCATGGAATTAATAGTGCGATCTTGTAGGGCCACATACGCATTTTCGAACTTCAATCTATAAAACCGCTCAATGGCAGGAACTTTGTTATATAGATCGTTTAAAGTATCTCGATGAATTTGTAAAACCACGGAAGGCTCCAGGGCCTGTACAAATTGTTTGGCAGGGGTTCGGGTCAGATAACTATAGAGATCGTTCACCCACCAACCTTCTATCCCAAATTGTACGATGTGTTCTTTAGCCTCTTCATCCATGTGATAGGCCCTAAGGCAACCCTTTGCTATAAAACGCATATGCGAGGATACCTCCCCGGCAAAAAGCAAAACCTCCTTCTTTTTTAGCTGTACTTCGGAATAGCTATCGCATACGATGGATTCTTCCTCGGGCGTAAGCCTGATACTTTCCTTTAAATGCGATATTAGTTGGGCCTTGGAATCCAAAATTCAATTTAAACCTGAAATTACTAAAAGTTGAACAAAGGCTAATGATACATCCCTTTAATTGACAAAAAATGTATGCTAACAAATTTTTTGACACAAGAAGTTCTTAACCAAAGTCAATGAATTTTGTTACATCGAAGTTTAGCTTTGCCTGGCTTTAAACATGTTTTACAATGTGCTACAAACCATCGATAAAATTTTCGGGTATCAGTTATGTTCTGCTGTTCGTTGCTGGATTTTATGCTAACTTTTTTGTTTTGGAAAAACTGGTAGTTCCCTCGGATCCAGAAATTACCGTCAGCAATTTTGTTGAATTTCGCTCATTGTTCCGTCAAGGGATATTAGGTTTTGTTGTGATGCTGCTTTTTGATATCTCCTTGGTAGGCTCATTGTATTTTGTAACACATCACGTCAACAAAAAAGTAACCATTGTCGCATCTCTGTTGCGACTCTCCCATGCATTGGTTTTTACTGTCGCATTGATGAGTTTGTTCAGTATTTACCAAAATACACACCCATCCTTAATAATGGATGAAAAGCAATTGCAGGAGTTGGTAATTACGGCACTGGCCAATTTTAATGCAACTTGGAATATTGGATTGTTGCTCTTTGGAATGCACTTGTTGGTTTTGGGGTACCTCTGTTTAAAATCCCATAGGATTGCAAACGGCATTGGAGGAATACTGCTTTTAGCGGCTTCTGGATACCTATTGGATGGTTTGGCAAAACTCTTTCTGGAAAGCTACAAAAATTACAAGGAAACTTTTGAAATAATGGTACTTATCTGCGGTGTACTGGGTGAATTGACTTTTACGTTTTGGTTATTGTTCCAAGGGTTCTGGGGAGACCGGTTTAATAGAAAGTACAACTGGTCGGGTGGTACTACCGAGAACTGATGCGTTTTCGTATCCTGCTCAACGATTCAGGTTTTATGCCCAGGTAACTTGCCAAATGGTACTGTGGGATACGCTGTAAAAGGTCAGGCCTATTTTCCAATAGGTCTATGTATCGTTTTTCTGGGCTGGAAATCATGAACTGGGCCAATTTATCCTGGTACGTTCCAAGTTCCTCCTCCACAGAAACCCTACAAATGGATTCGAAGGCAGGTACATGTTTGAATAGTTTTTTCTCGCTTGTTCTTGATAAGATAGCCAATCTACAGTCTTCAATGCATTCCAGATAATGGTTGGAGGGAATTTTAAGATGATAGCTCTGCAAGGAAGAAATAGCATCTTGCTCAACATAGAATTCCGTGGTTTTTTCTTCACCATCTACCATATAATACTTCCGTACCAGCCCCTGTATGTTAAAATAGGACTCGTTGGAAACCTGACCTTCGCGCAATAAAATATGACCTTTCGAAAATTTATGGATAGGAATACATTGGGTCACGACCAAGGTTTCCTCATCGGTCAGGGTCAGAGCATTTTCCAACAATTGGACAATTTCACTTTTCAATACGATCTTTTAGATGTTTGACGCTGCTCTCAAGATAACAAATCCATGCACAAGTTCGTATTTAAACCTTGGTTTTACACTAAAAATGGTCCAAGCACTAATCTTTTGAAGTAATACGAAGGTAATAACCATCAGGGTCTATCAAACGGAAATCAGTGAGACCCCAATTTTGCTTTTTTAAGTCGGAATGTATCGGATACCCGTTTGATTTCACTTTCTGATACAACTCGCCAATGTCTTCGACCTCTATAACAATTTCCGTTCCATACCCTTTTTGGATGCTTTTTAGCTTGGGATCAAAATAATGGTCCGGGGAAAGTTTTAGTATGGGACCAATCCCCAACACTACACCACCTTTAGTTACGATTTGATACGATGGGTCTGGTTTTTCTCCCGCCATGGTGAAGCCAAGAACATCTGTGTAAAAGTTAATGGATGCTTCCATATCGGATGTAAACAGTTCCAATCGAAGTGTCGTTTCTTGAGATGAGGGACCATTGCTTTCCCTTTTACAAGAAACAATGGTCAATAAAAGTGTTATGATTAAAGTTGATATACGATTTATCATGATGGAAAATTATGGATGTGATTTAAAGATCTTATAAAAGCAAAGCGACTTCATCATCGCATACTTTTACAAAGAAAACCAAGTATTGCCCTAATTTTCTTAAGCTACATTAATAAGGATGATTTTTGGTTTACTAGGTTTGCCCTGCCCTGTTTTGGATAGGATGTTGCTGCAATAGGAAGTAGGGTACATTGATCCTTTTGGTCGATTATAAAATGGGAAGCCTAGGGTGCGATCAATGCATTTACCCGTTTCTGCAATTCCGGTAGTACCTGTTTACCGAACCAAGGGTTTTTTTGCAACCAAAACCTATTTCGTGGAGATGGGTGGGGGAGTACAAAATATTTGGGCAAATAAATATTATAGTTGTTCACGGTCTCGGTCAGATTTTTTTTCATAGTATCTCCCAAGTAATGGTTTTGGGCATACTGGCCTATTAAAATAATGAGATCGAGGTTGGGCATTTGGTCCATTAATGGATTGTGCCATTTTGGAGCGCATTCGGGTCGAGGAGGCAGATCTCCGGATTTTCCCTTGCCTGGATAGCAAAACCCCATGGGAATCAATGCAAATAACTGTTTGTTGTAAAATTGTTGTTCGGTTACATTGAGCCACTCCCTCAGTTTTTTTCCGCTTGGGTCGTCCCAAGGTACACCTGTTTGGTGAACTTTGGCTCCCGGGGCTTGTCCAATAATAGCTATTTTGGATTTTGGATGGGCCGCAATAATAGGTCTTGGTCCCAATGCCAAATGTTTTTCGCAGAGGCTACAGTCTTGGATTTGATGTAAGAGTTGATCCATTTGGGCTTAATTTACCTTTTTACTTGGTAAAAAGCTCGTAAATCGCCTGCTTTTCTTCTAAAGTAAATTTTTTGTCCTTGAACCAGTCGTGTACTTCAATTTTTTTGTTTTCTATTTGTGCTTCCCTAATGGCATTTATGGATACCAAATGCCAATGCACTCCCCGTTGACGATATACGGAATAACCGATATCTTCCATAATATAAGAGGGTTTAGGGTAGTTCACCAAGCGGGTCCCGTTTTTTAGTATGGCCAAAGTTTTGGTAAGTTCTACAACTACAGAAAAGGTATAGCGCTTAAAATCATCGAACCCATCTTGGGTCACATTGTATACTTTATCTCCGATTTCTAGTGGTCTCATAGGCTACTGGCCGCCAAAAATAAAAGCCTATTCATAGTATACCTAAGGAATGTTTGATTTGTTATCAACAGTGCTGAGTGGGGAAATATGTTCCTCTGAACTTTATATAATAGGGCCCTTGCATAGAATAGTATTTTTTAAAGATATCCTAACTGGTGGGTATAGAATTTTTATTGTAAACCTTTTATTAGTTCCTTTAAAACTGTATCGGTCCCTTTAAGCAAATCGCTGCGTGTCTCGGTTATCAAACTATCTGGTTGTAGGGCCGTGTTTTCTTGATTGGATAAACGAAAAAGTCTTTTGGAATAGGTTATCGTTAATTTTGAATTGGGCAATGTAAAACTGTCCATATCTTGGTATCCACTAGGATTGGAACCGGTGGGCTGACCTACAACTTTTGCGTTCAACAGTTGTTTAAATAGCGCTGCATTACTGGTTCCTGCAGAAAAAGTTCTGTTACTTGTCAATACGTACACCCCTTTCTCCCAGTCTATGGAATCGGCAAGGTTCAAGGCATAGGCCAAAACCACGCCGACATATAGATCGCCGCCACCATTGTTGCGCATATCTATCACCACCTGTTTTATCTGATTCGCAGAAATATAGCCAACCAGCTCTTCCCCAAAGACCTGCATCTGTGCAAAGGTCGGGTAGCTTTCAAAATTAATATAGAGGGCCTTGGTACCTTGGATAGGTGCGTACCACAAATAGCGGAATTTGGGGTTGTTTGGTTTGGTTATTTCGGGCACTCCGCTGCTTACATGAACAAAATCCGTTGTTTTATGGTATGAAGCTTCATCTATGGCCTCCAATGTTATTTTTACTTCCGTATTATCTGGATCTAGGAAAGTAAACACGGCTTCTTGTTCGTTCTTAGTAATGTCAAGCGCCAAGAGCAATTCGCTGATATTCATATAACTTCCTGTCCTGATGCTTTGTGAGTATTCGTTTTCCACAAACTGGGCCACTTCGGAAACCTTGGCCATAACTTCTTCGACCGGAACACCATCAATGGCGGACAATCTTAGTTTCAACAAGTTTTCATTTGTTTTGCCCGCCTTTATCACATACCATCCCTGATCTATAAATTTGACCTCAAAAGGAAACCGATGTATGGGCACATTTCTTAACGATACAGCCGTATGACCATCATTCACGAGTCTTGTTAACCGCATTAGTTCCAGAATGATTTGAAAATCGCCCAAATTATCGACACGGTCGTAAATAGTGTTCCACTCCTTGGTAAACTCCCCTTCGGTCACCGAATGAAAAAGATGGATGTGTCTTTCTTCCAACGAAGACCTGTATGTTTTAAGATCCTCTTGCCAATCTATTTTGTCAGCTGTTTGGGCAAACAGTATATTCACTACTGTAGAGATGATAAGAATCAAAAAATGGATCAATACTTTGTGTAGGGTCCCCATACGACTATTTATTTTCAATTAAGGTAAGTATTTCGAACACCAATTGCGGTGTGCTCCTTGAAGCTTCCAATTGGTTCAAGGTACCTGCAATATACGTATCCAGTTGAGGACAGTACCATAAAAAAGAGGCGGTACTGCCAGTATGACCTATAATTTCCAATTTTGTATCGGTATCAAAAAGGTTTTTGAAAGATACTTTTCGTATCCCAAAGCCATATTCCATTCCCTTGGTTTCGCGCACCCAATGTTGCATGGCCAAACGGGTTTCTTTTTTTACGATTTTATCGTCTTGAAAGGCTCTTAGAAATTGGATAAGATCTTGGGTCGTGGACACCAGACCACCACCGCCCCAGTCGGCACTCAAACTTTGAATGGACGATAAAGCAATATCACCAGCATAAAATTTGGCCATGGGCAATTGGTTTTTTATGGGAGCTGATTTTAAATTGATATAAGAGGCATCCATTTCCAAAGGTTCAAAAATGAACTGTTGAAAGAACCGATCTAAAGTGGTGCCGCTTACGTTTTCAATGATCAGGGCCAAAAGCACATATTCCGTATCGGTGTAATGATAGCCTTGCCCGGGGACAAAATGGGGCACCATCTTTTCTTTGGCAAACTCGATCATTTCTTGGGGAGACCAAGATTTACTCGTATCGACCAATAATTGATTGATAACATTCGGACTTCCATCAACTGTGGTGCCGGTAAAATAATCCGGTAAACCTGAAGTGTGTTGCAATAAATGGGCAATTGTAATGTCTTTGGAGTATGCTTTACCTTCAAACACATGAAGGTTCTTCATCAATTGCTCCGGAAGGTACCGGTATATCTTGTCTTCAAAATCCAACTTCTTGCCATCCTTTAAAATACCAATGGCGGTGGCCGTTAGCATTTTAGTGATGCTGGCCGTATAAATGGGGTTGTCTATGGAGAAAGTGTCTTCTGAATCGTTATCACTATCGGCCAACTGAATGTCGATGCCTTTGGATTTGGAGTACACCTGCAAAAAGGCATTGTGTACATTCTCTCTTTCCAATTGGGCATAAAACAATGTTTCGATGTCCTTGTTTGTAGTTTGTTGGCCAAGGCAGGAAAATCCCATCAATAGTATTAAACCTGAAAGTATAGTTTTCATATTGCTAATTATAAAAATGGTTTGATCGTTCTTTAAATTAAAATTTTATCCCCACATACAGGTTGGGCTCAAAAAGGAAATAGGATTTCCATTTATTGTCCAATTGTTTAAATGCCTCCGGGGTGTTGGTATCGAACATCCAGTTTTGGCAATGGATCTGAGGTTCTATAAATATGCGTTTCTTTTTGCCAAAAGCAATGTGATAACCAAGGTGATACGAGGTATAGAGCTTAAAGCCGTTCGCTATTTTTTTGTCGTTCAAATCCAAATACGTTTTGTATTGGGGCAATACTTCCACCGAGGCGAACAATCCTTTCCAGAGCATGCGTTGGTACGATATTCCTATACCTGTTTCCCTCAGATAACCTGGATAGAACTCAGTTTCAGAATCTATTTTGTCCAAAAGGCCATCCCACCATTGAATGCCCATGGGCTGAAACAACCTCCAAGTAGCGAATTTGACCCCAATGATGTTCTTTGAATCCAATTCGCGCTTTACGTGAAGCTCAATGTGCTGGGTGTTGGTTCTTTGTCCTCCTTCACCAATGTTGGCCAAGATAATTGCCGGAAAGCTGGCCCTATATTTGAACCCCGGATCATTATTGCTGAATGATTCCGTGTTGTCCTGTGCAAAAACATTGAAAGTACAAAGCGTTAGGCAGATGATAACTAGTTTTTTCATTTTTGATAATTGTTTGACTGTTCGTTTTTTGATGGATGAATAACTTGATTTAATGACGCAAAGAAATCCCGAAATGGAAGGCCAATCGTACTGAATTATGATTTCAAACCTTTTTTTGTTTGAGTCCTGGAGTCTCTACTTTCTTTTATTGACACGATGAGAACTAGCATGGGGAAAGCATAAAAAAAGCCCAACATTTAACATGTTGGGCCTTTTTGCAAAAGATAGCTTTATGGTTTAGAGCAAGGTATCTGGACCCCTAGTGAGTTTATGTACATTTAGGGTGATTTTTTCAATATCCCAATCCCACCATTGCAGTTCCAACAGTTTTGAGATGATATCCTCGGAAAAACGCTTTTTTATTTCTTTCGCTGGATTTCCGCCAACTATAGTGTAGGGTTCCACATCTTTTGTCACTACAGCCTTTGTAGCGATTATGGCGCCATCACCAATTTTCACCCCTGGCATAAGGGTCGCACCGTGCCCGATCCATACATCATTGCCGATAACCGTGTCCCCTTTGGTCGGGTAACTTTTGCCTTGCATGGCATCTTGCCAAGCACCGCCGAAAATGGCAAAAGGGTACGCCGATGTCGCTTCTGTTAAATGATTGCCCCCGTTCATTATAAAAGTTACGTCCGATGCGATCATACAAAACTTACCGATAATGAGCTTGTCCCCAACAAAATCAAAATGATATTTTACGTTTTTCTCAAAATTGCCTACATCTTCAAAATCATCGTAATAGGTATAATCACCAACTACTATGTTAGGGTTGTTGATGTAGTTTTTTAAAAAACATAGATTTTTGTAATTCGCCAATGGGTAAACCGTATTTGGGTCAGGAATTTTCATAAAGTTTCAATTTGTTTTGATGATTTGAACAACGCAAAGGCCAAGTACAGGGTGATAACGGCCTGGACTTTTTCAATATTGGTTTCTGCCATAAGGTTACCAAGGGTATTCAATATAAAAAACACCGAAAATACCAATAGTATCCTTTTTATTACCTTATCCGTAAAAATAGGTTTTATAATCTTGTTTTTCATAGCTAGGACTATCCCTAGAAATAGCATTGTTGCCAATGCAAATCCTTCCAATACGAAAAGTTTTTCAATGGAATCGATTTTACCGCCCCATACAATATGATGTGGTACTATTTGCATAACGATGGCTAAATGCATTGCGCAGTAACCCGATACAATAATTAATATCCCTTTTTCCCAAGTTTTCATGGCAGGTCCAGTTTAATCTTTCAGGGTTTTGGCCACTTCAATGTAATGCTCCTTTAAGCGATGTTCTCCATAAGTTGGTGCAATATGGTCCTCTGCCATTAAGGTCAAAAAGAACTCGATCGGGCCATAGGTTTTTACACTGGTAAAGGTTCTGAGGAACCAGATGGTAAGTTTTCTCGACCAATCGGGTAAATGAACGATTTTTACGGGTTTGTCCAATGCGGTCAGGGCCAGTTCTCCAATTGCATTCAGGCTAAGCACATCGGGTCCTCCAATGGTCAATTCTTTAGGTTGTTCGTCCAATGAATTTACAATGGTCCTTGCCAAATCTTCACCATGTATTGGGTTGAATTTTTGATTGCCAGACCCGAACACGTACACCCGACCGGATTTGGCCATGTGTAAAAAGTCTTTCATATCCGAAAAAAATCCATTTGGTCTTACTATTGTATAGTCCAGTCCGGAAGATTTAAGGGCATCGACAAACTTTTCCTTGGCCTCGAAAATTTTTAGGTCTCTATATTTGTCCCCATCGATTGCAGAAACATAAACAAAGTGGTTTACACGGGCTTTTTTGGCTTCTTCCAATAAATTCATATTGGCCTTATAATCTACATCCATATAGGTAAGGCCGTCTTTTTGCCGGGTAATGCCTACGGTTGATATTACCGTGTCAATACCTTTACAAATGTCCCGCAAGGATTCCGGTTTGGTAACCTCGGCTTGTTTAAGTTCTAAATAATTTTCATTGGTAATCTTTAACTTATCCGGGTTACGGACAATAGCTACTACCTGATTTTCTTTTGCAATCAGTTCTTTTAACAGAAAACTTCCCAAATACCCTGTGGCGCCTGCCAATAATACGTTGGTATGTTTCATTATCAATATATGTAGAGGGTTGTTTTAATCGAACTCGTTTGTCAATAATTGCTGGATAATGGTATTGCGTTGCGCTCCTGTATCATCTTGCTGGTTGCTTAATAGTACAATGGTAGTATCATATTTTGGTATAAAACCGATCATGCTCCAGTACCCATTGATATCCCCGCCGTGCCAATACATGGTGGTATTGCCCTCTTGGGTCGTAAACCAACCAAGGCCAAAATCCACATAACCACTCGGTATGTCTCGGGCAAATATTTCGGCTTTCTCAACTTCGGTAAACCAATTTGTTCTTACGGCATTGGTCCAAGTTTCCATATCCCTTGGCGTACTGCTAAAATCACCTGCACCAAATGCAATGGTCATAGGATATGTGCTATTGATGTTGCCGTTATTGTACCCTTGGGCATGAATGTCGGTATCAATTTCGTCAGAACCTTTGTAGGTGGTTTCCATTTCCAAAGGAAGCAAAATGTTTTGCTCAATGTATTCGTGATGGGCGGTTCCCGATAATTCTTGAATCAACATGGCGGCAATTAAAAAGTTTGAGTTTGAATATTCCTTTCCCTCGCCCGGTACAAAATTGAGTCCGTTTTCATCGATCATTTCGATAATGACTCCGTAAATATCTTCTTCATCCAAAGTTTCGCCTTGTTCGTAGGCATCTTCAATTATTAATTGATAATCAGGAATACCCGATTGGTGCGATAATAAATGGGCAAGGGTAATTTGGTCGCCGTTTGGAAATTCAATATCGAACTCATCCAGGGTTTGATCAAAACCAGAGATGAGACCATCACGTTTTAACTGAACAACCGCAGCGGCCGTCAATGTTTTGCTTACAGAACCAATTCGGTAGGCCAGATCGTAGTTTTGTGGCAATGCAGTATTTTCATTGGCCAAACCAAAACCCTGTCGTACCAAATCGTTTCCATTTTTTGTGATAATGGCATACCCTTTAAAGTCGATCTCGGTTAATAAATTTTCAACGGTAGTGTAATCAACCGTAGGTGTGCTATTGTCGTCATCTTTTGAGCAAGATGTAAAAAGCATGACCGTGCTAATTGCCAATGGGACTAAGAATTTGTGTAATGTTGTCATAACTGTTCGTTTTTAGATTATTGATTTTAGGGCAAAGATTCACCGGATCGATATGGCAATCGTTCTAAATTATAATCTGAAACGAAGTAGGGAGAGTTTAGGACAGACTAGCTTTCATCCAAGCCCTAGGGGTCACGCCTTCCATTTTTTTAAAGTAGGTATTGAATACACTTTTGGAATTAAAACCACTGTCGTAGGCCAATCCAAGTATGGTAAGATGTGAATTTTTAGGGTCTTGCGCTATGGTTTTAAAATGGTTTAAGCGGTAGGAGTTAACAAAATCGTTATAATTAGTATGAAACGCCTGGTTGATCAGAAATGACATTTTATTGGTGTTCAATCCTAAAAACTCGGCAACAAACTTTAAACTTAATTGTTGATTTAAGTATGGTTCCTCTTCCTTAAAATAGGTAAGAAGCTTTTCTTTTAAACTTTTTATTTGAGCATCACTCAAAATTGTTGAGGTCGATTTTTCTTCTTCTTCCTCCGTTTGGGGTTTGATATCTGAAAAGGATAGGTTGGAACGGTGCAGTTCGTCAAATCCCTTTGTTTTGTGCAATGGCTGCAAAAACGGTTCCTGTCTGTAGTTTATAATTTGACCACGCCTCTGATCGATCATTTCTGCTAATCGAGAAAAAGCAAGTTCTTTGTGGTGCGAATTACTTAAAATAAACACATCGTACGGGACCAGCATAGTTTCTTTGTCGTCTCGTTGTGACCATTTTTCAATTATTTTGGCGGGAACTTCCATTTGTTCTCCATTGATAAGCTCGAACAATAGTTTTTTTTCCGCTAACAAAGATGTGTTGTGAATAAACTCTAGAAAGTGCTGTCTTTTGTTTAGCCATATCAAACAAAAGCATTTTAAATGATGTGCCAACTCCAGTTCAGGATTAAGTATCAGTGCATAATTGACGGCTTCCAATGCCTTTTCCCACTGGTTTTTGTAATAATAGATATGAGCTAAGGTATAATGATTGTTCGCTGAAAGCGGATCTACCTCTAAAAGTTTGTTCGCATAGTTTAGGGCCTCCTCAAAAAAACCGAGTGCCATGAACAACTCTGCCATGGCTTCCAAACCATCTATATGATTGGGATTAATTTCCAGAACCTTGTTGATGTGGATAAAAGCATTTTTAAAATCCCATTCTTCCCAAAAAAATTTACCAACATAAGATAATGGATATTCGGGTAGAGAGGGGTCTAGCTCCTTGGCTATTAATAGGTTGTTTATGGCCAATTCAATACCTTTTTCATAAGGTATATAGCCCCACATTGCCATTAGGCCATAGCATTGCAAATTTGCGTAGTAAGCCTTGGCATAATTTTTATCCATAGCAATTGCCTGATCATAATAGGATATAGCCTCTTTAATGCTCTGCGGTGTCCATTGCAACTGCAAGGAACGTCCTTTTAAAAACAATTGGTAGGCGTTTATATCGGTAGTAGGCTTCTCGACTAAATGCTCTTGGATTTCAAAATGTCCGGAATTGTTTCGGACTTCTTCGGCAATGGCCAAACTTATTTCATCTTCCAGATCAAAAATATCGATCAACTCCCTATCAAACCTTTTGGACCAATAGTGGGTTCCATCTTCAACATCGATCAATTGTGCTGTAATCCTGACCCTGTCCTGTGATTTTTTAATACTGCCCTCCAGAATTGTATTCACGCCCAATTGACTCCCGATATCTCGAACATCCACATCTTTTCCCTTGAACGCAAAAGAAGAAGTTCGGGCGATTACCTTGAGCTGGTCTACCTTTGTCAGTGCATTTATAATTTCTTCAGTGATTCCGTCACAGAAATATTCATTGTCCTTGTCATTACTCATATTGACAAAGGGCAATACGGCTATGGATTTTGTATTGGTCATTGGCTGAATGGTTTTCAAATCTACAAAATCCGTGAATGAACGTTGATGTTTTTTTAGAGATTTAATTTGTACCGATAAAGACTTAAACTACTTTACGTAAGATTTTTTCCATTTTACGGCCCTTTGCCAGTTCATCTACCAATTTATCCAAATATCGTACTTGCCTGGTTAAAGGAAACTCTATTTCTTCTATTCGATATCCACATATAACTCCTTTGATCAATCCAGCATTTGGATGCAATTTTGCCTCTTTAAAAAAAAATTCGAAGGTGGTTTTATCATCTATTAATTTCTGTAATTTTTCTTCATTGAATCCTGTTAACCATTCAATTACCGTAATTAGCTCATCCTTGGTCCTGCCTTTTTTTTCTACCTTGGATAGGTAATGCGGGTAGACCGAGGCAAATGTCATATTTGCAATACGCTCATTTTGTTTTTCTGTGACTTTCATTTTTCATTGATTTTGGGTTTATCTTCTCTTAAAGAGTTGAATGTGAAATCCGGTATATTTTGGATTTTATCTGTAAAGTAGTCAAGAATTTGCGAGCATGCAAAGGGTCTTGCTCCAATCCCAAGGTTAAATAAAAATTAACAATTGCTAATATTGGCACTTTTATGGAGTTGGAGTTACGTGTTCTTCCTTAAAATTTTGACTCATTACTAGTAACCTAAAAACAACAAATCATGGAAAACCGTAGATCATTTGTAAAAAAGCTTGGATGGACAGCAGGAGCCGTTTCGTTATTGGGATTGTACCCTGCTTTTGGATGGAGTCCGATTATTGAACGTAAAAATCCGATCCGCATAAAAGGCAGGGTGGCAACTAACGGGAAAGGCATTGGAAATGTGGTAGTTTCGGACGGAAATACTACAGGTTTGACCAATAAGAACGGGTATTTTGAGTTTTTGAGCACAACCCATCAACCATTTGTGTTTTTAAGTATGCCCACGGGTTACGAAATAGATCAGTTGGGCAATGGATCGGCTTCCTATTTTTTTCCAATTGATCCTGTAAACCATAAAATGGAGGTCTTGTTCCAGCTTAAACCACTTGGGCAGAGTGATGATAAACATAGTCTGCTACTTTTGGCGGATCCCCAGATCCAGAACGAGTATGAGGCCGCACAACTTTTGGAAATATCCACTCCAGATATAGTGGATACCATTAAAAGCCTAAATGATCCCAATACAATTGGTGTAGGGTGCGGGGATTTGGTGTTCGATAGGTTAGATCTTTTCAAGGATTACAATAATGCCGTTATGCAGATGGGGGTTCCATTTTTCCAAGTCGTTGGAAATCATGACATGGATTTAGGTGTCCGGAGCGATGAACTATCAACAAGTACCTTTAACAAGCTTTTTGGGCCAACCTACTATTCGTTTAACCGCGGGGAGATCCATTACGTAGTTTTGGATGATGTTTTCTTTACAGGTAATAATAAGGAGTACATAGGGTATATAACGGAAAACCAGTTGATTTGGTTGGAACAGGACCTTGGCCATATAGAAAAGGGCAGTACGGTAGTCGTGTGTACACATATACCCGTTGCCTCTGGAGTAAAGAACAAAGAACACTTGTACGAACTTTTGGCACCTTTTAAGGTACATATACTTTCTGGGCATACCCATCGAAATACCAATTATCCCGATTCAAATCGATTTGAACATGTGCATGGGGCCGTGTGCGGTGCTTGGTGGAGCGGACCTATTTGTAGTGATGGAACACCCAACGGATATGGAGTATATCAAATGCGCGGAAGCGAGGTAACTTGGAAATACAAATCGGTAGGCGAATCGATGGATCATCAATTCAGGTTTTATAAAAGAGGAAGCCATCCCGAGTTCCCAAACTCCTGTGCCCTAAATATATGGAACTGGAACCCTGACTGGAAGATTTGCTGGTACGAAAACGGAGATTGTAAATCCCATATCCATAAAGTTGATGCTACCGACCCAATGAGCATAGAATTGCACCTTGGTAAGCTCTTGCCAGAAAGAAGACCATGGGTAGAACCAGCAAAAAGTGATCATATGTTCTTTTTTGAACCTGGCGAAAACCTGGATAAGATCACAGTTGAGGTAACGGACAACTTCGGTAATACTTATATCCAAACCATAAAAAGCGAGGATATGTAAAAGACCGACAGCTTAAAATGTTAGTTCATTGTTAAGCAAATAAACCCGGTATGAAATAATCGTTAACAACCACACAGAACGACCTTTCACCATACGTGTAAAGGTCTTTTTTTTTGACTTTCCCCAAAAGACCGAAAAACAAATATGATGGATCATCAGAAGCGGTTTCACGAGCTAGTCGATAAGCATTTGAACGGTGACCTTAGTACAGGCGAAAAAAATGAGCTTGAATCACACTACCGCCAATACGAAAGAAAGGTGCTAACCCCTAGAAAGAAACAAGAGGTGAGAAGGACCATTTTTCAGCAGCTATTGGTTCATCTTGGAAAAGTTGAAAAAACTAGCGGACGAAAAAGAACGAACTTAAATTTTGTTCGAATTGCCGCATCATTGGCGTTGATCATTGCGTTGGGAGCCACTTTGTTGAACGAGTTTAAGTTTGATCGCGCTGAGGTCATCACTATAGCTACCGGATTTGGTGAAAGAAAAGAGGTGGTTTTACCAGATAGTTCCACAGTTACCTTAAATGCCGGGAGCAGTATTTCTTATCCAAGCTTTTTTGATACCGACATAAGACAGGTTACCCTAAAAGGAGAGGCATTTTTTCAAATAGAACACAATCCGGATCAACCTTTCCTGGTTTCTGCAGCTGGTCTAACAACAAAAGTACTGGGAACTACATTCAATATAAATGCCTATGACACAAGCGAAAAAATTAAGGTGAGCCTTAAAACAGGGTCTGTACAAGTTGATGGTAAGGACGGAACATTGGCAATTTTAAAACCCGATGAACAATTGTTGTACCATAACAAGACCGGAATATATAGTGTCTTGACCCAAAAAACGGATAATGATACTTCTTGGATGAAGAATATTTTGAAATTGAACGATCATTCATTGCAAGAAGCGCAGAAGATAGTGGAGCGCTGGTTCAATGTGGAACTTCAGATCGAGTCAAATGGAGAAGTAACACAACAGACGATAACAGGTAAGTTTATAGACCCAAAACTAGATGAGACGCTCCATAGTTTGGAATTGCTCACTGGAACAAAAATCACCTATAAAAAGCAAAACCATAAATAAACCATTGTGCCAATGAACTAAAGCCAAAATTAAAAAAAGCCTCTCCTGCGCCAACAGAAAAGGCTCGATAAAAACTACATATTCACCAAATACATAGTATGAAATAATGAAACCAAAATTACTATATTTTTTCAACAGAAACATTATGAAAGTGTTCATGATTTTATGGACATTCCATTTTTTTGCCATGCCCGTACAAGCCGGACCGGCAAGTTTTAACACCATTAGTTTAAAACAAGATCGGATAAGTCTAATGGATATTTTTGATCGTATCGAAGAGCAGGCTACGGTAAGTTTTATTTACAATAGCGAAGTAAAGAACATCGATCAGCAAATCAATGTCGATTTTAAGAACAGGCCCCTTACCGATGTAATGGACCATTTGGCCAAGGTTTACGGACTTGGTTATCAGATCCAGAAAAGCAACATTACTGTATTTGTACTCCCAAAAAAAGAGGCCAGATCATTACAAAGAACAATTCGTGGAACCGTAAAGGATGACAATGGACAACCATTGATGGGAGCCAATGTAAAAGTGCTTGGAACGGACAAGGGCATAATCACGGACTTCGATGGAAATTTTGAGATAAGTGCAGCTAGCGGTGAAGTTCTCGAGTTTTCTTACATAGGAATGGAAACCCAGACCTACACCATATTGGCTGGGGTGGATAATGTGTCCATAACGATGACTGCCAACAATCAGGAACTCGATGAGGTAGTGGTCATCGGATATGGAGAGAAGACCTTGGAATCGCTCAGTGCGGCCGTAAGCAAGGTAGATGTGTCGGCATTGGCCGAACGTCCTTTGAGCAATGCTGCAGTTGCCTTGCAGGGAGTAACCCCGGGACTCACCATTACGCGGTCGAACGGACGCCCAACAGATACCCCAAATATTAATATTAGAGGCTTTACGTCCATAAACGGGGGAGAGCCTTTGATCATAATAGATGGTGTAGAAGGGGATATAAACGATATCAATCCAAACGATATAGAGAACATCAGTGTTTTGAAGGACGCGGGTGCCGCAGCTATTTACGGGGCCCGTGCTTCTTTTGGTGTTGTTCTTATCACTACAAAACAAGCAAAACAGGGCGATCTTACCGTTAGTCTGGAAACGACTACTGCATTTAGCCAAGTAACCACCAATACAGACTTTGTAACGGACCCGTATGAGGCCATTCAAATTGCCGATGGGTTTTTCCAGGCCAATAGCGGTGCATCCTATTCCGGATATACCGAAAGTGATCTTGCCGCACTTCAGGAAGTATCGGCCAATCCTTCATTGGCACGTGTGATCACGGATACAAGAAACGGAAGGGAGCAATATGTGCACTATGCCAAAACAAATTGGTGGAATACTTTTTTTAGAAAAAGCAGGCCTTCGCAAATTTATAATGCATCCATAAGTGGAGGTACAGAGAAGTTGAAAGGATATTTCTCTTATCGAAACTATCGAGAGACCGGTATCCTGAAAGTCCAAAAAGATGAATTCAAAAAGGAAAATTATAGGGCAAAAGTCGATTTTAAACTGAATGATTGGATCACTTTAACGGATAATATGCAATATAACCGGTTCAATGATCTGCAGCATGGCGGATACAGAGGTGGATGGCATGGCAATTACTGGAACTACCTAGTGTACAACCATGCAATGCCCTGGTACTCCCCGACGAATCCGGACGGCACCTATTTTTATAGAAGCGAATTGAACAATTATGCCGCCGGAGATGGGTTGTACGCCTCTTTGTTATATGGTCGGGCCAAGCAAGAGACAGAGGATTCGGAATTCTCCAATATAATCACCGCAACGTTAACACCTTTCAATGGCTTTACCCTTAAGGCAAGTTATGCCTATAGGAAAATGAACCAGAACATATATCAGCGTTCCACTATGGTTCCATGGAGTATTTATGTCGGTGAGGTTGAGAATATGGGAGTAGATCAATTAACGGAGTATAATACTACATCCGATTATGATGCCTTTAATATCTATGCCAATTATAAGAATCGATTTGGAAAGCACCAAGTAGATATAATGGCAGGATTTGGTCAGGAATCCATGTACAGCAAAACAATACAGGCAAGTACTCAGGGTTTAATATCCGACGAACTAAATTCTCTTGGATTGGGAACCACTGCGGACAATGCCACGGGCAGTGCCTTTGAATGGGCGTTGCAGGGCGTATATACAAGGTTATCCTATGATTATGATAGTAAGTACTTTTTAGAACTGAACGGAAGGTACGATGGTACTTCCAGATTCCCCTCTGATTTTAGATGGGGCTTTTTTCCATCGGTATCCGCAGCTTGGGCCATACATAACGAAAGTTTTATGCAAAGCCTCAACCCTACCATTAGTCAATTAAAATTAAGAGCTTCCTATGGTTCCTTGGGAAATCAAGAAGTTGACCCTTATGCCTACCAACCTGTATTGAGCCGATCTGCTAACCAAGCATTCTCCTTAAATGGAAGTCCTTTGGAGTATATTTCGTCTCCATCTCTAAATCCGGTAGAGATAACTTGGGAAGAAGTCAGAACCTTGGATTTTGGACTTGATTTGGGATTGTTCAAAAATAAGGTAACCGCCAATTTCGACTGGTTTAAAAGGGAAACCTTGGGAATGTTGACAGCGGGGCAAGTACTCCCTGCAACATTGGGGGCAGCTGCTCCACAGGAAAATGCAGCGGATTTGGAGACAAAAGGGTTCGAACTTTCTGTTGCATACTCCGATAGCTTTGTAGTCGGAGGATCACCATTGCAATTTAGTTTTAGCGCAGGTCTTTCCAATTCGGAAACTACGATCACCAGATTTGATAATCCGGAAAACCTGTTAAATTCATTTTATGAAGGCATGAAGATCGGAGACTTGTGGGGATATGAAATTGAGGGACTTTTCCAGTCCGAGGAAGAAATTGCCGCCCATGTGGACCAATCCTATGTTAGCCCAAGGATAACCCCAAGGGGAGGGCTACAGCCCGGAGACGTAAAATATACCGATCTAAATGGTGATGGTGTGGTCAATGCAGGCACCAATACCCTTGATGATCCAGGGGATCAAAAAATTGTGGGCAATGTGGCTCCGCAATATCTGTACAACTTTAAGATAGCCTCCAGTTGGAAAGGTTTTGACATTTCCGCATTTTTTCAAGGGGTTGGCAAACAAGATTGGTACCCTGGTTATAATTCGCAATTATTCTGGGGTCCCTATAGTCGCCCATATGCATCTTTTGTGCGTAAAGACCTGGCCAATAATATATGGTCGGCAGATAACCCTGACGCCTACTATCCAAGAGGATTTGGTTATATAGCACTAAGTACACGGAACTCACTCCGAAATACCAACGATCGCTATCTACAGGATATATCGTACCTAAGGTTAAAGAACCTTACCGTTGGATATAATCTACCACAATCCGTATTGAACAGATTACCGGTTAAAAAGGTTAGGCTATATCTAAGTGGGGAGAACATTTTGACTTTTACCAAATTGACCGACTATATAGATCCGGAGATTGCCAGTAATCAAGTTAACTTGAATGCTCCTTCTGGCTCTTATGCCTACGATTCAAGAGGTCAGGAAGCACCTATGTCCAAAACCTATTCATTGGGCCTATCCATTCAATTTTAAATCAAAAAATGACGATGAAACGATTATATATTACATTGTTAAGTTTAAGCAGTCTGTTTTTTATTAACTGTAGTGATGATTATTTGGACAAAAATCCAATTTCAGATGTAAGCGAAGAAAGCTTCTTTCTTACGGCTTCCGACCTAGAGTTGTACACCAATGGTTTCTATTTAATGTTACCCAACAGCACCGCTAGAAACGAGATTTTTACTTACGACAGCCAGTGTGGTGACATTGTTCACAACACCTTGAGCGATCTAATGATCGGGGCGCGAATCGTACCTGCTACCGGTGGAGGCTGGAACTGGGGCAATTTACGCAACATCAACTATTTCTTGGAAAACTATGAGCGGTGTGAGGATGAAGCGGCCAAGAACAGATTTGGGGGAGTTGCCAGGTTTTTTAGGGCCTATTATTATTTTGGAATGGTCGTAAACTTTGGCGACGTGCCATGGTACGATACCACTATGGAGGCCGACGACGAAGGACTTTACAAGGCCAGGGATAGCAGACAATTTGTAGTTGACAAGATTCTTGAAGATTTGGATTGGGCCATAAACAACATGGGTGATGAACAATATGCTTACGAAGTGAGCAAATTTACGGCCCTCGCCTTAAAATCCAGAGTAGCCTTATTTGAAGGAACTTTCGAAAAATACCACGGTATATCCGGATATGAGAAATATCTGGAAGCGGCCGCTGATGCATCGGAAGAGTTGATGGACACCGGTGTTTATTCAATCTATAGTACAGGAAACCCAAATTTAGATTATGCGGATTTGTTCAGAGCTGAAACAGCGCAAACAACAGAGGTGATCTTGGCACGGGAATATACGGAACCCCTTACCAACGGGCACCGAGCCAATTATTATACCTTGACAGGGTCACAAGGAAGACCGGGAATGCCAAAAAGTGCGGTAAATTCATATTTAAATTCGGACGGTTCCCGTTTTACCGATCAAGCCGATTTTAATGCCGTTTCCTTTGCCGATGAAACAGTAGATCGCGACCCAAGGTTGGCACAGACCATTCGTACCCCCGGATATAGTAGGGTGGGTGAGGGTACGGCCTTGCCCCCGGACCTGTCATTTTCAATAACAGGGTATCATATTACCAAGTTTGTGACCAGTTCCAATTCCGATGGTATCAATCAAAATACCAATGATCTGCCCGTATTTCGTTTTGCAGAGGTACTACTAAACTTTGCCGAAGCAAAAGCGGAATTAGGGACCATTACACAAGATGATCTGGATCGTTCGATCGGGCTACTAAGAAATCGTGTAGGTATGCCCGGTCTGTCCATGGATGATTCCAATGCTGACCCTGATGATTACCAAGCAATGATCTATCCCAACGTTAGCGGTGCCAATCAAGGATTGTTATTGGAAATTAGACGGGAGCGCCGAATAGAACTTTATATGGAAGGACATCGTTGGAACGATATTAGACGGTGGAAGGTAGGCCAATCCATAACATTACCACTGCGCGGAATTTATTTGCCGGGGGCAGGGGAGTACGATTTGGACGGCAATGGTTCCATCGATACTGTAATCTACGAAGGTGATGCACCTGCCGATCAAATTGCAGGCGCAAAATATTTTAAGTTGGGCGCGGATATTCATTTAAGTGCGGATAACTTAATAGATCCACTACCAGAATTCAACACCAGAAGTTTTAATGAAGACAGGGATTATCTTTTACCTATTCCGATACAGGAACTGCAATTGAACCCGAATCTAACGCAAAACCCAAATTGGTAGTTTAGTAATGATAAAGCTCCAGGACGGCTATGTCTTGTCCTGGAGTTTTTTTTTGATAACAATAGCATAATCTACAACTACAAATTTATTCACGATCAGGCGATAAATTTGATTGCGAAGCTCAATACATAACCAAGCTGCCCCAGCTGATGGAAAACCAAAAACTGCTCATAAATGCACTCCAGAATCGCCAAGAAAAAGCACTGGAAAAGATTTTTAACAGCTATTGGAAACGACTATATCTTTATGCACATAGTTTTGTGGATGACCATCAAGTGGCCCAAGATCTTGTACAGGAAATATTTATAAGTCTTTGGGAAAAAACCGAAACGGTCAAAATCGAACAAATCGAGGCCTATCTTTTCAGAGGTGTCAAATATAGAGCCATTAACTACGTAAAATTGGAAAAGAGGAAAGTTTTTTCCGAACAAGTTTTGGAAGCTCGGCCTGCTGTAGATGGGGTAAAAGAACATATGGATTACTTGGAATCCGAAGAACTCTTTCTAAGAACGATGGGGAAACTCCCCAACAAGTGCCGTAGAGTTTTTTATTTAAGTCGTGTTCAAGGGTACAATAACAAGGAAATTGCCTTGGAAATGGATATTTCTATCAGAACCGTTGAGACCCACATAAGTAATGCATTAAGGCTCTTTAAACTTCACTTTAAAAACTGTTTGTCACTCATTGTTTTATTTCTTGGCGAATATTGAGGTTTGTTCAATTTTTAGGACAAGTAATATGCTATCTTATATTTATTGACCATTTGATAAACCATAAAGCATCAATTACTTTAAATATCATGCATTAGCATTGCTCTTGGATGGGTAAAAGTTTTTTACGGGTACCTCCAACTGCTCAAATCGGCGCCTTGCGGAGCACTTTCGGCAATTCGTTTCATAATTTTTGGTACATACATGGAGTTGTATCGTAAACGGCTAATGGCATTGGGCTCATTGGGGTCGCCGTTCCAACAATGCTCAGCGCGGTCTCCATACAGCACTTCGCCATCATAAAAGGGCTCTGTGGTGTTCTCAAGAAAATCTTCCATGAGATAGACGGCGTTGTTTAAATAGTAATTGTCCATATCGCCGCAATAAATATGTATTTTGCCTTTAAGCTTAGGGCCCAGTTTTTCCCAATCGCGTTCCAGTATGTGTCTTAGATCATAGTTTTCTTTCCAATATTCGGCAACTTCGTGGTCAATATCCCCGGTCATTTTATCCCAGATCCTTACCGGATAACCATCTTCCCCTTGAGGGGAATATGTCGCTTCCCAAATATCCCATTGTTGCCCAGATCGGGATTTGTCGCCAAGCACCAGTTCCAAATGATTGCCTTGTTTTAAGGTGGATTGAATGTCGCCCAGATAATCCCTATGGGAGGGTACCTCCAGTTGTTTATGTGCCGAATCGTAGTAATACGCATTGTCATCCTCATAAATATTGGTGAGGCAATACGCTCTAAAATCTATGGGGTCGGGACAGGCAGCAAAACAACCGTTGTATTCATCCGGGTATTTTACTTGAACCGCGAGAGCCTCCCAACCACCAGTGGAACCTCCGTACAAAAATCGTGACCAACCTTCTCCCATACCCCTGAACTCTTTTTCGATATATGGTATGAGTTCATAGGTAATGGCATCGCCATAGGGGCCTTGACTGGCTGAATTTACCGCGTAGGAGTCATCATAATAGGGGGTGGGGTGTTGAATTTCAATGATCAAGAAGCGGGGAAAGTCTGGCTCGTTCCATCTTTTGTAAAAATCATAGGCTTCTTGTTGCTGTATAATATTGTAGCCTTCCAAATCAAACCGTGCAGAATATTCGGGTTCTAAATTGGGGTCGGGCGGGGTGGTCCTAAATCCGCCAAAATCCTTTGGAAAATGTCCATGGAAAACCATTAACGGATATTTGGCCTCTGAGTGTTCATTAAACCCTTTGGGCAAAAGTACATGTGCACCCAGATACATATCCCTCCCGTAGAATTCCGATAATTTTTCGGATTTTATTTTGATATGTTTTATCCAATTGGTGTCTTCCGGCTCGGGAATCGGGGGGATTTCCTGATCCATTACGACGGAAATATTTTCGATACCGTTTTCTCTAACCGTAATTTTAAAAGGTTTACTATACAGGTTTCCGGGAGAGGTATTCCAATGTTGGCCCTCCCCATTGTCCATGGGCAGTTTTACCGTATGCCCTGTACTTAAATTGAAAGTTTCATACACGTGCAATAGCGCCTGTACATTATATTCTCCAGGTGGGACATCGGATAAACTTGGGTAGGGGTACCCAAATATGGATTCATCAAAAGTGAAGGTTTCATCGGGTTCCATACCCTCTACGTTCATCCCAAAAATGAGTTGTGTGTTTAACCCATCATTAATTTGAAAACGTGGTTCCTTGCTATCGTCCGTTGAAAGCATTAGAAGTAAGCGGCCATCTTTGCTTAGCTCACTTGCCGCTTGGTCAAAAGATACTTGAATTTTGTGGTTTGTTTTATTGTTCTGTAGGCAGGAAAATAAAAGCAAGGTTGCACTACAGGCAAAAAAAAGTTTTTTGGTCATCTTAGTTGGCTTTGGATGAATAAGATAACCCATTCTTTTCAGATACAAAAAGGTATCTATACTTATTCTGGTCAGCAGGAAGGTATTCGTCAAGCATAAAATCACAATATCTTTTAAAAATATTATGTGTATTGCCCTATATTGTATAAGAATTTTAATAAACAAACTGAATATTGTTATGGTACACAAGAATCGAATCATACTGCTCATAATTGCGATTGTTCTATCTGCAGCGCCAAGTTATGCACAAGATAATTTTGGTGGATTGGCCCTTTATACGGTTAGGGACGATATGGGGGAAGATGCTAAAGCAACATTACAGAAAGTGGCTGATGCCGGATATGCCTATATTGAAGCTGCAGGTTACGACCATGGGAAATTTTACGATATGGAACCCCAAGCATTTAAAACCTACTTAGACCGTGTTGGTTTAAGGCCTGTAAGCACGCACATGGGAGGAGTGACTATGGAAAATGCGGACCAACAGATTGCGGATGCCAAGGCGGCTGGTTTTACGTATTTTACCATTCCTGTTCCGCCAATGGGCATGTTTACCTTTGACCGTGAAAGCATGACCATGGGAATGGATGGATCTGTTGAGGATCTCGCCACTATTTTGACCACCCTTGGTAAGAAGTGTGAGGAGGCAGGCTTAAAATTATTGTACCACAACCACGATTTTGAGTATAAGGAGAATGAAGATGGGGTTGTACCTATCGACTATCTTTTGGAGAATACCGACCCCGACTATGTAAACTTTCAGATGGATTTATATTGGGTAACCCGGGCAGGGGCCGATCCGGTCGCTTATTTTGAAAAGTACCCGGGTAGATTCAAACTATGGCATGTGAAGGATATGGACAAAGAGGGTAAATTTGCCCCAGTTGGCGAAGGAAACATCGATTTTAGTAGAATTTTGAAGAAAAAAAAAGCTTCGGGTATGGAAAACTACTTTGTTGAACAAGATATGACTTGGGACAAAAAGCCTTTGGAAGTGATAAAAATAAGCCATAAAGGACTGAAAAAGATAGGGTTTCAATAAAGGAGACCTGGATTGATCAAGCTGATTGGACAGAAAAAAAACAAGAAATTAAAAAAATATTTTTTACAATCGGTTACATTAGTATCTTTGCACCCGCAAACTTAGGTCGCGTAGCTCAGCTGGATAGAGCATCTGCCTTCTAAGCAGACGGTCGAAGGTTCGAATCCTTCCGCGATCACCGTTAATCAAAGGGCCTCAGAGAGCTTATCTTTCTGAGGCCTATTTTTTTACAAATAAATGCTTGATTTTATTTGATGTCAAATGAAGTTAAAATTGAAAACTATTGAATATAGTGTTTTTGATTTTTTAAAGATTTGGTCTTAAAACGGCTTCTAAACATTTCGGTGTAAAGGGGAAGATGCTAATTTTGCTTGGATGTAACACTTCTGAAACCAATTCTTATCACTCGCATCTAGTAACACAAGAGTTAAATCCTCCAATTGCATGTCTTTAGGTTTACCTCGGTGTCCCTTGGAGGATGCGTTGTGATGAATTGTGATAATTCATATCCTTATGAGTGAAGACTCTTTGAAATTTATATTTCTCGCGTAAAAAAATAGCAAATGGTCTTCATAGACTTGAATTGTAATATCAGGATAGAAAAGTTTTACAACAAGTTTCATTTAATAGACAACAAAAGTAGGAAAATACCTCGTAAGCGTGTTTATGTTTGAACAATAATCAACTAATAAACAGCATGCAAACGAAAAAAACGACCACACTTTTGATTTTTCCTCAGATTGACTATTCCCCTAATTAATTACCAATATATTTTCCAAGAATTATTTTTCTCGAATAAAGACCAAAACTCGTAGGGAAGTTGGAAAAAAATAACATTTCTATCAAAACATAAATTAAGAATCTACATGGCAAAAGTATCCATATGTTGCTCACACATTAAAGATATCAAAATCAAAAAACTAGCCTCATGAAAAAAATTATATTCTTACTTGCACTTAATTGTTTTCTTTTCCATCAAACCTCCTTTTCTCAAGGTTTGTCAGGCTCTAATGTTGAATTTGTAGAGCTTTCTTCATCAACAAGTGTAAATAATTCTGATGATGAACTTGATGCTACTCCAGCACAGCCTGGCTATAACGTAGAATTTGAAATAGGTAGTAGTTCTAATATGTATGTAGATGTAGACGGTAATAAAATTGTATTTGGAGCTAGAAATAGTTCTACTCTAACTGTTGATGATATAACATTTAATTTTTCTGGAGGGGCCTTTGGAAGTATTACCGGTGCTTCATTCAATTCCGGAGCTTCTACTGGAACTAATACTTCTGGTGTTTCTGCATCCTTTACAGGTTCAAGCGTTACACTATCCGGTTTACAGAATAAAAATTTTGCCCAAGGGTTTGCCTTAGGTCAAATGGGTACTTTGGTTTTTGATATAACAACAATTGGAGCTAGCTGTTCCGCTCCAACAGCTGCAGCCACAAGTGCAGTATTTGGAACAGAAACAGAATCTAGCCTTACATTGTCAAGTTTTACGGCACCGGCAGGTGGTGCGGATGGCTATGCTGTTTATTTGAATAGCACTAATAGTTTTACGGCCCCAAGCGATGGTGATCAACCGATAGCAGATGTCACTTGGAATGGTGCAGGACAACAACCTGTTTATTTTGGTACTTCAGTTTCACCAAATGTTACGGTTTCAGGCTTAGACGGAAGCACAACGTATTTCTTTAGAGTATATGCTTACAACGATTGCTCAGGTACGGAAACCTATGAAACCACAGGGTTAGATGCAAACGATACAACGGCAAACTCCGCCCCAACTCAAAACGCAAATACAGGTTCTGCACTTAGTGAGGGTGGTACAGATATCATTTCCAGTACCGAACTAGATTTTGATGATGCGGAAGAAGCAGATACCGATATTACATATACACTCGATAGTACACCTTCTAATGGTATACTTAGAAATAACACCACACCATTATTAGCTGGAGGTACTTTTACTCAAGACGATTTAAATAACAACAGGATTGACTATGTACATAATGGAGGTAATACTACTTCAGATAGTTTTCAATTCGATGTCAGTGATGGTCAAGGAGGTTCAGTAGATAATCAAACCTTCAGTTTTACGATAGCAGCAATTAATGATGCACCTACAGTTTCCTCGGTAAGTTTTTCAGGAAACTTGACAGTAGGCCAGACCCTAACAGGGAGCTATATATATGACGACCAAGAGGGCGACGCCGAAAGCGGAACCACCTATCAATGGTATCGCTCCGATGACGGAGCAGGTGCCAACAAGGCGGCCATTTCCGGAGCCGTCAATGACACATATGTATTGGTAAATGATGATTTGGCCAAATACATCAGTTTTCAAGTGACACCCAGTGATGGTTCGGATTCGGGCGGTCCCGAAGAAAGTGCTTTGGATGGACCTATTGCTTCCCCGCCCAATAATTCCCCGACCGTTACATCCACGTCTATCACATCAGCAACTGCGCAATCACTGTATTACTACGATATTAAAGCCTCAGATGCCGATAACGATGTGATCACTTGGACGGCAAACACCGTCCCTACTTGGTTGACCTTTACCAGTGGCACACTGCAGACCAGTTTTGTAGGTACTGGTGCCATGCCCGCCAATACAGGGGATGGGGTGAATCAGTCTCCGGATGGGACCAGTGCTTCCAGTACGGTTATTCGAACAGGCACTGCCGCTCATGGTGATAATAAATTGTTTTTCACCGATACCGAAGAGTATGGGATTCGCTACGTTGATGAAAGCGGAAATGTGCAAACCTGGTATCAAGGGGATGGAACTTACACGAATCTAAATCCCGTAGGTATTGCCTATGATGTGGTCAATGATGCGGTGTATGTAGGAGATTATGCCAAGACGGACATCGTGAAAATTGATAATACAGGCGCTCGAACACTGCTATCCAATTTGCCGGAAGCGTTTATGTTAAGGCTGCTGGTCAATGCAAGCGGTTCTAAGCTGTATGCCTCTGCACGAGGAGGTATTTATGAAATTGACCTTACCAACAATGACCCCAATACGAACTGGACGCGTGTCGTCGGCACAGGAACCATGGGGTATAGTGATACAGGTACTGCATCAACCTCACAAGTTTCTCAACCGCATGGTATGGCGTTTGACAGTGCAGGGCGTTTGGTGTTTACCGACCGATTCAACGACATCATCAGGCGGGTTGATTTAGCGACAGACACCATTGAAACCATAGCAGGTACGCAAGGGGCAGGAACGGAAGCTGGTGATGGTGGACCCGCAGTCAATGCGACTTTTGCCGACCCATCTGGATTGGTCATTAACCAGCACGATGAAATTTTTATTTCCGAGCGGTTGAGCAAACGGATACGAAAAATTGGTGCCAACGGTGATATTGATACATTTTTTACAGTTTCTTCCGGTGGTTTTGCAGACGATTTAGTAATATCCCATGCAGGTGAGCTGTACTTATTGACGACCACACTTATTGCACGGGTAGCAACCAAGGCTGAATTAACCGGTACGCCAACCAATGCTGATGCAGGTATCCATAACGTTGCACTTACACTTAGCGACGGTATAGATAACGTGCCTTATAATTTCCAAATCACGGTTCAAGCGATTAATACTGCTCCAACCGATATTACACTTGATAATAACAGTATCGGGCAGAGTGCTACAGGTATATCCGCCACGGTAGGTGCATTGTCCACCACCGATGCTGATGCTGGAGATTCGCATACCTACACGTTGGTATCGGGAACTGGTGATACAGATAACGGTAGTTTTACTATCAGTGGAAACACATTAAGAACCAATAGCTCATTAGTGGAGGGTAGTTACAGTGTCAGAATCAATACCAGTGATGGTACGGATGATTTTGCCAAGGAATTTACCGTTGACGTCACCGATGATGTTGCACCCGTAGGCTACACGGTAACCATTGATCAAGACCCCATAGTTAGGTCTAATCAAACTTCCGTCAGTTTTACTATTGTCGGTGCAGAAGTTGGTGCGGATTACGACTATACCTTCAGTAGCAACGGTGGCGGGACAAATGTTACTGGTTCGGGAACCATTGCTACCGCAACCGATCAAATAACAGGTATTGACCTTAGTGGTCTTGGTGATGGAAATATCACACTGTCTGTAACGCTTACCGATACTAATGACAACGAAGGGATTCCAGCCACGGACAACAAAACAAAGGATGTTGTGGAGCCAGTACCTACTTTGGTGATTGCTGAATCCATATACTTTGGACCTTTCACAATTCGATTACAGTTTTCAGAACCTGTTTTTGACCTAGCTCCCAATCCAGTGTTGATTGCACCAGGGCCAGGCGGGGAACAAATGGCGACCTTGGGTTCACTTCAAGAGGTGACCGCAGGATTGGCCTATGACATTCAGGTCACTCCATTGGTGCCAGGTGAAATCGTCTTCTTTAATGATCTTTATGGCATTGCCAGGGATGAAGCTGGAAATCAGACCATACCCTTGGGGTTCGTGAACGGTACATATTATGATTTGGATACAGACAATGATGGTATTGGAAATAGTACAGATACCGATGACGACAACGACGGTACACTTGATACCGAAGATGATTTTCCTTTGAACCCGGATGAAGATACCGATTCGGACGGAGACGGAACAGGTGATAATGCCGATGAGGATGACGACAATGACGGCACACCTGATTCTGAGGATGCCTTTCCATTGGACGAGACCGAGGATACCGATACGGATGGTGATGGAACCGGTGACAATGCCGATAATGATGATGATGGTGATGGTTACACGGATGAAGAGGAAGAAAACCAAGGGACTGATCCCAAGGATAATACCAGTATTCCAGAGGATGTAGATGACATTGATGATGACAGGGAGGATGATACAATGGCTAAGCCAGCATTAGTCCCTGCTCAAGCTTTTACCCCTAACGGTGATGGCAACAACGACACCTGGATAGTCCCCGGGATAGATAATTACCCCAACAATGTGGTTCGTGTTTACAACCGATGGGGGCATGAAGTATTTGCCGCCCAATCCTACCGCAACGACTGGGGAGGATTCTACAAGAATAACAGGGAACTGTTGCCCGCGGGCTCTTACCTATACGTGATCAACCTGGGCAATGGACAGCCACCGTTACAAGGCTGGATATTCATCAACTATTAACCAACCAAAACACAAAAAACACTAGATAAAGACATGAACTTAATTCATAAAATACAGATCATAGTGGCCGTTATTGGCTGTTCCTTATTGAGCAATGCCCAGCAGGATCCCAACTATACTTTTTTTCGTTATAACATGAACATTTATAACCCGGCCTATGCAGGAAGTTCTGAGGCTACAGAGTTCTCCTTGGGAATAAGGAGTCAATGGGCAGGTGTGGAAGGTGCACCTGAAAGCCAAAGTGCTATTTTTGGAATGCCCTTGGGAAATAATATTGGTATTGGAGCCTCTATCCTTAATGACAAGACCTTTATTGAGCAACAGACTTGGATGGCCATAGACATATCTTACTCCATCCGGTTAAATCAAGAAGTTCAATTATATTTTGGTATCAAGGGTAGTGCAAATTCCTACGATGCCAATACTGAAGGACTGATTACCTACGGTGTTGGACAAGATGCTACATTAGACAACTATGAAAGTCGTTTTACCCCAAATGTGGGAGCAGGTGCCTATTTGAAACACGATAGATACTTTGTATCCCTTTCCGCTCCCAGATTATTGACTCCCGAACGCCTAAAAGAAAATAATGGTCAGGTCTACTTGGGAGAAGATCGTATACATGCCTATCTAAGTGGCGGCTATACTTTTTTATTGGGGAGGACCCTGGACCTCAAGACCACGGGAATGCTCCGATATGTGGATGCTTCCCCGGTTTCAGTGGAATTTACTGGTGTACTGGACTTTGGGGAACGTTTCGAGTTTGGAGCCGGATACCGTTATAATGAAAGTTTAAGTGGGCTGGTACTGTTCAACATCAGCAGCGGTTTTAACTTGGGCTACGCCTATGAAACCTCTACTCAGAAAGCAATTGATGGTATTGACAACAACACTCATGAACTGTTCATGCGATTGGCGCTATAAATTAAATCTTTCTCAATTAATGAATTCTATGGAGTTAGCAATTTCCGATTAAGGGTATGGCCAAATTCATGCCATGCTTGTTTGCATAAATCACAACATATAATTTTAAATTAATGTGCTGAAATTGTTTTTCAAATTTGAAAATACGATAGTTTGTTGGGCAAAAACAAAACGATTGATTTCCCAATGTCAAGAACAGTCCGTACTACGCTTTCATTCATTTTTTAAACAGTACAACCAATTCGAAAAACACTGAATTAACCTTAGAGCGTAAAACTATATAATTGCTGTGCAACCACGGCGCAGAGATAAATCCGTTCATTCCCCTAGAGAGAACTCAATATCGTACAGTAATGGAATGGTAATTTTTTTAGATACAACTCCGTTTCTTTTATACAATCAAGTCCTGAACCCAATAGGTTTTATTTCATATGATATTGCTTCGTTCGTTAGCTGTATGAAAGTTATAATATTGTATCTTACATGGGTTTAACAAGACCATGTTGAATACCACCATAACCAACATATTTATGAAAAAGCTCTGTATTCTTTTCTTTATTCCATGGGCCATCCTATCCCAAAACAGCAGCATTTCCAATAAACAAAACCTCGAGCAGCTGGGAGTCGATGATTATACATTACTGTTTACGGAAAACGATGTAAGCTATTTTCAATTTTGGTTCAGTAAGGACAAAAAACCAGCTGTATTGGCACTCCACTCTCTTGAGGATTATAACGATCCCCTTTTCTTGTTTGTAGAAAACAAAGAATGGAACGAATACGCGAAGAAAAACTATGCGCATCCGGATACATACGTAAACTTTGTGCACCCGGACCAAGTGGAAAAAATACAGTTGAAGATTGTTGAACATCCTCTTTTTGCCGACTATGTGAAAGATTCTCCCAACCATCTCAACATTTATCATTATCCACGAGGTATATTCTTTAAAAACAATATCATGACAGGTGAATTGGAGAAAAGGCAAAAGCCAATGTTACTGACAGGGTTGGAAAAAAAATACAGTGAAAGCGCAGGTGAGTTTGCTTGGCGCTTAAAACCCCTTGTAAGAATTTCTGACTATCAAGGCACGACCATAAACGAGGTGTTGGCCGCAGGCAGGGAACTAACAGAAGATATTGGCTATAAAGCGCAAATTGCCCTTGATAAGGTTAGGGAGGAAGAAAGAATCAGAAAAGAGGCAGAGGCGGAAAGATTACGGATAGCAACCTTGAGAAAAAAAGGATTTGTGTACTTTCCCAAACCATACTTTTCGAAGATAGGTGTATACCGAGACGGGGTAGATGAGACGGAAAGAACCATGTACATGGAGATTTTTCACGGAGATTTCAACGCAGTATGGGAGGCATTACAGGAAAAGGACAGAAGTAAGAATTTAGCGGAACTTTTCTTTGAAGGCAGTTCCATTAAACGTTTTATAGAACTTTATTCTTCTTTTGCCATAAACTATACCGCAGAGTGCCAGGAGACTTTAGGTTTGGACTATGATATTTTACAGTTGAGCTCCACTTTCAAGACCTCCACACTTTCAGGTCAGGAAATTTCTTCAAATACTAGGGACATGGGTACCCTCCATATCGACAAACGATTTTCACAGAAATTTCAGAGTTACTATAGTACATACGCCGATTCATTTGGTTCTACAGTAAGAACTGAAATGAAAAACTTTATAAAAACACATGGCTGTGATTGTAAGGCTGTTGACCAACTGGCAGAAAACCTATTGAGGTTTACACGATTGGAACCCTCTTTACAAGCTGCCCAAATACCGCCTAAAGGCAAGGATTGTGACCATATTAAGTAAAAAGCATCACAGGGCCTCCGCGAGTTTATCTTCCTGAGGTTTATTTTTCCTTATTCCTTCAACTTAAAGCACAACTTAAGATATTGCTTGGTTAGGTAGGGTATAACCTAAGGAGATACCATTTCTTTAATAAGTACTGGGAAGTACACGAAATTCCAGATAGATATTCCAAGAATGGCAAATGCTAATTACTATTTACTTAATTTTAAGACGTTAAAAAGGATAAGGCCATAGTCCAATGGGCTGCCTTGGAAGTTTTGACATCAGCATAATAAAACAATCACTCTAAAAACCACGATTGGGTTGTAGCAATTGCCGTTGTTTTAAAAGAGGGGAATCAATTTATTTGGCAGAAGTAACTAAAGATCCAACAAACCAAGTTTAGTCATTACATAAAATGAACAAAAAATCCATTGCAGTCCTACCCTTTGTTAACATGAGCAATGATATTAACAATGAATATTTCTGCGACGGATTAACGGAGGAGATCATCAATGCATTGGCAAAAATCAAACAGCTTTCCGTTACCTCACGTACATCCTCATTTTATTTTAAAAATAAGACAGTTACCGTGGAAAAGATAAGGGAGAAGCTAAATGTGGCGACTTTTATCGAGGGCAGTGTACGAACATCCAAGAGAAAAATGCGCATTACGGTGCAAATGATCGATACTTTGGAGGATTTTCATTTTTGGTCGGAGGTCTTTGATAGAAACCCGGAAGATGTATTCGAGATACAAGAAGAAATAAGTCATTTTATTGCTGAAAAATTACGCGAGCATATCGGTCATCTCGAAATTGAAGATAAACTAATTGAGCGTTACGAGGTCCCTGTACCTGTTTACAGAGAATATTTAAAAGGTAGGTATTATTTAATGAAATTGGATTATGATAGTTCATTAAAGGCCATCGAAATTTTTAAAAGCATTATAGAGAGATCACCAAACTTTGTAAACCCTTATTTAGATATTAATCAGGCCTATACTTTTATGGGAACCATGGGATTATTGCCAGCATTTGAAGCTTTTCAAAAGGCACAGTCCTTTTTTGAAAAAGCAAGGTCCCTAAGTCCTAATTCATCTAGAGTACAATTAAATTTGGCCTGGATAGAATGTTGGCAAAATTGGAACCTAAAAAAAGCGTACGAACATGCAAATAAAGCTTTGGAGACGCAACCTACGGATGAAATTTACCTGACCATTTCAAATTTATTAACTGTTGAGGGCAAATTAGGTCCTGCCCAAAATTATATAGATAAAGCGTTGGAATTGGATCCTTTTTCTTCAATAAACCATCATTACAAGGGGTTTCTGTATTATCTACAGGAAGATTATAATAAAGCAAAGCGCTACTTGGAAAAGGCATTGGAATTAAACCCTAATTTACCTTTTCCACCTATTTATATTGGAAATAGTTTATTGTTATCGGGCAAGCCGATTGAAGCTTTGAGCTACTTTAATACACTATCGGGCATTTCTATAAAAGACCTTACTAAATTAGGAGGTAAAACCATGTGCTATGCCGTTCTTGGCGAAACGACCAAATGTGATGATGGTATAAAAGAACTGGAAAGTTACCTAACATCCGACCTTGTTGAAAAAGCACTGATTTTTCTAATTCTGGTTTATGCTTTATTGGAGAATGAAGATAAGGTTTTGGAATATGTAAAAGAAGCCTTTAACAACCATTTACCTTTAGTTTTATTGTTAAATCCATCCCCTGTTCTCAAGTCTTTTAAAAACAACCAAGATTATAAGGATATTATGCTAAGGGCAATTCCTGACAATGTAAATTACAAGCAGAAAAAAAAGTACAAACAAGCCTTACTGGATACTAAAGAAGTTACTATGTACAGCAAAGAGTTAAAACAAATTATGATGGACTATAAGCTGTATTTAAATCCAGACCTATCATTAAAAGATTTGGCATCTTATTTAGACCTTCCTGCCAATTATGTTTCTCAACTATTGAACTTGGGGTTTCAGAAAAACTTCTCCGAGTACATCAATACTTTTAGGATAAACGAGTTTAAAGAGCGTATTCTTCTCGAGGAAAACAAAGGGTTGACCATAATGGCCATAGCCTATGACAGTGGGTTTAACTCTAAAACGGTTTTCAACACATTCTTCAAAAAAATAGAAGGTGTAACACCTAATGCCTATCTAAAATCCCATCGGTAAATTGGTTCGGATTTATAATCTGGAACTTTTACTTTATCGATTAGAGCTAGTATTGCCATGTAACAATGGAAATCAATCTTGAAAAAAAAGCTCAAATATTTAGTTAAAACAATTGTGGTACTTGTATTGCTGTCGATCTTAACGATCACCGGTGCTTACTTGTGGCCCACATCGGTATTGCAAACACCAAGAGTTTATACTAAAACAATGATCAATAATATAAATATTGTTGATGTTGAAACAGGTAAAACTGCCTACAATCAATTTGTACTGATAGAAAGTTCCAGAATAACAAGAATAGATAGCGTACCATTTAAACCCATTGATAATTCATTGCGTATAGATGGCACCGGTAAATATTTAATACCTGGATTGTGGGATATGCACACCCATTCCAACCAACACTCTGAATGGTTGCACCATCCGCTTTACATTGCAAATGGCGTTACGGGCGTACGGGATATGTCTGGCCAATTGAACGAGAAAGATAGTTATTGGGTGGGCAGTAAGGAGCGTTTACAGTGGAATAAAGAACTGGAGAATAACACTAGGGTCTCTCCCAGGTACGTATTGCAAAGCAGTTATCAAATGGATGGTGAAAAAGCAATACCGGAAAATTCCCCCAATTTTTTTAAACTGCAGAACCGTTTGCAAGTAGACTCCCTGTTACAATTTTATAAAAACGAAAAGGTAGATTTTATAAAGATTTACGCGCAGTTACCAAAAGACATTTATTTAGATCTAGCTAAAAAAGCACCTATCTATGGTTTACATATAGCCGGCCATAAACCCATGTTTCTTAGTTTGGAAGAAGCTGTGGACTCTGGCCAAAGGAGTTTTGAACATGGACGCATTTTTTTGTACGAGTGTTTTCCCGAAGCCGATAGTCTAAAAAACCCCAATAATTGGAAAGATTATTTCTCTAGATCCAAAAAAAAGATGGTCAAGCAGTTTGACAGTGTTCGAGCAAAGGAGTTAATGGTTGTAATGCGTAACAACAAAACCTACTGGGTCCCAACTTTACAGACTTTAAAGTTTGAAGCATTGGCACATAAAGATAGTTTTACCAACAATGAAAATTTAAAATACATAACCAAGGTTAGAAAAAAACTCTGGTGGCAATATGATGTAGACCACAACAAAGAAAAGAATATTGAAAATGAAGGAATCAATGTAAGCGAACAGTTTTATGAAGCTTCGAAAAAACAAGTGGCTATGGCCCATAAATTGGGTGTGCCCATCATGACAGGTACCGATGTTACCGATAGTTATGTATTTGCAGGTTATAGTTTACACAATGAACTCTACGAATTAACCTCATGCGGTTTATCAAATGTAGAAGCTTTGCAAAGTGCAACCATAGTTCCTGCAATTTTTTCAAACGTAGAGAAGGATTACGGAACCATTGAAATAGGCAAAAAGGCGGATCTGGTCTTATTGGATAAAAATCCTTTAGATGATATTAAAAATACAAAAAGCATCAAAGGAGTGTTGTTGAACGGTGTGTATTACGATCAAGTAAAAATCTCGGAACTCAAAAAATTCTCAGAAGGGGCGGCATCAAGTTTTCATATGAATGTGAAAACTCTGGTAAGCTTAATCAACAGTCCGTTGATACGCGTACAGTTTGCAGATTAATTATTCCGTAGAACCTTAAATAGATGAAGGGATCATGAATCAATGGATCAAGGCATTATTTGAAAAGTATGAAATTAAGAAACGATATAGAATAAATAAAGACTGATAAGAAACCGAAGTCTTCCAAAAATAATTTCAATGAATATTTGGGACTTAGAAAAAGCAATTTATTGTAAAAGGGCAATGATTTGGTTTGTAATTGCACTTAAACCTCATTTTTGACGTCCCTGTACTTTTCCTTTTACTATTTAAAAGTGAAACGTTGCTTTGTTTAAGAATGGATATCAAGAAAAAACAAACCATGGAAAAAATGGAACCTAAAAAAAGTAAAAAAGGCGTAAAACTGGGAATTGGAATTGTTCTTGGAACCATAGTGGGCTATATAACATCAAATATGCAATTATGGTTTGTTTTAGGGATTGCCATCGGAGCCGCTTTAGAATATGGAGTTCAACAAAAATCTTAATATATGAAAACGATACATTATTTAATATTCTCTGCATTAACATTAGCTCTGAATGCTTGTAACCATAAAGAACAAAACTCAAAAGTTAATAAAGAAGCAAGTTTAGAAGGAATTTATCTTGGTCAAAAACCACCAGGATTAAGGCCTATACCATTCGCTCCAGGTCTTGTATCTACTGAAATTTATGAGTACGATGGTGCATTCTCAAAAGATATGAAGGCGTTTTATTTTATTAGAAGAGGAGAGGAAAATAAAACATCGGCCTTTTACGAATACAAATATAATGACACTAACGGCGAATGGGAAAAATCAGAAATAGCATCTCCATGGATTGGACGACCAGTAATTTCACCAGACGGTGAAACCATGCATTTAGGGGATAATTATTTAAAAAGAACAGCATCAGGATGGTCTGAATTAAAAAAGCTGGAACCACCTACCATCAGTAATGATTCAATGTATATTATGCGTCTTTCATCATCTACAAATGGCACGTATTATTTTGACACCTATAAAGAGAATGATTCAACGTTTCCAATTCGTTATTCTCGTCTGATAAACGGAAAGCATGAAGAGCCAATAGCATTACCCAAAGCAATAAATACAGGAACTTTTTTAAGTCATCCTTTTATAGCTCCAGATGAATCCTATTTATTGTTCGATGCTATAAGGGAAGATGGTTATGGTGATTCTGATATTTATATCAGTTTTAAACAAAAAGATGGTTCTTGGGGTAATGCTATTAATCTAGGAGATAAAATAAACACCAATGCTTGGGAAGCTTCGGCAAGCATAACGCCAGATGGCAAATACCTATTCTTCAGTAGAAATGTAGGTTCAGACGATTTTGAAAACGTAGATATCTTTTGGGTGGATGCGAAAGTTATCTTTTCACTTGAAAGGAGTTAGCATATATTACAATAAAAGAATAAGATATGGCAAAAATATTTAGAAGAATCAGACAAACGTTACTTACGGAAAACAAAGTCAGCAAATATCTTATCTATGCTGTTGGAGAAATAATTCTTGTTGTAGTTGGTATTTTAATTGCACTAGAAATAGACAACCGCAGTGAACAAATTAAAATGGAAACAAAAGAGTTGGCTTTTCTAAATCGTTTATTGGTAGACTTAAAAAATGATCAAGAGTATTTAGAACTTGTTAGGATCAGAAAGGATAATAAGGTCGAAGCGGCCAACACCATTATTAAATTCTCATTTAATGGAAATAATGATTCTATAATGCGTATTATCCCATACTATCTTCAATTAACCTCATGGCAAGCTGTAATTCCTAATCAAAATACGTTCAATGAACTCATAAGTAGTGGTAGTTTAAATATACTTAGCAATGACTCCATAAAGAATGGTTTGCTACAACTGGATAGAAATTATAAAGCACTAATTGATTGGGAAGAAGTTGTAAAACAAGACGACTACATTGGCAATTTTTGGACAGATAGAAATGAGTTCGACCCTTATAATTACCTGTCCGTCAATAAACCCTTGGTTCAAGCGTTGGGATTGGATGATAAAATAACCCGAGAACAAAAACTTACTATGCAAAAGCAGTTAAGGAAAGATGTGGACAAGATTCTGAAATCATACAAGTTCAGGACTGGTGTTCTTAGTACTAGAGACGATTATGTCAACCAACTAACGCTAATCGAGATTCTCAGGAAGGATGTGGAAAACCTGATCAGGTTATTAGAAAAGGAATTGCTTCGCGACAATTGAAAATATGGCAAATTTTAAAATAAAATAATGAAACAAAGATTTTTACTATTATTTATTGCTCTTATAAGTGTTCAAGTTGTAGTGGCTCAGAACTTCACTATTAATAACGGATCTGGTTCTTTTAAGATCAAGGGAAGTAGAAAACATCTAGTAGATTCAATCACCATTTTCTATCATAGGCCCATAAACTTCAATAGAAATTCAAGAATTCTAATGGTTGTTCCTGGCGCTGGCAGAAACGGTGATGATTATCGGGATTCATGGATAGAAACATCAGAAAAATATGGTGTTCTCATTATTTCACCTTCTTACCCTGAAAAAGAATATAACTATGGCGACTATCATCTTGGCGGAATTGTCAAAGACTTAAACTTATTGAAAGGTGTTTCATTTAAAAAGGGCACAAATCAAGTTCATATCGACGAAAACGCTATTGAATTCAATATAAACAATAATAAAGAGGATTGGATTTTTAATGATTTTGACAGATTATTCAAGATCATCAAAAAAAGTACAAATTCAAACCAAAACAAATATGATATGTTCGGGCATTCGGCTGGTGGACAGATATTGCATCGACTTGCACTATTCAGTCCTAATTCAAAAGCTGATAGGATACTAGCATCAAATTCCGGAACATATACGCTTCCAGATTATGGCATAAGCTTTCCATTTGGAATGGAAAATGTAGGAATTCAACAAAATAGATTGAAAAAATCCTTTAAAAAGAAACTCGTACTATTTCTTGGTGAGCTTGACAATGAATCCGAAACAAGAGGAAGAATTTTACGATCTGAAACTGCTGATAAGCAAGGGACAAATCGACTTGATAGAGGCAAAAACTTTTATACGTTCTGTAAAGATTTTTCGGAAAATAGTGGAATGAAATTCAATTGGAAACTTGAATTAATAGCCAATGTAGGTCATGATCAGCAAAAGATGGCGGAGGCTGCAGCTGAATATTTATATGGACAATAACAAAGGTGAAATCCATAACCGCCTAGAGCCGATATCGTTAGAGAAAATTAAATCAACATATTAAAATATAATTCATCAATAAATAAATCATTAATCAAAAAACGAACAATTATGACATCGATTAAAATGAAAACAATCAAAAAGCAAATTTTATTAAGAATGGCTTGTGTAGCCTTTGCAATAGTATCGAGTATAACATATGCACAAAACACAAATGCTGAAACCACAACACAAAGAGATGGTTTTATCATCGAATTCGCAGTGGGTGGAGGTATTATCAGTATAGAAGACAGTGCTGGTATTCAAACCTTCGACAAATCCCAGGGAACCTTTGTTTTTCCAGACCTAAAGCTTGGCCACATGTTAAATGAGAATTTCGCCATTACCGTCGCCATGCCAGGAAATATTTACGAATTTCAGGACAATGATAGGAATTTCGGAGGTTTTATTCCCTCTGTACAGTATTGGGTAAAAGATCGTTGGTGGATACATGGGGGAATTGGTTTAGCCATAGATTCGCCAGCACTTTATGATATTAAAGAGGATATAAATGACGATTGGAACTTTGGTTGTGCCGTTATGGCAAGTACAGGTTACGAAATTTATAAAAAGAGAAACTTCGCACTTAATGTGCAGTCCAAATTGGTTTTGGGCCGTGTATCTTTAGAAGGAGATGCACATAGAGATGCAGCCATCATTAATATAGGATTAGGGTTCAGTTGGTTATAGTTCTTAAATTGAATGAGTTTTAAGTACTAACATCAATAATAATCTATTTATAAGTAATCTATATATTCAACTAGTATGCCCTAACCAAATTATTTTGGTTTGGGCATATGAATATTCCAACCAGGGATATCAATGCTTTAAAATATAGACCCAAGCATAGTGATATTCATAAAAACCTTTAAAAGAATGAAATATATTTTATTGACCAGTTTACTGTTAGTGATGGGATGCACAAATACCTCCAAGTCCAAAGAAGTATCGGCGAAAAAAGAGACCCAAGAAAACCTGATAGCTATTTTGGATACTATTTGGCAAACGGAGCAAGGACCAATACGATTGAGGGATTCTATTGGTAGAGCAGTAGGTTTTGAATCAGAAGCCTTTAAAAAGCAAAACGAGATTTATCATAAAAACCATGATAAAAACGAAAAAAAAGTTTTACAAATTTTAGATTCTATTGGCTGGCCGAGTAAAGAAATAATTGGTGAACAGGGCAACTTAACTATTTGTAATGTATTGCAACATTCTAGTTTAGAAGTGCGCGAAAAATACTTGCCCCTAATGCGAAAGGCGGTTAAGGACAAAGAACTGTCAGCTCGTTTTTTGGTCAGAGCAGTGGATCGGATAGCAACCGATAAAAATGAACTTCAAATATATGGCCAACAAATGAAGTACTATCCAGAAAGTCAGAGTTTTAATTTGTGGCCCATTAAGGACCCGGAAAATTTAGAAAAAAGAAGGGCAGAGATGGGGCTGGATTCAATATCGGAATTCTTAAAACGTAAACGGGTAGACTTTGAATGGGACCTAGAAGAACAGATCAAAAGATCTGAAGAATTTATTTTGGCAAAGGAAAATGCAAAACAATAGGAGAAGTCGTATCCAAACTGCATCGGTTGTGGTTATTCTTTTTATAATTGGAACACTTCTCAACATTCCATTCAGCAGAGAATTAAAAAGACTAAAAATCGAAGCTGGTGATACAAGCGTAGCACTATCGGATTCAATTGCTACGGATTTAGTTCAAACAAGTATTTATGGCCTTGTTTTGGGTGTTGTTGTGGTTTTTATTGGCTTATGGTTGGCTAAGAGTGCACAATTGGGAGCACCGGTAATAGAAAATATCTTTTCGGATACAACAGATATAAAATATCAAGATTTTTTTAAAAAGCTATTGTTTCCGATCGGTCTTAGTGTAGTCCTGGCACTTGTATTACTAATGGCCCATAAAGTAACAAGAGCTTATTTTCCTGTGGAAATAATTATTGAAAGACCTTCAAAACCGTTTTACGCCATTGTGTCATTTTCAGCAGGAATTACGGAAGAGATTATGTTCCGGTTTGGGTTAATGTCTTTGGTCGTAGCCTTGATTCAGCTTTTTAGAAAAGCAAAAACGGCTTCGATAAGCGTGGTTTGGACGGGAATTATTGTATCTGCGGTATTTTTTGGTTTAATCCATTTACCATTATCAAAAAGCTTTTCTGGTCTTAGCTTGGTTACCGTTAGTTCTACGATGATAGGCAACCTTATTACAGGGTCTTTTTTTGGTTGGGTATATTGGAAACGTGGTTTGCTCGCAGCAATAATTGTACATGTTGTTTGGGATTTGGTCTTTCATGTGGTCGGCTCTCCCTATATGTGAAGAATAGTGTTCCGATTATAAAACACGAACGTTTAATAGCTTGATTAACGTCAATTTTGCTATATATAATCATAATTATGAAAGCTGCTATTTTCACCCAATACGGTGCGCCAGAAGTTATCCAGATTGTTGATACAGAAAAACCATCACCAAAACCAGACGAGGTTTTAGTGAAAATCGAAGCATCTTCCGTAACTAGGGCCGATACCATGATTCGCCAAGGAGTCCCAAAATTTGGCAGATTATTTTTAGGACTCATCAAGCCAAAAAATAAGGCTTTGGGCACCGGGTTTTCTGGAGTTGTGGAAGCTGTGGGGTCGCAAGTCACCAAATTTAGGATAGGCAGTGTCGTTTTTGGCGAAAAATTGTTTAGCGAAGGGAGTAATGCAGAGTATTTATGTATGTCAGAAGATTTGGTAATTGCGCATAAGCCTAAATCAATATCCCATTCCGAAGCTGCTCCGATTTGCGATGGTTTTTTAACCTCCTACAACTTTCTAAAAGATATAGCCAAAATAAAATCGGGTCAGCATGTTTTGGTCAATGGTGCTTCGGGGAGCTTGGGAAGTGCAGCCATACAATTGGCAAAGATAATGGGAGCGAAGGTTACAGGAGTCAGTAGCGCAAAGAACATTGATTTTGTACTGGCGTTGGGAGCAGATGAAGTATTGGATTACACCAAAGTAAAACTGGACGAGCTTTCTTGTACATACGATGTTGTTTACGATACTGTTGGAAAATTATCGTATAAAACCTTTAAAACCCTTATAGGTTCCAATGGTCTTTTTATGACACCGGTATTGAACGGGGAGGTTCTATGGCATATGTTATGGCGTCCAAATAAAGTAAAGTTTGCCGCAACGGGCGTAAAAAAGACCAAGGAGTTAAAACGGTTGTTCGAGGAATTGGTTCAATTTTTCGAACAGGGAAAACTACACACCAATATTGACAATACATTTAAACTTTCCGAAATAAAATACGCGCATCAATACGTGGAGACAGGTCGTAAAGTCGGGAACATTGTTATTAAAAATTCATAAATCATCAACACGTGCTTAGCGCGGTCAAAGCATTAAAAAACGAACAAGTTATGTTATTTAAATCACCAGAGGGAAAATCAAAAATATTAAGTCTCTACAACAGAAAACTCCAAGAACTCAATGTCGGTCATTCAGAAAAATTAGTGGACACCAAGTTTGGCAAGACCAATGTTGTATGTGTCGGCGACGCCAACTTGCCACCACTTGTTTTAATACATGGTACGGGAGGCTGCGCCCCTCAGATTCTGGATTCCTTCCCTAGTTTAGCATCACAATATTGTGTGTATGCAGTAGATGTGCTCGCACAACCCAATAAAAGCGCTGAGACCAGATTGGACATGAAGTCTTTGGATTACGGTAAATGGCTTATTGAGGTAATTATAAAACTACGGTTGACCAATGTAACCTTGGCAGGTTTTTCCTTTGGGGGATTGATCGCGTTAAAAGCATTGGAGTATAACCAAACCCCGATCAAACAAGTGTTCTTGATTGCACCAGTTTATATTGTAAACGGCAATCCCATTATTAATGTATGGAAAATGTTTATTCCATTAAAAAAATTCATCAAAACAAACAATCAGGCATACATTAAAAAAGTAATGGACGCACTTTTTTCCGAATATGATGGTTTTGCATTGGTCTTTATGTCAACGGTATTTCAAAACTGCAATATGGACTTTTCGCCGCTACCTGTAATTTCTAAAAATCGGGCAAAGAACATAAAAACTCCCATCTCCATTTTTGCGGCAGAGCAGGACATTATGTTCCCCGGTAAAAAAATGATAAAAAGAGCCAAGCAGATATTCCTTTCTTTAGAAGAAGTTGTTTTATTAAATGGTTCTAAACACGTGCCAAATGCAACAGATTTTAAAAAAATAGAACAGCTAATAATAGATAAAAGCAATTCATAATATGAAAACACACACGATACTAATTTACACCACAACATTGATAATGGTCTTATGTACATCATGCTCTGGAGATGATGATACCAAGGACATATTCTCAAATACGTACTTAAGAATACCCGATGCGAGCTTTGAGAAATTATTAATAGCAAAAGGCATAGATACTGACGGTGTTGTAAATAAGCAAATGTTGAAGTCGGATGCGGAAGTTGTCAAAGAATTGAATTTAGAAAATTTAGAGTACGGTGCGATTTCTGATCTATCTGGCATTGAAGGATTCACAAACTTGAAAAGATTGGTCGCGAACCAACATAACATTGAACAAATAGATTTAGGAAATAATATACTTTTAGAAGAAATTTATCTTGCCGGCAACTATTTATCAAGTATTGATGTTAGTAAAAACACAAACACAATATTACTGGATTTAACAGCTAACCAGCTTACTACAATAACTGGATTGTCCAAGTTAAAAAAGTTGGAAAATCTCAATTTATCTTTTAATTATATTGAAGAACTTACTATGGACAATACATCTTTAGAAATTCTTCATATCAGCAACAACGATTTAATTTTTCTAGATATTACTGCAGCTATAAACATTACAAATGTATTGCTAACAACAAATAAGCTTATTACGTTGGATATTTCTTCAAATAAAAAACTACAAACCCTGTTGGTGTCTGACAACCAGTTGCAAAGTATTGATCTTAGTGAAAACAAAAGTTTAACCCACTTACATCTATTCAGTAATATGCTTACAAATTTAGACGTAGGCAATAATCAAAATTTGATAGAATTAAAGGTGGATAGAAATCCAGGATTAAGCTGTATTCAAATTGCCAGCGGACAAAATATACCAACTGTATCATTATCCAATAATCAAGAGCTAAATGTTCTATGCAATTAATTTTAGAAAAGAAGGATCAGTACTTAAAGTATTATGAAAATAACAAAAGAAGCCATAAACTTTCCCAGGTCAACCCTTGTTCCAATAAACGGAATTGAGTTGGAGGTATTTGAGACAGGTAAAGAAAATTCAGGAACCCAATCTATGTATTGTTATAATTAGTACTTAAATGCAATAATCACCTATGGGAAACAAATACCGAACTAATTATGGAACCAGTGAAGTTGAACAGATTATTGATGTTTTCGTAAAAACAAAGAAAGGGTGATCAGTTTCTTTCTTTCATAAGCCTGGATAAGGTTTCGGGTCGCATGGCCAAAAAAGAAGCCAAGTACTTTTTAGGAATTCTATCGATTATTTTAGGCTTGTAAACATCCATAAAAAAGTCCAGACGTTTACCTGCATTGGGAATCCTGGCCAAAAACACCCTTTGTTCCGCCATAATGTAATATTCTTCCATTAGGATTCGGTTGATTTCGAGCATCTCCGGAAAATTGTCGCAACAATATTTGTAATCTTCAAATGTTAAATAGTCGCAGTAAGTTTTTTCCAGGCTTTGTATGTTTTCCTGGCTAATTTCATTCCTAAAAAAACCTGTGATAGATGTGAATATTTCATTCTCAAGGTCCACCCACGTGGTGATGTCGGTCGAGTCTATTTCAAAGTAACCACGAACCATACCTTTTTTAATAAAGTAGAGGTTGTCGCAAATATCACCTGCTTTGCTTATAATTTCATTCTTGTCGAAAATGCACGTTTTAATATGGGTAAGCAAAAAAGATTTTAATTCAGGACCTAAGGGGTAAATGGCATTGAGAAAAGGGATAATAAAATATTTTTTCTCGATATTTTCGTTATGGAGCATTTATGCAGTTAAATGTTATTAAGGTTCGTTGCTCTCAAATTTAATCTTTTGTAACCGAATTTTAATTTTCTTGCATATAAAGTAGTTGATGTACAAGATTTATCGACTTAACGGATTGTAACGCTCTTAGCTAAAGAGCTATATGTTATTTCTGCGTAGGATGAAAAATTGGATTTTGATGTCGTATGGAACAAAAAATGGCCCTGTTTTAAAACAGGGCCATTCAGATTAAACGAAAAGCGTTAAACTAAACTCAATTAAACTAACTATCTCTAATAATCTGGGTTTTGTTTTAAGGCGCCACCGCTCAAATCGATGGCGGTAACTGGAATTGGGAATAAATCCATGAATGCTTGATAATCCCGAACTTTTGATTCTATTGTTGAAATTGTTCTACCTTCATTGGCGACATAAGCGTTCAATATCGATGCGGATACACCCCACCTTCTCAGATCGAACAATCGATGACCTTCCATACCTAGTTCTAGTCTTCTTTCAAACCTGACTGCCTGTCGGGCAAAATCTGCATCAGGGAAGGATCCGTACGGTTCAATTTCATAATTGGCGGCTGGAGCGTCCCCCGCTTCATTTAATACATAGGACGAATTTTTAGCCCTATTTCGAACTTGGTTCACATAATTAAGTGCGGTTGGTAAATCACCGGTTTCAACGGCTGCTTCCGCAGCCATAAGAAGTACATCCGCATAACGCATTATAGCGTAGTTAAGTCCGGAATGCTGTTGTCCCCAAGCACCTGTTCCTTGACTGGCATCCAGTTCATCTGCTTGATACATGTTCTTTTTTGAAAGATAGGGCCCGGAAATATCCGCATCTGTTGCTCGTATCCATTCTTGGCCGGGCATTATTCCAAATCCGTTGTAGTCTATACCTCTTCTGCCTACAGTGTAGTCCAATCTTGGATCCAACGGTCCTGTATGAGGAGTAAAGGGCTCATCTGTAGCAACCTCTTGGTCATTGGTTACATCTGTCTGATTGAATGTGTCCAATAAGGGAAGGCCATTACCGTCCGTTTGAAAAGCATTTACCAAATCCTGTGTTGGCTGGTAAAAACCACAACAGGTATTTATGGGTCCACCTCCGGGAAAGTTAAGTGTTCCGCCTTGGTTCCCATTAAGGGATTGTCCGCCATCTGCTGCATATTGTACCGCAAAGATAGATTCTTGTGAATTTTCACCAGCTGCATTAAAATTGTCAATAAACTCAGTGTTTAAAGCGTAAGGACCATTGTTTATAACATCCTGGAACAGAGTAAGTGCAGTTCCCCAATCCGATTGGTAAAGATGTGTTTTTCCTTGAAAAGCTTTGGCGGTCCATGAAGTTGGCCTACCGGCATCCGATTGGGTTTCCGGTAGATTGTCTATAGCAAATTGGAAATCCGCTTCCACTTGGTCCCAAATAGGACCTGGATTTGGCTGATTGAACTCAGTATTCACATAATTTTCTTCAGAGATATATGCCGGATTTCCAAACATCTTTTGCAATTCAAAATTGAAATATCCTCTTAGAAAACGGGCTTCGGCCAGTTGGGCTGAGAAATCTCCCTCTTCTATAGATGCTATCAATGCTATTACTGCGTTGGAGCGGTTTACACCGGCATACAGGGACATCCATTTTCCCAAAAGGTACGGGTTACTTGTCTGTATATCATAGGTTTCCAATTGGAACAATTCCACTTGGTCCCCGTCCGTACTTCCTTTGTGGGCATCGTCGGACATGGCATCGCACCACCAGTTATCCGGGCTAATGGCAAATCCATTGCCCAATTGGTTTTGTCGAACTCCGTCCAGAGCAGAATAGGCGCCTGTCAATAAAAGATCTACTCCCGTGGCATTGGCCGTTGCCTCTTCAGAGAGAACACCAATCGGGGTCTGCTCTGTAAAATCATCTTTACATGAATATGCAGAACCTATCAGTATAGCAATAATTAATATTTTCTTGATCATCTTTTTTTAAAATTTTAAGTTAACGCCAAACGTGTAAATTTGAGCCAAGGGATACGGAGCGGTATCAATTCCTTGTGTTAAGTTGTCCACCGATCCATCGGAAACGAGAATCGGGATTTCAGGGTCCATTCCACTATAATCCGTTATGGTAAACAGGTTCGAGGCCTGTAGGTATAAACGAATTTGATTTATGCCCAATTTATCCAAAACCGTGTCAGGAAGTGAATATCCAATTTGAAGGTTTCTTAATCTTAGGTATGATGCGTCCTCGACAAAATAAGAGTTAGGGCTTGTTTCCCGGTTAACCACAGAGGTTCCAAGTGCTGGAAGTGTTGCATTGGTATTTTGCGGAGACCAAGAATCCAGTACTCGCGTACTTCTGTTTCCGAAGAAAAAAGTTGGGAAATCCGTAAATATCTTGGAATAGTTATATACGTCCCTACCTTGCACTCCGGAGAAGAAGGCGGACAGGTCCCAGTTTTTATAACCGAGGCTCAGGTTGATACCATAGGTGAAATCGGGATGGGGCGTACCGATTTTGGTTCTATCCGAATCGTTGATTACACCATTGTTATCAACATCCCTATATTTAAAACGACCCACACCATCGGCATCGTTTTCAAACTGTTGGTCCGGTGAGGATGCAACCTCGGATTCGCTTTCAAATATTCCAATTACATCGAACCCATAAAAATAGGAGATAGGTTCGCCCACTTCGGTTACGGTTATGGCACCACCCCTAAATCCAGGGTCGCCAAATTGCTGGCTGTTGATTAGTTCCGTTACTTCATTCTTATATGAAGAAACATTGAGGTCAACTCCATAGGAGAATCCAGACTCTGTTTGATCTCTATAGCCTATTGCAAGATCAAACCCTTTGTTTTCAATACTTCCCAAATTTACAAAAGGGGCATTTGCATCTGGAGCCGTAGTACTGATCAATTGCAAGTCTTGTGCAATTAAATCTTCGGTTGTTATTTTAAATAATTCAAATTCCACGCTCAAACGGTTATCCAAAAAGCCCAATTCCACTCCAAGGTTGCTTGTTTGCGATGTTTCCCAACGTAATCCCTCGTTACCAATGGCTCTAATTATTGCTCCCGTTGCCGGTGCCCCAGATCCATTAAATGCGTAGTTGGTCTGACCGACATCTATACCTGCTTGGGTTAGCGTAGGCCCTTCAACAGGAACCTGCTGGTTTCCCAATTCACCATATGAGGCTTTGAACTTTACGCGGTTCAACCAGTCTACGTTAAACCAGTTTTCTTCGCTTAATAACCAGCCTGCACTGACCGCTGGAAAGGTGTCGCTTTGATTGTCTCCTAAAAAATTGGAAGATTTGTCCCTACGTAAAGTGGCAGTTAGGTAGTATTTGTTGTCGTACGAATAGTTTACGCTACCAAAGACGGAAAAAAGAGAAGTGGTGTTGTCTCCGGCGCTTACGATGGGGTCTCCAGTACCTGTATCCGGTAGATAATAATCAGGTGTCTCAAATAGGAAGTCGGTAACAGTTACAGATTTAAACTTGCTTCTATCTTCCAATGCCTCAACACCGACCAGTGCATTCACGTTGTGCTTTCCAAACGTTTTATTGTAATTCAACGTATTGGTCCAAATCCAGCTGTAACTATCGGTATCCGATTCGGTAAGTGAGTTTGTGGACCTAGCCTCGGAATGCTCTGGGTTGGTTGGCAAAAATGCCCTTGTACTAAGTAGTTCCGCATCTCCACCGATCGAAGTTTTGGCTGTTAGCCCGTCGATAATTTCATAAGTGGCATAAATGTCTCCCAAAATTCTAAATGTTTTGTAGAAATTATCTCCAGCTCTTTTTAAATCTGCTACCGGATTGGTTGGATTGGATAAATCCAAAGCATTGGAATATGTACCGGTAAAGTTTCCTGCATTGGTATATGCCGGTAAAAGTGGGGAGTTCCTCATAGCCAACATCAAAGGGCTTCCTCCAAGACTTGTATTTGGATTTTTTGGGGAATTGCTATTGGCAAAAGATACGTTTAAATGCTGCCCTATCCTTACTTTTTCGCCTACTTTAAACTCTGAATTAACTCTGGTCAACCCTCTTTTAAAGGACGATTCCAGTTGTATTCCCTGACGGTTTAAATATGAAGCGGTCATTGAGTATTTGGCACCCGCATTTCCATTTTCCATGCGTAGGGATATGTTCTGTGTTGGAGCACTTCTGTAGATATCGTCAAACCAAGTGCCACTTGACCTGGCGTTTACAGGTTCGGGAGCACCCAAGATAGTTGAAGGCACAACAGGAGAGGCCCCGTCTCCATATTGCGCGTGGGATGGAGCTTGTCCAACATTGCTGAAACTATCCCAAAACATTTGTGCATGTTGTTGGGCATTTAAAAGCCCAGGAAGATTGGATGCTCTTGAGAATCCTGTGTACATATCCAAAGATATCTCGGCAGATTCCATATTGTACCCCCCATTTTTAGTGGTAACAATTACAACTCCATTGGAAGCCCTTGCCCCATAGATGGATGCCGCACCATCTTTTAACACGTTCATTTGAAGAATATCTGCAGGATCAATGGCATTTAAGATAGAACCATCTGTAGTCTGTACACCATCGATAATAAATAATGGATCGTTACCATTGGTCGAGCCAAAACCTCGAATACGAATGGTCGGGGCGGAACCGGGCACGCCCGAATTGATCAGGGACACACCGGTAACCCTGCCTTCCAAAGCTTCGGCGGCGTTTACAATGGGTGCTTTTGTTGCTTCAGAAAGGTCCACTGAAGCTACGGAACCGGTTAAGTCTCCCCTGGTTTGTGTAGAGTAACCAAGCACTACTACTTCATCAAGTTGACTGGCATCCTCCGAAAGGGAAACATTAACAACCGACCGACCATTTATCGGCACTGATTGTGTAGAGAATCCGACATAGCTGAATACCAAAGTCGCATTGCTGTCGGCACTTATCACATAATTGCCATCAAAGTCTGTTTGTGTACCGTTGGTGGTTCCTTGTACCAAAACATTGGCACCGATTAAAGGATCTCCATTTTGATCGGTCACATTTCCCGTAATTTGTGTTTGATCGGCAGTCTGTATTGCCTTAAAAGGATTTTCATGGGCTCTGATCATTGTGCTGCTGAAAAACATCAATAAAAAGCCTAGAGTAAGAGATAGACATGGTCTTCCGTGTTTGGACCATGAACAATTGTTTTCAATCATAGTGGTTAATGTTTGTCTAGTTAGTCAATACTTGTAAACGGTATTTTTATTAAACCAAAAAAAAAGCTAAAAAAATATTTAATAAGCTTTAAAAACGTTAAAAAAATATAATATTTACAAAAGCAAATTAATAAATAAAAATGCGAAAAACACAATTAAATACATTTGTAGGTGATATATTCGCAATGAAGGCAACAAAATAACAATGTACTCAAACGTTTTCGTAAAAATTAGGGAGTATGTGCGATTGATGAAGCTGATAATGATAATAAGTAGCTTAACTTTTTATTAACATAGCAATTTTAAAGGCATCAAACGTTTTCAGGTAGGTAAAATCGAGAGCACTTTTTGATATTCATTTATATTTTTATAACAAAAACAACCAAAAATGTGATTTAATTAAAAATAGCATTTGTGATAATTTAAGACCAATAAAAATTTAATAACCTATTGTCCTTTTTCAGAATTTTCCAACATAATCGATTTAAAAAGGAAAACTTTCGTGTTTGAAACTAATTCAACCAAATCAAAACCAATGCGTGTAATAAAAAAAACCACTATTATATCTTTATTTCTAATAGTTGCCTGTACAAAGAATCAAAAAAGGGCACCATTATTCGAATTATTGGATGCTAGAACAACCCAGATAGATTTCAATAATCGGTTACAAGAAACCGATACTATGAACATTGTAGGCTTTGAATATATGTACAATGGCGCTGGAGTTGGTATCGGTGACATTAACAACGATGGTCTAGTGGACATCTACTTTACTGGAAATCAGGTATCCGATAAGCTTTTCATGAATAAAGGAGACTTTGTTTTTGAGGATATAAGTGAATCTTCGAATATAGTTTCAACCGGCTGGTCCAATGGAGTAACCTTTACAGATATAAATGAGGACGGTTTTTTGGATATATATGTTAGTCGGGGTGGAACTCGGGAGTGGGAAAAATCGGATTGGGCCAATAGAATGTTTGTTAACAACGGCGATGGGACCTTTACGGATAAAGCCAGAGAATATGGCATAGCCGATACCGGGTACAGTGTTCAGTCTGTTTTTTTTGATTTTGATAGGGATGGTGACCGTGATCTGTACGTACTTACGAATGCCTTGGTGGATTATAATAGAAATACCTCTAAATATAAAACGAACGATGGTAGTGCCAGTAGTACCGATAAGTTGTACAGAAACAATGGAGACGGCACGTTTACCGATATTTCCTTTGAGGCTGGTATAAACATGGAAGGATTCGGTCTTGGGGTATCCGTTTGCGATATCAATACCGATGGTTGGTTGGATCTTTACATTTCCAACGATTTCTTGACCGATGATCTTTTGTTCATCAATAATGGTGATGGTACATTTACCGATCAGCTTAAGACCTATTTTAGGCATCTTAGCTACAATGGCATGGGTAACGATGTAGGCGATTTGAACAACGACGGAAAACCCGAACTCTTAACCGTGGATATGTTTCCCAAAAGCAATGAACGGATAAAACAAACCATGATGAAACCGAGCTTGGATGTTTTCTCGCATAATTTGGCCATAGGTTATGCCCCGCAATACGTTAGAAATACATTGCAGCTAAATAACGGTAACAAGACTTTTAGTGAGATCGGGCAATTCAGTGGAATTTATAATACCGATTGGAGCTGGGCGCCATTGATTGCCGATTTTGATAATGATGGGCTCAACGATATTTTTATCACCAACGGGTACAGGAGAGATATTACCAACTTGGATTATCAATCCTATACACAGCGACCCGCAAAATACCAGACCGAGGACGAACTTATTCAGGGAGAAATAAAGCGGGTCAGTAATCTACCAGAAGTTAAATTGGCCAATTATATATATAAGAATAACGGTGATCTTACCTTTTCGGATAAAATTACCGATTGGGGGTTGGATAAGCCCTTATATTCCAACGGTGCGGCCTTTGCCGATTTGGATAATGATGGAGACCTGGACCTAGTGATCAATAATATAGACGACCCTGCGAGTATATATAAAAATAATACTATCGAGTTTGCCACATCAAACAGTTCATCTTTTCTTAAAGTGGACTTTAAGGTTAAAGGAAATAAAGATATCACCGGTACGGAGGTCCGTATTTATCATGGTGGAAAGTCGCAGTATAAGTTTGTATCCACAGTAAGAGGCTACCTTTCCTCCATGGATTCGGAAATGCATTTTGGTTTGGGTGATTCAAAAACGATAGATTCCTTAACTGTAAAATGGAACAATGGTGGCATCCAAACCCTATTCAATATCGAGCCAAATCAAAAAATAACACTCGACGAATCGGAATCCTCCTTAATTGAAAAGAGTCGGGCAATAAAAGACTCCCCAAAGATATTTCGTGACATTATTAAGGAAATGGAAATGGAATACCTACATGTCGAAGATGATTTTGATGAGTTTAAACTACAGACCACCTTACTAAAAATGAATACAAATTTAGGACCTGGGATTACCGTAGGAGATGTAAATGGAGATCAATTGGAGGACTTTTATATTGGAGGAACAAAAGAGAAACCAGGTAAGCTTTACATACAGGACAGAGATGGTAAGTTCTTGGAACAGTCAATCACATGTGCCGGTTTAAGGGAAGATATGGGTGTAGTATTTGCGGATATTGATGGTGATGGTGATTTAGACCTTATTTCTATTGATGGAGGGGGAATTGAGGAAATGGCCCGCCAAGAATACACCGATTTTATTTATTATAATGATGGGAGTGGAAATTTTACCTGTAAACCCTTCCTGAAAAGAAAGTCGAGGGGCGGCAGTGTTGAATTGGCCGATTTTGATCAAGATGGAGATCTGGACATGTTCGTTGGAGGTAGGGTGGTTAATGGATTTTACCCTAAAAGCCCTAAAAGTTACCTCCTACGTAACGATTCGGATAGATTTATCGATGTCAGTGAAGAAGTATTGTCCAGTCAAGAACTAGGGATGGTGAGCGATGCCATCTGGACCGATTTTGATAATGATGGATGGTTTGATTTGGTAGTGGTAGGGGAGTTTATGGAAATCACTTTCCTAAAAAACAAAAAAGGAAAGTTCGAGGACATTACCCACTCCACTGGTTTAAAATATACCAATGGGTGGTGGAACAGCATAGTTTCGGGAGATTTTGATGCCGACGGAGACATGGATTATGTAGTTGGTAATTTTGGATTGAACAGCGATTTTAAATGTTCCCCGGAACAACCACTTACCATTTATACCAAAGACGTGGATGGAAATGGGACCATAGACCCGTTGATCAGTTGTTACCGGGAGGGAAAAGAACATTTGATACATATAAGAGATATTTTGGTCGACCAGATCAGTGCTTTAAAAGGAAGTTTCAAAGACTATCAATCCTACGCCAGTGCAGATTTTGATGAAGTAATGGAAGCAGCGGGATTAAACGATGCAAGCCAGTTAAAAGCCTATGAATTTGCATCTAGCTATATCGAAAATTTGGGCAATGGAAAGTTTACAATATCAAATTTACCTATACAAGTCCAATTCTCTCCTGCATTCGGTTTGTTGACCGATGATTTTGACAACGATGGGAATTTAGATGTAATGATTACCGGGAACCAATTCGATGTAGAACCTTTTATTGGACGGAGTGATGCATCCATAGGATACTGTTTATTGGGAGATGGGCAAGGTAATTTTACCATGGCCCAATCTTCGAAAAGCGGCCTTAATTTATCTGGTAGTGCCAAGGGGGCGGCATTGATTCGATTAAAAAATGGCAATTCGGCAGCTTTGATTGGTATAAACTCCGGAAAAATGTCAGCATATGGATACTACAACCAAGAAAGAAAAACAATTACTTTACAGACAAATGATGCTTTTGTGATAATCACAAAAAAGAATGGTAAAGGCCAAAGAATAGAATTCCCCTATGGAAATACATATTTGGGAAATTCTTCGCGCACATTAACATACGACCCATCACAAACATTAGAAATCAAAATAATGGATTACAAGGGCAATACAAGGAAACTCAACCCTTGAACTGCATTAAAGTTATAATTCATCGGAGGCCTAAATCCACAAGTGCCGTATCTCTGCTCCTTAGCTCGGAGAAAGCTCTTTGTAGGTTACGGGTAACCTCGCCAACTTGATCGTTCCGATAAAAAACATGCCTTCCCAATTCTGCAATGGACGCTACTTGTGTGGTGGTGCCCGTAAAAAAGGCTTCGTCCATTTGTTCGATATCCGTTTCGGCTACAGCTTGTTCGATTACAGGAAGGTTTAAATCCTTACAAAGACCGATAACAATGCGTCTGGTAATGCCGTCCAATATATGTTCGTTGGCCGGATGCGTGATTACCTTGCCATCTTTCACAAAAAATATATTGCTGTGAGACCCCTCGGTGACCAATCCCTGTCTTACCAAAGTAGCTTCATTTGCATTGGCGCTCACGGCAGACTCATTGGTCATAATATTGCCCAACAGGGATGTGGATTTTATATCGCATCGATGCCATCTAAAATCCGCAGTTAGTATGGATTTCATGTGAGTGGGGTTGACCAACGGAAGCGAATAGGGCAGGGTATACATCATTACACTTGCGCTAACGCCTTTTGGGTACGAGTGTTTTCGGGGAGCAATTCCTCGCGTAACCTGTATGTAGATCAAGCACGCTTTATCCGTTAAACTCGAGGCCGATATTAGGTTGTCCAGTTCACTTTCAATCTCCTCTACGGCATAGTCGATGCCAATTTTATTAAGGTTGGACTGGAGTCTGTCAAAATGGGCTTTCTTGTAAAAAATACCATTTTCCAACTGCATCATTACCTCATAAATACCATCTCCAAATAGAAAGCCACGATCGAACACGGATATTTTGGCATTCTCAGATGAAAAAATTTCACCATTTACGTATATTTTTTCAGGATAGTTTCCTTTGGGTAACATCATAGTTTTTTAAAATAGTATTTCTGTGAAGTTGACTATAGCGTTACAAAATTAATTTATTCAAATGAGGCGAAAAATAACTTATCTAGAATAAAAACACATTTTTGGTTCAATGCCCACCTCTTAACAAAACATTGATAAACTTGGTTTTTAAATATGAAGAGTATTACCGTACTTCACAAAAAATTATGGCATGACCATTTTTGTTGATATGGACGAGGTGATCGCAGATGCATACCAAGCCCATATAGATATTTATAATAAAGAGTTCAATGCTCAATTAAAGGCGGAGGACTGCTTCGGCAAAGAAGTTTGGCAATGTGTGCCCGAGGAGCATCAGCAAACAATAAAGGACCATACCTACAGGGATTGTTTTTTTAAGGATTTAAGTATTATCGCCGATAGCCAAGAGGTACTCAAAGCTTTGAGTGAAAAACACGATGTGTACATAGCATCCGCAGCTATGGAATTTCCGCAGTCCCTAAGGGAAAAATCGGATTGGTTGGATCAGCACTTCCCATTTATTTCATGGCAAAAACGAATTTTATGTGGAGATAAGCATGTGTTAAAAGGCGATGTGTTAATTGATGATCGGAGTAAAAATCTTGCACCCTTCTCCGGAAGGTCCATAATGTTTACTTCGCCCCACAATGTAAATGTGTCAAATTTTGAACGAGCCGATAGTTGGAAGGAAATCGCGGATAAACTTTTGTAACTTGTTTCAGAAATGTGTAAGTCCATTTTTAAATTTTCGGTATGTTCCATGTTACTGCTCTTAATGCAAGGGTGCGCAGCACAATCGCATTTAATTCAGGATGAACTGGACGCCGTTACTGTAGAAAACCTACAATACTATTTATACTACCCAGAGGACTATTTTGATTCCGATAAGGAGTTCCCTCTACTACTTTTTTTACATGGCGGAGGAGAATCGGGAAGGGATATAGGTGAGATCAAGAAAAACGGACCCCCAAAAATGTTGGCGGAGGGCAAGCAATTTCCATTTTTGGTCTTGGCCCCGCAAAACCCGCACGTTAAAAAATGGTGGAATACCCAAGCCGTGGTCCAACTTATGGATTCTGTGGCAAGTAACAATAGAGTGGACAAAAAACGGATTTACCTAACCGGTCTGAGCCGTGGAGGAAGTGCAGCTTGGGAAATGGCCACACAATATCCGGAAAAGTTCGCGGCCATGGCGGTAGTTTGTGGCATGGCGCCCGTACCTTATGCACATTGGATAGATAGAGATTTGCCTATTTGGGTTTTCCATGGAGAGGAGGATAAGGTAATTGGGGTCGAGGAATCTGACAGGATGGTGGAAAAATTGAGAAACATGGGGCAAGATATACGGTATACCCGTTACAAAGGAGTAGGACACAATGCATGGAGCAGGGCCTACACCACGGATTCTTTATACACTTGGTTCACCAAACAAAAACGGATAAATTGATATAAATGAAGTACTCCTGGATTTTTATGGGTGTTTTGATTCTTGGGGCCTGCAAGCAGCAACCCAATGTGTCCAAGAACGATTCAACCCGATCGGATGCAGAGATTGTAATGGATACAATTCCAAAAGACACCATTGTAGAGCAGAAAAAAACCACCTTAAAAACATTTGAAGGAATAGCGGATACCACCTTTGTACGACTTGCCGATTTTAGTGAGGATTTTGCATACGACATGCGCTATGCCACAGAGAACAATTTTTTAAAAGCAAAAGTGTACGATTGCCCTGAGTGCTATACCCGTGCAAAAACGGCAAAGGCTCTGATCAGAGCCAATAAGGATTTTATGGAGAAGGGGGTAAAGATCAAGTTTTTTGATTGTTATCGTCCCAATTCCGTGCAATACAAAATGTGGGAGATTGTTCCCAACCCTCAATACGTTGCCAACCCCGATAAGGGATCTATCCATAACAAGGGAGGTGCCGTAGACATCACACTGGTGGACTTGGAGGGTAAGGAGTTAGATATGGGCACCGACTTTGATTACTTTGGAAAAAAGGCCTATCACGATAATATGGATTTGCCACAAGAAATTCTCGACAACCGTAAATTATTGAAAGAGACCATGGAGGCTCATGGGTTCTGGTCCATTAGGACAGAGTGGTGGCACTATAATCTATCGGCGGCATTTAACGATAAGGTGGCCAATTTTAAATGGGAATGCCCAGATTAGATTTTGGAACAGACCAGAACGATTAAATTTTCCTCCAGATCTTGGGTAAAGAAAAGGTAATGGTCACCACCCTCTTTAATTTTGTGTTTTTTACGGATTTCCGCTACCGAAATGGGGAAGTTTCGGATGGTAATATTGGCCTTTGAGAAGGAAAGCGTTTTCAATGTTTTTTTGGAATAGGGCAATACTTGTTGGATCTTAAACCGTCTGCCGGGAAATTCCACTAGGTTTTCCGAGCTGTATAAATGGGAGTTCACGTGCAGTTTATGTACACCATGCGCTTGGGCTACCGATCTAAACCCACCTGACTTTAAAATGGCTGCATTTGGTTCGTACAAATAGATGGATGGCAAGGCATAATTGCAATTGGTCAGTGGTTCCGATTCCAAAGAAAATGTAAACTCGTCTATTTTGTTGGGCTTTATATTCGCGGCAGTAATTTGAATAGGTCCCGAATATCCTTTTTCCAGAACAAATAATAATTCTTTGACATCGTTTTGCACGGCCACAACAAAGATATCCTTTACAAAACCCAAAGCTTGGACTCCCATTTTTATATCCAAAAGCGGAGAAGTCTTCAAAAGGATGTTCGACGTTTTTTTAAAAATCGAAGCTAGATGGCCCGGTACATTAGGTAGGCAATCCTCAAGTAAAAATACCTTTCCTTTTTTATCACTTCTTCGGGAAGGGTCAATATAGGCCCAATCAAAATTATGATCGGAACGCATTAAAAAATCGATCCCATTTTCGGGAATACAAGTAATATTTTTTTGTCCTAATATTTTAAAATTATGTGAAGCAATGGTGCTCAATCCCAAATTTATTTCACAATGAAAAACCTTAAGGACCTTTCGCACAAAATAGTAACTGTCGACCCCCATACCTCCCGTAAGGTCGATCAAAGATTTTCCATGGACCAATTGCGACTTGTATTCTGCAGTAAGTTCCGAACTGGTCTGTTCAATATTAAGTTTGTTCGGGTAATAAATATTTGGTGCATTAAACCAAGTGGGCAGCTTTTCCCTACATTTCTTTTTGGCTTCGATCTGCTCTGCCAATTCTTTTTGTCCAATACCTTCAAAAATAGGTTTTGATAGTAAAACTGACATGATGTCAGACAATAAATTTTTGCTTATAAAATCCTGTGCACCAGTATTTAGTATTAATTTATTCAAAGTGATACTATAAATTTTTAGTCAACTTCTTCACTATGGAATATTCAGCTAAAAACTCCTTTAAAATCACCTTTATTGCGGTGTACCCCGGTACGGCGATTACCATGCCGACCACACCAAATAGAAGACCGGCTATTATAATAATGAGGAAAATTTCCAGAGGGTGCGACTTTACGCTTGTGGAAAAAATAAAGGGCTGTGAAAAGAAATTGTCGATGAGCTGACCTATGGTCAATCCAAGTAAAACATAGAGTGCTTTTGGTAAGATAACTGTACTAAAATCGGCATCGATAAAACTGGTCATGGTAAGGGTGATCATAACAGCTCCCCCAATAATGGGCCCTATGTATGGTATAATGTTGAACAGCGAACACAAAAATGCTATAACAATGGCGTTTTCGACACCAACGATCAACAGCGCAATCGTGTAAATTACAAAGAGGATAAATAACTGTAAAAGTATTCCTGCGAAATATCTGGAAAGTAAATTGTTGATCTTGTCTATGGATTTTATCAAGTTACTTTCTTTGTTATCCGGAACAAAAGTCAATATTCCATTTTGCATCAATTTACTGTCCTTTAAAAAAAAGAACGAAATAAAGAGGACAGAAAACAAACCGATACTAAAATTGCTCAATAGATTTACAAAGGAGTTGAGAAAATTTGGGATAAAGCCGAGATCTAATTCTTTTAAAACATTTTCTTCGATATGGGATTCATTCAAAAGATTATTAAAACTACCTGTGGAGGCACCAAAATAATCCAGCGTCTGCAGATAAAGTGTATTTAGGTTGCCTTTAAGCGCTTCAATGTCCAAAAGCGATAAGTTCTTGCTCTGTTCGGAAATCAGTGGTATAAAGAGTGCCAATATGCCCAAAAAAATAGAAATCATAAACACCATTGTCGCCACTACGGCCAAGGTGTTGGGAAACCTTAGTTTTTTCCTTAAAAACATAACAATGGGCCTTCCCAGCAAGGCCAACACCGCAGCCATGGCCAAATAGGCCAAAACGGATTGTATTTTAAAGAAAAACCAGCAAATAAGTGCAATTCCGACCAATATGGCTACGGCCCTGAGTATTCCGTTGGCAATTATCTTAGCATTCATGTGTTAACTTTTAAAAGCGTATTCAATTATGTTGGCGCCCATTTGGAGGGCCTTTATGCGAACTTCTTCCGGGTCGTTGTGCACGGAAGGGTCTTCCCAACCATCTCCAAGATCGCATTCAAAGGTGTATAACAGCACCAGTCGCCCCTCGTCAAAAATACCAAAGGCCTGGGGTCTTTTTCCATCGTGCTCATGTATTTTGGGCAATCCGTTGGGAAACTGGAACTTTTGTGAAAATATGGGATGATCCACGCCCAGCTCCTCCAAGGGCATATCAGGAAAGACTTTGGCCAATTCCCTTTTTAAATATGGTTCCATGCCGTAATTGTCATCGATATGTAAAAATCCACCGGATAAAAGATAAGTTCTTAGGTTTTCCGCCTCTTCATCCGAAAAGTAGACATTTCCGTGCCCGGTCATGTGCAGGAACGGAAACTTAAATAGTGAAATACTGCCGACCTCTACGGTTTCCGGTTCAGGTTTGATTGTGGTATCTATATTGGTGTTGCAGAATTCTATCAGGTTGGGAACAGCGGTTGGGTTGGAATACCAATCACCGCCACCACCGTATTTAAGAATTGCAATCTCCTGTGCGGATGCCATGGTAATCATAAAAAAAGTTAAAGTACATACTAATCTGGTAAGTTGTCCCATCTTAAAACGAATAACTATATAACCAAAAGTACAGCATTCATGATTAAAAAGGCCATAATTCTATCATTTACCTTTTTTGCCTTGTCTTTATATACACTTTATACAGCCAATAAAATTGCACCAGAAGTCGCTAAGAAAAATAATCCAGTTGTTCTGGAGCTTTTTACTTCTCAGGGCTGCTCCAGTTGCCCGCCTGCCGATGCACTATTGGATCAAGTAAAGAGTGATTACCCAGAAGAGGTGATTGCGTTGTCCTATCATGTGGATTATTGGAATTACATCGGCTGGGAAGATCCTTTTTCCGACCATGCTTTTACCGAAAAACAAAAAGCGTATGCCCATAAATTTGACCAACGCAACATCTACACCCCTCAAATGGTCGTAAACGGGAAGGAGCATTTTGTAGGCTCCAATAGATTGATACTCCAGTCGAAGATCCAGGAGCATACTTTCGATAGTTCGGCGAAACTTGTGGAAATATGTGAAACAACATTGTCCGATGGTGTACTTTCGTTCACTTACAACTTTATAACGGCTCCGGACCAAAAATGGATAAGGGCCTTATTGGTAATTGACGAGAGGGAAACGATGGTGAACAGGGGAGAAAATAGAAATAGAAAGCTTAAGAACAGTAATATTGTTGTCGCGGAAAAAAGGACTGACTTAAGATTGCGTAAAAATGAAGTATCACTGAAAGTTCCGGATCTGGTTCAACAAAACGATGGTTTGACCCTGGTTGTGATTGTGGAAAACCAAGATCGAGATATACTTGGGGCGGCCCAAAAAAGAATTGTACGTTAACTATTAATAATGGCAACTGTTGTGCATGCCACAATGGCGGCAGTTTCGGTCCTAAGTCGATTGGCTCCCAAAGAAATAGGGACATAGCCTTTTTCTCTGGCCAAGTCGATTTCCGATTTGGAAAAATCCCCTTCCGGCCCAATAAGTATGGTGGTGTCGTTGTCCGCGATAACTTTTCGCTTTAATTCCATTTTTTCCTCATTTTGGCAATGGGCAATGAACCGGTATCCTAGAGCGGTATCGTTCTCTAAAAATTCTTTGCAGCTAATCGGGGGATTCAATTTGGGTAAAACGGTTTGTAGGGACTGTTTCATGGCCGATTGAAGTACTCGCTCCATCCGTTCCATTTTAACGGTCTTTCTTTTGGAATGTTCACAAATTATGGGTGTAATCTCATCCACGCCGATTTCTGTCGCTTTTTCCAAAAACCATTCGTAACGGTCGTTCATTTTTGTTGGAGCCACGACCATGTGCAATTTATAACGTTTGGGTATGGATTTTTTTTCTGAAATAATCCTTGCCTTGCATTTTTTTTGATCGGGCACCAATATCTCCGCTTCGAACAAATACCCTTTGCCATTGGTAATATGCACAATGTCTCCTTCCGACTTTCGTAAAACCCGCACTATGTGCTTGCTCTCTTCCGGTGGAAAAATGAATTGTTTTGCACTGTTGTCCAACAAGGGGTTGTAAAAAAGTTGCATTTTGAGAGGTGTTAATTAACTACCGATGGCGTATCTAGCTTTGGCCGCAACACTTTGGTCCGTAAAATCACCTCGGTAAAATTTAAGGAGCCCCACGATTCCGATCATCGCCGCATTATCGGTACAGTATTCAAATTTAGGGATAAAGGTTTGCCAGCCCAAGTTTTCCTCGGCATCTTTAAGTCTTCCCCGAATTCCGGAATTGGCAGCAACGCCACCACCAATGGCTATTTGTTTTATTCCCGTCTGCTCTACGGCCATTTGTAATTTCTCCATTAATATTTCCAAGATGGTAAACTGTACCGAGGCACAAATATCGTTCATGTTCTGGGAAATAAAATCAGGATTTTTTTGGCTTTCTCGCTGTAAAAAGTAGAGAATACTGGTTTTTAACCCGCTAAAGCTAAAATTAAGCCCATCAACTTTTGGTTTTGGAAATGTGTATGCCTTAGGATTGCCCAGTTTGGCATATTTGTCGATAAGTGGCCCTCCGGGATAAGGTAGCCCCATCAATTTGGCACTTTTGTCGAAAGCTTCGCCGACCGCATCGTCCAGGGTCTCGCCCATAACTTCCATCTCAAAATAATCAGAAACCTTAACGATTTGTGTGTGCCCCCCGCTAATGGTCATTGCCAAAAAGGGGAAAGTGGGCGCGGTCTGACTTTCGTCCTCTATAAAATGGGCCAAAATATGGGCTTCCATATGGTTGACCTCGATCAAGGGAATATTGAGCCCCAAGGCCAACGACTTTGCAAAAGATGTGCCCACAAGCAGGGAGCCCATGAGTCCTGGTCCTCTGGTAAAAGCTATGGCGGATAGCTGTTTTTTATCGATATTTGCCTTGGCCAAGGCTTGGTGTACCACGGGAACAATATTTTGTTGATGCGCCCTCGAAGCCAATTCGGGGACAACACCTCCATATTGCTTGTGGATTTCTTGGGTGGCTACCACATTGCTCAGTACTTTTGTATGGCAAAGTACGGCCGCTGAGGTATCGTCACAAGAGGATTCTATGGCAAGAATATAATTTTTAGAATTTTCCACAGGTTTTGGAACAAAAATTGGTTGACAAAGGTAAAACATAAAAGCCCTATCAAAAAACTTCGTAAAATACTGTTGCGTTTGCTTTTGGCCATCATCCTAATCATGGTATTGGGATCGCTGGTTCTTTCCTTGCCCGTTGTACAGACCAGATTGGGCAGGTACGCCATGGATTCGTTGAACGAGGAATTTGGCACCAACATTCGTATAGACCGCATTAGTATGTCGCTGTTCAATTTAAATGCAGGCATAAAGGGCATCTATGTAGAAGATTACCAACAGGACACACTTATCTACATCCATAAATTGTCCACTTCCATTTTAAATATGCGGAATATGGTCAACAATAAAATGGAGTTTGGAGATATAGAAGTGGACGGACTTACCTTTAATCTAAAGACTTATGAAGGGGAGACTGACACCAATTTGGATGTTTTTGTGGACAAGCTGGACGATGGCTCGCCAAGAGACCCGGGAACACCTCCATTTTTTCTGTCGTCGGATGGGATACAGATCAATAATGGCAAGTTTAGACTTGTTGATGAAAATCTAGAGTTTGAAGAGGTGTTGAATTTTTCGGAGATTTCTGTCATGGCCCGTGATTTTCAGATTTTGGGTCCAGACGTATCCTTAAAAATCGATAATCTCTCCACTTTGGCAAAACGGGGTATTCGACTTAAAAAACTGGCTGCCGAATTTACCTATACCAAACAACAAATGCGTTTTGACTCCTTGTTGATAGACACCGAGCAATCGGAACTGAAAGGGAATCTGGTCTTTAACTACGAAAGAGAACATTTGGCGAACTTTGTGGATTTAGTGAACATAGATGCGAGTTTCAAGGAATCCTCCGTAGCCCTTAACGAGATCAATGCTTTTTTTAATGAATTTGGAGCGGACAAGGTGGTCAACTTTACCGGAAATTTTAGTGGGGTCCTCAATCAATTACAGGTGGAAGACCTCTTTTTGTTTACGGATAATACTGGAATACGAGGAGATTTTAGGTTCGATAACATGTTTAGCGAACAAGCACCGTTTGTGTTAAAAGGGGAAATTGATAATCTAACATCAAGTTACTACCAGCTTAGGAGCATATTGCCAAACATTTTGGGTCAAAATATTCCCGAATCGGTTCAAAAGCTTGGGCAATTTACCGTTCGGGGCGATACCGAAATAACAGAAACCTCCATAGATGTAACGGCTAATTTGAATACCGCGGTAGGGGATTGCTACGTGGATCTTCAAATGACCAATGTACAGACCATTGAAGATGCTTCTTATATGGGTTTTATATCGTTGATAGATTTTAATCTCGGGGAGTTTATAGATAATCAAGATTTGGGCATGGCATCCATGGATATGAATGTCGAGGGGAAGGGATTCGTGGCAGAAAGTCTGAATACGGAAATATCCGGTGATGTTTACAAAATCGAGTTCAATGATTATGAATACAACAAGATAAAGGTAACCGGTATATTAAAAAATCAATTGTTCGATGGTGTCCTATTGTGCAACGACGATAACTTTAGGTTCGATTTTCAAGGCTTGGCCAATTTTGGCAGTCGACAGAACAAATTCAATTTTGTTGCAGCGGTCGATTATGCCGATCTCAAGGAATTAAATTTTATCAACGACAGTATCTCGATATTCAAAGGACATATAGATATGGACATCGAGGGCAACAATTTGGATGATATAGCCGGTCAACTGCGATTTTCCAATACAACATATCAAAATATAAACGACACATATTATTTTGAGGATTTTAACGTGGTTTCCTCCTTTGCCCAAGATACCATCCGCACCATCGAGATCAATTCGCCGGATATTATTACCGGGTACATGCGCGGTAGTTTTAAGGTAAACGAATTGGGTAAATTGGTGCAGAATTCCGTTGGTAGTATTTACACCAACTATCAACCTTACCAAATTTCAGAAGGTCAATATTTGGATTTTAACTTTAGGATATACAACAAGATCGTGGACGTTTTTGTCCCCGAAATGGCCTTTGGTTCCAATACCTTTATACGCGGGGCAATAGAGGCCGATAAAAGCGATTTTAAACTAACCTTTAAATCGCCGAGTATTGAGGCGTTCGGAAACAAGTTCGACAATATAGAGCTGCAAATCGACAATAAGAACCCACTCTTCAACACCTTCGTTTCCGTAGAGGATATGTCCACAGTGTACTACGACATCAAAGACTTTAGCCTTATCAACACTACACTAAAGGATACCCTGTTCTTTAGAACAGAGTTTAAAGGCGGAAGTGAGTACGATGATAGTTACAATCTAAATTTTTACCACACTTTTAACCAAAACAATAGATCCGTGATCGGCCTCAAGCGATCCGATGTTAGCTTTAAGGGCAATACCTGGGTGCTCAATAAAGAGGGAAATCAAAAAAACAAGGTGATATTCAATAGTGCATTGGATAGTATTCGTATTGAAGATGTGGTAATGGACAACAATAACAACGAGCAGATTCGATTGCGAGGCGAGTTTGCAGATTCCACATACAAAGATCTCGACCTCCAATTTAAGTTGGTCTCCTTGAACAAGATTACACCGTCCATTGATAGTCTAAAACTGGATGGTGAAGTAGATGGATTTCTCAATATCCTTCAAAAAGATGGGAAATATTTGCCGACATCCAGCCTCAACATCAAAGATTTTAGCGTGAATACCATGCGGATGGGTGATTTGGAAGTAGGCATCTACGGCAATAACGACCTTACCGAGTTTGGTGTAAGCACTTGGCTGAACGACGGTGGCAAAGAAAGGATGAGCATTAACGGAAAGGTAACCAATTATAACAACAAACAAGAATTGGACCTTGCGGCCAATTTTTCTGATTTCGCATTGGAACCCTTTGGTCCCTTGGGAGAAGATATAATTTCCAACATTAGGGGGAAAGTGAGCGGAAATGCAACGATCACGGGCAATGTAAACAACCCTTCTATAAATGGCGTTCTCAGTTTAAACGATGCTGGCATTGGAATCCCTTACCTAAATGTGGACTACGATTTTGCACCCTATTCCCAAGTACGTTTATTTGATCAAACCTTTTATTTTGAAAATGTAGAGCTGTCCGATGTGGAAGAAAAGACCACTGCGACCATGGATGGCACTATAAGCCACACAGGGTTTGATGATTGGTACCTTGGCCTCGACGTGGATACCCAAAACGATCGTTTTATGATCCTAAATACCGAGTATGATGAAGAGTCCCTGTACTATGGTACGGGCTTTATAAATGGTACAGGTAGTATTTATGGGCCAACGGACGCCCTTACCATTTCGGTGGATGCAATAACGGCTGCCGGTACCGCTTTAAAAATACCTTTGAGCGATGTAACGAGCGTCGGCGACTATTCCTTTATCAACTTTATAGAAAAAGGAACATCCAACTCTTTTGAAGAAGAACGGGTGCTGGAGGATTATCAAGGGTTGGAAATGGCGTTCGATCTTGCGGTCACACCCGAGGCCGAAGTAGAAATCGTAGTGGACCAAAGTACGGGCAGTTCCTTAAAGGGAACAGGGGAGGGTATTTTGTTGATCGAGATCAATACCAACGGTAAATTTAACATGTACGGGGAGTTTGTGGCCGTAACTGGAGAATACAATTTTAAATACGGTGGCGTTATCGACAAAAAGTTCAAGGTTAGGCCCGGGGGCACCATTCTTTGGGAAAGAGACCCATTGGCGGCACAGTTGAACCTGGAAGCTGTTTATTCTCTAAATGCCAACCCGGCCCCTCTTTTGGACAACGCAGGGTACACGGGCAGAATACCCACAGAGGTTGTGGTGCGATTGGATGGAGAACTGGAGAGCCCCAATATTAATTTTGATATTGACTTCCCAGGGACCAATTCCGTGGTGCAATCCGAACTTGAGTATCGATTGCAGGATCCGACCATTAAAGAGCGTAACGCCTTTTTTCTGTTGGCGCAAGGAACATTTGTGAACCCTCAATCCGGCGGGATCAATCAACAAGCGGTTACCGGAAACCTGATTCAAACAGCTTCGGGACTGTTCAATCAAATTTTATCCGGCAATAACGACAAACTCAATTTTGGTCTATCCTACGAGCAAGGATATAACGATCCCAACGCCGATATATCCACCGAAGATCGTATCGGGGTTACCGTGACCACGCAGATTTCGGACCGAATATTGGTCAATGGAAGGGTAGGGGTGCCTGTCGGCGGAGTTTCCGAGACTGTAGTTGCGGGAGATGTTGAAGTCCAAATATTGTTGAACGATGAAGGGACCTTGAGCGCCAAAATATTCAATAGGGAAAACCAGATACAACAGTTTTTGGCAGAACGCCAAGGGTATACACAAGGTATTGGTCTGTCCTATCAGGTTGATTTTAATAGCTTTAGAGAACTGATGCGAAAAGTGTTCAACAAAAAAGAAAAAGAGGAAAATATAAAGGAAACACCCTCTCAAAAACAACCCTCTCAAGTCATGGGTAAGGACAGCTTGATTCGCTTTTCACAAAAGCCTGCAAATCGCCCCTAATACCCCAAAAAGAATTTATATTTTTCAAAGTTTTTTGATTAATTTATTACGAAAACGTTTGAGAAATTTGTTTAAATCAAATATATTATCAAGACATTCAAAATTTGAATAAAGTTTCCTAGCTTTGATCTCTTAAAAATTTGAATGGCTTCAAAAATTAAAAAAATAGGAGTACTTACATCAGGTGGAGACTCTCCTGGAATGAATGCCGCGATTCGTTCCGTAGTCCGGACCTGTGCTTATCTAAAAATAGAATGTGTGGGTATCTACAGAGGATACCAGGGGATGATCGAGGGCGACTTTAAGACCTTCGATGCACGTAGTGTAAACAACATTATCAACAAAGGAGGAACAATACTAAAATCTGCCCGTTGCGAAGAGTTTAGGACCAAAGAGGGAAGAAAAAAAGCCCACGACCAATTGGTCAAGGAAGGCATAGATGCCTTTGTGGTCATTGGAGGTAATGGAAGCTTTACCGGCGCCCTTATGTTCAACGACGAATACGGGTTTCCCGTAATGGGAATTCCCGGGACCATAGACAACGATATTTTGGGGTCTTCCTATACGTTAGGTTTCGATACGGCCATAAATACCGTGGTCGATGCTATCGATAAAATTCGGGATACCGCAAGCTCGCACAACCGATTGTTCTTTGTGGAAGTAATGGGTAGGGATGTCGGTCATATTGCACTTAACGCGGGAGTAGGGGCAGGAGCAGAGGAAATTCTGATTCCCGAACAAAATTTGGGATTGGAGCGTTTATTGGAATCCTTAAAACGCAGCAAGGCCTCAGGTAAATCGTCCAGTATTGTAATTGTGGCAGAAGGCGATAAAACCGGTAAAAATGTATTCGAACTAAAAGAATACGTAGAGGAGCATTTGCCCATTTACGATGTTAGGGTGTCCGTTCTCGGACATATGCAACGAGGGGGCAACCCAACTTGTTTTGATCGTGTTCTGGCCAGTAGGATGGGAGTGAAAGCCGTTGAAAGCCTTTTGGAAGGCAAGTCCAATCAAATGGTAGGGATAAGGGATACCAAAATGGTGCTTACGCCCTTGGCGGAAGCCATTAAAGCACATACGGAGATCGACGAGGAACTCATAAGGGTTTCAGATATAATGACAACATAATTTTAATGACAAAAAAAGAAAATATGTCAAATTTGAAAATTGGAATCAACGGATTCGGTAGAATTGGAAGGTTGGTATTTAGAGCAACCGTAAAAAGAGGCGACGTAGATGTAGTTGCAATCAACGATTTGTTGGATGTTGAACACCTTGCGTATTTATTGAAGTATGATTCGGTACATGGCAATTTTGACGGTACCGTGGAAGTTAAGGACGGAAACTTGGTCGTAAACGGTAAAACCATCAGAATAACTGCCGAGCGTGACCCTAAAAACTTAAAATGGGATGCGGTAGGAGCTGAGATAGTTGCGGAGTGTACGGGAATCTTCACTACTTTGGACATGGCACAAAGCCACATCGACGGAGGGGCCAAAAAAGTGGTTATTTCCGCTCCATCCAAAGATGCACCGATGTTTGTAATGGGAGTTAACCATAAAGATGTTAAAGCAACCGATACAATTATTTCCAACGCATCTTGTACCACTAACTGTTTGGCACCAATTGCCAAGGTATTGGACGATAACTTTGGTATTGACGAAGGATTGATGACCACTGTTCACGCTACCACGGCCACTCAATTAACCGTGGACGGTCCTTCCAAAAAGGATTACAGAGGGGGACGAAGTGCTTTATTGAACATTATTCCGGCATCAACAGGGGCTGCCAAAGCAGTGACCAAGGTAATCCCGGCATTGGAAGGGAAACTTACAGGTATGGCCTTTAGAGTGCCTACGGCAGATGTTTCCGTAGTGGATTTGACCGTTCGTTTGGAAAAGGAAACCTCTTACGAAGAAATTAAGAAAGCCATGAAAACTGCATCTGAAGGTGAATTGGCCGGAATTCTTGGTTATACCGAGGAATTGGTGGTATCTCAGGATTTCGTAGGGGATGTTAGGACCTCCATTTTTGATGCAGGCGCTGGAATCGAATTGAATTCCAAGTTCTTCAAAGTGGTTTCTTGGTACGATAACGAAACTGGATACTCCAATAAACTAGTTGATTTGGCATTGCATGCTGCAAGCCTATAATCTTTATCTAAAATAGTACTTGTCCTGAAGAGGGATTTCCCCTCTTCAGGATTTTAATATAAAATATAGACGTATGGTTTTGATAGTGGATAGCGGAGCCACAAAATCGGATTGGATCGCTCTTGACGAAAGTGGTAAACAATTGTTTGTTACCCAAACTTTAGGCTTAAGCCCCGAGGTATTGACTAAAGAAGTGATCGAGGATCGATTGGCCAATAATTTTGAGCTTTCCAAAAATAGACAGGATGTACGTCAGTTGTACTTCTATGGTGCCGGATGCGGTACCGATAGAATGAAGAATTTTTTAAAGTCCATTTTCAAGGACTTCTTTCCCAATGCCAAAGCAGAGGTAAGGGAGGATACCTATGCCGCAATCTATTCCACGACCAAAATTGGAAGACAAGGTATTGTCTGTATTTTGGGCACAGGATCCAATTGCAGTTATTATGATGGCCATCAATTGATCCAAAAGGTAACTTCGTTGGGGTATATCTTAATGGATGATGGAAGTGGAAACTTTTTTGGAAGAAAACTGATAAGGGACTACTATTTTCATAAAATGCCACAGGATCTTGGGATGAAATTCGCCAAGGAATACGACTTGGATGCAGATGTTATTAAAGATCATCTGTACAAACAACCCAACCCTAACACCTATTTGGCCACATTTGCACGTTTTATTATAGAGAACAAAGAGCATCCTTATTGCAAGGGGGTCATAGAAAAGGGATTGCAACAGTTCGTTAACAATTATATAATGCAATACGAACTGGCCACCAAAGTTCCCGTAAGCTTTGTTGGCAGTATTGCCCATTTTTTAAGGGACGAACTAACGGCTTGCCTGGAACGCAACGATTTAATTCTGGGTGTGATCCGAAGAAGACCCATTGAAGGTCTTGTAGAGTTCCATCGCGAAACTATCTGACCGCTATCATAGAAATTTCCACGTTTACGAACTTGGGAAGATTGGCTACCTCCACTGTTTCTCTTGCAGGAGCTGTATCTGCATTAAAATAAGTACCGTAAACCTCGTTGATCTGTGCGAATTGGTTCATGTCCTTAATAAAAATCGAGGTCTTGATAACATGCTCAAAACTCATATCGGCCTCTTCCAGAATGGCTTTTAAATTCTCCATAGATTGTTTGGTCTCTTTTTGGATGTCTCCCTCGACCAATTTTCCCGTGGAAGGATCAATGGGAATTTGCCCGGAAATATAAAGGGTATCCTTGATCAATACGGCCTGGTTGTATGGACCAATGGGTGCAGGTGCTTTTGGGGTGTTAATTATTTTTTTCATTTGAAAGAAGGTTTTAGTTAGTGAAGATAAATAATATCAACATGATTTATCGTTGACTTCTGTTCTCCCATTTAATGTCGCTCAAAATAGAACTCTTTATACCAATAAAGAAATACCAGCGCTCATATCTGCCAAATGGAGTCCAGTCAAAACTTAACCTAAAACTACCAAGGTCTCGTTTAAAGGCAAAACGGGTATCGGTGAAACCTTTGTCCTTTAAATCGTATCCCGAGTTGAAGCCAACCTCCCATTTAGGGGTTAACTGAATGTTTCCGGAGAACATTAGCGAGTGGTTGGTGATTTCACTTTGCCTATTGGAGTTGTTATACGATGCAACATAGGTGAATCTGGCGTCCCAAGGGAGTTTATTGTTGTATATGGGCTGTTCTTCGTTTTCTTGTTTGTTCCTATCTTGTGAACTCCCTCTATTGTCAAAACGTGAACCGGCATCTCCCCGGACATCGTCCATGGCAAATGGGTTGTCGCTAAAGCTGGATTGTTTGTCCCTGTCGCTTTTTTCTTTGGCTCCTCCTTTTTGGAACATTTCACTGTTCAAGGAAAAGCTGGTATTCACTCGTGCCGACGTTAAACGGGCAAGTCCGCCACCATTTTTTATGTTTAAGGTATTGATTCTTCGGCCGTTATTGTCTATGGCATACGGATCGAACGTAGCTGCAAAATTTATAGGTACATTTTTTATAATTTCGGTTGCACCGCTCATGCTGATCGGACTCAGTTTTAAAGAATCCGCTTCCAGGTTGTAACTGGCCCCGAAGGTCAAGTTGCTCAATATTTTTACTTTGCGTGGTTCGGTGGCTGTGGAATCCTTGTCCCGCACCTTGGCCTCAAGTGAGTTTTGGAGCGAGAAGTTCAGGGAGCTTCCCTTGGTTAACGACGGTCTACCATAAATGCTCGTTTCAAAAGGGGTGTATTGAACCTCTTCACCATCACCATCTGTATAGGATTCATAAAACTGCTCAAAAGAGGGGGTATAACTATAACTTACCGAAGGTCGCATTACGTGGCGCAATGCCTGTATTTTTTTGTCCTCACCAAAGTTCCATGTTCCATATACGGTGGTACCGATACTTGTTCCTAAACTGTATCGGTTAAAACGATCAAAGCCATTAATGGTATCGGTCACAACTTGTGCTGCCTCCGAATCATATTGCCTTCTAATGGTTTTAAAAGTCCAGATATCCTCGTAGTTTCCGCTTAAGCTCACACTTAAATATTTGGCCAATTTAAAATTGGTGGCAATGGGTATTCTGTGTCGGGCGCCTATGCGAGCCTCATCGAACATACCGCTTTTAAAAAAGTTCTCCTCGTCCGTGGTTATGCTGTTCTGTGCATTGACATCGTACTGAAAATTGATGTTTTCAAAAATGCCTTTTTTGATTTCATCCCGTTTTACAAATGGATAAATACGTTCCATACTGGCCTGGAATGTTGGTAAGGACATATTGATTACCTGTGTTCGCGAGTTCTGGGTGTGGCTCACCGTTAAACTTGTATTCACCGATGGATATTCCGGAAAAGTTTTGGAGTAACTAATGGACGATGCAAAGGTGTTTGTCTGTGTATTGTTTCGGTTTACTTGGTTCAGCGAGTTGGTGTAATACTGGCTCGACCCCAGGTTCACCGATGCTGAAAAACGCGAGTTGGGGCTTGCCTTGGTGTCCTGTGAATGGGAAATTCGAATATTGTAATTACTGGTTCTACTATAATCATCGAAGCCTTTTTGACTTGTGATCAAGTTTTCGTAGCTAATGTTTATGTTCCCTTTGAACTTATATCGTTTTGAGTAGATGGACTGTCCCTGTAGGCCATAGCTGCCGTTGGTGTAATAATCCCCGGTAATGCTCAAATCCACATAATCGCTAATAGGAAGGTAGTACCCACCGTTTTGGATAAAGTAGCCTCTATTGGGGTCGTTTCCAAAGGTAGGGAACAATATTCCCGCAACCCTCCCTGTGGTCAATGGAAAGTAAGCAAAGGGTAGGGCAATAGGGGTGGGCACATCTGCAATGTACATATTGCTGTAACCTGCGATAATTTTCTTTTTGGGTACAAATTTGGCTTTTCTTACCCGAATGTAATAGTCGGGATTCACTGTATCGCTAGAGGTGGTTAGCTTGCCTTCGCTCATAAAATAGACCGAATCGTTTTCCTTTTTGGTTTTTTGGGCGTACACCTTCATGGCATCGCTTCCCAATTGCCCCAATCCTGCCTGTTGTTCGGTTCGCGAATTCCAGATCAAAGCCTTTTGGGTGTCAAAATTAAAACGAATGGAATCTGGCCTAACTTCCTGATCACCTTGCTTAAAAAATGGCAATTGTGAATAATTGCCCAAGGAATCCTTCATTCTGCCGGCGTATACTTCATTTTTAACATAATCCATTACAATTACCCCAGCCTTCAATTCTGTGTCCTGATAATAGATTTCAGCTTCGTCGTACAAATAGATCTTGTTGTCCTTTTGACTCAATTTAACATAGTCCTTTGCTTTGTACTGGATTTTATCCAACAACAATGGTTGTTTTTTTGGCACGGAATCTGTGCTTGTAGAATCCACCCGAGTAGAATCGTTTAGAATATTTGAAGGCAATAAAGGAGCGGAAATGCTATCCTTGGACACCTTTATGGGCAAAGGCTTAATAAGGTCTTCCTGAGCACTTAAGGTTGCTATGCCACAAAGAAGAACAAATAGGAAAAGTAAAAAATGTTTATTTGGTTGCAACGTGATAAATCCTATTTTTGTGCTAGTCGGCCCAGTTTAGGGGTCAAACTTACATATATTTTTTGTTCTACTAATTGGGGATTACAATATTTTTAACCATTATGGAACGCTTTAATTACTCAGTTCTTATGAATAACAGTCGGTTGACATTTTTATTTTTTCTCCTATTGGTCCTTCCATTGACCTCTTTTAACAAAAATGACACCGAGGTCGAAACCAAGGATAAATTCGTTGTGGTACTGGATGCCGGACATGGTGGGCATGATCCTGGTAATATAGGCAATGGCTATCTGGAAAAGAAAATAGCATTGGCCATAGTGCTCAAAATTGGCGAAGAGTTAAAAAAACATCCGGATATAAAAGTGGTGTACACCCGAGATGACGACACTTTTGTAGATTTATTCGAAAGGGGCCAGATCGCCAACCAGGCCAATGCCGATCTTTTTGTATCCGTGCATTGTAATGCCCACAACTCGGATGCCTACGGAACGGAAACCTATGTCTTGGGACTGCATGCCAACCGCCAGAATTTTGAAGTGGCCAAAAAGGAAAACTCGGTTATTTATTTGGAGGACGATTATGAGCAGCGATATGCCGAGTACGACATCAATTCTCCGGAGTCGGTGATCGGCCTTACCATAATGCAAGAAGAGTTTTTGGATCAAAGTATCCTTTTGGGAAAAAAGCTTCAGGATAATTTTACGGTAAAGCTTAAACGCAAGGACAGAAAAGTAAAACAGGCAGGTTTTATTGTCCTGCACCAAACTTTTATGCCAAGCGTGTTGATCGAAGCTGGTTTTTTGACCAATAAAAACGAGGGCAGCTATCTAAACTCGAAAAAAGGACAGAACGAAATGGGCAAGGCAATCGCAGAATCCATATTGGCCTATAAAAAGGATATGGGCTTCAATGCTGCACCGGTTACATCTACCCCAAAAATTGAGGATACAGAGGTGGCCGTAAACATACCGGAGGAGATTAAAAACGAAGAGGAAAAGCCAAAGGAGAACCAAACAAGTACAACATCTGGTACAATACAAGAAACCAAGGACGACACTGAAAAGAGAGCGGTAACTTCCGGTGTGGAGTTCAAAGTTCAATTAATGGCCAGCGGAAAAACAATTCCATTGACCCCGGATAATTTTAATGGATTGAACAATCTATCCAAAGAACCGTACAAAAATATGTTCCGATATATGTTTGGAAGTGCCGGTACTTTGGATGAAGCGAAGAAATTAAAACGGGAAGCGGATGCCAAGGGGTATACAACTTCATACATTGTGGCATATAAAAATGGTATGCGGGTCACTATAGCCGAAGCTTTAAAGTAGTTGAGCAACAAGGGATCAAGTGTAAAAATTATTCCTAATTTTGTTATAACCATAAACCGAATCTTTTGAAACTATCCAGGGAAGTAAAAACTGGGATTATCGTAGTTGCAGGTATCATAGCCTTTATTTTTGGGCTCAGCTACTTAAAATCCTCTCCGCTTTTTGAAAACAACAAAACTTTTTACGCCGTTTACGACAACGTTGGCGGATTGCAGCCTGGTACCCAGGTCTCTATTAACGGTTACAATGTAGGCAACGTTACCAGCATAAAGTTCAAGGATAGTTCAGGTAAGCTTTTGGTCACCATATCCATTAACAATGAGTTCGAATTCTCCGAAAACAGTGTGGCCGAACTTTTTGATACAGGGATAATTGGAGGTAAAGGGGTTCAGATCGTTCCGGTTTTTGATCAGGCACCCATGGCAAAATCTGGTGATACCTTAAAATCGCAGATAAAACCAGGTTTAACAGAATTGGTCCAGCAGAAGCTAACACCACTCCAAATGAAGGTTGAGGGGGCAGTTTCCCATGCAGACTCTTTGTTGATGAACGTAAACCAAATATTGGATGACCCCACCAAGAATAAATTACAGGAAACCATAGTTTCTCTAAACGAACTGGTACGGGCATTTAAGGGCAGTGCCGATAATTTAAACGTATTGTTGGAGAATAATAAGACACAATTGGACAGCTCGTTAAAAAATGTTAGCAAAATAACCAGCAACTTTTCTCAATTATCCGATTCTTTGGTTAGTGCTGATTTGGGTGGAACCCTATCCGAATTCCAATCCACAGTGATAAAATTGAACGGTATTCTGTCGAAGATAGAAAATGGTGAAGGCTCTTTGGGTAAATTAAGTAAAGATGAAGCCCTTTACGATAATTTGGCCGCGGCATCAAGAGAATTGGATCTGCTTTTACAGGATTTTAGGTTAAATCCGAAGCGATATGTGAACGTTTCCGTTTTTGGCAAAAAGCAAAAGGAGTACACCCTTCCGGAAAACGACCCGGCAGAAGAAAATAACACAACTGAACAAAAAGAGAATCAATAATGGAATATTTGCCCAATATAGCTTTCGCAATAGCCCTAATTGTTGGAATTGGGTTTTTTGTGCGCAACGTTAAAAAATTGTCCAGGAACATTAAGCTCGGAAAAGATGTAGATGTTAGCGACAATAAACCACAACGTTGGAAAAATATGGCAAAAATAGCTTTGGGACAGACCAAAATGGTCGTTCGGCCCATAGCAGGATTGCTGCATATTATCGTGTATGTCGGCTTTATCATTATAAATATAGAAGTATTGGAGATCATTCTCGACGGACTATTGGGCACCCATAGAATTTTTGCACCACTGGGTTCCATTTATAACTTTTTAATAGGGGCCTTCGAAGTATTGGCCCTTATGGTAATCGTAGCAGTGGTCGTTTTCTGGATTAGAAGGAACATAATCAGAATACAGCGATTTATAAAGCCCGAAATGAAAGGTTGGCCCAAAAAGGACGGAAACTTGATTTTGTATATAGAACTCGTTCTGATGGCCTTGTTTCTCACCATGAACGCTGCAGATTTCCAACTACAGCAACTCGGAGCGGAACACTACGCAAAAGCGGGCGCCTTTCCCGTGAGTCAGTTTATTGCACCTTTATTGCAGGGACTTTCGGAGTCGTCTTTGATCATGGTGGAAAGAACCGCTTGGTGGATTCATATATTGGGAATACTGGCCTTTTTAAATTACCTCTACTACTCAAAACATTTACATATACTTTTGGCCTTCCCCAATACCTATTACGGAAAAATAAGGCCACAGGGACAATTCAATAATCTGGCATCCGTCACAAAAGAAGTTAAGTTGATGATGGACCCCAGTGCGGACCCATTTGCCGCAGCTGCAGAAGATGATTCGGCAGAACCGGAAAAGTTTGGAGCATCCGACGTAACGGATTTGAATTGGGTACAACTGTTAAATGCCTATACCTGCACCGAATGTGGACGTTGTACCTCGGAATGTCCGGCCAATCAAACAGGTAAAAAATTGTCGCCCAGAAAAATTATGATGGATACACGCGACCGTTTGGAAGAAGTGGGTAAAATTATCGATGCGAACAAAGGGGAGTTTGTGCCGGATGGAAAACAATTGCTGGGCGATTACATCAGTCATGAGGAGTTGTGGGCCTGTACAACCTGCAATGCATGTGTGGAAGCTTGCCCAGTAAGCATAGACCCATTGTCCATAATTGTGGAGATGAGACGATATTTGGTAATGGAGCAATCAGCTGCACCGACCGAATTGAACAATATGATGTCCAATATAGAAAATAACGGAGCACCATGGCCTTACAACCAAATGGACCGTTTAAACTGGGTTAACGAATAAATCTAAGACTATGAGCGAACAATTGAAGGTTAAGACCATGCAAGAGTTTATGGCAGAAGGCAAACAGCCCGAAATTTTATTTTGGGTAGGCTCCGCCGGTAGTTACGATGATCGTGCCAAAAAGATTTCCAGGGCCTTTGTAAAGTTATTGAACAAGGCAGAAGTTGATTTCGCTGTATTGGGCACCGAAGAAAGCTCTACAGGAGATGTGGCTAAAAGAGCAGGTAACGAATTTTTGTTTCAAATGCAGGCCATGATGAACATAGAATTGTTGAATGGCTACGAAATAAAGAGGATTGTAACCTGTGACCCGCACTCCTACAATACCATAAAAAATGAATATCCGGGACTTGGCGGTAATTACGATGTGGTCCACCATACCGAATACCTAAAGGAGTTATTGGACAACGGACGTTTACAAATAACCGGTGATGGGTACAAAGGCAAACGGATAACCTTCCACGATCCCTGCTATTTAGGACGGGCAAATTCCGTTTTTGATGCACCACGTGAAGTTCTGGCCAAAACCAATGCCGATTTAGTGGAAATGAAACGCCACAAAAAAACAGCCTTATGTTGCGGGGCAGGTGGGGCACAAATGTTCAAAGAGCCCGAAAAAGGCGATATGGATATTAATGTGATGCGCACACAAGATGCTTTGGAAACCAATCCAAATATTATTGCCACAGGTTGTCCATATTGCAATACCATGATGACGGACGGTATAAAAGCGCACGAAAAGGAAGATAGCGTAACCGTTATGGATGTGGCCGAACTGTTGGCCAAATCCCAAGGATTGTAAAATATTTGGATCAAGATAAGTTCAAGATTAATTTTTAGACAGAGAATATGCTAGTGGATTTTAATGAATTGCCAGATCATTCAAGAATTTGGATTTATCAGGCAAATAGGAGCTTTACAGAATCAGAGTTGGCCGAATTGGAAAATAGCATGGTGGATTTCCTCGAGGAGTGGACCGCTCATGGAAGTGATCTACATGCCGGTTTTGAGATCAAATACAAAAGATTTTTGATAATTGGGCTAGATCAGACCAATGCCAGCGCCACAGGTTGCTCCATTGATGCCTCGGTACATTTTATCCAAAGTTTGGAGAAAAAATATAAAGTGGAATTGCTAGATCGGATGAATGTTTCCTTTAAGCAAGGTGAATATATTGCCTACAAACCTTTAAAGGATTTTAAAAAATTGGCCAAAGCTAAATCCGTGTCGGCGAACACCATCGTTTTCAATAATTTAGTTGCCACAAAACAGGAATATATTGAGAATTGGGAAGTCCCCGCAAGCGAAAGTTGGCATTCAAGATTTGTGTAGCCCTCTTAATTTATCTTAATTTTTATACTTTCCTCGATGAAATGCAATATTTTTATCGGTATTTAGTTCGAGTTTCAGACAAGAAATTTATGCGGATAACCCCTTACTTTCCCCTATTCCTATTGATTTGTTTACATGCCCATGGGCAGTATAATCCCCTAGTTGTCAAAGATTCTTTGGCTCAAAAGGCTTGGGTAGAAAACACGTATGCAAATTTATCGTTGGAAGAGCGTATTGGTCAGCTGTTTATGGCCAGTGTGGCATCCAATCAAAGCCAAGCGGCCACAGATAGGGTAAAAAACCTTGTGGAGGAACATGGTATTGGTGGGGTTATTTTTATGGTGGGCGGTCCCGTAAAGCAAGCCAAATTGACCAACGATTATCAGGCTGTTTCCAAAGTTCCTTTGCTCATTGGTTCCGATGCGGAATGGGGCATGGCCATGCGTTTGGATTCCACTTATGCGTTTCCGTGGAACATGACATTGGGCGCAATACAAGATAGTAGTATAGTAGAACGTGTAGGTCAACAAATAGGAAAGCATGCAAAGCGTTTAGGGGTGCATATAAATTTTGCGCCCGATCTGGATGTGAACAACAATCCTAAAAACCCTATTATCGGAAATCGATCTTTTGGTGAAGATCCAAGAAATGTAGCGGAAAAAGGCAGGGCGTTTGTTCGGGGAATGGAGTCCATGGGGGTGCTCTCAAGTGGTAAACATTTTCCAGGGCATGGAGATACCGCTACCGATTCCCATAAATCTTTACCTGTGATCATGTCGTCGTTGGAACGTTTGGATTCCATTGAACTATATCCTTTCAAAAATGTGATGAAAAGTGGGCTTTCCTCAACAATGGTGGCCCATTTGAGTGTACCAAGTTTGGAAAACCGGGAAGGGCACCCTTCGTCGCTTTCCAAAAGTATAGTTGCCGATGTCTTGCAGCAGCAATTGGGGTTTAATGGTTTGGTACTGACAGATGCCTTGAATATGAAAGCTGTTTCCCAATTTGCCCCCGAAGGTGAAGTTGAACTACAGGCCTTTTTAGCCGGAAATGATATGCTTTTAATGCCTGAAAATGTAGTCAAGGCCAAGGAAAAGATTTTAGAAGCTTATAAAAAAGGGGACTTTTCGGAAGAACGATTGGCCAAATCCGTCAAGAAAATATTAATGGCCAAATACAAGGTGGGCCTCTACAATTATCAGCCTGTAGAAATGGAAAACTTGTACGAAGACCTGAACCATGTGGAGAATGATGTGGTTTATGAAAAAGCCATTGAGGGGGCCATAACGGTCGCTAAAAACAATTTTTCCCTAATGCCCATTAAAAAACTGGATAATAAAAAAATAGCATACATCCATTTTGGAGATGATGATGGTACACCATTTTATACCGCATTGAACCGATTTTATAAAGTTACCCATATCAAGGCCAAGGATATTGCGGAGTACAAAAAGGAATTGGCAAATTTTAATTTGGTGATCGTAGGGTTGCATAAAAGTAATGAGAGCCCGTGGAAGGGATATAAATTCTCCAAAAACGAACTGTTTTGGTTAGCCGAAATTTCCAGATTGCGGACCAGCAATACGATCTTGGCTCTGTTTGCACGACCATACGCGATGTTGGACGTTTTAAATTTCGATAAGGTGGACGGTGTAGTGGTGGGTTATCAGAATAGTGAGATCGCCCAAAAAAAAGTAGCGGAAGTCATTTTTGGAGCCATACGAGCAACAGGAAAGTTGCCTGTATCCGCACACGATGAGTTTCCGGTGGGCACAGGGATCGATGTAAAACCAATACAGCGGTTGGGGTACAGTATACCAGAACGAGTGGGTATGAGTTCCGAAATGTTGGCAGAAGTGGATACCTTGGTGCAGCATGGGTTGGATTCGTTAATGTTCCCCGGGGCTCAAGTACTTGTGGCCCGCAAGGGTAAGGTTATCTACAACAAAAGTTTTGGAAAACCAACATACCGATCGGAAAAGGATATTACGGAAGAGTCCATTTATGATTTGGCATCATTGACCAAAATTCTTTCCACCTTGCCGATGATAATGAAAATGGAAGAGGAGGGGGAAATTGCTTTGAACGACACCTTCAAAGATTTGATTCCGGAATATGAGGATACGGAATTAAAGGATGTTACCGTTCTAAAGGCTCTATCCCACTACGGCAGATTGCCATCCTGGATTGCTTTTTATCTGGATACCTTAAATAAGGACCGTAAACCTTCCAACGAGTTTTACAGGCAAAACCCATCTGAAGCATTTCCGTACAAAGTAGCTGAACACCTGTACCTTACAAGATCATTTAAGGACTCAATTTATAACCGAATTGGAAGACAGAGTTTAAAATCCAATAGGTATAGGTATAGCGATGTAGGGTATTATGTATTTAAAGAATACATCGAAAAAAAACATAATCGACCCATAGATGAATTAGTGGATGAGTTTTTGTACACCCCCATGGGCTTGCAACGAACTACCTTTAATCCAATTAACAAATTTTCAAAGGAGGAGATAGTTCCTTCGGAAGAGGACGATTATTTTAGGTACCAAACGGTTCAGGGCTACGTACACGATATGGGTGCGGCCATGCAAGGAGGGGTAGGAGGCCATGCCGGACTCTTTAGTACAGCGAACGAGGTGGCTAAAATAATGCAGATGTATTTACAGGGGGGATATTATGGTGGGGAACGTTTTTTTAATGCCCGTACCGTAAAACGGTTCAATACCTGCTATTTTTGTAATAAGAATGTAAGGCGTGGCGTAGGTTTTGATAAGCCGCAGTTGGAAGAGAAAGGGCCCACTTGCGGTTGTGTTTCCAGAAATAGTTTTGGGCACAGCGGTTTTACCGGGACCTATACTTGGGCCGATCCGGATGAGGAGATCGTTTATGTTTTCCTTTCTAATAGAACCTACCCCACAGCGACCAATACGTTATTGATAAAATCAGGACTGCGAACCCGAATTCAGCAGGCCATTTATGATTCCATTATCAATTAAGTTTTAAATATATTGACTTAGATTTGTCCTATGAAGATAGCTATTGTGTGTTACCCAACGTTCGGAGGTAGTGGAGTAGTTGCCACGGAGCTGGGTATTGCCCTTGCCGAACGAGGCCACGAGGTGCACTTTATCACCTACCGGCAACCAGTACGTTTGGAACTTTTGGGAAACAATATCCATTTTCATGAGGTGCATGTTCCGGAGTATCCCCTGTTTCATTATCAACCGTATGAGCTGGCATTGTCCAGTAAATTGGTGGACACCATCAAACTCCACGGAATAGAGCTATTGCATGTACATTATGCCATCCCACATGCCTATGCGGGTTATATGGCAAAAAAAATGCTTCAGGAATATGGTATTTTTATACCAATGATAACCACTTTGCACGGAACCGATATAACACTGGTGGGCAAGCATCCATTCTACAAACCAGCAGTTACTTTTAGTATCAATAAATCCGATGTGGTCACCTCCGTATCCGAGGCCCTCAAAGAAGAAACCTTAAAGCTTTTTGATATCGAAAAGGACATTGAGGTCATCCCGAACTTTATCGAGAGCAAAAAGTACAGTAAGGATTATACCGACTGTCAACGCTCAATGATGGCGAAGGAAGAGGAGAGGATCATAACGCATATCAGTAATTTTAGAAAAGTAAAACGGATACCCGACGTAATAAAGGTTTTTCATAAAATCCAAAAAGAGGTTCCCGCCAAATTGATCATGGTGGGTGAGGGCCCGGAAAAGGAAAAGGCAGAAGATCTTTGCGATAAACTAGGAATCAAGGATAAAGTGTTGTTTTTGGGAAACAGTAACGAGATAGATAGGATCCTTTGTTTTTCCGATTTATTTTTGTTGCCCTCGGAAACCGAAAGTTTTGGACTTGCGGCCTTGGAGGCCATGATCAATAAAGTAGCAGTAATCTCCAGCAATACGGGAGGAATTCCAGAAGTGAATATTGATGGCGTTTCCGGATTTTTGGCAGATGTGGGTGATGTGGATACCATGGCGGCCAAGGGGATTCAAATTTTAAAAGACGATGAAACCTTGGAGAAATTCAAGGAAAACGCCTTTAATGTAGCCTCCAAGTTCGATATTGTGCATATCTTGCCCTTGTACGAGGAACTTTATGAAAAAGCCTATAAATCACGTTTTAAGAACACCTTTTGACCATTAAGTATATTTATCTCATAGCAGTGGTTTGTTTGTTCTCCTGTAAAGCACAAAAGGAGGGGCATTCTCCCGTGGGTGAAAGATTAGAGCATATGGAGTTGGTGGATTTTGATAACCATAGTAATATAGCATACTACGAAAACACAATTATTACCGACAATAAATCGTTGCGTAAATACTACTCGCAAATTAACAAGACCCGAAAACCAGGACTTCCATTGCCAATTTTGGATTTTTCCTCGGAAATGGCCATTATTATATGTTTGGGCGAGCAAAATAATGTACGAAAACCTGTTTTGTCCAAGCTAAAAGAATCAGATCAGGCGATTACAATTGCTGTTGAGCTGATAGCAGAGGAAAAAGAGGATAAAATCGGGAAACAGCCCATTACCTATCCATTTTATCTATACAAAATGCCTTTGGTCGATAAAGCGGTTGTTTTTCAAAAGATTGATAATTAGGGTCTTCCAAAACCAATCTACTACTCATCGAAAATAAGCGCACTTAAAAGTGCAAAATTCGCTTTCTTATCACCTTGAACTAGCTTTGGGGCTGATAACCTCAAATCAATTAAAATGAACATTTCTAAACCTGCAATGATGGTCATTGCCATGAGTTTTTCTGCTTTGACCTTTGCCCAAGACCTTGAATTGACCAAAAAGGATAGCATAGTGCAAAGCTATTGGCTGGTGTCCTTGGGTACCAACATTGTTGATGACTCCGGTGATGAATTTGGTGAACTATTCGATTTAAGTGATGGTTGGAACATGGTACCCTATCCATCTCGTGTAAGCGTAGGACGATATTTTAAAAATGGCCTTGGTTTGGAGGCCATAGGGTCGTACAACCGTTACAAAGAGGGCAAAATCGTGGATAATGTTGTAAATCCTGAAGATGTTGACTATTGGGGTCTCGATTTTAGGGTAAGCTACGATTTAAATATGATTTTGGGAGAAACCGGCTTTTTTGATCCCTATATCGGAATTGGCGCGGGGTATACCGATGCCAACAACCAAGGCAGGGGAACATACAACGCGGTTATTGGTTTTAGAACATGGTTTTCCGATCATTGGGGGCTGGATTTCAACTCAACGGGAAAATGGGCCATGGATACCGAAAATGCATCGAACCATATACAACATGCACTCGGTGTAGCTTATAGGTTCGAGGTAGAAAAGGGACTTTCTAGAAAAGGTCAAGAAAAACTGGCTTTATTGGAAGAGCTGGAAAAAGAACAACAACGTGTACAGGATTCTATTGCCGATGCAGAAGAAGCAAGACTATTGGCCGAGCGTTTGCAACGGGAAAAAGAAGCAGCAGAGTTGGCAGCTGCCGAAAAAGCCAAGAAAGAAGCGGAGGAGGCCAGAAGGGCAAAACTTCGCAACAAGATCAACAACTTGGGCAAAGTATACTTTAAACTCAATTCTTCCTACTTGACCTCAAAAGATAAGGAATTACTTGATGAATTGGTGGCCATTATGCAAGATGAGCCTAATTTGGCGATAAAGGTTTCGGCACATACCGATTCCAGAGGCACCAAAAAATATAATCAATGGCTTTCCGAAAGACGTGCCGAACGTACTGTTGAGTATGTGGTTTCCAAGGGTGTGTCCGCCGGTAGAATAAGTCATGATGCCTTTGGCGAGACCCAGTTGGTGAACGAATGTGAGGATGGTGTACGTTGTTCGGAAGAACAGCATTCCAAGAACAGGAGGTCGGAGTTTGAGATATTAAATTATTAGAATATCAATACTAACTATAAAAAACGCCCGGGAAATTCCCGGGCGTTTTTTTATTTTTTTTCAATGATTTTGGCTGGGTTTCCCACAACCGTAGTATGTGGTGCGACTTCTCGTATTACCACAGCGCCCGCTCCTATTAGACTGCCTTGGCCAACTTTGCCGATACCTGTCATGACCGTTGCACCAATACCTATATAAACGTGGTCTTCAAGTTTTAAATTAGCGCCGACGTTAACACCGGACGACATAAAAACTCCATTTCCTATATCTACATGATGGCCTATGGTGGTCGCCATGTTTATCATAAAGAAATTCCCGATTCTTGTATGTGGCATAATTATGCTCCCGGACAAAATGTAACAAGCTTCGCCAAGCTCCACATCGGGCCCGATATCGGCATTTTTATGAATAAAACTTGGTATATTATAGCCTAGGGTCTTGCTTTCGGATAAATATTTCTCACGAATTTTGTTATCACCAATTGGACAGTATACATTTTGAATCCTACTTTTGAATTCTTTCTTTTTAAGGTCCTCAAAATTTCCTAAAACAGGTAAGTTTAAGATTTGTTTCCCGTGCAGCGTTGGATTTGAGTCGATGAAACCGATAATATTTATACCGGCTTCCCTTAAGTATGATGCATAAATTTGACCATGCGTTCCAGCTCCTATAATTATTGAATTATTACCCATTGTTGTTTCCTGTAAATGGCTGCATGCCAATATTTTCGGTATCGTTGATATCTTTTCTTAGAAGAACTTTCTTTATGGTCAATATTACGATCTTTATATCAGTTAAGAAAGAAACGTTGTCAACATACCATACATCCAGTTCAAATTTTTTGTTCCAAGAGATTGCATTTCTACCGTTCACTTGAGCCCACCCTGTTATACCTGGGCGTGTTTTGTGTCTTTTTCGTTGTTCAGCATTATATAGTGGCAAGTATTTTGGCAATAAAGGTCTTGGTCCTATCAAACTCATTTCACCTTTTAAAACATTAAATAGCTGCGGTAACTCATCCAAGGATGTCTTTCTTATAAATCGCCCTACAGGAGTTATTCTTTCATGGTTTGGCAAAAGCGCTCCGCTTGCATCTTTTTTATCGTTCATTGATTTGAACTTTATCAATTTGAAAAGCTCTTCATTTTTGCCGGGCCTTATCTGGGTAAAGAAGGGTTTGCCATTGTTTGAGAAAAACAAAAAAATGGTAAGAAACAAAATAATTGGCGATGCTAAACAAATGAGCAAAAACGAAACCGAGAAATCGATTAATCTTTTAAAGAAATTGGCATACATTTTTCAGGAAATCAATGGTGAGAATTGTGTTTAGTTGTAAGCAAAAATATTTCTTAGGTATTTATTATAAAAATTTGTGGCGCCCTTAATTTACCAACTGGCTGATTTTGTCCGAAGGCATCAAATTTTTCGTGATCTTTCTTTTTTTCGAGCTTAAAAGTGGTATTTCGTCAACATATTCTATATCTATTGTCGCTTGGGCACCCATTATCTCTTTACAGCGAAGAACTAGCTTTTCTTCACCTGTGAAAGGTTTTTCGGTATTCAACTTTATTAAATACGAAGTTTTACCTGTTTGCACATATTGTATTTGGTCTATATCTGGAAAATCTACAGTGATTCCCATAAACTGATATGCACTAATCATATTTCCAGATGTATTTAATAAAATATCAGCTTTTCTTCCTTCAACAGTTTTAAGAACGGGAATACTGCCATCAGTTTTTGAGGTAATGGAACCAATGTCCCCCGTATCATATCTAATCATGGGCAATGCATGATTGTAAAGGTCTGTAATCACAATTCTGCCCAACTCACCATCCTTAACAGGCTCGTTCTTCTCAAAATCCAATATTTCCAAGACATAACTTGCCCAATTGATTGTAAAGTGGTCACTGTCGATAGATTGTTGGGCAATAATTCCATTCTCAAGATTGGAATATCTGGAGACCATGGGTGAATTGAAATAATACCACATTCTACTTCGAACATGGTCACTAAGGTTTTCGGACATGCCAATAATGGATTTTACATTGCAATCCAGCGGTTTAGATTTATTTTTGTCCAAATAATCACATATTTTTTCTAAAGCCGAGGGATATCCCAGCCAGCCTTTTGAAGACTTGTCTTGTTTTAGGCTGTCCAACAACTCTTGTATGTACCGATCGTTAAGCTTATCAATGTTTATGGGTACTATGTTCTGCATATTGGAAGACACTTTACTCTTACTAAGTTTATTGCTCCATAAGCGCACATACAAAAGCTTGTCGCCAATTGTAAAACCAGCTTTGGATGCAAAGAATATGGTATCGGCAGTATTTCTGATTTTCTTTTCCTTATTCTGAACAACCATGAAAGGAGTTCCAGTTGAACCACTGGTGAATGTCTTATATAATTTTTGCCTTTGTTTTGATTTTGACAGCAATTTTTCGAAGTTTGAAGTAATTATTCTTTTATCCATCACAGGAAAATCCGATAAATCGCCATAACCTTGATAGGGTTTATAATACTCAGTTTCATTAACAGCATGTTCGAGCAAAATAGTAAGAGGTTCTTTGGTTCTCTTTTTAAGGGTCGAAAAATTTGGTGATGACAGGACCCGCTCTATATTCTTTATTTCTCTTTGTATTTTACTTCCTTTAATGGTGTCCAAACTCCAAAAAATGGTCTTCCTCAAATTATTCAATAATTGATTGTTCATGGTATCGGGGGTTATCTACAAAAAACAAACTACTATACAAAGTACGGCTTAAACCTGAATGGGAACAAATATTCAATACTACATTTAACGAATCAGTCTATTTAGGTTAAAACGTTTATTTACTCTTGCATAGGCTTTTATATACTCATAAACGATACAATGTTGATAAGAGTATACTTTTACGACATTTACGCACTTTTTTCCCAATATGTTCACATCGCTATGGTAAAAAAGGGTACTCAAAGTCATTTTTTGCGTTTCATCGATAATCTGAACGTAAATCTTCGATTAATTTTTATGTAACATATTTTTGTATAGTCCCCCCAAGCAACCTAAATACACCACCAATAGAATGATTTTAAAGAGAACACTATCAGTAATTTTTCTTCTGGGGATATCGATAAATGTAGCTGCCCAAAATTTACATTTCGAATCCAATGCAGCATCCATTGAAAACGAATCCAACGCCCTTACCGGATGGTCTGGCGATGCAACCCTAACTGTTGATGGAACAGACTCACAATCGGGAAATTTTTCCATTAGGGCAGTTTCAACAAGTAACAACGGAAGAATCCTGGAGTATTATTTTGATGCTTCAGTGGGGGAGGAATATACCATTAGAATATGGGCCAAGGAAGGTCCAAAGGGAACTGTTCCTGGAAGCCCTGCATTTGCTGCTTGGTCGGGTTTTTCGGGTTTTTCCGTAACTCCCATTGTAGGAACCGATTGGGCCGAATATGTGTTTAACCTAACGGCCACGTCACCCAGGCCTAGAATAAGGGTCTATACGAGTTCTTCTTCAACAAGCACAATTCCAGGGAATACAGTTTTGATAGATGCAGTTTCCATTGTGGTTGCCGGGAGTGATTCTGAACCTCCAAGTGCTATATCCGATTTGGCCGCGAGCAATACAACCTCAACGACTACCCAACTTACATGGAGCCCATCTACGGATAATGTTGGAGTTTCAAACTATCAGGTTGTTCAAGATGGAACCATAATCGCCAATACCGGAACCAACACAAATTTTAATGTAACCGGATTATCGCCCAGTACCAGTTATGATTTTACAATAGTGGCCGAGGATGCTGCGGGCAATACTTCTAATACGGGAAATACCGTTACGGTAACCACAGGTGCCTTGATCGATACGGAAGCTCCTAGTAGTGTATCGGATTTGGCTTCCAGTAATATTACATCTACTTCAGTAAACCTATCCTGGAGCGCATCCACAGATAATGTTGGTGTAACCAATTATGAGATATTCCAAGATGGTACTAGTATAGCCAATATTGGAACAAACACAGTTTTGAACTTAACGGGTCTCAACCCCAATACCAGCTACGATTTTTCGGTTGAGGCATCCGATGCTGCCGGGAATGTCTCAGCTCCGGGCAATGTGTTAGTGGTTACTACGTTAGCTGCTCCGGACACCGAGGCACCAAGTGCAGTTTTGGATTTGACCTCAAGTAACACGACCCCTACCACAACCGATTTAAATTGGAGTCCATCTACCGATAACGTGGGTGTTGTCAATTACCAAATATTTCAGGATGGTATCAGTATTGGAAACTCCGGAACTGTTACGACTTTTAACGTAACTGGTTTAACACCTGCAAGTTCTTTCGATTTTACCATAGTTGCTGTCGATGCAGCAGGTAATACCTCTTCTGCTGGTAATATTGAAACAGTGAATACCACTTCCTCTGGGGATACTGAGGCCCCAAGTGCAGTCTTGGATTTAATTTCCAGCAATACAACCGCTACCACCACTGATTTAAGTTGGAGTGCATCTACGGACAATGTAGGCGTTACAAATTATGAGGTATTCCAAAATGGAATCAGTATTGCAAATACGGGTACTGCACTTAATTTTAATGTAACAGGCTTATTGCCCAATACGAGTTATGATTTTTCGGTGATTGCTTCAGATATCGCAGGCAATACATCGAGTGCAGGAAACACGGAAACTGTTGTTACTCCCAACGAGGCAGATGTGGAGGCGCCAAGTACGGTCTCGGATTTGGCTTCCAGTAATATTACCACAACATCAGTGGATTTAAATTGGACTGCATCCACAGATAATATTGGGGTAACCAATTATGAGGTATATCAAAACGGTATCAGTATTGCCAACACGGGAACCACAACAAATTTTAATGTTACGGGACTAACTCCAAGTACAATGTATAATTTTATGGTCACAGCCGCCGATGGTGCAGGTAATATTTCGGGGCCAGGAAATACAGTATCGATAACTACAGCGGCGGCACCTGATACCGAAGCGCCAAGTGCAGTTTCAGATTTAGCCGCGGCTGGTACAACTTCAACGTCAACCACACTCTCGTGGTCTGCTTCTACGGATAATGTAGGAGTTATAAATTATGAAGTGTTCAGGGATGGTACGAGTATCGGAAATACAGGCACCTCTACCACACTTACCGTGAATGGACTTACACCGGATACAAGTTATAATTTTACGGTTTTCGCCGAAGATGCTGCAGGCAATACGTCCAACAGCAGCAATACAGCAGCAATTGTGACATTGATAGGAACGGGAATAACCGATTATACTTCTGAAAATGCCAATCTGAATACCGTGGATTGGACTGCAAGGGATTTATTTGCAGACAGGAATATTGGAATTGGAACAACGGATACACAAGGTTATAGGCTAGCTGTAGCGGGAAACATGATTGCTGAAGCGGTTAGAGTTGAACTGCAGGTAAATTGGCCCGATTTTGTTTTTAGTAAAGACTATGACCTGCCACAATTGGAAAAAATTAAGGCCTTTATTGCCTTGAACGGGCATTTACCAAATATACCAAGTGCCAAAGAAGTTGAAAATTCTGGCATAGATTTAGGCTCCATGGATGCTAAGCTTCTCCAAAAAATTGAGGAGTTGACCTTGTATTTGATCGAGCAAGAGTCAGAAATCGAAAAATTGAAAGAGGAAAACGAAAAAATGCAACTTCTTTTAAAAAGAATGGATAGACTTGAATCCAAATTGAATTCCAAGTCTAATGAAAATAAGAAATACTATTGACGATAAAAATTTAATAGTAGAGCGAACAATTTAACAAGTGGTACAACCCCAGCACTTTAAAAACTTATGAAAAAAAATTACCTAAAAATTAGCATCGTCATATTGGTTCTGTTAGTACAGAATATTTCTGGACAAAGTATCAGAAAAAGTTTTGATGAAATGTCTGATTATGAGATAACGGAGCTCGTAGATGCGTTTTACGATCTTAGGAACGGTCCAGATCTAATGAACGACTTGGCCAATTTCCACGGACAGTTCTTCAATTTTGATAATACGATGGACCCGACCCGGTTAGATCTACATTTTAATCTTCCTGATGAGCCAGAAAGGGAAATTTTTCTTGCTTGGCACAGAAGAATGATCTTTGAACTGGAACAGGCCATGCAAGAGATAAACCCGGATATCAGCCTTTGTTATTGGGACTCGTCCATATATCAATCTCCCAACGACCCACTTTGGGATGAAAGTTTTCTCGGAAGTTTTGATGCCAATTGGGGGTTACGCAGAAATTTGGGAGGAAATGGACCGTTGCCAACGGTAACAGAAGTTTCTAACTTAATGGGCATCTCTGATTTTTACCAATTCTCCAATGTTCTAGAAAGAGATGCGGTACACAGAGGAGGACACGTTTGGACCGGAGGACCGATGAATTCTCCATTGTCTCCAAGGGATCCGGTATTCTTTATCCACCATTCGTTTGTGGATAAGATTTGGCAGGAATGGGAAACAATTTATCAGAGCTCTTCCTTTATGCCCACATCTATGTTGAGATACGATGGAACTTATGTTTTTGATGGAGAAACCTTGGCTTCCGTAGATCCTAACGACATTACCGATGCTAGAGTTTATGGAGTTTTTTATGCAGAAAATGGGCTGGCTCAGTTAGATAACTACATTGTTAGCAACACCTATAATCCCGAGGAAGTGTTTTATTATCAATTTAATATAGAGGCAGGCAACAATTTTATTGTACCCTCTGGCGCAGCGGCAAGAATGGCATCTTTAAACGAGATAAACCTTACACCTGGTTTTGAAGCTTCTGCTGGCTCCTCTTTCCAAGCATCGATCGATGACCAAAACGCAAACCTTGGTAATAGGCGAAGTTTATTGGCAAAAAGAGACAATAAACCATATCCACACTCAGAAATGCTCTACACGGAGATAGTCTGGGAAGAAGGAGGGGATTTATTGGATGATAAACCTATTATCATAACTGCGGCACCTAATCCATTTACAGAAAAAATAACAATTAAACTTAACGAACGTAAAGATTGTGTTATCGAAGTCTTTAATATGATGGGTATGTTGATAAAGGAGGAAGCTTTCCAGAACACCGATACCATGGTCATAAAAAACCTATATGGTCTGGCCAATGGATTCTATGTTATTCGGGTTACCGATGCCAATGGGGAGATTCTTGTAGTTAAAAGAATTATTAAAATGTAGAAGGAACAGTTTGTTCATAAAAAAAGGGGCCAAAGGCCCCTTTTTGTTTTATAAGTGGGTTACTGATTGTGATTTCCATGATCCATATGGATAGTGGAAGGATCTCGGTACTTACAGCAATCTGGTAGTTTATTGTATACAGAATCCGGTGCAGTAAAACCTTCGGAATCATGTCCTACCTCCGCAATTCTTTTTTGAATATTGGGTATGGTTACTTTTCGTTCATCGATAATGGCCTCAAAGAGCTTGGTTTCGGAGTTCCACGTGGCGAACTTCACACCTTTAAGCTTAACTGCGGCTTTTTCGATTCTAGTTTTGCACATCCCACAATTCCCCTTTACTTCAAAGCTAACGGTCTTGTTTTTGTCCTGCGAATGGCCAATGGCCATAAAGAACAGTGCAATACAGGTGATTAAGGTTGTTTTCATTATGTCGATTTTTGTATTATATCTTATATCTAAATCCTACATAGTACAGACTTTCTAGTACGGGACCATATAAAATAGTACTGTCAAAATAAGTGCCAAATGGGTCGGAACTGGATAGAATTGGGTCGGGTTGTGTAAAATTACCAATATTTTCTCCTCCAACATATACTTCGAACTTATTGGATAGGACACGGGTGATCTGTGCATTGAACAAATTGTAGGACGTGGACCATTCTGCAAGTTGAAATTCCTCGGGATTGGTATTTGTATTGGGCAATCGCTGTCTTCCCAACCAATTGCCGGTAACATCGAACCGCCATTGTTTTTCTGCTATTTTTAGGGTTTCATAGCTCAGGTTTACAAAAAACCTATAATTGGGCTGAAGAGGTTTTTCAAACTTACCGCTTCTATATTCCGTGGCAACATCAAAATATTTATAGGTCGTTCTTAAATGAAGATCTTGCAATATCTCATAATTCAAATCTACTTGTACACTGTTGGAAAAACTTTCTCCTTCAAGATTGTAAAATGCAATTTCTCTGGCATTTTCCCAATCTACCACTACCTGTTCATCAAATTGGGTCCTATAATAATCCATGGAAAACTCCAGGACTCTGTTCCATAAGTAGAGTTTTTGAATAAAGCTTACTCCATAGTTCCAAGCTTTTTCAGGCTGAAGGCCATAATAGTTTCCATTGGTACCGTCAATAACAATTTGTCTGGAAGATGCGAACAATTGCTGGTTCTCTGCGAAAATATTGGCGCCCCGTATGCCCCGTCCTAAAGAAGCCCTAAAACTGGCCTTGTCCCAGAGTGAATATCTTAAGTGCAATCTTGGAGTAATAAAAGTGCCCAAGTTGTTATGCCTGTCCGCACGTAGCCCTGCTACAAAACTTAGACCTTCCAGACTATCGTAGGTATACTCAAAAAAGGCTCCCAATGAGTTGTCGTACCGTGTAAAAGGAGTATTGTTCACGTTCTCCTCGAACCCATCATAAGTTAGGCTCACCCCGGTTTTGAACTTGTGCTGGGTACTGCCGATTATACTATTAAAAATAAGGTTGGAGTAAAAAGAACGATGATTGATGTCGTACTGGTTCAATCCATAAAAAGAGTTTTGATCATGCGCACTGTAGGCCGTTTGGAACCCGAAACTTTGATAGGGTAGATCAGGAAAAACATATCCCGTCTTTGCCGAGATATCCAGCCGCGAAGTTTCGATTTCACTTCCCCAGGCATTTGTGGTCAATTTATCTTCGTCTATATTAAAATCTGTTTGCCCCAGCTCTTTGGTGTCCGAAAGGTACTGAATATTGGCATAACTTACCCATCCGCTTTCGGGATCCATAAACTGCCACCGGTTCATAAAATTTATTTGTCGGGCCAATGGAGTGTCGTAGAAAGAATCGTCATTATTATCTATATACCCATTTCTAAGGTTCGCATGTATATAAAGCCCGACCCCCAGATCGTCAGTAATATTGTGGTTCAACCGTGTGTTAAATTCGTAACGTTCAAAATTGTTGGCGTAAAAATTAAGGAAGAATCGTTTATCCGTCAATGGTTTTACGAGTTCGCTATTGATATGCCCGGATATACTTTCAAACCCGTTCGGAACGCTTCCCGCGCCTTTGGTAATCTGTATGCTTTCTATCCAGGAACCCGGGATAAAAGAAAGTCCAAATACTTGTGAAGCCCCTCTTATGGATGGCATATTTTCTTGGGTGAACATTAAGTAAGGACTATTTAGCCCTAGCATTTGTATCTGTTTGGCCCCAAGAACAGCATCGGAAACGTTCACGTCTACCGCCGGGTTGGTTTCAAAACTTTCGGAAAGGTTGCAACAAGCTGCCTTTAGCATTTCACGACTGTCTACCGATACCACATTTTGAACTTTGAAAAGTGATTTTTGTATTGGTGCGACTTCTTTTTCAACCACTACCTCGTCCAAAACTACATTGGGATAGAGTACAATGTTACCAAGATTAGGCCGGTTAACAGGAATGGTGTCCGAACGGTAACCCACCGAGCTGACCACCAACTGCCGTATGTTTTTTTGGTATGGCGTGCTAAACTTTCCGTCGAAATCCGTAGTTGTACCAATTGTACTGGATAACCAATATACGTTGGCATTGGCAATGGGTATGGTCTTGCCTTTTTCGTTGAACTCCAAAACCTTGCCTTGTACTTGAAACTGGGAAAAACCGGATTTTAAGGCAAATACAAAAAAAAGAAAAAATAGTTGTCTCATTTGGAGAGGGGCTATCTACATCCCAAATCTACATTATTAGTGGGGCATTTGGATCATTGACCCCTAATTTTTTAAACTGGATGTAGTTCATAGATTTTTTTGGAAGTTAACAGAATATAGCCACGGTTTGAAATGCGATAAACTACTTTTAATTTGGTAATGTGCTATTTCTATGGAGTGATATGGGCTTAACAAAATTTATTGTAGTACTTTTTGTTTGGGTATTGCTTTTATTTTGCGGAGGATCTAAGGGTCTGAAACGAAAAAGCATAAAACAAATACGGGTAATAAATAACACCGAACACGTTTTTACAAATGTTTCTCTTTTTTCTATGCCATTTAAAACATTATACCCAGGGGATACATCGGAATACAAAGAGTTGGTCTATGATTCTTTAAAGGACGACCCTCTAATTTACTGTGTTAGCAATCAGACGAATTACGGAAGATATTTAATTATCCCAAAGGGAACCCAGGGTGAGTATACCTATAGGATCGATAGCATCCAGGATGGATTGATATTTTTGAGCTTTGGCAGGGATAATCCGTGATATGTCCAAGTTAATTATAGTTTGATTAAACTACTAAAGAGATACCATATGACAAAAACATTAGAGCATATTCGAAAATCGGCTTTTTGGGTTTTGGATGCTCTGCAAGGAGGAGGAGTAAGGAAACATTTTAATGAACTGAAAATAGTTCAGGCAAACCCAAACTCAACAAAGTCCTTGGAAATTAGGACCAAAAACTTAAATAAGGTTCTGGAACACGCTGTAAAAACTGTACCATTTTACTCCAAAGAGGTTAACGGTGCAGATTTGAATATTAAGAACTTTCCTATTATAGATAAGCAACTGATAAGAGATAATTTTGAAAGTTTTAGAAGTAGTTCTTTTAAGGATAAACATAATCACGAAGTTCGAACAAGCGGCTCAACGGGCAACCCATTTATTTTATATCACGATAAGAACAAAAGAGACCGAAACACAGCAGACACTCTTTTCTTTGCAAAGCGTGCCGGTTTTGAACTTGGTACCAAATTATATTATTTGAGATTATGGGACAAGCAGTATCAGAAAAATAAACTGCTTTCTTTTGTGCAAAACATTTCAACATATTCTGTGGACGAGCTGGATGATATTAGGTTGGAGATGTTGGTTAAAGAGCTGCTGAAAGATACTGGCAGTGTAAATATTCTTGCATATTCATCGGCTTTGGATACAATATGTAGTTATTTGGACAAAAACCATCCCGAGCAAAAATTTAGATGTAGAATGGATTCTGTAATCGCAATGGCGGAAGCATTGGCACCAGATGTAAAAGAGGGATTTAAAAAATACTTTAATGCTCAAGTAGTGTCTAGATACTCAAATAGTGAAAACGGAATTTTTGCGCAACAAGGCATTAATACAGCAAAAGATAGTTTCGAAATAAATTGGGCGAGTTATCATATTGAAATATTGGATTTGAACGAAGATAGGCCGGCCAAATATGGAGAAGTTGGACGAGTTGTGATTACGGATTATTTTAACTATGCTATGCCAATGATTCGCTACGATACCGGTGATGTAGCCATTATGGACGTAGATCAAGACAACGGCAACCTGGTTTTAAGTAAGATCGATGGAAGAAAAATGGACATGTTCACCAATACAAAAGGCGAATATATATCCTCGCACATTATCCACCATGTATTGCAATATGATGGTATTGAACAGTTTCAGTTTATTGAGGAACTGAATAACGAGTATGTGATAAAATTAAAGATGACCCGGCCCTTGGGGTCAACAGAGGAAGATGAACTAGTACGTATCTATTCAGAGTATTTTGGACATGGCGCTAAGGTTACCATTGAGTATGTTGATCATATTCCCCTATTACCTTCAGGAAAACGAAAATTGGTTATTAACAATGCAATACAGAAACCAGCGAGGACCAAAAAAGAAATTATAGAGGAAACAGATACTATGGACCTGGTCTCCTAAACCACTATAATCCAACCTTTAAGTTGTTAAGGATTCATATTCTTCTAGTATGGCTTTCATAATAACTTCTCGCTTGTATTGGTCAACTATCAATCTTCTAATGGCACTGGAATCTAATTTTAGTATATTTTCATTGTTGACGACCGATTTCATTGCACTGTAAAATTGATCTGTGTCCTTAGGAGGCACTATAATACCATTGTTACCATCTTGTATAATTTCATTGCAACCATTAATATTGGTAACAATACACGGCAAGCCCATGGCGGATGCCTGTAAAACGGCATTAGGGAACCCCTCCCTGTAACTTGGAAACACAAAAACCGAAGAAACCGACAAAAAGGGCCGTACATCTTTTTGCCAACCAACAGAGAAGATTTTTTTGTTGTTTTCTATTTCGGATACCGTTTCCGGAAGCAATGGATCCAATTCGGGTTCTGAACCTCCGACCAGAAGAAGAGAAACATTGTTGCTGGTTTTGGTTATTTTTGAAAAAGCGGATATCAGTTCGTTAATTCCTTTATCCTTAACCAATCTGCCCACAAAAGTAAATACTATATCATCTTGAGGTATACCGATTGCATTTCGCAATTCTTGCCTATCTGTTTGGGCGTACAGGCTTGGATCAAAGTACGAAGTATCGATACCATTGGAGCTGCCATGACCTAAAACCTTTATTTTTTCCTCGGGCGCATAATTATTTTGTACAATAATATCTTTTAGCCCAAAAGAATTGGGGTATACCTTTGTTGCACAGAAATAGGTGGCTTTTTCAATAAAATCCAAAAGTTTTCTTTTACTTCCTTTAGCTTCGAGCAAAGGCATTCCAGCCACTGTATGCAGTCTATAAGGTACTCGGGTTAAATATGCGGCCACCATTCCCAATAATCCAGCTTTTGGGGTATGGGTGTGAACTATCGTAGGTTTTTCATTTAAAAAGATGTAGCACAATTTAAATACACCGACCAAATCTTTAAAAAGTGTTATTTTTCTACTCATTTCTACTGGTATTACCCTAACTTCTTCTTTTTGGGAAACATCTTTAAGAGAAAAAGGAGGATTACCGGTAGAAGATATTCCAATTACCTCATAATATTTGGACATAAATTTTAGCTGTCCGTCCAAAAGAACACCAAGCGAACCCGGGACAGTAGTGATTCTTATCAGCTTTTTAGGTTTCATTAATTTAGATATAATTTTTAGAACAACTCCATATCCCCAAGGCTATATCCCCAAAAATTTGACTCTTTGTCCAAAAGCAGGGCATATTTATGTTCAGGGAAATTCAGTCTTTTAGTTACCATATTGGGCCCTTTTCTGTTCAGGTTTAGTGCAACATACAAACCACCGGCAATCAACTTGGTTCCGATGAGGCCATCTACCATGGACACCAATGGATATCTTTTGATCAAATGGGAAATGGCAGACTTAATTTTTCCCTGGGCATTTGGGTCCAACAGTTGTACATCTACTATGCGGCATTCCATAAAACCCTTTAATGGCTTTAGTCTATATATAATTAGCACATCATCAAGTTTGTAAAACTGGTAGTTTGCGAGTGGATTTTTTACATAACGCCACTCAAAATATAATTTTGAAAATGGGCAGAAGATATCCGCATCAATAAAAGGGGTGTTGTAGGAATGATTATTTTCCAGAATGTCTATCTTGACTTTTGCTGAATATTCGTTGAGCCTCTTTTTGGAAGATAGCCAATAAAAAGGATTGATTACGAGTCCGACGGGGATTTTTCTGTTGAGAACCCACCCCAACTTTAAATAACCACCAATACTTTGGTCGTTTGGGGTATTAAAAACAAAATCAAACCCTTCTTCGGATACCATTTTTAATGCATGGTTGGTAAGGCTCAAAAAGATTCCTTTTCTTCGGTGATTTGGAGAAACAGCCGTATCTACCGCCCTTACGGCCCTAAGGGTTTTGCCTGTGCTTTTTTCTTTCCATTGCCATTGCATAAAAGCCCTTACGCCAACTATTTCGGACCCTATTGTGGCAAGGTAGATTTTAGATTCGCCGAACGGATTGTCATAGTGTTTCCAGTGCCAATTTTGTACCGACTTTTCAGTGCTTTCACCGAGCGCAATTTTAAGGAGCTTTACTATTTCGGGCGAATCGGATTTGGTAGCTTCCCTAATTTTTATTTCATCCATTTTTTTCCAATTTTTCTACCAACGATTCCATGGAGTGGGAATCAAGACCAAACTTTTTATTCAGCTTTTGGTAATGGTTGAGTATCTTTTCAAGGTTTTTTAGGTTTTTGTCCATATTTGAACCAAAATTATGTGGGTGCCACCATAGATGGAATATCTTGTTGTGTTTGGCAGCGTAACTCATACTTTTTTTGATCCTTCGTATTTTTAAAAATTCTAAAAAACCAAGTTTATCTGAATAAGAGCGCAATAATCTGCTGGAAGGTATATTGTAAATAGGTTTTTTTTCCAAAAGCTCATCCCATGTATAGCAATGGTGGCCAAAGATATTTAGATAGGCATCCAAACCGCGAAAAAGCCTTCGGGCATATACATTGGGTAAAGAAGATTTATTTCCGTTTCCTTGAAAGGCCCAACTTTTTTCGTTACCTCTATAGGATGTAATTCCCAAGTCCTTGCATATTTCCAAGTACTCCGTGTTACATTGGTTTCTTGGAAAAACAATAGATTTCACATTAATGTTATTTTGCTGAGAGATTTTTATGGCGGCTTTAAGGTCCTCTTTAAATTCTTTTGATGTTTGACCGGGCTCTAGACAGTAATAATGGCTAAAAGTGTGAGTGCCTATGGTTTGGTTGGGATCTTTTGCTATTTCCGAAATCAATTCTGGTGCGAAATGATAGGGGTCACTTTTAGCGTTGTCTCCTACGATATCAAAATGTCCGTTATATGGAGATAGGTTTTTGTTTTTATATCCGGGTTTTAAACTTGGTATGTAATTTAGAAGCTCTTCTTTGGAATGGGCAAACAAGAAACCTACGGTAGAAAAAGTGGTTTTAATGTTATATTGAGAAAACAGGTCTAACAAGTTTGGCACTACTTTTTTTACAGCAATTATATCGTTACCATAAGAAGTTATGGTTCTTTTGTCCCTAACGCCCCATAGGAGCTCAAAGTCTAGGGAGATGACCAGTGCACCGTTTTTTTTATCCATAATATTAATTAAGCTAGGGTTTCAACTTTATCCACAAAGTTTTCAATATCATTCTCTTTCAAGAACGTATCGAACAAAGTTCTATTACCCGTTGTATCACTGTTAAGGGCTTTTTCCATGGATTTGGCCAATGCGTTCGTATCACTGGGCGTACAGGTTTCTACACCTTTAATGTTCTCTATATTGCCTGCACATAGCGTGGAAACCACTTTATTGTTCTGGCTCATCATCTGCAATAGAACATTGGGGAATCCTTCTAAAATGGAAGAAACCACACATAATTCGGCCTTTTTAAAATAGGGATAAACATTATTTACATATCCTTCAAACACTACATCTGTTTCAATCTGGAGCGTTTTGGCAAGATGTTGGAGCTCGCTTTCCTGGTTACCATTGCCCAGTATGATCAATTTATAATCGGGGAAATGTTCCTTGATCAAAGAGAAGGCCTTGATCAAATAGTCGAAACCTTTGATGGGCATTAATCTTCCCGCTGTTACAATATATTTTTCCGGAAGTTCTTTGTCCAAATCAATTTTGGACATTGCCATTATTTCTTTTAGATCAATAGGGTTGGAAATTGTTTTTGTTTTAGGTTGTAAGTAGGGTAGGGCATTCACCAATTGATTGCGCATAAGGTCTGTTTGGCAAATCAGTAGGTCTACCTTACTATATCCAATTTTATAAAAGAACTTATACCTTTTAAGTTTCAGACCCTTATAACGAATAAATATAGAAGTGGACTCACGACCCACGAATTTATGGGTGTTCAGTAATCCCAACTTAAGCAAAAGTCCTGTGGTTCCGGTAACAAATACATTGGAAGTATAGATATAGTCATACTTCTCTTTTTTACTTTTTAGTTGGTGAAAAAGAAACTTTATAAAACCTATTTTCTCGTTCTTATTGGAAAACAAGCGTTTTTTTATGTTGGCACCCTCTAGCTGGTCCCATGCATTGGCTTCTACTTTTTTATAGAAGTAGTAAATTGTTACATCATGCTTTTCACCATAATGGTTGGCCACCAGTCTAAGGAATTGCTCTGCTCCCCCTAAGTTATTGTTCGGTAAAATGAAAAGAATTTTCATGCTACTTTTTGTTGATCATATTTTCGAATAAATCCTCATATTTACCAAGGATTATTTTTTTTCCATACCTTTTTACAACTGAACTTCTTACTTCTTGGGTGTTAAAATGGTTGGAGGATGTATAATGCCTAAGGTTGTTGAGGTATTCTTCTTCGTTGACCGAAACATGGCCATTTATGCCGTTTTCAATAATTTCATTTATTCCGCCAGGAGCGTCGAAAGCCAATACGGGTGTGCCAACGGCACAACTTTCAATAACAGCATTTGGAAACCCCTCAACATATGAGCCTTGTAGATAAAAATCATTCTGGGCCAAATATTTGGCTACATTGCTTGTATGTGGTATGTGATTAATCTTTTCAGAAATATTTAATGATTTGGCCATCTTAGCCAGTTTTTCCTTGTTTACACCATCACCAATTATTGTGTATTTAAAAGGGTGAGGGTATTTGGACAGCATTCTAAGGATACGGTCGTGCCCTTTTCTAGGATGGAGCGATCCTACTGTAATAAAGTGTTGTATTGGGTTAGGGGCATTGTTGTGTTTAAGAATAAAGGCGTCCGTAATCGGATTATTGATTATGTAGGTCTTTGACCGAAATTTTGGATACTCGGAGATAAAACCATCATACATGTCTTGGGATTGACATATTATTGCACCCAGAAAACGGTAGCCTATTTTTTTTAGGTTAATTCCCCCGAATCTTTTTTTTCTGTCGCTGTACTTTTTTCTTACCCTATCCACATTGGCTTCTCTTGCGATAAAAACAGTCTTTAAAAAGAAACATGCCATAAAAGACATCATAATGTTCAGGTGAGAAATGGAACTAATTACAAGATGGGGCCTACGTTTTTTTATTTGTTTAAAGAGTGATAAAAAGGCATCGGAAATCTTGTCCTTTCCTAAAAAAACGATTTCTAGATCATTACTTTCAACAGAATATGCTTGGTCTTTTTTATGCCCGATTACGATTAAAGAGACCTGATATTTATTTTTTGGAAGGTTTGCTGCCAAAAAGGACATTACCCTTTCTGCTCCACCGGCCCTTAAAGAGGGTATAACAAAAATTATTTTCCTGATCATGTTGGTTGTAGGTTCTTTTCGGGTTGATGTATCTTTTTTTCGTTCAGGATTACTTGATATTGTAACCACATCGTTAAAAATGTGATGTAATAAAAGTTAAAAAAGTTATGGTTGGCCAGCAGGAAAACAGAGATGCCTATGGCTTGCATGAGTATATTTGGAGCTACACTGAACAGTGCGATCCCTTTGATCAGTAAGTATAAAAATAGACAAGTAAAAATAAGAAAGGGAACAATACCCGATTCTCCTATTACCAGTAGATATGTGTTGTGGGATCCCAATCTGTGTACTCCGCCACCCTGAAATGCCCCATATCCATTACCGACTATTGGCTTTTCGAGGATATAATCGTAAAAACGGGCCCAGGTCTCGGTTCTTGAATCTTCGCTGATTTGATTGCGATCTACCTGCTCATTGGTTACCAATGCTTTTAGCTGTTGAAATCTTGGATTGTTCAAGCCAATGAATTCATCAATAATAAAGAGAGTACTTAAAATAACGGCTCCTAGCACAAAAATTTTGATGTTTTTTATATTTATAAAAATGGACAATAGATTTATTAGCAACCAAAGGGCGATAAATGTTCTTGAAAAGGTCAGCAATCCCATTAATGTGAACAGGAACTGCCCGATCAATTTCATTTTTTTATTTTTCAGCCCATAGGATAATCCATATCCGGTAATGCAAATAAACCCACCAACGTTCGGGTTAATATAGAATCCGCTGTATCGACCATAATCACTTGTAAAGAACAATGTGTGCATAAGAATGCTCAAGGCACCTATGATCAAAAAATAGAAGAGTTCTTTTTTAGAGGTATCCTTAATTACCTCATACCCGCATATGGCTACTATAAAAAACTTTAGGAACAGGGTAACAAAAAACCTGAAGTCCCCCGTGTATTGGAACGCAGAAATAAGATAGTAGCTTAGACCTATTACTATCATCCAAACATTGGCCTTTCCTTTTTTGGAAAGAATAAAATACAACAACATTAAGACCAGTGAAAAATAGCTTAGCAGGCTTCCAACACCTCCGCCACCAAATTTAAGGGTCGCAGCAGGTAAATTAAGAAGGATCAATGCTAGTATGGAGTATTTGAGTATTTTCAAATGATTGATTTTAAGCTGTTAAGTTAATGGTCTTTTTTTAATTCAGCTTGCTGTTCATAAGATTATACCATGAACGGCTTACATTTTCCGATAAGTATCCTTGTGTACTATTTTCAGCCTTATTTCTTATGTTCGTCAAAAGATTTTCATCCGTTGTTAAGAGCTTAAGTCTTTCGGCCATTTGATCTACATTTTTTACTTCGACCAAATATCCATTTTTTCCATCCTCAATAATTTCAGATGGTCCGGACTCACAATCTGTCGAAATTGGAGCCAATCCAAAATGCATGGCCTCCAGCAAGGCATTGGGAAACCCTTCGTAATTGGATGTAAATAGGAATATCTTGGCCTTATTGTAATAATCCTCAATATTTGTTTTGGAACCAAGTAACTCTATATTGTTCTTATCGGCAATAAGTTCTTGTAATTTATTCATTTCTGAACCTTCACCAAGTATTTTTAATTTCCATCCTTTCGGATTTGCTTTGTGGAACGCCTCAATTGCCATAGCATGGTTTTTCAGCTTATGCAGCCTACCAACGGCCAATACAATGTTTTCTTTATTTTTTAGGTCCCTTTTAATTGTTAATTCTTTGTTGATAGGATTGGGAAGGATGGTAATCCTATTAGTTGGAATTTTGTTTAAGTAATAGTTTTTTACATTTTTGGTCTGTACAACAAGACTATCCGCTTTTGGGTAGGTCAATTTTCTCAAAAAACTCCAAAATTTTGGTGTATTTGCCCTCTTCGGATTGGTTCTTTCACTTACAATACAGGGAATACCTTTGCGTTTGGCTGCAAGAATGGATAGAATATTTGCTTGTGTAATAAAGCCTATTACCAACTGGATTTTTTGATCCTCGATGATTTTGCCGATTTTTCGATAGATTTTGAAGTTTAGTTTGATCGAGTCTATGAAATTGGCACTGGGCGGTATACTCTCTTCTGGAAAACAGGAAATTAATTTTATGTTTTTATCAATCTTATAGAAGGGAGTTACATTGGAAAAAGTGATTATTGTAATATCAAATTTTGAGGTAAGTTCATTTGCAAGCGTGGTTACAACTCTTTGAGCTCCTCCAGATGTAAGTCTACTGATTACAAAAGCAATCCTTTTTTTATTTTCCACGTTTATTTATTTTTTTAGAAATAAGATTTATGGCCCTGTGAGCCAGGTGCTTGAATCCATCTGTAAAAATATATAGCAGGGCACCGTAAGTTATGGCACATAGAAGGGCAACTTGTAAGACCAACATAAACCAACTAAAATAATTTTCCACTTGTAGGTTCAGATAGGTGCCGATTAAATAATCCATCGCAATTGCCAATAAAGAAAATAATAAAAGATGTCCTAAGTATCCTTTCCAAAAATGCCAAAGGTTGCTTTTGAAACCGTACTTGAACAGGAAGTAGGGTTTCCAGATTACCACGAACAGCACAAGACTGACCAACGTTCCCAGCATTATTCCACTAATACCGAGCATTCGCCCAAAGATGAAAGATATCAGTAGATTGACAATGGCCTCTGCGGCCGGAGCCCATGTATCTGAATATAGACCATACGCATTTTTAAAAAACTCGACGGCTCCTCTTGTTTGCCCAATGAAGAAGATGATGGACAATAAAACTAGGACTTCCTTTTCCAGAACATATTGTTTTCCGACCCATATGGTTATAAAGGGCTCAATACAGTAAAACAAGACAAGACCGATTACGCCACCTATAAAAAACTGTAAGGCCTGTATTTCCCAAAAAACTTTAAAAATGTTTTTTTTGTTGTTTTCTGCAACCAAATTTCCTATTCCTGCCCTTGTTCCGGAAAAAACCATTTTTACTAGACCGGTAAGCTTAGTGAAAATGAGTTGGTAGTTTCCAAAAAAAGCAACGCTTTCCAAGCTTACAAGGGCGAACACCAATATATTATCTGTTCCATCTTTAACAAAGGATCCGAGCTTGTGAACAAACAATTGCTTAATTTTTTTAATTACCTCGGGATACTGCTTAACTATTCCTTTGCTCTCTTTTGCATTTACAATAAGCCAAGGGTAATGCTCCTTTACCTTAACTCTCAATATCACGGCATAAATAATGGAAAAAAACACCTCTAGTGCCACCCATAAATAAAGACTTTGGAAATAATAGGACAACAGGGATTGTACAATTAGCCTTAATATGTTGCTTGTTTGAAAATACCCCTGTACCACATAGCCTTTTTGATCTGCTTCCAGCAAAACCATATGGTAATTGATAAAATAACTGAACAAGGTAGTCGCCAAAAAAGAATAAAAGGCAAAATAAACCAAGGGTATGGATAACGAGGTACTTTCAAAAATCCAAGGAAAAAATAAAGAAACCAATAACCCTCCGGCCAAAACAAACAAACCTATTCGATGGTATAAAAAACCTAATAAACCAATTATTTTGTTTATTTCTTGCTTATTGTTATCGTAAATTGGTTTATAGAGCGTATAACCAATAGCCGTTCCGATTCCCAGTTCTGCAAGATTTAAAAAGCTCAATACACTTCTTAACGTGCCGGTAAGCCCAATAAATTCATCTCCCAAAAATTCCAGGAAAATCTTTCTGGAAAAGAACTGTGCAATAATGGACAGCCCAAAAAAGAGAATTCCAATTTTGGCATTTTTGATTGATTTCCTTACTCTGGACATTTAAAAGTAGTTTAGCCGACCTTGCTATTGGTTAAAGTATGTCTAATCTTGTTGAACCCAATAATTGCCTCGAACACCCTTATGGGCAAATTTATTGCCATTTTTAGGTAGGGGAGCGGTTCTTTGGATTTCGGGTATAGCTCTTTTATTTTTCCCTTTAATCTTTTCCGATGTTGGTAATCGGGATCGATCTTTGGATTATAGTTGAGCAATTTGTAGTGTTTCAATAGTTTTTTGATCATATGATCATATGCTATTGAAATAATTTCCGGATCTTTGTTTTCCTTTTTAACCTTATTCAGCAAATACCAACCTGCATCCAATGAATCAAACTTTTTAGTGCTGTAGGGGCTCTTGGTAATACTCGTTGGATTGTACCTGTAGTTATAAAATGGTTCTAGATACACGCCTATTTCTTTTACCTTGGGTATATTGTCCATGGTAAAATAAACATCTTCCGAGGTTTTACCTTCCAAAAAGCGATAATCGCTTACCAGCTTAGATCTATACAATCTGCGCCAAACGGAGTATTGGTTATTTTTAATGATCCTTTTAAGTGCAGTTTTGCAGTCTTCCTTATAAAAATGATGCTCTTTTTCTTTCGTTTCAACATTGGATTTGGCAATACCACATTCAATTATATCGAGATTGTTTTCCTCTAGTAATCCAATGAGTACTGAAAACATACTGGGCTCTATCCAATCATCACTATCCACGAACGATAAGTATTCGCCTTTAACCAGCCCCAAACCTGTGTTTCTGGCACCACTGAGCCCTTTATTTTTCTGATGTACCACGATAACCCTATCATCTTTTTTCGCGTAGTCATCACAAATGGCTCCGCCATTATCTTTAGAGCCATCATTAATTAAAATTAACTCAAGGTTCTTATATGTTTGGGCCAGAATACTGTCTATACATTTCCGTAAGTATTCTTCCACGTTGTACACAGGCACAACAACACTGATCAAAGGTTGATCTTTCATAAATTATAACCTACCGTTAACCAGTGATTTTTCTAAGTATCCCTTAACATCGTAAAGTACACCATTGTCCTTTAAAAGAGAATTGAACGGATAGTTTGCGAATTCTTTGTGGGCCACGGCAAGTACCAATCCGTCGTAGTCGTTTCCTTCGGGCTTTTTGGTGGTTTTGAGGCCATATTCATGCATAACCTCTTCTGGGGAGGCCCATGGGTCGAACACATCTACATTGATTCCATAGCTCTTTAAGTTCGAAACCACGTCTACAGCTTTGGTATTGCGTACATCGGGGCAGTTCTCTTTAAACGTGATGCCCAGCACCAACACTTTAGACCCTTTGATCTTAATGTCTCGCTGAACCATTAACTTAACTACTTCTGCCGCTACGTGTTTGCCCATACCGTCGTTCATTCTCCTTCCGGCCAAAATTATTTCTGGATGATACCCGAATTGTTGTGCTCTTTGCGCAAGGTAGTATGGGTCAACACCTATACAATGCCCGCCTACCAAACCCGGTTTAAAGGGAAGGAAATTCCATTTGGTTGAGGCTGCCTCCAGAACATCGTGTGTGTCGATATCCATCAAGTTAAAGATTTTGGCCAACTCGTTTACAAAAGCGATATTTATATCGCGTTGGGAGTTCTCGATGACTTTTGCCGCTTCTGCAACTTTAATGGTCGTTGCCAAATAAGTTCCTGCCGTAATAACGGACGCATACAAATCGTCAACTTTTTTCCCTATTTCTGGAGTAGAGCCAGAGGTAACTTTTAAGATTTTTTCTACGGTATGCTCTTTATCGCCTGGATTTATTCTTTCTGGTGAATACCCTACAAAAAAGTCCTTATTAAAGTTAAGACCGCTTACCTTTTCCAAAACAGGTACGCACTCTTCTTCGGTTACACCGGGGTAAACAGTGGATTCATATACTACGATATCATCCTTTTTTAGAACTTTACCAACAGTTTCACTTGCTTTGTACAAAGGAGTAAGAATAGGTCTGTTTGTACTATCTACAGGTGTTGGTACGGTTACAATATAATAGTTACAGTCTTTTATATCTTCTATGTTGGACGAACAATACAATCCTTTGTCCATATTTGGGCCGGACTGCAGAACTTCTTGAAGAATATCGTCCTCTACTTCAAGAGTACTGTCCGTACCCTTGTTCAATTCGGCTACCCTGCCTTCATTGATATCGAATCCGACTACAGGATATTTAGTGGCGAAAAGGCGCGCCAAAGGCAAACCTACATACCCTAGTCCGATAACAGCTATTTTAATTGAGTTCATTTTTATAATTTAAGATAATGGTTATTTATTCTTTGTGGTTTTGCCAATTTGATGGTACTCGATTCCCAATTCTTCCAATATGGTATCGTTATATTGGTTTCTACCGTCAAATATTATGGCTTTGTTCAATCGCTTTTTGATTTCATTGAAGTCTGGAGACCTAAATTCTTTCCATTCTGTTAATAAAACCATAGCTTCTGCACCGTTTAAAGTGTCATATTTGGAATCGTGATAACTAATATTATCAAGGTCCTTCAAGTAGAACTCTTTTGCTTCGTTCATTGCTTTGGGATCGTACGCTTGGATTTTGGCACCTCTTTCCACTAAATATTTTATAATATAAATGGCGGGTGCTTCTCTCATATCATCGGTTTGAGGCTTAAAGGCAAGTCCCCAAATGGCAAAAGTTTTTCCTTTAAGATCTTCATTGAACCTTTGGGCAATTTTTTTGGCCACTACCAGTTTTTGCCTATCGTTCACATCTTCCACTGCTCCTATCAGTTGTGGAATATAGCCATGCTCCGTTGCAGTTTTTTTTAAGGCTTTAACGTCTTTTGGAAAGCAAGATCCTCCATAACCACTACCTGGATATATAAAACTGTAGCCTATTCTACTGTCCGAGCCAATACCGATCCTTACCTTGTTCACATCGGCACCAACTAGTTCGCAAATATTTGCGACTTCGTTCATAAAGGATATTTTGGTCGCTAGCATAGCGTTCGCGACATATTTGGTCATTTCCGCAGATCGTACGTCCATTGTAATCAATCGATCCATGCTGCTCCTAAAAAATGGAGCGTAGAGTTGTCTCATTTTTTTGGTGGCTTCAGGGTTGTCCGCACCTACTACCACGCGATCAGGTTTCATAAAATCGTTGATAGCATCACCTTCCTTTAAAAACTCCGGGTTTGATACAACATCAAATTCTATGTTCAGTTTGCGCTTATCAAGTTCTTTTTGAATAGTGGTCCGAACTTTGTCCGCAGTACCCACCGGAACAGTTGATTTATCGACCACTATTAAGGTAGCGTCCATGCTCTGACCTATTTGTTCGGCTACTTTTAATACATATTGTAAGTCGGCTGAACCATCTTCACCCATAGGTGTGCCCACAGCAATAAAGGCAATGTCACAATTTTTGATGTGTTTTGATAAATCCGTGCTAAAATGAAGTGTTCCGTTCTTAACATTTCTTAGAACCATTGGTTCCAGACCTGGTTCGTATATTGGAATGATACCTTTTTTTAGGCCTTCTATTTTTTTCTGGTCAATGTCGATACATGTGACCTCATTGCCCATTTCGGCAAAACAGGTGCCGCTTACCAAACCAACATAGCCAGTACCAATTACGGTTAATCTCATTTGTTATTGTTTTTAGAATAAATTTGGGGAAATCAGTATCAAAAACTCAAAGTTACTTCAAGTTTTCCCAGTACCAATGAACAGCTTCTTTTAATCCTTGTTCAATATTGTAATTAGGATCGTAATTTAAAAGTTCTTTAGCTTTATCTATCGACGCTAAGGAATGGGGTACATCTCCGGTTCTTTCAGGACCGTAGTTAATTTCTACGTTAGATATTTCCGAGTCGTAAACACTCAGGTTCTCTTTAAGTAGACCAACAAGTTGGTTAAGGGTTGTACGTTCTCCATAAGCTACATTATAAACGGTATTGACAGCATCGACATTGTTACTGACAATTGCCCTGATGTTCATTTCAATTACATTGTCTATATAGGTAAAATCCCGGGAAAAGCTACCGTCACCATTAATAGTCGGGGATTCGTGCTTCATTAATTGCATAACAAACTTAGGGATTACTGCTGCATAGGCACCATTGGGATCCTGCTTTCGGCCAAATACATTGAAATATCTAAGACCGATGGTCTCCATACCGTATGTTTTGGCAAAAACATCTGCATACAATTCGTTTACATATTTGGTTATGGCATATGGGGACAACGGTTTGCCAATAATGTCTTCTACTTTTGGCATGTTTTTCGAGTCACCGTAGGTTGAGCTACTGGCCGCATAAACAAAGCGTTTTATATTATTGTCCCGAGAAGCGATCAACATGTTGAGAAAACCGCCTACATTAACTTCGTTGCTGGTAAAAGGGTCTTTAATGGATCGGGGTACCGAACCTAAAGCTGCTTGGTGCAATACGTAATCCATGTTTTTGCATGCTTCGTTGCAATCTTCTGAATTTCTGATGTCACCTTCAATCAATTCAAAATTTGGATTGGACATAAGGTGTTGAATATTTTCTTTTTTACCTGTGGCAAAATTATCCAAACATCTTACTTTGTTACCATTTTTAAGTATAGCTTCACAGAGATTTGATCCAATAAAACCAGCTCCTCCGGTTACTAAAATATTGAAATCCTTTTTTAGGTTTAGATTTTTAATTTCCATTAAAGTCTATTTCGATTTTTCACGTAAAATTCATTAAAACAAATGAAATGGGAGTTAGTTTTCTATCAACGTTGATAAAATACGATAAAACGTATTACTTAGCGTAAAATTTTGATCAATGATCTTTTTATTAAGGATTCTCGTGGTTATATCCGTAAAAATTTTTGTACCAGGAAACAAAACTTGCAACTCCCTTTTTGATTGATGTATTTGGTCTATAGTTAAAATCATTCATTAAGTCCTTCACATCTGCCCAGGTCTTGGGAACATCACCATCTTGCATGGGCAATAATTCCTTTTGTGCCGTTGTTCCCAACTCTTCTTCTATGGCTTTTATAAAATCTGTTAATTTTACGGACTGATTGTTTCCAATATTGTAGACTTTATATTTTTCTCCAAATTTCAATCGTTTTTCAAGGTCTCCTTCAATAATATGCACAATACCTGTCACGATATCGTCTATATAGGTAAAGTCACGTTCCATGTTCCCATGGTTAAACACCTTGATCGGCTTGCCTTTTAGTATTGCATCGGTAAAAAGGAACATTGCCATATCGGGTCTGCCCCAAGGCCCATATACAGTAAAAAAGCGTAGCCCTGTAGTAGGAATATCGTAAAGGTGGCTATATGTGTGGGCCATGAGTTCATTGCTTTTTTTGGTCGCGGCGTACAAACTCACAGGATGATCTACATTATCCGTTGTCTTAAATGGAATGGATTTGTTATTGCCATAAACACTCGAGCTGCTGGCATACAAAAGATGTTTTATTTTAAAGTTTCTGCAGCATTCCAAAATATTGAGAAAGCCAACAATATTACTATCTATATAGGCTTCTGGATTTTCAATGCTATACCGTACACCTGCTTGTGCAGCTAAATGGCAAACAATACCAATGTTATGTTTGCTGAACAACTTAGGAAGATTTTCACGGTCGGTTATATCCAATTTAACAAAGCTAAACTTAGGATATGTTGAACTTTGGCAAACTTCGTTGGGTTTTTCTAGAACATTGTCAAAAACCCCTAGTTCTTTTAATCGGGCGGTTTTAAGTTTTGTGTCGTAATAGTCGTTGATGTTATCCAAACCGATAACGGAATACCCCAGTTCCAATAATGCCTTTGATGTGTGGAATCCAATAAAGCCGGCTGCCCCGGTGACCAATATTTGCATTTTAGAAGTTTTGGTTGCAAAGATAATCCTCGTAATGGATTAACATAAAGTAATTTAATAATGCTTAAAGTCCACGATGATGAAAAATATGTGGCGGATGTTAAAGAAAAGTGCATTTCGTCGAAAAAACAGTTGTTTTTTGTTAAAAAAATCGACGAAGTGAACTATTTCTTAGATGAGATACGTAAAAGAATGAGTGTAAGTCCAAAGATTACATGAGAAAGATTGATTACATAAAACAATGATAATTAGACAAAAAAGTGTATTTCATCGAAAAAATAAGACATTTCGTCAAAAAAAGTTTTTCTGTATTTATTTTTAAGCCCCAAAGCAGCAATCCCATGACAAAAAGAATTTTCACCCCATTACATTGTATGTTACTTGTATTAATTTTTGTAACCTTATTTTCCTGTTCAAAGGACACAGATCTTTTTTACCAATCCATAGAGGATGAGATAGTTGAGAATATAGAGGAAGAAACAGTTGAGGAAGATACCGATGAAGATTCGGAAGAAAACGGGGATGAGGATGACCCAATTAATGATGGTGAAGGTGGGGATACGGATAGCGACCTCCCAACGGACAATGTAGTGTCTTCTGATCTAAAGGCGTTCCCAACTGCAGAAGGATTTGGTAAGAATGTTACTGGTGGTCGTGGAGGAAAGGTCTATACAGTTACTAATTTAAATAAAAATGGGCCAGGGTCTTTTGTGGAAGCCTTGGAGGCATCTGGACCTCGAATAATTGTTTTTGCCGTGGGAGGTACAATAGAACTGGATTATGAAGATCAAGTTTATGTAAGAAATGGAGATTTGACCATTGCCGGACAAACAGCACCGGCCAACAGTGGAGGAATTACAATCAAAGGATCCATTAGGTTTAACTATACTGATAATATTATACTGCGAAATATTCGGTTTAGACTTGGAGATAATGGTTGGAAAGATGCATCAGGCAACATTGTTGGCTCAAAACCATCAGGGATAGCCTACGATGGATTGGAACTACTTAATGTTTCCAATATGATAATTGACCATTGCTCGGTTTCATGGAGTATAGACGAAAATTTCTCCGTGGTCGATTCTCAAAATATTACCGTTCAAAACTGTATAATTTCCGAGGCATTGGCTCAATCCGTACACTACGAGAGTAGTTCTCACTCTATGGGCGTCTTAATAAACAGGTCGGAAAATGTAACTTTTTACAACAACTACGTAGCACATAATTCCGAAAGAAATATCAGAGCGGCCAGATCTACTTTTGAAATGATCAACAATGTATTTTACGATTTTAAAGGTGCAGGCGGATTTAGTTCAGGACAAAATTGGACGGCAATAGGCAACCATTGGAAAAAAGGAGCCACAGATGTAACATCGGCTAACATAACAAGTTATGTGAACGATTCAGGGCAAGGTCATTCAGGAAGTATTTATTATGCCGATAATACAAATGATATAGGGATACCCTTCTTGTCCCCTAAATGGGAACCATATATTGTAGGAGCGCCACCGGTAGATTCAGGTATTAACGCAAAATCAGTGGATGCCGCAATCAGCTACGTGTTATCCAATGCAGGTGCCAGATATCCTTATTTTGACTCGGTCGACCAACGAGTCGTACAGAATTTTTACAGTTCCGCAGGAAAAATTGTTGACTCCCCAGAAATGTCCGGAGGTTATCCATACCTTAACAAAGGAACGGCAGAAGAGGATACCGATCAAGATGGTATGCCAGATGATTGGGAAATCGCCATGGGGCTTAATCCACAAGTTGCGGATGACAGTGGAGATTTGGACAATGATGGTTATACCAATATTGAAGAGTATATTAATTTAATTGACATGAACTAAGCAAAATCTTTTTAAATAACCTAATAGATCATCAGACCCGGCAATTAAGCCGGGTTTGTGCTTTTTATCCTTTTAAAAGGACAAACATCTAATAATGGATTATAAATTGCCCGAAGAGATTATTTTTGTTGGAAGCAAATTTCATTGACCTCAAATGTTATTCAATTCCTTAGCATTCTTATTGTTTTTCCCATTGGTCTTTATAATTTACTGGGCCATACCAACAAAAAAGGTAAAACTGCAAAACCTAGTTCTTTTGTTGGCGAGTTATGTATTCTATGGTTGGTGGGATTGGAGATTTTTATCATTGATTGCTTTTTCGACATTGGTAGACTTTTTTATCGGTTTGGCCATATCTAAACACAAAGGAAGAAAACGTCATTTCTTTTTAATGATTAGTGTTTTTACCAACCTAGGGCTACTGGGAGTATTTAAATATTTTAATTTTTTTATAGAATCTTTTTTGGCCATTGGGGAAAGTATAGGGTATACCCCCGGATTTACCACACTAAATATTATATTACCGGTAGGTATATCCTTTTATACATTCCAAACTATGTCGTACTCAATAGACATATACAGAAAGGAGATATCACCAACAAAGAATTTCATAGCATTTGCAAGTTTTGTGGCATTGTTCCCGCAACTTGTGGCCGGCCCGATCGAGAGGGCCTCAAATCTTGTCCCTCAGCTACTGAACCAAAGGTATTGGAGCCATAATAAATTTAAGGACGGATTTTTCCAAATACTTGTTGGTTTTTTTAGAAAGGTAGTTGTGGCGGATTCTATCGGGTCTCTGATAGATGGAATATACAATGCGCCCGATATTCATAATGCCACTAGTATTGTTATGGCAGTGGTCCTGTATTCGTTCCAAATCTATTTTGATTTTAGTGGATATTCAGATATTGCGATAGGTACGGCCAAGCTATTGGGGTTTGAGTTTAAACCAAACTTTAATTTGCCCTATTTTTCCTCTTCCATTACAGAGTTTTGGAGAAGATGGCATATTTCGTTGTCATCTTGGCTGCGGGACTACTTGTACATTCCACTGGGAGGGAACAGAAAGGGACTTGTAAAGCAATACAGAAATTTGTTCATTACCATGTTTTTAGGAGGTCTTTGGCATGGGAGTTCATGGAATTTTGTTGTGTGGGGCTCCCTGCACGGAATATTGTTGGCGGTGGAAAAAAGATTTAATCTAATACCGAACAAGTATCGTTTTTTTAATAATATATTGGTGTTCGCCATAGTTACTTTTATCTGGATTTTTTTCAGGTCGTTGAGTTTTCACGATACCGAAATCATTATTTCAAAATTGTTCAGTTTTGACTATGGTAAACCGTTTATAGGGAATATAAGCATATTTGCTACCGTAGTCTACGGTCTATTGGTGGCCCTAATTTTTGATACATTTCTATTTGTTAAAAATATACGGTTGGAAAGTTATGGGTCTTCCCTTAAAGTATGGTGGTATGTGCCGATTACATGTTTTATAATCATAAACACTATTCTTTTTTATTCAGATGCCAATAACTTTATCTATTTCCAATTTTAATAAGAGATGAAAAAGAAATCTTTGATTCTGTTTTTAATGATAGTGTTGAGTCTACTATTGGTGGACAGGATGGTTTATGCTCTTTTGCATTCTATGGAGCAAAAAGTGTACACTGGGCAAAGTGTTGGCAAGGCAAACCTCTTTAATAAAGTCAAGGATTCTGTGGATTTGATGATTTTGGGAAGTTCTCGAGCTGCTCGCCATGTAGACCCAGAGCTATTTCCTGTGTCTGGTTTTAATATGGGAATGGACGGGACCCATCTTGGTTACGCCACAGCACTCATGGCTGTGTTGGATAAAGAAGGGCAGACTATACTTGTACACATAGATCACCATGAAGTTTTTGATGACCAGTATGATGCGGAAGACATGTTGGCATTGCTTAACGAAGCCACGGACGACAGTAAAATGGAAAAAGTTATCAATAAATATTTTCCAGAGGAGATCATATTGTCCAAAGTGTCAAAAAGTTATGTGTATAACGGGAAAGTTCTTGGTATGTTAAAAAATTACCTTGGCAGTACAGGAGCACCAAGGATTTCAAATGGTTTTGATCCTCTGGAACCAAGTGCAGGGCAAAGAAAAACGTTTCAAGATATCCTTAACAAGGAAGGACGGTATCAAGAGCTAAAAATGCCCCGGCCCTTAAAAGTGAACACATTTTTTGAAAGTCTGGTCGAAATAGCACAAAAATCCGCTCAGAACAAGCGTTCAGAGATAATATTTTTTACTTCTCCATCTTTAAATAAAGTAGACGATAGTACCCGTGCAAGAACGGCTAATTTTTTTAGTGCCAAGGGAATCAGGTATATTGACGATCTGGATTTTTTCAATGATTTTGATATAGACCATTGGAAGGATAGGAGCCACATGTCTAAATATGGGGCTGAACTATATTCTAAAAACTTAAGTACCCAATTGTTCTTGGATTAACACGACAGCAAAAAGTTTATCTTCATCTTCAAATAGGTGAATCATTTCGAAGAGAAGTCCTCGATGTGGTTGGCAGCAAGTATTAAAGAGACTGAATAAGAAAAAGCTATGGCAATTTCCATGTTGCTAACATTTTAGGTCTCAACCCAAAAACGTCATTCTATTTTTCAATACTATACTTGGTAATCTTCAATAAATACATTCAACCGATTTTTTACCACCTTTTGCCGAATAGTGCCTGCAAAAATGTAGCGAGGCTAATTTTCATATTACTTTTACTATTGAGAAGTAAAACGCTCACCTACTTACATCAACCCAAAACCACTAATGGAAACCACAGTCTTAAAAAAAATCTAGTTATCTCCACCTCATATGGGAGCCAATGAGCAAGCCTATGTGAAAGAAGCATTCGATACCAACTGGATCGCCCCCCTAGGTCCAAACGTTCAAGCTTTCGAAAGTGCAATAGAAGATTTTGTTGGAAATAACGTGCATGCCGCATGTTTAAGTTCTGGTACCGCAGCGATCCATCTTGGATTAGAGCTATTGGGTGTTGCTACCGGTGACGAGGTGCTTTGTCAAAGTTTTACCTTCGCCGCATCGGCTAACCCGATCAAATATTTGGGAGCATCACCTGTATTTATCGATAGCGAGCCCGATACCTGGAATTTAGACCCAGTTTTACTGGAAAAGGCAATTAAGGAAAGAATACAAACAGGTAAAAAACCCAAGGCCATAGTTGCCGTGCACCTTTATGGGATGCCATATAAGGTCGAAGCTGTTCATGCGGTCGCAAAACACTATGGCATCCCTGTTCTGGAGGATAGTGCAGAGGCCCTTGGCAGCTCGTTCAATGGTATCAATTGCGGTAGCTTTGGAGATATGGCCATATTGTCCTTTAACGGGAACAAAATAATTACAACATCGGGAGGGGGCGCTTTACTTGCCAAATCCAAAGAAACTAAAGAGAAAGCGGTTTTTTTGGCTACTCAAGCTAGGGACAGTGCACCTCACTACCAACATTCCCACATTGGTCATAATTACAGGATGAGCAATGTTCTTGCCGGAATTGGAAAAGGGCAAATGGAAGTGCTCAAAGATAGGGTGGGAGCAAGAAGAAGGAATTTTGAGTTTTACAAAAAACACTTGGGCGATTTAGAAATGATTTCTTTTCCAGAAGAGCCAAAAGGTTATTTTTCAAATAGATGGCTCACCTGCATATTGACACCTTCATTGGAGGTTAGAGAGAAGATAAGAAAAACTCTCGAAGTTGAAAATATAGAGTCAAGGCCCTTATGGAAGCCCATGCACTTGCAGCCTGTTTTTGAAAAGGAAACATCATACGTAAATGGAGTAAGCGAAAATCTGTTCGAAAAAGGTTTGTGCCTGCCCAGTGGCTCCAGTTTGGAGGAAGATGATTTACAACGTATTTGCACAATTATTAAAGGTGAATTAAGATGATTCGAGAGTACTTTTATAAAAACGGTAGACGTTACGCTTCTAAATGGACTGTCCTGGCAATAGATCTTTTTATTGTATCCGTCTCATTTATTTTGGCATATTTTATCCGATTCAATCTAAGCTTTAATTTTGATGTAAACCGACTTTGGGTCCAGTTGCCCGTGGTAGTTTTCTTGTTTTTGGTAGCCTTTTTGATCTCGGGGAGTTATAAAGGTGTAGTCCGGCACACCGGTATAAAGGATGTTTATGCGATTTTCAATGCGGTCTGTTTGGCAAGTATCGGCACCATCGGCGTAGTTATGGCCAATAGATATTTAGATCTGTTGGAGGACTTTACAATTCCCCTTTCCATAATCATTATCAACAGTTTGCTCACTTTTATAGCGCTGGCTGCTTCCCGATACGTGTTTAAAATAGCGTTTGAAGCGTTGATGAACAGAAATGAGGCTCCAACTAAAAATATGATTATTTATGGAGCTGGTGAGTCAGGGATCATTACTTACAATACGCTGACCAACCATTCAAAAATGCGGGCCAAAGTAATTGGCTTTGTAGACAATAATCTTCAAAAAGTAGGTAAGCAGATAAATGGTGTCAAAGTTTATGATAAATCCATTTTAACCAAGGAGTTTGTTAACTTTAACAACATCACCGAAGTTATTTTTTCCATTCAAAGTATCCATCCCAAGCAATTACGGGTATTGGTAAACGAGATTGTGGACCTGCCGGTAAAAGTAAAGATAGTACCTCCGGTAGAAGATTGGATCAATGGGGAATTAAAGGTCTCGCAAATTAAGAGGGTACAGATAGAAGATCTTTTGGATAGACCTCCTATCGAAATCAAGAACAGTAAGGTGATGAAGGATTTTGACGATAAAGTCATCATGGTCACCGGGGGCGCAGGTTCGATTGGTAGCGAATTGGTCAGGCAAATTTGTAAATACAACTACCGAGCTCTTATAGTGATAGACCAAGCTGAGTCAGCTCTTTACGATTTACAACAAGAATTAAAACAGTCAGGTTTTTTCAATTATGTACCGATTGTTGGCGACATTCGGGATAAAAACAAGATGCGCGTGCTTTTCGAGGAATATAGACCGGACCGAATTTTCCATGCAGCAGCCTATAAGCACGTTCCCCTTATGGAGCAGAATCCGTACGAAGCAGTAAAGATCAACGTAGCGGGAACCAAGACCATAGTGGATCTTGCCGTGGAATATATGGTTGAAAAATTTGTTTTTGTATCTACAGATAAGGCGGTAAACCCAACAAATATAATGGGCGCGACCAAGCGTATTGCCGAGATGTACATTAGTTGCAGGCAACAAGAAGGAAAAACTAAATTTATTACCACAAGATTTGGGAATGTTCTTGGTTCCAACGGTTCAGTGATTCCATTGTTTAGAAAGCAAATAGAAAAAGGAGGGCCACTGACCGTTACACATGAAGATATTACCCGTTATTTTATGACGATACCCGAAGCATCCCAATTGGTTTTGGAAGCAGGAGCAATGGGCAAGGGAGGCGAAATATTTATTTTTGATATGGGTGAGTCCGTTAAAATTATGGATTTGGCCAAAAACATGATCCGCCTTTCAGGGTTGCACTACCCCGATGATATAGACATTAAGATAACCGGATTAAGGCCAGGTGAAAAATTGTATGAAGAATTGTTGGCCAATGGAGAAAACACACTCCCAACGTATCATGATAAGATTATGATAAGCAAGGTCAGGGAAATCGAATATGGAAAAATAAGAACAATGATAGATGAATTATGCATCTCCAACCTCTTTTTCAAAGATAATGTTGTACAATTGATGAAGAGTATTGTTCCAGAGTATATTTCCAACAATTCCGATTTTTGTAAATTGGACAAAAAATATCCAAGACCTGAGTTGGAGAAAAATCAAAAACCGCGATATCCACAACTAAACAATTAAATAAATGTTCAAACCTGTGTTCCTAAACAATAAGTTGGCAGTACTTGCTGTATTTTCCTTACTTTTTATCGTATCCTGCACACCATCAAAAGATGTTGTCTATTTTCAAGATGCCAATCAGTTTGAAACCTTGGTCGACGAAAACAATTTCTCCACAAAATTCAAGGTAGATGATTTGGTAAGTATCCATATATCCACTTTGGATCCTGAAGCCAGTGCACCGTTCAATTTGTTACGAGGGGCTGAAGAAGGAGGCTTACGCGCCGAACAGGTCAATTATTTGGTGGATAAGAATGGTGAAATTGATTTTCCGGTAATAGGAAAAATAAAGATTGAAGGATTGTCACCTAGCGAAACCCGAGATTTGTTAAGAGAGAAATTAAAAGATTATTTAAAGGACCCGATCATAAACATTAGGATACGCAATTTTACGGTTACCGTTCTTGGGGCGGTCAATAGGCCCGGAACATATCCCGTAAATGGCGAACAGATAACTATTATGGAGGCATTGGGAATGGCCGGCGATATAAATATAAAAGGACGAAGGGACAATGTTATGGTCATTAGGGACTTTGATGGCACAAAAGTTTACAATAGAATAAATCTAAACCAGAAAGATGCTTTAAAATCCCCGGTCTTTTATTTAACTCAGAATGATGTGGTTTATGTGGAACCTAACAAATCAGGAAAAACCCAATCCAGCTTAGATCAAAGGGCCAGTATAATCATATCCATTGTGTCAATGTTGGTAACCTCGACCGTTATTTTGATCAGAAACTAATTTGTTTGCCCTAATTCACACCAATTCATTAACCTATTTTCAGTTATAAATGAATACCAAGTTAGATATTAAAAGCATATTAGACTCATATTTAAAACATTGGAAATGGTTTGTATTGAGTGTAATAGTAGCATTTTTACTTGCATTTGCATACCTGCGCTATACAATACCCAAATACAATGCTTCGGCCAAAATTCAAATCATTGAAGACAAAGGGGCATCTTCCGAATTAAGTGTACTTCAAGATCTTGATGTTTTTTCTGGAGGAAAGACAAGGATTGAGGATGAGATTGAAATATTAAAATCTCGAAGCAATCTAACCCAAGTGGTTAAAAAGTTAAAGTTGAATGTTCGTTACTTCGTTATCGGAAATATAAGGGACAGCGAACTGTACGGTGTTGATTTTCCTTTTAACATAAACTTTATTTCCGCAGATTCCATTGTAAACAAATCTAGGCATCAATTTTTCATAGACTTAAATTCGGATACGTCTTTTGAATATTCCGAACAAGAGGATGCACCATTCAAGAAATATGATTTTGGATCAAAGATCCAAACAAATATTGGTGATATAATTCTAGTTCCCAATACCAAACTGTTAAAATCTTACAAGAATAAAAGGCTAAAAGTAATAGTACAGCCCATACCTAAAGTTGCTGCAGGGTACAGGCAAAAAATCAATGTAAGTCCGGCGGCCGAGTTTTCTAACATTATTAATATATCACTGACCGACCCAATTCAAAAACGGGCAATAGACGTTATCGATGAATTGGTACTCACCAATAATGCAAATGCAGTAGCGGACAAAAAGGCCATTGCGGATAGGACCACCAAGTTTATCAACGATAGGATAACCGAAATTTATAGTAACCTTTCATCTGTAGACCAAACAGCGGAGAGTTTTAAAGAAAGTAGGGGAATAGCTGATTTAGGATCACAATCCAATGTGAATTTTACCCAAAGTGCTGCAAACGAAAAGCAATTGCAGGAAGCAAATATTCAACTGAATATTGCCAACTCTATGAAAGATCTGATCAACGACAAGGAAGGGTACGATTATATTCCGACCAATGTTGGTTTAAGCGATCCTGGAATTGCCAACGCTGCCCAGCGATATAATGAGTTGATTGCTCAGCGTAACAGGTTGCTGGAAAGTTCCAATGAGAAAAACCCTGTTATTGTTAAATTGGATCAACAGCTCGAAGGTCTCAAGAGAGGAATGCAGTCCAGTTTAAACAATGTGACCAATAACCTGGACCTTCAGGTTAACAGTTTGAGCAAACAATTGTCTCAAATTAATTCCAGGATATACGCCGCACCAAGTAACGAAAGAGCTTTGCGCGATATTTCCCGACAACAACAAACAACAGAGTCCTTATATTTATACCTGTTACAAAAAAGAGAAGAATCTCAGATAACCTTTGCATCTGCAGCTCCCAAGTCTAAAATCGTAGATTCCGCTTATGGGTCCAATCAACCGGTTTCTCCCAATAAAAAGATTATATACTTGTTGTCGATTATTATCGGCTTATTGATTCCTTTTTCTGTTATTTATGTGATTGATTTGTTGGACAACAAGTTGCACAATAAATTGGATTTGGAGAAAATCGCTGGAAATGTCCCTGTTTTGGTCGAAATTCCTAAACTTGGCCGAAAGGAATCAAAATTTGTAAAAAATGAAGACCGTTCGGTTTTGGCCGAAGCGTTAAGAATATTAAGAACCAATATCAACTATATCCAGAAGTCAAAAAAAGGCGATAAGAATGTGATTTTTGTAACCTCTAGTGTGCCTGGCGAGGGTAAAACTTTTGTTTCCTCTAATCTAGCCGCCATTTATGCGAGTACCGGAAAAAAAGTATTATTGATAGGCGGTGATATTAGAAACCCAAAACTGTATAATTTCTTTACTGAGGGAACCCCTACGGATGGAAAGACAAATCTTAAGCCCAAACGGATTGTAAAAACTGGACTTACGGAATATCTATACGACACTAGCGTATCTTTAAATGATATTATTGTGCCGACAGATGTTAATACTAATAAAGTAGATATCATTTTTTCAGGTAAGATACCTCCAAATCCAACGGAATTGTTGATGAGCGATAGGATAAATGATTTATTTAAAGAAGTATCCGATTTATATGATTATGTAATCGTGGACACCGCACCACTTATGGTTGTAACGGATACACTTTTGATCAGTGAACATGCCAGTCAAATACTATATGTTGTTAAGGCAGGTGCCACGGAATTAAAAGTTCTTGACTTTCCGTTAAAATTAAAAGAGGAGGGCAAGCTAAAGGGACTATCATTTGTGGTAAACAACGTTAAACAATCCAATCTAGGCTACGGTGGAAAGTATGGTTACGGCTACGGTAAAACCGTTAAAAAATGGTGGAAATTCTCGTAATCAGTAAAAAGTTTGGATTGTATTTTCGATAGCTGGCAATAGTCTATTCAACATTTTTTTGGACAGTCGGATTTCTTTGAGAAGATTCAATTGCCTCGCATTATGGACATCGGTTCCCACAAAGTCGATAAGGTCGTCTTTCAACAATTTCTCCGCAATTTTTTGTACATCGGAGCCATAGGACGCGGCACTTAACGAAAGTAGGTTGAGCTGGAATAGGATCCCGTTCGATTTCATGGACGGATATTTGCCATATTTACTATGGTAGTACATATAGCGTTCCGGGTGCGCCAAAATGGGAAAGTACTTGTGCTGGGCAATCTTGTTCACCGCAAGATCAAAATTGAAAGAAGGCTGTAGATAGGACATTTCGATCAACAAATATTCCTTGTTTAAGGGCATTATCTGTTTCTCTTCCAAAATATTCTCAAAATTATCGTCGATCATATGTTCGGCCGCACAGTGCAAAGTAATATCCGATAAGCCGTTTTTCTCCATTCCGGCCAATAGCGCTTTATGGGCAATTTTTATTGTTTCCGACGTGTTATCGTAATGGTTGTGCATAATATGGGGCGTACACCTAAAATAGGTAACTCCCATATCTGCGAAGCCATTGATCAATGCAATGGATTCATCCACAGTTTTGGCACCATCGTCCAAACCTGGAATTATATGATTGTGAATATCCACTAGACCGTGTAAATAATCGGCCAAATAAATTTTCTTCTCAAAAAAACTTATCATGCATAAAATTTGGACTGCAAAGATAATGGTTCTGTACCCTCAATCCATAAGACATTAATCAATAATAGGGAATAGACCGGTCCAAAATAGAAATCCGGCCCATAGGACCGGATGTATAGATTCGCTACATTAAATTTCTAAACTAAACTTAAAGGCAAGATAAGCAACATCCAAAGGCTTATCGATTAACAAAAGGTCAAAAAGGTTAACGAAAGATTAATCAGGTTAACCAACATGTAAATAGCTCCCGATTTTTTGTTTACTTCGCATTATGCTGACCAAAAGAAACCTTTATGTCCTAATTTTTGTAATTGCCGTTATAGGTCTTTTGGTGGTCCAATACCAGTATTTAAGAGTAGGTTTGGGATTGGCCAAAGCTCAGTTTTCCGATAAAATAGATAAAGCACGGGAGAACATAAATAGTGAATTGTCCACGGTAAATGCACTGACCTATACTTTGGGGAATGCCATACAAAAGGACACCTCCCAAGTACATATAAGTTTGGACAGTCTGGAAAAAGCCTCACAATACTATCTAAACGATTATATCGCATATCAATTAAAAGTATCGGGCATAGACGCCCCATTTACCTATACCCTTTATTCCAGGGATTCTATTACCTATTTAAGTTCTGCAAGACCACATCTTTCTAAAAAGGAAAACTTGACGTATCCTATGAAGATCGAAGGCTATTTGCCCAAGCTCTTACAAAAGGAAGTAATCTTGGAAATTGGTTTTGAAGATTTAAACAACTATTTTCTGGGACAGATCAGGGGACTGATCCTGCCAGGACTGTTGTTTTTATTGATGATAATTTTCGTTGTTATTTGGGTGTTGCGGTCGTTTTACTTGCAACGAAGCATTATTACAACCACGAACGATTTTATAAATAACCTGACACACGAGCTCAAAACCCCTGTGTTTTCCATTGGCTTGGCCACAAAAATTTTAAAAGAGGATGTTCCAGATGAGAAAAAAGAGGTTGTGGACCTTATCCGAACAGAATCGGATAGACTTAAAAAACATATCGATAAAGTTTTGGAACTCGCCAGTATGGAATCCGGAAATCCATTGATGCAGTATCAGGAAGTGGATTTTAGGCCCGAATTGGAGCGGATTTGTCAGAGTTTCGCCTTACTTGCCAAGCACGAGCAGATTGATTTTGGCTACACATTGGAAAAGGGATCTTATTTAATAAAAGCAGAAAAGTTCCATTTGGAAAATGTAATCGGTAACCTCTTGGAGAATGCACGTAAATACTCCGATCACCCCATTATAAAACTAAACGCATACAAACAAAAGGGGAAATTACTGATTAATATTTCCGATAACGGAGTTGGAATTTCACAGGAGGACATCAAAAAAATATTTAGCAAATATTATAGGGTAAAAAACGGTAACGTGCACAAGGTAAAAGGATATGGCCTTGGGTTATATTACGTTCAAAAAATTATAAAAATGCACAGGGGAAAGGTATCCGTACAAAGCGAATTGGGCAAAGGCACCAACTTTACCCTATCCCTTAAATTAATGAACAATGGATAGAATGTACAAACTACTTTTGGTGGAGGACGATAATGCCCTGGGATATTTATTGTCGGAATATTTGGGAATGAAGGGCTTTGCCGTAAGTTGGGCAAAAAATGCAGAAGAAGGAGTTCAAAAAACAAAGACCAACGTTTTTGATCTTGCCATCTTGGACGTTATGTTGCCAGATATGGACGGTTTTGAACTCTCGCAGAAAATAAAGAGCATAAACCCCGAACTTCCGTTTATTTTTTTAACTGCAAAATCGTTAAAAATAGATGTATTAAAAGGATTCTCTCTCGGCGCAGTTGACTATCTTAAAAAACCGATAGACGAAGAGGAATTGGTGGTAAGGATCAATGCACTCCTTGCCAGATTGGTGGCCGATAAAGTGGAAGAACCCCATGTTTCTCAATATATAATCGGGGATTATTTGCTGAACATGGATAATTTTGAACTGAATTATAAAGGAGAATCCATAAAGTTAACGGCCAAAGAGTTTGATCTATTGGCGCTTTTGGCAAAGAACAAGAACCAACTTTGCACCCATAAGGAGATACTCACCACTGTATGGGACAAAAATGATTATTTCAACAAAAAAAGCCTGAACGTCTTCGTTTCGCATTTGCGCAAACATTTGGGTAAAGATCCCAGATTGAGCATCGTAAATGTTAGTCGAAGAGGATTTATGTTACGCGAATCGGAAGTGTGATCACATATTTTGGCTTAATATTTGAGGCGGCTATTTTAAACTAGAATGCCATTTTGTTGATTGTATGCTGAAGTTTCTAAAAAAACGTGCCCCCAAGCCAACGTTGTCCCAACTTGATAGTTTATATGCGAATACCATTCGTAAATGCCCATTGCAAGAGCAAATATCTTATTGTCAAAGACTTGCAGATCGCACACGCTATTTTATTTCCCGTCCCTGCCCAAAAACGAGCAAAGAACATTTGCATATCTTGCTCGAAGCTGTGAAAACAGAGCTTCAAAAGCTTGGTTCGCAGCAGAAAAGAATAAAGAATGGCTAAGCTATACAAACCTCGGAAAAGCAGTAACTTTAAGGTTGAAAAATAGACTCAATGAAAAATTCAATCCTTCTTCTAGCCCTGTTTTCAATTTGTATTAATGCATTTGCCACGGATACCAAACTTATGGTTAGGGCAAAGGCAAAAGATGCCAAGTTTATTGGTAGTTCCATCGGAGGGGCACATATTATTGTTAGAAACACTTTAAACGGGCATATCTTGGCAGAAGGGGAAACCACCGGTAGCACTGGAAATACAGACCTTATTATGAGAAGTCCCCATGAACGTTACACCCAACTGTCCGATAATGATACAGCTGGTTTTTTAGCGGTTGTGGATATTGATGAACCAACTTTTGTTCAAATAGAAGTAATATCTCCTATTAACAAAAGAAATGCTCAAATACACGCTAGTACTCAAATATGGCTTATACCGGGAAAAGATATTTTGGGCGATGGGATAGTATTGGAAATACCCGGCTTTATAATCGACATATTGGAGCCCAATACACATCAATATATTCCATTGGAAACAGTGATAACATCGGGCATCAATATTAAAGCAAATATTGTGATGATGTGCGGTTGCCCCATTCAAAAAGATGGACTCTGGGACTCCAATCTTATGGAAGTCAGGGCCGTTGTGCAAAAGGATGGCGAAGCATATACCGATGTACTGTTGGACAATCCCGGACAGAATATTTTTGAAGGTAATCTGGCTGTCAAGGAATCCGGCTACTATCAGATCATGGTCTATGCATATAACTCCAAAACGGGGAACACGGGGGTGGATAAAATCAACTACGTGGTCCGAGATTAATTTATGGGCTTACTTGGGTATTTGGATTGATTTGGATGGTGAAAAATAGTACCTTTTACAAATCTATATCAATCCGGCCTTATGAAAAATCATATTATGTTCTCCCTTTTTGCTGCGATATTTGTGATTGCATGCAATCCTAAACCCAGAACCGATTTACTACAAAACGGAATTCCCCTTAAAATGGCGGAATATCGCAAAGAGCAGGTTTCCAACGTAATATATGCTCTTACCTTCGATATTCCCGAAGAGCGGCAAAAACCCATACCTTCCAAAATGAAGCTGGATTTATCCATTCATGATCTTTCACATCCGCTTTACCTGGATTTTAATGCAGATAGTACGTTGCTAAAAAGCATAAAGGTGAATGGGCAAAACCAAACCATAAACCATCAAAAGCAGCATATAATCATTTCGGAAAACCTTAAAAAAGGACCAAATACCATAGATATCGAGTTCAATGCCGGTGAAATGTCGCTAAACCGAAATCAAGACTATTTGTACACCCTTTTAGTGCCAGATAGGGCAAGTACATTGTTCCCATGTTTTGATCAACCGAACATCAAGGCACGCTACATGTTGAATGTTGCCGTACCCAAGCAGTGGAGCGTCTTATCCGCTTCTTCATTGAAAGAAAAAAAAGAGGTAGGGGACAAGCACTATTTTTCTTTTGTGGAGAGCGACCCCATGAGTACCTACCTGTTTTCGTTGGTGGCCGGAAAATTTGAATCGGTCACCGAAAATCCGGGAGCGTTCGATATGACCCTTTTGTACCGAGAAACAGATTCCTCCAAAATTGAATTCAGTATACCTCGAATTTTTGATCTACACCAGCGTTCTATAGATTTTCTTAAGGACTATACCCAATACGATTTTCCTTTCCAAAAGTTGGATTTTGCAGCCATACCTGGCTTTCAATATGGAGGTATGGAGCATGTAGGTGCCATACAATACAGGCAATCCGCCATTTTTTTGGATGAAAGCTCCACCGAACGGCGCAGAATGGGAAGTGCCAAATTAATTGCCCACGAGGCATCACATATGTGGTTTGGGGACCTGGTGACCATGGACTGGTTCAACGATGTATGGATGAAAGAGGTCTTCGCCAATTTTATGGCAGATAAGATCATAAATCCAGCCTTTCCAGAAATCAATCATAATTTACAATTTCTAATCTCCCATTACCGAAACGCATATGGGGAGGATAGAACAAAAGGAACCAATTCCATCCGCCAAGATTTGGCCAACCTAAAAAATGCGGGCAGTCTGTATGGATCTATCATTTACAACAAAGCGCCCATAATGATGCGCCAGTTGGAAGCCACCATTGGCGAAAAGGCATTTAGAGATGGTGTTCGGGAGTATATTTCTACGCATGCCTATGGTAATGCAACTTGGAACGATTTGGTTGATATTTTGGATAAAAAAACGGTTCAAGATCTAAAACAGTGGAGCAATGTTTGGGTGAATCAATCCGGTAGGCCCGTAATTACGGATAAAATTGAATATGTTGATGGAAAAATAGCCAGGTTTGTCATCACGCAAAATGCAGAAGATGGCAGTGATAGATTATGGCCGCAAAGTTTCGAGGTATCCTTGGTATATCCGGATAGTACACGAACCATTCCAGTGTCCATTTCCAAGAAAAACACTTCTGTGGATTTAGCAATTGGTCTGTCCAAGCCCAACGCCATTATATATAATTCCAATGCTTTTGGGTATGGAGTTTTTCCGGTTAACACATCAGATCTGGACATAATTCCCAATCTGGAAGAGGAGGTAGCTCGAGCCTATGCCTACTTAAATACCTACGAGAATACATTGACCGGAAATTTATCCGCCGAACAAACCTTTGCTCTTTTGATAGCAGGTGTTTTAAACGAGGAAAACGAATTTGTCCATGGAATGCTCACTGGATTGGCAAATAACTTATACTGGAGTTTTTTAAATGATCAACAACGTGCGGAACACAATAATTTGATCGAAAATCGACTTTGGGTGAAATTGCTTCAAACCGATGTAAATCCCAATCTTAAAAAGAACATTTTTGATTTGTGGCAAGGAATAGCGTATTCAGAAAAGGCGAAGGAAAAGTTATACGGTGTGTGGAACAAGACCGTCCAAATTCCTGATCTAATGCTTAACCAGGATGATTTTTCCGAGATGGCCATGTCCTTGGCATTGTATGAGCACAGCCTTGCCGAAATAGTTTTGGAAACGGCCAAAGCCCAATTGAATAATCCGGACAAAATTGAGCGTTTCGAGTTTTTAAGGCCTGCCCTATCTTCCGATGTTGCTGTGAGGGATGCCTTTTTTGAGTCCTTTAAAGACGCCAAAAACCGCGAAAAGGAATCTTGGATAACCACAGCTTGCAGATTTATCCATCATCCTTTGCGCCAAAAAACGGCAATTGAACAAGTACCTTTGGCCTTGGAGCTTTTACAGGAAATTCAACAAACGGGAGATATCTTTTTTCCTAAACGCTGGCTTGTGGCAACGGTAGGGCAATATCAATCCAAGGAGGCCGTGCAGCATGTGGAATCTTATTTACGGAACCATCCGGATTTGGAACCTTCCTTAAAGGGCAAGTTGTTACAAGCCACAGATAACCTCTATCGATTTAACCGTTTGTAGTTGTTTTTTTTAGGTAATGGATTAACTCATGCTTGGTTAAAAGCCTTACTTCCCAATACAAAAATTGGAAAAAATATTGCCCAAAAGGTCGTCCGTAGTCACGCTTCCCGTAATCTCACCCAAATGATACAAAGCTTGTCGAATATCTATGGCCATCAAATCGCTGGAAAGTTCCATGTCCAAACCTTCTTTTACTTTTTGAATTTCTTCCAGGGCTTTTAAAAGAGCGTCGTAATGTCTGCTATTGGTAACAATGGTACTGTCGCCGCTCAAAGCACCCGAATCAACTAATGATAATAGTTTATTCTCCAATTCAGAAATACCCGTTTTAAACTTTGCTGAAAGAAATAGGACGTTGGGGATTTCTTTTTGAACCTTATTTTTTTGTTCCTCGTTCAAAAGGTCCATTTTATTGCAAATGGGCAATAATTGCTTGTTAGGGTATCTTTCTTGTATACTTTCCAGTTCTTTTATATTAAAATTCATTCCATCGAACAGATACACAATGAGCCGAGCTTTTTCAATCTTGTCGAAAGTTCGTTCGATACCGATTTTTTCCACTACGTCTTCGGTTTCACGGATTCCAGCGGTATCAATAAACCTAAAGTTAATTCCATTTAAACTAATTTGGTCTTCCACCGTGTCCCTAGTAGTTCCAGCAATCTCACTTACGATGGCTCTTTCCTCGTTCAATAAAACATTGAGCAAAGTTGATTTCCCGACATTGGGTTGCCCTACAATGGCCACTGGAATTCCATGTTTTATTACATTGCCTAAGGCGAAGGAATCAATTAATTTTTTAAGGACGTTACTGATTTTGGTAAGCAGTTCGTTGAACTGGGTTCTGTCGGCAAATTCCACATCTTCTTGCGAAAAGTCGAGTTCAAGTTCAATTAACGATGCAAAATTAAGAAGTTCTTGTCGCAGTTCTTGGATTTCGTTGCTAAACCCCCCGCGCATTTGCTGCATGGCTATATCGTGGGCTGCTTCACTATCGCTTGCTATTAAGTCCGCCACAGCTTCGGCCTGACTCAAATCCATTTTGCCGTTTAAAAATGCTCTCAATGTAAATTCTCCGGCGGATGCTGTACGACACCCATTTCTTAAAAGTAATTGTATGATCTGTTGTTGAATAAAAGGTGAGCCATGACAGGAAATTTCCACTACATTTTCGCCTGTGTAGGAATGTGGTCCTTTAAAAATGGACACCAAGGCTTCATCCAAAATTTTGGCACCGTCTACAATGTTCCCCAAATGTATGGTATGACTTTTTTGCTGGACCAGTTCTTTACCTTTGATGGATTTGAACAATTGATCTACTATACTGATGGCCTGTGGACCCGAAACTCGGATTACGGCAATGGCCCCTGTTCCCGATGGGGTTGCCAAGGCTACGATGTTATCTGAATACGACATGGGCACAAAAGTACAAATAAGCTGCTGTTTGTAACATTTTTATGGATTTGTATACTAATAAGTTGAATCATCAAAATCAATCAAAAAATGGAAGTAATAAATCACAAAGCAGTTAGAACGGACAATACCTTGTTGGCCGTAACACATTTAACACAATTATTGGGCTATGCCATAGGATTTGGCAGCTTGATCGTTCCCTTGATCATTTGGTTATCCTCCAAGGATAGGGTAGAGGGGATGAACGAACATGGAAAGGCCATTATCAACTTTCAGATAAGTCTTATCCTATATATTATAATCAGTATACCTGCCATCCTACTTTTGGGATTGGGCATATTAGGTTTGATCGGTGTTGCCATTATAGGATTTATTTTACCTATTGTAAATGCGGTAAAGGCCGCAAATGGCGAATCCCCTTCTCATTTTATGACCATCAGGTTTATTTAAAAACAAAAAAGCTGGAACAAAGTTGTCCCAGCTTTTTTAATTATGGTTGGATAGTTGATTTAGTTGTTCAGCATCACCGGCATTACCAGCATGGTAACATGCTCTCCTTCGTCCAGTCCATCGATCGGTGTTAGGATACCCGCTCTGTTCGGTAAGCTCATTTCCAAGGATACTTCGTCGGAAGAAAGATTGTTCAACATTTCCAAAAGAAACCTGGAGTTGAAGCCGATTTGCATATCATCTCCTTGGTAGGAGCAAGAAAGTCTTTCCTCGGCCTTATTGCTGTAATCCACATCTTCTGCGGAAATGTTGAGTTCCGCTCCGGCAATCTTTAATCGAATCTGATGTGTTGTTTTGTTCGAAAAGATAGAGACCCTTCTTACAGAGCTCAGGAACTGATTCCTTGCTATTGTAAGTTTGTTCGGGTTTTCTTTTGGGATCACGGCTTCGTAGTTCGGATATTTTCCATCGATCAATCTACAAACCAACTCAGTATTGTCAAAGTAGAATTTTGCATTACTATCGTTGTATTCGATGGTGACTTCGGATTCTGAACCTGCCAAAATGCCTTTCAATAAAGTTAAAGGTTTTTTGGGCATAATAAATTCGGCTACTTCCGAAGCTGTTACATCTTGACGTTGATATTTCACCAGTTTATGGGCATCGGTGGCCACAAAGGTCAAATTTTCCGGGGAAAACTGGAAGAATACGCCGCTCATTACCGGACGAAGGTCATCGTTGCCTGCGGCAAAAATGGTCTTGTTGATCGCCGTGGCCAAAATATCGCCCAATAGGGTAGTGGAACTCGGGTTCGAGACTTCTACTGCCTTTGGGAATTCGGCACCGTCGGCATAGGCCAAGGCATATTTACCATGATTGGAACTAATTTCCACTGTATTGTTGTCCTCAACAACAAATGTTAAGGGCTGTTCCGGAAAAGTTTTTAGCGTATCCAACAGTAATCGTGCGGGAACCGCAATGGTACCTTCGGAATCGGAATCCACATCTAGAACCGTACTCATGGTAGTTTCCAGGTCGGATGCGGAAACGGTCAGTTTACTTTCTTTTAGATCGAACAAAAAGTTATCAAGGATGGGCAAGGTGTTGCTATTGTTGATAACTCCTCCCAAAACCTGAAGCTGTTTCAATAAATATGTACTCGATACAATAAATTTCATCAACGAAATACTTTAGTATGGCTGCCTTTTTGGCAATTTACCCCTGTTCCAGGGCCTTTAAAATCAATAAAAACAAATATATCCCAAATGGATTAAGCAAAGAAACAATTTTATTAACAGTTACAAGGCAAATTTGCGCTTTCTGTAATATCCGAAGAAAAGGCCGAACAGTAAGGTTAAAATTACTGGCAATCCAATATTTACAAGCTGCCATTTGGTTTTTTGCTCAGCTATTTTTTTAACATCGAGCAATGGAATGGTCACTTTTTTGTTCCGAATGTTAATAAGCCCGGTATTGTCCAAAAGGTAATTTGTGCTGTTCACCAAAAATTCTTTGTTGCCATAAAAGCTATTGGTCCATTTGTCGTACCCCAGTTCCAAGGGCCTTCCGTTCCGTAACTGGTTCTTGACAATATCTCCATCAGAGATTACGATCATTTTATTTTCGGGCCCTTCCTCTAAAGTATTCTGTAGTTTGAGCGGTTTCACTCTGTTTTTGTACATTGAAGTAAAGTTACCTTCGATCAAAACGGCCAAAGGTAGATTACCATTAGTATAGTTCTCCCTGTTAGGTTGCTGGTTGATCATTTCCAAACTAACTATTTTTGGGATGCCATCGGTTTTGGAAAGTGGTGAACTTTGTAGCAAAACTGTTTTTTTGTAATCGTTTTCCAGAATATCCATTGGACTGGTAAATTGGAAACGAACCGCTTCAATATTGGTATTGATGGGGTGATTGTTCTGGGAAAAAACCATGGGATAATAGAACCAAGGCAGCGGATTGTATTGGGAATCGTTTCCTTCGCCCGTGGCCAGGACAATTTGTGTAAAATACAGGTCGTTTACCAGTACGGGATTGATCCTAACGCCATATCTAAAGAACAGGTCTTTCAAGTTGAGGTCTCTTGGTACTGCAATGGCCTCACCGCCACCGGCATAAATACTGTCCATTTCCATGCTTACTTGATCTATCATCCAAATGGATTTGCCCCCGTTGACCATATATTGATCGAGAACATACTTTTCTTGATCGGAAAATGCTTGTGTTGGCTTGGCAATAACGGCCAAATCAAACTCCTTAAGTTGATCTAAAACATTTTGCGGATCGGAAGCTACGGAATCCAATGTTATGGCAGCAATATTATAGTAATCCCTAATGGTGGTAAGATAATCCGCAATGTACATATCATTCAGCTCACCGTTTCCTTTAATAATGGCCACGCTCTTTTTTTCTCCGATGTTGAGTTTGGTAAAGGCGTCCGCAAAGGCATACTCCAATTGTTGCACTGAATTATTGATACGATCTTCGGCAGTGGCTCCCAGTTTGTTTTTTAGCAATGGTACTTTTACGGTCTGGTCGTTGTAATTGACCATTGCCCAAGGAAATACCAGTTCATTGGATACTTTCCCGTTTTCCTCTACAGTAACATTTGCAGGCTGTAGCCCCAAGCCCTGTAGTTCGGCAATGGTTTGTTCCGCAAGTTCCTCATCTGCCAGCGGGTCCACCAAATTGTATTTAATATTCTTGTTTTTTGAGGCAAAGGATTCGATCAGTTGTACGGTTTCCGATTTTAACTTGGAAAATTCTGCTGGAATGTTACCGTCCAACAGCACATCTATAATTACGGGCGATTCAAATTTTTTGGCCACTGTTACCGCTGGCTCGGAAAGGGTGTACCTTTTATCTTCGGTAAGATCAAAACGGGTATAGACAAAACTGGCCAACAAATTGATTACTGTAACAGCTATAAGTATTTTTAATGTGGATACAACAAACTTTCCCATTATCGCGGTAATTGTTTTAAACGTTGAAAAGTAAGATAAAGGAATAATAGGGTCAACGATACAAAATAGATCAGGTCACGGGTGTCTATCACTCCTCTTGCAATACTGTCAAAATGTGATTTGGCGCCAATGGCCTCAATGGTTTGTTGGGTTTCTCCGTTGGAAAATAAGGAGGAAACGGCATCAAACCCATTGAATATCAAAAAGCAAACCAGTACGCCTACCAAAAAAGCAATGATCTGGTTATCGGAAAGTGTGGAAGCAAATATCCCAATGGATGTATAGCTTGCCATCAGAAACAATAATCCAAAGTAAGAGCCCAATACCACCCCAAGGTCGTAATTGCCTTGTACCATTCCCAACTCCGAAATGGCAAAAACATAAACGATTGTCGGAATTACAGCAATGACACACAAAAGGAATGCGCCCCAAAATTTTCCAAGGACCAGTTTCCAAACGGAGATAGGTTTGATTAACAATAATTCAAGCGTTCCCATTTTTCGTTCCTCGGAAAAACTCTTCATGGTAATGGCCGGTACCAAAAAGATGAAAATCCAGGGAGCCAGTAAAAAGAAGTTGCCCAAATCGGCGAAGCCATAGTCAAAAATGTTGTATTCGCCCTTGAACACCCATAAAAAAAGTCCATTGAGCAGTAAAAACGACCCCACGATCAAATAACCGATGGGCGATGTAAAAAAAGATCGTACCTCTCTCTTAAAAATTGCAAACATTAAGACGGGTTTGTTGATTGTAATTTATGAACACTCCAAGCTTCGGGTTTATCGGAGAACAATTTTTTGGTATTGCCCCAAACCTCTTTAAAAAAATCAGAATTCCTGTAGTTGTTGAGATGCGATTCCGTATCCCAAAAACTATAGGTGAAAAATATATTGGGATTACCAATGTCCTGATATAATTCTACCATGTTGCAGCCTTCAGATCCCAAAATACCATTTTTCGATTCTTCAAAGATTCGTTCAAAACTAGCAATATTTTCGGGTTTAAAAGTCAGTTTTACGATGCGTATCAACATTTACAGAAAATTTATGGTTACGGTATCCCTATAATTTAGGCCAAGAAGCGTTGAAGCACCTCCGACCGAATTAAGGTCGCTCTTGTAAATGGCAAGCTCTATATAACCGGCTGAATTGAAAAGGGCAAGGGCGTCGCCGGGTCCCTTGCGCTGGTTCCGTTCCAAGTTGTAATTTACAATACCGTTATAGCTTTGGTGTACTTGCCGTATTTTGGTGGTCCGAGCAATTATTTCAAAATCACGACCATTCCTATACGCCTCGAACAAACTTTTCTGAATATTGGTAACTACGTTGCCGTAATTGTCAATATAGATCACATTGCCAGAAATAGTCTTGCCCTCGTTGGTTATCCTTGGTTCAAAATCGCGTATTTCCTTTAAGCTTTCCAGAGGTTTGCCGATCACTTCCAATTTACCGCCCCGGGCAATATGGCAGGCTACTTGTACAAATACGTTCAGAACAGGGAAGGCAGTGGGCCGGGAATTGGGCAGATCTATCTGCACCACTTTTTCCGGTTGTACCTCGGAGGTTATCAAGGAAATTACGCCACTGTTCGCACTTACAAAGTAATGTCCATCTACCTGTACAACCATGTGCTCATTTTCTGGGGATACTTCGGAATCGACCCCAACAATATGTACCGTTCCCTTTGGGAAAGATCGGTATGCATTTTTAAGGATGTAGGCGCACTCTTGTATGTTAAATGGTCCTATGGCATGCGAAATATCAACAATGTTGATGTCAGTTAGGTTGCTCAGTATTGCCCCTTTTACCGCACCAACAAAGTGGTCTTTGTATCCAAAATCTGTGGTCAGGGTTATGATTGCCATGCAATACTGTTGATATGTTTTTCGGCGTTCAAATTGATTTTTAGTTAAGTTTGTTTTGTAAAATTAGTTAAAAAGAAAGAATAAAATTCTTCAAAAGCAACTGTAACACCTCACTATTTTTGAACGAACTTGTAATCGAACTTACGGAAATCAGTCCACAAGAATTTTTTGGGCAACAAAACTCAAATATCGAGTTACTGAAGAAATACTTTCCAAAGCTTAAAATTGTAGCACGAGGAAATAAGATCAAGGTATTTGGAGACGAAGAACTATTGGAAGAATTCGACAAACGTTTTGATGAGCTAACCGGGCAATTTGCCAAATACAACAAGCTCGATGAAAACATGATCGAAAGGGTACTTACCAGCAACAGCAAGGAGGATTATACGTCGTCTTCCTCTAGTGGCGATGTTTTGGTACATGGGGTAAGTGGCAGGTTGATTAAGGCACAGACCGCCAATCAGCGTCGTTTGGTAGATGCCTGTAGGGCCAACGATATGGTTTTTGCCATTGGTCCGGCCGGTACGGGTAAAACGTACACCGGAGTGGCACTTGCCGTAAAGGCCTTAAAAGAAAAACAGGTTAGGCGAATTATCTTAACGAGACCTGCGGTAGAAGCAGGGGAGAACCTTGGATTTCTACCGGGAGATCTTAAGGAAAAGCTCGATCCATATATGCAGCCCCTCTACGATGCCCTTCGGGATATGATTCCAGCTGAAAAGCTCGAAAAATATATTGAGGACGGCACTATTCAAATAGCGCCAATGGCTTTTATGAGAGGTCGTACCTTGGATAACGCCTTTGTAATTCTGGATGAAGCCCAGAATACCACGCATGCCCAAATGAAGATGTTTTTGACCCGTATGGGCAAGAACGCCAAGTTTTTGCTAACAGGGGATCCTGGCCAGATTGATTTGCCACGTAGGGTAATCTCCGGACTTAAGGAAGCCTTGTTGATTTTAAAAAACGTGGAGGGTATCAGTATAATTTATTTGGACGATAAGGATGTGATCCGACACAAATTGGTGAAAAAGGTAATCGATGCCTATCAAAATATAGAGCACCAGAATCAATTCTAAGAAAATAATGGGAATGAATACACTGATGTCCACGGATTTTAATTTTCCTGGGCAAAAATCTGTTTACAAAGGAAAGGTAAGAGAGGTTTATACCTTGGATAACGATGTTCTGGTAATGGTGGCAACCGATCGTTTATCCGCTTTTGATGTGGTAATGCCCAAAGGAATACCCTATAAAGGACAAATCCTGAATCAAATTGCAACTAAAATGATGAAGGATACTGAAGATATAGTCCCTAATTGGTTAATGGCCACTCCAGACCCCAATGTTGCGGTAGGTAAGGCCTGTGAGCCATTCAAGGTGGAAATGGTGATTCGGGGCTATATGTCGGGCCATGCCGCTCGCGAGTATAGATCGGGAAAAAGAACACTTTGTGGCGTGTCCATGCCAGAGGGTATGAAAGAGAACGATAAATTCCCAGAGCCCATCATCACTCCGGCAACAAAGGCAGAAAAAGGAGATCATGACGAGGATATTTCCAAAGAAGAAATTTTAAAAAGAGGCATCGTATCTGCCGAAGATTACGAAGTTTTGGAAAAGTACACACGTGCACTGTTTCAGAGAGGAACCGAAATTGCCGCCAAAAGAGGACTGATCTTGGTGGATACCAAGTACGAGTTCGGTAAAACCAAAGATGGGGAAATTGTGTTGATCGATGAGATCCACACCCCCGATTCATCACGTTATTTTTACGCGGATGGTTATAAGGAGCGTCAAGAAAAAGGTGAAGCCCAAAAACAATTGTCAAAGGAATTTGTAAGACAATGGTTGATCTCCAACGGATTCCAAGGGCTGGAGGGACAGGAGGTCCCTGCAATGTCCGATGAGTATATCCAATCCGTATCTAACCGATATATTGAACTCTACGAAAACATAACCGGGGAGAAATTCGTTAAAAGTGATATATCGAATCTTCAAGAGCGTATTTTGACCAATGTTACTGATTATTTTGTAAAATAGTAATCTCGAATTACGATTTAACCAATAAAATAAAGGGAATTTTATCAATTCCCTTTATTTATATCAATAGGTTTGCAAAATATTTAAAGCTAATTTGATATATTTATGCTAATTAAGTATATCAACCATGGAAAGCTGTCCAAATTGTTCATCTACAGAGTTTACCAAAGCTGGGATCATTAAAGAGAGGCAACGCTACAAATGCAAATCCTGTGGTTACTATTTTACAGTACCTAAGTTGGGAAAGCAAATCGATGATTACTTTGTGAACAAAGCATTACAACTGTACTTGGAGGGACTTACCTATCGCGAAATAGAGCGTATTTTAGGGGTTTCACATGTATCGGTGATGAACTGGGTCAGAAAGTATAATATTAAAAGACCCTACAATTCCAAATATCACCCCACTTATAAGATTTTGAATCTTACCGAGCTTCAAAAATACTTTCAAAGCCCTGAAAATCTGAAAGGTGCAGGGCAACTGGTAACCGAACTTGGAGATAAATTTATGCTTATTAAATGGGATCGGTTCAAAGACTAGATATAGGTAATTAGCAAAAAAATATATTGATTTTCATTCGGGAATATATTTTTAAGATGTTCGTAGAGCACATAACTCACTAACATCCAAACTGAAATGAAAAATATACTGATCGGAACTGCGTTTTTTCTTCTTTGGGTTCCAAAATCATTTTCGCAAGGAAACACCGAGTACACGGGAGGTTTCAAAGTCAAGTTTAACGAGGATGGTTCCAAATATCTTCGTATGATAGCATGGGGTCAATTTTGGGCCCAATACAATGATAATGTTCCAGACGATGTGAGCACAACAAACCTTAGTGTAAGACGAGCTAGGTTTTTGACCTTTACACAACTGAATAAGAAATTTCTAATACTAACCCATTTTGGGTTGAACAGTTTAAATGGAAACAACATTAGTGCTGTTGGAAAGGAAGATTCTTCCCAATTGTTCTTTCACGATTTTTGGGGAGAATGGCAAGTACACAAGAATGTAGCCATCGGTACCGGATTGCACTATTGGAACGGTATTTCCAGAATGAACAACAGTAGTACCCTAAACTTCCTGACCTTGGACAACAACCGTCCATCTTGGGCAGTTTTGGGACTAAGTGATCAGTTTGCCCGTCACATTGGGGTATATGCCAAAGGTAATATTGGAAGATTACAATATCGTGTTTCCTTTAACGAGGCCATAACCAATACCTTGGATGCTTCAAACGATCCAATACCCAATGGTCGAGCAGTATATCGGGGTCGCGAATTGCTGGGTTCAGCAGATGCGGGCAAAGTGATCCAAGGTTATTTTGACTATCATTTTTTAGATCAAGAATCCAATTTTTTGCCCTATAAAGTAGGAACATATTTGGGCAGTAAAAGAATATTTAATGTCGGTGCCGGATTCTTGACCCATAGAAACGGTACGGTAATAGCGGACGGAGCAGGAAACCTGGAAGGCGAAAATGTAAATATTTTCGCAGTGGATGCCTATTACGATGCCCCTCTTGGTGAAGATGGTTCTGCCATTACGGCCTACGCAGTATTCCAAAATAACGATTATGGTCGTAACTTCAACCTTGGTCCGTACGGTACCGGGAATATGGTTTATGGACATGTAGGATACCTGGTTTCTGGTCCAGCGGATAAATCAAGGGTACAGCCATATGTGTCGTACCAAACAAGATCGATAGACGCAATAGACGATAACGCCACACGGTTGGGCTTGGGAATCAACCTATTTATGACAGGGCATCATTCTAAATTAACATTGGAGTATGCCAATTCAAAAATTGGTTCTGGTGACAACAATGGTGTGGTAACCTTGCAAGCACAGATTTATTTATAACTAAACAACCAACAAATTATGTCAGAAAAACAAAAAAAGGCCTCGGCCTATTGGAAAGAGAACCTAAGGTACTTGGTAATACTACTAGTCATTTGGTTCTTGGTCTCCTACGGAGCAGGTATCCTTTTTAAGGATGCATTGAACAACATTCGACTGGGCGGATTTAAACTTGGGTTTTGGTTCGCGCAACAAGGATCCATTTATGTATTTGTCATCCTCATTTTTGTGTACGTACGCCTAATGAACAAATTGGACAAAAAGTACGGATACGACGAAGAATAATTAACCGATAAAATCAAAACATTATGAGCGATGTACAAATTTGGACCTATGTCTTGGTAGCCTTGTCATTTGGTCTGTATATAGGAATAGCAATTTGGTCCCGAGCGGGTTCCACTAAAGAATTTTACGTGGCCGGAGGTGGTGTTTCCCCATTGGCCAACGGTATGGCCACTGCAGCGGATTGGATGTCGGCAGCGTCTTTTATATCCATGGCAGGAATTATTTCTTTTGCCGGCTACGATGGCGCCGTTTATCTTATGGGATGGACCGGTGGTTATGTACTCCTGGCCCTGCTATTGGCACCATATTTAAGAAAGTTTGGAAAGTTTACTGTACCCGATTTTATTGGAGAACGCTATTACTCCAAAACAGCTAGGGTAGTAGCAGTTATCTGCGCACTCATCGTATCCTTTACCTATGTGGCCGGACAGATGAGAGGGGTAGGAATTGTGTTTTCAAGGTATCTGGAAGTAGATATCAATACCGGAGTTGTTATCGGAATGGTGATTGTATTGTTCTATGCCGTCCTTGGTGGTATGAAAGGGATAACCTATACTCAAGTGGCCCAATATTGCGTATTGATTTTCGCCTTTATGGTACCTGCAATTTTCATTTCTATCCAAATGACAGGGAACCCTGTGCCACAACTAGGATTTGGCAGCACTTTGGCCGATGGCTCTGGAACTTATCTTTTGGATAAACTGGACGGACTATCCACGGAACTCGGATTTGCAGAGTATACTGATGGATCTAAAAGTATGGTCGATGTTTTTGCCATAACCCTGGCACTTATGGTCGGTACCGCAGGTTTACCTCATGTAATCGTTCGTTTCTTTACCGTAAAACGGGTGCGAGATGCAAGAAAATCCGCAGGTTTGGCCTTGTTGTTCATTGCGATCTTGTACACTACTGCACCCGCAGTAGCCGTGTTTGCCAGAACTAATCTTATCGAAACTGTTAGTGGAAAAGAATATAATAGCATGCCAGAATGGTTCAATCGTTGGGAAAAAACAGGGTTGATAGGGCACGAGGATAAAAATGGCGATGGCATAATTCAATATGTAGCCTCACCCGAGGTAAACGAACTTAGCGTTGATAGGGACATTATGGTTTTGGCCAACCCGGAAATTGCAGATCTCCCGGCATGGGTTATTGGTTTAATTGCGGCAGGTGGATTGGCGGCTGCCCTATCTACGGCAGCAGGTCTGTTGTTGGTTATTTCCTCTTCGGTTTCCCATGATCTGATCAAGAACGTGCTTAAACCAGATCTTTCTGAAAAAGGCGAGCTATGGGCAGCAAGACTTTCTGCAGCCGTAGCAGTGGTTATAGCCGGTTATTTTGGGATCAATCCCCCCGGGTTTGTCGCAGCGGTGGTGGCCTTGGCCTTTGGATTGGCAGCGGCTTCGTTCTTCCCTGCCATTATTTTAGGTATTTTCTACAAAAAAATGAATAGCAAGGGAGCTGTTTCAGGAATGATCGTAGGCCTTTGTCTTATGCTCTTTTATATGCTGAAATTCAAATTTGGAATTTTTGACGGCGGAAAAGATGCCGTAGCAGGTCTTCAAGAAAGTTGGTGGTTTGGTGTTTCGCCAGAAGGATTTGGAACCATTGCCATGGTAGTCAACTTTATTGTCGCCATTGTAGTTAACATGTTTACTCCCGAACCACCTGAGGAAGTACAGGAAATAGTGGAACACATAAGAATACCCAGCGGTGCGGGTGAAGCATCGACACATTAATTAGTTGGTTGTGAAAAAGCGGTACGGTATGGTTTTACCGTACCGTTTTTTGTAATTTTAAGTTTGGCGACCTTGAAAATAAAAATGAAAAAACGGCATCAGCAGAAATTGATCCTTGTTTCCATAGTATTGTTCTTTTTATGGAATGTTCCCTTTGTTACCCTATTTGACAGCGATGGACATTTTTTCGGTTTCCCCATATTTTATGTTTTTATTTTCTTGAGCTGGTTGATCGCGATCGTTTTGGCCTATATCATTTTAAAACGGTTCTATGAGTAATTATGCAGTAGGATTGGTTATTGTACTGTATTTGGCCATGCTCTTTGTTCTAGCGTATTTTGCCGAAAAGAACAAACGAAGCAAATGGACGAACAACCCGTATGTGTATACCCTTTCCTTGGCCGTGTATTGTACAGCTTGGACCTATTACGGAAGTGTAGGGATAGCATCGAGCTCCGGGATTAGTTTTTTGGCCATTTATTTGGGACCGGTAATTGCCCTACCACTTTGGATCGTTTTAATGAGAAAGGTGATCCGTATATCCAAGCAGCACAAAATTTCCAGTATTGCCGATTTTATTTCCATGCGGTATGGTAACAACAGACAATTGGGAGCTTTGGTTACCTTAACGTGCTTGTTCGCTATAATTCCATACATATCCTTACAACTTAAAGCCGTATCCGAGACCTTTTCACTCATTTCCGCAAAGGGGAGTTACCGATCCACAGGTTTTTTTGATGACTCTACTTTTTACATCGCGTTGCTTATAGCGGTTTTTGTAGCCTTCTACGGAACACTATCAACAGATACTTCTGAACATAGAAAAGGGATTGTGGCAACAGTGGCCTTGGAATCCATTTTAAAGTTGTGTTTTTTCTTGGTGATCGGTATTTACATCACATTCTACCTTTTTGATGGCACTGCGGATATCTACCATAAAGCAAGTTTACAAGATGATTTTGATCAACTGATCTCTTTTGGCGGTTTGGAAAATGGGTTTAATTGGCTTTTTACGATTTGTCTCTCTTTTTTCGCCATTTTTTTATTGCCCCGACAGTTCCATGTATCCGTAGTGGAAAATGATAACGAGAGTCACCTGCGTAAGGCCATTTGGTTGTTTCCTTTGTATTTGCTGTTGTTCAATGTATTTGTGATCTTTATTGCCTGGGCAGGAAACTTAAATTTGTCACAATCGGTAAACCACGATTATTATTCACTTTTATTGCCATTGCAGCACAACAATTACGGATTGGCCTTAATGGTTTTTGTTGGGGGATTCACTACTGTAATTTCAATGATCGTGGTATCGACCCTGGCGTTGTCCACAATGGTGAGCAACAATATTGTGATTCCTTATGGGTTTATAAAAACCTTGGTAGAAGGTAATCCGGAAGAAAATACCAAGCGTATCAAAAATATAAGAAGGGTCGCTATTTTCCTTTTGATTATTATAGCTTATTACTTCTACATCCAATTTTCGGCCCAATTATCCTTGTACTCCATTGGCCTCATTTCTTTTTTGATCATTGCTCAGTTGGCACCGTCGTTCTTTCTAGGGTTGACCTGGAGGCGAGGCACTGCACGTGGTGTCGAGGCAGGGATATTAATAGGTTTGGTTGTTGTTTTTTATACCTTGTTCCTGCCAGTTATCAGTAAAGCAACAATGCCGGAACTTGATTTTACTGAAGAAGGCTTTTTTGGTTTTGCATGGCTCAGGCCCGCACATTTGTTAGGATTGGATTATTTAACCCCGGAAAGCAATGCCTTTTTCTGGAGCATGTCTCTCAACACTCTGGTGTTTGTTGGACTTTCCCTAAGAACAAAAGGAAATTATAGGGAGAGGAACTATGCTGAAATGTTTGTGAACCACGAGAATTATGGCAACCTTCAAGAAGGGGGGTTTATATGGAAAGGAGAAGCCTACGTTGCCGATATAAAGCGATTGTTGAGCCGATTTTTGGGGGAGCAGCGTACCAACAGGGCTTTGCGGTTGTTCAATAGAAAATATAATATATCAGAAGCAGAGGAACGGGCAGATGCAAGATTGATCAATTTTTCTGAAAAACTACTAACGGGAAGTATTGGAAGTGCTTCGGCCAAAATTTTATTGGCCTCGGTATCCAAGGAAACACCTATAAGTTTGGTAGAAGTGCTCAATATTCTGGAAGAGAGTAAAGAGACAAAGGCCAGTAATAAACTGCTCAGGGAAAAATCTGCTGAACTGGCCGCAATGACGCAGCAATTAAAAACGGCCAATGAAGAACTGCGCATACAGGATAAACTTAAAGATGAGTTTTTGGATACGGTTGCACATGAACTCAAAACACCTATAACCTCCATAAAAGCTGCATCGGAAGTATTGGAGGACGAGAATATGCCTCCCGAATTAAGAAATAGGTTCCTAGAGAATATAAATAGGGATACGGATAGGTTGAGCACTTTAATACACAATATCCTAGATCTGGAAAAATTGTCCGGTAATCGAACAGAGTTGGACATTCGGGAACACAATATGTCCAAAACTATAGGAAAGGCGATCAAGGGGGTGGAACAGATCGCATCCAAAAAAGAAACAAAGATCAAATTTTCGAGCAAGGAAAAAATCCTTGCATTTTATGATGAAGACCGAATTTTACAGGTATTGACAAATTTGCTGTCGAATTCCCTTAAATTTACAGAACCCCGTAACGGAAAAATTAAAATTCTTTTGGAAGGTCTGGAAAACGAGTTGTTGGTCGCCATTGAAGACAATGGAAGAGGAATCCCAGATGAGGACAAAGATTACATTTTCGAAAAATTTTATCAATCAAAAAACCAGAACATAAAAAAACCAAAGGGCAGTGGACTTGGTCTTGCCATTTGTAAAAAAATAGTGGAAAGTCATAACGGGACCATTGTGGTGGATAAGAATTTTAAGTCAGGTACTCGAATGATCTTTTCAATACCCAAAAAATAATGGAGCAGAAGAAAATACTGATCGTAGATGATGAACCCAATATCGTAATGTCGTTGGAATATGCCTTTAAAAAGAAAGATTTTGAGGTGTTTATTGCAAGAGACGGTACAGAGGCATTGGAAATAGCCATCAAAGAGGAACCAGACCTTATTTTATTGGATATAATGATGCCGGAAATGGACGGGTTTGAAACGCTGAAACGAGTAAGAAACAATCAGGACCTCAACCATACCAAAGTGGTATTCCTGTCAGCAAAAAGTAAGGAGAAAGATATAGAAAAAGGATTAAAAATGGGCGCCGATGGTTACATGACCAAGCCCTTTTCCATAAAAAAAGTAATCACCGATATCGAAGGGTTATTGAGGTAGACATGCTTTTAGAATAGCGAGAAGAAAAATAAATTACATATAAACTAAACAAATTTATAGATGAGTAATTATCATATCAAACATTTGGAAGAGTACTTTCAAGTGTACCGAAAATCCGTAAGAAACCCGGAAGGTTTCTGGGAGGAAGTAGCAGAGGAACACTTTCATTGGCGAAAAAAATGGGATACTGTTTTGGAATGGGATTTCTCCAAACCAGAGATAAGCTGGTTCAAAGGAGCCAAACTTAATATTACGGAAAACTGTATCGACCGTCACTTAAGAATCCGGGGGGACAAGACAGCAATTCTATTTGAACCGAACGACCCGAGCGAAGAAGCGGAACATATTACGTATAACCAACTGCATGAACGTGTTTGTAAATATGCCAATGTATTAAAGGATCAAGGTGTAAAAAAAGGGGATAGGGTCGTAGTTTATTTACCTATGATTCCCGATTTGGCCATTGCAATTTTGGCCTGCGCTCGAATTGGAGCCATACATTCGGTGGTTTTTGCCGGATTTTCCTCTACTGCACTCTCTACTAGGATCAACGATTGTGGCGCTAAGATGGTGCTCACTTCTGACGGATCGTACCGAGGAAAAAAAATAATCGACTTAAAAGCTATTGTAGATGAAGCCTTGGAGAGTTGCCCGGATGTAAAGACCGTTCTAGTGACCAAGCGCACAGGAGGAGAGGTGACTATGAAGGAAGGTCGCGATATATGGGTGCAACCATTGCTGGATAAGGCCTATTTGGACTGTGTTCCGGAAATTATGGATGCAGAAGACCCCCTGTTTATTCTTTACACCTCAGGTTCTACAGGCCGTCCAAAGGGAATGGTGCATACCACCGGAGGATATATGGTATACACCGCCTATTCGTTTAAAAATGTATTCCAATATCGTGAGGAGGATGTGTATTGGTGTACCGCGGATATTGGTTGGATCACAGGTCACTCCTACATTGTTTATGGACCGCTGGCCAATGGGGCCACCACAGTTATGTTCGAGGGAGTTCCTTCCTATCCCGATTTTGGCAGATTTTGGGAAGTGGTTCAAAAACACAAGGTAACCCAGTTTTATACTGCACCAACGGCGATCCGGGCCTTGGCAAAGCAGAATTTAGATTTTGTGACCGATTACGATTTGTCCAGTTTAAAAGTCTTGGGAACCGTTGGGGAGCCGATCAATGAGGAGGCTTGGCACTGGTACAACGATCATGTAGGTGATAAAAAATGTCCTATCGTAGATACTTGGTGGCAAACCGAGACCGGAGGAATTCTAATTTCTCCAATTCCATTTTCCACTCCTACAAAACCAACCTATGCAACATTGCCCTTGCCGGGCATTCAACCAGCGCTAATGGATGAGACAGGAGAAGAAATCAAAGGAAATCAGGTAGATGGTCGTTTATGCATCAAGTTTCCATGGCCATCCATAGCAAGGACCATTTGGGGCAATCATCAACGGTATAAGGATACCTATTTTTCTGCCTTCGAAGGCAAATATTTTACCGGAGATGGAGCTTTAAGAGATGAAGTGGGCTATTATAGGATTACGGGAAGGGTAGATGATGTGATCATTGTTTCCGGGCACAATCTAGGAACAGCGCCCATTGAAGATGCCATTAACGAACATCCGGCCGTTGCAGAATCTGCAATTGTTGGATTCCCACACGATATAAAAGGAAATGCGTTGTACGGTTATATTATTTTGAAGGAAACAGGAGAAGACCGTAACCGGGATAACCTAAAAAAGGAAATCAATGAATTGATCACCGATCACATTGGACCAATTGCCAAATTGGACAAGATTCAATTTACAGAAGGATTGCCCAAAACGCGAAGCGGTAAGATCATGAGGCGTATTCTAAGAAAAATTGCATCCAAAGACACGGCAAACCTTGGAGATACATCCACTTTATTGAATCCGGAAGTAGTGGAGAGCATTATCAAGGAAAGTCTTTAAAACAACAAATTCAAATAAAAAAAATGGCCTCCTTATCTCAGGAGGTCTTTTAGTTTATTGGGCTTTAATTTTTCAATAACCCTTAATAGGGCTATGGCAGTTATGTAGGCGTCGCCCAGGGCGGTGTGCCTATCTTTTCGGGAAATACTGAATTTTTTGGCCAAATCGTCCAAAGAGTATCGTTCCTTTTTTTCCACTACGGAAGAAATCAACACAGTTCTGGAGTATAGTGATTCGGTATCCAGTGTCTTATTTTTTAATTTAGGGAGTCCGTTCCTTTTAAGAGCGGCATTCATCATACGTACATCGAACATAACATGGTGCCCCACCAGAACATGGTTTCCAATATATTTTAAAAATAATTTCAGCGCATCCAATTCGGAAATGCAGTTGTACTTTGTTTTTTTAAGGATGCCATGTATCTCGGCGCTCTGCTTATCGTAATGCTCTTGTTTTAAATACAGCTCAAGGCTATCTTTTACCACAATATTATTGTCCTTTAGTTTTAAGGCGCCAATGCACAACATCCGATCTTTGGTAAGATTAAAGCCGGTGGTTTCCGTATCAAATACAACAAACGTATTGTCTTTGACATCCGTGGGTAGCTTTTGATTGAAATTTGCATTGTAATCCCACCAAAAATCGGGAAGTTCCAATTCTTTTTTTTTGAAGAAAGACCACATTAGCGCAAGAGGTTTTTGACCTGGAACCTGACCTCGATCAAAGATTGTATTTCCTTGATGGTCTTAAAGGTTCTCTTTAATTTTATTTTTTCCTCTTTGTTCAATTTATCCAGTGCAATATATCTGCCGGAATCATTATGGAGCAGGCCCTGTCTGGTTCTAAATTTGAGCAAGGCTTTACTAGCGTATGAGCACGCCAAGTATAATTCCTTGTTATTGGGTTCCAGTTCGGCAAGTTTTTCGTACCTACCTGCTGTATTGTTTATGGATTTGATGGAATGTGACAGGATAAGTACCCTTGCTGCATCGATTATCGGCATTAGCGCACGGAGCTTTAAATCAAAAAAGTCTTTGTGCTCACCATCTTGTTCCACCAAAAAATCCCTAAAAAACCCTGAAGGTGACGGATTCTGAAGAGCCCCACTGGCCAAATGTGTAAAAAATTGTGGGTATCGGTTGGCATGGCCAAATATACTGTGGGACAATTCGTCCGCCAGGAACTTTTCTCCAAAGACCACGCTATAATCAAAGAAAATGGAAGAGAGCAATATCTCATCCGGTCCAGGGTTATGGATCCAATGGGCGGTTATCTTTTTCCATTCGCTCAAACTCTGGCACCAAGATGGGTTGGAGGCCATCATGTTTGCAGGACAATATTCAAAACCAATGGTGTTCAGACTTTTGGAAATACGCTCGCCCAATTTTAGAAAATAACTTCTGGTTTCCTCGAGCTTTTCATCCGCAACATCTTCAAAAATAATGGCATTGTCCTGATCGGTATTTAGTAATTGTTCCCCGCGTCCTTGACTCCCCATACTGAGCCAAGTAAATTTAACGGGGGGCTCGCGCTCCATTTTTGCTAAAGCCAATTGTATAACCTGCTTGGTTGAGGCATCGTTTAATTCAGAAATTATTTTCGACACCAGTCCCAAAGGGATGTTTTGTTCCAAGTATCCTTGCAAAAGGTTCATGGTGCCGTGCCGGATACTTCGTAATCTTTTAGCTGTGGCAGCTCTTTTTATGGCACGTAGAAGCACTGCTGGATTGTTTCCGACAGCGACCATAATATCGTGTTTGGAAAGAATCCCGACAGCGGGAGTATCGGTTGTACCGTCTTCTGTGAGAACCAAATGACTGATGTTACTTTTCATCATGGCCATTTGAGATTGGGCCAAAGTAAGCTCTTTTGGATAGGTGATGATTGGTGAAGACATAATGGTCCTGGCCGATTCGGTTATTGGATATTGTCCGGTAGCCACTTTTTTTCTGAGGTCCTTGTCCGTTATTATTCCCACGGGCAATTGCTCTTTCTCCACTAAAATAGAGCTCACATTGTGCTTGGTCATTATATCTGCAATTTCCTTTATACTTGCGTTTTCCGCACAGGTGATGAGGTCCTTGGAGTATTTTATAGGTTGTAGGTCCAATATTTTATTGGTAGAATAGCGCTCGGCATCTTCATTTATTCCATAAAGTTTGCCCCGATGTTTTATCGAATAGGGATTTCCGGTATTGGACGCAAAGCTTTCGATCAAAAAATTGCCAATACGTTTATTTTCGAGGGCCAAGGGTTTAAATTCCTTGATAGGAATGGCATAAAGAATTGTTTCTTCGTAAGCTTTTGCTTCCAATTTATATTTTTCCTGTGCCAAAAGGGGGCGTAAACCAAAAACGTCGCCTTCGTCGCATATATCCAAGATTTGACTTGATCCTACTTTGGACAGCGATACGGCTCCTTTGTTTACCACATAAAAATGATCATGGGGATTTTCGTTCTGGGAAAAAACTATGGTATTGGTCTCTTTATGGATAATGACCACCTCAATGGACAATTTTTCCAATTGTTCGGACTCCATTGCATTGAAAGGCGGGTAATTTTTTAAAAAGTCGGCAATACGTTCGGATATTGTATTCTTCATGCTAGCCTATATGTAAACGTAAATCCTAGAAAAGTCCATCAAAATGTGAGCATTGGGTTGTCACAAACAACCAATGGCAACGTTATTCCCCTTTACTGGCCTTATTATAGGCCCTGATCATGAGAATGGCCCATACGGCCACGAGCACAATAACAACAACAGAAAACCATAAAACGATATTATTTGCCGTCATTGTCCACAAGTTTTAGGTAAATCATAACACCCAAGAGGGTAGGGGCCCACAGTCCCACAAAGAGACCATGTTCGGTGTGTCCATTAAGAAAAAGGTATTCCGCCACTAAGATGATCATTGCGCATAGAGTCAGCATCAATAGATTAGCGGTTCCCAGTTTTTTAAAATAATTCATTATTTGGTTGGTTTTTGGACTTTTAAGTTAGTGAAAAAAGAATATCAAGAAAATAAAAATTGTTCTACTTTTAAGGAGAGGTCGGTTTATGGCTACGCAGTTACCCAATTCGAGTTCCATTGGCCACTTTTCTTTCCGGTTAGATCAATGTAACTTCTTTTTCATCGCCGACGCAGCCCATCACCAAACATTCGCTCATTATCGTGGCTATTTGTTTTGGAGGAAAATTGAGAACTGCGATCACTTGTTTGCCGACCAATTCTTCCGGTGTATATAGTTTTGTAATTTGGGCCGATGTTTTTCTTGTGCCAAAGGGTCCAAAATCCACGATCATTTTATAAGCAGGGTTTCTTACTTCTTTAAATTTTTCTGCTGAGATAATTGTTCCTACCCTCATTTCCACTTTCATGAATTCGCTCCAATTTAATTTTTCTTGTTCCGACTGTTCCATTCTATAAATTAATTGAACACCAAAGGTAGGGATAAGCATAGGTTTTAGCCAGCCTTGCCTAATGGTTAAGGATTATTTGTGATGCACCAGGAATTATGGATTACAAAATCCAGAGGAGTGAGGTCGGTCGAAACAAAATGATTTTTATAAATGGATGAATGGGTTAAACTTGATATGGTCAGATTCAACTTGTTTACAGGGTGTACTGTTGGTTGCAAATGCCATTTTTTAGTTAAATCCAAAAATAATATGGAGCAATACGCGTAATGTTTTATTGACTTTCATCTGTTTTGGCCTTTAAAATTGAAATCCAGATTCCTATGGCCAACGAAATACCGATGAACAGTAACGAAAACCATTCTGGTATTTCCACCCAACTGGCTGTAATGAGCTTAAGGGAAACAAAGATCAATATGGAAAAAACACTATACTTTAAATACTTGAACTTCTCCAACATGTTCGCCAAGAAAAAATAGAGCGAACGCAGTCCCATAATGGCAAATATATTGGAACTGAAAACAATAAACGGGTCGGTAGTGAGGGCAAAGATTGCCGGAATACTGTCAAGTGCAAATAAAATATCGGTAAATTCTATAGTGATCAGGGCTCCAAACATTGCCGTAAAAACGCGTTTTCCGTTTATTTCGGTTCTAAAATGGCCATTGTCCAATTTGTTCGATATATTAAAAAACTTGGCGATTCCTTTGTTTTGTTCATAGTCCTTAGGTTGTTCTTCTTTTTTTAGCATGTTAAAAGCGGTGTACAAGAGGAACAGACCAAAAAAAATGGTGATTTGGTGAATTTTGTGAATTAGAATGAGACCTACACCAATAAGAATAGCCCTAAACACTATGGCTCCGATTATACCGAGAAACAGTAATTTATGTTGGTACTGTTTTGGGATTTTGTACCCAACAAAAATTATCGCTATAACGAACAGGTTGTCCACGCTTAACGATAGTTCGATAATGTAGCCTGTGAGATATTTTATCACACTATTGCCAGGAGAGAGGTTGCTTGGGTTGTCCACCATCCCATTTTTGTAAAACCAATAGATAATTCCGCTAAAAACCAAGGCATTTACAACAAAAAAGAGGGTTTCAAATACAGCTTGTTTGGGGTTGGTCGCCTTATCCTTTTTGTGTAGGATAAAGAAATCGATAAACAAGAGTACGCCTACGTGGGCTATCAAAACAATCCAAGGCAAGGTATTTCCCATGGTTTAGTCAGGTTTTTGTTTTGCTATTGTGCATTGTAAATATAAAACTAACGAGATCCCATTGTAGCAATTATTTTAATGACTAGTTTATGTCGATTTAAATAACTGATTTTATAAGGCCTCAATATTTTAGGATTCCACTTTCCGAATTAAATTCTTTACACAGAACTAAATTCTAGGGAATTGGATATAGTATTCAAATTATGAATGACCGAGGTAGAATTTGTTTTATTCTTTGTTTCTAATTTCTTTTTCCAGACTGGAAATCAAACTTTGGTACTCCAACTCCAAACTCTCGCCTTTTAAAATTACTTCGTTCATCTTGTTGAGTAATAGAATATACATGTTCTTAAGTTTTTGGGAGCTGAAGGTTTCAATATAAAGTGCTCTGTCCTTAAGCTTTTCGTCGTTGGTCCGCTTACGGATTTTAGCTAGAATTTCTGGATTTATATTTAAATGTTCAATGAAATTTTTTTCCAGATGCTCTTTGGTAAACTCGGTTATCTCATCTTCACTTTCTTGGTAATCCACAACGCGGTCATAAAGCTTGGAAATTCTATTTTTTAGCGAATCGTTGGTGATGATCTCAATTTTACCAGAGCTGATTATGGAATTATAAATCCCTGTTGATGGATCAAAGGTGTGGTTTTCAACATTAGTGGTGATCAACGAATCCAAATAGGTTAGGTCCCTATCGGAGAGATCGACAAAAATAACCTCCTGAAGGCTTTTGTTCCTTAGAATTTGCGCCTTTAAAATAAGGTCCAGTTCGTTAAGGTTTATTTTGATGGATTCGCGAAGACTTTTTAAGGTATTAAGCTCAGACCTGTGCAATTGTTTGTCTTGGTTCCAATTGTTTATCTGCAATGCGATCAATATTCCCAAGACCACAAGCGTTATTTCTCCAATGGCATAGGCCAGATAGTTTTTGAACTTTCCTTCCGAAAGTAATCTCCTTCTAATTCGTCTAAAAATCTTGATCATAGGTTTTAATTTGTTTTAAAACAGTGTTGACCATAAAATATCAAATTTTAAAAGTATGAGTTTTCATTTAGATACTTGTAAGACCACTTGTACTCCTTTCATTTTTCTGAGCGTTTATCGAAACGTATCCTGTGGTCAAAGTTGCAGAAACATTGCTGATTGTTCTGTATTTATAAAATAATCATTGATATTGAAATAATTAAAAGACCCCTACTGATTCACCTAAAAAAATTATCGAGTTGCCGTTCGAATACGATTTATAAACTCCTCTTTTGTGTCGACATGCAGTACTAAGTTCTTATATTTTCGTCTAATCCCGTATAGTCCGAGCAAGGTGTTTTCTTCTTTTAATCGGATAATTATGTTGTGACTTTCCAACTCTCCCAAAAAAGATAGTTTTCGCGTGTTCTCATCCAATTTTATGTCCTTCGTCCAAGTCTCGATCTGATCAATGTTGGTAAGTTCAATGGTGGTCTCTGACATAATTCCATACCGGAGGTTCAGTTTGTCTTTTTCTATTGAAATAGGTCTTTTGGACATGGACTTTAAAAAACCAAAAAGTTGGACTCCTGAATAAATACTCAAAAAACTCAGGATCCAAGCAGCCAAATGATTCCATTTTGCTAGGAGAGTGTGGAGTACCATAGTTTCTATGGCCACAATAAAAATAATTGCAATAAGCAAAGTAATAGTTCCGCTATCTTTATGATAGGAGAATTCATTTTCGTTCAATATCGTTTTTTTCCAACAAATAAAGCCGTAGTAAAAAACAGCTATTTCAGTTACCACTGGCATTACCATTCTTTTCGGCAGTAATTCTCTACAGGTGTTCCTAAGGGCATCGAAAAAATCTATTTTCTTATGCTTATTTTTATTGAAATGTTTTACCGCTTTGGTGACATTAAAAATTATGTAGGATACTAATACGATTTCAATCAATGGGAATACCCAACGTTTAAATAGGTTAAGATAATAGTGATTTTCTGGAGGAAGTATTAATGTACAGATTGTGGTTGTTAAGACCAAAAACGGCACAAATGTAGTTTTGGGAATATTTGTTTTTCTAATAAGTAGGAAATATACAAGTGGAGCGGTAAATACTAGGTCAATTGTAATTCCGATGGACAATCCATTTGGATTTGCATAAAAAAGGGGAGACCTTGAAATGTACACCATTAGTGCAATTATAGAGAATGGTATCCCGAAAATTATTAGGTTTTTCTTTGAATTAATTATTCTGCTCATAGAATCATTATTTCTTTGCCACTTGGTCTAAAAGTAATACAAGTTAAGAGGTTTGGTTGTAATATGTAAGTTAACATTCAACATATATATTGTAACTTTTTAAAAGCCAACCCACAATAAATATAAGGGCAGGCCAAAATGGTAGCTGTCAAGCGGTCGTTACTATTTTTTGTTTGTTTTCCTCTTTTTTATAATTCTATAGTTACTTGCTTTGTTTTTTACATACTCTATTCTGTGTTCAGATAAAAGTTGTGAGATTATTACTTGAGTCTCATCGGTATCAAGTCCAATTTGTTCTCCAAGATCTATTTCGTTCAGTAGACCATTGTTTTTCTTCAACAAGAAATAATATTTGCTTTTACTATCCATAAATATTCTTTTTTTGAGCAGCTATCATCATATGTGGGCTAAAAGGTAGTAGATAAGAATCGTTCTGCGTAACGTTTATAAGTTCCAATAAGTTGGTTTTTCTTTTGTTGTTCGTAATATTTGAAAAGAAATCTTTGTCCAGCCAGGCCATACCTTCAACTGCATAGGTATTAAGATATTCCAATTCCTGATCTAGGAACTCTTCTTTTAATTCTGCCGGATTATGATAATATGCTTCAGCTAAGAGCCATGGAAAATTTTCCGGGGGGTTATGTATTCCTGTAGTAAGTTCTTCTTTGCACATTTCGAAAAAGAATTTATTGTGGATAAGACCGTTCAATAGTCCAACTAAAGTAGATGCGGTATAATTAATGGCAAATCCCAGAATGATCCCCTTGTTTTTTACAACTCGTTTAGCCTCTTTAATTGTTAAGACGCGGTCTTCTTTTTTTTGTAGATGATATAGAGGTCCATGTAGAATAATTAGATCGGCATAGTTGTTCTGGAACTTTAGATTGCGAGATTCTCCTTGGTGGACGGAGTATTTGTTTTTTATTTTTCTGGCCCTGTTCTGTGCTAATTTTAAATGTTTTTCCACCGGTTCCACCAAATGGACTTCATGTCCTTTTCTTGCGAGCCATTCAGAATATTTCCCCGTTCCGCCGCCAACATCAATTATTTTTAAAGCAGGTTCTGTGATAAATTGTTCAATTAAACACTTAACTCTTTCAAACTCAAAAACACCCATACCCTTGTTTAATCTGGTTTCTTCGGACGCTTTATTATAAAATAGTTCTATGTTTCTGTTTATAAGTTGCTTGTTGTTCATTCTGTGTATTATGTAACTAGTGTATTTGAAACGTACTGGTACATTCCAAATATGCGGAGCAATCAAATTCGGAAATTGATTGCCATTTTTAGGTTTATAAATAATTGGATGTACTATTGATCACATCAAAATCCAATCGATTTTAATGTGCTGGCTACTCGATAGATCGAGTTGGTCTTTAAAAGACTAGACCTAGGTAGTATGTAGAATTAATAAAACAGGTGGTAAATATAGCTATTCCGATTTATATGACCGTTTATTTGTTTTCTTAAATAGCTGAAAATAAATTTGAAGAAAAGTGTGGTGGGTTTTAAGGTTTTCAAATCATAATAGTGCTATCTATAATCCAATAAAATAATCCCAGGTTGCTTTGGAAATATCGGATATTATTTTTTCGTTAGTTTCAAAGTTTTCTTTTGATTCGGATACAAAAACACTAATAGTAAAATACTCCCCATTGGGGAGAAAAACAATACCGATGTTGTTGACTGCCGCGGTAATACCTGTTTCCTTGTGTTTTCCCGACCACCCCGTTTTATGTGCAACAACTGTTCCTTTGGGTAGAAGCCCTTTTATTCGGTTTTTTCCTGTTTTGGTTCCTTTCATAATGTCCCATATAAAGTCATAATTTCCCTTGGAAAGCAAACCATTCTTATTTTGATAGAAAGTTGTCAGTATATTATTGGCCTCCTCTGGTGTTGTCCAATTTAGAAATTGTAGGTCCCAATTATTTTGCATGGTCTCTTCATTAATTCTAACTGCAAAATCCTTGAAACCTAAGTTTGAAAAATAATTTTCTACGACTTGTGGCCCTCCGAGTAATCTCAATAGAACATCACAGCCAACATTGTCGCTTAGGGCTACGGTATACTCTATAATTTCCGCAATGGTCAATGTGCACCCATCTGGATACTTTTCTCGTAATGGACTCCATAAACCAGGCAATAATTCACTTTTTTCAATTACAATCTTTTGATTGAGCGAAAGATTGCCCTTATCCACTTCGGATAAAATAGTTAACGCAATAGGAAATTTAAAAACACTTTGCATCGGAAAGTGCCTTTGGCCATTGATTCTTAGCGTATTTTTAGCTTTAGATCCATTAATTGCGACTCCAACAATTGCCTTTTTGTTTTTTGTGATACTGTTGATCTGCTCTTTTAATGATTCAATTTCCTGAGAAATTCCTACTGAAGAAAATGTTAACAGTAGTACTATTATATAAAATGCGTGTTTCATTTTATTCCCTGTTCATTTAAATTTATATGTAGTTTGAAAGAAACAAATGTGTTTTAGCCTAGGTATTCTGAGTCCTACAAATCAATCACTGATATTAAGTAGCCATTCTATTGTTCAAATGATCAAAACCACTATGATTAAAAGTAGATCAATTAAACTAGTGCACAAAGTAAATTTTATAGTTAACTGCTTATCCAAAAACCTACTAAACTACCACAAATTTTGCCTCTAATAATTAACGCTCTACTTGCTTGGTTTTGAGCATGGGATAGTTTTCATTCAATAATTATTGAATTTCTTTTGAGGTTAATTCTAATTTTACACTGGATATAGGACCGTCCTCCATTTTAAAAGCTTTCCTGTGTCAGTTCATGGTTTATCATTGCTCCGGTTAAGTTTCCGCCATACACCGCCGTAGCAACGGAGCGCATCATGGAACTATTGTCTCCACAGGCAAAAATGCCTTCTTGTGTTGTCTTTTGCATTGCATTAACTTCGATATGTCCTTGATCGGTAAGATTACAGCCCAACATTTTTGGCAGGTGAGAATTTTGTTCAAAAGGAATAGAGGCGTAAGCATATTCAAAGCTTTCCTTACTTCCATCATAAAAAACGACCTTTTCCAGGTGTCCGTTAACGTGTTCAATTTCCAATACCTTTTTATCTATGATCTTAATATTGTGCCGCTCCAACTTTTTGATTTGAGTCTCATCAAAATCGTGCTTACCGTTGGTAAGAACAGTGATTTGATCGGTTAAATTATTTATTAAAGAAGCAAGATGAAACGCTCTGTCCCCATTGGCGATTATGGCAGTTTTTGTGTTTCTTATTTCGTATCCGTGGCAATACGGACAGTGTACAACGGAAATTCCCCAACATTCCGAAAATCCTTTTATTGACGGCATTAGGTCCTTAATTCCGGATGCGAACACCATTTTTTTAGCAGTAAAACTGTCTCCTTTGTGCGTTGTGACTTCAAATCCATTTTTAACCTTCTTACCACTAACTACAAGACCATTATAAAAATGTACACTGTTGTACTTTTTTACCTGATCTTGTGCAATTTCTGAAATCTCATTTGGTGTGGATCCGTCTTGGGTAAGAAAATTATGGGAATGTGGCGTTTGTCGGTTACAAGGATTACCGGCATCAATTACCAAAGTTGTTCTTAGAGAACGTCCCAAGGCCATGGCTGTTGAAAGTCCTGCATAACTGCCGCCTATTATAATTACTTCGAAATCTTTTTTATTCATTGTGTTGTATTTCTGATAGTTGTTTATTTATTGAGGTACAAAACCATTTGTATCAGCTAATTTTTTTGCGAGAATCCAATAATGGATAAAATTAGCTAAAAATTTATTAATGCAATAAAGTCGCATTAATAATATAGATCAACCTAGTACCAAATAGCTATTCCGTATGCTTTGTTTGGGAGTCCTATAAAGAAAAGTTGTAGAGTTTTTATCTGAATTAAAAAAAGGAAATGTAGATGAAGGACATAAAAAAAGCCATCTAACTAAAATACAGTTAAATGGCTTCTCATTTTGTAGCGAGAGGGGGACTTGAACCCCCGGCCTCCGGGTTATGAATCCGACGCTCTAACCAGCTGAGCTACCTCGCCATGGTTTTGCTAAGCGGGTGCAAATATATGTTTAAATTTTCGCTGAATCAAAATTCATTATTAATTTATTATTTGACATTTATTTTTATATCTTCCCAAACTATACAAATGTTGAAAAGGATTTAAAGAACACGACTATGAGTGATAAGGTTAAATTTGAACTGGAATTCGTTATCCAGGCCTCACCACAATTGCTTTACCAATATATTTCCACACCTTCAGGATTATCTGAATGGTACGCAGATAACGTTAATTCCAGAGGAGAGGTGTTTACCTTTATCTGGGATGGATCAGAGGAAAGAGCAAAAATGCTAAAACGTAAAAGCGAAGAGTTTGTAAAGTTGGCCTGGGAAGAAAATGATGACGATTCCTTTTTTGAAATGCGAATTATTGTAGACGAAATCACCAAGGATGTTTCCTTGTTTATAACAGATTTTGCAGACGAAGATGAAGTGGACGAGGCAAAAATGCTCTGGGAAAACCAAGTTTCCGACCTTAAGCAAGTACTGGGATCTACCTAGAACAATTCTTAAGTAAACCGTATATTTGGTCCCGAAAAAAATCGGGACTTTTTTATGGTCAATTCTAATGGAGAAATTTTAGCGGATGATGAGGCAATATTTACCTACAATAATAGGGCATTTAAGTACGGCGATGCCCTTTTTGAAACTGTTCGTTATGTAAATGGGACACTCTTTTTTTGGGAAGACCATTATTTTAGACTGATGGCTTCCATGCGTATTCTTAGAATGGAAATTCCAATGGAATTTACTCTGGAGTATTTAGAAGAACAGATCAAGAAAACCATTACAGCAAATGAGTTGGAAAATGGCGCAGTTCGCATACGGTTATCCGTGTATAGAAACGAGGGGGGGCTGTACACACCAAGTACAAATAACGTATCCTACCTTATAGAAGTTAGTTCCATGAAATCTCCATTTTTCACGATTGACAATGGTACTTACGAGGTGGAGCTGTTCAAGGATTTTTATGTGAACAAGGACATGTTGTCCAACCTAAAGACCACCAATAAATTATTACATGTTGTTGCAGGGGTCTATGCTCAAGAAAATGGATACGCCAACTGTTTGTTGGTGAATACGGATAAAAAAGTGGTCGAGGCCATTAATGGCAACCTGTTTTTGGTTAAGGGCAACGAGGTTAAAACCCCGCCTTTGAGCGATGGATGCCTGGACGGTATCATCAGAAAAAATTTGATGAAATTGATTGCTGCTTCCGAGGAGTTCGATCTTGTAGAAGCGTCCATTTCTCCATTTGAACTTCAAAAAGTGGACGAACTATTCATTACCAATTCAATTATAGGTATTCAGCCAATAAGTAAATACAGGAAAAAGGAGTACAATGGAACAGTTGCCAAAAGCTTGGTGGGCAAACTAAATGCAAAAGCCAGGATAGGCGTTTAATTCAGCGAAGGGTTCTCCGGTGAATTGGACCATAGAAGATAATCGCCGCCCAATTCGACCATTTTTTCTTTCCAAAACGCATTGGAGGATTTTTCCAAAATACTGCTTTCATATTCGTTGGGAAGCACTACCCACGATTTGGAAGACAGCTCTTGATCCAATTGACTTATTCCCCAACCGGAATACCCCAAAAAGAAACGGATATCCTGTTCGGTAATAATACCGTTGTTGATCAATTTAATGGTCTTTTCAAAATTACCGCCCCAAAAAATACCATCGGAAATCTCAACACTGTTTTCAATAAGTTCCGGTACTTTATGGATAAAGTAGAGATTGTCCTGTTCTACGGGGCCTCCATTAAAAACTTGGAACGGAATGGTAATATCGGAAACGAGGTCACAGATGGTATAATCCAAGGGTTTGTTCAATATAAAGCCTACAGAACCTTCATCATTGTGTTCCGCTATAAGCACCACCGATCGGTTAAAAGAAACATCCCCGGTCAGCGAAGGTTCAGCAACGAGCAAATTTCCTTTTTTTGGCTTTTGGGTTACCATCTTCAAGTGTTTCGTTTATTTAAATTTAACATAATATTTAACATATACAAAAAATGGGAATCATATAAACTAAAAAAGCACCCCGATCGGGGTGCTTTTGTATATTAAAAATACAATTGATTAGTTTACTGCACCGCTCAATTCAGCACCTGCTTTGAACTTTACAACGTTCTTAGCGGCAATCTTAATAGTAGCTCCAGTCTGTGGATTTCTACCTTCTCTAGCGCTTCTTTTAGAAACTGACCAAGAACCAAAACCTACCAAGGAAACTCTGTCTCCTTTTTTAAGCGTTCCTTCTACATTTCCCAAGAAAGACTCCAATGCTTTTTTAGCTGCTGCTTTAGTGATGCCAGCATCAGCTGCCATAGCATCGATTAATTCTGTTTTGTTCATAATGGAATTAAATTAATTGTTGTTAATATAATTTTAATGCTGAACAAATTTATATGGATTTGCGTCCCACGCAAGCAAAACCTAGGGAAATAGGGGTTTTTGTTGATAACTTGAAACGTTTGTTGATAAAGTCGGAAAAAAATGACAAATTTTCCTAGCCCAATCATAGCAAGGCCTTAGCGGAGATGAGCCTCTTTTTCCAGATTTAATCCGTTCAAAACCTCGTTGATATGCATTTTTCGCTTACCGGGCAACTGTAGCTCCAAAAGGTTGATATATCCATTTTTCACGGCCACCTTCATGGATTTTTTCTCCACAAATAATTCTCCAGTTCCATAATCGTGCTCAATCTCTTCCATTTCGGTCCTAAAGATTTTCATAGGCTCCTCTTTTTCCGCATTGACCAATTTGGTCCATGCACCAGGATAAGGACTTAGTCCACGTATATGATTATAAATATCTTCCATGGATGCTTCCCAATTTATCCGGCAGGTGTCCTTATGGATTTTCGGAGCTGGTTTTAATTCCGTGCTTTCGTCCTGTTTTTGTCGAATAACTGTTCCTGCTTCTATTTGCTTACAGGTCTCTACCACTAGATTGGCGCCAATGGTCATTAATCTATCGTGCAAGGAGCCAGCGGTATCATCTTGTGAGATTTTTTCTGTTTTCTGTAGAATGATGCTCCCCGTATCTATTTTTTCATCAATAAAAAATGTGGTGACCCCTGTTTCGGTTTCACCATTGATTATGGCCCAATTAATTGGGGCGGCTCCCCGATATTGGGGCAGGAGAGACGCATGAAGGTTAAAGGTGCCGTATTCCGGCATTTGCCAAACAGCTTTGGGCAACATCCTAAAAGCCACGACCACTTGTAAGTTCGCTTCAAGGCTTTTGAGTTCTTCCAAAAAAGATTCATCCTTTAAATTGGTGGGCTGTAAAACTTTTATTTGTTGCTCGACCGCAAATTGCTTTACGGCCGATTCTTGAACCTTTCGTCCTCGACCTGCAGGTCTATCGGGAGCAGTAATTACACCGACAACATTTAAACCAGCTTCCAATATTTTTTTAAGGCTTTGCACGGCAAAATCCGGGGTGCCCATAAATACAATACGTAGGGGGCTATTTTTTGATGTACTCATTTTTATAGTTTATGGAGATCAGCTCATCTTCAAGCAGTCTTTCCAGTGTTGTTAAAAGTTCCTCCTCATTGGCGCCGGTTTCCTTTTCCAATTGTCGGGAAGTATGGGGCCGAATTTCTAATAGCTCCATGATCCTTTTCTCCAAATAATACGAGGAGGGCATTACTTTCTCTTGTCTACAAATATCGCAAGTACCGCAGTTTTCGGAAACCTTTTCACCAAAATAATTCAGGAGATATACGCTACGGCATACCTTTATATTGGTAATGTACCCCAACATGGCCTCCATATTTTTTTGTTTAACTTGATTAAAATCCTTGATTTTCTTTGCAAACAAATTAATGGTGTGATCATCTTCGCGGGGTACCAAAAAAGTAATTTCAAGGTCAGAGGTGTTGTTTTTATACTTCACAATCTGGTCGTCGGCAAGCTGTTGAAGTAACTGCTTCAACTGTTTCTCGCTTGTTCCGGTTTTTTGTGACAACAGATACAGATTGATTTTTGTTTCGTAATCCGTAATGCCCCCATACGTTCTTAGTATGGTCTGAATGATGGGGGCCGTTTTCCTGTTTTTGTCCAAATAATCAAATATTTGCGTTTTTGGCGCAACAAATTGTAATGTTGTTTTCTCCTTGAAGTTTTCGGAAAGCGTAAGAACCGAATTTTGATCTAATATTCGAATAGCATTAAAAGTCGTGTTCGGATTAAACCCGTAGCGTTTGCAAAATTCATTGAATGTAAAGGCCAAAGGTTCACTTATAAGTTCACCGTACGATATCTGGAAATAATTGTTGAGTTTGGAATACACCATTTTAACAAATGCCACATCGGGCAAATTGGCCAAAAATTGTTGTTGTGCCTTTTCGGCATCTTCGTTAGAGGAAACAATTATGGCCGTTGATGGTTTACCATCCCTTCCTGCGCGCCCCGCTTCTTGAAAATAGCTCTCCAGGCTATCGGGGATTTGATAATGGACCACTAGGCGAACATCCGGCTTGTCCACTCCCATTCCAAAGGCATTGGTAGCCACCATCGCCCGTACCTTACCGCTTAACCAAAGGTTAAGTTTTTTTTCTTTGTCGGATTTTGGAATGCCTCCATGAAAAAACGAGGCGGAGATACCGTTCCTTATCAAAAAATTGGCAAGAGAGATGGACATTTTTCTTGAGCGTACATAAACAATGGCACTGCCCGGCACCTTGTCCATGTATTTTTTAAGTTGGTAGAGCTTATCTTCGGAATGCTTTACCTTAAATACAATGTTAGATCGCGAAAACGAATCCTTAAAAATCTGTACCTGCTCCAATTGTAAATTCTCGACAATATCGCGAACAACTTTTGGAGTCGCCGTTGCCGTAAGTGCGATCATTGGAGCGTTGGGCACCAATTCCTTTAAAATGGAGCAGCCCAAGTAAGAAGGCCTAAAGTCGTTACCCCATTGTGAGATACAGTGGGCCTCATCAATGGCGACAAGGTTAACATTCATCTGTTGGATACGTCCTTGAACCAAGGGTTGTTGCAATCGCTCTGGGGACAGATACAAAAATTTATAATTGCCATAAATGCAGTTATCGAGCAGATTGTTCAGTTCCTCTTTTGAAATCCCACCTGTTAACGCAATAGCTTTAATGTTTCTTTTTTTTAGCTGAGATACTTGATCTTGAATCAACGCGACCAATGGAGAAACAACAATACAAATACCCTCCATGGCAAGCGAGGGCACTTGGTAGCAAACCGACTTTCCGCCTCCGGTGGGCATTAAAGCCAGAACATCTTTGCCCGCTAGGACATTGCCAATAATGTTTTGTTGGGAGCCCCTAAAGCCATCGTAGCCCCAAAAGTGTTTTAAAATACTTGCGGTGTCTTTGTGCACTATGGATTTTTAAGTGTTTCCAAAATAAATTCAATCCGATTTGGGACTGCATCTTTTGGCACTTCGATGGGGTCATAGCCAAATTGGGTATAGGTTTTCATCAAGGCAAGATGAATGCGTTCAGCCTCTTCAAAAGTTTCCAATCTTTCGTTGTCGGATACGTAAATTTCTTTCCATGGTGGAACAATAAAAACAGAATCGTATCTGTGGTCCTCACAATGCGAGGTAAAAAACGTGTCGTATTCCTGTTCAAAAAAATCCATATAGGCCAACACATCGGGAATACCACGGTCAAAAAAACTTATAGGAACATTGGTGGTCAAAGATTGTTTATAGTGCCTCGTTCTGCCTTCGAGCAGGTCTTTGTTGAACTGCATGGCGTCGTCCACAAACACCAATGGGTTGGAGATATGTTCCTCACACTGTCCTTCCAGTTTAGCTTTGGAGGTCATGTCCCTGATAATTTCATGAAAGCAATGATACCCTTTGCTTTCCAATCCGTTAACAATGGATGTTTTTCCCGTTCCGGGAGCTCCTGTAATTACTACCTTGCTCTTTCCCAAAGACCTTGAATTAAAGGTGCAAAGTAATGAAATAGCCACAAGGAAAAAAAATTGAAGGCTAAGCCATATATTTGTAAAAAATTAGGCATGGACAAGAACGATACAGATGAATTTTATAATAGGTTAAGGGAAAAATTGCTCGAAAACACCGATTGGCCGTCCAATTATCTTTATAAATTTATAGTACCAACCGATGAGGCGCGCATACAGCAAGTGCATAAGATTTTTGATAACACCGGTGCAGTGATCGAGTCAAAAAAATCGAAAAAAGGAACGTACACGAGTATATCCATTATGGTACAAATGCAAGATCCCGATGCAGTGATAGAAAAATACAAGGAGGTTTCCATAGTAGAAGGCGTTATTTCCCTGTAAAACCTTTGTTTGCCATAATTTTAGTATTTTGCAGGCGTTATCGGATAGACTTTCCTAATTTAAACTTCTAAACACGTTAATTTGAACGAAGTATATAACCTAGAATACAATACAGAACGTCCAAAACTTTTTATTCCTGAGTATGGTCGTCATTTTCAAAAGATGGTAGACCATGCAGTTGCCATAGAAGACCGCGAAGAGCGTAATAAAGTGGCCAAATCCATAATTAGTGTTATGGGCAATCTACAGCCGCATTTAAGGGATGTTCCCGATTTTCAGCACAAATTATGGGACCAGTTGTTTATTATGGCCGACTTTAAATTGGATGTGGATTCACCATTTCCCATTACTTCCAAGGAAATGTTGCAACAGCGACCCGAGCCATTGAATTACCCACAAAATCATCCCAAATACCGTTTTTATGGAAACAATATCAAAAGAATGATAGATGTGGCGGTTCAATGGGAAGAAGGGGACATGAGGTCGGGACTGGAATATGCCATTGCCAACCACATGAAAAAGTGCTACCTCGTTTGGAACAAGGATACCGTTGAAGATGGTGTGATTTTTAACCACCTCAAAGAACTGAGTGATGGAAAAATCGATTTGGCCAAAAAAGACGAGAGTCTAACGGAAAGTGGGCAGTTCCTAAAAAACAAACCAGCTAGATCCAACAGCAACCGCGGAAAAAAGAATCAAAGAGGAAGGAAAAAAAGATATTAAACTCCAAAGGAATTCATGGGTACATTTCGAATAGAGGGCGGACACCGGTTACATGGTGAAATCACCCCGCAAGGAGCAAAGAACGAAGCACTACAGATTCTTTGTGCTGTTTTGTTGTCAGAAGAAAAAATTACCATCAACAACATACCGGACATCGTCGATGTCAACAAACTAATTTCCTTACTCGAGGATTTAGGCGTGAAAATCCAGAAAAAAGGTAAGGGGTCCTACACATTTAAGGCAGACGACGTAAATCTGGATTACCTGCAATCGGCCAAGTTTAAAGAAGATGGTAGAGGCCTTAGGGGTTCCATAATGTTGGTGGGACCTTTGTTGTCCAGATTTGGAAAAGGATACATCCCCAAACCAGGCGGCGATAAAATAGGCAGGCGAAGATTGGATACCCATTTTGAAGGATTTATTAAACTGGGAGCCAATTTTAGGTATAACAAAGAAGAACACTTTTACGGTGTAGAAGCCGAGAAACTCACCGGAACCTACATGTTGTTGGATGAAGCATCCGTTACCGGTACAGCCAATATTGTGATGGCAGCTGTTTTGGCAGAGGGAACAACAACCATTTATAATGCAGCTTGTGAACCCTATCTGCAGCAATTGTGCAAAATGCTGAACCGTATGGGCGCAAAAATTTCAGGTATAGGCTCCAATCTATTGACTATCGTTGGGGTGGACTCTTTGGGGGGTACGGAACATACCATGTTGCCCGATATGATAGAAATCGGTAGCTGGGTCGGATTGGCTGCAATGACCCAAAGCGAACTTACCATAAAGAATGTAAGTTGGAACGATTTGGGACAAATTCCGACCGTATTCAGAAAGTTGGGTATCACTTTAGAAAGAAAAGGGGACGATATCTTTATCCCGAAACACGAAGAAGGTTACGAAATACAGAACTTTATCGATGGATCTATACTGACCATTGCCGATGCCCCATGGCCTGGACTAACCCCGGATTTATTGAGTATAATTTTGGTTGTAGCCACTCAAGCAAGGGGAGAAGTGCTCATCCATCAAAAAATGTTCGAGAGCCGTTTGTTCTTTGTAGATAAGTTGATCGATATGGGGGCAAAGATAATTCTCTGCGATCCACACCGAGCCACGGTGATTGGACACGATTTTAAATCTACCTTAAAAGCCACTACCATGGTTTCTCCGGATATTCGCGCTGGAGTTTCCCTTTTGATCGCAGCATTGTCTGCCAAGGGAACTTCCACTATACATAATATTGAGCAAATTGATCGGGGTTACGAGAATATCGATGAACGTTTGCGTGCTATAGGGGCGAATATCGTAAGAGTGTGATCTAATCCTTGGGAATAAGAATAGTTACTTTTGTTCCTTCTTTGGAGCTTTGTATGCGCACTAATTCTTGATTTGAAAACTTTTTGAGGGCTTCGATACGCTTTGCGGTTATGGACATACCTCTAGATGGACGCTCATATGAACTTTCTTTTGGTTTTGAGGACATTCCCACGCCGTTATCTTCTATCGTGCAAACAATATTATCATCGCTCTCATGGAAAGATACTTTGAGTTCTTTGTTTCCTTTTTTAGGCATAAGGCCATGTATTATGGCGTTTTCAATATAAGGTTGAACCAATAACATGGGTATTTCAGCATTATGGATATCCAAGTTTTCATCAACCTTAAAATCATAGGTAAAAGAATTGTCAAAACGTAGGGCTTCCAATTCAATATAGATTTTTAACAATTCAATTTCGTCCTTTAGAGGTAAACTTATATTGATAGAGGTTTCCAGTACTTGCCGCAGCAATTTTGAGAATTTGGATAGATAGGTCAATGCTCCTTTTCGATCGTTTGAATTGATCAAGTGTTGAATGGAACTTAAAGAATTGAAGATAAAATGAGGATTCATTTGTGCTCGAAGCATCCTTTTTTCCAATTCAATGTTCATTTCTTGGATTATTTCTTTTTGTTCGTAAATCAGTATATTTTTCTCAACAAGCATTGCATTCGATTTTTGCTTGCTTCTATAGCGGAAATACAATAAACTGGCAGAAAACAACAATAAAAGAGCAATTATTGAAAGGTAGCCAATACGTTTCTGGTTTAAATCGATATAAGAGCCCATCAACTCGAGTTCTAATTTATTCTCTTTGATTTCCCGGTCTTTTAGGTAAACATCATGCTGTATCTGGAGGTTTTGAATCTCCTTGATCTTGGTTTCGTTCAAAAGGCTATCGCGGAAGGCAACGGACTGTTTTAGATGATAAATGGCATCTGGAAATTGTTTTGTGGAGGTATAAATTTCGTGCGCCAGGTCATGCGCCTCCATAAAATATTTGTAACCTCCGGTTTTATTGAGTGCCTCTAGGTTTTTTTTAGAATAATCAATTGCCTCTGGATATTTATTTTGTTGCAGCATTAATTCGGCAAGACCATAATAAGAAACCGCGATCTGTGTTTTGTTTGAGAGCTGTTTGCTCAATTCCAACGATTTTACAAAGTATTCTTCTGCAAGTTTTGATTGGTTTAGGTTTAAATAGCATTGTGCGATATTCGAGTATGTTGTACAGAGTTTTAGTTTTTCATTTTCGGATTCCTGATACTCCTTGCTCTTTAATAATTTCTCCAGCGCATCGGTATATTTGTTTTCGTTCATGTCCAACAAGGCCAGGTTGCTAACTACAATGTTTTCCAAAGACTCCCTGTTTGATCCACTATATATTTCCAATGCTCTTTCATATTGCTTTTTTGCATTTTCCGGTTCATCCATTAGGTCGTATAAAACACCCAAATTGGTATAAGCAGCGGTAATATCCAAGGATAGGTTTAGGGAATCAACAAGTTTAATGCATTTGAGATAGTAATCCTTACTCGTTGGATAATCACCAATTTGCTTATATATGATGCCAAAGGAATTGTAGCTTTTGTAGACGTGCTCATAATTTTTATGCTCTTTGGATAAGGCAAGGCATTGTTTAAATACTTCAAGGGATTCCGGATAACTACCGGTCATCCCGTGTATGATTCCCAAAGAGAAAAGAGACTCTATTTCCCCTTTTGGGTAGTTTATTTTCTTTGCCAACTCAATTCCAGATGTTACCATTTCCACAGCTTTTTCCTTGTCTTTGGAACGTAGTAGCCCGGCCAACCTTCTTTTTAGATTTACCTTGGTTGTGTCATCTGCTGTTTTTAGTAGGTTCTGTAAACTATCTATTTCTTTGCTTTGGGCAAAACAGATGTTTTGGGATAAAAGGAATAGGAGCAAAGTAAAAATTAAACAAAAGGATGACTTCATACAATGGTTGGTTTATCGAATAGATGAAGGTTGATTTCTATTCAAATGGTTCTGGCTGGTATTAATTTATGAAGTTTTCTCCTTATTGTGACCTGTTAGCGAGAATTTGGATTAAAAAAATTCTAGAAGTAGGAAAAAAATGATTATTTCTTTTCTAAATTCCCATCAGGATACAGAGCAAAACGCCCTCTATTTTTTTCGTGAACATGGTCTGGATAGGGCCATGGCCATCCCCCAAATTGAGTCAATCGGTACTCTTCCATTGCTTTTTGGATCTCAGCCTGGGTGTTCATTACAAAGGGTCCATATTTGGCAACCGGTTCTCCAATGGGTTTTCCTTGCAATAGCATAAAATGTGCAGTTTCCGAGCCAATTTTAATATTAACATCTCGGCTGGGGTCTAAAACAATGCCAAAGTTGGGATTTATTTTTTTATCCTCGATCTGGATATCATTGCCATCATAAAAATATAGCACCCGATTAACAGCGGTATTGGCTTTTGGCAACACATATTCGGACGCTGCACGGGCATGGATGTTCCAAATGGCAACTTCGTTTTTGGGGTCAGCCGCCCAAGAATCGGGAGCGGGATCGAGCGAGGCAACATTTTTATAGGCACCGGCAATTATCTTGATTTTTGCATTTTGCTCCTCTACAACTGGAATATCTTCATTCCAGAGCATTCTGAAGTGAGGGTCCACGAATTTTCCAGCTTTCGGTAAATTCAACCAAATCTGGAACAACTCTAAAGTATTTTCCTCATCATCTTTGAGCAAGGGAAACATTTCGGAGTGCTGTACACCGCGTCCGGCTGTCATCCATTGTACGTCGCCTTCGCCGAACCTTCCAGCTGCTCCCAACGAATCGGAATGATCACAAAACCCTTTGTTTACTATGGTTATCGTCTCAAAACCTCTATGTGGATGATAAGGAAACCCGGGAATGGTCTGTCCGTGGTACATTCGCCATTTGTGAGATGGGTCAAAATCGTTTCCTAAGTTTCTATCTTGAAGTAGTGAGCTGTCAGGACCCATTTCACCGTTACCTTTTGGGTAATTGTCCAAATGATACACACTGAACAAAAAGGGATCTAATGTTTGCCATGGTATACTTAATGGAAACGTTTGTTTTACCGATTTTTTCATGTTAAGTTTTGTTTTGGTAAAAAAGCCTGCTCTGAGCAGGCTTTTTATGTATTTCGTAGCAAGTTATTTTCCGGGAATAGGTGGTGGGCCATCGATCATGGCCTCGTATTTTACATCACCTTTTCTGGTAATATATTCATCTTTGACTTTTTCTACCAATTTGGGGTCATCGAACAGGTCGAACATGGTCATTCCCATGGCTTTTGAAGCATAGACCATGCCTTTATGTCCTATACTCATACCGCCACATGCCACAACGGCCCAAGAGTGCCATGGTGTTCCTTTGGGTGCAACGGTTACCCCAAGGTTAATGTTCGGAACGTTCCAACTTACATCTCCAACATCGGTGGAACCGCCGCCGGGCAAAGCCTCGGTTTCTTTTAACGGATGAATTTCGCCATCCATGCCCACTTGTGGTTTCCCGGTCGCCTCTTGAATGGCTTTACCAAAGGCAGTCTCCTCCTCGGTATAGGTTATTGGTCCCAAAAGCTCTAGGTTATTCTGCATGATCTTTCCTCCTTCACGATTTACCAAAGTCTCGTAGATACCCGAAATCAAGGAGTATTTATATTCTACATTGGCCATAATGGCTGCACCTTCCGCCATGGCCTTTACTCGTTCAAAAGTTGGAAGCATAACTTCTCTTTTAGGATCGCGGACCCTAACCCATAAACGGGCATAATCGGGAACTACATTGACCACTTGGCCACCATCTTGAATATGATAGTGTATTCTTGATGTTGGTTTTATATGCTCTCTATAATAATTGATTCCCGTTGTATAGAGTTCCAGGGCATCTGCGGCACTTCTTCCGTTCCATGGATCGGATGATGCATGTGCTGCTTGACCATAAAACTCGATCATAAAGTCGATAAGGGAGAGCCCACTTTGCACATCGGCCTCTATTTGAGCGGAGGGGTGCCAACTTACATTGACATCTACATCGTCCCAGAGGCCGGCCTCGACCATCCAAACCTTACCAAAGAACTTTTCCTCGGCAGGTGTACCTAAAAATTTGACGGTCCCTTGTATTTTTCCAGCTTCGATCTGTTCTTTAATGGCCAATGCGGCACCCAAGCTGGCAGCACCGAACATATTGTGGCCGCAACCATGACCAGGAGCGCCATCAACCCGAGGATCTTTGTTGGGGACCGTATTTTGGGATAATCCTGGGAGTGCATCAAACTCGCCCAACACACTGATTACGGGTTTTCCCGAACCAAAGGTTGCAACAAAGGCCGTTGGGATATCCGCAACACCACGAGTAACGGTCATTCCATTTTTTTCAGCATAATCCGCTAATAATTTTGATGAAATCGACTCCTCAAAAGCGGTCTCGGCCAAGGCCCAGATAGAATCGCTGATTTGTATAAGGTTATCTTTATGTTTTTCTACGGCTTCGACCACGGCTTTTTTGTCCTTGGTCATCTTTTGGGCGGATAGGTTCAGGACGAACAGCCCAAAAAGAAATAAGGTTGTTAAATTTTTCATTGTAAAAGTTTTGAGTTAGCTATATATCGTAACGACATTGCTGCAGAGAGTGGTATAGCAAAGCGATATCGATAGCACTAAATTTAAAGAAAAAGCTTTAACTAACCGCTTCTTTATAGGTTTTTAGGCATCGTTCCCTTGCCATTTTGTGTTCCACAATAGGGTCTGGATAGCTTAATTCCTGAAGATCTTTGACCCATTTGTTGATGTATTTCTTATCCTTATCAAATTTTTTGATCTGGGTAGTGGGGTTGAATATCCGAAAATATGGTGCGGCATCCACACCACTGCCAGCGGCCCATTGCCAATTCCCCACATTGCTGGCCATTTCGTAATCCAAGAGTTTTTCTGCAAAATAGGCTTCGCCCCAACGCCAATCTATCAATAAATGTTTACAAAGAAAGCTGGCTACCAGCATTCTCACACGGTTGTGCATGTAACCGGTTTCATTGAGTTCTCGCATGCCGGCATCCACCAATGGATACCCTGTTTTTCCCGTTTTCCATTTTTCGAATTCATCTTCATTGTTGCGCCATTCTATTCGATCATATTTGGCCCGGAAGGCTTGATTGACCGTTTTTGGGAAATGCCATAATATCTGCATAAAGAATTCTCTCCAGATCAGTTCGTTCCAAAAAGTTTCGTTTTTTTCTCCAATGGCTTTTTTTATCATTTTTCGTATGGAAACCGTTCCAAATCGCAAATGTGGACCCAATCGGGATGTTCCTGTTTCCTTGTCGGGGTAGTCACGGGTATCTTCATACTTTTGAATAAGATTTGGTGTAACCGTAAAATCCGGTACTTTAATGGAAGATGCTTCAAAACCTATATCTTCCAAGGTGAGTTGGGGCAAGGACTTGTTCTTAATCGTATTCTTGTCAAGATTGGGAAAAGTATCATATTCCACCAGATGGATGGACGGATTAAAAGTTTCTTTCCATTTACGCATAAACGGGGTGTACACCACATAGGGTTCGCCATCGTCCTTGACAACTTCGCTTTTTTCAAAGATCACCTGATCCTTAAAGGTGTTGAATTTAATATTGTTTTCCTCTAAATACGATTTTATTTTAGCATCTCTTTCTTTGGCGTATGGTTCGTAATCGTGATTGGTATAAACAGCCTCAATGGTATAATCTTCAATTAGTTGTTGAATAACCTTTTTTGGGGTGCCGAAAAACTGGGCCAAGCCACTATCGAAATTTGTAGAAAGTTGATTGTTCAGTTTTTGGACCTGTTCATGGATAAACGTGACCCTGGCATCTTTTTTTGGTAGACTTTCAAGTATTTCCGAATCAAAAATGAAAATCGGTAAAACTGGCGTGCCATTTTGAAGGGCATGGTACAAGGCAACATTGTCATCCAACCGTAAATCTCGCCTAAACCAAAATATATTGACCTTGTCCTTCATCAATTTACATTTAAACTGGACATTCCGCCGTCAACACCAATTACCTGACCGGTAATCCAAGAACTATCGTCTTGCAATAAGAAAACACCCATTTTAGCTATATCGGTTGCAGTTCCGACCCTTTTGAGAGGGTGCCGCTGATCCATCATAGCTTTCTTTTTTTCGTTGCTGAGCAATCTTTCGGATAGGGGAGTGTCCACTAAGGATGGAGCAATAACGTTGACCCGTAATTTTGGGGCGTACTCGGCCGCCAAAGCACGAGAAAATCCTTCTATAGCACCTTTGGCCGCTGCTACACTAGTATGAAAAGGCATTCCTGCTCCGACAGCTACGGTACTAAAAAACACCATACTGCCACCTTCGTTCATACGTTCGATAATGGATTTTACGGTCTTGGCCAATGCGATAAAATTGATTTCGAGATCATTTTGAATTGTTTCGATTCCCAATGATTTGAAAGGTTTTAGATTGATGCTCCCGGGGCAATACACAAAGCCATCCAGTTTTTCGGGGATGTTTTTGTGCGTTATATCTTCGGTTAAGGCATCAAAAGGAATATGGGTTACGTCCAAATTACGCAATTCCTCGTTACTCCTGCTTGCAACATAAACAGAGTGTTCCTTGGAAAGATGTTTGGCCATTTCCAAGCCTATACCATAAGAACCTCCAATTAATAATATGTGTTTCATTTTATACTTTTCTAAGTTTGAGATAATTGGTTTTACCTTTTACTTCTCCGAACATTTCCGCCAGCTTTTTTTCGCGGAACCTGAATATTTTTTGCAACTGTTTTTTTACCAAAAAAGGATGCATTATTTGCCCAAGAAACCCAAAAGGTAATTTATAATCAATAATATCTTCCATTTCCACACCATCCGGAACTTCTTTAATAAAGTGCTTGTGGTGCCATAAAGAGTAGGGGCCAAACCGTTGTTCATCCACAAAATAGGATCCTTTTTGCACATGGGTGATTTCTGTTACCCATTTTGTTGAGACAAGCGGGAATGGTTTAACTATATATTGGATTATTTGCCCTTGGAACATGGGCCTATCTGCACCGGACAAGATATGAAACCCCATGTGTGGGGGTGTTATCACAGCAAGGTTTTTTGGATTGGATAAAAAATCCCAGGCCTCCTTTTTACTGATAGGCAAAAATTGCCTCGATTTTAATTGATAAAGCTGCATTCGAATAGTTTGTACAAAGATAATCGTAAAATGTTTAATTTATTTGTTATAAAGTTAAACAAAAATTAAATTCTACGGTTTTTATTGATATTTTTGATTTATACTTTAATTAACAAATTGAGCTCTGCTTTATCTTAATTTTGTTTTGCTAAACATTTAATACACTTAATTATGAAAAAATTTGCACTCTTATTATTTACTGTATCCATGTGTTTTTCTTTGGAAGCGCAAATACAGACTCCTGCACCCAGTCCATTTTCCAAATTGGAACAAAAAGTGGGATTGACCGATGTTACTGTTGAATATTCCAGACCTGCAATGAGAGGGAGAAAAATATTCGGGGATTTGGTTCCTTTCGATGCTATTTGGAGAACTGGTGCCAACCAAAATACCAAAGTAACCTTCTCTGATGATGTTGTGGTAAAGGGCAAGGAGTTGAAAGCCGGTTCTTATGCCATTTACACTAGACCTAATGAAGCGGTTTGGGAAGTATTTTTCTATTCCGATACAGAGAATTGGGGTACTCCGCAGGAGTGGGACGCATCTAAAGTTGCGGCTACTGTAAAAGTGGAGACAATGGATATACCCATGCCGATAGAATCATTTACCATTACCATAGATGATCTTCATAACAATGGAGGTGTGTTGGGCATTATGTGGGAGAACACTTATGTCGGCGTAGAATTTACCGTTCCAACTGTGAAAAAAGCCACTAAAAGTATAGAGGAGACCATGGCCAATACAGCAGATTTAAAAGCCGGCGACTATTATGCCGCAGGTTCTTATTATTTTGCCGAGGGCATGAATATGGAGCAAGCCAAGGAATGGGTAAACAAAGCAGTAGAAATGGATGGAGGTAAAGCATATTGGATGATGCGGACACAATCTTTGATCTATGCCAAACTTGGAGATAAAAAAGCTGCTATCGAAGCAGCAAAAAAATCATTGGCGGCCGCTCAAGCTGCGGGTAATCAGGATTATGTTAAAATGAACAAGGATTCCTTGAAAGAATGGGCCCAGATGTAAGCAAGCCCCAATTTTAATATATTGAAGAGACCCGCTTTAAAAGTGGGTTTTTTTATTCATCAATTGCGGTGGAATTGCCCAGAAAATTATCGAATATTTGAGTAATAAAGGCCAATAGGATAACCAACAAGCATCCGAAAGCATTCAACCATAAATAGGACATCCAATCAAAATACCAACCTATAATTACGATCACTTGGGTAACAATGGCAGCAACAAAAACGGCATTTCCTTTCACATATTTAAAGAAAAAGGCCAAAAGGAAAATACCCAGGACATTACCGTAAAAAATAGAACCAATAATGTTTACGAGCTGGATCAGGTTATCAAAGAGGTTGGCCACATTGGCGATAATAATTGCAATTATTCCCCAAACAAGAGTGAAAACCTTGGTTGCTTTAACATAGTGTTCCTGAGATTCTTCTTTTTTTATACTCCTTTTATAAAGGTCCAACGCTGTAATGGTACCCAGAGCATTCAATTCGGATGCCGTGGAGGACATTGCTGCGGACAGAATTACGGCCAATAACAGCCCAATAAGACCCATGGGCAGGTTATTCAAGATAAAATGGATGAACACATAATCCTTATCATTCGTCTCTACAGTATCATCAGCTTTTGAAATTAATGTTTTTGCCGTGGCCCGATTTGCTTTTTCCTTTTCATTGATCTTTACGATATCCTGCTTTGCTTGTTCTATCGCATTGTACTCTTTGAGCTCCAGTGCCGCTGAAAACGAATGCTGTGCCATCCGTTTTTCTTTTTCCAGTTCCTTGTGGTCGTTCTCCAGTGCTTGGTAGTCGTTGGCGTAATCGGATTGTAATACCGCCTCGGTGGCTGCGGGATTAAAATTAAGGGGAGAGGAATTATATTGATAAAAAACAAAAACCATGGTCCCGACCAAAAGGATGAAAAATTGCATCGGGATTTTAAAAACGCCGTTAAAAATAAGGCCTAACTGACTTTCGCGAACAGATCTGCCCGATAGATAACGTTGTACTTGGCTTTGGTCGGTCCCGAAATAGGCCAGAGCTAAAAAGAACCCGCCAGTGATACCGCTCCAAAATGTATAGCGATTATTGGTATCGAAAGAAAAATCGAGAATATTGAGTTTATTGTTGGCCCCGGCAATTTTTAATGCCTTTCCAAAGGAAAGGTCGGTCGGTAAAGCCCCCATAATAAAGAAAAAGGCAAAGAACATACCCAACATAATAATGAACATCTGCTGTTTTTGGGTTACGCTTACCGCTTTGGTCCCTCCAGAAACTGTGTAGATGATTACCAATATTCCTATAATAACGTTGAGCGTTCGTAAGTCCCACCCCAAAACTGCTGAAAGAATTATGGAAGGGGCAAAAATCGTAATTCCGGCGGCAAGTCCTCGCTGAATTAAGAATAATAATGCCGTAAGTGTCCTGGTTTTAAGGTCAAAACGACCTTCTAACATTTCGTATGCGGTATAGACCTTTAGTTTTTTATAGATGGGAATAAATACCAAGCAAATAAAAATCATGGCCAGGGGCAAACCAAAATAGAATTGAACAAAGCCCATACCATCGTTAAAAGCCTGTCCCGGTGTGGATAAAAAGGTAATGGCACTGGCTTGAGTGGCCATCACGGACAAACCGATGGTCCACCATTTAATATTGTCTCCCCCGCGGACATAGTCGTCCACATTGCTATTGCCCCGTGTTTTCCAAACACCGTATGCAACAATGAAAAGCAAGGTACTACCAAGAATTATCCAATCAAGTAATGCCATTCAGGATGTTAATTATTTAGTATCATAATGAGGTAAAAAACCAAGATATAAATGGCATTTAAGAGGATTACAATGCTGTATTCCCTTTTCCATTCGTATTTGGTGTTCATGTTATCCTTTGACATTACTGTCCTTTTTTACTTCATTTTTGCCGATCGAAAGCATGTTGGCAAACAGTTTATATGCTCCGGAAACTCCCACGGGCAATTCCCTGAAGAAGCTAAGTCCTGTGTAAATATAGTGACCTTCTCCGTAAGGTGCCACAATTAAGCTTCCTTGTTTTTCGGTTTCACCTTCATCTTTCATGGATAGAATAGGGGTGAACTCGGCACTCCATTTGCTTGGAAAATATAGACCGCGCTCTTGTACCCATCCTTCAAAATCTTTCGTGGTAATGGCATTGGGAAAATTAACAAGGGAATTTTTTGGGGCCAGTATTTTGACCTCGGCATTCTCGTCGGTAACCCTATCCCGTGAAAGTGTAATATCGTAGGGCGCAATATTTTCAAATTGATTGGACCATCTGCCAGCGGTATTGTATTGCACGATTATGGTTCCGCCTCTTTCCACATAATCGAACAACACTGGCTGTTTAAACTTAAGTGCGCCGATTACATTGTATGCTCGAATGCCTACAACTACGGCATCATACTTATCCAAATCTCCATTTTGTATTTCATTTGGGTCTACAATATGTACTTGGTATCCGATTTGTTCCAAACTTTCAGGGACCTTATCACCAGCTCCCATAATGTAGGCAATGTGTTCGCCAGCTTTTTTTATGTTCATTCGCACTACCTTGGCCGCCGATGGCAAAAGAACCGATTGTTTTGGAATATGGTCGTAAGCGATTTCCACCAATTCCTTGTCAAAAACTTGATCGCCAACGGTAATTTTTGGTTCAATATTACCTTCACTCTCAGAATTTGGGGGAGTAACCTTAAAGGTTAACGGAATTTCTTCACCTCTTTGTTCGATCGTAAATGGTATGGATTTTGGGGAGACCGACCAGCCCGTTGGATGATCTAATGAAATGGTTCCAGAGACATTATTTTTTCCAGCTCTGACCTTTACGTGTACTTCTTTGGTGTCCGAATTTGCAAAAATCAAAACTTTTTCATCAATTTTGGAGGTTACTTCGGGAAGAATGGCAAAAGGCTCGTACAATTCTCCCTTGTCCGGTCTGGAATAGCGGTGTACTACATCTTTTTCGAATATAATTTCACTTCCATCGAACAACAAGCTAAATCTAGCTTTAAAGGCATTGGGCGTTTCCGGTTTTCCTATCAATTGTTGATTGTTAACCACGTACATGCCAAGCGACCCCTGCTCGTTCAACCAGTACGGACTGGTATACATCATGGAACTTGGGACAGAAAAGTCAATTGAAAAACTTTCCTTTTGATTGTTGGTTAAAACCTTGTTTGGAGCGATCTTGACGTTTGCACCGACCAACTGGATTTCTTTTAAAGTAATGTTGGCGGACGATCTATTTATGACTTCCAAATTGATGGTCGCCTGGCTTCCAGGGGTGGCTGAAGCATTTTCGGAACTGGCTTCCAGATATAGCCCGGTAGCGGCCAAGATAATATGCTTTAATTCTTTTGATTTTATACTCTTCCAATGCTCATCTTCAATATTTTGAAGCATTTGATAGGCTCTAATGAGTTCGGGTATGTGTTTGGCCGGGTTTTGAAAATCGAAATTTTCTTCGACTTTTTCCAAAATCCGTCCAATGGCTTCACCACCTTTTACACGGGACCAGGTTGTATTGACCCCTTCAAAAAGATCGTTGCCGGTAGCTGCCGGTCCTTTAAGCAATTCCAAATACTCCTCGGACGAACCACGAACGGTTAACGTTCCAAAACCTTGGCATAAGTGTTGGCTTCTGGACATTGCCGAAATTTCATTGTTGGATAGGCCAAGCTCCGGATAATATACGCCAACATCCATTTTAATCATATTGGATTTATCCGCTTTGGCAAACTTTTCCCTACTTCCATATTGCCACCAAGATGTATTATAAAAAATACGTTTGGGTTGCCAAGTATCGGAGTGGTTCAGTTGTTCCGGGTAAGCTTGTGGATTGTTGGCCAGATCAAAAGCTTCCATGCTCAACATTGCGGAGGCCGTGTGGTGGCCATGCGTAGTTCCCGGTGTTCTGTGGTCAAAACGATTTATGATCACGTCCGGTTTAATATTTCGGATTGCCCAAACTACATCGGCCAAAACTTTATCGTTGTCCCAAATCTCCAATGTTTCTTTGGGCAGTTTCGAGAATCCAAAATCGTTTGCCCGTGTAAATAGTTGTTCTCCACCATCCACATTTCTTGCCGCCAAAAGTTCCTGGGTACGCAGAACGCCCAATAATTCTCTGAGTTCTGAACCAATCAGGTTTTGTCCACCATCACCACGGGTTAGGGATAGGTATACTGTTTTTGCTTTTTTGTGATTGGATAGGTACGAAATTAAGCTGGTGTTCTCGTCATCGGGGTGGGCCGCAACATAAAGTGCGGTTCCCAAAAAATTCAATTTCTGAACTTCGTGAAACAGTTCGGCAGAGGTAAGTTTTTCTGGTTTTTGCGCAAATCCACTGGTAAACAATACTATTGTTGCTGAAAAAAATATCCAGAAATGTTTCATGATCGTTGGTTTAGCAAGTTGTTCAAATATAGGTAGTTTGTGTACAGACATTCGTTTCTTTACAAGACTTTTAACATAGAAAATGTTCAATGCTATAAACCTAAACTGTCCCTTAAAATTAGATCATTATTGCTATTTTGACCCCAATATGCGGTTTTCAATGTTTTTATTTTTGTGGCAGAAGTGGTCATTACTTTTGCATTTGGACCAAAACCACTTTTAAATTCTTCCGTCCAACTTTCTATGGCATAAGGAAAATCTGAAGTAAAATCAATCTTTAAAGTACGTTCCAATTCAGGGTAATGAATGGTGTAGGTAGAAGTTTCGTGGTTTGATGATAGGTTGGCCATGGCACTGTATGCCTTAACCTTTTTATGGACCAATCGTAAATATTCCAGCGAAGGTACCATGGATATATCGCCCAAGGGAAGATTATTGGGGTTTATGCGGATCTTGGTCCAGATTTCGTTTTCCAAGTTGGTTTTTTCCATTGAAAATGCTTGGTCCGCCTCACTCTCAAAATAAGAATGTGAAGTAAACTCAAATTGATCTCTATTGTTCAATTGAGCGTATACGTGACCGCACCATTCCTGGACCGATAAACTCGTCTTTAAAGCGTGTTGATTGTCACGGACAGGGTAAAACGTGCTGTTCATAATGGAGTATGGATAAATACCGGTTAAAAACTTTTTGGTCGCATTGAGTTTAAGAACTGAAATATTATCGGCACTGGCACGGTCAGCTTTTACTTGTTTATTGGGCAAAAAGGGTTCGGTAACGTAGATCATCGCGGCTGTTCCATCTCGTAGCTCTCCATATCGCGCCTGTTCCAACCGGTAGGAAGTGATTTCGGCATTTCCTGCATACCAATACTTTTTAAAATCTTCGGTGAGCGGATTTTTGGGTAGGGGCTTGTCCATTTCGAGCTCTGGTTTTTGCAAAGTCTCCTCGGCAGCACTATTTTTTTCTTGACAACTGACAAATAATGCGATTGCAATAATCAAGCGGGCAATTTTTGGTATTATATGAGAAAGTTTCATGGATGCTTTTTTCAAATTTAAGGTTAAAGTCGGTTTATATCAATATACTTAACTTTTTCCAATACAGGGAAAACTGTAATTTTGCAAAAATTTCAGAAGCAAATATTCTTGGTATGCAACAAATTGAGCTGATGGCTCCGGCCGGTAATTTTGAATCTTTGCAAGCCGCTCTGGAAAATGGGGCAGATTCGGTATATTTTGGAGTTGAACAATTGAACATGAGGGCAAGGGCCACGATGAACTTTACTTTGGACGACCTGCCCGAGATAGCCAAACGATGTAATACCAAAGGTGTTAGGACTTACCTTACCTTGAATACCATAATTTACGATCACGATCTATCCATTGTAAAAACTCTTTTAAAAAAAGCCAAAGAGGTTGGTCTCACCGCCATAATTGCTATGGATCAGGCTGTTATATCTTCGGCAAGAGAGTTGGGACTGGAAGTTCATATTTCTACACAGATCAATGTGACCAATATAGAAACGGTAAAGTTTTATGCCATGTTTGCCGATACCATGGTTTTGAGCCGAGAGTTGAGCTTGCGTCAGGTAAAAAAGATAACCGAACAAATTGAGAAGGAGCAGATCAAGGGTCCATCCGGGCGTTTGGTCGAGATTGAAGTATTCGGACACGGAGCTCTTTGCATGGCTGTTTCCGGTAAGTGTTATTTGAGTTTGCACTCCCACAATTCATCGGCAAATAGAGGAGCTTGCAAGCAGAATTGCCGTAAAAAGTATACGGTGATCGATCAAGAAAGTGGTTTTGAGATGGAACTTGACAATGAGTATATAATGTCGCCGAAAGACCTCTGTACCATCGATTTTCTTGATCAAGTGGCAGATGCAGGGGTAAAGGTCTTAAAGATAGAGGGACGTGGACGTGCTCCGGAATATGTGGCCCGTGTAATAAAATGCTATCGCCAGGCGATAGATAGTTTGTACGAGGGAAACTATGATAAGAAAAAGGTGATTGAATGGATGCAAGAGTTGGAAAAAGTCTACAATCGCGGCTTCTGGAGCGGTTATTATTTAGGTCAAAAGTTAGGAGAGTGGAGTAAAATACCCGGTTCCTCTGCCACACAAAAGAAAGTGTACATTGGAAAAGGAGCACATTTCTTTCCAAAAAGCAACATTGGTGAGTTTACTATTGAAGCCTATGATCTTTCTGTTGGAGATACAATTTTGGTTACAGGCCCAACCACTGGTGCCAAGGAAATGAAGGTTACCGAAATGTTGGTGAACGATGCCAAATTATCCACAGCCAAAAAAGGGGACTCCGTAACCATTCCTTTAGGTTTTAGGATTCGCCTTTCGGACAAATTGTACAAAATTGTTGAAAACAAGATGGAAGCCTAATGGTAGTTGTTACGCTTCAGCGAGAAAAATGCATCGGCTGCAACTATTGTGTGGAAATGGCGCCACAGCATTTTGCCATGTCCAAAAAGGATGGTAAATCTGTTTTATTGCATTCACAGAACAAAAAGGGGTTCCATACCATAAAATCGCACGATGAGGGAATTTTTGATAGCTGTGAACAAGCTTCCAAGGCATGTCCTGTAAAAATCATATCGGTAAAAAGAACCTGATCAAAGTTCCAAAAGGGTAGTGTACACCAAATGAGTGGGCAATCCTACGACATTGTTATAAGAACCTTGGATTTCAGAAATACCGGTCATTCCGATCCACTCCTGAATACCGTAGGCACCTGCTTTATCGTAAGGTTGGCATCTCTCTATATAAAAATTGATCTCATCATCGGTCAAATCTTTCAATTTTACTTTGGTAACACAACTGGCCATGGTTTGTTTTTGCGTGGTGGTAAAGCATACCGAGGTAATAACTTCGTGCCAATCCCCGGACATGGTCTTTAACATTTTAAAAGCCTCACCTTGGCTGCTCGCTTTTGCCAACGATGCATTGTTGTGCCAGACCACGGTATCCGAGGTTATCAAAATATCCGAAGGGTTCAATTCATTTTTAAAGGGGGTAGCTTTTAACTTGGCCAAATAAGCGGATATTTCTTCGCCCTGTAGTTCTTGAGGGTAAATTTCTTCCACTGATTTTGGGCGTACCTCAAAATCCAGCCCTAATTCTTCCAAAAACATTTTACGACGGGGAGAACCCGAACCTAGGATTATGTGTCTACCTTTGAGTTTTTCCTTGAGTGGGTTTTTAGTCATTCTTTGCACTAAAATTATCGTTCCAGTCCCCTCGAACTTTCAAGACCTGTTCAATTACGTCCCTTACGCAACCATCTCCTCCGTTTTTATGGGAAACATAATCGGAAATCGCCTTAACTTCTGCAACGGCATTTTGTGGGGATGCCGCCAATGCGACCATTTTCATAGGGGGAATATCCGGCATATCATCGCCCATGTAAAGCACGGTTTTCGGGTCTATATCGTGAATGTCCATATATTCTTCCAAAGGTTCCTGTTTATGATGTGCCCCCATGTAAAAATCGGTAACACCTAGACCTTTTAAACGCTCTTTTACCCCTTGGTTGGTACCCCCCGTAATTATGCAAACGTTGTAACCTTTGGTAATAGCTGTTTTTAAGGCATAACCATCTTTAACGCTCATTTTGCGCAATAGTTCACCATCGGTGGTGATCAATACCGTGCCGTCGGTAAAAACACCATCGACATCAAAAACAAAAGTTGTGATACTGCTCAAAAGCTCTTTATAATTCTTCTTCATGTGCTTGTATTATGGCTCTGCTCAATAGTTTGTATAAAGTAATATGTTTTTCATTTTTTAAGAGTCCCAAATGACCTTGCATACTTTGCCGATCGTTTCGGCGTGCGGGCCCAGTCTGTGCTTTTTTGGGTGGCATCGTTTTAATTTTCTCCGCTGTTTCCAAAATCAATGGTTTCAACAAATTAAAAGACAGGCCCTCCTGTAGGCAAATCTCTTCGGCAACCCCATATAGGTAGTTGGTAAAGTTATTTACAAAAACGGCTGCAAGATGCAATTTTTTTCGCTGTTCCGAGTCGATAGGATGTACATTTTCAGATATAGATCTGGCCAAAAGCTCCAATACTTTCAGAGATTCGGTATCGCTTGCTTCAATACAAATGGGAATTGTGGAAAAATCTACCACCTTACCTTTGGTAAAGGTTTGTAGGGGATAAAAAACACCCTTTTTTGTGGAGTGAACAACTGCCATGGGCATAGCTCCGGAAGTATGGGCCACCACACCTTTTTTGTTTGCAACAAATTTGGATACTTTGCCTATAACATCGTCCTTAACAGCAATAATGTACACATCGGCATCGACGATTGCCTTAAAATTATCGGTTACTTCAGATTTGTCGCAAAATTGGTGCAACGCTTGGGTATTGCGACCTACAACTTGGACCACATTAACGTTTTTGGCCTTGGTAAAAGCATCGTGTAAATGTTTTGCCAAGTTGCCGGTTCCCAATATTACTATCTTGAGCATGATCAAAACTACAAATTTAGGGTTGATGGATTGCAGCAAGAATTAACAAATCTGTATGATTTTTATCAGCTTTCGCATTTAGGAAGTTCTAAAAAGGCCGTATTTTTGCAAGCCGAAAGTAGACCGAATTTCCATGATCGACATTGTTAAGAAAACACTTTTTTCCACGAGACTTATGGCCGTTCTTTTTTTGGTTTTTGCTGCGGCAATGGCCATGGGAACGTTTATAGAGAGCTGGTACAGTACGGACACCGCAAGAATTTATATTTACAACGCCACTTGGTTCGAGGCCATAATGGTCTTTTTTGTAATCAACTTTTTCGGGAATATTTACCGATATCGCTTGTTGCAATGGAAAAAATGGCCGGTACTTTTGCTTCACCTTTCTTGGATATTGATCATTGTGGGGGCATTTGTAACCCGATATATCAGTTACGAAGGCATGATGCCCATTCGTGAAGGCGCCACGGAAAAGGTTTTTTATTCGGACAAAACTTATTTGACCGCTTTTATAGATGGTGATATCAACGGGGAAACCAAACGAAGGGTTTTAGAGGATGCCATTTTGGTTACTCCAGAAGGCAGACGGTCGAGTTTACCGTGGAAATCGGATTTTAATGGACAGCCTTTTACCATAAGTTATGTGGATTTTATAAAAGGAGCGGAACGTGGATTGATTCCTGATGAAAATGGCACCGAGTTTTTGCAGATTGTTGAGGCGGGCAATGGCCAAAGGCATGAACACTATTTGGAAAATGGGAAAATTGCCAGTTTGCACAATATTCTTTTTGCCCTAAACAACGAAACAGAAGGGGCCATCAATATTTTTTATGATGAAGAAAATGGCTTTCGTATAAAATCTCCTTTTGAAGGTGATTTTATGAGGATGGCCGACCAATACCAAGGTGAATTGCTGGCAGATAGCATACAACCTTTGCAATTGCGGTCGCTATACACTGTGGGAGGCATGCAGTTCGTTGTCCCCGAACCTATTACCAAAGGTAGTTATGGCATTGTAAAAGTTCCGGACGAAGAGATTACCGCCGTAACCCAAGATGCGCTTATTGTCTCCGTTTCTGCAAATGGAGAAAGTAAAGAAATCAAACTATTGGGAAGCAAGGGAAATTCCAATTTTTCCGATAAGTTCAATGTTGGAGGTCTCGATTTTACATTAAGTTATGGCTCTAAAGTGTACGAGCTTCCGTTCTCTGTTCAATTGAACGATTTTATCGCCGAGAAATACCCTGGGACCGAAACAGGATATGCTTCTTTTATGAGCAAAGTAACCGTTCACGACGAAAGACCTTTTGATTATGATATTTATATGAACCATATTTTAGATCATAAAGGATATCGGTTTTTTCAATCCAGTTTTGACCCCGATGAAAAGGGAACGGTACTTTCCGTTAACCACGATTGGTGGGGGACCTGGATTACCTATATCGGTTACTTTCTTCTCTATATTGGACTAATGGGTATTATGTTCTACGGAAAAACACGATTTAGGGACCTACAGGCAATGCTCGAAAAAATAAAGGCCAAAAAAGCCGCCTTGACCACAATTACGCTCTTTTTTGCTTTTGTTTCCATAAACGCACAAGAAACGTCACATGAGCACCAAGGGCTGCCCACAAAAGCTCAAATCGACTCAGTTATCCAAGCTACGACTGTTGCCAGGGAACATGCGGAAAAATTTGGAGCATTGGTCATACAGGACGAGGGAGGACGAATGAAACCCGTACACACCTTTGCTTCTGAACTATTGCGAAAGCTAAGTGGGGAAAACAAATACAAAGACCTTACGCCAGGTCAAGTTTTCCTTTCCATGATGCTCAATCCGGGTGTTTGGTATACCGTGGATTTTATTGAAGTGGGAAAATGGCAAAACGATAGTATTAGAAAAGTAATAGGAGTTCCGGAAGGCACAGAATTTGTAAAAGCAACCGATTTTTTTGATGCCAAAGGGGCGTACAAACTAAGGCCGTATCTGGAAAAAGCCACATCCACCAATAATCCATCCAATTTTGAGAAGGACATTAAAAAAGTAGGGGAGCGATTAAGCTTGTTGGATATTGCGCTGAGTGGACAGATCGTGAAGATTTTTCCTTTGTTGAACGATGAGAACAACAAATGGATCTCTGCTGTGGAATACCGTTCTGGTCAATATCAAATGCAAGATTCGTTATATGCCAATTTTGTGAACAATGCAATGCCTTACTATTTAAACTCCTTGCAACAATCCATTGCGACCGGGGATTATTCCCAGCCCGATAGATTGTTGGACGCCTTTAAACAAAATCAGGTAAACCATGGAGCGGAAATATTGCCATCGGACAACAAAATAAAAGCCGAGATCATATATAACAAACTGGATTTGTTCAACCGATTGTACAAGTACTACGCCATGGTCGGTGTGCTGTTGTTTTTTGTTCTGATTGCCAAAATTTTTAAGGAGCGTAAATTTTTGGACGCCTTTGCCTACCTGTTAAAGGGAACCATTGTTTTATTCTTTATTTGGCATACCGTTGGGTTGATAATGCGATGGTATATCTCGGGGCACGCGCCTTGGAGCGATGCTTATGAAAGTATATTGTACGTAGGTTGGGCAACTATGGGCATTGGACTGGCCCTTGGCCGAAAAAGTGAGCTCACCATTGCGGCAAGCGCCTTTGTAACTTCGATGTTATTGTGGATAGCCCACCAAAGTTGGGTAGATCCGGCCATAGGTAATTTGGTTCCCGTATTGGACAGCTATTGGTTAATGATCCATGTTGCTGTTATTGTAGGTAGTTATGGACCGTTGACGGTAGGTATGATCTTGGGTGTAGTTGCGTTGTTATTGATCATACTCACCACGGAAAAGAACAAAAAACGTATGGACCTGAATATTAAGGAGCTCACCGTAATCAACGAACTGGCATTAACGGCAGGTTTGGTAATGCTGACCATTGGCAACTTTTTAGGAGGACAATGGGCCAACGAGAGTTGGGGGCGTTATTGGGGCTGGGACCCTAAAGAAACCTGGGCCCTTATCTCCATTATGGTGTATGCCTTTGTTTTGCACATGCGGCTGGTTCCGGGACTACGTGGCAAATGGATATACAATTTTGCGAGCATTGTGGCTTTTGCCAGTATTATGATGACCTATTTTGGCGTAAATTTCTACTTGGTCGGACTGCATAGTTACGCCAGTGGGGACCAAGTAATAACCCCAAGCTTTGTATGGTATACAGTACTCGGGGTCTTTATTTTAGGTGGAATTAGTTTTTGGAGGTACAAAGTACATTATGCCAAAAAGTAGGCTATTGTTCCATTAATAACTTCATAATCTCTTCTGCGGCCACCTTGCCCTTTTCCTTTAGGAAAGGTCTAGAGGTATTATCGCCCAGTTCAAAAACTATGGATGGCATATTGTGGTGCACATAAAAGTATTTGCTGGATACCATGGTCGGGTCAATTTCATCGGAAGCACTTACATTGGTTTTCTTTTGAGGTAATCTATCTCCGATCCTTTCGATCCAATCAAAGATTATTTTGCCTTTTTTACCGGTAACCGTTGTATCAATGGGATAATAAATGTCGTCCCAAGTGGAATGGAAGTCTGCGCCAAAGACAAAATCATATTCCTTGTCTTTATCCACAAGAAAATTGCGGACATTCCGAGTTTCGGGTTGATTAAAATTTTGCCAATCCCTATTAAGGTCGATTCCACCCATGTTGTGCCGCCAATGACCGTTATCTGCTCCATCAGGATTCATTAATGGCACAACAAAAATGGTATGTTCCTTTCTAAAATTTTTAGCCAGTTCAGAATCATTGGAGATGGTTTCTATAAAGGATTTCATGGCCAAAAATCCAGTAACCTCTGGTGGATGTTGCCTCGATATGATCATTAATGCTTTTTTAGTGACAGTATTTTCGTTGATTTCCATTAAATGCATGGTTCTTTTCTCCTTGGAAAGCCCAATGGGATAATTGTCAATGAAGCTCTTTTGGCTCAACGAATCCACCCATTCCTTCACTACGGCAGATGTATATAGCTCCTGAGCGGTCACCCAAGTAGGTTTTTCGTTGACACTAATGGTAAGTTCGGCAGATTCTGGTGCGGCTTTAATGCCAAACTCGCCTTCACCCGGATTAATTGCTTTAAAACGGGTACTGTCCAAAGGCTTAAAGTTTTTACCATCAGTACTTATTTTAGGGTAATACCTGCTTCTGGAATCTTGGTAATTGATCTGTACGGTAATCTCCTTAGCCTCTTTGGACCAAACCTGAAAGGCGTACCAGGGACTCACATTAATGGGGGTATTTTCTGCTGTTATCCAAACGGTATAGTGATCATTGCCATCGTAGGCAACGCCGTTCAGTCGGGCACCATCGAACTTATTGGAGAAAAAAGTAGTACTGTCGTTAAAGGCCCAAACGCCTTTCCATTGTTTTTGGATGGGTTTGTCCACCGTCGGTACAACTGGACTTTTTCCTTGCCCTTGATAACCCGTTTGTTCTTTACTTTCTATAGTTTCTGGACCTTTTTTACAGGAGGATAGAAGTACCAAGGACGATAATGTTCCAATGGTAATCAAAAGTTTAATTCGCATGGTTTTCAGAATTTTTGAATTGGTTGGTTACTAAAATACTACAACTGATTTTCCGATAAATATAAAATAGATATAATTGTATCCATTTTTTTCGCATCTTTGCGCCATTATGAAGTTATAAGAATTATGTACGCGATAGATGCCAACGTTGGGGAAACCCGATTTAAGTAACCGAAAACTTCTCGGTAACTAGGTATTTCACTTCTTTTTTTACACATAATTCTATTTATAATGACAAATCAACATACAAATTCATTTAAAAAATTTATTCGGTATTTCTGGATAGCTATTTCTGGGAAAGAGACTGAGTTTACCACAGGAAGCATCCGTAAAGCCATTTTTATGTTATCTATTCCCATGATCTTGGAAATGCTCATGGAATCCATTTTTGCTTTGGTGGATATTGCTTACGTTTCCCAAGTAAGTGTAAATGCAGTTGCGACTATCGGGTTAACGGAATCCGTAATTACTTTGGTGTATGCCTTGGCCATTGGTCTAAGCATGGCGGCAACCGCAGTGGTGGCCCGTAGAATAGGCGAAAAGGATGTGGATGGAGCTCGAATTGCCGCAGTGCAGGCCATAGGATTGGGTGTTTTAATTTCTGTGGTAATTGGCATTTTCGGAATAGTTTATGCCAAAGAAATCCTTGGATTAATGGGAGGAGAGCCCGACTTAATAGAAGAAGGTTACGGTTATACCCAATTTTTGATAGGAGGGAATATCACCGTGGTCCTACTGTTCTTGATCAATGCCATATTTAGGGGTGCAGGAAATGCATCCATTGCCATGTGGGCCTTGGTACTCTCCAACGGGCTCAATATAATTTTGGACCCCATGTTCATTTTTGGATTTGGTCCAATACCGGAAATGGGAGTTAAAGGGGCCGCGGTCGCCACTAATATCGGTCGTGGAACAGCGGTACTGTTCCAATTGGGAATTTTGTTCTTTGGATGGGGCAAAATCAAATTGGCGGCCAAGGATTTGGTGGTCAACCTTAAGGTTATGGCAAATCTGGTAAAGGTTTCCTTAGGTGGGATTGCACAGTTTTTGATCGGTACCTCCAGTTGGATTTTCTTAATGCGGATCATGTCCGAATTTGGAAGCGAAGTGTTGGCAGGTTACACTATTGCCATTAGGGTAATGATGTTTTCCTTGATGCCCTCTTGGGGCATGAGCAACGCTGCAGCAACTTTGGTCGGCCAGAATCTAGGTGCCAAACAACCCGATAGGGCAGAAAGATCTGTTTGGAAAACAGGAAAATACAATGCTTGGTTCATGGGCGTGGTTTCCTTGGTTTACCTCATTTTTGCAAAGACCATAATCTCATGGTTCAATTCAACACCGGAAGTTGTTGGGAGCGGTGCGCTCTGTCTTCAGATTATTGCGGTGGGCTATATTTTCTACGCCTATGGAATGGTTATGACCCAGGCTTTTAACGGGGCAGGGGACACCAGGACCCCTACAAAGATCAACTTGCTTTCCTTTTGGTTCTTCCAATTGCCATTGGCCTATATCTCGGCACTGGTTTTAGGTTGGGGCGCAACTGGTGTTTTTGTGGCCATTACCGCAGCGGAAATTTTATTGGCAGTTTTGGCCATGGTCTGGTTCAAAAAAGGAAACTGGAAGAAGGTGCAAGTATAATGGGTTTCGTATCTTTAGCATAAAGAAAATCCAATATGAATAGTGATAAAAAAGGTCTGAACACCACCTGTACCCATGTTGGGGAATTGGAGGATAAAGCGTTCAAGGGAGCCGTTTCGCCATTGTATATGAGTACCTCGTATCAGTTTGATGATGTGGAGGTAAAACGTTATCCGCGATATTTTAATACCCCCAATCAGGAAGCTTTGTGCAAAAAAATGGCAGCCTTGGAACATACCGAGGCCGCTTTGATCTTTGGCAGTGGTATGGCGGCCATCAGCACAGCCTTAATGACTTTTCTTCAGGCCGGTGATCATGTTGTACTGCAACAAACCATTTATGGGGGCACCTATCATTTGGCCGTGAGCCAGTTTGAACGGTTTGGTATAGAATATTCGTTTACCAACGGGTGGGAGGTAGAAGATTTCGAGAAAGAAATCAAATCTAACACTAAAGTGTTGTATTTGGAGACACCATCCAATCCGTTATTGACCATTACCGATATAAAAGGAGTAGCGGATTTGGCAAAAAAGAAAGGAATCCTTTCTATGATCGACAATACTTTTGCAAGTCCGGTAAATCAAACCCCTACAGATTTTGGAATCGATGTGGTGGTGCACAGCGCAACAAAATATATGGGCGGACACTCGGATATTTGTGCAGGAGTGGTAGCTGCATCACAAGAGAATATGGACAAAGTGTTCCAAACAGGAATTTGTTTTGGAGGCAGTTTAAGCGATTACACCGTTTGGCTGTTGGAGCGAAGTCTAAAAACTATGGCCATTCGTGTTAGGGCCCAGAACGAAAATGCGATGAAAATGGCGGAGTATTTAGAGAGCAACCAAGATGTGGACAATGTATATTACCCGGGGTTAAAAAATCATCCGGGACATGCATTGGCCAAATCACAAATGCGAGGCTTTGGGGGCATGTTGTCCTTTGAGCTGAATCCAGAAATTGATGCGTCTTTATTTTTTAAAGAACTACAATTGATAAAACCTTCCATGAGCTTAGCTGGGATTGAAAGCACCATGCTCTCGCCAACACAGACCTCCCATGCATTAATGAGCCCTGAGGATAGGGCCAAGCAGGGATTAAAGGATTCTCTGATCCGTTTTTCGTTGGGTATTGAAGAAATAGAAGATTTGGTCGAGGATATAGAACAGGCAATAGCCAATGTAAAACCCATGACCGTTTCGGTTTAAGAATATATATGAAATTAGACATTTTAGTATTTGGTGCCCATCCTGATGATGCCGAACTAGGGGCAGGGGCCACCATTGCAAAGGAAATTTCCAAAGGTAAAAAAGTAGGTATAGTAGATTTGACCCGTGGTGAATTGGGAACACGGGGCTCTGCCGAAATAAGGGACCAAGAAGCGGCTAGGGCTGCAAAAATTTTAGGTGTTGCCGTTCGGGAAAATATGGAGTTTGCCGATGGTTTTTTTGTTAACGACAAAGAGCATAAACTGGAGCTCATTAAAATTATTCGTAAGTATAGACCAGAAATTGTATTATGCAATGCCGTTGATGATAGACATATAGATCACGCGCGCGGCAGTAAATTGGTAAGTGACGCTTGCTTTTTGAGTGGTTTAATGAAAATTGACACTAAAATGGACGGGGATGACGAATGGCAGGAAGCATGGAGACCAAAATTGGTTTACCATTACATCCAATGGAAAAATTTGGAACCCGACTTTGTTGTGGATGTAAGCGGTTTTATTGATAAAAAAACCGAGGCCATAATGGCGTACAGCTCTCAATTTTACGATCCCAATAGCGATGAGCCCGAAACTCCCATCAGTAGTAAAAATTTTACGGACAGTGTTAATTACAGGGCAAGGGACCTAGGTAGAATAATAGGGGTGGAGCATGCCGAAGGGTTTACAGTGGAACGTTATGTAGGGGTGGACAGTTTGTGCGATTTGATTTGATCAAGATGCATTTTGGTATCTTTTCAATGCTTTTGGTACGGTAAAATAGAAGGTCGTCCCCTTACGTGGCGTACTTTCTACCCAGATTTCGCCATTATTTTTGTGGACCATTTCTTTACATAGCGATAAACCTAAACCGGTACCTTTTTCGTTGTTGGTTCCGTAAGTAGTGATGTTGGAAGAGTCCTTGAATATGGATTCCTGCATTTCTTGGGTCATACCAACACCAGTATCCCTGACCGATATCTGCCACATGCCCGCCTTTTCCTCGGCACCTACGGTAATAAGACCATTCTCGGGCGTAAATTTTATGGCATTGCTCAAAAGGTTCCGGATAACAATATCTATTTGGTGGTTGTCCGCCCAAATACGGGGATTATCCGGCAGTTGATTTATTATTTTAACGGACTTGTTGTTTGCAATTTCCGACAGTAATTGAATATTGTTGACGACCAATGTGGATAATGATACACGTTTTGGCTTGGTGATCACTCCGTTCAACTGGTTCATGCCCCAAGACAATAGGTTGTTCAGTGTAAAGGAAATATTGTCCACATCGGACTTTAGTTTTGGAATATAAGATACCAGTTCCTTGGTTGAAATATCCCCATCGGTGAACATTTTTAAAATACTTTGCAATCCTCCAATAGGTCCTCGCAGATCGTGCCCGATGATTGAGAATAGTTTGGTGTTCGTTTTATTGATTTCGTGCAGCTGCGCTTCTCGCTGGGTTACGGCCAAAGATTTTTCCTTGAGCTCCCTGTTCAGTTTTTTCTGGATCTTTTCACTCCTACGGACCACAAAGGTGATGATACTCAGAATAAGTAAAACAATTACTGAAAAATAAATATAGTTCCGTTGTTTGGCCAATGCGGCTTGGTTGGCCTCGATCAATTCTTTTTTCTCCTGTTGATATTCCAATTTGGTTTCGAGCAAGGACAAGCTCTGTTTGTTTTTGTCCATAAACAGGGAATCGGACAGGGTTTTAAAAGTTTCGAGATAGGCCAGTGCCTCCTCGTTTTCACCTTTCTTTTTATATATTTTGTACAAAGTCTCAGAACAATCGATCTGTCCTTGTAGCGATTTTATTTTTTGGGATATTGCGAGACCTTTTTTTGCATGCACCAAAGATAAACTATCCTTTTCCAAGCCATAATAGACTTTGGCCATACCGTTCATTAATTGGATCTTTATCCTATTGTCCTCAATCTCGTCTTTAAAGAGCATATTACTTTGATCGTACCAATACAAGGCCCACTTATATTTTTTTTGATCCAGGTAGATATCGCCTTTTACCTCGTAGGCGTAGGCAAGCCAATCGTATATTTTGTATTTTTCGAATGTGTTTATACTGCGGTTGATGTTGAAGATTGCATTTTTATAATCTTTAGCATCTCTGTATAAAGATGCCATATTGCTCTGGGTCTCCGCATCGATAATTTCGTTGCCCACTTTGCGATTTATTTTTTGGACCGTATCGTAGAACATCAGAGCATTTTTAAAATCTTTCTGGTCGGCATAGAGGCCGGCTATGTTTTCATTGAGTACCGAGAGCATTTTAAGGTTGTTGATCTGTTTTGCCAGATCAATGCCTTTCAGATTTAAGTTAAGAGCTTCGGCATAGTTGCCTTCGAAACTATAATTTTGGGCCAGAGTGTTCAATATGGATATTTCACTTTGAACATCCTCCACATCTTTCGAAAGTTGAAGCGCTTCTTTGAACAGGGGCATGGATTTTTTTCTATCCCCTTTATCATAGTAATAGTTTGCCACGGCTTCCAATCCTTTTATGGTGCCATAGTTGTAATTAATTTCACTACTGTATTCCAAGGCTTTTTGGGCCACATCGTAGAGACGTTCGTTGTCGTGGAACCTGTAAACTCTTGCCAAACCTAGGAGTAGATTAATGTGGGTACTATCCTTGGGATTAAATCTGTTGGTAGATTCCAACCGACGTAATCTAAGCTCCATACTGTCTTTTTTGCTGGTTTGTCCTAAGAGCGGACCGGAAAAAAGACAAAAGCCCAGTACCACCATACAAAATGATAGTGTTTTAAAGTTGTTGGGTATGAAGTTTTTTTCTGACAACAATAGGTTGAAAATTATTTATGGTAAATCTACCTTTACACTACATTAATTGGAATTATTTGTTGTGAAACTGCCAAAATTGTGTGTTTGGTCTTAAAAACGTGCACTTCGTCGGTAAATTGTACAGATTTGATATTATGTTAGTTGAATGCGGGATTTTTCTAGGGCAAATCCATTGGATATAATTTTATTGATGGAAATTGAAAAATATTTTGGTTGAATCATTACAAAAAAGTATTTTTGCATCCGCTTTAAATGGTGGTTGTAGCTCAGCTGGTTAGAGCGCTGGATTGTGGTTCCAGAGGTCGCCGGTTCGAACCCGGTCTTCCACCCTTAAGTTTATCAAATCCCAAACCATTAGGTTTGGGATTTTTTGTTTTTAAATAGAATCAAAGCCAAATTCTAGTGCACTTCGTTGTCAGCAGAAGCTTGATCTATAATAATTTTTAGTTTTAGATCATATTTTTCTATCCTTTTTTAAGAAAATAACCTCATCCGTCAATTGAAAAGTGCCATCCGTCAATTGAGGCCCCATTCACATTTCTTTTCGACTATTTTTCCGAAATAATTGTTAAAACATTTTCTCTTCCCCCAAGAAATTAGATGAATTTTCTATGTACAAAAGGGTATTACTGACCTTTTTTTTGGTCGTACAATTGCTTCAATATGCAAGTGCAAACAAACTTGAAAAAACAGACTCATTACATCCCAAAAAAACTAAAATTAGGAGCTTTGACCAACTGTTGGGGCATAACGAGAATCATTTTTTAATTCACTCTTCAACGAAAAGTGAATTTGATCAGGAGTATATCAACAAAAACTTTTCACGAGACACCATAATAACCCAGCAATTAGGTGCTGCCCAATCGGTTTTTGAAAAACTGGAAGAAACTCAAAATTATATAGACCTCATTTCTTCAAATGACTTGGCAATCCTACCTATTGGAGTAAAAAAAAAGATAGGAACTATTACTTATAGAATGGCTATAAGTAAGGCTAAAATTATGCCCAATTATGCAGCAGTCACTGCTTTTGTCCATATTCAAATACCGCAAACGGATACAGATGGCGAACCAATAGAGTTATTTTTTGGTGCGGACAACATTAAAATCTCCCATCAAGGTGGCATTTATGGTGATGCCAATTTGGTGTTGTTGGGAGATATAGGTATTCCGATAAACGGGGGTAACGGATTAGTAGCGTTACAGGGAGGGTTAGATATGGAAACCGGAAATGTTCAAGACCTCACTTATGTTACCATTGATTGCGGAGGATTTAAAGAATTGGGAATTACTGCGGATGTACTTTTTCCCAGAAGTATGTTGGAACCTGTGGATTCCTATTTTGAAGTTATTACGGATGAAAATGTAAAAGTACAGGGACATTTCCAAACCATAGTTGGGGACTGGAACGATATTTTGGTTGAAATTGATTTACCCGCTTTCCAATTGGCAAAAAACCACATTTCTGATCATTCTGGAAAAGGAGGACTCGTTTTTGACATCAACAATGCCGTTTTTGATTTTAGTGACGTCCGAAATTCATCAAGCGTAGAATTTCCCGAAGGCTATCAACAATATTTAATCCCTGGTCACGAACAGCTATGGCGTGGTGTATACGTAAATAGCGTTCAAGTTATTTTACCCAAACAGTTTAAAAAAAGGAATAGTGAGGAACGAATCACTTTTCAAGCATCTAATTTACTTATTGACGGGGTAGGAGTCTCAGGGAATTTTTCGGCAGACAATGTTTTGCCAATAAATGAAGGAGAGGCTTCTAAGTGGCAGTTTTCAGTAGATCATATAGAAGCTGATTTGTTGGCAAATAATCTGGTTGGAGCTGGGTTTGACGGTATGATCGTGTTGCCCGTTACGGAAAAGGTTACAGTGGAGGAAGCAAATGACAAAACAACGCTCAAACAAAGGACACTTAATTATCAAGCTATCATCGACCCTGTAAATGACGAGTATCTACTAACCGCAACGACCAACGATGCCATACCTTTTGATGTATTTAAAGCAAAGGCAACGATCACTGCCAATTCTTACGTGGAATTAAGGGTATCTGAAAAAAAGTTCAGACCCAAGGCCGTACTGCATGGCAATTTGGCCATTAAGGGAAGCAACAGTACTTCGGATCCAGACAAAGGTACGATTGATTTTAAGGGGATAACCTTTCAAAACTTACAATTACAGACCGTTTCGCCCTATTTTCAAGTGGATCACATGGGCTATACAGGGGATGTCACCTTTGCCAATTTTCCTGTAACCATTTCAGATATTTATATCAACGCAAGTAACACTTCCGCAGCGCTCACTTTTAACCTTGATGTAAATATGATGGAAAAAGGGTTTGCGGGAAATACAACGGTTTCCATTGTTGGTGGATTCAATGAAAATGAAGGGCTACATCGCTGGCGCTTTCAAAAGCTGGACATACACGACATTCATGTGCAAGCTGACTTGGGTACCATTCAAATCGAAGGCATGGTAAGTATTAAAAATGATGATCCTGTTTATGGAGATGGTTTTTACGGAGAGTTGGGAGCTACATTTAACGGGATTGCTGTAGACGCTTCGGCATGGTTTGGCAAAACAGATTTTAGATATTGGTATGTAGACGCATACGCCGACCTATCGCAATCCCAAGTTCCGGCTTTTATTGGTCCGGCCAAAGTAAATGGTTTTGGAGGCGGCGCATATTATAGGATGAGCAAAAAGCCTGGAGAATACTCTGCATTGGTTCCTTCCGGACAATCCTATATCCCAAATGAGAACAATGCGCTTGGCTTTCGAGCGCTGGTCGGCTTTGCACTGGCCAATGAAAAAGCATTCAATGGCAAGGTAGGCTTCGAAATGGATTTTAATAACCATTACGGTCTTAACCGTGTTATGTTCTTTGGGGAAGGACATATTGTTAAAGCATTGGACTTTCAGTTTGGAGAAGCTTTCAAACAAAAGCTGAAAGACATGGAGGAACAAATCAACTCCTTTGGCGAGAACAATCCCACCATGCAACGTCTCAAAGAAACCAATCTTGTGGATTACAGCAAAGTGAGCTTTCCCCAAGATGGGTTGACTTTTGATGTAGGCATAGATGCCCATTTTGCCATGGAGATGGATTTTCAGCACAGAACATTCCATGCCGAACTGGAAATTTACGTGAATACACCCGGTGGCTTTTTTCAAGGGGTCGGACCCAGAGGAAGAGCCGGATGGGCCGTTTTTCATATTGAGCCCGAAGAATGGTATCTGCATATCGGTACTCCACAAGACCGTATTGGACTAAAACTAGGTCTCGGAAGTTTTAGCCTAAAAAGCACATCATATTTAATGATCGGTGAGGATTTGCCAGGTAGTCCACCGCCTCCCCCTATTGTTGCTGAAATTTTGGGTGTAGATATAGAAAGCCTCGATTATATGCGGGACTTAAATGCTTTGGAGAGCGGAATGGGATTTGCCTTTGGAGCTGACTTTAGCTTGGATACAGGGGATATGACCTTTTTGATATTCTATGCAAGATTCCAAGCAGGATTTGGCTTTGATATTATGATCAAGGATTATGGTGAGGCCGCATGTAAAGGTAAAGGACAAATAGGGATTGATGGTTGGTATGCCAATGGGCAGGCCTATGCTTACCTCCAAGGCGAGTTGGGCATAAATATAAAACTACTCTTCGTTAAGAAAAAAATACCCATAATAAAAGCGGGTGCGGCTGTTCTTCTTCAAGCAAAGCTACCCAATCCAGCATGGTTTAAAGGATACTTGGGCGGGCATTTTAACCTTTTGGGTGGATTGGTCAAAGGAAGGTTCCGTTTTAAAATAGAACTTGGGGAAGAATGCGAGATTATCGGGGGTTCACCTTTAGGTGGTTTAAAAGTGATTGCTGATGTTACTCCAAGGGATGGTTCTGATAATATTGATGTGTTTGCTGTCCCACAGGCTGCATTTAATATGCGAATAGATCACCCATTTGAGTTGGAGGATGATGAAGGTGTGAAAACCTATCGCATTCTCTTGGATGAATATCGAGTGACAAGTGAGGGAACGGCAATCAATGGAGAGCTGGAATGGAATGAAAACCATGACTTGGCAAATTTTGTCTCTCATGATATTTTGCCTCCAAATACTGCGATCGATGTAAAGGTTTCTGTAAGTTTTCAAGAATGGAGAGGAAACCGATGGATTACGCTGACCCAGAATGGAAAGCCAGCAAAAGAAATAGAAGAGCGAAGCTTTACCACTGGAGAAGCACCTGACTATATTCCTCTTACCAATGTGGTTTACACATATCCCGTGGTGGATCAGCAATACTTTTATCAAAATGAGAGTAGCGAGGGCTACGTAAAACTAAAAAGGGGGCAACCTTATTTATTTGCGCCGAAGACGGATTGGGTGCAATCCACACAGTTTGTAACGGAATCACAATCTGTAAGCAAAAATCAAGTAGTTTACAATGCTTCGGATAAAATGGTACGCTTTGATTTTCCTGAATTGCAGAATCAAACAACCTACACATTTAAACTATTAAGCGCATCGCCGGAAGAGGCAAGCTCAGGAACCATTAACGAAAACTATGTTTCGGAAAACAGTGGTCAGGAAGGTACCTCGATCGAAGTACGTAACAGAGAAATAGGAACTGAAGCAAAACAAACCGCAGAAACCGAAATTTTGGTTTTCGAGTTCACTACAAGTCAATACAACACTTTTAAGGATAAAGTAGCGGCCAAGCAAGTAGATCAATATTTATTAGATCCCATTCACTCCAATGTTCACGCACTACAGGTAGATGTTATTATACCATCGGAACGTTTTGGGAAGGATGAAATATTAGGAGCTGAATATTCGGATAATAAGCCTATGATCTCAAGACAGGCTATCTTGAGTGACAGTTATTATCACCAAGCTATACACCCACTTATATATGAGGGTTACCCCTTGGAATCCCGTTTCACAGTTGACCGAGATACGAAGAAACTAGGTGTACCGCCCAAAAAAGGAGTGGATATTCTGACTTGGTACATCTCGTATTTGGAATCCAATCCCGATTATTCATTATTAGACAGGAGGATTCCATATCGATATAATCTACCGTATTACTACAAACAGGATTTTATAGATATCCAATATAAAGTAGTCAATGTCTATTTGCATGAACCATCGAAATATCAATCCCAAATTGCTAAGTACAACTACATCATAAATGGCATTATGCCACCCATCAGAACAGGGGATTATAAGGTAAGGTTCCAATACATGCTTCCTGGAGAAATCGAGGGGACTTCACAAATCTTTAAATACAATAACCCTTATTAATCGCATCGCCATGAAATATTCGATTTCTTCAAAAAATATTATGGCAGTGTTGATAATTTGCTTTACTGCAATTCAAATTAATGCCCAACAAGATTCTTTGGTTAAAAATGTGCCGGAAATTGTAGCGATGGCCCGTCCACAACAAGATGGTAGAATAATGCTCCGATGGGCAGTTACTACACCATTGGCATGGCGGAAGCTGAACGAATATGGTTATCAGGTGAAACGATACACCGTCACTCGCAATAAAAAAACATTATCAGCCCCAATTGAAAAGCTTCTGGGGACCTTTAAGCCCGAACCATTGGAAGAATGGGTGTCAGTGATAGATAAAAATGATAATGCAGCCGTGATGGCACAATCCATTTACGGAGAAGCTTTTGATGTGGAGGGAATGGACCAACTATCGGCCATAATTAATTTAGCTGAAGAACAAGAACAACGATTTACATGGGGTTTATATGCTGCCGATCAAGATTATGAAGTAGCTCAAATGGCAGGTTTGGGATATGTAGATCAAGAGGTGTATGCGAACGAAAAATATGTATATAAAATTACTTCACTGGTTCCTGAAACTTTAATAAAAATTAAAGAAGGAGGGGTTTTTATTGGTCTTCACGATTATGAAGATTTACCCAGGCCTTTGGATTTAGCTGTGGCTTTTTTTGATGGAAAATCCATGCTGAGCTGGAATTATGCCATCCATAACCAGACATATAACAGCTATTTCGTGGAAAGGTCTATTGATGGGGTCAACTTTAAAGGATTGAATGATTTACCTCTTACCACACTCAATAATAGTGAAAAAACTGACCCGATGCGGATGTTTTATACGGATTCCATTACCAATGGTCAGACGTATTATTATCGAATAAGGGGCAAGACACCTTTTGGGGAGTTAAGTCCCATCTCCGAAGTGGTTTCCGGAAAAGGAGAAAAAAAGTTGGCCTACGTGCCCCATATCACTTCAAGATATTTTGAAGATGATAAAACGGTATTGTTGGAGTGGGAGTTTATGGAAGAAGGGAATACTATGATCACAGGGTTTGAACTTAACCAAAGTGATAATGTTGATGGGGCATATAAAACCGTGGTAAAAAATATACCGCCCGAAGCACGAAAAGTACGGTACGATAGCTTAATGCCAACAAATTACATGACGATTACTGCATTGGGCAAAAATGGAAGCAAGCGAACTTCATTCCCGGCATTGGTGCAGCCCGTGGACTCCGTTCCCCCGACCAAGCCCAAAGGGTTTACAGGAAAAGTGGATAGTTTGGGAGTAGTAACCCTAAGTTGGGCCGCCAATATCGAGAAAGATATACTGGGCTATCGCATTTTTAGAGGTAACAATAAAGACGAAGAATATTCACAGATTACGGTTTCACCACATCAAAACACAATCTATTATGACAGTGTTTCGGTAAAGAATCTCAACAGCAAAGTGTATTACCAGCTGATTGCCGTGGACCAACGCTTCAATATGTCCGAACCCTCGGAAATCCTGGAACTCAAAAAGCCAGATTTTATAAAACCTACGCAGCCCGTATTCAAATCTTACAATATAAAGAATGGCAAAGTGCATCTCAGTTGGGCCAGTAGCTCCAGTGACGATGTGGTAAGGCACGAGCTATATCGGAAGGCGGGTGATAGTCTTGATTGGAAACTTGTTTATACGGTTGACAGAATGCAATATCCAGATACCAGTAAGCAGGATGCAGATAGCAGTATGCAGTATGCGGGTAGCAGAGGACATATAGCAGAGGGCAGGAAGCAGTGGTCAGACGAAGATGTAGTCGAAGGCCAGCAATACACGTACACCCTTATTGCCATTGACGACAGCGAACTCGATTCCGACCCGGCACCGCCACTTACGGTAATTGTGCCCAAAACCAGTTTACACCCTCCCTTACAAGGATTGTATGGCGAAGCGGATAAAGAAGCCGGAACTATAACCATTTACTGGAAAGCTTATAAAGAGCCCAATGCTTCCAAAATAACCATTTACAAGGGAGTACAAGGCCAACCCAAAAACCTGTTAAAAGAAATACCCGTGGAGGCCAAAGGTATTGTGGACAGCAAGATACAACCAAATAATACTTATGAGTATCTGTTTCGGGTAGTTTTTGGGGATGGGGGACTGAGTGAGGCTTCAACGTTGGATGTAAAATATTAGAGTGATGAAAAAAGTATTTGTTTTACTATTGTTTTTAGGGGTTTATCAAGTTACTATTTCACAAGTTTATAAACTTAATGTTCATTGGACTGGACCTACTTACTGTGATGCCGATGGATGGTATACTGAGTACGAGAACATATTAGAAGTTTATGATATTGATGATAATATAATTGAAAGTGTCGAAGGCTATTATTTAACTCGGCCTTATAAAGTTAACAGGGAGTTTCATTGTCATGTGCTTGAAGGCCCATATCAAGGAACCTCTACTACTTCGGATCTGGTTATATTGTCCCAAAATGGCGATTGCATAGAGGAAAATGGGCCTTTCCTTAACGTAAGATTATCTATTCCTTTAAACACGTTAAATCAACCGAATGACATTGAATCTGAACAATGTAATACAAATATATTGGATGTTTTTGCACATAATGATTGCCATGGTTATACGTATAGATGGAAATACTCTACAGAAGGAAATACCTTTTTCGAATTAGGAGGGCCTACAACTGGGAATGAGGTGTTGCCAATTGATCTTGCAAATTTACTGGGAAGTAACTATGAAGGGAAATTTTATATAAAGGCAGATATTAGTTATAATGGTGGAGAAAACTATACGGATTATACCAATCTCATTTCATATACAATAATAGGCTGTTCCCCAAAACTGATTCCTCCCATAGTGCCTCAAAAAACTTCCTGCCCAGGTGCTGACGATGGCAGTTTTAAGATGACATTGGATAGGGACTTGAAAGATGGGGAAGAATTGGTGGTCTCGGTCTATGACGCCGATGACCCGAACGGAGGAATCTTGGAGCAAGAAGCTACCACCACTTTTATTAATAACCAAAACAATACTTTTTCATATAATTTTCCAAAGATTTTAGTTGAAGGAGATTATCTTATAAAATACCAGACGCATCTAACTAACGAGAATATTGAGGATAACTCATGGAATAGCTTGGAATTCTCAGATGAATTTATAGTAGAAGACCCCGACCCGGTCACGTTTGTTCTCCAAAAACTAAACGATGTCTATTGCCATGGGGGCAACGATGGCCGTTTAGAGATTGAAGCTTTTGGAGGGACTGGCGCTGGTTACAAATATCGTGTCAACAACCAAGGAAACTGGACAAATTTCAGCGACGGCAGTGTCCATATTTTGGATGGATTGGCAGCGAAAGACTATATTATCCAAGTAATGGATGGTAATCTTTGTGAAGGAGCTAGCCAGGATAATACGAAAACAATAATTGAACCCCAAGAACCAGTTTCAGCTGAGCTTTTTCAATATGTAGAACCCACCGCCTATGGTTTTACCGATGGTAGTATCACTGTGGATATTTCGGGCGGAACTCCCTATCAAAGCAATAGTTATGACTACACATGGTACGATGAGGATGACAATCTTATCACTACAACCTCTGCACAGTATGTGGGCAATGTATATCGTATCACCTTGGAAAATGTAACTGCAGGAACTTACACATTGAATTTATCGGATGCCAATTATAGTGAAGCAGATGATATACAAGGGTGTATTTTAACCCAAAATTTTGAGCTAATAGGCCCTCCTAAGCTGCAATTGAGTATAGAAGAGACTGTTCCCATTTCTTGTAACAGCGCCAATGATTACAACAATCCATCCAACGATGGTGAATTAACCATAATTGCCACTGGTGGTGTACCTTTTGATCCCTTGATTGATGGTCAGTATGCATATATATATACTTGGAAGAAAAAAGTTGGGCCAAACAATTGGCAGGACATACCCAACAACGGTTCCAATGTACTCAGCAATCTGGAAGCGGGCGAATACGCTGCAAATATTGAGGATGCTAATGGGGTTGTAATCGGCACCTATATTAACAACCAACTGCAACAAACCAATGATGTGACCTATGTATTGGAAGAACCCGAACTCCTTACCGTTCAAATAGAAAAAACTGATATCAACTGTTTTGGAGGTACAGACGGAACAGCAACTGCAATTGTCAATGGCGGAACACCTCCGTTTGAATACTTATGGTCAACTGGAGCTATAAGCGAAACTGCCGAAGGACTTTGGTTGGGCAACCATACTGTTTATGTTGTGGATTCCCGTGGTTGCGAAGCCGAGGCAGAAGTAACTATCGGGCAACCCGATACTCCGGTATCCATTTCCAACCCACAATATGTACAACCTACAGCATTTGGCTTTACCAACGGCAGCATCACGGTGCAGGTTAATGGGGGAACTCCTTTTGACGATGATAGCTACAATTACGAATGGCGCGATGCCCAAAACAATATCATCAATACAACTTTTTCCGAAGTAATACCCAATGGCTACGCCATACAAGCACACGATATCCCTGCAGGCGTTTATACCCTTACCGTAACCGACGCCAACTACGATAACGCCACACAAAAAGAAGGATGCACCTATGTTGCTGAGTTTATTTTAGATGAGCCGCCCGCTTTGGATTTGAGTGTAGTACAAACCATACCCATTTCCTGTAATGGGGAAAACCTATTCAATAATCCATCCGATGATGGTCAATTGATGGCCATCGCATCAGGAGGAGTGCCTTTTGATCCATTGATAAATGGTCAGTTTGCCTACATCTACACTTGGAAAAAGAAAGATGATCAAAATATCTGGCAAATCATTCCCAATGTCACAGGTAATGTGCTGGACAATGTGGATGCTGGTGAATATGCGGTCAATATTGAAGATGCCAATGGAATTATTCTTGGTATTTACGTGAATAATATGCTAGAAGAACCAACGGATTATGAATACCCGGTTCAGGAAACTGACCCTATTGTTCTGCAAATGGATAAACTGGATGTCAGTTGTTTTAATGGTAACGATGGATGGGCAACGGTAGCCATAGAAGGAGGGATGCCCCCTTATAACATTTCATGGTCTTCAGGAGCCGATACAGAAATTGCGGAAAATCTAATTGCAGGTACCTATTTTGTATATGTAATGGATTTTTATGGTTGCGAAGTAAGTGCTCAGGTGACCATAGACCAGCCAGAAGAGTTAACTGTAAGTGTAATTGACAAAGTACCCCCTACCTGTTTTGAGTCAGAAGACGGTAGTTTAGATGTGGAAATTATAGGAGGAATACCCCCATATACTTACGTGTGGAACGTAGATGAAGTTTCATTGTCACTGAACAATATCGGGCAGGGGAGCTATAACTTGGAGGTTGTTGATGCAGTAGGCTGCACCACTAGCAAAGAAGTAATCTTGGAAGCACCATTCCCTACGCAAGTGGATTTGGGAGGAAATAGAACGCTATGCAATGGGCAAGAGCATACATCGGATATTACCATTAACGATCCCAATGCCGAATACCAATGGACTTCTGATAATGGATTTAGTAGCAACTCACCCAAAGTCACTTTATCCGAACCTGGTAGATATACTGCAACGGTGACCAATAGTTTAGGTTGCTCTGGAAGTGATACCATCGAAATTACTACAACCGAAATAGAGATTGATTCCCAGTTTTTGATCACATCACAAGCCTTCGCAGGTGAGGATGTTGTTTTGGTAAATACAAGTAATCCTATTGGGACCAATGAAGAGTGGGTCTTTCCCGTTGGAATGAAAGTAATTGAGCAAGAAAAGGGTACTGTAATCGTTAGGTTTGAAGAACCCGGTGCTTACGAAGTGATTCTTCGGAATTATCAAGGAGATTGTTACCAGGATATTACAAAGTCCATTATTGTAGCAGAAGCTAGGGAACTCCCGGATGTCGGGGAATCCATTACCCCCTTTATTAAAGAGTTTAAGGTATTTCCCAACCCTTCTTCGGGTACGTTTACAGTAGTCGTATCCCTTCAAGAGGCATCCCCTGCCGCTTTGCGATTGTTTGGTCTTACCACGAACCATATTTACGACGAGCAACAATTACAGGATAGTGCTTATTACCAAGTACCTTACGCTATGGATTTAGCCTCTGGGGTTTACCTGTTGCTCTTGGAAACGGCCAAAGGGAGTGAAATCAGGAAGATTGTGATCTTATGAGTCGGTATCAACAAACAGCCATCCCCATTCTGATCGTTTTTTTGGTTTCATGTGCCAAAGAAGTGGCTCTTCCCATAAAGGCTCATTTTGAAGTTACTGCGGAATCGAATGATTATTCCGTGCCCGTTCGTGTCACAATAAATAACCTTACCGAAGGTGCGGACACGTATCTATGGACTTTTGAAGGAGGTGAACCATCCTCCTCCACAGATAAAAATCCGGGTATGGTTCGCTACAACAGACCGGGTAGCTATACAATTGACTTGAAGGCATCCAACCGGGATGGAAACATAGAAACGTTCCAATATCTAATACAGATAGACGAAGCTATAATCCCCAAATTTGAAGCCCATATAGTTGACGATAACTACCCGCCCGTTACGGTCAATATCGAAAATATGACTACGGGAGCGGACCGTTACCAATGGAAATTTGAAAAAGGCATTCCATCACAATCCACGGAGAAATCACCGCAGCATATAGTTTTTAACGAACCGGGTGACCATGTCATAATCCTTGAAGCCAGTAATGGGAGAGAAACACAACTGGTCTCCGATACCATTACCGTAACCCCAGATGTTTATGCCGATTTCGATTATCAAGTTGCTTTTGATGATGATGACTTTCAGGTACCCGTTTCACTGACCCTTGTCAACAAAAGTATAAGTGCTACAAATTTTGAATGGACTTTTGATACTGCGGTTCCATCATCGAGCATGGAGACAAATCCAACTATTACCATTCATACCCCAGGTGTTCATCAACTAAAGTTAAAAGCTTCCAATAGTAAACGGTCGCATACAATCACCAAAGAGATAACCATTTATGATGATACCAATTTAAGAATCATTAATAATGTTAAGCTTGGGATCAGTTCAGCACATAACAACAATATTGTAGGCGCATTTTACTCCACTACATCACGAGAAGTATATATAAAAGAAGGTGTTCCGTTGGATGACGGAAGCATTATTGATGTTGCTTTTTTTGCCTTGAATCAAGATTTCAACTTCAACAAATTTGTGTCTCCAGATGAGGTTGAGGATTATACGTTTGAACCAATACCCAATGCAAAACATACCAAGTTCATCAACTTGCAGGAATCCTGTGAGTGCGAAGCATCACTTACCGTAGTGGAATTTGATGCTATGGAAGATGATACTCTTTTATCCGAAATGACCATTGAAGAAACGATTGGGGGAATTCAGGATTTTGATGATACCGAAGTTCCAAGAATAGTATTGTTTGAAACATGGGATGGTAGAAAAGGAGCCATCAAAATAAAAGAGTTTGTACAAGATGGAGCTAATTCTCACATAGTTATGGATGTTAAAGTGCAAAAGCAGTGACCAATGAGCAATAAACAATTTACAATAATCAAAAGGAAAAATTATCAAAGCCTGGTGAATGTCATTCTGAACATCGAGAAGAATCTCACATGGCCTCAAACCTACCAGTCATTATTTAATAAACTGTTCATTGTATATTGTTTATTGTACACTGTATTGGCAACCGCTCAAATCTACCCGGTACAGGTCACCCCACAGATAATACCACCTTACAGTTTTCAACTTTCTGATTATACCACCACAACGCAGGAAAAACTCTTTGTGAACCTTTTGCTCACCGATGCCCAAGAATCCGGTAGGCAAGTACGATTAAAACTTTTCGTGGAAGGCCCTGGCATCAATTTCCAATCTACGGATTTTGTTTCGGGGACCACACCCATTATCCTCAACGGAGGCATCAACAACAGGTTGACCAATTTGGATCTACAGGCTTATTTTAATTATAACAATACAGTGGGTATCTCCCCGCAACAGTACGGCCAACAATTGCCCGAAGGGCAGTACCGTTTTTGTTTTGAGGTGTACGACCAGTTTTCGGGTCAGCGCATAAGCAATCGCAGCTGCGCCAATGTTTACTTGGTACTGAACGACCCGCCCCTGCTCAACGTTCCCTTCCGTGGCGATCTGGTCACGGCCCAGAACCCGCAGAACATCATTTTTAATTGGACGCCAAGACACATCAACGCAGGGGCGGTACAGTACGAATTTACCCTAAAGGAACTCTGGGACACTGGTATGGACCCTCAGGCCGCCTTTTTGGCCAGTCCACCGCTGTACCAAACCACCACTTATGCCACCACCCTGCACTATGGTCCCGCTCAAATGCAGCTATTGGAGGGCAAGACCTATGCTTGGCAGGTAAGGGCCTTTGTGAGCGATGGGATAAATACCAGAAGCCTGTTCCGTAACAACGGGATGAGCGAAATCTACCATTTTACCTACCGGGCCGATTGCCCACCGCCACGTTTTGTGCTCTCCGAGGCCGAGAACTCCCAGACCGTAAAAATTAATTGGCAAATGGGGGAGCATCTGCGCTATAGGGTACAGTACCGTAAAAAAGGCTTTGGGGAAAATGACTGGTTTGGATTATGGTCGCAATCCACTGAGGCCATTATCCGTAATTTGGAAGGGGGCACGGTGTACGAGTTCCGTGTGGGGGGAGACTGTGAGCCCCTTTCAGCTTCTCAACATGGGGGAGATGAGGGATTGGCCTATTCGCCCATTCACGAGTTTACCACCCCAACGGAGGATGAAATGGCCTACTATAATTGCGGCATTCCACCCGAGGTAGAGATTGCCAATCAGGATCCGTTGCTCAACCTTGGCGTGAACGAGGTGTTTACGGCGGGGGATTTTCCAATTACTGTCAAGTATGTGGACTATTTGGGCGATGATGGTAGATATACTGGTTGGGGCACTATGACGGTAACCTACTTTGGCGATACCAATATTAGGGTGGAGTTCGAAAACATCAAGATCAATACCGATTACCAATTGGTGGAGGGAATGGTCGAGACCAGTTATGACCCGGATTGGAACAATGTGGTAAGTGTGGATGATTTCAATTCGGATATTGGCCAGTTTGTAGGCTCGCTAAGAGATATTATTTCTCAAATCTTTGATAGAAGAGAATCCGAGCTGAAACAACTGGAAGAATTACAAGATCAATTGTCAGAGGGCCTTATAACAAGGGAAGACTTTAAGGTACAGGCAGATGAAAAGGTAAACAATATTGAAAAATTGGATGATTTGTTCGGAGAGCAAATCAAAAAAGGAATACTGGACAGCCCTGTTGCCACAGAGGCACAAAAAGAGGAGGTCAAAAAACTTGGGCCAACATTACTTGCCAGCAGTAATGATTTGAGCCAAACGGTCATAGATTACATAATAGCAAAAGATGCCGCTACAAGAAAACGATTGGAAGAGATCGCGGAAGAGGTAACCTTGGCGGAGGATACATATTTTGTAGAGGAGTCTTTCAATAAGATAACGAACGACCCTTCTTTTAAAGGTACCCTTGAAAACCTTGAAAAGTTGATAGAATATTTTAGGGAGACCCAAGAACTCTGCCAAGAAGAAGGATGGGCCAGTTACAAGGACCAAGGAATTGTACCATGGTGCATTTGGAAAGAGGCTGATATTCCACAACCCCTATACCATTCTAAAGTTGATCTGCCTTTTGTTTCAGGAATAATTGACGGGGTGTACCAAGAAGGGGAAGGGTTAGTGGAATTGCCCAAGATGCTTTACCAATTGGGCAATGGCATCAACGATTTTATCTATGCATACACTTGGGCATACCTACAATGTACCCCGACCAAGGTACAGTTGACCGAAGAACGCTTGGGCAAGCTATTGACCAAATTGGAGGCCGAAAAAAAGGAGGAAGGCATTTGGAGTTGGCTAAAAACACAATGGTACAGTGTGGAGAACTATGTAGCTAACTACAAGGACAAGAAATGTGAGGATGCTGCAAAATTGAGGTCCGAGATAGATGAGCTGATTGCTTATGTAAAGGAAATCGAGAACATCAAGAAGCTGATTGAGGAGGTACAGCAAAATCTGGTAGAATATTGGGAAGAAATAGAGCAACAGACCAATATAGCACGGTACGAAGAAGGAAAAATAATGGTTATTGTAGGCTCCTTGTTTATAAGTGCAGGAGCATTGGCAGCCACCAAGATAGGGCGGGTAAAGCAGATTTTACAGAAACTGCATACCTTTACAAAGTCACAATGGGACGAGTTCTTTGAGCAGGCCAATGCAAGGTTGGGGAGGAATTTGGCCGAGGGGGTGGATGAATTTTTGGAAGGTTTTGTAGGTGTAGTCAGGAGAGGAAACCCAAAAGAAATACTGGAAGCAACAACAAGAATAAAAAATTACAGGATTGTAAATAACTTAAAAGGGAAAAATTGTGGCTATCTTGAGGGTAATTTGAACGGCAATGCTGTTGATAACAAAATATGGTTAAGTGGTGAGGCTAAGCCTGATGTTGAACCACAAATATTCACAGCTATTGAAGTAGAGAGCAGCAATGGTCGTTCGTGGCTAAGAAATACAGATAGTGAATATAAAATGCTTAACAAATTGGCAAGTGATTTAGGAGGAAGTCCTGGTATAATAAAGCTAAATGTTAAGGGAGAATTGAAAATTGTTTCCGAATTGGAATATTGTAGTTCTTGTCAAGGAGTAATACAGCAATTCAATGAAATGTTTCCTAACATAAAATTAATCTTAGTAGATGGAGCAAAATAAAGAACTAATATTTGAAGTGATATGTGATGATGAAAGTGCCATCATAAAATCAATTGAATTATATAACAAGACTTACAAAACAAATTTTAAACTGTTAGAGTATATTTTGGATGAAGTCAATTTTGTAAGAATCTCTGGAAATGTTCAATTGTCCGATATATTTCAATTAGGAGCTATTTATAGCCGATTATCGGCTAATAAATGAATTATTTATTCCTAATACAAAATTGATATTGATTGATAGGGGCTAAATAATACAAAAGTCATGGAGAAAAATAAAGAATTACTTTTTAAAGTAATGGTTACATCGGCAGATGTTCTTCAGAAAGATTTAATAGGTTACGTAATACAGATTTTGAAATTGTAGAAACCGTAGAAGAGAAAGAAGTATTTTTTTGCAAAATTAGAACTACTTCCAAATTAGAAAATATTTTTAGTTTAGGTTTTGGCTTGGCTTGTTATGAAGAGGAATTGCGTAAAAAAGGAAAAATTGATTGGTAGTAAATGGATTCTAGAGATAAAGTAGTAGAATTTAGAGGTAGTTGTCATATCGAAACAAAATTAAGTTTAGTTGAATTAGCCAATAAAGTATCTATTGCTTTGTGTGGCGGATTATCTTTTACGTATGGTAAGCATGCCTCCCGCTAGCGCGAGCGTCCCGCTCGTGCCATAAAATAGAAAGAGTAAATTAAACTATAAAATGAGCCGTAAATACAAATTCCATAACCCAGAGGCAGCTTACTTTGTAGTTTAAGCCTGTCAGTTTAACAGATACAACCAAATACTATAATGATCTAACCACCAAAAACAAAACGCAGCATAACCCCAAATCAATTTTCTTCCAAAAGGAAGTATGGAAGAAAACAACTAGTAACCATTAAAAATTTACTTATGCTACGTAAAAATTATACAGTACTCCATCGAGAAAAGCATTGTAACGCTAAAATAAAGGACAAGCTCTGTTTTTCAGCACTAATTGTCCTTTTCACGCTTTTTAGTTCATGCAGCAAGGATGACACAAAGGAACAAGAAGTAATAGTAACTGTCCAAACTGAAGATAAGACCTTCACAATTGATGAGAACCCTACGGAAAATCAATTGATTGGTACTGTACCGGGTACAACAAACCAAGGAAGTGTAACATTTTCCATTATGGAACAAACACCTGTTGGCGCTTTTAGTATTGATGCTGAAACAGGTCAATTATATGTGGATAAGACTTCCATTTATGATTTTGAAACAAATACCAGTATTACCGGAAAAGTAAAAGTAGAAAATGGAACTATTTCCAAAGAAAGTACCATTATTATCACCATAAACGATGTGGACGAGGATATATTCATTGGTAGCATTGAATTAAGAAGTCAACAAGAAGTGGATGAATTTGGACCAATGAATTACCGGGAAATAACGGGCGATTTGATAATAGGATATGATGAGGATTCTGAAACCCCCATAAGTGATTTATCCAGTTTAAAAACAATAGAAGCGATCGGAGGTACTTTTTGGGTAACTAAAACAACTGTTCTAAAATCTCTGGAAGGGTTAAATAATATTGTATATGCTTATAAGTGTGTTATTTCCAGCAATACAGAAATGGATGATATAAGTGCCTTACAGGGTATTATGGTCAATAATTTTATTAACGTAAGTAATAATCCTAAAATAACCTCACTAGGTGTTTTTTCAAATATTGAAACTTTGGAAAGTGGAGTTCGAATCTCCGGAAACAATTCCCTTACAAGTTTACAAGGATTCAATAATTTGATTTCCACAGGAGGGGGTGTAGGTATTACACATAACGAGAACTTGAACAATGTGTTTGACTTGAATTCCCTCACAACGATTGGTGGGCGATTGGACATTTCGGATAATTTTAACCTTATTAATCTAAATGGACTGAGCAATCTTCAAACTGTGCAGAGTGATGTGTGGTTAATGGATAATGAGCATCTTTTTGATATTAATGGCCTTCAAAATTTGACTTCTTTTAATGGAGAAATGATTATTAACCGTTGTGATAATTTGCAAAATGTGGATGGCCTCATAGGTTTAACTTCAATAGAGCGATTACAGCTATATAATTGTGATTCCCTACAGAATTTAGATGGGGTAGCCAACCTAACATCCGTGGATGCTGTAACAATAGTTTACAATGATTCTTTGAACGATTTTTGTGGGTTAACAAACCTTCTGAATAACAGTTTTTCAGGTTCTTATTCAGTATATGAAAATTTATTTAACCCAACTATTGAAGATATGCTAAATGAAAACTGTAGTAACTAATAAGTCCAAAATGATTTAAGCCATAATAAATAAAACGCAGCATAACCCCAAATCAATTTTCTTCCAAAAGGAGTATGGAAGAAAATAACTAGTAACCATTAAAAATTTACTTATGCTACGTAACAATTACCTAATGCTAGTATTGGCATTATGCATTACCACCACCTATGCCCAGGACAAGCTCTGGGAAGTCAACCTAAATGAAAAACTCTATAAAGTAGGCTGGATAGAACAGACCAACGATGGTCTCATCTTAGCCGCGGGCGATAAAGGCCTTATGGCCTTGGACAACAATACCGGAGCTGAAGTTTGGTTCAACGAAACCCTTAAATCTGTAGATCGCAACTCTTTTTTAAGTATTCCAGGACTCCCTATGTTTTATGCGGAATATGTACCCATTATCGGGAAAACCAGAGGAGTGCTCATTAACTCCAGTAACGGGGATATTTTGTTCGACACCAAGGAAAACGGATATAAGGTAAAAGGGTTTACAGTTTATCCAGAACAGGCCATGATTTTGTTTGAGTTGGTTCAGGATAAAATGCGATATCTAATGAGGTTCAGTCTTAGAACATGGACCGAAGAATGGATGGCTCCTGTTGGAAAAAACAAGGAAAATCTATTGCAGAAAGCTTTTGGTGGAGTCTCATTTGTAGATCATGAGCCACAATTTGATCAAAATGGCAATATGATCATTGGGATCGACGACGAAATATATGTCATAAACCCAGAGAGTGGCGGTGAACTATGGCATTTTGAAGCCAATAAGAAAATAAAGGCATTGGTGTATTCCCCTATAAGCAACAGTATTTATATCGGGATTAAAAAGTCCAATAAATTGACGATTCTTGACCCTAAAACTGGAGAAGATATAACCCCGGGCAAACTAAAATTAAGGGGGTATATGATAGACCTTGTTGAGGACGACGATACGGATAATTTGATTTTGGTAGAGACCGAAGGCTTTAACATACTAGACCCCAAAACCAATAATTTACTTTGGAAAAAAAGCTATAAAATGGACCCATTGACCGAGGTTATTCCCAATGGAAGTGATTTTATTGCCATAGGCAAAGGAGAAAAAGTGGGGCAAATGGCCAGGGTCGATGCTAACGGTAAAAAAGTATGGGACACGAAAATAAGTGGTTACGCCTATTTTAATAGTCTTACAAAAAAGGGAGTAATGTATATTTCTACGGCACGCTCCAATATTATTGATTATGATACAGGAAAGGATGTTTGGAAAAGAAATGTAAAGTTTCGTTCCATACCTGCAGCCGCCTATGACGAAAAGGAAGACAAGGTTGTTATTTTTGAGAACGGCAATGCATATAAGTTCGATTTGGAAACAGGGGATATTGACCTTTTTGCCGAAAATGTTGAATTGGAAAAAGTATCCAGAAAAACACCTTTACAGGCGGAATATGTTATGAATAAAGGCTATTTCTTGTTTACTGATCAACACGTATCAATGTTATCTAACCAAGGAGAATTGGTGTACACGGATTATTACCAACCTGCATCCTCTTCAAATGCACTTATTGCTTTAGGCGATTTTGCTGGGAGCGCGGTTTTAGGTGTCGATTTGGATATTGCCGGTTCCATTGAAAATATAAACATGCTTACCGATTTGTCCAATGGGGTATACCGAAGCAACTTAGATCAGAACGGTGCTAATCAGGAAACCTCATTAGTTGCAGGTCTTTATGTGGACAATGGTTATGCCATGCAACCCGTGTTGGAAGTTACAAAAACACGTTATTTTAATTCACAACAGACCCTCGACCATCATTTTTTAGTTACCAAGGTGAAAAGTGATACGGCACCTACAAAACACTCTATTTACATGGTGAACAAGGCGACTGGGAAAATTGAAAAAGAAATAGATTTGTTGGACAAAACACCAAACTACCTTGTTGATATAGTTGACAATAGAGTCTTTGTTAACCAAAACAATGAATTGTTGACATCCTATCAATTTTAAGGTCAAACTGTTTTTTAACGAATAGATATTCTCTTCTTGGGTAAAATCTCGAGAGGAGAATATTATTTAACGTGTTGTCCCATCCCAATCTTCATGTTGTTCTATGCACATAACTATTTCTAAAATAAGTTGGCTCAGGCTTACATTTTTCTTTTTCATTACTATTGCATCTGCTCAAACCGTTGATTTGGAAACTCTCGGCAAGGGCAAAGCCTTTAAAATTGGAGGAGGAGTTTCTGCCAATGGTATTTTTTATCATTCCGATCAAGAGGTGGGCAGGGAACCCTTCACGTATTTTCTTCAAGGAAATTTAAATATTGGGATCTATCAATTTAGCATGCCTATAAGCTATAGCTATTCCAATCAAGGGGAACAGCTTAATTATAATCTTCCTTTTAATCTAAATAGGTTGAGCCTTCATCCAAGATATAAATGGATACAAGGGCATATTGGTGATGTGGCGATGAGCTTTTCACCCTACACCTTAAATGGCCATCAATTTACAGGGGGAGGGGTAGAGCTCACCCCAAATGGACCATGGAAAGTAAGTGCAATGGCCGGTCGTTTATTAAAGGCTACAGAGTTTGATGGTGATGAATTGACCATACCCGCTTTCCAGCGAATGGGGTACGGACTAAAAATAAGTTACGAGCAAGAACTTTACAAAATTGGGGCAATTGCATTTTATGCCAAGGATAATATCCGCTCTATTGGTATGCTTCCCGTTGAGCAAGAATTTGGTCCAAAGGAAAATTTGGTCCTGAGTTTTGAAGGTTCCTATAAAATCAAGAAAAACTTGCAGGCAAATGTTACGTATGCTACATCAGGTTTGACTCAGGACTTACGATCGGAACCATTGCCCAACAATACAGGGAGCCTATCTGGACTTTTCTTAAATAAAAGAGCTTCTACGCAATATTTTGATGCTTTACGGACCGGGTTGGAGTATAATTTTGATAAATCCACATTGGGAATCGCCTACGAGCGTATTGCCCCAGGGTATGAGACCTTGGGAGCTTACTTTTTCAATAACGATTTTGAAAATATCACTTTAAACTCCGGTACTGTTTTGTTTAATAATAAACTAAACCTTGCTTTTAGTATGGGGTACCAGCAGGACGATTTAAAAAACCAAAATGAACGTGCAATGAAACGGGCAGTAGGGTCTCTATATGCAACATATAATGCTTCTGAATTACTGACCATATCCGGTTCATACTCCAACTTTACCACCTTTACTAATTCAAAAGTAAACCAGTTTGATGTTATAAACGATGATAATCTGTTGGATGATCAGTATGATGTGTTGGATTATAAACAATTATCCCAGAATGCAAATATTAACATCAATTACCTTCTTTCCCAAAAAGAAGATTTACAACAAAACCTAAATATAAATTATGCCTTGGCAGACGTTTCCAATGCGGAAAATGGAGTAGTGCGTTTGGGAAACGCGTCAACATTTCATAATGGAAATGTTTCATATACCATGGGACTGCCCAATAAGGAACTCAACATTACCACTGCTCTTAACGGGACCTTGAACACTATTGGTACTGATAACTCAACTACTTGGGGACCGACCTTAAACATGAACAAAAGATTTTTTGATAAAACTTTGAATACAAATTTTGGTGTTTCTTATAATACCAGTGAATCAAGTATGGCCCAAACCAATATTACCAACCTTAGGTTGAATCTAAACTACGTCCTTAAAGAGAAGCACAACTTTCATTTAAATCTAATCCAATTGTTTAAAAACCTATCATCGGGCAATTCCAACGAATTGACCATAACATTTGGGCACAGCTATAGTTTTTGACATAAAAAAAAGCCCTTGTTTTCAAGGGCTTTTAAATTATAAAGATAGCTATTGGTTATTCCGTGGCTTTATCCACCACCAATCTATTTGGGCGATTGGCTATCTCCCATGCCGTATGGAAAATAAGTCGAGAGCGATTTTCCAAAAGATCATAGTTTATTTTATCGGGAGTATCACTTGGTCTATGGTAGTCCGCATGGGTTCCGTTAAAATAGAATATGATCGGAATATTGTTCTTCGCAAAATTGTAGTGGTCACTTCTGTAGTAAAATCTATTGGGATCGTTCTCGTCGTTGTACGTATAATCAAACTCAATATTGGTGTACTTTTTGTTCACCTCCTCCGATAAATTGTGGAGTTCGGTACTAAGTTTGTCGGAACCGATCAGGTATAAATAATTTCGTGAGCCTTCGTATTTTGGGTCTATTCTACCGATCATATCTATGTTAAGGTTGGCCACTGTGTTCTTCAATGGGAATACCGGCTCAACATCGGTATAGTATTTGGAACCCAACAATCCTTTTTCTTCTCCGGTAACATGTAAAAATACAATGGAACGCTTGGGGCCTTTGCCTTCTTCGGCAGCTTGCTTAAATGCTTGGGCAATTTCCAAAAGCGCCACAGTACCCGAGCCATCGTCATCGGCACCATTATTGATCTGACCGTCTGCCGTAACCCCGATGTGGTCCAAGTGAGAAGAAATAACCACATACTCCTCCGGTTTTTCGGTACCTTTTAAAAGGGCAACCACATTTTCAGAATCTATATTGTCGTTACTGCCGGTTAAACTCAAGTTTACATTGGCTGTAATAGTTTTTGGCGTATGGTCCTTTTCTATATTTTCGAAAAGTGTAGTAGCCGCTTTTTCGTCCAAAACAATCAAAATATCATTGTTGCTATCATCTGCAAGTTGCATTCGACCACTATTGTTGCTTTCCATAAATCGGAAATATCCCCTAAATCTTGGAAAATTCTGTGAATCAAAATACAGTACCCCTTTGGCGCCTTTTTCCAAAGCCAAAGTAGATTTTTTCCCCATGGCCTCGGACATATTGCTCCAGTCGGATTTTTCCTGATCTCCGGATATTACATAAGTTCCATCCGTGTTTTGAGGTTCGCCGGCTTTTATAAGTACCAGTTTGCCGGATACATCGATTCCGTTGTAATCATTATGATCACCGTCTTCAATTCCAAAACCTGCATAAACAATTTCATTAAAAGTACCTTGCGCTGGGCTAAATGCTACGGCATGTTCTCCTAAAGAAAAACTTTCGTTGTTAAAGGTTACATTGCCTTTTGGCACTTTGGTTTCTTGCAATGCTACTTTTTGAAAATAGTTTCCATTGGATTGTGCAGCGGGTATGTTCAAGGACTCGTAATGCGCCTTTATATATTCCACAGCCTTTTTTTGGCCAGGTTTTCCAGTTTCCCTGCCTTCAAACTCATCGGAAGCATAGGTGTACAGGTGTTCTTTTAGTTCGGTTTCTGTAATTGATTCCGCATAAGGTACGGGGTCTGCTACAGGTTGGGTTTTTGCTACTTCCGAAACCGTTTTTTGGGAAGTGTTACAGGCAAAGGCTAAGCCCAATACCAATAAGGATAATTTTTTCATTTGTGTTTTTAAGTTATCTGAATCCTCCAAAAATAGTTAAAAGTTTAGGAAAGAAATTACTATTCTAAGATAAACATTATCAAACCCATTGCGTAACTTGGTCCCCTTTTAGTGGATTTATTAAACTTGTACGTATTATGGGCAAGAATAAGAGTGTAGTAGTAGTAGGTGGAGGAATAATAGGACTATCTACCGCATACTTTCTTCAAAAGGAAGGCCATCAGGTAACCGTTTTGGACAAGTCCGATATTTCTTCGGGGGCTTCTTTTGTAAACGCGGGGTATCTTACACCAAGTCACATTATTTCCTTGGCTTCCCCCGGAATGATTACCAAAGGAATAAAATACATGTTCAATTCTTCCAGTCCCTTTTACATGAAACCTCGTTTAAATCCCGAGTTTATGAAATGGGCGTGGTATTTTAAAAAATCCTCGACACGAACAAAGGTCGATTTGGCAATGCCGGTGATTCGGGACATAAATCTGTTAAGTAGAGAGTTGTACGAAGCCATACAGTCTTCCGGTGATTTAGGTACATTTAAAATAGGGGATAAAGGTCTGTTGATGATGTTCCAAACCGATGAGGCCCGCGACCATGAGATGGAGGTGGTGGAAAAGGCCAGCACCTTGGGATTGGATGGCAAATTGTTGTCCAAGGAAGAGCTAACGGCACTCGAACCAAATATAAAGGTCAATGCCAAAGGCGCTATACTTTGGGAATGTGATCGCCACACAACACCCCCGTTGATCATGAAAAATATGGTAAAACACCTAAAAACAAGTGGAGTGGCCATCCATAAAAACGAGGAAGTATCCGATATAGCTTTTTCCAACGGTAAAATTACCGAGGTAAAAACGAACAAGGCCTCCTATGCGGCAGACGAAGTTGTTCTTGCCGCAGGTTCATGGACATCGAACATATCAAAAAAATTAAACCTAAAACTGCCGTTACAAGCTGGCAAGGGATATCGAATAAATGTGGAAGAACCTACGAACATTTCCATGCCCGCCATTTTAATGGAAAAGAAGATTGCCGTAACCCCAATGGAAGGGTTTACCCGTTTCGCGGGCACTATGGAATTTTCGGGGATAAACCATACTATACGAAAAGAAAGAGTGGAAGCCATTGCAAAAGGTGTGGAGGGTTATTATGAAGGATTACAGGTTCCGGAAAAGGCCAAAACGAATGCAAGTTGTGGATTGAGACCAGTATCACCAGATGGGCTTCCATATATTGGAAGACCAAAAGGAATCAAAAATTTAACCGTAGCCACCGGACACGCCATGATGGGGTGGAGCTTGGGACCGGCAACGGGCAAGTTGATCACCGAACTTGTTTCCGGGCAGTCACTCTCCATGGACATACAACCGTTCGACCCCGACCGTAAATTTTAGATCATAAAATTTTTTTATTGAGGGGTTTTTTAATGTGGCATAGATTTTTCAGTTGACTTTTTTACAACTAATTTTACAGTATGAGAAACCTCAGTTACATCCCAATCTTAATTTTAGTGCTCAATTTGACCGCACTTAGGTCGCAAGAGCTTAAAATTTTCACATTAAATGACTTCGATCTAAAGGGAAAAGTGAAGACCTGTTTGGTTTCTACCGATTATGGCAAGGAACTGTTCGAATTCAATAAAAATGGGGTGTTAAAGAAAACGGTCACGCAGTACAACGACAATGACCAAGACATTACCTATTACACCTATAAAGATGGTGAATTGTTGGAAAAACGGATGGAAAGCTATAAGAACAATGTCCTGGACGAATCCACTTCAATGGCCAATTTTTATAAAGTGGATACCATTCCCAATAGAAAAGTAACGGAAAAGATAATTTCTTACGACAAACAATTTTTAGAGCAAGAACAATATTATTATGATGAAGCGGGAAGGTTGGTCCGTATCATCTCGTCCAATGTAGAGGGGGTAGATGAAACCACCTTGGAATATACCCAGGTAAAAAATGAACTTACCGTGAGTACATTTACTAATGGTATTTTGCAAAAAGCGGTAAGAAATTCCATTAAAAAGACCCCAAATGGTGATCAGGAGGTGATTTTGACCAAGGAATATATTGATGGAGAACCGAATACTGCCACGGAAGAAGTATTCAACAGTGCAGGAAAGTTGGTGACCAGCGAGGAATTCTTGTACGATTTTACAAAAAAAGAATTCGTTTCACAAAAAAAGCGGTATTATCAATATACCGATGGTGTTTTGAGCAAGATGATAAAAAAGACCATTAATACGGAATCTGCGGAAAAGTACATTTTTCAGTTCGATAATCATAAGCCCAGTAATTGGGTTAAGCAAATCGTAACACCTGGCAATACCTATACCACAAGGACTATCACATACTACCCGGAAGAGGATTTAAAAGAAGAAACCAGCAACTAAATAATACTATACTAAATTCTGGATTATTTCTGGTTGTACTTCATGGCCACCAATGAAAGTCATGGTTTCGGCCATGCCACGGAACAAAGTATCACTTTTTACTTTTTCGTTTTTTAAGCGTTCTGGATTTAGATATTGATCTTGGTCTCCGTACACAATTTTGATTTGGGTACTATCATAATCTAAAAACTCAAAATCTTGAGCGGTAAGTTCGTTGGGAATACCCCCGGCATACAACACAATAAGTTTACAATTCACTTTTTTCCGGGCCAACCATCGGGTGGCCACCGATACACCTTGCGAAAAACCGAAGAGGATCAAATCAACACCTTTTGGAAGCTTTTCCGAATCGAGTACAGCATCAATATAATTGATCACATTATTGATTTCCGTTGCAGTGTTTTCCTTGGTCAACCAACTGGCGCCAACATATTTGTACTCATTTTTTAAATAATATTTGGACGGAGCCTGCGGCACAATAATGTAGTTTTCTTCTGGATCTAGACCATTAAAGTATTTTACAAAATAGCGGCTTAAATAGCCTATTCCATGGAAAACCAACCAAACATTTTTTGTTTTGGGACCTAATTTGTTCTGCGTCAGATATGTATTCTGAGTAGTGTAGCTTACGGTTTTCTCTTTGTTGGACATGTTCAGTTAGGCTTTAATGAATATTGCAAAAGCTTTGCGTAATTTTACAAAAAAGTAGAGCGATGAACGAACACAAGGAGAAAATTCTCTCCGTTTGCAACCAGATATGCAAAGGGACCTTAATGGAAACTCTGGATATAACATATATAGATGTCGGCGAAAACTTCCTTTTGGCCAAAATGCCCGTAACACCAAAAGTACACCAGCCCGATGGTGTTTTGCACGGTGGTGCCTCTGTGGCGTTGGCAGAAAGTGTGGGAAGTGCGGCATCTTATGTTTTTTTGGACGGAAACGAGTTTTTTGTGCGCGGCATAGAGATTTCCGCTAACCATGTGCGTTCCATAAAAGAAGGATTTGTGTACGCAAGGGCATCCATTTTACACAAAGGACGAACGACCCAGTTATGGGAAATAAAAATAACGGACGAGGAAGGAAACCTGATATCCAATTGTAAACTCACGACCATTGCATTACCTAGAAAATAAAGAACCCGAAGCAATTTTTGAAAAGGTGGTTCACTGCCTTGAAAATGGTATGCCCTTTGCCATATATCGCAAACCCGACCAACAGGAACTACAGGCCGTTTTTCAAACAGATAAGGACCTTTTAGTTTCCAAGGATTTTGACGAGAAAGGATTTCTTTTTGCTCCTTTCGATACCGAGGGTGATGCCATTTTGATCAGACCGGATGAAGTATGGAAAGGAAAATATAAAACAGAGATCCTTGCCAATACGGCCCACATAAATTTGGTGGAAGATGGTAAGGAAATTCATGTTGACTTAATAAAAAAAGGCATACAGGAAATTAAAAAAGGCAGATTGCAAAAGGTAGTGCTCTCAAGAAAGATCGAGGTACCGTTGACCAAATCACCTCTTGAAATTTTCAAGGCCCTTTTGGGCACCTGTCCCCATGCATTTGGTTACCTTTTTCATCATCCAAAGGTAGGTACATGGTGTGGTGCCACACCAGAAACATTGGTCAAAGTAAAAGACAAGGAGCTGAACACCATGTCGTTGGCAGCGACACTCCCGTACGTTGCAGGGGAAGTACCAAAATGGGGTAGCAAAGAGGTAGATGAACAACAAATGGTTTCCGAGTACATCGGAGATAAATTGGCCCATACCATGGAACATTTGGAAATAGATGATGCCGAATCCGTCCGGGCCGGTACACTATGGCACTTAAGGTCCGAGGTGAGGGGAACCATGCTCCCGAATATTAAAACCAAAGAGGCAGTAAGGGCCTTGCATCCCACGCCGGCGATCTGTGGTATTCCTACGGCCGAAGCAAAAGAGTTTATAAAGAAGAACGAAAACTATAAAAGAACGTTCTATACCGGATTTTTGGGAGAATTGAACTTTGGTGCAAAAGAGGAAACCTCACTCTACGTAAACCTTCGTTGTATGGAATTGAACAAATACAATGCAACCATATTTGTTGGTGGTGGCATTACCGAAGCATCCGACCCGGAAAGTGAATGGGTCGAAACCCAAAACAAAAGTAAGACCATGTTGAATGTCCTTTAAATAGAAGCTATCTAATTTAAGGCATTACCACAAAGATGATGTATTTTTGTAATCCATGATGTACTCAGATATTCCTGCTGCACAAACCTTGGTTCTGAACTTTAGATCAAGGGGAGTTAAAAACATTGTAATCTCACCGGGATCAAGAAATGCCCCACTTACAATAAGTTTCACAAAAAATCCTTTTTTTAATTGTTACAGCATTGTGGATGAGCGCTGTGCGGCATTTTTTGCCTTGGGAATGGCACAACACTTGCAGGAACCTGTCGCCGTTTTATGTTCATCGGGAAGCGCCATGTTAAATTTTTACCCTGCAGTCGCCGAAGCTTTTTACAGCGATATCCCTCTCATTGTAATTTCGGCGGATAGACCCGCATACCGAATCGATATTGGAGATGGACAGACCATTCGCCAAGAAAATGTTTTGGAAAAACATACAAGCTATTCGGCCAATTTAAAGCAAGATGTGTCCCACGCACGAAATACCATATTAAAATTTGGTAAATCGTTGTTGCGGGAAAGTCAGGAAGAAGTACAATCCTTCAATCAAACAGAAATAGATAGAGCCTTAACGGTAGCGTTTTTGGAAAAAGCCCCGGTGCACATCAATATTCCTTTTGAAGAACCTCTGTACGGAAGGGTAGAGGAACCGTCGATAGAGCGTCTTGATGAAAAAAAATTCTTGACCAAGAGCTTATCCGATAATCAAGATTGGGAAGAATTGGCAAAAACATGGGCCAATAGTTCCAGAAAAATGATTCTGGTAGGGGTAAATCAGCCCAACACCATTGAAGATGAAGTGCTTCAAAAGCTGGCCAATGACCCAAACACCGTGCTGTTTACCGAAACTACCTCGAATTTGCATCATCCGGAGTTTTTTGAGAGTATAGACAGTATCATAGCGCCCATTGAAAAATCCGGGAAGAAAAATACGTTGTTCGAACAACTGCGACCAGAACTATTGTTGACCTTTGGGGGATTGATCGTATCCAAAAAAATAAAAGCTTTTTTAAGGGAGTATACGCCCAAAGAACATTGGCACATCGACACCAAAAAGGCGAACGATACGTTTTACTGCCTAACCAAGCATATTACAATAGGCCCAAATCTCTTTTTTAAAAAAATAGTTGGGCAAGATGTAACCGCACAAAGCGAATACAAATCTTTTTGGGAACGGAAAAAGAATCAATACGAAAAAAAGCGTGATGCTTACCTTAAAGAAATTCCATTCTCGGATTTTAAGGTCTTTGATCACATTATAAAAGGAATACCCAAAGGGTATCAAGTACATTTGGCCAATAGTTCCACGGTTAGATATGCCCAACTGTTTCCAATGGACAGGTCGTTGAAAGTATTCTGTAATCGTGGCACCAGTGGTATCGACGGCAGTACATCCACTGCAGTGGGCAGTTCAATTTTTAGCGCCGAACCCACTTTGTTGTTAACGGGAGACCTTAGTTTTTTCTATGACAGCAATGGGCTATGGAATCAATATTTACGTCCCGATTTTAGGATTGTGCTCATCAATAATTCGGGAGGCGGTATTTTTAGAATATTGCCGGGGAAAGAGGACACAAAGGAGTTCGAGACCTTTTTTGAGACCAGCCATGGGTTATCTGCAAAACATCTTGCCGAAATGTACGGCTTTGACTATTTGGTTGCCGAAAACGAGGATGAACTTTTAAAGGGGTCGAACGAGTTTTATGCAACTTCCGACCGACCTAAACTATTGGAAATAAGAACGCCTCGTGAACTGAACAATAAAATTTTGCTTGGATACTTCGATTTTATATCTTAGAACCTTAACTATAAATAAAAAAGAACACTAACAGATTATGAGCAAAAGAGACGAATTGATCGAGAAGTACGCAGAAGACATCAAAAACAAATTTGGACAGACTCCGGACATGGATTTTCTGACCAAGGTGGCCATAGGGTTGGGTCCGGCCATCTATAACTTGGACGCCTCCAAGGTATCAGGTTCCGATGATAAGGAGCTGGAAACGGTTAAAAACAATTTTTTGATCAAAAAATTGGGGCTGGCCGATACGCCGGCACTAATGGAATCGATCAAAAGTGTTATCGATTCATACGGTCAATCTGAAAAAAACAAACATCGTGCGGTAATTTACTATATGTTGGCCAAACATTTCGGTAAGGAATCCGTTTACAATTAAGCGTCCACAAAACTAAATTATAAGCTGTCCTTGTTAAGACAGCTTTTTTTATACCCATTTTTTACAGCTACCTTTGCCCTATGATAGAATTGGGAAATTACAATACCCTTAAAGTGTTAAGGAGCACGAGTATAGGTCTTTTTTTAGGTGATGATGAAGGAACAGAGATTCTTTTACCGAATAAATATGTTCCGTCCGATTTTGAGATTGATCAAGAAATGGATGTGTTCTGTTATTTAGACAATGCGGAAAGGCCTATTTCTACTACCTTAAAGCCAAAAATCGTACGTAACGGATTTGCGTATTTAAAAGTGGTCGAAGTCGGGGCATACGGTGCTTTTTTGGATTGGGGACTGGAGAAACATTTGCTTGTTCCCTTTAGGGAGCAATCCCACAGAATGGAGGAGGGCCAAAGCTATGTGGTACATTGCTATATGGATGAGGAAAGTATGCGACTTACCGGATCTAGCAGAGTAGATAAATTTTTATCCAACGAAAGCGTTGCGTACGACCAGAACGATCAGGTAGATCTTTTAATTAACCGTAAAACCCCTTTGGGGTGGGAAGTGATCGTGGATAACCGTCACAAAGGTCTGGTTTTCGATAGCGATATCTATAGGCCTTTAGAAATCGGTGACCAGGTCAAAGGTTATGTAAAAAGTGTGCGAGATGATAAGAAGATAGATATCTCGCTGCAACCCATTGGGGCAAAAATGTTGGAGCCTACGGCAAAATTTATCTTTGATAAACTTGTAAAGAACAACGGATTCTTGCCCTTGCACGACAAGTCGTCCCCTGAAGAGATACAGCACACACTGCACATGAGCAAGAAGGCATTTAAAAAAGGCGTTGGTATTTTATATCGTCAACGAAAAATCGATATTCAGGACGATGGGATCCATTTGTTGGGAGACTAGATCGGAATCTGGATTTGGATTTTTGTGTTTAATGCAGCTCTAAAGTTTTTTTCTTTAGTTAAATATTTTATTTTTGTGAAGATACAGATTAACTTATTGGTTGTTATGCTCTTAGCATGACGCATAATTATAACCCCCTCCAGGATATGCCTTTTATTGAAGAAAGCGATTTGTTGGACCTTCATAAGGATATAGATAAGGCCCAAATTATCAACGAAAGACTCCTTGATCAGATAAAGTACAAGAACAAAGATCTTCGCAAAATTAAGTTACAACGTAATATCCTGATGGGATTTGTTGGATTATTTGTAATTGGTACGCTGGCCATTACTTCGTTCACTGCAGGCCTTAGCAGCAAACAATCTTTTGAGAACCAAGGAAATCTATTGGTATCCATAGATAGCTTGGATGTAATCAAGGCCAGGATAGATAATTTAAAATCCCAAAACGAAGAGCTTAGCTTGGTAAAGGAATTTTACTTGGCCAAAGAGTTTTTGAACAAGGAAATGATCTATTCCGTACAAGTTAAATCGTTTCTGGAGAATAATGTAACACTTGCGTCCGAGGCATTGACCAATACATTATTTGTAAAAACCAACCCTTTTTATGCGTATTCTTTGGGTAATTTTGAAACCTTGGAGGAAGCTCAAAAATTTAGAAAACAACTGGTACAGATGGGGTTTGACGATGCTTTTGTAGCTTCTTACAAGGATGGTCAAAGAGTTAAAATAGAAGATCCGTATTAATCTTGGGAAAAACAAAGGCTTGGATACAGGCCGCTAGACTGCGCACACTGCCTTTATCTTTATCGGGCATTATTGTGGGAACTGCTTTGGCCAGTTTACACGCTCAATTCGAATTGTCCATATTTATTTTGGCCCTTTTGACAACTGTAGGTTTTCAAGTAACCTCCAATTTTGCCAACGATTACGGAGACGGGATAAAGGGTACCGATAACGAAGATCGTGTTGGCCCTGCAAGAGCTTTGCAAAGTGGCACCATCTCACGAAAATCACTCAAAGCCGGGGTAATCATTTCTGCCCTAATAAGTTTGGCCATAGCAGTAGTTCTCATCTATTTAGCTTTTGGGTCGGGTAATTTTGCCTATGTCCTCGTTTTTTTGGTCCTAGGCCTGTTAAGTATTTGGGCATCCATTAAATACACGGTAGGCTCCAACGCTTATGGCTACCGAGGATTGGGAGACCTTTTTGTATTTCTTTTTTTTGGATTGTTAGGTGTATTGGGCAGTATGTTCTTATACACCAAAACCTTGGAATGGCCTTCAATTTTACCAGCAATTTCAATTGGGCTATTATGCGTGGCCGTGTTAAATCTGAACAACCTTAGGGATGTGGTATCCGATAAAAAGCATGGTAAGAACACATTGATCGTTAAAATGGGATTTGAGAATGGCAAACGCTATCATCTTGGTTTGATTTTTACCGCGCTGCTATGCTTTTTAGCTTATATAATTGTAATTGGTTTTGACTGGAAACAATCCTTTTTTATGCTGGCGTTTGTTCCATTATTGATTCATTTGCGTACCGTTATGGCCACCAAAGAACCTGTTCGATTGGACCCCGAACTAAAGAAAGTGGCGTTGAGCACCTTTTTGTTAGCGGTTTTATTCTTCATTTCAGTCAATATTTTTTTGTAAATTTGACTTACAACCAAATAAACTTTAAGGAACTTGGAACATCCGATAAAAATTTTGATCGTAGAGGACAATGTTATCATCGCTGATGATATGCAGTCCATGTTAGAGGAAATCGGCTATGAAATTGTTGATAATGTCATAGTGTACGAACAAGCGGTAGATGTGTTAAAGAACAACCATGTTGATTTGGTACTTATCGATATCATCTTGGCCTCGGACAAAACAGGTATAGATCTCGGTAAGCATATTCGCGAAACGTACAACATTCCATTCATCTTTGTAACCTCGAACTCGGATCGTGCAACAGTGGAAAATGCCAAAACGGTTAAACCAGATGGTTATTTGGTAAAACCTTTTGAACAACAAGATCTCTATACATCCATAGAAATTGCACTGTCAAATTTCAATTATGCCAAAAAAGGTGCGGAAAAAGTTGAGGAGAATCAAGAAGCAGCCGACGAAATCACATCGAACTCTGTATTAAAAGATTCCATTTTTGTAAAGAAACAACACTTGTACTACAGGATTCAGTTTACCGACATACAATTTATCAAGGCTGATAATGTGTATTTGGAGGTTAACACTGTGGATAAAAAGTTTTTGGTACGGTCTCCCTTAAAAGATTATTTGGAGAAATTGCCCAAGAACAAATTTTATAGAGCCCATAAATCATATATCGTAAATGTGGACCATATTGATGCCATCAATTCAAAAGATATAATGATCAACAATAATCTTATTCCGATCTCCAAGGATTTTAAGGAGTTTATTCTTTCATCAATGAACAGTTAACGTTCCCCTTAATCAAAGAATAGAATGAGGTGCCCTTTAGGGCACTTTTTTTTTGGCAATGCCATCAAGTTTTGGGGTTACCACAACTTTTGGTAGGTTCACAACAATAATTTTCTCCCTTTGGAGCCTACCGCTACTTTAGCAGTGTAATAATCAAGAAAGTAATTTTTTCATTTTCATATAGTGTTCTCGTAAAAGGGTCTTGTTCTAAAAAACAGGGCCTTTTTCAATTTTAAGCGCCTCTGTCCTGTTCGGATTTATCCATAAAAAGCACAAAACATCGATAAATTACCCATATACCTATGTTTTGTATTGTTTCACAACAGAAAACATAGGTTTCACAACAATAGTGGGCAACTCTCTCCTTTGGGATTTAATTTTGTGGACAAACTAACGTTCTTTATATACCCCATACATTGCAATTCAGTTGGATATTCCATTTATTGGATTGGAGTGCTATCGGGACAATAAAGGAAAAAAGGGCACGATAATAATATAGGACCGCCTCTGGAGTGGTCACTGTATCAATTTAATTAATGGGACGTTACGTAATTTTATTTACCTCAGTATTTTTTATTTTTTTCTATGCTGCATCGGGGCAGGACCTTGCCTTTGATGAAGAAAGCAAACTGAAAGAATTTCAGGATACCGATCTACCATCACAACGATTCGATGTATTTTTTAATTCATTGGATCGCTATAACGTGAACTCTGCATACGATTGGTTGGATACCATTAAAATTTATTTGTCCAACGCACAAAAAACAGAGGACACCACAGCTACACGACTATACAAAGTAATGCAGGCCCAAGTGTACAACGATCTGGGGGAATACGACAAAAGTACCGCGTTGGCCAAAGAGCTGTACGACATCAAAGATTCACTCGATACCGATTCAAAAAAGGTGATTTTGGATGTGTTGGACGATAATTATGCCAACCTACAGCTGTATGACAAGCAAATAGAGATCCGAAAGCAAAAGCGTGAACTGGGCATTACGAACAATGTATCATTCTACGATATATATAGTAACCTTGGACTTTACCGAAAAGCAAGGAACCAATATATTATGGAGGTTAAGCCTACCATTGCGGACAACGACTCCTACGGTTTGGCCAAGTATCATAGCAAAGTTGGGAATTACCTTAGATTGGACGATTCCGCTCCAACCGCACTGAGCGAACTAAAAAAAGCGAATCACTACTTGGGCGTTTACATGAACGATATCACCGCCCAAAAAAGTGCATCGGATATGTTCGAGAGCGAGCTGTTAAAGGCTGAGATCGAAGGAAATATAGCCAAGTGCCATGTAATGATGGGCAATTACGAAGATGCCGTGCCACTTTTGCAATCCAGCATCGAAACCTTGACCAAATCTCCTTATAACAAGGATAAAACCGAAGTTGTGGACAACACGCTTTTCTTGGCAGAAGCCAATTTGCAAATGGAACGCTTTTCCGAGGCCAAAAAACACCTCGATACGGAGTTCGACAACATATCGGTACTACAAACGATAAAGAAGAACAGTTTGTTGGCCGCTTTTTATGATAAGGTCGAAAACTTTAAGAATGCATCCATCTACTACAAAAGAAACGAAAGGATCAAGGATTCTCTGGCCAAAAAACAATCGGCACTGATAAAACAACAGCTGGTAACCATAGTAGCCAACGAGGATTTGGAAAATTCCCAAAGATTGATAGATGAGCAAAAAAAGATAAACGAATTGGCCCGCAGCGAAATGAAAGCCAAAGATGAGCGTATTAATTTGGTATTTATTTCACTCATATTTACCCTTTTAGGTTTTGCAGGATTGGTGTACGCTTATTTAAAGAGTATAAAAAACCAACGGTTAATTGCGGAGCAGAAGCATATTATCGAAAACTCGTTGGTCGAAAAAGATTCCTTACTGAAAGAAATTCACCATAGGGTGAAGAACAATCTACAGATGGTTTCCAGCTTATTGAGCCTACAGACCAAGAACACTAGGAGCAAAGCGGCGATCGTTGCCCTTGAAGAAGGAAAGAGTAGGGTAAAGGCCATGGCATTGATCCATCAAAAATTATATCAGAACGATGATCTTTCGGTAATAGAAATGCAAGGCTATATTGAAAGTTTGATCAATAGCGTACAATCGGTTTATAAAAAGGGAGGGCACAACATCAGTATTACCATTGATGCCGAAGGAACCGAACTTGATATTGATCGCGCTATTCCTTTTGGATTGATTTTAAACGAGTTGGTTTCCAATTCGTTTAAATACGCATTTCCCGAGAATGACGAAAATGGGAAAATCTACATCCATTTGCGCAAAAATGGGGACCAAGGATATTTTGAATATACCGATAATGGTATAGGGCTCCCGGAAGATAGCGATGAGAGGGCACACTCCTCGATGGGACTGCGATTGATCAATAGATTGGTGAACCAGCTTCAATCCAAGCTCAATGTGGACAGAGATCAAGAAGGGGTTCGGTTTTGGTTCAACTTTAGTTGATCTATCTTACCCGACTTTTTAAAACCATTTTATGCAAAAGTTTAGGAAAGAATCTCTTAAGATAGATTCCCTTTACTTCTTTTCCGCCAACATAAACTTCAAATTTATCTTTTTCGATGGCCTTGATCATTTTTTTGGCGGCCGTTTCGGGATCAATCCCATTTTGTGTGGCAACGTCGTCCTCTTGTTGTGGAGAGCCATCGGCCGTTAATGCATTTTTTGCCACATTGGTACGTACAAATCCAGGGCAAACCAAGGTAACGTTAACGCCATCTTTTTCATGCTCCATTCGCATCACATCAAAAAAACCATGTAATGCATGTTTGGCGCCACAGTAGCCCGAACGATATGGAGAACCAAATTTTCCCATTAAGCTGGTAACAGTTACAAAATGTCCGGATCTGTTACGGATAAAATGAGGAAGGATCGCCTTGGAGAGTGCCACAGTGCCCAAATAATTAATAGTGATAAGCTGTTCATAAACGTCCAGCTTGGTATCCATGATCAACGATCGTTGGCTTATTCCGGCATTGTTGATCAATATATCAATCTTCCCAAAAAAGGAAATTGCCATTTGGGACAAATGCTCCATTTTGTCAAGATCTTGCAGATCCAATGGAAGAACGGCAATGTTATCTGTACCTCCGCATAATTCCTTTACCTTTTCAAGTTCGCCTTTTTTCCGAGAGGACAAAATTAGGTTGCAGGATCGCGAACCCAGTTCCAGGGCCAGACTTTTTCCAATTCCAGATGATGCCCCGGTAATCCAGATCGTTTTTCCATGGATACTTCCCATAACTCCTTTTTTAGATTTAAAATATACTTAAATTTGACCTACTTCATGAAAGCAAGCTATAAAAAGTACACCCTCGATTTTAAAGTTCCCAGCGGAACCTCCCGTGGGGTAATGATACAGAAGGAAACTTGGTACATTATATTGCAGGACCATGCAAAAATAGGTGTAGGCGAATGTGGCATTTTGCGGGGTTTAAGTGTGGACGACCGACCGGACTACGAAGAAAAACTTGCTTGGACCTGCCAAAATATACACATGAACAAGGCGGAACTCTTATTGCAATTAAAGGAGTTTCCCTCCATTCAGTTTGGGGTGGAACAAGCCTTATTATCCTTTCGACCACCAAATTGCTTTGAATTGTTCCCTTCGGATTTTACAAAAAACGAATCCCCGATCCCAATAAATGGTCTTATTTGGATGGGAAATGTGGATTTTATGTTGCGGCAATTAGATCAAAAATTGAAAAATGGTTTTCGCTGTATAAAAATGAAAATCGGAGCAATCGATTTTGATAAAGAAGTAGCCATACTCAAATCCATAAGGGAAAATTTTTCACCTGAAGAAATCGAACTTCGTGTGGATGCCAACGGTGCTTTTTCACCAGCCGAAGCCATGGAAAAGCTCCAAATACTATCAACCTTTAATATTCACTCGATTGAACAGCCCATAAAAGCGGGACAATGGGAAGCAATGGCGGAGTTATGCAAAACAACACCATTGCCCATAGCTTTGGACGAGGAATTGATCGGTATTTTTGATGTAACAAAAAAACAGGAATTACTACAAACCATACAACCCCAATTCATTATTTTAAAACCGAGTTTGGTGGGCGGAATAGGGGGGAGCCGTGAATGGATAGAACTTGTCGAAAACAAAAATATAGGCTGGTGGATTACCAGTGCGTTGGAGAGCAATATTGGGCTCAATGCCATTGCACAATTTACCTATTCGTTAAAAACAACAATGCCTCAAGGTTTGGGAACAGGAAGTTTGTTCACCAACAATATTGGGAGTCCGTTGGAGGTATCACAAGGCAAATTATATTACCGACAAGCAAAAGACTGGGATATGGATTTAATAAAAAACATATGTATATAGAGCAAGGATATAAAGGTAACGAAGGACTTTGGAAGTATTTGGTGTTGCCAATTGGATTTATAGCATTTATGGTACTCAATTATATTACTACCATAAATTCTCCGATAAGTATGGAAGATGCCATGCAACAGATTATAGATCGATTCGGAACAAACCTTGTATTGATTATACTTTTGGCACCTTTGGTGGTTGGCTTTTTTGTTGTGTTGGGATGGACACTATTGGTTCATCAACAATCCATTACCTCACTTACTACATCACGCAAAAAGATTGATTGGAAACGTATTTTTTATGCGTTTGGTTTATGGGGGGGCATTACCATTTTACTCACTGGAATAGGTATTTATTTTTCACCTGAAAATTATGAGCTAAACTTTAATTTGGGAAAGTTCATCCCGCTGGCTATTATAGCCGTATTGCTGATTCCTTTGCAGACCAGCTTTGAAGAATATTTGTTCAGGGGCCATATGATGCAGGGCATAGGGTTAATGGCTAAGAATCGATGGGTCCCGTTGATAATTACTTCCACCTTGTTTGGGTTAATGCATGCTGCCAATCCAGAGGTTGAAAAATTGGGCCCCGGTATAATGATTTATTATATAGGTACAGGTTTCTTCTTGGGGATTTTAACTTTAATGGATGAAGGGCTTGAACTTGCGCTAGGTTTCCATGCGGCCAATAATTTAATAACTGCGTTGTTGGTTACTTCCGATTGGACTGCGTTCCAGACTGACTCAATTTATAAGGACGTTTCGGAACCAGTACTTGGTTGGGATGTCTTAATTCCTGTTTTTGTGATCTACCCCATTCTTTTATTTATTTTCTCAAGGAAATACGGTTGGAAGAATTGGAAGGACAAACTATTCGGTCGTGTAAAGACCAAAGAAGAATTTGTAGCACTGACCGATGGTAGATCCGACTTGGCATAACATACATCCAGAATTTCGTCTTAATGGAGGCTTTTTCGGCGTACAACAATTGGAGGAACTTGCCAATAACTTAAAACAAGAAAAAGCATTTAAAAAAGATATCGGGGCGTTCTTGTTGGATTGGATATCCAACTCTGAAACATTAAATGTGAATACCTCGGGTTCTACCGGCAACCCGAAAACCATTCAGCTCAAAAAAGAGCATATGGTGAATTCCGCTTTGGCCACAGGAGAATATTTTGATTTAAAACCAGGTCAAAAAGCACTTTTGTGTTTGCCTTGTACCGGAATTGCCGGTAAAATGATGTTGGTTAGGGCCATGGTTCTCGGATTGCAACTGGATTTTGTTCAGCCCACATCGAGCCCTTTGTCCAAAATGGACAAAACTTACGATTTTGTGGCCATGGTTCCCTTACAGGTTAAAAATTCCCTGCCCCATTTACAAAGAGTGAGAAAATTGATAATTGGCGGTGCCCCGGTGGACTTACAGTTGAGGGAGCAATTGAACCAATCGCCCGTGCAAGCTTTTGAAACTTATGGAATGACGGAGACCATAACCCATATTGCAGTAAAACCCGTCAGCGGGAACTCTTTAAAGTACTTTGAGGCACTTCCACATGTAACTGTTTCACAAGACAAAAGAGGATGCCTTGTAATTGATGCTCCAAAAGTTACCGACACAAAAATCATAACCAACGACCTAGTTGAGCTCTTAAGTGGAACAACTTTTATTTGGGTCGGTAGATTCGACTCTATCATAAATTCCGGCGGTATAAAATTGATGCCCGAAAAAATAGAGGAAAAACTGGAATCACTCATTTCCTCTCGATTTTTTGTCTCAGGTTTACCAGATAAGATATTGGGTCAAAAATTAGTGCTCGTGATCGAAGGAAATCCTTCGGACGAACAAGAACTGATCAGAACTATTTCCGGCTTAAAGGAATTATCAAAATATGAAATGCCGAAGCAAGTTTACTTTGTAAAAACTTTTCAAGAAACAACGACCAAGAAAGTAGATCGTAAAAAAACCTTGGAACAAGTTATTTAAGTTTTGTATTTTCAGAATGTTAAATAATCGACCATGCAAAAAATCTTCAACCTTACTTTTCTGCTCTTGCCTTTTATTGTTTTATCCCAACAAATCCTGCCCGAGGCGGAACGAGCTCGTGTGGTGGATGAAATTCTTGAGGAACGATTCACCGATTTGCTTCCTAAATTAATGGATGATACGGGAATAGATATGTGGGTGCTTATATCCAGGGAATATAACGAGGACCCAGTCCTAAAAACCATGCTTCCGGCCACATGGCTGAATGCCCGTAGACGAACCATTCTGCTTTTTTATAGGGACCAGGAAAACAGTACCATGGATAAATTGGCCGTAGCACGTTACAATGTGGGCAAAAATATTATCTCCGCTTGGGACAAGGACAAAGAGCCAAACCAATGGAAACGATTAATGCAGTTGATTTCCGAACGTGACCCGAATACGATCGGTTTAAATTTTTCTAAAGATCATAATATAGCGGATGGTTTGGATAAGACCGATTTTGATGAGTTTATGGCCAATCTTCCCAAAAAGTATCACTCACGGGTAAAGTCGGCAGAGCAGTTGGCCGTTAGATGGATAGAGACACGTACTGCTCGGGAAATGACAATTTTCAATCAACTCGTGGATATAACCCATGATATAATTGCAGAAGCTTTTTCAGAAAAAGTAATTACGCCGGGAGTAACCACAACCACCGAGGTAGAATGGTGGATGCGCCAAAAAGTAACAGACTTAGGCTTGGAAACTTGGTTTCACCCCACTGTGGATGTTCAGCGTACAAGTGAAGAATTAGTAAGTCATTTATATTCTTTTTCCGGACGACCGGATGACGAAGTGATACAACAAGGAGATTTGTTGCATTGCGATTTTGGAATAAGCTACCTTGGTCTTAATACAGATTGTCAAGAATTGGCCTATGTTTTAAAGCCAGAGGAAACCGAGGCTCCCAAGTTTTTGGTAAATGCCCTGTACGATGGTAACCGGGTTCAAGATTATCTAACCCAGAATATGGTAGTAGGAAGGATTGGCAATGATATTTTGGCAAAAGCCCTGCAAGAAGCCAAAAATGCAGGATTACGACCAGCAATATATACCCATCCATTAGGAAGTTATGGCCATTCGGCGGGTACTACAATCGGTATGTGGGATGCCCAAGGGGGGGTAATGAAAGACGATGGAGAGAATTATCCGTTGAATCCAAATACGGTGTACGCCATCGAATTGAATACAACAGTGAACATCCCGGAATGGAATCGCGATATACGAATTATGCTGGAAGAAGCTGGCTTTTTTGGGGAAAACGGATTTCGTTATGTTAATGGTAGACAAACAGAGCTAATGCTGATTCCTAGAGTAAAAGATCATTTGGGCAACTAAGATCAATGCATGAGAAAAAACTTTTCGATAATTGCGTTCCTGACTTTTATATTGGTATTTTCCCAAGAGAATACCGATACCAAGATCACTATTTGTTGGGACACTTCTTTTTCCATGTTGGAGAGGGATATTGAAAAGGAGTTTGAAATATTGGATAAAATATTCCACCGTTCACCCGAACTGAGCGTACAACTTATTCTATTTAATACGACCATTGAAGAACGGTTTTTTGAAATTTCCGATGGCAACTGGAACGAGCTTAAAGAGGTGTTGACCCATTACAGAGCAGATGGGGGCACCATTTATAATGGCCTGTCCGAAACAATCAAGAATGATCAGGTTTATTTTTTTAGTGATGGCAACGGCCTGCTGCCCAATGTAATCTTACCGGTTAAGAAAGGGAACGTAATTATCAATACAGTGCCGACCAGAAATGTGGAGGTACTTAAAAAATCTGCATTGATAGGTAATGGACGGTTAATGGATTTTGCGGCCATGTTACCAAAAAATAGGGAAAGTACCGTAAATGATCCACCATTAGAAAAAACCATAAAAGGTAAAGTTTACATAGACAATGTTCCACAAACTGATATTGAAATCAGAGTAACGGGGAGCCAAGAGATTTATAAAACAGATGCTACTGGAGCTTTTACAATACCCAGTATTCCGGACGATTCGATTTTAATATCGAGTAGGTCCTTTAAAACCATGAAAAAAATCCCCATTGGATATTTTTCAGATAATCTGGAAGTATTTTTAAATTCGAACATAACTGCACTCGAAGAAGTTATTGTTTCGGAGAATCGTGTTGAATCCACCTCTAAGGATATGGTGGAGACCGGAACGGGTCTTAAAAACAAGGAAGGTATAGGCTATGCAGTGCAATCTATTGGAAGTGAAGAGATAGCGCCCATACAAACCGATTTGAACCAAAGTGTTCAAGGGCGGTTTTCCAATGTGAATTTAAGCCGAGATCAAGACTTGACACAATTTAAGGGAAGAAGCAACAATACGTTGCTGGGCAACACTTATGGCCTTGTGGTGGTGGATGGCATCCCTATACAACAGTCGGATTCGTCCTCCGGTTATGCTGCCGATGCATCTTTTATTGACCCAAACAATGTTGCAGAAATTACGGTTTTAAAAGGGTTGGCCGCTACGAACAGGTATGGGTCATTGGGCAATGCAGGTGTTATTTTGATCACCACTAAAAACGCCCTAAAATCAAAAGGAGCAGGTGGGAGTGTAAATTCGGCCCTTGTCCAAAACAATATTTACGATGCAAAATCTAAAATTGTACACCGAGAATCTGCGATAATCAAAACATTGAAAAATGCCCAAAACGTAGAGACAGCATACCATAAGTATTTAGAGCTTAGAAACTTCAATTTGGATAATGAATCCTTCTTTTTGGACAGTTTTGAGTTTTTCAAGGACAAGGATGCAAATGTGGCCACCCGGATAATCTCCAATTTACTGGAGCTGAATCCCAAAGACTTACATTACTTAAAATTGGTCGAGCTTTCCTCACGAGGTTTAAACGAACTTGAATTGGCCAACTATCTCAACAAGGCCATTTATACAGCCGACCCAACAGCGCTACAACCGTTTTTTACCGAGGCCCAGATCTATTTTGAGAAAGGAGAGTACCAAAAAGCGCTAGATGCATGGGCTACGTTGGCCAAAGGTGGTGCTTATGGCACCATGCAGGTAGATGCGATCAAAAAATCCTTGAACCGAGAAATTAAAAATCTGGTTTTTCAAAAGAGAACTCTACTCAATGTAACCAAATTGGATGATATCTATTTTAATAACGAGAAGGTCAATGTTCGTTTACGTTTGGAGTGGAGCAACCCCAAAGCCGAATTTCAAATTCAATTTGTAAATCCCCAGAATAGATATTTCAACTGGGAACATACATCCATGGAAGATACGAATAGAATTGCCAACGAAGTCAACCTTGGTTTTGCCATGGAAGAGTTTGAGGTTTACGATGACTTAAAAGGGCTCTGGCAGATCAATATCAACTATCTGGGCAATTTGGACAAGGCCAATACAGACCCCTTGGTACTGTTATGTACCGTTTATACCGATTTTGGCTACCCATCCCAGTCGAGGGAAGTAATTTGGTTGTACGTTGATCAACAAAATAGCAGAAAAGAAATAGTATCCTTTAAAAATTAAGGATTTCCATTTTTTTAATGAGCCATGGAGGTAATCTATGGTTTACTGATATATTTTGTAAATTTAGTAAACCTCTAATATTCAAGTTGCTATGAGAATACTACTTTGTACTGGACTGTGTTGCTTTTTTACGATAATTACCTTTGCCCAAAAACAAATAAACGGCCGCATTATGGACGGAGTTTCTTATTTGCCGGATGTATCGGTAACCAATCTTACTTCGGGTCTTGGGACTACCTCCGATGCAGAGGGCAGATATCAAATTAAGGCCAATCCCAAAGAGGAACTTAGGTTTACCTATTTGGGTATGGATACGGTTTCTATACTTGTTGAGGATGTAACACGCATTTTGAATGTTACCATGAACGCAAATGTGGAAGAGTTGGAAGAGGTAACGGTAGCAGCAAAAAAAAGAAAAACCTATCAAGAGAAAATCCTGGATTACCACAAGAACAAGAACCTAATAAAAACATATTTCGGATTTCTGGACAAAGAGACTGCTAATTTCTCACTTCGAATTGCAGATGAGGACGATTTTAAAAATGCGCCTACGATCAATTCTGTTATTTGGGGAAAATTTGCCGGGGTACGGGCCGTATGTGATCCAATGAGTGATGAACTAGTGGTTAGTATGAGGGCAATTCAAAGTATCAACAATGAAGCAACGGCCGTGTTCGATGTTGATGGACAAATCATGACCAAGGTTTATTGTAGTTGGCTTTGGGGCAATGTAAAAAGAATGGCTTTTATCCCCTCTGTTTCGGCGCTTTCCAAATATGGCACAATAGGCGTAGGTGGAGTGGTTGTAATCAATACCATTTCGGGAACAGATCTGCCTAGGGAGAACAATGGAGAAATTTATGATCAAGCAAGATTGCGCAACAATATATATCGGGACAACGCCCTGGACGGCAAGGTGGTGTTCAATAATGCTCCTCAATATTTAAAAGACTTAAATAGTGCATCGGACAAAGGGGAGGCCATAGCTATTTATAAGAAAGCAGCAGTAAAGTATAGTGCATCTTACCACTTTGTATTGGAGAGTTATCGTTATTTCCACGATATATGGAAAGATATCGGATTTGCCGATAATATATTGGAGGAGCATGCAAGGTTGTTCAACAACAACCCAGTGGCATTAAAGTCGTTGGCCTACGTTCTGGAATCCCAGCAACGTTATAAAAAAGCCCATGAAACTTATAAAAAGGTCTATATTCTTCGTCCGGACTACGCCCAAAGTTTTATAGATATGGCGAAAAGTTATCGAAACTTGGGCGAAGCTAAATCGGCCACAACCCTTTTTGCAAGACATGCTTATTTACAGAAAGAAGGATTATTGCCCAAGGATACGCTGGATTTGTCCAGAATTATGAAAAGAGAGCTGTACAATATTTTTACTTTGGACAATGGTTCCATGCAGATTGAAAACCGAAAAAAGTATAAGTACAACGAGGAATTTTCATCTAGATTGGTATTTGAATGGAACGACTCCGAAGCTGAATTCGATTTACAGTTTGTAAATCCCAACAATCAATACTTTAATTGGAAGCATACCCTTACAGAGATGCCGGAACGAATTCGTTCGGAAAAGGAACTGGGCTATTCGATGGCAGATTTTTTATTGGACGATGAATTTCCGGGAACATGGAAAATAAATGCCACCTATCATGGCAACAAACAACTCACTCCCACTTATCTCAAAGTAACCATGTATCAGAACTATGGCAGCAAATTGCAAACCAAAGAAGTCAAAGTGTTTCGTTTGGGCGTAAAGGGAGTTAATCGGCAATTGTTTACCTTTCCGGTTACTTCAAATATTGTTCAAAGTAAATAAATTAGACCTGTAATACTCCCATATTAAACTTTTTTTCAATGGGTGAGTGGTTGGCGGCATCGATCCCCATGGAAATCCATTTTCGCGTATCCATTGGGTCTATAATGCCATCCGTCCATAGTCGTGCAGCAGCATAATAGGGTGATATTTGATTATCGTATCGCTGTTTTATTTCATCGAATAGTTCTTTTTCCTTTTCGGTATCGAGCGGTTTTCCGCTTTTTTCCAAGCTGGCTTTTTCAATTTGTAAAAGAACTTTGGCCGCAGAATTCCCGCTCATCACCGCGAGTTCGGCACTTGGCCAAGCAACAATAAATCTGGGGTCATAGGCTTTTCCGCACATGGCATAGTTCCCAGCGCCGTAGCTATTTCCGATCACGATCGTAAATTTGGGAACTACCGAATTGCTCACGGCGTTCACCATTTTGGCTCCGTCTTTTATAATTCCGCCATGTTCACTTTTACTACCTACCATAAATCCGGTAACGTCCTGTAAAAACACGAGGGGAATTTTCTTTTGATTGCAGTTGGCAATAAAACGGGTGGCCTTATCGGCAGAATCGGAGTAGATTACACCTCCAAATTGCATTTCACCTTTTTTGGTCTTTACCACTTTGCGCTGATTGGCAACTATGCCCACGGACCAACCGTCGATTCGGGCATAACCTGTTAAAATAGTTTGGCCATAGCCCTCTTTGTATTGTTCAAATTCGGAATCGTCCACCAATCGTTTGATGATTTCCAACATATCATACTGATCGCTTCGTGAAGCAGGCAAGATTCCAAAAATGTCATCAGGATTTTCAGCTGGGGGCTTGGCTTCGGACCGGTTGAACCCTGCCTTGTCGAAATCACCGATTTTATCTACAATGTTCTTGATTTTGTCCAATGCATCTTTATCATCCTTGGCCTTATAATCGGTTACTCCACTAATTTCGGAATGGGTGGTAGCGCCCCCAAGTGTTTCGTTGTCGATGCTTTCTCCAATTGCGGCCTTCACCAGATAACTGCCCGCCAAAAATATACTTCCGGTTTTATCCACAATAAGTGCCTCATCGCTCATAATTGGCAAGTAAGCACCTCCGGCAACACAACTTCCCATCACAGCGGCTATTTGGGTAATGCCCATACTGCTCATTACGGCATTGTTCCTAAAAATTCTTCCAAAATGTTCTTTATCTGGAAAAATTTCATCTTGCATGGGCAAATACACCCCTGCGCTGTCCACTAAATAAATAATGGGCAATTTGTTTTCGATGGAGATTTCCTGGGCACGTAGGTTCTTTTTCCCCGTGATCGGGAACCAGGCGCCAGCCTTAACCGTCGCATCGTTCGCCACAACAACACATTGTTTGCCTTGTACATAACCCACTTTTACCACCACACCGCCAGATGGGCATCCACCATGCTCCTTGTACATATCTTCACCGGCAAAAGCGCCTATTTCAATCGACCCCTTATCCTCATCCAACAAATAATCGATACGTTCCCTTGCGGTCATTTTACCTTTGGCATGGTGTTTTTCAATACGGTTTTTGCCGCCACCAAGTTTAACTTTTGCCAATCTCCGCTTTAGTTCGGAAAGCTTTAACTTGTTATGGTCTTCGTTCTTATTGAAGTTTATGTCCATTCTTATCGATAATTCAATTTGTTGGTTAAAGATACGGAGTTATAATTATTACTTTTGATGAATATGGAGAACAAAATTAGATGGGGTATTTTAGGGCCCGGAAAAATTGCCAAAAAATTTGTGTCGGACCTTTTATTGGTAGATGATGCCGAGGTTACTGCGGTCGCATCGCGCTCAATTGAACGCGCCCAAGAATTTGCCGATGAGTATGGAACGAAGCATGTTTTTGGAAGTTATGATGCCTTGTTCCGATCTGGAACAGTGGATATGGTGTACATCGCTACGCCGCACAATTTTCATAAAGACTTGTCGGTTCGTGCGTTGAACCATCAAATCGGTGTGCTTTGTGAAAAACCAATGGGCGTTAATAGGACGGAGGTGATGGAACAGGTAAGTGCATCCAAAAAGAACAATACGTTTTTAATGGAGGCTATGTGGTCTCGGTTTAACCCAGCTATCCAACAAGTAAAACAATTGGTAGATCAAGGGGAAATAGGGGATTTAAAGTTTATAAATGCTGACTTTGCTTTTTATGCATTGGACAGGGGCAAGGACTCCAGATTGCTAAATCCTAATTTAGCTTCGGGTACTTTATTGGATATAGGGATCTATCCTATTTTTTTATCCTATTTATTGTTGGGTATGCCCAGTCAAATTATGGCAAGTTCAAAGTTTCACGAAAATGGAACAGAGCTACAAACTAGTATGATTTTTGATTATCCAAATGCCCAAGCCATGCTTTACAGCGGATTTACCAGCAGATCTAGATTGGAAGCGGAAATATCGGGAACAACGGGCCAATTTCTATTAAAATCAAGATGGCACGAGGCCGATGGCTATTCTTTAATACGGGAAGATGATGTTGAGGAGGTTAGTTTGCCCATGACGGGAATCGGTTATTACCATGAGATATTGGAAGTACATAAATGTCTAAGAAAGAACAAGATTGAAAGTAACCTCTGGTCACATCAGAACAGTTTGGATTTGTCCGAATTGCTGGACACGGTCAGGGAAAAAAGTGGAATAACGTTCCCTTTTGAAACTTAATCCACAATAATCACTTTGCATTAACCCTATTTTTACGATATTTGAAATCCTTCAGAAAAATATATAATGGGAATGAATAAGAACACGGTGCTGGCCTATGCCACATGGATTATGATATTTGTAGGTTTGGGAATGATCGCACTTGGAGCTTTTAAATATGATGAAGTGGCAGGATGGGGCTTTGCTGCTGTCGGAATTGGATTTTTAGCTGTTGCCTGGGTGTTCAACGCCTTAAAGGGCAGGGTATAGCCTCTTTTCATAAACAATTTAATTTTAAGTAGATGTCAGACGATAAAAAAGTCATTTTTTCCATGTCTGGGGTTACCAAGACCTATAAAACGGCCAACACCCCTGTACTCAAGAATATTTACCTAAGCTTTTTCTATGGTGCCAAAATTGGGATTTTGGGCCTTAATGGATCGGGTAAATCAACTTTATTGAAAATTATTGCCGGTGTAGATAAAAACTATCAAGGCGATGTGGTATTTTCTCCGGGCTATTCCGTTGGCTACTTGGAACAAGAGCCGCAGCTCGATGAAAATAAGACTGTGCTCGAAGTGGTAAAGGAAGGCGTTGCCGAAACCGTGGCCATTTTGGACGAGTACAATAAAATCAACGATATGTTCGGTTTGCCCGAGGTTTACGAGGATGCCGATAAAATGCAAAAGTTAATGGACAAGCAAGCTGCACTCCAAGATCAAATAGATGCTGCCAATGCTTGGGAACTGGATACGAAATTGGAGATTGCAATGGATGCGCTCCGTACCCCGGATTCTGATAAGAAAATAGGAGTATTATCCGGTGGGGAACGAAGACGAGTGGCTTTGTGCCGTTTATTGCTCAAAGAACCGGACGTTTTGTTGTTAGATGAGCCTACCAACCACTTGGATGCCGAATCCGTACACTGGTTGGAGCATCATTTGGCGCAATATAAAGGAACGGTAATCGCTGTTACGCACGATCGATACTTTTTGGACAACGTTGCCGGATGGATCTTGGAACTCGACCGTGGAGAGGGAATTCCATGGAAAGGCAATTACTCTAGCTGGCTAGATCAAAAAGCCAAGCGATTGGAGCAAGAAAGCAAGCAGGCATCCAAACGCCAAAAAACCTTGGAGCGAGAGTTGGACTGGGTCCGCCAGGGCGCTAAAGGAAGGCAGGCCAAACAAAAAGCACGTTTAAAAAATTACGATAAGCTCCTAAGCCAAGATCAAAAGCAGATGGAGGAGAAGTTGGAAATCTATATACCCAACGGGCCACGTTTGGGAACCAATGTGATAGAAGCCAAAGATGTAAGCAAAGCTTTTGGAGATAAACTACTGTACGAGAACCTAAACTTTAACCTGCCCCAAGCAGGTATTGTTGGTATAATTGGTCCCAACGGTGCCGGTAAGACGACCATTTTTAAAATGATCATGGGAGAGGAAACCCCAGACAAAGGGGAGTTTATTGTTGGTGAAACGGCAAAACTGGCCTATGTAGATCAGTCCCACTCCAACATTGACCCGGAAAAAACCATCTGGGAAAACTTTAGTGATAGTCAGGAATTGATTATGATGGGAGGGAAGCAGGTCAACTCACGAGCTTACCTTAGCCGATTCAACTTTTCTGGTAGTGAGCAGAACAAAAAAGTAAACATGCTTTCCGGTGGTGAACGTAACCGTTTGCATTTGGCAATGACATTAAAGGAAGAGGGCAACGTGTTACTTTTGGATGAGCCGACGAACGATTTGGACGTGAACACACTCCGTGCTTTGGAAGAAGGCTTGGAGAATTTTGCGGGCTGTGCAGTTATCATATCCCACGATAGATGGTTCTTGGATAGAATCTGTACACATATCCTTGCTTTTGAAGGAGATTCTCAAGTATATTTCTTTGAAGGGTCTTTCTCCGATTACGAAGAAAACAAAAAGAAACGCCTGGGTACGGATATTATGCCCAAGCGTATTAAATACAAAAAACTGATTCGTTAAAGTTAAAGGGAAGGAGTGATTAATCTTATTTAAGATTTTTGATTCCTTCCTCTAAAAGTTTTTTAGCCTTTTCCAAATATGCCCTTTGGTGGGCGGCCAAACTGTTCGGGTCCTGCACTTCGTCCGGGGACGAGCTTATGGATTTGGATAGTTCTATGAGTTGATCTATGGCCTGTTCGGCAGATTGGAGCTTATCGTCTGCATGTTTATTAAAGACCTTGATCATTTCCATTTCCATGGCTGCCACGGATTGAGACCCATCGGGGCCTTTCTCGACAGATTCATCGGTTGTTATGGTATCATCATCATTGGTAACAACTGGCGAAGAAACACCTAGTGTACATTGGTCCAAAACAGTGATCAATTCGTTGATTTCTCCCAAAGCTTTTTTGGTAAAAAATCTTCCAGCTTCCCAGTCCGCAGGTTCTATGGCTTTGTCCAAGGTTTCCATAGCATCCACGGTCTTGCCCTTAGCCTTGTCGCAAGAACAATCAGCCATAAAAGCTTCACCTTTTTCAAGAGCGGTCAAAGCTCTTTCGGCATAGTACATCTGATGCTCAAAGTTGGTAGCGTCCATGGCCTTTTTTCCATGGCTCAGTGCATAGGTTACTTTGGAATAGAAATTATCACATTGAAAAGAGTAAGTAGCTTGTATGGCACAAAATACTGCCAAAACTACTAAAACATGGGATTTGGGAGCCATATTCGAGTCTTGTTATTGGTTAATAGTTTGATGTACTAACGCTAAAAACAGCTTTATATTTTACAATACTAATATGCTTCGTTCGGATACCAATCCAATTGGACAACTTCGATACCGGGATTGCCTTGGTTTACCAAGTTTTTAAACTTTTCAACATCACTAACATCCGGTCTGCCCCTATAATGATATGGATATACCTGATTCGGTTTAAATTCCAACACTGCATTCGCAGCACTTTCCACGGTCATGGTATAGGGGAGATTCATACAAACAAAGGCTTTGTCTATATTGTTTAGTGCGCGCATTTCGGGAATATCCTCGGTATCCCCTGAAAAGTAAATACGTTCATCTCCAAAGGTGAACAAATATCCGTTCCCTCTACCTTTTATATGGAAATCCTTCGCTTCTTCCCGCAAATTGTACATGGGAATGGCTTCTACGGAAAAGTTGGCCAATTCTTTGACTTCCCCGTTGACCATGGTATCTGTTTTTAATGCTAATGCTTGGTCCATTTGTGATTTAACTGCCTCTGGGGCAATAATCTGTACACCTTCAAGATTTAACTCGTTTAGCGTGTTCGCATTAAAATGGTCACCATGAATATCTGTAATAAAAATTATATCGGGAGATTGCCGACCTTTAAAAGCATTCTTACCACCAACGGGATCTATATAAATAGTTGTATTGTTCCACTCAATAATGGCGGTAGCATGTTCAATGGATATTATTTTGGCCGGGGCGTAGGTTTCAGCTTTAATTGTGGTTTCTTCTTGTTTTTCTGCTTTTCCCTTGCAAGCAATAAGAATCAATAACAAGATTGTTGTTGTAAGTGTAATATTTTTTTTCATGAAGCAATCTTTTAAATCCTTTTAAAATTAAGGGATAATCCGAAGAATCAGAATAATTTATCAAGAATATTTACATCTAAATAATCCAAAGTTACATCCACTGCGTATATAAACCGAACGCGATTGATTAAAAACCTTAAACGAAGAATCAATTAAAACAAAAAGTTATGACTGAAACAAAAAATAACAATAACGGATTAAAAGTAATTGCTGGTTTGTTGGGTGTAGTTCTTTTGGGAACTATTATTTACACCGTAAGTCTTTATCAAGATAAAAAACAAACCACCGAAGCTCTTACCCAAGAGAAAGAATTGGTTGTAGAAGATTTGAACAACTTGAAATCTGAGTACGACAAAGCTATTTTGGAAAGCAACGCCACTAACGAGGAGTTGGTTGCAGCAAGAGACAATATCGCAAAATATATTGATTCCGTAAGTAGCATGAAAGCCGATATCGCCACACTTTCTCGTTACAGAAGACAAGTAAGTGTTCTTAAGAAAGAAAGAGAGCAATTGTTGAAGCAAGTGGATTCCTTGACACAATCCAATAGCTTGTTGGCCATGCAAAGAGATAGCACTTTTGCAGAGTTGGAGCAACAAACTGTTTTTAATGATTCATTGATTATCCAGAACACGCAATTGGCCGATGCTGTTGAAAAAGGTTCTGCACTTAACCTTAACACTATTAGTGTTGACGCTATTAAAGAAAGAAACAGCGGAAAATTGGTATCTACTTCTAGAGCTAGAGCTACAGATAAATTCAAAGTTTGCTTTACCATTGCCGACAACGTAATTGCTGAAGCTGGCGACAGAGAATTTTATATCGAAGTTCTTGGTCCACAGGGCAATGTGTTGGGCGAAGGTCTAACAAAAACTACCGAAGAAGGAAGTTCTCTTACTTACAGCAAAGGAACCAATTTCTATTATGAGAACGATGCGTTGGATGTATGTGATTACATAAACAAGCCAAGTGGTGATTTCCAAAAAGGAAACTACATGGTAAATGTGTACGACAATAAATTGAAATTGTTGGGTACTTCTAGCTTCGAGTTGAAATAAGCACACACACTATCACCATTATAAATAAAAATGCCCGTCCTGTTTTGGACGGGCATTTTTTATATGCTAAAAAATCGAATGGTCTATTTTAAACTTCCGACCATATCTTCCGGTTTTACCCACTCATCGTACTCTTCCGGGCTAACATAGCCAAGGTTTATGGCCTCTTCTCTTAAAGTTGTACCGTTCTTATGTGCCGTGTTGGCTATTTCAGCAGCCTTGTAATAACCAATTTTAGTATTCAAAGCCGTAACCAACATTAAAGAATTGTTCAACAGGGTTTTGATCACCTCATGGTTTGGTTCAATTCCAACAGCACAGTTTACATCAAAACTAACACAAGCATCACCGATCAATTGTGCCGATTGTAAAATGTTGGCCGCCATTACAGGTTTAAAAACGTTAAGTTCGTAATGTCCTTGTGTGCCACCTACGCTAATAGCAACATCGTTGCCCATTACTTGGGCACAGACCATGGTAAGTGCCTCGCACTGGGTTGGGTTTACCTTTCCTGGCATAATGGAACTACCTGGTTCGTTGGCCGGAATTATAATTTCTCCAATTCCAGAACGAGGACCAGAGGCCATCATACGTATATCGTTGGCAATCTTGTTCAAAGAGACTGCCAATTGTTTTAGAGCGCCATGACTTTCCACAATGGCATCGTGTGCCGCCAAGGCCTCAAATTTATTTTCTGCGGTTATAAAAGGTTTACCTGTGAATTCGGCAATATATTTTGCCACTACAACATCGTACCCTTTTGGTGTATTTAGGCCTGTTCCCACTGCGGTTCCGCCGAGTGCAAGCTCACTTAAGTGGGCCAATGTATTTTTTAATGCTTTTAACCCATGGTTCAGTTGGGAAACATAACCCGAAAACTCTTGCCCCAAGGTTAGGGGAGTGGCGTCCATTAAGTGGGTCCTACCAATCTTTACCACATCTTTAAATTCTTCGGACTTTTTTTGTAAAGTATCACGCAGTTGCTCAACTCCCGGAATGGTAACATCCACAATTTTTTTGTAAGCTGCAATGTGCATGCCAGTTGGGAAAGTATCGTTGGAAGATTGGCTTTTGTTTACATCATCGTTGGGTTGTATGGTTTTTTCCCCTTCGCCGATTTTTTTACCCGCAATTTCGTGTGCACGGTTGGCAATAACTTCGTTTACGTTCATGTTGCTCTGTGTTCCAGAGCCTGTTTGCCAAATTACCAGGGGAAATTGGTCATCATGCTTTCCTTCAAGTATTTCATCGCATACTTGCGCGATTAAATCTCTCTTTTCTTGGCTCAGCACTCCTAGTTCGTGGTTGGCGTAGGCTGCAGCTTTTTTTAAGTAGGCAAAACCATAGACCACATCCAAGGGCATGGATGCAGGCGCACCAATTTTAAAGTTGTTTCGGGAACGTTCGGTTTGGGCGCCCCAATATTTATCGGCGGGTACTTTTACCTCGCCCATGGTGTCTTTTTCAATCCTGAAACTCATAGTTAAAAATTTTGTCCTACAAAGGTAGGATATAGGGGATTTATATGGTAGTTGATTGGAATAATTACACTTTTTTCTCGTACGATTTGTTTTTTTACATCAGAAGAAAGTATCTTTGTTAAAACAAAAGGAGTAAAGATGTTCGAATTTGACCAATATTTAGGTTTTTTAGCTTTTCTAACGATTTTGACAATAGGTTTTTGGTTAATGATATTCTTATTGACCTTTGTTGTTCCTTACTGGTTGATCGGTAACCTTAGGGAAATGGCCAAAGAAAGAAAAGAGGCTAAAAGAGCCCAACTAGAAGAATAAGATAAATAAAGAGAAGCCGTAACGGCTTCTTTTTTGTTTTACCCATATTTAATAATTAGCCTTTACTACATTGTAAGGGCTAATTTTTTGGTCCATATCAACCTGTGGCAAATTCAGTGAAACTAAAAAAGCAACCTTATTGGTTGCTTTTTTAATTAGGTATAGGGGAACTACGTTGGTTTAACCCTGGAATTGGCCCTCCTCATCATCACCACCATCATTTTGTCTGTCCCGACCGCGCTGGCGTTCCTTTGGTTGATTAAAACGATAGATAAAAGATAAGTTTACTTGTCGTTTTCTCCATTGGAACTCACTATCTGAGGTGAAAGTAGGCGTTTCGGTAAAAGATTGCCTTTTTCTTGAATTAAAAACGTCGCTCACATTTAAAGATACTTTTGCATTGTCCTTTAAAATATCTTTGCTCAATGCTAAGTTTAAAGAGAACATAGCTTTGCTATCTGTTTGTGCATTTTGTCTTGGGCCCATGTAAAACGAGTTGGCCTGAAGATCGATTTTGGCAGGTAAAGTAAATTTAGAACTGAACCTGGCAAACCAGCTGGAATTGTCCGTTCCATACTCAACACCATTGAACTGTCCTTCAGAACTAAATGTAAAGAAGTTTACACTACCGTTCAAGCGCCACCATTTAAATGGACTATATATAACGCCAGCTTCCGCACCAATACGCTCGTTCGTGGATAGATTAATGGGAACCGAACGAATGATCTGTATACCATCGGAGGTTAGCTGCCCCGTTTCTTCTTGGATTCGTTCAAACGAATTTGTTTCTCTTTGGTAGTAAACGGAGGAAGTGAGGGTCAATTTTTTCCATCTTTTTAAGTAACCAAGATCAAATGCGTTTGCGAATGCCGGATCTAGATCTGGATTACCTTGAAAAACATTGGTTCTACTGGATCTTGATGGAAATGGATTAATGAACCATCCCCTTGGTCTGTTTATCCTTCGGTTGTACCCCAAGGAAATATTTTCCGTTTTGGATAGTTCGTAGATCAAATTCACGGTTGGGAAAAGCCCCAAATAGTTTTTATCAAAATTTAAATCAACATCTTCCCCCACAATTTCCTGTAAACCATCAATGTCCACACTGGAATCTACATTGCCCCTTAGTTCCGTGTTTTCCAATCGCAGTCCTAAAAGCACAGATAACTTTCCATATTTGTTGCCATATTGGGTGTATAGCGCATTTACGTTTTCGTGGTAGGTGAAAACATTGGTAAGATCCTCGTTCATTTCAAACTGACCGGTGCCTTGGTTTAAGGTATCCAATTGATAATCGCTGACCTGTTTTTCGAAAGTACCTCGGTACCCAGCTTCGAATTGTGCATCGCCCATGGGCAAAACATAATCTATCTGAGCCAAAATATCGTCTTGGGTCTCTATTTCATATATATTTTCACTTGCCAATAAATCCGTGTTCGGTACTGTATTCGATTCCAATATCTGGGTCAAAACATCCTCATCATCATAAGAATATTGAAAATCGGTAGTTAATTCATGCCCATCATCATTGAACTTATTGGTATAATTGAAAGAGAATTGATAACTGTTGTCGTTCTCCTTTTGATCTTCACTTCTAAAGGTTCTGCTCTCAAGCGTACCATCGTTAAAACGTTGGTTGTCATTCTCGGTCAAATCGTTTTCATCCGACCATCTGTAAAAGAAGCTACCGGTAATGGATGATTTTTCGGTAACAAAGTATTCCATTCCGATGTTAACGCTAATACCATCATCATTCCTGCTAATGTCCCTATCCTCCAATATCCTGTCAAAATCACTGGCATCGGTTAGGTATCTGTTATCAAAAAGTCCACCACCCGGTGACTCACGGTGAAAATATCCGATTGTGTTGAAAATGTTGAACTTTTCTGTTCTGATATTAAAGTTGGATGTAACCCTGGCATTGAAAGGATCACCAATGGTTGTATTGATGGAACCGTTGATCCCAAGGGTCTTTTCCTTTTTTAGTACAATGTTTAAAATACCTGCCGTACCTTCTGCGTCATATCGGGCCGAAGGACTGGTAATTACTTCCACCTTTTCAATGGCATCGGCAGGTAATTGTTGTAAAATATCGGTAGATCCAAATCCTGCCAATGCAGATGGTTTTCCGTTGATCAGAATTCGGACATTATCATTGCCACGTAGGCTAATGGCTCCTTCTACATCTACAGAAACCGATGGAATGTTGCCCAAGGCATCGCTAACGTTACCTCCACTCGTGGTAATGTCTTTACCTATGTTATAGACTTTTTTGTCCAACCGTACTTCTACAGTGGTTTTTTCGCCGACCACTTCTACTTCCGCAAGTTGTGCCACATCCGGGGATAATGATATGGAACCCAAATTAATGGACGAGTTATAGGTTTGTCCTTTTAAAGAATAGGATTTATAGGAGATGTATTCCACGCTTATGTTGTAGGTGCCCGGGGTGGCTTCGACCTCAAAATTACCCGAGAGGTCCGTTATTCCACCGGTAACTTGCTCCGGATTATCTGCATTTTGCAATACGAAGGTGGCATATTCCAGGGGTTGTCCGGAATCGGAATCAATAACTTTACCGGTTATTGTGATAGGCTTTTGGTTTTGTTGTGCTGCGCCTTGAAAGATAGACAGGGTCAATAGCAACAACGGGATAAGTATCCTTTGCATAGTTTGATTTTTACGCTGCAAATGTGAAAGAAAAAACAAGGGATGCGAAATATTAATCCCCGAACAACGTAAATGATCCTGCGAATGACCTTAACGAATTGTTAATTCTTGCCCTTCTTATTCTTTTTCTTCTTCTTTTTCTTTTTTGGCTTGAATCTGTTTTCTTGAAGTTCCATAAAGGCGTCGTATTTATCCTCGGGAAGCCCGGCCTTTAATTCAGCCTCTTGGCGTATACGGATTTTTTCAACCTCTTCTTTCATTTTAAGGGGTTCCAGTTCCAAAATCTGAAGTTCTATTCGTTGCTGCACGGACTGGATCAAAGCTGTACGTACCACGGCTTGCTCAAATGGATCTAGGTCAATGGCCTCCGATATGGATGGCATTTGCTCATCTACAATTTCTTCGGCGGTTAGCGGAGTTTCCTCTTTTTGCGGGGTTGTTGGACCAGCTTGGGGTACAGAGCTCATTCTTCTGCCAAAACGGTTGCCATATGGGGAGCCATATCCATATTGTGCGCTGATATCGTTTATGGCGAACATGCCGACCAACAAGGTCGCAATAAATAGTGAATGGGTACTTTTCATGGGGTAAAGATAGTATTTTAGGTTTTCTTTGTTTCGATCTACCCTGTTAAATCATGTTGGAAATCAAGCTTATAACAGCTTTGATATGTTCTCGGGAGGTCTGCCGACCACAGCTTTTTTCCCATCGACCACAATGGGTCGTTCAATTAATTTAGGGTAGTTTGCCATCGCGGAGATAACTTCATCATCCGTTAAGTTCCGCCCCCTAAAGTTCTCTTTCCAAATGGACTCATTTTTTCTAACAAGGTCTATCGGTGCAATGCCCAAATATGAAATCAGGGCTGTTAGTTCTTCCTTGCTGGGAACATCATCTAAATATTCGATTACTTCAAAGTCTTTCCCCGACTTTTCCAAAATGGCCAATCCTTCCCTGGATTTTCTACAACGTGGATTATGATAAATTTTGATCATATTTCAATATGTTTAAACTAATTGCTGCCGACCGATTATTCTTCTTTTTGTCCCATCATCATTAAATAGGCCTTTAAAAATGCATCGATTTCCCCATCCATAACGGCATCTACATTTCCGGTTTCCTCGGCCGTTCGAACGTCCTTCACCAATTTATAGGGGTGCATTACATAATTTCGGATTTGCGATCCCCATTCGATCTTCATTTTTGAAGACTCGATTTCTGCGCGCGCTTCCTGCTTTTTACGAAGTTCGATTTCGTAAAGTTGCGATTTCAACATTTTCATGGCCGTAGCCCTGTTATCGTGCTGCGATCGAGAATCGGAACAGGAAATTTGGATTCCAGTTGGTTTGTGAACCAATTGAACTTTGGTTTCTACCTTGTTTACATTTTGGCCACCTGCACCACTAGATCGTGCCGTGGTAATCTCAATGTCCGAAGGATTTACCTCTATCTCAATGCTGTCGTCCACCAAGGGGTACACATAAACAGAAGCGAAGGAGGTGTGCCTTTTGGCATTGCTGTCGAAAGGGGAAATGCGGACCAAACGGTGTACGCCGTTCTCACCTTTTAACCAACCAAAGGCATATTCACCCTCTATTTCCAGGGTAACCGTTTTAATTCCTGCAACATCACCTTCTTGGTAATTGAGTTCTTTTACCTTGTAGCCGTTCTTTTCGGCCCACATTAGGTACATGCGCATGAGCATAGAAGCCCAATCACAGCTTTCGGTCCCACCAGCGCCCGCGGTAATCTGTAGCACTGCGGTAAGCTCATCGCCCTCATCCGAAAGCATATTTCTAAATTCCAATTTTTCAATGGACAATTGTGCTTTTTCGAACTGTTTGTTTACCTCTTCTTCGGTAACTTCTCCGGCCTGCTGAAATTCAATAAACACCTCAAGATCACCGACCAATGTTTTGGCCTCTTCGAAGTCTTCTACCCATTTCTTTTTGGATTTGATGGACTGCATTTGTTTTTGGGCTTCTTGCGGATTGTCCCAAAAACCTGGAGCAAGGGTTTTTTCCTCTTCGTTCTCTATTTCGATAAGTTTGGCATCGATGTCAAAGATACCTCCTTAACGCACCAAGGCGCTCAATAAGATCTTTCTGTTGATCTGTGTTTACCATGTAATATATTTTGGGGTAAAAATAAGTTTCTTTCCTCACATGGCCTTATTATAAATGGAATTCTATCGAACAACTTGTGGTATTGTGTCCGAGCTCATATATTAAATTAAAACGGAAGTTGATTTTTCAATTTATTGGGATAGAATAAGACAGTGCAAACTGTTTTTTAAAAATGATTTGCATATTTTTAAGGCAACTAATTCAACCAAATTATGAAGAACTCAACTAAGCTCATGGCCCTATTGTTGTTTGTGGGCTTTACCATGGGGGCACAAACGTTCGAGAAGGTTAAGGACTTTCAAAAGTTTAACGGCTATTTTAATTTTTATTACGATGACTCCAACGATAAGATTTACGTCCAAGTCGATGAGTTGGAAAAAGAGTTTTTGTACGTCTACTCTTTGAGCAGTGGAATAGGAAGCAACGATATTGGTCTAGATCGCGGGCAATTGGGCAACGAACAGGTGGTCTATTTTAAAAAGGCAGGGAACAAGTTGCTACTTGTGCAGCCCAACCAAACTTTTAGGGCCATTACGGAGAATGAGCTCGAGAGAAAGTCTGTGGAGCAAGCCTTTGCCAAGTCAATTCTGCATGGTTTTGATGTGGTAGAAGAGGAGAGCGGCAGTTATCTTATAGATTTTACCGATTTTCTGGTGCGCGACGCACATGGAGTTTCCAATCGTCTAAAAAGATCTAAGCAAGGCTCTTACAGTTTGGATAAAAGTAAAAGCGCATTCGCATTGGAGCGTACCAAGGCTTTTCCAAAAAATGTAGAGTTTGATGTAACCCTTACCTTTAAGGGAGATCCACAAGGTGCCTGGATTCGATCAGTTACACCTACACCAAGCTTGGTCACAGTGGCACAACATCATTCATTAATAGAATTACCTGATGATACATTTGAAAAAAGGCTGTACGACCCTCGAAGTGGTGGCTACCCATTTACCTATTATGATTATGCCACTCCGGTTCAAGAATCTTTGGTAAAGCGTTTTATCCGAAGACATCGATTGGAAAAAAAAGACCCTAACGCAGCTATAAGTGAACCCGTTGAACCAATAATTTATTATTTGGACAATGGGACACCGGAACCCATTAGATCAGCTTTGTTGGATGGTGGGAAATGGTGGAATCAAGCCTTTGAGGCGGCAGGCTATAAAAATGCATTCCAAATGAAAATTCTGCCGGATGACGCCGATCCATTGGATGTGCGTTACAATGTAGTACAATGGGTACACCGATCGACGAGGGGGTGGAGCTACGGGGCAAGTGTTGTTGATCCCAGAACAGGGGAAATATTAAAAGGCCATGTTAGTCTAGGCAGTTTAAGAATTCGTCAGGATTTTATGATAGCACAAGCTTTAATGGACAAACCATTTGCCGAAAGAGATGATAATTATGAAGAAATGCTGGAATTGGCACTTGCCAGAATCCGACAACTCTCCGCACACGAAATAGGACACACACTCGGGTTTGCGCATAATTTTGCGGCAAGCACCAACAATAGGGCTTCTGTTATGGATTATCCACACCCGCAATTTGAATTGGAAGGCGATAAGATTAGTTTTAAGAACGCATACGATACAGGAATAGGAGAGTGGGACAAGGTAACCGTAGCCTATGCGTATTCAGATTTTCCCGAAGGAACAGACGAGACTGCCGCGCTCAATGACATATTAAAAAAAGCCCAGGACGACGGATTGCGCTATATCTCCGATCAAGATGCAAGGCCAAAAGGAGGTGCGCACGCATTGGCCCACTTGTGGGACAACGGTAAAAGTGCAAGTAGCGAATTGGAGGAAATGCTGAAAATAAGGGAGACGGCCATACATAATTTTTCTATCGACAATATCCGAAACGGGGAAGCATATTCCGTTTTGGAAGATGTTTTTGTACCCCTTTATTTTTTCCATCGGTACCAAACCGAAGCAGTATCCAAGGTAATTGGCGGCTTGGATTATAATTATGCCGTAAAAAATGGTGGGCAGTTTCCAGTGAAGCCAATTGGTCAAGCTGAGCAAAAAACAGCTATGGAATCCATTATAAAAACCCTGGATGCCGAAGTAATTGCAATCCCTAAGGACAAATTGAACCTATTTCCTCCTCGCGCCATCGGATTTAACCGTTCCAGGGAATCCTTTAAAGGAAGAACAGGGGTTAGTTTTGATGCATTGTCCGCATCGGAAACGGCCGCAGATATGACCCTGGAATTATTATTGCACCCAGAACGGGCCTCTCGACTTATTCAGCAAAAAAGCATGGATAAAGGACAGATGGGGTTAAAAGATGTGTTGCAAAAAACAATTCAAGGCACTTTTGATCTATCACATCGAGACGCCTACCATCAAGAAGTGCAGAACACTATAAATTTCAGGGTGCTCTACCATATCATGAACCTTGCGGCTCACGACCAAGTGCACCCACAGGTAAATGCGATTGCCAACCAAACTTTAAGTGAACTAAAAACACAGTTGTTGAGCAATGGTAAAAATGCAATATCAACCGAAATGGTAAAAAGAATAGATGCCTTTACCAAAAAACCATCCGATTTTAAACTGATCCCAGTTTCTAAAATCCCTGATGGTTCGCCTATTGGCATGGATTGTATGGACTAATTTTATTTATGGAGATAAACTTAATAAGTGACACGGTCACCAAGCCTTCGACAGCAATGTTAGAGGCCATGATGAAAGCCAAAGTGGGGGACGATGTGTTCAAGAACGACCCTACTGTGAATGAGTTGGAAGCCAAGGTAGCAGATTTTTTTGGTATGGAGGCGGCACTGTTTTTCCCAAGTGGTACCATGACAAATCAGACTGCAATTAAAATCCATACCAATCCAGGAGATCAATTGATCTGTGATAAGTACTCCCACATATTTAATTATGAAGGAGGTGGTGTGAGTTTTAACAGTGGGGTTTCCTGTAGATTGGTAAATGGGCATAGGGGAATGATGAAGGCGGAACAAGTCGAGGAATCGATCAACCCTCCGGATTTTTACCATAGTCCATTGACCACATTGGTAAGCATAGAAAATACAACGAACAAAGGTGGCGGGGCTTGTTGGGATTTCGAAGAACTACGTAAAATCCGAGAAGTCTGCAATGATCATGGTCTAAAATATCATTTAGATGGTGCGAGACTTTGGAACGCCTTGGTAAAAAAGGGAGAAGATCCAAAAGCCTACGGTAAGTTATTCGATACCATTAGCGTTTGTTTCAGTAAGGGAATGGGGTGTCCCGTAGGTTCGGTTTTGGTCGGTAGCCAAGAAGATATGGACAAAGCGATTCGAATACGCAAAATTTTTGGCGGAGGAATGCGCCAATCCGGTTATTTAGCGGCAGCGGCTATCTACGCGCTGGAAAATAATGTGGATAGGTTGGTGGAAGACCACAAAAAAGCTGAAGAGATCGGGAAGGTGCTCACATCTCTCGATTTTATCAAAAAGGTGGAACCTATCGAGACCAATATCATAATTTTTGAAATTGATGAGCAAAGCATGTCGTCCGAAGAATTTCTGGAACGATTGGCCGAAAATAAGGTTTCCATAATTGGAATGGGACAGGGAAAACTGCGTATAGTCACCCATTTGGATTACACCGATACGATGCACCAACACTTTTTAAAGGTTTTAAAAAGTATAGGGTAACAGGGTAATCATTTCGAGCGCGAAGGAGAAGCGTGATAAGCAATTGATTGTAATCGGTCTAACATTAAAAGTGCAAAGGTGTCTAAAACTCCAAAATTTATGGGTTTACACCAATGGAACGAATTTTCTAGAAGATAAAATGTATAAGTGCAAGAACTCTATACTATTCGACCTTATACTTTTTTATCTTTAGACCTTTGACCTAAACAAAATCCAATTATCAAAACCTTCTCGCGATACGCTTTGCACTTGAACGGACAATCGAATTCTAAAGTTTAGTGTTTCAATACTAAAATCAAACCAAGACTACTTCATAAAAGCATCCATTCCCGGAATGTTGGGCATACCCTCCTTGGCTACAGCGGCCAATTCGGCTTCATTTATTTTGGAGGCTTTCTCAATGGCCTTGTTTAGGGTAAGTACCAAATAATCTTCCAATTGATCTTTATCTTCCAACAAAGAGTCGTCAATGGAGATGGATTTTATTTCACGATTGGCGGTTAAGGTTACTTTAAGGAGTCCGTCCGAGGATGCTTCATCTACCATAACGGAGTTCAATCTTTCCTTGGTGGCTTCAACTTTCTTTTGGGTTTCTTTTAATTTACCCATCATTCCCATTAAATCTCCAAACATAACTTTAATTTTAGGGCTTGCAGGACAGCTGTCGGAACAAGCATTCTATCTATAATTGTTTAAACTAAGTTCAAAAGTAGTAAATTGGTCAAAACACTAACAAATGAAACAATCCATTTTAAGAATTTCTATTCTGCTTTTATGCCTTATTTTTGCCCCCGCTTGTAAAAACAACAAAGAACAATCCATGAGTACAGCTCCGCCGGTGGCACCAAAACATCCAACCAAGCTAGAAAAGCACGGTGATGTTAGAATTGATGATTATTATTGGATGAACAATAGGGAAGATCAACAGGTTCTCGATTATTTAAATACCGAGAACGATTATTTCCAAAAAATGACGGCCCACACCAAAGCGTTCCAAGAAGAACTTTTTGAAGAAATGAAGGGAAGGATCAAGGAAGATGATTCTTCCGTACCCTACAAACTCGACGGATATTGGTACATAACCCGTTACGAAGAAGGAAAGGAGTACCCGATTTATTCCAGAAAAAAAGAAACGCTGGAAGCAACGGAAGAACTGTTGTTCGATTGTAACGTAATGGCAGAAGGTCACGATTATTTTAACTTGAGAGGTGTTTCCATAAGCCCGGACAATACCATGGCATCATTTGGAACCGACACTATTTCTAGAAGACAGTACAATATCCAGATAAAAAACCTAAAAACAGGTGAAATATACCCGGATGTTATCGAAAATACAACGGGCAGCGCAGTATGGGCCAACGACAACAAAACTTTGTTCTACACTAAAAAAGACCCTGTCACCCTTCGTTCCGATAAAATATATAAGCATGTATTGGGCACATCTGCCGATCAGGATGAATTGGTTTTTCATGAAGAAGACGACACTTACAACACCTTTGTTTATAAAACAAAGACCAGAAAATATATTGTAATCGGATCCAGTAGCACCCTTACTTCGGAATATCGCTTTTTAAATGCCGATGATCCCGAAGGCGATTTTAAAATCTTTTCTGAGCGGGAAAAAGGTGTGGAGTATTCCATATCCCATTTTGAAGGTAACTTTTATATACTTACCAATAAGGATGGTGCAACTAACTTTAAGTTGATGAAAACCAACGAAAACAACACCGCATCCGAACATTGGGAAGAGTTTATTCCGCACCAAGAAGATGTGCTGCTCGAAGATGTGGAAATTTTCAGGGATTATTACGTGGTTACCGAAAGAAACAACGGTCTCAATCAGATGAAGATTGCCAAATGGGATGGTTCCCTTAGTTATTATTTGCCTTTTGATAGCGAGACTTATGTAGCGGGACCATCTGTGAACTTGGATTTTGACACAAAAATACTTCGTTATTATTATAACGAAATGGGTGAACCTTATGCCATCATCGATTTTGACATGGAAACCAAGACCAAAACGGTTCAAAAACAACAAGAGGTCCTTGGAGGCAAGTTCGATAAAAATAATTATAAGACCGAACGTATATGGGCCACGGCGAGGGACGGCAAAAAAGTGCCTGTTTCCATAATATACCATAAAAATACCCCACTGGACGGCACAAGTCCTTTGTTGCAATACGGTTATGGTTCTTACGGAGCAACGATGGACCCTTATTTTTCATCCATACGATTGAGTTTATTGGATAGAGGGTTTATTTATGCGATTGCACACATTAGAGGTGGTGAATATTTAGGAAGACCTTGGTACGAAGATGGCAAATTATTCAATAAAAAGAACACCTTCACGGATTTTATAGATGTTTCCAACCACTTGATCGAGAAGAAATATACTAGCTCCGAACATTTGTATGCCATGGGTGGTTCCGCTGGCGGACTCTTAATGGGGGCCATCATAAATATGGAACCAGAACTGTACCACGGCGTAATTGCTGCAGTACCTTTTGTAGATGTGGTAACCACAATGTTGGACGATACCATTCCGTTGACCACCGGCGAATATGACGAATGGGGAAATCCTAATGACAAGGCGTATTACGATTACATAAAATCATACTCGCCGTATGATAATGTTGAGGCCAAGGAATACCCACATATGTATGTGTCCACAGGACTGCACGACTCTCAAGTTCAATACTGGGAGCCTGCCAAATGGGTAGCCAAGTTAAGGGAATACAAAACCGGGGAAAACCTCTTGTTTTTGGATACGAACATGGATGCCGGCCATGGTGGGGCATCGGGCAGATTTGAAGCATTGAAGGAAACCGCAAAGGAATATGCCTTTATTTTGGACCTCGAAGGAAAAGCCCATTAAAAATAAAATGTTACATTTGCACGGAATAAACTTTCGTTTAATCGAAGTTTTGTTCCTACCTAATACCAGTTATGAAGAAACAGATAAATGCGCACAGCAATATCCTAGACCTAATTGGAAGTACCCCCTTGGTTAAGCTAAACAGAATTACCGCCCCTCTTACTGGAAATTTCTATGCTAAACTTGAATGCTTTAACCCCGGACATTCTTCAAAGGACAGAATTGCAATTCATATTATTGAAGAAGCCGAGCGAAAAGGGATTCTTAAGCCGGGTAGCACCATTATCGAGACCACATCGGGCAATACGGGCTTTAGCCTTGCCATGGTAAGCATTGTTAAGGGATACAAATGTATTTTGGCAGTAAGTTCAAAATCGTCCCCGGACAAGATTGATATGTTGCGTTCCATGGGAGCGAACGTTTATGTATGTCCTGCCCATGTAAGTGCAGATGACCCACGTTCGTATTACGAAGTGGCCAAACGTTTGCACAGCGAAACCCCGAATTCAATTTACATTAACCAATATTTTAACGAGCTTAACATAGATGCCCACTATTCCAGTACAGGGCCGGAAATTTGGGAACAGACCAATGGTCAGATTACCCACTTGGTGGCTTGTAGTGGAACAGGTGGTACCATTTCTGGAATTGCCCGTTATTTAAAAGAGCAAAACCCGAACATTAAAGTTTTGGGGGTCGATGCGTATGGATCGGTATTGAAAAAGTACCACGAAACAGGGGAATTTGATCATAACGAAGTTTACCCATACCGAATTGAAGGTTTGGGGAAAAATTTGATTCCTTCCGCTACAGATTTCAATGCAATAGACAGATATATAAAGGTAACCGATGGCGAAAGTGCCCATATGGCACGTAAATTGGCCCATACCGAAGGTATTTTTGCAGGATATACCAGTGGTGCAGCCACTCAGGCACTGTATCAATTGAACACGGAGGGAGAATTTACGGAAGACAGTAATGTTGTTGTGGTATTCCCGGACCATGGTTCCAGATATATGAGCAAGGTATACAGCAACGAATGGATGGACAACCAAGGTTTTTTCGATATCCAAGATGCCGAGGTTCCCGAAGAAATCAAATACATAAAATAAATAAGTACCTTATAATACCTCAAAAACGGCAATGTAAATTCATTGCCGTTTTTTTTATTTATAAAAATATCGTTATGCGAGGTTCATAAAAATATATACTTTTGCAGATGAATCAATATTAATGTAGATGAGAGATTTATTCGATAGAATCATTGAGAACAAAGGACCTTTGGGTAAATGGGCTTCACAAGCAGAAGGCTATTTTGTATTTCCAAAATTAGAGGGTCCCATTTCCAACAGAATGAAATTTCAAGGAAAGGACGTAATAACGTGGAGTATCAATGACTATCTGGGTCTCGCCAACTTGCCCGAGATTAAAAAAGTGGACGGTGAAGCAGCCATGGAGCACGGAGCAGCATATCCAATGGGTGCCCGAATGATGAGCGGTCATACCGATTACCACGAACAATTACAGAACGAATTGGCAGAATTTGTTCAAAAAGAAGCCGCTTACCTATTGAATTTTGGATACCAAGGATTTATGTCCGTAATCGACGCCTTGGTGGCCAAAGATGACATAATCGTGTACGATGTGGACTGCCATGCTTGTATTATTGATGGTGTTCGATTGCACATGGGCAAGCGCTTTACCTTTAAACATAACGACCCCGAAAGTTTAGAAAAAAACCTTGAGCGCGCTACAAAATTGGCCAATGAGACCGGTGGTGGAATCTTGGTGATTTCCGAGGGCGTATTCGGTATGCGTGGTGAGCAAGGAATACTTAAAGAAATTGTGGAGCTTAAGAAAAAGTTCCAGTTCAGGCTATTGGTGGACGATGCCCATGGATTTGGAACTTTGGGCAAAACAGGTGCCGGAGCTGGAGAAGAGCAAGGGGTACAAGACCAGATTGATGTGTACTTGGCCACATTTGCCAAATCCATGGCGAGTATTGGCGCCTTTGTTGCGGCAGATAAAGAAATTATAGAGTACTTAAAATACAACCTTCGTTCACAGATGTTCGCAAAATCCTTGCCCATGATCTATGTTAAGGGTGCGTTGAAAAGATTGGATATGTTGCGCACTATGCCAGAACTTAAGGCAAAGTTGTGGGAGAATGTAAACGCGTTACAAAACGGATTAAAGGAAAGAGGGTTCGATATTGGTACAACAACAAGCTGTGTGACCCCAGTTTACCTGAACGGAAGTATACCCGAAGCAATGGCCTTGGTTAAGGACTTGCGCGAAAACCATGGAATTTTCTGTTCCATAGTGGTTTATCCCGTAATTCCAAAAGGATTGATTCTACTCCGTTTGATTCCAACAGCAACGCACACCATGAAGGATATCGAAGAAACCTTGGATGCATTTTCATCGATCAGGGAGCGTTTACAAAATGGAACGTACAAACGATTGTCTGCTGCCGTGGCAGCTGCAATGGGAGAATAATACCCTTCTTTTAAAAAACACTTAAAACTAATTGCAGCGGACTTTGTTCCGCTGCAATGCGTATTGTGTATTTCCTATTCGCCATCTGCCTTGGCGCACATTATTCTCGTTAAATGGGTTTATGCTGGTTTGCCCATCATAATATTGTAACTGTACTGCTGGTTGTCCTTGATAATCCACCAGTTGCCACCGCCCTCCGTTGGACCCACTGGAAATTCCTTGAGCATTGCCATAGTTCCCTTCCACACTAAAGGAACCATCCGTATTTATGGAAAAAGTACCATTGCCACAAAAGTTAACATAGGTTATGGAGCTGGCCATGCTATCATTTACGTAAGATGTACGCTGATAATAAACCAGTTGACTGCCAGCTATAATGTTCCATAGGCCTTGATTGTTCAATTCGGGATACTGACCTGTGCTATTTGGTTCCGTAGTGGGGGAGGGGGGAATACGAAAAGTATCATTTTTGGAAATTTTCCTATTGTCCTTCATAAAAGGCGTAAGATCATAATTGCCTAGATTTTGTAAGTCGGAATATTTATAAAAGGGTTCGTTGAACCCTGTTGCCCTAACACTCATGTTCAGTCCATTTAAAGTTGCCTCAAAATCCACTGGGCCGTCCAATCCAAAGATTTCACCACTAATCCGCGTACCAGAACCTGTAGCTCTGATTGCAAAACTTGCACCTACGGCCGCTAGCATACCGTGGTATTCATCACCCACACGTTTAAATTGAATTGAGATACTATTGGTACCGTTCACAAAAGTTCCGACAAAGTTGGAGTTTTGAGCACTTGTGCTCGATAGGACAAATAGAAAAACAAAAAGGCTTAAGGCAATCTTTTTCATAGTCAATGGGTTACTGTATTAAAACTATCAAAAAGAAGCAAATCCAACAATAAAATTAGTTGAGGAACAACAATTCGATCTAAAACTGCTAGTTGGAGACTAGTTTTAGTCCAATTATGGAAACAATCAAAGTAGTTATAAAGAAAAGTCGCCAAAAAGTGGCCGGTTCCTTAAAGACCAAAATTCCTATTAAAACAGTCCCGACGGCACCGATACCGGTCCAAACTGCATATGCAGTTCCTATGGGCAAGTGTTGGGTAACTTTTACTAAAAGGACCATGCTTATGGCCAAACATACCAAAAAGCCCAAATACCAGTAAGTAGCTTCGGTTCCAGATGTTTCTTTGGCTTTTCCGAGACAGGCTGCAAATGCGACTTCAAAAAGCCCGGCAATAATCAATAATATCCAATTCATAGTTTTTATTTTACACCTTTTGCTGTTCACTTTTAACCTTTATGGGTGTCCTATTCCAATATTTTTATCACTTTGCATGGGTTGCCGTACGCCAACACGTTATCGGGAATATCTTTGGTTACGACGCTTCCTGCACCAATGGTCACATTGCTTCCTATGGTTACTCCAGGAAAAATTACGGAATTCCCGCCCACCCAAACATTATCACCAATAGTCACTGGCTTGGTATAGGTGAGATAGCGGCTTTCGTTCTTGTTTTGAACAATTCTTTCTGAGGCCTTTAATGGATGTGTGGCCGTATAGATTTGAACATACGGGGCGATTAGCCCGTTTTTGCCTATTTTGATTTTATTATTGTCCAAAAACATGCAATTGGTATTGACAAAGGTGTTTTCTCCAATGGAGATATTTTCTCCATAATCGCAATAAAATGGGATTTCTATCCAAACACCATGGGCCTTGTGTTCAAAAAGTTCGTTTAGAATCCGCTCCCGTTCTTGGATTAGTTCGGAATCTAGATTATTGTAATCTTTCAGAAGTTTTCGTGCTTTATGATAGATTTTAATCAGTTCTGGGTCTCGGGAGTCGTAATATTCCCCATTTAGCATTTTTTCTTTTTCCGTCACAATTGGTTTTTTTAGTGAAGTTCATCACCTTACGATGCCATTATCTTTTGGTGATTATAATGTAAGTTATTGGTTTGACCCGATAGGCCTTAATTCTGTTTGGACAATGTAATATTATCGCTTAATCCTAAAGTATCAAAAGTAAGTTTTAGCACATATCCAGTCAATATTCGTATCCGGTTTAACGAAATATTTCACCTTGATCGGGAACGACATCTGGAAAGGGGATAGGCGTCATAAAATCTGTGGCGTACAATAAATCAATTTATTACCAGATCAGAATATGGACAATTCGGTCCGAGTGGTAAATTCTTCGAGAAAACGCATACCTTTGTATGAGTTACCCTTTTGATTTAATGGGGGACTCCAAACTGCAATGGCGTATTCCTTGGGGTGTACGGCCACAATTCCACCGCCGACGCCACTTTTTCCGGGCAGCCCGACCCTAAAAGCGAAATCGCCGGATTCATCATAAAAACCACAAGTTTGCATAAGCGCATTTATTCTTTTGGTTTGGCTCCGAGTTATTATTCGGCTGTTCTTGTGCAGGGTGCAACCGCCATTTGCCAGGAACAAGAAAAGTTGGGATAATTCTTCACAACTCATTTCTATGGAACACATTTTATAGTAAAAATCCAACACATCGGTTGGGTCGTTATCGATATTGTGAAAAGATTTTAAAAAATTGCAAAGTGCCGCATTTCTGTACCCCACTTTTTTTTCGGATGCCGTTATTTTGTTTGAATATGCTATCGAGTTGCTCTTGGACAGATTTTTAAGGAAGTCCAAAAAATCTTGTTGAGGGTTATTTAAATTGCTCAAAAGCACATCGGTGACCACAAGTGCCCCAGCATTGATAAAGGGATTTCTTGGTATCCCATTTTCTACCTCGAGCTGAACAAGGGAATTAAAAGCGGTTCCGGAGGGTTCAACCTTTACCCTATGCCATAAATCCTCACCGAGCAAACTGTAGGCCATGGCCAAAGACAGTACTTTTACTATACTTTGTATGGAAAATTTGTCATGGTAATTACCGACACCAAAGTTCAAGTGGTTGGTTGTAGAAATATGGACTCCGAACGAGTCTGGGTCAACATTTTTGAGCTCGGGAATATAGGAGGCCAGTTTGCCTTTGTCTTCAATACCTTTTGTCCTATCAAAAACGCTTTGAACAATCTCTTTAATATCCACAATTTAGTTTTTACGGCTATTTAGAATAGTATGTTGTAAGTTACTATTTTAAAAATGGTAATTTATTAAAGAACTTATCAAGAATCTTAAAAAGTATAATAACGAACCGTTGGGCATTAGGCTTAAATCAGTGCTGCTGGTTTAGTCGGATTTTTCGTTTTCCTTCTCGGTACAACCCAACAATCAAACCTACTATACCAATTAAAAGGCAAATTAAGGCCCAAAGTCCAATATTATATTGATCGATCAATATTCTATAGGTAAAGGTAAAAATGAATAGAATTGCCCCAAGAATTTGCCAATGGACGTCTTTTTCCAATCTTTCCCCAGTGTCAATGTGCGGCTGTAAATTAAATATAATTTTGATCTCGTTCCACTCCCAGAGTATGAGCCAAATATTGCCCAGCAGCATTAGCCCGGTGACTACAGGTGTATAGGCAAAGGAATAGGATAATGTTATTACGAAGACATTTAATATGATTGGAAAATTGATCAACGCTCCTAGTTTTGAAAATCTCTGGGACATTAATAACAACCCGGCAATCAACTGACCCATTCCGATGAATTTCCAATACAAACCGGATTGGTACATAGTTTCAAAAAAATGCCAAGCACTATGTATGGGGTACATTTCACCACTTTCAGTTGTAAATCGATGTCCTTTTATTTTTATAAGACTGGCAAAAACAAATGCTCCGCCTATTAAATATCTTGTATAAACAACACAGATCTGCGGTAATATTTTCTCTTTAATTCTATTCATTTTGTTCGTTGGTCCTATGTAGACGAATAGAATATTGGTTTGTTACTTTAAAGTAAAATCTAGAGCGTTTTAGGGTCTGATTCTGGGTCGTTATGCCTATAATATGCCGTGCACGAAAGAGCAGAGAAATCTCCCTAAAAACCTATCTTATTTTTTAAGGGTAGTTGGGGTTCTTTTATCCGGTGCCGATGTTGTTCTCTTAATATTGATAAAAGGGCATTTTATTAAATAGAGAAAAGTCTGCTTGTTATCTTCTTCGAATTCGACCAAGCCAAACTTCATTTTTTCCAAAGGCATTGTTTTGAAGGTACCAAAAATTCGATCCCAGAGGATAAAAATGTCGGCATAATTGGAGTCGGTGTAGAATTGATCTTGTTGATGGTGCACCCTATGATGGTCGGGCATAACAAAAATCAATCCAAATGTGGAGTTCAACCATTTTGGGTAGTTTAAATTCGCGTGCTCAAAAAAGAAGAAAATATAAAGTATGAAATAGTACAATGCCATAGAAAAAACATCAGTGCCAAAAACTGCTGCAGTGACAATATTTCCAAGTCCGAATACCATGGTCAACTCAATGGGATGAAATCGAAAAACGGTCGAAGAATCCATGGTGGTATCGCTATGATGAACTCTATGGAACCTCCAGAGCAATGGTATTTTATGGGTGGCCCTGTGTATCCAATACGCCGTAATATCGTAAAATGCCACGGAAACAATCAACTTTGCCCATATAGGCAATTCAAAAAGATAAAGGAGCCCCACGCCATTGTTGTTCAACCAATCAATTGAGAATACCTGAAACGTAACAAAAAAAATGTTTATGCCTACCAGTACAATTTGGAACAGCACATTCTGTAATAGATGATGGGCCCTTTTCTTGAAATTGAATGGTGACCCCATTATTTGTTCCAGGGTAAAAAACAGGGCAATCAATCCTATAATAATGTAATTGGGATCAATACCCAGCAATCTATTTAGAAACTCCATGTCTGTACTTGTTTTGTTTTTAATTTTTATATTTTTTGTTCTGATGGATATAAAAGCATGGGCTTCATTGAAAAATATGTATTCCTTTTGACTAATTGGTAGAGTATCCAATGAACAAACGGCGTCAATACCATGGCCAGTTGCCGCTTTCCATTCCAATTGCTCAATATGCTCCTATACGTATATTTTCGATGCCGTATGCTCGTTATTTATTCAGATTTATGAACTTCAAGTTCGATTTCTACCATAAATTCCGGCAATGCCAAACCCTTTACTTCGAGCCAAGAACCAGTTGGAAATCCATTTTTGTATATTTCGGCGCGGTAGGCAGATTTTTCTATCATTTGTGCCATATCGGTTGTAAAGATGTCTTCTTTTACTACATCGTCAAATGAGCAACCATAGTGGTTTAATATTTTTTCCAAATCAGCATAACAATTTTTTATCTGCTGTTCCAAATCTCCTATGGCGGTCGGGTTACCTTCATCATCCATGCTAACAGCTCCAGAAATTTTAATGGTATTTCCAATTTTTACGGCATGAGAATATCCATAGGCCTTTTCTATATCTGGCCTTAACAAAAAATATTCAGGTTTTTCGGATTCAACTATTGTTTCGTTTTCAATTTCTTTGGTTTGCTGCTGCTGTTTTTGTTCACAGCTTTGAAACACCAAAGTGAACATTACAAGTGTTGAGGATAAGATTAGTTTGGCGGTCGTTTTTTTCATAATTGTGATTGTTTAATGTTTACTTTGGTCAGTTTTGGACAGTCCCGTTTATAATGGAGCTATCCCAATTTGTTTTTACCGGGTAGTTTGTATTTAATTTTCCAATAATCTTGGCATTGGTCAGTGATTGGCAATACATATGTACAACAACCGATAATAACTTCGAATAGAGCAGGAATGCGGCGCATTTGCTCTAAAGGAAATTATATGTTCTTAGGGGGAGATTTTGTTTAAAATTAGTAAGATTCCGTTAACCTTCCCTAAAACATTTAAGAAAATGAGGAATTACTTTTGTTGAAAACAAAAAAGTCACGTTCATTTTATAAAAATACCTATGTAAAAATGTATAAAAGTTGTTTTAGATTACACTAAGTTTGAGTTGCTGCAGAGGAAAATAAGGCCTATGGGAGTAGGGCGAACAAATTGTTGAAGTTGGTGCCTTCTATTACGGAACCAGGAATGAGAACTCTGTATGGAAATTGGGCCAAAGGACATTTTTGACTCAGACTTTTGTTGTGTGCCGTTTTAATTTTATTCGGTTATAGGTCTTATTCCAAAAATAAGTAAATACCCAATCATCCAAAATTCACCAATGGTTGCGGGTAGGGTAAGAAATCTATTGAAGCCAAAATCAATTCCTGCGTAGCGGATAACGGTGCTGATTAGATAGCCAATACCACCTAAAACAATAACCCTTCCTAACCACACTGGCATTCTTTTGGATTTAATGACCATAAACCCCATGGGAAATAGCCAAAGCCCAAAGAATAGACCACCAATACCCCAAGCATTTGAAATTATACTTTGAAAAACCTGAATAAGTAAAACTTTGTCTTCCAAAGCACCCGTGTCGGAATTGGCAACGCCTAAAGCAGAGGCGATCGAAATTGCACTTATCATAATGGCTATGGCATTCACCATTCCCCATATACCGAGAGTCCAAGCTTCCCATTCATATTTGTCTTTAAACAATTTGTAAAACCAAATTGCGGTAAGTGCTTGTGAAATTACTATAGCAAACTCTAATAGCAACCTAATTATTCCAGTGGATTCTAGTTCCACTAAATTTGTTAACGTTTGTTCAGGATCGCCCGAGACAAATATTTGAGAATGAAAGACCATAAACCCTAAAATCCCTGAAATAGCCATCATTAAATACCAAACGCCAGTTATTCTTGCAGTTTTGATCGATTGCTTTTGTTCTTTATTTAAATCCACAGGTTGTTTGTTCATAGTGTTCATAATACATTTGACGATGTAACAGGATTATTGTTACAGTTTTGCTATAATGGCTTTCAATACCCTGCTAAACCCAGAACGTTATCAAATTGCATTTAGGTAAGGTTGGGTCGGGTTTTAGTTATTTTCAATCGTGGTGCCGTAGGTTGCGGGTCCCAACGTATTCGTGTATGGCTAGTTGTCCTATTTTTTTAATTCCTTAATTGCTTCACTATATAGATTTCCCATAAGTTCTTCTTGACCTGTTAGTTCCCAAAACCTCAATTGAAACTGAACTAGGCTCTGATCTATGTTTTCCATATTATGAGCATTTGTATCAAAATAGAAATCTATAATTTTTGCAATCGTTCTATTTGTCAACACATCTTGCATTGAATAAACGTAGGTCAGTTTTTGTGTTGTTTCAAAATCAAATTCAGCAATTATTCCTGTTGATTTAGCCGATTCCCAAGCAGTATTGGTCAAAATGGCATCAATCAAACTTTCGTTTTTAGTCAATACTCCCAGATTTAGGTAATTATATTTCATTAATTCCGTTTTTAGACTGTCATTCCTTCCTTCAATTACCTCATTAATCCGGTTTCTTATTTCTATGTGTTGTTCTTTCCAATTTTTTAATATGGCCGAATTCCGATATAATTCCTTCCTAAGACTTTCAATGGCAACGGTCTTTTTCTTGTTAGTTTTATAGTCTTCGAATAATTTGTTTATTAACAAAGCAAATAGCACGCTAAAGACAATTAGCAATCCTTCAGCAAAATATTTTTTGAAGTTGTTCATGATAAAGCATTGTGGCCAACGCTCTGCTAAACGCAGTTACGTTCTTGGATGAAAATTTATGGTGACTGAAAGTTACATATAAATTTTAATGCCAAGTATAGCGTTATCAAATTGCATTTATGTGTAAGATTGGGGTGGATGTCCAAGGGGCGGGAAATTGTGGAACCTATTGTTCCTATGTGCTTTCTCGGCGTGCAAGCAACAAGACCTGTTGGGAAATCTATTAACGTTTGACAGGGAAGGGGAAGAGCAATAAACAGGCATTTGCCATTGCAAAATACGGAATACCTTGCGATGAGAACTATGTATCGAAATTGAACTAAAAAAACTTGTTCCTTAACTCAGTTCTTAAGTTCGATTCTGATTAAATTATTTCTTTATTCACGCATCCACATTGCCGGCCAATTATATTCTCTTGAAATGGCTCTTATTATTTCGTGAATCAAAGGAAAACCATTATCCGAGTTTGTCATAATGACCGCTCCACGTCCCGAGTTGGCAAAAGAGACTGCATAACAAACAAACCCTGCGTTTCCTCCCGTGTGTCTAAATCTAAAGGCATTTCCTGCTCCATCTATACCTATTCCAATTCCGCCTGCATTTGGTACTCTGGTCATCATTGTCTTGGCCGATTCTTGACTTAATAAGCTATTGTCCTCTCCTCGATATGATTTTCCCAACGCTATCATAAAAAGAGCTAAATCAGTTGGATTAGTCCAAAGTCCTGCAGCTGCTTTTTCAGGATAGATATGATAGCCTCCATTTATAACGTTACCGTTTTCATCATAACCATTAGCTGTTAAACTGCTCAACTTTTCAGGAAGAGGATAAGCAAAGGAACTGCTGTTCATTTCAGTTGGTTTAAGAACTAAAATGTTTAGTAGTTGAGAAAATTCTTCTCCAGTTACATCCTCCATTAACATTTGCAATACTTCCATTCCACCACCTGAATACAATTCAGATTCTCCGGGTTTTTGAACAACACGCACAGGATCTGAATTTGTTGTTTCACTTCCTTCTAATATTTCTTTTAGAGTCGGGATTGAATCATTTTTATTGTAGCCTTGAAAACCAGATGTGCCTAAACCAGAAGTATGACTCATTATTCTACTTGGTGTCACTTTTTCTATTTTGGTAAATTCATTATTTGGAACTTGCCACCGTTTTAATTTTGAGTTAACATCTTCATGAAGAGAAAATTTGTTTTCTTCTATCAACTTAAATGCGGCAACACTGGCTATTGGTTTAGAAATTGATGCTGCTTGGAAGAGAGTGTTCTCATTTACATCTTCTCCTGTTTCTTTATTTTTTTTACCATAACCTTTTGACCAAAGAATTTTATTGTTGTCGAAAACAGTTATACTAACTCCCGAAACGTTTAGAGTTGCCATTCTTGATTCAATGGTCGTCGCTGTAGAATTATTTTTGCCATTTTCGTCTATTGTGTAAATATTGTTTTCGACCCTATGCTGAATATAGGTTTCTTTACCTTTTGAGCCATCCGCAATTTCTTTTTTCTTATTTGATTGGCAAGATGATAATGCAACTATTGTAATTGCAATCAAACTAAATTTCATTTTATTCATAATGTGATTGTTCTTTAGTTTTAGAAAGACGACAATTTTTTTTGAGTGTTGCAACTTTATATTTAATGCCAAGCAGAAGGTTGTCAAATTACTTTTAGGTAAGATTGGATTGGATGTCCAAGAGGCGGGAAATTGCGGAACCTATTGTTCCTAGGTGCTTTCTCGGCGTGCAAGCAACAAGACCTGTTGGGAAATCTATTAACGTTTGACAGGGAAGGGGAAGAGCAAGAAGCTGGCATTTGCCATTGCAAAATACGGAATACCTTACGATGGGGACTATGTATCGAAATTGAACTAAAAGAACTTTTTTTAACTCAGTTCTTTGTTAGCCACCGTTATTTATTTCAATTACTATTCTTTTTGGTTCAAGTTGGGAACGATTAAAATAACATTTCCATTTTGAATTTTCCTCAATTCCCTCGATTGTATTTCCGTTTTCAATTACAACGCCATTTTCAAATATATAATGTCCATAATTAAACAATAATCCAGCGATTTGTTGAACGTCATAATTTGTAAATCGGAATTCAAAATCAGGAAGTCCCAATGAATTTAGTCCCAATGTATCCATTATCATTTCTCCCTCTGTTTCTTGAATGTTAAACAATCGAACATTCATAAAAACATTTATATTTTGATAGTTGTTTTGGCTACTTTTTTCTAAAAAGTCAGTCGGTTTTACAATCATTTCACTATTCCGAACCCAAATAGCACTTGGATTCATAGCAGAAATTATACTTGCGACAAATTTTTGAAAATATTCGATTCGTTCTTTGTAATCTAAATTTCTCGACATTAAGTCAGTTAATAAGATTTCGTATGAACATTTTCTAACGGTTTCTTCTGCTTCTGTCCAACTCCAAGATTGTCCAAAAGAATTATGCAGTTCAGAAAAGTCAATCTTATTTTCTTCAGGCACAAATATGGTTGCTTGAGCAGGTATACTGCCTTCAGCAAATTTCACTTCGTAATCTTTAAATAAATAATGCCTTGAGTTATTTGGTTTATCAGAACTCTCGTCAAATTCGATTTGCTTAAATCGCTTTGTTAATTCCTGTTCAATGTTTTCATCATTAAATATCGGTATGGTTTCAAAGAAAAGTTTTACTGATAATAATTCAGTTAGGTTTTCGAATTGCTCGATTTCCTTTTTTTTATTCTTTTTTCTTTTGAAATTAAATATTCCCATTTGCTTTCGATGTTCTTTCTAATGGTGGCTAACGGTGTCATGTACAAGCAGTAGCGGATTTTAAGAAACTACTTTTCGGATTACAATATACTCTTATTTACGCTAAAACCTTTAGATTAAGCACTTAAGCCACAATTACTTATACACCGTGTTGTATGCAATGTTTTTTTATGTAGTAAACAATATTACTTCCGTATTAAGTTTATTTTTGTTCAGCTCAATAATTCTATATCCAAATGTTGCGCTACTAACTTTTATCTCATCGGGTATTTTTTCTACTTGATAAGAACTTGCAGGTGTAATATACTGTCGGATATTACCATTACTTCTTTCATCTTCGAAATGATAATGCCCACAGAAAATGACAACATCTTTTTCAAGGTTTTGCAACTCTGTTCTTAGAAGATTTCGATTTTTTAAGGCAAATTGCCTATCTACTTCGGTGTCAACCCCTAAAATGGGATGATGAATAAAGAGGATGATGTTTTTTTCCGTTAAAAGTTCCTTTTTAAACCAATTAAATTGTTCTTGACTTATGGAGCCTGAACTTGAATCTAAAAATAGAAATTTGTAATAGTTATACTCTTGACTATAATACAGTTCAGTTCGGTTTTCAACGCCTTCCATGCCGTAGTGATCGACTACTTCATCAAAGTAATCGTGATTTCCTAAAGTTATGGCTAGATTATAATTTTTCAGAGATTCAAAAAACCATTGGTTTGCAGCTTTTTCTCCGATATCTCCTCCAAATATAATTTCTTCTATACCCTTTTTAGAAACATCATTAAGTATTATTTCCCAATTTTTTCGAGCGTCAACGCCTTGGTCAATAGGAAATCGTTCATCTAAATGAATATCGGTTATATATGCAATTTTTTTGTTCACAGAATGTGTTATGGTTGTAGTATTGTCATTTTCCATCCATTACTGGTCTGTTCAAAAAGTCTTCTTTCGTGTAGCCTACTTGTTTTAAACTCCATAAACTCTATTCTAATGGGTTTAATGTAAATACCTCCCCAGTTTTTTGGCTGCCCAACGTCTTTATTTCCTAATGCTGCTTTCTTCTCTTCGAACAGTTTTTGCATATATGGTATATCTTGAATTTCCCGCCCTTGCTCAAAAATAGTAGATACAATTTTTGAGTCTCTATTCCTTTGCTTAAAGTAAATTTCAGCATCAGGCTTGGGAATTTCTGATACATCTCCTTGTATTCTAATTTGTCTTTCTGTACACGTCCACCAAAATGATAGTGCAGCTTTCGAATGATTTTTAATTTCTCTTCCTTTTCTTGAATCTAAAGGACCCGTAAGTACAAATGATTGGTTCTTAATTTCTTTTAATGAGACAAATCTAGAATTCGGATATCCATCTAATCCAATAGTAGATAAACAACAGGCGGCAGGTAGTTTTAAATTGTTTTGTTCTTTTTCTTCAGATAACCATTTTTCAAATAATAATAAAGGGTTCATTTGTTATGTATTTCAGATTGCATACTACGGTCTGGTATAACCGTCAGTTACGGGATTAAAGTTAATTTTTTCGGTTTAGTACTGGACTAGGGCTTTTCATAGGAGCCATTGTTAGCGGTAGTTTTTATTTCATCTTAAGAGAATACCCAATACTAAAACCATTTCCATTATAAGCTGGGTTTGATTCTAAAATATTGTAATTTGTTTGATTAAAATTACCATAGCTCAGTCTTAGTTTACTTTTGTTTTTTAGCGAATATTCTAGCCCTAATTGTGTTGAGTTGTTAAATGTGAAATTTGTTCCATTGTATGGAAATTTTTCAAACCCTGTAAATAAACCTGTTCCATATTCGATAAAAGGACTTAGTCTTTTTTTTCCGAACAAATACCAACGATAATATGTCATTAAACCAACGCCAAAGCCAAATCTTTGATTTTTTTCTATTAATGGTGATTGGTCTTGCCATTCCTGTATGTTGAATTCTGCTGATATAGAAAACCAACTAGCAACTCTATGTTCTACACCTATATTTTGATGCCAAACATTTCTTAATCCAAAAGCGTACTCATTATTCATTCCAACTCTAGCCGAATAAAAATTTAGGTTTTCATGATTTTTAAAAATCAATTCTTCTAGACTATATGATAATGCTGCTATACCTAAAACACCAATTAAAGTGCTTCGGTTTGTTAAAGTTGTATGCAAAGTTGGATCAAAACCTGGAATATGTGGCCAATCATTTTTACTCTGTGCATTTATCTTTAAAGAAACTAGTACTAGTAAAATAAAAAAAATGTAATTTTTCATACTAATTTATTGATATTTAAAGTGAGTTATTATAGGGTAATGGTCAGAGATATATGGAGCCCCATAATTTTTTACGAGTGTCTTATAAGATATCGCTCTTGAATTATTATAAAATATGAAATCAATATTTCTGCTTATTATTCCTAAACCAAAAGCATTGTAAGACTTATTATCATCACTTCGTTCTGCAAATCGTTGTGCACTAAAATAATTAGTTGTAATGGGCTCTAAACGAGAATTCCCTATAAGCATATTAAAATCTCCAGTAATAAAAACTGGCAAACCAGGTTCTGTAATGTCTTGAATTTTTTGAACTATTAATTTGCTCGATTCTTTTTGTGCGGTTTTACCTTTATGATCAAAATGTGTATTGAATACATAAAAATCTTTATTTTTATTAATATCTCTAAGTTTTGCCCAAGTACATATACGTACATTATTGGCATCCCACCCTAATGATGGGTATTCGGGAGTTTCACTTAGCCAAAAGTCTCCACTATCAATAAGTTCAACTAAGGTTTCATCATAAAAAATAGCGGCATACTCACCACTTGAATGACCGTCATCTCTACCTACACCAACATAATTGTAGTTTGGTAAATTGTCATTTAGATACGATACTTGATTGTGTAAGCCTTCTTGAATACCAAATACCGTGGGTTTTACTTCATTAAGCATAGTTATACAAGATGCTTTTCTATTGCTCCATTTGTTTTCTCCATCCGCAGGTTCATCATAACGCAAGTTGAAAGACATTACACTTAAATCAGAATCACCCGAAAAATCTTCAATTTCTGTTGGGTTACAACTACTTATTAGAGTAAATACAATTAAAAAGTGAAATACTTTCATATTATTTAATTTCAATTAGAATTACATTTGATGATGGTAATTTGTCATTATTACCATCAAACTGAATACTGTAAACACCTTTTTTTGTGAATTTATATCCATCTAAAAGATTTATTTTTCCAGTCACAGATTCATTTGGTTTTAATGTAATGTAATCTTCTTCGGTTGGTGGCATTCGTTTAACCACTATGCCACTATATTCAATTTTTTTGTTATCAAAAGTTATTTCCATAAACTCACCAGTAAAGCTATTTTCTATTGGTGTTTTCCAAGGTAAAAATGTGGATTTTTCTTTTCCTAAATTTTCAACTTTCATTTGAAGCTCCAAAGATTCACCTAGGTTGTAAGAATCTTTCATCATTGAAATAGAACTTACTATTCTTTCTTTTAAATGTTTTTTTGATATAACCTTAATGTTTTTCGAAATAAGATGAACAGGGTTTATTTTAATTATATCTTCAATTTCCAAGGAAATTATATCTCCTACTTTTAGGTCTACCCAATTACCATTTGCAATTGAGATAACAGTTGTGTAAATTTTATTGTTATAATCTTTTACAGTAACTGTCTGTCCATCAATTTCATCTTTTGTATGTATTACTAAATATTCGTTTGTATTCAAGTATGCAGAAGTATGCTTGAGAGAGTTACAAGAAATAAACAGAAGAGAGGTAATAACGATTATTAATATTTTTTTTAACATAAAAATCTATCTTTTTCAAATTTTTGCAAATTTATTAAGACATGATTTTCATCGAATTGACCCAAGGTCAAGAAATTTCTTTTCTGATTCTGCTTAATCGTTCAGGAGTGATTTTTAAATATTTGGCCAATTTAAATAATGGGATGTTATTAAGTAACTCTTGATTATTTTGTAATATTTTAAGATATCTTCCTTTGGTTGAAAGTATAAAAAAATCTTTTTCTCGCTGAATTCTTTTCATCGTATAACGCATAGACTCATTCAATAAAAAATTTATAACTAAAGGATTTTTATTTGACTTAATAAAGTCTAAAGGTATTTTAGTTAAAATTGCATCTGTGGCGCATCTTAAAAGAATATCTGAAGGTAAATCATTGTAAAATGAAATAAATGATGTGCCGATTTCCTCTTCAAACAAAATGTCTATTAAAAATTCGCTCTTATTATTTGAAATTTCGGCTTCAAGAACGCCTTTTTCAATAAAGTAACAGTATTTTTCAACTTGATTATAGTTCGTAAGAATATGTTCTTTTGAATAGCTTAAAGTTTCAAAATTTCCAAGAAATAATTCTTGTGTTTCTTTGTTGTATTTTTCTATCAAATATTCTTTAAATGTCATTTTTGTTATTGGATTTCTCTAATTACCACCAACGGTCTGGTATAACCATCAGTTACGAGATTAGAGTTAATTTTTTCGGTTTAGTACTGGACTTTAGCAATTCCGAGTGCATTCGGACGTAGTCGAATCCGCCGTAATTGCGGTTACACATTATTGTACGCTGGCTTTATTTCCATTTCCATTATTGGTAAATATCTGTTTTTTATCGAGCTTTGAAGTCTTCCAACAACCTTAAATCCGGCTCGTGTATAAAAATTTTCGACATTTGGGTCGGCATCAAGTGTGATTTTATCGTAATCCGTTTCTTCCATTCGTTTTAAAAAGTCATTCAGTAAAATTTTTCCATAACCCTTTCCGATAAACTTAGGTTCTACGAACAAGAAATTCAGTTTGACTGTATTTTTATCTTGTGAATTGAATGCGTAAAACCCGATAATTTCGTTCTCAACCGAAAGTTTAAAAACTTGATTCTCGTCAATGTAATCAGAAGTGATTGTTAGGTCATCTTTCCATTCCGCAATTTGTTCAGCACCGTAATTCCAAAAGTCTTTTGAACGGATAGTTAAATCAGTTATTTTATTAGCATCAGTTCTATGCGCTTTTTTAATTTTCATCGTTTTGTTCAGCTTGCGTAAAACGGTCTAGTGTATGAGTTGTAGCGGGTTTCTACTCACAAACCTTTCGGTTTTGTACTGACCTTTGTTTTATGTTTATACTTTCGTTTTATCACTTAAACCGCTATTACTTATACACATTGTTGTAAGGCGTTTTTAATCTAATTTTGATGCTTCCCATCCTATTATTGCCTTCTTTCTGATTGGATTCCAGCGATAACCACCTGTTTTTCCAGAAGATTGAATTACTCTATGACAAGGAATTAAATAAGCAATAGGATTGCTACCAATGGCTGTTCCTACAGCTCTTGATGCTTTGGGTTTTTCAATTTTTTTTGCAATTTCTCCATAGGTAGCCAATTTTCCTTTAGGAATAGTCAATAAAGCTTCCCAAACTTTTAATTGAAAATCAGTGCCTTTTAAATGTAATTTTATTTTACTAAGTTTATCCCAATCATTTAAGAATACCATTAATATTTCTTGTTGAATTTTGTCTACCTTTTGTTGGTAGTTTGCATTTGGAAAACTATTTATCAAAACCTGTAAAGCCTCTTCTTTATTATCTACAAAAGCAATATGACATATTCCTTTTTTAGTAGTGGCAATCAAAATATCACCAAACTGGGTTTCTGCATAACTATAGTTTATATTTAAGCTCTTACCTCCGTTTTTATATTCTCCTGGTGTCATTCCTTCTATGTTTATAAATAAATCGTGTAAACGACTAGTACCTGAAAGCCCTGTGTCTAAAGCAGTATCAAGCAATGTATTTTTATCTTTTTTAAGTTTGCTTTTTGCATAATTTACACTCAAAAATTGAATGTATTTTTTTGGTGTAACACCAACCCAATCTTTAAACAATCTTTGAAAATGAAAAGAACTCATATTTAAATGTTCAGCAATATCATCTAGAGTCGGTTGCTCTTTAAAATGCTCATCTAAATATTCAATAGCTTCTGCTATTTTATTGTAATGATATGTGTTTTTATTATCTGACATAGTTAATCTTGATACGCTTTTCTTTCCATATTTAATTCTTCAATTAATTCGTCTATTTCTGTTTCGGTTGTATTGTAATTTGTAATACAAGCTCTAAATGTTGGAACGTTTTTTATTGGATAAACCGATATCCAAGAATTTCCTTTAGCCAAAATGTTGTCTAAAATGGTTTTTGTGAAATTTGCATCCGATTCAAATTTTTGGTGTGTAAAACAGATTACTGGTAATTCGGTACTGTTCTTAATAATCCAATTATTTTCTGTTAGTTTAGTTCTTAAATATTCTCCCATTTTAGCTTGATGATTGATTACTTTTTCATAACCATTCCAACCGTAAAATAATAAAGATGAATAGACTTTTAAACCTATAAATCGTCTTGACCATTGAATGGAATGTGAGAATGGTTCAACAATTTCTAATTCATTTGCCTCTTTAGGCATATATTCTGTGGTAATTCTAAATGTTTTGTTTAGAATTTCTTGATGAGAAGTCAAGAATACGCTTGTTCCCATAGGAACAGACATCCATTTATGTGCGTCAAAAGTTATAGAATCCGAAGCAGAAATACCTTTCAGTATATGTTTTAGATTTGAACTTAAAACAGCTCCTCCACCATAAGCGGCATCAACGTGAAACCAAATATTATGTGTTTTGCATATTTTTGAAATTTCTTCTAAGTCGTCTATTGTTCCTGTTCCTGTTGTTCCTGCTGTACCAATAACCATTAATGGGCTATGTGTTGAATTATTTAGGTTTTTGATTTCTTTTTCTAATAAATTAGTGTCTATTTTTAAATCTTTAGTCGTTGGAATTGTTTTTACAAATTCATATCCTAAGCCTACAATTTTCGCTGCTTTTTGCACAGAATGATGTGCTTCTTGAGAACAAAAAATAACAGGTTTTTTATCTAAACCAAACATTCCGTTTTTAGCGAAATCAGGATATTTATTATTTAATGCAGATAATACAGCAGTTAAATTTGCTTCAGCTCCGCCAGTTGTAAAAACTCCGTCTGATTTTTTTGGATTTAAGCCAAATTTTTCAATAAACTGATTAATTATGTGAGCTTCTACTTCAACGGCAAAAGGAGCGTGACTCCAAGCTGCTAATTGAGGATTATAAGAAGCGGTTATAAAATCTGCAATAATTCCCGCAAAATTTGCTCGAGGATTAAATAAACCAAAATATTTTGGATGTGGTGTGTGAACAGAATAATTTTCAAGTCCGTTTATTATATGCTGTATAGCTTTGTTTGGTTCGGTTCCAGAAACTAAATTTTCAGATTCTATACTATTTCTAATGTCTTGTAAGTTAAGTTCTGGTGTAGTACTGTAATCTTTAGTATTAGTGTAAAAATGCTCTATTTTTTGTGAAACAGTATTTAGTATTTCTTTGCGTTGTTTTTCGTCAAAATCAAAATTCATTTTATGTATCATTTAATTTTTTGACAAAATTCTAAAATGCTTTTTTGCTGTAGAACCCGATTCTTGCGGTTTTCTTCTAAATGACTTACGGTCTCGGCTATAAATAGTTGCGTGTTTTAGCACTAAACTTTGCAAGTACACACCAAACTGAAAATCCGCAAGGATTTTCAGAAGTAGGCTCTCACTAGCAATGGATTATATACGTTGTTGCCAATAGTTATTTTATTTTTATTCCTTTAATTCCAGTTGCACAACCATAAAAATATTCCACATATTCAACTTTAAATTCAGGTCGATTAAAAATCTGATATACATTTTTTGAGTTTCCAAATTCTTCTGTATAAACACCTAACATTTTATAGGTTTCAGGACTTCCGAGAAAAATCTTTCCTAAAATCGGAATGATTTGTTTTAAGTAAAATATATAAAATGGTTTTAGTAATTTACTATTTGGAACAGAAACATCAATTAGCGAAAACTCTCCGTTTGGTTTTAAAATTCGGTCAATTTCGGTTGCTAATTTTTCAAGCTGTTCGTCATTAAATGTTTTTAATCCAAAACCCGAAATAACAAAATCAACCGTTTCGTTTTCTATTGAATTTTTAAAGACGTTTTCTTTAAGAATTTCAATTTTTGATTTCTTGAACTTTCCTTTATTTTTCTTCGCACGATTTATCATTTCGGTTGAGAAGTCAAGTCCGATTAATTTTGAGTTTTTGTCTGATTTTTTTAGAATGTGTTTCCAACATTCTCCCATTCCTGTCATTAAATCGACAACAGTTTTTCCTTTTTCAATTCCGATTTCTTCTACGCATTGTCTTCTCCACCTTTCACTAAATCCAAATGATGTTATGTAATTCATTTTTGAATACGAACTACTCATTTTGTCAAATAGTTTTTCAACAAATTTAGGTTCGTAGATTTCTTTCATTCGTGAGGTTGGTCATAATTATTGGCAACGGTTCTCGGCTATGATTTCGTTGTGGCTGGCGGCTGGTGAGCGACGGCGCGGGCCGGTGCGATTTTCCAGCGAGCCATAGCCGCGTAACGAAAGCATTCCAGTTAGTATTAGTTTTCTTAAAAATAGGGAATATAGTTCAAGGCAAGAGGGAACAATGAATTATAGCCAGTGTTGTAAACCGTTTTATTTTTCGACAAAGAACTTCCTTACCATTTTCAAATCCATATCGGCCACCGTAGATTCCATAATGTAGAAGTCTTGTCCTGTTTCAATTATTTCAGAAATTAGAGTGAATTCCCCAATTGGAAAATTGTTAGGATTTTCAAGTATATCTTTTAAAGTTAGTTCAAGAGTACAATTATCAACCCATTTAACGTTCAATTCCACTTTCACTCCAAGGTCAGGTACATATTCAATTTGGGTCAAATCATTTCTTGAAATGTAATTTATTCCTGTTTTAGGATCTTCCATGGTGAAAGAACCTGTTTTGAATTTATCACAATCCAAGTCCTGTCCTACTACAGAAATGTAGCTTGCTAGAAATAGAGATATTAAAATATATTTCATTTTAAATGGTTTACAACGCCCTGCTAAACGCAGTGACGTTCTGGGTTTAAAATTATGTGAATTTATTCACAAATGGTTTTAAAGACAAGCAGAACGTTATCAAATTGCTTTTAGGTAATGTTGGGTCGGGTTTTTGGTGTTTTCAATCGTGGGGCCGAGGACTTCCAGTCCCGACTGCATTGGCAATTTGGTTTAGCAGGGCGTTGGGACGGATGCCCAAGGGGCGGGAATTGCGGAGCAATGTAGCTACTTGGTTGAGGCCGGAGGCTTTCAAAA